>Ga0154089_102_pt1 | contig 1075600 bp, 977 predicted proteins | sample DehspFTH1_FD_150125 | JGI IMG/M metagenome (GOLD analysis project Ga0154089, IMG submission 150125) | reverse complement strand
GCTCCAGCTGTCGAACCGCCACCAGCTGACGCGCTGGGCGACCGACCGCAAGCTCGTCTGATCCTTGATCGGCTGGCGCCGATCGCGTCAGGACTCCGCCCTTCCCAGCGCTGACGCGCTGTGGTGGTTGTCGTCTGATCCTTGATCGGCTGGCGCCGATCGCGTCAGGACTCCGCTCAGACGCGGCGACGGCCCTGGATGAGGCCGTAGATCCACAGGACGAGCACCGATCCGCCGATGGCCAGCAGCCACGACCACGGCGAGAAGAAGCCGACGACGCCGCGGTCGAAGATCGCCGTGCCGATCCAGCCACCCACGACGCCTCCGATCAGCCCGGTGATGAGGCTGGAGATCCAGCCGCCCCGCTGCTTCATGATCGCCTTGGCGATGGCGCCGGCGATCAAACCCATCACGATCCAAGCGATGAAACCCATGAGGCCACCGTAGGCCGGGCGACCCCGCAGCCCCATCGGGCGCTACCACGGCTCGTCCCTGAGCGGCCCCGGGGCCGTGGCCCGCCGTCCCCCGGACGTGGAGCGGCGCCCGGACGGGGGGAGCGTCCGGGCGCCGCGAACTCACGGGGTCAGACGGTGGTGCCCCGTCCGGCCGCCCCGCGCCGACCCACGATCATGTTGTAGATCCACAACACGATCACCGCGCCGACGATGGCGAGGATCCAGGACCACAACGAGAAGAAGCCCGTCATCCCCCGGTCGAACAGCAGCGACCCGATCCAGCCGCCCAGGACGGCGCCGATCAGGCCGACGATCAGGCTGGAGACCCAACCTCCGCCGTCCTTCATGATCGCCTTGGCGATCGCGCCGGCGATCAACCCCATCAGAATCCATGCAATGAAACCCATGACGGAGGATCTACCCCGACGTCGCCGCCCGCAAACCTTGCCCCGGCGCAGGTCCCGCCGCCCGTCGCCGGCCCAGCGACCGGGAACCGGCGTCGTCGGCGCCGGATAGGCTGTTGCGGCGATGACCGACACACTCTTCCCCGACCTCTCCGGCGACCAGCGGCCCGTCGAGCAGGCCCAGCCCCGGCGTCCCCGGGTCAGCGAGGAGGACCTGCTGGCGGGCCTGAATCCTCCCCAGCGCGAGGCGGTCGTGCACGCCGGATCACCGGTGCTGGTGGTCGCAGGGGCTGGGTCGGGCAAGACCCGCGTCCTCACCCGCCGGATCGCCCACCTGGTCGGCATCCGCGACGTCCATCCCGGTTCGATCCTGGCCATCACCTTCACCAACAAGGCCGCCGCGGAGATGCGGGCCCGGGTCGTCGACCTCGTCGGCAACCGTGCGAAGCTGATGTGGGTCTCGACCTTCCACTCGGCCTGCGTGCGCATCCTGCGCAACGAGATCGGGCGCTTCGAACTGTCCCGCAACTTCTCGATCTACGACGACACCGACTCCAAGCGACTCATGCAGCTCGTCCTGCGGGACCTCGACGTCGATCCGAAGAGGTTCCCGCCGCGGGCGGTGCTCAACTGGGTGAGCAACTGCAAGAACGAACTGGTCGACTTCGAAGCCGCCCGGGTGAAGGCGTCCACCCCGAACGAGGAGGTGTACGCCGACGCGTACGCCGCCTACCAGCGCCGCCTGACGGCGGCGAACGCGCTCGACTTCGACGACCTGATCATGACGACGGTGCACCTGCTGCAGTCGTTCCCCGACCTCCGCGAGCAGTACCGCCGGAGGTTCCGCCACGTGCTCGTGGACGAGTACCAGGACACCAACCACGCCCAGTACGCCCTGATCCGCGAGCTGGCCGGCGAGGTCCCGAACCCGATCGAGGGGGCGATCGACGCCCCGGAACTGATGGTCGTCGGTGACTCCGACCAGTCGATCTACGCCTTCCGGGGCGCGACGATCCGCAACATCCTCGACTTCGAGAACGACTTCCCGGGCGCCACCACCATCGTGCTCGAACAGAACTACCGCTCGACGCAGAACATCCTGAACGCAGCGAACGCGGTGATCACCCGCAACCCGAACCGTCCGTCCAAGCGGCTGTGGTCCGACGCGGGCGACGGCGACCTGCTGGTCGGCTACGTCGCCGACACCGAGCACGGCGAGGCGCAGTTCGTCGCGTCCGAGATCGACAAGCTGTCCGACGCCGGCCTCAGCAAGCCCGGGGACGTGGCCGTGTTCTACCGCACCAACGCCCAGTCGCGGGCGTTCGAGGACGTGTTCATCCGGCTCGGCCTGCCCTACCGTGTCGTCGGCGGCGTCCGGTTCTACGAGCGCAAGGAGATCAGGGACGCGATCGCCTACCTGCGGGCCATCGCGAACCTCGACGACGACGTGTCCCTGCGACGGATCCTGAACGTGCCGAAGCGGGGGATCGGCGACCGGGCCGAGGCGCTGGTCGAGGCCTGGGCGGCCAGCGAGCAGCTGTCGTTCGGCGCCGCGCTCGAACGGGTCACGGAGGTGCCCGGGCTCGCGACGCGCTCGCTGGCCCAGCTGCAGGGCTTCGCGACGATGATGGCCGAGCACCGCGCACAGGTGGCCGACGGTGTCGCGGCCGACCAGATCCTGTCCAGCGTGTTGAAGGCCTCGGGCTACGTCGACGAGCTGTCGAGCTCCACCGATCCCCAGGATGAGACGCGGCTGGAGAACCTCGTCGAGTTCGTCAGCGTCGCCCAGGAGTTCGTCGCCGCCGCCCATGCGATCGACCTGCCCGACACGGCAGCGGCCGAGGGCGAGGAGGCCGAACTCGCCGCCGAGCTCGCGGCTGCCGCTCCCGAGCCGGATGACAGCCTGCCCGCCTTCCTCGAGCGGATCGCCCTGGTGGCCGACTCCGACCAGATCCCCGACCACGACCCGGACGCGGCCGGCGTCGTGACCCTGATGACCCTGCACACGGCCAAGGGCCTCGAGTTCGGCACCGTGTTCCTCACCGGCTTCGAGGAGGGGATCTTCCCGCACGAGCGCGCCATGTTCGACCCGTCCGAGCTGCAGGAGGAGCGACGCCTCGCCTACGTCGGGATCACCCGCGCGCGGCAGCGCCTGTACCTGACCCGCGCGACCGTCCGGACGATGTGGGGCGCCCCGAAGTACAACCCTGCGAGCCGGTTCACCGACGAGATTCCCGAGCACCTGGTCGACTGGCGCAACCTCGGAGCGGCGCGTCCGCCGTTCCTGCCGCGGCGCGAGGCCCGTCCGTCCGAGGGGCGTACGTCGCGACCGGCCGCTTCGACGGCGAGCTTCGGCTCGCGTCCGGCGATCAAGACGGTGGCGTCCGTGCAGGTGGGGGAGCGGGTGCTGCACACGACCTTCGGGATGGGCACGGTCATCGCCACCCACGGCACCGGTGATCAGGCCCTGGCCGACATCGACTTCGGGTCGTCGGGGGTCAAGCGGCTCTCACTGAGGCATGCGCCGATGGAGAAGCTGTGAGGAGTCGGGGCTGAACGGTCGGGGACGGACCCCGTCCGGTCACTCGTTGGACGACTTGGCGTCCTTCTGCGTGGACTCCGAGTTCCAGCCGATGTACTGCATCGGGTCGGACTCGACGCCGTTCTTCTTGATGGAGAAGTGCAGGTGGCAGGCGGTCGAGAGGCCCGTGCTTCCCACGTAGCCGATGACGTCGCCCTTGTTGACGTACTGCCCGACCTTGACGACGTAGTTCTTCATGTGGAGGTAGCCGCTGGCCACGTTCACGCCGTTGATGTCGCCGTTGTCGATCCACACGTTGTTGCCGGAGCCGCCGTTATACCCCATCTCGGCCCTGGTGACGGTGCCCGACTGCGCCGCCCAGATCGGCTGGCCGCACGTGCCGCCGATGTCGTCGCCGTCATGCATGCGGTAGATGTGCAGGATCGGGTGCAGCCGCATGCCGAACCGTGAACCCACGCCGCCGTTCGTCGGCCACATGAACTTGCTCAGGTTCCGCAGCCGTTCGTTCTCGGTGGCGAGGGACGAGGCGTCCTGCGTGAGGAGGTCGGAGCGGGTCATCGCCGCGGCGTCCGCGGCTGCGCTGCTGATCTCCTGTGCCTGCTGGTCGAGAACCTGGCTGCGCGCGGCCGCGAGGTCTTCCGCCGATGCCGTATCAGGGCTGGCGCTCAGCCCACCACCGAGGGTCGAGATGCTGAGCGGCGACTGGAGGCCGAGCGCGGTGGCGGTGGCGGACGATGCCCCGAACGCGGTCGCGGTGCCCAGTCCGATTCCTGAGATGAGAGCCACGATCGCACCCCTCTTGGCGAGGGTGCTCAGCACGGAGGGGGAGCGCCGGGTCTGCTCTGGCTCAGCCGCGCGTCGTGGCTTGTCAGCACGCATTTTTCGGATGTCCACCCTGTCAACTCTCGGCACTTCGCTCACCCGTCCCCCACGGGCAGGCGCCAGCTTAGCATTTCTCAGGGTTTTTCTCAGCTTCGGTCCAGGGGTGGGTACTCGTGAGCAGATCGACGTTCGCGGCTTCGGGATCGGGTGAGGCTCGGCGGTAGGCTCCAATCGCCCGCGGCGCGAGACGGCAAGGAGTCAGGGTGGATCTGTTCGAGTACCAGGCCAGGGACATGTTCGAAGCCGCGGGGGTTCCGGTTCTCCGCGGGATCGTCGCGACCACGCCCGATCAGGCGGCCTCGGCCGCCGCTCACCTGGGCACGCCGGTCGTGGTCGTCAAGGCGCAGGTCAAGGCCGGCGGACGCGGGAAGGCCGGCGGCGTGAAGCTGGCCCGCGGACCCGAGGAGGCGCGGGCGCGGGCCGCCGAGATCCTCGGCATGGACATCAAGGGCCACACCGTCACCCGGGTGATGGTCGCAGAGGGCGCCGACATCGCCGACGAGTACTACTTCTCGCTGCTCCTGGACCGCACGACGGGGGCGTACCTCGCGATGTGCTCGGTGGAGGGCGGCATGGACATCGAGACCCTCGCGCTTGAGCGTCCGGATGCCCTGGTGCGGTTCCCGGTGGATCCGGTGACCGGGCTGGACGCCGCGGCTGCGGCCGCGATCGTCGAGCAGGCGGGCTTCGCCCAGGCGGACCGGGAAGCTGTGGCCGCCGTCCTCGTCAGGCTCGGCGCGGTGTACCGCGACAACGACGCCACGCTGGTCGAGGTGAACCCGCTGGTGAAGACCGGCGACGGCCGGATCATCGCGCTGGACGGCAAGGTCACCCTCGACGGCAACGCCGAGTTCCGGCATCCCGAGTGGGCGCAGTACCACGACCTCGCCTCCGAGGACCCCCTGGAGGTCCGGGCGAAGGAGCTCGACCTGAACTATGTGAAGCTGGACGGCAGCGTCGGCGTCATCGGAAACGGCGCCGGCCTCGTCATGAGCACCCTCGACGTCGTGGCTGCAGCCGGGGCCGACCTGCCCGGCCGGCCGCGTCCTGCGAACTTCCTCGACATCGGCGGCGGAGCCTCGGCCAAGGTGATGGCGAACGGGCTGGAGATCATCCTGTCCGACCCGCAGGTGAAGTCGGTGTTCGTCAACGTCTTCGGCGGGATCACCGCCTGCTCCGAGGTCGCCAAGGGCATCATCGATGCGCTGGGCATGCTCGGGGCCAAGGCGACGAAGCCCATCGTCGTGCGTCTGGACGGCAACGCCGTGCGGATCGGGCGTCACATGCTGGTGGAGGCGGCGCACCCGCTCGTCGAACTTGCCGACACGATGGACGCAGCGGCCCGCCGGGCCGCCGAGCTGGCCGCGGAATAGGGGAGAACCACCATGTCGATCTGGCTCGACCAGAACTCCAAGGTCATCGTCCAGGGCATGACGGGCTCCGAGGGACGCAAGCACACCCACCGGATGGTCGTTGCGGGCACGCGGGTCGTCGGCGGCGTCACCCCGGGGAAGGGCGGCCAGTCGGTCACGTTCGAGGAGGACCCCGTCCCGGTGTTCGACACCGTCGCCGAGGCGCGGACCACCACCGGAGCCAGCGTCTCCGTCGTCTTCGTCCCCGCGGCCTACGCGAAGGCGGCGGTGATGGACGCGATCGAGGCCGAGATGGAACTCGTCGTCGTGATCACCGAGGGCATCCCAGTGAAGGACACCGCCGAGTTCGTGGCCACCGCCCGGGCGAGCGGGAAGACCCGGATCATCGGCCCGAACTGCCCGGGGCTGATCACCCCCGGCCAGTCCAACGTGGGCATCATCCCGCCCAACATCTCCGGTCCCGGCCCGATCGGGCTGGTGTCGAAGTCGGGGACGCTGACCTACCAGATGATGTTCGAACTGCGGGACCTCGGCTTCTCCAGCGCTGTCGGCATCGGCGGCGACCCGGTCAACGGGACGTCCCACATCGACGCGCTGGAGGCGTTCGAGCGCGACCCCGAGACCGAGGCGATCGTGCTGATCGGCGAGATCGGCGGCGACGCTGAGGAGCGGGCAGCGGCGTACATCGCCGAGCACGTCACCAAGCCGGTGGTCGCCTACGTGGCGGGGTTCACGGCACCGGTGGGCAGGACGATGGGTCATGCCGGCGCCATCGTCACCGGCTCGTCGGGGACGGCAGCGGCGAAGAAGGCGGCCTTCGAGGCCGCCGGGATCAAGGTCGGACGGACCCCGAGCGAGACCGCGGCCCTGATGCGAGCCGTGCTGGCCTGACCGGCGTCGAGCCGTCCCGGCCGGAGCTCAGCCGGCCTGGCTCGCCCGCTGGCCGGCCCGCAGGGCGATCGCAGCCCACTCGGCGTCGGTGAAGTCGAAGTCCTTGCTCGGGTTGGCCAGCAGGTAGCTGACCCGGGCGCCGGACGTCACCACAGCGACCCGGAACATGATCGTGCCGCTGGAGAGCTTGTGGGTGATCTCCCACGTCTTGCCCGTGACCTGGCCCCCGTTGCCGACGCCCTTGACCGACGGACCGGTCTTCACGCTGGCCGTCGGCGTGTTCGCCGTGCAGTCGCTGATGTTCGTGCCGAGCTTGTCCGAGAACGTGCTGGCGGCCTTGGCCGCGCCGAACGTCCACACGGCATGGTCGAGCCCGAACTGGTTGGGCGCCTTCGAGTCACCGGTCAGCACGAAGACCCGCTCGCCGGAGTCGCTCGTCCCGGTCACCTTGGTGAGGTCGAGGTCCTCGCACTGCGAACCACTCAGCGAGATGGCCTGGGTCGGCAGCGCCGTCCACTTCCCGGAGCCCGGCGTGATCTGCGGCAGGTCGGCCGCGACCAGCCAGCCGGCGGGATCGCCCGCGGCGGGCAGGGACTCGGCCACCGTCACCGTGGTCGGGCAGGTGCCGCCCGCGGCGCACTGCCTGGTCAGGGCGGTCGAGGCCGCCTGCGCGACGGCGGCGACCGTGAGGTTCGCGTCACCGGTCACGTCGAAAGTGTTCAGCGTCCGGCCCGAGCGGGTGAGCAGCAGGATGTGGTGTTCATCCTTCGTCCCCTGCAGCGTGATGCGCAGGGCGTCGGCGCTGTCGGCCAGGCCCTTCACGGTCGACGCACCCGTGATCAGGGCGGTGTCGTTCGCGCAGCCGCCCGCTTCGGACAGCTGGGCGGAGTAGGCCGTGGTGGCCGAAGCGTCGTCGGCGAACGTGTGGACGAACTGCAGGACGGTGCCCGAGGTCGAGGTGAGCATCCTGCTGGCGGTGCGCTGGGCGGGTGGCTCGGTGTCCTGGCCGACGCACAGGGCCGTCTTCGTGACGCCCGCCTCCTGCCAGGCGCCCGCACCGAGGGAGGTCACTTCGCTGGTGCCGAGCAGCGGGTCGACGGCCTGAGCCGCGGGATTGGTGACAGCGGGGTTGCGCAGGAACATCGACCAGACAACGGCTGCGGCGATCAGCGCGAGCGCGACGACGATGGCCACGACGATGGCGAGCGTCCTCGACCGGTGGCGGGGCGCTTCGTCGACGGCCGCGTGGCGGCCGCTGTCCGCCTTCGCCTCGGCGCGGGCCTTCCGGCCGCCCCTGCTCGAGCGAGTGGGCGCCGTCTCGGTCGTGGGGGAAGCGGCTTCCTCTCCGGTCGGCATCGCCATGCTCGGGACGGGGAGGGGCGCCTGGGGCGTCGACCTCGCGGTCCGGGTGATCGGCTGGTACGGCACCGTCACCTGGGGCGGTGCGCTGGGCCGGCTCACCGGTGGCAGCAGCGGCTCGTAGCCTGACAGAGGCGACGACACGCTGACCGCGGAGCGGCGCGGCGCAGCCCAGTCACTCTCGTACGGGGCGTCGTCGGCGGAGAACCGGCGTCCAGCGGACGCGGGCAGCGGCTCCCACACGGGCAGGACGGGACGCGGAGGCGGCACGGACGTCGTCGATCCGGCCGGTCCGGAGGCGGCCCGGCCCGGTTCGGGCTCCGACTCGAAGGCAAGGCGGCGCATCCGCCCGGTGTCGGTGAGGGCGGATTCGTCCGGTCCCGTCGCGGGCGAGGTCGGGGAGGTTGGGGAGATGTCCCCGGGCTCGTTCGAGTCGCCCGGCAGCGGGCCGAGCGCCCGGCGCGGCTTTGGTGTCCCCTCCACCTCAAATCCTGTCTTTGGCCAACTCGACTTCGGCCAGTGTAGTGGTGAGCCCGCGTGTCAGCCGGGAAGCAGCGAAAGGCTCAGGTAACCATTGAGGAAGCATGCCTGGACCACGAACGCGTAGAACGCCGCGGCTGCGGCTCGGCACGACCAGCGCCCGGACGCAGCCCATCCTCGACGACCCCCCGGTCCTCCCGCCGGTCGTGGTCGCCATCGGCGGCGGGTTCGCCAGCGCGCTGGCCGGTGCGTTGCTGGTCGGTGCCGTCGTCCTGATCGGCTGGTGGGGGGCGGTCTCCGTCCCCGTGCCGACGATGCTGGCCACGATCGGCGGCGTCTGGCTGCTCGGCAACGGGGGCCCACTGACCACCGCGGGCCTGCGGATCACGCTCGTCCCCCTTGGGCTCATGCTGGTCTTCGGGCTGCTGTGCGCGACCACCGGCGCGTTCGCCCACTCGCAGGCGCTGCGCGCGCGTCCCCGGCCCCCGAAGGGACGCGACCAGGTGGGGCTGAGCCTGCTCGTCGCCGCCGAACTGGCCGTGGGCTACGCCGTCGCGGCGGGTGCCGTTGCGCTGCTGGTCTCAACCCCGCTCACCGTTGTGCTGCCCGCGGCCGCCGTCGGCTTCGTCGGCGGCCTGGCGGGCGTGTGGTGGCAGTCGGGACGGCCCCTGCCCCGCTCGGTGCTGTTTCGTGCCGCCGCAAGGGGGGCCCTGGCGGGCCTGCTCGCGCTGGCCCTGCTCTCCGCTGTCGCACTGGCTGTGGCGCTGGTCCAGGGCGAGCCGCGGATCGCCACCCTGGAGCAGGAGCTGGGCCTCGACGCCGGCGGGACGGTGGTGTGGGCCCTGGTCGGCCTGCTCTACCTCCCGAACCTGATCGCGTGGACCGCGTCCTGGCTGCTGGGCGCGGGGTTCACCCTCGGCGAGGGATCGATCGTCGCTCCGTGGGCGACGCAGCTCGGGCTGCTCCCTTCCGTCCCCGTGCTCGGCGCGCTGCCCGCGGACGGCGCCGGCGGGATGCAGGCCTGGCTCGTCGCAGGGGCGGTCGCCGGCCTGGTGGCGGGGGTCGCCGCTGTGGCCGCGTTCGCCCGCAGCAGCGCCGAGCCCGAGCCGGTCGTCGGGATCGTCTCCGGTGTGCTCGCCGGCGTGCTGGCGGGCGTCGGGTTCGTGGCCGGCGCGCTGCTCAGCCGCGGTGGCCTGGGCGTCGACCGGTTCGCTCTCGTCGGTCCGCGGCTCCCGGAAGCGCTCATCGGCCTGGCCACGTACACCTTCGCCGGAGCCGTCGGGGCCGTTGTGGCCTGGGCGTGGCTGTCGCGGAGGGTCCGATAAAGTTCGGGGCATGCCGCTGCGCCTGGTCGTCCTGGTCTCGGGCGCGGGCACCCTTCTCCAGTCGCTGCTCGACGCGCAGAGCGCCGGCCGGCTCGACGCGACGGTCCAAGCGGTCGGGTCCGACCGTCCCGGGGTCGAGGGCCTCTCCCGCGCCGAAGCGGCAGGAGTGCCCACCTTCGTCCACCCGCTCGAGCGCGGCGCCGACCGCGCAGCGTGGGACACGGAGCTGACGGGGCTCGTCGCGGCCCACGACCCTGATCTGGTCGTGAGTGCGGGCTTCCTGAAGCTCCTCGGGCCGACCTTCCTGGCCCGGTTCGGCGACCGGATCATCAACACCCATCCCGCGCTGCTGCCGTCGTTCCCCGGCCTCCACGGCGTCCGCGACGCCCTTGCGGCCGGGGTCAAGGTGACCGGCGCGACGGTCTTCCGCGTCGACGCCGGCGTCGACACGGGCCGCATCCTCGCCCAGGAGGCCGTCCCCGTGCTGGACGGCGACGACGAGGAGACCCTGCATGAACGCATCAAGGTGGTCGAACGCCGCCTGCTCGTCCAGACCGTTAACGACCTAGCCAAGGGGAACCGATGACCGACCTGCTACCCATCCGCCGCGCCCTCGTCTCGGTCTACGACAAGACGGGGCTGGTCGATCTCGGGACGGCGCTCGCCGCCGCGGGAGTCGAGATCGTGTCCACCGGCTCGACGGCTGCCACCCTCGCCGCAGCGGGCATCCCCGTGACCCCCGTGGAGAAGGTCACCGGCTTCCCCGAGTGCCTGGACGGACGGGTCAAGACGCTGCACCCCCACATCCACGCCGGCATCCTCGCCGACCGGCGGCTGGCGTCGCACCGCGAGCAGCTGGTCGAACTGGGCGTCGAGCCGTTCGACCTGGTGGTGTCGAACCTCTACCCGTTCGCCGACACCGTCGCCTCCGGCGCATCGCCCGACGAGTGCGTCGAGCAGATCGACATCGGCGGACCGTCCATGGTGCGGGCTGCGGCGAAGAACCATCCCTCGGTCGCGATCGTCACCTCACCGCGTCAGTACGCGCAGGTGCTGGACGCGCTCGCCGCGGGCGGCTTCAGCCTCCAGGCCCGCAAGGAACTGGCTGCGGCCGCGTTCGTCCACACGGCCACCTATGACGTCGCGGTGGCGTCCTGGATGGGCAACGTCCTGGTCGACTCCTCCGGCGGGGACGGCTTCCCCGCCTGGGTCGGCGCCACCTGGGACAAGCTGGGGACGCTGCGCTACGGCGAGAACAGCCACCAGCGGGCCGCGCTCTACCGCAACGGCCACGGAGCGGACGGCGTCGCCACCGCCGAACAGCTCGGTGGCAAGGAGATGAGCTACAACAACTACACCGATGGGGACGCCGCCTACCGGGCCGCGTACGACTTCAGTGCTCCGGCGGTGGCGATCATCAAGCACGCCAACCCCTGCGGCATCGCGGTCGGCGCCGACATCGCGGAGGCGCACCGCCTTGCCCACGCCTGCGACCCGGTCTCCGCGTACGGCGGCGTGATCGCGGCCAACCGTCCGATCAGCGTGGAGGCGGCGACGCAGATCGCGGAGATCTTCACAGAGGTCGTCATCGCGCCCGACTACGAGGACGGGGCCCTGGAGGTCCTGTCGCGGAAGAAGAACCTGCGCATCCTGAAGGCGGTGCCCTATCCCGCGTCCGGCGTGGAGACCAAGGCCATCTCGGGCGGCCTGCTGATGCAGGCAAGCGACCGGATCGACGCCGCCGGCGACGACCCGGCCACCTGGCAGCTCGTCTCCGGCGACGCCGCCGACGCCGCGACCCTTGCCGACCTGGCCTTCGCGTGGCGCGCCTGCCGGGCGGTGAAGTCCAACGCGATCCTGCTGGCCAGCGGTGGCGCTTCCGTCGGGGTCGGCATGGGTCAGGTGAACCGGGTGGACTCCTGCCGGCTCGCCGTCGAGAGGGCGGGGGACAGGGCTCGGGGCTCGGTCGCGGCGTCGGACGCGTTCTTCCCGTTCAACGACGGCCCCACGATCCTGATGGAGGCCGGGGTGAAGGCGATCGTCCAGCCCGGCGGCTCGGTGCGTGACGCCGAAACCATCGAGGCGGCGAAGGCGGCGGGTGTCACCATGTACTTCACCGGCACGCGGCACTTCTTCCACTGAGAGGCCCCATGACTGCGCAGACCCTCGACGGCAAGGCCGTCCTCGCCACGATCAAGGCCGAGCTGTCCGTCCGGGTGCGCGAGCTGGCCGCCCGGGGGCTGCGTCCCGGCCTGGGGACGGTGCTGGTCGGCGACGACCCCGGCAGCCACAGCTACGTCCGCATGAAGCACCGCGACTGTGCGGAGGTCGGGATCACCTCGATCCGCGTGGACCTCCCCGCGGACGCGCCGGCCGAGATGGTCGCAGAGGCCATCGCCGGGCTCAACGCCGACGACGCCTGCACCGGCTACATCGTGCAGCTGCCGCTGCCGAAGCACATCGACGAGAACGCCATGCTGGAGCTCGTCGACCCGGGCAAGGACGCGGACGGGCTGCACCCGACCAACCTTGGCAAGCTCGTCCTGAACGAGCCGGCGCCGCTGCCGTGCACGCCGCGGGGCATCGTCGAGCTGCTGCGGCGCCACGACGTCCCGTTGGCCGGTGCCGAGGTGTGCGTCGTGGGCAGGGGGATCACCGTCGGCCGGCCGCTCGGGCTGATCCTGACCCGACGCAGCGAGAACTGCACCGTCACCCTGTGCCACACCGGGACCCGCGACCTGGCCGCCCACACCCGCTCGGCCGACATCGTCGTGGCCGCCGCCGGCGTCCCGCACCTGATCACCGCCGACCTGATCCGCGAGGGTGCCGTCGTCCTCGACGTCGGCGTCAGCCGGGTGGACGGCAAGCTGGTCGGCGACGTCGCGCCGGACGTGGCCGGCAAGGCGTCCTGGATCGCCCCCAACCCGGGAGGGGTCGGGCCGATGACGCGGGCCATGCTGCTGTCGAACGTGGTCGACCGGGCCGAAGCCCTCGAATGACCAGCCCCGCCACCGGGTCGCGCCCGCCGAAGACAGCCGTCCAGCAGGTCCTGGGGCAGTGGCCGCTCGCGATCGTCCTGGTCGGTGTGCTCGTGGGGCTGGTGATCGCCGTCCCGATCGGCCACTGGCGGATCGGTGCCACCCTCATCGGGGCCTCGGTGACGGTCGGCGGCCTGCTGCGGCTCATGCCGCAGCGCCGGGTCGGCCTGCTCGCCGTCCGCAACCGGGTGATCGACACGATCCTGCTGCTGGGCAGCGGGCTCGGCATTCTGGTCCTCAGCTGGATCATCCCGCCGACCGCCCACTGAAGTACGCTGCTGCCGTTCGCGTCGCCAGGCCGGTCGCGGACGCTCGAGACATCCGTACACCGGTGCCAGGCCGACCGAAGAAACGGTGGAACCATGTCCAGCACCCGACCTCTCGATCGATCCCGGATCGCCTCCCTCGCCGAAGCGGAGCAGCAACGCCTCGACGAGCGCACGGCGAAATCCCGTGCCCTCTACGCCGACGCCGCCCGGCACCTGTCCGGCGGTGTGGCCTCGTCGTACCAGAGCCGCGATCCGTGGCCGATCTACATCGACCGTGGCGAGGGTCCGCGGATCTGGGACGTGGACGGCACCGAGTACTTCGACTTCCACAACGGCTTCGGCTCGATGGTCCAGGGCCACGCGCACCCGGCGATCGGCGCGGCCGTCACCGCGCGCTACCCGCTCGGCACCCACTTCGGCTGCGCCGTCCCCGACAGCTACCTCGTGGCGAACAACCTCGCGGCCCGCTTCGGCCTGCCGAAGTGGCGCTTCACGAACTCCGGCTCCGAGGCCACGATGGACGCGATCCGCATCGCCCGCGCCTACACCGGCCGGGACACCGTGCTGAAGATCTTCGGCTCCTACCACGGCCACCACGACACGGTCATGGTCTCCATCGGCGTCCCCTACGACGCGATCGGAGACCGGGAGAACCTGGCGTCGCTGTCCTACGGCGCGGGCATCCCGCAGGCCGTGGTCGACATGACCGTCCCCGTGCCGTTCAACGACGCCGGAGCGATGGAGCGACGGATCCAGCGGCTGCAGGCCGAGGGCCGGCTGCCCGCCTGCGTGATCATGGAGGCCGCCATGATGAACCTCGGGGTCGTGCTCCCCGAGCCCGGCTACCTCGAGGCCGTCCGCGAGATCACCACCCGCTACGGCATCGTGCTGATCTTCGACGAGGTCAAGACGGGCCTGTGCGTCGCCGCAGGCGGGGCAACCGAGCGGTTCGGCGTCACTCCTGACCTCGTCACGCTGGCGAAGGCGCTCGGCGCCGGGCTGCCGTCCGGTGCGATCGGCGGCAGCGAGGACGTCATGTCGGTGGTGGAGTCCGGCAAGGTCTACCAGGTCGGCACCTACAACGGGAACCCGTTGTCGATGGCCGCCGCGCGGGCGTCGCTGGAGGAGGTGCTCACCCCGGACGCCTACGCGCACCTGGAGCACCTCAACGACCGCATCCTGACCGGTGCGCGGGAGATCATCGCCACCTACGACCTGCCGGGGTACGCCGTCGGCATCGGCTCCAAGGGCTGCGTCACGTTCTCCGAGGTCAAGGTGGTCGACTACGAGACGTACAAGGAGAACCAGGACGTCCCGCTGACGGAGCTGACCTGGCTGTGGAACATGAACCGCGGCATCTTCGCCACCCCCGGACGCGAGGAGGAGTGGACGCTGTCGGTCACCCACACCGACGAGGCGATCGACCATTACCTGGGGGTGTTCGCCGACCTGGCGAAGGCGCTGCGCGCCTGAGCCTCTCGGCCGGCTCAGTCGAGGTAGCCGGTCTCCGGGTTCACGTTGCTCATGAACTCGGAGATGGCGCGTTCGATGTCTTCGTCGGTGAGTTCGGCCTTGGGGTGGCTCGGGCACGCGGTGAAGCCGTGGCCGGGCGCCCGTCCGCTGAGCCAGGTGAAGTGGTACTGGCCACCGACGTGGCTGACCTCCCACGTCTGGCCCTCGACGATCATCCGGCGAGGCTGAGGACTGCCGGGCATGCGCACCTCCCTGCGGTGACGCCGCCGAAGCTACACCCGGTCGGCGCGACCATGTGTGAGTGCGCCGCCCGCTCCGGCTCCCGCTCAGCGGAAGTCGCGCTCCAGGAATTGGCCGGTCGTGTCCTGGGCCTCGACGCGACCGGCCTCCCGCTCGCGCAGTTCGACGCGGCGGATCTTGCCGGAGATCGTCTTGGGCAGTTCGGTGACGAACTCCACGATCTTGACCCGCTGGTAGGCCGACAGGCGGGCCCGCGCGTGCTCGAAGATCTCGCGTGCAGCCTCCGCCTGGCGTTCGGCCGCGTCCTGGACCAGGCAGATGAACGCCTTCGGGACGGCCGCGCGCAGCGGGTCGGGGCTCGGGACGATCGCCACCTCGGTGACGTAGGGGTGCTCGAGAAGGATCGACTCCAGCTCGAACGGGGAGATCTTGTAGTCGCTGGCCTTGAACACGTCGTCGGAGCGACCGACGTAGGTGAGGTAGCCGTCCGCGTCGGCCGAGGCGATGTCGCCGGTGTGGTAGTACCCGTTGCGGCACGACTCGGCCGTCATCTCCGGGTCGTTGTGGTAGCCGTCCATCAGGCCCAGCGGACGCCGGGACAGGTCGAGGCAGATCTCGCCCTCGTCCGGGCTCGGCTCGCCCGTGACAGGGTCGAGCAGGACGACGGGGTAGCCGGGCATCGGCCGTCCCATCGAGCCGTCCTTGACCACCTGGCCGGGCGAATTGCCGATGCAGCAGGTCATCTCGGTCTGCCCGAAGCCGTCGCGGATGGTGCTTCCCCACGCCCGGCGGACCTGCGTGATGACCTCGGGATTCAGCGGTTCGCCTGCGCCGAGCAGCTCGCGCGGTGGCCGGGCGAGCTGGGTGAGGTCGGCCTGGATCAGCATCCGCCACACCGTCGGCGGCGCGCAGAACGTCGTCACCTCGTGGGCGTCCATCACCTTCATCAGCGCCGCCGCGTCGAAGCGGTCGTAGTTGAAGACGAACACCGTCGCCTGGGCGAGGAACGGGGAGAAGAAGTTGCTCCACGCGTGCTTGCCCCAGCCAGGGGAGGAGATGTTCAGGTGGACGTCGCCCGGCCGGACCCCCAGCCACCACATCGTCGACAGGTGCCCGACGGGGTAGGACACCTGGGTGTGCCGCACCAGCTTGGGACGCGACGTCGTACCCGAGGTGAAGTACAGCAGGCTGAGGTCGCCGGCCGGCGTCGGCCCGTCCGGCGTGAAGATGTCGGACGGCCGCAGCGAGTGGCGCCAGTCCGTCCAGCCGGCCGGGACGTTCGGGCCCACGCCGATCTTGAGGATGCCGGGCGGCAGCAGTTCCGTCCGTGCGTGCAGGGACGTGGGCAGGACGACGGCCTTCGCCCCTCCGTGCTCGACACGGTAGGCGAGGTCGGCGGCGGACAGCAGGGTGGACGTGGGGATCGCGACCGCACCGATCTTGTAGATCGCCAGCACAACCTCCCACAGCTCGATGCTGTTGTTGAGCATGACGATCACGTGCGAGCCACGCCGCAGGCCCAGGCCGAGCAGCCAGTTGGCCACCTGGTCGGAGCGGCGGGAGAGCTCGCCGTAACTCCACGACCGGGCGGTCAGGTCGGCCGACACGATCGTCACGGCTGCCCGGTCGGGGTGCTCACCGGCGACGACGTCGAACCACTCGAGGGCGAAGTTGAACTCGGCCAGCTCGGGCCAGGCGAAGCCCTCCACGGCGCCGGCGTAATCGGTCGCGTGCTCGAACAGGAAGTCCCGCGCTGCGCGGACGGCGAGGGTGGCCGGGGTGGCCGGACGTGCGCTCATGGCCGCAGAGTCTACGCCTACGGAACCGTAGGTTTGCGTAGCGCCGGACCCTGAGCGGAGTTGTCAGCGACTCATTGGGCGTGAGCCCGGCGCGCCTCCGGCTCCGCGGAGGGCGACGGCGCGATGCGCTGGAACAACAGGTGGTCGCGCCACCGTCCGGCGATGTTGAGGTAGGCGACCGCGTAGCCGAACCGCTCGAAGCCGGCCCGGAGCAGGACGGACGCAGAGCGGTGGTTCTCGGGGATCGTGCCGGCCTCCAGCCGATGGAGGCCGAGGAGCCCGAAGGCCACCTCTGCCACTTCGAGGACGGCCCGGGTCGCCAGCCCGCGTCCGCCGGCGTCCTGCGACACCCAGTAGCCGACGCTGGCCGACTGGAACGGCCCACGGACGATGTTGTTGAGGTTGATCCGGCCGGCGACCGCGCCGTGCTCGTCGAGGATCACCCACGAGTGCCCCCGATCGGCCGCCTGCAGCGCGAGGCTCGTCGCGACCGCATCCTGTTGCCCAGCAATCGTGAAGTACGAGTCGGGACGGATGGGCTCCCACGGTGCGAGAAACGCGCGATTGCGCTGGACGAGTTCTGCCAGAGCCTCGGCGTCGGAGGGTTCGAGTTGTCTCAACACGCTCACCCGCGCAGCGTAGTCGGCACCCGCGCGGGGCCTCCTCCCAGGTCGCGCCTGCGCGCGATCCCTGCCCTCGCGCACCGCGGGACGGCCCGGAAAGCACCAGTGCCCGGGACGGGTCCCGGGGCACTGGAGTCTTGACCCCTTCGGCGCGTGCGCCGAAGAAGGATCAGATCAGGCCGAGCTCGGTGACCGCGGCGCGCTCGTCGGCCAGCTCGGCGACCGAGGCGTCGATCTTCGCCCGGGAGAAATCGTCGAGGTCGAGGCCCTGGACGATCGAGACCTTGCCGTCGGCGACGGTGACCGGGAAGGACGAGATCAGGCCTTCGGGCACGCCGTACGAGCCGTCGGACGGGATCGCCATCGACGTCCAGTCACCGGCGGGGGTGCCCAGTGCCCAGTCGTGCAGGCACTCGACGGTCGCATTGGCGGCCGACGCGGCCGAGGACGACCCGCGGGCCGCGATGATGGCCGCACCGCGCTTGGCGACGGTCGGGATGAAGGTCTCCTCGACCCACGCCTCGTCGTTGATGACCTCGGCCGCGTTCTTGCCGTCGATCTGCGCGTGGAAGAGGTCGGGGTACTGGGTGGCGGAGTGGTTGCCCCAGATGGTCATGTGGCTCACCGAGGTCACCGGGACGCCGGCCTTCTGCGCCACCTGCGTGATGGCACGGTTGTGGTCGAGCCGGGTCAGCGCGGCGAAGCGATCGTTCGGGATGTCGGGGGCGTTGCTCATGGCGATCAGGGCGTTGGTGTTGGCCGGGTTGCCGGTGACGAGCACCTTGATGTCGTCGGCTGCGACGGCGTTGAGTGCCTTGCCCTGGGCGGTGAAGATGGCGCCGTTGGCGCTGAGCAGGTCGCCACGCTCCATGCCGGCGGTGCGCGGACGGGCTCCGACCAGCATCGCCAGGTTCACGCCGTCGAAGACCTTGTTGGCGTCGTCGCCGATCTCGACCTTGCTCAGCAGCGGGAACGCGCAGTCGTCCAGCTCCATGACGACGCCCTCGAGCGCCTTCAGGGCCGGGGTGATCTCCAGCAGCCGGAGCTCGACGGGCTGGTCGGGGCCGAGCAGGGCGCCGCTGGCGATCCGGAAAAGCAGGCTGTAGCAGATCTGTCCGGCCGCGCCGGTGACCGCTACCTTGACAGGGGTTGTGCTCACGTCTGGTCTCCTCAACGAGTGAAAGTGGCTCTCGACTGACGCTAGCAGTTCGCCGCTGCCACGGATCCGGCGTGAGAACAAACCGGTTCCGGTGGACGGTCCCGTCCGCCATCCGGTATTCGCGCCGACCTATCGTGGAGGTCATGCGCTTGATCCTCGTCCGCCACGGCCAGACCAGCTCGAACACCGGCTTCCTCCTCGACACCGGCGCCCCCGGCGCCGACCTGAACGAGACCGGACGGGAGCAGGCCGGCTCTCTGGTCGAGCGCCTGGCCGAGCAGCCGATCGACGCCATCTACGCCTCCAGCCTGGTCCGGACGCAGCAGACCGCGGAACCGCTGGCCCGGGCCCGCGGACTGGAGGTGCAGGTCCTCGCCGACCTCCGGGAGATCTCCGCGGGCGACGCTGAGATGACCACGGACGCCGTCGACTACGTCACCACCCTGCTCAAGTGGGACGCCGGCGACCACGAGGCGCGGATCCCTGGAGCCGACAACGCCCTGGAGTTCTTCGCGCGCTACGACAGCGCCATCGGTCAGGTCGCAGCCGCCGGCCACGCGTCCGCGGTTGCCGTCAGCCACGGCGCGGCCATGCGGACCTGGGCGTCCGCTCGGGTGGAGGGGTTCGCCGAGGCCCTCGGCAAGGGCCTTCTCAACAACACCGGCATCATCTACGCCGAGGGTGACCCCGACTCCGGCTGGAAGCTCGTCGAGGTCGAGGGCGTCATCTTCTACGACGAGGAAGAGGTCGCCGCAGCCCTCGAGGACTAGGACGGTTCAGCTGAAGATGACCGTACGGGAGCCGTCGAGCAGCACGCGGTGCTCGGCGAACAGCCGGACGGCCTCGGTCAGCGTCCGCGACTCCTGCTCCTGGCCCATCGCGATGAGCTCGGGCACGTCCATCGTGTGGTCGACGCGACGGACGTTCTGCTCGATGATCGGCCCCTCGTCGAGGTCGGACGTGACGAAGTGCGCGGTCGCTCCGATCAGCTTGACGCCGCGGGAGTGCGCCTGCCGGTAGGGGTTGGCACCCTTGAAGCCCGGCAGGAACGAGTGGTGGATGTTGATCGCCCGCCCCGCCAGCGCCTCGCACAGCTCGGGCGAGAGGACCTGCATGTAGCGGGCCAGCACGACCAGCTCGATGTCGTGCTCGGCGACCACGTCGAGGATGTGCCGCTCGACGTCGGCCTTCGTCTCCTGCGTCACCGGGTGGTGCTCGAAGCCGACGCCGTAGAACCCGGCGAGGTCACCCAGGTCGGGATGGTTCGCGATCACCAGCTCGCAGGTGATCGGCAGGTAGCCCGATCGCTGCCGGAACAGCAGGTCGTTGAGGCAGTGGCCGGCCTTCGAGGCGAGGACGAGGGTCCTGCGGCGGCGTCCGACGTAGTCGAGCACCCATTCCGCGCCGAGCTCGGCGGCGACGGCTGCGAAATCCCGCTCGAAGTGCGAGCGGTCGAAGCCCGACTGGACCTGGACCCGCATGAAGAAGCGGCCGGACTCCGTGGACGTGAACTGCTGCAGCTCGGTGATGTTGCCCCGGGCCGCCACGATCACGCCCGTGACCTGGTGGACGATGCCGGGACGGTCGGGGCACGACAGGGTGAGCAGCCAGTGGGTGGAGTCGATCACGCCGAGAAGGTTAGCGCCGTGCGCCGCCGTCCCCCTTGTCAACTCATTCTCAACCGGTGCCGCCCGTCGGGGTCGCTGGGATAGGTTGACCCCGATCCCCTCACGGAAGGCAGACCCGATGGCGAAGATCAAGGTTCAGGGCACGGTCGTCGAACTGGACGGCGACGAGATGACGCGGATCATCTGGCAGTTCATCAAGGACCGCCTGATCCACCCCTACCTCGACGTGAACCTCGACTACTACGACCTGGGCATCGAGCACCGGGACGCCACCGACGACCAGGTCACCGTGGACGCGGCGAACGCGATCAAGCGGCACGGTGTCGGCGTGAAGTGCGCGACGATCACCCCCGACGAGGCCCGCGTGGCCGAGTTCGGGCTGAAGAAGATGTGGCTGTCGCCGAACGGGACGATCCGCAACATCCTCGGCGGCGTCGTGTTCCGCGAGCCGATCATCATCTCCAACATCCCGCGGCTGGTTCCGGGCTGGACGAAGCCGATCGTCATCGGCCGTCACGCCCACGGCGACCAGTACAAGGCCGCCAACTTCAAGGTGCCGGGCAAGGGCCGGGTGACGATCACCTTCACGCCGGAGGACGGCAGCGAGCCGATCGAGATGGTTGTCGCCGACTACCCCGAGAACGGCGGTGTGGCGATGGGCATGTTCAACTTCAACGACTCGATCCGCGACTTCGCGCGGGCGTCCTTCGCGTACGGGCTGCAGCGGAACTACCCGGTGTACCTGTCGACGAAGAACACGATCCTCAAGGCGTACGACGGCGCCTTCAAGGACATCTTCGCCGAGGTCTTCGAGGCGGAGTACGCCGCCGAGTTCGCCGCGCGCGGGCTGACCTACGAGCACCGGCTGATCGACGACATGGTCGCGTCCGCGATGAAGTGGGAGGGCGGCTACGTCTGGGCCTGCAAGAACTACGACGGTGACGTCCAGTCCGACACGGTGGCCCAGGGCTTCGGCTCGCTCGGCCTGATGACCTCGGTGCTGATGACGCCCGACGGCAAGACCGTAGAGGCGGAGGCGGCGCACGGAACCGTGACCCGGCACTACCGGATGCACCAGGACGGCAAGCCCACGTCGACCAACCCGATCGCCTCGATCTACGCGTGGACGGGCGGGCTCAAGCACCGCGGCAAGCTGGACGGTACCCCTGAGGTGACCGCCTTCGCCGAGGCCCTGGAGCAGGTCTGCGTCTCGACCGTCGAGTCGGGCAAGATGACCAAGGACCTCGCCCTGCTCGTCGGCCCCGACCAGGGGTGGCTGACCACCGAGGACTTCCTCGCCGCCCTCGACGAGAACCTGGCCGCCCGCCTGAACTGACCTCCCGACCTTCCTCCGACTTGTCAGAGTCAGGCGTCGTCATAGCAACTCCTAACTCTGACAACTCGGGGAGGGCGAGGCTGGACGCTGTGGATGCCTAGGGAGTTGTCCACAGAGCGACGGTTCGCTGAACCGTTCGTGGTCGGGCCACCGACAGTAGGGGCATGTTCCCGGCAACGGACGCGACCCCCGCGCTCGCCGCGCTGGCGCGTCGGCAGTGCGGCGTCGTCCGCCGAAGCCAATTGCGCGAGCGGGGCGCGCCGCTCGCCTACGTCCGCGCCCAACTGGCCGCGCAGCGCTGGACCGCGATGGGCGAGGAGGTCGTCCTCCTCCAGAACGCCGCGCCGACACGGCGGCAGTTGATGTGGATCGCCGTGCTCGACGCCGGTTTGTGCGCCCTCGGCAGTCACACCTCCCTGGAGTTGGTGGGCTTTCGCTCTTTCGCGCAGGAGGCCGAGCAGATCCACCTGGTGATCCCTCGTGGCGATCGCGTCACGCGATTCGACGGGGTCGTGGTGCACGAATCACGGCGTCTGAAGCCCGGCGACATCCTTCTCGCGGGCGGTCTACCGCGAACGCCCACTGCCCGGTCAGTACTCGACGCCGCAGCGTGGCAGCCGTTTCCACGGTTCGCGGCCACGATGGTTGCAGCCGCTGTTCAGCAACGGGTGACCACCGCTGCAGAACTCGAGCGTGCGCTGGCGGGCGTCGGGCGGATCCGGCACAAGCAGGTGCTCAGGGAGACGATCGGCGACGTCGCGGGCGGCGCCGAGGCGCTGGGTGAACTCGACCTGACGAGGCTGTGCCGGCGCTTCGGGCTGGCCGAGCCCGCTCGCCAGCGCAGGCGCCCGGATGCGTCGGGCAGCTGGCGCTTCCTCGACGCCGAGTGGGAGCTCCCCTCAGGCGAGCATGTCGTCCTCGAGGTGGACGGTGGGCATCACATGGACGCTGCTCAGTGGGAGTCGGACATCGTCCGCGAGCGCTCGATCGTCGTCGGACGCAAGCAGGTGCTGCGCGCCACGAACTACGAGGTCCGCCACGACCCCGAGCCGCTGGTCCGCGACCTGCTCGCACTCGGCGTCCCCGTCCACGCCTCCGAGTTGTCAGAGTTAGGCGTCGCCATAGCGACTCCTGACTCTGACAAGTGGGAGGAAGGGGGGTCGAGTGGCGGGGTGACGTGGCGGTGGGCGAGACTGGGCGGATCATGACCGACGCAACCGAGCACCCCCGCACGCGGCTGTTGGTGCTCACGTCCAGGTTTCCGTACCCCGTGGTGGGCGGGGACCGGCTGCGGCTCTACCGGATCTGCGTCGAGCTGGCCAAGGACCACGAGCTCACCCTCCTCAGCCTCTGCGACGACAGGGCCGACCTGGACGCCACCGTCCCCGACGACGGCGTGTTCGCGCGCGTCGAGCGGTTCTACCTGCCGACCTGGCGGTCGTGGGTCGCGTCGCTTGCCGCGATCCCGTCCCGCACGCCGCTGCAGGTCGCGTACTACCGGCTCGGACGGTTCAGCGCCCGCGCGCGCGAGCTCGCCGCCTCCCATGACGCCGTGCTGGCCCACCTGATCCGGACGGGCGCGGCGATCGCGGGGCTGCCCGGTCCGAAGTTCCTCGAACTGACCGACGCGATCTCCCTGAACTACGAGCGGGCCAAGGCGGCGTCGGCACGGCACCGGCTCGACCCGCGGACGATCGCCTACCGGCTCGAGACCGGACGGCTGAAGCCCTTCGAGCAGCGGATCGTGGAGCGCTTCGACCGGTCCTTCCTGGTCTCCGACGTCGACCGCGACCACCTGTTCGGGCCCGGCGACCCGCGGCGGGACAGGGTGCTCGTCGTCGGCAACGGCGTCGACACCGACGCGCTGGCCTACGACTTCGCGCCGGACGGGACCGACGTCGCCTTCATCGGGAACCTCGCCAGCCTGCAGAACTTCGATGCCGCGCTCCACTTCGCCTCCGACGTGCTGCCGCTGGTCCGGAGGGTCCGCCCGGACGTCCGCTTCCGCGTCGTTGGACGGATCGGTGTCGACGACGCCGAGCGGCTGAAGGCCCTGGACGGCGTGGACGTGACCGGTGAGGTCGACTCGGTGGCGGACGCCGTCCGCGGGGCCGGGGTCGGCGTCGCGTCCCTGCGGATCGGCGCCGGCGTCCAGAACAAGGTCCTGGAGTACTTCGCCCTGGGCCTTCCGTGCGTGAGCACCCCGCTCGCGCTGGAGGGCTTCGGCGCAGCCCACGGGCGCGAACTCCTGGTCGCCGAGTCCGCCCAGGCGCAGGCCGAGGCGGTCCTGAGGATCCTCGACGACCGGGCGCTCGCCGAACGAATGGCGAAGTCAGCGCGGGACTACGTCGAGCGCAACCATTCGTGGGAGCAGGTGCTGGCACCCCTCCGGGCGGCCGTGGGCGCCGGCATCAGCGGCTGAGCAGCTCCAGCACGCGGGCGGCCGTCCGCTCGGAGTTGCGGCCGTCGCGATGGGTGATGAACCGGTCGAAGATCCTCCGCGTCTGCGCGCTCTCGAGTGCCAGGCGGGCAGGGTCCGTCCACGACTCCATCCGGTCGACGACGTCGTCCCAGGTGGTCAGGAGCGCGCCGCCGCAGATGTCGGCGTAGTCGATGTACAGCCCACGGGTGGCGCGGTAGTGCTCGAGGTCCGGGGCGAGGTACAGGATCGGGCCCCCGGTCGCGGAGTAGTCGAACAGGATCGAGCTGTAGTCGGTCACGAGGACGTCCACACCCCACAGCAGCGGCATGATCTCGGGCTGGACGGAGGCGTCGAGCACCCGCACGACGTCGGAGGTGAAGTGGTAGTCGCCCACCGACTTCGGGTGCGGCCGGATCACCAGGATCGACTCGGTGCGGCGGCAGAACTCCTCGATCCTCCGGTAGTCCGAGGGGGACGGGATCGTCGGGTCTACCTCGCCGTCCCGCCACGTCGGCGCCTGCAGGATCAGCCGCCTGTCGCCGAGGTCGGGGATCGTCCGCTCCCACACCGCCCGGGATGCGGCCCGCCGTTCCTCGGGCGTTCCGGCGAACAACTGGTCGCCGCGCGGCTCGCCGATCGCCAGGACCTCCCGCGGCGTGAGCCCGAACGCGGTGCACATGCTCGGCACGAACTCGGGGCACGCGACCGGGAACACGGAGATGCTGCGGGTGCCGAGCCGGTACATCGCGCGCATCACGGCCTTCACGCCCGGAATGCGTCCGAGCGGGCCGACGTCGAGGACGTTCGGCGAATCCAGGTTCAACTTCTTCAGCGGCGACCCGTGCCAGAGCTGGACCACGACCGCGCCGCGCTGGGCGTAGCGGTTGACGTCCCCCAGCCCGTGGGTGACGGCGATCACGCCCGCACGGAGCGTCAGTTCGAAGCCCTCGCGGGAGTCGCGGTCGACCCAGGCGACCCCGGCCGCGATCGCCTGCGTCCGCTGCCGCTCGGTGGTCACCTGCCACACGACGCGCGGTGGGTCGGGCAGCCGCATCGCCGCCTGGTGGAACGCCCACGCACCGTCGCTCAGTCCGAAGTCTGAGCCGATCACCCACAGCGCAGGGTCACGGCGGACGGTGAGGGAACGGGCGGCACCCCAGACGTAGCGGGGAGCGTCGGCGAGTTTGGCGAGGTTGGCTGCGGCGAAGGAGTATCCGCGACGTTCCCCGCTCGTTGGCACGGCGTACATGCTATCCGCGAGTCCGGGAGCAGTCGTGCGGCGCATCGGCGGGCCGGTGGACAGCGGTACCTGTCCCCGCTGGGCTCACCCGGTGAACAGAGGTACCGGTCCCCGTTGGTTCACGCCTCGCCGTCAGTGGCCCGGCCGGTAGGATCCGCAGGATGAACCAGCACGTCACCGACGCACTGCTCATCCTGCTGTTCATCGTGATCGGCGGGGTGTTCGCGGCAGCAGAGATGGCGCTCGTGTCCCTGCGCGAGTCGCAGGTCAAGCAACTGTCCGGACGGGGACGCCGCGGGCAGATCGTCGCGGCGCTGACCGCCGAGCCCAACCGGTTCCTCTCCGCCGTCCAGATCGGCGTGACGTTCGCCGGGCTGTTCTCGGCCGCGTTCGGTGGCGCCACCCTCGCCGACGCCCTGGCGATCACCCTGGTGGGGTGGGGCGTTCCCGAGGGCCTGGCCGGGACGCTCGCGCTGCTGCTGGTGACGATCGCGATCTCGTACTTCTCCGTCGTGCTCGGCGAACTCAGCGCCAAGCGGCTCGCGATGCAGCGCGCCGAGAGCTTCGCCCTCGCCCTCGCGCCGATGGTGAACGCCATCGCGAAGATCGCAACCCCGGTGATCTGGTTCCTCGGCAAGTCCACCGACTTCGTGGTCCGCCTGCTCGGCGGCGACCCGAACGCGTCCCGTGAGGAGGTCACCGACGAGGAGCTCCGGGCCATGGTCGGCTCGTCGATGACCCTCGGCGACGAGGAGCGCCAGATCGTCGACGAGGTGTTCAGCGCCGGCCAGGTCAGCCTGCGCGAGACCATGGTGCCGCGCACCGAGGTCGACTTCCTGGACGGCTCAACCCCTGCCCACAAGGCCTTCCGTGAAGTGCAGGGCGCCAGCCACAGCCGCTACCCGGTGATCGGGCAGGACGCGGACGACGTCCTCGGCTTCGTCCACGTCCGGGACCTGGCCGACCTCGACCCCGCCGAGGCGAACACGCCGGTCCGCCAGCTCGTCCGCCCGGTGATGTCGCTGCCGCAGTCGATGCGGATCCTGCGGGCGCTCAGCCAGATGCGCGACCAGCACCAGCACCTGGCGATCGTCTCCGACGAGTACGGGGGCACGGCCGGCATCGTCACGATCGAGGACCTCGTCGAGGAGATCATCGGCGACATCACCGACGAGTTCGACGTCGAGCAGCCGCAGAACGGGACCGAGGCCGACATCGACGGCCTGGTCACGCTGGAGGATTTCGCGGCCGACTACGGCTACGTCCTGCCCGACGGGCCCTATGACACGCTGGCCGGCTTCGTGATGGCGCGGCTCGGCGCCCTGCCGAAGGTGGGGGACAGCTGCACGGTGGTGCTGGCCCCGACGTCCGACCAACAGCAGCCCACCCGCTTCGACATCACCGTCACGGAACTGGACGGCCGCCGCGCGTCGCGATTGCGGCTCGCCCGCGGCGGGGCACAGACTTCGGACGAGTAATCTGCTCTCAGCCGCCACAAGGGAGTTGGAGTTGCAGCCAGACGATGCCGATGGTTCGGCGCTGCTGACCTCGACAGACGTCGGAGGGCTGCTGGCCGCTGCCACCCAGCACGCGGGCGGCAAGCTGATCTCCTGGAGCCTCGACCACATCGACGCCAACCCGAGCCAGTCCACGACGGCCACGTACTCCGCCCTGATCGACTGGTCATACGGACGCCGTGAGGAACTGCTGGGGGTGAGCGCCCGGGCGTCGGGGCCGATCGACACCGACTCGATCGCGGAGATCTTCGCCGACGGCCAGCGTGAGGTGGCGGTGTGGATCTACCCGCACGACCCGGACCTGCCCGGACTCGCACGTGCCGCGTACGCCGAATCGATGGCCGAGATCTGCAACGAGCACCGGATCTTCACCTCGAAGGTCACCCCCGACCAACTCCAGCTGCAGATGATCGGGTACCGCCCCCGTCGCCGGGCGGTGGTGAAGGTGAGCTACGGCTCGGAGGTCATCTACGTCAAGGTGCTGCGATCGAAGCTGTTCGACGACGTGGTCTCCCGGCACCTCGTCCTGGCCAATGCCGGGCTGCCGGTCGCCCCGATCCTCGGCACCACAGAGGACGACCTGCTGATCCTGGCCGAGCTCCCGGGCCGCCCGCTCGCCAAGGCCGTGTTCGACCCGGTCGAGCCCTGCTCAGCCCGGGCCCTGATCGACCTGCTCGACATGATGCCGCGCCGGGTCAGCGAGCTGCCCCGCCGTCCGCCGTGGTCGGACGCCGTCGCCCATTACGCGCGGATGATCTCCTCCTCGATGCCGGCGCTGGAGTCGCGGCTCGACTGGCTGGTCGAGCGCATCGACGGCGGCCTGTACTCCCTGCCTCCCGGGGACGAGGCCACCCACGGCGACTTCCACGAGGGCCAGCTGCACACCTCCGGCGGACGGATCTGCGGGCTCCTCGACACCGACACCCTCGGTCCCGGACGCCGGGCCGACGACTTGGCGTGCCTGGTCGCCCACCTCTCCACCATCCAGCGGATGAACGCAGCCCAGGAGGCCCGCGCCCACGCCCTGATCCGGCGCTGGGTGCCCGTGTTCGACGAGCGGGTCGACCCGATCGAGCTGCGGTTGCGTGCGGCCGCGGTGATCATCTCGCTGGCCACCGGCCCGTTCCGCAGCCAGGAGCCCGACTGGGAGCGGGAGACCGCGATCATGGTCGGCTCGGCTGAGGCCCTGGTCCGCCAGGTCATTTGATCCTCGACCGGCGCAGGCGCCGAACTCGTCAAGACTCCTCGGCCTCCCGCCGCTCCGCGTCAGCAGACCTTCGTCGTCTGATCCTCTCGGGTCGAACGGGCGGGCCCCGATCGGTCTACGGTGGCGGTGCCGGTTCCCCAGCAGGCCGGGGACGAAGGCGATCCCGGACGATCCGGTAGGCCACAGCCGCTGCCGCGACCCCCAGCCCCAGCAGCGCCGGCAGTCCGGTCAGCCACAGCAGCCCGCACACGCAGACGAGGGCGAACGCCGCGACGGCCTTCTCCCCGCGCCCGGGCAGCAGCCGGACGGCGGCCGCCGTCCCGAGCACGTAGACCAACGTGAGTGCGCCGGTGACCAGCAGCAGCACGCTGTGGGTCTCGACCGGCAGCAGGGACGCCCCCAGGGCGGCGAGGGCCGTGAACACCAGGGAGCGCCGGTGCGTCCCGAACACGACCGACGGCAGGGCGCCCTCCCGCGCCAGCGCGGACCCGAGCCGGGACGCTCCGGCCATGTAGGCGTTCACCGCGCCGAAGGTCAGCACCACCGCGACGGCAGCCACCACGGGCCGCACCGGTCCGCCGACGCCCATGGCCAGCAGGTCGGCCAGTGGTGCCTGGCTGCCCGCGAGCCGGGGACCGAGCACCAGCACGCTGGTCACGGCGACGGCGAGGTACAGCACGCCGACGACGACCACGGCCAGCATGGTCGCCTTCGGCACGTCGCGGCGCGGGTCGGCGTAGTCGGCCGACAGCGACGAAACCGCCTCCCAGCCCGCGAACGCCCACACCAGTAGCGCTGCCGCCGTTCCCACCGCGGCCCAGCCGGCCGGGGCGAATGGGGTGAGGTTCTCTGCGCGGGCGTGGGGAAGCGCGGCCCCGACGGTGACCAGCAGCAGGACGACCAGCGCTGCGGCGAGGCCCAGCTGGGCGCGTCCGGAGACGTGCAGGCCCAGCCAGTTCACGGTGAACACGGCGATGAGGATTCCCAGGAAGGTCAGGAAGCGGGTCGCGGCTCCGCCTCCCAGCACGTCGGCGACGTAGCCGCCGGCGAACGAGGACGCGACAGGCGCCCCGAAGGGGACCGCGAAGTAGAAGATCCAGCCCACCGCGTCCGCGGCCCGGGTGCCGAACGCCCGGCGGACGTACGCGGAGACGCCGCCGCCGTCGGGGAAGCGGGCCCCGAGCTCGCCGAACGTCCACGCCAGCGGAGCGGACAGGAGCACCAGTGCGAGCCAGGCGACCAGGGACGCCGGGCCGGCGATCGCGGCCGCGAGGGCTGGCATCGAGATGATGCCCGTGCCGAGCACGGCGCCGGCACTCAACGCCGTCCCCTGGGCAACGGTCAGCTTGGGCACCGGGTCACCATAACGGCCGCCCCGGACAGTGCCCGCGCGCCAACCTCGGTAATCCCCGTCCCCCTGCCGCCCTGTCGTGGCCTCGGGGGGGTGAAGCAGACTGGCCCCATGACAGACGACGCGTACGACGTGGTGGTGATCGGGGCCGGTCCGGTCGGGGAGAACGTCGCGGACTACGCGATCCGCGGCTCGGAGATGACAGCGCTCCTGGTGGAGCGGGAGCTGGTCGGCGGCGAGTGCTCCTACTACGCCTGCATGCCGAGCAAGGCGCTCCTGCGTCCGCTGGAGGTGCGCGCCGCTGCCACCCACCTGGGCGGACTGCCGTCCGAGATCGCGCTCGACGTGCCGGCGCTGCTGGCCCGGCGGGACATCTGGGTCTCGCACTACGACGACGGCGGCCAGGTGAAATGGGCGAACGGCGCCGGCATCGACGTGGCGCGAGGGACGGCGAAGCTCGCCGGCGAGCGTCGCGTGCTCATCACGGGCCCGGACGCCGGCCCGGCCCGGGAGGTCGTGGCGCGCCGGGCGGTGGTGGTGGCGACCGGGAGCACGCCGGTGATCCCGCCCATCTTCGCGTCCCTGCACCCCTGGACGTCGCGGGACGCCACCGGCGTGGTCGAGGTCCCCGACTCGATCGCCATCGTGGGCGGCGGCGTCGTCGCGGTCGAGGCGGCCCGCTGGCTGGCCGCGATCGGCGCGGAGGTGACGCTGCTCGTCCGCGGCGACCGGCTGCTGGACAGGTTCGAGACGTTCGCCTCCGAACAGGTCGCGGACGGTCTGCGCGGCATCGGGGTCGACGTCAGGCTCGGTGCGACAGTGGGATCGGCGGCTCGCCTGGACGCGGCCGACACCGGGCTGGGACGGGTCCACGGAGGGGCGGTGCGGCTGGACGTCGACGGCACAGCCCGCGAGTTCGCCGAGGTTCTGGTCGCGACGGGACGGCGGCCGCGGACGGCGGACGTCGGACTGGAGACCATCGGCCTCACGCCCGAGGAGTTCGCGCGTCCGGAAAATCGTCCGGACTGGCTGTACGCCGTCGGGGACGCCAGCAGCGCTCCTGCCCTGACGCACTGGGGGAAGTACGAGGCCCGGCTCACGGGAGAGGCGATCGCCGCCCGGGCGGCGGGCCGGCCCGTGGCACCGCCCCCGCCGGACGTCCCGGTGCCCCAGGTGGTCTTCACCGAGCCGCAGGTGGCCTCGACCGGGCTGACCGCGCGGGACGCCCGTTCCCGCGGGCTCGACGTCGAAACGGTGGACGCGCCCATGACCGGGGCAGCCGGCTACGGCCTCCTTCGCGACGACGCGTCCGGGCAGGCACGGCTGGTGTTCGAGGCGTCGACGGGGCGGCTGCTGGGCGCAACCTTCGTCGGCCAGGAGGTGGCCGAACTGGTCCACGCTGCGACGGTCGCCGTCGTCGGCCGGCTCACGGCCGACCAGCTGTGGCACGCCGTCCCCTCCTATCCGACCGCGAGCGAGGTGTGGCTGCGCCTGCTGGACGCCTACCGGTCGCGCTGAGCGCGGGCCTCAGCCCGCACGTCGAGGCGCATCCGCAGCTCGACGCGGTCGCCGACACCGACGTCCCGCGGGCGGACGGCGGCCTTCAGCGGGACGAGGTAGCCGCCGTCCTTCGGGAACAGGGAGGTGGTGAACCGCGTCCCGCCGAGCCACGCCTCGACCGGGATGCATCCCCAGCCGTAGGTGAGGGCGCCGGACACGTCGTGGATCGACTCGGCCTCGGCCTCGGGCACGACGGCGTAGTAGAAGGGTGCCGGACCGCGCCACTCGATCACCTCGGCGGTGAACTCGAACTCCATCCCTCGCCCTCCCGGGTGCTGGTTTCACTCAGTACAGCAGGGGAGGACGGTTCGCGGCGAGGCGCTCGCGCTCCCGCTCGACCCCGGACTGCATCAGCGCGCGGTGGAGGGCTGGGTCGCGGTCGCGCAGCGACTCGGGCGGCAGAGCACCGGACGTCGAAGCGAACAGGGCGTCCACGAACGTCGAGACCGCCTCGCCGAGGCTGAACCACCGGGGCTCGTGCCGGCGGGTTGCCGGCCTCGCCGGCCGGACGAGAGAGGTGCTGGTGAGGATTCGCTGTGTCATGGATCGACCGTAGAATCGAATCCGGACGATTCACTTCCGGATTCGTCCGGCAGGCTGCTACGCAACATTCGGGAGGGGCCCATGGACCCGACGACGCCGACAGCCCGCGCGCTCCTCGCCCTCGAGCTCATCCAGGCGCGTCCCGGCCTCACGGCCGGAGAGCTCGGCGCCGCGCTCGGGGTCACCGAGCGGGCGGCGCGCCGCTATGTCGGCATCCTGCGCGAGGCCGAGATCCCCGTGCTCGCCGTCCGTGGCGCCAACGGCGGCTACACGGTCGGACGTGGCGTCCGGCTGCCGCCGCTGGTGTTCTCCTCGACCGAGGCCCTCGGCATGGTGATGGCCGTCCTCGACGGGCACCACGACGCGGCCGACACCTCCGATCCGGTCGGCAGCGCGCTGCGCAAGATCATGCGCNTCGGCGCCAGCCGATCAAGGATCAGACGACAACCACCACAGCGCGTCAGCGCTGGGAAGGGCGGAGTCCTGACGCGATCGGCGCCAGCCGATCAAGGATCAGACGAGCTTGCGGTCGGTCGCCCAGCGCGTCAGCTGGTGGCGGTTCGACAGCTGGAGCGCTCTCGGTCTCGGACGCGGCCGAGGACGTGATCGGCGCGATCCGGGCAGGAGCGCGCGGCTACGTGACCAAGTCCATCTCCGCCGACGAACTGGTCGAAGCGATCGGACGGGTCGGCACGGGCGACGCCGTGTTCTCACCCCGGCTGGCCGGCTTCGTGCTGGACGCGTTCTCCGGCGCCATCGACGTGGCCAGCATCGACGAGGATCTCGACCGGCTGAGCGCCCGCGAGCGCGAGGTCCTGAGGCTCATCGCCCGCGGCTACGCCTACAAGGAGATCGCCCGCGAACTGTTCATCTCGATCAAGACCGTCGAGACCCACGTTTCCTCGGTGCTGCGCAAACTTCACGCCGGGCTCGACGGCGCCGACCTGCTTGATCACCTCGACGCCGCCCCCGCCGGGCAGGTGGATGTCGAGCAGCACCACGTCCGGGACGGCGGCCAGGATGGCGGCGACGGCCGTCGGCACGTCGTCACCTTCGCCGACGAGCTGGACGCGGCCGCCGATGTCGTGCTTGACGCCGCTGCGGAACATCGCGTGGTCGTCGACGACGACCACCCTCCAGGCGGCCGGGGTGGTCTCTTCGCTCATCGCGGCAACTCCAGTCTGACCTCGGTCCCCTCTTGTGGGGCTGTCTTGATTATCGCGCGGCCTCCGGCGCGCTTCATCCGCTCGATGATCGAGCCGCGCACGCCCATGCGGTCGTCGGTGACCAGCGCCAGGTCGAACCCGCGTCCGCGGTCGCGGACGTAGACGCTGACCAGGTCCTCGTCCACCTCGCTGTACAGGTCGATGCGCTCGGCCCCGGAGTGCTTCGCGGCGTTCACCATCGCTTCTCGGGCTGCCCGGACGACGGCGCTCAGGTCCGCGGTCACCGGGGTGTCTCCCACGCTGACCATCTCGACGTCGACACCGTGGTCGGTCTCGACGTCGAGCATCTCCTCGGTGAGGGCCTCGACAAGGCTGCCGGACGCCGGTTCCTCGCCGTAGAGCCACTGCCGCAGCTCCCGCTCCTGACGCCGGGCGAGCGCCGCGACCTTCTTCGGGTCGGACGCCTGCCGCTGGATCAGCGCGAGCGTCTGCAGGACGGAGTCGTGCAGGTGGGCGGCCATGTCGGCCCTCGCGTCGGCGAGCAGGGCGGCCTGGTTCGCCTGGGCCAGCGTCCGGCGGACCCGCAGAATCCACGGCAGCACGGCGAGCAGCAGCGCCAGCGCCGCCAGCCCGAGCACGAGCAGCAGCCGTCCGGTCTCACTGAGGAGGGGCGCGAAGTCGGTCACCAGCACCCAGACCGCCGCGACGAGGCCCGCCAGACCGGCGACGATCGCGACCAGGGACGTCCAATGCGCCATCAGGGGAGCTACCAGCCGTCGCCAGCCGTGGCCTGCGCCCATCTCGCGGGTCGACGCGTGGTCCGCCTGCCACCAGATCAGGACGAGGCCCGCTGCGGCGAGCAGTCCCGAGGCCAGATAGGGCAGCGGTAGTCCCCAGCCGCTGACCTGCACCAGCCACAGCAGGCCCACGCCGACCAGGCCCAGCGCGACGGCGACGCCGAGGTCGACAGGGGTCAGCCCGCCCCGGCCGGCCGGACGCATCCCCGACCGGGCGTTGGCCTCGAGGCCGGGCGCCTCCCGTTGTTCCCGCGCACCGGGCATCACCAGCCACAGGGCCAGATAGATCAGGACGCCGACGAGCCCGAAGGCCCCGAGCACCACGAAGATGACCCGGAGCACGACCGGCTGCCAGCCGAGCTGGGCCGCGAGACCTGCGCAGACCCCGCCGACCCAGGCGGAACCCAGCGGACGGGTGGAGTTCGGTTGGGGCTGGAGGCTCACGTCGATCCGCGTTGCACCAGGTGGGAGTGCAGGACGACCGGGCTCTCGGGTCGGCCGCCGGCCAGGATCTGGATCAGCATGTCGGCCGCGATCCGGGTGCTCTCGTCGGCGGCGTTCACCATGGTGGTGAGCTGCGGCGTCGGCTGCAGGGCCGCCACCGAGTTGTCGAAGCCGATCACGCGGACGTCCTCGGGCACCCGCCTTCCGGTCTCCTGGATGGCGGCGACCGCCGTGGCGGCCATCAGGTCGTTCGCGACGAACAGGCCGTCCATGTCGGGGCGCCGGGCCAGCAGGTCGAGCACGACCCGTCCGCTGGCCGAGGTGTACTCGCCCTCGGCCTGCAGGGTCGAGTCCAGTCCGGCCGCGGCCATCGCGTCCTCGAAGCCCGCCCTTCGCTTGCGGGACGAGTCCATCTCGAGCGGCCCGGTGATGTGGCCGATGCAGCGCGACCCGCGTTCGATCAGGTGCTCGGTCGCCATCCGTCCCGCGCTGCGGTTGTCGAGGTCGACGTACGGGATCGAGGGTGCCTCGGGGTCCCCGACGAAGACGACCGGCAGCCAGGAGCGCTCCAGCAGCAGGCCCAGCTCGGGTCCGTGGTGGGAGACGATGATGGCCCCGTCGACGTGGCCCGACTCGAGGTAGCGGACCATCTTGGCCGACTTCGCGCCGGGCTCGGCCATCGCGAGCACCACGTGCATGTCGACCCTGCCGAAGCCCTGCAGCGCTCCGTGGTACGCCTGAGGGAAGTAGGGGTCGGTGAAGACCCGGTCGTCGGTCTCCGGGACCACCACGGCGATCACGCCCGTCCGCCGGGTGACGAGCGCGCGCGCCGCGCGATTGGGTTGGTAGCCGAGCTCGGTGATCGCGGCCTGGACCAGCTTGGTCGTCTCCGGCGCGACGATGGTTGCGCCGTTCACGACCCGGGAAACGGTCGCGCGGGACACGCCCGCCACGCGGGCCACGTCCTCCAGCGTCGGCACCGATCGAACGTCACTCATCCCGACGGCTCCTTAGCGGCCATGCCAATTTCCCGAGCGCAGGATATCGAACCGCCGCTGCCCCCGGCGCCACCGGAGCGGTCATCTTCGACGTCCTGGCACATTCGCCCCCATCATGGTGAGAGCGCTCTCAGTTGACCACCAATCCGCGGCCAAGTCAAGGGGCCGCGCGGGCGGGATCCAGGCGCACCTCAGGGGAGACCCCCATACCCCACAGGCCCGAAGCCGCATTGAATGGAGCTGTGACCGACCGACTCCCCGTTCTCAGCCGCCCTCGCGAGGGGGCCGTTGTCGCCGGGGTGTGCGCTGCGGTGGCCCGCCGGCTCGGGATCGAGCCCAAGGTCATCCGGATCATCGCCGTCGTGTCCGTGATCGCACTCGGCGGACTCGGCGCCGCACTGTACCTCGCCGGCGTTCTCCTGCTGCCGCGCGACTCCGAGCAGCTCTCGCCCCTGGCGAGGGCACTCCCGTTCACGCGGACGTGGCCGCGCTGGGTCGTCGTCTTCGCCGTCGTCGGGATCCTGGTCGCCCTGACCTGGGGGTCCGGGGCCGGACCGGCCATGGTGCCGATCGGGATCATCGGACTCGTCGTCTGGGGCGCCACCCGGAACCGCGGCAGCGTCGGGACGGCCGCAGCCGAGCCGACACCGTTCGAGCGGGCCGCGGATGCGTGGCGCGTCCGGCTCGCCGAGCAGCAGGTGCCGGGCTTCGAGCTCCCCGCGGAGCAGCCGCGCTGGCAGCAGCCGTACACCGATCCGTCCGACACCTTCGTCAGCGACTCCCCCGCCCCGCCGCCCGCTGTGCCGGTGCGCCGTCGCAGCTGGCGGCTGTGGGGGCTCGCGCTGGCCCTCGTCGGGACGTTCAGCCTCGCGGTCGCCGTCCTCGGCGCGGTGCTCGGCCTGTCCGGAACGCCGGTCGCGTACGCATCGGCCGTCCTTGCGGCACTCGGCCTGACCGCGGTGGTCGCCACCCGGTCCGGTCGGCCGCCGCTGCTGATCCCCGCAACCGTCATCGCGGCGCTCGTCCTCGGCGGCCTGCTGGTCTCACCCCAGGTCCACAACCAGGGACAGGTCGGCGACTCGGCCGTGCGCTACACCAGCGCCGACCAGCTGCCGCCGAGCATCGACGTCCTCGCCGGGGACCTGGACGTCGACCTCACCGGCCTGAACCTGACCGGCTCGCGGACCCTGACCATCAACGTCCGGGCCGGCGACGTTCACCTGCGGCTCCCCGCGTCCGTCGCGTCCGAGGTCGACTGGGACGTCTCGGCCGGCGACGTGAAGCTGAACGGCGCCGACCAGGAAAAGACGGGGCTCGGCTCGGTCGGCGGGACGTCGAGCGGGTCAAGCACCAGCCAGGGCTCGGTGACGATCCGTGTGAACGTCGCCGTCGGGGACCTGGAGGTGACCCAGTGAACACCGACAGGGCCGCGTTCGCGGTGGGCGTCTCCGCCCTGGTGCTCGCCGGGTTCGGGCTGTGGTCCACCTGGGGCCACGTGGACTGGCGCGTCGTGGGCTTCCTCGCCCCGGCGGTCCTGATCGTCATCGGGGTGGGGATGCTGCTGCTGACCCACCGCAAGAACTGAACTTCATCCAACGGAAAGGAACAACCATGAAACAACAACTCACCCGCTCGTCCGACAAGCTCATCGCCGGCGTCTGCAGCGGCGTCGCGCGCTCCTTCGGGATCGACGCAACGCTGGTGCGGATCGTCTGGGCGGTGGCCTCGTGCTTCTTCCTGCTGCCGGTCGTGGTCTACGCCGTGCTGTGGCTGGTGCTGCCGATCGACGGTGGGGGCACCGGGATCGACGACTTGAAGAAGACCTTCTCGGCCACCAAGGGCGATTCGACCCCGCCGACCGACTACCGCTGAACCGACAAGGAACCGTCCCGCTTCGCGCTCACATCGCGAACCGGGACGGTTCCTGCGTTCACTCCCACTCGATGGTGCCCGGTGGCTTGCTGGTGACGTCCAGCACCACCCGGTTCACCTCGGGGACCTCGTTCGTGATCCGTGTGCTGATCCGCTCGAGCAGGTCGTAGGGCAGCCGGCTCCAGTCGGCGGTCATCGCGTCCTCGCTGGACACCGGACGCAGCACGACGGGATGCCCGTACGTCCGCCCGTCCCCCTGGACGCCGACAGAGCGCACGTCGGCCAGCAGCACGACGGGGAACTGCCAGATCGCCGCGTCCAGTCCGGCGGCCGTGGTCTCGGCCCGGACGATCGCATCCGCAGCCCGGAGGATGCGCAGGCGGTCGGCGTCCACAGCCCCGACGATGCGGATACCGAGTCCGGGGCCCGGGAAGGGGTGCCGGCCGACGATGCGCTCGGGCAGACCGAGCTGGCGGCCGACCTCGCGCACCTCGTCCTTGAACAGCGTCCGCAGGGGTTCGACGAGCTCGAACTGGAGGTCCTCGGGAAGCCCACCGACGTTGTGGTGGCTCTTGATGTTGGCCGCGCCCTCGCCGCCGCCGGACTCGACCACGTCGGGGTAGAGGGTGCCCTGGACGAGGAACCGCACCGGCTCTCCGTCCGGCGCCTCGGCGATCACCTCGCGCTCGGCTCCCTCGAACGCACGGATGAACTCGCGCCCGATGATCTTGCGCTTCTCCTCCGGGTCGGTGACCCCGGCGAGGTGGCCGAGGAACACGTCCGCGGCGTCGACGACCTTGAGCCGGGCGCCCGTCGCCTCGACGAAGTCCTTCTCGACCTGGGTGACCTCGCCCTCGCGGAGCAGGCCGTGGTCGACGAACACGCAGGTGAGCTGGTCACCGATCGCCCGCTGCACCAGAGCGGCCGCGACGGCGGAGTCGACGCCGCCGGAGAGCCCGCAGATGGCGCGAGCGGAGCCCACCTGGGCCCGGATGCGTGCGACCTGCTCGTCCACGATGTTCACGCTCGTCCAGGTCGGACGGCAGCCTGCGATGTCGTACAGGAAGTGGGTCAGCACCTCCTGGCCGTGCTCGGAGTGCAGCACCTCGGGATGCCACTGGACACCGGCCAGCCGCCGGTCGACGTCCTCGAACGCCGCGACGGTTGCCCGGGGCGAGCGCGCGTTGACGGTGAACCCGGCCGGTGCGGCGGTCACCTCGTCCCCGTGGGACATCCACGACGTCAGCGAGGACGGCAGTCCGAGCAGGAGGCGGCCGGGTTCGAGAACCTCGACCGCGGTCCGGCCGTACTCGCGCTGGCCGGTGCGGGCCACCGTCCCGCCGAGGGCCTGGGCCATCGCCATGAAGCCGTAGCAGATCCCGAACACGGGGACGCCGGCCTCGAGCAGCGCCGCGTCGAGTTGCGGCGCCCCGGGCTCGTAGACCGAGCTCGGGCCGCCGGAGAGGATCACCGCACGGGGTCCGCGGGCGAGGATGTCGGCCACCGGCATGGTGTGCGGCACGATCTCGGAGTAGACGCGGGCTTCTCGGACCCGGCGCGCGATCAGCTGGGCGTACTGCGCCCCGTAGTCGACGACGAGCACATGGTCGTGTTCGGGAGCCATGCAGGTGAGTCTAGAGCCGTGCGGACCGTCGGCCCGACGGGCGTCCGGCCACGGAGTGGGACAGAGTGTATACACGTACGTACACTCGTGTATTGTCGGTTCTCACCGGGCGGGGCCCGGCGGTGCCCGTCCGCGGGCGTTCAACAAAACAGGAGCAAACCCGAATGTCACTTCACCCAGACACCCTGGCCGTCCACGCCGGGCAGGAGGAGGCCGATTCGGCCACCAACGCCCGCGCCGTCCCGATCTACCAGACCACGAGCTACGTCTTCGACGACACCGAGCACGCGGCCGACCTGTTCGCGCTGCGCGTCCCCGGCAACATCTACACCCGGATCATGAACCCGACCCAGTCGGTGTTCGAGACCCGCGTCAACGCGCTCGAGGGCGGCGTCGGCGCACTCGCGACGGCCTCGGGCGCGGCCGCGATCACCTACGCGGTGCTCAACCTCACCTACGCCGGGGACAACATCGTGGCGCTGTCAACGCTGTACGGCGGAACGTACGCGCTGTTCGCCCACACGCTGGCGCAGTACGGCATCGAGGCCCGCTTCGTCGATCCGGAGAAGCCCGAGGAGCTCGCCGAGCACGTCGACGACAGGACCCGGCTCGTCTTCGGCGAGACGATCGGGAACCCGGCGATCAACGTCATCGACCTGGACGCCTGGAGCGAGGCCGCGCACGCCCTCGGCCTGCCCTTCATCGTGGACGCGACGGTCACCACCCCGATCCTGGCCAAGGTCTTCGACCACGGCGTAGACATCGCCGTCCACTCGGCCACCAAGTACATCGGCGGCCACGGCACCAGCGTCGGCGGCATCCTGGTCGACTCCGGGAAGTTCGACTGGGCGGCCCACGCCGACCGCTTCCCCGGCCTCACCAAGCCCGATCCGGCCTACCACGGCGCGGTGTGGACGGAGGCGGCCGGTCCGGCCGCCTACATCATCCGGGCCCGCACCGTCCTGCTGCGGAACACCGGCGCAGCGGTCTCGCCGTTCAACGCCTGGCTGTTCCTGCAGGGCCTGGAGACCCTCCACCTGCGCATCGAGCGTCACTCGGCCAACGCGCTGGCCGTCGCGAAGTACCTTCAGGCCCACGACGCCGTCGCCTGGGTGAACTACCCGGGCCTGGATTCCTCCCCGTACAAGGCGGTGGCCGACCGGGTCTTCACCGGACGCGGGTACGGCGGCATCCTGGCCTTCGGGCTGAAGGCCGGGCGCGAGGCCGGCTCGAAGTTCATCGAGGCGCTGCACCTGTTCAGCCACCTGGCCAACATCGGGGACGCCAAGTCGCTGGCCATCCACAACGCCACCACCACCCACTCCCAGCTGAACGAGGACGAACTCGTCGCCGCCGGCGTCGCGCCGGAGATGGTTCGCCTCAGCCTGGGTATCGAGAACGTGGACGACCTCATCGCCGACCTCGACCAGGCGCTCGCCGCGCTCTGACCGCAAACCACCACATCAAGGAGCATTCGAAAATGAGCTACTTCGAGGACGCAACCAAGCTGATCGGCCGCACGCCGCTGGTGAAGATCAACCGCCTCTACGGCGACTCCCAGGCGATCGTGCTCGCCAAGCTGGAGTTCTACAACCCCGCCAACTCGGTCAAGGACCGCATCGGCGTCGCGATCATCGACGCGGCCGAGGCGTCCGGAGCCCTGAAGCCCGGCGGGACCATCGTCGAGGCGACGTCCGGCAACACCGGGATCGCGCTGGCATTCGTCGGAGCCGCGCGGGGCTACCGGGTGATCCTGGCCATGCCCGACACCATGAGCAAGGAGCGGCGCGCCCTGCTGCGCGCGTTCGGCGCGGAGCTCGTGCTGACCCCGGGCGCCGAGGGCATGAAGGGAGCCGTCGCGAGGGCCGAGCAGATCGCTGCCGAGAACGAGGGCGCCATCCTGGCCCGGCAGTTCGAGAACCCGGCCAACCCCGAGATCCACCGCAGGACGACCGCTGTGGAGATCTGGGACGACACCGAAGGCGGCGTCGACTACGTGGTCGCGGGAGTCGGCACGGGCGGGACCATCACCGGCGTCGGCCAGGTCCTCAAAGAGCGCAAGCCCGAGGTGAAGATCGTCGCCGTCGAGCCTGCCGAGTCCCCTCTCCTCTCCGGCGGCCAGCCCGGTCCCCACAAGATCCAGGGCATCGGGGCGAACTTCATCCCCGAGATCCTCGACCGCTCGGTGATCGACGAGGTGCTGCCGCAGACCTCCGAGACCGCGATCGAGTGGGCCCGGCGCGCCGCCCGCGAGGAAGGCCTGCTGGTCGGGATCTCCTCCGGCGCCGCGCTCGCCGCGGCAGGGGAGCTGGCCGCCCGACCCGAGAATGCAGGCAAGACGATCGTGGTGATCATCCCGTCCTTCGGCGAGCGGTACCTGTCCAGCGTCCTGTACGCCGACCTGCTCGACTGAACCGAATCGGGAACCGTCCCCATTTCCGTTCACCTGCGCGGAAACGGGACGGTTCCCACCGTTCACCCCCACCGACGCCGGCCCCGTCCCCGCTCCTGGGGCGGGGTCGGTCCACGTCCGCTCAGCTCCTGCCGTCGTTGGTCCAGGAGCAGCTGGCGGTCGCGTTCTGCACCGACACCGTCGCCGTCCGTATCCGGGTTCCGTCCGGGCGGGTCAGCAGGCAGGTCGCCGATCCCGGTTCTCCCGTGCCCTCGTCCTGACCCTGGCCGGTGAGGACGACGTCCAGACGGATCGTCTCCCCGAACCGAACGGTGGCCTGCCAGGACTTGCCCTGGCCATCGGTCACGGTGGCCACGTCCGTACTGTCCGGCAGCAGCAGGGACGCCGCGGCGACGCCGTTGGTCACCCTGACCGCGGCGCTCAGGTTCACGTCCGGACCGGTCGGGGCAATCGCCGGCTGCGTCCTCACCCAAACGATCGCGGCGAGGGCGGCGACCGCGAGCGCGATCGCCGTTGCGGCGACCAGGAGCGCAACCAGCAGGCCGAACAGAGGGTGGCGCGGCGAACGCCCGGCCGAGGCGACAGCCGTCGGTGCGACCGGAACTGGACTCGGGGACGGTGACGCCATAGCTGCTCCTTCGAGCCGGGATGTTGGGAGCGACTCTAGCCATCCGCCCCGGCGCCGCCCGCGGGCCGGATGGCGTCCCGCGTCGCGGACGACGCTCACCCGGTGTCGTGCCCCGGACAGCCGTAGGCCGGGACGCGCCGCGCCCTAGGCTGGGCGCGTGCAGAGCGATCCAGAACTCGAGCGTCTGCGCGGCTCGATCGACAACCTCGACGCCGCGATCATCTGCCTGCTCGCGGAGCGGTTCAAGATCACCCAGCAGGTCGGACGGCTGAAGAAGGAACGTGGCCTGGCGCCGGCCGACCCCGAACGCGAGGAGCAGCAGATCGCCCGCCTGCGTCGCCTGGCGGAAGAGGCCAACCTCGATCCCGAGTTCGCAGAGAAGTGGCTGGCGTTCGTCGTCGACGAGGTCGTCCGCCACCACGAGGCCATCGCGGCCGAATAGGCGTCGGTGCGTCCGGCCGGTGTGCCGATGCGCTCCCGCGGTGGCTGTCGTAGCGTGGACGGATGACGAACCCGATCGCCGGCTGGCCGACCTACGTCCTCGACTGCCCGGACGCCCGCGCACTGGCCGACTTCTACTCCGCCCTCACCGGGGTGCCGGCCGAGTACGACCCCGAGGACGGCTGGGCGGAGCTGGAGCATGGCCAGCGGGCCACCCTCGCCTTCCAGGAGGTGGCCGACTACAACCCGCCGGAATGGCCGGGCCAGGACGTTCCCCAGCAGGCGCACCTCGATTTCTACGTCGCCGACCTGGACGCAGGCGAAGCCGCCGTCCTGGAGTTGGGAGCCCGCAAGCACGACGTCCAGCCGGGCACATCCTTCCGGGTCTTCCTCGATCCCGCCGGGCATCCGTTCTGCCTGTGCCTGGAATGATCCAGCGGGCCATCGCCGGGGTGCCGCGGCGCTAGATTGGCGGCATGGCAGGTCTTAGTTACGACCCGACCGCCCGGGTCCAGGGACCGGACGCGACCCTCACCATCGCCGGCATCGCTGTCGGCCTCGTCGTGGGAATGCTCCGACCCGGCTGGGCGATCGGCTCGGCCGTCGTCGGCGTCGTCCTCCTCGTCGTCGGGCTGCTGGTGAAGAAGCGGCCCGTGCAGCTGGTCGGCCGGCTCGGGCTCGGGCTGGCCGTCGGCGCGGGGCTGCTGTACGCGTTCGTCGCCCTGAACCTGCTGCACCCCATCGGGCACTGACGTTCAGCCCTTGAGCGAGTAGATCAACGCCGAGTACGGCGCGATGCTGATCGCCGCGCTCGCCCCGAACCCGTCGTACGGCTCGTCGGTCGCGAGGACGTCGAAGCTGTCGTTGTCGCCGAACGCGTCGGAGTAGACCTTCGCGTCGCTGTTGAGCAGAAGGGACCACTCACCAGCAGCGGGGAACCCGATGCGGTAGTCGTCCAGCGTGTCGTTCGACAGGTTCACGACCACGACCACGTCGTCCCCGGGGCCGTGGTCGCGCCAGCGGTGGAAGCCCAGGACGTTCGCCTCGTCGTTGTTGTGGAACACCTCCAGCCCGCCGCCGGTCAGCCCGGCCGAGACCCCGGCTCTGTTCAGCCGAAGCGCCACCAGGTCGCGGTACAACCGGACGATGCCGTGGAAGTCGGCGTTCTGGCTCCAGTCGAGCGCGACGGTGTCCCGGAACCAGCCGCCCTCCAGGAACTCCTGGCCCTGGAACAGCATCGGGATCCCGGGGCTGGTGAGCACCAGCGCCGCGCCGAGGGTGGAGCGCTTCTGCGCCCAGTACCCCGTCGGGTCGTCCGGGTCGACCTCCTCCGGCACCCGCGCCCGCCCGTTGGCCACCTCGTCGTGACTCTCCGTGTAGATCACCCGGGCGAACGGGTCCCCGTAGCTGTAGGAGATGGCCGCTGCGACCTCGGCCGTCGACCGCCAACGGTCGTCGGCCAGGGTGACGGCCTCCCGGACGGGGTGGACGAACTGGGAGTCCCACTGGGCGTGGAAGCCGCCGCCGTCGGGCGCCGTGCTGGAGACCGAGGGATCGGAGTGCAGGTCCTCGGCGATCAGGATCTTGCGGGGGTGGGCTGCGCGGATGTCGGTGTTGATCCAGTGGCACAGGGTCCAGCCCTCGGGGATGTTCTCCTCGCCGGCGTCCACGCTGCGCATGTACGGGGTCATGTCGTAGCGCAGGCCGTCGACGTGGAATTGCTCCAGCCAGCTGAACGCGTTGTCGTGGATGAACTGGCGGACCTCGCCGCGTCCGTAGTCGGGACGGGTGTCGCCCCACGGCGTCTTCGACCGCCAGTCGTTGAAGAAGTAGATCCCGCCGAGGTCGTTCTCACTCCAGCCGTCGAACCGCCACAGGTCGAGGTCGCTGGGGCCGAAGTGGTTGTACACGACGTCCTGGATCACGGCCAGCCCAGCGCGGTGGGCGTCCTTCACGAGCTGCTTCAGCGCATCCGGGCCGCCGTAGGCGCTCTCCACCGCGAAGATGTGGGAGGGGTTGTACCCCCAGGACACGTCACCGGCGAACTCGGCGACCGGCATCAGCTGGATGGCGTTGACGCCCAGGGCGAGCAGGTGGTCGAAGCGGGTGGCGATCGCCTCCAGACCCGCGACCTCGCCGTCCCTCTTGGCCGCGAAGGTACCTGCGTGGAGCTCGTAGATCACCAGGCGGTCCAGGGTGGGAGGGGTGAAGTCGTCGCCCTCCCAGTCGAAGGCGGAGTGGTCGTAGATGACACCGGTGCCGACGGAGTTGGTCACCTCGGCTGCGTACGGGTCGATCCGGTCGAGGCGCTCGTTCCCGTTGACGATCGTGAACCGGTACTGCTGGCCCGGGCGCGCCCCCTCGACGAAGCCGTACCAGTAGCCGTCGTCCTCACTCTCGAGGGCGATGCCCGCCTCCGTGAACTCGCCCGCGACCTCCACGGCGTCCGCGTGCGGAGCCCACACCCGGAACCCGACCCCGCTCCCCGCGACGATCGCACCCATCCCCTGCAGTTTCTCCATCGTTCTCCTCCTGTCGCGACCGGACCCTGGTCAACGGCCGGGGCCCGTCCCCGATCGTTCAGCGCGTTCGTGAACAACAGCGGTCCGCCCCCGATTGTTCAGCGCTTCCCTAGACTTGGCGAGACTTACCCATCCAGCGGGGAGACAGATGACCGCCAGCCCGTCCTCGGCGTTGCGCTCGCGCGGCGTCTGGGTCGGGCTGGCCGGGACGCTGGCGATCGCCTGGGGCTCGTGCCACCCGGAGTTCTCTTTCGCGCTGGACGGCTGGCCGGCGGCCTGGGTGAACGCCATCGGGCTGGCAGCGCCGATGCCGCTCAACCGGATCCTGATCGTCGTGGGTGTCGTCGGTCTGGTGTGGGCCTGGTGGCACGTCCGCCCCACCCGCAAGCGGCCGCCGGTGAACGCGGCTGTGGCGCTGGGGCTGTGGAGCCTGCCGCTGCTGCTGGTTCCCCCCGTCCTCAGCCCGGACGCGGTGCTGTACGCCGACCTCGGCTGGACGCTCAGCACCGGCGCCGACCCGTACGTCGTCGGCGTCGCCACCTCCGGCGGGCCGTTCGCCATCCAGGTCGACCCGCTGTGGGCCGGCAGCGGCGTGGCGTACCCACCCCTCGCGCTGCTCGTGGCGCAGGCCATGGTCACGCTGGCGGGATTCCACCCGTACTTCTCGATCGTGGCGATGCGGATCCCCGCCGTCCTTGCGGCCGCGGCGATGCTGTGGCTCGTGCCGCGCATCGCCGGCCTGCTGGGCGTCCACAAGCGCCAGGCGGTGTGGCTGGGCGTGCTGAACCCGCTGCTCGTGCTGCACTTCATCGGCGCGGGACACAACGATGCGCCGATGGTGGCGGTGAGCCTCGCCGCGATCTGGATGTGCCTGCGCCGACGCGAATGGTGGTCGGTGTTCGTGGTCGCCCCCGTCCTCGTCGGGGTGGCGATGGCGCTCAAGCCGCAGGGCGGGCTCACCGTGCTGGCCGTGGCCGGCCTGCCGGTCGCTGCGGAGCTGGCCCGGTCGTCGCTGGGCCGGCGGCTGTGGCTGCTCGGCCGGCGGACGGCCCTGGCGAGCCTGGTGGCCGTCGCGACGTTCGTCGTCATCAGCCTCGCCTCGGGGCTCGGCTTCGGGTGGCTGGGCTGGCTCGACCTCATGGGGCTCGCCGCGACCCCCGCGCCCCTCGCCCTGCTGTCCAAGCTCGCCGCGCTCGGCGTCCAGACGCTCGGCGGGTCCTACACCGGCTTCCTCGTGTGGGCGGGACGGGTGACGACGCTGGTCCTGCTGGGCGTGCTGGTGTGGATCGTCATCCGGTTCTCCGACCGCCCCCTTGCCGCGACGGCCTGGGGTTCGCTCGCCATCGCCGTCCTCGGCCAGGCGATGCACCCGTGGTACCTGCCGTGGAGCCTCGCGCTGCTCGCCCTCGTGCCGCTCACCGGCCGGCAGCGGTACGCCGTCTACGGCCTCGCGATCGCCTTCTGTGTCTGGAACGCGTTCCAGACCGTGGTCTGGCACGGCCAGTACTGACCACGGCTGGCGCACCCGGCCGTATGAGCCCGTACGAACCTGGTCGCGGCCGGGCTTCCGCGCCCCGCTCCGGGCGCCGCGGTGCTTTGATGCTGGTGGGCCCGCCGGTTCCCGGGACCACGCAGCTCCCCAATGCTTGCTGGCCATGACCGGTCCGGCGGGCTCCCGACCCAGCATGGTCGAGGAGTGAACACCGGGGAGGCTACCGATCGCCGCGGCGTGGCAAGATCGAAACATGCGCGTTGCGATCGGCGGAGCCACCGGACTTCTCGGGACGGCGCTCGCCCGCAGCCTGATCCGTGACGGCAGCGAGGTGGTCCGTCTGGTCCGCGGCGAGCCCACGGCGTCCGACCAGCGCCGCTGGGACCCCGACGCGGGCCGGATCGCGTCCCCCGGTCTCGATGACGTCGACGCGGTCGTCAACTTCGCCGGAACCCCGATCGCCGGCGCGCGATGGACGAAGGAGCGCAAGGCCGCGATCCGGCGGTCGCGGGTCACGTCCACCCTCACGATCGTCACCTCGCTGTCCCCTGACGGGCGTTGCCAGAGGTTCCTGAACGGCTCGGCCGTCGGGTTCTACGGCGACACCGGAACCGCGGTCGTCGACGAGCGGGACCCGGTCGGACGCGGCTTCCTCGCCCAGGTCGTGGGCGACTGGGAGGCCGCGGTCCGCCACTCCCCCGTCCCTTCGGCGATGGTGCGCACCGGCCAGGTCCTCGCCCGCGAGGGCGGCTTCCTGGGAGCCCAGTGGATGCTCTTCGCCGCAGGCCTCGGTGGACGCATCGGCAGCGGCCGTCAGTTCCTGAGCTGGATCAGCCTGGCCGACCACGTCAGGGCCGTCGAGTTCCTGCTCGCCAACGACCTGACCGGCCCCGTGAACCTCACCAGCCCCGCCCCGGTCACGAACGCCGCCTTCACCCGGGCGTTCGGACACCACCTCAACCGGCCGACGGTGCTGCCGATGCCGCTGCCGGTCGTCAGCGCGATCTTCACCCGGGAGTTCGTCCGGGAGGCGCTGCTCTCCGGCCAGAGGGCCGTGCCGAGCCGGCTCACCGAGGCCGGGTTCACGTTCCGGCACCCCACGATCGGCGAAGCGCTGGCCGCGCTGGGGTGAATCCGGCGGGCGATAGACTTCTGTCTTCCGTCCCCCAGAGATAGGCGGCCCGTGTCGAGCCCATTGTCCCCGGCAGGCGTGCCGGAACCCTTCGCCGCCCTCGGCCTCACCTTCGACGACGTCCTCCTGCAGCCCAACGAGTCCGACGTCATCCCGTCCGCAGCCGACACCAGCACCCGGGTGAGCAAGCGGATCGAGATCAAGATCCCCCTGCTGAGCTCGGCGATGGACACCGTCACGGAGTCGCGGATGGCGATCGCGATGGCTCGCGAGGGCGGTCTCGGCATCCTGCACCGCAACATGGCAGCGGAGGACCAGGCCGCGCAGGTCGACCAGGTGAAGCGCTCGGAGGCCGGCATGGTCGACCAGCCGATCACCACCAGCATCGAGGCGACCATCGGCGAGGTGGACGAGTTGTGCGGACGGTTCCGGATCTCCGGCGTCCCGGTCGTCGACGCCGAGATGCACCTGCTCGGCATCGTCACCAACCGCGACATGCGCTTCGAGGACGACCCCAACCGTCCCGTCGGTGAGGTGATGACCCGGATGCCGCTCGTGACCGGCTACCCCGGCATCAGCAGCACCGACGCGCTCGCCCTCCTGGCCAAGCACAAGATCGAGAAGCTGCCGCTGGTCGACGCCGACGGCAAGCTGCGCGGCCTGATCACGCTCAAGGACTACGTGAAGTCCGACCAGTACCCGCTGGCCAGCAAGGACCCGCAGGGACGCCTCCGCGTCGGCGCGGCGATCGGCTTCTTCGGTGACGCCTGGGAGCGGGCGATGCTGCTCGTGGACGCCGGCGTGGACGCGATCATCGTCGACACCGCCCACGGCCACTCGCAGGGCGTGCTGGACATGATCCGACGGCTCAAGGCCGAGCCCGCGGCTGCCGAGGTCGACATCATCGGCGGCAACATCGCCACCTTCGCGGGAGCCAAGGCGCTCGTCGAGGCTGGGGCGGACGGCGTCAAGGTGGGGGTCGGGCCGGGCTCGATCTGCACCACCCGTGTCGTCGCCGGCGTCGGCGTCCCCCAGGTCACGGCGATCTGGGACGCCGCCCGCGCCTGCCGTCCGGCGGGCGTCCCGGTGATCGGGGACGGCGGGCTGCAGTACTCCGGCGACATCGCGAAGGCCCTCGTCGCCGGCGCCGACAGCGTCATGCTGGGGTCCCTGCTGGCCGGCTGCGACGAGAGCCCGGGCGACCTGGTGTTCATCAACGGCAAGCAGTTCAAGTCCTACCGGGGGATGGGCTCGCTGGGCGCCATGGCCAAGCGGGGACGCAAGGCGTCCTACTCCCGCGACCGCTACTTCCAGGCGGACGTCGTCGCCGACGACAAGCTCGTCCCCGAGGGCATCGAGGGCCAGGTGGCCTACCGCGGACCGCTCGCCGCCGTCGCCTACCAGCTGGTGGGCGGGCTGCGGCAGTCGATGTTCTACACCGGGGCGGCCAGCATCGAGCAGCTCCACGAGAAGGGGCGGTTCGTCCGGATCACAGCCGCAGGGCTGCGCGAATCCCACCCGCACGACATCCAGATGACAACGGAAGCGCCCAACTACTCGGCGAAGGACTGACGGCACACACATGACCATGATCGAGATCGGGCGCTCGAAGCGCGCCCTGCCGGTGTACGGCTTCGACGACATCGCGATCGTCCCCACCCGGCGCACCCGCGGCATCGAGGAGGTGAACCTGAGCTGGAAGATCGACGCGCTCACGTTCGACTTCCCGATCGTCGCGGCTCCGATGGACTCGGTGATGAGCCCCGAAACGGCGATCGCCTTCGGACGCCTGGGCGGGCTCGGCGTCCTCAACCTCGAGGGGTTGTGGACGCGCTACGAGGACCCGGTCCCGATCCTGGAGCAGCTGGCCGCCATCGACGACCCGATCGGTGCGACCCGCCGGATGCAGCAGGTCTACGCCGAGCCGATCAAGGCCGAGCTGATCACCGAGCGGATGAAGCAGATCCGTGAGGCCGGCGTCCCGGTCGCCGGGTCGCTCTCGCCGCAGACGTGCGCCGAGTTCGCGGGTGTCGTGGAGTCGGCAGGGGTCGACTTCTTCGTGATCCGCGGTACGACCGTGTCCGCCGAGCACGTGTCCCGGGTCGAGGAGCCGCTGAACCTGAAAGAGTTCATCTACGAGCTCGACGTGCCGGTGATCGTCGGCGGCTGCGCGACCTACCAGGCGTCCCTGCACCTGATGCGTACCGGTGCAGCCGGCGTCCTGGTCGGCTTCGGTGGCGGCGCGACCAAGCGCACGCGCAACGTCCTCGGAGTCGAGGTACCGATGGCGTCGGCGCTGGCCGACGTCGCCGAGGCCCGCCGGGACTACCTCGACGAGTCCGGCGGCCGCTACGTCCACGTGATCGCGGACGGCGCCCTGGGCAAGTCGGGCGACATCGCGAAGGCCATCGCCTGCGGCGCGGACGCGGTCATGGTCGGCTCGCCGCTGGCCCGGGCGGCGGAGGCCCCCGGCCGCGGCTACCACTGGGGTCCCGAGGCCTGGCACGCCACCCTCCCCCGCGGCGAGCGCGTGAAGTTCTCCACGGTGGGGACGCTCGAGGAGATCCTGCTCGGCCCGTCCCACATCGCCGACGGCACCATGAACCTGGTCGGGGCGCTCCGCCGGGCGATGGCCACGACGGGGTACTCCGAGGTGAAGGAGTTCCAGCGCGTCGAGGTCGTCGTCCACTCCTGAGCAGCGAGAGCATGACCACGCTCGAGGCCGTGCTCGGGGTCGCCCTGGCGCTGCTGGTCGTCGCGCTCGCTGTCGCGCTCGTCCTGCTCCGCCGTGCACGCAGCGACAGGGCACACGCGCTCGCGTCCCGGGCAGCGGCGGTCGACGCGCAGAACCGCACCGCCGAGCTAGCCGTCGCGGCCGAACGCCTGCGGATCCTGCGCGAGATGCACGACGTGATCGCCCACTCGCTGGCGATCATGATCGCCCAGGCCGACGGCGGCTCCTACGTCACGGCGGACGCGGTCGCGGCTCAGCGTGCGTTCACCACGATCGCCGAGACCGGGCGCGGCGCCCTGGCCGACACCCGTCGGATCCTGGGCATCCTCAAGCACGGGGAGCCCGACCCCCGCGAGCCCGGCAGGCCCGGACTGGCACCCGTCCCCGAGGCCGACCTCGACCGTCTGGCCGCCTCCTTCCGCGAGGCGGGGCTGCGCGTGGCGGTCGTGCGGGTCGGCGAGTCGCGTCCACTGCCGTCCGGGGCACGGATGGCGCTGTACCGGATCAGCCAGGAGGCCCTCACCAACGTCCTCAAGCACGCGGGTGCGCAGGCCAGTGTGATCCTCGCCGAGAACTGGCAGGCCGACCGGGTCGGCCTGACCATCACGAGCACGGGTGGCACCACGGCGAAGGCAACCGACCCCGTGACCGGCGGTTCGCTGCCCGGGCTGGGCCTCGGCCTGATCGGGATGCGGGAGCGCGCCGAACTGCTGGGCGGCACGCTCGTCGCCGGGCCGACCGACGCCGGGTTCAGCGTTGCCGTGGAGATACCGTTCCGGCTGGAGGACGATGATGACTGAGCAGCCCGAGGCCCCGATCCGCGTGGTGCTGGTGGACGACCAGCAGCTCGTCAGCGCCGGCCTGGCGATGGTGGTCGACGCCCAGCCGGACATGGACGTCGTCGGCACGGCTCCGGACGGGCTGGCCGCGGTGGAGCTGCTGGAGGGGTTCGCCGCCGACGTGGTGCTGATGGACGTCCGGATGCCCCACCTGGACGGGATCGAGGCCACCCGCCGGATCCTCGCCGCAGCGGACGCGTCCGGACGGACCGCGCCGAAGATCGTCATGCTGACGACCTACGACCGCGACGAGTACCTGCTGACGGCGATCCAGGCGGGGGCGTCCGGGTTCCTGCTGAAGAACGCACCGCCGGCCGACCTGCTCGCCGCGATCCGCACCGTCCACGTCGGCGACGCCGTCATCGCCCCGTCCGCGACCCGACGGCTGCTCGACCACGTCGCAGCGGGCGGCGTCGTCGCGACCGCCGACGACCCCCGGCTGGAGTCCCTCACCGACCGGGAGCGCGAGGTCCTCGGCCTGATCGCGCAGGGCCTCTCGAACGCCGAGATCGGCGCCGGGCTGTTCCTGTCCGAGACCACCGTGAAGACCCACGTGCGGCACATCCTGACCAAGCTCGGCGTCCGCGACCGCGTCCAGGCCGTCGTGGTGGCGTACGAAACCGGCCTCGCCGGCCGCTAGCCCCTGGCACGTGGGGACGGTTCTTCCGTGCCATTCGCCGGGGTGGCACGGAAGAACCGTCCCCACGTGCCACCGTCAGGCCACGCGCGTCCCCGGTGCCAGCCTCCGGTACGGAACCGCGAGACGCCGGACGGCCACCCAGAAGAAGCCCGCGCCGAGCAGGACGTGCAGGCCGAGCCCCCAGGGCCACACCGGGGTCTCGACGTTCACCGCTCGGACCTTCACCGGGCTGGTGTTCACAACCTTGCCGCCCGCCGTCCGGACGGTGGCGTTGCCGTCGGCGTCCCACTCGACCGTGTAACCCGGCAGGCTCGAGTAGTACTGGGCGCACTCGTCGACCTCGATCGCGGGCGGCAAGCTCAGACTGCGCACCCCGTACCGGACGGCCGCGAGCGGGTCGTACTGCAGGCTCGCGTAGCGGTTGAGGTCGGCGGAGGCCCCCGGAGGCAGCGGAGCCGCGTCGGCGACCACGACGAACGGGTTGCCGACGAGCATCCACCACACCTTGTCGTAGCGGACGCCGGTGGTCTGGCGGTCGAACCAGACGCACGCCTCCACCGGTGCAGCCGGGGGATCCGACCCGTTCGGGTTCTTGGCGTAGTACTCGTCGGTCTCCTGGTTGTAGGCGGCGACCGTGTCCTCCGTCAGGCCCCACACCCGTTGGGTGCTCCGCTCCTCGGTCAGGGCTACCGACAAGCCGAACACCAGGACCGAAAGCACGGCGAGGGCGACCACGCTGAGGTACGTCATCGCCGCGGCGCCGGCCGCGCGGGAGATGATGGCCGACCAGCCCAGCCCGATCGCACAGACCACCGCAACCTCGGCCATCACCACGAGGAGCACCACGAGGACCTGCCAGGCGGAGATGTTCCCCAGCACCATCGACCAGGCGATGAAAGGCGTGGCCACCACCAGGAACACCGCTGCCGTGCACCACGCGGCCACCAGCTTGCCCGCAGCGAGATCGACAGCGCTCAACCGGGTCGCCTGCAGCGTGGCGAGCGTGCCCGCGCTCCGCTCGCCGTTGATGGACGTCGCCGTGAACGCCGGAGCCATCATCAGGCCCATGCCGAGCACCAGGTAGGTGATCAGGCCGAACGCCAGCGGGCCGGATCGCATGCCGAAGTCGCTGCCGGACGGGTCGAACGGCGCCATCGCCGGGTCCTGGACCTCCAGCGGCCTCCCGCCGTACCACGTCGTCGCAGCCCAGATCACGAGCGTCGTGATCCCGCCCAGCACCAGGAACCAGGCGACCAGGGCCCAGATCCAGCGGCGGGAGCGGATCCGCTGCCTCAGCTCCAGCTCGACGACCGTGCGGACGCCGTTCAGCGACAGTGCCCACGTGGTCATGCCCGCTCCTCGTTCAGCGCCAGATAGGTCTCCTCCAGCCGTCCCGACAGGGGTGCGATGGTGTGCAGGTCGATGCCGGCCCCCACCGCTGCCCTGACCAGCTGGGACGCGGACGGGTAGTCGGCGAGCGCAACCGTCACCTCTGCCGTCCCGGGCCCGGCGGTCCAGGGGATGCCGGCTCCGTCCAGGAAGGCGCGCAGTCCGGAGGCGTCCAGCGCCTCGATGCGCCAGCCGCGCGACGCCACGGCGGGCTGGGCCGCCCGGGCCACGTCGACCGTCCGCCCGCGGGAGAGGAAGACGGCGTGGTCGTACAACTCCTCAAGCTCGCTGAGGACGTGGGAGGAGACCAGGACGGTCCTGCCCTCGTCGGCCAGCCCCCGCAGGAGGTCGCGCAGCTCGACCCGGGAGCGCGGGTCCAGCCCGGAGGCGGGCTCGTCGAGCAGGACGACGGCCGGGTCGTGCACCAGAGCCCTGGCCAGGCCCAGCCGCTGCTTCTGGCCCCGGCTCAGCACGCGGGCCGGGCGGTCGGCGAACTCGGACAGGTGCAACTGCTCGAGTAGGTCGGCGACCCGAACCGGGCTGGCCGAGCGGGGGATGCCGTACGCGTGGGCGAAGGTGGAGAGGATCTCGGTGCAGGTCAGGGCGTCCCAGGTGCCGAAGGCGTCCGGCATCCAGCCGACAACGGAGCGCGCAGCGAGGTTCTCCGCGACGACGTCGAAGCCGCCGACCCGGGCGCTGCCGGAATCGGGGGCCAGCAGCCCGGCGAGGATGAGCAGCAGGGTGGTCTTGCCCGACCCGTTCGGCCCGATCAGCGCCGTGACCGCCCCGGACGGCGCCGCGAAGCTGATCCCGTCGACCGCCTTCACCTCGCCGAACGCCCGGCGCAGGTCGTGGGCCTCGATGCCGGGCGGGGACGGTGGGGCCGCGCCGCGCTCGGCAGCCGTCTGGACGTCGCTCATGGCGCAACGCTAGGGCCGGCGGCGCGCGGTCGCGTCCTCCCGCAGGGCGCGCCGCATCGTCCCTGAGGATGACTCCCCCGCCGCACTAGCATGTGGCCATGCTGATCGTCACTTCGAACGACATCCCCGGCTACCGCGTCGTCGCGGTTCTGGGAGAGGTCATGGGCATGACCGTCCGTGCGGCCAACATCGGTGCCAACTTCGTCGCCGGGCTGCGCTCCATCGGCGGCGGCGAGGTCAACGAGTACACGCGGCTGGTGTACGAGTCCCGCCAGCAGGTCATGGAGCGGATGTGGGGCGATGCGGTGGCCCGCGGAGCCAACGGGATCATCGCGATGCGCTTCGACACCGGCGAGATCGGCCAGGCCTTCAGCGAGGTGTGCGCGTACGGCACGGCCGTCGTCGTCGAGCCGATCCCCGAGGGCGAGCCGGGGGCGACCAAGCAGTCGATCTCGGTTCTGGCTCAGGCGGCCCAGCAGCCGCAACAGCCCGCCTATCAGCAGCCCCAGCCCCCGCAGGCTCCGCAGCAGTACCAGCAGCCGCAGCAGCCCGGCTACCAGCAGCCGTACCAGCAGCAGCCACCCACGTCCTACCAGCAGCCGCAGCAGTAGCCGTCGGCATGCGGGTCGGAGCGGTCAGCGCGCTGGCCATCGACGCGGTCGTCGTCGTGGTGTTCGCCGCGATCGGACGCGCGAGCCACGGTGAGGACCTCGGCCCGGCCGGAATCGCCGCGACGGCGTGGCCGTTCCTGGTGGCGGTCCTGGTCGGTTCGCTTCTCGGGAGCCGGCTCGGCGGCGATGAGTGGTGGCGGCAGGGCCTGGTCGTCTGGCTCGTGACGGCGGTCGGCGGCATGGCGCTACGGGTCGCGTCCGGGACGTCGGCCGCGCCGGGATTCATCGTCGTCGGCTCGGTCTTCCTGGCGCTGTTCCTCTTCGGCTGGCGCTTCGTGGCCTCGCGCCGACGAGCCTGACCTCAGAGGACGGTCCCGTCCTCCCCGTCTCCTTCCCGAGTAGTCAGAGTTTGGAGTCGCTATGACGACGCCTAACTCTGACAAGTCGGCGGAGGGCGACGGCAGAGAGGCCCTCAGGACTCCAAAGGACCCAGCCAGAAGCTCGCCACCGTGGCGTGCGCCGACTCGGCGTCGGACGGGTGGAAGAGTCCGGCCAGGACGTCCCGGTACAGCCGCGAGAGCTCGCTGGAGCTGAAGTAGGACGACCCGCCGCTGCTGCGGACCGCCTGCTCGACGACGTACTTCGCGGTCTCGGTCGAGCGAACCTTCACCCCGGACAGGAGCGAGAACCAGCGCGGGCCGTGATCGGCCAGCCCATCGACGTCGCGGGCGAGGCCGAGGATCTGCGGCTCGAGGGCGTCCAGGGCGAGGGCGGCGTCCGCGATGCGCCAGCGGATGTCCGGGTCCTGGGAGGAGGTCGTGCCGAGCTTCTTCGACCGCCGGCTCTTCACGGTCTCCACCGCGACGGCCAACGCCCGCTGCGCCAACCCGTGGTACACCGACGCCAGCAGCAGCTCGAACACCGAGAAGATCCCGAACACGATCGGGTCGGGGTTCGGGCCCGGGTCGACCCGCCGGACGATGCGGTCGGCCGGAACCGGCGCCGCCTTCAGAACCGTCGTCCGGCTCTGGCTGGCCCGCATGCCCAGCGCGTCCCAGTCGTCGCGGGTCTGGACGGTCTCGCCCGCCTCCTTGCGGTCGACGAAGCCGTAGACGAGCTTGGGCGCGTCCGCTGAGGTGGTGTCGAGCCCGTGCAGCCCCAGCTGCGTCCAGGCCGGCGCCAGCGAGGTGAAGATCTTCGTGCCGGTGAAGGTGTAGCCGCCGGAGCCGTCCGGGACCGCCTCGGTGTCGCTACCGAACAGGACGAGGTCGTTGCCCGCCTCGCTGATGCCGAACGCGAACAGCTCACCCTTCGCCGCGCCGGCCTGGACGAAGGCGAGGGCGTCCACTCCGCGGTCGCGCATGACCTTCGCCACGCCGGTCCACACCAGGTGCATGTTCACGGCCAGCGCGGTCGCCGGCGCCGCGGTCGCGAGCCGAGCCTGCAGCTGCGTGGCCTCTGCCAGGCCCAGGCCGAGCCCGCCGCGATCGGTCGGGACCAGGACCTTCAGGTACCCGGCCTCCCGCAGTTCGGCCAGGTCCTCGTCGAAGAAGCTGTTGGTCGCATCGGTCGCGGCGGCCCGCGCACGGATCCGTGCCAGCAGCTCGTCGGGGAGGATCGAAGCCGCGTCGAAGTCGTTGGTCATCGCTCCATCATGCACGAAGGCCCCCACCCGCTCGGGTGGGGGCCTTCGCCGCTCGGCTCAGTGGCTGTGGCCGTGCTCGTCTTCCTCTTCGGCCGGCTTCTCGACGACCGCGGTCTCGGTCGTGAGCAGCAGCGCGGCGATCGACGCGGCGTTGGCGAGCGCGGAACGCGTCACCTTCACCGGGTCGATGACGCCCTGGGCGACGAGATCGCCGTACTCGCCGGTCGCGCCGTTGTAGCCGTGACCCGGCTCCAGCTCGGCGACCTTGGCGACGATGACGTAGCCCGCCTCGCCACCGTTCTCGGCGATCCAGCGCAGCGGCTCGACGACCGCCTTGGCCACGATGGCCACGCCGGTCTTCTCGTCACCGGTCAGCCCGAGACCGTCGGCCAGCACGCGGGACGCGTGGACGAGGGCTGAGCCGCCACCGGCGACGATGCCCTCCTCGATCGCGGCCCGGGTCGCGGACACGGCGTCCTCGATGCGGTGCTTCTTCTCCTTGACCTCGACCTCGGTCGCGGCACCGACCTGGATCACGCAGACGCCGCCGGCGAGCTTGGCGACCCGCTCCTGCAGCTTCTCGCGGTCCCAGTCGGAGTCCGTCCGCTCGATCTCGGCGCGCAGCTGGGCGACGCGGCCCGCGACCGCCTCGGACGCGCCCGCGCCCTCGACGATCGTGGTGTCGTCCTTGGTGATCACGACGCGCGCGGCGCGGCCGAGCACGTCCAGGCCGATCTGGTCGAGCTTGAGCCCGACCTCGGGAGCGACGACCTTGCCACCGGTCAGGATGGCGATGTCCTCGAGCATGGCCTTGCGGCGGTCGCCGAAGCCCGGGGCCTTCACGCCGACGGAGGTGAACGTGCCGCGGATCTTGTTGACCACGAGCGTGCTCAGGGCCTCACCGTCCACGTCCTCGGCGATGATGACCAGCGTGCCGCCGGCACCGATGACCTTCTCCAGCACCGGGAGCAGGTCGTTCATCGAGGAGACCTTGCCCTGGTTGATCAGGATGTACGGGTTCTCCAGGACGGCTTCCATGCGCTCGGCGTCGGTCACGAAGTACGGCGAGAGGTAGCCCTTGTCGAACTGCATGCCCTCGGTGAACTTCAGCTCGGTGCCGAAGGTCTGGGCCTCCTCGACGGTGATGACGCCGTCCTTGCCGACCTTGTCGAAGGCCTCGGCGATCAGGGCGCCGATCTCCTCGTCACGGGCGGAGATGGTGGCGACGTTGGCCATGTCGGCCGTGGTCTCCACGTCCCGCGCGAGCCGCTTCAGCTCGTCGGAGAGCGCGACCGTCGCCGCGTCGATGCCGCGCTTCAGCGCGATCGGGTTGGCGCCGGAGGCGACCGCACGCAGGCCCTCGTGGACCAGCGCCTGCGCGAGCACGGTCGCGGTGGTGGTGCCGTCACCGGCGACGTCGTTGGTCTTGGTCGCGACCTCCTTGGCCAGCTGGGCGCCGAGGTTCTCGAACGGATCGGTGAGTTCCACCTCCTTCGCCACGGTCACGCCGTCGTTGGTGATGGTCGGGGCGCCCCACTTCTTGTCCAGGACGACGTAGCGTCCCTTCGGCCCCAGGGTGACCTTCACGGTGTTGGCGAGGACGTCCACTCCGCGCTCGAGTGCGCGACGGGCCTCCTCGTCGAACTGAAGGAGCTTCGCCATGTGTCTGATTCCTTACTTGGTGACGACTGCGAGGATGTCGCGCGCGTTCAGCAGGAGGTACTCCTGGCCGTCGTACTTGACCTCGGTGCCGCCGTACTTGCTGAAGATGACCACGTCACCCTCGGCGACGTCGAGCGGCACGCGGTTGCCGTTGTCGTCGATGCGGCCGGGACCGGTGGCGAGCACCTTGCCCTCCTGCGGCTTCTCCTTGGCGGTGTCGGGGATGACCAGCCCGGAAGCGGTGGTCTTCTCAGCTTCCAGCGGCTGGACGAGGACGCGGTCCTCGAGCGGCTTGATCGTGACTGCCACGTCAAAACCCTTTCCTTCATGCGGGCGCGGACGCCCTGTACGGTTCGGTTCCGGGCCTCGGCGTCGAGACTGTTGCCGCCGGAGGCTGTTGGCACCCTCATGGTGAGAGTGCTAAGTGCGAATCTATCGCGTGCTTAGCACTCGATCAAGCCGAGTGCCAGACGGTCGGCTCCGGCGGACGACCAGCGCCCGGGCGCCACCCGGGGTGGGGGTGAGGACGAGGGTCGCGGACGCGGCGCCCCGGGGCTTCAGCCGGCGGCGCAGCACGGCCGGGTCCACGTCGAGGCCACGGACCTTGATCTCCAGCGTGCCGACGGACTGGTCACGCACCCACCCCCGGAGCGCCCGCTCATCGAAGGGCAGGACGTCCACCACGTCGAAGCCGGTCGCGAACGGCGTCGGCTCGAGCACATCCGCGGCCAGGTACGCCATCCGCGGCGCCAGCGCATGGGCGGCGAGCCGCTCGGCGAGCGCGGCGATGGCGCCGGAGCGGATCACCGCGGGGTCCGGCTCGTAGAGGTACCGGGCCACCGGACCCACAGGAGGATCGGCGCGGACGCCGGCGTCCAGTTCGTCACCGGAAGGCAGCAGCAGGGCGGTCCGCGAGCCCGGCACGCCCGACCCCGACCACAGCGCGGTCTCGACCAGGTCGCCGCGGTGGCTCACCCAGACGGCAGCGACGTCGGCCGGGATGAAACCCGACGGGAGCCCGGGAGCGGCTTTGATGCACCCCGGGCGGCCGGCCAGCAACTCGGTCGCGAAGGCCCACGACGGCGACAGGTCCTCCACGCGCCACGTGCGTCCGGCGGTGGTGCGCCGGGCGGGATCCAGGAAGACGGCCCATCCGTCGGCGAGCAGCCCGGGCGCGAGCTCGACGGCGTCCCCGACGAGCACGGGACGGCCGAGGTTGGCCTCAGCGAGGACGGCCGTGACCGGGTCGGCCTCGACGGCGACCACGTCCAGCCCAGCGTCGAGGAGGGCGAGCGCGTCCGCCCCGATGCCGCAGCCCAGGTCCACGACGCGCTTCACCCCTGCGTCCGCGAACCGTCCCGCCCGCCACCGGGCCACGTCCGTCCGGGTGGCCTGCTCGAGGCCGTCCTTGGTCAGGAAGAGGCGCGCAGCACCGTCGCCGAACTTGGCGGACGCCTTCCGCCTCAGTGCCACCTGGGTGAGCGCAGCCGCTGCCCGTTCCGGGGTCGACCGGCGCCGGAGCCGCTCGCCGGCCGCCAGCGAGCCGGGGTCGGTCTCGGCAGCCGCAGCGGCCAGCACCGGGCCGGCCTCGGCGGAGACGAGCCAGCGGGCGGTCGCAACATCCACTCCCGTACCGTAACCGCCCCCAACGCTGACCGACACCGGGTACCCCGCCGGGCTCCGCGCTGCAATACTGCGCGCATGAAGGTGCTCAAGGTCATCCTGCTCGTCCTCGGCGCGATCGCCCTGATCGTCGGGGCCGTGATGCTGTTCATGGCGCTGATGGTCGATCTCAAGGTCATCTGGGAGATCGCCACCCGCTACCAGGGGGGCGGCACCACGGCCGGGCTGCACGACCCGCGGGGCAACATCCTGCTGATCACGGGCATCGCGCTCGGCGCGGGACTGCTGCTCGGCATCGGCATCGGCATGCCGAGCCAGCGGGCGCTGACCGACAAGAAGGTCGACGAGCTCGTCGAGGCCCGCGTCGCGCAGCGCCTCGCCTCGCCGGCGTCCCGGCCGGCCGAGCCGCCCACGCTCTGACCCCGGCGCCCCGCTACCTCTCCGAGTTGTCAGAGTTAGGCGTCGCCCTGGCGACGCCTGGGTCTGACAAGTCGGTGGGAGTGGTGTAGGACCAGCGCGCCGGGCGGCCGTCGACGTACGGCATCACGCCGTGGAACACCGGGCCGTCGCCGAAGACCAGCGGCAGCCACTGGCGGTCGCCCTCCCACATGGGCAGCTCGGCGAGCTGGGCGATCGGGTGCCACTCCAGCGTGCCGTCCTCGTTGTGGTCGGGAACCTCGCCCGTCCAGCCGTCCACGACGAAGACGAAGCCGAACCAGTCCTCCCCGCCCGCGCCGAATCCCGGCCAGGACACCGTCCCGCGCAGGCGGGCGGACGTGACCTGGACGCCGGCCTCCTCCTGGAGTTCCCGGCACAGGCAGGAGTAGACGTCCTCGCCGGCCTCGAGCTTCCCGCCGAGGCCGTTCCACTTGCCGGCGTGGACGTCGCCCGGACGGCTGCGGTGGACCAGCAGAACGCGCTCCCCGTCCGCGGAGAGCAGGTAGCCCAGCGTCCCGATGATCGGGGTGAACATCACGCGACGACGGTCGTGACCGGCATGCCGGAGTCGGCGCCGATCTCCAGCGAGCTGGGTGCACGGCCCGCGCTCACGACCGCGGCACCGAGGACGGCGATCATCGCGCCGTTGTCGGTGCACAGCCCGGGACGGGGACGCCGCAGCGTGACCCCGGCTGCAGCCGTCCGCTCCTCCAGCAGGCCGCGGAGCCGGGAGTTGGCCGCCACTCCCCCACCCAGGAGGATCGTGTCGGCGCCCAGGTACTCGCAGGCGTCCAGGGCCTTCGCGGTGAGGACGTCGGCCACCGCCTCCTGGAAGGAGGCGGCCACGTCCGCGACGGGCACGTCCTTGCCCTCCAGCCGCCGGGTCTCGACCCAGCGCGACACCGACGTCTTGAGGCCGGAGAAGGAGTAGTCGAAGCGGTGCTTGACCAGGTCCTTCGACGCGGTCAGGCCACGCGGGAACCGGATGGCGGTCGGGTCGCCCTCTGCGGCGAGCCGGTCGATCACCGGGCCGCCCGGATAGGCCAGGCCGAGCAGCCGGGCGACCTTGTCGTAGGCCTCGCCCGCCGCATCGTCGATGGTTGCGCCGAGCTCGGTGATGTCCCCGGTGATGTCGCCCACCCGCAGCAGGGACGTGTGGCCGCCGGAGACCAGCAGCGCGGCGCAGTCGGCCGGCAGCGGTCCGTGTTCGATCAGGTCGACGGCAACGTGGCCGACGAGGTGGTTGATGCCGTACAGGGGCTTGTCCAGCGCGACGGCGAGGGCCTTGGCCGCGGCCAGGCCGACGACCAGGGCACCCATCAGGCCCGGACCGGCGGTGACGGCGATGGCGTCCACGTCGGCGAGGTCGATGTCGGCTGTCTCGCAGGCCCGGCGCAGGGTCGGGATCAGCGCCTCCAGGTGCGCGCGGCTGGCGACCTCGGGCACGACCCCGCCGAAGCGGACGTGCTGCTCGACGGAGGAGGCGACCTCGTTGGCCAGCAACTCGTTGCCGCGGACGATGCCGACGCCGGTCTCGTCGCAGCTGGACTCGATGCCGAGGACCAGCGGCCCTCCGGCGCCCGTTCCCGCCGGCGTCGTGCTGGAGGTGCTCATGCGCGCGCCAGCGCCCAGTCGTTGGCCTCGTCCCATTCGTTGCCCGCGACGACGATGGGACGCAGCATCACGGCTGCGTCCGCGCCGGGCCCGTAGTAGTCGCGCCGGAGGCTGATCCGGTCGAATCCGAGCCGGGTGTACAGCTGGACGGCGGGGTCGTTGTCGGTGCGGACCTCGAGCAGCATGCGGGTCGCGCCGAGGGCCTCGGCCCACTCGATGCCGGCCTGGATGAGCTGGGCGGCGACCCCACGGCCGCGGGCGTTGCGCTGGACCACGACCCGGTGCAGGTCGGCCATGTCCTCGACGCAGCCGAAGTTGGCGACGCCGACGACCGACCCGTCCGCCTCGGTGTGGGCCAGGACGAGCCGGTCTTCGGCCTGGAGTTCCTCCGCCCAGGCGTGCCGCGACCACTGCTCGCCGCTGCTGAACCCGTCCTGCTCGAGCGCGACGATGCCGTCGAGGTGCTCGAGGCGTGCTTGCTGGATGATCATGTGGACTCCATCATCGCGATCCGTGCTTGCAGCAGGGTGGATTTGACCGTTCTCGGCACTTCCGCGTCGGGACGGCGCAGGTACAGCGGCTCCAGGCCGGCGTCCACCATCTGGTCGACTCGGGCGGCCATCAGCCCTGCGTCCAGTTCGACCGGGCCGGACGGGGACCGTCCGGTCAGGTGGGCTCCCGGGCCGGCGAGCGGCAGCTCGGGGACCTGGTCGGGGAAGGTGACGAACGGGCCGTCGGTGCGCCTCCCGGAGCCGTCGTACCGCGCCCAGTAGACCTCCTTGCGGCGCGCGTCGGCGACGACCGCGAACTCCTCGGGCGCACCGGCGAGCGCCCAGGCGGCGGCGACGGCGTCCAGGCTGCAGACGCCGCGCACTCCGATGCCGAGCGCCTCGCCGAGCGTGAGTGCGGACGCGACCCCGACGCGGAGGCCCGTGAACGGTCCCGGCCCCACGCCGACGACGACGCCGGTGAGTTCGGCCATCGTGACGCCGGCGTCGGCGAGCAGCCGGCGAACCAGCGGCATCAGCTGCTCGGCGTGCGCCCGGCGGTCGTGGACGGCGGCGGTCGCGAGGACCTCACCGTCTCGGGCCAGCCCGGCGCGGACGTCGGTCGCGGTGTCGATTCCGAGCACAATCGCGGAGCTCACAGCGCCTCCAGTTCGTCGCGGACGCCGCGCCAGCGCTCGCCGATCGGGTTGAGGAAGATCCAGCGGGTCTCGTCGGCAGGGTCGAGGCCGCGGCGGATGTCGATCTCCAGCCGCTCGTCCGCCAGTCCCTCGGCGATCCCGGTCCCCCACTCGACGAGCGTCACCGAGTCCTCGGTCGACGCGTCGAGGTCGAGGTCGTCCAGTTCTGCTGCGGAACCCAGCCGGTAGGCGTCCACGTGCACGAGGTCGGGACCCCCGCTGCGCGCGCGGTGGACGCGGGAGAGGACGAAGGTGGGGGAGATCACGGCTCCGGCGACGTCCAGCCCCTCCCCCAGTCCCTGGGTCAGCGTGGTCTTGCCGGCGCCGAGGTCGCCGGAGGCGATGATCAGGTCGCCGCGGCGCAGCAGACCCGCCAGCCGGCGTCCGAGCGCGCGGGTGTCGTCGGCTGTGGGCGCTTCGACACTGACCGGCAGCATCTGGCCGAGCGTGAGGCTGGTGCCCTCGCGACCGTGCTCGGTGAAGCCCTGCCGGGCCCACCAGGCGACGACCTGCGGGAACTCGGCGCGGGCCACGAGTTCCACGCGACGGATCGAGCGGAGGCTGAGCGCCTCGAGCACCACCGCGAGCATCACCGATGCGACGCCGTGCTGCTGGTACTCCGGGCGCACCGAGACCCGGTGGATGCCGGCCAGATCACCGTCGATGCTGACGATCACCACCCCTGCCGGCTCGTCCTCGACGAGCGCAAGGACACCGAACCCTCCCGCCAGCGCAGCCTCGACGGCCTGCGGGGTCTCCGAGAGGGCCGGCGGGGGCGGGTCGACCGACGGACGGCTGGAGAAGGCCTCCACGATGACGCGGGCGAGCATCTCCGCGTCCTCGGGCAGGGCGGTGACGACCTGCAGGCGCCGACCGTCGCCGAGCGTCGCCTCGGCGAGCAGGGTGCGTCGCATGGTCCTCCCTTCCCGGACAGCCAGCGGTCCGGGCAGCCCGGAAGATTCTACGCCCCGCCTACCATGACCCCTGTGACCACCGTTCCCACCGGAGCCCGCCTCACCGGGCCCCACGTCGAACTCTCGCCGGTGACCGAGGCCGACCTGCCCGCGCTCGCCGCGATCCTCGCCGAACCTGCGGTGTACTCGGTGGGCTACGTCATGCACCACCGTCCCGAGACACCAGAGGACGCGCTGGCGATGGCCCGGGCCCGCTACCTCGACCCGCCGGGCTTCGACGGCCACGGCAGGGGACGCGTCGCCTACGCCGTCCGGCTGGGCGCCGGAACGGGGCTCGGCGAGCAGGGGACGGTCGTGGGCACCTCGTCGCTCGGCGAGGCCGATGTCGTCAACGAGCGCATCCACCTCGGCTGGACGATGTACCACCCGGAGGTGTGGGGGACGGTCGTGAACCCCGAGACCAAGCTGCTGCTCCTGCGGCACGCCATCGAGGACCTCGGCTTCGGCCGGGTCAAGATCCAGACCGACGCCCTGAACTCGCGCTCGCAGGCCGCCATCGCCAAACTCGGTGCGCAGCGGGAGGGAGTGCTGCGCCGCCACCAGCGCCGGGAGGACGGTTCGTTCCGCGACACGGTCGTCTTCAGCGTCACCTCCGCAGACTGGCCGGACGTCCGCGACGGCCTGCTGGCCCGCACCGGCGGCTGAGCATCCCTGCGGACCGGGGCCGCCCGGCCAGCCCTCAGCCCATCGTCTTCTGGCCGTCGATGGTCTCGCGGATGATGTCGGCGTGGCCGGCGTGCTGCGCGGTCTCGGCCAGGATGTGGAGCAGGACCCGGCGGGCCGTCCACGTCGTCCCCGGCTCGAACCACGGCGCCTCCGGCAGCGGCCGGGACGCGTCGAGGTCGCAGGCCAGCACGGCGGCCTCGGTCTCGCGGGCGCAGGCCTCGTAGTCGGCGAGCAGGCCGTCCAGCGTCTCGTCGGCACCCATGTGGTGCCCGGCCCACCAGTCACCGGCCGCTTCGGCCATGTCACCACCGGTCATGAAGGCGATCCAGCCACGTTCGGTGGCCGTCACATGCTTGATCAGCCCGCCGATGTGCAGCTCGCTTGCGGTCGGGGTGAGCCTGGCCTGGTCGTCGGTCAGGCGCAGCGTGGTGAAGGTGAGGAAGCCGCGGTGGCGGTCCAGGGCGGCGAGCAGGTCGGCCTTCTCGGTGTCGATCACGGTCATGGGGAACCTCCTTGATCGTCACGCTACGCGTCGGGTCCGACACCCCCCATCGCCGCGCAGGGCTACTCCTCCTCGCGCGAGACGAGCTCCGCGATGACGGACGGCAGCCGCTCGGCGAGCTCCTGGGGAGGCAGCGGTCCGGGATGGCGGGCCGCCGCGACCGCCTGGATGCCGGCCGCTGCCAGTGCGGCGTCCCCCGTGTCGAGGCCGGCGGCGAGAAGCGTGCCGCAGATCCCGGCGAGCGTGTCGCCGGAGCCGGCCTGCGCCGTCCACGCGGGCCCGGGGACGGCGATGCGCACCACCTCGGAGCCGGGGACGGCGACGTACTGGGTCGCGCCCTTCAGCAGCACGGTGCAGCCGGTCTTGGCTGTCGCACGATGGACGGCGTCCAGCGGGTCGGCTGTCACCGCCGACCGCTCACAGCCCAGCAGCCACGACAGCTCGCCGGCGTGCGGGGTGAGCAGCACCCCGGGATGTCCTCCGCCCTCGGGGACGTGGCGCAGGGCGTCCGCGTCGACGACGAGCGGCGCACCGGATGCGATCGCCCGGGCCACGAGGCCCTTCTCCCTGCGGTCGCCCCAGCCCGAGCCGACGACGAGGGACTGGACCCGGCCCTGGGTGAGCACGACGTTCGGGAACCGGTCGACGATGCGCGCACCGACCTGGGCCGGGCCCCAGTAGCGGACCATGCCCGCGCCGGCGTGCACCGCCCCGCTGGTGCCGAGGACCGCTGCACCAGGGAAGTCGGTGGACCCGGTGTCCATGCCGACGACACCGCGGGAGTACTTGTCCGCACCGGGACCGGGCACGGGCCAACGGGCGGCGAGGTCGTCGACCTCCCACTGGACGACGGCCGGTTCGCCCAGCTCAAGCCCGATGTCGACCAGGTCGACCATCCCGCACGCGCTGCGGGCGGGCTCCATCAGCTGGCAGAGCTTGAGTCCGCCGAAGGTGACGGTGAGGTCGGCGTGGAAGTGCGGCTCGCCGCTGAACGGCGGCTCGGGGGCCAGCCCGGACGGCAGGTCGACGGCCACCACAGGGACGCCGGCCTCGACGCAGGCCGACGAGAGGGCGGCCACGGTCGGCTCCAGGCCCGGGCGCGACCCGATCCCGGCCACGCCGTCGACGACGACGTCCTGCCGCGGCAGCACGGCGAGCGCCTCGGCGGCGTCGACGGGCCTGCCGCCGGCCGCCACGAACGCGGCCCAGCCGGCCGCGTGCACGGTCGCCGCGGTCCTCCATGCGCTGACCGCGACGCCCCTGCCGAGCAGGCGGACGCCGGCGTACAGCGCGTCCCCGCCGTTGTTGCCGGAGCCCAGCACGAGCAGGGCGCGGGCGCCGTAGGCGCCGTCCAGCCGGCGCAGGACGGCTGCTGCCAGACCCGCGGCCGCGCGTTGCATCAGGACGTCGGGGCCGAACTCGGCGAACGCGCGTTCCTCGGCCTCGCGGATCGCGGCGACCCGGTACCCGGCGAGCACTAGCCGGCCTTCTCGCAGACCACCATCGCCGCGGCGATCCCCGCGTCGTGGGTGATGGAGAGGTGCACGGTCTCCACGCCGAGTTCGGCCATGCGCCGCTCGACCGACCCGCGGAAGACGAAGTACGGCTGGCCGGTGTCGGCCGCCAGGACGGACACGTCGGTCCAGACCAGTCCGAGCGGCGCGCCGAGGGCCTTGGCGAGGGCCTCCTTCGCCGCGAACCTGCCGGCGAGGCGCTCGGTCGGGGCCTCCCTCTCCTCAGGGGTGAAGATGCGCTCCATCACGCCGGGCCGCTCCGCCGAGCGGGCGAAGCGGAACACCTCGGTGACGTCCAGTCCGATGCCGACGATCATGGCTACTCCACCGTGACGCTCTTGGCCAGGTTGCGGGGCTGGTCGACGTCGTAGCCCTTCAGCGTCGCCAGTTCGCAGGCGAACATCTGCAACGGGACGGCTGCGACCAGCGGCTGCAACAGGGTGGACACCTTGGGCAGGCGGAACAGGACGTCGGCGAACGGCTCGACCTCCGCGTCCCCCTCCTCGGCCAGGACGATGGTCAGGGCGCCGCGGGCGCGGACCTCCTGGATGTTGGAGACGACCTTGTCGTGGAGCTGGTCGCGGCCCTGCGGCGGCACGACGACGAAGATGGGGACGCCGTCCTCGACGAGGGCGATCGGGCCGTGCTTCAGCTCGCCCGCCGGGAAGCCCTCCGCGTGCAGGTAGGCGATCTCCTTCAGCTTCAGCGCACCCTCAAGGGCCACCGGGTAGCCGACGTGACGGCCGAGGAACAGAACCGACTTGGTGCCGACGAACCGGGCGGCCAGCTCCTCGATCGGCGCCAGCCCGTCCAGCACCTGCTGGATCAGCGGCGGGGTGGCGGCGAGTTCGTTCATCACGGCGTGGATCTCGTCGTCGAACATCGTGCCGCGCACCTGGGCGAGGTAGAGGCCGAGCAGGTAGCAGGCCGTCACCTGGGTCAGGAACCCCTTGGTGGAGGCGACCCCGATCTCCGGCCCGGCGTGGGTGTAGATGACGGCGTCCGACTCGCGCGGGATGGTGGCGCCGTTGGTGTTGCAGATGGCGATCACCTTGGCCCGCTGCTCGCGTGCGTGCCGGATCGCCATCAGGGTGTCGGCCGTCTCGCCCGACTGGCTGATCGTCACGACCAGCGTGGAGCCGTCCACGATCGGGTCGCGGTAGCGGAACTCGGACGCGATCTCGACCTCGCAGGCGATCCGGGTCCAGTGCTCGATGGCGTACTTGGCGACCAGCCCGGCGTAGTAGGCGCTGCCGCAGGCGACGATGATGATCTTGTCGACGCTGCGCAACTCGGCTGCGGGGATGTGGATCTCGTCGAGCTTGAGGGAGCCGTCGTCGGCGTAGCGGCCGAGCAGGGTGTCGGCGACCGCGCGCGGCTGCTCGTAGATCTCCTTGCGCATGAACCAGTCGTAGCCGCCCTTCTCGGCTGCCGACAGGTCCCAGGTCACCTCGAAGGGACGGCTGGGGGCCGGCTCGCCCGCGAAGTCGGTGATCGTGATCGTGTCGGGGGTGACGTCGACGACCTGGTCCTGGCCGAGCTCGATCGCGTGCCGGGTGAACTCGATGAAGGCAGCCACGTCGGAGGCGACGAAGTTCTCGCCGTCGCCGACACCCACGACCAGCGGGGAGTTCCGGCGGGCCGCGACGAGCCGTCCAGGGGTGGCGGCGTCGATCGCGACGAGCGTGAACGCGCCCTCCAGGCGGCGGCACACCGTCCGCATCGCGTCGGCGAGGTCGGCGCCGGCGTCCACCTCCTTGCCGAGCAGCTGGGCGGCCACCTCGGTGTCGGTCTCGGAACGGAAGCCGACGCCGTCGGCCAGCAGTCCTGCGCGCAGGGACGCGAAGTTCTCGATGATGCCGTTGTGGATCAGCGCGACGCGTCCGCTCTGGGACACGTGCGGGTGGGCGTTGCCGTCGGTGGGGCCGCCGTGGGTGGCCCAGCGGGTGTGCCCGATACCGAGCCGGGTTTCGGGCAGCGGGCTGGCGGCGAGTTCTGCGTCCAGGTTGGCGATCTTGCCGGCCTTCTTTCGGACCTCGATCGCCGCGCCGTCCAGCACGGCCACACCGGCGGAGTCGTAGCCGCGGTACTCCATCCGCCGCAGGCCTTCGACCACCACCTCCCGTGCGACGCGAGGGCCGACATAGCCGATGATTCCGCACATGGCGGCCACTCTAGTGGCCCCCTGCCGGTCGGCCGTCGGCCCGCCCGGGTGTGGTTCAATCTGTCGCGTGCTTGAAACGCCAGCGACGCGCGCACCCGAGGACGACCCGTACGGTCCGTACCTGACCCTCGACCGGCAGCACTGGGCCGCTCTGGCCGCGGTCCGTCCGACCAGCCTGGACGAGCAGACGCTGGCCCGCCTGCGCGGCATCGACGACCCGACCGACGCCGACGAGGTGCGCGAGGTCTACCTGCCGCTGACCGACCTGATCAGCCTGTACTCGGAACGGACGGGGGCCCTGTTCTCGGCGAGCCACGAGTTCCTCGGCCTGGGTGGCAGCCGGACGCCGTTCGTCATCGGCATCGCCGGTTCGGTCGCCGTCGGGAAGTCGACGACGTCGAGGCTCCTGGCGGAACTGCTGCGGCGGCTACCGTCACGGCCGAAGGTCGACCTGGTGACCACCGACGGCTTCCTGTTCCCGAACGCGCGGTTGACCGAGCTGGGCCTGCTCGACCGCAAGGGTTATCCGGAGAGCTACGACCAGCGGGCCCTGCTGCAGTTCGTGATGGACGTGAAGTCGGGCATGCCGGAGGTCGAGGTCCCGGTGTACTCCCACAACGAGTACGACATCGTCCCTGGCCGGTTCATCACGGTGAGCCGTCCCGACATCCTGATCGTCGAGGGCCTGAACGTGCTGCAACCCCCGCGCATCCGCCGCGACGGGAGCGCCGGGCTCGCCGTGAGCGACTTCTTCGACTTCTCCGTCTACGTGGACGCGGCCGACTCCGACGTCCGCGACTGGTACCTGGCGCGCTTCATGAAGCTGCGCGAGACGGCGTTCCGGGACCCCAACTCGTACTTCGTCCGGTTCTCCTCGCTGTCCCAGCAGGAGGCCGAGCGGACGGCGCTGACCTTCTGGGACAGCATCAACGGCCCGAATCTCGACCTCAACATCCGTCCCACCCGGGCACGGGCGACCACCATCCTCCGCAAGGGGTCCGACCACCAGGTCAGCTGGGTGCGGATCCGCAAGGTCTAGGAACAGACCAAGTTCCGCGAACCCCGAGAGCGGGCAGCGGGCTGGGGTTATCCTGCTGGGCGGGGCGCTCGCGGGGGCGATCGATGCCCCGTGGGGGTGGGGACTTGATTGAGGAACTCGGCGCGGGCGACGCCCGCGCTGCCGTCCTGCTGTGGGACGAGGCGGGTCTCACCCGTCCGTGGAACAACCCGCGAGAGGACTTCCTGAAAGCGATCGGCTCGACGTCGTCGACGGTGCTCGGGCTTCGTGAGGACGGGATCCTCGTCGGCTCGGTGATGGTCGGCTACGACGGCCACCGCGGCTGGGTGTACTACCTGTCGGTGGCGAAGGCCTTCCGCGGCCGGGGCTACGGACGCCGGCTGATGTCGGCGGCGGAGACCTGGCTGCGCTCCCGGGGTGCCCCGAAGATCCAGTTCATGGTGCGCAGGGAGAACGACGAGGTCATCGAGTTCTACACCAAGCTGGGCTACGTGCCGCAGTACGTGCAGGTGCTGGGTCGCCGGCTCGGCTGACTCTCGGCCCCGTCGGCTGGGGAGCCCCCGGCCGTGCCCGACGGCCGGGTCGCCAACCCGGGTGCACCGCCATCACCCCTTGGTGATCTTTCCCATCTTCACCACTTCGAACGCGCTGCCGGGCACCTTCTTGATGGTGTTCAGCTGGTCGTCGTCCCAGCGGGGGTCGGGCGCTCCGGAGAAGAACCAGTTGCTGCCGTTGTCGGCCAGGATCAGCCCGTAGGTCTTCATCGCCTGCAGGATCACCGGGGCCTGCCGGGGATAGCCGGAGATCTTGAAGCTCTTCTTCAGCCGGACCCGCATGCCCATGGGCGGACGGCTGGAGCTGCGACTGCTGCCGGCCTGGTGCCGGGCCGGGGACACATACGCCTTGCGGGTCTTCGCAACGGTGAACCGGATCGCGTGGTTGATCCTCCCCGCCGCGACCTCGTCGTAGCGGACGAGGCCCGGCAGGATGGGCAGCCCGGCCGCGTCCGCGCTGGTCCAGCCCTTCGGACGCGGCTTGTTGCTGGTCAGGTCGAAGACCGCTCCTGAGCCGGCCGTCCACGACGTGCCGCCGTCAACCGGGTGGGCGTCGTACAGCTCATAGAGCATCCTGTTGTCGCGGTCGACCACGAGCACGTGGCGGTCGCCGTCGGAGTCCGCACCGCCTTCGATGGGCGCTGCCGCAGGGACCGGGTAGGGGCCGGGGTCGCTCTCGTCGGCGTAGTCGAAGCTGACCGGCACCCTCGCCTGGCCGCCGGAGACGACGACGTAGGGGATCCCGAACGGCCCGCCGTCCCAGTCGGCGCCGAAGTCGGGGTGCAGCTTGCCCGTGATCCCCTTGATCAGCTTCTTCGAGTTCTTGTCGACCCTGGAGGCGTCGACGCGCTTGTTCCAGGCGTTGCTGGACGGGAAGATCTGCAGGCCCTGGAGGCTCGCGTCGGCGCCGAGTTCGGCCGCCAGCGCCCTGGCGGTCGGGACGGGTGCGGAGGGGGCCGGCTCGGGGACGGCGCAAGCGGTGAGGAGGGCGCCCAGCCCGAGCGCGACCAACGGGAACGTCCAGCGACGTGGGGGGACCGTCATGGCCCGAACCCTACGCTTCAGTGCGCCGGCTCGAGGGAGAGGCGGTCGCGGACGACGGCGGCGAGGCGTTCGGCGACCTCGAGGGCGAGCTCGGAGGTCTCGGCCTCGACCATCACCCGGACCAGCGGTTCGGTCCCGGAGGGCCGCAGCAGCACCCGTCCGTTGTCGCCGAGCTGGCGGGCGGCGGCCGAGACCGCGGAATTCACGACGGGATCGATGCCGGCGCGGGTCTTGTTGACACCGGGGACGTTGATCATCACCTGCGGCAGCCGGGTCATCACCGCGGCGAGGTCGCGCAGCGGACGACCGGCGTTCGCCATCCGCGCCGCCAGGTGCAGCGCGGTGAGCACCCCGTCCCCAGTGGTGGCGAACTCGCTCATGATGACGTGGCCGGACTGCTCGCCCCCGAGGGTGAAGCCGTTGGCGTTCATGGCCTCCAGCACGTAGCGGTCACCGACCTTGGTCTGGTCGACCCGGATCCCGGCTGCGCGCATGGCGTTGACGAAGCCGAGGTTGCTCATCACGGTCGCCACGACCGTGTCGCTGTGCAGCGCCTTCCGTTCCCGCATGGCCAGGGCCAGGATCGCGAGGATCTGGTCGCCGTCGACGACCTCGCCGGTGTGGTCGACCGCGAGGCAGCGGTCGGCGTCCCCGTCGAGCCCGATGCCGAGGTCGGCGCCGTGCTCGAGGACGGCGGCCTGCAGCGAGCCGAGGTGGGTCGAGCCGCAGTCGTGGTTGATGTTGAGCCCGTCGGGGGACGAGTGCAGCGGGACGACGTCTGCGCCCTGGGCCTCGAACGCGGCCAGCGCGGTGACGTGGGCGGCGCCGTTGGCACAGTCGAGAACGACCTTGAGGCCCTCGAGGCTGGCTTCGGTGCCGAGGCTCGCGACCAGGTGGGCGATGTAGCCCTCGATCGCGCCGGGATCCTCGGTGACCCGTCCGACGCCGTCACCGACGGGACGGCGCCACGGCTCGCCCATGCGGTCGGCGATGGCGTCCTCGATCGCGTCGTCGAGCTTGACCCCGCCGCGCGCGAAGAACTTGATGCCGTTGTCGGGCATCGGGTTGTGGGAAGCCGACAGCATGACGCCGAGGTCGGCGCTGAGGCTGCCCACCAGGTGCGCGACACCGGGCGTCGGGATGACGCCCAGGCGGACGACGTCGACGCCTGCCGACGCGAGCCCGGCGACGACAGCGGCTTCGAGGAACTCACCGCTGGCGCGCGTGTCGCGTCCGACAAGGGCGAACGGTCGCCGTCCCGATTCGAACGCGCCCGCCTCGCCGAGGACGTGGGCGGCCGCGACCGACAACTCCAGCGCCAGTTCGGCGGTGAGGTCGACGTTGGCTGTGCCCCTGACCCCGTCCGTCCCGAACAGGCGAGACATTCCCGGACTCAGCGCTTGGAGTACTGAGGAGCCTTACGGGCCTTCTTCAGACCGGCCTTCTTGCGCTCCTTGACGCGGGCGTCACGGGTGAGCAGGCCGGCCTTCTTCAGCAGCGGACGGCTGGCTTCGGCGTCCACGGCGTTCAGCGAACGGGCGATGCCCAGGCGCAGCGCACCGGCCTGGCCGGTCACGCCGCCACCGACGATGGTCGCGATGACGTCGTAGGAGCCGACGACACCCGCGGTGACGAAGGGCTCGTTGATGGTCTGCTGGTGCAGCTTGTTCGGGAAGTAGTCCTCCAGCGAACGGCCGTTGATCGAGAAGGAGCCGGAGCCCGGGACGATCCGGACGCGGGCGATGGCCTCCTTGCGGCGTCCGGTTGCGGCACCGGGAGCCACCATGGCGGGGCGCCCGGCGGGCTGCTGCACCGCGGAGCCGGCCTCGGAGCGGTAGGCGATCTCGCGGTCACCCTCGGTGAAGGGGGCGACCTCGTCGGCCTCGATCTCTTGAACGGTATCGGTCACTGTGGTTCCTCGGCTCACTGAGCGATCTGGGTGATCTGGTACGGCTGCGGCTTCTGCGCCTCGTGCGGGTGCTTCGGGCCGGAGTACACCTTCAGCTTCTTGATCTGCTGGCGCGCGATCTTGTTCTTGGGCAGCATGCCCCAGACGGCGCGCTCGACGGCCTTGCGGGCGTCGGTGGCCAGCAGCTCGCCGTACGGGACGGCCTTCAGGCCACCCGGACGACCGGAGTGCCGGTAGGCCATCTTGTCGGTGGCCTTGTGGCCGGTCAGCGCGATCTTGTCGGCGTTGACGACGATCACGAAGTCGCCGGTGTCGATGTGGGGCGCGTACTGCGGCTTGTGCTTGCCACGCAGGAGGGTAGCCGCGGTGACGGCCAGCCGCCCGAGGACGACGTCCTCGGCATCGATGACGAGCCAGGCCCTGGTGATCTCACCAGGCTTGGGGCTGTACGTAGACACGGGTCTAGTCCTGCTTCCATGAGATGTAGCTATCGGCGGTGGCGGGGTCTGCCCGGGACGGACGGACCGCAGCGCAACAGCGCCTAAGACTACCGCGCGCCTTTTGGGGGGTCAAAACCGGGGTCGGGTCGGGCGAAAGGGGCGGACATCCGCGCAGGGCCGAGCGTCACTCCGACGACCTGTGTGCCTCACCGCGTCCCCGCTTGCGTCCAAGCGCAACCCGGGCAGCCATCACGACAATCATCACCACCGAGGCGGCGACGAGGCCGGCGTTCCAGGGCGCGTTGTCCTTCCAGTGACCGAAGCTGCCGCGAAACAGAACCGGCGGCACGGTCAGCCACCCGCCGATGATCAACACGACTGCGAGGCTCACGGGTCGGATGCCGGCTGCGATGAGGACCGAAAGCGTCACGGTCAGCACGAGGGTCACCCAACCCCCACCGAACGCGTTCAGGAAGTCTTGGCGATCCTTGGGCCCGCGGGCGATCTCCAGGATGTCCACGTAGGTCCATGTGCCCGAGGCGTTGCGATAAGCGACCCCCTCCGGGCCGGCCAACGCTACGGCGTTGCTCGTGTCCTCGTCGTTGGCCGCGACCGCACCCCAGTGCGGGCATCCTCCTGGCACGGGCCCGTCCGACCTCCACACTCCAACCGTGCCTCTCTCGATGGAGCACTCGCCGACCTCGTTACGCACGATCCGATAGCAGGTCCCCCCGGGGGTACATCCCGCGTCCGCGGCCTGAAGGCCGGTGGGGTACGAGGACGGTTTGCTCCATGTGCGTCCGCCGTCCGCACTGCGGAGGACCTCCCGCGACGAACTCTGCGTCGACAGGGTGACGAAGAAAGCACCCTCGTGGAAGGAGACGTCTCGCACTTCGTCCTCTGGCCTCGGCTGGGTGGCCGTGGTGGCCAGGAGGCGGCCGATGAGGCCGACGGCGATCCAGCCGTGACGCGTCTGACCGGGCCGAGGAACACGTCGAAGCAGCCACCACAACGGCGGCAACACGGACAGGGCGATCAGGTCCGTCGGATCACGCAGCGTCGCGCCACCTCCCAACAGCGGCGCGGCGAACTCCGCCACCCCGGGCACCGTCTTCAGCCCGATGAACACCACCCCGGCGCACACCGTCCCGCACGCTGGGCCGGTCAGGACCGCGGCCAGGGTCGCCACCACGACCAGCCCGGCGAAGTCGCTCAGCTTCCCGGTCACCCAGCCCGGCCAAACGCCCTTGAACACGTGGTCATTGAGCGCGAGGACAACGACCGCAACGAAGAACCACGGACGCCCCACCCACGACGCCCGCCGTTTCACGGCGTCGATCCACACAATGCTTACGCTAAGGCGGCTGGCACATTGGGGGGAGAGGACATCGGATCCGCAACGCAATCGTTATCCCACGCCCTGCCCGTCAGGACGCCGACATCACCAGTGCGCGGACGCAGCGCTTACCTAAAGCATTCCTGAGAATGCTGTGCTGCGTTCGAATAGGCCCGTTCGGGACGGGTGACTGTCAGTGCCGGAGTCTAGTTTTGAATCATGGAAAGGCCATTCGACGGGTTGAATGATCGCGAGATTCTCGCGATCATCGGCTCAAGTCTGGATGCCCTTTTCGATGATCGGCTGCGGCTCCCGTCCGACGCCGAACAGCTCGTCCTGTTGCAGGAGGCGGTGCGGCTGGCCGGCCGACTCGAGACCTGGCAGGAACGGCTCGCTGCCCGGGTCGAGAAGTCGGAGGCTGCGTGGAACGAACACAGGACGTCGACGACGACGTGGCTTGCCGAGTCCATGAACCTGACCACCCGGGAAGCGAAACGCCTGATCAGGGCCGGGCAGGAACTCGAACGGTTCACGGTGCTCGGGAGAGCGGCAGCCGCGGGGGCGGTGCTGCCCGCCCAGGCGCAGGCGATCACCGCTGCGCTGGCGGACCTGCCCGAAGAGTTCGATGAGGAAGCGATCCAGCGTGGCCAAGAAATGATGGTCGACTTCGCCGAATCGCACAACAGTGCCGAGCTACGCCGACTCACCGCCCATTTGGTTGAGGTCCTCTCACCAGAAACCGCCGACGAAATCGAAGCCAAACGCCTGGAACGCCAAGAACGCCTAGCCCAGACCCGCCGGTTCCTCGAGTTCAAGAATGATGGAGACGGTTCGGTGCTCATCCGCGGCAGCTTGCCCGTCGCAGCGGCGGAACCGTTCATCCGGATCGTCGACGCCTACGCCGCCGCCGAGAAGCACGGCCTGGACCGGCTCGACCCTCAGGCCGAGTACATGACTCCGGCGATGCGGCGCGCCGACGGGCTCCTCGCCATGGTGCAGGCCCACACCCAGCAAGCGCTCGCACCGTCGAACGGCGGCGACCGGCCCCGCATCGTGATCACCCTGTCCTACGACAAGTTGGTCAAACAGTGCAGCGACGCCGGCCTCGCAGCCCACCTCACCCGCACCGGAGACAATCTCCCGGCGAGCGTCGTGCGGCAGCTGCTGTGTGACGCCGACCTGCTCCCCGCCGTCCTCGGCGGAACCCCAGAACCCCTCGACGTCGGACGCACCCAACGACTCGTCACCCCACCCATCCGGGCAGCCCTCGAACTCCGCGACGGAGGCTGCATCTTCCCGGGCTGCGACAAACCACCCGAAGCCTGCCACGCCCACCACATCGTTCCCTGGTGGGCAGGCGGCGCTACTGCTCTATCGAACTTGGTGCTCGCCTGTCCGCACCACCACGGCATCATCGAACCCAGCCACGACCCCAACGCCGACCGCTGGCAGGCACACCTCGGCGCGGGCGGAATCCCCGAGATCGTCCCGCCGAAACGCGTCGACCCTAGCCAGCGGCCAAGAAAGCACGCCAGATTCAGAACGCGCCGCTGAAGGCGCACTTTGGTTTGCGCCGCCACCACGACGGGGTTATCCACAATTTGGCCGAACCATCTTCCGTGAACCGATTCGGATGTGGAAAGCTGCCCGCCAAGCGGCGTCCGAACTGCCGTCCGGACATCGCCGACATGTTCCATCCCACCCCCGGGAGTGAAGATGCCACGCACCATCGCTGCGGCCGCCACAGTGGCGCTGGTGCTGTGCGCGGGCTGCGTTCAGCAGCCGATTCCGAGCCCGCTGCCTCAGGCGACACCCACGTGGTCGTGCACGCCCGTCACCGGTGGCACGCCGTACCCCTGCTACGAGAACCAGTACCAGGAGACCTCCGCCCAGAACGCGCTCTACGAGCAGGCCGAGGCGGTCTACCGGAAGCTCAACGCGGAGGACGAACGCATCTACCGAGCGGGCGGCGTCAAGACGCCGTCGCCGATCATCGAGGAGACAACGACAGGCGAGGCCCTGAAATCAACCATGGAGAACTACAAGGAGCTCGCGAGTGACGGAACACGGATGGTGCACGGTGAGTTCCGAATCGCCTCGACTCAGCGGCTTGTTCAGTCTGAGTCTGGTTCGGTGGCCGCACTGCGAGTCTGCCTCGACATCTCCGATGTCGAACTTCAGGCTCCAGGTCACAAGAGCTACAGACTCGGCCAAGATGGGGTGGAGACTGCGTACTTCAGGCGTGTTGAGAACCAATTGAAGATCTCCCAAGTGACCAGCAAGTGGGTGGAATCGTGCTGAGAGGTCGCCTTGTGGCCGGGATGGCCGCACTGTTCATCATCGCGGGGACTCCCGCTCTTCTAGTGGTCCCCGCAGTTGCCGACGACGGCGACTCACAAGTGAGCGTCGGTGCGGGCGACGGCGAGGTGCATGGCCGCCTGCACATCAAGAACCCCGGAGAGCCGAGGAGGCCCTCGAAACCCAAGGTCCCTGCCCCATCGACGCCGCCCTCCCCGTCCACGCCGCCGATCGACACGTGCAACCGACTTCGCCTCGTCACGCGCCCGGTGGACTGCAACACACCTGACCCCGTTCCGCGAGCCCACCTGGGCTTCACCCCTCCGACGTCGGCCGAGGTCCGCGTCGCGCTGCACCTGCCCGACCCGGCCCCGCGCATCGGGCCCGACCCCAGCAGGAACGAATGGCACATGCTCGCCGTCGGCTACCCGGTGTGGCTGTGGACCAGTGCTCCGACGACCCTGTCGGCCACCGCCACCCACGAGGGCCTCACCATGAGCCTCACCGCCGATTGGACCTCCACCACGTTCGACATGGGGGACGGCCACCAGCTGACCTGCACGAGGACCACCGAGTATCCGCAGCACCCCGACCGGTACGGCACCCCGTCCCCGACCTGCGGCTACACCTATCAGGCGCGCTCCAAACCCGGTCACGACTACACCGTGACGGCCACGACCCACTGGGCCGTCACCTGGGCCACCGCCGGCCGCACGGGAACCCTCACCACGACCTACACCGGCGACCGCAGGCTGGCCGTGGGCGAACTCCAGGCCCTCATCAAGGGCTGACCCCCGGGACGAGTACGGACGATCTTCCCGTCCCGGCCCCGGCCGCGGGGCCCGATGCTAACCTCGCCGCATGACCGGACGGGGGGCCTCCAGCGCCGTGTTCCCCGCCATCTCACCGCTCACCTACCGCCCGCACGCGCTCCACGCCACCGATCGCGCCTGGCCGGAGACCAACTGCTACGTCGACCTCTGGATCGAGGCCCTGGCCAGCGCCGGGCTGATCCCCGAAGCCATGCTCGGCTTCACCCTCACCCAGGACTTCGAGGGCGACCAGTTCACCTTCTTCAAGACCCCGCTCGACGACCTCGAGAGCCTGTACGGCATCACCTGCAGCGAACTCGTCCTGTACGACACCACCGAGAGCCACGTCACCACCCAGCTCGAACGCGGACGCCTGTGCCTGGTCGAGATGGACGCCTTCCACCTGCCCGACACCGCCGGCATCACCTACCAGGTCGGACACGGCAAGACCACGATCGGCATCAACCGCCTCGACCCCGGCGCCCGCTCCATCGAGTACTTCCACAACGGCGGCTACTACGCCCTGTCCGGCGACGACTACGACCACCTCTTCCAGCACGACGTCGAACCCGCCCTGCGCTGGGTCCCCTACACCGAGATCGCGCACTTCCCCGCCACCGCGGCCACCCCCGACCACCAGCGCGCCGTCGCCGTAGCCCTCCTCGCCCGCCACCTCGCCCGCCGCCCGGCCATCAACCCGTTGGCGGCGTTTGCAGCCGTGTTCCCCGGCCAGGTCGAACGCGTCGCCGAGCGCGGCATCGACTTCTTCCACCTGTACGCCTTCAACACCGTCCGCCAGTTCGGGGCCAACTTCGAACTCCTCTCCAGCCACCTGGACTGGCTGGACGCCGACCGCTACTCCGCCGAGACCGCAGCGGCCCGCACCATCAGCGACACCGCCAAGACCACCCAGTTCATGCTCGCCCGCGCCGTCGCGCGGGGACGCTTCGAGCCGCTCGCGTCCGCGCTCGACCCTGCCGTGGACGCCTGGGACGCCCTCTTCGCCGGGCTGGACGCGAAGGCTGGCTAGCCGTGCGCCGCTACCTCGACGCGGACGTCACCCCGCTCACCAGCGACTGGCGTGTGGCGACCACGCCTCCCGGAATCTTCCCAACCCCGGCGGACCTCCGTTCGCCTGAGGCCGGTTCGCCCTTCCGGCCCGGCGCAGCGGCCCTCGACTGGCTCCCCGCCCCCGTCCCCGGAACGCTCGCAGCCGCCCTCACCGAAGCGGGACGTTTCGACCCCGCCCACCCCCACCCGCTGCAGGACCGGGACGCCTGGTACGTCTGCGAGCTGGACGCCCCCGCCGGCCCGGCCGTCCTCCGCTTCGACGGCCTCGCCACCGTCGCGGACGTGTTCCTCGACGACCTCCCGATCCTGACCGTCGAGTCGATGTTCGAGGCGTGCGACGTCCCGGTCGAGCTCACCGGCACCCACCGCCTCGCCATCCGGTTCGCCGCCCTCACCGACCGGCTCGCCCCGAAGGCCCGCCGGGCACGCTGGCGACCGAAGCTCGCCGACCATCAAGGGCTCCGACTCGTCCGCACCACCCTGCTCGGCCACATGCCCGGCTGGTGCCCATCCATCCAGGCGGTGGGGCCATACCGTCCGATCAGCCTGATCCGGCCGGGCTCGCTCGCTCTCGACGACGTCCTGATCATCGCCGACGCCGAGAACGGCGACGGCCTCCTGACCGTGTCCTTCGCCGGCCCGCCCGACGGGCTGCGGCTGCGCTGCAACGGCGCCGAGGCGCCCTTCGCCACCGCGGACGGGCGCGCCACCGCGTCCCTCCGCGTACCGGATGCCCACCTGTGGTGGCCGGCCACGCACGGCCGTCCCGCCCTGTACGACGTGGAGATCCTCGACGACGCACGCGCCCATGTCCTTACGCGCACCGGCTTCCGGCATCTCGAGGTCGACCGTGGGGACGGCACCGACTTCGCCGTCCGCGTCAACGGCGTCCCCGTCTTCTGCCGCGGAGCGGTGTGGACCAGCGCCGACCTGCTCACCCTCGACGGCAGCCGCGACGCCTATGAGCCGTTACTTCGCCGGGCCGCCGGAGCGGGCATGAACATGGTCCGCATCCCCGGGATCGCCACCTACGAGGCACCCGCGTTCTACGACCTCTGCGACGAACTCGGGCTGCTGGTGTTCGCCGACCTGATGTTCGCCAACTTCGACTACCCGGCCTCCGACCCCGCCTTCCTCGCCCACGTCGAGACCGAGACCCGCCAGTTCCTGGACGCCCGGCAGGGCTGCCCCTCGCTGGCCGTCGTCAGCGGTGGCAGCGAGGTCGCCCAGCAGGCGGCCATGCTCGGCCTTCCCGCCGACCACTGGTCCTCGGCGCTGGTCACCGGGATGCTGCCGCAGTTGGTCGGCGAGCTCCGCCCCGACGTGGCCTGGGTGCCCGGTTCCCCCTCCGGTGGCGACCTCCCGTTCAGCGTGGACGCCGGCATCGGCCACTACTACGGAGTCGGCGCCTACCTGCGGCCGCTGGAGGATGCTCGCCGGGCCGGCGTCGTGTTCGCGGCCGAATGCCTGGCCTTCTCCAACGTCCCGGACGAGGCGACGCGGCCCGCAGACGCCGGCGCGGGCGTCCCCCACGACCCCGCGGCCGGCTGGGACTTCGCCGACGTGCGCGACCACTACCTGGGACGCCTGTACGGCGTGAACGCCGCCGAGCTGCGCGCGCAGGACCCCGACGCCTACCTCGCCCACGCCCGCGCTGCGACAGCCGAAGTGGCCACAGAGACGTTCGCGGAGTGGCGGCGGGACGGTTCGGGCTGCCGGGGCGCCCTCGTGTTCGCCCTCTCCGACGTGGCCCCCGGCGCAGGGTGGGGGGTGCTCGACCACGCCCACCGGCCGAAGTCGACCTTCCGCGCCCTGGCGAGGGCGTTCGCCCCGGTGGCGATCGGCATCACCGACGAGGGCGTGAACGGCCTGCACCTCCACCTCACGAACGAGACAGCCGAGGCGCTCGACTGCGAGGTGGAGGTCTTCGCCCTGCGCGACGGGTCGGTGAAGGTCTGCCCGGCTGGACGGACGGTGACGCTCGCGCAGCGGCGGCAGGTCACCGTGCGGGCCACCGAGCTGCTCGGCTCCTTCTACGACTACGGATACGCCTACCGCTTCGGTCCCGCCGACCACGACGTCGTGGTGGCCCGCCTCCGGGTCGGTGACGACGTCGTCTCGGAGGCCTTCGCGTTCCCGCTCGGTCGCAGCGCGGCGGTCCGGCCGTCCCGACTCAGGACGGAGATCGGGAGCGACGAGACCGGCTGGTTCGTCGACCTCGCGACCGACGCCTTCGCCCAGTCGGTGCACATCGACGTCGCGTCCCACGTCCCCGCGGACGACTGGTTCCACCTGAGCCCCGACCGTCCCCGCCGGGTCCGCCTGGATCCTGTCCCCGGGACCGACCCGACGTTGCGTCCGCAGGGGGTCGTCCGCAGCCTGGGTGGCGAGTCGGTCCGCTTCTAGGCGCGCGCCGGGGTCTCGACCGGGTCAGCCCGCGAGCTCGACCAGCTTCGCCACGGTGTCGAGGTTCCGCGCGGTGCCCTGGACGCCGAGGCGCCGTGCCAGGACCGCCGTCGTGAGCTTCGACCTCCCTGCTCCTTCGGCGTACGCCAGGTGGGCGACGTCGCCGATCACCCGGGCCTGATCGGCGCCGAAGTCCGCCTCGTTGAACGCCTTCGCCGCTTCGGGGGTGGGCGTGGCGACCAGCACGTGCAGGTAGCTGAACCTCGGCGTCGTACGCCCGAACGGGAAGGCGGCCAGGGCGTCCGCCAGCTCCCCCGGCGTCCGGCTGATCACCTCGCGGAAGAACCCGAAGCGCTCCTGGACGGCCTGCTCCAACGCCCGGTCGAAGTCGGACGGATTTCCCGGCGGCACGCAGATCAGGTTGCCGGACGCGATGAACGTCGACACCTCGGTCGCGCCCAGACCGGACGCGACCTCACGCAGGTCCGCCATCGGCAGCTTCGCCCCGCCGACGTTCACGGCACGCAGGAGGATGATCCGTCTTCCCATCGCCCCAGTATCGCCGCCGGGCGAGACGAAACCCCGTCGTAACGCGTCGGCCCTATTGTCAGTACATGGCAGACACCCTGCACGTCCGGTACGGCACGACCGGCGCTGAGGCTGACCTCGCCATCACCGACGCCACGATCAGGGCACCAGAGCTGCGCCAGTTCGTCGTCGACGGCGAGCCGCTGGCCACCTACGACCCCGGCTTCATGAACACAGCCGTGTGCCGGTCGTCCATCACCTACATCGACGGCGACGCCGGCGTCCTGCAGTACCGGGGCTACCCGATCGCCGACCTCGCCGAGCACTCCACCTACCTCGAGGTCGCGTGGCTGCTCCTCCACGGCGAGCTGCCCACCGCCCCCGAGCTCGAGGGGTGGGAGTCGCTGATCACCGAGCACCGGATGCTGCCGGACAAGCTCAAGACCGTGCTGGCCGGCTTCCCGTACGACGCGCACCCGATGACGATCCTGATGGCCTCGGTCGCCGCGTTCTTCTCCTTCTATCCCGACGCCCAGAACTTCACCGATCCCGAGGCCCGCGCCCTCAACATCGCGCGCCTGATCGCGAAGATGCCCACGCTCGCCGCGTTCACCTACCGCAAGGGCCACGCACAGCCGTACGTGAACCCTGACGACTCCTACGGCTACTGCGAGAACTTCCTGCAGATGCTGTTCAAGAGGAACGAACGGCGCTACGCGGCCGACCCGCGTCTCGTCCGCGCGATGGAGGTGCTGTTCATCCTCCACGCCGACCACGAGCAGAACTGCTCCACCAACGCCGTCCGCTCGGTCGCCAGCTCCGGCAACGACCTGTACACCTCGTGCTCGGCCGGCATCGGCGCCCTGCACGGGCCGCTGCACGGCGGGGCCAACGAGGCCGTGCTGAAGATGCTCCGCGAGATCGGCAGCGTCGACCGCGTCCCGGAGTTCATCGAGGGCGTGAAGGCCGGACGCGCGAAGATGATGGGCTTCGGCCACCGCGTCTACAAGAACTACGACCCGCGGGCGAAGATCATCAAGAAGTCCGTCGAGGACGTGTTCGAGGTCACGGGCGTCAACCCGCTGCTCCAGATCGCGGTCGAGCTGGAGAAGTACGGGCTCACCGACGACTACTTCGTCTCCCGCCGGCTCTACCCCAACGTCGACTTCTACTCGGGACTGATCTACGAGGCGCTCGGCTTCCCGCCGGAGATGTTCACCGTCCTGTTCGCGATCCCGCGCAGCTCGGGCTGGGCGGCGCAGTACCAGGAGTTCATCACCGATCCCGAGCAGAAGATCGCCCGCCCGAAGCAGATCTACACCGGGCACGACACCCGCTGCTGGGTCCCGATGGACCAGCGGGGCTGAACCCCAGGCCTTTCGGGGGACATTCCCCGGGATCGGTTGCAGGGCGTACACCTGCGTAGTTAGGTAGACCCCATGAGTTCAAAGATGAGCGCTGCCCAGGTGCAGGTGACCAGCCCAGATGATGTCCGCAACGTCGTCCTGATCGGAAACGCAGGATCTGGCAAGACGTCCCTGTTCGAGCAGTTGCTCAAGGCGCGTATCGCCGGCTATCGCGGCGAGAAGGAGGACGCCGAGCGCGCCGCCCAGCTCTACCTGGCCAGCCTCGCCGCGGGCGACGTGTGGGTGAACCTCCTCGACGCGCCGGGCCACCCGGACTTCGTCGGCGAACTGCGCGCGGGCATCCGGGCCGCCGACGCCGCCATCTTCGTCGTCTCCGCAGCGGACGGCATCGACGGCGCGGCCCAGGCCCTGTGGGACGAGTGCACCGCAGCCAACCTTCCCCGGATCATCGCCCTGACCAAGCTGGACGCCGGGCACGCCGACTTCGACGGCTCCGTCGCCGACGCCCAGTCCCGGTTCGGCGAGGGTGTCCTGCCCACCCACGTCCCCACGCTCGGCCCGGACGGCATCACGGGCAACATCGGCCTGATCAGCCTCGAGGAGCACGACTACTCCGGCGCAGAGGTCGTCAACCACAAGCTCTCCTCCGACGACAGCCACGTGGAGACCTGGCGCGGCCCGCTGATCGAGGCGATCATCCAGGAGTCCGAGGACGACTCCCTGATGGACCGCTACCTCTCCGGAGACGAGCTCGACGCCGACAGCCTGCTGGACGACCTGATGAAGGCCGTCGCAACGGCGAACATGTTCCCGGTCGTCCCGGTCTCTTCCGCGACCGGCGTCGGCGTCGAGGAACTCCTGCGGCTGATCGAGCACGGCTTCCCGACCCCGTCCCTGCACCCGAACCCGCACACGACCACCCCGGCGGGCGCCGAGCTGCCCAACCCGGCGACGGACCCGTCCGCCCCGCTCGTCGCGCAGGTCATCCGCACCACCACCGACCCGTTCGCCGGCCGGCTGTCGATGGTGCGGATCTTCTCCGGGACGCTCAAGACCGACGACGTGCTGCACGTGTCGGGGCACCACACCAAGCCGGACGAGGCCCATCCCGACCATGACAACGAGGAACGCGTCGGCCAGATCCAGGTCGCCGTCGGCACCGCCCTCGAACCGCGCAGCCAGGCGATCGCGGGCGAGATCGTGATGCTGCCCAAGCTCACCACGGCCGAGACCGGCGACACGCTCTCGGCCAAGGAGCGTCCCGCTCTCGTCGCGCCGTGGGACCTGCCCACTCCGCTGCTGCCGCTGGCGATCCGCGCGGCGACCCGCAACGACGAGGACAAGCTCGCCGCCGCGCTCGGCCGCCTCGCCGTCGAGGACGCCACCGTCCGGCTCGACCGCGGTGGCAGCGACCAGCTGGTGCTGTGGACGACCGGCCAGGCGCACGCCGACCTGCTGCTGGCCCGCCTGGTGGAGCGCTACCAGGTGAAGGTCGAGCAGGAGGAGCTGAAGATCCCGCTGCGGGAGACCTTCATCGCGAAGGCGACCGCCCTGGGACGCCACGTGAAGCAGTCCGGGGGCCACGGCCAGTACGCCGTGTGCAACATCGAGGTCGAGCCCCTCGAGCGGGGCGCCGGCTTCGAGTTCGTCGACAAGGTCGTCGGTGGCGCGGTGCCGCGGCAGTTCATCCCGAGCGTGGAGAAGGGCATCCGCAACCAGCTCGAGAAGGGCGTCTTCGCCGGCTTCCCGATGGTCGACGTCCGGGTCACCCTCTTCGACGGCAAGGCGCACTCGGTGGACTCCTCCGACATGGCCTTCCAGCTCGCCGGGTCGCTCGCGATCAAGGAGGCGGCCACCCCGAAGACCGTCGCCCTGCTCGAGCCGATCGACCTCGTCACCGTCACGGTCGGCGAGGAGTACCTCGGTGCCGCGATGACCGACCTGAGCGGACGCCGCGGGCAGGTGTTGGGCTCGGACTCCGAGGGCCACAAGGCGATCATCCGGGCGCTGGTGCCGCAGACCGAACTGGCGCGCTACGCCATCGACCTGCGCGGCATCGCGCACGGCTCGGGCACCTTCACCCGCGAGTTCCACGGCTACGAGCTGTTGCCGGCCAACCTCGTCGAGAAGTACGCCAAGACCGCCGGCTGAGCGGGCCCCGTCCGTCGAGGTCGCGCCGGGAGGGAATCCCGGCGCGCGGCGGCGCGTTGCCACCCACGTGAAGATCGAGATCTGGTCGGACATCGCGTGTCCGTGGTGCTACATCGGGCTCAACCGCTTCCAGGCCGCCCTGGACGCCTTCGAGCACGCGGACGGCGTGTCGGTGCGACTGCGGTCGTTCCAGCTCGACCCGGGCCTGCCGGAGTCCTTCGAGGGCAGCGAGGTCGAGTACCTGGCGGCGAGCAAGGGCATCGAGCCGTCCCGCGCCGCTGCGATGACCGAGCAGGTCGCCGCCGTCGGGACGGCGGACGGGCTGCGGTTCGACTTCGCCGCGCTGGCGGTCGCCAACTCGCGCCGGGCGCACCGGCTGATCCACCTGGCGCAGCGACTGGACGCGTCGGGCCGGACCGCCTGGGAGCTGAAGCGGGCGCTCCTGGTGGCGCACTTCGCCGACGGCCGGTCGATCTGGGACACCGAGGTGCTGCTGGACCTGGCCACCGCCGTCGGGCTGCCGCGCCAGGACGCGGCCGCGGCGCTCGACTCCGTCGAACTCGACGACGAGGTGTCCGCCGACATCGAGCGTGCCGGCCGGCTGGGAATCCACGCGGTGCCGACGTTCGTCATCGAGGAGAAGTACGCGATCTCCGGCGCCCAGCCCGTCGAGGCATTCGCCGCCGCCCTGGACCAGGTCTGGCGTGAACTGAACCCGCAGCCGCTGATCACGATCCCGGGAGGGATGGGCGCCGCCTGCGGCCCGGACGGCTGCGCACCGGCGTCCTGACCGGCCCGGCCGTGCCGGGGGCGTTTCCCGCGACTAGTGGTGCGCGGCGATGAACCCGAAGATGCCGTCCCCGATCATCTGGACGGCGATCGCGCTCAGCAGCAGGCCGGCGATCCGGGAGGCGAGCACCGTCCCCGATTCGCGGAGCACGGTGCGGATCAGCCCCGCGAAGCGCAGGAACAGCCACACCAGCGCCATCACGACGATCAGGGCAGCTGCGACGGTCAGGTAGCCCGGCAGGTCCGGCTGGCGCTGGACGGCGATCATCGTGGCGACGATCGCGCCGGGGCCGGCCATCAGCGGGGTCCCGAGCGGGACGATCGCGACGTTCACCCCGTCATGGCTGACCGGGTCCGAGTCCTTGCCCATCAGCAGGTCGAGGGCGATCAAGAGCAGCAGCAGGCCGCCGGAGGCCTGCATCGCGGGCACCGAGACCTGCAGGTAGTCCAGGATCTGCTGCCCGAAGAGGGCGAACAGCGCGATCACGCCGAAGGCGACGGCGGACGCGCGGTTCGCCGCCCGGTTGCGCTGGGGCGGGGTGAGGGTCTTGGTCAGGCCGAGGAAGACGGGAAGCAGGCCGGGAGGGTCGACGATGACCCACAGGGTGACGGCGGTGGTGAGGAACAGATCGACGTTGAAGAACTGGCCCACCCGTGCAGCCTATTGCCCCCGGCGGTGGCGGACCTAAACGGGAAGCCGAGGCTCAGATGTGGTACGCGGCGTGCATCGCGGGCGTCAGCGACCGGTCATCGACGATCTCCTTGCCCAGCGGGAAGCAGGTGACCGGGATCATCTTGATGTTGGCGATCGCGAGCGGGATGCCGACGATCGTCAGTGCCTGGGCGACAGCGGTGGTCACATGTCCGATCGCCAGCCAGATCCCGGCGACGATGAACCAGATCACGTTGCCCAGCGCCGACCCGACCCCGGCCGTCGGTTTGCTGACGACCGTCCGGCCGAACGGCCACAGCGCGTAGCTCGCCATCCGGAACGACGCGATGCCGAACGGGATGGTGATGATGAAGATGCAGGCCACGATGCCGGCGAAGAAGTAGCCGATGGCCAGCCACAGGCCGCCGAAGATGAGCCAGATGAGGTTCAGCAGGGTTCGCACGTCCCCATCCAAGCCGACGCGGGCCCCTGACCGAAGGGCCCGCTGCCCGGACGCGCCCCTGATTCGTACCCGATGCGCCCCGCGTCGGTCTCCTACAATGGCGGCTATGCCCACCGCCGCCCCGATCAGCCGGGACGTGGTGTCGTTCGTGCGCCGCGGTGGCCGGATGAACCCGTCCCAGCAACGCGCATGGGACACCCACCGCGACTGGATCGTCACCGTCCCGCGCGAGGACCGCGAGACCTCGATCGCTGCCGACGCCCACGTCGACTGGGACGCGCTCTTCGGCCGCAGCGCCCCGTTGATGGTCGAGCTCGGTTCCGGGACGGGGGACGCCGTCACCGCGGCCGGCCTCGCCCGCCCGGACGCCAACCACGTCGCCATCGAGGTGTTCCTGCCGGCCATCGGGTCCACGCTCAGCAAGCTCGACAGAGCCGGTGTCGGCAACGTCCGCGTCCTGCTCGCCGACGGCGTGCGGGCGCTGGAGACGATCTTCGACCCCGGCTCGATCACCGAGCTGGCCACCTGGTTCCCGGACCCGTGGCCCAAGGTCCGCCACCAGAAGCGGCGCCTGGTCTCCCCCGGCTTCGCGGCGTTGGTCGCCTCCCGGCTGGTCCCGGGCGGTGTGTGGCGGCTGGCGACGGACGCGGAGGACTACGCGACGGTGATGCGCGACGTCCTCGACGCCGAGCCAGGCCTGGTGAACGTCTACGACGACTGGGCGCCGCGTCCCGACCTCCGCCCGGTGACCCGCTTCGAGCAGCGCGCGCTCACGGCGGGCCGGGTGGTCCATGACCTCGTGTACCGCCGGGTGGACCCGTCGGCATGACCCGCTTCCGGCTCGACATCGGCTACGACGGGACGGCGTTCCACGGCTGGGCGGCCCAGGAAGGGCTGCGCACCGTCCAGGGCGAGCTCGAATCCTGGATCACCCGGACGCTGCGGCTGTCCGGCCCGGTCGCGCTGGTCTGTGCGGGACGCACGGACGCCGGGGTCCACGCCCGCGGCCAGGTCGCGCACCTCGACCTGGACACCGAGGCCCCCGACGAGGTCGCCGTGACCCTGGCCCGACGCCTGCGCAGGGCGCTGCCCGAGGACCTGGTCGTGTACCGGGTGGGCGTCGCACCCGTCGGTTTCGACGCCCGGTTCGCGGCGGTGTGGCGGCGCTACGCGTACCGCCTCGCCGACCGACCCCTCGACCCCCTGCTGCGCACCACAACGGCGCGGGTGCGGGGAAGCGTCGACGTCGAGGCGCTGAACACCGCCTCCCGGCCCCTCCTCGGCCTGCACGACTTCGCGGCGTTCTGCCGGGCCCGTGAGGGCGCGACCACGATCCGCGACCTCGCGTGGCTGGAGGCCGTCCGGCTGCCCGACGGCCGCGTCGAGATCGGCGTCCGGGCGGACGCCTTCTGCCACTCGATGGTGCGTTCGCTGGTCGGCGCGCTCGTCGAGGTGGGCACCGGGCGCAGGGAACCCGCGTGGCTGGCCGGCCTGGTCGACGACGACGAGCGCTGCGGCGAGGTGCCCGTGATGCCGCCGGGTGGGCTGGTGCTGGAGGAGGTCGGCTACCCCGCCGACGACGAACTGGCCGCCCGGGCCCTGGCGTCCCGGGCCCGACGGGAGCTGCCGTGAGCCACTACTTCGAGACCCCGGACGGTCCGGAGGTCCGCCGCGACGTGCGGATGCGCTTCTGGGACCGCGACTGGACGTTCACGACGGCGGGCGGCGTCTTCTCCGCCGACGGGCTCGACCTGGGAACGGCCGTCCTGCTGCGCGAGTCCGAGCCGCCCGCCGGGGCGTCCCGGCTGCTCGACCTGGGCTGCGGCTACGGGGTGATCGCGGTTGCGCTCGCCGACGCCTGCCCCGGGGCCGTCGTGGACGCTGTCGACGTCAACGCCCGCGCCCTGGACCTGACGGCGACGAACGCCGCGGCACACGGGGTGGGCGACCGCGTCCGTCCCCTTCTGCCCGAACAGGCCGACCCCGGCGTCCGCTACGACGAGATCTGGTCGAACCCGCCGATCCGCATCGGCAAGCAGGCTCTCCACGACCTGCTCCTGGCCTGGCTGCCCCGGCTCGCCCCGGACGGGGTCGCCCGGCTCGTCGTCGGACGCAATCTCGGCGCGGACTCGCTGCAGGCGTGGCTGAACGCCAACGGATTCTCCTGCGTCCGCTCGGCGAGTGCGAAGGGCTTTCGCGTGTTCAATGTGACCCTCAAGCCCTAGGCTGATCGCAACGCCCCATCGCGAGCAAAGGAAACATGATGAGCGATCAGAACACCCCAGCCCAGGGTGGTTTCGAAGGCTTCCTCAACAAGGCGAAGGACTTCGCATCCGACGCTTTCGAGAAGGCGAAGGACCTTGCCGAGGACCTGCCGGAGAACGCCCAGAAGTTCGCCTCGGACGCCTCCGCCGCCGTCAAGGATTTCGCGGACGACCTGCCGGAGAACGCCAAGCGGTTCGCTTCAGACGCGTCCAGCGCGGTGAAGGATTTCGCCGACGACTTCCCGGCCAACGCCAAGCGGTTCGCCGATGACGCCGGCACCGCCGTCAAGGATTTCGCGGACGACTTCCCGGAGAACGCCAAGCGGTTCGCCGATGACGCGACCAGCACGGTCAAGGGCCTGGTCGACGGGGACAAGACCGAACCTCCGGCACCGAGCGCCTGACACCACGCCACGAAGCGGCGGTACACCCTCGGGTGTGCCGCCGCTTCGTGGTCCCGGGACGGGTGGGCGCCGGGCGGTGTTAGGGTGAGCCCACCTGAACCTTTGCAGGGGAACCCGGTGCGAATCCGGGGCTGACCCGCAACCGTGACGACGGCGTGAGCCGTCCAAGTCGGAATGCCTGCACAAGTTCTGGCTCATCACCAACCCGTCGTGGTACGCGGGCGAGCCGGACGCGCGTAGTGGCCGGTCGGCAGACCCAGTGCCCCGCGCGAAAGGACCTCATGTTCCTCCAACTCAAGCGAATGCTGACGGTCGGGATCGCTGCCAGCGTCGCGTTCGTCGGCTTCAGCGCCGCCCCCCAGGCCGCCCAGGCCGCGCCCTCCGCGTCCGCCGTCTCGAAGGCGTCGAAGTGGCTCGTCGCCCATCCCGCCACGACCGATGACGGCTACCTCTACAAGGTCTACAACGCCACCGGCATCGCCGCGGCCCAGGCTCCAGGCTCCGGCGCCGCGCTGCGCACCCGCGTCCGCGAGCTGCGGGACGGCGCGCAGGCGGCTGTCGCCGCCAAGCCCACACTCGCCCCGTACCTGGCGATCCTGGTGGACGCGCTGCACCTCAGCCCGAGGAAGTTCGGCGGCGTCGACCTCGTCAGCACGATCCGCAGCAGTGTCACCAACGGCGACTACAGCTACGCCTACGGCCAGGCCCTCGCCATCATCGCGCTGAAGCGCTCCGGTGCCGCGGTTCCGTCCACCCTCGTCGGTGACCTGATCGCCGGCCAGACGAAGACCGGCCCCGACGCGGGTGCGTTCGGCTACAGCGACGGAACGACCTTCTTCGCCGACCCGGACTCCACCGCCCTGGCCATTCAGGCACTCGACCTGGTCGGCCGGTCGAAGTACTCCGGGACGGTCCGGCTGGCCGCAGCTTGGGCCGTCGCGAACCAGACCAAGGAAGGGTTCTGGGGAAAGTGGTCGCCGGTGGACAGCACCGCGCTGATGGCCACGGCCCTCACCACGGTCAAGCCCTCGGCCGTCAAGGGCCTCAAGGTCGCCGCGAGCCACACGAAGGCGTACCGCTGGCTGAAGACGCAACAGCTCGGCGACGGCGGCTTCCCGGCCTCCCTCGGCGGGACCACCTCCGACCAGATGGCCACCTTCGACGCGGTCTTCCTGCTCAAGGGCAAGGTGTGGTCGACCTTCACCTACAAGCTCGGACGGTTCACGACGGTCTCGGCACCGAAGATCGTGGGCACGAAGAAGGTCGGCAGCACCCTGTCCGTCAAGCTCGGCACCTGGCGGCCGAAGCTCGCAACCAACACCACGGTGAGCTACCGGTGGCTGCGGTCGGGCAAGGCCATCCCGGGCGCCACGGCGGCCACCTACACCCTGGTCGCCGCTGACGCCGGAAAGCACGTCCGGGTCAAGGTCACGGTCTCCGAGGTGGGTCTGAAGACCGTCACCAAGGTCTCTGCGGCCACCAAGAAGATCGCCGCGTGACCAAGCACCTCGCGGCCGCGCTGGCTGTGGCCGTCCTCGCCCTCGCCGGGGTGGGGGCGGCCCAGCCGGCGCCCGCGGCGGCCGCCACCTGCGAGGGCGTCTGGGTCGTCGTCGACTACGGGAGCCTCGGTGGCACGTCCACAGCGTGCGCCACCGAGTACGGCACCGGCGTCGCGGCACTGCGCAGTGCGGGGTTCACACCGTCCCTCGACAACGGGATGCTCAGCAAGATCAACGGCCTGCCCGGACAGGTCGACCTCAACAAGAACTACTGGTCCTACTGGCAGGCCGGCCAGAAGGCGGACGGGAGCCATGCCGCCTGGACCTACTCCAAGCTCGGCGCCACCGCCAGCCACCCCGTCAAGGGCAACGCGGAGGGCTGGCACTACGTCGGCCTTTCCGACTCCGCAACCGGACCCAGTGTCAGCGCACCGGACAGCCCGGTGACCAAGCCCTCCCCGACGCCGTCCGCGACGTCGAAGGCACCCAAACCGACACCAGCCCCGACGAAGTCACCCACCCGCACGCCCGCCCCCTCGGCCAGCCCGTCGGCGACCCGGAGCGCGGGGACGTCCGCCACCGCCACTCCGTCCGCGCCCGGCGCGTCGCCCACCCCGTCCGCATCCGCCGGCCCGTCCGGACCGACCGCGATGGCGACGCCCCCTGTCGCGCAGGCCCCCGTTCCCACCGGCACCCCAGGCGGCAGTCCCGTCGGCCTGATCGCCTCCGCCGTGGTGGTCGTCGCCGGAGGCGGCGGGCTCGGCCTGTGGTGGTACCTGAGAGGACGGAAGCGCTGAAGACACTGCATCCCCTGGCGTGGTGGTGCTGGGCGATCGGGCTCGGCCTGGCCGTCAACGGCACCACCAACCCGCTGCTCCTCATCCTCGTGGCCCTCGCCATGGTCACGGTGGTGGTGCTGCGGCGCTCGGACGCGCCCTGGGCCCGCTCGGTCCGCGCCTACCTCGTCCTCGCCGTGTTCGTGATCGGCATGCGCGTGCTCTTCCAGGTCGCGATCGGGGCGCGGACGGGCACGACCGTGCTGTTCTCGCTGCCCGAGGTTCCGCTGCCCGCGTGGGCCGCCGGCATCCGGCTGGGCGGTCCGGTGACAGCGGAGGCCCTCGCCTCCACCGCCTACGACGCGCTGCGCCTGGCGGTGATGCTGCTGTGCATCGGGGCGGCGAACGCCCTGGCCAGCCCGCGCCAGGCGCTGCGGTCGGTGCCCGCGGCCCTGTACGAGGCCTCCGTCGCGGTGGTGGTGGCGTTGTCGGTCGCCCCTCAACTGATCGAGTCCGGCCAGCGCATCCACCGGGCGCGGCGACTCCGGGGGGACAGCGGACGGGGACTGCGGTCCCTCGGCCGGATCGCCCTGGCCGTCCTCGCCGACGCCATCGACCGCTCGATGTCGCTCGCCGCGGGAATGGAGGCCCGCGGCTTCGGACGTACCCGCGGCCTCAACGTCCGCGGCACCCTCCCGCTGATGATCGCGTCCGTGCTGACCACCACCTTCGGCGGGTTCCTCATGCTGTCGACTGACGCCCGCTGGCCGGCCATGGGACTCATGGTCGCCGGTGTGACGGGCACGGCGATCGGGCTGCGTCGGGCGGGAGCACGACTGGCCGTCACCCACTACCGTCCGCGGCCCTGGACGTGGCGGGAGACCGCGGTCGCGGCCTGCGGCGTGCTGGCGATGGTCGTCGTCCTCGGCGTCGGCGGCCTGGACCCCGACCACCTGGGCGCCGCAGCAGCTGCCTTCTTCGATCCCCTGGCCCTCCGTCCGTCCACGGACCCGCTGGACTGGCCGCAGCTCAACGGCTGGATGCTCAGCGTCGTCCTGCTGGTGCTCGCCCCCGTTCCGCTCACCGCCGTGCGCCGCGAGCGCGTCCCGGACGCCAGCCGCACCGACACCGCCGTCCGCAGCCCGCGGCCGCGCACCCACCCGGTCGGGGTCGCGCGATGATCACGTTCGACCGCGTCAGCATCACCTATCCCGACGCGCGCCGCCCGGTGCTCGACGACGTCAGCTTCGAGATCGCGGAGGGCGACCTGTGCCTCGTGATCGGCGCCACCGGGTCGGGGAAATCCACGCTGCTCGGAGCGATCAACGGCCTGGTGCCCCACTTCACCGGCGGGAGACTCGCCGGCCGGGTCCTGGTGGACGGCCGCGACACCGCGCGGTTCCGCCCCCGTGACCTGGCCGAGGTCGTCGGCTACGTGGGCCAGGATCCCGTCCGCGGCTTCGTCACCGACGTGGTCAGCGACGAGATCGCGTACGGAATGGAACAGCTGGGCATCGCCCCTGCGGCCATGCGCAAGCGCGTCGAGGAGACCCTCGACCTGATGGGCATCGCCGATCTTCGGTCCCGCCCCCTGGGCGAGTTGTCCGGTGGGCAGCAGCAGCGCGTGGCGATCGCCGCCGTCCTGGCCGCCCGACCCGAGGTCCTGGTGCTGGACGAACCCACGTCCGCGCTCGACCCGACCGCCGCACAGGACGTCCTGTCGGCCATCACCATGCTCGTGCACGAGGTGGGGCTCACCGTCGTGCTGGCCGAGCACCGGCTCGAGCGGGTGATGCACGCCGCCGACACCATCGCCTGGGTCAGGCCCGACGGACGCGTCGACCTCGGCCGGCCCGCGGACGTGCTGGCCCGCTCCTCCATCACCCCGCCGCTCGCCGCGCTGGCGCACGAACTGGGCTGGCCGCAGGTGCCGCTGAGCGTCCGCGAGGCGCGCCGGCGGGTACTGGCCGAGGACATCCGTCCGCCGCTGCTCGCCGAACCCGCCCCGACCCACACCGAGCCGGTGCTCGTGGCGTCCGGCGTCGAGGTCCGCTACGGCGACGTGGACGCGGTCGCCGGCGTCGACGTCCAGCTACGGCCCGGCGAGGTCACCACCCTCCTGGGACGCAACGGCTGCGGCAAGTCCTCGCTGCTGTGGGCGCTGCAGGGCGCGCTCACCCACGCGGGCGACGTGGTGGTCGACGGGCTCGACCCCGCCCGGCTGCCGGCCCTCCGCGCCCGACGCCTCGTCACGCTGGTCCCGCAGACAGCGGCCGACCTGCTCTACGCGCCGAGCGTCGGCGAGGAGTGCAGCGCGGCCGACGCGGAGAGCGGCGCCGAGCCCGGCACGACCGCTTCGCTGCTGCACCGGCTCGGGATCCACGTGGAGCCGTCCCGCGACCCGCGCGACCTGTCGGAGGGCCAGCGGCTCGCGCTGGTCCTCGCGATCCAGCTCAGCGCCCGGCCGCCCGTCCTGCTGCTGGACGAGCCGACCCGGGGCCTGGACTACGCGGCGAAGGCAGACCTGACCCGCATCGTCGGTGAGCTCGCCGCGTCCGGGGTCGCGGTGCTGATCAGCACCCACGACGTGGAGTTCGCCGCGGGTGTGGGCACGCGCACGCTGCTGATGGCCGATGGGGAGCTCATCGCGGAGGGCACCACGATCGACCTGCTGACGTCCTCGATCGCATACGCCCCGCAGCTCGCCAAGGTGTTCGCTCCGTCCCCTGTGCTGACCGCCTCCGACATCGCCGGGTCGGTGCGCGAGCCGATCGCGGAGGTGGCGCCATGACGTCGCCGCGCGCCCGAGCTCTTGTGGAGCGGCCCGCCGGCCGGCTGAGCGCCGCACTGGTGGTCGCCCTCGTCGTCGGTGCGACGGCGTTCGGCTGGCCGCTGTTCCTGCGCCCGGCCTCCGGGATGCCGTCCCAGCTCGCGCCGACGGTGTTCGCGGTCGCGCTGGTGCTGGTGTTGGCCGTCGTCCTCGCGGAGCTGTCGGGCGGACGCATGGACTCCCGGACGCTGGCGATGCTCGGCGTCCTCGCCGCTGTCGGGACGGTCCTACGTCCGCTCAGCGCCGGCACAGCGGGACTCGAGCTGATCTTCTTCGTGATCATCCTCGCCGGGCGCGCGCTCGGCCCGTCCTTCGGCTTCGCGTTGGGCACGATCACCATGCTCACCTCCGCCCTGATCACGTCCGGGGTGGGCCCCTGGCTGCCGTACCAGATGCTCTGCGCCGGCTTCGTCGGCCTGTTCGCGGGAGTGCTGCCACGGGCGTCCGGGCGGTCCGAGATCGTGCTCGTCGCCGCCTACGGCGTCGTGTCGGCGTTCGCGTACGGCTGGCTCATGGACTTCTCGTTCTGGCCGTTCGCGCTCGGGGACGGCACCCAGCTCTCGTTCGACCCCACCGCCGCCCCGCTCGCGAACCTGCACCGGTTCGTCCTGTACAACCTGGCCACCTCGATGGGGTGGAACCTCGGCCGGGCGGTCGCGAACGCGGTGCTCATCGCCCTGCTCGGGCCACGCCTGCTGGCGATGTTCCGGCGCTCGGCCCGGACGGTCGACCTGGCCGCGCCCGGCTCCAGAGCAATTGCCGCACCCGTGGAATAGCCCCTTGCCGAGCCTTCGTTGCTGGGTATGTGATCGGAAGTATCCAAATGAAGGGAACAAAGATGGCCTACACGCTGCCCGACCTCGACTACGACTACGGCGCACTGGAGCCGCACATCTCGGCACAGATCATGGAGCTGCACCACAGCAAGCACCATGCCGCCTACGTCGCGGGCGCGAACACCGCGCTGGACAAACTCGCAGAGGCCCGCGACAAGGGCGACTTCGCAAGCGTCCCGAAGCTGGAGAAGGATCTCGCGTTCCACCTCGGGGGCCACATCAACCACTCCGTTTTCTGGAAGAACATGTCGCCGAACGGCGGCGGTGAGCCCGACGGCGACGTCGCGGCGGCGATCGAGGAGTTCTTCGGCGGCTTCGCCGGGTTCCAGGGCCAGTTCGAGGCCGCAGCGAACTCCCTCCAGGGCTCCGGGTGGGCGATGCTCGTCTGGGACACGCTCGGCAAGCGGCTGAACATCAACCAGCTCTACGACCAGCAGAACAACCTGCCGGTGGGTCAGCTGCCGGTGCTGCAGCTGGACATGTGGGAGCACGCGTTCTACCTCCAGTACAAGAACGTCAAGGCCGACTACGTCAAGGCCTGGTGGAACGTCGTCGACTGGACGGATGTGGCGGCTCGCCTGGCCAAGGCACGGGCCGCGGACATCCTCTGAGCCCCCAGTCGGGCGCCTGAACCGAGGGGAGTCCTCGTTCGGTCAGGGCCGGTGAACCGCGGTGGGAGTCGTCCCTCGGTTCACCGGCCCTTTCGCACGTCCGGTGGGGCAAGATTCCTGAGAGAACTTGACCGAATCTCTCAGGATCATGCAGGCTGTTCTCAGGAAAGTGTTGTCAACACGTCTTGAGGTGCCTGCTGTGAAGAAGATCATCACCGTCGCTGCGCTCAGCCTTGCGCTGTTCGCCGGCGGGACGACGCCCCTGGCGACGGCGGCCGACACCACCCCCGTCGCCGTCGCTCCCGCCGCCAAGGCCGTGATCACCAAGGTCCACCTGAAGGTGGGCAAGGCGAAGGCGAAGGTCGTCCGGACCTCCGCCGTGACCGTCGGCCAGCTCCTGGCGTGGCGGAAGGTCGTCCTCGGCGCCGCCGACATCGTCACCCCTTCGCTCGACACCCCCCTCGTGAAGAACCTGAAGATCCGCGTGGACCGGGTGAGGATCACGACGAAGACGGTCGTCAAGCCGCTGGCCTTCGACACCGTCATCCAGGAGACCGACACCCTCAACCTCGGCGAGAAGAAGGTCCTCACGAAGGGCGTCAAGGGTTCGGTCAGCCGGACGTACACCATCACCCGAGTGAACGGGAAGGTGACCTCCAAGGTCCTCCTCAGCGAGACCGTCATCACCGCAGCGGTGACCCGGACGATCCTGGTCGGCACCAATCCCTACTCCAACGGCCACCTGCTCAACCTCGCGCACGAGAAGCTGTGGAACCGCGTCGCCCGCTGCGAGTCCGGCGGCAACTGGCACATCAACACCGGCAACGGCTACTACGGCGGACTCCAGTTCAGCCTCGGCACGTGGCGCGCCTACGGCGGCCGTGACTTCGCCGCGAAGCCCAACAAGGCCACCCGTGCAGAGCAGATCACCGTCGCCAACCGGGTCTACAACAAGGTCGGGACCCGTCCGTGGAGCTGCGCATGATCCGCCCTCGCACCTTCGGACTCGGACGCTTCGCCGCCGGATCGGCGCCGCGGGCGATCGCCGCGCTGGGCCTGGGCATCGGCCTGCTCGCCGGTGGGGCCACCACCGCTTCGGCCCTGCACAAGGACGTCCAGCTCAGCGTCGACGGCCAGGTCCGTCCCGGTGGGGCGTTCGGCGTCACGGTCGCCGACGTGCTCAGCGGTAACGGCATCACCGTCGGCGCAGGCGACATCGTCAGCCCGGCACTGTCCAGCCCGGTGAGCGACGGCCAGACCATCACCGTCTCGTACGCCAAGCCGGTCGAACTGACCGTCGACGGCCGCACCCGGCACCTGATCACGACTGCAGCCACTCTCAACCAGGTGCTGGTCGAGCAGTCCGTGCCCGAACTGGCCAAGGCGTGGACGTCGGTGCAGCCGGCAGCCCCGCTCCCCCGCGACGGCCTCGCCGTGACCGTCAGCACGCCGAAGAGCGTCACGCTCTCCGTCGCCGGGAAGAAGCAGGAGGTCACGACCACTGCGGTCACGGTCTCCGACCTCCTGGCCGAGAAGGGGCTGGTCACCGGCGTCGACGACCGGGTGTTCCCGGCGTCCGACACCGTCCTTGCCGAGGGCGACGACGTCCGGCTCGATCGGGTGGAGGTGACGACGCGCCACGTGACGGAGAGCGTGAAGTTCACCACCACCCGGAAGAAGAACTCCAGCCTGTGGGCCGGCGAGTCCCGCGTCGTCACGTACGGCAAGAAGGGCAAGGCCGACCGCACCTACGAGGTGACCAAGGTCAACGGCAAGCTGGACAAGCAGGTCATCGTCGCCGAGAAGGTGCTCGCCGCGCCCGTCGCAGCCGTGATCGAGGTGGGCACCAAGACGTCGGCCAACGGCGTCGGCATCAACCTGGCCCGCGCGTCGCTCTGGGACCGGATCGCCCGCTGCGAGTCCGGCGGCAACTGGCACATCAACACCGGCAACGGCTACTACGGTGGACTCCAGTTCAACCTGGCGTCGTGGCGGTCCAACGGTGGGCGCGACTTCGCAGCCCGTCCCGACCTGGCGAGCCGCGCCCAGCAGATCACCGTGGCCAACCGGTACTACGCCAAGGCCGGCACCAGCCCGTGGAGCTGCGCCTAGCGCTCGCAACCCGGGTACATCCCCAAGTCCAACGGCCCCGCAGGTCTCTCCCCCTGACCTCCGCGGGGCCGTTGCTTGTGAGCCCGACGGGCCGTCGCAGGCCGGTTAAGGAAAGCTTGACGGTCGGTTAGCGCTGGGATGAAGCCCCGCACAGGGTCGGCACAGCATGCTGGACGAGGGTTGTTGAAGTCGAAAAGACCCGACCAGGAGGATAGCCATGAGCACACCGGCAGTGAGCAGGACGAGGATCGCCCTCGGCGCCGCTATGGCGACCGCGACGCTGGCCAGCGCAGGACTGGCCGCCTCGCTCGCGGTGGCGGAGAGCGCCAAGCACGAGGCTGCCGCTCCCGTCGTGAACGAGACCGTCTCGACCGGCCAGGGTTCGACGACCCAGACGACCGCACGCAAGCACAAGTCGGACGACGGCGAGAACCGGCCCGCCGCCAAGACGTCTCCCACGAAGACGACCACCTCGGGCTTCGGCCAGACCAAGCCGGCCCAGACGTCCAGCCAGCCGAGCCAGTCCCGCACCAAGGGCTCCTGAGCCCCGCCCGGAGAGGACGACCATGGCAGCCACCGCCGTCGGTGACACGCAGTCTCCCGCGACGGGGGCCTTTAGTGCGATCGGCACCACGAACGCCGTGCTGGCGACCGAGCCGACCGCGCTCGCCGATGCGCTGGTGATCGCCCGGCGGCACCTGGCCGAACTCGACGCCGCGGTCTCGCGCTTCCGGGACGACTCCGAGGTGAGCCGGCTCGCCGAGCGCGCCCGGACCGCCGAGGCCTGGTGCTTCGGATCGGATGTGTTCCTCGACCACCTGGACGCGGCCCGCCGCGCAGCCCGGTTGAGCGACGGCCTCGTCGACTTCACCGTCGGCCCCGCCGTCATCGCGTCGGGCTACGACCTCGACCTGGACCTCGTCCGGGCACGGGTGACGTTCACCCCCTCCACGCGCGCCGCGACCGTCACCGGCTGGGAGCGCGTCGTCCGGACCGGGACGCGGCGCGTCACCGTCCCGCGCGGCTCCGTCCTCGACTTCGGAGCGACGGCGAAGGCCCATGCGGCCGACACCCTCGCCGCCCTCCTCGCGACCTCCCTGCCCGGCGGTTTCCTCGTGAACCTCGGCGGGGACGTCGCCACCGCAGGCCCCGCCCCCGACGGTGGCTGGCGGGTCGGCGTCGAGGCGGCGGACGGCGGCGTCCGCCAGGTCGTTGCGATCACCGACCAGGGCGTGGCGACCTCGTCCACCCAGCTGCGGCGGTGGGCCACCAGCGCGGGAACCGCCCACCACATCGTGGATCCCCGCACGGGCCTCACCGCGCCGACGGTCTGGGCGATGGTCACCTGCATCGCGGCCGACGCACTCGAGGCGAACACGGCCTCCACCGCCGCGATCATCCTCGGCGAGGACGCCCCCGGCTGGCTCGAGCGCAACGGGGTCGCGGCCCGCCTCGAACGTGCGGACGGCCGCGTCGTCCACACCACCGGTTGGCCCCTGCCCACCGACATCGAACGGAGCAACACGTGAACGGCCAGGCCCTGTGGTTCCTCTCCCGCGGCACCGGGGTGGTGACCGTCGTGCTCCTCACCTTCGTCGTCGGGCTCGGCGTCGTCACCGCCGGCCGCCGCCGTCCGCACGGCGAGAGCGCGACCGTCGTGATGGGCCTGCACCGCTGGCTGTCCCTCGGCATGCTGGTGTTCCTCGCCACCCACATCATCACCGCGATCGCCGACGGCTACGTCCCCATCGGCTGGCTGGCCGTCGTGGTGCCGTTCACGTCGCCCTACCAGACCCTGCTCATCGGGCTCGGCACCCTCGGGGTCGACCTGCTGGTCGCCGTCATGGTCACGAGCTACCTGCGCCACCGGATCCCCGAGCGTCGCTGGCGGGCCGTTCACTGGCTCTCCTACGCGATGTGGCTGGTCGCCATCGTCCACGGGTTCACCATGGGCTCCTCCGACCAGCCGGGGCTCAGGCTGGTCTCCCTGGGATGCGCAGTCGTCGGTGGCCTGCTCGTCTCCTGGAGGGTCGTCGCCACGCACACCGACCGGGAACGGCGAGCCGAGATCAACGCCCAGGAGTGGACATGACGGACATCCTCGACGCCATCGTCGCCGCCGGCCTGACCGGACGCGGAGGTGCGGCGTTCAGCACTGCGACGAAGGTGAAGGCCGCCCGCGAACACCGCGCCACGCTCATCGTGAACGCCTGCGACGGCGAGATCGGCGCGGCCAAGGACGCCTGGATCGTGGAGCACCACCTGCACGAACTGGTCGAGGGCGCCGCCCTGGTCGCACCCGGACGCCGCCCGCACGTGCGCTACGCCGCCCACCGTGGCTCCCGCACGGCCGCGATGCTGCACGCCGCAGGGCTGCACGTGCTGGAGGCGCCCCATCGGTACGTGTCGTCGGAGGAGACCGCGCTGATCTCCCTCGCCCACGGCGGCCTGGGCCGTCCCATGACCAAGCGGGCGCCGTTCATCTTCGGCGGCCGCGACAGCCAAGGTCACAGGATCGCCCCGACGCTCGTGCTGAACGCCGAGACGCTGTGGCGGATCAGCCAGATCCACCGCAACGGGCCGGACTGGTTCCGCTCCTTCGGGACGGCGGCCGATCCCGGACCGCGGCTGGTCGCGATCGGCGGGCACATCGTGCGCCCCGGGGTGTACGAGTCCGCGGCCGGCGTCACCGTCGGTGAGCTGCTCGACCTCGCGGGCGGCCTCCGTCCCGAGGTGACGCACGTCGGTGTCGGCGGCCTGGGCGGCGTCGTCCTGACCGCGGCCCAGGCGCGCACGACCATCTGGGACACGGCCGGCATGAAGGCCCACGGCGGCTCCATGGGTCCCGGCCTGATCACCGTGTGGAACCCCGCGGAGTGTCCGCTGGAGACGACCGCGCGCCTCCTCGACTACGCGGCGGGCGAATCCGCCGGCCAGTGCGGCCCGTGCATGTTCGGGCTGCCCGCGCTGGCCTCTGACTGGCGCCGGCTCACCGAGTCCCCCCGTCCAGAGGGCGCCCAGGCACTCCTGCGCCGCGTTGCGCTGCTGGGTCGGCGCGGCGCCTGCGCCCACCCGGACGGCGTCGCCCGGTTCGCGACGTCCGCGCTGACCACGCTCGAGCCCGAGTTCGCCGTCCACGCCGTCGGAGCGTGCTCGGCCAGGAGGAGTCGCCATGCCCAGTACGCGTGAACCCCGTCCCATCGCCGTCGACCGTGTGCTGTGCTCGGGTCACGGGGTCTGCGCGCAGACGCTGCCCGGCCTGATCAGTCTCGACGAGTGGGGCTACCCGGTCGTCTCGGGGGCCGATCCCGTCGACCCGCAGGACGCGGCGCTGGCGATCAAGCTCTGCCCGGCCAGGGCGCTCTACCTGCGCTGATCCACCCCGAACCGACGAACCGCCCGCCTCCCCAACGGGAGACGGGCGGTTCGACGTTCGTCAGGCGGTCAGGCCTTGGCGTCCTCGTCGGCGTCGGCGGCGCCCTCGGTGTCGGCGTCGACCTCGGCGGGAGCCGGCGTGGGCTCCTCCGGGGTCTCCTCGACCACGACGTCCTCGTCCACCTTCGGCTCCTCGGCCTTCACGGCCTTCTTCGCGGCCGGCTTGGCGGCCGGACGGGACGTGGTCGACTTGCCGGCGCCACGGGCCTTGGCCTTTCGGGAGTCCTCGACGGACTCCTTCACGACCTCGATCACGGCCATGGGGGCGTTGTCGCCCTTGCGCGGCCCGATCTTGGTGATCCGGGTGTAGCCACCCTCGCGCTCGGCGACGGCCGGGGCGATCTCGTTGAACAGGACGCGGACGACGGCGGGGTCGGTCACGGTCTGCAGGACGAGGCGACGGTTGTGCAGGTCGCCACGCTTGGCCTTGCTGATCAGGCGGTCGGCCAGGGGCTGCAGGCGCTTGGCCTTGGCCTCGGTGGTCGTGATCTTCCCGTGCTGGAACAACTGCGTGGCCAGGTTGGCCAGGATGATCCGCTGGTGTGCCGGGCTACCGCCGAAGCGGGGGCCCTTGGTCGGCTTGGGCATTAGTTCATGTCTCCTGATCAGTACGTGTCGTCATAGTCGACGTCGGCGTCATAGCTGGCCAGCGAGCTCAGCGGGTCGAACCGCGGAGAGCTGTCCTTCAGCGAAAGCCCCATCTCCTGCAGGCGCAGCTTGACCTCTTCGATCGACTTGGAGCCGAAGTTGCGGATGTCCAGCAGGTCCTGCTCGGTCCGGGAGACCAGCTCGCTGACCGTGTGGATGCCCTCGCGCTTGAGGCAGTTGTAGCTGCGCTGGGTGAGCTTGAGGTCCTCCACCGGAAGGGCGAGGTCGGCGGCGAGCTGCTCGTCCACGGGGGACGGGCCGATCTCGATGCCCTCGGCCTCGGTGTTGAGCTCACGGGCGAGCCCGAAGAGCTCGACCAGCGTCTTGCCGGCCGACGCCATCGCGTCGCGCGGCTTGATCGACTGCTTGGTCTCGACGTCGACGATCAGCTTGTCGAAGTCGGTGCGCTGCTCGACGCGGGTGGCCTCCACCTTGTAGGTGACCTTGAGCACCGGGGAGTAGATCGAGTCGACAGGGATCCGGCCGATCTCGGCGTCCGGGTTCTTGTTCTGGACGGCCGACACGTAGCCGCGGCCACGCTCGACGATCAGCTCCATCTCCAGGCGTCCCTCGTCGTTCAGGGTCGCGATGTGGAGGTCGGAGTTGTGGATCTCGACGCCCGCCGGCGGGGCGATGTCGGCTGCGGTGACCGCGCCGGCGCCCGACTTGCGCAGGTACATGGCGACCGGCTCGTCCTCCTCGGAGGAGAGCACGAGGCCCTTCAGGTTCAGGATGATCTCGGTCACGTCCTCGACCACACCGGGGATCGTGGAGAACTCGTGCTGGTTGCCCTCGATCTTGATGCTGGTGACCGAGGCGCCCGGGATGGACGACAGCAGGGTGCGACGCAGCGAGTTGCCGAGGGTGTAGCCGAAGCCCGGCTCGAGGGGCTCGATGACGAACCGCGAGCGGTACTCGTCGACGACCTCCTCGGACAGGATCGGACGCTGTGCGATGAGCATGGTGTTTCCTTTCCACCGACCACTATTTGACGGTGACTGCCGCCCCGGGCGCCCTGCCCGGAGCGTTTCCCGTCCCCCGCCCCTCCGAGTTGTCAGAAGGAGGAGTCGCTATGACGACGCCAAACTCTGACAACGCGGGGGAGAAGCGAGGGTGGGGGTTACTTCGAGTAGAGCTCGACGATCAGCTGCTCGCTGACGTCGATGGTGATCTGCTCGCGGACGGGGAGCTGGTGCACCAGGATCCGGCCCGAGTTGGGACGGGACGTGAGCCAGCCCGGCACGACCTGCTCGTTGAACACCTCGCGGGCGATCACGAACGGGGTCAGGGTCAGCGACTTCGGCTTGATGTCGATGACGTCGTACGCGCTCACGCGGTAGCTCGGGACGTTGACCTTCTTGCCGTTGACCAGGAAGTGGCCGTGGACAACGAGCTGGCGGGCCTGGCGCCGGGTGGCGGCGAAGCCGGCCCGGTACACGACGTTGTCGAGCCGGGACTCCAGGATGATCAGCAGGTTGTCACCGGTCTTGCCGGACAGCCGGTTGGCCTCTTCGTAGTAGCGGCGGAACTGCTTCTCCAGCACGCCGTACGCGAAGCGGGCCTTCTGCTTCTCCTTGAGCTGGAGCAGGTACTCGCTCTCCTTGGCCCGGCCGCGGCCGTGCATGCCCGGCGGGTAGGGACGGTGCTCGAAGGCCTTGTCGTTGCCCACGAGGTCGGTTCCGAGCCGGCGGGACTTCTTGGTGATGGGTCCGGTGTAACGGGCCATGTTCTTTCTCCTCTTCCCCTGGCTCAGACGCGACGGCGCTTGGGCGGACGGCAGCCGTTGTGCGGCACCGGCGTGACATCGGCGATCGGGCCGATCTCAAGCCCGACGGCACCGAGCGAACGGATCGCGGTCTCACGGCCCGAACCCGGGCCCTTGACGAAGACGTCCACGCGCTTCATGCCGTGCTCCATCGCCCGCCGGCCTGCGGCCTCGGCGGCCATCTGCGCGGCGAACGGGGTCGACTTGCGGGAGCCCTTGAAACCGACGGTGCCGGCGGACGCCCACGAGATCACCGCCCCGGTGGGATCGGTGATCGTGATGATCGTGTTGTTGAACGTGCTCTTGATGTGCGCCTGACCGGCGACGATGTTCTTCTTCTCCTTGCGGCGCACCTTGGTCTTTGCGGCCTTGGCGCTCGCACTGCGTCCTGCAGTAGCCAATTCAGTTACTCCTGAGTCCTGTGTTCACCGGCCGCGTCAGCGGGCCTTCTTCTTGCCTGCGACTGCCTTCTTCTTGCCCTTGCGGGTGCGGGCGTTGGTGCGGGTGCGCTGGCCCCGGACCGGCAGGCCCATACGATGCCGGCGTCCCTGGTAGGAGCCGATCTCGATCTTGCGACGAATGTCGGCTGCGACGCTGCGGCGCAGGTCGCCCTCGGTCTCGTAATTGGCCTCGAGGTGGTCACGAAGCGCAACGAGCTGCTCGTCGGTGAGTTGGTGGACACGAACGTCGCCACTGATGCCAGTGGCCGCCAGGGTCTCCTTGGCGCGGGTACGGCCGATGCCGTAGATGTAGGTGAGGGCGATCTCGAGGCGCTTCTCGCGCGGCAGATCGACCCCGATGAGGCGTGCCATGCACGTACCTTTCAGGTTTTCGAGCCGCTCTCGCGACCCGCGAAGGTGTCTGGCGTGATGCGTCCCCTCACCGTCCGGTGTGGGCCCCGGCCTTCGTCCGGGGGTGGCCGCCGGAGCCATGCTCCGTCGTTGCGATCACGTTTGTTGTGTGTATTCAGTTGTGGGTTACCGCGTCCCGCCCAGCGAGAGAGGGCCGCCGTGCCGTGAGGCGACGACTCAGCCCTGGCGCTGCTTGTGGCGCGGGTTGTCGCAGATGACCATGACGCGACCGTGCCGGCGGATCACCTTGCACTTGTCGCAGATCCTCTTGACGCTCGGCTGAACCTTCATCGAGCAACTCCTCGGTTCGGTGCCGAGCACAGGGGTACCCCCGCGATCGGACTGGATGGATGGTGGAACGGTTTGCCTACCGGTGCCGGAAGACGATGCGCCCACGGGTCAGGTCGTAGGGAGAGAGTTCGACGACGACGCGGTCGGCCGGGATGATGCGGATGTAGTGCTGCCGCATCTTGCCGCTGATCGTCGCGAGAACCTTGTGGCCGTTGGCCAGTTCCACGCGGAACATGGCGTTGGGCAGCGCTTCGACGACCGTGCCCTCGAGTTCGAGGGCGCCTTCCTTCTTCGCCATTACTCCCTATCGCTGGGTTGAGTGAGCGCACGCGCCTGCGAGCACAGGTCGTGCAAGGGTCAAGAGTACGCCACCACGCCCAGGCACCCCAAATCGGGACGCGACCGCACAGCGGTGCCCTCGATGGGTCGCTTCCAGCGTAACCCGCCGGGCCCGGGAATGTCCGAACCTCGCCCGGCGGGTTTGGCTGCGGCGTAGACTGGTCCGTCGCGCACCCTGCAGAAGGACGTGAACGTGAACCCAGCTGAGCCCGTCCACAACGCTCTCGAACACGAGTTGGCGATCGAACAGGCCCACGTCGATCTGGTCTACAAGCATCTGGCGAAAGCGGCGAAGTCCGCCCGCAAGGTCGCATCGACGGGACGCAAGATCTACCGCTCGGACCGCCAGACCTGGGCGCGGGAGGAAGACCGCACGGCGATGTTCGAGCGGGACGCCTTCACCTTCCAGGCGGCGCGACGGCTCGCGGAACTGGACGCGGAGCACGAGGGGCTGGTCTTCGGCCGCCTCGACCACACCGACGGCGAGATCCGCTACATCGGGCGCCTCGGCGTCCGCGACGACGACTACGAGCCGCTGGTCATCGACTGGCGGGCCCGCGCGGCGGAGCCGTTCTACCGCGCGACCGCGACCGACCCGATGGACGTCGTGCGCCGGCGCGTGCTGCGGTGCCGCAACGACATCGTCGTCGGCATCGAGGACGACCTGCTCGATTCCAGCAGCGACAACGACCTCGCGATCATCGGCGAGGGCTCGCTGATGGCCGCGCTCAAGCGGGCCCGCGGCCCCCGGATGCGCGACATCGTCGCGACGATCCAGGCCGAGCAGGACGAGGCGATCCGCGCCGAGTACGCGGGCGTCACCACGATCTCCGGCGGCCCCGGCACCGGCAAGACCGTGGTCGCCCTGCACCGTGCCGCCTATCTGCTCTACACCAACCGGCGCCGCTTCGAGCGGGGCGGGATCCTCGTCGTCGGGCCGTCGGCGCTGTTCATGAACTACATCGAGCGTGTCCTGCCGTCGCTGGGCGAGGACTCGGTGACCCTGCGTCCGATCGGGGGCGTGGCGGTGGACGCGCTCGACCTCGTGGCGACCCGGGCCGATTCGGCCGCTGCCGCGGCGGTCAAGGGCAGCCCACGCATGCTGCCGCTGTTGAAGAAGCTCGTCACCCTTCCGATGCTCGGCACCGAGCAGCCCGCCCTGCGGGTGACGGTGAAGGGTGAGGTGCTCAGCCTGAGCCCGTCCCAGCTCGGCCGGATCCGCAGCGAGGTGCTGTCCCGGCACCGGCTCAACCAGGGGAGGGGGGCCGCGGAGACCGCCGTCCTCGCCGCTCTCACCGCCCAGGTGCCCGAGGAGCTGGGGCTCGAGCCGGAGGTCGTGCACGAACTCATCACCGACTCGGCCGCCTACCAGATGTTCCTGCTCTCCTGGTGGCCCGACCTGGAGGCCGGCGACGTGCTGCGCAGGCTGGCCGACCCGAGGGTGGTCGCCCAGGTGTCCGGCACGCTCCTGGACGCCGACGAGCAGGCCGCCCTTGCGGCGTCCTTCAGGCACCCGGACTGGTCCGTCGCCGACGTCGCCCTGCTGGACGAACTCGTCGAGATCCTCGGGCCCATCCGGGTCGACCCCGACGAGGAGCCCCTGGTGTTCCTGCCGGACGGCACCGAGATGACCGAGGTCGTCACCACGGCCGACCGCCTCAGCACCATCCGCGAGGTCGACCCCGACGCCGAGCCCCACGACACCTTCGCCCACGTGCTCGTCGACGAGGCCCAGGACCTGTCCCCGATGCAGTGGCGGATGCTTCGCCGCCGCGGTCCCCAGGCCAGCTGGACGCTGGTCGGAGACCTCGCCCAGAGCTCCTGGCCCGACCTGGACGAGTCGCGAAGGGCGATGTCGGAGATCGGCGGGTCCGCCCCCCACCGCACCTTCCGGCTGTCGACGAACTACCGCAGCCCCGCCGAGGTGTTCGACCTCGCCGCGCAGGTCGTGCGCAGGTCCTACCCCGACGCTGACCTGCCGGACGCCGTCCGCTCCACCGGGTTCGAGCCCGTCCTGCTCGACGCGCCGGGGCACGACCTGGCGGGAGGGCTGGACGCGCAACTGGCGGCACTCACGGCCCAGGTCGAGGGCACCATCGGGGTCATCGCACCGCCGTCCCGTCTGGGCTCGCTGCTGGACGCCGACCTCCCGTCCGTCCGCGCCGCGGCCGGACGGATCAGCTTCGTGCTGCCGCTGGACGCGAAGGGCCTGGAGTACGACGGCGTCGTGGTCGTCTCCCCCGACGAGATCATCGCTGAGTCGCCCGGCGGCGTCCGGGTGCTGTACGTGGCTCTCACCCGTCCCACGCAGCGCCTGGTCACCATCGACGTCGACGGCCCGGGGGCCTGGCGCGACGCCCTCACCCGAACGATCGGTACCTGACCCGGCTCAGTCGCGATGCGGCGGGATCTCCCGGAGCCGCGCCACGATCTCCGCCGTCGCGTGCGAACGGTTCTGCGTGAAGAAGTGGAGCCCGGGCGCTCCCCCTGCCAGCAGCCGGTCGCACAGCTCGACGGCGATCTCCAGCCCGACCTGGCGGACGGCGGCGGGATCCTCGGCGACCGCGCGCAGGCGCGCGACGACCGGAGCCGGGAGGTCGGCGCCCGAGAGGGACGCGAACCGTTCGATCTGGCTGACGACCGTCACCGGCATGATCCCGGCGACGATCGGCAGCGTGCAGCCCAGCGCCCGGACGCGGTCCACCAGCCGGAAGTAGGCGTCGGCGTCGAAGAACAGCTGGGTGACCGCGAAGTCGGCGCCGGCCTGCTCCTTCTCGGCGAGGACGCGGGCGTCGAGGTCGAGGTCGAACCGTTCGGGGTGCCCGTCCGGGAAGGCTCCGACCCCGACGCAGAAGTCGCCGCTGGCCTTCACCAGCCGGACGAGCTCCGTCGCGTGGTCGAGGCCGTCCGGGTGACGTTGCCACGGTGCGGACGGGCCCCCGGGCGGATCACCGCGCACCGCGAGGATGTGGCTGATCCCGGCGTCGGCGTAGGCGCCGATGGCTCCCTCGAGCTCCGCGACCGACTGGCTGACGCAGGTGAGGTGGCCCATGGCGATCGCGCTCGTCCGCGAGCGGATCAGCCGGGTGGCCTCGATCGTCCGGGCCCGGGTGGACCCGTTCGCGCCGTAGGTGACCGAGACGAAGTCGGGACGCAGCGCTTCCAGCCCGCCGATCGCGTCCAGGAGCTGGGCGGTGCCGGTGTCGTCGCGGGGCGGGAAGAACTCGAACGACATCGTCGGGCGCTCACCGAGTCTGAGCGTCTCAGCGATGGTGCGTCCGGGCGTGGGCATGCGCGCAAGGGTAGGCCAGCGTCCGAGGCGCGGGCGGTCTAGGCTCAGACCGTGGTCATCCTCGATGCGCACGATCCGCTTTCCGCGCAGCTGCGCGAAGCCGTCGGCGCCACCCTCGACGACTTCATCTCCGCCGGCTCGGCCGGTCTGGATGCCCTCGGTGGTGAGCTCCGGGACGTGTCCGGCCTGGCCGCCGCCTTCACGGCGGGCGGCAAGCGGCTGCGCCCGGCGTTCTGCTGCTGGGGATGGGCGGCGGCCACCGGGAGCACCGACGTTCCGGACACCGTCCTCCGGGCCGCCGCGAGCCTCGACCTGCTGCATGTGTCTGCACTGGTGCACGACGACGTGATGGACGGCTCCGCCACGCGGCGCGGACTCCCCGCGGCGCACGTCCAGCTCGCCGCGGGCCACGCCGCCGCCGGCCTCCGGGGCGACTCGGACGCTTTCGGCCGCGCCGGTGCGATCCTGCTCGGCGACCTGCTCCTGATGTGGTCGGTCGAACTCTTCGACGCCTGCGGCGCGCCCGCAGAGGCCCTCGCCACCGCGCAACCCCTGATCGCGGCGATGCGGACGGAGGTCACGGCCGGCCAGTTCCTGGACATCACCGCGCAGACCCGTCCCCCGCTCGACGCTCGCGCCCACCCGGCGTCCGTCCTCGCCCAGGTGCGCCAGGTGGTGGAGTACAAGACCGCCCGGTACACCGTCGTCCGCCCGCTGCAGATCGGTGCGGCCCTGGGCGGCGCCTCCCCCGACCTGCTGCACGCCCTCGCGGCCTACGGCTCGCCCCTGGGCCGGGCGTTCCAGTTCCGCGACGACGTCCTCGGCGTCTTCGGGGACGAGGCCACCACCGGCAAGCCGGCCGGCGACGACCTGCGCGAGGGCAAGCTCACCGTCCTGGTCGCGAACGCCATGGCCGCGCTCGACGAACCGTCGGCGACGACCCTCGCCGGCCTGCTCGGACGTCCGCTGGGGCCCGACGAGGTCGCCGCGGCCCGGGCGTTGATCGCCGGCTCGGGCGCCCTGGAGGCAACCGAGGCCGAAATCTCCTCCGCCGCGGACGAGGCGCTCGGCGTCCTGGACGGGGGCGCCGTCGCCGAGCCCGCACGCACGGGGCTGGCCGAACTCGTCCGGATCGCCACCCAGCGCGACGCCTGACCCGTCGGGGGCCCGCTCCGGCCGGTGCGTCCTGACGTCCCTGCGCAGACTGCTCAGGACTGCGGCGTCGGACGAGGGGGTGCGGTGAACGCGGTGAAGGTCACCTTCTCCATGGCCGGGTCCTCGTTCCACGCCCTGCGCAGCCGGTCCTTCAACGCCTCGGCCGCCGCCTGCGGGTCCTCCGCGGCCGCGATCGCCCGGGTGACGCCGACCCTCCGCGCACCGGCGGCCAGCACCTGGTCGAGATTGCCGGCGTTGATGCCGCCGACCGCGAACCACGGACGGGACGCGGGGTCCCCGGGAGGAGCAACCTTCGCCGCGTACGAGACGAGGGCGAGGCCCGCCTGACCAACGCCCGCTGTGTTGAACACCGGGCTGACCGTGAAGAAGTCGACGCCGTCCTCCGCGATGGCCGCGTCCACCTGCGCGCTGGAATGGCACGAGCGTCCGACGAGGGCCCAGCGGTGCAGGCTCGCGTGGGCGCCGGCCGCGTCCGGCCCGACCGCAGACAGCTGCAGGACGTCGGCGTTGGCTTTCGCAGCCAGCCGCACGTCGCCGTAGTTCGCGATCAGCCCCTGGTCGCGGTGCGCCACGCCACGCAGGACCGAGATGGCCTCCAGCTGCGCCTCCTCGCTCGCCGAAGGGTCGCGCAGCTGCACCATGTCGACACCGCCGCCGAGCGCCGCGTCCGCCAGCTGTGCGAGGTCACCGGCGGTCCCGCAGTCGGTGATGAAGAGCAGACGGGCCAGGCCCAGCCGGGTCGAGAGCCCCAGTCTCACGGTCACGGGCACAGCCTAGCGACCGGGCAGCCGGCGCGGCGGGTCGTGGTCGGGGCGGTTGGCCAGCCCGTTTGTTCCGTCGGCGGTGTTCCTCCCAGTTCGTTCCTCACTGCTCGTCAGGACTTCTCCCAAGCCCCGCGCTGGGAGGCGGCCGCGGTCGGCGTCTGACGCGCCCGACGTCGAGACTCCTCGACATACCCACGCTCACGCGACCGCATGTCCGCGTCGTCTGCTCCTTGCCCGGCTGGCGCCGGGCGCGTCGAGACTCCTCGACATACCCACGCTCACGCGACGGTATGTCCGCGTCGTCTAGAATCGGACCCAGGTCTGGACTGCCCGCCCTTCCCCGAGTCTGTTCCGGAGCCATCGCCTATGACGACTGTGAGCAACACCGATCCCCTCCTGGGGCACGTTGTCGACGGCAGATACCGGATCACCCGCAAGCTCGCACGCGGCGGGATGGCCACCGTCTACCTCGCCGACGACCTGCGCCTCACGCGCACCGTCGCGATCAAGGTCATGCACGACAATCTCGGCGCCGACGCCGACTTCGTCGCGCGGTTCGACCGGGAGGCCCGCGCAGCGGCGAAGCTCTCCCACCCCAACGTGGTCTCGGTGTTCGACCAGGGCATGGACGGCGAGCGTCCCTACATCGTGATGGAGTACGTCGAGGGCTCGACGCTGCGGCAGGTGCTCAGCCGGGAAGCCCCGGTCACGCCCCAGCGGGCCGTGGAGCTGATGCTGCCCATCGCGTCCGCCGTCGCCGCCGCCCACGAGGCCGGGATCATCCACCGCGACCTCAAGCCCGAGAACGTGCTGATCTCCTCGCGCGGCCAGCTGAAGGTGGCCGACTTCGGGCTCGCCCGCGCCGTGACGGCGAACACCGCGACAGCGAACGGGATGCTGATCGGAACGGTGTCCTACATCGCCCCCGAACTGGTCACCCACGGCCATGCCGACACCCGCTGCGACGTGTACGCGCTCGGCGTCGTGTTCTACGAGATGCTCACCGGCTCCAAGCCGCACACCGGCGACACCCCCATCCAGGTCGCCTACAGCCACGTCCACAACGACCTCGGGCCGCCGTCGGCCGCAGCACCCGCACAGTGGCGGGGCACGCCGCAGGGCGTCCCCGACTACCTGGACGCGCTCGTGCTGGCCGCGGCCGCCCGCCAGCCCGCCGACCGCATCCGGGACGCCCGGGTCCTGGTGCACCACCTGGAGGCCGTACGCGATGCTCTCGCCCACGGCGTCCAGGCCGATCCCGCGCTGGCCGCCGCGATGCGCCGGACCACCGTCGAGCCCGCAGAGGCCGTGACCGAGCAGGTGCCGCTTCTGGTCGGGTCCGGCGAGGTGCACCCCACGGCGCTGCTCCAGTTCCCGCCGTACAGTCCGGACGGGCTCGCGGGCACAGGGGGGACGGACGGCATGGCGTTCGACGCCGACCGTCCCAGCCCGTCGACCTCGGCCCTCCACGTCCAGCGCAGGCAGGCGAAGAACCGCAAGCGCGGCCGGCGCTCTCTCATCGTGATCGTCGCGCTGAGCCTCGTCCTCGGGATCGGCGCGTGGTACCTGCTGGCCGGACGGTTCACCGCGACGCCCGACTTCACGAACCTGACCCAGGAGCAGGCCCAGGCCCTCGCGGCCCAGAAGGGGTTCAGCCTCGGCTTCGACGCCGACTACAGCGAGACCGTCCCCAAGGGCCAGGTCGTGCGCACCGACCCCGAGAAGGGCGAACGCGTGCTCATCGGCGGCACGATCGTCGCGTTCCTGTCCAAGGGACCCGAGCGCTATCCCGTCCCCTCGCTCGCCGGGCGGACGGTCACCGACGCGGAGACCGCCCTGAACGAGGCGCACCTCGCCCTCGGCAAGCAGGTCGAGGTCTGGGACGAGAACATCACGGCCGGCATCATCGTGAGCGGCTCGATCGAGCCCAACACGATGGTCAAGCCCGGCACCAAGGTGGACGTGAACGTGTCCAAGGGTCCCGCTCCGGTCAAGGTCGTTAGCTTCGTCAACAAGCCGTTCACCGACGCCGAGGCCTTCTACAAGAACGCCGGACTGGTCGTGCAGCGGGCCGAGGACAAGTTCAGCAGCACGATCGCCGCCGGCAACGTCATCTCCTCCGACCCGAAGTCAGGGACGGTGCCGCGCGGGGGCACCATCACGTTCACCGTCTCCAAGGGACCGGAGATGATCGCCGTCCCGGGCGTCCGGGGGTTGAGCGAGAAGGACGCCAAGGCCAAGCTCAAGTCCGCCGGCTTCAAGGTGACCGTGCAGCGGGGCATCTTCGGGCCGACCGCGCTGGGCACCAACCCCGGCGAGGGGCAGCTCGCCCCGAAGGGCTCCACCGTCACGCTCTACGTGGGCTGATCAGGCGGGCGCCCAGGCCGTCCCTCCGCGCAGGTCGACGAGCTTCGTCGGCGTCATCTCGTTGTAGCGGGAGTACGCGAGTTGCCAGCCACGCTCGTTGACGAGGCCGTCGTGGATCGGGAACCCCGACGGCGCCCCGACCTCCCGGAGGAAGTCGATGTGCTCCTTCATCGCGGCCCACGGGGCGTGCAGGGGGACGGCGATGACGTCGATCCCCGCCGGGACCGCCTCCAGGCTGTCCCCGGGATGGAAGAGCGTCGGCTCGCCCTCGGCGGAAAGCACCAGCCCCACGTTGCCGATGCGCGGGATGTCGCGGTGGATCACGGCGTGCAGGCCGCCGACGGCGGCGATCGTGAGCGCACCGATCGTGACGGACGCATCCGCAGCGATCGGCTCGGCGCGCTCGAGGGGGGCCATCTGAATCACGGATGGTTCAACCAGGATGCGCGCGTCCGGATTGGCGGCGACCAGGGTGGGCACGTTGGCCGGGTCGATGTGGTCGGGGTGCTGGTGGGTGACGAGGACGGCGTCCAGCCCTTCCAGCCCGTGCCAGGCGTCGCTGATGTTGCCGGGATCCAGCAGGACGCGAACGCCGCCGGCCTCGACGAGAACGGCCGAGTGCCCCAGGTGGGTGATCTGCATACGCTCTACCTTTCGCCCGCCGGCAGTCGCCGGTCAAGCGCAGCGGAGGCGGCGGACAGCCGTCAGCGCTTCAGTTGGCTGATCACGAAGTCCATCGCCATCGTGTAGCCGAAGACGCCGAAGCCGGTCAGGACGCCGACCGCCAGGTCCGACAGGTAGGAGTGCCGGCGGAACTCCTCCCGGGCGTGCACGTTCGAGATGTGCACCTCGCAGAACGGGATCGCGACGGCTGCGAACGCGTCCCGGATCGCGATGGAGGTGTGGGTGAAGGCGCCCGGGTTGATGATCACGAACCGGGTGCCGTCGGCTGCGGCGGCGTGCAGCCGGTCGATGATCTCGCCCTCGTGGTTGCTCTGGAAGGTGTCCACGTCCAGGCCGGCGGCCGCCCCCTGGGCGACGAGTCCGGCCTCGACGAGTGCGAGCGTCGTGCTGCCGTAGATCTCCGGCTCTCGCGTGCCGAGCGTGTTCAGGTTGGGCCCGTTGATCACCAGGACGTCCATGGCGCCTACTCTGTCACGACCGGACGCGAGCGCAACGCAGCCGCTGCCGCGGCGGCGACGGCCTGCGGGTCGCCGGTGGCCGGAACCACGAGCGTAGCGGCGGAGCGGTAGGCGTCCTGCCGGCTGGCGTACAAGGCGGCAACGTCGCCGGCCAGCATCGGCCGGCCCTCGTCCCCGCCGACGCGGGCCAGGGACTCGGCGAGGGGCACGTCCAGGTGGACGACCTGGTGGCCGACGAGCACCCGCCGGACGGACTCGGAAGCCAGCGCTCCCCCACCGAGCGCGACCACGGCCGGCGGACCGGTGAGCACCTCGCTGACCGTGGCAGCCTCCAGCGCGCGGAACCCGGCCTCGCCGTCGGCGGAGAAGATGTCGGCGACCTCGCGTCCCGACGACGCGACGATGGCCTCGTCGATGTCGACGAAGTCCAGCCCGAGGCGGGCGGCCAGCAGGCGCCCGACCGTCGTCTTGCCCGCGCCCATGAAGCCGATCAGCACCACCTTCGGACTGAGCGCCGCGGCCGCTGCCGCCCGCAGCACGAGCTCGGGCACGCGCTTGCCTGTGAACAGCTCGAACTGAAGCGCCGCCTGGCCGATCAGCAGCTCGACGCCGCCGACGACCTCCATTCCCGCCGCGACCGCCGAGCGCGCGAGCGCGGTGGGCCAGCCCGCGTACACGGCGTCGAACAGCAGCCCCGACCGCTCGACCAGGCCTGCGCCGTCCGCCGCGCCCGCCGGGAGCGTGGAGACCACCACCGGCTCGTCGCCGTCCGTCCAGACGGCGAGATCGCGGGCTTCCACGCGCAGTCCCGGAGCGGCCTCTGCCGCCCAGGCCACGACGTCCGCTGCTCGCGAGGGGTTGCGGGCGTACACCCGCGTTGTCCGCACGCCGAGTGCCGCGAGTGACAGCAGGGACGAGCGTGCGGTCGCCCCCGCGCCGAGCACGGCGGCCGTGTCCGAGCCTCGCCAGGCCGGACTCAGCGCCGCCACCAGGCCCGGCACGTCGGTGTTGTCGGCCAGCCAGCCGTCCGGCGTGCGCACCAGGGTGTTGCCGACACCGGCCCTCCGCGCGAGGTCGCTGACCCGGTCGGCCACCTGGAGGCAGGCGAGCTTCAGCGGCATGGTGAGGCTGAGCCCGCGCCATTCGGGGCCGAGCCCGGCCACGAAGCCGGGCAGCTCGCCGGCGAACAGGTCGTAGCGGTCGTAGGTCCACTCCGACAGCCCGAGCGCCGCGTAGCCGGCCCGGTGAAGTGCCGGGGAGAGCGAGTGCTCGATCGGCGATCCGAGGACGGCGGCCTTCACGGCTCAGCCCGCGAGGATCCGGCCGACCAGGCGTCCGGCGCCGGCGGCTTGCGTCTCGGTGACCTCCAGTGAGGTGACCGCGCGCAGCGTCCTGGGCCCGAGGACAGACAGTCGGACGGCGAGCTTCGCAGCCTCGGCTGCGACCTCGGACGCCGCCCGCGCGCCCGTGTCGATCACCACGATGTTGGTCTGCGGCGCCTTGACCGCGGACGGGAACTCTGCGGCCAGGGCCTCGGCGAAGGCGGAAGCAGACGCGTGGTCGTCCACGAGGCGCCCGAGGTTGTGGTCGAGGGCGTACGCGGCTGCAGCGGCCAGCACACCGGCCTGCCGCATCCCGCCGCCGAGGCGCTTGCGCTGGTCGTGCGCCCGGTCGACGAGTTCCTTCGACGAGACCAGCATCGAGCCGACCGGCGCGCCGAGGCCCTTGGAGAAGCACACGTTGACGGTGTCGAACAGGCGCCCGTAGGTCTCCAGCGGGACGCCGGAAGCGACGTGCGCGTTCCACAGCCGGGCCCCGTCCAGGTGCAGCCGGACACCCTGCGCGCGGGCGGCGGCCGCCGTCGCCTCCAGGTGCTCCAGGGGCTGCACCGAGCCGCCGCCGAAGTTGTGGGTGTTCTCCAGGGCGAGTGCCGCGGTGTGCACGAGGTGGCCGGTCGGCGGGGCGATCAGGGCCTCGATCACCTCCGGATCGGCAACCCCGTTGGCCGAGTGCCAGGTGCGCATCGTGACGCCGTGCAGGGCCGCGTGGGCGCCCAGCTCGGCGCGGGCGATGTGGGCCAGCTCGTCGCACAGCACCTCCTCGCCGCGCTGAACCAGCGACCAGATGCCCAGCAGGTTGCCCATCGAGCCGGTGGGGACGAACAGGGCCGCCTCGTGACCGAGGAGCTCGGCCACCCGCGACTGGAGGGCGTTGACCGTCGGGTCCTCGCCGTAGACGTCGTCACCGACCTCGGCCTCGGCCATCGCGCGGCGCATGCCCGCGCCGGGACGGGTCAGGGTGTCGCTGCGCAGTTCGATGGTCACGTCCGGGAAGGGCGGTTGGAGCATCAGAAGTCCTCCAGGTGGAACACCGGCTCGGTCGTTCCCCGCTTGATCCGTCCGCTGGTGAGCCGGTCGGCGATCAGGAAGGCCAGCTCGAGCGACTGGTTGCGGTTCAGCCGGGGGTCGCAGGCCGTCTCGTACCGGTTGGACAGGTCGGCCTCGGCCAGCTCCCCGACGCCGCCGACGCACTCGGTGACGTCGTCGCCGGTCAGCTCGACATGGACGCCTCCCGGCCACGTGCCCAGCTCCTCGTGGACGTCGAAGAAGCCGTTCAACTCGTCGGCGACCTGGCTGAACGCCCTGGTCTTGTAGCCGGTGGCGGTCTCGAAGGTGTTGCCGTGCATCGGGTCGCACACCCAGGCGACCTTGCGTCCGGTCGACTCCACGGCCTCGATCACCGGGGGCAGCGCCTCCCGGACGCGATCGGCGCCCATCCGGGTGATGATCGTCAGCCGTCCCGGCTCGTGCTCGGGGTCGAGCCGGTCGACCAGCGCTCCGACCTCCCCGGGGACGGAGTTGGGGCCGATCTTCACCCCGATCGGGTTGCGCAGGTGGCGCAGGTACTCCACGTGGGCGCCGTCCAACTGGCGGGTGCGTTCGCCGATCCAGACGAGGTGGGCGCTCGTGTTGTACGGCGTGGACGTGCGGGAGTCGATCCGGGTCAGGGCGTGCTCGTACTCCAGCAGCAGCGCCTCGTGACTGGAGTAGAAGTCGACCGTCCGGAACGCCTCGTTGTCGACCTTGCAGGCCACCATGAACGCCAGCGCCCGCCCGATCTCGTCCGACAGCTCCTCGTAGCGGGACTCGACGTTGGAGTTGTGGACGAAGTCGGCGTTCCAGGTGTGCATGGCGCGCAGGTCGGCGTAACCGCCGGTGACGAAGGCACGCAACAGGTTCAGGGTGGCCGCGGAGTGGTTGTAGACGTCGAGCAGCCGGCGCGGGTCGGGCGTGCGGGACGCGGCGTCGAATGCGAGCCCGTTGACGGCGTCCCCCCGGTAGGCCGGGAGCGTGACATCGCCGCGCGTCTCGGTGTCGCGGCTGCGGGGCTTGGCGTACTGGCCGGCGATCCGTCCGACCTTCAGCACCGGCAGCTGGGCTGCGTAGGTGAGGACGACGGCCATGCTCAGCAGCACCCGCAGCTTGTTGCGGATGTTGGCAGCGGTCACCGACTCGAACGTCTCCGCGCAGTCGCCGCCCTGCAGCATGAAAGACCGGCCCAGCGCGACCTCGGCGACCCGGCCGCGCAGCTCGTCGCACTCACCGGCGAACACCAGCGGGGGCAGCCGCCTCAGCCCGGCGACGACGGCGTCCACGGCCGCTGCGTCCGGATAGGTCGGCTGCTGGGCTGGGCTGAGCGCGTGCAGGTCGGCCAGGGACGGGATCGGGTTGGACACGGCCGTCAGGATAGCTCCCCGCCGGGCAGGGCCGGCGGGGTGGCTCCGAGACCGGGACGGCTCAGCACCCGGGCGTCGGCCTCTGCGCGGCTCATCGCGCCGCTCTTGACCGAGGAGCCGTAGGCGTCGACGTAGGTCTGGCCGGTGATGTCCTGGATGGCGGCCATCACCTCGTCGGTGATCCAGCGGAGCGTCGCGCGATCGTCGTGCAGGCCCGCGTAGGCGCTGAAGTCGAGGGGTCGGCCGACGGTGACGACGGGACGGTCGATCCAGGGCAGGAACCCGAGCTTCTTCACGGTCTCGGTGCCGGAGACCCCGACCGGGATGATCGGGACGCCGGCGGCGAGGGCCATCCGGGCCACACCCGTGCGTCCCTTGTAGAGCCGCCCGTCCGGGGAGCGGGTGCCCTCGGGGTAGATGCCGACCAGACCGCCGGCCTTGAGCGCGTCAAGGACGGGTTCGAGCCCGGCCAGGCTGACCCGTCCGCCGGAGCGGTCCAGCGGCACCATGCCGACGCTCTTCAGGAACCACGCGACGATCGCCGAGCCCGGGCCGCGGTCGCCCTTGAACAGCTCCGCCTTCGCCGGGTAGACCAGCGGCCGGGTCAGCATCGCCGGGACGACATAGGTCTCTCCGACCGCGATGTGGTTGGCGGCGATGATGGCTCCGCCCGTGGCCGGCACGTTCTCGCCACCCACCAACTTCGCCCGGAACAGCCACGCGACGACGGGCCGGAACAGGCCGTACTTGAAGAAGTTGTACATCGAGCACTCTCTATGCCATTTACGCTGCCGGACAGCCTACGATCAACCCATGCAGGTAGCCGAAACCGCGCAACCCTTCCACGGCGGAACGGGTCGGGTGGGAGTGCTGTTCTGCCACGGCTTCACCGGGTCGCCCTGGTCCCTGGTGGAGTGGGCCCGCGTCACAGCGGACGCGGGGTACCGCGTCGCCCTCCCCCGCCTTCCCGGCCACGGCACGAGCTGGCAGGAGATGAACCTGACCGGCTGGCAGGACTGGTACTCCACCGTGGAACGGGAGTTCAACGAGCTCCGCGCCCAGTGCGACCAGGTCTTCGTCGCGGGGCTGAGCATGGGCGGGGCGTTGGCTCTGCGGCTCGCCGAGAAGTACCCCGACGACGTCGCCGGCCTGATCCTGGTCAATCCGGCGGTCCTTGGGTACCGCAACATGATCGTTGTCCCGCTGCTGCAGCACGTCATCCCGTCCGTCGGTGCGATCGGCTCGGACATCGCGGCACCCGGGATCGTGGAGCACGCCTACGAACGCACACCGCTGCGGGCCGCGGCATCGATGATGCAGTTGTGGACGGACGTGAAGGCGTGTCTCGACCTGGTCGCCTGCCCGCTGCTGATGTTCCGCTCGGTCACCGACCATGTGGTGCCGACGGCTTCGAAGGAGTACATCCTCAGCCACGTCTCCAGTGCTGTGATCGTCGACCGGGTGCTGCCCCGGAGCTACCACGTCGCGACGATGGACTACGAGAAGGAAGCGATCTTCTCCGAGACCCTCGACTTCCTTCGCTCCCACGCGCGGGTCGCCGGCTGAGCCGGAGGGCGTGTCATTCCGGACTCGACCCGGGATCCCGGACGCCGAGCAGCCGGGGTGGGTGCAGGGATCCAGACGTTCGCCCGGCATGACGTCGCAGAGCGACGTCAGTTCAGGATGCGGCGAGCTCCGGCCCAGGGTGCCGGGTAGCTGGTCAGCGTCTGCACGACGAGGTCGGCGCGGGTGTTGCGGGCGTGGACGAACTTGCCGCCGCCGATATACATCCCGACGTGGTGCACCGGGTGGTACCAGAAGATGAGGTCGCCCGGCTTGAGGTCGGCCTTGGAGACCGCCCGGCCGAGGTGCGACTGCGCCTGCGACGAGTGCGGGAGGGAGATGCCGGCCGCGCGGTAGGACGCGAGCATCAGGCCGGAGCAGTCGAAGCCGCTCGGGCCGGAGGCGCCCCACACGTACTGGCTGCTGGGCACCTTGCTCAGGGCGTACTTGATGGCGGCCTGGATGCGGGCGCTGGCATCGGCGTAGTCGCCGGGATCGGAGGTGGTCGAACCGCCGTCGCTCTGGTTGAGCTGGGCCTGCTCCTCCGCCGTGAGCGTGTTCAGCAGGGCCTGGGCGTCGGAGAGCTTGGACTCGGCCTGCTTCTTCAGGTCGGCCATCTTCTGTTCCTGGTCGGCGAGGGCGGACACCTCGGCCTCGGCGGAACGCTGCATGTCGGTCAGGTTGGCCTGCTCGGCCTGCTGGTCGGCGAGGACGGCATCCATGTCCTCGTTCACCTTGCTGACGGTCGACAGCTTGGCCATCATCGTCTCGGGGTCCCCGGAGGTGAAGATCTCCACGGTGGTGTCGACGTCGCGGCTGCGGAACTGGGCCAGGGCGATCGCCTGGGCCTGCGCACTGAGCTCGTCGACCTTCTTCTGCTGGAGCGCGATGTCGGCGCGCAGCACGGCGAGGCGCTCCTTGCCTGCGTCCAGGGCGTCGTGTGCGGCGTCGTACTGCTCACCGATCTGGGACGCCTCATCCTCGAGCGCCTTCACCTGTGCGGACGCGTCGGCGACCGTGGTGGGCTTGGCCGACGGGCCCGCAGACGCTGCAGCAGAGGCCTTGGGGTTCGGCGTGGGGACCGGCGCGGCGTCAGCGGTCGTGCAGATCTGCCCGATGATCAGGGCCGTCACAACGGCAGCGGCCGCCGAGGCGAGCGCACGTCCGTGCTTGAAACCCATCAATGACATCCCTGACCTGCTCGCTCAGTCCTTAAGTGAAACTGAGAAAACCCTAAGGGACGCCCCGCTGATCGCGCAACTCCCCCCGGGTTGTCGAGGGGAGTCTACGCTCCGGACACCATCCGGAGTGGGGGAATCAGCCCAACTCGTGCCATCTCGGCCAACGCGGTCTGCTCATCGTCCTCCAGCCGCAACTCGGCCGGCATCGGCCCCAACAGGACCGAGATCACGCAGTCATCACACGCAGGGCCCCGCGCCCGGCACGTCGCACAGTCGACATGTAGTACGTCCATGTCCCCATGCTGACGACCGCCTCTGACACTCGCGTCCGGCCTACCCTTTCCCGATGAGGACGGCCGTGCTGACCACGTTCCTCGCCGGGCTGGTGCTCAGCGGCTGCACGGCTGCGCCCGCCTGGACGCCGGTCGGAACCGGCGACGTCCGACCCTCTGCGCTGTCGGCGAGCGGGGACGGTGTGCTGGTCGCCGGATCCTCCGGCTCCGGACCGGCCCTGCTCCGGCTGGGCGCGACCGGGCCGACACCCTTCGAACTGGACGCGGCCGAGCCCTACGCCGCCCAGGCGACCCTCGTCGTCGTGGCAACCGGCGCCGCAGGGGTCGACGCCGTCGGGACCGTCGTGGGCGGAGCACACGGCAACCCGCGCTGGACGGTGTGGGACGGCACGGCCGACCCGCCCCTGCTGACGAGTCGCCCGCAGGAGTTCTTCACCTTCGGCGGCCATGACGCCGGCCCGCTCCTGGCGATCCTGGAGACGTCGTCCGGCCCGGTCCTCCTCGGGTCCCGGACGACCAACAGCGGCGCGCGCGCCGTCCTCTACACCCGCAGCGGGACGACCTGGACCCCCGCCCCCAGCCCACGCGAGCTCACGTCGACCACGGAGGTCCAGCTCGGGTTCAGCGCTGCAGCCACCAGCGGTGCGCTCATGGTGATCGCCGGCGACGAGCTGCTGCTGGCCGGTGGACTCGAGCAGCGTCCGGCCGTCTGGGTCGGCTCGGGAGACACCTGGCGCCTGGTCGACCTGCCCACAGCCGGCATCGCGGGCTCGGGGCTGTCCCTGGCGACGTCGGTCGCCTGCTCCGGCGGGTCGTGCTGGCTCGCCGGCTGGGTGCGCGGACACCCGGTGGCCTGGAGGCTCGATCCCTCCTCCGGCGCCGCAGAACTCCTCGCGACCCTTCCCGGCGACCCGACGGCGGGGAACGACCCACGGGCACTGGTCGCCGTCGTTGACGGCGTGCCTGTCGTCGCGACCAACGCGGCGACGCCGTCGATCCAGCTCGGCTGCCCGTCGGGGTGGCGCTCCCTGGCCTCACCGGGTCCGGTGAGTGCCCTGGCCGCCTCGGGCGCTTCGGTGTACGCGATAGCCGCAGGGGTGCTGAACCGGCTCGACGCGCCCTCCTGCTGACGCGAGTTGTCAGACGCAGCCCCTAGCGTCAGGTGCGTGACCACCCCACTGCTGCAGCCGAGCTTCGAGGAACTCGGCACGCCGCTGTCGCAGGTCACCTTCTGCGTCGTCGACCTCGAGACGACCGGGAGCACGGGAGATGACACGATCACCGAGATCGGGGCGGTGAAGGTCAGCGGCGGGCAGGTCCTCGGCGAATTCCAGACGCTGGTGAACCCCAACACGCACATCCCCGCGCTGATCGCCGTCCTCACCGGGATCACCGACCAGCTCGTCGCCGGGGCCCCGAAGCTGGCCGAGGTGCTGCCCGGCTTCCTGGAGTTCGCGCGCGGTTGCGTCCTCGTCGCGCACAACGCCCGTTTCGACGTCGGGTTCCTCAAGCGCGCCTGCACCACCTACGACTACGCCTGGCCGGGCCCGGAGGTGGTGGACACCGTGGCCCTCGCCCGGCAGGTCCTGCTGCGCGACGAGGTGCCGAACGTGAAGCTCGGCACCCTCGCCGCCCACTTCCACACCGCGACGACCCCCAACCACCGTGCCCTGGCGGACGCCCGCGCGACCGTCGAGGTCCTCCACGGGCTGCTCGAGCGGGTCGGCAATCTCGGCGCGGACACGCTGGAGGACCTCCTGGGTTACCTCAACCAGGTCTCGCCCGAGCGACGCGCCAAGCGGACGCTCGCCAAGGGGCTCCCCGACGCCCCCGGCATCTACCAGTTCGTCGCCGACCTGCTGGGTCCGGACGGCGTCCGGCGCCGGCAGGTGCTCTACGTCGGCAAGAGCCGCAACATCCGCAAGCGCGTGGCGAGCTACTTCACCGCGGCCGAGACCCGTCCGCGGATGGACGAGATGGTTCGCATCTCCACGGGCGTCGAAACCGTCGTGTGCCGGACGCCGCTCGAGGCCGACGTGCTGGAGCTGCGGTTGATCGCGGCCCACTCCCCGCGGTACAACCGCCGCTCCAAGTTCCCCGAGCGGCAGCACTGGCTCAAGCTCACCGACGAGGCCTTCCCTCGGCTGTCCCTCGTGCGCCAGGTCGGGGAGGACGGCTGCTTCTACTTCGGCCCGTTCCGCCGGCGCTCGGCTGCCGAGGACGTGATGCTGGCCGTCTGGGACGCGTTCGGACTGCGCCAGTGCAACAGCCGGCTGTCGCGGACGCGTCCCTCGCCTGCCTGCGCGCTGGCCGAGATGGGACGCTGCTCCGCGCCCTGCCAGCTGCTGGTGACGCCGGAGGACTACGCCCTGGTCGCGCGGCGGGTGCGCGACGGTCTCGCCGTCGATGTCGGCCCGCTGGTGGAGGCGTCCCGTCCACGGCTCGCGACCCTGATCGCGGCCGAACGGTTCGAGGAGGCAGGGCAGCTGACCGCCCGTCTCGAGACCTGCAGCAGGTCGTCGATGCGGTACCACCGGCTGGCGAGCCTGGCGGCGTGCCCCGAGATCGTCGCCGCCTACCGGGTCGAGGCCGGGTGGGAGATCCACGTCGTCCGTCACGGCCGGCTGGCCGCGGCCGCTTTCGCGCGTAGGGGCGAGGTGCCGCAGCAGGTTGCCCGGGACGCCGTCACCACGGCCGAGTGGGTGCCGCCGCCGGTCGGGCCGCAGCCTGCGGCCATCGTGGAGGAGACGGAGCGGGTCGCCGACTGGCTGGAGCGGCCCGGCGTCCGGATCATCGACGTCGAGGGCGACTGGGCATGGCCCGTCCGGATCGGCCCCGCGGCGTCCGTCCGGCTCAGCAGCGCTCCCGACGGGCTGCCCCGGCGCGAATAGGATCAGCCCATGGTTACCGCGATTGTGTTCATCCAGGCCGACGTCGCCCGCATCCCGGAGGTCGCCCAGCAGATCGCCGACATCGACGGGGTTTCCGAGGTCTACTCGGTCACGGGCAAGCTCGACCTGATCGCGCTCGTGCGCGTCCGGGACATCGACGGAGTCGCGGCCGTCGTGGCCGACAAGGTCAACAAGGTGCCCGGCGTCCATGACACCGAGACCCACATCGCCTTCCGGGCCTACTCGACGGTCGACCTCGAGGCCGCGTTCTCCATCGGCAACTGAGGCGGATCAGCCCTCGGTGATCTCCACCGAGTTGATCACCACCGGCTCGAGCGGACGGTCGCCGCGGCCGGTCGGTACCTTCGCGATCTTGTCCACGACGGCCCGGGACGCCTCGTCGGCGACCTCGCCGAAGATCGTGTGCTTGCGGTTGAGGTGCGGGGTCGGGACGACGGTGATGAAGAACTGCGAGCCGTTCGTGCCCTTGCCGAACTGGATGCCGGCGTTGGCCATCGCGAACAGGTAGGGCCGGTTGAACACGAGGTCGGGGTGGATCTCGTCGTCGAACTTGTAGCCGGGTCCACCGGTGCCGGTGCCCAGCGGGCAGCCGCCCTGGATCATGAAGCCGTCGATCACCCGGTGGAAGCCGAGGCCGTCGTAGAACTTCGCCGGGTTGGTGCGTCCCGCGTCGTCGCGGTATTCCCTCGTGCCGTCGGCGAGGCCGACGAAGTTGGCGACGGTCTTCGGCGCCTGGTCGGCGAACAGGGTGATGGTGATGTCGCCCTGGTTGGTGTGCAGGGTTGCGGTCTGGCTCATGCGCTTTCCTTTCGATCTGCACCCATCCTTACAGATGCTGTCGGACGCGGTCTCGCTACGGGTACGGTGGACTCAACGACAGCCGGAATCCACAAGGGAGGAATCGTGAAGGCGAAGAAGCTGCTCGATGCAGTCGAAGAGGGCACGCAGAGTGCCGTCGAATACCTCACCCCATACGTGGAGCAGGCCTTGCGGGAAAGCGGTGACCTCGCCGAAGGCACGTACTCGAAGATCCGTCCGGTGATCAAGGACGCGACGATCCGCGGCGCCCGGCTGGCCTCGGACACGTTCGAGAGGGTCCACCCGGTCATCGATGACGCCATCGACCGGGTCTCCCCCGCCGTCGACGCCACGGTGAAGCGCGTGCGTCCGGCCGTCGAGGACGTCCTCGACCGCATCCCGCCCACCGTCGATTTCGCCCGTGGCAAGGTGCAGGACGAGCTGCTGCCTAGCGTGGCCGACCAGCTTCGGCACCTGGCTCGCCAGCCGCTGGCCCGCGAGCTGCAGGTCGCGGTCGCGTCCGCGGCCCTGGCCGACAAGCTGGACGCAGCCACCGGGCGCAAGAAGCACGGCTTCTGGCGGACCGTCGGCAAGCTGCTGCTCGCCGGCGCCATCCTCGGCGGTGTCGTGTTCGCGGTGAAGAAGCTGCTCGCCGATCCCTCCAGCGGGTGGGAGAGCTACACGCCGCGCGACAACGCCTACGTCGCCGACCCGGTCGTGCGTGAGCCCGAGCCCGCGGCCGACGAGCCCGCGGACGCCACCGAGGACGAGGCCACCGAGGAGCTGGTCGAGGAGCCGGTCGCCGAGGCCGGCGAGGCTGCCGCGGAGGCCGATGCCGACCCTTTCGCTGACAGCCCTTACGGCGACGGCTCCTACGTCGGAGACGAACCTCCGGAGGGCTTCACGATCAAGGGCAACGACCGCTCGAAGAAGTACCACGTGCCCGGCAGCGCGTCGTACGAGCGCACCAGTGCAGAAGTCTGGTTCGCCTCGTCCGAGGCCGCAGAGGCCGCGGGCTTCACGAAGGCGCAGCGCTGAACACTCAGGCATGAACAATCAGGGACAGACCCCAGTTGTTGACTCCCTGAGAAGACACTGAGAATCCGGCGCCCCGGCTCACACGGGGCGCCGGATTCCGTCTTTCCCGGGTGTGACAGCTCAAGCGACCGAATCCGTCCGAGTGGACGCCGACCCGTTCCGGGCCCACCTGGGCATGCTGCTCGACCGGACGGGGCTGCCCTGGCCCGTCCTCGCGCTCAAGGCCGGCGTCGAGCCCGCCCTCGTGCGGAGTCTGCTCTTCGGCGATCGCGGCCGGCGACTGGCCGAACTGCCCCTGCCCACCGCGCACCTGCTGTTCGCGCTGGACGAGCCCGTCCTCGCCGAAACCGCACGCCGGTGGGTGCCGGCGTGGCGTGCCCGCGCCGACCTGACCCACCTGCTCCAGGACGGCTTCCCGGCGGCCAACCTCGCCCGGTACTGCCGGCTCACCGCGACCGAACTGCGCGGCGTCCTCGGCGCGGCCCGCTGCCTCGAGCTCACCGAACTCCTGGCCCGCTCCGCACGCGTCCAGTACGCGGCGCTGCGTCCGGCCCCCGCCCGCTGAGGGCTGGATAGGCTGCCGCCGTGGTGCCCGCGGTCGCGATCCTGCTCTCGGCACTGGTCGCCGGGCTGATGGCGCTGTGCTCCCCTGCGCTCCTGCGTTGGCTGCCGGCTCCGGACGAGGAGCCGGGCGTGGTCTTTTCCACGCTGGGCACACGACGGTTCCGGCTCACGCTGCTGGGTGCCTGCGCCGCGGCGAGCGCTGTGCTCCTTCTGGCCACCGATCCCACCCTGTGGCCGGTCTGGGTTCCGATGGCGGCACTGGGTCCGCTGCTCGGGCTGATCGACGTGGCCACCGGCTTCCTTCCCCTCCGGCTGAACTACCTCGCCCTCGTCCTGGTTTCGGCAGGGGCTGTGGCCGCCTGCTGGCTGCGGGGGGACTGGCGGCCCGCGCTGGTCGCGCTGGCCGGCGGCGCGGGCGCGACGGCCGTCTACGCGCTGCTGTGGTGGCTCAGCCGCGGCAAGCTCGGGTTCGGCGACGTCCGGCTCGCGGGCCTGCTCGGCGTCGCGACGGGAGCCACCTCGCTGGCCGTGCTGGTGTGGTCGTTCGTGGTCGGGTCGCTGATCGGCGCCGTCTGGGCGATCGCCGTCCGGGTCGGTGGACGGGGGCGCGAGTTCCCCTACGGGCCGTCGATGCTGTTGGGCGCTCCGGCAGCCCTGGTGCTCAGCGCCGCGCTGGGTGTCGCCTAGGCGGACCGGGCTTCCCGGCTGGCCGAGATCCAGGCCTCCAGGAGCGATGCCGCGGCTCCGGAGTCGATCGCATGGGCCGCCGAGGCGAGCTTCGGCGCGAGCTGCCCGGCAAGCGGTTCGTCCGGGTCGGCACCGGCGAAGGCCAGGGCGGCTGCCGCGGCATTCAGCAGCACGATGTCGCGGACGGGCCCGGTGGCCCCGGCGACGAGGTCGCGGACGACCTGCGCGTTGTGTTCGGGAGCACCCCCGACGAGGTCGGACGGGACCGACCGGGCAAGGCCCAGGTCGGCGGGATCGAGGGACGTCTCACTGACCCGTCGGTCGCGGACCACCCAGACGCGCGAGGCGGTGGTGGTGGTGAGTTCGTCCAGCCCGTCTCCGCCGTGGAAGACCAGGCCGCGGTGACCGCGGGCAGCGATCACGCCCGCCATCAGCGGGGCCATCCGGACGTCGGCGCACCCGATCGCCTGCGCGACCGGGCGTGCGGGGTTGGCCAGCGGGCCGAGGAAGTTGAAGGTGGTCGGCACCCCGAGCTCGCGCCGCGGCGCCCCCGCGAAGCGCAGGGACGGGTGGTACAGCGGGGCGAACATGAACACGATCCGGGTCCGCGCCAGGACGCGGGCCTGCGCTTCGGGCGGCACGTCGAGGGCGACGCCGAGCGTCTCCAGGCAGTCTGCCGTCCCGCAAGCGCTGGACGCCGCCCGGTTGCCGTGCTTCACCACGGGAACGCCCATCGCCGCGGTCACGATCGCGGCCATCGTCGAGACGTTGACGGTGTTCGCGCGGTCCCCGCCGGATCCGACCACGTCGACGGCGGCGGTGTCGAGGTCGATCGGCGTGGCGCGGGCGAGCATCGCGTCGGCCAGCGCGGTCAGCTCGGCGACCGTCTCTCCCTTGGCACGCAGGGCGACTGCGAAGCCCGCGATCTGCGCCTGGGTGGCCTCACCGGCCAGGATCTGGTCCATCGCCCAGGTCGCGGCGGCGGTCGTCAGGTCCCGACGGGCCACCAGCTCCGACAGGACGGCGGGCCAGGAGCTCACGCCGGGGCGTCCTGACGGGCCGCCAGGAGCCGGGCGACGTCGTCCGGGAGCCGCACGGGGTCGACGGGGTAGGCGCTGATCGCGTCCGCAGCCGACCAGGTCGCGAGCCAGGCGTCCGCGACGCGGGCGACCAGCAGCAGCACCGGCGGGCACTCGGCGAGCTCGGACTTCAGCTGGTGGCACAAGCCCATGCCCCCGTACGGGACGGCCTCGCCGTCGAGGATCAGCAGGTCGAAGGTGGTGTTGTCGACGGCCTTGATCGCGGCCTGGTGGGTGGCCACGTCGTAGATGTCGAGTTCGCGGCCGGCGAGCGTCCGTCCCAGCGTCAGCCGAACCTGCTCGCGCACGGCGCGGTCGTCGGAGTAGAGCAGGATCCGGGCTGCGGTCATCGAACTTCCTCACGTGAGCGGCGGCGCCTGCCATCGTAACCGTTCCGGGCCTTCGGTTCGGCGCCCGCCCGCCCCGTTCCGCGGATCGGTCCACCGGGGCCGTGATCCCGGCCCCGGGGGCATCGGCGCCGCCTCCGATCCGGGGTAACGAACAGCCACCCCGTACCCCCGCAATTGTCTGGGGAGAACGTGCTCGGGTGGTATCCACCCCGTCGGGCGCTCGACATAATGCGGATATGGAGAGCGCGACCGCCAGCCTGCCACCGGGGGCCCTGCACCCGATTGCCGCCCCGAGGCTCCAGGGCACGCGCGGGCGCCCCGACACGCTCGCCGTTGGAGTCATCATCTGGCTCGCGAGTGAATTGATGTTCTTCGCGGCGCTGTTCGCCGCCTACTTCCACCTTCGCGAGATCACCAACGCCGCCGCAGCACCGGGCACCCAGACGATCTGGCAGTGGGGGACGTCTCACCTAGACAACACGTGGTTCGGGATCACGTTCCCGTGGTTCGCCACGATCAACACAACGATCCTGCTGCTCAGCTCGGTCACCTGCCAGCTGGGCGTCCACGCCGCAGAGGCCGGCGACGTCCGCGGCCTGCGCCGCTGGTACACCACCACTTTCCTGATGGGCGCGGTCTTCATCGGAGGGCAGGCCTTCGAGTACGCGAACCTGATCAGCGAGGGTTTCGTGATCTCCACGAACGTCTATACATCGGCGTTCTTCCTTGCCACCGGATTCCACGGGCTTCACGTGATCGGCGGCCTGGTGGCATTTCTGCTCATGCTCGGCCGGACGTACATGTCCCGCCGTTTCACCCATGAACAAGCGGTCCATGCCATCGTCACCTCCTACTACTGGCACTTCGTGGACGCCATCTGGGTAGTCCTGTTCGGCGTGCTCTACCTGCTGCGGTGAGGAGAGGTTCGATGAGCGAACGCACACCCTGGCGTCGACGCCGCGGGATGCGGGCAGTGGTCGTGGCCGCCTCGTTGGGCGTCCTCGGCGTGCTGTACGCGGGGTTCGCGCCCGCGACGACGTCGGTCGCCGACAACACCGCGCAGATCGGCCAGGGCAAGGCCCTCTTCGCAACCAACTGCGCGTCCTGCCACGGGCTGGGCGGTGAGGGCCTCGCCGCAGAAGGCGTCCCCGCCCTCACCAACGTGGGAGCGGCCGCCGTCGAGTTCCAGGTCAGCACCGGCCGGATGCCCGCGGCGAACACGAACGGCCAGGCCCCGCCGAAGCCGAACACCTTCACCGCGGACGAGATCGCCGCGATGGCCGCCTACGTCGCGAGCCTCGGCGACGGTCCGGCCATCCCCGGCGAGGACCAGTACACGCCATCGGGGCTGACCGCGGAGCAGGTCGCAGAGGGCGGCGAGCTGTTCCGCACCAACTGCTCGGCCTGCCACAACTTCAAGGGAGCCGGCGGCGCCCTCCCCAACGGCGTCACCGCCCCGAGCCTGCAGCAGACCTCGGCGCAGCACGTCTGGGAGGCGTTGCGAACCGGCCCGGGCCAGATGCCCGTCTTCGCAGCCGGCACCATCCCCGACGAGGACGTCAAGAAGATCGTCGCCTACCTCGAGCAGGTGAATGCGCAGCCGTCCGCCGGCTTCAACCTCGGCGGTATCGGACCGGTCTCCGAAGGCCTGTTCGCCTGGATCGTGGGCATCGGGGCACTCGTCCTCTTCGCCATCTGGATCACGACGAGGGGAGCACGAGCATGAACACTTCACCGGGCTCCTCTCCGCTGCGCTCTCCCGAACAACTCGGTGGCGGCCCCGCCACGAGTGACCTCGAGGTCCGCGACCCGGCAGCCACTCCGGTGCCGGACCCGGGTCCTGAGGAGCACACCGAGCGCTACACCGACGCCGACGAGCGCGCCGGACGCGGCGCGTACCGGCAGATCGTGGCCATGCTCGGCATGGTCCCGGTCCTGGTCATCGCCTTCGTGGTCGTGTACTTCGCCGTCCCGATCAGCGCCGAGTTCGCCCTGTTCGGCACCACGTGGAAGGCCCAGCACGTGCTGCTGGGCAGCACCGTGGGTCTCGCCGTCCTGCTGATCGGCACCGCCCTGGTCCAGTGGGCACGCCTGGTGATGTCGGACGTCGAGCAGAGCGAGGAGCGCCATCCGGCCGCCACCAGCCCGGAGGGACGGGCCGAGCTCGCCGTGCAGGCGAAGACGGGCGTCGAGGAGTCGGGGATCAAGCGCCGTGCCCTCATTGGCAGCGGTCTCGCCGGTGGCCTCGGTCTCCTGGTCGTCCCCGCGCTGCTCTCCCTGGGCGACCTCGGGCCGTGGCCGACGAACGCGGTGCGCGCGAAGACGATCGAGAAGACCATCTGGGCCCAGGGCATCCGGCTGGTGAACGACGTCAACTTCCTGCCTCTCAAGGCATCCGAGCTCGTCGTGGGCCAGTTGGTCAACGCCGAGCCGGAGAACCTGCAGAAGCTGAGCGGGTCCGAGCGGCAGATCGCCAAGGCGAAGGCGGCCATCATCGTCGTCCGCATGGATCCCAACTCGATCCGCATCCCCGACTCCCGCAAGGACTGGCAGGTCGACGGCATCCTCTGCTACTCCAAGATCTGCACGCACGTCGGCTGCCCGATCAGCCTGTGGGAGCAGCAGTCGCACCACCTCCTGTGCCCCTGCCACCAGTCCACGTTCGACCTCGGCAACTCCGGGGTGGTCGTGTTCGGGCCGGCGGCGCGGTCCCTGCCCCAGCTGCCCATCACCACGGACGCCGAGGGCTACCTCGTCGCGCGGAGTGACTTCACCGTCCCGGTGGGCCCCAGCTACTTCGAGCGTGACTCGAACAACGATTTCAAGGACGGTGACAACTGATGGCCAGGCCCGCGAAGGTGCGCGACGACTCCCCCGCGCTCGACGTCCAGACCCCGCCCGAGACGCGGGCCGCCGCGACCAGCAGGCTGGCCGGCCCCGCCAACTGGATCGACGAGCGCACCGGTATGGGCAAGATCCTCAAGGGCGCCCTGCGCAAGATCTTCCCCGACCACTGGTCGTTCCTGCTCGGCGAGATCGCCCTCTACTCGTTCATCGTCCTGCTTCTCACCGGCGTCTTCCTGACCCTGTGGTTCAAGCCGTCCATGGGTGAGGTCGAGTACGCCGGATCGTACGAGTTGATGCACAACATCCCGATGTCTGAGGCGTTCGCGTCCACCCTGAACATCAGCTTCGACATCCGCGGCGGCCTGCTGATGCGGCAGGTCCACCACTGGGCGGCCATGTTGTTCGTGGCCGCGATGACCGTCCACATGCTGCGGATCTTCTTCACCGGGGCCTTCCGCAAGCCCCGCGAACTGAACTGGATCATCGGCGTCGGCATGTTCTCCATCGCCCTGATCGAAGGTTTCGCGGGCTACTCGCTGCCCGACGACCTGCTTTCCGGGACGGGCCTGCGGTTCGTGGACGGCTCCATCCGCTCCATCCCGCTCGTCGGCACCTGGGTGGAGTTCCTCGTCTTCGGCGGCGAGTTCCCCGGCGAGCTGATCATCCCGCGCCTGTACATGGTGCACATCCTGCTCGTCCCGGCCCTGCTCCTGGGCCTGGTCAGCGCCCACATGGCTCTGGTCGTCTACCACAAGCACACCCAGTGGGCCGGTCCCGGGCGGACGCAGAAGAACGTCGTCGGCTTCCCGCTGTTCCCGGTCTACGCAGCGAAGGCCGGGGGCTTCTTCTTCATCGTGTTCGGGGTGACGACCCTGATGGGCGCGCTGATGCAGATCAACCCGGTGTGGCTGTTCGGCCCGTACAACCCGTCGCAGGTGACGGCCGGCTCCCAGCCCGACTGGTACATGGGCTTCGTCGAGGGCGCGATCCGGATCATGCCGAACTGGGAGTGGCACATCGGCTCGACGACGTGGTCGTGGAACATCTTCATCCCGTTCGTCGGGCTGATGGGCCTGCTGTTCACCGGGCTGGCGCTGTACCCGTTCATCGAGGCGTGGGTCACCGGCGACCGTTCCGAGCACCACCTGCTCGACCGGCCGCGCAACGTCCCCAACCGGACCGCCTTCGGCGTCGCCTCGATGACCTGCTACGGCATGTTCTGGCTGGCGGGAGGCAACGACATCCTGGCCACGCAGTTCCACGTGTCGCTCAACGCCGTGACCTACTTCATGCGCGTGGCCGTCTTCGTGGCTCCGGTGATCGCCTTCATCATCACCAAGAGGATCTGCCTCTCGCTGCAGCGGGCGGACGCCGAGCGCATCCTGCACGGCTCGCCGACCGGCGTCATCGTCCGCACCCCGGACGGCGGCTACTCCGAGGCGCACGAGCCGCTCGACCAGGGCGAGGCCTTCACCCTCACCCAGCACCCGCAGTGGACCCCTGTCGAGGAGGGCGGGAAGCTCCGGCAGCGCCTCTCTCGGTGGTTCGCCCACGGCCAGATCGCCAAGCCGACGGCTGGCGACATCGAGGCGAGCCGTCACGCCCACCCGATCTCCCCTGTGGACGCGGACGAGACCGCCTCGATCGGGACGGGCAAGGACGCCGAGTAGGGCCGCTTCGCGGCAGCAGTCGACCCACGGCGCCCGGCGGGTCCCACCGGGCGCCCGGTAGAATCCTCCGGTGCGATTCCTCACCGGCAAGCCCGCCCACGACCTGACCTATGACGACGTCTTCATGGCGCCGCGACGGTCGTCGGTCACGTCGCGGCTCGACGTCGACCTGACCAGTTCCGACGGCCTGGACCTGCCCACGCCGCTGGTCGTGGCCAACATGACCGCTGTGTCCGGCCGCCGGATGGCCGAGACGGTCGCGCGACGTGGCGCGATCGCGATCATCCCCCAGGACCTGCCCACCGACATCGTCGCGACGGCCATCGCCCGGGTGAAGGCGGCGCCGACCGTCTTCGACACCCCCCTGACCATCGACCCGCACGCGACCGTCGGCGAGGCACTGGCACTGTTGCCCAAACGGGCCCACGGATTGGTCGTGGTCGTCTCCGACGGCCTGCCGGTCGGCACCGTGTCCGAGCGTGACCTGACCGGCCTCGACCGGTTCAACCAGGTGCACGAGGCGATGAGCACCGACCTCACGATCGTCCCCGACAGCGCGAGCCCGACCGAGGTCTTCGACGAGCTGTCGTCCCGCCGCCACCGGGCAGCTCTCGCCGTCTGCGACGACCGGCTCGTCGGCGTCATGACCCTCAAGGGCGCCGTCCGGGCCGCCCTGTACCCGCCGGCGCTCGACGCCGACGGACGCCTGAAGATCGGCGTAGCCGTCGGCATCTCCGGCGATGTCGAGGAGCGTGTCGAGGCCCTGCTGGCCGCCGGGGCCGACGTCCTGGTGATGGACACGGCGCACGGCCACCAGGAACGGATGATCTCGGCCGTCCGGCGCTGCCGGGCGGTGGTGGACGGGTCCTCGCGCTGGGTGCCGATCGTCGCGGGCAACGTCGTGACGGCGGACGGCACCGCGGACCTGATCGAGGCCGGAGCGGACGTGATCAAGGTCGGCGTCGGGCCGGGCGCGATGTGCACGACCCGCATGCAGACCGGCGTCGGGCGTCCGCAGTTCTCCGCCGTGCTGGAGTGCGCGGAAGAGGCCCGGGACGCCGGGCGTGCGATCTGGGCCGACGGCGGGGTCCGGCACCCCCGCGACGTGGCGCTGGCGCTGGCTGCCGGCGCCGGCGCGGTGATGATCGGCTCGTGGTTCGCCGGCACCTACGAGTCGCCGGGCGAGATCCTGTTCGCCGCCGACGGCCGGCCCTACAAGGAGTCGTTCGGGATGGCGTCCGCGCGCGCCGTCCGCGCCCGCACGCGGAACCAGTCCGCGTTCGAGCGCGCCACGGCCGCACTGTTCGAGGAGGGCATCTCGTCCTCGAGGATGTACCTCGACCCCGAGCGGCCCGGCGTGGAGGACCTGATCGACTTCATCGTGTCCGGCGTCCGTTCCTCGTGCACCTACGCGGGGGCGCGCACGCTGGGAGAGTTCGCGAGCCAGGCCATCGTCGGCGTGCAGTCGGCGTCCGGCTACAACGAGGGCCGACCGCTGCACTCCAGCTGGTGATCGGCCGGGGCGTCCGCTTCAGGCGTAACGGGAGCGTCCGGTGACGGCACCGACGCGTGTCAGGATGGACGGCGTGCCACTCGAACTCGCCGACCTCACCTGGCCGCGGCCCTCGCCGCGGCTCAACCTGCGTCCGGCGCGCGCAGAGGACGCCGCCGAGCTGTGGACGTGGTACCGGCTGCCCGAGGTCACCCGCTGGCTGTCGGAGCACTTCCCCGACGAGGCGCGGTTCGCCGAGTTCTACGAGAGCCGCTGCGCCCACTACCTCGTCGGCGAGCTGGACGGACGGCTGGTCGCCAACGCCAAGGTGGAGGTGACCGAGTGCTGGGCGCAGGCCGAGGCACCCGCCGGAGCCCGGCAGGCCGAGATCGGCTGGGCGCTGGACCCCGCGGTCCAGGGCAGGGGGCTCGGCACCGAGCTCGCGCGTGCACTGCTGGCGATCAGCTTCGACGGGCTGGGCCTTCACCGTGCCACGGCGATCTGCTTCGCCGACAACATCGCGTCCATGCGCATCATGGAGCGGATCGGCATGCGCCTGGAGGCCCGCTTCATCGCCGACTCCCTGCACCGGGACGAGGGCTGGCTGGACTCCCTGTCGTACGGGATGCTCGCCTCCGAATGGCGCACGCTGCCGGCCGCCTGAGCTGACTGCGGCTCTTCCGCCCACTGGTCCCGTGCGTCCTCCGGGCGCCTTCGCGGCATCCGGCAGGATGAGACCATGACGTCTCCGCGCCGGCTGGTCGTGCGCTGGGCGCTCGGGCTGTCGGGACTGGCGTTCGTCACGAACGCGGCGTGGCTGGCGGCCGCGCGCAACCTGAACCTCGGGATGGCGCTCGTCGCCGCCGCCGGCGCCGTGCTGATCGCCTGGGCCGTCTGGTGGACGCGGCTGAGCCGGCTGCGGTGGCTCCAGCTTCTGTGCGCCGGGCTGGCGCTCGGCGTCGTCGCGGTGTCCGTGTTCCTGGCGGCCTATGGGAGCCACGACACCGCGACAGGGGACGAGGACGCCGTGATCGTCCTGGGAGCCGCCGTGCACGGCAGCGAGCCCTCCAGCACGCTCATCGGACGGCTCGACGCCGCCCGGTCCTACCACGACCGCAATCCGAGGGCCCTGATCGTCGTGAGCGGCGGCCAGGGGTTCCAGGAGGACCTCCCCGAGGGTGTCGCGATGCGCGACTACCTCGTGGCCCACGGCGTCCCCGAAGCGTCGGTCCTGGTCGAGGACAGGGCCACCGACACCGTCGCCAACTTCGCGCTGAGCAAGGCCCTGCTCGACGACCGTCTCGCTCCCGGCTACCGGGTGGTCTTCGTGACCGACGACTTCCACGTGTTCCGGGCCGCACGGATCGCCGCTGCGGCCGGTCTGGACGCCACGCACGTCGCCAGCACCACGTCGTGGTACTTCTGGGCGTCGAACTACCTGCGCGAGACCGTGGCCGTCGTGACGTCGGCGGGAGGGTGAGCGTCGGGCCGGGAGCGCCTCTCGGCGCGTGGCCGCTCGAAGCGGCGAATGTTGGAGCCCGGGGCTACCGCGGCCCGACGCATGATCGAGGGTAACCGAACACCCAAGTCGGACGCGACTTCATTCGAGTTTTCCCGCCCTCCACAGGCGCGCGGACGCGGTGAGGTCCGCTGCCATGTCCTGGAGCCGGGCCGCGTGCAGCACCGCCCGGGCGCCCGGGGACGCGTCCGCGCGACCCGACGCCACCACGTGGCAGAAGGCTGCGGCCCGCTCCAGCGCCACCGCGAAGTCGCCGTCGAAGGCCCCCCTCAGGATCTCGTCGGCCACCGTCCGCACCTCGACCGGCCCGGGCGGGTCGACGCCGGCGACGACGTGGTTCGGCTCGGTGAAGCGGATGCCGGCCGAGTACTCCCGTGCCGCCTCGTCCGGGCTGGCCGTGACCCACTCGCGCAGGAGGTACAGCCGCCACAGCGCTCCCGGCAGCGACTGCGCCGGGCGGGCCGACCACAGTTCGGCCAGGGTGTCGAGACCGATCTCGTCGGTGAGGGCCACCAGGCGCGCCACCACCTCCGGGTCGCGGGCCGCGCGCCCGGTGCGCAGCAGCAGCGCAGCCGACTCGTGCGCGGCGTGCAGCTGGGCCACGGGATCGCTGGCGCCGCCGATCGCCTCGAGGGACGCCGGATCACGGTACGCGGGCCGGTGCGGCCGAGGTGGTTCGGTCATCCGACAAGGCTAACCTGAGACCGTGCGCACCCGGACGCCGCTCAACGACGGCTGGCTCTTCCGTCCGGACTTCGACGAGGTCCTCATCGCCGTCGACGCGGCCGAGGACGGCTTCGCCCCCGTCCGGCTCCCCCACACGAACGTCGCCCTGCCCTTCAACAACTTCGACGAACGCGCGTCCGCCCTGGTCAGCTGCTACCGCCGCCACGTCCGGCTCGATGCGGACGCCCTGGACGGCACTCGCGTGCGGCTGTGCTTCGAGGGCGTGATGGCCGCTGCGACCGTCTACTGCAACGGCGCGCCCGCCGGAGAGCACCGTGGCGGCTACACCGGCTTCGACGTCGACCTGACGGGGCTGGTCGCCGCCGGCGACAACGTGGTCACGGTCGTCGTCGACTCAACCGAGCGGCCCGACATCCCGCCCTTCGGCGGCGTGATCGACTACCTCACCTACGGCGGCATCTACCGCGAGGTGCAGCTCGAGGTCCTGCCGGAGACCTTCATCGCCGACGTATGCCTGCGCAGCACGCCGACCGAGCGGGGACGGAACCTCGCCGTGACCCTCACCCTGGACGCCGCCGGGCGGCTGGATGCCGAGCTGGCCGCAGAGACGACCCTCGCCGGGCCGGAAGGGGAGATCGCGACCCACCGCTTCCCCGTGCACCTGGACGGCTCCCCGCGCCAGGAGTTCGAGGCCGGCTTCGAAGCCCCTGGCGTCCGGCTGTGGGACCTGGACTCGCCGGTGCTGTACACGGTCACCACCCGGCTGCTCGCCGCAGGGGAGGCGGTCGACGAACACAGCTTCCGCACCGGCTTCCGGGATGCGGCGTTCACCCCGGACGGGTTCGTCCTCAACGGGCGTCCGCTGAAGCTGCGCGGCCTGAACCGGCACCAGAGCTACCCGTACGTGGGCTACGCGATGCCGAGGAGCGCCCAGCGGGCGGACGCCGCCATCCTCAAGCACGACCTCGGCGTCCACATCGTCCGGACGTCGCACTACCCGCAGTCACGGCACTTCCTGGACGCCTGCGACGAGCTTGGACTGCTGGTGTTCGAAGAGCTGCCGGGCTGGCAGCACATCGGCGACGCCGCCTGGCAGGCCACGGCCCTGGCCGACGTCGAGGCGATGGTCAGGCGGGACCGGCACCGCCCGTCCGTCGTGCTGTGGGGGGTGCGGATCAACGAGTCCGCCGACGATGACGCCTTCTACGAGGCCAGCAACGCCCTGGCCCGTCGGCTCGACCCGACCCGCCAGACCGGTGGCGTCCGCAACTTCGAGCGCAGCAACCTGCTCGAGGACGTCTACACGTACAACGACTTCGCGCACCGTGGCGACAACGAGCCCCTGCGCCCGCCCGCCGATGTCACGGGCCGGGCGGTGCCGTACCTGGTGACCGAGCACAACGGCCACATGTTCCCCACCAAGAAGTACGACACCGAGCAGCGGCGCACCGAGCACACCCTGCGCCACCTCCGCGTGCTGGAGCGGGCGTACGCGACCCCGGGGATCGCCGGCGCGATCGGCTGGTGCCTGGCCGACTACAACACCCATGCCGAGTTCGGCAGCGGCGACCGGGTCTGCTACCACGGCGTGCTGGACGCCTTCCGGCTGCCGAAGGACGCCGCAGCGGCCTACGCGTCCCAGTCCGATGGGGCGCCGTACCTGAGGGTGTCGTCCAGGATGAACCCCGGCGACGTGGACGAGGCGAAGATCAGCCGGGTCCACGTCTTCACGAACTGCGAGGCCGTCCGGCTCTCGCTGGGCGACGAGGTCATCGCCACCTGTCTGCCGGACCGCAGGACGTTCGGCCACCTGCCGCACCCCCCGATCGTGATCGACGACCTCATCGGCGACCGGCTGGAGCGGGAGCAGGGCTTCACGCCTGCGGCGGCGGCCCGGGCCAAGCGGCTGCTCGCCGCCGTCGTCCGCTACGGCGACAAGGCACTTCCCCTGCGGCACAAGGCCGTAGGCGGATGGGCGATGTTCCGGCACGGCCTGTCCCGTGACGATGTGGTGGCCCTGTACAACCGCTACGTGTCGGGGTGGGGGACGCCGTCCAGCGAGTACACCTTCGAGGGCCTGATCGGCGGTGAGGTCGTCTGCTCGGCCACCCTCGGCCCGTCCTCATCAGCCGGGCTGGTCGTCGAGCCGGACGCGACAGAGCTCGTCGAGGACGAGACCTGGGACGCCTGCCGCGTCGTTGTGCGCCACGTGGACACCCTCGGCCATGACATGCCGTACTCGACCGAGACCGTCAGCGTGGAGGTGGACGGCGCCGCGTCCCTGATCGGTCCGGCATCCCTTCCCCTGCTGGGCGGCTCGACCGCCTTCTGGATCCGGTCCGAGGGAGCCGGGCCCATCCGGATCTCGGTCACCTCCGAGCGCCTCGGACGCCGGGACCTGGCGCTGCGTTCGACCGTGCGCGGGTAAGACTGGAAGGAAAGGAGAAACATGAACTCACCCTTGGACGACCTGACGGCAGCAGGAGTGTCCGTCTGGCTCGACGACCTGTCGCGCGGCCGGCTCACCAGCGGCAGCCTGGCCCGGCTGATCACCGAGCGCCACGTCAGCGGAGTCACCACCAATCCGACCATCTTCGCCGCCGCGCTGGCCGTCGGCAGCGACTACGACCACCAGCTCGCGCGGCTCAAGGAGGCCGGCGTGAGCATCGAGGAGGCGATCACCGACCTCACGACCGCTGACGTCCGTCAGGCCTGCGACGTGTTCGCGCCCGTGTTCGAGGCGACCCACGGTCGCGACGGCCGGGTCTCGATCGAGGTAGAGCCGGGGCTGTCGACCGACACGGCCGGCACGATCGCGCAGGCCCGCGAGCTGTACGAACGGGTCGGCCGGGACAACCTGCTGGTCAAGATCCCCGCGACCCGGGAGGGCCTGCCGGCCATCACGGCGACCATCGCCGCCGGCATCAGTGTGAACGTGACCCTGATCTTCAGCCGCGAGCGCTACCGGGAGGTCGTCGAGGCCTACCTCACCGGGCTCGAGCGGGCTGTGGGCGAGGGACGGGACATCTCGAAGATCCGCTCGGTCGCCTCCCTGTTCATCTCGCGCGTCGACACCGAGGTGGACAAGCGGCTGGACGCCATCGGCGGTGCGTCCGAGCTGAAGGGCCTGACGGGGATCGCCAACGCGACCCTGGCCTACCGCGACTTCACCGAGCTGTTCACGAACGATCGCTTCGACGCCCTTCGGGAACTCGGTGGCCACAAGCAGCGGCCGCTGTGGGCCTCCACCGGCGTGAAGTCGGACGCCTACGCCGACACGGTGTACGTCAGCCAGCTCGTGGCGCGGAACACGGTCAACACCATGCCGGAGAAGACCTTGGAGGCCTTCGCCGACCACGGGACGGTGGGGACGACGCTGGTCGACCACTACAACTCCGCAGAGGCGACCCTGCACGAGGTCGAGGCCATCGGGGTCGACCTGGACGACGTGTTCGCAGTCCTCGAGCGTGAGGGCGTCGAGAAGTTCACGAAGTCGTGGGCCGAACTGGTGGCGACGGTCACGGCCCAGTTCGGCTGACCCCGCCCCCTGGCACGAGGGGACGGTTCCGAATTCCGCAGTCGCCTGTCCCTCGACTCCGCCGCGCCCTCAGCGAAACGTCACGAACACCGCAGTCAGGTTGGTGTTGAGGGGGGCCACCACCGGCTACGAAATCACGCGGTGAACCGAAGGAACCGTCCCCACGTGCCACTCGGTGAACCGAAGGAACCGTCCCCACGTGCCAGGCGGTGAACCGAAGGAACCGTCCCCACGTGCCAAACGGGACGCGTCAGTGCTGGTAGTGACCCCGGTAGTACTGGTAGCACCAGCCGGTGGTCCCCCAGATGCCGATGCCCACGCCCAGGAGGGTGAGCCACCAGCCGAAGACCGGCCCGAGGGCCATCACCGCGACCGCGAGGGCGGTCCAGAAGGGCCAGATGCTCTCGGAGGCGAAGAATCCGATGTCTCCGGCGCCGTCGATGATCTCGCCGTCCTTGCGGTCCTCGGGACGCGGATCGATCTTGCGCGCCTGGATGCTGAGGTAGGTGGTGATCATCGCGCAGAACGCGAGAGTGAGCAGCAGCGCGACCGTCCCGATGATCTCGTGACTGACGAGCCAGTAGATGGGCGCCACGATGACGAAGAACGCCGTCAGCAGCAGGAAGCCCCACGATTCGGCCTTCATGGCCGGGGCTCCTCTCCGGTGACGGACCGGTCCGCCACGGCGTCGACCAACTCCTGGGCGGGATTGGCCGGCACCTCGGCAGCCAGCTGGGGGTGGTTCAGGTCGAAGGCCGGGGACTCCGAGCGGATCCGCGGCAGCGAGGCGAAGTTGAACCGGGGCGGCGGACAGGACGTGGCCCACTCCAGGGAACGTCCCCAGCCCCACGGGTCGTTGGACGTGACCTGCGGTGCGTTGCGGCTGATCCACACGTTCCACAGGAACGGCAGCATCGAGATCGCCAGCAGGAACGCCCCGACAGTGGAGACCTGGTTCAGGAACGTGAACCCGTCGGTCGGCAGGTAGTCGGCGATCCGTCGCGGCATCCCCTCGACGCCGAGCCAGTGCTGGACGAGGAACGTGGTGTGGAAGCCGATGAACAACAGCCAGAAGTGCAGCTTGCCCAGCCGCTCGTTCAGCATCCGTCCGGTGAGCTTCGGCCACCAGTAGTAGAAGCCACCGAACATCGCGAACACCACGGTCCCGAACACCACGTAGTGGAAGTGCGCGACAACGAAGTAGGTGTCGGACACATTCCAGTCCAGCGGTGGCGACGCCAGGATGATGCCGGTGAGCCCACCGAACAGGAAGGTGGTCAGGAAGCCGAGCGCCCACAACATGGGCGTGTGGAAGGTCAGCGACCCGCCCCACATCGTGCCGATCCAGTTGAAGAACTTGACCCCGGTCGGGACGGCGATCAGGAAGGTCATGAAGGAGAAGAACGGCAGGTTCACCGCGCCGGTGACGAACATGTGGTGCGCCCACACGGACATGCTCAGCGCGCCGATCGACATCGTTGCCGCGACCAGGCCGATGTAGCCGAACACCGGCTTGCGGCTGAACACCGGCAGGATCTCGGTGATGATGCCGAAGAACGGCAACGCGATGATGTAGACCTCCGGGTGCCCGAAGAACCAGAACAGGTGCTGCCACAGGATCGCCCCACCCGTCGCGGGGTCGAGGATGTGCGTGCCGAGCCTTCGATCGGCCTCCAGCACCAGCAGGCCGGCCGCCAGCACGGGAAAGCAGATCAGGACCATCAGCGACGTGATCAGGATGTTCCAGGTGAAGATGGGCATCCGGAACATGGTCATTCCCGGAGCCCGCATGGTGATGATCGTCACGGTGAAGTTCACCGCGCCCAGGATCGTCGACAGGCCCATCACGTACAGGCCCATGATCCACAGGTCACCACCGACGGACGGCGAGTTGATCATGTCCGACAGCGGGACGTAGGCGAACCAGCCGAAGCTCGCCGCGCCGCCGGGGGTGAGGAACCCGCTGACCGCGGTCAGCGAGCCGAACAGGTACATCCAGTAGCTGAAGGCGTTGAGTCGGGGGAACGCCACGTCGGGGGCGCCGATCTGCAGCGGCATGATCGCGTTCGCGAACGCGACGAACATCGGCGTCGCGAACATCAGCAGCATCAGCGTGCCGTGCATGGTGAAGAACTGGTTGAAGGTCTCGTAGTGCAGGTACTGCAGTCCGGGGTAGGCCAACTCGGCGCGGATCGCCAGCGCGAGCAGGCCGGCGAACGCGAAGTACAGCAGCGCGGTGACGAAGTACATGTTCCCGATCACCTTGTGATCGGTGGTGGTCAGCAGCTTCACCGCGAGCGCGCCCCATCGGCGGCGCTCGGCGACCGGACGCACGTCGACGCGTTCCGCGACCCGGGCAACGCTCATCGCTACTTCTCCTTCGCCGGTGCGCTGGGGACGGTGTTCGGGTACTCGGGCGCCTTGATCTCGCCCACCTGCCCGGACGCCTTCAGCGCGTTCAGGTGCGCCACGTAGTCGGCCTTGCTGACCACGTGCACGTTGAACAGCATCGCCGCGTGGTAGGTGCCGCACAGCTCGGCGCAGCGTCCCTGGAAGTCGCCGAGCTTGTTCGGGGTGAGGTCGAAGGAGTTGGCCAGGCCGGGGATGACGTCCAGCTTGAAGTAGAAGCCGGGGACGTAGAAGGAGTGGATGACGTCCGCCGAGGCGAGGTTGAACCGCACCGACTCGTTCACCGGGAGGTACAGGTCGGGGATCTTGTCGATCGTGCCGATGTCATGGACGTCCGTGCCCACCTCGGAGTCCGCCGATTCCAGGTAGCTGAACGTCCACGACCACTTCTGCGCGAGCACGGTGATCGTGTGCTGCGGCTTGGTCTCCTTCGCCAGCACCGTGTTCTGGGTCTGGACCGTGTAGAAGAACAGCACCGAGACGATCAGGAACGGGACCAGCGTGTAGAGCAGTTCCAGGGGCAGGTTGTACTTCACCTGGCGCGGGTGCTCGGGATCACCGGGACGGCGGCGGTACCGGATCACGACCCACGCGATGAGTCCCCACACGAAGACGCCCACCGCCAGGGCCGCGACCCACGTCCCCGCCCACATGTTGCCCATGTACGGGGCGCGGTCGGAAGCGGGTTCCTGGAGGCCGAACCGCTGCCACTGGGCTGCGACGTCTGCGCTGCAGCCCGACAGGGCCAGCGCACCGACCACGACGGCCGACGCCGCCAGAAGCGATCGCCTGAGTTGGAGGTTCACGCCCCGCTCGCCTCCGTTTCAATCAGGTGTTATCGGTGAATGCCTCAGCACCCTAACCGGAGGCTGAGGGTCAGTGGAAGGAATCCCCGCAGGCGCAAGAATTCGTAGCGTTGGGGTTGTCGATGGTGAATCCCTGCTGCTCGATGGTGTCGACGAAGTCGATCGTCGCGCCCATCAGGTACGGGTGGCTCATCCGGTCGGTGGCGACGCGGGTGCCGTAGAACTCCGAGACGATGTCGCCCTCGAGTTCGCGGTCGTCCAGCGCCAGCTGGTAGCGCAGGCCGGAGCAGCCGCCGGGGGCGACGGAGATGCGCAGGAGCAGGTCAGGGCTGGACTCCGCCTCGAGGAGTGCCTGCACCTTGTTCGCGGCCGCCTCGGTGAGGACGACGCCGACCTGGGTGGCCTGGTCGAGAGTCATGCTGTGTTCCTTCCGGTTCTGCCAACGCGCCGCATTTGCCCTGATGGGACGGCGATTGCCTGGATCGGATCTCAGTGTACGTCGGCCGCAGCGCGGCCCGGGAACCACCCCGCCGCTATTCGGGCGGCGACCGCCTCCAGGCTGGAAGCGGCGACCGGGACGTCGACGGCGTGGGCCGCTTCGAGCCCGAAGGTGCGCAGCTCGCGGCGGGACAGGCCGGTGCCGGTCGTGAAGGCGATGCAGGGGCGTTCGGCCTCGTCGGCCCAGCCGGCGACCGCTGAGACCACCTCCCCGCCGCGGTCGATCGCGGACAGATCGGTGCAGCCCGTGACCACCAGATCGGCCGCCCGGACGGTCGTCCCGAGGCCCGCGAGCCGGTAGCAAAACTGTGTAGCGGTGAGCAACTCGCCGCCCCCGGCGAGCACGGCGAGGGCCGTCCCGCCCGCTGCGCCGGAACCGGGGACGGAACCGAGGCCGGGTGCGTGGACCGCCACCCAGTCCCGCAACCGGGCGTCGGCGGCCAGGAGCTCGGCGAGGTCGACGCCGGCCCCGTGGGCCCTGCGGGCGAGCATCCCGGTGGCGCCGGTTGCCGGCAGCTCGAGCTCGGGGCTGGGCACCAACCCGTCCAGGCGTCGGCCCGCGAGGATGTCGCCCGCGACCTCCTGCAGCCCCACCCCGGCGTCGTGGGCGGTCACCCCGGTCAGGTCGAGCACGACGTGGGGCTGGTCGCGCCCGTCCAGCACCTGACGCACCCACTCGCCCACATCGGACGTGCTCGCGGCGGGCCGCCACGCCGCGCCGGACGGCTGGGCGAACCCGGCGACGATCACCTCAGGGGTCTCCACCCACCAGCCCGGGCCGTCTCCGTTGACCCGGGTGTGCAGCACAGCGGCCAGCGCGACGGCCAGGTCGCGGCCGCCGGACGCGAGGGGCACGACGGCGACGTCGGCCACCCCGGCGAACCCGGACGCGATCGCTCCGCCCGCCGCGGCCGAATCCAGCGGGCCGATCCGGTCGCTGGCGACCAGGACGCGGGGACGGCTCACGATCCCGCGCCGAACGGCGGCTGGACGAAGTCGGTGTCCGGGTGGTCCGTGTCGTCATCCGGGATGTCGGTGGGCTCCGATCCCGCCGCGCCGTGCAGTCGCTGGATCAGGTCCCGCTGCACCTGCGCCTCGGCGCGCTGGACGGCCGCCTGCTCGACGAGTAGCCGGCGCTGCTGGTGCAGGTCCCGTTCGCGTTGGTCGGCGACGTCGCCCAACCGGGACCGGTCGATCGCGAGACGGCGCAGCGCCGCGTCCACCTCGGCGAGGTCGGCCCGGGTGGAGTGCAGGGCGGCCAGCCGGAGCTGGTACTCGCGCTCGGCGAGTGCAACCAGGTCCTCGACCACCGCGGCCTCCTCCTGTCGTCGGTCGGACAGCCCACGGGCACGGACCGCCGACGGATTCCGGGCGTCCGCGCTGGCGTTAGGCTGTGGCAGACATCGTGCACCACAGCGAGGTAGAAGTGGGACTGTTCACTCCGTACAAGCGCTCGGACGAGCCGGCTGCCCAGCCGGACCAGCCGGCGACCCCCGAGGCCGCGGCCGCGCAGCAGAAGAAGAAGGCGGTGCCGACGCCCACCCGCAAGGAGGCCGAAGCCGCCCGGATGGAGCGCCTGCACCCGACGCTGACGCCGGCCGAGCAGCGCAAGCGTGACCGCGAGGCCCGCACCACCAGCCGCGAGGACCAGCTGCGCAAGGTGGACGAGCAGCCGGGCCGGCAGCTCCTGCGCGATTTCATCGACTCCCGCAAGGGCATCGCCCAGTGGTGGATGCCGGTCATCATGATCTCGCTCGCGCTCGCGCTCGCCGCGATGTACCTCAGCGCGGACCTCGCCATCGTTGCGACGTTCGTGCCGTACGTCGCGCTGGTGCTCCTCGCACTGCACGTCACCGTGCTGTGGCAGCAGTTCAAGAAGCTGCACGAACAGCGCCTGCCCAAGGAGTCGACCAAGGGCCTGCTGATCTACCTCATCAACCGGATCATCAGCCTGCGCCGCTTCCGCGTGCCGCCGCCGCGGGTCAAGCCCGGCGACGAGATCTGAGCCTGCGATGGCCTATTACTGGGTCACCAGCCCCGAACTGGACGACGACGCCCAGGACGACGTCGGGCTGCTGGTGCACTTCGGTGATCAGGGCGAAGCCGAGGCGTGGCTGACGGAGGCGTACGAGGAACTGGCGGCGGCCGGCGTCCAGGAGGTGTCGCTGTACGAAAGCGATCGCCTGGTGTACGGGCCGATGAGCCTGCAGGTCTGAACGCTCAGGACTCGCGAACGCCGGGAGTCACGAACGGCGGCTTGACGACCTCGAACGGCTCGGCGTGGCCCCGGATCTCGACGCTGACTTGGTCCCCGAGCTTCACCGACCGGTCCAGCAGGGCCAGGGCGATGCCGGCACCGAGCGTCGGCGAGAAGGTTCCCGAGGTGACCGTCCCCACCCTCTCGGCGCCGACGAGGACGTCCATATCGGGACGGGGGATCGCGCGGCCGACGGCTCTCAGGCCCCGCAGCAGCGGACCTGCCTTGGCCTCTCTCTGTGCGCGCAGCGCTTCGGAGCCGATGAACGACGGCTTGTCCCAGCCGACCGCCCAGTTCACCGAGGCCATCACCGGAGAGATCGCGGCGCTGAGTTCGTGGCCGTGCAGCGGGTAGCCCATCTCGGTGCGCAGGGTGTCCCGGGCGCCGAGGCCGCAGGGAAGGATCGCGAAGGGCTGCCCTGCGGCCAGCACGGCGTCCCACAGCGGGCCGGCGGCCCCGGCGGGCACGACCAGCTCGTAGCCGCGTTCGCCGGTGTACCCGGTCCGGCAGACCGTCAGGGGCGTCCCGGAGAACGTGGCGGTCGCGTAGGCCATGTAGTCCTGCCCCACCGGCAGCCCAAGCACGCTGAGCACCTCGTCGGACTTCGTCCCCTGGACGGCGATGACCGCATGGTCACGGTGCTCGTTGGTGACCGTGATCCCCGACGGGGCCGCTGCCGCGAGGATGTCGACGACGGTCGCGGTGTTGGCCGCGTTGGGGATCACGAAGACCTCCTCGTCGCTGAACAGGTAGGCGATCATGTCGTCGACCACCCCGCCGTCCGGCGTGCACAGCATCGTGTACTGGGCCTGGCCGGGTCCGATGCGACGCAGGTCGTTGGTGAGGCAGCTGTTGACGAAGTCGAGCGCGCCCGGCCCGGTGACCCGCATCTTGCCCAGGTGGCTGACGTCGAACACACCCACACCCGAACGCACCGCCTTGTGCTCGGCCACGACCCCGGAGTACTGGAGCGGCATCAACCACCCGCCGAACTCCGCGAACCGGGCGCCCAGCGCCACGTGCCGGTCGTGAAGAGGTGAGTGCTGCGGTTCGGTCATCGGGTCCTCCGTCCGCGCTACAGGCTAGCGCCGCCGAGCACTAGCCTATGGACGTAGTCGCAGGCAGCAGTACGCCGAACAGGGAGTGAGCATGAGCACCAGAACCGGAACGTTGACCCTCACGAACTCCGTCGGCAAGGACCCCGGGATCCTGGTGATCGGCCTGGCGGAGACCACCGACGGCCCGGTCGTCGTGGGGTTGCCGGACGACATCTCCAAGGCGTTCACGAAGGCGATGGGCCGCGGGGTCCAGGAGGTCGCCGCCGCGCTCGGGGCCTCCGCGAAGATCGGCAGGACGGCTCTGGTGTCGGGCCCGGCAGGGCTGCGCCTCGTCGTGGTCGGCGTCGGCCCGATCGACGTCACCCCTGAGCAGGTCCGACGCGCGGCGGGCGCGGCCGTCCGGCACGTCGCCGGCCTGGAGGGCAGCGCCCCGCAGGCCGTCACCATCAGCCTCGACACCACCGAGCCCGCGATCATCAAGGGCGCGGCGGAAGGGGCCCTGCTCGGCTCGTACTCCTACCGCCCGGCCGGCGCCGGGGTCGCCGAGATCAGCCTGGTCAGCACCAACCGCCGGGCGGAGGCCCGCCAGGCCGTCGACCTGGCGACGGTCGTCTCGGACGCCGTGGTCACGGCGCGCGAGTGGGTGAACGCGCCGGCCAACCAGCTCTACCCCGAGACGTTCGCCGAACAGGCCCGGGCCCTCGCCCGGGACGCCAAGGTCGGCTGCGAGGTCCTGGACGAGAAGGCGCTGGAGAAGGAGGGCTGCGGCGGCATCCTCGCCGTCGGCAGCGGTTCGGCCCGCAAGCCCCGGCTCGTCAAGCTCAGCTACTCCCCCCGCGGCGCCCGCTTCCACCTCGGACTCGTCGGCAAGGGCATCACCTTCGACACCGGCGGACTCAACCTCAAGCCCGCCGACGGCATGTACACCATGAAGTCGGACATGGCCGGGGCGGCCGCCGTCCTCGCTGCGACCGTCGCGATCGCGAAGCTGGGCCTGAAGGTCCGGGTCACCGCCTACGCCTCCATGGCGGAGAACATGCCGTCGTCGACGGCGTACCGGCCGTCCGACGTCCTCACGATGTACGGCGGCAAGACGGTCGAGAACGGCAACTCCGACGCCGAGGGACGCCTGGTGATGGCCGACGCCCTCGTCAAGTGCGCGCAGGACTCACCCGACCTGATCCTGGACGTCGCCACCCTGACCGGCGCCTGCATCATCGCCCTCGGCGATCGCGTCGCCGGCCTGATGGCGCGCGACGACGAGACCGCGGACCTGGTGCTGGACGCGGCCGAGGCCGCCGGCGAGCTGTTCTGGCAGCTGCCGATCCCCGAGGAGACGCTCGGGAAGCTGGATTCGAAGGTCGCCGACATCAAATCGACGGGCGACCGTGCGGGCGGCGCGCTCACGGCCGCGGCCTTCCTCTCGACCTTCGTGCCCGAGTCCACGCCCTGGGCGCACCTCGACATCGCCGGTCCGGCGTTCAACGAGAAGACCGCGTACGACTACACACCGGTCGGCGGCACCGGCATGGCCGTCCGGACGCTGATCGCCCTGGCGCACGCCCAGGCGTCCTGATGTCCGAGGTGGAGGTCGACCTCCTCGTCATCGGCGCCGGCGCGGCCGGGCTGCTGGCCGCGATCGCCGCGCGGCGACTGGGCGACCGCGTCCTCGTGGTCGAGGAGACCGGGCTCGCGGGCGGCGCAACGCTGACCGGGACGGGCGAACTGTGGCTGCCCGGGAACCAGATCGGATCGAAGGCGGGCGAGGACTCCCCCGAGTCGGCCTCCGACTACCTCGATGCGCTCCTCGGCGAGGCTGCCGACGAGGCGTCGGCCGAGCGTCGCGCCGCGTTCGTGCACACGGCACCCAAGCTCGCGAAGTGGCTGGCGTCCTCGAACCTGCCGTTGCACGCGGCCAGGGGCGTCGGCGACAGCTATCCCGGGCTTCCCGGGGCCCGGACGCACGGTCGCGTCCTGCAGGTCGGGCCGATCGACCGCAGGCTCCTCGGGGACAACGAGGACGCGCTGACCCCGGAGGCGGGCCTGGTGCGGACCACCCTGTCGCGCCTGCCCCTCCCCCGGAACACCACGGGCGCGGGAGAGTCGCTCGTTGCGCACCTGCTGCACCGGGCCACCGCCAACGGGGTCGACCTCTGGCTGAACACGACGGCCAGCGCCCTTCTGGCGACGGACGGCCGGGTCACCGGTGCAACCGTCCAGCGCGCGGACGGCTCCGCGACCATCTCCGCGGGCCGCGTCCTGCTCGCTTCCGGGGGCTTCGGCCATTCCCAGTCACTCCGCGAGGAGTACCTGCCGCTGCCCACCGACGAGTCCTGGAGCATCACCAGCGCTGCGAACGACGGCACCGCACTGGCCCTCGCCTCGGCGGTGGACGCGGCGACGGCGGAACTCGACCAGGCCTGGTGGACGCCGGTGATGCTCGCCGGTGGCCGCGCGTATCCGGTCGCGGAGGCCCTCCGCGCTCCGCATGCGTTCCTCGTCGACGCGGCGGGCGACCGGTTCACCGACGAGACCGGCCCGGCCTACCAGGTGGCGCGCTCGATGTACGAGCGCAGCCGCGGCGTCCGCGCCGTGCCGAGCTGGCTGGTGATGGACAACCGCCACCGCCAGGGCTCGCCGCTCGGCCCGTGGGCTGCGGGGAACACGCCCAAGCAGGCGATCGAGGACGGCGAGATCGTGCGGGCGGCGAGCCTCAACGACCTGGCCATGCTGACCGGGATCGACCGGGCGGGGCTGCTGGGCTCCGGCGTCCGCTTCAACGGCTTCGCCAGCAAGGGCAGCGACCTCGATTTCGGCCGCGGCGAAGTCTCGAAGGACGCGAAGGGCAAGCGGCGCAACGCGTCGCTCGGCAAGGTCGACAAGCCCCCGTTCTGGGCCGTCCGGGTGTACCCCGGGGACGCCGGCACCAAGGGCGGAATCGTCACCGACGCGAACTCCCGAGTTCTGCGTAGGGACGGATCGGTCGTCGAAGGGCTGTACGCGGCCCCCGGTTCCGCGGCCTCGATCTTCACCGGTCCGCCACCGGCCCCGGGGGCGCCGCTGGCCGAATCGCTGGTCGCGGCATTCCTCGCGGTCACCGACCGGCGGTCCTGACGAGACCGGGGTCCGGATCACCGGTTGCACGCCTCCCGCGGCAGCGCGGAGGGACGGGGTGCCCCTGCCCACGTCCTTACCTGGACGCGCACCGCTGGGCCGGGGGCTAGTCTGACCTTGGCAAGCGCACACCCGAAGGAGCATCCGGTATGTCCACTCCCGTCCCACTCCCCGCACTCGGCGAGAGCGTGACCGAAGGCACGGTCTCGCGCTGGCTGAAGCAGGTTGGCGAGACCGTCGCGGCCGACGAGCCGCTGGTGGAGATCTCCACCGACAAGGTGGACACCGAGATCCCGTCGCCCGTTGCGGGCGTCCTGCTGCAGATCCTGGTCGAAGAGGACGGCGTCGCACCCGTCGGCGCGACCCTCGCCCTGATCGGTGAGCCCGGCGAGGCGGCCGGGTCGGCCGCTCCGGCTCAGGACGCCCCGACCCAGGCTGAGGCCGCACCGGCGCAGCCGGCCGAGGCAGAGCCCGAGCAGCCCGCCGCTGCCCCGGCAGAGGCCCCCGCGCCGGTGATCCCGTCGACGGAGGTCCCGGTCGAGGCAGAGGCCCCCGCTGCACCGGCGCCTGCTCCCGCGAGCACGGGCGGCACGGACGTCGTCCTGCCCGCTCTCGGCGAGTCCGTCACCGAAGGCACCGTCTCCCGCTGGCTCAAGCAGGTGGGCGAGACCGTCGTGGCCGACGAGCCCCTGGTCGAGGTCTCCACCGACAAGGTCGACACCGAGCTCCCCGCGCCGGCATCCGGCGTGCTGACGGAGATCCGCGTCGGGGAGGACGAGACGGCCGCTGTCGGCGCCGTCCTCGGCGTGATCGGCGGCAGCCCCGCGTCCGCAGCCCCCGCACAGCCGGCCCCGGCCCAGCCCGCCGCCCAGGCTCCCGCGCCCACCCCGGCTCCGGCGCCCACCCCGGCTCCGGCGCCCACCCCGGCTCCGGCTCCGGCTCCCGCTCCGCAGGCAGCACCCGCTCCCACGCCGCCGGCGGCACCCGCGCCCACTCCGGCCCCGGCGCCCCAGACGACCGCGGCCGCCGCGGCAGCACCCGTCGCCCCGGCACCGGCACCGGCCACTCCGGCCCGCAGGGCTGCCGAGGGCAGCGGCGACACCTACGTCACCCCGCTGGTGCGCAAGCTGGCGGAGGCCAACGGCATCCAGCTCGACACGATCACCGGCACCGGGGTCGGCGGACGCATCCGCAAGCAGGACGTCCTCGCGGCAGCCGCAGCCAAGGCCGCCGCGGCGACCCCCGCGCCCGAGCCGGCGGCACAACCCGCAGCCGCGCCGGCCGCGGCCCCCGCAGCCGCGGCGCCCGGACCGGACGCCGCCAAGCGCGGCACAACCGAGAAGATCAGCCGGCTGAGGGCGACCATCGCCCGCCGGATGGTCGAGTCGTTGCAGGTCTCGGCGCAGCTCACCGCGACCGTCGAGGTCGACCTGACCAACATCTCCCGGCTGCGGGCGAAGGCCAAGGACGAGTTCCGCGCCCGCGAGGGCGTCGGGCTGAGCTACCTGCCGTTCATCGCGAAGGCCGCCACCGAGGCGCTGAAGCAGTTCCCGAAGGTGAACGCGACCATCGACACCGAGGCCGGCACGATCACCTACCCGGACGCCGAGCACCTCGGTATCGCCGTCGACACCCCCCGTGGCCTGCTGGTTCCCGTGGTGGCCGACGCAGGCGACCTGTCGGTCACCGGCCTGGCGAAGAAGATCGCCGACCTGGCAGCCCGCACCCGTGAGTCGAAGGTCAGCCCCGACGAGCTGGCCGGCGGCACGTTCACGATCACCAACTACGGCTCGGCAGGGACGCTGTTCGACACCCCGATCGTCAACCAGCCGCAGGTCGCCATCCTCGGCACGGGCGCGCTGGTGAAGCGTCCGGTCGTCGTGGACGACCCATCGCTGGGCGAGATCATCGTCGTCCGCGACATGATGTACCTGTCGCTGTCCTACGACCACCGCCTGGTGGACGGTGCCGATGCCGCCCGGTTCCTGAGCTTCCTCAAGGCGCGCCTCGAGGAAGGCGCCTTCGAGTTGTGAGCCGGCCGTCCCCGTCCGGTCGGACGCCGGCGACGGCGTTCGACACGCGGCTGGATGGGCTCAGCGACTACCGGTCGACCTGGGACGCCCAGCGGGCCCTGCTCGCCGAGGTGTCTACAGGGCAGCGCCCGGACACCGTTCTGTTCGTCGAGCACGACCACGTGTTCACCGCGGGCAGACGGACCGAGCAGCACGAGCGTCCGGTCGACGGCACCCCGGTGATCGACGTGGACCGCGGCGGGAAGATCACCTACCACGGTCCCGGCCAGCTGGTCGGCTACCCCATCGTGAAGCTGCCCGACCGGGTCGGCGTCGTCGACTACGTCCGCCGGGTCGAGGAAGCGTTGATCCGCGTGCTCGCGCTCTACGGGATCGCCTCGGGACGGGTCGCCGGGCGCACCGGCGTCTGGCTGGCCGCGGACGGGCGTCGCCCCGAGCGGAAGATCGCCGCAATCGGCGTCCGGGTGGCGAAGCGGACGACGATGCACGGGTTCGCGCTGAACGTCGACCCCGACCTGTCCTGGTTCGGACGCATCGTGCCCTGCGGAATCGACGACGCCGGCGTGACCTCGATCGCGGCCGAGGTCGGTTCTGCGCCGTCCCTGGTCGAGGTCGCCGGGGAGCTGGAACCGCACCTGGCCGACCTGCTGGCCTTCGTCCCCTACGAGTCGTCGCCCGACCTGCACCCCGAGACGCCGCCCGCGGTCCGCTACGGCCTGACCGTCTGACCGGTCGTCCGTGACGGCCGGTTACGATGGCCCGGTGACAGACACCCAGCCCCGCAGGTTGCTCCGGCTCGAGGTCCGCAACGCGCAGACCCCGATCGAGCGCAAGCCCGCCTGGATCAAGACGACCGCGCGAATGGGCCCTGACTACCGCGAACTCCAGCAACTGGTGAAGGACGAGGGCCTGCACACGGTCTGCCAGGAGGCCGGCTGCCCGAACATCTTCGAGTGCTGGGCCGACCGCGAGGCCACCTTCCTGATCGGCGGCGACTCCTGCACGCGGCGCTGCGACTTCTGCCAGATCGAGTCGCGCAAGCCGTCCGGCTACGACACAGCCGAGCCCGTGCGGGTGGCCGAGTCGGTGCGGACGATGGGCCTGCGGTACGCCACCGTCACCGGGGTCTGCCGGGACGATCTCGCGGACGAGGGGGCGTGGCTGTACTCGGAGACCATCCGGCAGATCCACGCCATGAACCCCGGGGTGGGCGTCGAGATGCTCGCCCCCGACTTCTCCGGACGGCGCGAGCTGCTGCAGCAGGTCTTCGACACCCGCCCGGAGGTGTTCGCCCACAACGTGGAGACCGTGCCGCGGATCTTCCGTCAGATCCGTCCCGGTTTCAGCTACGACAAGTCGCTGCGGGTGCTCACCTGGGCGCGCGGCGAGGGCCTGGTCACCAAGTCGAACCTGATCCTCGGCATGGGCGAGACCCGCGACGAGGTCGTCCAGGCGATGCGGGACCTGCACGAAGCCGGCACCGAGTTGTTGACGGTCACGCAGTACCTGCGCCCGTCCGTCCACCACCACCCGATCGACCGCTGGGTGACGCCGGAGGAGTTCGACGAGTTGGCCGCCGTTGCTTCCGCGATAGGCTTCTCCGGCGTGCTCAGCGGCCCGCTGGTGCGATCGTCCTATCGAGCGGGACGGCTCTACCGGCAGGCCATGTCCGCGCGCGGCGCCCAACCAGACCCGGAGTAGACGATGGCGAGCGAGAAGGCCAAGGAACTGGCCGCGAAGCAGAAGGCCGAGATCAAGGCGGCCAAGCTGGCCAAGAAGAACTCGAACGACCCAAGGGACTGGCCGTGGTACCGCCAGCTCTGGCAGACCTACAAGGTGACCGCAGAGGTCGACAAGCAGCTCAACCCGCTGCTGATCGGCGTCTTCCTCGCCGCCCTCGCGGTCCTGATCATCGTCGGCATCTTCCTGCCGCCGTGGTGGATGTGGCTGTTGCTGGGCGTGCTGGCCGGCCTCACCGCGGACATGTACGTGCTCACCTGGCGGGCGAAGAAGGCCACCTACGTCCGCTACGCCGGCCAGCCCGGCTCGGCCGAGGTCGCGCTCTCGATGCTGGACAAGAAGAAGTGGGCCTACACCCCCGCCGTCACCGCGACCCGGCAGCTGGACGTCGTGCACCGCGCGGTCGGCCCGGCCGGCATCGTGCTGGTCGCCGAAGGACCCGTCGCCCGGGTGAAGGCCCTCCTCGCGAGCGAGGTCAAGAAGCATGAGCAGGTCGCCTACGGCGTCCCGGTGACCACCGTCCTGATGGGTGACGGGGAGGGTCAGGTTCCGCTGGCCGACCTCGCCGCCTTCATCAAGAAGCTGCCCAAGAAGCTGTCCGACTCCCAGGTGGCGGACGTGAAGTCGCGCCTGCGCGCCCTCGACGCCGTGCGGCCGAAGGTGCCGCTGCCCCGCGGGCCGCTGTCGATGAAGGGCGCCAACAAGGCGATGCGGGGCCGCTGAGCTTGGCCAACCTGGTCAACGCCGAGAAGCTGACGCTCGCTTTCGGCACCCGAATCCTGCTGGACGGGGTCAGCCTCGGCCTGAACAGCGGTGACGTCGTCGGCGTCGTCGGACGCAACGGCGACGGCAAGACCACCCTGTTGCGCTTGCTGGTCGGCACGCTCGAGCCCGACTCGGGCCGGGTGGTGCGCAACGCGTCCATCGGCCACCTCGGCCAGACCGACGACTTCGCCGCAGGGGCCAGCATCCGCGACGTGATCGTCGGCGGACGCGCCGACCACGTGTGGGCGGCGGATGCAGCCCGCCGCGACGTCGTCACGAACCTGCTGGCCGACGTGGACCTCGAACGCCCCGTGACCGCCCTGTCCGGTGGCGAGCGGAGGCGGGCGGCGCTCGCGTCCGTCCTGCTCGGCGGGCACGACCTGCTCGTCCTCGACGAGCCGACCAACCACCTCGACGTCGAGGCGATCTCCTGGCTCGCGGCCCACCTGGCCGAGCTCCAGCGGACCGGGGTGGCGATGCTGGTCGTCAGCCACGACCGCTGGTTCCTCGACGCCGTCTGCAACCGCGTGTGGGAGGTCCACGACGCTGGGGTCGACGCCTACGACGGCGGGTACGCCGCGTACGTCCTGGCCCGCGCGGAACGCGTCCGCCAGGCCGCGGCCAACGAGGCGCGGCGGCAGAACCTCCTGCGCAAGGAACTGGCCTGGCTTCGCCGCGGGCCGCCTGCGCGGACGTCGAAGCCGAAATTCCGCATCGACGCGGCCAATGTGCTCATCCGCGACGTCCCGGAGGCTCGAGACACCATCAGGTTGCGGGAGTTCGCCGTTTCCCGGCTCGGCAAGGACGTGTTCGACCTGAAAGCGGTGAGCTACGCGATCGGCGAGCGCACCCTGCTCGACCACGTCGACTGGTCGATCGGTCCGGGCGACCGCATCGGCATCATCGGCGTGAACGGTTCGGGCAAGACGACGCTGCTGCGACTGCTGGCCGGAGACCTGCACCCGACGTCCGGCAAGGTGAAGCAGGGCCGCACCCTGAGGCTCGGCGAGCTCAGCCAGGACGTCACCCACGTCCGCGCAGGCCAGGAGCCCCTGCACGAGGACGACCGCGTCCTCGACTCGGTGCAGCGGTTGCAGCGCCAGGTCCGGCTCGCGACCGGCGTGGAGTCGTCCGCGTCCAGCCTGCTGGAGGACTTCGGGTTCCGCGGCGATCGGCTGGTCACCCGCATCGGCGAGCTCTCCGGCGGGGAGCGCCGCCGGCTGCAGTTCCTCCGGCTGCTGCTGGCCGAGCCGAACGTGCTGCTGCTGGACGAGCCGACCAACGACCTGGACATCGACACCCTCACCGTGGTCGAGGACTACCTCGACACCTGGCCGGGCACGCTGATGGTCGTCTCGCACGACCGTTACTTCCTCGAGCGCACCTGCGACGCGATCTACGCCCTCACCGGGGACGGAAAGTGCGTGCTGCTCCCGGGCGGCGTGGACGAGTACCTCGCCCGGCGGGCCACGTCCCGGGACAGCGGGACGGCACCGGCTCCCTCGCGTGCCCAGACGACGGACGCCGCGGGCGAGCGCGCGTCCCGCAAGGAGCTCGGCCGGGTCGAGGGCCAGCTAACCAAGCTGGCGACGCGCGTGGATGAACTCCACGTCCTGATGAGTGAACAGGCCGCGGACTACGAGCGGCTGGTCGCCCTCGGAGCTGAGCTGGATTCTGCGCTGGCGCGGCAGGACGAACTGGAGAACCGGTGGCTGGAGCTCGCGGAGCAACTCGGCGACTCCTGACGACCGGTCGTGTCAGCTGGTGGTGGTTCTGAACCCGCGTCCAATCCTTCCCGCCGGTCGGTGCCAGATCGTGGTGGTTCTGTGGCTCCTGAAGGACGTCACAACCACCATCAACTCGCACGCCCCGGTCGCCGACCTGCTTCAGCGGTTCAGAACCACCATCAGCCGGCACCGAGCGCGCGCCGCACGCGATCCACGACAACGTGCGGACGGGCCATGATCTCCTTACCGAGCCACCGGACGATCCGGTAGCCCAGGTCGCGGAGAAGCTGCTCCCGCTCCTTCTCCCGCACGGCGGCATCCTGGTCCCGATACCTGTCCGCGCCGTCCGCTTCCCCGATCAGCCCCGCCTCGGGCCACAGACAGTCCGGGTAGACCGTGCCGTAGGGCGTGCGGAGTGGCTCCTGCCACAGCGGTGTCGGCAACCCGGCCAGCGCGAACCAGCCGGCGGAGAGCGACTCGATCGGGGACTCGCGGCAGGGCGCGGCCAAGCGGATGACCGGCGTCAGGCGGCCCGCCCGCGTGGTTCTGGCCGCGTCGCGGAGCAGTTCGTGGGCCGCCGCCACCAGGCGCGGGTTGCGGTAGTCGCGGCGACGGATTCCCGACACGAACTGTCCGCAAGCCTGCCGGGCCGCGGCGTCGAGGAGCACGAGTGCCTCGGGGAGGTCCCGAGTGGCCGCCAGGTCGACGGCGGTCCGCGCTGCGCAGGTCACCCGATAGCCGGCTGGATCCGTCGTGATCTCGGCCATGGGGAGGGGCGATCGGTGGTAGCGCACGCCGTCCCGGGACGGTCGCGACCCCGACTCGACGGTCAGGTCGATGCCTCCCTCGAACCAACGCGTCCCACCCAGGCTCGGCAGGCCGAGGATCTCGGCAGCGGCGCCGTGGCTGATCACCGCGGCAGGGTGAGCCGTCTGCTCCGCATGCGCCCGAAGGATGAACCGTTCCGCCGCGCCCGGTGGCCACTGCGCCCCCGCGACGAACACGTTGGTACGAACACGCACCAGCCGTCCGCTGGCCAGCTGGGTGCGCAGCATGGCGTCCGTCATGCCACCAGCTGCCAGCGTGGCGCGAGTGACGGGCTGGCTCGGGAGGATGCAGGGACGGGGTGGTCGCACATCATCAGCGAACCGGATCACCGCGCGCGGGTGGAAGCGCTCGCGCGAATCTGTGTACAACTCGGCCGGGGCGGCGCTCCCCTGGCCGACTTCGGCGAGAGAGTAGGACGCATGGCGGAATCGCTCGAGGTCTCCTGGCAGCTGGACGACATCACGATGGAGGCCTCGGTCCTCCGTCCCGACGGGGAGGGGCCCTTTCCGGCGGTCGTCCTCGTCGCCGGCAGCGGACCCACCGACCGGGACTGGTGCTCACCGCTGATGCCCGGCTCCAACGGCAGCGGACGCCTGTTCGCCGAGGCGCTCGCTGACGCAGGCATCGCGTCCCTGCGCTACGACAAGAGGGCGTCGGGTCCGCATGCGGTCGAGAACGTCCCGCGCCTGCTCGGGAGGCTGAGCATGCAGTCCCACCTGGACGAGTTGGTCGCAGCGGTCCGTGCGCTCGCCGCCCAGGACTTCGTCGACACGGCGAAGATCGTCGGTCTCGGTAACAGCGAAGGCACCCTGCACGTGCTCCACTACGCGACCACGGCCCAGGACCTCCCGTTGGTCGGTGTGGTGCTGACCGCCCCGCCCGGACGCCCCATCGGCGAGCTCCTGCTGTCCCAACTCGCCCTGCAGACCGCCCAGCTCCCGGACGCCGCCCACCTGATGGCGAAGGTGCGGGAAGCGACCGGCCGCTACGCCGCAGGGCAGCCGATGAGCCCCGACCCAGAGTTGCCCGAGAGCATCCGCATGGTGCTCGGGAGCTTCGAGACCCCGGTCAACCTGCCGTTCGCCCGCGAACTGTGGGTGGAGTCGGCGGCCGACCTGCTCGCGAGCGTGCGGATACCGACGCTGGTCCTGATCGGCGGCCGGGACGTCCAGGTCGACGCCCGGGCCGACGGTGACCCGCTCCAGCGAGCTGCCGCAGGCATGGACAACGTCACCTTCGCGTTCCCGCCCCAGGCGAACCACGTCTTCAAACAGGACGTACGGACGCCGGAGGAGGTCGCAGCGAGCCCCGGCAACGGCTACAACGATCCGGACGCCCACCTCGACCCCGAGAGTGTGGACACGATCCGGACGTGGCTGCTCGCGCTCTTCGCACGAACGTGACGAGTACGCAACACTGGGTCGACCAGCGGGGATCGGGAGGGCCAGTGGCGGACAGCGCCGGCGCGGGGACGGTCGCCAGACGGGTGGCCGCGAGCGTACTCGCCGTCGTCGTGCTGCTGGTGGCGCCGATCTCCCTGGTCGCGGGCTGGGCCTGGTCGCAGGTCAGCGACACCGACCGCTTCGTCGCCACCTACGGGCCGCTGGCCGCGAGCCCGGAGGTGCGCGATGTCGTCCGCACCCGGCTCACCGACGAGATCACCGGCCGGCTCGGCGCCGTCGGGCGCCTCCCCGCGACGCGCCAGGCGATCTCCGACGCCACCGACGCCGTCCTGAGCTCCGACGTGGTCGAAACGGCCTGGCGGACCAGCCTGCGGCTCGCCCACGCCCAACTCAACTCACTGCTCTCCGCCGAGCCGGGCAGCGTGGAGCTGAACGACGGCGCGCTGCAGCTGCAGCTCGGCCCGTTCGCGGATGCCGTCCGGCAGCGCCTGGTCAACGCCGGCGTGCCGTTCGCGTCCCTGATCCCGGAGGTGAACGCCGCCGTCACCATCGTCCAGCTCGACGCGGACACCGTCGCCAAGGCCCGGCTCGGCTACCGCGTGCTCGGCGCGACCGCGTTCTGGCTGCCCTGGCTCGCACTGCTCGCCGGCACCGCCGCCGTCCTCCTGTGGCCGACCAGGCGCGGCGGACTGATCCTCGCCGGGACGGCCACCCTCCTCGGAGCCGTCCTCCTCGCGCTCGCGCTGCAGCAGGCCGGGGCGATCGTCCCCTCGCTCGTGGCCGAGAACCTCCGTCCGCTCGCCGTGCTCGTCGTCGGGACCGCCCTCGAGGCCTTCCGCTCGCCCACACTCGCGCTCGGCGTCGCCGGTGCCGCGACCCTGTTCACGGGGCTGATGGCCAAGCCCGAGCGGACCTGACCGGCACGTGGACGGGTTCACCAAGACCCGGCCGGACGCGCCCGCGGGCTTCTTCGAGGTCGAGGCCGCAGGGCTCGCCTGGCTGGCCGTGGACGGTGGCGTCCCCGTCGTCCGGGTGCTCGACGTGGAGCCCGACCGGATCACGGTTGCCCGGGTGCGCGAGGTACAGCCGACCCGTGAGGGTGCGCGACGACTCGGCGAGCAACTCGCCGTCACCCACGACAGCGGGGCACCCGCCTTCGGCGCCGGTCCGGACGGCTGGGCCGGGGACGGCTACATCGGGAACGCGCCCTTGCCGCTGCGTCCACACCCGGCGTGGGGCGAGTTCTACGCCGCGGAACGGCTGCTGCCCTACGCCCGGCGGGCGGACCTCGGCGCCGGGCTGGGCGTGATCGAGACCCTCGGCGAGCGCCTCGCCCGGGGCGAGTTCGACGACCAAGCTCCCCCGGCACGGATCCACGGCGACCTGTGGGCCGGCAACGTCCTGTTCAGCGGGATGTCGGCGACGCTGATCGACCCCGCTGCCCACGGCGGGCACCGGGTCACCGACCTCGCGATGCTGGCCCTGTTCGGGCTGCCCCACCTGGAGGACGTGTACGCCGGCTACGAGGAGGCGAGCTCGGCGCTCCCCGGGGGCTGGCGTGACCTGGTCGGACTCCACCAGCTCCACCCTCTGCTGGTGCACGCGGTGCTGTTCGGGGGCGGCTACGGTCGCCGTGCCGTCGAGGTGGCCCGGCGGTATTGATCCCCACCGAGCGGACGCCCCCGAACCGTCCGGCTCAGCCCAGGCGGGCCCGCCGAGCGCGGACGACGGAGTCCTTGAGCCGGGCCGGCTGACCGTCCGGGCCCACGGCGTCCCGCTCACGCACCTCGGCGAGCACCACGTCCCAGTCGCGGGAGTCGAGGCCCAATGCGGCCACCTCCTCGGCGGGGCCGAGCATGTCGAAGTGGTCGTGCCCACCCTCGTGGGCGTGGTCGGCAGCCCACGGCGGAGCCTCGGCGTGGGAGATGATCACCACGCTGCCGCCCGGCGCGACGGCCGTGGCCGCACGGCGCAGGATCTCCGTCCGCGGCATGCTCACCGGTGACTGCAGGAAACAGGCGCTGACCAGGTCGTACGTCGTCGCGGGATGCCAGTCGGCGAGGTCCGCCGCCACCCAGTCGATGCGCCCGTCCGGGACGCCCGCCGCGGCAGCAGCGGCCCGGCCCCGTTCGAGCGCTGTGGTCGAGATATCGACAGCGGTCACCTGCCAGCCCCCGCGGGCCAGCCAGATCGCGTCCCCACCCTCACCGCAGCCCAGGTCGAGCGCGGTGCCGACGACGAGCCCCCTGGCGACGGCCGCAAGGGTCGGGTTGACGCTGCCGGACCAGACCCGCGGACGCTGCGCATAGCGCTGTTCCCAGAAGTCCGCGGCGGTCACGATGGCGATTCAGCAGAAGGAGCGAACGATCGGGGACGGGCCCCGACGGTCAACTGATCCGTCGATAGGTCTCGGGTTCGGCGTCCTCGTCGTCGGAGTAGCGGTCGGCGAGGTCGCCGTACTGGTCGTCCTCGGCCTCCTCCTCCAACTCCTCTTCCTCGACGAGATCGGATTCGGACTCTCCCCGCAACTCACGCTCCAGCGACGTGAAGTCGGTGGAGTAGGAACGGTACTTGAGATCGCGAGCGACTTTCGTCTGCTTCGCCTTGGCACGGCCGCGTCCCATATGGTCGGGTCAGCCCCCTCGCATGTCGCAGCGGTCGAGCCGCTTCAAGGTGTCATCTGTTCGTGAGGCAAGGGTACCTGTTCGCGACACCCCCGCAAAGACGAACCATCAGCGCGCGGGATGGACCCCGTGCAGGTCGACCCGGGCGGGCCGTCCGGGCTCGGCAACCGTGGTCCCTGCGACCCACGCGTCGATGCCGGTTCCGCTCAACGCACCCAGTGCAGCAGCCACCGAGGATTCCGGCAGGACCAGCGCCATCCCCACCCCCTGGTTGAGCGTCGCCTCGATGTCCGGGGTCGGCACCCCGCCCACTTCCTGGACGAGACCGAAGACGGGTGGAGGCGTCCAGGAGGAGCGGTCGATGTCGACCCCGACGCCGTCCGGAACGACCCGGACGAGGTTGTTCGCCAGACCGCCTCCCGTGATGTGGCTGATCGAGTGCACCTCGGTCGCGCGGATGACGGCGAGCAGGTCGCGCGCGTACACCCGGGTGGGCGTGAGCAGCGCTTCACCGAGGGTGGACTCCAGTTCGGGCACCTCATAGGCCAGATCCCAGCCGGCATCTGCGAACACCCTCCGGACGAGGGAGAAGCCGTTGGAGTGCAGCCCCGACGACGCGAGCGCCAGCACGACGTCCCCTGCGACGACGCGCTCCGGGCCCAGGATGTCGTCGTACTCGACGACGCCGGTGGTCGCGCCCGCGACGTCGAAGTCCTCCGCGTCCATCAGTCCGGGGTGCTCTGCGGTCTCCCCTCCCAGCAGCGACGCGCCGGCCGCGGTGCACGCTGCGGCGATGCCGCCGACGATCGCGGCGATCCGCTCGGGGTGCACCTTGCCGCAGGCGATGTAGTCGGTCACGAACAGCGGCTCCGCTCCGGTGACGACGAGGTCGTCGACGAGCATGCCCACGAGGTCCCAGCCGATGGTGTCGTAGACGCCGAGGGCCCGGGCGATGGCGACCTTCGTCCCGACCCCGTCGGTCGAGGTGGCGAGCACGGGACGCCGGTAGCGGGCCAGCGCGGACGCGTCGAAGAAGCCGGCGAACCCGCCGAGGCCTCCGATCACCTCCGGACGTCGCGAGGCCGCGACCGATGCCTTCATCAATTCCACGGCCCGCTCGCCCGCGACGATGTCGACGCCCGCGGCGGCGTAGGCGCTCTGCTCAGCCAAGCTTCTGCTCCAATCCCATCTGGGCGGCCCGGTCGGCCGGGATCGGCACCGGGTAGGTGCCGTCGAAACAGGCCCGGCAGAGGCTCTTCATCGGCTTCCCCGTGGACGCCACCAGCCCTTCGAGGCTGATGTAGGCCAGCGAGTCGGCGCCGAGCGAGCGGCGGATCTCGTCCACGCTGAGCCCGGGCGCGATCAGCTCGGCGCGGGTCGCGAAGTCGATGCCGTAGAAGCAGGGCCACTGCACCGGCGGGGAGGAGATCCGGACGTGGACCTCGGCTGCCCCCGCCTCGCGGAGCATCTTCACCAGCGCCCGCTGGGTGTTCCCGCGGACGATGGAGTCGTCCACCACCACGAGGCGCTTGCCCTCGATGACGTCGCGGATCGGGTTCAGCTTCAGCCGGATCCCGAGCTGGCGGATCGTCTGGGACGGCTGGATGAACGTCCGCCCGACGTAGGAGTTCTTCACCAGGCCGATGCCGTACGGGATGCCGGACGCCTCGGCGTAGCCGATCGCGGACGGCGTCCCCGACTCCGGCGTCGGGATGACGAGGTCGGCGTCGACCGGCGACTCCAGCGCCAGCGTCCGTCCGATCTCGACCCGGGCCGCGTGGACGCGGCGGCCGGCGATCACGGTGTCGGGGCGGGCGAGGTAGACGTACTCGAACAGGCAGCCCTTCGGCTCCGCCTCGGCGAACCGGGCCGAGTTCAGGCCGGACGCGTCGATCCAGACCATCTCGCCGGGCTCGACCTCGCGCACCATGGACGCGCCGACGATGTCGAGGGCAGCCGTCTCGGACGCGACCACCCAGCCGTTCGCCAGCCGTCCCAGCACCAGGGGGTGGATGCCCTGGGGGTCGCGGGCGGCGAACAGGGACTGCTCGTTGCCGAAGACGAGGCAGAACGCTCCCTGCAGCCGGGGCAGCACCTCGAGGGCGGCCTTCTTCAGCCCATCCCCGCCGTGGGCGGTCAGCAGCGCGGTCACCAGCGCGGTGTCGGACGTGGAGTCCATCCGGTTCTTGCGCGGCACCTCTGCGGCCTCCATGGAGGTCTCCAGCCAGGCTTCGAGCTCGTCGGTGTTGGTCAGGTTGCCGTTGTGCGCAAGGGCGATGCCGTAGTCGGGGGTGCCGCGGAACGTGGGCTGGGCGTTGCTCCAAGTGCTGGCGCCCGTTGTGGAGTAACGGCAGTGGCCGATCGCCATGAATCCGGTCAGCGAGTTGAGGGTGACCTCGTCGAAGACCTGGGAGACCAGCCCCATGTCCTTGAACACGACGATCCGGTCGCCGTTGCTGACCGCGATGCCTGCCGACTCCTGGCCGCGGTGCTGGAGGGCGTAGAGCCCGAAGTAGGTGAGTTTGGCGACGTCCTCGCCGGGCGCCCAGACCCCGAAGACACCGCAGGCGTCGCGCGGTCCGGGGTCGTCGGTGTACTCGTCGTCACCCGGCAGCTGCACGGCCTCATCCTATTCGACCGGCGCCGGCCGGCCCGCCGCCGAGACTGCCCTTTCGCCCGGCCCGAGGCTGCGGTGGCCCCCCGGAGCCGGGCGCCACGGCGGGCCGGTACGATTGACAGGTTCGCCAACAGGACCGGAGTCCCGCATGCCCACACGCGCAGACCTGCGCAACGTCGCGATCATCGCCCACGTCGACCACGGCAAGACCACGCTCGTGGACGCCATGCTGTGGCAGTCGGGAGCGTTCCGCGCCAACCAGGACGTCAACACGCGAGTGATGGACTCCATGGACCTCGAGCGCGAGAAGGGCATCACGATCCTGGCCAAGAACACGGCCGTTGACCACGTCCTCGCCGACGGCCACACCGTCACCATCAACATCATCGACACTCCCGGCCACGCAGACTTCGGCGGCGAGGTCGAACGCGGCCTGGAGATGGTGGACGGCGTCCTGCTGCTCGTGGACGCATCCGAGGGCCCGCTGCCCCAGACCCGGTTCGTGCTGCGCAAGGCGCTGGCGAAGAACCTGCCGATCATCGTCGTGATCAACAAGGTCGACCGCGCCGACGCCCGCATCGCCGAGGTCGTGGACGAGGTCTACGCGCTGTTCCTCGACCTGCTCGAGGACGACGAGGCCCACCACCTCGACTTCCCGATCATCTACTGCGCGGCGAAGGCCGGACGTTCGTCGCTGAACCAGCCCGAGGACGGCGGCATGCCCGACGAGCCGAACCTCGAGTCGCTGTTCACCCTGATCATGGACACGATCCCGGCCCCCAGCTACACCGAGGGCGCTCCCCTGCAGGCCCATGTGACCAACCTGGACGCCTCGCCGTACCTCGGCCGGCTGGCGCTGTGCCGGATCGTCGAGGGCACCATCAAGCGCGGCCAGACCGTCGCGTGGTGCCGCCACGACGGCACCATCACCAACGTCCGGCTGTCCGAGCTCCTGATCACGAAGGCCCTGGAGCGGGTGCCCGCCGACGAGGCGGGCCCGGGCGACATCGTCGCGATCGCCGGCATCCCCGAGATCACGATCGGCGAGACCCTCGCCGACCCCAACGATCCCCGGCCGCTGCCGCTGATCCACGTCGACGAGCCGTCCATCTCGATGACCATCGGTATCAACACCTCGCCGCTCGCCGGCAAGGTGGGCAAGCTGCTCACCGCCCGCCTGGTGAAGAACCGCCTCGACACCGAGCTCGTCGGCAACGTCAGCATCCGGGTGCTCAACACCGAGCGTCCCGACACCTGGGAGGTCCAGGGACGCGGTGAGCTGCAGCTGGCCGTCCTTGTGGAGATGATGCGCCGCGAGGGCTTCGAGCTGACCGTGGGCAAGCCCCAGGTGCTGATCCGCGAGATCGACGGAAAGGTGCACGAGCCGGTCGAGCGCCTCACCGTCGACATCCCCGAGGAGCACGTCGGCACGATCACCCAGCTGATGGGGACGCGCAGGGCCCGGATGGAGCAGATGGTCAACCACGGCACCGGCTGGGTGCGGGTGGAGTACGTGATCCCGGCGCGCGGCCTGATCGGCTTTCGCACGGAGTTCCTCACCGAGACCCGCGGCACCGGCATCATGCACCACGTCTTCGAGGGCTACGAGCCGTGGTCGGGCGAGATCAAGACGCGTCAGTCAGGGTCGCTGGTGGCAGACCGCACCGGTGTGGTCACCGGCTATGCGCTGTTCAACCTGCAGGAGCGCGGCACCCTGTTCGTCGCGCCGGGTGACGAGGTGTACGAAGGCATGATCGTCGGGGAGAACCCGCGTCCGGACGACATGGACGTGAACCCCACCAAGGAGAAGAAGCTGACCAACGTCCGCTCCTCCACAGGGGACGAACTGGAGCGCCTGATCCCGCCGCGCCTGATGAGCCTGGAGCAGTCGCTGGAGTTCTGCCGCGAGGAGGAGTGCCTCGAGGTGACGCCGAAGAACGTGCGCATCCGCAAGCTCACCCTCGACGCCAACGAGCGCGCCAAGCAGCGGAACCGGGCCAAGAAGGCCTGAGCCGGCCGACCCGTCCCGGGGCCGGGCGCGGCCCCACTGCGTTCCACGCCCTCGGACGTCGCCGGCCGGCGCCCGCGTTGGCGCTCGTTCCCCCATACGGATCCAGGGGCTGGACAACCCGATCGATAACGACATATCGTTAGCTGTAGCGATACACGAGAAGGAGTCGCCATGCCGACGCAGGAACCCTGGGAAGCCCTCAGCCCCGGCTTCACCACCGAACGGGAGTTCGTCCGCGACATCGCCCGGGAAGCACGGCGGGCAGCCCGGGGGGCGCGCCGCCGGGTGCGGAGGGGCGATGTCCAGGCTGCGATCCTCACGCTGCTCGCCGAGGGCGAGATGCACGGCTACCAGGTCATCACGGAGCTCGCCCGACGCAGTGGCGGCCGGTGGCGGCCGGGCGCGGGCTCGATCTACCCCACGCTGCGGATCCTCGAGCAGAACGGCCTGATCGCCGGTCGCGAGGAGGACGGCAAACGCGTCTTCCGGCTGACCGAGGCCGGCACGCGCGCCGCAGCCGGCTCCGAAGGCACGCCGTGGGAGGAGTTCGATGAGGACGACCCGTCCGCGCGGCTGCGCAGCGCCACCCAGAACCTGGTCAGCGCGCTGGGCCAGCTCGAGGCCGTCGGTACGCCGGAACAGATCCTGCGGGCCGTCGAGACGCTGAAGAGCGCGCGCAAGGCGATCTACCTGGCCCTGGCCGAGGACGAGTCATAGGCGTACCGAAGCCACCTGACTACGCAATTGAGTCCCGGCAAGGGGGTCGGGGACTATTTTGCGCCTGTGCAAAGTTGCAGTACTGTAAATATGCGCCGCTGCAGACAGTGGCGTTTCGTACGTGTGGAGGTAATACCTGATGGCGACAGCTATCGCGGAGCGTTCCGAGGAGAACGTCATCCAGCCGGATCCCAAGCCGCTGATGAACCACCGGCAGATCATGTTCGTGATGTACGGGCTGATGGCCGGGATGTTCCTCAGCGCCCTGGACCAGACGATCGTCGGCACGGCCATCCGGACCATCGGCGACGACCTGAACGGGCTCGATCAGCAGGCGTGGGTCACCACGGCCTACCTGATCGCCGCGACGGTCACCACCCCGCTGTACGGCAAGCTCAGCGACATCTTCGGCCGACGGCCCCTGTTCATCCTGAGCATCACGATCTTCGTCGCCGGTTCCTTCCTGTCGAGCTTCTCGACGTCGATGCTCATGCTGGCCGGGTTCCGCGCCTTCCAGGGCCTCGGTGCGGGCGGCCTGATGTCGCTGCCGCTGGCCATCATCGGTGACGTGCTCGCCCCCCGGGAGCGGGCGAAGTACCAGGGCTTCTTCCTGGCCACGTTCGGCATCGCCTCGGTCATCGGCCCCCTCGTCGGCGGCCTGTTCGCCGGGGCGGACAGCATCCTCGGGATCACGGGCTGGCGCTGGGTCTTCCTGGTCAACGTGCCCGTCGGCATCGTCGCCCTGCTGATGGTGATCGCCTTCCTGCACCTGCCCCACATCCCGCACGGCCACCCGACGATCGACTGGTGGGGCGCCGGCCTCGTCGTCGGCACCCTTGCCCCGATGCTCCTGGTCGCAGAGGAGGGACGCACCTGGGGCTGGACGTCGCCCGCCTCGATCGCCTGCTTCGCCGTCGGCGCTGCCGGCCTGGTCGCCTTCCTGCTCGTCGAGCGGAGGATGGGGCCCGCTGCGATCATCCCGCTGACGTTGTTCAACGCGAAGGGGTTCTCGCCCGCCATCGTGCTCAGCGTCCTCGTCGGCTTCGGCATGTTCGGCGCCATGCTGACCCTGCCGCTCTACCTCCAGATCGTCATGGGCATGACCCCGACGGAGTCCGGCTTCGCCACCCTGCCGATGATGGCCGGCATCATGGCCGCATCCATCGGGACCGGCCAGCTCGTCGCCCGGACCGGGAAGTACGCCGCCTTCCCCATCACGGGCACGGCCACGATGGTCGCGGGCTTCTTCATCCTCACGTTCATGACGCCCGACCGTCCGTACTGGTACCTCGCGATCGCCATGCTCGTGATGGGCCTCGGCCTCGGCCAGCTGATGCAGACGCTGACGATGGCCGTCCAGGCGTCCGCCGAACCGCAGGACATCGGTGTGGCGACGAGCTCGTCCACCTTCTTCCGCCAGATCGGCGGCACCCTCGGCACGGCGATCATGCTGTCGCTGCTCTTCACGGTCCTTCCCACCAACATCCAGACCTCGATGACCAACGAGACGACGACCTGGAACGCCCTGGACGCCGCCCTCGACCCGGCCGTCGCGGCCGACCCGGCGAACGCCGGCGTGATGGACAAGATGTGGACCTCGGCGACCGACAAGATCAAGGAGAAGGTCGACGACAACCTCGCCGACGTGACCAAACAGGTCAAGGACAACGTGAAGACCGTCGTCCGCGCCAAGGTCACCGCAGCCGTCGCCAAGAAGGCCGCGCAGGGCAGCGGCAAGATCGGGGACGGCATCTCGGCCCTGAGCGCCGGACTGGGCAAGCTCGCCACCGGCACCGGCGCCTTCGTCGACGGCGTCGGCCAGATCGGCTCGGGAGCCCAGCAACTCGCGGGCGGCCTGACCAAGCTCAGCGCGGCGGAGAACACCGCAGCGAAGAACGCCAGCGAGGCCACCAGGGACTTCGGCAGCCTGAGCGCGGCGATGGCAGCGATGGGCTCCGACCAGCAGTCCTGCTCCGACGGCGACACCGCGGCGTGCGACAAGCTGACCGCCGACCAGAGCGACGTCAGTTCTGCGATGAAGGCTCTGGGCACCAGCGTGTACACCACCAGCGGTTACCTCAACGGGGCTGCGGGCAAGCCGGGCCTCGCATCCGGTCTTGCACAGGTCGCCGCCGGTGCCCACAAGCTCGCCGACGGCGCGACCATGGCGGCAGCCAAGGGCAGCGCGATCCCGACCGGGGCCGCGGCCGCGGCATCGGGCAGCGGCAAGCTGGCTGCGGGTGCGAAGCAGCTGTCGAAGGTCGAGACGATCATCGACAAGGCCGTGAAGAAGGCACTGCCCAAGGCCTACAAGAAGGCCCTCGACCAGGTCGCCGCCCAGCAGAACCTGACCGTCAAGGACGGGAAGCTGACCGTCGACTGGTCGAACCCGTCCCAGCGGCGCTCGATGGTCACCCAGCTCACCCCGACGATGATCAACCAGATCAAGTCCGGGGACTCCGGTGACAGCAACGTCAGCACCTCCGACAGCACCAGCGACACCTCCTTCCTCAACGGTGCCGACCCCCGGCTGACCAAGCCGTTCATGCTCGGGTTCAACGACTCGGTCGTGACGATCTACTGGGTCGGACTGGGCGTGATGTTCGTGGCGTTCGTCGTCACGCTCTTCTACCGGGTGCCGCCGCTGCGGACCCGCTCGGCGCTGCAGGAGAAGTCCGCGATGCAGGAAGCCGCCGCGATGGGAGAACTCGCATGACCGCGGCACCCGCGACGGACTCCCTGCGCGAGCGGAAGAAGCTGGCCACCCGCCAGTCGATCCACGAGGTGGCGCTCCGGCTCATCGGCGAACGCGGTCCCGAACACGTGACGGTGGACGAGATCTGCGCCGAGGTCGGGGTGTCCGCCCGGACGTTCTTCAACTACTACCCGACCAAGCTGGCCGCGGCCTTCGACCTGTTCATGGTCGAGATCGGGCAGGAGAGCTCCGCGCGCTTTCTCTCCGGCTCCAAGGCCCTGATGAGCGACCTCTGCGATCTGGTGGCGCACAGCGTCAACATCCCGGCCGACTTCGCAGAGATCAAGAGCCTCGCGCACTCCGACCCTGAGCTGGGGCTGGAGTTCTGGCAGCAGCTCAACCTGCGTCGCCAGCCGATCATCGACCTGATCGAGCAGCGGACGGGCAATCGGCACACGGCGATCCAGGCGTTCGCCGTCGTGATGATCGCGATCGCAGGGGCGATGCGCACGCAGGGCGTGAGCACCGGGGCCGAGGAGGTCGCGGCCACCCTGCGGACGCAGCTCCTCCAGTTGCGCGGACTGCTGGACGGTATCGCGGACTGACCCGGGGGCACCCCGGGCTTCCCTGGTGAACGGCGGAGTGCCCGGCGGTCATCCCGCCCTACGCTTGGGCCATGGCCCTCCCGGTGCTGGACGCGATCGAGCAACGCATCCTGGGCAGCCTGCTGGAGAAGCAGAAGACCGTTCCGGCCACCTATCCGCTCTCGCTCAACGCGCTGCGCCTGGCCTGCAACCAGACGTCCAGCCGGGACCCGGTGACCGACCTGTCCGACCGTGATCTCCAGGACGCGGCACGATCGCTCAAGGACCGCGAGCTGCTGCGGCTGGTGTGGGCCGGCGCCGGTTCCCGCGTCGTGAAGTACCACCAGCGCCTCGACGAGGCCCTCGGGCTGGCCGACGACGAGCGCGCGCTGATCACCGTGCTCCTGCTGAGGGGGCCGCAGTCCGCCGGTGAACTGAAGACCCGCACCGAGCGCCTGCATCCCTTCGCCGACAAGGCGGAGGTCGAGTCGTGCCTCGCCCGGATGGCGGCAGCCGCCGAGCCCTTGGTGCGTGACCTCCAGCTCCAGCACGGCCGCGACACCCGCTGGGTGCACCTCCTCGGTCCGGTCGAGCTGGGTGAGCCCGTCACCCCTGCCGGTGGGGTGGCCCTGGAGGACGTGCTCGCCGAGGGGGCCGCCGCCCGCGACGCCAAGGTGCTGGCCGCGTACGACGCGGCCGCGGCCGCCTACTCCGACGCCCTGCTGGACGAGCTCATCGAGAAGCCGTTCGACATCTGGCTGCTGGAGCGGATCGCCGCGATGGCCGACGGACCGATCATGGACCTGGGCTGCGGCCCCGGCCAGATCGCGGCCTTCCTCGCCGACACCGGAGCCGAGGTGCACGGGCTGGACGCCTCGCCCGCCATGGTCGAGCAGGCTCGCACCAACTTCGCCGACCTGGACTTCGCGGTCGGCCGCTTCCACCAGCTGCTGCGCCCTCGGGACGCCGCCGCGTGGGGAGCGATCGTCGCGTGGTACGCGTTCGTCCACCTCGCACCGTCCGAGCTCGCCCCGACGGTGCGGACGGTCGGAGCGACGCTGCGTCCGGGCGGGGTGTTCGCGCTCGCCGTCCACGTCGGCGGCCGGATCGTGCACGCCGAGTCGCTGTTCGGCGTCCCGGTCGACCTCGACTTCGTCAAGCACGACCAGGAACAGGTGCTCGCCGCGGTCGCCGCCGCCGGCCTGGAGGTGGCCGAGTGGTACGTCCGCTCCCCCGTCCCGACCGAAGCGCAGACCGAGCGGCTGTACATCGTCGCGCGCCGTCCCGCCTGAACGACCGGGGACGGGTACCTCGGCTCGCGCGACGCCCCCGCTGGGGGGTGGCTGGCCGGCCTACAGCCCCGCGATGAAGTCGTCGATGTAGGCGCCGATCTGCGCCTGGGCCGCGTCCCGCGTGACCGTCGGGACGCCGTCGCCGGCCTGGGGTCCGTAGCGTCCGAAGAAGGCGTGGACGGAGCCGTCGACGACCTCGAGCTTCGTCCCGGCGGGCAGCTGCTTGAGCCCGGCCTCGACCTTGTCCTTCGGCGCAACCTGGTCGTTCTCGGCGCGCAGGCTCAGAGCTGCGACCTTCGCGCCGCTGAGGTCGATGCCGTCCGCCGGGTAGGACGCCATCAACACCAGCCCCGCCACCGGATACTGCGCCTGCTTTGCCTTGTCGGAGACGTACTGGCAGGCCATCACACCGCCGAGCGAGTGGCCCATGAGGACGACCTTGCGCCCAGCTCCGTACTTCGCGATCAGGGCGTCGGCCCGCCCGGAGTCGATCACGGCCAGGTCGAAGGAGAACTCCGGGATGACCGCGAGCCGGCCCAGCGCAGCCTCGCGGCGCGCCAGCCATTCGTAGGCCTGCGGCCGGACCAGCCCACCGGGATAGATGATCACCAGCGTCTTCTGCTCCGTGACCCCGGACGGCGGGCGCGCGACGATGACGCGGCCGCCGGCATCCTCGACGGTGACCTGCACCCTGGTGGTCGCGGCGCTGGAGATCGCGTCCTGGCCGACCACGAGGGGCCCGCGAACGAGGATCGGCCACGCCCAGCCGACACCGAAGCCGATCGCCGCGACGACGAGGAGACCGAGAACTCGGCGGACCGTGCGCACGTCAGCCCCGCGTCGGCCGGAAGTGCAGGCCGGCATCGGGATCGACCAGCAGCTCCTGGGCCGCGGCGATGCCGTCCACCTCGAGGACGGAGTCGGGGGCGAGACTGCGCCTGAGCAGCGCCAGGCCGACCGGGCCGAGTTCGTAGTGCCGCTCCGCAGTACCCATCCGGCCGACGACCTGGCCGCCGGCGAGCACGTCGGCGCCGATCGACGGCAGGGCGTCCGCCGTGCCGTCCAGGTGGAGCAGGGTGAGGCGGCGCGGCGGCCGGCCGAGGTTGTAGGTGCGCGCCACAGCCTCCTGGCCGGGGTAGCACCCCTTCCCCAGGGCGACGGCGGGGCCGAGGGTGCCGTCCGCGGGGTTGGCCAGCTCGTTCGGGATGGTGCGCTCATCGGTGTCGAGGAAGATCCGGGGCGTCCCGGAGGCGATCCGCACGGCCTCGCTCGCCCAGATCCCGGCGCGCACGTCGCCGAGGACGGCGTCCAGCTCCGTCCGCGGGACCACAACCGGCCCGCGTCCCGGCGCGACGGCGACCGCGTGGTCGCGGGCTTCGGAGATCTCGACCCTGGCGGCGAAGACCATCATCCGCAGCCACGCGAGCAGCGCCTCGGCGTGCCCCGGCTCGGTGTGGCACCACAGCGTCTCGCCGTCGTCGACCGCGCCGAAGACGTGCTGCAGGTGGCCCTGCGCGTTCAGGATGTAGGCGACGGTCGGCTCGCCGGGCGCGAGACCCAGCAGGGCCTGGCTGGTGATGTCGTTGAGCCAGGTCAGCCGGTCGCGACCCCCGACGGTGAAGACGGGACGGTGGGAGAAGTCGACGCCCGCACGACCCTCGATCAGGTCCCGCTGCTCGCGGAGGGGATCGCCGTAGTGCCAGACGGCCCCGGTGTCGGGGCCCTCGGCGACGCGGACGGTCACCGTCGCTCCAGCGTCGCCCAGATGAAGGGCCGGAGTTCGACGTCCTCTGTTGCGCGGTCGAAGGAGAACATGAGCTTGCCGTCGACGGTGCCGTACAGCCGGCGGCCGGCGGTGTAGGACACCTTCGCGTCCCTGGTGCGCGCGACGGCGTCGGTGATCAGGTCGATGCGTCCGGGCTGGAGCTTGCCGAACCAGATCTCGGCATAGCCGTCCGGGGAGCACATCATCACGTCGACCGTCCCGTCGGCGAGGGGACGCCAGAACCCGGTCTCCATGAACAGCGGCTTGGTCGGCTTGCCGTCCTCGTCCACCTCGAAGGCTTGGGCGAGGTAGTGCAGGAAGTCGTCACCGTTGTCGGCGAAGTCGACCTGGATCGCATAGCCGAGCTTGTCCTGCCCGGGCCACTCCTGGAAGCCCGTGCCCTCCCAGCGTCCACGCAGCCACGCCAGGCCGATCAGGGCCGGGTTCAGGTCGCTCGGGATCTCGAAGGCCATCTCACTCTCCTCGCTTGCCGCGGATCAGGGCGACGATACCCAGCCCGGCCAGCACCGCGACCAGCAGGCAGGCGATGAACAGGGTGAGCCCGGTGATCGACAGAGGGATCAGGCCGGACACCCCGACAGGATAGCCGGGGCCACTCCTCGCCCCGGTACCCGGGATGGTTGGATGAGCCCATGCGGGCGGTGGTGCAGCGGGTGAGCCGGGCGAGCGTGAGCGTCGACGCCGAAGTGGTCGGACGCATCGATCGGCCCGGGCTGATGGTGCTGCTCGGCGTCACCCACACCGATACCGATGCGGACGCCGACAAGCTCGCCGACAAGGTGTGGGGGCTGCGCATTCTCGACGGGGAGCTGTCCTGCTCCGACGTCGGCGCCCCCCTGCTCGTGATCAGCCAGTTCACCCTGTACGCCGACACCCGGAAGGGCCGTCGGCCGTCCTGGTCGAAGGCCGCGCCCGGCCCGGTCAGCGAGCCGCTGTTCGAGGCCTTCGTCGCCGCGCTCCGCCGCGCAGGGGCCGAGGTGGCCACCGGACGGTTCGGCGCGATGATGGCCGTCGAACTCGTCAACTCCGGCCCGATGACGCTGGTCGTCGACCAGCCCGTCGTGGGCTGAGAGCGCTCCGACCCCCGCCAGTCACTACAGTTCTGACCTGTAACGCGACTCTGCGTACCCGGGAGGCCCCATGGCGCAACTGCTGCTCGTCAGCAACGAGGTTGCCGGCGGCATCCCCGCGGAGCAGTCGCTGCCCATGCTCGCCCTGCTCTCCCACGAGATCCACGGTGTCGCCGCGGACACCCAGGCGCTGACCGAATCGGCCCGCTGCGACCTCGTCGTCCTCGACGGACGTGCCGACCTCGCCGGCGCCCGGATGATGGCGAAGCTGTTCCAGTCCTCCGGGTCGACCGTCCCCGTCCTGCTCGTGCTCCGCGAGAACGGCCTCGCCGCCGTCGCCGCCGACTGGGGCCTGACCGACATCGTCCTGGACACCGCCGGGCCGGCGGAGGTCGAGGCCCGGATCCGGTTGCTCGCCGCCTCCGGGGCCAACGACGGCCTGATCTCGGCGGGCGGCATCGTGATCGACGATGCGGCCTACTCCGTCCTCCTCGACGGCGAGCCTCTCGACCTGACCTACACCGAGTTCGAGTTGCTCAAGTACCTCGTCCAGCACCCCGGACGCGTCTTCAGCCGCGAGCACCTCCTCGCGGACGTGTGGGGCTACGACTACTACGGCGGCACCCGGACGGTCGACGTCCACGTCCGCCGCCTGCGCGCCAAGCTCGGGACGGAGCACGAGGCCCTGATCGGCACCGTCCGCAACGTCGGCTACCGCTTCTCACCCGACGCCGCGCGTCGCTGACACCCCGGTCGCCCACAGCGGACGCCGGCCGTGGGGGCCGCGTTACCGGCTAGCCTCGACGACGTGTGGGCCGACCAACTGACCGCTGCCGAAGGCGAAGCCGTGCTCGCGCTCGTCGCCCGCGCGACAGCGGTGGACGGCACCGCCGGCCTGAACGAGGATGCGCACTTCGCCCTGACCGACGACTCCGCCGCCCACCTCCTGCAGGAGTCGGACGGGACCCTCGTCGGGTACCTGCAGTGGCAGCCGGACCACTCCACGGCCCAACTCGTCGTCGACCCGGCGCACCGGCGTCAGGGGATCGGCTCGGACCTGCTCACCCGGCTGGAGGAGCGCACACCGCCCGCGGTGTGGGCGTTCGGCGACCTGCCTGCGGCACGGGCGTTCGCAGTGTCCCGCGGCCTGGCCCCGTCACGGGTGCTGCTGAAGATGTCGGCGACGCTCGGCGAGGTGCCGGCCCCCGAACTGCCCGAGGGCCTCACGCTCCGCGGATTCACCCCGGCCGACGCCGCAGAACTGCTGGCCGTGAACGCGGCGGCCTTCGCCGACCACCCCGAGCAGGGCGACCTCGACGCGGACGGGCTGGCCCGTCGGATGGCCGAGGACTGGTTCGACCCGGAGGGACTCATCCTCGCCTTCGACCGGGCGGGACTCGCCGGCTTCCACTGGACGAAGGCCGAGCACGGGGTGGGCGAGGTGTACGTGCTCGGCGTCCATCCCCGCGCGCAGGGCCACGGCTACGGGAGGCTGCTGCTCCAGGCGGGCCTGTCCCACCTGATCGAGGCGGGCTCGCCCACCGTCAACCTCTACGTCGACGCGGCTGACCGAATCGCGGTAAGAATGTACGAGCGCGCAGGCTTCGCCGAGGTCCATCGGGACGTCCTGTACACGCGAACCCAGGAGTAGAGATGGCCCACACCTTCCAAGAGGTCGGGATCGACGACGTGGTCGACAACCTGCCCGAGCTCCCCGGCGACCGGTACGTCGACCGGGAGTTGAGCTGGCTCGCCTTCAACGAGCGCGTGCTGGACCTCGCCCGCGACACCAAGCGCGTGCCGCTGCTGGAGCGTGCACGGTTCCTGGCGATCTTCTGCTCCAACCTGGACGAGTTCTTCATGGTCCGGGTGGCCGGCCTCAAGCGCCGCATGGCCGCAGGGGTGGCGGTCACCTCCAACTCCGGGCTGATGCCGCGCGAGCTCAACGACGCGATCCTGGGTCGTTCCCGCGAACTGGTCTCCGAGGCCTACCGCACCTTCAGCGACGAGGTCCGGCCGTCGATGGCCGCGAACGGGATCTTCATCCTGCGGTGGGACGAGCTCAACGAGGACGAGCGCGCACGGATGCACCAGCTGTTCGAGGACAGGATCTTCCCCGTCCTCACCCCGCTCGCCGTCGACCCGTCCCACCCGTTCCCCTACATCTCGGGGTTGAGCGTCAACCTGGCCGTCCTCGTCCGCAACCCCGACACCGGCGCGCGACAGTTCGCCCGGGTCAAGGTACCGACGATCCTTTCCCGCTTCGTCCCGCTGGGGAACGACCGGTTCGTCCCGCTCGAGGACGTCATCGCCCGCCACCTCGGCCAGCTGTTCTCCGGCATGGAGATCGTGGCCGCGTCCACCTTCCGCGTGACCCGCAACGAGGACGTCGAGGTCGAGGAGGACGACGCCGAGAACCTGCTGTTCGCCCTCGAGAAGGAACTGCTCCGCCGCAAGATCGGCCAGCCGCCGGTCCGCCTCGAGGTCGAGGCCGACATCGACCCGACGATGCTGGAGCTGCTCGTCAGCGAGCTGGACATCTCGGAGAAGGAGGTCTTCCGCGTCCCGAGCCCGCTGGACCTGCGCGGCCTCTTCTCGCTGGCCGACCTCGACCGCGAGGAGCTGAAGTACCCGTCGTTCCTGCCGAAGACCCACCCGGAACTCGCCCAGGTGGAGACGGCCCAGCCGGCCGACCTCTTCGCAGCGCTGAAGCGCCACGAGGTGCTGCTGCAGCACCCCTACGACTCGTTCGCCACCTCCGTCCAGCGGTTCATCGAGCAGGCAGCGGCCGACCCCGCCGTCCTGGCGATCAAGCAGACGCTGTACCGCACGTCGGGCGACAGCCCGATCATCGACGCCCTCATCGAGGCTGCGCAGGCCGGCAAGCAGGTGCTCGCCCTCGTCGAGATCAAGGCCCGCTTCGACGAGCAGGCCAACATCGCCTGGGCCCGCAAACTGGAGAAGGCCGGCTGCCACGTCGTCTACGGCATGCTCGGGCTGAAGACGCACTGCAAGCTGTCCATGGTCGTCCGGGACGAGCCGAACGGGCTGCGCCGCTACTGCCACATCGGCACCGGCAACTACAACCCGAAGACCGCCCGGCTGTACGAGGACATGGGACTGCTGACCTCGAACGCCGTGATCACCGAGGACGTCGCCAAGCTGTTCAACCACCTGTCCGGGATGGCGCAGGAGACCCGCTACAAGCGGCTGCTGGTCGCTCCCCACTCGATCCGCGCGGGGCTGATCGAATCCATCCACGCCGAGATCGCGAACCATGCGGCGGGCAAGCCGTCCGGGGTCCGGATCAAGGTGAACTCGATCGTCGACGAGGCCGTCATCGACGCCCTCTACCAGGCGTCCCGCGCCGGGGTGAAGGTGGACCTGTGGGTGCGCGGCATCTGCGCGGTGAAGGCCGGCGTCCCGGGGCTGAGCGAGAACATCCGCGTCCGCAGCATCCTGGGCCGGTTCCTCGAGCACAGCCGCCTGTACTGGTTCGCCAACGGCGGCCAGCCGCAGGTCGGCATCGGCTCGGCCGACCTCATGCACCGCAACCTCGACCGTCGCGTCGAGGTCATCGTGGGGCTCGCCAACCCGGCGCACATCGCCCAGATCGAGCACCTCTTCGAGCTCGCCTTCGATGAGGGCACCGCCTCCTGGTGGCTCGACGGGGACGCCTGGACGCAGCGGACGCTCGACGCAGCGGGCGAGCCGCTGATGGACCTGCAGGAGCACCTGATCGCGACCATGGGCCAGCGCAGGGCCAGCGACCGGTAGCAAGCGAGCAGATGACCATCAGCAAGCCGCGCCGGATCTCCGCCGCCGGAACCGTCACGTTCCGCCCGGGGACCAACGGGGTGCCGGACGTGCTGCTCGTCCACCGTCCCCGCTACGACGACTGGAGCCTGCCCAAGGGCAAGGTCGACCCCGACGAGTACCTCGTCGGCTGCGCCGTCCGCGAGACCTGGGAGGAGACGTCGGCGCGGGTGAACCTCGGCGTCCCGGTCGACCGGATCACGTACCCGGTGGGCGGTGGCCTCAAGGAGGTCTCGTACTGGCGCGCGCGGGTCACGGACGAGCGTCGGCACCGGGCGGGCAGCGAGGTCGACGAGGCCGCGTGGTTCTCCGTCCCCAAGGCACTCCGCCAGCTCAGCTACCTCGACGAGCGGGCTGTGCTCCAGAAGGCGGCGAACCTGACCGACTCCGTGCCCCTTGTGATCGTCCGCCATGCCAAGGCCATGCTGCGCTCGCACTGGACGGGACGCGACCAGGGCAGGCCGCTGGACGAGCGGGGACGCCGCCAGGCCAAGCTGCTCGTCCCCCTGCTGGACGCCTACGGGGTGAGGCGCCTGGTGTCGTCTGCGGCGGTGCGCTGCGGAAAGACGCTGCAGCCGTTCGCCAAGTCCGCCCGGCTGGACGTGGAGGGCTGGAACGCGCTCACGGAGGAGCAGGCGAAGGACGACCCGAAGGCTGTCGCGACGATGATGCGGCGGCTGGTCTCTGAGGTGACGGAGTCCGGCGTGCCGACGGCCGTGTGCGGGCACCGTCCCGTGCTGCCGGTGATGCTCGAGGCTGCGGGAGTGCCGGCGAGGTCGCTGCAGCCCGGGACGGCACTGGTCGCGCACCTCACCCCCCAGGGGCAGGTCCTCGACGTCGAGGTGCACAAGCCCCGGATCTAGCTCGGCTCGTCCCTAGCCGCCTGCCCTCGGAGGGGCCGTGCTGCTGCGGATCACGAGGGACGGGTCGAGGGTCACGTGCTCGGCTGTGCGGTTGCCGGACTCGACCACGCCCAGCAGCAGGCCGACGCTGAGGCGTCCGATCTCGTCGAAGTCCTGGCGGATCGTCGTCAGCCCGGGGGAGAAGAACTCGGCCTCGGGGTAGTCGTCGAAGCCGACCAGGCTGACGTCCTCTGGGCAGCGGAGGCCGAGCTCGTGCATCGCGTGCAGGACGCCGAGCGCCATCGAGTCGTTGGCGGCGAAGATCGCGGTGACGTCGGGATTCCGGAGCACCTCACGCGCAGCCGCGTAGCCGGACGCAGCCGACCAGTCCCCGTGCACGACCGGCGGCACCTCGGCGCCCGCGGCGTCCAGGGCTGCGCGCCAGCCGTCGACGCGCTGCACGCCCTCGTACCAGAGGTCGGGGCCCGAGATCTGCCAGACCGTGCGGTGGCCGAGACCGAGCAGGTGGTCGGTGGCCATCCGGGCGCCGAGGTGCTGGTCAACCGTCACCACGGGGTACGACCCCGGATTGCCCGCGTGGATCGCGACCATCGGGGGCAGGCCGCGCGAGGCGGTCGCAGGACGCTCGGCCTCGACCTCGGAGATCAAGGGCTGCAGCAGGATCACGCCGTCGCAGGACCGGGAGCGCAGCAGGCTGGCGCCGTGCTCGACCGCGGTGCGGTCGGGGTCGCTGAGGTGCGCGATCGTCACGGTGTAGCCGCGGTCGCGGGCGGCCAGCTCGATGCCCCGCAAGGCGGCCCGAGGACCGTAGAGCGTCGTGTCGACGGTGAGCACCCCGATGCTGTGGGACCGTCCGCTCGCCAGCCCGCGCGCCATGACGTTGGGGCGGTAGTCGAGCGAGGCCATCGCGGTCTCGACCCGCTCGCGGGTGCCGTCCGCGACCTTGTCGGGGCCGTTGATCACGCGCGAGACAGTCATCGCGGAGACGCCGGCGAGCCGGGCCACGTCGGCGACGGTCGGAGGCCGTCGCGCGTCGGCGGGGAGCTGGGCGGCCGGCATGATTGTTAGCGTATAACAAGCAACCCGACGAACCGGTCCGTCCACCGTTTCGTAACCGGAACTTCGCCGCGTGTCCCCCGGGCCGGGTTAGCGTGGCCGCAGCCGCAGGACCACGGGTGGACGAGAGCACCTGTCCCCCGACCCTTCGGCCTGGGCCGCAGTCGCTGAAGCGGGGTGCCCGGCCCCGCCGTTCACGAGGGTTCCGGACCGGACGGGCGGGCCCACAACTGGCACAGAGTTCACCGTCTGTTCACCCTCCGGTCCGGGTTCGGACAACCGGCATCTCTAGCTTGGGCTCTGCGAGCAGTCCGCTCGCACGCCGAACACGAAGGAAGATCGTGAAAATCAAGCCGATTGCCTCGGTAGCCCTGATCAGCGCGGTCGCGCTCGCATTCGCCGGATGCGCCAGCGAGGGGGGCTCCGGCCAGACCTTGACGGGCAAGGGATCCAGCGCCCAGAAGGCGGCCCAGGAGAAGTGGACCGCCGACTTCCAGACCAAGAACTCGGGCATCACCGTGAACTACTCCCCCGATGGTTCGGGTGCGGGCCGCTCGGCCTTCATCGCCGGCGCCGTCGACTTCGCCGGTTCCGACCGCCCGCTGAAGGACGACGAGATGGGCGCGGGCAAGTTCGCAGCCTGCGCCGCCGACTCCAACGCGCTCAACCTGCCCGTCTACATCTCGCCGATCGCCGTCATCTACAAGCTGGACGGCGTCAGCGACCTCCAGTTCCAGCCGTCCACCCTCGCCGGGATCTTCGCCGGCACGATCAAGACGTGGAACGACCCGGCGATCGCCAAGGACAACCCCGGCGCGAAGCTGCCCGCCACCGCCATCACCGCCGTCCACCGCGGTGACGACTCGGGCACGACCAACAACTTCACCGACACGCTGAACAAGCTCGCGCCCACGGTGTGGACGCAGGCCGCGGCCGACACCTTCCCGGCAGCGTTCGGCGGCGAGGCCGCGACGGGCACGTCGGGCGTCGTCACGGCCGTCCAGAACGGCACCGGCACCATCGGCTACGCCGACGCGTCCGCAGCGGGCAGCCTCTCCAAGGCGAGCATCCTGGTCAACGGCAAGCCGCTCCAGCCCACGGCCGACGCGGCCGCGGCGATCCTCGAGCACTCCAAGACCATCTCCGGGCGGGCCGCCAACGACCTGGCCTACAGCCTCGACCGCACCTCCGAGGGCGTCTACCCGGCGGTTCTCGTCAGCTACGCGATCGTCTGCCAGACCTACAAGGACTCCTCCAAGGCCACTCTGGTGAAGAACTACCTCGGGTACGTCGCGTCGGCCGACGGCCAGTCCGCCGCCGCGAAGGCCGCCGGTTCGGCCCCGCTGCCGACCTCGGTCCAGGCGAAGGTCAAGACTGCGCTCGACTCGGTCAAGTAACGAGGGCGACAATCGAAGGCAACCAGGGCTGGGACGGCGCCGGTGACAACACCACCGGCGCCGTCCGCTCAGCCGGAACCCGCACAACGAGCACAGACCAGGACGCGCCGATGGGCCAGCAGAGCATCACTCGCACCGCGGCGGAACCGGCTGCCCGGCCGGCGGACCCCAAGCGGGTCGGGGACCGGGTCTTCTCGGGCTTCGCCCTCGGCTCGGGCATCCTGATCCTCGTCATCCTGGCGCTGGTGGCCGCGTTCCTGCTCATCCAGGGCGCGCCCGCGCTCTTCGCCGACCCCGCCAAGCTGGTCAGCCAGGGCTACGGCGAGTTCGCGAGCTGGGTGCTGCCGTACGCCTTCGGCACCCTGTGGGCGGCCATCCTCGCGCTCATCCTGGCCGTTCCCGTCTCGATCGGGATCGCACTGTTCATCTCCCACTACGCCCCGCGCAGGCTCGCCCAGCCGATCGGCTACCTGATCGACCTGCTCGCCGCGGTGCCTTCGGTCGTGTTCGGCCTGTGGGGCGCTCTCGTGCTCGCTCCGGCCGTCCAGCCCTTGTGGGGCTGGCTCAACGCCAACCTGGGTTTCATCCCGTTGTTCTCCGGCCAGGCCTCCGGCACCGGACGGACGATCCTCACCGCGGCGATCGTGCTGGCCGTGATGGTCCTGCCGATCATCACCAGCCTGTGCCGTGAGGTGTTCCTGCAGGCGCCGAAGCTCCACGAGGAAGCGGCCCTTGCCCTCGGCGCGACCCACTGGGAGATGATCAAGATGGCCGTTCTCCCGTTCGCCCGGCCCGGCATCATCGCCGCCGTCATGCTCGGACTGGGCCGGGCCCTCGGCGAGACGATGGCCGTCACGATGGTGCTCTCCGGCGGGCGCAACATCACGTTCCAGCTGCTCACCAGCGAGAACCCCAACACCATCGCCGCGACCATCGCCCAGAACTTCCCTGAGGCGTTCGGGCTCAAGGTGAACCAGCTGATCGCCGCCGGCCTCGTGCTGTTCGTCATCACCCTGGCCGTGAACCTGGTCGCCCGCTGGATCGTCTCCCGCCGCGCCGCCTTCTCAGGAGCCAACTGATGACAACGCTCAGCCAGGCACTCGCCCCGGGCCAGCTGACCTCCGGCCGGCTGCCGAAGTTCGTCCTGCCGACCGCTCTGATCGGCTCGGCCGCCGTCGCGTTCGCCGTTTCGGTGCTGGCGGCCGGCGGCAATGTCGCGGTGGCCGTCATCCTGGCCTACCTGCTGTTCCTCGTCGTGATGGAGATCGCGGCGCGGGTCGTTGAGGGCGCCCGTCAGGCGGCCGACCACCGTGCCCGGCACCTGATCGTCGGCGCGTTCATCCTCGCCCTCATCCCGCTGCTGTCGGTGTCGTGGGAAGCGGCCAGCAAGGGCCTGGCCCGCTTCGACCTCGAGTTCTTCGGCCGGTCGATGCGCAACGTCGTCGGCGAGGGCGGCGGCGCGCTGCACGCGATCTACGGCACGCTGTGGGTCACCGGGCTGGCCGCCCTGATCTCCGTCCCGATCGGGCTGATGACCGCCATCTACCTGGCCGAGTACGGCAACCGTGGACGGCTGGCGAGCTCCATCACCTTCTTCGTCGACGTCATGACCGGCGTGCCGTCCATCGTGGCGGGCCTGTTCGCCTACTCGGTGATGACGCTGGTCCTCGGCCCGGGCGCCTTCTTCGGCTTCAGCGGCTCGATCGCCCTGTCGGTGCTCATGATCCCGGTGGTCGTCCGGTCGTGCGAGGAGTTGCTGCGGCTGGTGCCGAACGAACTGCGCGAAGCGGCCTACGCGCTCGGGGTGCCGAAGTGGGTGACCATCGTGAAGGTGGTCGTCCCCACCGCCATCTCGGGGATCGTGTCCGGCGTCATCCTGGCCGTCGCCCGCGTCATCGGCGAGACCGCCCCCCTGCTGATCGCGGCCGGCTTCACCGCGTCCATCAACAACAACCCGTTCGGCAACCCGATGATGACCCTGCCCGTGTTCGTCTACGACTCCTACGCCCACCCCGGCGTGGACGTGAACGCGTACTGGGACCGAGCGTGGGCCGGCGCTCTCACCCTGATCCTGATCGTGATGCTGCTGAACCTGGCCGGTCGCCTGATCGCCCGCCGCTTCGCCCCCCGAGTCGGGCGCTGACAAGGAGAAACCTGATGTCGAAGAGGATCGAGGTCACCGACCTCAACGTCTACTACGGCGACTTCCGCGCCGTGGAGGACGTGACCATGGCCATCGAGCCCAAGTCGATCACGGCCTTCATCGGCCCGTCCGGCTGCGGCAAGTCGACCTTCCTGCGCACCCTCAACCGGATGCATGAGGTGATCCCGGGTGCGCACGTCGAGGGCGAGGTCCTGCTGGACGGGGAGAACCTCTACGGACCCGGCGTCGACCCGGTGCGCGTGCGTCGGCAGGTGGGCATGGTCTTCCAGCGGCCCAACCCGTTCCCGACGATGTCGATCAAGGAGAACGTGCTCGCCGGCATCAACCTCAACAACAGGCGGCTGCCGTCCTCGGAGAAGGACGCTCTCGCCGAGCACGCACTCAAGGGCGCCAACCTGTGGGACGAGGTCAAGAACCGGCTCGACCTGCCCGGTTCGGGGCTGTCCGGCGGCCAGCAGCAGCGCCTGTGCATCGCGCGCGCGATCGCCATGGAGCCGCAGGTGCTGCTCATGGACGAGCCCTGCTCCGCCCTCGACCCGATCTCGACGCTGGCGATCGAGGACCTGATGGCGAAGCTGAAGGAGGAGTACACGATCGTGATCGTGACCCACAACATGCAGCAGGCCGCCCGCATCTCCGACGTGACCGCGTTCTTCAACATCGCCGGAACGGGATCGCCGGGCAGGCTCATCGAGGCCGGCGCGACCGAGAAGATCTTCTCCGCTCCCGATGTGAAGGCAACCGAGGACTACATCTCCGGCCGCTTCGGGTAGGCCGCCGTCCACCGCTCGGCCCGGCCCCCGCCCATGCCGTCCGCTCGTCCGCAGACGCCCCCGACCTTCACGGAGGCCCCCGAAACTCCGCGGGCGTCTGTGAGTTCCGGGGGCGTCCGCGGCCGGCGGGGCGCCTCGGGACGGGAGCAGGGACGCACAGGTTCGGGCTGGGTCGCCCGGCTAGTATCGGCGACGTGAGCAACCCCGGCTGGTATCCGGATCCCGGTGGACAACCGGGCAAGTTCCGGTACTGGGACGGCGCTGCCTGGTCGGCGCGGCTGACGTCCAACCCGCAGGACGACCCCCCGGGCGCCGGCGAAGGCCCGGCCGTTGCGCCGCCGCCCGCAGCGGGCCGCTCGAACCGCACCTGGTGGGTGATCGCCCTGGCCGCCCTGGTCGCGGTCGGCGTGGTGATCTGGCTGGTCGTGAGATTCCTTCCCCAAGCGGTCGGTGTGGACAACCCCTGGGACGCCCCGGGAGGGCATTCCAGCGCGAGCCTGTGCACAGCGGGGGTCCAGAACAGCACCGCCGAGGCGCAGACGACGGTGGACGGACGGCTCACGGCCGGCCACCTCTCGTTCCCGCTCTTCGGCGACCCGTGGGACTCCCCCGAGGGCGACAACCGCGTCCCGTTCGGCACCTACGCGGTGATGCAGGAGTCGCTCGACCAGGCCGACTACGACGGCACCCAGGGCCACAACTGGGTGTCCAGCATGCTGCTCTCGGACCTCATCTCCGGGGACGGCTTCGCCAACTCCAAGGCCGCCGCCGAGACCGTGATGAAGTGCGTCCTCGGCCTCTACTACGGCGACTACCAGGTGCAACGCAGCGACATCAGCGCGGGCGCGCACACCGTGGACGGCCATGACGGCTGGCTGATCGAGTCCCAGCTCAGCTTCGACATCCCCGGGCTGACGGCGACGGGCGAACGCGTCCTGCTGCTCGTCGTGCAGACCGACACCGATTCGTTCGGGCTCTTCTACGCCTCGGTGCCGAACACACGTCCCGACCGGCTGGTGGACGCACGCAAGGCCTTGTCGGAACTCCGGGTCGAGAAGTAGGCCGCAGGGCCTGGGTACCTGACCACAGGGACGGCCACCCACAAGCCACGAACGAGGGAAGGAAGCGCAATGAGCGAGCAGGGACAAGCGGACATCGGGGTGGCGGGCCTGGCGGTGATGGGGTCGAACCTGGCCCGGAACCTCGCCCGCAACGGCTACCGGGTGGCCCTCTACAACCGCACGGTCCAACGAACGCGGGAGCTCGTCGCAGCCCACGGCAGCGAGGGCACGTTCGTCCCGTCGACCACGGTCGAGGAGTTCGTCGCGTCCCTGCGGCGACCCCGGACGGTCCTGATCATGGTGAAGGCGGGTGCGGCCACCGACGCGGTGATCAGCGAGCTGGCCGACCACCTGGAGCCCGGGGACATCATCGTCGACGGCGGCAACACCCACTTCCCCGACACGATCGCGCGCGAGGCGGCGCTGCGCGAACGCGGCCTGCACTTCGTCGGCACGGGCGTCTCCGGCGGCGAGGAGGGCGCACTCACCGGGCCGTCGATCATGCCCGGCGGCACCCGTGAGGCGTACGCGACCCTCGGCCCGATGCTGGAGAAGATCTCCGCCCACGTGGACGGTGAGCCGTGCTGCACCTACATCGGCCCGGACGGTGCGGGGCACTACGTGAAGATGGTGCACAACGGCATCGAGTATGCCGACATGCAGCTCATCGCAGAGGCGTACCAGTTGCTGCGGTCCCGGCTCGGCGTCTCGGCCGCCGAAGCCTCCGAGATCTTCGCCACCTGGAACACCGGCGAGCTCGAGAGCTACCTGATCGAGATCACGGCCACCGTGCTGGCCAAGACCGATCCGGTCACCGGCGGAGCGCTCGTCGACCTCGTCGCCGACCAGGCCGAGCAGAAGGGCACGGGCCGCTGGACAGTGCAGTCGGCCCTCGATCTCGGCGTCCCGATCACAGGCATCGCGGAGGCCACCTTCGCCCGCGCACTGTCCGGCTCGGTCGCGCAGCGGACGGCCGCCCGCAGCGCAGGGCTCGCCGGCGGCGAGGCACCCGCCCCGGTCACCGACCGGGACGCGTTCATCTCCGACGTCGCCTCGGCCCTGTACGCCTCCAAGATCGTCGCGTACTCCCAGGGATTCGACCAGATCGCCGCTGCGTCCGCCGAGTACGGGTGGGACATCGACCGTGGAGCCTGCGCGCGCATCTGGCGGGGCGGCTGCATCATCCGCGCCCGCTTCCTCGACCGGATCACCGACGCCTACCGACGCGAGCCGGGCCTGCCGCTGCTGATCGGCGACCCGTACTTCGCACAGGCCGTCTCCGCCGCGGCCCCCGCATGGCGCCGGGTGGTGGCGGACGCGGTCGCCTCGGGCGTCCCCGTGCCGACCTTCTCGTCCTCGCTGGCCTACTTCGACGCCGTCCGGGCCGAGCGGCTGCCGGCCGCGCTGATCCAGCTGCAGCGGGACTTCTTCGGCGCCCACACCTTCCGCCGGACCGACGGCGAGGGCACGTTCCACATCGAGTGGTCCGGGGACGGCTCGCAGACCCGGCTGGACTCCTGAGCGTGGACCAGCTCCGCCACCACGTCGTGATGGGCGTGGCCGGGTGCGGGAAGACCACGGTCGGCGAGGCCCTTGCCGCGACGCTCGGCGTCCCGTTCGCGGACGCCGACGACTTCCACAGCGCAGCGGCGAGGGCTTCCATGGCGGCCGGAATCCCACTGACCGACGCCGACCGGTGGCCCTGGCTGGAGCGCCTCGTCGCCTGGCTCGACGAGCACCAGTCCGGCAGCGTGCTCGCCTGCTCGGCGCTGCGACGCACCTACCGCGACCGGCTGCGGACGGCCTCGGCGCCGGTCGTGTTCGCCGAGCTCGACGTCGCACCCGCCGTCCTGCGCGAGCGGATGGCGCAGCGGGTCGGGCACTACATGCCCGTGGCCCTGCTGGAGTCCCAGCTCGCCACCCTCGAGCCGCTGGCGGCCGACGAGGGCGTCCGCCTCGACGGCACGCTGCCCGTCCCGGACCTCGTCACGGCGATCCTCGAAGCCGACTGACCCGTCTCAGCCGCGGCCGGCCGGCGGCGGCGCGACCGTCCCGCGGGCGACGAGCTCGACACCGAGCCGCGACACGTCCGTCGCCGGCCCGCCGTCGATCATCCCGAGCAGGGTCCGGACGGCTGCCTCGGCCTTCGCCGGGATGTCCTGGCGGACCGTGGTCAGGGACGGGGTGACGTAGCGGGCCTCGGGCAGGTCGTCGAAGCCGACCAGCGACACCTCGGCAGGCACCGCGATCCCCGACTCCAGCAGGCCCTTCAACACCCCGATCGCGATCACGTCCGCCGTGGCGAAGATGCCGGTCGGCCGGTCGCCGCGTTCGGCGAGCCGCCGCCCGAGCGCGACACCGTCGTCGAAGAACGGCTCGCAATCGAGCAGCTCGAGACTGTCGGCGCCGAGACCGGCGGCGGTCACGGCGGCTTGGAACCCGGCATAGCGCTGGTGGAGGACACCGGGCTGGTCGACGCCGGGTGCGACCAGGGCGAGGCGTCGGTGACCCGCCTCGATCAGGTGCCGGCCAGCCAGCTCGCCGCCGGTGAAGTCGTCGATGCCGACGCCATGGATGTCGGGCGAGGTCGAGTAGTTGTCAACGAAGACCAGCGGCATCCGGAGCATGGCCTGGAGTTCGTCGGCCTCCGACGTGAAGGTGCCCAGGATGATCGCGCCGTCGACGCGCCAGCTGCGCAGTTCGGCTGCGGTCACGACGACCTCGTCTGCCGAGCGGAGCATCAGGTACCGACGGGCCTCGGTCAGCCTGCGCTCCACCTCGTCCAGGAAGATCGAGTCGTGCGGGCTCGGCTGGCGACGTCCGGTCTTGCCCGCGTGGAGGAGGGCGACGATGTTCGACCGGTTGGCCGACAGCGCGGTGGCGGGCCCGTTCGGGACGAACCCGTGGCGTCGCATGATGGCCTGGACGCGCTCGGCAGTCGCCGCGGAGACCCGACCGGTGTGCCCGTTGATGACGTTGGAGACCGTCTGGGCGCTGACCCCGGCCTCTGCAGCGATGTCGCGGATCGTCGTCATCTGAGCACCTCCCTGCCCGCGGCCGCGAGGCGACTCTAGCAAGCGCACCGCGCGCGGTACACGGATCGTAACGATTCGGTCACGGAAACGTCAGACCTTGACCGGTCCACCTTCACGTGGCTACGGTTCACATTGACCGGTAAACCTACCATTCACCGCACTCGATGAGGAGTGGCATGACCACCTCGACCGCCCTCGTGGCGAGCCCGACGAAGCCCGGCGGCGACCCGCTGTGGTGGCGGCACGCGGTGATCTACCAGGTGTATCCCCGCAGCTTCGCCGACAGCGACGGCGACGGCATCGGCGATCTCGCGGGCGTCCGCGCCTCGCTGGGCTACCTGCGGGCACTGGGGGTGGACGCACTGTGGTTCACCCCGTGGTACGCGTCGCCCTGGGTCGACGGCGGCTACGACGTCGCCGACTACCGCGCGATCCATCCCGACCTGGGTACGCTCGCGGACGCGGAGGCGCTGATCGCGGACGCACGCGCCCTCGGGATCCGGACGGTGATCGACATCGTCCCCAACCACGTCTCGTCCGCCCACCCGTGGTTCGTCGAGGCCCTCCGCTCCGCTCCCGGGTCCCCCGCCAGGGACCGGTTCTGGTTCCGCCCCGGCAACGGCGCCACCGGAGAACTCGCCCCGACCGGGTGGGTCTCGGACTTCCGTGGCGGAACCTGGACCCGGACGACCGGGGCCGACGGACGCCCGGGCGAGTGGTACCTGCACCTGTTCACCCCCGAGCAGCCCGACCTGAACTGGAACAGCCCGGACGTCCGGGCAGAGCACGAGGCCGTGCTCCGGTTCTGGTTCGACCGTGGGGTCGCGGGCGTCCGGATCGACTCGGCAGCGTTGCTGGTCAAGGATCCCCTGCTGCCCGAACTCGGCGCGGCGGAGCGGCATCCGTACGTCGACCAGGACGGCGTCCACGGCATCTACCGGTCGTGGAGGTCTCTGGCCGACTCGTACCCGGAGCCGAAGCTCCTTGTCGGAGAGGTCTGGCTGGAGGACATGGGACGCTTCGCGAACTACCTGCGCCCCGACGAGCTCCACACCGCGTTCAACTTCGACTTCATGGCGCGGGCGTGGGACGCGGCCGAACTCCGGGCGTCCATCGACGTGACGCTGGCCGGCCATCGCCCCGTGGCCGCCACCCCGACCTGGGTCCTGTCGAACCACGACGTGACCCGTCCGGTCACCCGCTACGGTCGCACCGACACGTCCTTCGGGTTCGCGGCCAAGCGCTTCGGCATCGCCAGCGACGAGGCGCTCGGCACCCGCCGGGCGCGTGCCGCCGCCCTCCTCACGGCCGCCCTGCCCGGATCGCTCTACCTCTACCAGGGCGACGAGCTGGGCCTGCCGGAGGTGGAACTGGAGCCCGGCCGGATCACCGACCCGATGCACTTCCGCTCCGGCGGCGTCGATCCGGGACGCGAGGGCTGCCGGGTGCCCCTGCCCTGGACGCCCGAGGGGGCGAGCCACGGCTTCAGCCCGGACGGCGTCGAGCCGTGGCTCCCCCAGCCCCGTTCCTGGGACCGGCTCTGCGTCACCGAGCAGCAACGGGATCCCCGCTCGATGCTCAACCTCTACCGCACGGCCCTGGCCCTGCGGCGCACCGAGCCAGCCCTGCGGACCGGCGACTTCGCCTGGATCGCCGACGGGCTCGAGGGCACCACGCTCGCCTTCCGCAGGGGGACACCGGGGACCGGCGAACTCGAGTGCATCGTCAACTTCTCCGACACCTCCATCGACATCCCGCCGGATCGCGAACTGGTCCTCGCCAGTGACCCGGAAACACACCACGAAGTCGGGCCCGACGTCGCTGTCTGGCTGCGTCCCATCGAGAAATCCACCACCAACGGAGAGAAAGAGAAATGAACCCATACAAACGGGGGCTCGCCCTCGGCATCGCCGCCGCCATCGGCGCGATCAGCTTCAGCGCATGCGCGGGCACCCCGACCCCGGCAGCCACGACAGCGGCGACGTCCGCCGGCCCGGTCAAGATCAGCGTCGTCTCGCTGCTGCCCGGCTCCGAGCAGGCGGCGATCGACGCGTTCAACGCCCAGGTCAAGGAGTTCGAGGCTGCCAACCCCGGAATCACGATCGAGCCGCAGGAGTACGAGTGGAAGGCCACGACGTTCGCCGCCCAGCTCGCCGGTGGCACCCTGCCCGACGTGTTCGAGATCCCGTTCACCGATGCGAAGACGCTCATCCAGAACCAGCAGATCGCCAACCTGGATGCCCAGTTCAAGACCCTGCCCTACGCCGACAAGTTCAACGAGAACATCCTCAACGCCGGCAAGGGTGAGGACGGGCAGGTCTACGCCATCCCCGCCAAGAACGTCTACGGCGTCGGACTGCACTACAACCGCACCCTGTTCGCCAAGGCGGGGCTGGACCCCAACACCGCACCCAGGACGTGGGACGAGATCCGCGCCGACGCGAAGAAGATCGCCGACGCGGTTCCCGGCGTCGCCGGCTACATGCAGATGACGCAGAACGCGACCGGCGGCTGGCAGCTCGTGGCCAACACCTACGCGCACGGCGGACGCGTGCAGACGGCCAACGCCGACGGCACCTTCACCTCCACGCTCAACAACGACGGCACCAAGGCCGCGCTGCAGATGCTGAAGGACATGCGCTGGACCGACAACTCGATGGGCTCCAACTTCATGTTCGACTGGAGCTCGATCAACCAGGCGTTCGCCGCGGGCAAGGTGGCCATGTACACCTCGGGCTCCGACGTCTACACCTCGCTGGTCCAGACGAACGGTGTGAAGGCCGACATGTACGGCCTGGGCGCCATGCCCCAGACCGACAGCCCGGACGCCGGCGTGCTGACCGGCGGCACCATGGCCGCGATGATGGCCGACGCCACCGATGCCCAGAAGGACGCGGCGATCAAGTGGATCGACTTCTTCTACCTCCGCAAGCTCGTCGACCCCGAGCGCGCCACGGCCGACGCCAAGACGCTCTCCGCCAACAAGCAGCCGGTGGGAACCCCCGTCCTGCCGATGTTCAACCGGGCGCAGTGGGAGCAGAACCAGACCTGGATCAAGGACTACATCAACGTCCCGCTCGACCACATGACCGGCTACACCGACACGATGTTCGACCTCAAGCTGGTCGGAGAGCCGTCGCGGGGGACCCAGGAGATCTACAAGCTGCTCGACACCGTCACGCAGACCGTCCTGACCAAGAAGGACGCCGACATCGACGCACTGCTGACCAAGGCCAACACCCAGGCCCAGGCGCTGCTCGACCAGGGCTGACCGGCCGGCCGGGGCCGTCCGCGCGGACGGCCCCGGCACCCCTTCTTCGAACGAGGAGCCTCGATGACCACCACCATCGCGCCGGACGTCGCCCCCGCGTCCCAGGCCGAGCCCGTGACCGCGTCCCGCAGCCGGAGCCTCACCCGGTGGGTCCGGGGCGGCGGAATCAGCACCCTGGTGTTCGCGCTGCCCATGCTGGTGATCTTCGGCGTCTTCTCGTGGCTGCCCATCCTCAACTCGGTGGTGATGAGCTTCCAGAAGACCAACCTGGTGGCCGCCCCGAAGTGGGTGGGCTGGGCCAACTTCGCCTACGTCCTGAACGACCCGCTGCTGCCGACGGCGATCGCGAACACCCTGTGGTTCGCCGTGCTCGCGCTCGTGATCGGCTACCCGCTGCCCCTCGTGGTCGCGGTGCTGATGAGCGAGGCACGACGCTTCCGCGGCCTGTACTCGGCGCTGGCCTACCTGCCCGTGGTGGTGCCCCCGGTCGTCTCGGTCCTGCTCTGGAAGTTCTTCTACGACGCCGGCCCGACCGGGGTCTTCAACACGATCCTCGGCTGGGTCGGGCTCGGCCCGTTCCCGTGGATCCAGGACGCCGACTGGGCGATGCCGTCCCTGGTGCTGGCCGCGACCTGGGCCGGCGCCGGCGGCACGATCATCATCTACCTGGCCGCCCTCACCAGCGTCCCAGCCGAGCTGTACGAGGCTGCCGAGATCGACGGGGCCGGCCTGTGGCACAAGATCTGGCACGTCACCCTCCCGCAGCTGCGCGGGGTGCTGTTCATCACCCTCATCCTGCAGGTCATCGCGACCGCGCAGGTCTTCCTCGAGCCGTACCTGTTCACCAACGGCGGCCCCGCCGACGCCACCCTGACCATCCTGCTGCTCATCTACAACTACGCGTTCGCCAACAGCCTCGGCGGCAACTACGGCGCCGCTACCGCGCTGTCGCTGATGCTCGCGATCGTCCTGGCGATCCTGTCGATCGTCTACTTCCGGCTCACCCGATCCTGGAGCGACTCATGACAACCACAGCCCCCGACCTGCGGACGGGCACCACCGGGACGACTCGCCGGGTGCGAGGGCCGAAGGACCGGGCGCGGGACCGCGGAGCGGTCTCCCCCGCCGACTGGCGTCGCCCCGGCGTCCGGCTCGGCCTGGGTGGGTCCCACCTGGCGCTGCTGGCCCTGCTGGTGGTTGCCGGGCTGGGTCCGATGCTGATGCTGGCGCGCTTCGCCGTCACGCCCACCTCGGACATCCTGATGACCCCGATGGCGGTCTTCCCCAACGGCGTCGCCTGGGACAACCTCGACCAGGCCTGGAACCGCGTCCACATCGACCGGTACTTCGCCAACACCGTCCTGCTCGCTTGCGGGTCGTGGCTGGTGCAGGTCGTCGTCGCAACGACCGGTGGCTACGTGCTGTCGGTCCTGCGTCCGGCGTACGGCAGGGCGCTGCAGTGGCTGGTCCTGGCGACGATGTTCGTGCCGTCCGTCGTGCTGCTCGTGCCGCTGTACCTGGTGATCCTGCACCCGCCGCTGCTGGGCCAGTCGCTGCTCAACAGCTTCTGGGCGGTCTGGCTGCCGTCGGGAGCGAGCGCGTTCAACGTCCTGCTCGTGACCCGCTTCTTCGACAGCCTGCCGCGGGAGGTGTTCGAGGCTGCCCGGGTGGACGGCGCGGGCAACGTCCAGCTGTTCACGCGCGTCGTCCTTCCGATGTCCCGGCCGATCATCGGCGTGGTCTCGGTCTTCGCGATCATCGCCAGCTGGAAGGACTTCCTGTGGCCCCTCCTCGTGCTGCGCAGGCCGGAGATCCAGCCGCTGTCCGTCCGGCTGCCGGCCATCGCGGGGACCACGGACCTCGGCGTCCTGATGGCCGCGCTGGCCATCGCCACGCTCATCCCGGTCGCCCTGTTCCTTGTCTTCCAGAACATGTTCCTCAACGGCGCGGGGCTGAGCGGGGCCGTGAAGGGCTGAGCACGCGCGCGGGCCACCGTCGCTCCGGGCGACCTCCGGCCGGAATCCGGCACGATCCGGCCGAAACCCGCTCGACGGAGTCCCGGTGGGCGGGAATCGAGCCGAATTCCGGCCGCACAGCTCGGCGCGGCCCTCGCCTCGCCGGCGCGCGGGCGGCTCCGGTCAGCCGCAGGTGACCAGTCCGAGGCTCTCCTTGAGCTGGAGCACCCGGGCGACGGCAGCGGTCATCTTCCGGGAGAAGGCCTGGTCCGCCTTCGCGTGGCTGATCAGGCCAGACGTCAGGCTGGAAGCGAGGGACGGCGCGACGGTCAGGGCGATGTCGCCGCCGGCCGCGACGAGCCGATAGGCGCGCTGCTTCGCCGGGACCTTCTTCACGGCGGCGGCCGCGCCCAGGTCGTCGCTGATCACCACGCCGGTGTAGCCCCACCCGCGCAGGATGCCGATCACCGTGGGCGAGAACATCGCGATGTTCCCCGCGTCGATCCGCCGATAGGTCGCCGAGGAGACCATGATCGCGCCGGTCCGTGCTGTGGCCGCATCGTGGAACGGCCTCAGCAGCGCGCTCGCGGCCGTCGTGGTGGTGTCGACGACGGTGGCGGTGAAGTCGGTGTTGCCCTTCACCGCGCCGAGCCCCGGGAAGTGCTTGACGGCCGACTCCACACCCGCGGCCTTCATCCCTGCCCGGAAGGCTGCGACCTTGGCCGACACCTTCGCCGGATCGGAGCCGTAGCCGCGGCCGAGCCGCGCGATGGGACGGTTCGCAGCCACGTTCCCTGCGGGCACGACATCGGCGACCGGTGCGAGGTCGAGCCTGACCCCGGCCCTGGCCAGGGACGTCCCCCAGCCGGTTGCCGCCTTCGTCAGGGCAGCGTCCGACAGCCGCGCCTGCTTCGCGGCGGACGGGATCGTGGCGAAGCCGGCACCCTTCAGCCGCTGAACCAGGCCGCCCTCCTGGTCGGCCGAGACCAGCATGCCGGTGTCGCCGCCGAGCTTGCGCAGGGACGCCGTGAGCTTGGCCACGCCCTTCACACCGCCGGGGGTGCCGCCCATCAGGATCACCGAGCCGGCCATGGTGGTCGTGATGGCCGAGCGTTCGGACGCGTCCAGGCTTCCGCTGACGCCGACCATGACCAGCTGGCCCGCGCGGGCCTTCAGGCTCAGACTGCCGGCCATCGCCAGGCAGGGCGCGATCGGGTCGGTGGTCGCGGTGGGCTGCGGCTCGGCGGATGCACTCGTCGCGGCCGGGACGGAGGTCCCGGCGGCGGCCGACGCCGTCGACGTGGGCGGCGCCTGCAGCGCACAGCCCGCGAGCAGCAGGCAGGTCAGTGCGGCCAGCGGGCGCATCAGGCGGCCGTCGCGTCCAGGACGGCGTTCTCGACGACCTCCGTGAGCGCCGGGTGGATCCAGTACTGGCCGCGCGTCAGCTCGGCAGCGGTGAGACCGAAGGTCAGCCCTTGAATCAGCGGTTGAATCAGGATGGATGCATCGGGTCCGATGATGTGGCCACCCAACAGCCGTCCGCTCCCCCGCTCGACGAGCACCTTCGCGAAGTGGCCCTCGTCCTCCATGGCCCAGCCGTAGGCGACGTCCGCGTAGTCGCGGACGCCGACGCTGTAATCGAGGCCGCGCTCGGCGCACTCGTCCTCGGTCAGCCCCACCGAGGCGACCTGCGGCCCGCTGAACACGGCGTGCGGGACGAACCGGTGGTCGGAGGCGATCAGGTCGTGCGGGTGGACGAGGTTGTGCTTGACCACCCGGGCCTCGTGATTGGCGACGTGCTTGAGCTGCCAGGGGGAGCAGATGTCGCCGAGGGCGAAGATGCCCTCCGCCGTCGTCCGCTGGAACTCGTCGACCTTCACCCGGCCGCTGGCCTCGTCCACCTCGACGCCGGTGCGGTGCAGGTCGAGCGTGTCCCCGTTGGGGATGCGTCCGGTTGCCACCAGGAGGTGCTCGGCGGCGAAGGAGTACTCGACGCCGTCGTCGTCGATCGTGCCGACCTCGAGCCCGTACTGGGTGCCTTCGACCGCAGCCAGGTGCTGGCCGAGTCGCAGCACGACCCTCTTGCTGAGCAGGTTGGTGAACCGGTCGGAGATGTCGTGGTCGGCGGTCCGGAGCAGGCGACTCCCCCGGTGCAGGACGGTGACCTGCGTCCCGAAGGACGCGAAGACGTGGGCGAACTCGGCCGCGACCACCCCACCGCCGACGATGATCAGAGACCTGGGCAGCTTTGGCAGCCGCATGATGTCGTCGGAGGTGTGGACGCGGTCGGCCAGGGACGGATCGGCCAGGCCGGGCACGTCCGGGATCCGGGGACGGGAGCCCGCCGCGAGCACGAAGCGATCGGCCGTGATCCGCTCGGTGCCCACCTGCAGGGTCATCGGCGCGACGAAGCGGGCCTGTTCGCGGAAGAGGGCCACGTTCTCCTGGCCCGCGCGGTATTCCTCCCCGGACTGGGCGATCGGATCGATCCGGGAGAAGATGCGGTCGCGGACAGCGTCCCAGTCGACCCGGACGTCACCCACAGTGACACCGAGACGGCCGGCGGCACGGGCGGCCTCGGCGAGGTCCGCCGGGTGGACGAACATCTTGGTGGGGATGCAGCCGACGTTGAGGCAGGTGCCGCCGAACCACTTCTGGCCGTCAACGATTGCGCAGCGCCAGTCGGCCAGACGCTTGGTGATGACCGTGTTGCCGCTGCCGGATCCGATCACGCACAGGTCGAAGTCAGCCATGTGCCGATTGTTCCATGCGCTCACCACCGTCCGGTGAACGAGGGGCTGTCGGCGTCCGCACACCCGGCACGTGGGGACGGTTCCTTCGTGCCACCCTGGACGATGCCCGCATACCCGGCACGTGGGGACGGTTCCTTCGTGCCACCCTGGACGATGCCACGGACACCCGGCACGTGAGAACCGTCCCCACGTGCCACGGATCTCCGGAACTACCGGACGGCCGTCACAGGCCGCCGTACGCGTGCAGGCCGGTGGTCAGCAGGTTGATGCCGACGAAGTTGAACCAGAAGCTGAACACGCCGACCAGAGCCAACCAGGCCGCCCGCTGCCCCTTCCAGCCGACCGTGGTGCGGGCGTGGAGGTAGGCGGCGTAGATGATCCAGGTCACCAGCGACCAGGTCTCCTTCGGGTCCCAGTTCCAGAAGCTGCCCCAGGCGTACTGCGCCCAGATGGCGCCGGCCGCAATGGTGAACGTCCACAGCGGGAAGGCGAAGGCGTGGAACCGGAAGCTGATCCGGTCCAGCGTGTCGACATCGGGGAGCCGGGACAGCGAGCCGGAGACCCGGCCGCGCTCGACGGCCCGCGACTTGACCAGGTAGAGCCCGGCAGCGATCGCACCCACGTTGAACGCAGCCCCCGCAATCGCAGCGGCGATGATGTGGATGACGAACCACACCGAGTGCAGGGCCGGCATCAGCTCGGAGACGTCGACGTAGAACACCGTCACGGCGAGGCCCTGGCCGATCACCAGCAGCAGGGTCACCGGAAGTCCCAGCCAGCGCATCCCGAAGCGCATCGCGAGCACGACGAACGCGATCGCAACGAACGCCAGAGATGTCGTGATGAACTCGTACATGTTGCCCCAGGGGGCCCTGCCCGCGGCGATGCCGCGAAGCACCACCCCGGCCAGATGGGTGCCCAACGCGATGACGGTCACGCCGAGGGCGGCCCGTCCGAGCATCTCCGAGCGGGACGCCCGGGCCGACTCGACCGGTTCGGGCTCGGCCGACGGCTCGAACCCGGAACCGACCGCCACCAGCTCACGCACCGGTCGCGCGCTGCGTGCGGCAGCCCACTCCGCACCGAAGATCGCCACCGCGAGCAGGTAGAGCACCACCGAGGTGACCATGGCCAGACTCGAGTAGTAGGCGATCACGTGTCCTCCCGTCCCGGTGCAACGGCCGCGACCAGCGCGGCCACCTCGTCGGCCAGCCCGCCGCGGCCCTCGACCCGGTCGAGGCCGGCGAACTCCAGGCGCTGCCCGGACACTGGCTCCCCCCCGACGGTATCGCCCCGCTCGCCGTCGGTCCCGTCCGCGTCGTCATCGCTGGGCACAACTCCCACCAGCCGGACGAAGAGCCGACGTGGCCGCACCGAGAGGGAGACGGCCATGCCGAGCACCGCGAGCATCACCGAGACCAGCACCAGCCAGCCGCCGGGGGTGTCGGAGATCTGCAGCTTCGTCCAGCGCTTCCAGCCGTCGAGCGTGATCGAGCCCTTGCCGTCCGGCAGGACCAGACTCGATCCCACGGCGAGGTCCTCGGTCACCGGCTGGTCGCCGTTCATCAGTTGGGTGAGACCGGTCTTGTCCAGGCTGTAGACGTTCTCGGGGATGCCCGTCTCCTGCTTGGGCGCGCCGGCCCAGGCGTTGACGAGCAGGCGCGGGTTCAGTGCGTCCGGGAAGATCGAGACCATGCCGATGCGGGAGGTGTCGGCTGTCGGCAGGAAGACGCCCTCGAAGGCGAGTCGCTCAGGTCGCGCGTCCGGCGCCTTGATCACGCCGTCGGAGCGGAAGTTCGCGTCCAGCGGGACGAAGACGACCGGGCCGGAGAACGCCACGTTCCCCTGCCCGTCGCGGACGGTGACGACCGGCGCGTACCCGTGCCCGAGCAGGTGGACGGAGTCGCCGCCGATCTGCAGCGGGGCGTTGACCTCGAGCCTGGCCGGACGGCTCGAGCCGTCGGGGGTCGTGACCGTGACGGACGCGTCGAACTCCCTGGCTGCGCCGGTCTGGGTCGGGCCGGTCTCGAACCGGACGCGGAAGTCGTCGAGCCGTACGGTGAAGGGGCTCAGCCACGAGGTGTTGAACGCGGCGCCGGAGCCGAACTCGTCGTACTGGCTGATCGTGTTGGAGAACGCCTGGCCCTCCACGACGATCGCGGTGCCCTTGAAGCTGAACAACGAGCCCCAGGCCAGCCCGATCAGCGTGGTGACCAGGCAGATGTGGAAGACGAGGTTGCCGGCTTCGCGGAGGTAGCCACGCTCGGCCGAGATCGCGCTCTCGTCCCTGCGGACGCGGTAGCGCCTGCCGCGGAGGTGGGCCTCGGCCGCATCCAGCTGGGCGGCGACGTCGGTGGCTGGGACGGTCGTGAAGCCCTCCAGCCGCCCCAGCCGCCCGGGAGCGGGGGACGGCTGCGCACGCAATGCCTTCGCGAACTGGGCGGTGCGCGGCAGGATGCACCCGATCAGCGACACGAACAGCAGCAGGTAGATCGCAGCGAACCAGGCCGTGCCGAAGACGTCGAACGCCCCGAGCCGGTCGATCCATGCCCAGCCCGGATTGGATGCCAGCCACGTGCTCACGCCGGACGGGTTGGTCGGACGTTGCGGCAACAGCGAACCGGGGATGGCAGCGACGCCGAGGATGAACAGGAGGATCAGGGCGGTCCGCATCGAGGTCAGGGTGGACCAGAAGAACCGTCCCCAGCTGACCAGCTCCCGCGCGACCGCCGTCACAGCAGCACCCCGAAACCGCCGGCCCAGTCCCGCAGGGCGCCCATCGCTGCGTCCCATGCCCCCGTGACGAGCAGGACGCCGACGACCACCATCGCCAGCCCGCCGAGCACCTGGATGCCGCGGTGGTGCGCCCGGATCCAGGCCAGCGAGCCGGCCACCCTGTCGAACGCCAGCCCGATCAGCACGAACGGGATCCCCAGCCCGAGGGCATAGGCGAAGGCGAGGACCCCACCCCTGAGCGCGGTCGCCTCGTTGGCAGCCAGCGTGTACACCACCGACAGCGCAGGTCCGATGCAGGGCGTCCAGCCGAGGGCGAAAACGATCCCGAGCAGCGGGGACGCGGCGAGTCCCAGCCGCGGCGACAGGCCCGGCCTCCAGGTGTTCTGGCCGAAGGGCAGCCAGCCGGCGAACAGCAGCCCCAGCACGATGCAGACCACGCCGGCCGCCAGACTCAGCGGACGGCGCCACGTGAGCAGCACCGAGCCCAGCGTCCCGAAGAGCACGCCGGTTGTGATGAAGACAAGGGTGAAGCCGGCCACGAAGCCGAGCGTGCCGAGCAGGACGCGGCCGCGGCGGGTGCCAGCGGTGAGCTCGGTCGCGCTGAGCCCGGTTGCGAAGCCGAGGTAGCCCGGCACGAGCGGCAGGACGCAGGGCGAGAGGAACGACACCAGCCCGGCCAGCGCGGCCAGGGGCAGGCCCAGCAGCATGGAGCCGCCGATCGCCTGGGCGACCCAGTCGGAGAAGCTCATCTCCCGGCCGCCAGATCGTTGATCAGGCCGACGAGGGTGGCCTGCGTCGTGGCTCCGATGATCCGTGCGGCCACCTTGCCGGAGCGGTCGACGACCAGGGTGGACGGGATGGCGTTGGCCGGCAGCTGGGTCGAGAACTTCAGCAGCAGGGCGCCGTCCGGGTCGTACAGGTTCACGTACGGGACCCCGAAGGCCCGGACGAAGGCCCGGGGCGCAGCCGTGTCGAGGTCACGGGTGTTGAGCCCGACGAAGGTCGCCGTCGACGTCGTCGCGTTCGCTGCGGCGACGAGGTCGGCCGCCTCCGCGCGGCAGGGCGCGCACCACGATCCCCACACGTTGTAGACCACGACCTTGCCGGCGGTCTGTGAGCTGTGCCAGCGGACGCCGTCCAGGGTCGTCCCCGTCACCTCGGGTGCTGCCGGACGCTGTCCGACGGGCAGGACGGTCAGGGTCCCGTCCCCTGCGACGAAGCCTGCGCCGTTGTCCGCGCCCGAGCTGCAGCCGGCCAGCAGGACGGCAGCGAACAGCGCGGCGACGAGGCGGTGCAGGCGCATCAGGCTCCCGGCCGGAAGCGCTTCTTCTTCACCGGCAGCAGGTCGGCTGCCGGCTCGGAGTACGCCACGTCGACGAGCTTCCCCTCGTCATCGAAGGTGAACGAGGTGACACTGGCGAGCCGCGCCTCGCGGCGACGCGGGTCGTGGACGAGCCGGCGTCCCTCCGCATCGGAGCGGGCCATCCAGATCGGGAGCTCGTGGGACAGGATCAGCGCCTGCCCGCCCGGGACCTGCGCCGCGGCGTCCGCGAGAGCACGGCGCATCCGCTCCACGATCGAGGTGTAGGGCTCGCCCCAGCTCGGACGCAGGGGGTTGCGCAGGGCCCACCAGCTGCTCGGCAGCAGCAGCAACTCGTTGTACCGGCCGAAGCTCTTGCCCTCGAACGTGTTGGCTGCCTCGATCACCCGGTCGTCGAGATGCACCTCGAGATGCGGGTGGGCGGCCGCGATCGGGGCGATGGTCTCCCGGGCCCGCTGCAGGGGCGAACTGACCAGGTGCTGCAGCGGCACGTCGGCGAAGTACTCCCCCAACCGGTCGGCCATCTGCCGGCCGAGATCCGACAACCCGAATCCGGGCTGGCGCCCGTACAGCACCGCGTCCGGGTTGTGCACCTGGCCGTGCCGTACCAGGTGGACGATGCTGCTCATCGGGCTCCCTCGCAAGTCGTTCGGGACAACTCTACGGGCCGGGCAATCCCGCGGTCCCTGGACGGGTGGCGCAACCGGGCGATCCGCCGGGAGTCGATCAGGTGCGGGTGAAGGGCTGCTGGATCTCGGTCACCCACGAGTCCTCGTCGCGGGGATCGCTGGAGAGGTAGACCTCCCGTCCGGGAGCGGAAGGAGTCCCGCCGTTGGCCTCCAGCCACGCGAAGACGGCCTGCCACGCGTCGGGGATGCCCGCCGGGCCCCCGAAGTGCTGGACGGCGACGGCTTCGGCGATGTCCGGCAGGTCCACGAGCTCCAGCCCTGGGACGGCCGTGGCCGACTCGAAGCCCGCCCAGCAGGCGATGCCGGTGGCGTCCATGGCGTACCAGGCGATCGGCAGCCCCGGCTCGACCCCGGCGGCCTTCATCGCATCCCACGCCTGGTCGAAGGCGGGCCCGACCCTGCCGTGGACGTCCGACTGTCCGGCGGCCCGAAAGGCGACCGCTGCGACCCGCGTCCCTGCGAGGGACCGGACGCCGGGTTCACTGAGGTTCATCGCGTGCTCCTTCGCTCGGCTGCCCAACGCTAACCCTCACCGGACGAGTGCGCACGGGTGGCGTCCGCAGCGATCGCACGCCCTCTAGCCCAGCGCGGCGCGCAGCGCTTCGGCGTCGAGGAACCAGATGGCGTGGCGGACTCCGTCCACGAAGGTCACCGGCACGTGGTCGGTGTACTCGGCGCGCAGAGCCGGGTCGGAGTCGACGTCGACGATCCGCCAGGGCACACCGAGGCCGTCGCAGACCGCCTGAACGGTCCGGGCGGCGTCAGCACACAGGTGACAGCCCTCGCGGACCAGGAGCACGACCCGGGCTTCGTTCATCGTCGGCCTCGGGCGGATGGGGCTTACTTGCCGGCGCGACGACGCTGGATGCGCGTCTTCTTCAGCAGCTTGCGGTGCTTCTTCTTCGCCATCCGCTTACGACGCTTCTTGATGACCGAACCCACGTATACCGACCTCTTCTCACAGACCCGTCCGGCAGGACGGCAGGATGTGTAGCGGGCTGCGGGGCAGCCCGGGAGCTTGCTGGCTGACGAGCAGCCGACGGGCAATCGTACTTCACCCGCGCTCACCGCAAGAAATCCGCTCCCGGCCTCACCGCGTTCGACGGCCGGTGATGGTGGCGCGGAGGTGCGCCGGTCAGCCCGCGCGGTAGAAGGATTCCTTCAAATAGGCGTTCACGGCGTGTTCCGGAACCCGGAAGTTGCGGCCGAAACGGACCGCGTCGATCTCGCCCGCGTGGATCAACCGGTACACCGACATCCGCGAGACCCTCAGCGCTGTCGCGACCTCGGCCACCTTCAGGAACTTGACATTTCCCAAGGGTGTGACCGGGTCGCTCATGGCCTGAATACCTCCGACGAGGACCACCACTGCGGTGGTCGTCCGCCCACCTTAGCGGCACTGCGCGGGGTTGCGGTACACCCTTTCGCAATCGATCGAAGGGCTGCGCGAAGGTGCCCGCGACGTCCCCCTTTCGGGTGACAGGGGCACCATTCCCCATGCAGCCGTCGGTCGCAGGGGATCGCAGGAAGCGTCCGGGTTCGGCAAGGATGGCGGCGTGCGGATCGACCTCAACGCCGACCTCGGAGAGGACTGTGGCGCGGACGACGCGGCCATGTTCGACGTCGTCAGCAGCGCCAACATCGCCTGCGGTTTCCACGCCGGCGGCGGCGGGGTGATGGCCGCCAGCGTCGATGCGGCGGTCGCGCACGGCGTGGCGATCGGTGCGCACGTCAGCTATCGCGATCGCGAGCATTTCGGACGCCGGGCGCTGGATGTCGCCCCGGCGATCCTCGCGGCGGACGTGCTCGAACAGCTGGCATCGCTGGGCGAGTGCTGCGAGCGGCGCGGCACCCGCGTCCGCTACGTGAAGCCGCACGGCGCGCTGTACCACGCCATCACGGCCGACCGCGCGCAGGCGGAGGCCGTGGTGCAGGCGATCACCGAGTTCGACCCGTCCCTGCCCCTGCTCGGCCTCCCGGCGACGGTCGCCGTCGAGGTTGCCCGGGCGGCCGGGCTCACGACTCTGGTCGAGGCGTTCGCGGACCGCGCCTACACCTCCGAGGGAGGGCTCGTCGCGCGCGGGCTCCCCGGCTCGGTGCTGGACGACCCGGACCTGGTCGCTGCCCGCATGCTGGCCCTGGTCCGGACCGGCCACCTCGCCGCCGCCGACGGCACACAGGTCGCGGTGGCGGCCGACTCCCTCTGCGTCCACGGCGATTCGCCGAACGCCGTCGCGATGGCCCGGGCCGTGCGCGACGTCCTCACCGGGGCCGGCATCGAGGTGGTCGCCTGTGCCTGAACCCCGGCTGCTGGACTACGGCGAGCGGGCCCTGCTGGTGCAGGCGGATCCGGAGGACGTCCCCCGGCTCACGGTCGCTTTGGCGGGACTCGCGGGCGTCGAGATCGTGCCGGCCGCCGGCAGCCTGCTGCTCCGTCCCGCCGCCGTCGACGCCATCGCCGAACTGCGGACGACCGTCGCAGCCGTCATCGGCCGGCCGTTGCCGCCGGCCCCGTCCGCGGGAACAGGGACTCTGCAGACCATCCCCGTCGTCTACGACGGGCCCGACCTGGCTGCGGTGGGCGACCTCACCGGCCTCGGTGCCGGAGGTGTCGTGGCCGCCCACACCGCGACGCCGTGGCGCGTCGCCTTCTGCGGCTTCGCTCCGGGTTTCGCCTACCTCGCCGACGGCGACCCCCGGCTCGTCGTTCCCCGCCGCGCAGACCCGCGCACCTCCGTCCCCGCGGGCTCGGTCGGGCTCGCCGGGGAATTCAGCGGGATCTACCCGCGATCCTCTCCCGGTGGCTGGCAGCTGATCGGGCGCACGGACGCGGAGCTGTGGGACCCAGGGCGCACTCCCCCTGCTCTGCTCGGCCCCGGGACGTGGGTGCGGTTCGAGGCGATGCAGCCGTGATCGAGGTGCTGCGCACCGGCCCGCTCGCCCTGGTGACGGACACCGGACGCCCCGGCTACGGCGCCGTGGGCGTGAGCCCGTCCGGCGCGTTCGACCGGGGCGCGTTCGAAAGCGGGGCGGACCTGCTGGGCAACGACCCGAGCCGGCACGCCGCCGTCGAGATCACTCTCGGCGGGTTCAGCTTCCGGGCGCTCGCCCCCTGGCGGGTCGCCTTCACCGGTGCGCCGTGCACGCTCGCGGTCGACGGCGCACAGGCCGCGTGGCACGCGGTCCTCGACCTGGCGTCCGGCACCGTGGTCACGCTCGGGACGCCGGACGCCGGCCTGCGCAGCTACCTGTCCGTTGCGGACGGCCTGGACGTCGAGCCCGTACTTGGGTCCCGCTCAACCGACGTCCTCTCGGGCCTCGGACCGCCCGTGCTGCGGCCCGGGGACCTGCTCGGCGTCGGGATTCCGGGACCGGCGCTCCCCCGCCGGGTCGTTGCCTCATCGCGACGTGGCCACGGGGCTGCGGACGTCCTCGAACTGCTTCCCGGCCCCCAGGCCGACTGGCTCGCCCACCCGGACGCACTCGCGACCACGTGGACGGTCTCGCCCCACTCCAACCGCGTCGGGGTCCGCCTCGACGGCCGGACCCTTCCGCGGCGGGACGGGGAGGTCCCCAGCCAGCCGCTGGTGCGCGGAGCCGTCCAGCTGCCACCGTCCGGGCAACCGGTGGTCTTCGGCCCTGACCATCCCACGACCGGCGGCTATCCCGTGGTCGCGGTCCTCACCGACGAATCGTGCGACGACCTCGCCCAGCTGCGGCCGGGCCAGACCTGCACGCTGCGCTGGGCTGTGGACCGATCCGGGTAGCGGCGGCTCAGTCGGACACGTCGCCGGAGGTCTCCAGCACGCACAGGCTCATCCCGCCCGGCCCGGACATCACCGTCCAGCCGTCGCGGACGGCGGTCACCACCGCGCCCGCCCCGACCAGCCGGTCGACCTCGGCGGCCCGGTCGGCCGTGCGGATGTGCAGGTGGCCCACCGGCGTGCGGGCGATGGCGGCGGGTTGCAGGCGCAGCCGCAGTGCCCAGCCGTCGGCCGGGCGCGCCTCGAACGGATAGCTGCCGGCGACGGCACGCCATTCACCGCCGGCCAGCGCTTTCCAGAACCCGAGCTCCGCAGGCAGGTCGTCGGCAGGGATGTCGAACACCACCTCGTCGACCCGGCTGTCGTGGCCGCCGTCCCAGCAGGTGGCCGCAGGCGTGGCTGACAACTGCTGGGTGACGAGGCAGAACACGATGCCGGCAGGAGAGCGGAGGACGACGTAGGAGTGCTGATCGGCGTCCACCAGCTCCGCGCCGGCCGCCTCGGCCTGCTCGGCGACGGCCCACGGGTCGTCCACGTGGACGTCGAGGTGCAGCCGGGTGGGGCCGTCGCCCAGCCGCTGGACCCGCAGGTAGTCGTCGCCGTCCGCCGGGACGAGGGTGGCGAACTCGGACTGTTCACCGCGGGAGGCGGAGAGCCGGTAGCCGGTCGCGGCGAGCCAGAACCGGGTACCCGCTTCGAACTCGGAAGCGGGGAAGTCGATGAATGCGGTCAGCCAGCGCGGCGACCCGAACGCGGCGGACATTCGCCGACCACGCTCATCCGGCCAGTTCGCGGCTACGGTCACGGCAGGCTTCCATCGCCGCCATGAAGGCCGCCTTCACCCCGTGCGCGTCCAGCTCGCGCAACGCGGCTGCGGTCGTCCCTCCCGGCGAGGTGACCTGCTCCCGCAGGCGTCCGGGGTGCTCGCCGGAGTCGGCCAGCAGCTTCGCCGACCCGTACAGGGTCTGGACGGCCAGGGTCGTTGCGACGTCCCGCGGCAGCCCCAACAGGACACCGGCGTCCACCATCGCCTCGACGACGTAGAACACGTAGGCCGGACCGGAGCCCGAGACCGCCGTGACCGCGTCCTGGTAGGCCTCGGGGACGGTCACGACCTTGCCGATCGAGCCCATCATCGATGCGGCGAACTCCAGGTGCGCGGCCGAGGCGGCCGAGCCGCCCGAGATCGCCGACATGCCCTCGCCCACCTTCGCCGGCGTGTTCGGCATCACGCGGACCACCGGCGTCCCCGGGGGCAGAGCGACCTCGACGGTGGCGGTGGAGATGCCTGCGCAGATCGACACGAGCACGGTGCCGGGGACAAGCGCCGGGCCGATCTCCGCCAGCACGCCGGGCGCGTCCTGGGGCTTCACGGCGAGCAGCACGGCCTCGGCGTCGGCCACCGCTTCAGCGATCGAGCCGCCGGCCCCGACACCGAGCCGGGACGTCACCTCGTCCACGCGAGGCTGGTAGCGGTCGACAGCCACCACGCTCTCCGGCGACCAGCCGCCGGCGACCAGGCCGGCGATGATCGTCTCGCCCATCACCCCTGCGCCGACGACGGCGAGGCGGCTCATCGCGCGAGCGCCCGTCCGGCGAGCACCACCTCGGCGATCTGGACGGCGTTCAGTGCCGCACCCTTGCGCAGGTTGTCGCTGACGACGAACATCACCAGTCCGCGGCCGTCCGCAACGGACTGGTCGGTGCGGATCCGTCCCACGTAGCTCGGGTCGGTGCCGGCGGCCTGGCGCGGGTTCGGCACATCGGCCAGCTCGACGCCGGGAGCAGCGGCGAGTAGTTCGCGCGCCCGTTCGGGGCTGATCGGCGCGGCGAACTCGGCGTGGAGGCTCAGGGAGTGCCCGGTGTAGACCGGCACCCGGACGCAGGTGCCGGCGACGAGGAGCTCCGGGATGTGCAGGATCTTGCGGGACTCGTGGCGGAGCTTCTGCTCCTCGTCGGTCTCCCCCGTCCCGTCGTCGACGAGGGAGCCGGCGAGGGCGATCACGTTGTAGGCGACCGGCAGGACGTAGGGCCCGGGGTCTCCGGCCGGGACCGAGGCGCCGTCGAGCGCCAGCCGGGAGGCGTCCCCTGCCGCAGCAGCCTGGTCGCGCAGGGCGAGCACGCCCTTGGATCCGGAGCCGGAAACGGCCTGGTAGGTGGCCACCGTCAGCCGGACCAGTCCTGCGGCGTCGTGCAGCGGCTTGAGCACCGGCATCGCAGCCATCGTGGTGCAGTTCGGGTTGGCGATGATGCCCTTCGGCGTGTCCAGCGCGTCGGCTGGGTTGACCTCGCTGACGACGAGCGGGACGTCGGGGTCGCGGCGCCAGGCGGACGAGTTGTCGACCACGATCGCGCCGGCGGCTGCGACCTTCGGCGCGAACTCCCTCGACATGCCTGCACCCGCGGAGAACAGGGCGATGTCGAGACCGGAGAAGTCGGCGGTCGCGGTGTCCTCCACCACGACCTGCTCCCCACCCCACGGCAGCGTCGTACCGGCGGAGCGGGCGGAGGAGAAGTACCGGATCTCATCGACCGGGAACGACCGCTCGGCGAGCAGGGTCCGCATGACCCCTCCGACCTGACCGGTTGCCCCGAAAACACCAACGCGCATGCCGCGTAGCCTACAAGCGCCGCCTGACAGGTTCCTGAGGCCTCCGCCCAGCGGGCGCGCTCAGCGCATGACCTCCCGGGTGAAGGACAGCAGGTCGGCGCCCTTCATCGTCACGGTGCCCGAGTCGCCCTCGACGATGAGCCCGTACTGGTCGGCGGGCACGCTGAGCTCGAAGCGCTCACCGCCCGGCTGTTCGAAGGTGATCTTGTACAGCTGCCAGGCCGTGTTGTCTCCCATCGGCACCTGGACCACGTAGGAGGACCCGAGTTCCGCGGGCCCGGCCGTCCCGGGGCTGAGCGTCTCGAGGCGCTTGTCGACGACCCGGGCCTGCGCCTGCACCTCGGGAGCGGCTGCCCGCTGCGCCTTCGCCCGTCCGACGCCGGCCACGCGCCAGATGAACACGCCGATGATGGCGAAGAACAGGACGAAGAAGAGCACAACGAAGACCGCCATGCCGATCCCCATCATCCCGAACATTCCGGCGAAACCCCATCCGTCTGACATGGAGGCAGCGTACCGATCAGCGCGCGCCGAGCAACCAGCCCAGATAGGGCGCAGCGAGCGAATAGCCGACGAAAGCGAAGAAATCGAGCAGGAAATGTGTCACGACGAGCGGGCCGACCCGCTTCGTCCGCTGGTAGACCAGGCCGAACACCAGGCCCATCACGATGTTGCCCAGGAAGCCCCCGAAGCCCTGGTAGAGGTGGTAGCTGCCGCGGACGAGCGCGCTGGAGGCGATCACGACCCAGATCGGCCACTTCAGCTGGACGGTCCGCGTGAACCAGAAGCCGATCATGATGACCTCTTCCAGCACGGCGTTCATCGCGGCGAGCCCGATCAGGACGGGCACCGTCCACCAGTTCTCGGTGAGGTTCGCGGGGCTCACCGTCGTGTTGAAGCCGAGGAAGCGCGCGAGGAGGTAGAACCCGAGGCCGGGGATGCCGATGCCCGCGGCGAGCGCGAAGCCCCAGCCGATGTCGGCACCCGGACGGCGGAGGTCGAAGCCGATGCGTCGGGAATCGCCGCTGAGCCCGAGCAGGTACAGCGCGAGGAGGGCGGGCACAACCGGCAGCGCGATGCCGGCGAGCTGGTAGGCCAGGTCGAGCCAGGGACGGTCGGGCACGACCGAGTTGTTGATCGTGGTCGTCTGCTGGTTCAGCGGGACGTTGCGGGTCAGCTTCTCGATGATCGACAGCACCGAGTAGATCGCGGACGAGCCCAGCGAAACCCCGAGGACCAGCAGGATCTCGGTGCCGGGACGGCGGACGGTCACGTCCGCGACGGGCGCGATGGTCACCGTCCGGCCCGGTCGTCGGAGGCGAGGTGCTCACGGGCGTAGGCCAGCGTCCGCGCGAGCACGGCCGTGCGCTCCGCCCTGGTCAACCCGCGGGTGATGATCTCTGCGACGACCTGGCCGGCGAAGCCGGTGCGGGTCAGCTCGGCCAGCACAGCCCCCGGGTTCTGGACGCCGTCGCCGGGCGGGAGATGCTCATCGGTGCCGCCCCCGCTGCCGTCGGCGAGGTGCACGTGGGCGAGCCGCTCGCCCCACTCGTGGACCAGCGACAGCGCAGCCTGCCGGGCGGTGGCCGCGTGGGAGAGGTCGAGGGTCAGGTGGGCGCAGTCCAGCAGGCCGGCGTCCCAGGAGGGGGAGTAGGCGCGCGCCTCCGCGCCACCGGGGCCCCGCCACGGGTACATGTTCTCCACCGCGAACACCAGGCCCGTGCTCTGCTCGAGCCGCGCGATGCCGTCGGTGAACTCCGCGGCGTACCCGCGCTGCCACCGGAACGGCGGGTGGACGACCACGACTCCTGCGCCGAGTTCGTGCGCCGCCAGCGCCGATCGGTCGAGCTTCTCCCAGCCGGACGTCCCCCACACCCGCTGGGTGAGCAGGAGGGTCGGTGCATGGATCGCCGTGACCGGGATGTGGTGGTACTCGGACAGCTCCGCCAGGGCGTCCACGTCGGCTGAGGTGGCATCCATGCCGACCATCACCTCGACGCCGTCGTAGCCCAACCGGCTCGCCAACGCGAACGCGGCGGCCGTCGGCTCGGGGTAGACCGACGACGTGGACAGCACCACGGGCAGCGGGCGATCGGGGCTCACGGCACCCATGCTATGCGGGCCCCCGACGCCCGTCCCGCTCCGACGAGGGTCCCCGCAGGCGCCGATTTCACGCTGGGGCGATGGTGTGGGAAGAATGATTCCATGCATGTCGATCATCTGACCTTCGCGGCCGGGCCCAGCGGCCTTAAAGCCGAAGCGAAACGGCTGGGTGACCTGCTCGGCGAGAAGTTCAAGGACGGCGGGTTCCATCCGCGGTTCGGGACGGCCAACCAGATCCTGCCGCTCGCGGACGACCGTTATCTCGAGGTGGTGGAGGTGCTCGAGCACCCCGCGGCCGAGAAGGCTGCGTTCGGACAGGCGGTGCGTGCCCGCTCCGAGATCGGGGGCGGCTGGCTCGGCTGGGTGATCTCGGTGGACGACATCGCCCCCTTCGAGCAGCGGCTGGAGCGCGAAGCCGTCCGCGGCTCCCGGCACTTCCCGGACGGGCGGCTCCTGGAGTGGCGCCAGATCGGCGTCCGCGGCCTGATCAGCGATCCGCAGCTGCCCTACTTCATCAAGACCCGTCCCTTCAGCCCAAGGCGCTCCCCGGCGACATCCGGCTCGCCCAGCTCGAGATCGCGGGCACCCGCAGCCGCGTCGAGGACTGGCTCGGGCAGGCGGTCGACCAGGTCTTCGACGGCGTCGAGATCGTCTTCACCGCGCCGAACGGCCAGCCCGGCATCTCGTCGGCGACCTTCGAGACCCCCAAGGGCAGCGTCCGGCTCTGATCCTTGATCGGCTGACGCCGATCGCATCTGGTGCTGGTCAGGACGTGCCTCACTGCTCGTCGAGACTGTCAGGGGCTGCCCGTAGGGTCTCGTGCATGGCGAAGAACCCGGCAACCTTCCAGTGTTCCGAATGCGGCTGGACGGCCAACCGGTGGGTCGGCCGCTGCGGTGAGTGCCAGGCCTGGGGCAGCGTGGCGGAGGCGTCCGCACCGAAGCTCAGGGTGGGTGCATCCGCGCCGGTGACGGCCGCGATCCCCATCAACACCGTCCCGCTCGACGCTGCCCGAGCCGTCCCGTCCGGGGTGGGCGAACTCGACCGGGTGCTGGGCGCGGGGCTCACTCCCGGTGCGGTCGTGCTGCTCGCCGGGGAACCAGGGGTCGGCAAGTCGACGCTGCTGCTGGAAGTCGCGGCCCAGTGGGCGGGGCGCGGCCGGCGCACGCTCTACGTCACGGCTGAGGAGTCGGCGGCGCAGGTTCGCCTGCGGGCCGAACGCATCGGCGCCCTCGGCGACAACCTCTACCTGGCCGCAGAGTCCGACCTGGGGACGGTGCTGGGCCATATCGAGCAGCTGGGGCCGGAGCTGCTGGTGCTCGACTCCGTCCAGACCGTCCAGGTGCCCGGCGCCGACGGCGTCCCGGGGGGCGTTGCGCAGGTGAAGGAGGTCGCTGCTGCGCTCGTCCGCGTCGCCAAGCAGCGGGCCCTGCCGGTCCTGCTCGTCGGCCACGTCACCAAGGAGGGCACCGTGGCCGGGCCGCGCACGCTCGAACACATCGTCGACGTCGTCCTGTCGTTCGAGGGTGAGGTCGGCAGCGGCTTCCGGACGCTGCGCGCGACCAAGAACCGATTCGGCCCCGCCGATGAGGTCGGGTGCTTCGAGATGGTGGAGTCCGGGATCCGGGAGGTGGCCGATCCGAGCGGCCTGCTCGTGTCACACCGCCGCGAGCCGGCGCCGGGAACCTGCCTGAGCGTCACGCTGGCCGGGCGGCGTCCGCTGCTGACCGAGGTGCAGGCACTGGTCGCGCCCAGCCCGTCCCCTGTGCCGCGGCGGATCAGCCACGGCTTCGACGGTGGACGCCTGGCGATGCTCCTCGCGGTGCTGCAGCGCAGGGCACGGCTCCGCCTGGCGCACAAGGAGGTCTACGTCGCGACGGTCGCCGGGACGAGACTGTCCGACCCGGGGACGGATCTCGCCGTTGCGCTGGCCGTCGCGTCCGCCGCGGTCGACCAGGCGTTCGGCGAGCCGGTCATCGCCTTCGGGGAGATCGGGCTCGCCGGCGACCTGCGCCGCGTGCCCGGCCTGGAGCGACGCCTCGCCGAGGCGGCGCGGCTCGGGTTCCGGCTGGCCGTCGTTCCGGCGGGGTCGGGTGTCCACGCCCCGGCGGGGATGAGGCTGATCGAGGTCGGGAGCGTCGCGGGAGCACTGGCCGCGCTCAACCTGCGGTTCGGCAAGAAGGGGTCGGCGGACGGCTTCACCCCGTTCCTCGCTGTCGCCAGGACCGGGGAGGGCGTGGCCTAGCGCGCCCTTCGGGGCTTCGCGTGTCCGGGGCGGGGGCTCAGCCGGCCTTCGTGATCACGAACACCTGGAGCGCCGTGATCCGCTTCGCGAACGTCGCGGTCGCCACATAGGTGCCGGGCTTCAGCACGTCCTTGGTGGTGCCGCACGTGCTCTTCGAGCGGACGAGTCCCCACGTCACGTCGAACTGGTGGGCCTGGCCCGTCTTCAGGAGCTGGTCCTTGGCCGGCGGCACCCACTTGTCGCAGTCTCCTGTGGTCCAGATCCGGTCGGTGCCGCTCTTCACGGTGAGATCGAAGTTGGTCGGGTTCACCTGCAGGATGCAGGGGACGGCCGTGTTCTTGATCGACACCCGGAGCACCTGCTTCGAACCCTGCTTGACCTTCTGGTAGCCCGCGAGGTCCATCGCCACGCTGGCGGGGTCGCACGCGACCGGCGTCGTCGCGGACGGGGTCGCGCTCCCCGACGGGCTCACGGACGGCGTGGCCACGGTCGCGGCAGGCGAGGTCGAGACAGTCGGCTGCGGAGCCGGCGCGGCTGATCCCGTCCCCTTGGGCCACGCGATCCAGACCACCACGACGACCAGCACGACGGCGAGCGCGATCACGAGAGCCCGTCGCCGCCAGTACACGCCGGACGGCTCGGAGCCTTTCGGGTGGAGCACTGTGCTCATGCCCTCAGGCTAGGGCCAGGGCTCGGGGCCCGGGCAGCACCACGCCGCTCCCAGGGCTTTCCCCGATCCGCCGGCGACCAGGCACCGGGTAGGTTTGCAGCCAACGCACAGCAACCTCCGAGGTGGCCATGACCGACCAGCCGACCGCGCCGGCCCAGCCCGGCGAATCGACCGTCCCGCTCGTCCCGGACGCCGGCTACACGCAGCCCGAAGTGCCGCCGCTCGAGGAGCCGGACTGGCCCGACTTCAGCTACGACGACCCCGGCCGCGACGCGCTGTTCGGTTCGTCGGAGCCGACGATGGACTTCGGCCCCCGGCCGGGGGTCACCGCTCCCCTCCCGACCGTCGGGCCTGCCACGCCGGCAGGACCCGCCTACTCCGGAGCGACCCGGACGGCGCCGCTGCCCTCTCTCGACCCGGGCGCGGGGCAGGCGTACCAACAGCCTGTCGCTCCCGCGCCCTACCAGCCGCGGCCCACCACGCCGACGTACTCGCTACAGCAGGCGTACCAGCCGCAGCAGGCGTACCAGCCTGCTCCCGAGCCGGCGATGTACGAGACCTACCAGCCCTACGCACCGCCCGCCCCGGTCGTGTACTCCTACTCCCCGACGATCACGTCAGCGCCGGAACACCCGAGCGCCGTGACCTCGCTGGTCCTGGGGATCCTCGGCCTGTTCGTGCTGCCGATCCTCGCGCCCATCGCCTGGGCCATCGGCGGACGCGGACGTCGCGAGATGCGTCAGTACCCGGGACGCTGGGCGCCGAGCGGCTCGTTGACCGCCGGCTGGGTCCTGGGGATCATCGGCACGCTGGCCTGGGGCGCGTTCGTGGCGATCATCATGATGTTCATGATGATCGCCGTGACGAACTTCGGCTGAGCCTCAGGAGGCCCTGCCCCCCAACTCGGCGACCGGGATGTCCGGCACCTCGGACTTGGGCTGCCCGACGAAGGTGAACGCCTGCTCCGAGCCTTCCGGCGCGACGTCCACGACCACGATCTCGCCGGAGTGGACCTCGCCGAACAGGATCTTCTCGGCCAGCATGTCCTCGATGTCGCGCTGGATCGCACGCCGCAGCGGACGCGCCCCCAACACCGGATCGAAACCGCGCTTGGCGATCAGGGCCTTTGCGGCCGGCGTCAGCTCGATGCCCATGTCGCGATCCTTCAGCCGCACCTCGATCTCGGCGACCATCAGGTCGACGATGTGCTCGATGTCGGCCGTCGTGAGCTGGTGGAACACCACGATCTCGTCGACGCGGTTCAGGAACTCCGGACGGAAATGCTGCTTGAGTTCGTCGGAGACCTTGGCCTTCATCTTGTCGTAGCTGCCGGCCTCGTCGGAGCTCTGGCTGAAGCCGAGGTTCACCGACTTGGAGATATCCCGCGTACCCAGGTTCGTGGTCATCACGATGACGGTGTTCTTGAAGTCGACCACGCGTCCCTGGGCGTCGGTGAGACGACCCTCGTCGAGAATCTGCAGCAGCGAGTTGAAGATGTCCGGGTGGGCCTTCTCGATCTCGTCGAACAGCACCACGCTGAACGGCCGGCGGCGCACCTTCTCGGTGAGCTGGCCGCCCTCTTCGTACCCGACATATCCCGGCGGGGATCCGAACATCCGCGAGGCGGTGTGCTTCTCGGAGTACTCGCTCATGTCGAGGGTGATCAGGGCGTTCTCGTCACCGAACAGGAATTCGGTCAGCGCCTTGGTGAGTTCGGTCTTGCCGACGCCGGACGGGCCGGCGAAGATGAACGAACCGCTGGGGCGCTTCGGATCCTTCAATCCCGCGCGCGTGCGGCGGATGGAACGGGCGAGCGCCTTGACCGCGTCGTGCTGGCCGATGTAGCGCTTGCCGATCTCCTCCTCCATCTTCAGCAGTCGCGAGGACTCCTCCTCGGTCAGCTTGAAGACCGGAATGCCGGTGGCGCCGGAGAGCACCTCCGCGATCTCCTCCTCGCCGACCTCTGCGGGCAGGTCGGAGTCGCCGAGCTTCCAGGCCTCCTCCTTCTCCGAGCGGGCAACGGTGAGCTTGCGCTCGTCGTCGCGCAGCCGGGCGGCCACCTCGAAGTCCTGGGCGTCGATCGCCGCCTCCTTCTCGAGGCGGACGGCTGCGATCTTCTCGTCGAACTCGCGCAGGTCCGGCGGCGCGGTCATCCGCCGGATGCGGAGCCGGGCGCCGGCCTCGTCGATCAGGTCGATCGCCTTGTCGGGCAGGAAGCGGTCGGAGATGTACCGGTCGGCCATGTGGGCCGCGGCGGTCAGGGCCGCGTCGGTGATGGTGATCCGGTGGTGCGCCTCGTAGCGGTCACGCAGGCCGCGGAGGATGTCGATGGTCAGCGCGATGGACGGCTCGGCCACCTGGATCGGCTGGAACCGGCGCTCGAGGGCCGCGTCCTTCTCGATGTACTTGCGGTACTCGTCGAGGGTCGTCGCGCCGATGGTCTGCAGTTCACCGCGGGCCAGCATCGGCTTCAGGATGGACGCGGCGTCGATCGCGCCCTCGGCGGCACCGGCACCGACGAGAGTGTGGATCTCGTCGATGAACAGCACCACGTCGCCGCGGGTCTTGATCTCCTTCAGCACCTTCTTCAGCCGCTCCTCGAAGTCACCGCGGTACCGGGAACCGGCCACCAGGGCACCGAGGTCGAGCGTGTAGATCTGCTTGTCGCGGAGCGTTTCCGGGACGTCGCCGCGGACGATGGCCTGGCTCAGGCCCTCGACGACGGCGGTCTTGCCGACGCCGGGCTCACCGATCAGCACGGGATTGTTCTTCGTGCGTCGCGACAACACCGTCATCACGCGCTCGATCTCCTTCTCCCGTCCGATCACCGGGTCGAGCTTGTTCTCCCTGGCGGCCTGGGTGAGGTTGCGTCCGAACTGATCGAGGATCGTTGCGTTCTGGCTGGACGGACCGGTCTCCGGTGCTCCCGCGGTCGCGGCCTCCTTGCCCTGGTAGCCGCTGAGCAGCTGCAGGACGGTGTTGCGGACGCGGTTCAGGTCGGCCCCGAGCTTGATCAGCACCTGGGCTGCGACTCCTTCACCCTCACGGATCAGGCCGAGCAGGATGTGCTCCGTCCCGATGTAGGGGTGGTTGATCTGGAGGGCTTCGCGCATCGAGAACTCCAGCACCTTCTTGGCGCGCGGAGTGAACGGGATGTGACCGGTGGGAGCCTGCTGGCCCTGGCCGATGATCTCCTCGACCTGTTCCCGCACGGCTTCCAGCGAGATGCCCATCGACTCCAGGGCCTTCGCCGCGACGCCTTCACCCTCGTGGATGAGGCCCAGCAGCAGGTGCTCGGTGCCGATGTAGTTGTGGTTGAGCATGCGCGCCTCATCCTGGGCGAGCACAATCACCCGCCGGGCGCGGTCGGTGAACCGATCGAACATGCGTGGAACTCCTTAGTTGAGCCGGCGGCTACCGCCTTCAGCTTAGTCAACGCATGTTGTGCACAAGGGAGTCCCGTGTTCGCCCCCGGCTCAATTGCGCAGGAAGGGGGCGAACACGGTCGGGTCGGTCGTCAGCTGTGCGCGCGCTCGTAGGCCTCGCGGACCTCGGCCGAGACCCGGCCACGGCTCGAGACCTGCATTCCCTGCGCGATCGCCCAGGCGCGGATCTCCGTTGCGGCGGTGCCACCGCTGCGGCGACGGGTCGCGGCCGGCTTGCGGGCTCCACGCTCGCGCTCGCCCGCCGCGATGTACGGAGCCAGTGCGTCCCGCAGCTTGCGGGCATTGGCGTCCGACAGGTCAATCGTGTACGCGATCCCGTCCAGAGCGAACGAGATCGATTCGGCAGCTTCGCTGCCATCGATGTCGTCGGTGTGGAAGACCTGAACTCGCTTGGCCATATATGTATCCTCTCAAAGCTGCTGCGTCGAGCGCAGCGTATTGACTCCCCAATGCGATCAGAAGCATATACCCCGGTCGCGATGAGGCAAGGCGCGGCACGATTCTCTGCCGATTTTCATCGCGGCCGCACAGCCGTCAATCAGTGCACGGCGTTCGCGAGAATGCGTCCACCGTGAACAGAACACCGTACGCAATATTGCACCGGTCGGCCCATCGCCGGGCCGGGAGGAATCCCGGCACCCCCTAAACGAAGTCGAGCCCGGCCAAGTGGCCGGGCTCGACGATGTTTGTCAGGCGTGCTTTCGCTGGTCCACTTCTGGGAGCGGCGGGTTGGCGAGCGCCTCCAGTTGGACCAGGGTCGGGAAACCGTCCTCTGTCCACAACTCGAGGGCCGCATCATGGGATTCCCGCAGGGGCAGGGGCACGACGTCGGCGTCCAGCGTCGCCTGCACCTGTGCCAGACTCACCCGCACGGCGGCGAGTTCGCTGGAACGCTGGTTCAGTTCGAGCTGGAGTGCAGCCTTGTCACCGCGAAGTTGCGCGGTCTTCTGAACCAGGCGGGCCGTCTCGGTGCGGGCGCCGCCGAGCTGGTTGACCAGTTCGGCATTGCGTGCACTGAGCAGGCTCACGACGTGGAGGTGTCGCCGGTTGGTGGACGCGAACATATCTGCGGCCTGGCGGGATTCGGCGCTCTGTTGAGCGAGTAGCGTCGTTCGGGTCGTGCTGACCTCACGCCACGCGAGCGCGCAGGCCAGAACACCGCCAGCAACCGCGAGGATGAGCGCGGCAACAGTCAGCCAAATGGACGAGCTGATGCCGGCCACCAAAGCGGCGGCTGCCGAACCGAGCAACGAGAGCCGCGAGTAGCGGCGGCGCGGGGAAGGAATCGCTTTCCTCGTAGCGGTTGCGGGTAACACGCCGCAAACTCTAGTCCCCGTTCGGGGGACGCCCGGGCAGCCCGTTCGGCGTGGCGTCGCCGTCGCCGGAGCGTGGAATCCGGCAGGCGCGCTCCAGAAAACCGCCGCCAGCGGCCAGGACGACGGCCGCGACGGTGGCGATGAGGGAACTGATCACCCGTTCCCGTGGCAGATCCGCTGCCCAGCGCTGCACCGAATACAGCCCCACCGCCAGATACCCGCCGGCCAGCAGAGCCCCGGTCAGCACCGACGCCTTCCCGAATGCGAGGAGCCGCACGGCCCTCGCCGGCTCCATGGGTTCCCTGCGGACCTGCACGTGCCGGTGCGTGCGCACGGCGAGCAGCCAGCACGTGACGGCCAGCAGCACGACGGTGACCGTGACCAGCAACGGAAGCGCAGGCAGTGGCACCCCGAACCGGTCGGGGATCGCGAAGAGCAGCCAGCCCGTCCCCGCTCCGACCACGGCCGCCAGGAGAACGGTGCCCCACCCGGTCGGCTCGACCGTGGGGCGGGGGACGTTGTGCATCAGTCGATCCGCAGGTCGTCACGACGGCGAACGCCCGAGACGTCCACCGTCCGCACCAGGTCGGCCACCCGTCCATGCCCCACAAGGGACGCGTCCGGGTCGATCTCGAGCCACGGGACGAGGACGAATCCCCTCTCGTGCGCACGCGGGTGGGGCAGGGTGAGGAAGTCGGAGGTGATCTGGCGCTCGCCCACCGCGATGAGGTCGACGTCCACCGTGCGCGGGCCGCCGGCGACGAGCCGCACGCGTTCGAAGGCGTCCTCGATGGCCAGGGCGCGCTCGAGCATCACCGTCGAGGAGAGGGTGGAGTCCACGATCACGACGAGGTTGAGGAAGTCAGCCTGCTCGACCGGCCCGACCGGGGTCGTCTCGTAGACCGAGGAGACGCCGGCGATCGCCATGCCCGGGGTGGCGCCGAGGTGGGTGACCGCCCCCTGGAGGTGTTCGAACCGGTCCTCGATGTTCGAGCCGAGGGAGAACACCGCCCTGCGCAGCGGGCTCATGCCCGAGAGGGTGTCCACATCGACGTACGGCGTGCTCACTGTGGCCTCCTGCGGGTGATGGTCACGCTCACGTCGCCGACCGGGACGGGCATGGGCGCTTCGGGCTTGTGGACGGTGACCTCGACCTCGGTGATCAGCCGGTTCTCCAGGCAGGTGGCCGCCACCTTCTCCGCCAGGGTCTCGATGAGGTCGAGGGACCCGTCCGTCGCCGTCGCCGAGATCGCGCCCGCCAGCACCGAGTAGTCCACCGTCGTCGACAGGTCGTCCTCGGTCGGGCGGGGTGCGAGGCTGGCGAGGACGTCTATCAGGAACGGCTGCGGCGACTGCTTCTCGAAGTCGTAGACGCCGTGGGCCGCCTCGATGCGGATTCCGGTCAGCCGGAGCCGGTCGGACTGGGCCATCTGTTCACCTCCTGGGCCGACCCTACCCCGGCTCGCCGAACGGCAGCATGGCTGCCACGGCGATCGCGTCCCGCTGCTCGCGGACAGTGTGCGTCCGCACCCCCCAGATGCCCGAAGCGGCGAGCAGCGCGGTGATCGCCGTCGTGGCCGCGTCCCGTCCCTTGGGGGGACGGGGGCCGTCAGCGCCGGCGAGGAGCTCGCCGAGGAACCGCTTGCGGGAGGCTCCGACGAGGACGGGCTGGCCGAGGCGGGAGAGCTGGTCGAGGTTGCGCAGCAGCGTCCAGTTGTGGTCGGCGGTCTTCGCGAAACCGAGTCCCGGGTCGACGACGAGACGTTCGGGATCGATGCCGGCGGCGCGTGCGGCCGAGATCCGGTCGGAGAGCTCGGCTGTGACCTCTGCGACGACGTCGTCGTAGGTGGCGAGGTCCTGCATGTGGTCGGACTGCCCGCGCCAGTGCATCGCGAGGTAGGCCGCGCCGGCGTCCGCCACCGCCGCGAGCATGTCGGGGTCCGCCAGCCCGCCGGAGACGTCATTGACCAGGACCGCGCCGGCCCGGACGGCGTCCACGGCGACCTCCGCGCGCATGGTGTCCACACTCACCGCCACCCCCGACGCGACGAGCTGCTCGATCACGGGGAGCACCCGGGCACGCTCGACGTCCGCGCTCGCGCGTTCCGCCCCCGGACGGGTGGACTCCCCACCGACGTCCACGAGATCGGCGCCGTCGGCGAACAGCTCCAACCCGTGCGCGACGGCCCGGTCGGTCCGGAGGAACTCGCCGCCGTCGGAGAAGGAGTCCGGGGTGACGTTCAGGATCCCCATCACCAGGGTGCGGCCGGGCTGCGGGAGGCTGTTCACACCCCGAGCCTAACGAACCCCGCCGGACGGGAGCTCAGCCGATGATCAGGCTCATCGCCTCTGCACGGGTGGCCGGGTGCGACATCACGCCGCGGACGGCGCTGGTGACCGTCTTGGCGCCGGGCTTGCGGACTCCACGCATCGTCATGCACAGGTGCTCGCACTCCACCACGACCATCACGCCCTGGGGCTGGAGGTGCTCGACGAGGGCGTCGGCGACCTGCGAGGTCAACCGCTCCTGCACCTGCGGACGCTTGGCGAAGGCGTCCACCAGCCGCGCGAGCTTGCTCAGCCCCGTGATGCGGCCGTGCGAGGGGATGTAGGCGACGTGCGCCACCCCGGTGAACGGCAGCAGGTGGTGCTCGCAGGTGCTCCACACCTCGATGTCCCGGACGAGCACCATCTCGTCGTGGCCGAGGTCGAAGGTGGTCGACAGGATCTCGGCCGGATCGGCCCGCATCCCGTCGAAGATCTCCGCGTACGCCCGCGCGACGCGCAGGGGGGTGTCCCGCAGGCCCTCGCGGTCCGGGTCCTCCCCGACTCCGAGGAGGATCTCCCGGACGGCGGCCGCGACCCTCTCGGTGTCTACGGCCATCGCTGGTCCGGTCGGCTTCCGTCCGGCCCGTGCTGGGTCGGGGGCTGGCCCGGTGCGCCCTGCCCGTACGGCGGGTAGCCACCCTGCGGGTACGGCGGCTGGCCCGAGATGGGCGGGAACTGCCCGGGGTAGCCCGGGCCCGGGTACGGCTGGACGGGCGGGGCGATCGAAGCCGCGGCCGCCGGCTCGTCGAGCTTCTGGGTGAGGCGCTCCGGCGGCTCGATCGGAGGGAGCTCGGACGGCACCCGCGACGCGGACCCCGTCCACGCCGGACGCTTGGGCCAGCGCTGGAGCGGCTCGAAGATCTTGGCCACCTGCTCCTTGTCGAGGGTCTCCTTGTCGAACAGTTGGCGGACGAGCTCGTCCAGCACCGCCCGGTTCGCGGTCAGGACGTCGAAGGCCTCCTGGTGTGCGGTGTTGATCAGCGCCGCGACCTCGGCGTCGACCTTGGCCGCGACCTCCTCGGAGTACTCGCGGGTCGAGCCGGCACCGTAGTTCATGCCGAGGAACGGCTCCTGGTCACCCGAGCCCAGCTTCACCGCGCCGAGTGCCTCCGTCATGCCGTACTCCGTGACCATCGCGCGGGCCAGCTTCGTGGCCTTCTCGATGTCGTTGCCGGCGCCGGTGGTGGGGTCGTGGAAGACCAGTTCCTCCGCAGCCCGGCCGCCGAGCATGTAGGCCAGCTGGTCGAGCAGCTCGCCGCGGGTCTGGGAGTACTTGTCGTCGTCGGGCATCACCATCGTGTAGCCCAGCGCCCGTCCGCGCGGCAGGATCGTCACCTTCTGCACGGGATCGGTGCCCGGCATCGCCGCCGCAACCAGGGCGTGCCCACCCTCGTGGTAGGCGGTGATGAGGAGCTCGCGCTCGTTCATCACCCGGCTGCGCTTCTGCGGTCCGCCGATGACCCGGTCGATGGCCTCGTCCATCTGGAACTTCCCGATGAACCGCTGGTTCTGCCGCGCGGTCAGCAGGGCGGCTTCGTTCAGCACGTTGGCCAGGTCGGCGCCGGTGAAGCCGGGCGTCCGCTTCGCGACGGTGGACAGGTCGACCTCGGGGGCCATCGGCTTGTTGGCCGCATGGACGCGGAGGATCTCCAGCCGTCCCTTCATGTCGGGGGCCTCGACGGGGATCTGCCGGTCGAAGCGGCCCGGACGCAGCAGGGCCGGGTCGAGCACGTCGGGACGGTTGGTCGCTGCGATCAGCACGACGCCGCCGCGGACGTCGAAGCCGTCCATCTCGACGAGCAGCTGGTTCAGGGTCTGCTCCCGCTCGTCGTGGCCGCCGCCGAGGCCCGCGCCGCGGTGGCGTCCGACGGCGTCGATCTCGTCGATGAAGACGATCGCGGGCGCTGCTTCCTTCGCCTGCTCGAACAGGTCGCGCACCCGGGACGCACCGACGCCGACGAACATCTCGACGAAGTCCGAGCCGGAGATCGTGAAGAACGGCACCCCGGCCTCGCCGGCCACCGCGCGGGCGAGCAGGGTCTTGCCCGTGCCGGGCGGGCCGTAGAGCAGCACACCCTTGGGGATCTTCGCCCCGACGGCGGTGAACTTGGCGGGCTCGGTGAGGAACTCCTTGATCTCCTCGAGTTCCTCGATGGCCTCCTCGCAGCCGGCCACGTCACCGAAGGTGGTCTTCGGTGTGTCCTTGCTGGCGAGTTTCGCCTTGGATTTCCCGAAGCCGAGGACACGGTTACCGCCGCCCTGGACGCTGTTCAGCATCAGGAAGAAGACCACGGCGATGAGCACCAGCGGCAGCACGCTGCCCAGCAGCGTCGTCCAGATGCTCGGCTGGGGGTTCTGGCCGTCCCACTTGTCGATGGTGCCGGCCGCGCTGCGGGCCTGGAGGCGCTCGATGATCGACTGGCTCTGCGTCCCGACCCAGTAGGCCTTGAGCTTCTGCGGCGGGTCGTCCTTCGTCGTGACCAGGATGCTCTGCTCACCGTCGGTGAGGACGACCTCGGCCAGCGGGGTGTCGGAGTTGATCAGGGTGACGATCTCGGACGTCGGCTTCTCGACGTACCCGCTGCTGGACGTGAACAGCTGCACGAGCCCGAGGATGGCGATGAAGCCGATGCCGATCCACAGGAACGGGTTTCGGAAGAACCGCATGTGCGTGTGTGCCTACTTTCAGCGTCAGGCGAAGCCAGGTAAAGACGATACCGAACCCGGCAACTCGGCGGCCCGACGCCCGCGTGAACGGGGAGGCTCAGCTGTAGACGTGCTCGGCCAGGATGCCGACGTCGGTCAGGTTGCGGTATCGACCGGCGTAGTCGAGGCCGTAACCGACCACGAACTGGTTGGGCAGGTCGAAACCGATGTACTTCACGTCGATATCGATCTTCATCGCGTCGGGCTTGCGGAACATCGTCATGATCTCCAGGCTCGCCGGGTTCCGGGAGGCCAGGTTCTGCATCAGGTAGCTCAGCGTCAACCCGGTGTCGATGATGTCCTCGACCACGATCACATGGCGGCCGACGAGGTCGGTGGAGAGGTCCTTCAGGATCCGCACGACGCCGGACGAGTGCGTCCCCATCCCGTAGGAGGAGACCGCCATCCAGTCCATCGCCGCGTGGATGTGGAGCGCGCGGGTGAGGTCGGCCATCACCATCACCGCTCCGTTGAGGACACCGACGAGCAGCGGGTCCTTGTCGGCGTAATCGGCGTCGATCAGGGCGGCGACTTCGGCGAGGCGTCCGGAGATCCGCTCGGAGGTGTACAGGACCTCGGTCAGGTCGCCGGCAACATCAGATGCATCCACGCGCTAAACCTACCGTGCCGCCGACAGGTGCCCGAACGCCGGGACGGGCCCGACGCCCCCGTCCGGAGGCACTGAACCGTGGGCTCTGTCCCCGCGGGTCAGGACCGGACGGCGCCCTGGAGGTGGTCGCCGGTGCGCCGGACGCGGAGGCCGGGCAGGTCGATCCAGCGCTGCCCGTGCCAGTCGGTGACGAGTTCCGAAACGGCCGCGACCCCGGACGCGGTCACCTCGCGGGCACCCTCGCCGAGCAGCCACGCCCGCAGGACCCGCGACCTCAGAGCGGCGTCCAGGTCGGCCAGGCGCCGGCAGCTCAACCCTTCGGCACCGGCCTCCGCGTGCTCGGCTGCGAGCTCGTCGAGGAGGTCGGCGTCGGCGCGGGCGAGTTCAGCCGTCCGCGCGAGCGCCTCCGCGACGCCCGGCCCGAGTTCGGCCTCGAGCATCGGCAGCACCCGGCGGCGCACCCGGACGCGGGCGAACCGGTCGTCGGCGTTGTGCGGATCCAGCCAGGGCTCCAGCCCCAGCTCGGCGCAGCACGCGAGGGTCACCCCTCGCCGCAGGCCCAGCAGCGGGCGGACGAAGCGGCCACGGACCATCGCCATCCCGGAGAGCGAGCGCAGGCCGGAGCCCCGGGCGAGGCCGAGCAGCACGGTCTCGGCCTGGTCGTCGAGCGTGTGGCCGAGCAGCACGAGCTCGTTGGCGCCCGCCGCCTGCTCGAGCGCGGCGTAGCGGGCTTCCCTTGCCGCGGCCTCGGGCCCGCTGCCGTCGTCCGTCACGTCGACCCGGACGACGTGCGCCTCGATCCCCACCCGCGAGCCCAGCAGCGCGGCCACGGCGGAGGCGACGGTCTCCGACCCGGGCTGCAGGCCGTGGTCGACGACGACCGCACGGACCCCGTCCCCCCTCCGCCGCGCGACGACCGCGGCTCCGGCGGCCAGCGCCAAGGAGTCGGGCCCACCCGAGCAGGCCACGAGCAGGGGGCCTCCGGTCGCCGCGGTGACGGCCTGGACGACCTGCAGGGAGGCCGGCCCGAGGGCCTTGCGAGCCATCAGTGGCCGGCCATCAGGTTCGGTGGAGCCAGCGCTGTGGGTCGCGGAGCTCGTCCGTCGTCGGAAGCATGCCGGGCGCGGAGAAGGCCAGGTTGAGTGTGGCGACGTCGGCTGCGTCGATGACCGCCCGACAGAAGGCTGCGCCGTCCCGGTACTGCGCCATCTTCAGGTCGAGGCCGAGCAGCTTCTGGGCGAGGCCGAACACGCCGTGGGCCTCACGTCGGGCGTTGAAGGCCTTGCGGATCGACGGGTAGGTCGGCACGACCGACGTCCCGACGCGGTCCATCATCACGTCGGCGTGGCCTTCCAGGAGCGCCATCACGCCGTTGACCTGGTCGAAGGCCTGCTGCTGCTCCGGCGAGCCGAACACGCTGCGCAGGCCGTCGGTGTCGGGCCAGCCGAACTGGAGTTCCTCGCCGTCGAGGAGCTCGCCGATCAGGCCGAGGAGGTGGCTGCGGAGCCAGGGCGCGGTGCCGAACTGGAAGCGGTGCGTCTCCTCGTGCAGGCAGACCCAGAGCCGGAAATCGCGGGGCAGCACCCCGAGCTTGCGCTCGACGGCGACGACGTTCGGGGCGACCAGCAGGAGGCGCTCGGGACGGTAGAACGGGTCGAACTGGCCGAGGATCCGGGTGGCGAGGACGGCGAACACGCCGCCGGCCTGAACGCCGAGCGCCTTGGCACGACCGGCCCGCCACGGGTTGTCCGCGGGTTGGGGCGGTCCCCCGGCGCCTTCGAGCAGCGCCTGCGCCGACTGGCTGATGGCCGTCATCCATCCCGCCCTGTCGACCACCAGCACGTCTGCGTCCGACGGACGCTCCATGCCGGTGACCTCGCGGACGTGGTCGGTAGCGGTGGTCGCAGCCGTCCGGAGTTCGGCGACGACAGCCGCGACCTCGGAGCGGTCGAGCCGCGGTCCTGCCGGCACGAGGGCGGCGCCGCTCCGGGCGGCGAGGCCCCAGTCGACAGTGGGGATCTGATCCATGCCGTCAGCTTAGGGAGCAGGCGAAGGGACGTCGTCCCCTTCGTCCCGGGGGCGGAGGGTCAGGGAGTGCAGCCGCAGCCGGCGATGACCGCCGCCTCGCGGTCCAGCCAGTTGTAGGCCGTGTAGTAGCTGGTGGCCTTGTTCGCGATCTCAGCGAACACCAGCCGGTACCCGCTGGCCGTCGTCAGGTAGCCGGCGAGTGCGGCCAGCCCGCTCAGCGTTCCGGTCTTGGCGTGGACGACACCGACCCCGGCCTTCTCGGACGGATCGTCGAAGCGGTCCTTGAGGGTTCCGTCCCTGCCTGCGACGGGCAGGCCGTCGAGGACCGCGGCATAGGCGACCTCGTCGGACAGCGCGAGCTTCACGACGCCGGCGAGCATGGTGGCGCTGACCTTGTTGGCCGGAGCCAGGCCGCTGGCGTCGTAGATGCGAGCGCCGTCCGCCCAGATCCCCCTGGCCTGCAGCCAGGCCTTCACGTTGGCGGAGGCACCGGCGAAGCTCCCCGGCTTCCCGGCGGCCAGCGCGGCGTGCCGCGAGAGGGTCTCGGCCGCGACGTTGTCGCTGAGCTTCAGGGTGCGCTTGATGATCTGCCCGAGCGGGACGGACGTGACCGCGGCGAGTTGGGCTGCCTTCGCGTCCGCCCTGGCCGAGGAGACCGAGGTGACCTTGATCCCGTCCTTCTTCAGCCACTTCGCGAAGGCGGAGGCCGCCGTCTTCGGCGGGTTCGTCGCGGCCCGCCAGCCGATCTTGCCGGAGTCGATCTCGAGCGCAGCGACGCGGGCCTCGTAAGGCTTCCACTTGGACTTCCACAGCGAGTTCCACATCGGCCCACTGAACAACGATGCGTCGTAGCCAAGGCTGACCGACGTCCGTCCGGACGCCTTCAACGCGACGGCCGTGCGCTTGGCGAGGGTCTGCAGGGACGCCGCCTTGTAGACCGACTTCGAGACCTTGTTCGTCAGCAGCGGATCACCGCCCCCGACGAGGACGACCCTGCCCGCTCCGGCGTCGACGACCTTGGTGGTGAACGTGCGGTCGGGTCCCAGGGTGGAGACCGCGACCATCGTGGTGAACAGCTTCATCGTCGAGGCCGGGGTCAGCAGCTTGTCCGCCCCTTGGTTCGCCAGCACCGTCCCGTCGGTCGTGGTGACGACCAGGCCGGTGGTGCCGATGCGCTTCGTCGAAACCTTCGCCAGCAGCCCCTCGAGCGTCTTCTGAACCGGCAGCGACGGAGTGACGCTCAGCCCGGAGGAGACGGACGACGACGGCGCCGGGGCGACGACGACGGCCGGCTCGGCTGCGTTCGAGAGCGAGACGGCGCACCCCGCGAACAACGCCAAGGCAGCAGTTGCGGCCATCGTCGCGGGGAGACGACGCGATAGGCTCGGGCCAGACATGGTCCGTCCATCATGACAGAGAGGTGCGAACAGCGTGTCCCACCAAGCCTTCATCAGGCCGACGATCCAGCCCAGCCTCCACTTCGACGTCACGATCGAGATCCCCAAGGGCACCAAGAACAAGTACGAGATGGACCACCACACCGGCCGCATCCGGCTGGACCGGACGCTGTTCACGTCCACGCAGTACCCGAACGACTACGGCTTCATCGAGGGCACCCTCGGCCAGGACGGCGACCCGCTCGACGCCATGGTGCTGATCACCGAGCCCACGTTCCCGGGCGCCCTGGTCGAGTGCCGGGCGATCGGCATGTTCCGGATGAAGGACGAGATGGGACCCGACGACAAGGTGCTGTGCATCCCGGTCGCCGACCAGCGCCAGGCGAACGTGCGGGAGCTGACCGACCTGCCCAACCTGAGCCTGCTCGAGATCGAGCACTTCTTCAGCGTCTACAAGGACCTGGAGCCCGGCAAGTCGGTGGAGGGCGCCGTCTGGGTCGGCCACGCCGAGGCCGAGATGGAGATCAAGAGCAGCTGGGAGCGCGCGCGCGGCACCTCCTACGAGAACGAATTCACCCGCGAGTAGTCCCTGCATGTCCGGCGGCGAACCCGGCCTCCATCGGCTGTACCTGCTGCGGCACGCCGAATCGGGCAACATCTCGGCGGATTGGCGCGACGCCGGACGCGAACTGACCAAGAACGGACGGGCCCAGGCGCGAGCGCTCGGCGAGGTGCTGGCCGGCGCCGGGATCGGGTTGGTGCTGTGCTCGATCGCCGTGCGGGCGCGCCAGACCGCGGCACTGCTGGGGCTTCCTGCGCCGACACTCCACCTCCCGGCGCTGTACAACGCCGGCCCGCGGCAGCTGCTCGCAGAGCTGGCGCAGGTCGAGGACGGCGTCGAAGCCGTGGTCGTGGTGGCACACGCGCCGGGGATCCCGTCGCTGGTCTACAGCCTCGCCCAGCCCGATTCGGACGCCGAGGCGATGGCCCGGATTCGTCCGATGTATCCGCCGGCGACGCTCTCGGGGCTGGAGTTCACCGGGCCGTGGTCGGAGCTGGCCCTCGCGCGGTTGTTCATGACGCGCGTCCCCGAGTGATCGGGACTCAGGCGAGCGAGAGGAACAACTTCTCCAGGCTGGCTGTGTCCATGTTCTCGCCCGAGGGGTCCTCGGTGAGGCACTGCCTCAGACCGGTCGCGATGACGGCGAAGCCCGCCCGGTCGAGTGCCTTGGAGACGGCTGCGAGCTGGGTCACGATCTCGCGGCAGTCGCGGCCGTCCTCAATCATGCGGATGATGCCGCCGATCTGGCCCTGGGCGCGCTTGAGACGCTTGAGGACAGACGACAGGGAATCCTGGTCGAGTTGCACGGCGTTCACCTTCCCGGACTGGACGCCGCAAGCATACCGCCCGGGGTAAGGGGAGGGCGGCTGCCTAGGACGCCGTCGCTTCGGTCTCGGTGGTCTCGTCGGTCCCTGTGGCCTCAGCAGCCTCCGCGGCGGCCAGCTCGGCACGGACGTCGTCCATGTCGGCGGCGCGGACGGCCGCGATCAGCTCCTCCAGCGCGGGCTCCGGCATGGCGCCGGGCTGCGCGTAGACGAGGATCCCCTCGCGGAACACCATCAGGGTGGGGATCGACATGATCCGCGCGGCGGCGGCCAGCTCGCGCTGGGCCTCCGTGTCGACCTTCCCGAAGACGAGGTCGGGGTGCCGCTCGGACGCCGCGTGGTAGACCGGGGCGAACATCCGGCACGGTCCGCACCAGGCAGCCCAGAAGTCCACCAGGACGATGTCGTTACCGAGGACTGTGGCCTCGAAGTCGGCCGTGGTCAGGTCCTGCGTCGCCATTCCGATCTCTCCTTCTCGATACCCCCGAAGGTATCAGGTCACGCTCGAGCGGGAACGCCGGCAAGCTCGATCCAGAAGGTCGAACCGTCCCCGGGCGTCGAGGTGACACCGTACCGCCCGCCGTGCGCGGAGATGATCGCTGCGACGATCGCCAGCCCGAGGCCCGAACCGCGGGCCGCACCTCTCCCGCCGGCCGTCGGGCCCGTGCCGTCCTGCGCCCGGTAGAACCGCTCGAACACCCGCGGCAGCTCCGCTGCCGGGATCCCCCTCCCCCTGTCGACGACCTCGACGCGGACGAACGACCCGCGGCGCTCGGCCGCCAGGACGATCGGGGTTCCATCGGCGGAGTACTTCACCGCGTTGGCCACCAGAGCGGTGAGTGCCTGGCGCACCCGGTCGGCGTCGGCCTGCGCCACGACCGCGGGATCCCTGCGCACCGACACCTCCCGCCGCGGCTCCCGGATGCGCAGGTCGGCGGCCAGGTCCTCCAGCACCGGGCCCAGGTCGAGGGGACGCAGGTCGAGCGCCGAGCCGTCGCCGAGCGTGGTCAGGTCGAGGAGGTCGTCGACGATCCGGCCCATCCTGCTGGCCTCCGCATTGATCCGGCTCATCGCATCGGCCACCTGCTCCTCGGTGGCCAGGCCGCCCTGCGCGTAGAGGGACGAGTAGCCACGCAGCGTGGTCAGGGGCGTCCGGAGTTCGTGGCTGGCGTCCGCGACGAAGCGGCGCAGCTGCTCCTGTCCTGCCGCCGTCGTGTACACCATCGCGTTGAAGGCGGAGCCCAGCCGTCCCGCCTCCGTCCGGGGATCGCCGGGATCGACCTGAACCAGCGCACCGCCGGACGCCGTGACGTGCTCGGCAGCAGCGGTCAGGTGGGCGATCGGACGCAGCCCGTAGCGGCTCACCCAGTACCCGACGAGCGCCGCGATCGCCGCCACCACGAGCCAGGCCAGCCCGAGGGAGAGCATCAGGCGCACCGATGCGGCCTCCACATCGGCCATCGACAACCCCACGACGACGGCGCGCTGGCCGTTCAGCGGGGCTTCCACCAGCCGGATCCGCTCGCCGCCGCCCGCGACGGCCCGGGTCACCGGGCCGGCACCCCGTTCGTTGCCGAGCAGGACGGGCATCAGCCCCGGGCGGGCGTCCGGCACCAGGACGGTGACGAGCCGTCCGTTCGCGAGCTGGACGCCGACGTAGACGTCGGTGAGCAGGTCGGCGGCCGCGCCGTTGCCCGCCTCGGCCCGGTTGGCGACCGCGACGAGCGCGCGGCCGTCCGCGGTGAAGGAGCCGAGGCGCTCGTCCAGCTGCGCGATCAGGAAGGCGCGCTGGGTCAGCGCGACTCCCACGAAGACGACCGCCATGACGGCGAGCAGTCCGGCCACGGCGACGACCAGCCTCCTGCGGAGGGTCACGAGGGCTCCCGCACCGAGTACCCGACGCCGCGGACGGTGTGGATCAGCCGCGGACCGTCCGCGTCCACCTTGCGGCGGAGGCTGGAGATGAAGGACTCGATGATCGCCGACTCGCCGCCGAAGTCGTACTCCCAGACCTGGTCGAGGATCTGTCCGCGGGTCACCACCCGTCCGGCGTTGGCCATCAGGCAGGCCAGCAGCTTGAACTCGGTCGCCGACAGCGGCGCCTCGACCCCGCCCCGCCACACCCGGTGGGCGTCGGCGTCCAGGACAAGGTCGGCCACCTGCCAGCGGGTCGGAGGTTCGGCGCCCTCACCGCGACGTCGCAGCGCAACCTGCACGCGCGCGACCAGCTCCTCCAGCGCGAACGGTTTCACGACGTAGTCGTCGCCGCCGGACGTGAGCCCGCGGACGCGGTCGTCGGTCGTGCCGCGGGCGGTCAGGAAGATGACGGCCGCCCGGCTGCCGCCCGCGCGCAGGCGCCGCAGCACCTCGTAGCCGTCGAGGTCGGGCAGCTGGATGTCCAGCACGACGACCTGCGGGTCGAGGACGGCAGCGGCTGCCAGCGCCTGCGCCCCGGACCCGGCGGTCTCCACGCGGTATCCCTGCAGGCGCATGGCGGACCCGACGAGGAACGAGATGTTCTCCTCGTCGTCGACCACGAGAACCCGCGGTGCCGCCGACTCCACGTTGTGAAGGATGCCAGCAACCAGCGCCGCCCCTCGACCAGTGGGGGCGACTTCCAGCAGATCTCCAGCTTTCGCTCACGTCGCGTCCAGCCCGGGACGGCAGATTCGGGGCACCGACAACCCAGGAGGTTCCCATGAAGCTCGCCACATCCATCGTCAGCGGCGCGGCCCTGCTCGCGCTGGGGCTCGGCGTCCCGGCCGTCCAGGCCGCCGCCAGCCCGTCCCTTCCGGAAGCGCCGACTCCCGCGGCACCGACGGCGTCCCCGTCGACCAGCGGGAGCAAGGCCGCCACCGCCCGGGTCATCTGGTTCTACACCGCGCTCACCGACGTCCAGCGCCGCTGCCTCGCCGAGGCGGACCTGCAGCGCCCGGAGGGCAAGCTGACACCGGGCCAGGTCAAGACGCTCCAGGCCCAGGTGCGCACGGCGCTCGCCTCGTGCGGCGTGAAGCTGCCGGCCCGCTTCGCGGACAGGGCGCGGCTCGGCTTCGGCTTCGCCTCCCTGACCAGCGACCAGCAGCACTGCCTGGCCAACGCGACCCTCACCCGACCGGTGGGACGCCTGACTCCTGCCGAACGTGCGGCCGTCCGCGCGTCGAAGCTGAATGCGGCGGCTGCCTGCGGCGTCCAGGCCTGACCCGGCCCGGGGCGGGGCGCCGACCGCTACAGGCTCGGGTCCCCGATCAGCGGACGCAGGGTCGTGTAGGCGATCCGCAGGCCCTCGAGCACGCGCTCGGGCGTCCCGCCCCACAGCGGGTCCTCGTGCTCGACCGACAGCGTGCCGGTGAACCCGCCCTCGTACAGCCGGTCCACGACAGCGGCCCAGTCGACCTCGCCGCGTCCGGGCACCCGGTAGCGCCACCAGCCGGTGTGCCAGGGGTTGCCGGCCTTGTTGACGACCCCGTAGAACCCGTAGTGGTTGCGGCGTTCGGGGAAGGTCTCGACGTCCTTGGCCTGCGCATGCACGATGTACGGCGCGAACGGCAGGATCGTGGAGACCGGGTCGATCCCGATCCAGGTCAGATGCGACGGATCCCAGTTCAGGTACAACCCCAGACGGGTCGTCATCCACTCCCACAGTTCCGGGGAGTAGGCGATGTTGCCGGGATAGCCGTCCGGGTGCCACCCCTCCATCACGCAGTTCTCGACGATGATCTTCACGCCCCGCTCACCGGCGTACTCGACCAGTTCGGGGAAGATCCGCTCGGCCTCGGCCATGTTGTCGGTCACCGACAGGCTCACGTCGCGCCCGAGGAAGGTGCCGACATAGGGCACGCCCAGCGAGGCAGCGGCGTCGATGCAGGCCTTGACGTGGACGCGGGTGCGCTCACGCTCGGCCAGGTCGCCGGTCAGGTTGTTGCCGTAGAACGCCAGCGAACTGATCTCCAGCCCGGTGCGCTCGAAGAGCGCGAGGGTCGCGTCCGCTTCGGCGTTCGACCAGTTCGCCACCGGCAGGTGGGAGGCCTCGAACTCGCGTCCCTCGCCACCCGGCCAACAGGCCACCTCGAGCGCCTGGTACCCCTGGCCGGCCGCATAGGTCGCGATCTGCTCCAGCGACCACGACGGCAGGCAGGCCGTGAACATCCCCAGCTTCATCTCTGCTCCTCTCCCGGCACCCGGACGGGCAGCGGGCTCAACGGGCCTTGAGGTACTCCACGCTCTGGCGCACCTCGTCGATGGGATCGACAACGGCGTAGTCGAACTCCAGCACCCACACCCGGTCCGCGGTCGCGTCCAGGATCGGGGCCAGATCCATCGAGCCCGTACCCAGAACGACGTTGGCCGCCCCGCTGCGGGACGGCGCCAGCGGGCCGTCCTTGATGTGCAGGTGCGTCACGCGATCACCGAGGGAGGCCAGCAGCGCCGGGACGTCGCGCCCGCCGGCGCTGGCCCAGTAGCTGTCGATCTCCAGCACGATGCGCGGGTCGAGGAGGGAGACGAAGAACTCGTAGGCCCCGACACCGTTCACCTCCGGGGCGAGGAACTCGAAGTCGTGGTTGTGGTAGCCGATGGAGATCCCGGCCTCGGCCGCGCGGTCGGCCAGCCCGTTGAGGGCGTCCGCGAGCTCACGGATCCCGGCCTCCTCCTGCCACTTCTCCGGCGGCCAGAACGGCTGGAAGACCGTGTGGACGCCGAGAGCCTTCGCTGCAGCCAGGACGGCGTCCGTTGCGCCGATCAGGTCGGCGTGCGCGCTGCCGGCCTTCAGTCCGTTGGCCTCCAGCGCCTCGGGCAGCCAGTCGAAGTGTTCGATGCCGAACGGTTCGACCTCGTCCAGTCCCATGGTCGACAGCGCCGCGAGGGTCGCGTCCCGGTCGGCCGCGAGCTGGTCGCGAAGGGTGTAGAGCTGGATGCTGAGCGTGGCCACGATGCCTCCTGGGTGCGATTCGGTGAGCGCGGTTTCAGCATAGGGCAGATAGGATGAACGCGCTCTCAGCCCGCCGCTGGGTGGGGTATGACGACAAAGGAGTGATTGTGAGCAAGTTCCGCGTGGGCATCGTCGGCGTCGGGTTCATCGCAACCCTGAAGCACCTTCCCGGGTTGAAGGGCAACCCCGACCTGGCCGAGCTGGTCGCGATCTGCGATCTCGACCCGGTGCGCGCGGACAAGGCCAAGGCCGAGTTCGGCACTGAGACCACCTACGTCACCACCGACTACCGCGACCTGGTCAACGACCCCTTGATCGACGTGATCTACGTCTGCACGTGGAACGTCAGCCACGCCGAGATCACCTGCGCGGCCCTGGAGGCCGGCAAGCACGTCATGTGCGAGAAGCCGATGGCGATCTCGGGCGAGGAGGCCCGCAGGATGGTCGAGACGGCGAAGCGGACCGGCAAGAAGCTCACGATCGGCTACCAGAACCGGTTCCGCGAGGACGCCCAGTTCCTCCGGGGAGCGATCGACGCGGGCGAGCTCGGCGACATCTACGTCGCCAAGGCGCACGCCGTGCGTCGGCGTGGCGTGCCGACGTGGGGCGTGTTCACCGACAAGGAGAAGCAGGGCGGCGGCCCCCTGATCGACATCGGCACCCACGCCCTCGACCTGGCCCTGTGGTACCTCGGCGACTACGAGGTGGAGTCGGTCACGGGCTCGGTCTACAACAAGCTGCGCGACAAGCCGGAAGGCAACCCCGGCGGGCACTGGGACCCGGCGACCTACACGGTGGAGGACTCCGCGTTCGGCTACGTGAAGATGAAGAACGGCGCGACGATCTTCCTCGAGGCCGCGTGGGCGCTGAACGTGAAGGACCCGCGTGAGGCGGCCGTGACCCTCATCGGCACCGAGGGCGGCGCCGAGATCGAGCGCAGCGCCGCCGGCTACCAGGTGACCCTGAACAAGGTGCTCGCCGACCGGATGATCACCTCCGGCCCGGACGCACCCCGTCCCGGGACCGACGACTTCACGACTCTCGGCACCCGCGAGACCAAGCAGTGGCTCGAGGCGATCCGGGACGACGTCGACCCGCTGGTGCTGCCCGAGCAGGCCTGCACGGTGACCGAGGTGCTGGAGGCCATCTACGCCTCGGCGAAGTCCGGCGAGACCATCCGTTTCTGACGTGAGCCCGCATACGAACCATCGGGTGGTGATCGCCGGCTACGGCACGATGGGCGATTACCACCACCGCAAGCTGGCCGCCCTCCCCGGCGTCGACGTCGTCGGGGTCGTCGACGTCGACCCGGGCGCGCTCGCGGACGCTGAGGCCTCAGGCCTGCGCCCGTACTCCGACCTCGCCGAGGCGCTGGGCGACCAGACGACCGACTTCGTGCTGATCTCGACGCCGAACGACAGCCACCACGACATCGCCGTTGCCGCCCTGCAGGCGGGCAAGAACGTGCTGTGCGAGAAGCCGGCCACGGTGAACAGCGCAGAGCTCGTCGACGTCGTCGCGGAGGCCGAGAGGGCCGGGCGGCTGTTCATGGTGCACCAGAACCGCCGCTGGGATCCCGACTACCTGAGCATGAAGCAGGTCTACGACGCCCAGTTGCTCGGCCCGGTGACCCACATCGAGACCCGGGTCCACGGCTCGCGCGGCATCCCGGGCGACTGGCGTACCCGGAAGGAGACCGGCGGCGGCATGCTGCTCGACTGGGGCGTCCATCTGGTCGACCGGCTGCTGCTGATGGTCGACTCCCCCGTCACCGACGTCCACGCCCACCTGAGCTTCGCCCTCGGCCACGAGGTCGACGACGGCTTCGAGGCCTGGTTCCGCTTCGCCAACGACGTCACCGCAGCGGTCGAGGTCAGCACGACGAGCTTCCTCCCCGCGCCCTTGTGGACGCTGCGCGCGAACCGCGGAACGGCCCAGATCCAGAACTGGGCGACGCCCGGCCGGCTGTTGCGTCTCGGGCAGGTCGAGGAGGCGGACGCGGTCCCGATCCTCGCCGGCACCGGGATGACGAAGACCATGGCGCCCCGGGTGAAGGACTACTCCCGGCAGCACAAGCTCGACGACTCCGTCGAGACGCTCCCGCTCCCCGTGGTCGAGGCCGACGTCTCCGACTTCTACCGCAACGCGTTCGCCGTCGTGGACGAAGGGGGGCAACCGGTCGTGGCCAACGCCGAGGTGCTTCGGACGCTGCGGCTCCTGGAGGCCTGCGTCACGTCGCACGAGACGCGGGAGATCGTCCACTTCGAGCACGCCGGCTGACCGTTCCGCTCCCTTGCTCCTCGGGGGATGATGGACACATGAGCATCGAACGCACGCCTTTGCGGCGCCGGGCCGTGTGGTTGCTTGCCGCGGGAGCACTCGCTGTGGCCGGGATCACCGGCCTGTCCACGATGGCCGCCAGCGCCGATCCGGTGCTGCCGCCGCTGTCGCCCGCCGAGCTGCTGACGAAGGTCGCCCAGGCGCACCCGGACGGCCTCACGGCGACCTTCGAGCAGCGCAGCGACCTCGGCCTGCCGAGCCTTTCGGGAATCGGCGGCAGCGATGGCGCCGACCTGCAGTCCGCGCTGTCCCTGCTCACCGGGAACCACACCGTCCGCGTCTGGCTCGCAGGGACCGATCAGAGCCGCGTGGCCCTGGTCGACGGCTCGTCCGAGACCGCGGCCATCCGGAACGGTGACCAGCTCTGGCTGTGGTCGAGCGACAAGCAGCAGGCGAAGCACGCCACCCTGACGGCCGGAGAACGACCCACCACCACCCCGACGTCACCGACGGACGCCGTGCAGCGACTCCTCGCAGCGGTCGAACCGACCACGAACGTGACCACCTCGGGCACCGGGACGGTCGCCGGCCGTCCGGTGTACCAACTGGTCCTCACGCCGAAGGACGACGCGAGCCTCGTCTCGCAGGTGCGGATCTCGGTGGACTCGACCACGTTCGTCCCGCTGGCCGCACGGGTGGTCGCCGACGACGGCAGCGACGCCTTGTCGTTCGCTGCGACGTCGGTCGACTTCTCCCGTCCGGCGGACTCGATCTTCGCGTTCACACCGCCGCCTGGCGCCGAGGTGTCAGAGCTGAAGCCGCCGACCAGTACGTCCCCCGAGCCGAAGAAGGACGCCGTGAAGCCGACGATCGTCGGCACGGGCTGGACGACGGTGGCCGTGGCGAAGTTCGACCTGGGCAAGGCGGACCAGACCGCGAAGGCACTGCTGCAATCCCTGCCCGAAGTTTCGGGCAGCTGGGGCACGGGCCGCCTGCTCTCCACCACCCTGGTCAACGCGGTGATCACCGACGACGGCCGGGTCGCGGTCGGTTCGGTTGACCCCGAGAAGCTCTACTCGGCTCTGGCCAAGAGGTGACCGCAGGCCCCGCGGCCGTCGCCTCACACGGGCTGGGCAAGCGGTTCGGCCGCCAGCAGGTGGTCACCGACCTCGAGTTGGACGTGCCGCGCGGCTCCTGTTACGGCTTCATCGGGCCGAACGGGTCGGGCAAGACGACGACGATCCGGATGCTGCTCGGCCTGATCCGTCCGGACGCGGGGAGTTGCTCCCTGCTCGGGGAGCCGATGCCGGACGCGTCGGCGTCGGTTCTGCCGCGGGTGGGGGCACTGGTCGAGGGACCCGCGTTCCACCCGTACCTGTCGGGTGAGGCCAACCTGCTGCGCGTGGATGCGGCCGACGCGACGAGCGACCCCGCGACGGCCCGCGCCCGGGTCGGGTCGGCGCTGGAGCGGGTCGGGCTCACGGCAGCCTCCGGCAAGCGGTATCGCGCCTATTCGCTCGGCATGCGGCAGCGGCTCGGCATTGCGGCAGCGCTGCTCCAGCCCCGCGACCTGCTGGTGCTGGACGAGCCGACGAACGGCCTGGACCCGCAGGGGACGCGGGAGGTTCGCCACCTGGTCGCAGGGCTCGCCGCGGAAGGCACGACGGTGTTCGTGTCGAGCCACCTGCTCGCCGAGGTCGAGCAGCTGTGCGACCACGTCGGCGTGATGCGGGAGGGTCGCCTGGTGGCCCAGGGCCCGCTGGCAGAGCTGGAAGGACTCCGGGCGCAACGGTTCCGGCTGGAGACGGCCGACCTGGCGGCGTCGCGTCGGGTCCTGGGCGGGCTCGGGGTGCGTGACGCCACCGAGGGACCCGACGGGATCGTGGGCCCGCTGAACGGTCTGGCGCCGGAGCGGATCGTGCACGAACTCGTGGGCGCGGGCGTCGCCGTCCGGGGGTTCACCGTGCTGCGCCCGACCCTGGAAGAAGCCTTCGTCGAACTCACAGGGGAGGGCTTCGATGTCAGCGGCTGAAGTCGCCGTCCGGCGCCGTCGCGGCGGTGGGGCGCGACTGTTCGCGTCCGAACTGCACCTGATGTTCGGCCGCCGCCGCAACCAGGTCGGACTCGCGGTGCTGTTCGGCCTGGTCGTGATGCTCGGGGTGGCCCTGAAGGTGTCCGCGCTGCGGCACCCGGGCGCGCGCGGCGGGGACCTGTTCTCCCTCGTCGGCGGGAACGGGGTGTTCCTCGGCTTCGCGGGTTTGACGATAGAGATCGCCCTGTTCCTGCCGCTGGCGATCGCCGTCCTCGCCGGCGACGCGGTCGCGGGCGAGGCGAACCTCGGGACGCTGCGCTACCTGCTGGTTGCGCCCACGGGACGGGGACGCCTGCTCGTGACCAAGGCGTGCGCGCTCGCCGTCGGCGCCGTCGTCGGGGCCCTGCTGGTGGCCCTGGCCGGGGTGATCGTCGGGGTGGCGCTGTTCGGGACGGGGCCGCTGACCACCTTGTCCGGGACGCGGATCGGGCTCACCGACGGCCTCCTGCGCCTTGCCCTGGCGACCGGCTACGTCGCGGTGGGACTCGCGGCGCTGGGCATGATCGGGCTGTTCATCTCGACGCTCACCGAGCAGCCGATCGCGGCCACCGTCGCCACGGCGATGGTGAGCACCCTGCTGTGGATCCTGGACGCCGTCCCGCAACTGGACTGGCTGCGTCCCTGGCTGCTGGTGGACCGCTGGTCCGCGTTCGTCGACCTGCTCCGCGATCCCGTCTTCACCGACAGGATGGTCACCGGACTGTGGGTCGACCTCGCCTACGGCGCGGTGTTCCTGCTGCTGGCGTGGCTGAGGTTCCGGGTGAAGGACATCACCAGCTGACGGTGGTGTCGGAGCCGCCTTCGGGAATCGAACCCGAGACCTACGCTTTACGAGAGCGTCGCTCTGCCGACTGAGCTAAGGCGGCCAGGCCGGTGCACGGCCGAGGCACAACTATAGGGGTTCCATGGGTCCGGCTCGAATCGGAACCCGGGTCGCGCCTGATCGGAGTGCTCTCGGTCAGGCTGGTCAGGCCCGTCTTGGGTCGTGGGTGGGGACGCCGTTCTCGGCCGCCGCCCTTCAGCGTCGCGTTGTGAATCTGGCGTGCTTTCTTGGCCGCTGGCTAGGGTCGACGCGTTTCGGCGGGACGATCTCGGGGATTCCGCCCGCGCCGAGGTGTGCCTGCCAGCGGTCGGCGTTGGGGTCGTGGCTGGGTTCGATGATGCCGTGGTGGCGCGGGCAGGCGAGGACGAGATTGTGCAGGGCGGTGTCGCCTCCTGCCCACCAGGGGACGATGTGGTGGGCGTGACAGGCTTCGGGTGGTTTGTCACACCCAGGGAAGACGCAGCCTCCGTCCCTGAGTTCGAGGGCTGCCCGGATGGGTGGGGTGACGAGTCGTTGTGCCCGGCCCACATCGAGCGGTTCGGAACGCCCGTTCAACACGACCGGGAGCAGGTCGGCGTCACACAGGAGCTGGCGCACGACGCTGGCGGGTAGCGTCTCGCCAGTGCGGGTCAGCTCGGCTCCGAGGCCGGCATCGGTGCAGTGTTTGAGCAACTTGTCGTAGCTGAGGGTGATGACGATGCGGGGCCGGTCGGCGCCGTTGGACGGGGCGAGTGCCTGCTGGGAGTGGGCGTTCACCATCGCCAGCAGCCCGTCAGCCCGCCGCATGGCCGGGGTGACGTAGTCGGCGTCAGGGTCGAGCCGCTCCAGGGCGTGCTTCTCGGCGGCGGCGTAGGCGTCGACGATCCGGATGAACGGTTCAGCGCTGGCGACCGGCAGCGAACCCCGGATCAGCACCGACCCGTCCCCGTCGCTACGGAACTCCAGGAAACGATGGACCTGGGCGCGGCGCTCCTGACGCTCCAACCGTTTCGCTTCGATTTCGTCGGCGGTTTCGGGAGAAAGGGCCTCGACCAGGTGCGTAGTCAGACGCCGCAGTTCGGCACTGTTGTGCGATTGCGCGAACTCGATCATCATTTCCTGCGCCTGCGCAACGACTCCGTCGTCGAACTCCTTCGGGAGGTCGGCCAACACAGCCGTGATCGCTGCGGCCTGGGTCGGCAACACCGTCCCCGCGGCCGCCGCCCTACCGAGCACCGTGAACCGTGCGAGTTCCTGCCCGGCCGTGATCAAGCGTTTGGCTTCCCGGGGCGTCAGGTTCATCGACTCCGCCAGCCACGTCGTCGTGGACGTCTTCCGCTCGTTCCAGACGGCCTCGGACTTCTCGATCCGGGCGGCGAGGCGCTGTTGCCAGGCCTGCAGCCGGCCGTCCAGCCGAACCGCCTCCTGCAACAGGACGAGCTGTTCGGCGCCGGTCGGGAGCGGCAGCCGATCATCGAAAAGTGCATCCAGACCCGAGCCGATGATCGCGAGAATCTCGCGATCACCCAGCCCGTCGAATGACCTTTCCATGGTTCAACACTAAACTCCGGCACTGACACTCACCCGTCCCGAACAGGCCTATTCGAACGCCGCACGAGCATTCTCGAAAATGCTTCAGGAAAGCGCCACCGCAACACCGATGGCAGTGTCACACGGGCAAGATCCCGGTCGGGGCCCGGGACGACCAGAGCCCAGTGGCACGTGGGGACGGTTCTTTCGTGCCACCCGGCGCCACTCGGGTCGGAGCCCGGGACGACCGGAACCTCCAGTCCGGAAGGACTGGACGCCACAGCCAGGCAGGACGTGGTCCGCGGTGCCGGTCGAACACCCTGTCCCTTCCTCACCCCGCCCACGCCCACCGCACCCGAACAGCGGACCCGCCCCGGACGGGTTGAGAGCGGCACCCCGGCCACGACCCGCAGACGAAGAGCGGACGAAGATCCGGGTCCTCGAGGCAGGGGCACCAACCAGGGTGGGCCGGCCCTACCCCGCGTGGAACCCGCCGTTGGCGTGCAGGAGCTGGCCGTTGATCCAGCCGCCCGCATCGGAGAACAGGAAGCGGACGAGGCCGGAGATGTCGGCGGGCGTCCCCAAGCGTCCGGCAGGCGTCCCGGCGAGGCACGCGTCCCGGATCTCCGGGGTCATCCAGCCCGTGTCGATGGGGCCCGGGTTGATCGCGTTTGCGCGGACGCCGCGATGCCCCAGCTCGACCGCCGCGGCGATCACGAGCCGGTCGAGCGCGCCCTTGCTCGCACCGTACGGCAGGTTGTGGGCCACGTGGTCGCTGGTCAGCGCCACGATCCGTCCCGTGACGTCGGTCGTCGGCTCATCCGGGAGGGTCTCCGCGAACGCCTTGATCAGCAGCCAGCTCGCGCGCGCGTTCACCGCGAAGTGCCGGTCCCAGCTCTCCACGCTCGTGTCCAGGACCGAGCTGTCCACCGACTCAGCGTGCGACACCACCAGCCCGCGCAGGCCGCCGAGCCGGGTCCCTGCGGCCACCAGCTCACCCGCCGCACCGACCTCGGCCAGATCGGTCTCGACGACCTCGACAGCAGCACCCAGCCCGCGGCACTCCTCCGCGACGGCGAGCGGATCGTTCGCACCCATCTCCAGGCCGAGCCTCTGGTCGTACGGCGTCCAGTGGCTCACCACCAGGTCCCAGCCGTCGGCTGCGAGGCCGAGCGCCAGCCCGGCACCGATCGAGCGGCGGCGTCCAACCCCTGTGATGATCGCCGTGCCTCTTCGAGCCTCGGTCATCGCACCCTCCTTCACGTGCAGCGGACGCCGTCGGCCGGGACGACCCCCCTGGCCAGGAACGCCACCACGATCGCGTCCAGGCACTTCGACTTGCCGCCGTAGCCGCCGTGGCCCTCGCCGTCGTAGGTGACCAGCGTCGCCGTCTTCAGCTGTCGGGCCATCCACTGGGCGAACGGGTACGGCGTGGCCGGATCCCCGGTCGCCCCCACGACGAGCAGCGGCTGCGCCGACGCGCCCGTCAGGTGCAGCTGCAGTCGCTGGGACGGCCTGGTCGGCCAGACCGCGCAGTTGTACGTCGGCCCGAAGTAGTTGCCGAAGACCGGCGCCTTGGCCCTGTCCTGCGTCCATTGGGCGTCCGCGGCGAGGATGCCCGTGTCCTTGCTGTCGAGGCAGCTGATCGCAGGGAACGCGAAGAACATCGCGCTGTAGTGCCCGCTGTCGTCGCGCCCGTTCAGCGAGTCGGCTGCCCCGAGCAGGTACTGGCCCTCGCCCCTCTGCGCCCGCTGGATGATCGCCGAGAGAGCGCTCCACGCGTCCTTGCCCGAGTACAGCGCTGCTGCGATGCCCGAAGCGGCCAGTGTCTGCGTGAGCTCGCGGTTGCCGACCTTGAGCGGCTTGGCGTCCAGCCCGTCGAGGAAGCCGGTGATCGTGGACAGCACCCCCTCCTTGCTGGTGCCCAGGCCGCAGGAGCTGGTCGCGCACCATGCCGCGAAGTTGCCGAGCGCCAGATCGAAGCCCTGCGCCTGGATGATGCTGTCGTCGTCGGTGATGTTGACGGCCGCGTCGAGCACCAGGCGTCCGGTGTTGCCGCCGAACAGTTCCGCGTACACCGCGCCGATGTCGGTGCCGTAGGAGTAGCCGAGGTAGTTCAGCCTGGGCGCCCCCAGCAGCCCGCGCAGCAGGTCGAGATCGCGGACCGTGTCGACGGTTCCGATGTGGTTGAGGTAGTCGCCGTTGCGCTGCCAGCAGGACTTCGCGAAGTCGTAGTTGGCGCGGACCAGCGTGTCCCGCTCGGCCTCGTCGTCCGGGGACGCGTCCAGCCCCAGGAAGGCGTCGGCCTGCTCGTCGCTGAGGCAACGCACCGGGGTCGACTCCCCCGTCCCGCGGGGATCCCAGCCGACGATGTCGTACTGCTCGAGGCCCTGCCTGTCGAAGTAGTCGACCAGTTCCTGCCCGGAACCGCCCGGGCCACCCGGATTGACGAACAGCGGGCCCAGGTGCGGCGAGGCGGTCGCGGGCTTCATCCGTACCGCGATCGTCACTCCGCGCGCCCCCGGATCGGCGTAGTCGAGGGGGACGACCACCTTCGCGCACCGGTCGCCGTCGCCGCAGGTGCTCCACTTCAGGGCCTGCTTCGCGTATGCCGTCAGTCCGTCCCCGCCGAGGCCCGCGACCAGGCCGGAGACCTTCGGCGAAACGGACGCGAAGGTCGGACGGTCGACCGCCAACCCGGCGACGGACGAGATCCGGATCCCGTTCACCTGCGGGGTCGGTGCGGGTTGCGGCACAGCGGTGGTGCAGCCCGTCACCAGCGCGGCGGCGAGCACCGCCGCGAAACTGGCTCCCCCTACTGACCGCACGCGCCCAGCGTAGCCGCGGGCCCGTGCGGGCAATCCGCGGCCCCTAGGAAACTCTCGCCGCCTTGTCGGCTGCCCTGGCCCGGCGGAGACTGCCGTCCAGGCTCCAGCCACCCGCCCCGATGAACACGATCAGGAGCGAGGCTGCCGCGATCAGCAGTTCACTCTCGCCGTAGAACCCGAAGCTGTTCGGCAGAAGGATGCTCCAGCTGCCCCAGTAGACCAGGGCGAGAGCACCGGCCGAGATCAGCACGGCGCCGATGGCCGCGTACCGGGTCGCGAGACCGATGACCATGGAGACCGAGATCAGCAGCGAGGCCACCGGAACGATGGTCGCGAGGATCGGGTACGACAGCAGCGTCGTCGCGAACAGCGACTGGGTCTTCGCCGGATCGAGCAGCATCTGCACGCCCCACACGCCGAAGACGCCGGCCAGCACCAGGCGAAGCAGGAACAGCCCGAGCGAGCCCCAGAAGCCGTCGGTGGTCCGTTTCACCTCGACGACCTGCTGCACGACAGTGCCGGCGCCGTCGGCGGTCGGCTCCGGGGTTCCCGCCGACGTCAGGGCGGCTGCCCTCGCCTGGCGGAGCGCGTTGCGTTCGGCGGCGAGCTTGCGCTCCTCCTCGTTCTGGTCGGCGGTCCCGACGCGTCCGCTGATCGCACCGGCGTACGGACGGAAGATGCCGTCGTCCTCGTCGGCCTCCGGTTCCCCTGGCGCGGCCAGCGGGCTGCGCCCGGACGTGGCCGGGTAGGCCTGCGTGGCCGCCGGTTCAACCTGGGTGGGGGATGCGAAGACGGCCGGAGCAGGTGCGGGTGCGACCACGGTCGCCTCGGCAGCGTTGGGAGCCGTTGCGTCCGCTTCAGCCGCCGACGGCGCCGTTTCGGGAACCGGCGCCCATGCGGATGTGACGGGCTGCGCGGAAGCGGCCGGTCGCTCGGTGTGCGTCCACACGCCGGGCTCCGCGACCGGACCCTGCTCCGGCTCGGGAACGGGCGCCACCAGCGTCGGCTCGGGCTCGGCCTGTGGGACGAACTGCGGCGGCTCGGGCAGTTGCGGGGCCGGTGCGGGCGGCTGCCACTCGGACGCGACCGGTGCCTGCTCGGCGGCCGGCTCGGGCTCGGCTGCGACCGGCTCGGCCTCCGGCTCAACCGCGGCGGGCGCGGGCTGCCACATCGACTGCTCGGCGACAGGCTCCGGCTGCGACTCCGCGGCGGCCGGCTCGGGCTGCCACGTGGACTGCTCGGACGGTGCCTGCGGCTGGACGGCGGTCGGCTCGATCCGGGCCATGGGAGCCGTGTCCTCGGGCCGTGGTTCGGGGGGCGACTGCGGGGTGACCGGCCGCCAGTCCTGCGCGGGCTCGGGTGAGCTCTCGACGGGGGCGCCGACGGTCTCCGGCTGGGGCTGGGTCGGCTCAGCGAGCCGCGGCTGCCACGGCTGGTCGGGCTCGTGCTCGGCCGCCTGCATCTGCCAGGGCGCGGGCTCCGGTGCCTGCGGCTCGGGGACGGGAGCGGCAGCCTCCGGCTCAGGCGCGGGTTCCGGGGCCTCCGGCTCGAGGACGGGCTCCGGTGCCACCGGCTGGTACGCCGGCGCCCACGCGGGGGCCGGAGCGGGAGCGGGGACCTCGTCCGGCGCGGGCACGTCCTCTTCGGAGGAATGGACGGACGGAGGCTCCGGCAGCAGAGATCCCTGCGGCTGGTCGGGGACCACCGGCTCGGGGACGGCCTGGGGAGCTGCGGCAGCCATCGGCTCGGACCCGGCTGCCGGCTCCTGCGTACTCTGAGGCTCGGCTGCGACCACCCGGTCCGGTGCCTCCGCCGACTCAGGGGCGAACGCCGGTTCGGGAGCAGCGGACTCAGGCACAACCGGTTCAGCCGCAACCGGCTCAGGCTCGACGGGTTCGACCACCGGCTGCGGCGCGCCAGGCTCGACCACCGGCTGCGGCGCCTGGGGCGCGCCGAAAGACCAGGCCGGAGCCTCGTCGCCGGTCGACCGGGGGGCGGCGGGCAGATCCGGCGGGGTCGGGAGAACGGGTCGTCCCCCGCCTTCGGGGAACTCGGGCTCGCGCGGTTCGGTCACAGGGGGGATCCTTCCTGCAAGTCTGCTGAGGCCATGCTGTCACCGGCGGTCCGGTTCGCGACCGACCGACACGGGTGCGGGAGGCCTCGATCAGCGAGAATCCGCAAGACTGATCAGGAGCGATTCCATCGCCAGCAGCGGGGCGACGTTGGTCTCCAGCGCCGTGCGGGCTCCGAGGATCGCGTCCAGCCGGGCGACCGTGCGTTCCGCGGACGAAGCCGCCGCGACCGAGGAGATGGCGTCCACCTGTTCGGTGTTGATCAGGTCGACCCCCGCCGAGGTCTGCAGCGTGAGCACATCCCGGTAGAAGGAGGTGAGTTCCGTCAGCACCCGGTCGAGGGCGTCCCGCTGCAGCCGCTTCGCGCGCGCCTTCTGCTGGTCGGCGAGTTCCCGCAGCGCGGCCTGTGCGTTCCGGGGCTTCATGCCCTTCGTCCCCATGCCGAGCGCTTCGGCGAGCTCGGACTGCTCGCGTGCGTCGAGCTCTGTCGTGACGGCGGACGCCTCGGCGGTCGCCGCCTCGACCAGCTGGGACGCGGCCTCAAGGCAGGCGCCGAGGTTCGTCAGGCGGGACGGCAGGTGCAGGATGTCGGCCCGCCGCTGCCGCGCCTCCTCGCTGCGGGCCAGCGCCCGGGCCCGCCCGACGTGGCCCTGCGCGACGCGGGCGGCGTAGTCGGCGAGGCCGGCGTCCACCCCGTCCCTTCGGCGCAGCAACTCCGCGACCGAAGCCGTCCGGGGGGTGCTCAGCTCGATCTTCCGGCAGCGCGACCGGACGGTGGCGACCAGGTCGTCGGCGTTGGGGGCACACAGCAGCCACACCGTGCGCGCGGGCGGTTCCTCGATGCTCTTCAGCAGGGCGTCGGCGCCGCGCTCCGTGATGCGGTCGGCATCCTCGACCAGCAGCACCTGGTAGCGGCCGGTGGTCGGAGCCATCGCTGCCCGCCGCACGAGGTCGCGGACCTCGTCCACCCCGATGCTCAGCTGCTCGGTGCGGACGACCGTCACGTCCGGGTGCGCACCCGACAGCGTCGTGATGCACGTGTTGCACTCCCCGCAGCCGCCGAACGGGCACTGCAGCGCGGCGGCGAACGCGCGGGCCGCATTCGAGCGTCCCGATCCCGGGGGGCCGGTGAACAGCCAGGCGTGGCTCATCGCGTGGACGTTGCCGCCCTCGTCCCGGGCAGCAACCGCACGTCGCAGGGTCTCCACCACCCGCTCCTGGCCGATCAGGTCGGACCAGACGCCGGTGACGACCTCTGTGCTCACGGGACCAAGCCTGCCTCAGGCCACTGACAGAAGCGAGGTCACCCGGTCCCGGACAACCGCGGCGATCTGCTCGACCGGGTCTCGCGCCGGCAGCACCAGGTAGTGCCCGGGGTCCCGGGCCGCGAGCCCGAGGAACAGGTCCCGAGCACGCAGGTGCAGGTCGTGGCCCGCACCCTCGAGACGATCCTTCTCCGCGATCCCCGCAACGCCGAGGGACGGGTCGAGGTCCAGCAGCACCGTCAGGTCGGGCAACAGGTCCAGGGTGGCCCAGCGATTGACCTGCTCGACCCGGTCGGGATCCAGCTCGCGGCCGGCGCCCTGATAGGCCAGCGCCGAGTCGACGTAGCGGTCCGAGATCACCACCGCTCCCCGCTTCAGCGCGGGCAGCACGACCTCGTAGACGTGTTGTGCCTTGTCCGCGGCATACATCAGGGCCTCTGCGCGCGGGCTGACGTCGCCCCAGGACGGGTTGAGCACCAGGTCGCGCAGCACCGTGCCGATCGCCGTCCCACCGGGTTCGAGGGTGACGACGACCTCGCGTCCCTGACCCGTCAGCCAGTCGGCCAGGAGCGTGGTCTGGGTGGACTTGCCCACCCCGTCCCCTCCCTCGAAGACGATGAAGACGCCTTCGGTCATTTGCGGGTCGTCTTCTTCGCCGGCGCCCGGCGCGTCGTCTTCTTGGGGGCGGGGCCCTTGGCGCGCTTCTCGGCCAGCAGCTCCGCGGCCCGTTCCAGGGTGACCGCTTCGACCGAGTCCGACCGGCGCAGGGTTGCGTTGGTCTCCCCGTCGGTGACGTAGGGGCCGAACCGGCCGTCCTTGACCACGACCGGCTTGCCGGACACCGGGTCGGCGCCCAACTCCTTCAGCGGCCCGGACGCGGCACTCGCCGCCCGTCCGCGCGTCTTGGGCTGGGCGTAGATCGCCTCAGCCTCGGCCAGCGTGATGTCGAAGATCTGGTCCTCGCTGGTCAGCGAGCGGGAGTCCGTGCCCTTCTTCAGGTACGGGCCGTAGCGGCCGTTCTGCGCGGTGATCTCCTCCCCGTCCGCCGCCTTGCCGACGACGCGGGGCAGGCTGAGCAGCTTGAGGGCGTCCTCGAGGGCGATCTCCTCGATGCTCATCGACGCGAACAGCGAGCCCGTCCGCGGCTTGGCCGACTTGGGAGCGTCCTCGCCCAGCACCTCGGTGACGTACGGCCCGTAGCGGCCGTCCTTGGCGACGATCAGCCTCCCCGTCGCCGGGTCGGTACCGATCTCGCGCTCGGAGGCTGCCGGCTTGTCCAGCAGCTCGCGGGCCTGCTCGAGTGTGAGCGCGTCGGGCGGCAGGTCGGACTCGACGTTCGCCCGTCGCCCCTCCGCGTCCTCGATGTAGGTGCCGTACCGGCCGACGCGGACGTCGATGCCGTCCCCCAGCGGGAAGGTGGACAGGGCCTTCGCGTCGATCTCACCCAGCTCGGAGACCAGCTTCTCCAGCCCTGCGTTGCCGCCCGAGCCGTAGTAGAAGTCCTTGAGGACGGCGATCCGGGCGGCGTTGCCGGCCGCCACCTCGTCGAGGGTGTCCTCCATTTCCGCGGTGAAGTCGTAGTCGACGAGCTTGCTGAAGTGCTCCTCCAGCAGCCGGGTGACGGCGAAGGCCAGCCAGGTCGGCACCAGCGCCGAGCCCTTCTTGAACACGTAGTCCCGGCTGGTGATCGTCCGGATGATCGCGGCGTACGTGGACGGCCGGCCGATCTCCAGCTCCTCCAGCTTCGCGACAAGACTCGGCTCGGTGTACCGGGACGGCGGACGGGTCTCGTGCGCCTCGGCGGTCAGCTTCTCGGGCAGGAGCGCCGCGCCGGACTCCAGGTGCGGCAGCCGGGCCTGCTCGTCGTCGCCCTCACCCTCGTCCCTGCTCTCGACGTAGGCCGCGAGGAAGCCGAGGAAGCTGTAGGTGCGCCCGGACGCGGTGAACCCCGCCCGACCGGATTCGACGACCTCGCCGGTTGCGGCGTCGGTGACGGAGAAGCGGCTCGGCAGCGTCGCGCCGATCCGGACGGTCACCGTCTCGCCGACGGCGTCCTTCATCTGCGAGGCGACCGTCCGCTTCCAGACCAGCTCGTAGAGGCGCAGCTGGTCGCCGTGCAGGCCCGTCTCGTGCGGCGTGCGGAACTGCTCACCGGCGGGACGGATGGCTTCGTGGGCCTCCTGGGCGTTCTTGACCTTGGACGCATAGGTTCGCGGGGCGTCCGGGAGGAACGCCCCGCCGAAGAGCTGCTTGACCTGGGCCCTGGCCGCGGTCATCGCGGTGGTGGAGAGGGTGACCGAGTCGGTACGCATATAGGTGATGAAGCCGCGCTCGTACAGTTCCTGGGCGACGCTCATCGTGCGCTGGGCGGAGAAGCCGAGCTTGCGGCCCGCCTCCTGCTGGAGCGTCGTGGTGCGGAACGGAGGGTAGGGACGCCGGGTGTAGCTCTTGGCCTCCACCGCGGAGACGGCGTAGACGGCGTCCTCGAGAGCCTTCGCCAGGCTCGTCGCCGAGTCGTGGGTGAGCTGCAGCAGGCCGTCACCGGTCAGCTTCCCCACCGAGTCGAAGTCGCGTCCCGACGCGATCCTGCGCGAGTCGAACGTCGCCAGCCGGGCGGTGAAGGTGCGCGGCTCAGCGCCCTCACCGGCGTCCAGGAGGGCCTCGATGTCGGCGTAGCCGGCCGCCCGGAACGCCATCCGCTCGCGCTCGCGGTCGACCACCAGCCGGGTCGCAACCGACTGGACGCGGCCGGCCGACAGCTTCGGCATGACCTTCTTCCACAGCACGGGAGAGACCTCGTAGCCGTACAACCGGTCGAGGATGCGGCGGGTCTCCTGCGCGTCGACCAGGTCGGTGTCGAGCTCACGCGTGTTCTCGACGGCCGCGTGGATGGCCTCGGGCGTGATCTCGTGGAAGACCATCCGCTTGACCGGGACCTTGGGTTTGAGTTCGTCCAGCAGGTGCCACGCGATGGCCTCGCCCTCGCGGTCCTCATCAGTGGCCAGGTAGAGCTCGTCGGCGTCCTTGAGTTTTGCCTTCAGGTCGCGCATCGTGGATTTCTTGTCGGCGGCCACGACGTACAGCGGTTCGAAGTCGGCGTCGACGTTCACGCCGGTCCGTGCCCACTTCTCGCCCTTGTACTTGGCAGGCACCTCGGAGGCACCGGTCGGCAGGTCGCGGACGTGGCCGCGGCTGGACTCGACGACGTATCCCGGACCGAGGAACTTGGTCAGGCTGACCGCTTTGGTCGGGGACTCCACGATCACGAGTCTGCGCACGGTGTTGGCCACGGGCTGCTTCCTGCTCGGTTTGCTGGGACGCGAGCACTCTAGGCCGAGTTCGCAAACCCTGCACGCTCGCACGTCGTTCCGGGACGGCGGTGCGCCTCAGCCCGCGGGCAGCTCCACCGTCTCGGAGGCGACGGCGGCGCGCGCGTCCAGGCCCAGCTCGGCCCGCACCGCACCGGCCAGCGCGGAAGCCGACTGCGGCGTCCCGTGGACCGTGAAGACCTGCTTCGGGGACGGGCTGAGGGCGCCCAGCCAGGAGACCAGCTCGGAGCGGTCGGCGTGGACCGAGAACTCCTCGTCGGCCAGGACCTCGGCGCGGACCGGCACCTCGCGTCCGTGCATCTTCAGGTGTTGGGCGCCGTCCAGCAGCGAGCGTCCACGGGTCCCCTCTGCCTGGTACCCGGCCAGCACGACGGCGTTGCGCCCGTCCGGGAGCATGTGCTCGAGGTGGTGCAGCACCCGCCCCCCGGTGGCCATGCCCGAGGAGCTGATGATGATGCACGGCACCGTCGGCGTGTTCAGCTTCATCGACTCCTCCGTCGTGCGCACCTCGCGCAGTCGGGGCAGGTCGACGAAGCCGCGCGCGTCGAGGCCGGGACGGAGCTCGCCGGCGAACCGGCGGTCGCGGTAGACGCCGAGGGCCGCCAGCGCCATCGGCGAGTTCACGAACACGGGCAGTTCGGGGATCCGCCCGGCCCGCAGCAGCGTGGTGAGGGTCTGCAGGACGACCTCGGTGCGGTCCACCGCGAAGGCAGGGATGAGGACCGAGCCGCCGCGGCGCGCCGTCCGCCGGATGAGGTCGGCGAGCGGCTCGTGGTCGGCGCCGGACGGTTCGAAGTGCTCCCGGTCCCCGTAGGTGGACTCGAGGAGGACGACGTCGGCACCCGGCGGGATCTCCCGCGGGCGGAGCACCGGGTGCTCGGCGCGTCCGAGGTCGCCGGAGAACACGACGGAGCTGGACGGGGTCGCCACGCGGATGCTCGCCGCGCCGAGGATGTGCCCGGCCCGCGTCCAGCGGGCCGTCCAGCCGCCGTCCAGGTCGACGTCGTCGTCGTAGTCGATCACGCGGAACTGTCGCAGCGTCCGCTCGACGTCCGCCGCCGTGAACAACGGCAGCGGGTTCTCGTGCTTGGAGTACCCGTGCGATGCGGCGTGCTCGGCATCCCGCTCGGCGAGGAAGGCGGCGTCCCGCAGCACGATCGCTGCGAGCTCGCAGGTGGCCTCCGTCGCCAGGATCTCACCGGCGAACCCGTCCCTGACGAGGGCGGGCAGGTAGCCGACGTGGTCGGTGTGGGCGTGGGTCACCAGGACCGTCCCGATGCTCGACGGGCGGACCGGGAACGCCGCCCAGTTCAGCTCGCGCAGGTTCTTCTCGCCCTGGAAGACACCGCAGTCCACCAGGACGCGGCGACCGCCGTCGGCCAGAAGGTACTTCGAGCCGGTGACCGTGCCGGCCCCTCCCAGGAAGGTCAGGCTGGTTCCCATGACACCAGCTTGGACCCGCCGGGCCCCACGCGACCCGCCACTCCCCCGTTTCTCCCCGAGTTGTCAGAGTTTGGAGTTGCCACAGCGACGCGTGGTTCTGCTCCGCCTCCCGTCGCTCACGCGCCGGCAGGACCTTCGTCGTCTGACACCTCGGCGAGGGAGAGGCGGTCAGTTGACGGGGCTGGACCCCAGCGTCACCGTCGCGCTCCTGGACTTCCCGGACGTGGTGACCCAGTCGATCACGACCTGCTGGCCGGGCTCGAGGGCGCGGATCACGTTCGCGACGTTGGTGTTCGCCGTGATGGTCGTGTCGCCGACCTTGGTGAGCCGGCTGCCGGCGGTGATGCCGGCCTTGTCTGCCGGACCGTTGGGGACGACCCGGGTGACGGTCGCGCCCTGCGTCCCGGTGTAGCTGGAGCTGCCGACCTCGACCCCGAGGTAGCCGGCCGGGCCGACCCGGACCGTCCCGGCATCCTGGCCGGACTCGATCTGCTGGACGACCGACAGCGCGGTCGCGATCGGGACGGCGTAGCTGTCGCCCTCGTTGGTGGAGCCGGCCGTCGTCATGCCGGTGACCTCGTTCTGGCTGTCGAACATCGGGCCGCCGGAGTCGCCGGGGACGGCGCCTGCGGAGGTACGGATCATGCCCGACAGGTTCTCGGTGTCCCCCCAGGGCGAGTCCGAGGAGACCTTGAGGTCCTGGTTCTCGCCCGTGACCTTGCCGGTGGCCTTGACCAGCCGTCCACCACCCTCGGCGTTGCCGACCGCGGCGACGCTGTCCCCGACGTTGAGCGGGTCGTTGTCGGTCGTGACAGTGTCCAGCCCCGAGGCGTCCTTGAGCTGGATCAGGGCCACGTCCCTCGCCTGGTCGAAGCCCAGCACGGTCGCGGAGTAGGTGTCACCGGAGTCGGCGACGGTCACGGCGAGCTCCGTGGAGCCGGCGACGACGTGGTAGTTCGTGAGCACCTTGCCGTCGGCGGTCAGGATCATGCCGGTGCCGGCCGCCGTCCCGCTGCCGGTCTGGGCCTCGATCAGCACCACCCCTTTGGACTGTGCAGCGGTGACCGCCTTGCTGGTCGTGCTGCCGCCGCTGCCCTTGCTGGGCTGCGTGCCCGGTCCGGTCTGCGGCAGGTCCGACTGGCCGGACCGCGGGTACTGCGTCACTCCGGGCGAGGCCGTGCCGGACGTGCGCATCGCGGCATACCCGACGACGCCGAGGCTGAAGACGAGCAGCAGCGCGACCAGCGCGATCGGCCAACGCTTCTTCGGCGGCGGGGTCGGCTGCGCGTAGTAGGGCTGGGTGCCGTAGGGCGGCTGGGCGCCGCCCGGCGCGTACCCCTGGCCCTGCGGGTAGCCGCCTGCGTAGCCCTGGTAGCCGGCCTGCTGGTAGTAGCCGGGATGGTAGTAGCCCTGCTGCTGGCCGTAGGGCTGCTGGCCGTACGCCTGCTGCGGGTAGCCCCGGCCGTAGGGCTGCTGGCCGTAGCCCGGCTGCGGGTAGCCCTGCTGGCCGTAGGGCTGCTGGGCAGGGCCCTGTTGCGCGGAACCCGGCTGGCCGGCCTGGCCGGGAGCGGACGGACCCGCGTACGCCTGGCCGATGCCGGGCGCGGCTGCTGGCTGCGCGCCCGGCATCGGAGCTGTGGGGATGGGCCGGGTGGGCTCGGGCGTGCCCGTCCAGGAGTTCACCGACGGCATCGGAGCGGTGCGGTCGGCCCAGGAATCGGCGTCCGGGTAGGCGGGGCGGGACCAGGGCGAGGACGGGACCGGCTGGGAACCCGTGGTGGGGATGGGCGCAGTGGGTTCGTTCGAGGTGTCTCCACCCGGCGCTTGGGTGGGATCTTCGGTGGCCATGTGGCGACTCCTTCTCTCTCACCCACCAGTGAAGGCGCCTGCTGTGTGGACCCGCTGTCCGAATCCTGTGAAAACCTGTGAGCAGGTCAGGCTCGCTGCAGGAACCCCTCCGTGACGAGCCTACGCACTCCGGCCAACACCTCCGCCCGTAGCGGGCCCGGCTCGGCACCGACCAGGGATGCGACCGCATCCACCAGCACCCCCAGGGGCAGGTCCCCGTCGCAGGCACCGACGACGGCCGCCAGCGCCGTCCCGGGTTCCAGCGCCCGGCCGAACCCGAAGTGCTGGCGCAGGACGAGGTGCTCGGGGTCCGCTGCGCCGGGCTCGCCGAGCGTCTCCTGGACGAGCCCGTCGTGGCGGCGCCACCGGGCGGCCAGCATCTCCGCGTCGCCGAGCCGGGCGTCGCCGACCGCGTCGAAGAACTCCGCGACGGCGCCGCCCACCGGCTGGTGCACCAGGTGCGGCCACTCCTCCATCCGGACTTCCGGGCGCTCCCGTCCGCTGTTCCGCAGGGCGAGCCACCCCATCCCGACCGCCGTGATGCCCGACGCCGTGAAGTAGTCCAGCCATTCGGCGTAGCTGCGGTCGTAGTCGGGCGAGCCGACGAGCCCGGCGTCGGCGAGCCACAGCTCGATGTAGCTGAACACGTCGAGACGCTCGCGCTGCAGGACGAGCGCGTCGCACCCGGACGGCTCGATCCAGTCCGCGAGCCGGTCCTCCCAGGGACGGTCGGTGATCGCCCAGTTGCCCAGGACGACGAGCGTCCCGTCCTCGGCCAGGTGCGCCGGGGCGCCGGTCACCACCAGTCGCATCAGGTCATCGCCGGCGAAGCCGGTCTCGCGGTAGACCAGCCGCTCGCCGGTCGGCGGGCTGATCACGTAGGGCGGGTTGGTCACGATCAGGTCGAAGCGTTCGCCCCGCACCGGTTCGAAGAGCGAGCCGAGGCGCAGGTCGGCGCCCACCCCGCTCAGCCCGAGGGTCATCCTGGCCAGTTCGAGCGCGCGGGGGTTGACGTCGGTTGCGACGATGGTGCCGGCGTCGAGGTTGAGCGCCTGGATGCCGCAACCGGTCCCCAGATCGAGCACCCGCCCGACGTGGCCGGGTGGCACCAGCTGGGTCAGGGTGGTGGACGCCGGCGAGGCGCCGAGGACGAAGTCGGGACGGGGTCGGGGGTTGCGTCCGTCCAGTGGCGTGCGGTCGGAGCACAGCCAGCCGGTCATGCGATCGGTTCCGTAGGGCTTGAGCTCGACCTCAGCCCGGGCCGTCCCGCCGTCGACGGTGAGGAAGCCGGCGTCGACGAGTTCGGCCGTGCACGTCAGCGCAGCCTGCACGCGGGCGGTGGGTACCGGGCGTCCAAGCACCCACAGCCGGATCAGGTCGGCCTGCGCGTCGTCGTCGCCCGCGAGAGCCGCGGCCGCGGGGAAGCTGCTGTTTCGTTCGAGCCCGGCCAGGCCGGCCTCACCCAGGCGCTCGCGCACGCCATCGAGGGTGAAGCCGACCGTGGCCAGGTCGTCCCGCAGGGAAGTGATGGTGGATTCAGGGAACACCGGTCAAGCCTCCCACCGAAGGGGTCGGTGGACGGCGCAACCGTTTGGGGAGCTCCCCTTACTTCACCTTTGCGGTCTTGGGGCTGACCAGCGTCTTGGTGATCCAGCCGCGGCGCGCCGCGACGATCTTCACCTGGATCCTGGTCCCGGCGTCCGCCGCGGCGAGCTTGTAGCTCGCTCCGGCCGCGCCGGAGATCACCTTGCCGTTGCGCAGCCAGGTGTAGGAGACGGCGGACGGCATGGGCTTCCAGCCCTTGACGACGGCCTTCACCGTCGTGCCGACCTTGGCCGAGCCGGAGATCTTCGGCGCCTTGGCGACGAAGGCACCCGGGGCCACGACCTTGCTCGGAGCCGATCCGGCCATCAGCAGTCCCGCGGTCCTGCCCTTGCCCTTGCCGGTCACCTGGACCGTCAGGGTGGTGGCGTAGTCCGCCTCGACCAGCTTGTAGGTCGGCTTCTTCGCACCCTTGATCGCGACACCGTTGCGGTACCACTGGTAGGTGAACTTGGTCTTCGAGCTCCACTTGCCCGGCTTGACCTTGACCACCTTGTTCACGGTCGCGACACCGCTGAGCGTCGGCTGCGAGCCGGCCAGGCCGAGCTTGGCGTTCACCGGGGTGGCGATGACCTTGCCGATCACCGGGGAGGTGACGTCGACGGAGGCGTAGCCGTTGCCGGACGCGGTGACCCGCACCGAGATCAGCTTGCCGAGGTCCGTCGCGGCCACCTTGTAGGTCGCTGCTGTCGCACCGGCGATCGGCGCGCCGTTGGCGAGCCACTGGTAGCCGAACGACTCCGGGCGCGGCGTCCAGACCGAGGCGACGACCGCGGCGGTGAGCACCTTGCCGACAGAGGCCACACCGGCGATCGTCGGGACGACCGGGGTGTAGGTGTACTGCGGAGCGACGGTGACGGCTTCGGAGAACCGCGAGGTGGTCTCGTAGCCGGGCAGGACGCCGGTCACCAGGACGCTGACCCTCGTGCTGCTGTCGGCGGCGGTCGGGGTGTAGGTCGAGCCGGTGGCCCCACCGATCGCAGCACCGTTGCGCAGCCACTGGTAGGACAGCTGCGGTGCCGGCGTCCAGCTGCCGGCGCTCGCGGTGAGCGTCGAGCCGACCCGTGCCGTCCCGCTCAGCGTCGGCGTGCCGGCGCTGAAGGAGAGGCCGGTGATGACCGAAGCGGCGTGCAGGGTGATCGTGCGGGCGGTGTAGCCGTCGGCCGCGGCGGAGACCTCCACCGAGACGGCGTGGCCCTGGTCAGCGGCGACGAGGGTGTAGGTGGCCTCGGTTGCCCCGCTGATCGGCTGGCCGTCGCGCAGCCACTGGTAGCCGGTCACGGAGACGCCCGCTGCCCAGCCACTGGTGTCGACCGACAGCGTCTGGCCGACCTTCGACCCGCCGCTCAACCCGGCCGAGCTCAGGATGAGCGTGCCAGGGGCGACGTCACCGATGACGAACTCGACGTAGCCGTAGATGGCCGGCGAGTCGGCGGTGACGTGGACGGAGAGCTGCTTGCCCGCGTCCGCTGCCACCGGCGTGTAGGACGCCGCGGCCGCACCCGGGATCGAAACGCCGTCCGCGAACCACTCGTAGGTGATCTCGTCCGCGGCGGGCTTCGGGTCCCAGCCGTCGATCGAGAGGGTCAGCTCGGTGCCGACAGCCGCCGTCCCGGTGACGACCGGATCGGAGGTGACGTAGTGGCCCTTGGTGATCGGGGCCGTCTGGGGCGACGAGACGGAGGTGTCCTCGTAGCCGGAGGCGGAGCCGGTGACCTTGACCCACACCGGCTGGCCGAGGTCGCCCTCGCCGAGCTGGTAGGTCGACGAGGTCGCACCGCTGATGGGATCGGTGCCGGAGAACCACTGGTACCTCAGTGCCGTGCCGGGGACCCAGGTGCCCGGGGCCACGGTCAGCGTGGAACCGACGGTGCCTGCGCCGCTGATCACGAGGTCGCTGGACGCCGGAACGGTGCCCATCGTCATGCCGGCGACGGCTGCGGTCGCGGCCGACGTGGTGGACGCATCGGTGTAGGCCACACCCAGGCTGCCGGTAACCCGCACGCTCACGACGTGCTTCTGGTCGGCTGGGTCGAGGACGTAGGTGCTGCCGGTCGCGCCGGTGATCGCTTCGCCGTCCCGCAGCCACGAGTAGCTGTAGGCCAGGCCGGCGGTCCAGCCGGCTCCGGCGGACGCGGTCAGCGTCTCGCCGACGGTCGCCGTCCCCGTGATCGAGGCCGCGCCGGCGGTCAGGTCACCCTTGGCGACGGGATCGGAGGCGAAGGAGTTCTTCGACAGCGACGTGTAGCCGGCCTTGGAGCCGCTCACCTCGACCGTGATGGCCTTGTTGTACTCGCTCGCGGTGAGCGTGTACGTCGCGCTGGTCGCGCCGGCGATCTGGGTGCTGCCGCGGTACCAGGCGTAGGTGAAGGCTGTTCCTGCCGTCCAGTTGCCGGGGTTCGCGGTCACCGTCTCGCCGACCTTGAGCACGCCGTCCACCGTCGGGGTGTCGGACGCCAGCACACCGGCGATGATCGTCGTCGCCGACTTCTCGACGACGCGGTCGGTGTACCCGGCCTGGGTCCCGGTGACCACGACCTTGAGCGTCGCGCCCAGATCGGTGCCGGTTGCGGTGTACGACGTGCCGGTCGCTCCGGGGATCGCCGTTCCGTTGCGGTACCACTGGTACGCCAGCGCGGGGGCCGGGGTCCAGGTGCCGGGGGTGACGGTCAGGGTCTCGCCCACCTGGGCGGTGCCGGAGATCGCGACGTCGCCCGCTGTGATCGCGCCGGCGACGACCGTCGCCGTCGCCGCGGAGGTGATCGTTTCGTCGGTGTACCCGGCCAGGGTGCCGCTCGCACGGAAGGTGATGGCCGTGCCCAGGTCGGCTGCGGTCAGCGTGTACGAGGTGTCGGTCGCACCGGCGATCGCCGTCCCGTTGCGCAGCCAGGCGTAGGTCATCGACGGGGCCGGGGCCCAGCCGGTGGCGCTGCCCTGCAGGGTCTGGCCGACCTGCGCGGTGCCGGTGATGACCGGGACGGAGGTCGCGATGGTGCCTGCGGCGACCGTGCTGGCGGCCGTCGCGCCGGATTCCACCCACGCGTAGTTGACGGCTGCACCGTGGACGACGACCGAGATCGTGGCGCCAAGGTCGGCTGCGGTCAGGGTGTAGGTCGAGGCGGTCGAGGCCTGCACGCCGTCGCGGTACCAGCGGTAGGTGAGGACGGTCTCGGCCGGGCTCCAGGTGCCCGCGTTGACGCCGAGCGTGTTGCCGACGACCGGGGTGCCGGTCATCGTCACGGTGCCCGGGGTGACCGCGATGGCGGAGATCGTCTCGGTCCGCGACGAACCCGCGACGACGGTGTCGTAGCCGTTCAGTGTCGCCGTCACCTGCACCGTGAGGTACTTGGACACGTCATTCGCCTGGACGACGTACGTCGGGCCGGTGGCGCCGATGATCGGCTGCTCGCCGCGGAACCACTGGTAGGTGAACGTCGGCATCGGATCCCACGTCCCGACCTGCGCGGTCAGGGTGGCTCCGGTGGCCAGCGTCCCGGAGATCCACACCGACCCGTGGCTCAGGGTGCCGATCGCGACGGCGCCGGTGGGTCCGACGGTGATCGTCTTGTCGTTGTAGCCCGCCTTGGTCCCGGTCACCCTGACGGAGATCGCGCAGTCGTACTCGGCGGCGGTCAGCTTCCAGCTCGAGCCGGTCGCCCCGGCGATCGCGATGGTGCCGTTGCAGTACCACTGGTAGCTGAACGACGGGGTCGGGGTCCACGTGCCCGGATCGATCGTCAGGGTCTCTCCGACCGCCGGCGTCCCGGACACCGTCGCCGAGCCGGCCTGCAGCGTCCCCGCGACGACCTGGCCGTTGACGGCGGCCGAGGCGGTGGTGTCGGTGTAGCCGGAGCGGTGGCCGGTCACCTGGACCGTCAACGTCTTGCCGATGTCGGACGCGGTCGGCACGTAGTCGGCGTCGGTCGCACCGGGAATGGTGCTGCCATTGGCCTTCCACTGGTAGGTGAAGGACGTGGGCGTCGGCAGCCAGGTACCTGTTGCCGCAGTCAGCGTCTGGCCGACCGCTGCGGTGCCGGAGATCGTCACGATGCCGGCGAGCAGGCTGCCCGCGGTCACCGTCGCCGTCTTCGCGGACGTCGCGGCGAGGCTGTCGTAGCCCGAGACGTTGGCCGTGACCCGGACGCTGATCTGCGCGCCCGCCTGGTCGGCGGTCAGGATGAGGGTCGAGCCGGTCGCGCCGTCGATGGCGGTGCTGTCGGCGAACCACTGGTAGTCGTAGCCGGTCGGTGTCGGCGTCCAGGTGCCGGTGGCCGCGGTGAGCGTGCTGCCCACGATGGCGGTACCGGAGATGGTCGGCGTGCCCGGCGTCAGCGTGCCGTTGGCGATGACCGAGGCAGCCGTCCACGTGGCGGTGCCGGAGGTGTAGCCGGCCTTCGCCGCGGTTGCGACGACCTTGACGGTGAAGCCGAGGTCGGCGAGCGCGACGAGGTACGTCGCCGAGGTGGCGCCGCTGATCGCTGTGCTGCCGCGGTACCACTGGTAGCTGACCGAGTCGGCCGCGGGCACGGAGGCTGCGGACGCGGCGGTCAGGGTCTGGCCCACCTGCAGCGCCCCGGAGACCGTGACGGCACCGACCGAGGCGAACGTGCCCGGCTGGACGCCGGCGCCGGCCGACGTCGTCGTGGTGTCGGCGTACCCGGTCAGGTGCGCAGTCGCCTTCACGGTGACGGTGTGGCCGGAATCGGCTGCGACCAGGGCGTAGGTGGCGGAGGTTGCGCCGCTGATGGCGACACCGTCCCGGTACCAGGCCCAGGTGAAACCGGACGGGGTCGGCGTCCAGGTGCCCGCCGCAGCGGTCAGGGTCGACCCGACAGCGGCCGTGCCCGAGATCGTCGGCACCGGGGTCGCGCTGAACGAGCCGGCGGCAACCGCTGAGGTGTTGGCGGAGGTGACCGAGGCCGTGGTGTAGCCCGTCTTCGTCCCGGTGACCTTGACGCTCAGCTGGGCGCCGAGGTCGGCGGTGGTGACCACGTAGGTGGCGCTCGTCGCGCCGCTGATCGCCGTCCCGGCGCGCAGCCAGGAGTAGGTGAAGCTCGCCGCAGGCGTCCAGGTGCCCGGATCGGCCACGAGGACGCCGCCGACGACGGCCGTCCCGGAGACGGTCGGCACGACGGTGGTGAACACGCCGGCGGCAACGGACGCACCGGCGACGGACGCCACGGACGTGGTGGCGTAGCCCGTGGCGTTGCCGGTCACGACGACGGTGACCTTGGTGCCCTGGTCGGCGGCGACGAGCGTGTAGGTCGACGCCGTCGCGCCGCTGATAGCGACCCCGTCGCGGTACCACTGGTAGGTGAACGTGGGCGCGGGCGTCCACGTGCCCGGCACGACGTTGAGCGTGCTGCCGACCTGCATCGTGCCGTTGACCGTCGGCGTCGTGGTGGTGAACGCACCGCTGGCAACGGTCGCGGTGGCCGCGGAGGTCGCGGACGCCGTGGTGTAGCCGGCCAGCGTGCCGGTGACGGTCACCGTCAGCTTGGTGCCGAGGTCGGCGGAGACGACCGTGTAGGCAGTGGCGGTGGCCCCGCTGATGGCGACGCCGTCCCGCAGCCAGGCGTAGGTGAGCGTGGGCACCGGGCCCCAGGTGCCGGCGGCAGCGGTCAGGGTCTGGCCGACGGCAGCCGTGCCGGAGATCGAAACGGTCCCGGTGGTGATGGTGCCCTTGGCGACGGCAGCGGTCGCGGCCGAGGTGACGCTCGCGTCCGAGTAGCCGGACAGGTGTCCGGTCACCTTGACCGTGATGGCCTTGCCCTGCTCGGAGGCGGACAGCGCGTAGCTGGAGGCGTTGGTGCCGATGGCGGCGCCGTCGGCGTACCACTGGTAGTCGAAGCTGGACGGAGCCGGGCTCCAGGTGCCGGTGGCGGCGGTCAGGGTGGCCCCGACCGTCGACGAGCCGGAGATCGTCGGGATCGCCGTCGTCATCGTGCCGGCAGCGACGGTCACGGCGGCCGAGGTCGCGGTCGCGTCGGTGAAGCCGTCGGTGTGCGCGGTGATGGTGACCGTGAGTGCCTTGGTGGCGTCAGCGGCGACCGGGGTGTAGCTCACCGAGGTCGCGCCGGAGATCGCGAGGCCCGCCGCGTACCACTGGTAGGCGAAGGACGCCGGGGCCGGCGTCCACGTCGGCGGGACGGCCGTGACGGCCACGCCCACCTTCGCGGTTCCGGAGATGCTCGCGGATCCGGAGGCAGCGAAGGTGCCGGCGCCGATCGTAGAGCTGAGGTTCGTTGTGGCGGACGCGTCCACGTAGCCGACCTTGGTCGCGGTGACCCGGACACCGATCAGGTGGCCCTGGTCGGCGGCTGTCAGCGTGTAGGTGGAGGCCGTCGCGCCGGAGATGGCGACACCGTCCCGCAGCCAGGCGATGGCGAGGGAGTCGGGCGTCGGCGTCCAGGTGCCGGTTGTCGCGGTGAGGTCGGAGCCGACGGCGGGCCAGCCACTGATGGTCGGGACGCCGGCGGTGAAGGTGCCCGCGCCGACGGGGGCGGTCTCGGCCGACGCCGCAGAAGCGCTGGTGAAGCCGGCCTTGACGGCTGTCACCTTGACGCTGATCTTCGCGCCGATGTCGGAGTTGCCGAGGACGTAGCTGGACGAGGTCGCGCCGCTGATCGCGGTGCCGTTGCGCAGCCAGGAATAGGTGAAGCTGTCCGGCGTCGGCGTCCAGGTGCCCACGGCGACGGTCAGGGTGGAGCTCAGCGACGCGTTGCCGGAGATCACCGGGGTTCCGGCGCTGAACGTGCCGGCGACGACGACGGCGGTCGCGTCCGAGGTGGCCGAAGCGGTGGAGTAGCCGCTCACCGAGCCGGCCGCGATGACCCCGACCGTCGCGCCGAGGTCGGCCGAGGTCAAGGTGTAGGTGGAGCTCGTCGCGCCGCTGATCGCGGTCCCGTTGCGGGTCCAGGAGTAGGTGAACGACGCGGGCATCGGCGACCAGCCGGCGACTGCTGCGGTCAGCGTCTGGCCGACCTGGGCGGTGCCGGAGATCGTCGGCTTCGCCGTGGTGATGGCGCCCGCGGTGACGGCGGCGGTGGCGGCCGAGGTGGCCGTTGCGGTCGCGTACCCGGTGACCGTGCCGGAGACCTGCACGCTGATCGCATGGCCGAGGTCGTCGGCCACGAGGGTGTAGGTGGCCGCGGTTGCGCCGACGATGGCGGCGCCGTCCCGGAGCCAGGCGTAGGTGAAGCTGGACGGCATGGGAGTCCAGGTGCCGGTGGCGGCGGTCAGGACCTTGCCGACCTGGGCCGTGCCGCTGATCGTCGGGGTTGCGGTCGTGATGGTGCCGGAGGCGACGCCGATGGCAGCGGAGGTCGCGGAGGCCGCGTCGTAGCCGGTGCCGGTGCCGGAGACCTGGACGCTGATCGCGCGACCCGCGTCCGCCGTGGTCAGGGTGTAGGTGGCGGTGGTGGCGCCGGGGATGGCGCTGCCGTCACGCAGCCAGGAGTAGGTGTAGCCGTTCGACGGGGCCGGGGTCCACGAGCCCGTCGTCGCGGTCAACGTGCTGCCGACCTTCGCCGTGCCGGAGATCGTCGGCGTCACCGTGGTGAACGTGCCGTTGCTGATGGCGACGGTCGCCGCAGAGGTGACGGTCGCGGCGGTGTAGCCGGTGGCGGATCCCGTGACGGCGACGGAGATGGCGGCACCCGCGTCCGCGGGGACGAGGGCGTAGGTGGACGCGGTGGCGCCGCTGATGGCACTCGCGCCGCGGTACCACTGGTAGGTGAAGGCGGCGCCTGCCGGCGTCCAGGTGCCCGGGACGGCGGTCAGGGTGTTGCCGACCTTCGTCGTCCCGGAGATCACCGGGACGGCGGTGGTGAACGTGCCGGTGGCCACAGCTGCGGTGGCCGCGGAGGTCTTGGTGGTCGTGGTGTAGCCGGACAGGGTGCCGGTGACCGCGACCGTCAGGGTTGCGCCGAGGTCTGCGGTGGTGGGGACGTAGGTTGTCGACGTCGCGCCGCTGATCGCGGAGCCGCCGCGGTTCCACTGGTAGGTGAACACGGTGGCGGCCGGCTCCCAGGCTCCGGGAGCCGCGGTCAGCGTGGCCCCCACCTTCGCGGTACCGGAGATCGTCGGCGTGCCCGCGACGAGGTCGCCGCTGGCGATGGCGGCCGTGGCCGCCGAGGTCGTGGTCGCGGAGTTGTAGCCCGCCAGCGCGCCGGTGACGGCGACGGTCAGCGCCGAGCCGGCGTCCGCTGCGGTGGGGATGTAGGTCGCGAGGGTGGCGCCGCTGATCGCGGTGCCACCGCGCTTCCACTGGTAGCTGAAGGTCGGCACGGGGCTCCAGCTGCCGGTGGCCGCGGTGAGCGTCGAGCCGACCTTGGCTGTGCCGGAGATCGTCGGTGTGGCGGTGACGAGGTCACCGGCGACGACCGCCGCCGTCGGGGCCGAGGTCTTGTTGAAGGTGCAGCTCGTCCAGGTGGTGTACTTCACCGCGATGGTGACCGTGAGCGTCGCGCCCAGGTCGGCCGCCGTCGGCACGTAGGTCTGGGCGGTGGCGCCGGCGATCGCCGTCCCGGCGCGGTACCAGGTCCAGCCGGTGGCCGTCCCCAGCGTTCCGCTGCTCACGGTCAGCTTCGCTGTCAGCGTCTGCCCCACCTTTGCGGTGCCGCTGACCGTCGCCGTGTGACGGTTCTGGGTGCTTGTCGAACAGGCGGCGGCCTGCGCCGGTGTAGCGGCGGCCCCCCAACCCGTGAAAACCAGTGCGACTGACGCCGCTGCTACCACTACTACCCGGCCGAATGTGCGCGCGAGTGCGCCCCTCTTCGATCCTGTCACCGTTACCCCTCAGTTTGGCGCCAACATCCACGCTCATCCTGTCGGGTGGCCGCGATACACATAAGTCCCCGCTAAGGGGACATTTGTGCCGGGTGGAACGACATTTCCTGGACGTCGTCCGCGGATTCGCGACGCTGTGTCGCTTATCCGGGTGACACACCCGCGTGGCACGCTGGGCCCATGACGGTTCCGCTGTGGCTCGCATCCGATGACCGGCTGCAGCACGTGTGGCACCGTCCGGCGAGTGCCGGTGTGCGCGCGGCTTTCCCGGACTGGGTGAGCCCTCCGGTGCGAGCCGCACTGGCCGAGTCCGGCATCACGTCCTTGTGGGAGCACCAGTCCCGCGCCGCGGAGGCGGCGTTCGGCGGCCACCACACGGCGCTGGCGACACCGACGGCTTCGGGCAAGACGCTGGCGTACCTGCTGCCGGTCCTGGCCGCGACCCGGGACGGACGGGTGGGGTTCGAGGTGTCGAGCGGCCCGCTCGGGCTCGATCGCGGACACACCGCGATCTACCTGTCCCCCACAAAGGCCCTCGCCCATGACCAAATGCGGGTATTTCGCTCTTTGGGTCTGGAAGGATGGCGACCGGTCACCCTTGATGGGGACTCCGAATCCGCAGAACGGCGTTTTGCCCGTGATTTCGGGACGTTCGTCGCGACGAATCCCGACATGCTGCACCGCTCGGTGCTGCCCAACCACGCGCACTGGATCAGGCTGCTGTCGACGCTGCGGTACGTGGTCGTGGACGAGGCGCACCGCTACCGCGGGTTGTTCGGAGCACACGTCGCGATGGTGCTCCGACGGCTGCGGAGGCTCGCCCGCAGGTACGGAGCCGACCCCGTGTTCATCAGCGCTTCGGCGACGATCGCGGAGGCCGGCGACCTGTTGGCCCGCCTCGCCGGGGTGGAGGACGTCGTCGAGGTCGCGACGGATGCTTCCGCCCATCCGGCGCTCGACTTCCTGCTGTGGCAGCCGACCGACGACCCCCACCACGAGACGGCCGAGATGCTCGCGCGGCTGGTCGGCGAGGGCCGCCAGACACTGGCCTTCACGACGTCCCGCGTGCAGGCCGAACTCGTCGCCAAGCGGGCCCAGGAGACGCTCGGGAGGGACGACACCGTCCGCGCGTACCGCAGCGGCTACCTGGCCGGCGACCGGCGTGCGATCGAGGCCGGGCTGCAGAGGGGTGAGTTGCGGGGAGTCGCCAGCACCAACGCGCTCGAGCTCGGCGTGGACATCTCCGGCGTCGATGCGGTCCTGACCTGCGGGTTCCCCGGCACGCTGGCCGCGCTGTGGCAGCAGGCAGGTCGCGCGGGCAGGGCCGAGCGGGACGCCCTGGCGGTCCTGGTGGCGCGCCCCGACCCGCTGGACTCCTTCCTGTGCGCGCACCCGGAGCTGATCTTCGACACCCCCGTCGAGCGCACGGTGCTGCACCCGGAGAACCCGAACGTGCTGGCGGTGCACGTCGCGGCAGCAGCCCAGGAACTCCCCGTCACCACCGCGGACGCGGAGTACTTCGGCTCCGGGATCGAACAGGTGCTGGCGACGCTGTGCTCGGCCGGGTACCTGAGGCAGCGCGCCAACGGGTGGTACTGGACCAGGCCGGACCGCGCCGTGGACGCGATCGACCTGCGCTCGAGCGGCGGCGACAGCATCGAGGTGGTCGAGCAGGCGACCGGCCGCGTGCTCGGCCAGGTCGACCCGGCGGCGGCCGACCGAACCGTCCACACCGGCGCGGTGTACCTGCACCAGGGGGACAGCTGGCGGGTGCTCGAGTATCAACCGGCCGACCACACCGCGCTCGTCGCGCCCTCCCGGGAGGGCTACTTCACCCAGGCGCTGGGGACGACCGATCTGCAGATCCTCGAGCAGACCCGCGAGCGCAGCCTCGGCGGAGCCTGCGTCGGCTTCGGGATGGTCGAGCTCTCGAGCCAGGTGACCGGCTTCCTTCGCCGTGACGAGGCCACCGGCACGGTGTGGGACAGCACCCCCCTGGAGTTGCCCCGCCGCGTGCTGCGGACGCAGGCGGTCTGGTACACCCTGGACAGTGCGGTGCTCACCGGGTTCAGCGACGCCGAGCTGCCGGGAGCGGCGCACGCGGCGGAGCACACCGCCATCGGCCTCCTGCCGGCCTTCGCCCCCTGCGACCGCTGGGACATCGGCGGCCTGTCGACCGTGCTGCACGCAGACACCGGAAAGCTCACGGTCTTCGTCCACGACGGCGCCGCGGGTGGCGCCGGCTTCGCCGAACGCGGCTACGACCTGGTCGAGCCGTGGCTGGCCGCCACCCTCGAACGGCTGCGGAGCTGCAGCTGCGAGGCCGGCTGTCCCGCCTGCGTGGTCTCACCCAAGTGCGGCAACGGCAACCAGCCGCTCGACAAGACGGCAGCCGGCCGACTGCTGGAGCTGATCGTCGGCTGAACCGGGCGGTGGCCGGTGGCGGCCCGCGGCCGGGCCCACGACCGCTCAACCCCCCGACAATCTGCCCGCCTCCGCGCCGGCCGTCACCGCGCCCGGCAGGCCGGCCGGCGACCTGACCTGCTTCACCACCGTGACCCGGACGACGAAGTCGAAGCTGTCGCCGGCCAGCGAGCAGGACACCAACGTGACCCCGTTGGCGCGGGCCACCGTCCGGGCGGTTGCGCAGGCGTCGGATCCCCGCACATGGCCCGCAGCGCCGGCGAGCGCGGTGAGGTCGGCCGCGTCCGCCGCAGCGTGCTGGGCGGCCACGTAGGCACTGAGAAGCAGTGCGATCCCGGCGATGACGGAGACCAGCAGAAGGCAGCCGGCCACCAGCACGGTGCCCGAGCCCCTCTCGTCCGCGCGGGGTGGAGAGGCTCGGCTCATGACGGCTCGGCGATCGCCGTCGCCGAAGCCGTCAGCGGCACCGACGGGAGCCAGGCGGCCCACGGTCTGGCCTCGAGCGTGACGACGATGTGGATCTCGTCCCGCTCGCGGCCGATGGCCACCCGGGCGCCTTGGGGACGTCCGGACGCCACCCGGGACGAGGCGTCCGAGTCGCCCCGGGCCTCCTGGCGGGCGATCCCGGTCGCGGTGTCCTGGCAGCGCACCAACAGCATCACCACCGTCAGCACCCAGGCGAGCACAACGAGGACGGCCGCGGCACCGAGGGTCGCCAGTGCGAGTTCGAGCGTCACCATCCCCCGCTCACGGCCGGCGTGGCCGGCCGACCGGGACCGGCCGGCCGCGGGCGACTCAGCCACCGAAGAAGCCCTGGATCACCTTGATCAGCGCCTGGATGACGACCCAGAGCGCATCCTGGAACTTCGGGTCGCTCAGCACCTTGATGAGCACTCCGACGCCGGTGGCGATGGCCACGGTGCCCACCGCGTACTCGGCGGTCGTCATGCCGCGCTGACCGCCGGCACCGGTGCGTCGTCCGTTCGTCCTGACCAGTCCTGCTGCCACGGTTCTCTCCTCTCGATCGGCGTCCGTCCGGACGCGTCCATGACTATGGGGAGGCAGCGGCGTCGCGGGCCAACGAGATCGCGGCCTGTGGATGACGGCGACACCACGGCGTCCGGCTGTGGATGGTGAGCCGTGCTGCCCCGACTCACGTCACCCGGCGGCGAACAGCCGCAGCACGGCGTCGACCAGTTGCCTGACGAGCGGCCAGAAGATCCGGACCGGCGCCGTCGGCTCCGCCAGCAGCGCGACCAGGACGCCGACGCCGGTGACCACGGCGACCGTGCCGAGCGCGTACTCGGCGGCGGTCATCCCTCGCTCGTGCGCCGCGACGATGCGTCGGCCCCGGAGCCGAACCGGTTGTCTCATCTGTGCCTCCTCGGTTGTCGTCTCCGCGCCCGCGCCGGGCCCGGTCGGTCGGCTGGCCGGCGACCAGCACGGATCATGGGGTGATGAACCGCATCACGAGCCCGCCGACGATCGGCAGGACGCCGAGGAGCACGAACGCGGGGAGGAAGCAGAGCATGAGCGGCAGGACCGACTGCACTCCGACCTTCTTCGCCCGCGCCTCCGCCTCCGCGAACGCCTCCCGGCGCGCGTCGAGGCCCAAGGCCCGCAGGCGGCCGGCGAGGGCCACGCCGGATCCGGCCCCGCGCGCGAGTTCGCGACCGAGACCGGACAGCGCCGGCTCGACGGCGAGTTCCTGCCAGGCCCGCTCCTCGTCGATGCCGAGCCGCACCTTCGCCACGACTTCCGCCAGCCTCTCGGCCATGGGACCCTCGAGCCCTGCTGCGACGGCCTCCGCGCCGGCCCGCAGCGGCAGTCCGGCCTCCAGGCAGGCGACGAGCAGGTCGCACACCTGCGGCAGTTCGGCGACGAGCCGCGCCTGACGCCGGAGCTGGGTGGCGCTCTGCAACCGTCCGAGAAGGGCGTAGCTGAGGGCAGCCGCGGCGGCGCCGAGGATCGGCGCGAGCGGGCCGGACGACGACGCCGCGAACCAGACGGCCGCACCCGCGGCGGTGGAACCGAGCAGCCGGGTGCGGCTGGGAGGGCTCTGCCCCCGGCCGCGCGGCGACTCCGGCGCCAGCAGCCGGGAGGCGCGCGCCGGGGAGATGGCCAGGATGAAGAGCCCCACGGCGATCGCCGCCACAACGGTCGCGGTCACCTCAGCCCCCCGCCGCCCGGGCGATCCGCTCGGTCCACGCGATCCCGGCGCAGGCCAGGCCCACCCCGCCACACAACGCGAGCCGGCCCGGCGGAGTGCCCAGGAGGAAACCGAGCGGGTCGCCGCCGAAGGCGAAGCCCAGCCCCAGACCGGCGAGCGGCAGGACCGCCAGCAGCCTGCCGGTGGCGCGCGGCGCCGAGAGTTCGGCGTCCACCACCCGACGCAGCCTCCGGGACGCGTCGAGCCGGTCCGCGAGTGCGTCGAGGCTGGACGTGAGGCTCGCCCCGGTGCGGAGCGCAACCTCCCACGCGATGGCCAGTTCCACCAGCCCCGAGCCACCAGGGACGGCGCCGAGCCGGCGAAGGGTGGTCGGCACCTGCCCGCCGATCTGCTGGACGGCCGCAGCGTCCGCGAGCTGCGGCGAGTCCTCGCCAGCGATCCTGAGGGCGACGGCAGGGACGTGGCCGACCCGCAGCAGCCCGGCGAGCGCCAGGCAGCCGCTGACCACCTCCTCGCTGCGCCGCCTGGCCGTCCGCCGCGCGCGATGGTCGAGCCAGACCGCCCAGCAGGTCACGGTGAGCAGGCCCACGCACAACCCGATCGCGCCGCCCCGCTCGCCCCAGACCGCGAGCCCGCAGGCGGCCGGCCCGCCGACGGTCGCGGGCCAGGCGACGAGCCGCCACGGCACCCGGCGCCGACCCTCCTCACCGACCGGCTCGAGCCGGCCCAGGCGGTGGCGCGGCGGGGGTGGCAACGCAGCCAGAACGGCCGCGACGATCGCCAGAGCAGCCAGGACACTCATCGCACGAGCCGTTCGAGCTCATCGCGTCCCGGGCCCGGCCGGGGTGCTTCGTCGGGCACGAACCGCAGCGCGGGCACCGCCAGACACCTCCCGGTGTCGGGGTCGGCGGTCACCAGGGCCAGTTCATCCAGCCAGCGCCGTCCATCGGGCAGTCGCCGGACGTGGACGAGCACCCGCACCGCCGCAGCCAGCTGGGCGTGCAGTGCGTCCCGGGTCAGGCCACCGAGCGCGCCGAGGGCCTCCAGCCGGGCAGGGACGTCGGCGGCCGAGTTGGCGTGGACGGTGCCGCACCCACCCTCGTGACCGGTGTTCAGGGCACTCAGCAGGTCGGCGAGCTCTGCACCCCGCACCTCGCCGACCACGAGCCGATCGGGACGCATGCGCAACGCCTGGCGCACGAGATCGGTGAGGGTCACCGCCCCACTGCCCTCCGCGTTCGGTGGCCGGGCCTCCAGCCGGATGCAGTGCGGGTGGTCGGGGCGAAGCTCGCGGGAGTCCTCGGCGATCACGATCCGCTCCTCGGCGGGCACGAGGCTGAGCAGCGCGGCCAGCAGGGTCGTCTTGCCCGAGCCCGTCCCTCCGGAGATGAGGAACGCCCTCCGTCGCGCCACCAACCCCTCCAGCAGGCCGGCCGCAGCGGGCGAGAGGCTGCCGGAGGCCACCCAGTCGGCCAGGCTCAGCCGCTGCCGGTTCGGGACGCGCAGCGACAGGCAGGTGCCGGTGTCAGCGACGCAGCCCAGCACGGCGTGGACCCGGACGCCGCTGGGCAGCCGGGCGTCGACGAAGGGGGAGCCGTCGTCCAGCCGACGCCCGACCGATGCGGCCAGCCGGACGGCCAGCCGACGCACCTCGGCTTCGTCTGCGAACGTGACGCCGGCCGGCTCCAGGCCGGCGCCACGATCAACGAAGACCTGGTCCGGCGCATTCACAAGGACGTCGGTGATCCCTGGCTCCTGCAGGAGCGGGTCGAGAACGCCGGCGCCCACACTGTCCCGGCGCAGCGCGGCGACGGCCTGCATCACGGTCGCGTCGCTCACCAGTAGCCCCAGCCTGCGCAGGGCCATCCCGACCTCGACCGGGCCGGCCTGCTGGCCGTGGCGGCCCAGGTGGTCACGGACGGCTTCGAGCTCTGCTTCACGCATCGCCGCTCCCCAGGAGCCGTCCGAGCAGGCGTTCCAGCTCCCTGCGGTAGCCGCGCCGCAGGCCCCGCGTCGGAGGATCGCCCCGCTCGGCGGCCGCGACCAGGCCCGGCTCGGTCGGCACCTCGGCCACGACCGGTAGCCCGAGCGCCTCCGAGACCAACGCGGAGGGCAGCCCGCCGCGGACCCGCCGCAGGACGATCTCGACGCTGCGCAGGTCGTACCCGACGAGCGCCTGCCGCGCAGCCGCGACGCCGCGCACGCCGGCCTGCACGACCAACAACTGCCGTGACGAGAGGCGCACCGCTTCGCGCGCCGCCGGGACGAGCGCCCTCCCCGGGTCGATCACGACCAGGGAGTGCCACGACCGCAGCGAGGTCACGCTCGCAGCCAGCGGCTCCCGGGCGAGGTCCAGCGCTGGTCCGCGGGCCATCGACACGACACTCACCCCGTCGACCACGGGCAGGTAGCCCCGCAGGTCACCGAGGTGCCCCTCAGCCGATGACAGCCGCGGCCAGCGCCAGCCCCCCGTCCGCTCCGCGCCCAGCAACAGGTCGATGCCCCCGCCGAGCGGATCGACATCGACGAGCGCAGCCCCGCCCCCACGGGCGGCGCCCCGCTGGGCGAGCGCGGCGGCCAGTGTGGACGCCCCCGCCCCTCCCGATCCCCCGATCACGGCGACCACGGGCGCCCGGGCACGGCTGCTCCCGTCGGCGAGGACGGCCCCGAGCCAGGCCGCGCCGTCCGGCAGGGGGATCACCCGCGCCGACAACGGTGCCGACCACGCCGACAGCAACTCGGCCCGCGGACCGACGACGAACACCCCGTCCCGGTGCGGAAGTGCCCGCCCGGCCAGCCGCTCGGCCTGGTCGTCGGCGACGACGACCGTCGACGCCGTTCGCCACGCCGCAGCCACCGCCTCCAGGTCGGTGGCCACCTCCGCCTCGAGTTCCTGCGCCGCGACGGCGGACAGGATCGAGTCCTGCGTGTGGCCGGCCGTGGCGACCACGAGCACGGGACGGGACGGGGCCGGCTGCGGCATACCGGGGACTATGGGCCGCGCGAACCCCGGAAGGGTCAACGAATTCGCGGCCTGTGGACGAGGCGCGCGCCGTCCACAGCCGCGCGGGTCGGCCGCCCCAATCCCGCCGCCGGCCGGAGGTTCTCCCCGACCGCTGTGGTCCCGCTGCTTACCATCGAGCCATGACCACCCCACCGACCGGCTTCCCCGCGACAGCCGACGCCTGGCTGGTGCCGGGACGAAGCCGCGTGCTCGCCATCGGTCGGGCGAGCGCCTCCGCGGCCGCCCGCCTGCGCCGCGCAGGCTGCGAGGTCACCCTCGTCGAGAAGGATCCCGGTGCGCTCGCGTCCATCGAAACCCGGGTCGCAGGGGTCCGTGTCCTGGCCGGTTCGGCCGATGCGCTGCCGCTGCGTCCGGCGAGCTTCGACGTCGTCGTGATCAACCAGGGCCTGCATCTGCTCGCGCCGGGCCTCGCACTGGCCGAGTTCGCGCGCGTCCTCGTCCCCGGCGGACGGCTGGCTCTGGCCTACACCACCCGGGACGACAGCGTCCCGTGGGTGCGGAGGCTCGCCCGAGTCCTCCAGTCCTTCGATCCCGAGCTCATGACCGGGCGCGATGCGGCCTCCGTGACGGCGCTGGACGGCTGCGGCTACTTCCCCGATGTCGAGCATCGCAGCTTCCGGATGTGGGTGCCGGTCAGCAGGGAGGAGATGCTGGCCATGGTGAGGCGCTCACCCAGGCTGGCCGCCCTTGGCGAGCCCGAGGCACGACGCCTGGAGGCCCTCGTCACGGACGTGTACGACTCCTCCGCCCGCCCGCCCGAACCCCTCGCGCTCCCGTACGCCGTGCAGTGCTGGCGGGCCGAGGTCTGCCAGGACGAGTTCACCAGCCGCCTGATCGACGTGGACGGCCTGCGCATCACCCTGTGACCTGCGCACCACCGGGTGACCTGCGCATCACCGTGACCTGCGGATCACCGTGGCCAGGACGCGAACGGGGTAAGCACCACCCGTGCAGTCCGACCCGGTGCGCCACCCGAGCGGCACGCCCTAGGCTGCAACCAGGAGAAGGGAGCCCGAGATGGCAGAGCAGTCCGACGTCGCAGAGCTGATCAAGAACATCCAGGCCGACATCACCACCATCGTGCGCGGCGAACTCGCCCTGGCCAAGGAGGAGCTGATGCCGCCGGCCAAGGCGGTCGGCACCGGTGCCGGGCTCTTCGGTGCGGCGGGCTACCTCGCGATGGTCGGTCTCGCCACCCTCTTCACCGCGGTCGGGTTCGCCTGGTCGATCGGCTTCCAGGCCTGGTTCCACCTCGACGTGCTGCCCGCGCTGTGGTGGGGGTTCCTCGCCAACGCGGTGCTGGTGTTCCTGGTTGCGGGCGTCGCCGTCCTGATCGGGCAGTCCCTTGTGAAGAAGGCGAAGTTCACCCCCGAGGCCACGATCGCCTCGGTCCACGACACCGTCGACTCGGTGAAGGCCGCGGTGACCACCGGCACCCGCAGGGCCAACGAGCTTCCGCTGCTCGGCGGCGAGCCGCGCAAGGAACTCCCCTGAACCGGAGGCGTCCTTCGGTTCAGTGTGTTCAGCTGAGCCGGTAGACCCGCGACTCCCAGCCCGCCAGGACGGGGCCGGTGACGGGGTGCGTGCCGAGCAGCAGTTCGGCGTCCGACACGTCGGGCAGCTCGGCCGGCAGCGCCACCCGACGCCGTGACCAGTTCGCCACCACGAGCAGGCGCTCGTCGCCGAGCGTCCGGGTGAAGCAGAACAGCCGCTTGTCCTGCGGCAACAGCAGGTCGAAACGGCCGCACACCACCACGTCCGACTCGTGGCGGAGGTCGATCAGGCGCCGGTAGTGCGCGAACACGCTGTCCGGACGGCCGACCTGGGACGCCGCATTGACGACCGTGTGGTTGGGGTTCACCGCGAGCCACGGACGGCCGGTGGTGAACCCGGCCTGCGCGCTCGCGTCCCACTGCATGGGGGTGCGGGCGTTGTCCCTGCTCTTGGCCCGCAGGGCCCGCATGATCCCGAAACCGGGCAGGTGCATCGCCCGGGCGAGTGAGTGGAAGTTGATGGACTCGATGTCCCGGTAGTCCTCGATGCGCCGGAAGCGCGCGTTGGTCATGCCGAGTTCCTGGCCCTGGTAGACGTACGGGGTCCCGCGCAGCAGGTGCAGCGTCGTCGCCAGGGTCTTGGCGGACGCCTCCCGGAACCGCGGCGAGTCGTCCCCGAAGCGCGAAACCGACCGGGGCTGGTCGTGGTTCTCGAAGTACAACGAGTTCCAGCCACGCTCGGCCAGCCCGTCCTGCCACTCGGCGAGCTTCGCCTTGAGCTCGACCAGCCGGAGCGGGGTCAGGTCCCACTTCACCCCGCCCTTCTGGTCGAGGTTCATGTGTTCGAAGGTGAACACCATGCCGAGCTCGCGGGCGGCCGGGTCGGTGTAGTCGCGGGCCTGCTCGACCGAGACGGCGACCATCTCGCCGACGCTGAACAGGTCACGCTCGCTGATGCCCACCTCGCGGTTCATCTCGGCGAGGAACTCGTGCATCCGGGGGCCGTTCGCGACCATGCCGAGGTCGTAGCACAGGCCGTCGGGAGCGGCCGGACCGTCGGTGATCGGGAACGTCTTGGAGATGAAGTTGATCACGTCCAGCCGGAACCCGTCGACGCCGCGGTCGACCCACCAGCGCATCATGTCGTAGATCGCGGCGCGGACGTCCGGGTTCTCCCAGTTGAGGTCGGGCTGCTTGCGGCTGAACAGGTGCACGTAGTACTCGCCGGACTCGGGGTCGTACTCCCAGCCCGGCCCGCCGAACGCCGACCCGGCGTTGCTCGGCTCGGCGCCCTTCGTCCCCGGGGCGAAGCCGGGACGCGGCGGCGCCCAGAAGTACCAGTCGCGCTTGGCCGACCCCGGCCGGCGGGACTCGACGAACCACGGATGCTCGTCGGACGTGTGGTTGACCACGATGTCCATCACGAGCTTCATGCCGCGCTCGTGCAGGCCGGCGATCAACTCGTCGAGGTCGGCGAGGGTGCCGAACAGCGGGTCGACGTCGCGGTAGTCGCTGATGTCGTAGCCGAAGTCGTCCATCGGCGAGGTGTTGACCGGGGACAGCCAGACGACGTCGACACCGAGTGCCACCAGGTGGTCGAGATGAGCGATGATCCCGCGCAGGTCACCGACCCCGTCGCCGTCGCTGTCAGCGAACGAACGCGGGTAGATCTGATAGACGACTGCCTTGTGCCACCAACTCACCCACCTATCCTCGCCCATCCGAGAACACAGTTCATAGTTTCGGGCTCAAGAACCTGGGAGGGATCTTGCTGATCCGACCGCGGTCCCACTCCCGCGTCCACCCCAGCAGGTCGAACAAACCGTCCAGCAGGTAGGCGGTGAAGCCCCACACGTACAACTCGCCGATCCAGAAGCCGGGCCCGGTGAATCCGGCCGGGTGTCGCCACGTGTCGCGGTTGGCCGGGTCGACCAGGACGCTGACCGGCACCTGGTGGACGGCCGCGATCTCGCCGACGTCGACCGGACTCAGCCGCGACGGCTCCGTCCACCAGCCGACGACGGAGGTGACGTCGAAGCCGCTGGGGACGTGCGCCGCGGGCAGGCAACCCAGCACCTCGACCGTCTCGGGGGCGATCCCGACCTCCTCGCGGGCTTCGCGGAGGGCTCCGGCCACAGGATCGGCGTCGATCGGCTCGATCCGTCCGCCGGGGAAGGCGAGCTGGCCGGCGTGGTGGCGCAACTGCGAGTGCTTCTCGACCAGCACCAGTTCCTCCGAGCCCGGCCCGGGACCCAACAGGATGAGGACGGCGGCCTGGCGTCCGTCGCCGCGGGGTGCCCGGCCGCCTGTGATGAAGCCGAAGGAGTCCGGGCTGGCGAAACGGTGCTGGGCGGCCCGGAGGTCCGCCGGGACGTCACTCACGAGCCGAGACCGTCCTTCACCCAGCTCTGGACGCTCTCGAGCGAACCGAACGCGCCGACGTGGCGGGCGACGATGACGCCCTTGGCGTCGATGAGGAAGCTCGCGGGGATCCCGCTGATCTTCAGCCCGACCCTGGTCTCGCCGGTCGGGTCGGTGACGTGGGGGTAGGTCATCGCGGTCAGCTGGGCGAACTCGATCGCCCGATCGGGCTGCGGGTCGGCGAAGTCGACGCCGAGCATCTTCACCCTCGTCGAGGTGGACGCGAACGCGGCCAGGTGGGCGGACTCGGCCCGGCACGGGTAGCACCACTGGGCCCACAGGTTGACCACCATCGGCCCCCGCAGCCCGGCGAGCCGGACGGTGGACCCCCCGCCCAGGCAGGTCAGGGTGACGTCGGGCAGGCCACCGGCGACCGGCGCCCCGCCCGAAGGCGGGCAGTCGGCGATGCCGGCGGCGCGGCGCATGGCCTGCAGGTCGGACGGGGCCGAGGCCGAGGTGGGGCCGGCCGCGGCCGGGAGCGAGGCGGACGGTCTGGCGGGCGGCCCGGTGGTGACCGCGGTGCAGCCGGCCACAAGGAGGCCGGCGAAGAGCAGGGCGAGTCTTCTCATCCGCGGGGGTCCCTGAGCAGCTTCGCCGCGACGGACGGCTCGGTCGGCCCCTCGCCGTAGGACGGGCACCACTGGGCGATCGGGCACGCCCCGCACGCAGGACGTCGGGCGTGACAGCAGCGGCGTCCGTGCCAGATCACGCGGTGGTTGAGAGTGTTCCAGTCCTTGCGGGGGAACAGTTCGCCGACCTCTGCCTCGATCTGCTCCGGCTTGACGGCGGACGTCCAGCCGAACCGGCGCGACAAGCGGATGAAGTGGGTGTCGGTCGTGATCGCAGGGACGCCGAACGCGTCCGAGAGCACCACGTTGGCGGTCTTGCGGCCCACACCGGGGAGTTTCACCAGCAGCTCCCTGGACGCCGGCACGACGCCGCCGTGGTCGGCCACGACGGCCGCACTGAGGCCGAGCAGGGATTCGGACTTGGCCCGGAAGAAGCCGGTGGGGCGGATCAGGTCCTCCAGCTCCGCCCGGTCGGCGGAGGCGAGCGCCGCCGGGTCGGGCCAGCGCGCGAACAGCCCCGGGGTGACCGTGTTGACCCGCCGGTCGGTGGACTGCGCGGACAGCACGGTGGCGACCAGCAGTTGCCAGGCGTCGGCGTGGTCCAGCTCGCAATGCGCGTCGGGATACGTGTCGCCGAGCGTCCGGTGGATGGCGCGGGCGCGGCGCACCAGCGCCGTCCGGGAGACCTCCGGAGCCTGGGGCGGCAGGGCCGCTTCGGTCGCTGCGTCCATCACACGGGGTAGGTCGTGGCCTCGACGGTCAGCTCCAGCTCGACCGGGGCGTCCAGAGGCAGCACGGCGACGCCGACGGCGCTGCGGGCGTGCTGGCCGGCCTCGCCGAACACCTGCCGGAGCAGTTCGGACGCGCCGTTGGCCACGGCCGGCTGACCGGTGAAGGTGGGGTCGCTGGCGACGAAGACGGTCAGCTTCACGACGCGGGCGAGCTGGTCGACCCCGTCTACGACCGAGGCTGCCGCTGCGATCGCGTTCAGGGCGGCCGTGCGGGCGAGTTCGGCCGCCTGCTCGGGGGTGACGTCGGCGCCGACCTTGCCGGTGGCGGGCAGGACGCCGTCGACGAACGGCAGCTGGCCGGCGGTGAGGATCAGTCCGCGCGAGCGGACGGCGGGCAGGTAGGCCGCGACGGGCGCCGGGACGGCGGGCAGGGTGAGCCCGAGTTCGGCGAGCCGGGCGGACGGCAGGCTCATTCGGCCACCGGGCGCTTCAGGTACGCCACGAGGTTCTCCGCGTTGGGACCGGGAACGACCTGCACCAGCTCCCAGCCGTCGGCACCCCAGTTGTCGAGGATCTGCTTGGTCACGTGCACGAGAAGCGGGACGGTGACGTACTCCCATTTGGTCATGGGCACACCCTAATCGCCGCCGCCCACAAGGGAAGGGCGTCAGCCAGGTGCTGTCCGGCCCCTAGTTCGCCGCCGCCCGGCTGGGCGGGCAGAGCAACTCGGTCCAGGAGGTGATGTCGGTGCGCTGGCGGAGGAGGAGCCGACGCTCACGCTCGGTCATTCCGCCCCACACGCCCCACTCGATCCGGTTGTCCAGGGCTTCTGCGAGGCACTCGTTGCGCACGGGGCATCCCCGGCAGATCGTGCGGGCACGCTTCTGGGCAGCGCCGTCAGGGAACAGCTGGTCCTCCAGGCCGCGGCACTTGGCCAACAGTGTCCAGTCTTCGGTTGGAGGGAGCATTGCTCCGAATCCTTTCGGCGGGGGCAGTTCGCCACGCGGGGGTGCTCTATCCGAGGTGGCACTGCAAAGTTAATGTGCATTCCCACCCTTGGATAAGTCCCCTTACGGGGGAATGGTGACCGGGCCCCCGGCGCTGCGCACTGCCCGTCCGGACGGGCGTTCGCGGCCATGACGTACCCTTGGGAGCATGCTGCTCGGCAAGCGACTGTACCTCGCCCTGATGTTCGTCCTGGTCTCCGTTCTGGGCGGCGTCCTGGCAGCAGGGATGCTCGCACCGGCGTTCGGCATCACGGCCGATACGGCCCGGACGGCGGTGGGCGGCGTGAACGACCTCCCCGCCGAACTGGAGGCCCCGCCGCAGTGGCAGCGATCGAAGCTGTTGAACGCTGACAACAGCGTCCTGGCTTACTTCTACGACCAGAACCGCGTCTACGTGACGCTGGACAAGATCGCGCCGATCATGCGGCAGGCCCAGGTCGCGATCGAGGACCACCGCTTCTACGAGCACGGCGCCCTCGACCTGACCGGCACCCTGCGGGCGATGGTGAGCACCAGCCAGGGCAACACCCAGGGCGGCTCCAGCATCACCCAGCAGTACGTGCGGATGGTGCTGATCGAGAAGGCCGAGGCGGCCAACGATGAGGCCGCGAAGCAGGCAGCGACCGAGAACACGCTCGCGCGGAAGATTCGGGAACTCCGCTACGCGATTGCGGTCGAGAAGGAGTTCTCCAAGGACCAGATCCTCGAGTTCTACCTGAACATGGCCTACTACGGCGACGGCGCGTACGGCGTCGAAGCCGCCGCCAAACACTATTTCAATACCAGCGCCGCGAAGCTGACGCTTCCGCAGGCAGCGATGCTCGCCGGTCTCGTCCGCAACCCGGTGGCGTCGAACCCCGTGGCCCACACGGTCGTGGGTGTCGGCCGACGCAACGACGTGCTCGACCGGATGGCGGAGCTCAAGATCATCACCCCCGCGCAGGCCGCCGAGGCCAAGGCGACGACGTTCGACAAGACCAAGGTGAAAGACTCCCAGTTGGGCTGCGCGAACTCCGAGTTCCCGTTCGTGTGCGACTACGCGCTGAAGACCCTGGTGAAGAACACGCCGAGCCTGGGCACCACCGAGGCCGAGCGCCTTCAGCGGGTGTACCGGGGCGGCCTCACGATCAAGACCCAGATCGACCCGACGGCCCAGCGCAAGGCGGAGAAGAAGATCAGCAACGTGATCGCGGCCAAGGATCCCGTGATCTCCACCATCGTGATGCTCGAGCCGAAGACCGGCCTGATCCGGGCGATGGCGCAGAACCGGCAGGTGATGGGCGACAACAACAAGGGCAAGAAGTGGAAGGGGGAGACCTTCTACAACTATGCCGTCGGCAAGGACATGGGCGGCGCGGACGGCGTCCAGGGCGGCTCCACGTTCAAGATGTTCGTCGCGGCCGCCGCACTGGAGGGGGGCTTCGGCGCCGGGACGACCTTCGACGTGAAGAGGGAGACGAACTGGAAGGGCCAGACCTTCCAGAACTGTGACGGCCCGTTCGTCCAGGCCAGTGACTGGAAGGTCTCCGGGCCCGAGGTGGGCCACTACGACCTGTGGCGGGGCACGGCCGAGTCGGTGAACAACTACTTCGCCGCCCTCGAGCAGGTGGTCGGCATGTGCGACGTCGTGAAGATGGCCACCCGCCTCGGGCTGAAGTCGGCGATCGGGGAGAACATCGTCAAGAAGTACCAGTGGCTGCCGTCGTTCACCCTGGGCGCCGTCCAGGTCACCCCGCTCTCCCTGGTCAACGCTTACGCGACCGTCGCCAACCGGGGCGTCCACTGCGACCCGGTGATCCTGAAGTCGATCACCACGAGTGACGGCACCCCGCTCGCAGTGCCGAACGCCAACTGCACCCGGGTGCTCGACCAGGGGATCGCCGATTCCCTGAACAAGATCTTCCAGGGCCCGATCTACAGCGGCACGCTGCGAAGCGTGCAGATCCCGGGGTACCGGCTGGCGGGCAAGACCGGCACCGTGCCCGACAACAAGTCGGCGTGGGCGATCGCCTACACCCCCGACCTGGTCGGTGGCGCGATGATCAGCTACGACAACGGCCCGAAGTTCACGAAGTACTGGAAGCAGCACCACCGCTACCTGGGCGGGATCAGCCTGCCGCAATCCCACACGTGGCTGACCGGCTACGGCTCGGACGCGGGCCGCAAGCTCCTGCGTCCCGCGCTGGCGCAGGCGCTGAACGACCTCGACGAGCACACGCAGTTCGCCTCGGCCGACAACGCGTCGCTGCAGGGCGAGCAGGTGGACATTCCCAGCTGCTCCGGGATGGGCGTGAAGTCCTGCGAGGCCGTGCTGAAGAACGCGGGCTTCCTGACGTCGCGGTCCTACCAGTACGACGACACCGCACCGAACGGCGCCCTGCTCGGTACGAGCCCCCGGGGCCAGACCGGCAAGGGCTCCCAGATCACGCTGACGATCAGCAAGGGCCCCAAGCCGGTGGCGCCACCGCCGTCCACGCCGCCGTCGACGCCGCCGTCCACGCCGCCGAAGCACCGGTGATCGGACGACTGGCCGGGGCTGCGGCCCTGGCGGGTGCCGCCTGCTTCGGCTACGGCCTCCTGATCGAGTCGCGCGCGTTCATGGTGCGGCGGGTGCGGGTCCCGGTGCTGCCCGCCGGCGCGCCGGACATCCGTGTCCTCCACGTGTCGGACTTCCACCTGATGAGCCGGCAGAAGGCGAAACGCGCCTTCCTCTCGGCGCTCGCCGGCCTCGAGCCGGACGTGGTGGTCAGCACGGGCGACAACCTGTCCGAGCCGGAAGCCCTGGAGCCGCTCGTGCACGACCTGGGGCGCCTGCTGCAGCTGCCCGGCGTGTTCGTCTTCGGGTCGAACGACTACACCGCGCCTGCGCCGAAGAACCCGCTGGGCTACCTGAAGGGGTCGACCTCGCGGGAGGGCATCGAGGAGGACCGGGTCGCGCTGCCCTCTGACAAGCTGCGGGCCGCGCTGAGCGCGGGCGGCTGGACGGATGTGGACGGCAAGCGGGCGAGCGTGGAGGTGCTCGGGGTCACCCTGGAGTTCCGCGGGACGGACGACGCGCACCTCGGCCTGGACGACTACAGCCTGGTGGCCGGGCCGCCGTCGGAGGGGACGGACGTGACGATCGGGGTGACGCACGCTCCGTACTCCCGGGTGCTGGACGCGATGACGGCCGACGGGGTGCAGCTGATCCTGGCCGGCCACACGCACGGCGGCCAGGTGTGCGTTCCTGGCTGGGGCGCCCTGACGACGAACTGCGACCTGCCGCCGTCCCAGGCGAAGGGGCTGAGCATCCTCCACGGCCCCCACGGACACATCACACGACTGCACGTCTCGGCGGGCGTCGGCAGCTCTCCGTACGCGCCGTACCGGTTCGCGTGCCCGCCCGAGGTGACCGTCCTGACGCTCACCGGTCCTGAAATGACTGACACCGTCCAGTTCGGCTACACTGCCACTCGGCCCTGACCTGTTCAGGGCTGTTCGGGGTGTGGCGCAGCTTGGTAGCGCGCGTCGTTCGGGACGACGAGGCCGCAGGTTCAAATCCTGTCACCCCGACCAGCGGAACGAGCGCCTGTGGTTGGCGAAAAAGCTAGCCAGAGGCGCTTTCTCCATTTCCGGGGCGGCCGACGCCGGGTGACCTGGCGTTCGCCGGATCCCCAACCGCCGCAACGGGGTACCGGGGCCTTCGGGACCGCACTGAGCCCCTCCGGCTCATCCGCGTGCCGGCCCACGGCTTCAGGGATTCGACTCCAGCGGGAATGATGCGAGCCCGGAAGGCGTTCCCCCAGATACCCATAGGGGGTATACCGAGGAGACCGAGATGACTGAGCACGGCGGCCACCAGGCCGTGGGAACCCGGCCCGGGATGCAGCACGGCTCTGCTCCGGAGCACGCCGGCCACGGCGGGCACGGTGATCATGTGCAGCGTTTCCGACAGCTGTTCTGGGTGATGCTGCTGCTGGCCGTCCCCGTCGTCGCGTTGTCGCCGATGTTCGCGATGCTGCTCGGGTACGAAGCGCCCACCGGCGTGCTGGCCTGGGTGCCACCGCTGCTGGGCACGGTCCTGTACGCGTGGGGAGGCTCCCCGTTCCTGACCGGTGCGGTGAGCGAGCTCAAGGCACGTCGTCCGGGGATGATGCTGCTGATCGGTCTTGCGATCACGGTTGCGTTCCTCGCCAGCTGGGGCGCCACCCTCGGGTTGCTCAGCCACACGCTGGAGTTCTGGTGGGAACTCGCGCTGCTGATCGTCATCATGCTGCTCGGCCACTGGCTGGAGATGCGGTCCCTCGCCCGAACCACCAGCGCGCTCGACTCCCTGGCGGCGCTGCTGCCCGACACCGCCGAGGTCGTCCGCGGCGACACGGTGGAGACGGTCGCGCCCGCCGACCTGTCCGTCGGCGACGTGGTCGTGGTGCGTCCCGGCGGCAGCATCCCGGCGGACGGCCGGATCGTCGACGGCGAGGCCGAACTCGACGAGTCCATGGTCACCGGCGAGTCCCGGACGGTCCGGCGCGGAGCCGGCGACGCCGTCACGGCTGGGACGGTGAGCACCGACTCCGGCCTGCGGGTCGAGGTCACCGCAACCGGCGAGGACACCACCCTGGCCGGCATCCGCCGGTTGGTCGAGCAGGCCCAGTCCTCGACCTCGCGGGCCCAACTGCTCGCCGATCGGGCCGCCGCCTGGCTGTTCTGGTTCGCACTCGGCTCGGCGGCGATCACCGGCGTCGTGTGGATGTTGCTCGGCCAGCCCGACCAGGCCGTCGTCCGCGTCATCACCGTCCTGGTGATCGCCTGCCCCCACGCCCTCGGCCTGGCGATCCCCCTGGTGGTCGCCATCTCCACCGAGCGAGCGGCGCGCGCCGGCGTCCTGATCAAGGACCGCGGCGCCCTCGAGCGGATGCGGACCATCACCACCGTCGTGTTCGACAAGACCGGCACCCTCACCAAGGGACAGCCCGCGCTGACTCTCGTGGAGGCCGTCTCCGGCCACACCGACGCGGACGTGCTCGCCCTCGCCGCCGCAGCCGAGGCCGACAGCGAGCACCCGCTTGCCCGGGCGATCGTCCGCGCAGCCCAGGATCGCGGCCTGCAGGTTCCGCAGGGGAGCGGGTTCACCTCCCAGCCCGCCCTTGGCGTGTCCGCCCGCGTAGACGGCTCGGTGGTTCGCGTCGGCGGCCCGCGGCTGCTGGACGAGGCCGGAGCGAACGACTCGTTCGCCGCGGCTGGGGCGCGCGATGCGGGTCTGACAAGGCTGTACGTGCTGCGCGACGACCGGTTGGTCGGCGCCCTCAGCCTGGCCGACGAGGTCCGTCCCGAGTCCGCTCACGCGGTCGCGGCGCTGCACCGCCTCGGCGTCCGGGTCGCCATGATCACCGGCGACGCCCAGGCCGTCGCCGACCGGGTCGCCGCTCAGCTGGGCGTCGACACGGTCCTGGCCGAGGTCCGGCCCGAGGAGAAGGCGGCGAGGGTCGCCCGCCTCCAGGCGGACGGCGAACGGGTCGCCATGGTCGGCGACGGCGTCAACGACGCCCCGGCCCTGGCCCAGGCCGACGTCGGCCTGGCCATCGGCGCGGGCACCGACGTCGCCATCGCCTCTGCCGGGGTCATCCTGGCCGGTGACGACCCCCGCGCGGTCGTGTCGGTGATCGAGCTGTCGAGGGCGAGTTACCGCAAGATGCTGCAGAACCTGTGGTGGGCGGCCGGCTACAACCTCGTCTCGGTCCCGCTCGCGGCGGGCGTGCTCGCGCCCATCGGCATCACCCTACCCATGGAGGTCGGCGCGATCCTCATGTCGGTCTCCACCGTCGTCGTCGCGCTCAACGCCCAGCTGCTGCGTCGGCTCGACCTGCGGCCAGACCGACTCGAGGTCTAGCCCCGCCGGCGCCTGGCCCCGTGGTTCGCCCGCACCGGGGACGGGTACGGGGTCAGCACACCACCGACGACAGGAGCGAGCATGGCCGAGAAGTCCGAGGTCCAGAACCTCGACGGACAGACCCCCGCGACCGAGCCCCTCGATCCCGCCCCTCGCGCGACCGAAGCCGAGCAGGTCGAGAACGGCGAGCCGAAGGACTACCGCCACGGCGCAAACGGCGACGACGAGTCGGAGACCGGCGGGTACGGCGACACCGACTGAACGACCGACCCGCCAACCGGCAGGTCGGGGGCAGATGTGCCCGGGACGCCCGACTGCCGCGGCTCGCGATACTACGAACAGCCGGATCGAGAGGACGCCGCCATGGCCACGGAAAACCTGACGCCCAAGCAGTTCCAGGAAGCGGACGCAACCGGACACTGGCGGGCACTCAACGCCGGGGCGGACGCGTGGTTCGACGCGCCGTCCCATCGGGCCGGGGCAGCCCTGGTCCGGCGCATCGGCGAGCTCGCCGAGACCGCGAACCACCACCCGGACGTCGACCTGCGCCGTTCCGGCGTGCACGTGCGCACCTTCAGCCACGACGTCCAGGCGCTGACGGCGAGGGACGTCGCGCTCGCCGCGCAGATCTCGGCCGCGGCGGACGACCTCGGGCTGATCGCCGACCCGACGGTCCTGCAGCGCCTCCAGCTGGCGATCGACGTCCTCGACGTCGAGGCTGCGGCACGGTTCTGGCAGACTGCGCTCTCGCTCGACCGGGCCGGGGACGACCGCCTGGCCGACCCGCTCGGCCGCGTCCCGCGGGTGTGGTTCCAGGAGATGGACGCGCCGCGTCCGCTGCGCAACCGCCTCCACGTGGACGCCGGCACCCCCTGGGAGCGGGTCGCGGACAAGCTCGCGGCGCTCCAGGCCGCCGGCGGCCGCGTCGCCTACCAGAACCAGTGGTGGCAGACGGTGGCCGATCCCGAGGGCAACGAGGTCGACGTGTTCCCGCTGGCCGAGGCCCACGGCGTCCTGGAGGACGCCGGCGCGAGCGACTGGCGCGCCATGCTCACTGCGGCCGTCCACTACCCCACCCGTAGCTTCGCCCACGGCGTCGCCTTCGTCGAGGCCGTCGCAGGTCTCGCCGATGACGCCGGCCTGCCCCTGATGATCGACCTCCGGTACCCCGGCGTGACCGTGGACGGCGGCAAGGACCAGCACGAGGCCGAGGGGTTCGCCGCGCTCGCTGCGGCGGTCCAGTCGGCGGCGCGGGAGGCCGGGCTCGTCGCCGACACAGCCCAGGTCCGTGACTTCCAGGTGGGCATCGACGCCTTGGACGTCCCGGCGGTGCGGGAGTTCTGGCGGGTGGCGCTCGGCTACGTGACCGACCCCCGTGAGGACGTCACCGACCTGTACGACCCACACCGGCTCACCCCGCCGGTGTTCTTCCAGCAGCTCGACGAGCCCAGGCCGCAGCGCAACCGCATGCACCTCGACCTGTTCGTGCCCGACGACCAGGCCGAGGCCCGCGTCGCTGCCGCGGTGGCGGCCGGGGGCAGGGTCGTCTTCGACGCCTACGCACCCGACTGGTGGACGGTGGCCGATCCCGAGGGCAACGAGCTCGACATCGCCGTCACGGTCGGCCGCGCCGAGCGCGAAGGCCTGGGCTGAGCCGACCCGCGACCGCAACGCGCCCGAGCCCGGTCGGCAGCCCGCGTTACTTCTCCAGCTCTCCGGTCTCGGTCAGGACCCGCGCGACCTCGCGGAGCTTGACGTTCAGGTGCTGGGACGACCGCCTCAGCATCTCGAACGCGTCCTCGGGGGTGGTCTTGAAGCGCTCGATCAGGATGCCCTTGGCCTGGCCGATCACGTCCCGTGACAACAGCGCCCGCTGCAGCTGGTCTCCGAGGTTCTCCAGCGTCGCCCGCTCGCCGACCGCACGTGCGGCCAGCGCTGCGTGGGCCGCGAGGACGGAGCCGACCTCCAGGGCCACCTGGTCGAAAGCCTCCGGGGTCCCCGCATAGATGTTCAGGGAGCCGATCGGGGCCGGGTCGCCGCGCCGGTTCCCGCCCAGCCGGTAGGACGCGGCCGAGGCCACTCCGTGGTCGGCGGGCCTGCTGCCCAGCACGGGCCAGCGTTCGTCGGGGAAGCTGGACGCGCTCACCAGCGGGGCGGACAGAGCGTCGATGCACGGGCCTTCGCCGGCACGGAACTGCTCCTCGTCCACGTCTGCGGCCCGCCGGTCCGTGACCCCCGCGCTGCGGTACGCGCCGTCCTCGGACAACGTGACGCTCGCCAGCTCCCCGCCGGCGACGGTCTCGACCGCCGCCCGGGCGATCTTCGCGAGCACCTCGTCGTAGCCCTCCGCGTCGTAGAGCCGTTCCGCGATCTCGGCGAAGGCCGTCGCCAGGAGCGTGGGCCCGCCCTCGGTCAGCCGGCGATCGGAGGCGGCGTCCCGCCGCTCCTTCTGGCTGAGGCGCTCCACCCCGGCGGCTGCTCTCACCTCCCTCGCTGCGGTCCGCTCGACCCCTGCGGCGGCGCGGACGGCGCGGGCCGCCTGTCGCTCCGCGGCCGCGTGGGGATCCTCGGCGTCCTGGCCGAGCTCCACGGCGCGGCGGGCGAGGCTCAACTCCCAGGCGTCGAGCTCGACCTCCCGGGCGTCGGCGAGGGCGTCCCTCGCGTCCGCGAGCGCCTCCCGGGCGTCCGCGATGACCTCGCGCTCATCGGCGACGTCGTCCCGGGAGTCTGCGACGAACTCCCGCTTGTCCGCGGCCCAGCGGCCTTCATCCTCGGGCGGTGAAGCTGCCATCAGCCCTCCTTCGAACACCGCAGCGAACGCGTCGTCGCAGTCCGGCGGGGCCATCCTTACCCGTGTTCGCCGGAACTCCGAACCCTCCTCAGCAATACAGCCTCCTCCCGCGCTCGCGCGCCCGCGGGTCGCGCGAGCGCGGGCAACCTCCGCGCGAGAGAATGGCCGGCGTGCCCCGGCCCGCGTCGCTCCAGCGATCGGCGGGCTCGTGGACGCGCTGACGTGGAGCTGGGACTACTTCTGGCTCCCCCAGAACCAGCCGGCACCCGAGGGGGTCGGTTTCGGCACGTTCTCCCCCATCCACCTCGGGGTCCTCGCCCTCCTCGCGGCAAGCGTCGCGGCATTCGCCGTCGCCTATCGCCGGGCGGACGGCGAACGCCGCCTCCGGATCCGACTCGCGGTCGGCTGGACGGTGCTGATGCTCGAGGTGCTCCGCCAGCTGGCGTACCTCCTGACGAGCACCTGGACACCCGACATCGCGCCGCTCCACATCTGCGCGTTCGCCACCTTCGCCGTCTTCATCGACGCCGTCCGCCCGAACCGCTGGACGGGCGACTTCCTGTACGCGTTCGGCTGGTGGGGCGCACTGGCGGCCGACCTGTTCCCGGACTGGGCGACGCGCCCCATCCTCAACATCTTCACCTGGCAGAGCTTCACCATCCACGGGCTCATCCTCGGCTACGTGGTGATGCGCCTGGTGGCCGGCGAACTCGTCCCGGACGTCCGCAACCTGTGGCGGGTCGCCGTCATCGCTGTGGTGGGCGCGACCGTCGGCACGCTGGCGAACAACGCGTGGGGCACCAACTTCTGGTTCCTCAACGCCGGCTCGCCGGGCTCCCCCCTCGAACCGATCCACGCGTTCGCCGGGGCCCTGTACGTCCCCGTCCTCGTCGTCCTGCTGATGATCCTGTGGACGCTGCTGTACCTGCCGTGGACGGTGCACGCGCGGGTCGCCTCGCGCCGACGTGCCGGCTCGGACCGGCAGCTGTAGAGCCGGCGCGTCCGGACCGCCCCCCGGTTCGCCGCTAGCCTCCCCGCAGCGCGTCGCCGTCAACGAGCGCCTGCGTGCCGAGGACGATCGCGAGTTCGAGTCGCTGGGCGTCCGGCGTGCCGGGTTCGGCGGTGTAGACCATGATCCGAAGGTCGTCGCCCGCGACGACAAGGGTGTCGCATTCGAGCGTGATCGGGCCGACCGCCGGGTGGTCGATGACCTTGTGCCGGGACGGGTCGGCCGTCGACGGCTCGGGCGCGGCCTCCCAGAGGTCGGCGAAAGCGGGACTGGCTGCGCCCAGGTCGGCCACCAGGCGGCGCAGGCCGGCGTCGCGCGGGTAGCGAGCGGCCGTCATCCGCAGGTCGGCGACGAGCCGGGCGACCTGGTCGGCGTGCTCCTCGGGCGTCTGGACGGCTCGCGAACCCCCTGCGACGAGGTTGCGCCACACCCCGTTGCGCTCGTTGCCCGCAAGGGCGGAGGTGTCTCCCATGAGCGCGTCGTAGGGTGCGTTCGCCACGACCAGGTTCCACGCGGCGTCATAGACCGCCAGCGGCACTCCGGACAGGCGATCGAGCAGCCGCTGCACTCCCGGCGTGATCCGGGTCGGCACGACCCCCCTTCCGGGGGCGGACAGTCCGGCGAGCCGGAAGATCAGGTCGCGCTCCGCGTCGGACAGCCTCAGGCTCCTGGCGAGCGACTCCACCACCTGGGCGGAGGGCGAGGTGGCGCGTCCCTGCTCGAGCCGGGTCAGGTAGTCGACCGAGATCCCGGCGAGCCCTGCGAGCTCCTCCCTGCGGAGTCCGACGGCCCGGCGACGCGCACCGGACGGCAGGCCGACGGATGCGGGGCCGACCCGCTCACGCCAGCGCCGCACGGCATGACCCAGCTCGGACTCCTCCACGACTCCAGTGTCGTCGACGAAGCCGCAGCGGTGGTGGCCCTCTCAGTCCTACGAACACCGGACGGCTGTCTGCGGTCGCCGCACCGGAGAACCATGGACGCATGACGACAACACTGATCACCGGGGCGAACAAGAGCCTCGGCAAGGAGACCGCCCGGCTGCTGGTCGAAGCGGGCCACACCGTCTGGATCGGCTCCCGCGACGAGGACCGCGGACGTGCGGCGGCCGCGGAGCTCGGCGCGCGGTTCGTCCGGCTCGACGTCACCGACGACGCCAGCGTCGCCGCAGCACTGGCGACGATCGATGCGTCCGGCACCGGGCTCGACGTCCTGGTCAACAACGCCGGCATCGCCAAGCGGGCCGGCGCGGGCGCCGTGCACGAGGCCCTCGACGGCCCCAGCGTGCTGGAGGTCTTCGACACCAACGCGGTCGGCGTCGTCCGGGTCACCGAGGCTGCCCTGCCCCTGCTGCAGCGCTCGGCCAACCCGGTCATCGTGAACGTCTCCAGCGCACTCGGCTCGTTCTGGGCGACCCACGAGCCGTCCCGTCCGGCCTCCCACTTCGTCTCGATCGCCTACGGCTCGAGCAAGGCGGCCGTGTCGATGCTCACCGTCCAGTACGCCAACGCCTACCCCGGCATCCGGGTCAACGCCGTCGAACCGGGCATCACCGCGACCGAACTCGGCGGCGGCGATCCCGGCAGTCATCCCGGACGGCCCGCGGCCGAGAGCGCACGGGTCGTCGCCCGGCTGGCCATGATCGGCGCGGACGGGCCGACGGGCACGTTCCAGGAGGACGAAGGGGTGCTGGCCTGGTAGGTCAGGGTGACGCACGGCGTCGGTCCGAGGGGTCTCCGACGGACGGCCCGACCAGGGCTAGGGTGCTTCAGGAGCCGACCTCGATGCGAAGGAGCCCGATGAAGCCGCCGAAACCAGCCGCCGAGATGACCGTGGCCGAGCTGGCCGCCTACATCGACCACTCGGTCCTCAAGCCCGACTTCACCCCGGCGGGCGTCCGCCGCGAAGTGGTCGCCGGCATCGGCTTCGGCTGCCGGACGGTGTGCATCAACCCGTCCTCGATCGAGATCGCCGCACCGCTGTGCGCAGGGACGGCCACCGGCACCTGCGTGGTCGTCGACTTCCCGTTCGGGTCGTCGACGACCGCGTCCAGGGTGGCCCAGACGCGGATCGTCCTGGATGCCGGCGTCGACGAGGTCGACATCGTCGCGAACTACGGCTGGGTCCGCGGCGGTGACCTTGCCCGCGTCGAGGACGACCTGAGGGCGGTGGTCGGACCGTGCCACGAAGCCGGCGTCCCGGTGAAGGTCATCTTCGAGACCGACGCGCTGACCCGCGACGAGATCCGCGCGGCGGCGGAGGCGTCCATCGCTGCGGGCGCCGACTTCATCAAGACGTCGACCGGGTTCTACACCGGCACCAACCAGCACCCGTCCCCGGGGGCCTCCGACGAGATGGTGGCGTTCATGATCGAGTGCGCGGCCGACCGCTGCAAGGTGAAGGGCTCCGGCTCGATCCGCGACCGCTCGCACTTCCTGCGACTCATCGACGCGGGAGTCGACCGCATGGGGGTCGGCTACCGCTCCACCCCGGTCGTCCTCGGCCTCACCGGCGACGCGGTCGCGCCGGGAGCCGGCTACTGACGTTCGCCCTCTCCCGAGTCTGTTCGTTCCCCTCTGCCCCAGTTGTCAGAGTTAGGCGTCGTTGGAACGACGCCTGACTCTGACAACTCGGGCAGGGCGGTGGGTCACCAGCGGTTGTGGACATCCTCCGCCCAGCCGACGAGGCCGTCGAAGGACACCGGGTCGCCATCCAGTGGCGTGAACGTCCCCGACCACGTCCCGAAGCACTGGTCGGTCCGGGCCGAGACCAGACCGAGGTTGCTGCTCGAACGCTTGTCGTGGAAGGGCTCGAGGGTGGCGTCCAGGCCGCTGCCGGTGACGCGCCACGGACGCAGGACGCCGGCCGGGTCGTAGGCCCAGTCGAGCTCCTCATGGATCTTGTGCAGCCGCCCGTCGAGGAAGACGCCGTTCTCGGTCGAGCCGGTGCCCTGCGTCCACTGTCCACCCAGCTGCAGCCCGACCACCCGTCCGTCGCTGATCCCGGACGCCGCAGCCCAGTTCCACGCGACGTCGTACGGCCACCGGCCGCGGCCGTGGTCGAGGACGGCCCAGGAGCCGTCCGGCACCCGGTACTGCCGGCCCTCGATCGTGAGGGTCCCGGAGGCCGGGAGAGCCACGTCCTTGACGGTGTACTGGAAGCGCCGGTCCGACCACGGCACGACGACCGCGAGGCACTCGTGGCCGTCGGGGCGGCTGACGTCGACCGTGAACCAGACGTCCGGGATGCGTGCCGTCAGGCGCACCCCGCCCCCCTGCGGACGGATCTCCGCGTACAGGTCCTTGGCGCGGGCGGACGCAACCCCTCCGTCCAGGCGGTCCGGCAGTTCCGCGCCGCGGGCGGGCAGGAGCGTCGCGGCACGTCCCCACTCGCGTCCCGATGCGCGGTCGTACACCCAGACCTCGCTGACGGCGGCGTAGTCGATCGAGGACACGGTCAGCGCGAGGATGTGGTCCGGCGTGATGACATTCCAGTACTCCCAGCGCTTCATCCTGCCCCAGGCGCGGCCAGGGCGCCGGAGCAGACCGGAGGGGTCCACGAGCGGGCGCCGCGCCCAGCCGACCGCCTCGGGGTTCAGCCGTCCGTCCGGCCCGACCAGCGACACCTCTGCCGTCAGCTCCCGCAACGCCATCGCGACCCCTTCCCCTCGGGTCTGGACGCTACACCGGTGCGGTGCTGCGGAGGCGGTCAGCCGGGCAGCGTTCCACCGGTGGCCAGGCGCATCAGGTCGGAGTCCAGGTCCACCGACAGCTCGGTCCCGCCGGCGCTGCCGAACTCGTGCGAGTACGCCCCCCAGGTCTCGCCCTTGACCTGCCCGGCGAAGTCGGCGTCCATCAGGACGACGAGTTCGACCGCTGCCCGGTCGATGCGGGTGGCGAGGCCCGGGTCGCCCCAGTCCTCGGACGCTGCGAACAGCGACGTCGGGACGGTCAGGGTGCGCAGGTAGGCGAACAGGGAGCGGAGCTGCTCGTCGACGACCAGCGCGTGCCGGGCCGTGCCGGCGGTTGCGGCGAGGACGACCGGCTTGGCGATCAGCAGGTCGTTGTCGAGGACGTCGAGGAAGCCCTTGAGCAGCCCGCTCGGACCGGCCTTGTAGATCGGCGTGCTGACGACGATGCCGTCGGCCAACCGGAGGAGCTCGGTCGCCTCCTTCAGCCGGGGGCCGTGGAGCTGGGACGTGAGCGCCGTCGCGATCTCGGACGCGAGCGTCCGCACCTCGACGACGCGCACCTCGACCTGGCGACCGCGTTGGCCGGCGCGGGCGGCGGTCCGGTCGGCGATCCGGTCGGCGAGCATCCGCGTCGAGGACGGGTCGGACGCTCCGGCGCTGACGACGACGAGCGAGAACGGGGTGGTGGTCATGCGGTCTCCTTCAGGGTCTGCGAACCGTCGGGGACGGGAACCGATCGTCCACGGGCGAGCTTGGTGGCGAGGTCACGCAGCCGGCGCAGCTCGTCGGTGTCGAGGACGGACATCGCCTCGGCGACGTGGCGCGCATGACGCCGTCCCACCTGCTTCTGTGCCGTGCGGCCGGCTGCGCTGAGTCGGACGAGCACCGACCGTCCGTCCGCCGGGTCGGGGCAGCGCTCCACCAGGCCGCGGCGGACGAGCCGGTCGACCAGGCGGGACAGCCCCGCCTGGCTGAGCAGGACGGAGCATCCGAGTTCGCCCATCCGCACGGGCCCGTCCTGCTTCGACAGCGTGTACAGCACGTCGTACTCCGACATGCTCACGTCGGCGAACGCGTCCTGGCCGCGGAACTCCCGCAACAGCCGGGACTGGGCGGTGAACAGCGCCTCCCAGGCTTCGTTCGCCAGCCGTCCGTCCTCAGACATGGGCTGCCTGTGCCGCGATCGCGTCGGAGTCGGTGTAGGGCGAGCCGCCGGTGACGTTGTCGCCCCGGTTGGCGTTCGGACGGGGTTGGCGGGGCTCCGCGTCGCCGTACTTGGCCTTGACCAGGCCGGCGTGAGTCGGCGCGTCCGGCACCTCCGGGTCGCGGCGGGCGGCCAACTCCTTGCGCAGCACCGGCACGACCTCCTCACCGAGCAGGTCGAGCTGCTTGAGCACCGTCGACAGCGGCAGGCCCGCGTGGTCGACCAGGAACAGCTGGCGCTGGTAGTCGCCGAAGTTGTCGGTGAAGGTCAGCGTCTTCTCGATGACCTCCTGCGGCGAGCCGACGGTCAGCGGCGTCCCGGCCTCGAACTCCTCCATGCTCGGCCCGTTGCCGTAGACCGGCGCCTCGTTGAAGAACGGACGGAACTCGCGGTGGGCGTCCTGGGAGTTCTTGGCGATGTAGGCCTGGCCGCCGAGCCCGACGATGGCCTGCTTGGCCGTCCCGTGGCCGTGGTGCTCGAAGCGCTGCCGGTAGAAGTTCACGAGCCGGATGAAGTGCTCCTTGGGCCAGAAGATGTTGTTCGCGAAGAAGCCGTCGCCGTAGTAGGCGGCCTGTTCGGCGATCTCAGGAGTACGGATCGAGCCGTGCCAGACGAACGGCGGGACGTCGTCCAGCGGGCGCGGCGTGGAGGTGAAGCCCTGCAGCGGCGTGTGGAAGCGGCCCTCGAAGTCGACCACGTCCTCGCGCCACAGCCGGTGCAGCAGGTTGTAGTTCTCCAGCGCCATCGGCAGGGACTGGCGGATGTCCTTGCCGAACCACGGGTAGACCGGGGCGGTGTTGCCGCGGCCCAGCATCAGGTCGGTGCGTCCCTTGCTCACGTGTTGGAGCATGGCGTACTCCTCCGCGATCCGGACCGGGTCGTTGGTCGTGATCAGGGTGGTGGCGGTCGACAGGACCAGGCGTTCGGTCTGGGCGGCGATGTAGGCCAGCAGAGTGGTGGGGGACGACGAGAAGAACGGCGGGTTGTGGTGCTCGCCGATCGCGAAGACGTCCATGCCGACCTCCTCGACCTTGCGGGCGATCTGGACGACGGCGTCGATCCGCTCGGCCTCGCTGGGGGTGACCCCGCTCACCGGGTTCCGGGTGATGTCGCTGACCGAGAAGACTCCGAACTGCATCGCTACTCCTTCATCAATATATGCGTACGCATGCATCAACGACGTAGGCTGCGCCGGTATTCCCGTCCGGCCGGCTCAGCGGCGCAGGGACTGGTCCGGGGCGGACGCGAGCAGCTCGCGCAGGCGCGCCGACAGCTCCTCCACCGCGCTGACGTCCAGCGGGACGGCGATCCGGCGGCACTCGTCGGCGAGCGTTCCGAGCAGGTCGATGTCCGCCTGGGTGGCCTCGACCCGGGCGGCGATCGCATCGGCGGCCTCCGCGAAGGCGTCCGAGGACCGGTCCGAGCGGGACAGCCACTCCCGGACCATCGTCTGCGGGAGGTCGAGCAGGTCCCGGAGCACAGAGATCTGCTCGGCCGCGGACGCGGCGAGTTCGGCGTTCCGGCTCGTGGACGCGGCCATCTGCACCAGGCCGTCGTCCACGGCCCGCCCGAGGTCGGCGATCGCCGGACGGGCGGCGTCCGAACCCGGCACGCGATCGATGATCTCGGCCACGAACTGCCCCACCGCCTGGTTGTGCAGGATGGCGAGGGCGATCCGGAACCGGGTCTGCGCGCAACTGCGCCGCAACTGGTCGAGATCGGCGAGGAACTCGGTCATGACCGTGCCCGCCTCGGGCGCCATCTGGGCCCAGACCCGCAGGTAGACGACGGCCGTCGAGAACAGGTTGTCGACGTCGGTGCGGTTGATCCGCTCGGCCATGTCGGCGTCCTCCGCCACGGCCCCGGTGAGCTGGGGAGCGGCGCTACGCAGGGCGTCGGCGACACGCTGGAGGTCGTCGAGCGCGACGACCCAGTGCCGCAACTCCTCGTCGATCCGTCGGGCGACCGTGAGCATGTCGCCCAGCTCGCCGCCGGCCAGGGGCCGTCGCGCCACCCCTGCCCCGCGGGCGATCCGCGCCTGCACCTCGGCCGGGAGCGCCGTCCAGGTGAACTCCTCGTAACTCGGGAACCCGGCGTCGGCGAGCTGCTCGCCGATCCTCTCCGCACCCCGGACGGCCGCCTCGTGCGCGCTCCAGCCCTGCTCACGCAGCTCCCGCTCGAACGGACGGACGGTGCCGTAGACCGCGAACGCCGCGTCGTGCAGCTCGTCCACCTCGGGGCGCGCCCGCACCGAGAGGTAGCCGTCGCCGAGCGGCGTGACAGTTGCGAACACGCCGTACGTGCTGCCGTCGGCCGCGAGATTGTCGACGTACGCGCAGAAGGGCTCCCCCGCCTCAAGCGCCTCCCACATCAGCAGAAAGGCTCCGCCGGGCATCGCCGGGTGCCGGATCAGGTTGTGCGGGGCTCCGACCAGTTGTTCGCGGCTGTAGCGCGACAGCCGCACGAACACGGAGTTCGCCTGCTCGATGACGCCCCGGGCGTCGGTGGTCGAGAAGAACAGCTCGTCGACCCCGACCTCGTGACGCGCGCCGGACGGTTGGACTCTGGCCGGCGTTTCCACCGAGGCATTCTGCCCCGCGGTGGACGGCCGGGGCTAGGGGGCGGCCGCTGCACCACCATCCTGCGGGACGACAGCGCAGCCGGCGGGGTCGATCCCCACGGTGACGTGGTCGCCGGGCTCGGCGATCCCCTTCAGTCGGACCGTGCCCGCTCGACCCCCGGGCAGGGTGACGTCGCAGAACGTCTCCCCGCGTCCGTGCGCTGTCGCCAGCACGGGCACGCGCACGCCGTCCGGGTCGGGGACGAGCGCGTCCGGGCCGAGGGCGAGGAGGGTCCCGGCTGGTGTGCCCGGCCGGCCGAGAGCGGCCGCCTCCGACGGCGCCAGGAAGGGCCCGTAGCCGAGGAACTCGGCCACCTCGCGGCCGGCGGGATGCGTCCACAGCGCGGCGGGAGTATCGACCTGCAGCAGGCGTCCGGCGCTCAGGACGGCGACCCGGTCGGCGATCGCGAAGGCCTCGTCCTGGTCGTGCGTGACGTGGAGCGCAGGCGTCCCCGTCGTGCGCAGGGCGAGCGCGAGTTCGCCGGTGAGGCGCTCGCGCAGCCCCGCGTCGAGGGAGGACAGCGGCTCGTCCAGCATGAGCAGGCGCGGCTGGGCCGCGAGCGAACGCGCCAAGGCCACCCGCTGGGCCTCGCCCCCGGACAGCGCGGTGATCGGGCGGGGGGCGTAGCCGTCCAGCCCGACGAGGCCGAGGAGCTCGGCCACCCGCTCCCGCCGACGGGAGGCGTCCAGCCGGTTGAGGGCGTAGCCGACGTTCCCGCCGACGCTCAGGTGCGGGAAGAGCTGGCCGTCCTGGAACATCACGACGAAGCCGCGCTGGTGGACCGGGACGCCGGTGACGTCGGCGCCGTCCCACGTGACCCGGCCGCCGGACAGCGGCTCGAGCCCTGCGATGGCGCGCAGCAGGGACGACTTGCCCGAGCCGGACGCGCCGAGAACGGCGACGATCTCGCCGGGAGCGACCGCCAGCGTGACGTCGTCCACGGCGGCCACGGCGCCGAAGCGGACGCTGATGTGCTCAGCGACAAGCCCTTTCACCACGGACGTACCTCCACTGGGGCGACCCACTCGGCCACAGCCATCACCGCGGCGGTCAGGACGGCCAGGACGACGGCAGCCGCCATCGCCGTCCCGGCATTCTCCGCCCCCGGGCGTCCGATGAGCTGGAAGATCACCACCGGCAACGTGGGACGGTCGGGGCGGGCGAGGAACGACGTTGCGCCGAACTCGCCGAGGCTGGTGGCGAAGGCGAAGCCGGTCGCCAGCCCGAACGCCCGCCACGCCAGAGGGACGTCGATCGTCGCCAGCACCCGGCCGGGCCCGGCGCCGAGGGTCGCGGCCGCCTGCTGCAGGCGCGGGTCGATCGCCCGGAGCGTGGGCAGCAGGTTGCGCACGACCAGGGGAAGGGCGACGACGGCCTGGGCGATCGGGATCAGCAGCCAGCTGGAGCGCAGGTCGAGCGGCGGACGGTTGAGCGTGATCAGGAACCCGAAGCCGACGGTCACGGCGGACGTGCCCAGGGGGAGCATGAAGGCGCCGTCCGCGAACCGCAGCACTCCCCGTCCCGCCCGGGACGCGGGACGGCGGGACAGCAGGTAACTCACCATCGACCCCAGTCCCAGCGCGATCAGGGTGGCCGCCGCTGCGGTGACGAGCGAGTTCGCGGTCGCCTGCCAGACGCTGACCGCGATCGTGCCGGAGGCCTCACCCGAGAGGTTGGCGTAGTTGCCCAGGCCGACGCCCGACGCCGTCTGCAGCGACCGCCAGACGAGGTTCGCCATGGGCGCGAGCAGCAGGCCGACCACGACGACGCCGGTGACGAGGATCGCCGGCGCATCGGAAGCGCGCAGCCGCTGCTCCCGGGTGCCGCCGACCAGGCGCAGCGCCCGTTCCTGACGGGCGCGGGTCGCGTCCGCCACGAGCAGGCACGCTGCGACGACCACGAGCTGGAGGATCGAGAGCGCCGCGGCTGCGGGCAGGTCGAGCAGCTGGGTCGTCTGGTACCAGATCTCGGTCTCGATCGTCCCCCACGACGATCCGCCGAGGATCAGGACGGTGCCGAACGCGGTGGCGCAGAACAGGAACACCAGGGACGCGGCGGCTGCGATCGCGGGCGCCAGAGCGGGCAGGGTCACCGTCCACCACACCCGGGCGCGGGTCGCGCCGAGGCTGCGGGCGGCCTCAGCCGTGCGGGGGTCGAGGCGGGACCACAGCCCTCCGACCGTCCGCACGACGACGGAGTAGTTGAAGAACACCAGCGCGGCCACGATCGCAGGGAACGACGCGTCCAGGCCGAGGAAGCCGAGCGGCCCGGACGGGATCAGCAAGGACTTGAAGGCCACGCCGACGACGACGGTGGGGAGGACGAACGGGACGGCGACGACCGCGCGCAGCAGGCGCCGTCCGGGGAAGGTACAGCGGTAGAGCAGGTAGGCCCCGGGCAGTCCGAGCAACACCGAGCCGGCCGTCCCTGCGACCGCCTGGGCGAGGGTCTGGCCGACGATCCGCCAGGTCCGCTGCGCCGCCAGGACCTCGCTGACACCGGTGAGGCTGAAGCCGGTTTCGTCGACGAACCCTTTCGCGACCAGCGCTCCGACCGGCCAGGCGAAGAAGACGGCCAGGAACGCGACCGGGACGACGGCAACGGCGGCCCACACCGCCCCCCGGTGCGCGAAGGTCCCGGTGGCCCCACGCACGTCCCTTCCCCCGCGTCCCCGCTCCCGATCGGAACGTTCGCCCCCGGCTGATCGGGAGCGAACGCTCCGGCCGGGAGCGAACGGGGCCCGGGTCACCCGACGACCGCCGCCGTCCATGCCTTGATCCAGGTGTCCCGGTTGGCCGAGAGCTGGGCGACGGGCAGGCTGAGCGGCGCGTCGACGACGGCCGCGTACTTCTCCCAGTCCGCAGGCAGCTTGATGGCGGGGTCGATCGGGTCCATGTACATCTGCTCGGGGATCTGGGCCTGCACCTGCTTGCTCAGCAGGAAGTCGACGAACTTCCGTGCGCCCACCTCGTTCTGGGCCCCGGCGATGACGCCGGCGTACTCGACCTGCCGGAAGCAGGTCTGCGTGAGCGCCTGGGTGGCGTGCTCGTAGGCGGGCGAGGAGGAGTACGACACCACCAGCGGACGGTCGCCCTTGCCGGTCGAGCCGGAGAACTCGACGGTGTAGGCCTCCGTCCAACCCTTCACGACGAGGACCTTGTTCGCCTTCAGGGCCGTCCAGTAGTCGAGGTAGCCCTGGTCGCCCTTCGCTGCGACCGTCGCGGCGAGGAAGGCCATCCCCGGCGACGACGACGCGGGGTTCTCCACCACGAGCAGGCCGGAGTACTCGGGCTTGACCAGGTCGTCGAAGGTCTGCGGGACGGCGAGGTGGTGGGCGGCGAACCAGGCGGTGTCCGCGTTCAGGCAGACGTCGCCGTAGTCGATCGGGGTGAGCGAGTGGGCCGCGTCGGCAGCGTAGGCGTCCGCCCCCGTGGGCAGCGCGGACGACGCGTACGGGCTCAGGACGCCGGCGGAGATCGCCCGGCCCGCGAACGTGTTGTCGATGCCGTAGACGACGTCGCCGATCGGCGCGTCCTTGGTGAGCACGAGCTGGTTCACCACCGTCCCGACGTCGCCGGGGGCGATGTAGGTGACGTCGTAGCCGGTCTCGGCAGCGAACTGGGCGCGGGTGGCCTTCTCCAGCGCGAACGAGTCGTGGGTGACGACGGTGAGCCTGGTGCTCTGCGTCGGCGCGGCGGAACTGCTGGGGCCGGCCGAGGGCGCGGACGTGCCCGCGCACCCGGCGAGCAGGACGGCGGCAGCTGCTGCGGCCGCAACGGTACGGATGGACATGACGACTCCTCCAATCGCTGGAGGGCCCGGAGTGCTCCGGGGAGAAAATCCCGACTCCCTACGCCGGTGCGAACCGGATCAGGTTCGAGGGTCTGCGGCTGCCCGCACTCTCAGCGCCCGCGGCGCTCCCCTGTCGAGGTCCAAGGCTACCAGCGGGAGCGCAGTGCCGCGGGTCGCGCACTGCGGCGAGCAACAGCGGCCGGCGATGGCACGCGGGGACGGTTCCTTCGTGCCACCGCCCCGGCCCCCTGAGCTCCGATGGCACGTGGGGACGGTTCCTTCGTGCCACCGCCGGGCCCCCTGAGCTCCGATGGCACGCGGGGACGGTTCCTTCGTGCCACCGCCCCGGCCCCGTGAGCTCAGTGCCGCGGGTCGCGCACGGCGGCGAGGAACAGCGACCAGGACGTGTGCGCGGCGGCGATCTCCATCAGGAACGGACGGTCGAGGTGCAGGACCTTGTCCGGCCGACCCGGTGCGCTCGAGCCCGCCATCCCGATCTCGGTGACCGCGGCGGCGATCGTGCCCTCCTCGTCCACGTTGAGGACGGCCCGCTGGACGGCCTGCGAGACGCACAGGTCCTGCGGCCCGATGCCGGTGAGGTCCGGATCCGTGCCGCACCACAGGTGCGCTGCGCCGGCGTCGGCGAGGACCGGCCGAAGCTCCATGGCTCCGGGCTTCAGGTCGAGAGTCGGCAGGGTCAGCTCCACCGCGGTCGGCGTCGCCCGGTCGAGTGCTGCGCTGAGCTTCGTCAGCAGGTCGGGAGACGCCGCCGCCGGGTCGACGTCGGACGGCGGCAGCATGAGGTCGGCGTACAGCTGTCCGTCCCCGTAGGGCAGGCGAACCGCGCGCCAGCCGTCCAACTCCGCGTAGGCCACCGACCGCGCGGACGCCATGGTCTCGACCGGAACCCTGCTTCCGTCCGCGAGGGTGAACGGCCGCGTCCCGGTGGCCTCCGGCAGGAACGGCTGCGTCCAGCGGGCGGCCAGCACGACGGCGTCCTGCAGCACCACCCGCAGAGAGGGATCCGGCTCGATCGCGGACTTGTCGATCAGCCCCCCGGTGTGGTGGTTCACCCACGCGTCCAGCACCCGCTTGCCGTCGGCGGAGCCGAGGTCGACGCTCTGGGCGCCGGCACCGAAGTCCTCCGCGAGAGCCTTCAGGTAGTCGGCGGAGACCGGGTAACCGTCGTCCACGACCACCTGGTCGGCGAGGTGCACGACCGGCACGTCCGGCAGCGTGTCCTTCTTGACGACCGCCGGGTCGCCGTCCATCGGCAGCAGGGTGCCGCGCAGGGCTGCGAACGCGTCCTTCCGTTGCTGGCCGGACGCGCCGAGGACGGCCTCGAGTTCGGTCAGGGTCGTCCCGCGCGCACCCTCGGTGAGCATTCCCAGCGCCTCCGCGAGGCTCGCCGGGGACGTGACCACGTTCGTGTCCTGCGGAGCCGCGGCCAGCATCGTCGTCCCCAAGCGGCGGGTGGCCGCGACGACGGCGGGAGCGCCGTCGCCGAGCCGACGGGAACGCTGCGCAGCACCACCCCGGCAGCCGATTCCATGCCCTGATCGGGGTTGCCGCCCGCGCACGCCGCGAGCGGAATCAGCAGGACCAGCGCCACCCCGCGCCAAGCGAGCCGTGCCATGGCACCACGGTAGCCCTGCCGAATCCTCCCCGGGGTGCCCGGCTGAGCAATCGGGGCCCGACCCCTTTGTTCAGCCCGGTAGCCAGAGACGGCGGGGACGTGTTGTGCCAGTCTTGGCCCCATGACTGCGCAGTCCGACATCGACGCCATCACAGCCGGCTACACGTTCTCGACCCCGTCCATCGACCTCGGGGTGCTGATGGACGACGGCACACCGCTCCCGTCCACCCGGATCCGTCTCAGCCTGTCGATGCTGAACCGCCACGGGCTGATCGCCGGCGCAACCGGCACCGGCAAGACGCGGACGCTGCAGCTCATCGCCGAGCAGATCTCCCGCGCGGGCGTCGCGGTCTTCGCGGCCGACATCAAGGGCGACCTGTCCGGCATCGCCATCCCCGGTGAGGCGAGCGAGAAGCTGTTGGCCCGGACCCAGAAGATCGGCCAGGACTGGACGCCGGCCGGCTGCCCCGCCGAGTTCTACAGCCTCGGCGGCCAAGGGACGGGCGTCCCGTTGCGCGCCACCGTCTCCTCCTTCGGGCCGATCCTGCTGAGCAAGGTGCTCGGCCTCAACGAGACCCAGGAGTCCAGCCTCGGCCTGGTGTTCCACTACGCCGACACCCAGGGGCTGCCGCTCCTCGACCTCTCCGACCTGAAGGAGGTCATGCTCTACCTGACCTCGGACGACGGGAAGGCCGTCCTGCGTGAGCTCGGCGGGCTGAGCTCGGCGACGGTCGGGGTCATCCTGCGCAGCCTTGTCACCCTCCAGACTCAAGGGGCCGACCAGTTCTTCGGGGAGACCGAGTTCGACACCCGCGACCTGATCCGGACCACAGCGGACGGGAAGGGCGTCATCTCGCTGCTCGAGCTGCCGAACCTGCAGGATCGGCCGGCGATCTTCTCCACGTTCCTGATGTGGTTGCTCGCCGACCTGTACCACGACCTGCCCGAGGTCGGCGACGTGGACGTGCCCAAGCTGGTGTTCTTCTTCGACGAGGCGCACCTGCTGTTCGACGGCGCGTCGAAGGCCTTCCTGGACGCCATCGGCCAGACGGTGCGGCTGATCCGCTCCAAGGGCGTCGGCATCTTCTTCGTCACCCAGTCCCCGACCGACGTCCCCGAAAACGTGCTCGCCCAGCTCGGGTCGCGCGTCCAGCACCAGCTCCGCGCCCACACCCCGAACGACGCGAAGGCGCTCAAGGCGACCGTGCAGACCTACCCCACCAGCTCCTACGACCTCGCCGAGACCCTGCAGAGCCTGGGCATCGGCGAGGCGATCGTCACCGTCCTCAACCCGGACGGAGCCCCGACGCCGGTCGCCTGGACGCGGATGCTGGCACCCGAGGGCTCGATGGGACCGATGAACCCCGACTGGCTCGCGAAGGGCGTCGCAGCGTCCTCGATGCAGGCCAAGTACGGGCCACAGATCAACCGCGAGTCCGCCTACGAGATGCTGGCCGCCCGCCTGCAGCAGGGCATCGCCAAGGCGCAGGCAGAAGCCGCACAGGCGCAGCAGGCGAAGGAGCAGGCCGCGCAGCAGAGCGCGCCCGCCCCGCGCGCGCCGCGGCAGTCCTCCCGCCCGGCGCCGAGGTCGGGCGTGGAGAAGGTGCTCGGCTCGCCCACTTTCTGGAACCAGGTGATGCGGGTCGGCGGCGAAGTCGTGCGGACGGTCTGGGGCACCGCGCGCCGCTGACGGCGCTCACCCCTGGAGCAGCGACGCGCCCTCGACGGCGTTGACCACGAACAGGCTGGGCTCGCGGTAGCCGGCGGCCGCGAACGCCGAGGAGACCGCGTTGCGGACCGCGTCCACGCGTCCGGACGGCAGCAGCGCGATGGCAGAGCCGCCGAAGCCGCCGCCGGTCATCCGGGCGCCGACGGCCCCGGCCGACCTCGCGGTCTCGACGGCAAGGTCGAGCTCTGGGGTGGAGATCTCGAAGTCGTCGCGCATCGAGGCGTGGGACGCGTCGAGCAGACCGCCGATCGCCGTCGCCCCGGAGCTGCGCAGCGTCGCCACCGTCTCGAGCACCCGCGCGTTCTCGGTGACGATGTGGCGGACCCGCCGGAAGACCACCGGGTCGAGGGACGACCGGGCCGCGTCCAGGCCGTCGACGGTCAGGTCGCGCAGGGACGCGAGCCCGAGCGCGGCCGCGCCGGCCTCGCACTCGGCGCGGCGCTGCCCGTACCCGCCGTTGGCGTGCGCGTGGCTGACCCGCGTGTCGATCACCAGGACGACCAGCCCGGCCTCGGCCAGGCCCAGCGGCACGACCTGCGCCTCGAGGCTGCGGCAGTCGAGGAACACGGCCGAGTCGCGTTCTCCGAGCAGAGAGGCGGACTGGTCCATGATCCCTGTGGGTGCTCCGACGACGACGTTCTCGGCACGTTGCCCGACCTTCGCCAGGGTCATCCGGTCCAGGTCCAGGCCCCACAGCCGGGTCAGCGCCATCAGGGTGGCGGTCTCGACCGCAGCCGAACTGGACAGCCCGGCCCCGACCGGCACGTCGGAGGTGATGGCCAGGTCGAAGCCGCTCATCGCGTCCACGTCGACGCCGAACTCGCCGAGCGCCCAGGCGGCCCCCAGGGGGTAGGCCGCCCAGCCCCGATGGCCCGTCAGGGAGTCGACGCTCGCCGTCACGATGCCCGGCTCGAAGTCCGTGGCCAGCCGGATCGTCCGGTCGGATCGCGGTGCGAAGGCTGCGATCACCGAGCGGTCGATCGCGAAGGGCAGCACGAAGCCGGAGTTGTAGTCGGTGTGCTCGCCGATCAGGTTGGCGCGTCCCGGCCCCCGGGAGAAGCCGGCGGGGGCGCTGCCGAAGGCGGACGCGAAGACAGTGGCGGCGGCAGTGCTCGTCATGCGTCGAGGTTACCGCTAACACGAGGTCGCGCGCGCCACGGTCACAGGCTCTGCCTGTGCCGCGACAAGGGCGGCCGCCGGCCGGCCGTTCCGAGCGTGGACAAGAGGGGTCTGTCCCCCGTCGTTCACCGCCGGCTCAGTAGATGGCCCGCCGGTAGCCGGTCACCGTCAGGGTCACCTTGAGCGAGGACTTCGACGTCGTCATCACGCGCACCTTCCCCGCGTCCCCCGGCGAGACGTAGATCGTGTAGCTGTGCGTACCCTTGCGCACCGAGATCCGCTTGCCGTCCTTGCCGACCCGCGAGCCGCGAGGGGCGATCTCGAGCTTGCCGGAGGATCTCTTCGCGACCACCTTCACCGTGAACCGGACGCCGGCGAACTGGTTCTGCGCGGACGTCGGCACGAGGCCGGCGCTGCCCATCACCTGCGGGTAGAGCCTCGTCCCCTTGGCGACCTTCGTGCCGGTGAGCACCTTCACCGACTTCGCGAGCAGCGTCCGGTGGTAGGCGGGCACCGGCCGCTTGCCCTTCTGCTTCGCGACCAGGGCCGAGACGTGGGCCGGGTCGTCCGCCCCGAGCACGCGCTGGCCGTTGCCGAGCGCGAACCGGTACTCCTGGTCGGACTTCAGATCGTAGAGGTGGGGATCGATGCCGAGGGCGCGCTGGTAGGCCAGCTCGGCCTCGTCGGAGGAGTTGACGTTGTAGCCGAGGCCGTCGACGCCGAGCTTCTTCGCCCGGTCGAGCATCGCGTAGACGTCGTTGGTCGCCAGCTTCATCTTGTCGGCGTACTCCAGGGCGAGGAAGTACGTCTTCGGCCCGTACTGCTCCACGGTCGCGGCGACATCACGCCAGGCGAAGCTGGAGATGCTCATCCGCGGATGGAGCGGAGCGGTCGCGATCAGCGTCGCCTTCATCCAGGCGTTCTCCTCCTCGACGCTCTGGCCCGAGTAGGTCTTCACCTCCAGGTCGACCTTGACCGTCGGGTAGGCCGCCAGCATGGACACCACGTCGTCCAGCCGGGCGATCGGCTCGGCGACGCCGTTGTAGGTGCACCGCACCGCCGAGACCTGCTCCCACGTCATCGTGTGGATCGACCGGCCGGTGTCGGTGGGCCCGCAGTCGGAGCTGCCCGTCCCGCCGCCGCCGATCTGGTCGCCGTGCTGCAGGACGGGGACGCCGTCGCTGGTGAACACGACGTCGGACTCCACCCACGCGACCCCGGCCGCAGCCGCCTTCGTCAGCAGGGCAAGGCTCTCCTCGGGCAGCCCGAAGCCGACCGGCCCGCCGCGGTGCGCCTTGACCTCGACGCGCTGCAGGGTGGTCGCGTCGGCAGGCGCAGCTGCGGGGAGACCGGCCAGCAGTCCGGCGCAGAGGGCAACGGAAAGGAGTCGTGCCGGGGATTGCATCGGTTCACCTCGTCTGGGTCCGGGACGACCCGAACGTCATCGTCCTGCCACCCATCATCACCCATGATCGCCGGGGCGCGCCGCCCGGCGACACGCTCTTAGCACAGCCACGAACGCGTACCACCACTTGGTAACGCTCTGATTACGCCTTGACCCCGCGGTGGAGACCGTTGTATCGGCGTGTTAGATTTCGGCGGTCACGAGGGACGCTCCCTGGCACTCAGCGTCCGCTCGGAGGGTGGAGGAATTGAATGGCTGACAGCATCGCCGTCGAAGCACGTGACGGCGCTGTTCCGATCGCCGGTCGCACGCCGTGGCAGATCACCCGCGCCCGCGTCCGCCGCGACACCGGAACGATGATCGCGCTGTTCGCAGCCATCTTCTTCATCGTGCTGGCCCTCGCCGCGCCGATCCTGACCAACTTCGGGCTGCTCGACCCGTACAACTCGCACACCGAACTCCTCGGCGGGCTCGGCTCGCTGCCGAAGGGTGCGTTCGGTGGGGTTTCGTGGCAGCACTGGATGGGCGTGGAGCCGGGCACCGGCCGCGACATCTTCTCCCGCGTGATCTCCGGCCTGACCGTCTCGCTCGTCGTCGCGACGCTGGCCGTGCTGATCTCGGTGATCCTCGGAACCGTGATCGGCCTGATCGCCGGTACGGCCGGTGGCAAGGTCGACTGGTTCCTCTCCCGCGTCACCGACTTCGTGCTGAGCTTCCCCCAGACCCTGATGCTCATCGCCTTGTCGACGATCGTCATCGACCTGCTCCAGGGGGCCCTGGGGACGGACCGGACCATCCCGTCGATGATCTTCATGATCCTGGTGATGGGCTTCTTCGGCTGGCCCTACTTCGCCCGCATCATCCGCGGCCAGGTGTTCAGCCTCAAGGAGCGGGAGTTCATCGAGGCCGCCCGCTCGCTGGGCGCCGGCCGCCGCCGCATCTACTTCAAGGAACTGCTGCCGCACCTGTGGGCGCCGATCCTGGTCTACACGACCCTGATCATGCCCCAGAACATCGCGACGGAGGCCGCGCTCGGCTTCCTCGGGGTCGGCATCCAGGCGCCGACGCCGTCGTTCGGGTCCATCCTCAACGACTCCGTCCACTACGCCACGTCCGACCCGGCCTACTTCCTGTTCCCGGGGGTCACCCTCTTCCTGGTGGTCCTCTCCTTCAACTTGCTCGGTGACGGGCTGCGCGACGCCCTTGACCCCAAGGCCGATCGGCAATGATCCCGAGCGAGAAACAAGCTCCTACAACAGAGAAACAAGAGGGAGATTCATGAAGAAGATCAAGATCGTCGCGGGCGTCGCGGCCACCTTGGCTCTGGCTCTCACCGCCAGCGCCTGCTCCGGTGGCACGGCCGCTCCGACCACTGGCACCTCGGCTGGGGGTGGCGCGGCCACCGCGGGAGGGACCCTGTACGTCCTGTCCGGCACCCCCGCAGAGCACTGGGATCCGCAGCGCACCTACGTCGGCCTGAACATCGAGTTCGGCAACCGGATGTTCAGCCGCACCCTGACGACCTTCGCTCCTGTCGCGAAGGACGGCGAGTCGGCGCAACTGACCGCCGATGCCGCGACCGACACCGGCCAGGTGAGCTCCGACGGCAAGACCTGGAAGTTCACCATCAAGGACGGGATCAAGTGGGAGGACGGCAAGGCCGTCACCTGCGAGGACTTCAAGTACGGCATCTCGCGCACCTTCGCGGTCGACGTCATCACCGGCGGCCCGAACTACGCGATCCAGTACCTGGACATCCCCAAGAACAAGGACGGCTCCTCCGCCTACGCGGGTCCGTACAAGAAGACCGGCCAGGACCTCTACGACAAGGCCGTGACCTGCGACGGCAACACCATCACCTTCAAGATGGCCAAGCCCTCGGGTGACTTCAACCAGGCCATCACGATGACCGCGTTCGGCGCGTTCCGCCAGGACAAGGACCAGGGCGACAAGTCCAACTTCGCGATCTTCTCCGACGGCCCGTACAAGCTCGACGGCCCCTGGACCACCAGCAAGGGCGGCACCTTCGTCCGCAACGAGAACTGGGACCCCAAGACCGACACCATCCGCAAGGCGTACCCGGACAAGATCGTCTGGGACGAGTCGCTGACGCAGGAGACGATGTACGAGCGGCTGATCGCCGATCAGGGTGACGACAAGAACGCGATCGCGTCCGACCAGGCCCCGGTCACCGCTCTGGCGAATGTGGCCGGCGCAGATGGCCGCTACACCGTGGTCGCCTCGCCGTACACCCGCTACATGGTGACGAACTTCAAGTCCAAGGTGATGAGCAACGACAAGGCCCGCGAGGCCCTGGCCCTGGCCACGGACCGCAGCGCCTACGTCGCGGCTGCCGGTGGCGACCAGATCGTCAAGGCGACCAACTCGCTGATCAACCCGGCCCTGTCCTCGTTCCCGAACACCCCGCTGCTCGCCGGCGACAAGGGTGACCCGGCCAAGGCCAAGGCGCTCCTGCAGGCGTCCGGTCTGACCCTCCCGGTGAAGATCAACGTGGCGTACCGCAAGAACGACACCCTCGACAAGGTGTTCTCCGGCCTCAAGTCCGGGTGGGACGCCGCAGGCTTCGACGTGCAGCTGTCCGGCATCCCGGCCGAGCAGTACTACGGCACGCTGCAGTCTCCTGCCAACGCCACCAAGTACGACGCGGCTTGGGCAGGCTGGGGTGCTGACTTCCCGTCGGCATCCACGGTCATCCCGCAGCTGCTGGATTCCCGTAGCCAGATCAGCGCCGGTGGGCCCGGCCAGGACTACGGCTACTTCGCCAACGACACGTTCAACGCGGAAATCGACAAGGCCTACGCGCTCACCGGCGCCGAGGCCGACAAGGCTTGGGGGCAGCTGGATGCTGACGCCGTCACCAAGTACTTCGCCGTCATCCCGCTGATCAACGACCAGTTCGTGTTCGCCCACGGCAGCAACGTCCAGGGAGCCATCGTGAACACCACGTTCACCGGCTACTACGACCTGGCGACTGTCTCGGTCAAGCACTGATTTGACGGGCTCGGGGGGCACGCCGTTCGGCGTGCCCCCCAGCTCCCCGTAAGGAGTTCAAAGGCGTGTTCTACTTCGCTCTGCGGCGACTGGCCTCGGTCGTGATCATGGTGTTCCTGATCACCGCAACCACCTTCGCCCTGTTCTACGCCTCGCCGATCGACCCGGCGCGGTACACCTGCGGCAAGAACTGCACGCCGACCATCCTCGAGGGCAACCGGATCGCCCTCGGCTACGACCAGCCCGTGACCGTGCAGTACGCACGGTTCGTCTCCGGCCTGTTCGTCGGCCGCGACTTCCCCGACAACGCGGAACTGCGCGCGACGCACCCCGAGCAGGTCGTCCACTGCGGAGCGCCGTGCCTCGGCTACTCCACCACCCAGCACCGTCCGATCAACGACATGGTCTCCGACGCCTGGCCCATCTCGCTCTCGATCGCGATCGGCGCCTTCATCCTGTGGATGCTCATGGGCATCGGGGGTGGTATCACCGCCGCGCTGAACAAGGGACGATGGCCCGACCGCCTGATCGTCGGCTCGGCGCTGGTCGGCTTCTCGCTGCCCACCTTCTTCGTCGGCCTCGTCCTGCTCACGTTCCCGGCCATCAAGTGGGGCTGGGTGCCGATCCCCAACTACGTCCCGTTCTTCCAGAACCCGGCGGCCTGGGCCGCCAACCTGATCCTGCCGTGGATCACCCTCGCCTTCTTCTTCGCAGCCAGCTATGTCCGACTGACCCGCGCATACATGATCGAGACCATGAGCGAGGACTACATCCGTACCGCCAACGCCAAGGGCGTCGCGAAGTGGACGGTCATCCTGCGCCACGGCCTGCGGTCGGTCCTCACCCCGATCGTCACCGCTGCCGGCCTCGACCTCGGCGGCCTGCTGGGCGGCGCCATCATCACCGAGAGCGTCTTCTCGCTGCACGGCCTGGGTTACCTCGCCGTCCACTCGGTCACCTTCATGGACCTGCCCACGATCGTCGCGATGGTGATGATCGTCTCCAGCCTGATCGTGGTCGCGAACATGCTGGTCGACATCGCCTACGGCTTCATCGACCCGAGAGTGAAGGTTGCCTGATGGCAGACAAGTTCCTGCGCGTCAACGACCTGCACGTCCACTTCCCGACCGACGACGGCCTGGTCAAGGCCGTCGACGGGCTGACCTTCGACCTGGAGAAGGGCACCACGCTCGGCATCGTGGGCGAGTCCGGCTCCGGCAAGTCCGTGACGTCGCTGGCGATCATGGGGCTGCACCGGCACAGTCGCGCCCGGGTGACCGGCGAGATCTGGCTCGACGACGTGAACCTGCTCGAGGTCAGCGACGAGGAGCTGCGCAGCCTCCGCGGGCGGAAGATGGCGATGATCTTCCAGGACCCGCTTTCCGCGATGCACCCGTACTACACGGTGGGCAAGCAGCTCACCGAGGCGATCACCGTCCACCACAAGGTGTCCAAGGCCGACGCGCGCCGGACCGTTGTCGACATGCTCGGACGGGTGGGGATCCCCAACCCGAACCGGCGCTTCGACCAGTACCCGCACGAGTTCTCCGGCGGCATGCGCCAGCGGGCGATGATCGCGATGGCTCTGATCAACGACCCGGAACTCCTGATCGCCGACGAGCCCACCACCGCACTCGACGTCACCGTCCAGGCCCAGATCCTCGACCTGATGCGCAGCCTGCAGGACGAGTTCGGCTCGGCGATCATCATGATCACCCACGACCTCGGCGTGGTCGCAGAGATCGCCGACGACGTGCTGGTCATGTACGGCGGCAAGTGCGTGGAGTACGCCGAGCTCGACGACGCCTTCCACCAGCCCGACCACCCCTACACCTGGGGTCTGATGACGTCCATGCCCCGGCTGGACCGGGACAAGCAGGAGCGCCTGGTGCCGGTGGCCGGCAACCCGCCGTCCCTGATCAACGTGCCGCCGGGCTGCGCGTTCCATCCGCGCTGCGCGTTCCGCGAGTTCTCGCCGCTGCCCTGCGACGGTGTGGTGCCGGAGCTGCTGCAGTCGTACCCGAAGCACGACTCGCGGTGCCACATCCCGGTGCCCAAGCGTGCACAGCTGTTCTCCGAACAGATCGCTCCGAGGCTGTAGGAGAAACATCGTGAGCCTGCTCGAAGTCAAAGACCTGAAGAAGTACTTCCCGACCTACTCCCAGAAGCTCGTGCGCAGGGAGGGCGACCCGATCAAGGCCGTCGACGGCGTCGAGTTCACCCTGGACTCCGGCGAGACGCTCGGCGTCGTCGGGGAGTCCGGCTGTGGCAAGTCCACGGCCGGACGGACCATCCTGCGGCTGCTCGAACCCACCGCCGGCAGCATCAACTTCGATGGCCGCGACATCACCAAGATCGACGGCGAGGACCTGCGCAAGCTGCGCAGGCAGGCGCAGATGGTGTTCCAGGACCCGTACGGCTCGCTGAACCCGCGGCACCCGATCGGCGCGATCATCGCCGCCCCGTTCGTGATCCAGGGCATCGAGCCGCCGGGCGGCGTCCGACACGCCGTCCAGGAGCTGATGGAGCGCGTCGGCCTCAACCCCGAGCACTACAACCGCTACCCGCACGAGTTCTCCGGCGGCCAGCGGCAGCGCATCGGCGTGGCCCGGGCCATCGCCCTCAAGCCGAAGCTGATCGTCTGCGACGAGCCGGTCTCCGCTCTGGACGTCTCCATCCAGGCGCAGGTCATCAACCTGCTGGAGGACATCCAGGCCGAGCAGAACCTCGCCTACGTCTTCATCGCCCACGACCTGTCGGTTGTGCGTCACATCTCCGACCGGGTGCTGGTCATGTACCTGGGCAAGATGATGGAGGAAGCGTCCCGCGAGACCCTGTACGAGCGTCCGATGCACCCGTACACGCAGGCCCTGATGTCCGCCGTGCCGGTTCCCGAGCCGCGGCGCACCCGCGACCGGATCCTCCTCGTCGGCGACCTGCCCAGCCCGCAGAACCCGCCGTCCGGGTGCGTCTTCCGTACCCGCTGCCCGATCGCGACCGACAAGTGCGCCGAGGTCGTGCCCGCGTGGACCGAGGTCGAGACCGGTCACCGGGTGGCCTGCCACTACCCGCAGGTGCGCGAGGTCGTCTGACGGACACCGATCTCGTCGACCGCCTGGACGCGGCGTGGTCCGGCCTGCTGCACGACGTCGGCCCCCGCGTCTCGATCGTCCTGCGTTCGGCCTCGGCACCGGTGGCGTCGCGCCACGGATCGGCTCCTCACTACGCCGCGAGCACGATCAAGCTGGCGGTCCTCGGCACCTGGCTCGCGTCGGGGCGGACGGACGATCTGCTCGTGCACCCCGACTTCGCCTCGGCGGCCGGCGGCCGGTTCGAGGTCCTGCAGTCCGATGACCAGGACGACGACACCTGGGCCGCCCTCGGCACGACCGTGCCCTCCCCCGTCCTGGCGCAGCGCATGATCCAGCTGTCGGGGAACCTGGCCACCGACGTGCTCGCCGAGGCGATCGGGCTGGACGCCATCGCGGCCTGGCTGGACGGAACGGGGCTGGACGCCGGCCTGGCCATGGGCCGGCTGATCGGCGACGCGGCCGCCGAGGCCGTGGGCATCACCAACAGCGTCACCGCAGCCGGGCTCGCCGAGGTGGTGTCGGTCCTCAGCCATGACCCGGTGGCGGTGGACGTGCTCGCCGGGCAGCGGCACCGAGACCTGATTCCCGCGGGCCTGCCCGACGACACCTGGACCGCGAGCAAGAGCGGGTGGGTCCCCGGCGTGCGCCACGACGTGGCGCTGGTGCGGCCGGGCGGCGCCCCGGAGTACGTGCTGGCCGTGTGCACGTCCGCCCTCCCCGACGAGACAGCAGAGACCCTGATCCAGGACCTGAGCCGGGTCACCTACAAGGAGTGGAGCAGATGACACGCATCGTCGAGGTGGCGACGGCACGACTGGTGCGGGAGCTGAACCAGCCGTTCGTGACCGCACTGCGCAGCACGACCCAGGTGATCAGCGTCGCCGTCCGGCTCACGACCGAGGACGGCGCCACCGGGTACGGCGAGGCCCCGCAGATCTGGAGGGTGACCGGGGAGTCGCAGGCGAGCGTCGAGGCCTGCGTCCTCGGGCCCCTTGCCGACGCGCTCCTCGGACGCGAACTGGACGCCGCGACCGTGCCGGAGTTGCATCGGGTGCTGGCCGGGACCGTCGCCGGCAACACCGGAGCGCGTTCGGCCTGCGAGGTGGCCGCGCTCGACGTCGTCGCCCAGGCGTCCGGGGAGGGTCTGGCAGCGTTCCTCGGCAGCGACGCCACGACCGTCGCAACCGACGTGACGATCGCAGCGACGGTCACCGATCCGTCCGCGGAACGTGTTCCCGAGGGGTTCCGGGCCGCCAAGATCAAGGTCGGGCTCGACCCGGCCGACGTCGAGCGGGTGATCCGGATCCACGCCGCGGCCGGGGACGGCGTCCGGATCAGGGTCGACGCCAACCAGGCGTGGGACCTCGACACCGCGACCGCAAGCCTGGAGCGCTGGCGGCGCGCCGGCGTCCCGCTGGAGTTCATCGAGCAGCCGCTGCCCGCATGGGACGTCCGGGGGCACGCCGAGCTGCGGCGGCGGACGTCGGTCCCCGTCCTGCTGGACGAGAGCGTCTTCAGCGTCCACGACCTCGAACGCGCCCTCGAAGCGGACGCCGCCGACGCGGTGAACATCAAGCTGGCCAAGTGCGGCGGCGTCCATGCGGGCCTGGAGATCGCGCGGCTCGCCCGTCGGGCCGAACTGGACCTGATGGTGGGCTCGATGATGGAGTCCGAACTGGGGGTGGCCGCCGCGGCCGCCTTCGCGTCGGCCATCGCCCCGGGCCAGACGCACGACCTGGATGCGGCCTGGTGGTCGATCGACGCCGCCGATCCGGACACGCCCTATGCCGGCGACGCCTTCCGCCTCGATTCCGGCACGGGCCTCACCCGGGCGTCCGGACGGGTCGGGGTGACGCAGCTGGCCTGGACGCCGCGCGCCTGAGGTGGCACGTAAGAACCGTCCCCACGTGCCGCCGGTGGCATGCGGGGACGGTTCTTTCGTGCCATCCGCTCAGCTGAGGCGCGTGACCCGCAAGCGCCACTCCTCCGGCCCCTGGACCAGGTACTCGACGTCGATGTCCGCGCGCTCGGCGAGCTGGTTCAGCAGCGGCAGCGGGTTGTGCGGTGCCACCAGCACCAGGGAAAGGCCCGCAGGGATCGCGTCGAAGGCTCCGAAGACGCTGGCATGGCGGATGGCGTGCGGGATCATCCGCACGTCGAGGACGATGTCCGCTTCGTCGTGCTCACCGCAGGTGCAGCCCTTCGCGGGCGTCGTGAGGGGGATGGTCATCTTTCTCTCCTTGCGTTGCGCCCCTTGTCGGAGCTCCTGTGCGGCACGAGGTCGTGCCGCGGGTCTGTGGGAAGGGTGGACGTCACGGGCCGACCTGGACGAAGCCGTGGGCCCCGCGTCCGGCGTCGGCCATGAGGTGGGAGACGAACGGGTAGCGTCCCGCCTCCGGGAAGACGGCTTCGACGAACCCGCCCTGGGCCGGCTGGAGGCCCAGCGCCTGGGAGCCGCCGTCGCGGTCGCCGAACGCGTCGCGGCCGCGCTTGAGGAGGTAGGCGCCCTCGCTGTAGACCGTGTCGAACTGTGCGCCCACGATGTGGAAGCTGGTCGCCCGGTCCGGGCCGGCGTCGAGCACCCAGAAGCGCACCCGCTCCCCCGCGCGGGCGGTCAGCTTCGCGGTGTCGTAGCCGTTGGCGACACCGTTGAACACCACGTAGTCGGGCGCGCTCCCGGACGCCGCGCCGTCGGCGTCCACCTCGGTCGCGGACGCGGCGTCGGCGGCGTGGGTCTGCAGGTACACCTCGGACTGGACGAGCAGGTAGGAGCGGTCGACGACGGCCAGTCCGTCGGGCTCGATCACGACCGCCCCGGTCATCCCGGCGGCGATGTGGGCGCTCATCGGCATCGTCGAGCAGTGGTACATCCACACGCCGGCCCTCGTCGCGGTGAACCGGTACGTCAGGCTCTGGCCGGGCTCGATCGTCCGCATCGGGCCGTCGGGGGCGAGGGAGCCGGCATGGAAGTCGATCGAGTGACCCATCGTGCCGTCGTTGACGAGGGTCACAGCGAACGTGTCGCCGACGCGTCCGTGCAGCGCCGGGCCGACCGGTGACCCGTTGTACGTCCATCGACGCTGCCAGACCCCGGGCGCCACTTCGAGCGGCACCTCGGTCACGGTGAGGGTGACATGGTGCACCCGCTCGGACGTCAGCGGCGCGAGCACCGGGTCAACGACATCGGACGGGGCCGCGGGCCCGGGCCCGGTGGCCGAGGGCATCGCCATGCCCGTCATCGGGGCGGCCGGCGCGGGCGCGGGCACAGCGGGGCCCGCTCCCGCCTCGTCGACGATGACGTCGAACACCATGCCCATCTGCCGGTGGCCGACCACGGAGCAGTAGCCCTGGACCGAGGCTCCGATGACGCCCGCGTCCACCTCTGCCTCGGCCCCGGGCGCGATCCGTCCGCTGGACGCGGAGCCGATGACCAGGTCGTGCGTTGTGGTGTCGGCGTTGGCCAGGGTGACGACGAGCCGGTCGCCGCGGGTGACGTGCACGGCTGCCGGGCTGAACCGCATGTCCTTCGCGGTCACCTCGACCCGCACGACCCGTCCGGTCGGGACGGCGACGGTGGCGACGGAGCCGGCCGCGAGTCCTGCGGCTGCCGGGTCGATCCCGACACCGATCACGACCGCCGTCGCCACTGCGGTCAGACCCGCGATCAGCTGGCCGGCGGAGAAGATGCTCGATCGTTCGACGGGCTGGATCGGCTGGACGGGTTGCCCGGGCTCCTCCGTCCGATCGCGGACCGCGAGTTCCCTGCGGGCCACGATGCCGGCCCTCAGGCCCAGGACCATCAGCGGCAGGAAGGCCGCGGCGGCGCCCAGCGCCAGCGTCGAGCCGGTCACCTTCACCCAGCCGGGCGTCGGGAGCAGCCACAGCGCGAGACCGCCGTTGACGGCGACGAGGCGGAAGGAGCCGGCCTTGTTGAACCACTCCAGGCCGGCACGGACGACGCGCGGTCCCCCGCCCAGCACGGACGGGAGGAGGTACGACAGCGCTCCGGTGAGGGTCTGGACGCCGAAGCCGGCTGCCAGCGCTGCCGCCGGCGAGAGGAAGCCCTCGCGGACGACCTGCCAGTCGGGAGCTGTCGCGAGCCGCCAGCCGGACCAGCCGAGCCCGATCACGAGCCAGCACAGCCCGGCTGCGACCGATGAGGGGCCGAACTCGCGCGGCGGCCGGGTGCGAAAGGGAGTCCACAGCCCGCGTCCCCACAGGAACAGGCCGGCGAGATAGCCGACCACCCCGAGTGCCGCGAGCCAGCCGAGCCCGGCCAGTGCGCCGCCCACCGCGACGGCGATCGCAACGCCGAACACCGGCAGCGCCTCCCGCGTCCAGCGCTCCGCAGTCAGGTCGAGCTGGGTGCGCAGCATGGTCGGCCAGAGCGTCAGCAGCGTCCCGGTCAGGGTGAGCCCCACCCAACCCAGCACGTTGGTCAGCGCGTGCGCGACCAGCAGCCGTCCGTGCCAGGGGTCGGGCCAGCCCCAGGCGAGTGTGCCGCCGAACCCCGCTCCGACAACCAGTGATGCTGCCGACCATGCGTAGTAACGGACACTCACCCTGAACCGGGCCGGCAGGGCTTGCCGAAGCATTCGCACCAGGACCAGCCCGTGCCAGCCGGCGGCCGTGGCGACGACGACCGCACCGGCCAGCGTGAGCGGCCAGACGTCGGTGGGCACCCCGGCCACGACGGAGGCCGCCCCGCCGGTGAGCAGTCCGAGGCGGACGTTGTGGAGCCTCGCGTCGCGGGCTGAGGCGGGCGAGCGCAGCAGGGCCTGCGCGAAGTGGAAGCTCCAGACGAGGATCGAATGGGAGAGCGCGCCGAGCAGAACCAGGTGCAGCATCAGCCAGTTCGCGTCCGGCAGCCAGCGGTGGGCGAGCGCGACAGCGGCGGCGGCGAACAGCCATGCGACGAGCGGGAGGTCGCGCAGCCGGGACCGCCCCCGTCCGGTGCGTGGCAGGGCTGTCGGAGAACTCATCGGCGCACCACCAGCGTGGCTGCGGTCCCGACGAAGCCCAGGACGGCGACGACCGTGACCACCCCGCCCACCTGCCACAAACCGGTGAGTCCGGCCAGCGCCCCCGTGAAGCGGACGGCGAGGCCGGCGTTGAGCAGAACCAGCGGTACCCACAGCGCCGGCCGGTAGGGAAGCGGACGGCCGAGCACGGCGGGCAGGATCACCGGGGCGTGGGCCATCACCATCGACACGCCGAACCCGAGGAACACGCCATGGACGACGACGTCGTAGGCCCCGCTTCCCGACAGCAGCCCGGCCGCGGCCAGGACGCCGCCGGCGAGGGCCAGGTGGACGTAGCCCGCGAGCAGGGCGACGGCGAGGTAGCGGCGCTGCCCGGTCAGGCGCAGCTGCCTGCGGACGACATCGTGGACGGCCAGCCAGGCCGCGAGGGCAGCCAGCGCGAGACCGACGGCGCGCTCCCCGCCGGGCCACAACAGCGCCGCGAGAGTCGCGAGCGTCAGGCCGGTGGCCAGGACGAGCAGGCGACGGTCGGCGGCCGGCCCCATGACCAGAGCGGCGAGTTCGGCGCGCTCCGCTGCGATGGTGACCACAACGAACCCGGCGAACCAGGCGATGGCGTGCGGCACGTCGACCAGCAGGGCCACGACGGCGCCGCCGAGCGCGAGGACGGCGGCGAGCACCTGCACGGCGACCAGCGGGCGAGGCGCGCGCAGCCACAGCGCCAGGTACAGGCCGACGAACAGGACGCCGGCCTCGACCTGGAGCAGTTGGCCGAGCAGCACCGGCGCGGGACTGACCAGGGCTACCGCTCCGGCACCGTAGAGGGCGGGCGCCAGGTAGGCCCAGGTGCGCCCGAGGGACTGGGCACGCTCGAGGGAGAGCGTGCCCAGGAAGCCGAGCACCATGACCTGGCCGTGCACGTCGCCGACCCGGGTGGAGATGACGGGCGCCCAGACGTCCAGCCGGACGAGCGCCGCGTCGAGGCCGCCGATCAGGGATGCTCCACCGAGGGCGACCAGGAGAGCGCGGATCCTGGTCGCCGCTCGGCGGACCGCCGTCGCCGAGGGGGTTGCGACGGCGAGAGGCGCCGCCGGGGTGGAGATCATCCCCGGGGTGCCGCTGTGGGGTGGTGGTCGTGGTGGGGGGTCGCGGCGTGCACGTGGGGCTCGCCGCCGTCATGAGAGTGCGGGGTGGTGTCGTGGACCTCGAGCCAGTCGGAACCGTCGAGCGCGATCGCCGCGGCGGGAAAGAGTCCGTTGTCCTCCTTGTCGATGTGGTCGCGCAGGGCGTCCTCGAAGCGTGTCATGGCGTCCCGGTCGCCGGTGGTGACGGCCGCCAGGAGCGACTCCAGGCTGGCGTGCTCTGCGCAGAGGCCGGCGATGTGGTCGGCGTAGACGTCGTCGCGGGCCATGACCCGGAACAGCCCGGACTCCTCCGCGACGGTGTGCGGCCAGAGGAGGCCGGTGACGCGCGTCCTGGCGGGGGCGAGCGCGTCCGCGTCACCGCTGAGAACGGCCTCGCGCAGGTCACCGGTGGCGTTGATGATCTCGACGTGCTCGGACATGAACCGTCCGATGACCTCGATCGAGTCGCATCCGCAGTAGCTGCACACGCCCCTTCTCCTTTTCTTACATCGCGTTCTGTAGAAAATACCACTAGAGTGAGCACATGGCCAACACACCCGTCCGCGGACCGCTCCCGGCCCGCACGGATCGACCCCGCGCGGCGGCGTTGCGCGTGTTGCGTGCGGTCGCCGCGGCGGCGAGGCCGGTGACCCTGGCCGAGCTGACCGCCACCCTCGGCGGCCACCCGAACACGACCCGCGCGCAACTCGAACGCCTGGTGGTGGACGGCTTCGCGGTGGAGACGCCGACGACCTCGTCGGGACGCGGCCGCCCCGCCCATTCCTACGAGGCCACGATCGCCGGCCGCCAGGTGGCCATGGAGGATCCCGACCGCGACGGCCACGACGAACTCATCGACGCCGTGGCCGAGCACCTCGTCGGAACCGAGGATCCCGTCGGCGCCGCCCACTCGCTGGGCGCAGCCTGGGGCCGGCGGATGGCCGCCTCCGACCACTCGGATCTGATCGGCGTGCTCGCCTCCCAGGGCTTCACCCCCGAAGTCGCCGGTGACGAGATCGCCCTTCTGACCTGCCCGCTGCTCAGCTCGGCGCGAGAGTGGCCCGCCGTCGTGTGCGCCATCCACCAGGGCCTGGTGGACGCCGTCTCGCCGGAGCCCCGGGAGCTGGTGCCGTTCGCGGTCCCGGGCGCCTGCCTGATCCGGCGCTCCTGAGCGGCACCCCCCCCGGCGCGGTCCTCGGCGTCAGTTCGGCGGCGCCGGCGGGGTATAACCGGGGCATGCTGGAACACAGAGCCTTCGGGCACACCGGTCTCACCGTCTCGGCGGTCGGCCTGGGCGCGGGCCAGATCGGCGCGGCGGACGTCAGCGAGGACCGGGCCTCCGAGGTCCTGAACACCGCGCTCGACCTCGGCGTGACGCTGATCGACACCGCCATGACCTACGGCCTCAGCGAGGAGCGGATCGGCTGGCACCTGGCGCACCGGCGGGACGAGTTCGTCTTGTCGACCAAGGGTGGGCAGGCGATCGGTGGGCACCCCGAGTGGTCGGCGACGGCGGTCGGGGCCGGTATCGACCAGTCGCTGCGGCGGACGCGCTCGGAGCGCATCGACGTCTACCTCCTGCACTCGTGCCCGGACGACGTCCTGCGCCGGGGCGACCTGCAGGAGACCCTGGACGCGGCTGTGGCGGCCGGCAAGGTCGGGGTCGCGGGCTACAGCGGCGACAACGCGCACCTGGCGTTCGCGGCGGCGTCCGGACGGTTCGGGGCCATCGAGACCAGCGTCAACATCGCCGACCAGTGGAACCTCCGCAACGTCGTGGGACGCAGCCCGGAGCTCGGCGTGATCGCCAAGCGTCCGATCGCCAACGCTCCCTGGCGGTTCGCCGAGCGTCCGGTCGGCGACTACTCGGAGTTGTACTGGGAACGGTTGCGTGCGCTGCGGCTGGACCCCGGCGACCTCGACTGGGCCGAGTACGCGCTGCGCTTCACGGCCTACGCGCCGGGCGTCCACGTCGCGATCGTCGGCACGGCGGACGCCGACAACCTGCGGCGCAACCTGGCCGCGGCAGAACGAGGACCGCTGCCCGCTGACGCGCTGGAGTCGATCGAGGCGGCCTGGCAGTCCGTCGGCGCGGAGTGGCCGGCGTCAACCTGAAGCCGCCCCGGGGCTCAGGACCCCGCTCCCGGAGCGATCACCTTGCCAGCGGCCGGGCGCGCCTCAGAGGGCGGTGACTGCCTCGAGTTGCCCCTTGGCGACGGTGACCGTCACCTCGGCGCCCAACGCATCGGACGCCGTCCCGACGTGCAACCGGTGTGTCCCGGTCACCGGGACGCGGCGGCGCACCCCGGCGTCCCAGCGGGCGAAGGCGTCGGGACCCACCACGACCTCGGCCGTGGCCGACCCACCTGCCCTCACGGGGACGCGGACGACTGCGACCAACTCCGGCGCCGACCCGCCGACCTCGGCGTACGCCTGGGCGACGTGGACGCTGTCGCGATCACTGTGGTTGGCCACCCGCAACTGGAGCCGCACCCGGCCCCCGACCACCTCCGCGCCGGTCCCTTCCGCGGTCGTGCGCGCGTAGCCGAGTCCGTGGCCGAAGGCGAACACGGCGCCGCGCTCCCGGACGCCGGGGGCGCGGTAGCCGATGCCTCCGTCCGCGTCGTAGTCGAGTTCGGTGGGCACCGTCTCGGGTCCGTGGTCGCCGCCGGGGAGGTCCTCCCGCTCGTGGGGGAAGGTCAGCGGGAGGCGTCCGCCCGGCTCGGCCTCGCCGAACAGGACCCGGCCCAGCGCCGAGCCGAACCTCTCGCCCGGGTACCAGACCTGCAGCACGGCGGCGACCTCGTCGAGCCACGGCAACAGCACCGCCCCCGGCGTGTTAAGCACCACGATCGTGCGCGGGTTCGCCGCGGCGACGCGCCGGACGAGTTCGTCCTGGTCGCCGGGCAGCGCCAGTCCGTCCCGGTCCATGCCCTCGCTGGCCACCTGGTTCACGATCACGACGGCCGCGTCGCAGCGTGCCGCGACCTGCTCGGCCTCGGCGATCAGCCTGTCCGGCTCCTGCCAGCCCAGACGCAGCGTCGGCGAGACGCCCATGGGCGGAATGACGATCGCCGGCCCCGGCTCGTAGCTCACCTCGAGGGTCAGCGGCACGCCGGCGACCAGGTCGACGACGGCCTGCAGAGGGCAGTGAGGACCGTGGATGAACTGCTCGGCCTCGCGCGACCCGACCATCACCGTCCGGCCGTCGACGCGGACGACCGCGCGCCCACCGAGCGCCAGACTGAGCCGGTGGGTCCCGGTGCGGCGCGGCACGAGGAGCGTCGACCACAGCCTCGGCCAACGGGCAAGGGGCGCGAACGGATCGACGGCGTGGTCGATGGCGGGCACGATCTCCGTCCAGGTCGCCCCGGACGCGTCGGCGAACTCCACCCGGATCCCGGGTCCGGAGCCGTCCGGCAGCGTGAACGCCTCCGGCGGCACGAGCGGGAGCGGCACGTCCCCCAGACCGCCCTGCGCGACCTCGACGGTCCGGTCACCGGCCGCTGCGCGGATCCCGTCCACGGGAGTGACCAGGCGATCGGCGTCCAGCAACACCGCAGCCGAGCCACCGGTGACGAACAGCGCGTCGGCCCCCGCCGGCCCGATCACCGCGACCGACCGGACGTCCGCCCCGAACGGCAGCGCGGCGTCGGCGTTCTTCAGCAGGACGGTGGACGCGATCGCGGCACGCTCGGCGACCGCGAGGTGTTCCGGGCTGGTGATCTCCTGGGGCTCCGATCGCTGCGGCAGCGGGTCATCGGCCAGCCCGACGCCGATCAGCGCCCGGACAAGGTTCTTCACCAGCGCCTCCACCACGCCGGACGGAGCAGCCGCGACCATCTCGGCCGTGCGTCCTGCGGCCCCGCCGAGAGCGGGCAGGTCCAGGCAGGCCGCCAGCGCCCTGGCGTCGTCGCGCACGGCGAAAAGGAAGTCGGGGCAGAAGAAGCCCTGCCAGCCCCACACCGTCCGCGGGATCGAGAGCACGTCGACGCTCTCGCAGGCGTAGGTGCCGTTGAGCCGGTTGTAGGAGCCCATCATCGACCAGGCGCCAGCCTTGGCCGCGGCCTCGAACGGACGCAGGTACGCGTCGTGGAGTCCGGCCTCCGACACCCGGACGTCGATGGCGTCCCCGCGGGTGGCGCCGAGGCCGTAGCCCGTGCGCCGATCCTCACCGTTGTAGGCGACGAAGTGCTTCAGCTGCGCGATCACGTGGGTCGACTGCAGCCCGCGGACGTGGGCGGCGCCGAGCAGTCCCGACAGGTAGGGGTCCTCGCCCAGCGCCTCGGGGATGCGGCCGGCCCGCGGGTCACGGGCGAGGTCGAGCGTCGGGCCGAGCACGACGGTGAAGCCGGACGCCCGCGCCTGCTCGCCGACCGCCCGTCCGTACTCCTCGGCGAGGGCGGGGTCGAACGTCGCGGCCAGCGCGATACCTGCCGGGAACGCGGTCGCCCCCTCGACGTCGCGCAGCCCGGTGCCGGAGTCGACGTAGGTGGGGACCGGCAGGCCGCGCTGCGCCAGGCATGAGAAGTCACCGAGCGCAACCGCGATGAGATCCTCCCGCGAGAGTTCCGCGACGAGCGCGTCCACTCGTGCTTCCAGAACCGATCCGCCGCCGGGCTCAGACACCGCGCGCCTCGTTCAGCGCGTCGAGACTGTTCTCGACCTCGGCGACGACGGCGGGCGAGATGAGGCTGAACGCGCCGAGCAGGGGCTGGTTCTCCACCCACGCCATCCGCCGGTTGAAGTCGCGGGCGACGGCGGGGTCGATCCGTGTGAACGCGTCCAACACCGTCCGGTACGCCACCGGGTCGTCGATCACGGCGGCCAGCGACGTGCCGGTCGTGATCCGCTGCGGGGCGGGCTCGGGCAGGTCGGCGACCGTCCAGCTGTGCGTTCCCGCCGCGACGTCGAACTGTTGTCCGTCCGGAAGCTGGACGCACGCGCTGGTGTTCGGCGGGACCGTGGCCGTCACCGTGATGGCGCCGTCCGCCCGCCGCCAGGTGACCTCGGCAGGACCGTAGGGGGTGTCGTGCCTTGTGGTCGCGTGGTTGAGGCCGGGGATGGGTTGGGGGGCGATGTGGAGTTCGTGGTAGCCGGGTGCTGCGGGGGCGAGGCCTCCGACGACGCGGTGAAGCCAGTCGGCCACAGCGCCGAGGGCGTAGTGGTTGAAGCTGGTCATCTCGCCGGGGTTGATCGTCCCGTCCTCGAGCAGGGAGTCCCAGCGTTCCCAGATCGTGGTGGCCCCCATCGTCACCGAGTACAGCCACGAAGGGCACTCCGTCTGCATCAGCATGCGTCCGGCTTCGCGGAGGTGGCCGGTGCGAGTGAGGGCGTCGGTGACCAGGGGGGTGCCGACGAAGCCGGTGCTGATCCGGTAGCCGTCGCGACGCGCGAGCCAGGCGAGCCGGTCGCCCATGCGTTGGGCGAGGTCGCCGGTGGCCAGGCCGAACTCGATCGCGAGCGCGTAGCTGGTCTGCGCGTCGGACAGGATGCGTCCGGCGGGGGTCACGTACTCGGCCAGCCACGCCTGGCGCACCCGTTCGGCCTGGGCGGCGTAGGTTTCGACGTCGGCGTGCTCACCGAGCAGTGCGGCGGTCTGCGCGAGCAGGGCCGTCGAGCGGTACAGGTAGGCCGAGGCGACCAGGTCGGGGTCGGCTTTGGCCTTGGCGGGCAGGTCCGGTGGGGCGTCGGGGTCGACCCAGTCGCCGAACTGGAAGCCCGCCTCCCACAGGTGCCGTCCGCCGGCGAGGATGAGGACCTGGTCGACCCAAGCCTTCATCGACGGGTACTGCGCGTGCAGCACGTCCAGGTCGCCGAACCGCTGGTACAGCACCCAGGGAAGGATGACGGCGACGTCGCCCCACGCGGCGGCCGGCACCTTCGCCGAGTCGAGGACGTCCGGCACGATGAACGGGACGCCATTGGCTTGGCGCTGTTCGAGGGCGAGGTCGACCAGCCAGGAGGCCAGGAAGCCGTCGCAGTCGTACAGGTAGGACGCGGTCGGGCTGAACACCTGGATGTCTCCGGTCCAGCCCAGCCGTTCGTCCCGCTGCGGGCAGTCGGTGGGCAGGTACAGGAAGTTGCCCCGCATGCCCCACACCACGTTCTCGTGCAGCCGGTTCACCAGCGGGTCGGAGCACTCGAACCAGCCGGTACGCACCATGTCGGAGCCGACCACCTCCGCCGTCACCGCGGCCGGGTCGAAGCCGCCGGGCCAACCGGTGACCTCGGCGTAGCGGAAGCCGTGGAACGTGAAGGCCGGGGCCCACTCCTCCACCCCGGCACCGGCCAGGGTGTAGGTGTCGGTGGCTTTCGCCACCCGCAGCGGCCGGACACCCAGCTCCCCGTCCTCCAGCACCTCGGCATGCCGCAGGGTCACCGTCGTCCCGGCAGGACCCGACACCCGGATCCGCAGCCGGCCGACCAGGTTCTGACCGAAGTCCAGGATCGTCCGTCCCGACGGCGAGGTGGACACCTCCACGACCGGCACCCGCTGCGTCACCCGCACCTCCGGAGACGTCCTCGGACCGGGCACCGGCCCGGACGGCCGCCCCTCTGCGGACACCCAGCCGGACGGGGTGCGGCGGGCGTCGTAGTCCTCGCCGGCATAGATGCCGGAGGCCGTCAGCGGCCCGTCGCCACTCACCTGCCAGTCGGTACCGGTGGTGATCCACTCCGACCGGCCGCCGGCGTACTCCAGCAGCAGCTGCCCGGCGAAGGACGGCTGGGCGCCATAGAACGGCTCGGCGAGGCCCTGGAAGCCGTAGCTCTCGGTGTACCAGCCGCCGGCCAGGGTCGCGCCGATGCTGTTCCTGCCCTCCCGCAGCAGCGCCGTGACGTCGGTGGTCTCGTGGACGAGGCGGTACTGGTACGGCGTCCACCCCGGCTTGAGGACCTGGTCGTCGACCGGCGTCCCGTTGACGAAGGCCTGGTACACCCCTTGCGCGGTTGCATAGAGGGTCGCCCTGACCAGGCCGGACGCCACCGCGAACTCGTGTCGCAGCAGGGCCGGTTGGGCGCTCCGGGCCGGATCGGGCAGCCCGATGAACTCCGCCTGCCACTCCCCCTCCCCGAGGAACGACGCGACCACCGGCTGCGGATCACTCCAACCCGACCAGCCGTCGGGACCCTGGACCCGCACCCGCACGGCTCCCCGCTGCCGCGGCGCGAGATCGGCGAACGGCCAGGCGACCAGCACCGAGGCGTCCCCGTCCAGCTGGTAGTTGGTGGTCCTGGACCCGTCGTCCCACGAGATCTCGGCGGCGAGCTGGCGCCAGCCCGGCACGTCCGAGCTGGTGACCCACGACAGCCGGGGCGCGGGGACGGGAGCGCTGGACCCGAGCTGGTACTCGAGACGGACGGAGGCGACGGCGGTCGGCATGGTGGCTACGTGCTTTCGGGAGGAGTCGGTGGACGGACGGACGGGTGGGCTCAGCCCTTGACGGCGCCGGAGGTCATGCCGGCGACGATCTGTCGCTGGAAGAAGATGTACATGACCAGCATGGGGATCGTGATCACCAGGATGTTGGCGAACAGGAGGTTGTAGGTCACCTGGCTCTGGCTCACGTAGTTGAACAGGGTGAGCTGGACCGTGGCGTTGGCGTTGCCGGGGAGGAAGTACAGCGGGTTCTGGAAGTCGTTGAACACGAAGATGCTCTGGACGACCACGATCGTGACGATGACCGAACGCAGCAGCGGGAAGATCACCCGGAAGAACAGGGTCAGCGGGCCGGCCCCGTCCACGATGGCTGCCTCATCCAGTTCGCGGGGGATGGTGGCGACGAACGCCCGCATCGTGAGCACGGTGAACGCAAGGCCGAACGCGACCTCGATGAGGATGAGTCCGGGAAGGGTCTTGAACAGGCCCAGGGTTTGCATCACCCAGATCGTCGGGACGACGGCGGGCGGGATGATCAGCCCGGCGAGCACGAGGGTGTTGATCAGCGGGTTCAGCTTCGAGGCCCTGCGGTCGAGGACGAAGGCGATCATCGAGCCGAAGATCACCAGCAGGGTGACGCTGGCCACGGTGAGGATCGTGGAGTTGATGAACGCGATGACCAGCATGTAGTCGCGGGCCTCGAACACCGCCACGATGTTGTCCCACAGCTGGAAGTGGGACGGCCAGGAGAACTCCAGCAGGGAAGCCTCGTTCGTATCCTTGGCCGCCATCGTGAACACGAAGGCGAACGGGACGAGGAACAGCACCGACGTGATCAGGATGCCGCTCAGGCCGGTGAGCCAGCGGGTGGTGGTGCGCATCGTGTTCACAGGACCGTCTCCTTCGAGTTCAGCCACCGCGACAGCGGATAGATGATCGCGGTCACGACGATGAACAAGATCACGTTCCCGGCCGTCGACAGGCCGTAGAAGCCGGCCTGGTACTGCTTGTAGATCACCGACGCGATCACATCCGAGGCGAAGCCCGGCCCACCCTGGGTGGTCGTCCAGATCAGGTCGAAAGACCGCAGGCCGCCGATCAGCGACAAGATGATCACCGTACTGGTGGCCGGGAAGCTCAGCGGCAGGATGATGTTGCGGAACATCTGCCAACTCGTCGCCCCATCCACCCGGGCCGCCTCGAAGTACTCGTTCGGGATCGCCGCGATCCCGGCGATGTAGATCAGCGTCGCCAACCCGATGCCCTTCCACACATCGATCCCGACAACGCTCAACAGGGCGATGTTCGGGTCGGTGAGCCAGCCCGGCCCGTCCGCCCCGGTGATCGAGCTGATCAGCTTGTTCACGATGCCGTTGAACGGGTCGAGCAGCACCTGGAAGGTGAGCCCGACACCGACCGAGCTGATCAGCACCGGGAAGAACGTCACCGAGCGCAGGTAGCCGCGGGCGATGATCGGCGCGCTGAGCAGCACCGCGAGCAGCATGCCGAGGACGACCTTCAGCCCCGAGGTCAGGAACCCGTAGACCAGCGTGTTCTTCAGGCTTCCGATCAGGCCGGGCTCGGAGAAGAACAGCACGAAGTTGTCGAAACCGATGAACGTGGCCTTGAACAACGTCCACCGGGTGAACGCGAAGTAGAAGCTGAACACCGTCGGGACGATGAACAGCGCGATGTAGACGATGCCGCCGGGGATGTGGAACCACAGCGGATAGGTCGCATCGACATGCCGCGCGGACGGCCGCGGCGGCCTCGACAGCGCCAACTGCCTGCCGTCGTGGGTGGTGATCGAGCTCATGGCACTTCCTGATAGGTGGGTGCGGGATGCCGCCTGAACCAGCGGGGACAGGTACGTCGGTTCAGCCCGGGGGTGCGGCCCGGCGCCGGTGAGGACGGCGCCGGGCGCGCGATAGATTCAGTGCGGGGAGTGGGGGCCGGCCACTATCCGGCCCCCACGAACCATGTCGATCACCAGCCCGGAAGCCCGAGCTGCTGGGCCTGCTTCTTCACGTCCTCGTCGTAGCGCTTCGCGCCATCCGCAGCGGACGTGATCCCGGAGCCCACCTCGACGGTGATCTTCTCCAGGTTCGGGCCCTTGATCGGCGACAGGAACTCCAGCGCAGGGCTGACATTGCCGTCGGTGTAGAACTTCTGCAGGTCCTGTTCGGCGGCCGGAAGGTCGGCGGGCAGCGTGCAGCCGTTGATCATGTACGGACCGGACGGGGTCTGGCCCTTGGTCATGGCGTCACACCCGTCCTTGCTGGCGATGAAGGCCACGAACTTCTGCGCTGCGGCGAGCTTGTCGCCCGTCGCGGTGGTCGGGATGTACGCGCCGCCCGGGGACCAGCTGGTCAGGGTGTACTTCGAGGCGTCGTCGCCGGGCTGCGCGAAGAAGCCGATGTCGTCCTTGGCCGTCGGGGACATCTCGGAGTAGGCACCGATGACGAAGGTCAGCATCGGGTACTGCGCGCCGGTGCCCTTGACCAGCTTCTGCAGGCCCTGGGAGTTCTTCGCCGAGGCGAAGTCCTTGTTCAGGTAGCCGGCCTTGTGCACGTCCTCGAGCCTCTGGAAGCTCGTCAAGGCGGGTGCGACGGTGTACTTCGCGCTGGGGTCGTTGGCGGTGTACTTGGCCGCCCACTGGGGATCGACCGCCGTGATGTTGGCGAAGTCGGCCAGCACGAACAGCTGGGAGGTCCAGGTGTCGCCGTAGGTCTGGATGACCGGGTCGATACCGGCGGCCTTGATCTTGGCGTTGTTGGCCATGAACTCGGCCCACGTCTTCGGCACGGAGAGCCCGAGCTTGGCGAAGACCTTCTTGTTGTAGAGGATGCCGCCGCCGGTGGCGCCGCCGACGGGGACGCCGTAGACCTTGCCGTCGGAGGTGACCGAGGCCTTGAAGGCGTCCTGGACGTTGGCGAGCGCCGCGTCCGTCATGGGTACCAGGTTCTTGGCCGGGTCGAGTGCCGCCATCAGCGAGCCCGAGTTGTACGCGAAGACCTCGGCCATGTCGCCGGTGGCGAGCTTGGTCTTGACGATGTTGTCGCCGTCGGTGCCCTGGGCCCGGGTCTCGAGCTTGACCGTGATGCCGGGGTTGGCGGCGTTGAAGGCCTCCACCAGCGTGGTGGCGGGCTTGACGGCCTGGTCGGAGTTGTCCACCAGGTAGGTGATCGTGACGCTCGCCGCCGCCGAGCCGGCTCCGCTGGGGGCGGTGCTGGATCCCAGCGATCCCGGCGTACACGCCGTGAAGGTGAGGCCGCCGGCCGCGAGGCCTGCGACGAGGGCCAGGTGGGCCCCTCTGCGGAATGACACTTCTTTGTACCTCCTCGTTGTGGAGGCCACGGACGTGGCCGCCGTTCTGGTTACTCGGTGGGGTGGGCGGACGGCACGTCCGCAGCTCGGGGGGCGCGGGGTTCGGGCGCGGCGCTGCTGCCGCGGGCCATCAGCTTCGGGGCGACGACCTCGTGGACGGATTCGGTACGGCCGGCGATCCGCTCGAGCAGTAGGCGGACGGCGATGACACCCATCTGCGTGCCGGACTGGTTGATGCTGCTCATCGACATCTTCGGGTGGGCGGCGATGTCGGTGTCGTCGTAGCCCACCACCGACGCCTGTCCAGGGGTCAGGCCCAGCTCGGCGATCGCCTCGAGCGCACCGAGGGCGAGCTCGTCATGGGCTGCGAAGATCCCGACCGGGCCGTCGGCAGTCCGCAGGAACTCCAGGACGGCCTGTTTGACCAGTTCCTGACCGCCGTCGGCTGCGGACGCGTGCTCGGGACTCGTCCGGACGTACTCGGGGGAGAGCCCCAGCTCGGTCATGACCCGCTCGTAGCCGAGGACGCGCATGCCGTGCGGGGTGTCCGGGCTGGTGTCGACGCGCGACTCCGCGAGCGTGACGTGGACGATCCGCCGGTGTCCGAGCTCGTACAGGTGACGAACGGCGAGCGCGGCGCCGGCCAGGTCGTCCCCGCAGAGGGTGTCGTAGCTCACCGACGGCTGATGGCGTCCGATCATCACCAGCGGGGTCGCGCGTCCCAGTTCCTCGAGCCACGGCTGGGGGACGCGCGAGGAGATCGCCACGATGCCGTCCACCTGCCGGTCGGCCAGCACCTCGATCGCCTGAGGGCCCTGGTCGTGGTCCGGTCCGGCCGGCGCGATGATCAGCTGGTACGGGCTGTGGGCGAGCTCCGTCATCGCGCCGGTGATGATCTTGGGGAAGAAGTGGTTGTGGATGCTCGGGATCTCGAAGCCGAGGGTGTAGGACGACCCGCGCATGGCCCTGGCGGACGCCTTCGGGCGGTAGTCCAGCTCGGCGATGGAGGCCTCGACCCGTGCGCGCATCGCATCGCTGACGCCGTACGCGTCCCGGAGCACCTTCGAGACCGCCGCCCGCGAAACGCCGGCGTGCCGAGCGACATCCTCGATCGTCGCCGAGCGCTTCGCCTGGATCGTCACTGATCTCCTCCTTCGTGTAGATCGCTCTACACCAGTTCGTGGATCAATCTACGCAGACCGTAGAGCGATCTACAAGTGGGATCGGGCACCAGACTTCGTAACGATTCAATAACGTGGACGGACGCGCGCCGACCACGACCGCCCGCGTGTCCATCAGACGCCGAGTGCTTGCGGCTCACCCGAAAGGTCTTCCGGATGCGAGCCTGAGCGGGTCTGTGCGATGACGCCGTTGAGGAACGCTGGACGACGAAATGCGTGAAGCGGATGGCGGGGACTCGGCACTACTTCAGGCGAGCGAAGTCGCGCTCGATCACATCCTGGGGCTTCGTGACACGCGCACGACTGAATCGACCTCGACGCAGACCGACGTTGGGCCGCGAGCCTCCGAGACCCTGATCCGCAGGCGCGGAGGGTCGGCGATGGGATCTCCAGATCGTCTTGATTCGGATCATCTCATCTCATACTATTGCCCCCATGACCGATTCGAAGTCCTCCTCGCCGACGGCTCTCCCGGCTGCGTCACCGCCGGATGAGCTGGCGCTGTATCAGCTGCCCACCGGGACCTACACGACGCGAGCCGCATTCGCCGTGACGGGCGGCTCCTTCCGCGACAAGCGGGAGTTAGCCGCGACGGCCGTGTTGATCCACCATCCGAAGGGGGACCTGCTGATCGACGCGGGCTTCGGAGCGGATGTCGCCGCCCACGTACAGATGCTTGCTCGTGTCGAGCGCGCACCGCTGAGTCCTGGGGAGACGGCCGCGCATCAACTCGGTCACGCCGGGTACGACCGGTCGCAGTTGCTCGGCGTCCTCGTCACGCATGTGCACTGGGACCACGTCAGCGGGCTGGATTCGCTGCGGGTACCGGTGCTGATCAACGCCGAGGAGCGCAGGTACGGCGCTGAAGACGCGCACGGAGCCGTGTGGCGCAAGGTCTCCGCCGGGCTCGAGGTGCGGGAGTACGAGTTCGACGGCCCGGAGTACCTCGGGTTCGGCAAGAGCCACGACGTATACGGGGACGGCTCGGTCGTCATCGCCTTCGCCGGCGGCCACACCAACGGCTCCGTTGTCGTCTTCGTCACCCTGCCGTCGGGGCAGCGGTATGCATTCATTGGCGACCTGACCTGGCAGATGGACGGGATCAGCCGTGGCGCCCAGCGGCCATGGATGATGCGCCGAATGGCGGACGTGGACCCGAACGTGGTCCGCCAGGGTCTGCAGAACAGCATCGCGCTGCGCGACGTCGTACAGATCGTGCCGGCGCACGACATCGGCGCCTACGCCACCATCCCGACGCTCCCCACGACATGGGGAGGGGACGCTGCATGATGGTCGCCATGCCAGACTCCGCTCGACGCTCCACAGACGACCACCAGGACGTCGTGGACGTCCCCGTGCTGGGCCCCGGCCCGGACGCGGAACTCACCTGGCTGCTGCACCGTGCCGCCCAGCGCATGCACGCCGCCGTCGGGGTGGCCGCGGAGCGGCACGGCCTGACTCTGCGGGATCACATCGTCCTCAGCGCCCTCGACAAGACCGACGGGCTCACCCAGATCGAGCTCGGTCACGCGTTGGGGATGGACAAGACCACCCTCATGGCCGAGCTCGACCGACTAGAGCGAGCAGGCCTCGTCAGTCGCCACGTCGATCCCCGCGATCGTCGGGCACGCATCCCCGCCATCACCCCGGAGGGCGATGCCCTGCGGGCGCGCATCGCCGACGACGCAGCAACGGCCGAAGCGAGCGCGGTGCGGTCCCTCTCTCCCGAGCAGCTGGACCTGCTGCGTGGAACTCTCTACAGCATCATCGGCACCGCCGACGACCCAGGAACCTGCATATGAGCACACCCCCGAACGACGAGGACCGCGTTGCCGCTGGTCGTGCCGTCTACGCCCGGAACTTCGGCGTCGACGACGCGACGGCAGAAGCCCTGCTCACCGAACGGGCAGGCGCACAGTACGCACGCGAGGCGTTCCTCGCAGCGGGTGGTCCCGGCTGGAACGGGTCCGGACTCACGAACCGCGACCGCAGCATCGCCGTCATCGCCGCACTCGTCGGCCAACACGTCACCGACGAACGACTCATCACCTACCTGCGCACCGCCCGAGCGGCCGGGGTCAGCGAACAGGGACTGGCGGACCTCATGGTCCTCCTCACCGCCTACCTGGGTCAGCCGGCGCCGTCAGCCGCCATGGCGACCGTCCTGAGCACCGCTTCCAACCGTCGCGCAGCCGCCCCACAGCCGGCAGCCCACTGACCACGGCGTCGGGGTCTGGAGCACGTGCTTGATCACGCACATGCCCGTGGCCAGGGGCTTCACATGGAGCGGATGACGGGAATCGAACCCGCACTATCAGCTTGGGAAGCTGAAGTTCTGCCATTGAACTACATCCGCGAGCGCCCACGGCGCACCAGCATTCTAGCCGGACGTCGACGGGAGGCGCACGCCGGGCAGCACTCCGTGGCGGCCCGACACCAAACCTCGCCGCGACTAGGGACTCGGTGCCGAGGTCGCACCGAGCCGGCTGCACAAGGAGCAGAATTCGACGCGACCCGCCCAAGCTCTGGCGAAACGGTGGGAACCTGACACCACATCTGCCAAACTGCTCACTTGACGGGTAAGACTTATACTCAGCCCGGGGCGGGCGGCAGCACAGCAGAAGGGAGGGTCGTGTCCAGAGAAGAACGGGCGATCACGATCCTCGACCTGATGAACCAGGCCCTCGCGGTCCTCGGCGACGGCGAGGCGGCCGAAAACCTCATCCCCCGTGTCCTGGGCAAGGGCAGCAACGCCGACGCGGCCGCCCTGATCGGTCTGGACGCGGCCAGCAAGCCCGCCGTCCACGCCGCGTGGCCGAACGAACGGCTCGCCAAGACGCTCGCCGAAGTGGCCGGCCGCAACGGCCGTCCCCGCTCCGACAGCATCCTGCGCGGCGGCCAGCACCCCATCCTCGGCGAAGTCGTCCTGATCGGCTCCGAGCTCGACGAGCAGCCGCAGTCCCGCGGACGGAACCGCCTCCTCGTCCTCAGCCGCCGCGGCGGCTTCAGCGCCGAGGCCAAGTCTCTCCTCGCAGAGGCCGCCGCACCGCTGAGCTTCCTGATGCCGCAGGCGGCCGAGGCCTGCCAGCTGTCCCGCCAGGACCACAACGCAGCCGAGGCCGCGGCCGCCCTGAACCTCACGCCGCGCGAGGTCGAGGTCCTCAAGCTGCTGGCCGACGGACTCCTCGCGCGCACGATCGCCGCCCGCCTGGGACTCTCGCCCCGGACGGTCCACAAGCACCTCAGCAACGTCTACACCAAGCTCGGCGTGCACGACCGGCTGGTCGCCGTGAGCATCGCCCGAGACCACGGCCTGATCGCCGCCTGAGCCGGCGTCCGCCGCACCTCAGGGAGCTCCCCCAACTGTCCCCGGACGCTCCCGCAACGGGTTCCGTCCGGCCTCGTCCGGGCTTAGGTTGCTGCGCATGAGCAATCTCGAACCCACCGACGTCGGCCCGGCCGCCGGTGGTGACCGTCCGGTGGCCGAGGGCGACCGCCAGCACGTGATGACCCTGTTGAACACCGCCTTCGCCGAGGGCCTGCTCCCCGCACCTGAGCGGGACCGGCGCCTGGCCGAGGCCCGCGCAGCCGTCACCTTCGACGACCTCGTCCCGCTCACCCGCGACCTCGTCACCGGGCGCCCCGCGGTGACCTACGACCTGGCGCACGCCTCCGCGAATGTCGACCAGATCGTCGCGATCTTCGGCGGTGCGACCCGCAGCGGGCGGTGGCGCGTCCATCCCGAGACCAACATCTCCGCTGTCTTCGGCGGCGTCGAGCTGGACCTGTCGGACGCGACCTTCGAAGCCGACGAGCTGCACATCAACGTCAGTGTCCTGTTCGGCGGCGTCGAGCTCGTGGTCCCCGAGGGGACCGAAGTGGTCAGCAACATCGGGGCCGTGTTCGGAGGCACGGACCACCACAAGCTGGCCGCGCCCCGGCCCGGCCTCCCGCGGATCGTCCTGAGCGGGTTCGCCCTCTTCGGAGGGGTCTCGGTGAGCCACCCCGGCGGGCGCCACCGCGACGCGCACCGCGCCGAACGGCACGCCGAACTGCATGCGGCCCGTGCGCAGCGCCACGCCGAGCTCTACGCCGCCCAGGCCGAGCGCCACGTGGCTCGCGCCCAGAGGCATGCCGAGCGGGAGACCGCCCGGGCGCTCCGCCGCGGCCGCGGCTAGTCTGCGACGTATGGACGACCTCTTCCGTCCCGAGGGCGACTGGAGCCGCCTCCCGGACGTCGCCGTGCTGGCCCACCGGATCAGTTCGCTGGTGTCCAACATCGTCGCCTGGGCCGTGATCACGGGCGCGGCGTGGCTGTTCACCAACCCCGAGCCACGGCCGACGCTGGTGGCCGCAGCGGCCGGAGTCGCGTGGACGGCATGGCGCGTCATCCGCGCCGGACGGTGGGTCCGCAGCTTCCGGTACACCGAGCGCGAGCACGACCTGCTGATCAGCCACGGGCTGTGGGTCAGGAAGCTCATCGCCGTCCCCTACGGACGCATGCTCAGTGTCGAGGTGACGACCGGGCCGGTGTCTCGGCTGTGGGGGCTGGCCAGCGTCCACCTCGTCACGGCGAGCTCCGAATCCAACGCGGAGATCCCTTCCCTGCCGGCGGAGGACGCGGCCGTCCTCCGCGACCGGCTGATCGCAACCGGAGAGGCACAGGCGCTCCCGCTGTGACCATGCCACCCGATGACGCACCCGCCGTGGCCGGGGACGCGGTGGCGTCCCCCGCGCCCGAGAAGCGGACCGAGCGTCCTCATCCCCTCACCCCGCTGATCCGGGGCTGGGTCGTCCTGCTCGCGATCGGTGTCGGCCTGGGACGGGAGCTGCTCGGCAACCTCACCGAGGACCGACCCCTGCCTCCGATCACGTTCCTGATCGTCGGCTTCGTCCTGGTCGCCGTGGCCGCGGTCGTCATCGGCTTTGTGTCGTGGCTGACGACCCGCTTCGTCATCGATGCGGACGAACTGCGGATCGAGTCGGGCATCCTGCTGCGCCGCTCGCAGCGGGTCGCCTTCGACAAGGTGGCCTCGATCGACGTGCTCCAGCCGCTCGCCGCCCGCATCTTCGGGCTGGCCGAACTCGAGATCGACATCGGCTCGTCGGCCCGGACGAAGCTGCGGTATCTCACGCGCTCGCGTGCGTACGCCCTGCGCGACTACCTGCTCAGCCGGGCGCACGGCCACCGGGCGGAGATCGGCGAGGTCACGACCGAGCTGATCGAGCTCAGCGACCTCCAGGAACCGGACCAGGTGCTGCTGCGGTTGTCGCCGCAGCGGATCGTCACCGGCGCGCTCACCTCGAACGAGTTCGTTGTGCTCCTCCTCACCATCCTCCTCACGATCGCAGCCGTCGCGGCCGGTGTCGCCTGGCTGCCGCCGGAGGCCACCGGTGGACGCAGGACGGGTTTCCTCGGCATCAGCGTGGCCGTGCTGGCGCTGGCCGTCTCGGGAGTCTCCGGCATCGTCGGGTTCGTCGCCCGCCGGATCACCGGTCAGTTCAACTTCACCCTTTCGCGGCGTCCGTCCGGGCTGCGGATCTCGCGGGGACTCACGAGCCTCACCAGCCAGTCGGTGCCCCCACGCAGGATCCAGGCCGTCGAGCTCAGCCAGTCGGTGCTGTGGCGGCGCCTCGGCTGGTTCCGGGTCGAGATCGACGTGCTCGGCCAGCACCTGCACAACGAGAACGACACGAGGGCGTCCACCTCCAGCGTGCTGCTGCCCGTCGCCGGCCTCGACGAGGTCAGGGCGGTCCTCGCCCAGCTCTGGCCAGGCGTCGACTTCACCACGATCGCCCTCCGGCCGGCGCCGTTCCGCGCCCGCTGGCTGCATCCCGTGACCGGCCCGTTCCTCGGCTTCGGCCACGACGACGCGATCGTGGTGTCCCGGCACGGGTGGCTGCAACGCCGCTGGCAGCTCGTGCCGCACGCCCGCGTCCAGTCGGTGCGGGTGTCGCAGGGCCCCGTCTCGCGGCTGCTGGGACTGGCCGACCTGCACTTCGACAGCGCCGGCTCCCGGCTGAAGGTGCGTGCCATGGGCCTGGACGCCGGCCACGTCCGCGAGCGCCAGGCGGAACTGATCGAACTCGCCCAGGCCCACCGGCCCGACCTCACACTGGACGGTGTCGGCGCCGTCCCCCGCCCGGTCGACGAGGGGCCTGCGACGACGGGCGATGACGACCCGAGTCTGTGAGCAGGGCCTCGGGGGCGCACCGGTGATGGCTAGGGTTTGACCATGAGCACCCAAACTGTCCTGGGGATCGATGTCGGAGGCTCGGGGATCAAAGGTGCCCCGGTGGACCTCAAGGTCGGCGACTTCGCCGCCGATCGACTGAGGATCCCCACCCCGGCCAAGTCCACGCCGGCCAAGGTCGCGGCGGTCGTCGCCACGATCGTCGAGCACTTCGCCGACGAGATCGGGGACGGCCCCATCGGCGTCACCATCCCGGCCGTCGTCACGCACGGCATCACCCGGTCCGCCGCCAACATCGACCCCTCGTGGATCGACGCGCCGGCCGAGCAGATCCTGTCCGAGCACCTGGGACGCACCGTCGTCCTGGTGAACGACGCGGACGCCGCCGGAGTCGCCGAGGTGAAGTACGGCGCCGCGAAGGGACACCCGGGGCTGGTGCTCATGACCACGCTCGGCACGGGCATCGGCAGCGCGCTGATCTACCGCGGGGTGCTGATCCCCAACACCGAGCTCGGCCACCTGGAGATCGACGGCCACGACGCGGAGTCGCAGGCGTCCGCCGGCGTCCGGACGAAGCTCGGGCTCACCTACGAGGAGTACATCCCACGCCTGCAGCGCTACTACGAGCGCGTCGAGGCCCTGTTCTGGCCCGACCTGTTCGTGGTCGGCGGCGGCATCTCGAAGAACGCGGGCCAATACCTGCCTCACCTGAAGCTGCACACGCCCATCGTCCCTGCGGAACTGAAGAACCGTGCGGGCATCATCGGTGCCGCCGCGCTGGCCGCGGAGCAGTCCGAGCCCTCCTGACCGACCCTCCTCTGGCACGTGGGGACGGTTCTTTCGTGCCTGGCACGAAAGAACCGTCCCCTCGTGCCGGGAAACTACATCCGCTCGGGCGCCTGGATCCCCAGCAGGTCGAGGCCGGTCGCGAGGACCGTCCGCGTCGCCGCGCACAGCGCCAGCCGGGACGCCTGCACCTCACCCTCGCTCCTGAGCACCGGGCACTGCTCGTAGAACACGCTCAGCGCGCCTGCGAGCTCGTACAGGTAGCCGCACAGCCGGTGTGGCTGGAGGGTCTCCCCCACCGCGTCCACGACCTCGCCGAAACGGCTGAGCAGCAGCGCGACGTTCTGCTCGGCCGGCTCGGCCAGGACGGTGATCAGCCCTTGGCCGATGCCCTCGGCCTCCGCCTTGCGCAGGATCTGGTTGGCGCGGGCGTGGGCGTACTGCAGGTATGGGCCGGTGTCGCCGGTGGTGGCGACCATCCGCTCGATGTCGAAGCTGTAGTCCTTCTGCAGGCCGCTGGACAGGTCGGCGTACTTGATCGCGGCCAGGGCGATGGCCGGGGCGGCGTGCCGGTCGGCCTCGTCCAGCAAGGAGTTCAGCGTGACGGCCGACCCTTCGCGGGTGGAGAACTTCTTGCCGTCCGGCCCGAGCACCTGGCCGAAGCCCACGAACTCCGCCGACGTCCGCTCCGGCAGGTAGCCCGCGAGCCGGGCGACGGCGAACACCTGAGAGAAGTGGAACTCCTGGGGATTGCCCACCACGTAGATCATCCGGTCGGCGTCCAGGTCGCCGACCCGGTGGCGGATCGCGGCCAGGTCGGTGCACGTGTAGCCGTAGCCGCCGGCAGCGTTGCGGATGATCGCCGGTGCCGTGCTGCCCTCGACGAACACGACGAGGGCCCCGTCGTCCACGACGGCGATGCCACGATCGGCGAGGTCGGCAGCGACCACGGGCAGGTCGGCGTTGTACATCGACTCACCGGCAAGGTCGGCGTCGGTCAGCAGGACGTTCATCCGCGCGTACGTCGCGTTGAATCCCGCGAGCGAGATGTCGATCAACTGCTGCCAGATGCGCCGGGTCTCCGGGTCACCCGCCTGCAGCTTGACCACCCGCTCCCGTGCCCTGTCGGCGAACTCCTCGGACTCGCCCAGGTGCGCGTTCGCGCGCTTGTAGAGCTCCTCGGCGCCGGCAAGGTCGAGGCTGGACGCGTCCAGGCCCTCGTCGAGGATCTGCTCCACGAGCATGCCGAACTGGCGCCCCCAGTCACCGACGTGGTTCTGCGGGATCACGGTGTGGCCCTGGGCCCGCAGGACGCGGGTGAAGCAGTCCCCGATGATCGTCGAACGAAGGTGCCCGACGTGCATCTGCTTGGCGACGTTCGGGGACGAGTAGTCGACCACGACCCGCTGCGGCACCTCGACCCGGGAGATCCCGGCGTACGGGTCGTCCAGCACCTCCGACGCCACGCGAGCCAGCACGTCCGCGCGGATCCGGAGGTTGATGAAGCCGGGGCCGGCGACCTCGAGCGGCTCGCACAGGTCGGCGATGTCGATGGCTCCCACCAGTTCGGCGGCCACCTCGCGCGGCGGACGCCCTGAGCTGTTCGCCAGTCGCAGGGCCACATTGGTCTGGTAGTGGCCGAACTGGGGACGGGTGGACGGGCGCAGTTCCGGATCGATCCCGGCCGCGGCTTCGACGCGGGCGCTCAACTCGGTGGGTAGGGACAGCACGTCCGCCATCTTCCCACGCGTGCGGAATCGGCCCCTACACGCCCGAAAACCCGCGATCTCTCGCGGGCTTCCGAGCGTCTGTCGAGGACGGGGAGGTGAACTGCTACGAAGAGGGGATCAGGATCGTCGCCCTGACCATGTTGTGGTCGGACGGCGGCGGCCCGATGAACTTGCCGGCCGAGTTGATGTTGACCACCATCTCGTACTCCAGCGTGGTGACCGACTTCGAGACCAGGACGTAGTCGATGTCGGTGCCCAGCGGCCACGGGTGCCGCTTCGGCGCCTTGGCGTAGTGGTTGCTGGAGTCGAACTGGGTGTGGGTCTGGAAGGCGGCCGTCGGATTGCCCGTGCCCTTCTGGCGCGCCGAGTTGTCGATCGGATCGACCAGGCCGGAGGCGGTGTAGGCCAGGTAGGGGGCGTCGCTCGGGCAGTGGAACTTGTGGGAGTTCATGTCGCCGACGAGCACCGCCGGGAGGTTCCCGGCCTTGTCCTTGATGGTCGAGACGACCTGTCCGGCTTCCTTCTTGCGGATGCGATACGTCTTGGTGGTCTTGCCCGAGCACTTGGTCTTCGAGCTGGTGACCGGGCCGGAGATCAGGTGCGCGTTGGCGAAGAAGAAGTCGCGGCCGGTCGAGAGCTGCCGGAACGTCGAGTAGACGACCCACCGGTCGGGCTTGTGGTTGCTGGCCAGCTCGCGGTAGCCGGCCTTGATGAGTTGCACCTTGCTGGAGTCGTAGGCGATCCGGGTGCCGTCGGTGTCGGCGCCGGCATCGACGATCTCCCAGGGCTTGCCGGGAAGGGTGGCGTTCAGCAGGTTAACGATGTCCTGGTACTGGGTGGCGCCGCCGGCCACCTTCCAGTGCTCGGCCTCCTGGAGGCCGAGGACCGCGAGGTTCTCCTTCGCGATCGCGTCGGCGAGCAGGTGGCGACGGACCTTCCACGGCTTGCCCTTGCCCTGCTTGCGGACGCTGCGGATGTTGTAGGTGGCCACGTTGAGTTCGTCCGCGCCCGCGTCCGCCGGGGTCACGGTGACCGCGGACGTCGCCTCGGTGAAGCTGGACAGTGACGCGCCGGCGAAGCTCAGGGCCTCGACCCGAACGTAGTAGCGGGTGTTGGGCAGCAGGCCTGTGAGAAGGGCACCGTTGCCCTCGACGATGACGCTGGAGGAGTTCGTCATGCCCGGCATCATCGAGTACTGCACGCGGTACTTGCGCAGCGAGGACGACCGGGCCCAGGTCACCTGCAGCGTGTCCGAACCCGCAGGGGACGGTTTCACCGACAGCCCGGCGGGCTGGGCCGCGACGGCCGTCGGGGCCGACATCAACTCGGCGACGGGGACGGAGAGAGCGAACACGCTGACCAGCGTGATCAGCCGCCTCGAAGCTCGCACAGGCTTTCCTCCTGGTCGGTTCCGTTTCCCCCTCGGAAGGGCATAGCTTAACGCAACCTGAGAGTTTCTTACCAGACCCGTTCAGGACTTCGGGACGAGGATGCTGGCCCGCAGCATGTTGTGGTCGGACGGAACGGTGCCGACCACGGCACCCGTGGCAGGGTCGACGTTGACGACCGTCTCGTAGGCGAGGGTGCGGATCGACCCGGACACCATGATGTAGTCCACGTTGATGCCGTTGATCCAGCCGTGCTCGTCCGGCTTGGCCTGGAAGTTGTTCCACGAGTCGTACTCGGTGTGGATCCGCACCTCGGTGGTCGGCTTCACCGCCGTCCGCGACTTGTAGGTGTTGCCGAGAGGGTCGACCAGCCCGGCGGAGCGGTAGACGTCGTACGGAGCGTTGGCCGGGTCGCGCCACTTGTGGGAGTTCATGTCGCCGGTGAGCACGACCGGCAGCCCCGGATTGTTGGCGCGGATCGCGTCCAGGACCTGGTTGGCCTGGGTCTGCCGCAGCGTGAAGTAGGCGAGGCCCGGGTCGTCCTTGTACCTGTCCTCCAGGTGGGCGGTGATGAAGAAGAAGCTCCGCCCGGTGCTCTTCTGGGTCATGATCGCCCAGACCGCGTAGCGGGGAGAGTTGTCGTCGGTGAGCCGGACGGAGCCGCGCTTGACCAGCGTCACGGTGTCGGCGTTGTAGATGATCCGGATGCCGGCGCTGTAGCCCGGGGAGGCGGAGGTGTTGCCCGAGCACGCCGAGTTGTCAGACTCGGTCGCGTCACCGCAGCCGTCCGCAACGCTGAGTCCGCTGGTGATCCGGTATCTGCCGCCGAGCAGGTCGAGCAGGTCCTCGTACTGGTGGACGCTCCGCCCGTCCACGTCGACCCGGGTGTACTCGGCCTCCTGCAGGCCGACGACGTCGATCCCCTTGGCCTTGATCTGGTCAGCCACAGCCGTCCGCCGGTTCGCCCAGGAGTGTTCCCCGCTGTCCAGGGTGCCGTTGCGGACGTTGAAGCTGGCGACCTGCAGGGGCTTGGCCCCGGGGTCGGCCGGCGTCGCGGTGCGTCCCTTGACGACCTTCGAGTACTTGCTGGCCGACGCGCCGGTCGGCCCGACCACGCGCACCCGGAAGTAGTAGGTGGAGTTCGCCCTCAGCCCGGAGACGGCGGCGGACGGGCCGGGAACCACCACCGACTTCGGCTTGGTCATCTTCTTGCTGGTCGAGTACTGGACGCGGTACCTCAGGCCGGAACCGCGGAAGCTCCAGGTGAGAGCGATGGTGTCGGCGCCACCGGCCGACGGCTTCGCGGACAGGGACGTGGGCGCGGAGTAGGTCTTCAGCTTGACGGCAGGGGCGGCCAGGGCGACAGCCCGTACAGCGGGCGCGGGTACGGCGTGCGCCGTCGGTGTCGCGGCCACCAGGCTGGCGGCCAGGGCGATACCGATCGCGCCGCACCAGGCGGCGCCGGGACGCCTGATCCAGGGCATCGGGGAACCTCGCATGTACTGGCGGCCAGCCCCCCGCAGGCCTAGGAACTCACTGTTGTGTGCCTACTGTAAGCCGAACAGCTCGCCGTTGGTGCGGGAATCCTCGATGATCCTGGCAAGGGAGATCGACTCCTCCGCCCTCAGCATGTAGCTGGCGGTCCCGCCCTGACGGATGACGGAGGCGAATTCCCCGATCTCGTACCTCAGCCCGCTCCCGGCGAACTTGACGTAGTAGCGCTCACGCCTCCCCGGGTCCTCGAACCGCAACTCGAAGTAGTCCGTGAGCCACCAGGGCGCCGGCACGTAGAGGTATCCCTCGGTGCCGGCGATGACGAGATCCCCCTCGGCCTTCGCCCCGATCCCGACCTTGGCCGTGCCGATGCCTCCCGGGTAGCGCAGGTCGATCCGGCTGAACACCTCGACCGGCGAGGACGCAGGGCGCAGCGACGTCGTCCGCACCTCGAGCGGCTCGGTGCCGAACAGCTTCACGAACGGCAGCAGGGCGTAGCTGGCGAGCTCCGAGATCGCTCCTCCGTGCGGAGCGATGTGCTCGCGCCCGGACGGGATCAGCTTGGTGAACGTGGCGTCGATCGACACGACCTGCCCGATGGAGCCGCCCTGCGCGACGGCCAGCATCCGGCGGAAGCCCGGGGCGTAGGCGGTCTTCAGCGCCTCCATCAGCACCACGTCGGACTCGCCGGCAGCCGCGAACAACTCGGTGGCCTCCGCCGCGGTGAGGGCGAGCGGCTTCTCGCACAGGACGTGACGTCCTGCTGCGATCGCCTGCCGCACCTGATCGGCATGGCTGCCGTGGGGGCTGGCGATGTAGACCGCGTCGCAGGCGTCCAGGAGCTCGTCGTAGCTGGCGCAGGCGCGGTCCAGCTCGTGCTCCGCCGCGAAGGCCCGGGCGTGCTCCGGGTCGGGGGAGTACACGACGTCCGCGCTGACCCCGCTGACGAACCTGCTCTCCGGGACGAACCGGGACGCGATCCGTCCCGAGCCGACGACGCCGATGCGGATGGTGCCACTGCGGGCTGCGCGCAGGTCGGTGCTGGAGATCCCCTTCGTCCGCTCGAGATACACGACCTTGCAGTAGGGGCTGAGGTAGTCGAACTTGCCCAGCCAATCCGATCCGATGGCGAACACATCGATGTCGCGGCTCTGGACGTCGTGGAGCTTCTGGCCCTCGTACTCCTCGACGATGATCTCGTCGGCCAGCCCGCTGCGGCGCACGCCCTCGATGCGCTGCATCAGCCCTTCGGCGACGTTCAGCTTCCCGCGGGTCGCGTCGTAGTCCTCGCTGGTCACGGCGACGGTCAGGTGGTCGCCCAACTCCCGGGCGCGTTCCAGGAGCCTGCGGTGACCTTCGTGGAACATGTCGAAGGTGCCGTAGGTGATTACCTTCGTGGCCATGGCAGCACGGTACTAGGAGCCGGCCCGGTCAGCCGACGCGGGGACTAGACGTCGCCGCGCGACTTCTCCTTCTTCAGCTTCGTGATCGGCACCGAGTACTTCTTGCTGCCCCACAGCTTGTTCCAGTTCGCCTTGAACTGGTTGTAGGCCTGGTGGCTCCGGATCAGGATGTTCGTCTCGTTGCTGAACCTGAGCGAGGACTTCGTCCAGTTGCCGGAGCCCGTGAAGACCATCTTGACGCTGTTGTCGCCGCCCCACGCCCCGTTCACGATGATGAACTTGGAGTGGATGAAGTTGCTGCTGCCGACGTCGCCGTTGCGGATCGGGATGTTGCCGAACTTGTAGGTCGTCTTGACCTTCTTCGGATCCCACTTGCGCAGGATCGGCATGACCTCGAGGTCCCACTCGCTGGCCGACATCAGGACCCGGACGTCACAGCCGGTGTCCTTCAGGTGCTTGAGCCGCCGGGCGAGGTACAGCCGCGAGCTGGTCCACTGGTACATGGACACGTACACCTGGGTCCGGTGGTGGGAGTTGCCGTAGCCGGACGCCGTGCCGGTGCACTTCACGCTCTCGAGGAACTTCGTGTACGGGTCCGTCGCCGGGTTGACCGTCTGGGTGGAGAGCTTGGGGTTCGCGACCGTCCACGGGAACTGGTAGGTCGTCTTGCTGATGCCGTTGTCGGCCGACGTCTGCGCCTCGTACAGGTTCACGTTCTGGTCGAGCCACATCTGGTCGAACTTCTTGTTCAGGAAGTCGTACGTCGTCTTGTCGTTCAGCGTCGTGTAGACGTTGTTCCAGCCGTTCTTGATCTGGGTCGACGTGAAGTTGCCGGAGGCGACCATGCTCACGTAGGCCTGGCCGGCCACGGACGAGAACGTCAGGTACTTGGAGTGCATGTAGGGCCGGTACACGACGTCCTTGACCGTGACGACCCGGACGCGGGCCTGCTTCCAGGTGTAGTCGGAACTGCAGGACAGGTAGCAGGCCTTGAAAGCCGACGGAATGCCGATGGCCGCACCGGCCGCCAGCACCTTCTGGACCGCGATGGTCGCGCTGAAGGTCGTGCTGTGGTTGTCGGTGAGGTACTGGATGTTCACGCCGCGGCAGTAGGCCCGGATGATCGCCTTGGCCGCGTCCCAGCGGGTCATCGAGTACATGGCGATCTTGATCGTCTCGCCGTTCCTCGCCGCGCGAACGCCGTCCAGCAGCTGCTTCATGAGCGCGAGCTTGCCGTTGACGGAGTTCGGGTCGTTGAAGACGGCGCCCTCCTTGGGCGCGGTGGTCACCTCCGGCGCGTCGCCGATCGCGACCGGACGGCCGAGGTAGTACAGGCTGATGCCGTTCGTCGTCTGGGCGTCCTTGGTGACCAGATCGGTCGTGTACAGGTTGTCGCAGTACGGACGGTACGCCGGCGCCGGCGGCGGCGTGGGCGTCGGAGTGGGCGTCGGCTCGGGCGTCACGCTCGTGGCCACATCGGCCGGCTGGAGGACCCTCTGGTCCGCCGCGGGCGACGATGCGGGAGCAGAGGGGGACGCGGAGTCCGTCGGCGTCGCCGGGACGGCGGGGGACGCCGAATCGGTGGCGGACGGGGACGCAGGGGCGGCCGGCGTAGGCGAAACGGCCGGCGTCGCCGATTCGGCCGTGGAAGGGCCGGGCGTCGGGGACGGGGTGTCGGCGAACGCGGTCTCCGCGCCCGTCAGGCTCAAAGCGATCCCGAGCACGACACCCAGGAGTTTCCCGCGCAGTTTCACCTTGGTTCCCCCTGTGAGATTTCCATGAATGCCGTTCTCGTCCATCGGTCGGTTATCGACTGTAGCAGCGTTTTCCGGGCGTGCCGAGAGGTCCGAACGCCTTCCTGAGAGCTCTCAGCCCTGGGAAGCGTTCTCGACCTGGGTGATGAATGCCCTAGTCAGGGCCACAGGATCGGTGTCAGCTTCGACGAGGATGTAGGCGATGAGGTTTCCGTAGGCCACCGTCACCTGATAGTTGAGGTCCGGGTCCCTGGAGAACCACCACCGGGCGGAGCCCTCCTGGCCGACCTTCACCTCGACGAACGACGTCTCGGGACTGTACTTGGCCTGCTCGGCCGCGCACGTCCGGTTCAGGTCGAACAGCTGCGTGGCCACGGCGGGCTTGCTGTAGAGCTGCACCACCGAGCCCTGGTCGTCATCGGACGCCTGGGCGAGCAACTCCTTGGCGGAGACCTGGTACATCTTCACGCAGGACTTCGCCTCGCTCTGCTGCTCACCCTCCTTGCCCTCGCCGTCCGGGTCGCTGGCACCCTCGGTGCTCGCCGGCTTGAGGTTGGCGTCCCGGTCGCCGATCTTGCCGGTGGAGATGAGGTCGGCGAACTGCGCCTTGGTGAGGGTGGGCCCCGGCGGGACCGTCGGTGTCGGCAACGGGGTGGGGCTGGGCGTCCCTGCAGGCACGGCGGTTGTGGCCGTCGACGGGACCGACGGCGCCGGCGTCGGCGGTGGGGGCGCGGAGGTGCAGGCGACCAGGACGAGCGCGGAGGCAGCCACGACGGTCAGCGCGGTGGCCCACCAGGCGAGGGGGCGGTCGCCCACCGACGCCCGACCGGTCACCCCTCGCGCACCACTCACGCCGACTGCCTCCTCGCCGCTCCCTCCGCGACCGTCGTCCGGACCTGGTCGAGGAACGCCTCGGCGTAGTTCTCCGACGGGAAGTCGCCCAGGTAGTAGGTCCGCAACTGGCGCCGGGTCTCGGCCATCGGGTCGTGCCGCAGCATGTCGGCCAGGATCGGCCCAGGGTCCTCGAAGCGGGGACGCAGCAGGTAGCCGGCCCGGATCATCGGGAAGTCGGCCAGCGGATCGCCGTCGGGTTCGCCGACGTCCACCACCGCGAACGGCTTGCCCGAGAAGAGGAAGTCGGCTGCGACGCTGGACACGTCCGTGACGAGCGCGTCGACGGTGTTGAAGGTGTCGAACAACGACATCGTGGTCGCGTCCTCGCCGAACAGGTGGCGGCCGCCGTCCGCGTTGGCCTTGGCCAGGAGCTGGTTGGCCTCGTTGATCTGCCGGATCGACGGTGCGTGCTTGAACGAGTACGGGTGCGGCCGGAAGATCACCCGGACGCCGAGGTCCAGGAGCGACTGGACGATCGTGGCGGCGTACGGCAGGGAGGTGAGCCCCGCGTCGTCGTGGAAGCCGTGCCACGTCGGGGCGTACAGGACGAGCGGGTCGGCCACCTCGGTGATCGGCCCGGTCGCCGGCGCGACCTTCTCGACCTGCGGACGGCCGACGATCCGGAACTTCTCCGGCGGGATGTCGACGCCGTGCTGGGCGTAGCGGTCGATCCCGCCCTGGCCCGCGACGTAGATCTCGTCGAACATCGCCGTGACCGGGTTGTAGCTGGCCGGCTTGTCGGACTCCCCGTGGAGGATCTGGACGTGGATCTTGTCCCCGAAGCGGACGCTCTGGCTGTTCTTCATCGAGTTGTTGACGTAGTACACCGCGCTGGTCGGCCCGTCGACGACGGCCTCGACACTGGCCAGGGTCGGGCACAGCACGACCGGGGCCGACGTGGCTGCAGCGACGATGTCGAACATGTAGCGCTCGCGGACGATGATCATGTACTTCAGGCCGACCCGCTCGAAGATCGGCAGCCACATCAGGATCTGGTACTCCGACTCGGGCGGTGCGCTGAAGTGGATGAGGAACTGGGGATCGTACTTCGCGGACGCCTTGCGGAAGCTGGCCTCGACCCGCGACGGCGGCCATTTCACGATGTTCCAGCCGATGAGGCCCAGCGCGATGCCGAAGCCGAGGACGATGATGATCATCACCGGCCACATCAGCAGGCCGAACAGGGCGGCCAGGCCCAGCACGATCAGGCCGACCGTTGTCACGTCGAAGGTGAAGGTCTGGTCCAGGTAGCCCACGGCCTTGAAGCCGGGCAGGTGGACCGCCTTGATCGCCGTTCCGCTCCGCTTGCGGATCTGGTACCGCAGCGGGCTCTCCAGGAGGCAGGCGCCGATGACCAGGGCCGCTGTGACCGCGGTGAACCACACCTCGTCGCCGCGCGGCGCCCCCAGGGCGAACGTGGCCCCGAGAACCGCGTTGGTCGGCAGCGACTGGAACCGGCCGAACTTCCAGGTGACCACGGCGGCCACGAGTGCCAGCACCGTCGGCCAGATGCCGAGCTGGCCGGTCAGCTCCAGCGCGAACGCGAGGACGGCGACGAAGGCGAGGACGAGGTCACGGACGAGGTTCTTCAGTTCCTGGATGTTGATGTCCCTCACAGGCGCACGACCAGGTTCTGGCTGTCGACGAACTTGCCGAAGTCACTGGCCAGCATCTCGATCACACCGGCGACGTCCTCCGGCTGCATGATGGTGCTCGGGTCCTCATCGGGGGCGAGCGTGCGCCGCAGCGCCGTCGCACAGCGTCCGGGGGAGATCGTCACGACACGCGTGCCGTAGATGCTCAGCTCCTCCTTCATCACCTGGCTCATCGCGATCATCGCCGCCTTCGAGGCCGAGTAGGTCAGCCAGCCGGACCGGCCGTTGATGCCCGCCGTTGAGGCCACGTTGAGGATGAACTCGAACCTGTTGCCTGCGTGCAGCAGGCCCTGGGTGATCACGAACGGGGCGTACAGGTTCACGTTCATCGTCCGCTCGAAGTCCTCGAAGCGGACCTCGTGGATCGGGGACGGAGCGGTGAAGCCCGCGTTGTTCACCAGGTAGTCGACCCGTCCGGCCTCGGCCATGATCTGCGGCAGGAGCTCGCGGATCGCGTCCAGGTCATTGAGGTCGATCTCGTGGTGGAAGAACCGCTTGCCGCCGGGGTTGTTCGCGGTCAGGTGCGCGCGGAGCTCGTCGAACTCGGCCGAGTGGCGGGCCAGCAGGACGAACGTGTCGATGTCGTTCGCGCCGGCCCAGAACCGTTCGACGGTGGCCTGGCCGATGCCCTTGCTGGCACCGGTCACCAGCATCGTCCTAGTCATCGGTCCCCTCTACTCCGAGCAGGTAGCCCGCGAGCTTCACGTCGGTCTTGGTCGTGACCTTGAAGTTGCGGTCGTTGCCGGGGATGAAGTACACCTCGGCGCCCGCGACGGCGCAGAGGGTGGCGTCCTCGGTGAACTGCAGGTCGTGCTCACGGGCGTACTCGTGGGCGGCCTCGAGCGTGGACAGCCGGAACTTCTGCGGCAGCTGGACGTTGCGGAGCCGGTCGCGCTCGAGGTAACCGGTGACGCGGCGCGTCTCGGGCTCGACGGGGGCGACGGTGAACGGGATCTCCAGCATGAAGCTCACGTTCTCGTGCTCGGAGGCGATCAGCTCCGCGAAATCGGCCGTGGAGACCAGCGGGCGCGCGGTCTCGTGCACGATCACGTGCTCGTTCTCGCAGTGCGGCAGCATCAGCCGCACCGACTCGTGCCGCGACTGACCGCCCGGCACGTAGGTGATGGGGGTCGAGATGGCGTAGTCCTTGACGAGCTTCTCGATCTCGCTCCGCCAGCCCTCCGGATAGTTCAGGACGATCTGGGTCACCTCCGGCAGCGGATCGACCGCCACCAGGGGGTAGACCATCGCCGGAATGTGGTTGACCCGGATCAGTTGCTTCGGCTGACCCGCTGCGACGCGGGTGCCCAGACCGCCGTTGAGAAGGGCGAGGGTGTACATGCCGCGCAGTTTACCGGCCGTTCACCCCGGCCGATCCCGGCGGCACCGGGCGTCCCTCCGACTTCACGGCCGATTCACAGCCCGACCCTCCACAGAGGCCCCCGAAAGTCACGGACGCCCGCGGAGTTCCGCGGACGTCTGTGAACTTCGGGGGCGTTTGGACGCAGAGGATGGCGGGGTGACGGGACGGGGGGAAGCGGCTGTGAGGGTGGCGCGACCGCCGGCTCAGCGGGACGCCTCGTAGGCGGCCACGACCTCGTCGGTCGGCCCGTCCATCACGAGCTCGCCCTTGTTGAGCCAGATCACCCGGTCGCAGGTGTCGCGGATGGACACCATGGAGTGCGAGACCAGGAAGACGGTGCCCGCGTTGTCGCGGATCTCCCGGATCCTGCCCTCCGAGCGCTTCTGGAACCGCTTGTCGCCGACGCTGAGAGCCTCGTCCACGATCAGGATGTCGTGCTGCTGGGACGCCGCGATGGCGAACTTGAGCCGGGCCTGCATGCCGGAGGAGTACGTCCGCATCGGCAGGTCGATGAACTCCTGGAGTTCGGAGAACTCGACGATCTGGTCGCGCAGCGCGGTGATCTCGCTCTTCTGGAAGCCCAGGGCCAGACCACCGAGGACGATGTTGCGCTCCCCCGACAGGTCGGGGATCAGGGCGGCGCCCACACCCAGGAGGTTCGGCCGGGAACTCGCGTAGATCGCTCCGGCGCTCGGCGGGGTGAGCCCGACCATCGCCCGCATCAGCGTGGACTTGCCCGAACCGTTGGAGCCGATGACCCCGATCGATTCGTTGCGGTGCGCGACGAAGGAGACCCCCTTGAGCGCGTGCACGATCCGCATCGACCGGGCGGCGCGACGCAGGCCACGGGCGTTGGGGTTCACCGCCCGTCCGGAGGCGTAGACCTTGTACTCGACGTGGACGTCGTCGACGACCAGGACCGGGCTGTCAGTCGCGTCCATACTGCTCCTCGGCGACCCAGAAGAAGCAGAAGCCCCCGATCAGGGCGACCACAGCCCAGGCACTCAGATAGACCCAGTACATCGGGTCGTAGGCGGCATTCGTCATCAGCGCCGACCGGGCGATCGTCAGGACCTGGTACAGGGGATGCCAGTCATAGACCTGGATCACCCAGGGGTACTTGGCGAAGATCGTCTGCACGTTGAACAGGGCGCCGGAGGTGTAGAAGAGGATGCGAGAGACGAACGGCAGGATCTGAGTCAGGTCGCGGAAATGCACGGTCAGGCGCGCGGTGAACAGCGCCACCCCGGTGTTGAACAGGGTGAACAGCACGACCAGCGGGACCATCAACAACCAGTGCCAGGTCGGGAAGTGGCCCATCACGATGACGATCCCGAACATCACGATCATCGACAGCAGCAGCGTGTAGAACTGCTCGACGACGACAGCGAGCGGCAGTGAGATCCGCGGGAACGAAAGGGACTGCACCAGGGCGCGGTTCCCGGTGATCGCCCGGGCTCCCTGCTGGAAGCAGGCGGAGAAGAACTCGAACAGGAACACGCCGATGACCACGTACGCGGGGTAGCCGTCCCCCCTACTCGAGCCTTGGATCACGCCGAAGATCAGGCCGTAGATCGCCGCGTTGAGCGTGGGCCTCAACACCAGCCACAGCGCGCCGAGCCGGTTCTCCTGGTTGGTCTCGGCCATCCGGTAGGCGGCCATCGTGGTGATGAAGTCGCGACGCTCCCAGGTCTGCTTGAGGTAGGCCAACAGGCCGGGACGCGCACCGACCCGGTGCAGCCCGTTCCTGTCGGCCATCTCGGTCAGGCTCATACCTGTTCCTGGCTCCCATCCATCGTCAACCGCCGATCCGCGCTGGCTGCGCGCAACGCCTGTGCGAGCTTAGTGCACTCCCCCGAGCGCTCGCCCATCGCGCGGTCAGGCGCGGTGACCGAGGTAGTAGCCGACCAGCGCACGGGTGGACGGGTCCTGCGCAGCGAGCGCGGCCGCGTCCCCGGCGACGGCCGGGGCGATCTGCAGCGCCAGCTGCTTGCCGAGCTCGACGCCCCACTGGTCGAAGCTGTTGATCCCCCACACGACACCCTGCGTGAAGGTGATGTGCTCGTACAGGGCGATCAACTGGCCGACGACGGACGGGGTCAGTGCGGGCGCCATGATCGAGGTGGTCGGGCGGTTGCCCGGGAACACCCGCGCCGGGACGATCGCCTCAGCGGTGCCCTCTGCCCGCACCTCCTCGGCGGTCTTGCCGAACGCGAGGGCCTTGGTCTGCGCGAAGAAGTTGGCCAGGAAGAGCTCGTGGACGTCGGTCTCGCCGTCCTTGATGGGGTGCGCCGGAGTGGCCACGGCGATGAAGTCCGCCGGGATCAGCTGGGTTCCCTGGTGGATGAGCTGGTAGAAGGCGTGCTGCCCGTTGGTGCCCGGTTCGCCCCAGAAGACCTCTCCGGTCTCGGTCGTCACCGGCCGGCCGTCGCTGCGGACGCCCTTGCCGTTGGACTCCATGGTCAGCTGCTGGAGGTAGGCGGCGAAGCGGTGCAGGTACTGGGCGTACGGCAGGACGGCGTGGCTGCGGGCGCCGAGGAAGTTCACGTACCAGACGTTCAGCAGCCCCATCAGCGCCGGGACGTTGCGCTCGAGGGGCTGGGTCGCGAAGTGCTCGTCGATCAGGTGGAAGCCGTGCAGGAAGTCGACGAAGTTGTCCCGCCCGATCGCGACCGCGACAGCGGTGCCCACGGCCGAGTCGACCGAGTAGCGGCCGCCGACCCAGTCCCAGAAGCCGAACGCGTTGGCCGGGTCGATGCCGAAGGCCGCCACCTTGTCCAGGGCGGTGGAGACGGCGACGAAGTGCTTGCTGATCGCGTGCCTCGCCGCGTCGTCGGACCCGTCGATGATCCCGCCGTCACGCAGCCCGGCCAGGAACCAGTCGCGGGCCATCCGGGCGTTGGTCAGGGTCTCCAGCGTGGTGAAGGTCTTGGACGCGATGATGAACAGCGTGGTCTCTGGATCGAGGTCGGCGGTCTTCTCGGCGACGTCGGTGGGATCGATGTTGGAGACGAACCGGCACTCCAGCCCCGCCCGGACGTACGGCTTGAGGGCCTCGTAGACCATCACCGGGCCGAGGTCGGAGCCACCGATACCGATGTTCACGACGGTGGCGATCGGCTTGCCGCTCACACCCTTCCAGGCACCGCTGCGGACCTGGCCGGCGAAGGCGAAGACCCTCTCCAGCACCGCGTGCACCTCTGCGACGACGTCCACCCCGTCCACCACAAGGGAGTCCGAGGGAGGACGCCGCAGCGCGGTGTGCAACACTGACCGGTTCTCCGTCGTGTTGATTCGCTCGCCGGCGTACATCGCGTCGCGGTGGGCCTCGAGGCCCACCTGCTCAGCCAGCGCGACCAGGGTGTCGCGCAGTTCGTCGGTGATCAGGTTCTTCGAAAGGTCGACGAACAGGTCGCCCGCTGTCAGCGAGAACCGCTCGGCGCGTCCGGGGTCGTCGGCGAACCAGCCGCGCAGGTCCGGACGGAGACCGTCGGCGAGATCGGCGAGCTTCGCCCAGGCTGCGGTGGTGGTGGGGTCAACCGGTGTGGTCATGACCCCAGCCTAACCAGCAAGGGTCGGCGACGGACGCGTCGGTCAGTTCCCGAAGGCAGCTAGGACGTCACCCTGGCGACGTTGGCTGCGAAGGCGGCCTGCGGACCGTCCGGGGTGTCGCCGAGGACGTGCTTCTTCATCTGGATCCGGACCGGCTTGAGCGGGTCGTCGCCGAGCGCCGCCGCGAGGTCCGCGTCCAGTTCCTCCAGGCGCGGGCCGAGAAGGTAGGACGCGGCCTGGGTGGGGAAGGCCTCCACGAACGCCTCGGCCGGCATCGCGGAGGGATTGCAGGTGATGATGGGACGCTCGGTGTAGAGGAAGTCCGTCGCGACGCTGGAGATGTCGGAGATGAGGACGTCGGCCCGGTCGAGGCACTCGGACAGGCTGAGGTCGGAGTCGGCTGTCACCAGGTGGCCGTCGCCCGCATTCCGCAGGATCGTGTTGATCTCGGTCAGTGCGGTCAGCATCGACGTCCGGTGGACGCCGCTGGCCGGGTGCGGACGGAACCACACCCGCACGTCGGGGTGCTTGGCCAGCAGGCGGCGCACCATCCGCACGCCCATCCGGTCCAGCGAGGTGTAGGACGTCTGGTCGTAGTAGCCCTCGAACGTCGGGGCGTAGAGCACGACCTTCGGCGACTTCCCGGTAGGACCGATGGTCAGCTCGGAGACCTGCGGGCGTCCGATCACCGCGAACTTGTCCCTGCTGAGCTCGATGCCGGCGGCCGGGTAGCGGTCGATCGCAGCCGGACCGGCCACCCACACCTCGTCCACTCCGCGGGCGAGGTTGTTGGCGCTGGTCGCCTTGTCGGAGTCGCCGTGCAGCAACATGATGTGCTTCAACCGCGGGTCCCGCTGGAGTTGGCCGTTGCGCTCGCCATAGGCGAGGTAGAAGGCCACCCTCAGGCTCGGCAGGGTCAGCTTCTCCACATCGCGCGGCGCCGGGGCGTAGACCACCGGGTGCCGGGAGGGGCCGAGTTCGGCGAGCTGGCTCGCCTCCCGGACGAGCAGCAGGCCGTCCTGGGGCAGCTTGTCCAGCGCGGGAAGCCACTGGTTCGCGATGTACTTCGCCTGCCGGGCGCCCAGCGAGATGTAGACGAGGAACGACGGCGCGAGGCCGGTCAGCTCGGTGAGGAGGCCGTCGCCGGTCTTGCGGGCGTCGCGGCGCAGCGCGTACGCCTGCCACGCCGTCCAGCCGAGGTAGATGAGGGCGGCCTCGGCCAGGGCGATCGAGATCGTCACCCCGAGCAGGGTGAGGACCACGGCGGTGGGCAGCGTCTGGGCCCAGGTGGCGTCCACCAGGGCGGCCGCCTCGATCAGGAACAGGACGGCCGGGGTGCCGACCGCCCGGGCGTAGACCCGGGCGTGGCGGCGGAGCGGTGCCGGCTGCCGCTCCGCGTCCGGGAGGTAGCGCAGCGGCGGGGCAGCCCGCCAGGCCCACGTCGCGAGCGTGGGCTGGACGAACCAGGCGAGCTGGACGAACAGGACGGCGGTGACGTAGCCCAGTCCGGCCGTGACGGCGTTCGGCTGGGCGGACGCGAACACGACGGCGGCCGCGAGGATGCTGCGCAGCAGCGCGCGGGCCTGGGGACGGAGCCCGACCAGGTCGAGCAGCCTCGTCGCAGGCGGGTCCGAACGGGTGGACAACCAGTCGACCGCCGCCGGCACGAGCCAGGCGACCAGACCGACCAGCGGGAGCTTCAGCCAGGCCGCGCCGAACTGGACGACCAGCCCGAGCACGAGGAGGACGAGGTTCGACCGTCCGCACCAGGCGGACAGGGCCTGCGGGACGCGTCCCGGCCACGCGGCGAGCGCCAGCTCCTGCCATTCGGCGACGGGGGCGCGTCCGAAGTCCTCGATACCCCTGCGGCGGCTCACGGCGGCAAGCCTAACGGGAATCGGGATCAGCCCTCGTCGGGAGGGCCTCCCGTCCGGGTCGGTGGCCTACGCCGCGCCGGCCACGACGGCCACGTGGACGTGGTTGAAGTGGTTCGCGGTGATCGAGCCACGGTCGGCCATCTTCCGCCAGTGCGGGGTGGACGGGGTCCAGATGTGCTGCTCGAAGATGATGTGGTCGATCTTGAACAGGCTCGCGTGGGCGATCAGGTAGTCGGCGATGCGGTGCCCCATGGCGCTCTCCTTGCCCGGGGTCAGCATGATGTCCAGGGCGCGCCCGTTCTTGTGGAACTGCATTCCCCCGGCCCGCCAGCCGCCGTACGAGTTCACGCCCGGGAACAGCGGGCAGACGGAGCGGTAGATGAAGATCGTCGCCTTGCGCAGCTTGTTCTCCACGGCCGAGCCGCGGGAGCAGGGCTCCATGCTGGTGCCCTCGGGGACGCCCGCCTCCGGGTCGACCTTGGTGAGCTCGTCGTTGAGGACCCACGCCAGCCCGTCGGAGTAGACGACCTGACGGTAGTCGCCGGAGATCTCGGAGGTGGCGTCCACCTGCGTGCCGGTGGTCAGGTGACCGACGAGTTTCGACGACGAATCCGCCTTGGCGCGGACGTTCAGCGACGCCGTGGTGAACTGCCTGCTCACCGCGAACGCAACCGGAGCGGCGGCCCCCTTCTTCGCAGCCGACGTGCCGCCGGCCACCAGGCCCTTGGTCACCGCGACGTCGTCGGCGACGAGCGAGCTCACGGATGCCGAGGCGGACGCGAAGATCGACGGTGTGCTCGCAGGCGCGACGGCTGCTGCGGGGACGCCGCCCGAGACCCCTGCCGCGACGGCGGCGGCGGTGGCCACGACAGTCACGCCCGCCGCCACTCCCCCGCCACGGCTGAGGACGCGGTCCGACCACGTCGCCACGGCCCGGCGGGGTGCGCCGGGGGCGACCTCGGGGACGTACTCCACCTCTGCAGGGGCGGAGCGGCGCGGCTGGTAGCTCACGGGAACCTTCGGTTGGACGGTCGCTGTTCCTCGCCCGGCGAGCGCCGGGTGCGTCGAGATCGGATTCTCAGATTATCTTAAGGTTTCGACCGCTTCAACCCGTCACCGCGTACGCACATCAGTCGACGAGCCACTCCTGGAGCCGGGTCCGCAGCCGGTCGAGGCCGTCGGCGAGCACGAGGTCGTCACTGAAGAGCTCGTGCGGCCACGCCCCGACGGCTCCGGACTCCAGCCAGATCCTCGCCTGGTAGCTCTCCAGCCGTCCGCTGGCGATCAGGTTCGGGAAGCCGAGCAGACGGGGCAGGCTCCGCGCGAGCGACGTGCCGTACGCCTCCGCGGGGAACAGCTGGACGCCGGCGGCTCCGGCCGCCAACCCCGCCCGCAACTCCGTCGGCGTCAGGCCGCCGAGGATGACCGGGAACCCGGGGACGGCCTTCACCAGGCTCGGCAGGCAGTAGGCGGACGCGACGAACGACGCGCCGGCTTCCGCGGCGCGCTTCACCTGGGCCGGCGCGGTGACACCGTGGACCCCGATCCGCGCGCGCCGCCGGAACGGTGCCAGCAGGTCGGGGAGCTCCTCCAGCCGCGCCAGGGGGATCGACCAGGTGGAGAAGCCCTCCTGGCACAGCACCTCGCAGGCGGGAAGCAGGGTCCCGGCGTCGAAGTCCGGCAGGGTGGCGATCACCCGGCTGGGTCCCAGGGAGGGCAGTTCGGTGGCCACGTGCCCATCCTGCCCGATCGGCGGCCGCACTGGTGACAGGTCTGGACGGCGGTGGGAAGCTGGCCACAGCCAACTCCAGGAGGTGTGATGGAACTCTCCAGCCGCAGCATCGCGCCAGACAGCGTCATCGACCTGGCCTACGCCGAGCCGGGCGTGGGCGGCCAGAACACCAGCCCGGAGCTCAGCTGGACGCCGGGCCCGGACGGGACCGAGAGCTACATGATCACCTGCTTCGACCCGGACGCGCGGACCGGAAGCGGCTGGTGGCACTGGGTCGTCACCGACATCCCGGCCTCGGTGACGTCGCTGGCGGAGGGTGCGCCGCTCCCCGCGGACGCCCGGACGTGGCCCAACGACTACGGCTACGGCGGCTGGGGCGGTCCGTGGCCGCCGCCGGGGCCCGCCCACCACTACGAGTTCCGGGTCCACGCGCTCTCCGTGCCCCGGCTCGACGTCCCCGACGAGGCCAGCAGCGCCGTTGCGCGGCTGACGGCCGGCTTCTCCACGCTGGCCACGGCCGGCTTCGTCGCGTTGTTCGCCAACCCGGCGAGCTAGGGTCGCGCCGGCGCTGATGGCGATCCTGATCGACCAGCCCCGCTGGCCCGCGCACGGCACCCACTTCGCCCACCTGGCCTCGGACACCTCCCTGGCCGAACTTCACGCCTTCGCCGCTGCCGCGGGCCTGCACTGCCGGGCCTTCGACCACGACCACTACGACGTGCCCCAGGCCAAGGTGGACGAACTCGTCGCAGCCGGCGCCGTTCCGACCGAGGCCCGCGAACTGGTGGCCCGGCTGGACGCGGCCGGCCTGCGGGTCCGCGGTGCGGCGCGAGCCGCGAACCGGACGCGCGTGCGCCCCCGGCTGGAGAGGGCGTGGCACAGCCTGATGCCCGACCACCCCGAGCTGGGCGGACGGCTGCTGCAGCGCTGGTCCGAGCCGCACCGGCACTACCACGACCTGCGCCACCTCGCGCACATCCTTGAGTCGCTCGCGATCCTGACCGAGGGCCGACCACCCCTCGAAGTGACCTTGGCCGCCTGGTTCCACGACGCCGTGTACGCCGGAGTCCCGGGAGCCGACGAACGCGCCTCCGCAGCCCTCGCCGCGACCGAGCTGGAGGCCGCAGGAGCATCGTCGGCACTCGTCGGCGAAGTGTCGCGGCTGGTCGAGGTGACCATCGACCACGACCCCGAGCGCGACGATCGCAACGCCGTCTCCCTTGTCGACGCCGACCTCTCCATCCTCGGCCAACCCGCGGGGCGGTACCAGATGTACGTGCGGGACGTCCGCCTCGAGCACCCCGATCTCGAAGAATCTGCGTTTGCCGTCGCGAGGAGTCGCCTCGTTGGGGCATTATTGGGTGCAGAGACGCTCTTCAGATCCGGTCTGGGCGAGCGCCTGTGGCTTGGCAAGGCCCGGGAGAACCTGGCGAGCGAGTTGGCTCACTGGGATGCGATCCGGACCGGACAGGCTGGAAACAGGTAACAGTGCAGTCGGGGGGAACGATGGCACGGGCTGCCAATGCATGGTTGGCTGCTGCCGCCTGCGTAGTCGCAGGCGTTGTTGTCGCGCCTCCGCGAGCCGTCGTTCCGATGACCAGCACCGGCCCCGAGATCGGCGTCACCGTCACGGTGACCTACGGACAACCCACGTCGGCGAACCCGACCACCGCGACCACGACACCGAGCGCTGCGCCGACCACGCCGGCCCCGACGAAGTCCACCACCCCGGCGAAGCCGACCGCGTCGCCCACGAGCACCGCGCCGAGGCCCACCCCGACGCCCACGCAGAAGCCGACGTCCTCGCCGACCAGCCCGACGCCGTCCGAGTCGCCGACGTCGCTCGCCCCGAACCCGGCTGAGAGCAGCGGCGGCCCGACGATCCCGGTTCCGTCGGAGACGGTGACCTCGGTCCCGCCGTCCGGCACGCCGACCCCGACGGGTCTGCCGACGGGCAGCCCGTCCGCGTCCGAGACTCCGACGGGCCTGCCGACCGGGACGCCGTCCGTGACGGGCACGCCGAGCGGCTCGCCGTCGGGCAGCACCTCGGGTTGGCCGTCCTGGTCGCCGTCCGGCAGCGTGAGCCCGACCGTGACGATCACGCCGACCGGCAGCGCCAGCGCGTCCGTCACGGTGACCACTTCGACCACGCCGAGCGCACCGGCCTCGAGCGTCACGCCGTCCCAGAAGCCGAGCAACACCCCGACCTCCGCCGCGCCGAGCACGTCGAAGCCGAGCACCACGCCGACGTCGGTCGCCCCGACCTCCGCGACGCCGTCCGTCTCGGCGGCACCCACGGCGACGTGGTCTGCGTCCCCGTCCGCCCCGTGCACCCGCGCCTGGCGGTACCACTGCCCGTCCTCGCCGTCGACGACCGGCTGGTTCGGCGCTCTCCTGGGATCCCTGCTGGGCCGTTGAGGTTCCGGCTCCCCCGTACCGGGCTGGCGGCTTCGGCCGCCGTCCTCGTTCTCGTGGGCGGATGCGCGCGCGTCCCGGCCGGATCGGTGATCCCGAGCGCCACGCCGCCGGCCCCGCCCACAGTCTCCGCGACGACCCCGGCGGCCTCCGCGAGCCCGTCGACAACGTCGACGCCCACGGCCTCCGCGACCCCGACCACCCCCGCGAAACCCGCGGCTGACAAGCGCAAGGGGAGCCAACTCGACCACCCCTACACCGTGGGCGGCGTCATCGTGGTCTCCAAGGCGCACCCGGTCTCCGCCCGGTACGGCCCGCCGCACCCGACCGCTCCGTACCATCTGGACGCGACCGCGGCGAAGGCTCTGGCGAAGATGACCGCAGCGGCGAAGAAGGCCGGCGTGCGGATCGTGGTGCGCTCGGGCTACCGCAGCTACGCCACCCAGAAAGCGGTCTACGAACGCGCGCTGCGGAACTATCCGAGCGAGGCGTCCGCCAAGGCGTACAACGCGCCGCCGGGCGCGAGCGAGCACCAGACCGGGCTGTCGATGGACCTGTGGGACGGCGTCACCTGGAGCCTGCCGATGGCGAACACCGCGACCGGGAAGTGGCTCCATGCGCACTGCCACGAGTTCGGCTTCATCCTGCGCTACCCGAAGGGCAAGCAGAAGATCACCGGCTACAACTACGAGCCCTGGCACTTCCGCTATGTCGGCGTCGACATCGCGAAGCGGTTCCCGGCCGACAACCGCTTGACGCTCGAGGAATTCCTGGGTCTCGACTGAGGCGCGACACGTCCGGATCCGGCACGATGGAGTCATGACGACCGGCGAAGGGGCCAGCCCGACATCGCATGCTGGCAAGCGCATCGGCATCCTCACCAGCGGGGGCGACGCCCAGGGTATGAACGCCGCCGTCCGGGCAGCGGCCAGGACCGCGCTCAGCAGCGGAGCACGGGTCTTCGCGATCTACGAGGGCTACCAGGGAATGGTCGACGGCGGCAGCGGCATCCGCGAGCTCGCCTGGGACGACGTCGGCAGCATCCTGCACAAGGGCGGCACGATGATCGGCACCTACCGCTCGACGGATTTCCGCGAGCGGGGCGGACGCAAGCGCGCCGCAGCCAACCTCATCGACGTCGGCATCGACCGTCTCGTCGTGATCGGAGGGGACGGGTCGCTGTCGGGCCTGAACCAGTTCCGGGTCGACTGGCCCGACCTGCTGGCCGAGCTGGTCGCCGACGGCCGGATCACGGCAGAGGCCGCGGCGGCGCACCCGTCGCTGATCTTCACCGGGCTGGTCGGATCGATCGACAACGACCTCGTCGGGACAGACATGACGATCGGGGCGGACACGGCGCTGCACCGGATCGTGGAGGCGATCGACGCACTGGCGTCCACCGCCGCCAGCCACCAGCGCAGTTTCGTCGTCGAAGTGATGGGACGCCACTGCGGCTACCTGGCACTGATGAGCGCCATCGCCGGCGGCTGCGACTACGTCCTGATCCCCGAACAGCCGCCCGAGGACGGCTGGGAGGTGCGGATGTGCGCGGCCCTGAAGCAGGCCCGCCGGGCCGGCCGCCGCGATTCGATGGTCGTCGTCGCGGAGGGCGCGCGCGACCGGGCCGGTAACCCGATCACCTGCACCTACGTCCGGGACACGATCGAACGGATCCTCGGCGAGGACGCCCGGGTGACGATCCTCGGCCACGTCCAGCGCGGCGGAGCACCGAGCGCGTACGACCGCTGGGCGTCGACCTGGCTGGGCTACGAGGCCGCGCGCGAGGTGCTCGAGGCGACCGGCGAGGAGGACGGGCCCGTGCTCGGCTTCCGCGGCAACCGGGTCTCCCGCGTCCCCCTCACCCAGGCGGTCGCCGACACCCGCCGGGTGCCGGACCTGATCGCGGCCGGTGACTACGACGAGGCGATGCGGCTGCGGGGGGGCTCGTTCACCGAGGCCGCCCGCATCTTCGCCGAGATGGTCGAGCCGAGCAGGGTCGACCCGGGGGCCGACGCGAAGCGGGTGGCCATCATCCACGGCGGCGGCCTCGCGCCCGGCATGAACGCAGCTGCGGCGGACGCCGTCCGGCTGGGGATCAGCCGCGGGCTGGTCATGCTCGGCGTCCAGGGCGGCTTCCCGGGCCTTCGGGACGGGCAGGTCACCGAACTGGGCTGGGGCGACGTCGAGGGGTGGCTGGTCGGCGGCGCAGACCTGGGCACCCGCAGGGTCGTCCCGACGCTGGACGAGCTGTACCGGATCAGCCGCCAGCTGGAGGACCACCGCATCGACGCGCTGCTGATGATCGGCGGCTGGGACGGCTACGAGGCCTCCCTGCTGCTGCACGCCGAGCGCGACCGGTTCCCCAGCTTCGGCCTGCCGATCGTCTGCGTCCCCGCGACCATCGACAACAACCTGCCCGGCTCGGAGCTCGCGATCGGCGCGGACACGTCGCTGAACGTGATCACCGAAGCCATCGACAGGATCAAGATGTCCGGCTCGGCCGCGAAGCGGGCGTTCGTCGTGGAGACGATGGGCCGCTACTGCGGCTACCTGACGCTCATGGGGGGTCTCGCCGGTGGCGCCGAGCGCGTGTACCTGCACGAGGAGGGCATCAGCCTGGAGTCGCTGATCGCCGACGTTGCGTGGCTGCGGGAGAGCTTCGCCTCCGGGCGGCGGCTGTTCCTCGCGATGCGCAACGAGATGGCCAACGACCTGTACACGACCGACTTCCTCGCCCGCCTGCTGGAGCAGGAGGGACAGGGGCTCTACGACGTCCGCCAGAACATCCTGGGCCACCTCCAGCAGGGCGGGTCGCCTTCCCCGTTCGACCGGCTCCTCGCCGTCCGGCTCGTGTCCCGGGCGCTCGACCTGCTGATCGACGGGTTCGCGTCCGGGAGCAAGGAGAGCTACTACCTCGGCCTGGTCGAGTCGAAGGTCACCGCCCGTCCGATGCGCCAGATGAGCGAGGAGGTCGACCCCCGTTACCGGCGTCCCCGCGACCAGTGGTGGCTGTCGCTGCGTCCGGTGCTGAAGGCTGTCGCCGACGCCTGAGCGGGACCGGGGACGGTCCCGTCAGCCGCAGGCGGCACACAGGAACCGTCCCCGTTCGCCGCCGGTCAGGCGAAGGTGGCGGTGTCGATCACGAAGCGGTAGCGGACGTCGGAGCCGACGACGCGGTCGTACGCCGCGTTGATGTCCTCGCCGCCGATGACCTCCACCTGGGCGGCCAGTCCGTGCTCGGCGCAGAAGTCGAGCATCTCCTGCGTCTCGGCGATGCCGCCGATCTGGGAGCCCGCGAGGATCCGGTTCCCTCCGGTGAGACCCGAGAGGCTGAGCTGGACGGGGTGCTCGGGCAACCCGACGTCCACCAGGGCACCGCCCACCTTCAGGGTCTGGACGAGCGCGTTCAGGTCCTGGTCGCCCGAAACGGTCGAGATCACCAGGTCGAAACTGCGGCGCAGCTTCTTCAGCGTTCCGGGCTCGGAGATCGCGTAGTACTCCGTCGCCCCGAACCGGCGGCCGTCCGCCTCCTTGGACCGGGTCTGGCTGATCACCGCGACCTCGGCCCCCATCGCGGCGGCGATCTGGACGCCCATGTGGCCGAGGCCACCCATTCCGACGATCGCGACCCGCTTGCCCGGGCCGGCTCCCCAGCGCTTGAGCGGCGAGTACAGGGTGATGCCCGCGCACATGAGCGGCGCAGCGTTGGCCAGTTCGATGCCGTCGGGGATGTGGCACAGGTAGTCCTGCTCGACGGTGGTGCAGGTGGAGTACCCGCCCGCGGTCGGGACGCCGTCGCGCCCGATGGCGTTGTACGTCCAGACCGTGCCGCCGGGGCCGTCGCAGAACTGCTCGTGGCCCTCGCGGCACTGCTCGCACTCCCCGCACGAGTCGACGAAGCAGCCGACTCCGACGCGGTCGCCGACGGCGAACTTCGTCACCTCCGTCCCGACCCGGGTCACGACACCGGCGAGCTCGTGGCCGGGGACCAGCGGGTAGCGCGCCGGGCCCCACTCGCCGCGCGCGGTGTGGATGTCGGAGTGGCAGATGCCGGCGTGGGTGATGTCGAAGAGCACCTCGGTCGGGCCGGGCTCCCTGCGGGTGATGGTGGTGCGGGCGAAGGACCCGGTCGGTCCGTCGATGGCGTAGGCGATTGCGGTTGGCATGCCAGTGATTCTGGCCCCGAAAGGCGGAACGACCAACTGCGGTGCCGGAGTGGACGGACGTCGCCTCAGAGGCCGCCGAGCCACAGGCCCAGCGCGGCGAGGCTCACGCTGAGGACCACCATGCCGGCGGCCTGCGCGATCGCGGGCCAGGCGCGTCCGGAGATCGCCAGCCGGGCCGCCTCCACACTCGCCGTGCTGAAGGTCGTGTAACCCCCGAGGAAGCCCGTGCCCAGCACGAGGCGAAGTCCCGGGTCGCCGGTGTGGGCCGCCCACCAGCCCGTCACGAGGCCCAGCAGGAAGGACCCGCTGACGTTGATGACGAGCGTCCCGAGCGGGACGGACGCCCGGCGGGAGATCGAGTCGACCAGCCCGTCGACGAGGAAGCGGGAGACCGCGCCAAGGCCTCCCGCCAGCGCCACGAGGAAGCCGATCACCGTCGGCCCCCCAGCAGTCGGCGGGTCACGAGCATCCCCGCAGCAGCCAGCAGCACTCCGGACGCGACGCTGGCCAGCGCATAGCCGAAGCTCACCGCGACCGCGCCCGACGTGCCCAGCACCGCCGTCTCGGTTGCGAACGTCGAGTAGGTGGTGAAGCCACCCAGCAGTCCCGTCCCCAGACCCAACCGCAGGCCCCGCTGCCATGCCTCGCTGAGCGGGGACGCCGACAGCGACTCCAGCAGGGCGCCCAGCACGAAGGACCCGGCGAGGTTGATCCAGAACGTCGTCCACGGCCACGCGCCCGGGGCCGCAGGCCACGCCGCCTCCAGCAGGTTCCGCAGCGACGTGCCGCCCATGGCACCGACCATGATCAGCCCCAGCCAGCCGAGGCGTCGCCGACTCATCGGACGCCACCTCGTGGCGTCCGGCGCACCAGGACGCCCCTCACCGCAGCGTGTGCTTCCAGTCGACGACCCCCACCGGCACGGTTATTACCGGGCGGTGCTGGTGCCGGGTCAGGCCCAGCGCGACCGAGCCGTCCAGCAGGTCCCGCAGCCGTTCGGCAGCCACCGGGTGGCGGGAGCCCACGATGATCGCCGAGGCGTCGACGGCCCGGGCGAGGTGGGTCAGCGCGCGGTCGGCGCGCCCGGCCAGGTAGCGGAACTCCCACCGCACGCCGGCGGGGTCGAGGACGGCGGCGAGCTGCGACCGCAGGGTGGCGTCCGTGCGTCCCCACGAGTCGTCGGCGAGGTCGGGGTCGACGGCTTCGTGCCGCACACTGCCGTCCGGGTATTCGGTGACCACCATCCGGCGCGGGTCCACGTAGCCGCAGTACAAGGGGGCCGCCAGCGCCTCCGCCCACTCCGCAGCGGTGCGCAGGACGAGTTCGGGCTGGCCGGGACGGACGGCGAGCACCAGCGGCCGGCCGGACGGCGGGACGATCCGGTCGAGGGCCGGTTGCGGGACCTGGGACATCCACTCTCGATTCCGGCGCTCACCGAGCGCCCTGCGACGCCAGGAACCATCAGCCGGCCGGCGGTTCGGGACGAGCCCGGGCGGGATCCATCGCCCGCTCCAGCCTATCGTCCGGCTTCATCGCCCGGTCAGGCGGACGACTCCTCCTCGGCGAGGCGGGCGGCCGACGCCCGCTCCTGCCGCTGGCTGACCGGTTCGAGCACCCAGTAGATCGCCATCGCGGCCAGGCCGGCGAGCAGCCAGCCCAGCGAGCTGCGTCCCACCCACGAGTCGGAAAGGATGCCGGCGAACACCAGCTGGCCGCCGAGCTCGACCCGCGTCCAGGGCACGGCGAGCGCCATCCCGCCCAGCCAGGCGGTCACCGCCGGCCAGTGGAAGCCCGCCACATACCAGTACGGACTGCCGCGCCGGGCGTCGAGCAGGGCATCGGGGTCCGGGTGGCGCTGCTGGACGACGTCGACGACCACGACGCCGGCCCAGGCGGCCAGCGGTAGCGCGAAGGCCGCGACGATCGCGGTCAGCAGGGAGTAGACGTCGGCGGAGGAGACCATCACGAAGACCGTCACCGCTGCGACGGGGACGGCGGTCGCGACGACGGCCCACGGCCGCCGCAACGGCACCCCGAGGGCCTGGAGGTTGAGGGCGGAGGAGTACATCGACAGGTCGGCGGCCGCCAGCAGCCCGAGCATCGCGGTCAGCAGGTAGGGCACCAGGAGCCAGTCGGGCAGCGCCAGCCCCACCGAGCCGATCGGGTCGGTGCCGTCCGCTGTCGCGGCGTTGCCGAAGGCCAGCAGCGAGCCGGTGCCGATCAGAACGGTGAGGGGGACCCCCGCACCGGCGAGGGTCGCGGCGAGAAGCCGGCCCGGGCGGGTGCGGGCCGGAAGGTAGCGGCTGAAGTCGCCTCCCACCGAGAGCCAGCCGACGCCGGTCCCGGCAGCGACGACGCCGATCCCCGCGCAGAGGCCGGCCACGTCCGTCCCGGGGCTGCCGAGGACGGCGACCCAGTTGACAGTGCTGATCAGGAAGGCGCAGACGACGACGGTGATCCCGCCGACGATCCAGGCCAGCCACTTCTGCAGCCACCAGATGGTGGCGTGACCGAACCACGCGATCACCGTCGCCCCGGTCACGATCAGCAGCGCGGCTGCGACGCTGATCCAGCCGCTGGTCTCGATGCCCAGGCTGCCGAGGACGGTGTTGAAGGCGAAGGTCGCCGTCGTGCACATCGCGGCTTCCCAGCCGGCGAGGACGATCCAGGAGACGAGGGTGACGGGCAGGTTGCCGAGCACTCCGAACGTCGCGCGGGACGCGACCATCACCGGCGCGCCCGTCACCGGCCCGGAGGAGCTGATCAGCGCGACGAAGGCGAAGGAGCCGGCCGACCCGAGGGCGGCCGCGACGAGCGCCTGCCACAGGTTGAGGCCGAGAGAGGTGACCAGGCCCGCCCCCACCGTGAGGCCGAGGATGCCGATGTTCGCGGCGGCCCACGTCCACATCATCGCGCGGGCCGAGCCGTGCCGCTCGCCGCGGGGGACGGGGTCGATGCCCCGCCGCTCGAGGTTCCATGGCCGCGGCGCGCGCGTCGGTTCCGGGCGGGACGAGGCAGGCACGCCTTCGAATATAGGCCCCTGCGAGGGCCCGGACCCAAGCCGGGCGAGCTCCGCGACAGCGGTCCCGGCCGGCCGGGCTCCCGCTCGTCCGCCGAGGCCGTCCCGGCTCCGGGCGTCGGACGGAGGCCCGTTTCGCCGCCGGCCGGGGACCGGGTACCCTGAAGGTGGGTTCCCCGCGCGGCGGTAACTCGCCCAACTCCCCCAGGGTCGGAAGACAGCAAGGGTAAGTGAGCTCTTCCGGGTGCGCGGGGGCCTTTCCTTTTCCTCCCCCTCCGCTGTCCGCCCATGGGCGGGTGTCGGGGGCAGCCACTAAGGTCTACCCGTGGACGAAGACGACGGCGAGCTGTTCGAGGGGGACGAACTCTTCGACCTCCAGGACGGTCCCGACCTGTTCGCCGATCCCGCAGAGCCACAGCTCGCGGAACTGCCCTCCGACGCCCCGGCGACCGACGCGGTCGGGCGCAGCGAGGAGGAGGTCACCGCCTCCCTGATGGAGGCCGTGGACGCCCTGCGCGAGCCTCCGGCGGACATCGACCGTCCCGAGGCTCCGCTTGCGCTGTACCGCCGCTACCGTCCCGACACGTTCGCGGAGGTGATCGGCCAGGAACACGTCACCGAGCCGCTGCAGCGGGCGCTGGCCAACAACCGGGTCAACCACGCCTATCTGTTCTCCGGGCCGCGCGGCTGCGGCAAGACCACCTCGGCGCGCATCCTCGCCCGCTGCCTGAACTGCGCCGAGGGCCCCACGCCCGTGCCCTGCGGCCGGTGCCAGTCGTGTCGCGACCTGGCGCGCGGCGGCTCAGGGAGCATCGACGTGATCGAGATCGACGCCGCGTCCCACGGCGGCGTCGACGACGCCCGCGACCTGCGCGAGCGGGCGTTCTTCGCACCCGTCCACAGCCGCTACAAGATCTACATCATCGACGAGGCGCACATGGTCACGCCGCAGGGCTTCAACGCCTTGCTGAAGGTCGTCGAGGAGCCGCCGCCCCACGTCCGGTTCGTGTTCGCGACGACCGAGCCCGACAAGGTGCTCGGCACGATCCGCTCGCGGACCCACCACTACCCGTTCCGGCTGGTGCCGCCGAAGACACTGCAGGCCTACCTGGCCGAGCTGTGCGGCGCGGAGGGCATCGCCGTCGAGCCGTCCGTCCTCCCCCTGGTCGTGCGGGCGGGGGCCGGGTCGGTGCGCGACTCGCTCTCCGTGCTCGACCAGTTGCTCGGCGGCGCAGCGGAGGGCGGCGTCAGCTACTCCCAGGCTGCTGCGCTCCTCGGTTACACCCCCGACGCCCTGCTCGACGAGATCGTGGACGCCTTCGCAGCGGGCGACGCCAAGGGTGTGTTCGCTGCGATCGACAAGGTGATCGAGGTCGGCCAGGATCCGCGCCGGTTCGCTGAGGACCTGCTGCGAAGGCTCCGCGACCTCATCATCGTCGCCGCGGTCCCCGAGGCGCTGTCCAGCGGCCTGGTGGACGTGTCCGACGACCAGGCGGAGCGGTTGAGCGCGCAGGCGTCGGCCATGGGTCCGGGGGAGCTCACCCGTGCCGCGGAGGTGATCGCCGTCGGACTGACCGAGATGCGCGGGACCACGGCTCCCCGGCTGCACCTGGAGTTGATGTGCGCCCGGGTGCTGCTGCCCGCGTCCGACCTGAACGACCGCGGCCTGCACGCCCGGATGGACCGGCTCGAGCGGCGACTGGCGCTCGGCGTCCCCGAGGCCGACCTGCCGGCCGCCGAGGCACCCCGGGCCGCCGCGGAACCCGTCCGCACCGAACGCGCGGCCGCGCGCCCCGCACCGGAGCCGGCCCGCCCGGCACCGGAGCCTGCCCGCCCGGCACCGGAGCCGGCCCGCCCGGCACCGGAGCCGGCCCGCCCGGCACCGGAGCCGGCCCGCCCGGCACCGCCGACCGACGGTCCGCCGTGGGAGGTGCCCGAACCCGCTCCGACCGCTCCGTCGACCTCCGAACGCGTGCGGCCGCGACCCGAGCCGGCCCGGCCCGGGCCCCGCCGTCCCGCGGCCCAGCCGGAGGTCGCCCCGCCCACTGCGGCCGCGGCCCCAGCTCCGGCCGCGGCCCCCGCTCCTGCTGCGGCACCGTCCGCGTCCGCCGGCGGACTCGGCGTCGCCGACGTGCGCAGGCTCTGGCCCCAGATCCTCGACAACGTGAAGGACCGGCGGCGCTTCACCTGGATCCTCCTCAGCCAGAACTCCCAGGTGGTCGAGGTGCGCGACGACGTCGTCACCATCGGGTTGGCCAACCCCGGTGCCCGGGACAGCTTCAGCAAGGGCGGCAGCTCCGACGTCCTTCGCGACGCGATCCTGGACGTGCTCGGCGCGGCCGTCCGCATCGAGACCATCCTGGACGCGACCGCGGACTCCCCGGGTTCGGGAGCCGGCTCCGCACCCGCCGCGGGAAGGGGCCGGACGGCGACGCCCGATCCTGAACCCGAACCTGATCGCGACGACGCCGAGGTGAGCGGCGACGCCGCCTCTGGCGAGGAGCTGCTGATGAAGCACCTCGGAGCCGAGCTGCTGGACGACGAGGGCTAGACGACCCAACCGGTAGCATTGCGGGGTCCGGCCCGCGCCGACGACGGAGCAGAGGAGAAGCGATGTTCGACCCCGGTTCGATGGATCTGTCCAGCCTGCTCGAACAGGCCCAGGCGCTGCAGAGCCAGCTGGAACAGGCCCAGGCGCAACTGGCGACCCAGACCGTCACCGGAACCGCAGGCGGCGGCCTCATCGAAGCGACCGTTTCCGGGACCGGCGAGCTCGTCGGCCTCGTGATCAAGCCCGAGGCGATCGACCCGTCCGACCCGGAGACGCTGGCCGACCTGATCCTCGCCGCCGTGCGGGACGGGAACCACCAGGCGGTGGCCCTGGCGCAGTCGACGATGCCCCAGATGCCCGAGCTGGGCTGATCCCCACCCGATGTACGAAGGCCCGATCCAGAACCTGATCGACGAGCTGGGACGCCTTCCGGGCGTGGGCCCGAAGGGCGCCCAGCGGATCGCTTTCCACATCCTCGCCACCGACCGCGACGACGTGCAGCGCCTCGCGACCGCGCTGCGTGAGGTGGTCGAGAAGGTCCACTTCTGCGCGACCTGCTTCAACATCGCCGAGACCGACATCTGCCGGATCTGCGCCGACCCGCGACGGGACGACGCAGCGATCTGTGTCGTCGAGGAACCGAAGGACGTCGCCGCGATCGAGCGGACCCACGAGTTCCGCGGCCGCTACCACGTGCTCGGCGGAGCGATCAGCCCCATCGACAACGTCGGCCCTGCCGACCTGCACATCCGCGAGCTGCTCACCCGGCTGGCCGACAACACGGTCACGGAGGTGATCCTCGCCACCGACCCGAACCTCGAGGGCGAGGCGACGGCCACCTACATCTCCCGCCTGCTCGCCGGGACGGACGTGATCGTCTCCCGGCTGGCCAGCGGCCTGCCCGTCGGCGGCGACCTGGAGTACGCCGACGAGGTCACCCTCGGCCGTGCGTTCTCGGGGCGCCGGCGGCTGAACTGACGCTCATGCAGCCCCTGCCCCGCGTCCGCCTGATCGCCACCGATCTGGACGGCACACTGCTGCGGGACGACGAGACCATCGGACGCGCGGAGGCCGCCGCGCTGCGCGGCGCGGCCGACGCGGGCCTGATCCTCGTCGCGGCCACCGGCAGGCAGCCGGGAACCGTGCCCGCCGACCTCGCCGCCTGCGGCGTCCGCTACCTGGTGGCAGCCAACGGCGCCATCTGCCTGGAGGTCGGCACCGGCGAGATCCTGTTCGAGACCGAGATCGACGCACCCACCGTGGCTTCGATCGCGACGCTCGTCCGGGACGTGCTGCCGGACGCACGGCTGTCGGCCGCCCGGGAACACGGACGCCACTACGTCGTCGAGCCCGGCTATGCCGAGCTCGTGCTTCCGTCCGAGCGCGTCCCGGCCGACTACCTCACCGTCGGCACGTCGGCGGAGGTCACCAGCGGCCCGACACTCAAGCTCACCGTCCGCCACCCCGAGCTGTCGCCGGAGCGAATGCTGGAGATCGTCGCGGCCGCCGGCCCGGACAACTGCCAGCTCACGACCTCCGGGGCACCCTTCCTCGAGATCGGCGGGGCCGGGGTGAACAAGGCCAGCGGCCTGGCCAGGCTGGGTGCGCACCTGGGCGTCGACCCGGCCGAGGTGATGGCGTTCGGTGACGCGGGCAACGATGTCGAGATGATCGTCTGGGCGGGGTACGGGGTGGCGATGGGCAACGCGACGGAGGCCGCCAAGGCGGTTGCCGACCACGTGACCGCTGCCAACAACGACGGCGGCGTCGCGGCCGTGGTCGAAGCCCTCCTGACCGAGAGGAGGAGAGCGGGATGGAAGCGACCGGCGACCACGTCCTGACCGCCTGGGCGGCCGACTGCGCCGAACACGCTCTGGCGCAGTTCCCCGACTTCGCCGACCCGTACGCGTTGGCGGCGATCGCCACCGCCCGCTCGTGGGCCTCGGGTTCGGCCGACCTGGACGCCTGTCGCGAGGCCGCCCTGGACGCGCACGTGTCCGCCCGTCACCTGGCCGAGTCCGGCTACCAGGCCTACGCCGACGCCGTCCGCTCTGCGGGGAACGCCGCGGCCAGCGCCGACGACGCGGGCCTGGCGGAGGTCTCGGCCGACTACGCCCTGGACGCGCTCGGCCGGAACAGCGCCCCCTGCGAACTGTCCACCACCGTCGCGGCCGAGCGGCGCTGGCAGTGGGCGCGGCTCCCCGAGCCCCTGCGCGGGGAGCTGTTCAGCCAGGAGCCGCCCGAGCCCGGGCCGGCCGCCTGCGCGCTGTGACTCATCTCACCTGATTCACAGCTCCGACACAGACACCCGCGGCACCATTGGTGGCAGGGAGTTCAAGGAGGCAGTCATGCGATTCGGACCCATGGGCGGCGGGATGATGGGGCACAGCGTGTTCTTCGGCGTCGCCGGTTTCATCTTCACGTTGCTGGTGATCGGCCTGATCACCGCTTTCGTCATCTTCCTGGTCAGGCGCGGCAAGCACGCACCGGGCCCGCACCCGATGCACGACCGTCCGCCGATGCGAGGCGGCCTGCCGCCGGCGATGCAGGTGCTCGACGAGCGGCTCGCGCGTGGCGAGATCGAGGTGCCCGACTACCTCGAGCGCAAGGCGGCGATGCTCGGTGAGCACCCCCGTCCGACCGAGTGGACCGCAGGTCCTCCCGCGCCCGAGCCCGAGGCGCCGGCCCAGCCGGCCTCCGACGATCCGGCCCTGTAGACGACGACCGCGTCCGCGCGCCGGCGCGGGCAAGGGCGGCGACTAGACGAGGAGTCTTCACACGCGACAGCGGATGAAGACGAAGGAGTCTCGACGAGCAGTGAGGAACGAACTGCGGGGAGCAGACACGATCGGCATCAGCCGATCAAGGAACAGACCTTCGTTGGGGATGGGAACGGGTGCCGGCGCCGTCGCGACGCCGGCACCCGCTGTCTCCGTCCTGACCCTCGGCCTCGTGAGCACCCCTGTTCGCCGTCCCCTCCGCTGAACGATCGGAACGGGCAGTTCTGTTCATCCGGCCGGATGGGCACCCCCGCTATACTGAACGCTCGTCCGCACGGCGTCGATGGGGCCATCACCCCGGAGCTGCCGGAAGAACGGGACGGGCTCGCGAAGGCGGGGCGTCCTCACTAGAACCGGCCGCGGCAAGGAACGAAGCGGGACGCGAGGGCGTCCAAGGAGGGTGGTACCGCGGGGCCAGTGCCTCGTCCCTTCGTCGGCAGTGCCCAGACGAAGGAAGAACGATGGCAGACCAGTCCGCCCCCGCCCGCAGCTACCGCCCGGTTCCGGCCAGCATCGACCTGCCGGCGGCTGAGCGCGAGATCCTCGACTTCTGGGACGCGAACGACACCTTCGCGGCCTCCCTCGACCGCACCAGCGGCGGAGCGCCGTGGACGTTCTACGAGGGCCCGCCCACCGCCAACGGCATGCCCGGAACCCACCACATCGAGGCCCGCGTCTTCAAGGACGTCTTCCCCCGGTTCAAGACCATGCAGGGCTTCCACGTGGAGCGCAAGGCCGGCTGGGACTGCCACGGCCTGCCCGTCGAGCTGGCCGTGGAGAAGGAGCTGGGCTTCAACGGCAAGCCCGATATCGAGGCGTACGGCGTCGAGGAGTTCAACGCGCGCTGCCGCGAGTCGGTCTCCCGCCACGTCGACGCGTTCACCGAGCTCACCCGCAGGATGGGCTACTGGGTGAACCTGGACGAGGCGTACTGGACGATGAGCCCCGACTTCGTCGAGTCGGTGTGGTGGGCGCTGAAGCAGATCCACTCCAAGGGCCTCCTCGTCGAGGACTACCGGGTCGCCCCGTACTGCCCGCGCTGCGGCACGACGCTGTCCGACCACGAGCTCGCCCAGGGCTACGAGGACGTCACCGACCCGAGCGTGTACGTCCGGTTCCCCGTGACGTCCGGCCCGCTCGCGGGCAAGGCGTCCCTCCTGGTGTGGACGACGACGCCCTGGACGCTGGTCTCCAACACCGCCGTCGCCGTCCACCCCGACGTGACCTACGTCGTCGCCACGCGGGACGAGACGGACGGCGAGACCCTGGTGGTCGCCGAGCCGCTCGCCGAGAAGGTGCTCGGCGACGGGTGGGCGCTCGGTCGGACGTTCCGCGGCTCGGAGATGGAGCACTGGACCTACGCCCGTCCGCTCGACCTGGTGGAGTTCCCCGACGTGGTCGGCGGCGTGAACTACGTCGTCCTGGCCGACTACGTCACCACCGAGGACGGCACCGGCCTGGTGCACCAGGCGCCGGCGTTCGGCGAGGACGACATGACCGTCTGCCGAGCGTACGGGCTGCCGCTGGTCAACCCGATCCGCGCCGACGGGACCTTCGACGACGCCCTGGACCTGGTCGGAGGGCTGTTCTTCAAGACGGCGGACGCGGTGATCGTCGACAACCTGACCGAGCGCGGCCTGATGTTCAAGGTCGTGCCCTACGAGCACTCGTACCCGCACTGCTGGCGGTGCCACACCACGCTGCTGTACTACGCGCAGCCGTCCTGGTACATCCGCACGACGGCCATCAAGGACGCCCTGCTGCGCGAGAACGAGGCGACCAACTGGTTCCCCGAGCACATCAAGCACGGCCGCTACGGCGACTGGCTGAACAACAACATCGACTGGGCGCTGTCGCGCTCCCGCTACTGGGGGACGCCGCTGCCGATCTGGCGCTGCCCGGCGCAGCACCAGACGTGCGTCGGCTCGCGCGCCGAGCTGTCCGAGCTGACCGGACGCGACTACTCCGGGCTCGACCCGCACCGTCCGTTCGTGGACGACGTGACCTTCGCCTGCCCGCAGTGCCGGCAGACCGCCCACCGCGTCCCCGAGGTGATCGACGCGTGGTTCGACTCCGGTTCGATGCCGTTCGCGCAGTGGGGCTACCCGTGGGCCGACGGCTCGAAGGAGGCGTTCGCCGCCGCGTACCCGGCCGACTTCATCTGTGAGGCGATCGACCAGACCCGCGGCTGGTTCTACTCCTTGATGGCTGTCGGGACGCTGGCGTTCGACCAGTCCAGCTACCGCAACGTGCTCTGCCTGGGCCACATCCTGGCCGAGGACGGCCGCAAGATGAGCAAGCACCTCGGCAACATCCTGGAGCCCATCCCGCTGATGGACACCCACGGTGCGGACGCCGTCCGCTGGTTCATGGCGGCCGGCGGATCGCCGTGGGCGTCCCGGCGCGTCGGACACCAGAGCATCCAGGAGACCGTCCGCAAGGTGCTGCTGACCTTCCTGAACACGGTCAGCTTCCAGACCCTGTACGCCGGCGCGAACGACTGGACGCCCGGAGTGGCACGGGAGAACCGTCCCCTCGTGCCACCGGTGGCGCATGGGGACGGTTCTTCCGTGCCACCCCAGCACGTCCTCGACCGCTGGCTGGTCAGCGCCCGGAACGAGCTCATCCGCGACGTCACCGCGGCGCTGGAGGAGTTCGACACCCAGCGGGCCGGCGCGCTGCTCACCGACTTCGTCGACGACCTGTCGAACTGGTACGTCCGTCGCTCACGGCGTCGCTTCTGGGAGGGCCGGACGGGCGCCCTGCAGACCCTGCACGACACGCTCAACGTCGTCACCCGGCTGATGGCGCCGCTGGCGCCGTTCCTGACCGAGCGCGTGTGGCAGGACCTGTTCGTCACCACCGACCCCACCGGGCCGGCTTCGGTGCACCTGTCGACCTGGCCGGTCGCGGACGACGCCGTCATCGACGAGCACCTGGACGCGTCCATGAAGCTCACCCGTCGGCTCGTGGAGCTGGGACGCTCGGCGCGCGCCGAGGCCAAGGTGAAGACCCGCCAGCCCCTCAGCAGGGCGCTGGTGCCGTCCGTCGCCTTCGCTGAACTGGACGACGAGCTTCGTGCCGAGATCGCGGCAGAGCTGAATGTCGTGGCCGTCGAGTCGTTCGCGTCCGCCGGAGATCTCGTCGACCACTCCGCCAAGGGCAACTTCCGCGCGCTCGGCAAGCGGTTCGCCCAGCAGACCCCCCTGGTCGCAGCCGCGATCGCGGCTGCGGACGCAGCCGCGCTGGCCGCAGCCCTCGCTGCGGACGGGTGTGCGACCGTCACCGTGCCGGAACTCGGCGAGGTCGAGGTCGTGGCGGACGAGGTGCTCGTCTCCGAGCGGCCCCGGGAGGGCTGGAGCGTGGTCAACGAGCAGGGCGAGACCGTCGCGCTGGACCTCGAGCTCACCCCGGAGCTGGTGCAGGCCGGCCTGGCGCGCGAGTTCATCCGGGCCGTGCAGGAGGCGCGCAAGGCGTCCGGCTTCGAGGTGTCGGACCGGATCAGCCTGACGTGGGCTGCCGACCGGCAGGACGTCGCCGAGGCGCTGCGCGCGCACGCCACGCTGGTCGCCGACGAGGTGCTGGCCACGGAAGTCACCGAGGGAACGCCTGCGGATGGCTGGTTCTCCGACCCGGACGCCGGGTTCGCCTTCACGGTGACCCGGATCGGCTGAACCCGGGGAATCGGGCCGGAACGCACGCCTGCGGCGGCGACCGGCTCGATCCCCCCACCGTCCGGGTTGTCCAGGCCCGGGCCGGCTCAGAGCCGTCGCCGCCGCAGCGGCAGATGCCCGATGTGATCCCCACTCACAGCCAGAAGAAGTTCACTGGCGTAGCCCCCCGATCATCGGGCTGCGAGCACATCGTCTGCATCTACATAGAGAATGGCGTTCTCTGTTCTCTCCGTCAATGGTCGTACGCAACAACACCACCTCCGCAGGCCGGCGGCCCGGCGGCCGCGGGTCTGAGAGAATGCGGACGGATCTGCTGACCGCGGGAAGGGGGCCGATGTCCACTGCGACGACGCCCGCCCGCGAGGGCCTGTCCATCCACGCGCCGAAGGAGGATCGGTGGCTGAACTGACCCCGTCCGGTGGCCACCCGCGACCGCTGCCGGTGATCCTGCTGCACTCGGCCGGACGGACGCCGCAGATGTGGCAGGACCAGGTGGAGGCGATCGGATCCACGACCCAACTGGTCGCTCCCTGGCTCGCCGGGCTGCGCCCCGGGCGCCCCGCGGAGCTGTCGCTGGCGGCCTCGGCCGCCGAGGTGATCTCGACGATGGACCGATACGGCTTCGAGCGCGCCCGGCTCGTCGGCCACCAGTTCGGAGCGATGGTGGCCCTTGAGGTCGCCGCCACCGAGCCCGACATGGTGGCCGGGCTCGTGCTCTCAGGAGCCGCCCTCACCCCGTCAAGGGCCGGCCTGGCGATCCAGAGGACGCTGATCCGGCTGATGCCGAAGTCGGCGCTGGCCGGCACCGGCGCGTCCAAGGCGGACCTCCTGCGTGCCCTCGACGTGATGGCGAGCACCAACCTCGGCGAGCGCCTCGACCGCATCACCGCACCCGTCCTCGTGGTCGCCGGTGCGTCGGACCAGACGAAGGCCGCCGGCAGGCAACTCGCGGAGGCGCTCGCCCGCGGCGAGTGCGTCGAACTTCCCGGCGTCGGTGCCAATCCCAACGTCGAGGCCCCTGCGGAGTACAACCGGCTGTTGCTGGATTTCCTCACGCGCCCCTGACGAGGCCCGGGCCGTGGCCTTCTTTGTCGTCCCTTTTGTTTGTGCTTCCCTTTGCTCGCCCACTGTCGGCATGACAGCGGATTCCGAATTGGGTCGCGACCAGGGGAGTCGCCGAGCAGCGCTGAATCGATTCGGCTGCATCCGCACGCCGATCGCGTCTCTACGCAATTGTGCCCGGGCGGCCCGTTGACACCACGCTCCGGCTACCCCTACGTTCCTCACCAATCCGGCAGTGCTGCCACCTCGGACGGGGACGATCCCCCACGAACGGGTGCAAGACGGCCGGGCCCAAAAGGGGCCGCGCGTAATAAACGCGGTGGCCCGGGGCGGCTCGACAACTCTTTCCCGCATGCCCGAAAGGGGCCCCCGCCGTGACCGAAACCCTGCCCGCCGGGCACACGCCCGAATCCGAGGATCCTGAATACCACCTCCCCAAGGACCATTGGCCGCTTCCCGAACTGACGACCCTCGAGGACCACCCGCACCCGACCCTCAACCGTTACGTCGCGACCCGCGACGGCGCGGAGTTCCAGCAGCTCCGCGCGCTGTTCCGCAACTTCGCGTTCCCCACCGTCGCCGCGGTGGTCGTCTGGTACTTCCTGTACGTGCTGGCCTCCACCTACGCGGTCGATGCGATGAGCACCCCAGCATTCGGAGCGCTCAATCTCGGCATGGTCGTCGGCCTGGCCCAGTTCCCGACCACGTGGTTCGCCACGTGGCTGTACCTCCGGCACGCGAACCGCAGGCTCGACCCGCTCGCGGCGTCCCTGCGCGCCCAGCTCGAAGGGGAGGCCCAGGCATGACCGGCAACCCGATCATCAACATCTCGATCTTCGCGGCCTTCGTCGCCATCACCCTTCTCGTGGTGATCGTCGTCACCCGGAACTCGGAGAAGAAGGCGGGTGCGTTCTACACCGGCGGCGCCCAGTTCTCCGGACGGCAGAACGGGCTCGCCATCACCGGCGACTACCTGTCCGCCGCGTCCTTCCTCGGCGTCACGGGCGCCATCGCCATCTACGGCTACGACGGCCTGCTGTACTCGGTCGGCTTCTTCGTCGCCTGGCTGCTGGCGCTCTACCTGGTCGCCGAACCCCTGCGGAACACCGGCCAGTACACGATGGCGGACGTGCTCAGCTTCCGGATGAACCAGCGTCCGGTGCGGACGGCGGCGGCCCTCAGCACGCTGGTGGTGTCGTTCGTGTACCTGCTCGCACAGATGGCCGGGGCCGGCGGTCTCGTCGCCCTCCTGCTCGGCGTCTCGGCTCCGGCCGCGCAGGCGGGCGTGATCGCGGTCGTCGGCGTCCTGATGATCGTCTACGTGATGATCGGCGGCATGAAGGGCACCACCTGGGTGCAGATGATCAAGGCGACGCTGCTGATCCTTGGCGGTGCCGTGATGACGGTCTGGGTGCTGGCCAAGTTCGGCTTCAACCTCTCCGAACTGCTCACGTCCGCCGTCGCCAACCCCGCAAACGCCAAGACCGCTGCAGCGAACCACTGGCAGGACGCGAGCCGGATCCTGGAGCCGATGGCGAAGTACGGCAAGGACAACCTGAGCAAGCTCAGCTTCGTCTCCCTCGCGATCGCGCTGATCCTCGGCCCGTCCGGCCTTCCGCACGTGCTGATGCGCTTCTACACGGTGCCGACGGCCAAGGAGGCGCGACGCTCGGCGGTGTGGGCGATCATCCTGATCGGGACGTTCTACCTGTTCACCCTGGTTCTCGGCTTCGGCGCCACGGCCCTGGTCGGGATGGACAACATCCTCGCGGCGCCCGGCAAGGACAACGCGGCGGCTCCCCTGCTGGCCTTCCAGCTGGGCGGCGAGGTGCTCATGGGCCTGATCTCAGGCGTGGCGTTCGCGACGATCCTCGCGGTGGTGGCGGGGCTCACGATCACGGCGTCCGCCTCCTTCGCGCACGACTTCTACAACTCGGTGCTCAAGAAGGGGAAGGCCGACCCGGCCCAGGAGGTCAAGGTGGCACGGATGACGTCGGTCGCGATCGGCATCCTCGCCATCGGCGCCGGCATCGCCGCCAACGGCCAGAACATCGCCTTCCTGATCTCACTGGCGTTCGCCGTCGCAGCCTGCGCCAACCTGCCCGCCATCCTGATGACGATGTACTGGAAGCGGTTCACCACCCGGGGCTCGGTCTGGTCGATCTACGTCGGCCTGGCTTCCTCCGTCCTGCTGATCGTCTTCTCGCCCGCGATCTCCAGCGCGACGTGGACCAACCCGGTGGCGTGGTTCCCCTTGACGAACCCGACGATCGTGGCCCTCCCCCTGGCCGTGATCGCCGGGATCGTCGGCACGCTCACCTCGCCAGAGCCCGCCGATCCCGAGCTGCAGGCCGAGATGGAGGTCCGCTCGATGACCGGTGCGGGCGCTGCGGGCGCGATCGCGCACTGACACCCCACAGCCAGGACGGGCGGCCGAAGCGGTCGCCCGTCCTCGCCGCGTGCCGCCTCCCTACGCATATTCAACCACTTGGTTGACGATCGCGGCCGGCCAGGGCTAGCTTCAATCAACCGATCAGTTGAAGAAGGGACGCCGATGGCCGACCAACTCTCCGCCGTCTTCGCGGCGCTCGCCGATCCCACCCGCAGGGACCTGGTGGCCCGCCTCACCCTCGGGGACGCGACGGTGAACGACCTGGCCGCACCGTACGACATCTCCCTCCAGGCCGTCTCCAAGCACCTCAAGGTGCTCCAGAGCGCCGGCCTGGTCAGCAAGGGACGCCGGGCACAGACCCGTCCGGTGCACCTGGAAGCAGAGGTGCTCGACCTCATGACCGCATGGATCGAGCGCTACCGCAGGCAGGCCGAGGAACGCTACCGGCGTCTGGACGCCGTTCTCGCCGACCTCGACGACGCCGGTGAACCGCACCCAGCAGAGGAAGAAGCATCATGACCACCGACACCACCAGCTCCACCCAGGCCCGGATCGTCGCCGACCCGACCCTCCCCGTGATCCGGATCACCCGCGAGTTCCGGGCGACCCCCGCGCAGCTCCTCCGCGCCCACACCGACCCGGAGCTGTACGCCCGCTGGGTCGGGCCGGCCGACCTGACCACCCGGATCGACTACTGGGACGCCCGACGGGGCGGACGCTGGCGCTTCACCCAGACGCGCGGCACGGACGAGTTCGGCTTCTACGGCAGCTTCCACGAGATCGCCGACGACCATCTGGTCCAGACCTTCACCTGGGAGGGAATGCCGGACGGAGTGTCGCTGGAGACGATCAGGTTCGTGGACCTCGGCGACGGCCGCACCCGGCTGGAGGCCCAATCGCTGGTCGACAGCTTCGAGAGCCGGGACGCGTGGCTGTCGATGGGCATGCAGGAGGGCGTCCAGGACGGCTACGCGAAGCTCGACGCGCTGCTCGCCGCCCAGGAGGTGTGACCCCACCGGACCCCTCCCGAGCGTCGGCACTAGGGTATGGCGGGTGTCCGAGCAACAGCAGTCCGAGCAGTCCCACCTGGACTCGCGCGGGCTGCTGTTCGCGTTCGGGGCGTACCTGTTGTGGGGCGGGTTCGCGGCGTACTTCAAGCTGCTGTCGGCCGCCGGTCCCTTCGAGATCATCGGGCACCGCGTCCTGTGGACGTTCGTGTTCTGCATCCTCACCGTCGTCGTCCTCCGCCAGACGGCGCACCTTCGGGAGGTGATCGCCGACCGCCGCCTGTTCTGGGGACTGGCCGGTGCCGGCCTCCTGGTCACGGTGAACTGGTCGATCTATGTCTGGGGAGTCGTCAACGACCATGTCGTCGACGCAGCCCTCGGCTACTTCATCAACCCACTGTTCACGGTCGCGCTGGCCGTGCTCGTGCTCGGAGAGCGGCTGCGGATCGCCCAGTGGATCGCGGTCGGCGTCGCCGTCGTCGCCGTCCTCGTGATCGCGATCGGCTACGGGCAGGTGCCCTGGGTCGCCCTGTCGCTGGCCGTGTCGTTCGGCCTGTACGGCCTGGTGAAGAAGCAGGTGGGCGGACGGGTGTCGCCGCTGGTCGGATTGACGGTCGAGACCGCGATGCTGGCTCCGCTCGCGCTGGCGTTCCTCGCGTGGCTCCAGGCCACCGGGGCGTCCAACCTGCTCAGCCACGGTCCCGGGCTGACCATCGGCCTGGTCGCAGCCGGCGTCGTCACGGCGATCCCTCTGCTGATGTTCGCGGCGGCGTCCGCGCGGATCCCGCTCAGCATGATGGGCCTGATCCAGTACGTGACCCCGCTGATCCAGTTCAGCTTCGGGGTGTGGATCAACCACGAGTCGATGCCACCGGCGCGCTGGGCCGGGTTCGGCCTGGTGTGGGTGGCCCTGGTGGTCCTCACCGTCGACAGCCTGCGAGCCGCGCGCCGTCCGGTCGTCATCGACCCGGAGGTCATGAACTGACCTCCCGAGAGCCGGTCAGCCCTCCGCGTTCCCCGGACCCACGTTGAACATCCACTCCAGCCCGAACCTGTCGGTGACCAGACCGTAGGACGCACCCCAGGCCTGCTGCTCCAGCGGCTGGCTGACGGAGCCGCCCTCGGCCAGCGCGTCGAACCACGGCAGGATGCCTTCGTCCTCGGTCATGAACGCCAGGTAGACGCGCGTCCCGCCCCACGTCGTCTCGGCACCGGGCATGGCGTCGGACGCGGCGATGTTGAAGCCGTCCGCCCTCAAGTAGGCGTGCATCGTCCCCTCGGGCGGCATGCCGTCGACGTGGAAGTCGGCGAAGGTGATGACGTCGAGCTTTCCCCCGAAGACCGACTGGTAGAACTCCATCGCCTCACGGGTGTTGCCGGGGAAGTTCAGGTACGGGACGAGCGTGGTGGTCGGCATGGTTCCTCCTTGTCACGGGGCCACCCACAGCCTCGCAGCGCCGGGAGCGCTCCACGCGCGGAAGTGCTGAAACTGCCCAGAACGCCCCAGCCGCTACCGGAACTCGGACGGGGGCGGCTGGATGGCCGCCCGGCGCCGGGCCCGGAGCTGCCCCTTCACCGCCCCGAGCACGCTGGACGCGATGAAGGCGATGATCAGCGCCGTCCAGAACGGGAAGCCGGTGAAGATGCCGATGATCAGCATCACCGGCCAGACCAGACCCGCCAGCGTGCTGACGACGGTCTCGACGGTCGAGGGCGGCGGCACCTGCTCGCCCGGCACCAGGACCTGCCCGGACACGACGGGCGCCGGTTCGGACCCGGGGACGAAGCTGGGCTGCTGCCAGCGCTGGTCCTCGGGCTGTTCGGTGGGCGGATTGGTCACAGGTCCATCGTAGGTCGGCCGGGGGTCACGGGGTCAGTCCCCGTCCCCGAAAGTGCCGCCGGAGGGCGCCTCATCGCAGCGTCGGCGCGGCCACCAGCCGCTGGTACCTCTGGGAGCGGAGCTGGGACAGCCGGCGCCGCAGAATGGCGCCCACGACGATCGCGGCCACCAGCAGGGGGAGCCAGTGTCCTGTGGTGATCGCAAGCACGATGGCGATGGGCCAGACGAGCCGCACGATCGTACGGAGCCGATCCTCCTCGAGGCTCGGCCGTGCGACGGCGGAGGCGGCGTGAGCCGTCCAGGTCGACCCGGCAGGGAGCACGGTTCCGGACACCGGGGAATCGGACGGGCCGAAGCTCGGCTGCTCCCAATGAGTCTTGCTGGCTTCGTACTCGTAGGCCTCTGTCGGCCCGTTGGCGGTCATGCGATCCACCGTACGCGGCGGGTGGCGCGCCTCCATCAGGTGAATCCTGCATCCGTCCCCCACCCCGTCCCCGGGACGTCCGGCAATGCCGCGCCCGGTAGGCAGGCGTCCGCGGCTCTGGCAGAGTAGTCGGGGCTTCGGCGCGGATCGCATCCGTGCCGAGGGAACGAGGGAGACAGCACGTGCGCGTTGTTCAGAAGTTCGGCGGATCCTCGGTGGCGAACGCCGAGAGCATCAAGCGGGTGGCGAGCCGCATCGTCGCGACGAAGTCGGCCGGCAACGAGGTCGTCGTCGTGATCTCCGCCATGGGCGACACCACCGACGACCTGCTCGACCTCGCCCAGCAGGTTTCGCCCAACCCCCGTCCCCGTGAGCTCGACATGCTGCTCACGGCCGGCGAGCGGATGAGCGCAGCGCTGCTCGCGATGGCGATCAACGATCTGGGCGCCGACGCGCGGTCGTTCACCGGATCCCAGGCCGGCGTCATCACCACCGGCACCCATGGCGACGCGCGGATCATCGACATCACCCCCGGACGCATCGTTTCCGCGCTCGGCGAGGGCGACATCGTCATCGTCGCCGGCTTCCAGGGCGTCTCCCAGACCACCAAGGACGTCACGACGCTCGGACGCGGCGCGTCCGACACGACGGCGGTGGCGCTCGCCGCAGCCCTGGACGCCGCCTACTGCGAGATCTACTCCGACGTGGACGGGGTCTTCACCGCCGACCCGCGGATCGTCCCCGGCGCCCGACGGATCCCCGAGATCGGCTACGAGGACATGCTCGAACTGGCAGCCAACGGCGCCAAGATCCTGCACCTGCGCTGCGTGGAGTACGCGCGACGCGAGAACGTCCCGGTACACGTCCGCTCGTCCTTCTCGGACCGTCCGGGCACCTGGGTGAAGGAACTGAACGAGGAGGACGACATGGAGCAACCGCTGATCACCGGCATCGCACACGACCGCAGCGAGGCCAAGATCACGATCGTCGGGGTGCCCGACCGGGTCGGTGAGGCGGCCGACATCTTCACCGCCGTCGCGGACGCCGACATCAACATCGACATGATCGTGCAGAACGTCTCCTCCGGCGACGCCCACGCCACCGACATCTCCTTCACCCTCGGCCAGTCGGACGGCGACAAGGCGATCGCCGCCCTGAAGGCGGTCCAGGAGCGGATCGGCTTCTCCGATGTCGTCTACAACGACCAGGTCGGCAAGGTGTCGGTCGTCGGGGTCGGCATGCGCTCGCACCCGGGCGTGACCGCACGCTTCTTCCGCGCCCTCGCCGACGCCGGGATCAACATCGGGATGATCTCCACCTCCGAGATCCGGATCTCGGTCGTCGTCGACATCGACGAGGTGGACGCCGCCGTCCGCGCCGGTCACACCGCGTTCGGCCTGGACGCCGAGGGCGAGGCCGTCGTCTACGCCGGCACCGGCCGCTGACCCGACTTGTCAGAGTTAGGCGTCGCCAGGACGACTCCTGAGTCTGACAAGTCGGCGGACGGCGGCATCAGCGGCGGAAGGCGGCGGACGGGGGGTGCGAGGGCGCGGCCTAGACTGGCCGGGTGATCTTCAAGCGCGTCGGCGACACCCGTCCCTACCCCGAGCACGGCTACGTGCAGAAGCAGTGGGCGGCGATCGCCCCCCAGCAGGTACGGCTGGACGAGCTCGTCACCATCAAGCGCAACCTCGACCTCGAGGCGCTCCTGGACGAGGATTCGACCTTCTACGGCGACCTGTTCGCCCACGTCGTCGCCTGGGACGGCGAGCTGTACCTGGAGGACGGCCTGCACCGTGCGCTGAGGGCCGCGCTGCAGCAGCGCCAGACGATGCACGCCCGGATCCTGGATCTCAAGTAGTGTTGGCGCCGCGCCAGGCCACGACAGGAGGACGGTGGACCAGCTGACCCAGGTGATCCGGATCCTGAAGACCCCGGTCACGCTGATCGCGCTGCTCGCGCTCCTGTTCGGCGCCGGCTACTGGGGCTACAAGGCCGTCACGACCGAGAACAAGACCGCGCAGGTCCAGTGCGTGATGACCGACGTCGGGTCTGAGCTCACGCCCAAGTCGGTGCAGGTGCGCATCCTGAACGCGGGCGCCCCCGGCGGAAAGGCGAAGCTCACCGCCAACACCACCCTGCGACCGTACGGCTTCCAGGTGATCCGCGTGAACAACGCCGACGACGACCGGCTCGTCACCGGCACGGTCGTGATCGGCAACGCGGCCTCCGACCCCGAGGTGCGCCTGGTGATGCAGTTCTTCCCCGGCGCCGTCGCTGAGGGGGACGGACGTCCCGATCACGTCGTGGACGTCCTCATCGGCCCGGGCTTCCAGACCGACCCGAAGCCCGTCACCACCCTCAAGGTGGACGGACCCGTCTGCCTTCCCCCGCCGCTGACCGGAGCGGCTTCGGCGAGTGCGGCCAGCGCGTCGGCATCCGCATCGGCCGCCGAGACGCCGTCCCCCACCCCGACCGCGAAGAAGAGCTGACCTCAGCGGTCACGCCAGTGGCCCAGCCGGCCGCTGGCCGAGATGCTGCGCAGCCGCTCCTCCACCCGCCGGCGGTCGTCGCCGTTGGTGACGATCAGCAGGTCGTCCCCGCTGCGGACGATCAGGTTCGGTCCGACGGCCGTCGGCTCGCCGTCGCGGACGACGAGAGAGACCACCGAGTTCTTCGGCAGCCGCAACTCCCGCACGGTGACGCCGTGGAGCCGTGAGCCGGGCGCGACGTGCACCTGCATCATGTCGGCGGCGATGGTGTCCAGTGGCGCGAACTCGATCTCGACGTCGGTCGCGTCCTCGCCGGTCGAGACCTGCAACCGGCGGGCGACCCACGGCAGCGTCGGCGCCTGCAGCAGGGTGAAGACGACGACGAAAGCGAAGACGATGTCGAACAGCGCCGTGGCCCCGGGAACGCCCGCGGCGAGCGGGACCGTCGCCATGATGATCGGGACGGCGCCACGCAGGCCCGCCCAGGACACGAACGCCTGCTCGCGCAGCGGGATCCGGAACCAGCTCAGGCAGGCGATCACCGAGAGCGGCCGAGCGACGAACGTCAGAACCGCGCCGACGGCGACACCTGCCAGCACGACCCCCCACGTGATCCGCCGTGGTTCGGACAGCATGCCGAGCATCACGAACAGCCCGATCTGGGCGATCCAGCCGATGCCTTCGGCGAACGAGCGGGTGGCGTGCCGGTGCGGAAGCTTCCCGTTGCCCAGCACGAGGGCGGTCACATAGACCGCCGCGAAGCCGGACACGTGCTCCAGACCGCCCAGGCCGTAGGCGAGCACGGCCCAGCCGATCGCAGCCAGCGGGTAGAGCCCGGACGCGGGCAGGGCGATGCGCCGCAGCACCCACACCCCGGCCCAGCCCAGGACGGCGCCGGTGAGCACTCCCCCGGCGAGCTCGAGCAGGATCAGACCCACCATCCACGCCGGGCTCTCGACGGTCTCCGTCCCCATCGCCAGGCTGGTGGCTGCGGCCACCAGGAGAACGATCGGAGCGTCGTTGAAGCCGGACTCCGCCTCGATCGTCGCCCGGAGTCGGGGCGGGAGCGGCACCCGCCGCAGGACGGAGAAGATGGCCGCGGCGTCCGTCGGGGAGGTGATGGCACCCAGCAGGACGGCCGTGGCCGGCTCGAGCCCCAGGACGAAGTGGGCGAACGCGGCGACGACAGCCACCGAAACGCCGACCCCGACGGTCGCCAGCAGGATCGCGGACGGCAGGGCGCCGCGGATCTCCGTCCACTTCGTCGTGAACCCGCCCTCGGCGAGAATCAGCACCAGCCCGGCGAAGCCGAGGGAGTGGGCGAGTTCCGCGTCGTTGAACGGCAGCGCGAACTGGCCCACGAGGACGCCGAGGCCGAGGAACAGCAGCAGGGACGGGAGGCCGAACCGGGAGCCGAGGCGGGCGGCGCCGATGGAGGCGAGCAGCACGGCCGAACCAAGCAGCAACACCTGGTCGAACTGCACGCGGCCTCCTTGGGCGCAGGATACAGGGCGTGGCGGGCACGCAGGTTTCACGCGGGTGAAGGCTGCGGCGGTGCGCCCGCTTCCGGCGCCTGCTCAACATAGGGTCGTTGGCATGACCGGCACACCTTCGTCGAACCCTCAGCATCCCGGGACGGCCGTCGACCATACCGACGGCAGGATCGTCCGTGGTGACAGCCGACGCGCAGCCATCCTGGAAGCCGCGACGCGCGAGTTCGGGCGTCGCGGCTACGAGACCGCGCGCATCGCCGACATCGCGCGCGCGGCCGGTGTCACCGACGCCGGACTGCTCCACCACTTCTCGACGAAGCGCGACCTGTTCCTCGCCGTCATCGAACTGCGTGAGCAGCTTTACGCCCCCATTCTCGACCTGCCGCCCACCACGGCGCGCGAGTTCTTCGACAGCTTCATCGCCTCCGTCGTCCGCGCCGAGCGCGACCCGGACCTGTTGAGGTTCCGCTCCATGCTGAACGGTGCGACGGGACTGGTCGGCCATCCCGCGTACGGACGCGCACGCCAGCGGCTCAAGGCGGCGCTGGACGGGCTCGAGCCGCTGCTGCGGGCGGCGATCGATCGCGGGGAACTCCGCGCCGACACCGACCCGCACCGGGTCGTGCTGGAGCTGTTCGCCCTCAACGACGGACTGCGCAGCCAGTGGGCCGCTTGGCCCGAGGTCGTGGCCTACGCCGACACCTTCACCGCAGCAGCCAACGCGCTCTACGACCGCATCGCAGCCCGGTAGCCCCTGACGACGGGGGTCCCCGATTGTTCAGGGCGCCGGAACCTTCGGGGACAGTCCCCGACTGTCCATCCGTCTCAGCCGAACAGTTCCCGCGCGGCTCCGGCCGCCACGACAGCCTCCAGATCACCGCCGACCTGGGCGGTGACGGCCGCCGCGACGGCGCCCTCCACCAGCGGGCCGGACGCGAAGCGGACGTGGGTGGCCTCGTCGTCGTCGAGCATGTCGAGGACGGACTCCACCGTCATCGTCGCCGAGCCGAGATCGGTCAGGATCGCGACGTCGTGACCGGCTGCACGCAGCTCGGTCACGGCGTCGTTCACCTTGTCGAAGGACGTGCCGATCCGGCCGTCGTCGGTTCCACCGGCGGCGCGCAGCTGCACGTCCTTGGCCATCTGCTCAGCCAATTCAACGACTCCCTCGGCCAGCTTGACCGAGTGGGAGACGATCACGAGAGCGACGCTCACGCTGCCTCCGCGGCGTCCGCTGCCGTCGCGAGGATGTAGGCCGTCGACGTCGCCCCGGGGTCCTTGTGGCCGATGGACCGCTCGCCCAGGTAGGACGCGCGACCCTTGGTCGCCTGGAGCGGGATGGTCGCCTCGGCGCCCGTCGCGGCCGCCTCGGCGGCAGCACGCAGCGTCGCGGCCGGCGACTCGCCGGCGGCGGCAGCCGCCTTCGCAGCCTCGAGTGCCGGCGTCCACGCGTCGACCATGGTCTTCTCCCCGGTCGTGGCCTTGCCGCGCGCGACGATGCCCTCGAGGGCCCCCTCGATCAGCGCAACCACACCGGAGGAGTCCACGTCGTCGCCGTCGACGGCCTTCGCGGCCCTCATGAAGGCTGTCCCGTAGAGCGGGCCGGCAGCGCCGCCCACCTTGGACATCAGCGTCGAGGCCACGACCTTCAGGATGCCGGCCACGTCGGTGACGCCGCCTTCGTCGAGCTTGGCCACCACGGCTTTGAAGCCGCGGTCCATGTTCTCGCCGTGGTCGCCGTCACCGATGGCGCGATCGAGGTCGATCAACTCCATCCGGTGCTCGGCGAGGACGGCCTGGGCGCCGCGAATCCACGCGTCCGCCCAGGCCAGTGACAGTTTGTCGTCGCTCACGTCCCCAACCCTAGACGCCGCGGCGCAGGGCCGGGGTCAGAACCGGGGCGTCCCAGAGAGCCGTGAGCTCGTCGTCCAGCTTGAGGACGGTGATCGAGCAGCCCTGCATCTCCAGGCTGGTGATGTAGTTGCCGACCAGCGAACGGGCGACTTCCAGACCGGCGTCGGTGAGCAGCTTGCGGGCGTGGTTGTACACGATGTACAGCTCGGCCTCCGGCGTGCCACCCATGCCGTTGACGAACAGCAGCACCTTGCTGCCGGCCTCGGGCTTCATGTCCTCCAGGATCGGAGCGACCAGCATCTCGGTGATCTGGTCGGCCGGCGCCATGGGGACGCGGTGACGTCCGGGCTCGCCGTGGATGCCGATGCCGATCTCGATCTCGTCCTCACCGAGGTCGAACGACGGCTTGCCGGCGTGCGGGACGGTGCACGCGGTGAGCGCCATGCCCATGGAGCGGACGTTGTCGTTCACGCGGGTCGCGATGGCCAGGACGCCGTCCAGGTCGTCGCCGCGCTCGGCAGCCGCGCCGGCGATCTTCTCGACCATGACGGTGCCACCGACGCCACGGCGTCCGGCGGTCCAGGTGGAGTTCTCGACGGCCACGTCGTCGTTGACCACGATCGCCTTGACCTTGATGTCCTCCATCTCGGCCATCTCGGCTGCGGTCTCGAAGTTCAGCACGTCACCGGTGTAGTTCTTGACGATGTGCAGCACGCCCGCGCCACCGTCGACGGCCTTGGTGGCCTCGAGGATCGGGTCGGGGGTCGGTGAGGTGAACACGGCACCCGGGACGGCAGCGTCCAGCATGCCCTTGCCCACGTAGCCGGCGTGCAGGGGCTCGTGCCCCGAGCCGCCGCCGGAGACCAGTCCGACCTTGCCCTTGACCGGCGCGTCCGCGCGGACGACGTAGTCAGGATCGAAATGAACGGTGACCAGGTCGGCATGTGCAGCCTGGAACCCAGCCAGGGTTTCGGCCACGACATTGGCCGGGTCGTTGATCAGTTTCTTCACAGGGCTCTCCTTTGAGGCGCGTTGTGGGTGGGCAGTGCCAACTCTGCCGCCTCCACGGTCACCGGGAAAGGGCCCCCGGTGCGCACTTTCGTTCACGGTGGCCGCTCTGCGCTGAACGGGTGAGCGTGCAAATTCGTTGTGGGGACGGGTCCTGTGAACGGCGGGGGAACGGCCCGTGAACGAGATCGGGGACGGTCCCTGATCCGTCCAGCTGGACGGAAGGGATCGTCCCCGACCCGAGGCCTTGGCCATCGGCGGTGGCGGAGGGATTTGAACCCTCGGAGGGTTGCCCCTCACGCGCTTTCGAGGCGCGCTCTTTCGGCCGCTCAGACACGCCACCGTCGGCGATTGTAGCTAGTCATCTCGGACGCGAGCCAATCGGCCCTGAACAGCGGGGACCGTACCTCGGTCTGCGTGCGCAGCGGGGACGGGTACCTCGGCTCACGCCTCTCAGCGGTGAGAGGCGAAGAAGTCCCTCAACGGCTCGCCGCACGCTTCGGCCATGATGCCGCCGACGACCTCGACTCGGTGGTTGAGCCGCGGGTCCCGCACCACGTCCCACAGGGACGCCACCGCGCCGGCCTTCTCGTCGTACGCCCCGAAGACGAGGCGGTCGACGCGGGCGAGGACGAGGGCGCCCGCGCACATCGTGCAGGGCTCGAGGGAGACGACAAGGGTGCAGCCGTCCAGACGCCAGCTGCCGGTCGCCTCCGCCGCCCGCCGCAGTGCGAGGACCTCCGCGTGCGCGGTGGGATCGGCGGTGAGCTCGCGCTCATTGTGGGCCGCGGCGACCACGGCGCCGGACGCGTCCAGGACCACCGCGCCGATCGGGACGTCCCCGTGCTCGGGCGCGCGCCGGGCCTCGGCAAGGGCCAGGCCCATCGAGGCGTCCCAGCGGCTCACTCGAAGGTGGCCAGCGCCTTGGCGAACTCGGTCTTGAAGCCGAGCTTGGTCGCGATCAGCTCCAGAAGGGTGGTGGAGTCCTCGTCGAGGTCCTCGGCCATCGCCTCCAGCTCGAAGTCGGGCAGGCCCGCGTCGGCGAGGATGTCGGCGTCCCCGATCGGGTAGGACTCGTCGTCGCCGTCCTCGTCGGGCAGCTCGGCTTCGAGGAAGTCCGCTGCGTCGCGGGCGATCGGCCAGTCGTCGGCCGCCAGCGCGTCCGAGCAGAACACCTGCACGCGCTTGCCACGCACCCGGACGAGGACGAACACCTCGTTCGCCACCGACACCATGCCGACGGCGCCCGCGTCCCCTGGGATGCGGCGCAGCTGTTCGATGAGCGCGTCGAGGTCGTTGGCGAGATCCAGCTCCAGCGGCACGGCAACGGGCTGGCCGTCCTCCCGGTAGCACGCGATCACCAGGTCGATGTCGTCCTCGGTGGCGTCCTCGGGATAGTCGTCCTCATCCTCGCCGTCGTCGTCCGCCTCGGCCTCGATCAGGTCGTCGACCTCGTCGATCCCGGGACGGTCGTCACCACGATTGGGCAGCTCGAACTCGAACTCATCAGATTCGCTCACCGCTGCCTCCTCATGCCGCCGACCTCCATAGTCTCAGAAAGTCACCGCCCGGTCACACCTCGCCCCGGAGCCACCTGTCCGAGGGGTGGGCCCACGGCGTCCGCCCCGGTCGCGAACGCCGGGCACGGCGCCGACCCGGCGCGCGGTGTGCCAAGGTATCGGATGTGCAACTCCGTGTGATCGAACACCCCCTGGTCAGCCACAAGATCGCGCTGCTGCGGGACGAGAAGACTCCCAGCGCAACGTTCCGGCAGCTCGTCGAGGAGCTGGTCACCCTGCTCGCGTACGAGGCCACCCGCGAGGTGCGCGTCGAACAGGTCGAGGTGGTGACCCCGATCACGACCACGACCGGGGTGCGGCTCAGCCGTCCCCGTCCGCTCGTTGTTCCGATCCTGCGGGCCGGCCTGGGCATGCTCGAGGGCATGATGCGGCTGATGCCGACCGCCGAGGTGGGCTTCGTGGGCATGGTGCGGGACGAGACCACCCTGCAGCCGTTCACCTACGCCGAGCGCCTGCCCAAGGACCTGTCCGGGCGCCAGTGCTATGTGCTGGACCCGATGCTCGCCACCGGCGGCTCGCTCGGCGGGACGGTCCAGTTCCTCGTGGACCGTGGCGCCGACCACATCACGGCGATCTGCCTGATCGCGGCACCCGAGGGGGTGGAGCGGATGCGCGAGCTGGTCGATCCGATCGGCGTGCCGTGCACCCTGGTGTGCGCAGCCCTCGACGAACACCTCAACGACGTCGGCTACATCGTGCCCGGCCTGGGAGACGCCGGCGACCGGCTCTACGGCCTCGCGCAGTAGGGATTCCCACGGCGCGCACCGCTACCGTGGTGCCATGGAGCTTGCCGCTGCCTACCCGCCGTTCGGCCTGCGGATCGAAGCCGGGCCGATCGTGCTTCGTCCGATCACCGACGACGTTCTTCCCGAACTGATCGAGGTGGCCCTGGCCGGGGTGCACGACCCGGCGTCCATGCCGTTCTACGTGCCGTGGACGGACGCACCGGCCGACGTCCTGCCGCTGAACTACGTCCAGTACCACTGGGGCGTGCGCTCGGCCTGGAAGACGTCGAAGTGGAACCTGGAGCTCGCGGTCGAGCACGAGGGCCGGATCGTCGGCTGCCAGGGATTCTTCACCGACGAGTACCTGATCACCCGAACAGGAGAGACCGGATCGTGGCTGGGCCGGCAGTTCCAGGGGCGAGGGATCGGGACGGCGATGCGTCGGGCGATCTGCGCGTTCGTCTTCGACCACCTGGACGCGGACGAGATCTCGTCGGCCGCCTACACCGACAACCCGGCGTCCAACGCGGTGAGCCGCAAGGTCGGCTACCAGCCCAACGGCGTCGTCCGGAAGACCCGCCGCGCCAAGGAGTGGCAGACCAACCAGAAGTGGCTGCTGACGCGGGAGACGTTCGTCCGTGGCGAGCCGGTCACGGCCACGGGGGTCGAGGCGTTCCGGAGGTTCATCGGCCTGGACTGACGCGCCTGGCACGTGGGGACGGTTCTCTCGTGCCACCCGGCGGCACGGAAGAACCGTCCCCACGTGCCACGCGAGGTTCGCTCAGCCGGCCGCGATGTCGCGGGCGAGGCCGTCCACCCGCTCGGCCCCGGGCAGCTTCAGCAGGGACGCGCCGGGCAGCAGGAGCTTCGAGCCGCGGGTGCCGGAGCCGATGCACACCAGTTCCGTTTCGGCGACGGCCGCGTCCACCCACACCGGCCAGGACGCCGGCAGGCCGACCGGCGTGATGCCGCCGTACTCCATGCCCGATTCGGCCACCGCCGCGCCCATCGGCGCGAACGAGGCCTTGCGGACGTCCATCCGCCGCCGGACGACGTTGTTCACGTCGACGCGCCGATGCGCGAGAGTCATGCAGCAGGCCCGCTTCTCCGCGTCCCCACGGCGGCCGAGGACGAGGACGGCGTTTGCCATCACCTCCAGCGGCAGGTCGTAGACCGCACACAGTGTCTCGGTGTCCGCGTGCTCGGGATCGATCTCGAACACCTGCGCCTCGGGGACGAACGCGCGGACGGCGTCCTGCACCGACGGCGGCAGCAGGTCGGGACGCTCGAGCGCCGGGACGGGAGCGAGTCTGCCGAACACCAGGACCTAACCTCCGAACGTGCGACGCACCTTGTGCAGGGCCCGTCGTGGCCACGTGCCCGCCTGCGCCTTCAGCGCCTTCTCCTGCTTGGCCACCCGCGCCTCGAGCCGCTTGACCCGCTCCTCGAGCCCGGCATCGGTGGGTCTGGGCGCGAACGGCGGCCGGTAGGTCCCGACGGTACGCGCCCGGTCGCCCTCGGCGTCCTGCCACAGCCACCGCAGCCGGGAGGCGACCTGGCCGGGGTCGGCGGTGAGGGGACGGATCCCGCCCGGGTGCGGGGCGGCCGCCAACGCGGCGTCGTAGTCCGGATTCGCCTTGCCGGGCTGGTGGATGTGCTCCAGGCCGTTGCGCTCGATGAAGCCGATGTAGCGGTGGAAGTTCTCGGCGCGGACGCTGTTGATCGGCTCCGGGTCGGCGAGGTCGTGGAAGCGGGCCGCGTCCCAGGGCTCGTCGATGACGTCGTTGATCATGCGGTGCGGGATCTGGTGGTACCGGCACAGCTCCATCAGGCGCGAGTCGTGGGCGATCACCATCGCCGGCGTCCCGGCCATCAGCGCCGCGATGCTGCCGTGCATCCGGCTGCCGAGGCAGAAGTCCCGGGTCGCCATGAACTCGCGCCACGGCCTGGGGTCGGGGAAGAAGCGCATCCGGTCGTCGCGGTACAACGGGTGGTCCATCGTCCCGGGCAGGCCGTCGGGGTAGTCGGCGATCGGCTTGCCCCACAGCAGCAGCGCGGCCTCGGCCTGGTTCTGGGAGACGAACACCAGGTCGGAGTAGCGCTCGAGGTTGTCGGTGACGACCTTGTGGGTGCCGGGGATGCGATGGTCGGCGTTGACGGCGATCGGGGAGTCGGGACGCAGGGCGTCCACCTTCCGCCGGATGACGGCGTCCGGGCCGGCGTCGTGCATGGACGGGCAGCCGATCACGTCGATCTGGGAATCGTGGAAGCCGAGGTGGAGCAGGTACGAGCGGGTCGCCTCCCCGCGGACACCGATCGAAGCCGAGTGGTCCAGGACGGCGGAGATGAACGCCCGCTGGTTGGCCTTGGCGTCGTCGTCGATCCAGTGCCAGTCGACCTTCGGGGAGAGTTGCGCCCCGATGCCGACGATCACCACCGGGATCTTCAGCTGCCGGATCACCTCGGTGAGCCGGGCCCGGTTGGGCGCGAAGCCGATCCTCAGTGCGTTGGCGAGCGGCAGGACGTAGGCGTCGAACTCCTCGTTGATCCGGTCGACGTGGGCCTTGGTCACGCCGGGCCGCTCGGTGGAGAGGCTGTCCGGGACGACCTCGACGTCCGGGGTGCTCAGCAGCCGGTAGACGGCCTCGGTGTAGATCAGGTTGCCGGCGTTCATGGCGTAGGTGGCCTTGCCCGCGTAGGCGAAGGCTGCCTCGGGTCCGGTGACCTCGTGGGGGGCCTTTCCCGCCCGCAGCAGTATCCGCTTCACGCCATCTCCCTTGCTCGGCGCCGAGTGTAGTGAAGCGGGAGCCGGAGGACGCGCGCCGGCGCCCGGTCACCACTCGCCGTCCCGCCACGCCGATGCATGGGCGCCGTCAGGGGCTTCCGTGCACCCGGAGCCCGCGGGGCACCTGCCGCGCGGCTCAGTCCTTCCAGATCTTGATCCAGTCGACCTGCATGGAGGCGGGCAGCTGCGCCGGCTGGAGGTCGGGCACGCTGCCACTGGGGTTGGTCAGGTACGGCAGCTCCCAGTCGGAGGTGAGCCCGCTCAGCACGAGGTAGTAGTTGTCCGGCGTCGACGCCTGGTCGATGTGGCGGATCTGGACGCCGTCCGCGTAGAAGGTGAACCCCTTCAGGTCCCACGCCACGCTGAAGATGTGGTACTTCGACCACCAGTCCTTCTGCTTGACCTCGGTCTTCAGGATCTTGCCGCCGTTGCTGTTGAACGACCCGTCCTGTCGGCGGACGTGGATGCCGGAGCTGAGGCCCTTGCCGTAGCCGTACGCCTCGATGAAGTCGATCTCAATCCCGAGCGGCTGTTCGGACTGGAGCCACACGGCGAAGTGCATGCCCTGGTCGACGGGGAACTTGACCCGCACCGAAACCTTGCCGGTCGCCAACCCGAGTCGACCCTGCGTCCCCACCATCGCATTCTCGAAGGCTCCGTACGCACAGCCGTTGGTGGGCATGGCCTGAGCCTTCTTCATGGCCTCGTCCCGCTGTGTCCCGCTCAGCTTCTGCGCGCTGACCAGGGCGGCCTGCTTGGCCGCCTTCTGAGCGGTGCGCGCGGCAGCATCAAGCTTCTTGATCCGCGCTGCGTCGGTGATGCGCGACACCGTCGCGTCCAGCACGCCGTCCTTGACGGTCGTGTTCTTGTCCTCGATCGGTGAGCACGCGCGTCCGGCCGGCTGCAGGTCGCGATTGGCGAACTCGTCGGGGCGGGAGGTGGCGAAGTCGATGGTGGTCGTGGGCTTGCCCCAGCTGGCCTCAACGCCCGAGCCGTCCGCACTCCCGGACGCGGTCGCACGGGGTGAGGGCGTGAGGAACTCCGGGCCCGCAGAGGGCGCCCAGGTGGTGGTGCACGCCGCGAGCGAGAGGAGGCACCCGAGCGCGGCGGCCACGGTCAGACCGCGAACCGCCGCCCGCCGACCGCGAAGGACCACTACTTGTTGCTCCAGACCTTGAGCCACTTGACCTGCATCGTCGTGGACCCCGAAGACCAGTCGACCTTCTTGACGCTCTTGGCGCGCTTTTTGTTCGGCTTGGTGAGCAGCGGGAGCTCCCAGTCGGAGGTGAGCACGCTCATGATCGGGAAGTAGGTGTACTTCCAGCTCGTGGTCTTCTTGATCGTCCGGACGAGCTTGCCGTCGACGTAGAACTTGAACTGCTTGTTGGTCCACTCGACCGCGAACTCGTGGTAGGCGTCCCACCAGCTGCGCTTCTTCGTGTACGCCGTCTTGCCGGTGTTCAGGATGTAGCCGCCGTTGGAGACGAGCCCCTTCTTGGACGGCGTGCGGATACCCGACGTGATGCCCATGCCGTAGCCGAACGACTCGATGAAGTCGATCTCGGGACCGCCGACACCGGACTCGTAGGACTGCAGCCAGATCGAGCTGTGCAGGCCCTGCCCCCAGGGCAGCTTCACCATCGCGGCGACCTTGCCCGTGTGCATGGCCAGGCTGCTGAAGTCCGCGCTCACCTGCGCGTTGGTGAACACGCCCTTCGGACAGCCGTTGACCTTGAGGTTCTTGGCCGCCTTGAGGGCCTTGGTCTTCGCCTTGCCCTTCTTCTTGTTCGCAGCCGCGATCGCCGCGTCCCGCTTCAGCTTCTGCTTGGCCTTCGCGGTGGTGATCGTCTGGGCGTACAGCGGGTCACTCGTGGAGACCTTCTTCACGGTCGCCTGGAAGCTGCCGGCTCCGACGACGGAGTTCGCGGCCACGGACGGCGAGCACCAGCGGCTCTCCGGCTGGGGATCGCGCGGGGCCCACTGCAGGTCGGGCAGGATGTTGTTCTCGAAATCCCACGTCATGGTGGGCTCACCCCAGCCGCCGATGGGCGAGGCAGCAGAGGCCGGCGTGGCGCTCACCGTGGTCAGTCCTGCGGCGGACAGCATCAGGGTCAGGGCACCGGCGGTCAGGGCCTTTGCGGCGCGGAAAGACATTGCGATCTCCAGGTAATCGGGGGGTCTGCGTTTCAGGCTAGCAGAGGCCTTTCGGCGGCGCCGAAGGCTCGTGGAGGAAGTCTCACCCCGGGGTCGAGTACGCTCGCCGGGTGACCAGCGAAGCGGTGCCGGAGCGTGCCGAGCCACTCCCCAAGGCGGGGTCGCGGACGTGGGTCACGAGTGGGATCGCATCCGTGTTCGCGCTTGTCGTGAATACCATCGGCGTCGGAACCCCGGTCGCGTGGCAGGACGAGGGGGCGAGCTGGGTCGCGAACCAGCGCAGCCTGTCGCAGCTCCTCTCGCTGCTCCGGGACGTCGATGCGGTGCACGGCCTCTACTACCTGATCCTCCGCGCGTGGCAGCACCTTTTCGGTGATTCCGTGGTCAGTCTCCGCATGTTCTCGGTCGCAGCGGTCGCGCTCGGCGCCGGCCTGGTGGTCTTCCTCGCAACGGAACTGTTCGGTGAAGGATCCGCGCTGTGGGCGGGCCTGGCGTACGGCGTCCTCCCCCAGGCCACTTGGGCCTCGATCGAGGCCCGGTCCTACGCCTTCAGCGCGACCGTCGTGACCGCGGCCATGCTGGCCTTCTGGGTCGCCGTCCGGGTCCGGCGATGGTATGCGTGGGCGGCGTACGCCGTGCTGCTCGCGCTCGCCGTCCACGTCTTCATGTTCTCGGCGCTGGCATTCGTCGGCCTTGGTGCCGCGCTCTTCTTCCTGGACCGCCGGGCCTGGCTCCCGGCGATCGTCAGCTCCGCCGCCGGCGTCGCGGCCTGCGTCCCGTTCGTCCTGTTCGCGCGGGGCCAGTCCAGCCAGGTCGACTGGCTGCTGCAGTACACCTACGGGCCCGATCGGTACCTGCTCACCACACTGTGGGGCGGTACAGCCTGGGCGCAGTTGCTCGGTTCCGCGGCCCTGGTCTGCGCCCTCGGCTGGGCGCTGTGGTCGATGCGGACGCGAGCCCTGCGGGCGCCGGTGATCGCGACGATCGGCTGGCTGGTGCTGCCGACCGCGCTGCTGCTGCTCGGCAGGCCGCTCGGGCTGGTCTACATCCCGCGCTACGTGACCGCGTCCTTCCCGGCCCTCGCCCTGCTGATCGGCTTCGCGATCGCCGCCCTGCCAAGGACGTGGCAGCGTTGGCTGGCGCTCGCCGTTGTGGTCGCGGTGAGCACGCCCGCCTACCTGGCCTGGCGGCAGGTGGACGCCAAGCCCAGCACGCTCGAGGCGATCACGATCCTCGACGCACGCAGCAAGCCGGGAGACGGCCTGTACTTCGTCAAGCGGGACCTCAATGAGACGGCCTGGGCGTTCCCGGACCGTCTGGCCAACCTGACGAACCTCAGCGCGAACACCGGGAAGGACTGGCGCGACCGGATCCTCAGCCAGCCGTCGCTCCCGGTGTCGAAGATCACCGACAAGCTCGCCGGCCACGACCGGGTGTGGCTGTTCGCAGCCAAGTACTACGACGTCGCCCCCGTCGAGGCCGACTTCGTCGAGCAGGGCTACACCAAGGCTGACGAAGTCACCACCGAGAGCGGCCTGCAGGTCACCCTGGTGCTGATGACGCGGACGGGACCGTAGACCGGCGTCGGTAGCGCGGCAGCACGCGTTTGGCGTGGTCGCAGCCGCTGACCTGAGCGGATAGGCTTTCCGGCGATCTGGTCGCCAAGCTGAACCGAAGAAAGCCGCGAGTGCCCGCTGTTTCCGTCATCGTCCCGGTGCACAATGCGGACCGGTACCTGGAGCATTCCCTCGACAGCCTCGCGACCCAGACATTCACCGATCTCGAGATCATCTGCGTGGACGACGGTTCCACGGACGACTCCCGCGCCATCATCGACGACTTCTGCTCCCGTGACGCGCGGATCCGGGTGATCGACGGCCCGGGGATCGGCAGTGCGGGTGCTGCCCGCAACGCCGGCCTCGACGTCGCGGCCGGGCAGTACCTGTCGTTCGTGGACGCCGACGACTTCTTCACCCCCGGTATGTACACCGAGCTCGTGAAGGCCGCTCGCCGGCATGAGGCTGACGTCGTCCTCACCAAGTACCGCATCTACGACGAGCGGACCCGCGACATCGTCCCTGTCGACTGGGCCCTGCAACTGCAGAACCTCCCGGCGGGGCGGCCGTTCGCGGCCGCCGAGGCCGCCGCGCAGCTGTTCCTCGCCGTCAACCCGGCGCCGTGGAACAAGCTGTTCTCCGCCGACCTGATCCGCACGAGCGGCCTGCGGTTCCAGCACCTCCGCCGCACCAACGACGCGTTCTTCACCTACATGGCCCTCGCGCATGCGCAGCGCATCACGACCGTGAACAGGTACCTGATCACGTACCGGACGGGGAACGAGAACAGCCTGCAGGGCACGCGGGAGAGGTCCCCGCTGGACTTCGTCGAAGCGATCGCCGCCATGCGGGAGCACCTCCAGGCCGCCGGCCTGTACGAGACCTTCGAGCAGACGTTCGTGAACCGGGCACTGGACCTGTGCCTGTTCAACCTCCGCAACGCCGCGACACCGGAGTCGTTCCTCGAGGTGCACGACGCCCTCGTCTCGGACGTGCTCGACCGGTTCGCCATTCCGGGACGGCCCGACGGCTACCTGCTCCGCAGACAGCTGGTCGAGGGCCTGGCGGACCTCCAGTCCCTCACCCCCATGGAGTTCGTGTTCAAGCGGATGAAGGCCGTCGAGTCGGATCTGGCCACGGCTACCAGCGATGCTCGCCAGACCCTGCGGATCGCGTCCGTGATGGGCGTGAGTTCTGCCACCGAGCCCGAGTCCACACCCGTCCCGGCGGCGCCGGCGTCCGCCACGACGCACGCCGGTCCGGACGTGTCGGTGGTCATCCCGGCCTTCAACGTCGAGTCGTTCGTTCGCGAGTGCGTCCTCAGCGTTCAGCGGCAGGACGGCGTGTCCCTTGAGATCATCGCCGTCGACGACGGCTCCACCGATGCAACGGGCGACGTCCTGGACATCCTTGCGGCCGCCGATCCGCGGATCACGGTGGTCCACCAGGCGAACGCCGGGCTGTCGATGGCTCGCAACGCCGGCATCGCCGTGGCGAAGGGCCGCTACCTCGCGTTTCTCGACAGCGATGACCGCTGGCTGCCCGGCGGCCTGGCCGGCCTGGTGGAGCGGGCGGACGCCGACGCGCTCGACGCGCTGCTGTTCGACGGGGAGTCGTTCCGCGACCCCGGAGTGGACGAGAAGACGTGGGCCCGCTTCGCCGACTACTACAAGCGCCCGGAGGGCTTCGAGACCGTGACGACGGGGCCGGAGCTGCTGACGGCCATGGTGGGTCTGCACTACCGCCCGAACGCCTACCTCTACCTCCTGCGGCGGGATTTCGTCGAAGACGCGGGCCTGCGGTTCTACCCGGGCATCACCCACGAGGACAACCTGTTCACCTTCTCGATGCTGATCGCCGCCGGCCGGGCGGCCCACACCCCGGTGCTGCTGTACGACCGTCGCGTCCGTCCGGGGTCGATCATGACCGCGGGCAGCCGGATGGCTTCGGCCCGGGGCTTCTTCATCAGCTACCTGGAGATGCAGCGACTCGTGGTCGGGCGCTCGTTCAGCGAGCCGGTGGCCCACGGGATCGGCACCGTCATCTACTCCATGTTCCGGCACTGCAGGGACAACTTCGTCAAGCTCAACGCCGACCAGGCCAACCAGTTCCGCACGATCGACCCGAGCCCCGAGGCGCAGACCCTCGTGCTCCTGCTGAAACGGGCCTACCGCGAGGCGCAGTCCGCGCGTCCGGGCGTCAAGGCGCCGGCCCCGCAGCGGTCACTGCTGCGGCGGGCACTGGGACGCGCCAAGCGTTCGCTCAAGCGCCTGCTCGGACGCTGAGGGCTGCGGCGAGCAGCTGCTCGGCCCGGTGGTCGAACGAATGCTCGGACCGCACGCGATCCGCGTTGCGACGGCGCTCGTCCGGGCCCGGCCAGTACTCGTCCGGAGCGGCGAGCAGCCGGGAGACATCCCCCGCACCGGTGAACACCTGGACGCTGCCGCCGAACAGGTCGTCCAGACCCGCGACCGGGTCGCTGAGCACGCGGGCTCCGCACGCGACGGCGTCGAAGAGCCGGTTGGACACGAACCCGAGGTCGCGCATGTCGGCCCAGTGGTCGTTGAGCACGACTCCCGCCCCTGCGTACAGGACGCCGAGCTGGTCGTTCGGGACGGTCTGCGCGACCACCCGGCCTGCTGCCGGGGTCTCCTCCCAGCCCGTGCCGTACAGCGACAGCTCGGCGCCGGCCTGCAGGGCGGCATCCACGACGGGACGGCTGCTGTGCCGGGTGTTGCCGACGAACAGGACCGACGGACCGGAGCCCGGCTCGGCACGTCCGGGGTGGAACAGCTCGGTGTCGGTGCACTGCAGCAGGGGCTGCACCGCCACACCCCAGGCCCGGCTCTGCCTCTCCGCCCACGCGGGGCCGGCCGCGAAAACCCGGTCGTAGCCCTGCAGTTCGTCCGCCGTGACGTCCTCAGGGTGGGAGATCACCCACAGCAGGTTGATCGCGCCGGGCGTCGGCGGCACCGGGTAGAGGCCGCGGAGCGTGAGGATCACGTCGTCGAAGGCGCGGGTGGGCCGCTCCCCCGCCCCGCGATGATCGACCGCGACCTGCTGGCCGAGCCTGCGCAGCGATCGGGCGAGCGAGGTGGCGAAGTGCCGGTCCCCCCAGTGGGCGCCCCACCGTCCCGGGGTCGCCGCGATGTCGATGGCCCAGCGCAGGGACGGGACGGCGCCGCTGGTCGAGCCGGTCGGGCGCAGACCATCGGACGTTGCGGTGAACCCGGCCGCGGCCAGGCATTCCGCGGATCCGGGCGGCGGCTCGGGATACCGGCGGGCGAGGAGCTCCCCCGCCTCGACCGGGTTCCCCCGGTCGTCGGCTGCGACCGTCGCCCGTGCGTCGACGACGAGGACGGGGACGCCGAGGCCCACCGCGCGGGCGCGCAGGCTGAGGTCGACCTCCGCGAGGGCGTCCAGCGCCTCGTCGAGGCCCCCGAGCGCACGGAAGTCCTCGGCGCGGATCGCGAAGACGGGCGAGCACGTCGCCGGCACCTCCCGCGAGCCCATCCGCTCGGCGTCCGATGTCGGGTGGTCGGCCAGCAGCCGCGAGGGCACAGCGGCCCCCTGCGCCCAGAAGGCGCCCGCGCTGTGGACGTTCATGACCGGCGTCTCTGCGAGCGGCTGGGCCAGGGCGACCCAACGGTCGTCGAGCCGTGCAGCGAGCGCGTCGACGGACTCGCGCTCGAGCTCGGTTCCCGGTGCGACGAAGACGAGCCGGGACCCGTTGGCGGCCTCCGCGCCGGCGTTCGCTGCGGACGAGAACCCGGGGCCGGGGTGGTTCACCACCGTGACCGGACGCCCGAGAGCCGCGCCGGCGAGGCAGCAGTAGGCCATCCGGGTCGGAGGCCCCGCGTACACGAGTTCCAGGCCGTCCGCCCCGGCGTGGAGCCGGCGCCATCGCAGCGCCTCGGCCAGGTCCGCACCGACCCGCACGACCAGGCTCGTGTCTGCCGACCGCTGCTCGCGGTGGGCCGAGGCTCCCGTCCGCCATTCGACGGCCGCCGCGACGAGTCGCCCTCGGAGCTCCCCCCAGGTGAGCGGCGGGTTCGCCCGGGCGACCGGAACCGGGGTGCCCTCGGACGCCTGGCGCACCCAGGCGAGCCACGCCCCGCCGGGCTGCCGCGCAGCCTCGGCACCGACGACGCGCCGGGCTGCCTTGACGTCGAACAAGGGGTGCGGACGGAGCTTGGCATAGTCGGGATCGGTCAGATAGCGCAGCACCGGCTCGTCCGGCCCGTCCGGGCGCTGCCGACGCAGGTAGCCCGGCTCGAACAGCGGATGCAGCGAGAGCCCTTCGCCCGCGCCGGCCTCGAGGTAGTGGCGCGCGGCAGCGGTGGCGTCGGCGAAAGGACGGCCGGTCTGGGCCGAGTAGTACTCGAGGTCGACGATGCCGCTGCGGGCGACGAGACGGGCGGGTCCGCCACCGAAGAAGTCGCGCAGCCTGCGGCCCGCGTCCGGCGGGGTCACCGGTACCGCACGAGGAGGATCAGCGGCCGGAGCGGCAGCGGTGCGGGCACGAGGACCTCGTTGGGGCGGGGCGGGTAGCGGGAGTTCGTGCGCTCGAAGTACGCGTCGAGGCCCGCGAAGGCGTCGGGATGGGCGGCCGCGCAGTGCCGCAGCAGACGTCCCGCATCCAGGCCGTAGGGGTCGAAGCGGAGCGTGTCGATCTTCACCAGGGGCAGCCGGGCGTCGGCGAGGGCGGCGTCGGCAAGTCCGGCCATCGGGTTCCACGGCTCGCGGGCCCACTCCCTGAGCTTGGCCAGCCCGGCACGCAGCCCGCGGGGACGGTTCTGTCGGCGCAGCGCCCACCACAGGACGCGCAGGCGGGCGAGTCGCCACTCGAACCTGGTCTCGGAGTAGTAGCTCCCGAAGGAGAAGCCGGAGGCCTTGAGAGTGCGGCTCAGGCCGACCTCGTAGCGATGGATGACCTTTCGCCGGTTGGAGATCGGCTCCATGGTGGTCCAGAACGCTGTGAAGGCCTCGGACGCAACGCAGTCACGGCCGAACACGACGAAGAAGCTCTGGACGTGGGGCTTGATGCGCCGGCTGCGGGTGATGCCCCAGAAGTCGTACGCCGTGCCGTCCATCCGGGCGAAGATCTCCGCGAAGGACCGCAACGGACCGACATAGGTGTCGTTGCAGATCACGACCTGGTCGTAGGCAGCCAGGTCGCCCGCGGCGAGCAGGCCGGTCCGGTAGCTGTAGAAGTCGTAGCCGACGTTCTCGCGCTCGATGAGCTCGGCACGCCCGTCCAGCCATTCGCGGGCTGCCGCGGTCAGCGGATTGGTGGTGACGAACAGCAGTCTGCTGCACTGGCCCTGCCAGGCCTCGATCTGGAAGCGGACGTGGTCGGCGAGCTCGCCGTCCGGGTCGTAGGCGGCCATCACCACGAGCCGGTTGGGGGCCGCTGTTCCGCTCACGGGGAGACCCTACCGGGAGCGTGGCGCCCCCGGGCGTCCGCGGCCCCGGTGCTAGGGTGTCGCTGCTTCGATCGACTCCCACAGGACCGGATTCGGAATGGCTGCCCCCGACTCTTCCCGCTCGCTCGTCAGCCTCGTCTTTCCGGCGTACAACGAGGTCGACCACGCGCATGCGATGGTCGACTTCTTCCGGGAGATCGCGGCCACCCATCCGCAGCACCGCTTCGAGATGCTGGTCGTCGACGACGGCTCCGACGACGGCACGGCGGACGCGGTGATCGCCCTCGTCGCTCCGGGCGAGGACGTCCGGGTGATCAGCCTTTCGCGACGCTTCGGCTCGCACGCGGCGATCACCGCCGGCTTCGCCCACGCGGCCGGCGAGGTGGCGATCACGCTCACCGCCGACCGCTCTGAGCCCCTCGAGGCGGTCGGCATGTTCCTCGACCAGTGGCACGCCGGCGCCGACATCGTGTGGGGCCTGCGCTCGGTCCGGGCGCAGCAGAAGGCCTCGAGCATGCTGTCCCGGATGTTCTCGTCGGTGTTCAACCGGTCATCCGAACTCAGCACCTACCCTGTCGAGGGGCCGTCACAGATGCTCGTCACCCGCCAGGTGATGGAGACGCTGCGGACGCTGCCAGAGAACAACCGGAACCTCCTCGCCCTTGTCGCGTGGACGGGATACGACCAGCGGCGCATCGCCTACCCGCAGTTGCCGCGCCCGCACGGGACGAGCAAGTGGACGTTCGCGATGAAGCTGAAGCTCGTCGTCGACTCGTTCGTGGAGTTCTCCCACGCCCCGACCGTCTGGATCGCCGCCGTCGGCGCCGCCCTGGCCGGCCTGGGGCTCATCCTGCTCGTGGCTTCGCTGGTCCTGCTCCTCGTCGGTCTCGGTGGCCCGGCGACGACGGCCGTGATCTGCAGCTGCGTCCTACTCGTCGGCGGATTGAACCTCGCGGGCGTTGCGGTGGTCGGCGAGTACGTGTGGCGCATCGGCACGGACGCCCGGCGTCGGCCGGTCTACATCATCAGGCGCGTGGTGAACCTGGGCGCGGTCGGCGACGTGGCCGAGGACGCCGGCCGCTGACCGGATCCGGCGATCAGCCGATCGGGTCGAAGCTCGGCCGTCCACCGTCGGGATCCAGACGAACGGACGCAACCGGACGGGCCGGGACGCCGGCGACAACGGTGCGTGCGGGGACGTCGGTCGTCACAACGGCGCCCGCGCCCACGACCGCCTCGTCGCCGATCGTGACGCCCATGTTCACCACGGCGTTGGCACCGATGAACACCCGGTCCCCGATCGCGGTGGGCTCGTGTTCGATCTCGTCGAACGAGCCGCCGGACACGCACCTGCGCACCGACGAGTGGCTGTAGAGGTGGACGCCGGCCGAGATGTTGCAGCCGTCACCGATGCTCAGGCCGCCCGACCCGTCGATGACCGTGAACGGCCCGATCCAGACGTTCTCGCCGACGGCGACGTCGCCGAAGACCAGGCTGCTGTCGTAGATGGAGCTGCCCGCACCGAAGCCGAGTTCGCGGGCCTTGTCCCAGCGGTCGACGACGTACTCGCCCAACGGGAGGGTGCGCCGGTAGCGCTCGTCCACCTCCCGCCTGCGCCGCGTCCACAGCGCCTTCAGCCGGTCCAGCAGGTCATCAGCCATGGGCATCCCGCCCGACGGCGTCCCGGACGGCGTCGACCACGGCGTCGACGTCCACCCCGCTGAAGCACGGGAAGGTGATCGTGGACGCCTCCAGCTGGGCCGCGACCGGCTGCGGGTTGTCGTACTTCCCGGCGAAGTAGGTGGTCGAGCTCAACGCGTAGGTGCCGATCGTGGTCTCCACCCGTCCACGCAGGCGCAGGATCAGCTCGTCCCGGTCGACGCCGTCCGGCACCGTGAACACCAGCGACTGGACGTTGTAGGTGACGTCGTCGCCGACGGTCTGCGGCACGAAGCCGAGCGGGCCGAGCGCCTCGATGTAGCGGTCACGGATCGCGTTCCGGTCGGCGACGATCGCGTCGAGCTTGGCCAGCTGCTTGCGTCCCATGACGGCCGCCAGCTCGGGCAGGCGGAAGTTGTAGCCGTAGTCGACGAAGTCGAGGACGAGGCCCTTCGACCCTTGCGCGCCGTGGGCGAGCTTCACCGCCAGCCACTCCGCGAGGTCGTCCCGATCGGTGGTGATCGCCCCGCCCTCGCCGGTGCAGACCAGCTTGCGCGGGTGGAAGCTGAAACAGGTGACGTCGGCGATCGAGCCGCAGCGCCGCCCGGCCTCGGAACTGCCGATCGCGCACGCGGCGTCCTCGATCAGCGGGACGCCGTGGGCGTCACAGATCTCCTTGATGCGGCCCAGTCCTGTCGGGTTGCCCAGGGCGTCCACGAACATCACCGCGCGGGTCCGTGGCCCGATCAACGCGTCCAGCACCTCGGGACGCATGTTGTACGTCGCCGGGTCCACGTCGGCGAACACCGGGGCAGCGCCGAGGTCCTCGATGACGTTCGCGGAGGCAGGGAAGGAGAAGTCGGAGACGATCACCTGGTCGCCGCGCCCCACTCCCAGCGCCTTCAGGCCCAGCCACAGCGCCGTCGTGGCGGAGGTCGCCAGGAAGGCGTGAGCCGCCCCCGTGAACTCCGCGACCTCGCGGCGGAAAGCCTCGACGTTCGTCCCGCGGGTGAAGATGCCTGTGGCGAAGATGTCGCGGAACTCCTCCTCGACCTCGTCGAAGGCGATGTCGGGCTTGATCAGCCTGATCTGGCTCATGCGTCCACTCCGATCCGGTCGCGGTACCAGTCCAGGGTCCGCGCGAGCCCGTCGTCGAACGGGGTCAGGGTGTAGTCGATGAGGCTCTTGGCCTTGGCGTTGCTCGCGATGTGACAGCGGACGTCGGCGGCCCGCGCCGCCTTGCGCGTGATCTCACCGGCGTAGCCGAAGTGGTCGCAGATCCGCCCCACGAGGTCGGCGATCGAGACCTGGTTGTCGGTGGAGATGTTCACCGACTCGCCGGCCGGAAGCACCGCGAACAGCTTGAGCACGGCGTCCACCGTGTCGAGGACGTAGATGAAGTCGCGGCTCTGGCCCCCGTCCCCGTGGATCTCGGGCCGTTCACCGCGCAGCAGGCGGGCGGCCGTGATCGGAATGACCCCGGCGAGGGGGCCGGAGTGGTTCTGTCGGGGCCCGTAGTTGTTGAACGGACGGACGATGAACGCGTCGAGGCCGAACATCCGCACCCAGCTCTCCAGAGCGAGGTCCGCAGCGGCCTTGCCGGCAGCATAAGTGGTCGTCGGGTTGCGCGGGTGCGCCTCGTCCATCGGCTCGTAGACGGCCGTTCCGTACACCTCGGACGTGGAGAAGTGGCACAGCGTGGTGAACAGTCCGCGCCGCTGCAGTTCGAGGAGGTTCAGGATCACCCGGACGTTCGTGTCGAACGCGTTCGCGGGGTTCACGAAGGAGTAGTTGAGCGCCTTGGTCGCGAGGTTGAACACCACGTCGATGTCGTGGCGACCGAAGATGTACTCCAGGCTGGAGGCCAGTTCCGCGTCGTCGCGGTAGAACGTCACCCTCCCGGTCCTCAGCGCGTCCCGCAGGTTGTCCGGTGAGCCGAGGAACAGGTTGTCGATGACCACGACCTCACGCGCGTCCTCGGCGAGCAGGCGGTCGACGAGGTGACTGCCGATGAAGCCGGCTCCCCCGGTCACCAGGACGGAGCGACCGGCGAGGGGCGGCCGGACAGTCATCGGGGACTCCCGGCCGGTGCCGGCGTCACCGGGCTGCCGGCCGGGTGCAGGGCGCGCTCGACGATCCGGTGCGCGGGAATGATCGACGCCCGCTCGGCTTCGGCGTCGAGCCTGCCGTCGATGAGGTCGAGGAACTGGCTGAACTGCACGGCGAGCGGTTCGCGTCCGGTGATCTCGGGAACCTCCATCTCGGTGACCTGGCGGAAGCCCGCTCCCGGGGAGTCGGTGTCGGAGATGGTGGTGTGACGGTAGAGCGTGACGCCGCGTCGCAGCAGGTCGACCTCGATCATCTCGGTGAGGCTCTGGACGAGCAGTGAGCGGACCTTTCGCTGGCCGATCCGGCTCGCAGAGGCGGACGCGACCCCCGACGAGAACGACATCGAGACGTCGACGACGTCCTCGGCTCCGGGTTGGGACGAGGGGTGGAAGTGGCCGACCTCGACGTTGACGGAGGCGGGATCCTCCCCGCCGAAGAATCTCGCGATCAGGTCGACGTCGTGGACGAGGAGGTCCCACGCGACCCCGGTCGTCATCCGGGGCGCGTAGGGCGAGTGACGCTCGGCCCGGGCGTACAGCGGGGTGCCCACCATCTTGCGGGCCACCATGATCGCCGGGTTGTAGCGCTCGAGGAACCCGCACATGATCGGGACGTCCGCCGCTTCGCTCTGGCGCAGGATCTCCAGCGTCTGGGTCAGGGAAGGACAGACCGGCTTCTCGACGAGCACCGGCAGCCCGGCCCGGAGCACCTCTTGGGTGATGCTGTAGTGATGCTCTGTGGATGCAGCAACCACGACCGCGTCGATGCCCGACAGCCCGTCGAGCTCCGTCGCCCAGGCTGTGCCGTGCGCATCGGCCAGGGCGCGGGCGGCGTCCTGATTGGCGTCGATGACGAGCGCGAGTTCGGCGGACGGGCTCTCGGCAATGATGCGCGCGTGGTTGCGTCCCATCGAGCCGGCGCCGACGAGGGCGACGCGGGGGCCGGTCATCATGCCTCCAGCTCCGCGCGCACCGCCGCGGCGATCGTGTCGAGGTCCCCGGGCTCGAGGTGCTGGTGGACGGGCAGGGAGACGCAGCGGGCCGCCACGTCGTCTGCGACCGGGGTCGGACTGATGATCACGTCGTCCCGGTCGCGGTAGGTGTCGTAGTCGTACACGGGCCGGGGGTAGTAGACGCCGCTACCGACCCCTGCCGCGGCGAGGCCGGCGACGAAGCCGTCCCGGTCGACGCCGTCCGGCAGCAGGACGGTGTACTGGTGCCAGACGTGCGCCCGGCCGGGCTTCTGCGCCGGCAGCGTCAGGCCGGGGATCCCGGCGAGCCGTTCGGTCAGGCCGGCGGCGTTGCGGCGGCGCGCGTCGAGCTGGCGGCCGTAGGCGTCGAGTTGCGGCAGGACGATGGCGGCCTGCACGTCGGTCATGCGGTAGTTGTTGCCGGCCATCAGGTACTCGTACCGGGCCCGCATGCCCTGGTTGCGCAGCACCCGCAGTTCCTCGGCGAGCGTGGCGTCGTTGGTCGTGATCATGCCGCCCTCGCCGGTGGTGAGGTTCTTGGTGGCGTAGAAGGAGAAACAGCCGAGCCCGAAGGTGCCGACCCCGCGCCCGTCGATGGTGGCGCCGTGGGCCTGCGCGGCGTCCTCGACCACGGCCAGGTCGTGCTCCTGCGCGATCGCCGTCAGGGACGGCATGTCGGCTGCCTGGCCGTACAGGTGGACGGGGAGGAGCACCTTGGTGCGATCGGTCAGCTGAGCCAGCACCGAGGCCGGGTCGAGCCCGAAGTCGTCGCGCCGGATGTCGCCGAACCTCACCGTTGCGCCGGCCTGGAGGACCGCGTTCAAGGTCGCGACGAAGGTGAACGGGCTGGTGATGACCTCGTCGCCGGGCTTGAGGTCGAGGACGCGGATCGCGGCAACGAGCGCGGTCGTCCCGTTGTTCACGGCGACCGCGTGCTGCGCACCGACCAGCTCTGCGAAGCGTCGCTCGAACTCGGCGACCACCGGGCCCTGGGCGATGATCCCGGAGCGGAGGACCTCGGAAACGCGCTCGGCGACCTCGGGATCCAGTCGGACCGTCGACACAGGAATCATCAGCAAGCCTTCATCGTGGGGACAGGCTCGGAGGCCCGACTCAGGGTACTACGCAGGCCGCTCCCAACTCAGGCGGACGAGCCGTGTCAACCCCGACGACCGATGCTCGCCGACGGCGTCCGTGCCCGATTCCGGACGACGCCCGGGCTACCATTGACGCGGCCGTCCGCCGACATCGTCGTTCCCCTTCCCGATCCGGGAACCCGGACGGTCGTCCGCGAGAGGAAGTCCCGCATGGCATCGGCGCTACGGATCCACCCCAGTGCGGTGATCGGCGACGGCGTGGAGTTCAGCGGTGACGCGACGATCGGACCCGGCGCCGTCCTGCTCGGCCCCCTGAAGGTTGGCCACCGCGTGTGGATCGGTCCGAACGCCGTGATCGGCACTCCGCCGGAGATCGCCTCCCTGCGGCAGAACGCGGCGTGGAACTCCGACCTGGACCACCACGGGGTGGAGATCGGCGACGACGTCGTGATCCGCGAGCTCTCCACAGTGCACCAGGGCAGCCACCGCACCACGACCATCGGCAGCGGGACCTGGCTGCTCAATACCGTCTACGTTGCGCACGACAGCCTCGTCGGCGAGCACGTGACGCTGTCGGCAGGGGCGCGGCTGGGTGGCCACTCCGAGATCGGCGACCACGCGAACGTCGGCATGAACGCGACCGTTCACCAGCGCAGGATCGTCGGGCCCGGTTCGATGATCGGGATGGCCACGCCGGTGACCCGCGACGTCCCGCCGTTCAGCAAGGCATACGGCTCGCCGATCCGCCTCAACGGTGTGAACGAGTACGTCCTGCGTCAGCTCGGCGCCTCGCCGGACGCGATCGGGCGACTCGCCGGGGCCTACGCCGCGGGTGACTTCACGTTGGACGGGTTCGCGGACGACCCGGTGCTGGCGCTGTGGGTGGGTTGGTGGCTGGCCAGGTCGCCGCAGCGACCCGTCCGGACGGGAGCAGGTCGGTGAGCGGGACGGACGCCGAGACGAGGCTGCCGACCGGGGGCACGTCGCGGCGCGCGGGTGTGGTCAACGTCCTCCGCATCGCGTTGACCGTGCTGGTGGTGGTCGCCGCCCTCTGGCAGCTGGTGATCCACTGGCAGGAGGTGGCGGACACTGTCGCGGGATTGCAGTGGCACCGGGCGCTCCTGGCGCAGGTGATGATCTTCCTTGGGTTCGGCTGCTCGACGCTGAGTTGGCAGGTGCTGCTGGACGACCTGGGCAAGCCGATCGGGCTGAGGCGGGGCGCGCAGATCTTCCTCGTCGGGCAGCTCGGCAAGTACCTGCCCGGCTCGGTGTGGGCGTACGTCCTGCAGATCGAGCTGGGCCACAAGGCCGGCCTGGAGCGGGCCCGCGTGTTCGCTGCGACCGTGTTCTCCGTTGTTGTCGGGGTGGTGGCGGCACTCTTCGCCGGGGCGCTGGCGATCCCGCGCCTGGTCGAACAGGACCCCCGGCTGGCCTGGCTGCCGTGGCTGTACCTGGTGCTGCCGGTCGCGCTGGTGATGCTCTACCCGCCCGTGCTGACCGCGATCGTACGGTTCGGGTTCCGGCTGCTGCGTCGCCCGCGTCCCGACCATCCGATCGCCGCGCGCGCCGTGATCGCGTCCCTTGCCGCCGCGCTCGGGACCTACCTCTTCTTCGGACTGCACCTGTGGATGCTCGCCGACACCCGCGAGGGGCTGACGCTGAGCCCGCTGAGCCTGTGCATCGGGACGATGGCGATCGCGATGCTGGCCGGGCTGGCGTTCTTCATGCTGCCGTCCGGAGTGGGCGCGCGGGAGTTCGTGATCGTGATCGCGCTCACCCCGCTCGTGGGCATCGGAAGGGCCACGGCGTACGCCGCGGTGTCACGGGCGATGTTCATCCTTGCCGAGCTGCTGGCAGCGGGGACGGCTGCGGGAGTGGCCGTGCTCGCACGGCGCCGGGAGGGCTCCGGCCTCCAGGCGCTGGTCGCTGCGACGCCGTTCGTGGCGCGGCCGACGAGCGGAGCAGCCCGTCAGACGGGGACGACCGCCGGCACGGCGGGCGACTCTGCGTCCGCGTAGACGGGCCGCTTCGGCAGTCCGAAGACACCCAGGAGCATTGGGACGATCGTGAGCACGCTCAGTGCGTTGTGCCAGGTCGAATCCGCGGTGTTCATGAACGGAAGCACCACGAAGTAGTACAGCGGTGAATAGACCACGTAGATGAGCACTCCCAGGACCTTGGCTGCGCGACCACCGGTCATGACCAGCCAGATCGCCGCCATCGGCAGCCACAGGAAGTAGTGCGGGAGGGCGTTCGGCACGACGACGATCGCGGCGGACCCTACGATGAGGGCGGCCTCCATCACCTGGTTACGCTGGTAGAGCTTGCGCGACCGCCACAGGGTGATGACCAGCAACACCAACCCCAGGCCTCCCCAGAGCCAGCTCAGCTGCGACAGGTCTAGCGAGATCCGCGCGAGCACCGAACGAATACCGAGGTTGTAGTTGAGCAGCGGGTCCACCTCCTCGCCGGTGCTGGTGAGCCGCGTCCAGAAGGCCAGGGTGTCGGACGGGAAGAACAATGCGCCGAAAGCGGTGAATGCTGCGAAGGAGCCGACAGCGTTCAGCGCCTGCCTGCGTTGCCCCGTGACGAGGTAGTACACGGCGAAGATCATCGGTGTGACCTTGATCGCTGCCGCGAGGCCGACGAGGGTGCCCTGGAACCGCTTGGGCAGTACGCCGCACACGTCGACGAAGGCCAGGGCCGCGACGAACAGCGACAGCTGCCCGCACGTGAACTGGCTGTACATCGGCATGGAGATCATCAGCAGGATCGAGTTGACCGATCCCCAGATGATCAGGGCGCCGCGGTCGTCGCGCCAGTTCCTGCCGGTGGTCTGCAAGGCGCGGGCGGTGAGCAGGAACCCGACGGCGATGAGGACGACGAAGGACGCCGCCGTCCAGAGCTGGTCGCCCACGACCATCGACAGGGCGGGCAACCACCAGATCAGGAGGTACGCGAACGGCGGATAGGCCATCGCCTGGTACATCGGCACACCGTGCTGAACCGCCACGACGGCCTTGCGGTAGAAGTCCGTGTCGAAGAAGTAGTAGGGCTGCGAGCCGCCCCAGAACCACGTCCAGTGCCATACGACCGCGCCCGCGAGGGAGGCGAGCGCGACCACGGCGATGATGCGCATCGCCGCGCGGCCACGTCCCGCTGTCGTCTCCATCACCGTTCCCTTGGACATCGCAAACGTCGCGAGCATAGTCGGGCGGGCATCAACCGGCCCAGCCCGGGATGGACGCGGCTCGGATGCGCCGCGCCAATCAGGCTCCCGCGGGTCGGCTCTGCTCCCCGTCGACGCGGGCCCCGCCGGTCTGCAGACCGGGCATCGATGGGAGGCCCGCCACAGCCACGAGCACCATCACGAGGATCGAGACGTCGCCCAGGACGTTCACCCACATCTGGTCAGAGGTCTCGTAGGACAGAAGCGGACTCCAGGTCAGGCAGGTGGCGAGGACGCCGATCCCCGCCAGCAGGGGAAGCGGTCGCCCGAGGTAGATCAGGTACAGCCCCGCCAGCGGGAGCCAGATCAAATGGTGCGGCCAGGCGATGGGGCTGATCAGGCCGGCGAGGAGCCCCATCGAGATGAGGGCACCCAGCTCGTTGCCCCTGAGCTGCTGCCTGCGGGCGGACCACAGCACGGCCACGACCAGCACCGCGACCAGGAGGAGCCACACGGGCCTCTGGATCTCGCCCGACAGGCCGTAGTGGTAGAGCGCGCCGAGCGTCGACTTGTTCCGCTGCGCCGCGGTGTCTCCGACCCGCCCGGTGTCCCAGAGCAGTTGCGTCCAGTAACGGACGGACTGGGTCGGGAGGATCGCGAAGCCGACAGCTGTCGCCACGAGCGCCGCTCCGACCGCATTGCCCGCCTGCCGCCACTGACGGGTGACCAGCAGGTATCCGACGAAGACGAACGGAGTGAGCTTGATGGCCGCTGCCAGTCCCGTGAGCACTCCACGCCACCGAGCGGGCAGTACGAGGAAGTCGACGAGCACGAGGACGACGATTCCCAGGCTTACCTGGCCCAGTGTGATGTCGCTCATCACCGGGTCGCTCGCCAGCATCAGCAGGAAGCCGAGGAGGAGCAGCAGCCGACCCTCGAGGCTGCCCGTGCGCGCGTGCTGGGGAGTTCGCTGGAAGATCAGCCATACGGAGAACAGGAGCATGGCGCACTGGAGTGCGACCCAGCTCCAGACCACAACGACCTCGGGGCCAAGTGCCGAGGGCATCAGCACCAGGGCGGCGAAGGGCGGGTAGGTGAAGGGCAGCACCAGCCCACGACTACGGATCTCGAAGCCGTACAGGTCCTGACCGTTGAGCAGTGCCTGGATTGCACCCCGGTACACGGCGAGGTCGGTGGTGATCGACGACACCTCGAAGACCAACAGCGAGAAGAGGACCGCCGCGAGAACACCCACGAACAGGGCGACGGCGGCCCGCCGTCCCGCGCGCCACACGGGTGGTCGGAGCCCGGCGACGTCAGACACACCCATCACCTCACGGAATCGGATTTCCAGCTGCGGAACGGTCGCTCAGATCATTCCGCACGAGGCGACCAGAAATCGCCACCAACCGATCGTGCGCATGTCGCACGGCCTGGGGCGGGCACCACTTAGGGTTGGCGGCGTGGCGATGAGGAGCACTACTGCGCCGGGTCAGCGAAGAGGTGCGCCGCAGGGGCAGGCGGCCCGCGCCAGGCGGTGGCTCGTGGTGGGCGGCCTGGCATTCCTCGGCGTCGTCGCGGGAATCCTCGTGATGCCGGATCCTGGCCTGGGCGTCGAGCGGCTCGACTTCTCCGTCTACTGGGGGGCTATCCACACCTGGGTCGGGGGCGGCAGTCTTTACGACTTCTCCACTATCAACACCTACGGTCAGGTCCTGGCGTTCGTCTACCCGCCGTTCGCGGCGCTCGTGCTGGTACCGCTCGGACTGCTCAGCCTGGGACGCGCGGCCGTGCTGTGGACGCTCCTGCAACTCGGCTTGACCGCCGTCCTCGCGCTTGTGGTGTACCGGACGGCGTCGAACCCGCCGGGCCCCACGCCGTGGGATCGCCGCAAGCGCGCCCTGCTCATCGTGCTGGGGCTGATCGTCAGCAATCCTGTGGCGCACAGCACCGAACTTGGTCAGCTGAGCCTTCTGGTCGTCACCCTCGTCGTTGTGGACGTCGTCCTGCTACCGGCCCGGTGGCGCGGGGTCCTGGTGGGTGTTGCTGCGGCGATCAAGCTGACGCCGCTGATCTTTGTTCCCTTCCTGCTCCTGACCCGGCAATGGGCAAGCGCCGCACGGACAACGGCAACTTTCGCCTTGGCGGGCCTCCTTGGCTTCCTGGTGATGCCGGCAGATTCGTGGCGCTACTGGACGCAGTTGGTGTTCGACTCGGCCCGGATGGGCGAGTTGGCGTGGCTGCGCAACAAGTCGCTGCGAGGCTTCCTGGCGCGCTGGGACATCGGCGGCGCCTACCAGACCCAGCTCTGGCTCGTGCTCGCCGTCGTCGTCTTCGTCCTGGGGATGTGGACCGCGTGGCGGCACCATGTCCGTGGCGAGGAGTACCGCGCCATCCTCATCGTCGGAATGCTGTCGACGGTCGTCAGCCCCATTTCCTGGACGCACCACCTGATCTGGCTGGTCCTGGCGTGGTTCGTGCTCGCGCTGGAGGTTGATCGCTGGGAGCGGAACCTGGGCGTCGTGCTCGTCATGAGCTCCTTCTACTACTCACCACCCTGGCTGCCGGTCGAGGACGGGCCCGTCTGGCTCGCCGTGCTCGGCGCGCTCCCGCTGGTGGCGTCGGTGACCATGGTGATCTTCGGCTTCCCGGGCGCTCTCCCGAAGCTGACCAGGCGCTCGGCTCACGAGGTGGTGTCGGCATGAGGGCGGGCGGCACAGCCTGGCAGGCCTGGGGCTCGGGAGCCGCGGTGGCCGCCGCCGGGTTGGCTCGCACGGCCTATCTGGCCACGCACCTCGACCTGGCGATCACCGACATTCCCGATGACGCGTTCTACTACCTCCGGCTCGCCAGCAACTTCGCGCACTCCGGGCAGTGGACGTTCGACGGCACGTCACCCACCTCCGGGTTCCATCTCCTGCACGCATACCTGCTGGCGCTCGCGAACCCCGTGCTGGGCGACCGCGCCCTGGACTGGCCGTTCATGCTGGTCGTGGTGGGCGTCTTCGCGTCCCTGTGTCTGGGGCTCGCCACGACCCTGATGGTGCGGGTGGCCCAGCGCGTGTACCCGCACGCCGCGGCCTGGTGGGTCGTGCCGGCGATGCTGACGCCGGTGGCGATCAACGCAGCCACGATGCTGATGGAATCCCACCTGGTGGTGCTCGCGGGCGCCGCGGTCCTCTACGCCATCACCGGGACGGAGAAGCCCCGGTTGAGCACCGGGATAGGCCTGGTCGTGGTCGGCTTCGTGGCCGCCCTCAGCCGACTGGATTTCGCGCTGCTGCCGGGGACTGCCTGGGTGGCGTTCCGGGTGAGGTCGAAGGTAGAGCCCGTGCAGGCGCGACGCGCCGATCTGGTGTTCGCGGGGACGTTGGCAGGGTTCGCGACGACCCTGGTGCACACCTGGGTCGTCTCGGGCACGCTCGTGCCCACGTCCGCGAGCGCCAAGCTCCGGTGGTCCCTCGCCCGTCACGTGGACTTCCTTGTCGCACTTCAGGTCCTGGACGTCGTCCTCATCGCGCTCCTGCTCATCCTGGCGGTGTCGGGAACGCGGCAGGGACGAGCCTCGTGGTTCCACGACACCCCTGTGACGCTGGCCTCCCTGTTCGGGCTCCTCGGTTACGCGGCCTTCTACGGGACGGCGACCTCCGGGGCGCAGAAGTGGTACCTCACGTCCATGCTCGTTCCGGCGGCGTTGCTGATGGCGGCGATCGGCGGCCAGGTCGCACAGCGGGCGGGACGGCTTGTCGCTTCGATCGCGGCCGGCGCCTTGTCCGTGATCTGCCTCGCCCTCAGTGTCGCCGGGAGTGCCACAGGGCTGTGGCCGTGGCAGATCGGCATGCTGCACGCGGCGCAGGAGGTCGGCGCCGACCCGTCCATCGAACGGTTGGGGGCCTGGAACGCCGGGATCATGAGTGTCGTGTCGGGCAAGCCGGTCACCAATCTGGACGGCTTGGTCGACGATCGGGCGGCCGCGGCGAGCCGTGCCGGCACCCTGTTCGACTATCTGCGTGAACGGAACATCGACCATCTGGCCGACGCGGAGTCGATCGTGAAGGAGGACGAGGCGGGCCTGGTCGACCCCCGGGTGGCGCGGTGCTACCTGAAGGTGCGGCGGCTCAGTGGCGAATCGGATCCCGACACGGCGGGCGGGGCGGTCTGGCTGTTCGCGTACCAGCCGGGCTGCCGGTAGGGCGCGTACCGACCGCGGGCGTGAGGAGCGAGCGGAACTGGCCGACCTCATTCGCTGGCTGCAGCCGCTCGAGAACCGGGCCGAATACTGACCCCTGGAGGCAAATCCCGGCCCGACACGAGCTGGATGCGATAATGGCCCGGACGCCAAACTCAGGTTGTCAGAGAACAACCGACGCAAGGAAAGCGATGCCAGACCGCCCCATTCTTCTTTCGCAGGCGCACGTCACCGACCTGGAAGTCTCGATGGTCACGGCCGCGATCCGGTCGGGATGGGTTGCCCCGCTCGGTCCCGACGTCGACGCGTTCGAAGCCGAGATCGAGGCGTTTACCGGCGTGGACAACGCCCTGGCCCTCTCCTCGGGGACGGCCGCGCTGCACCTCGGACTGCTCGGCGTCGGCGTCCGCCCCTATGACGACGTGATCGTGGCGACCCTGACGTTCGGTGCCACCGCCTTCGCCGTCACGTACGCCGGGGCGCGGCCGGTCTTCCTCGACGTCGAGGACCAGGGCTGGGGCCTCGACCCTGAACTGCTGGAGTCGGTGCTGGCAGAGCGCGCCCGGAACGGTCGCCGGACGGGCGCGATCATCCCGGTGGACCTGTTCGGCCGTCCCGCCCACTACGACGCCATCCTTCCCGTCGCCGAGAAGTACGGTGTGCCCATCGTGGTGGACGCGGCCGAGTCGCTCGGCGCCCACCACGGATCCCGGGCTACCGGAACCATGGGCGCGGCCGGTGTGTACTCGTTCAACGGCAACAAGATCATGACCACGTCCGGGGGCGGCATGCTCGTCTCCGACGACGAGGAGCTGATCGCCAAGGCCCGGTTCCGCTCGACGCAGTCACGGGAGCCCCTGCCGTGGTACGAGCACAACGAGGTCGGCTACAACTACCGCATGAGCAACCTGCTCGCTGCGCTCGGACGGGCGCAACTGATGAGGCTGCCCGAGATGATCGCGCGGCGCCGGGACATCCGCGCTCGCTACACCTCGCTGCTGGGAGACCTGCCGGGCGTGACGGTGACCGCCGACCCCTCGTGGGGCACGGGGAACTCGTGGATGACCACCGTGACCTTCGATTCGAGCCTCCCGGTGGGCACCGCTGACCGCGTCCGTCGCGCACTCGTCGAGGAACGGATCGAGAGCAGGCCGATCTGGAAGCCGATGCACCAACAGCCGGTGTTCCGTGATCACGAGGCGCACCTCACCGGGGTCTCCGACCGTATCTTCGAGCAGGGGCTGTGCCTGCCCAGCGGTGTGGGCCTGTCGGACGAGGACATCGATCGCGTCGCGGACGGCATCCGGGAGGCGCTCGATACGGCGCCCGACGTCCAGCCGGCCGGCCCTGCTGCGGCCATTCCCCGATGAGGCTCACCTACCGCGGCGCCGGCAAGCGGGCCCTGGACGTTTCGGTCTCCGCGGTTGCCCTCGCGCTCAGCCTGCCCGTCCAGGGGGTGGTGGCTGCCCTGGTGGCCACGCGTCTCGGCACGCCCGTCCTGTTCAAGCAGCGGCGTCCGGGTCTGGACGGACGGATCTTCACGCTGGTGAAGTTCCGCACGATGTTGACCGAGGATGCCAGCCGCGGTCTGGTGACGGACGAGCAGCGGCTCACCCGCTTCGGCAAGGCGCTGCGCGCGACGAGCCTGGACGAACTGCCGACGTTGTGGAACGTGCTGCGCGGGGACATGAGCCTCGTCGGACCGCGCCCGTTGCTGGTGGAATACCTCGATCGCTACACCCCGGAGCAGATGCACCGACATGACGTCCGACCCGGAGTGACCGGTCTGGCCCAGGTGTCCGGTCGGAACAGCATCTCCTGGGACCAGAAGTTCGCCTACGACCTGGAGTACGTGCGCGAGCTGAGCCTTCGGCTCGACCTGAAGATCATGTGGAAGACCGTGGCTCAGGTCTTCGCCCGCGAAGGCATCAGCCAGGACGGCCACGTGACGATGCCGGGGTTCATGCCTGATGCACCAGGACGCTGAGGGAACGACCGCGACGCTCTCGCGTGGGTGCGTTCGGCGAGGAGCCGAGACCCTGGAACCTCGGGATCGGATGGGTCAGCTTCGCAGGCGAAGCACCTCACCCGATAGCAGCCGCTGGGCCGCGGTCACGACCAACCCCTCGTCGTACACGGCGACTGGTCGTGCTATCCCGACGAGCGCGAGCGTCAGTGCGACCAGGTAGACGACGCAATGGCGCCATTTCGCTTCGCGGCGCGAAATGCGCTGCCGACCGTCGGTTTTGCTCCCCCACACATCAAGCCGCGCCCAACGATAGCGACTCGCCCGCGTGCGGATGGCACCCATACGGCCCGCCCAAGGGACGCATGCCACCGAGCGCTCGACCGACCCGTTGTGGGGCCATCTCTGACAGACCCGGCGGCCGCGACGTCGCGTTGATGCCACGCTGAGGAGCTGCCCATCAGCGCGCGGCGGTCGGAGCGGGCGCGTGCGTCGGGTCGTGGTGTCCCGGGAGAACCGTCCGGACCCCCAGGAGCGCATCGAGTTGAGGCCTGGTCACCGCCGCGAACCGGGCCGGACTACCGCCGGGGAGACGCGTGATCGTCGGCTTGCCCGGGATCCAGCTGTCACCGGTGAACAACCAACGCTCGTCGATGTCGATGAGCACGCTGCCGGGCGTGTGGCCCGGCGCCTCGGTGATGCTGATCCTGTGGCCGCACCAGTCGAAGTCGATGCTTCCTGAGAAGGTGGTGTCCGCCGTCGTGGTGTACGGCTCGACCCCCAAGGCGCGAACCTGGTCGCGGACGGCTTGGTCGTGGAGCGCGAACAGGGCCTCGAAGTACCTCGAGCCGTTGATCGTCGGCCGTTGCAGGTTCTCCGCGCAGGCCTCACTGGCGATGACCTGGATCGAGAGCTGCTCACGCAGCCAGTTGACGCCGCCGCAGTGGTCGTAGTGCTCGTGGGTGAGCAGCACGGTCGCACGGCTCACACCCCTGCTCGTCAGAGCCTCGAGCATCCCCGGGTGGGCCATCGGGTCCACGACCAGGGCTTCGGTCTCCTCGACGAGTACATACGTCCGCGAGTCGATCGGCTCGAACGCGTAGATCGACCAGGGGCCCTCAGAGGTCGGAGACGACGAGGTCACAGAACTCCATCCCCCCGAGCTTCATGGTGATCGCCCCCCAGGACAGGCCCGACCCGAAGGCGGACAGGCAGCACTGGAGGGCATCGCCCCGCATCTGCTCCGCGAGGTTGTCCGCGATGACCAGCGGGATGGAGGCGCCGCTCGGGTTGCCGTACTTCTCGACCACGTTCATCGGAACCCTGTCGTAGCCGATCCCCAGCTTCTCCGACAGCTTCCTCAGCATGAACTTGTTCGGCTGGTGGAACAGGAAGTAGTCGACGTCGTCCTTCTCAAGACCGGCCCCGGACAGAGCTGCGTCGATCAGCGGGGGCACATCGGTCTGGACGAAGGTGAAGACCGCGGAGCCGTCCATGACGAGGTTGTCGAGTGACCGGAGGTTCCCGTCCCCGGAATCGACCAGCTCTGAGGTCTCCGCGGAACTGGCGAGCCGCGAGCCGCCGGCGGGAATCTTCAGGGAGTCCCGCCTGCCACCGTCGTTGCGCAGGTCGAGGCGGATGGTGTCGTCGCCCCCGTTCTCCACAACGACAATGCTGGCGGCGTCCCCGATGAGCGGGTAGCTGTTCCGGTCGCGCGTGGAGACCCACTTACTCAGGGTGTCCCCGACGGCCACGACGACCTTCTTGCCCTCGGGCAGCCGCTCCAGCAGGAGGAAGGCCTGCAGGAGCCCGTGGAGGAACGCCGTGCAGCCCTGGACCAGGTCGACGACGATCGTGTCCTCGGGAAGCTCCGCGAGACCGTGCAGGGCGCTCCCGACGTGCGGCAGGAGGTGATCGGGAGTCACGGTGACGGCAACCACGGCGCCGACGTCCTCCCGGCGCAGGAGACCTTCGTCGAGAAGGCCCTTGAGACCGAACCACAGCAGGTCGGACGTCGAGGTGGACGGCTTCACGACCCGGTGGGTCTCGTAACCCATCACCGCCTTGAGCCTCAGCGTCTGCTTCGCCGGGAACGTGTAGTTGTCGACCTCGTCGTCGAACCGGAGCTCCGTCTCGGGGACGACCGCGCGCAGCCCCGTGATCCGCTTCCCGGAGAACTGGGCCTTCACGCTCCGCCACCGCTCCTGCGCACGAGACCGGCGATCGCGTCGACCGAGGCGAAGTTCTCCGGAACGATGTCGAGCGCGTCGATGAACAGGGCGAACTTGTCCTCGATCATCGCCACGAGCGACACCAGGTCGAAGGAGTCCAGCAGACCGTCGCTGACGTAGTCCTGACTCTTCGAGAAGTCCGTCTCCGGGTGGAGTTCTCCCAGGAATGCGACGATGTCAGCTTCCATCACTGTGTTCCTCTCGCTTGACGAGGATGTGGTCCTCGAGCCCGTCGGGCGCGAACCCGATCTTGGTGTACAGGTTCAGGGCAGGATTGTAGGTACCGACCCACAGCGTCGTGCGTACGTCGTCCGGGTGGACCTGCTGGGCGTACGCCAGGAGCATGTTCCCGATCCTCTGGCCCCGTGAGCTGGGCCGCACGACGAAGTAGCGGAGGACGACGTCTCGCGGGCCGGTGACCTGGAAGTAGGCGACCCCCTCGATCCCGTCGCCGCGGTCGACCACGAAAACCTCGGAGCGGCTGATCGCCTCCTCGACCTCGGACGGCGGTGGGATGTGGGCGTTGAGCCGATCGAACTCCCCCTCGATCAGTCCGAGGATCTCGGCCAGCTCGCTGGGCCGGGCCAGACGCACGTCACCGGTCGGCGGGGCCTCCCCGACCGAGTACGGACGGGCCGTCAACCGCACGAACGTGCTCTGGTAGTCGAAGCCGCTGCGGGCCAGCACCTCGCCGGTGGCGCGGGCCTGGGCCTGGCGGCCCACGACGTCCACGACGACGGGTCGTCCGTCGGCTGGAAGCAGCGCGGCGAGGCCGCCCAGCGCGTCCGCGTCGCCGGCGTAGAAGTGCACGCGAACGAGCCCGTCCTCCTCGTGGGACAGGACAAGGAGCGATTCGGTGAGCACCACCTGCGCGGACGGTTCCAGCAGAAGTTGTCGCAGTTCGTCCGGGGTGAGGAAGAGGTTGGTCAGGTGCCCACGCATCCGGCGGAAGGTGTTGATGGCCGCGATCACCTCGTCGAAGGAGGGAGTCATGACAGGACTTGCCCAGCCAGGCTGAGCCGGTCGATCTTGCCGTTGGTGTTCCGGGGCATCTCACCGACGCGCTGAAGGCGTCCGGGAACCATGTAGCGCGGCAGGTCCTGGCCGAGCCGGCTCCGGAACTCGGCGACGGAGATGTCGGCGTCCGCCTCGTAGACGAAGACGATCTGCTTGGCCGCGTGGTCGTAGAGGGCGCAGCCGTTGGTCACGATCCGGAGGTTGCTGACGATGACGTGCTCGATCTCGGTGAGCTCGATGCGGTAGCCGGCGTGCTTCACCAGGGTGTCCCGGCGGCCACGGAAATGAATGAGGCCGCTCTCCTCACGCATCACGATGTCGCCGGTGCGGTAGATCAGTTCGGGGTAGCTCGGATTGAGGGGATTCTGGACGAAGGCCCGGCCGGTCTTCTCGGGGTCGTTGTAGTAGCCCATCGCCAGCGACGTGCCACGGACGCACAGCTCCCCCTCCTCGCCGGGCCCGCAGGGACGGTCGCCGTCCAGGACCAGGACGTCGGTGTTCGTGCACGCATAGCCGATCGGCAGCGGCTCCTCCTCCGGCCACTCGTGGTCGATGGTGAGCGCGGTGCAGTCGAGCGTGATCTCGATGGGTCCGTACAGGTTCGTGGTCCGCGCCTGCGGGAGCATCCTGCGCCAGTAGTTGAACTGTCGCGTGGGGAACACCTCGCCTGCGAACCAGAGGAACCGCAGCTTCGGTAGCGGGATGCGGCTCAGCAGGTCCGCGTTCGCGATGTTGACCAGGATCGTCGGCACCCAGAACAGGAACGTGACCTCGTTCGACGCGACCAGGTCGAGGAGCCGGGCGGGGAACGCCGCGACGGTGTCGGACAGCACGACGAAGGTGCTCCCGAGTTCCATCATCATGCACAGCTCGAAGCTGTAGATGTCGAAGACGGTCGGCGACAGGCTCCCCAGCACCTCGTCGCCGCCGAGCCCCTGATCCTCGATCGCCCACGCGGTGAAGTCGACGAAGCTGCGGTGGTTCAGGACCACGCTCTTCGGAGTCCCCGTCGACCCCGAGGTGTTGATGATGCACATGGGGTCGGTGTCGATGACTCGTTGCCGGCGCCCGGCCAACGCGGCTTCGTCGACGCCGGAGTCACGCCACGACGCGTCGTCGACCAGAAGGATCCTGGAGTGCATCTCACCGAGACTCGCGAACTGGGCGGCGATGTCGCGGGTCGTGATGATCAGGGCCGGGCGGACCTGATCCAGGATGGCCTGCAGTCGGTGCTCCGGGGACTTCACGTCCAGGTTCATGTAGAAGTTGGCGGAGAGCAGGATCCCGAGATCCGCCGTGATCGACTCGCACGACTTCGGCAGCAGCACTCCGACCGGCTGGTTGCACGCACCCTCCAGGAGTTCGACGACCCGCGCTGCCAGGTGGAGCGAGTCCTCGAGCAGCGCCCCGTACGAGAGCCGCCTCTCACCGTCCACGACGGCCACGCGCCCCGCGTGCCGGCGTGCGGTCTCGGGAAAGACGTCAACGAAAGTGGTTCGCACGATCACATCACCTACACATTCACGCAACCATCGACGACCAGCGTCTGGCCGGTGATGAAGCTGGAGCGGTCACTGGCCAGGAATACGGCGGCCTCCGCTATCTCCTCCGGCCGGCCGAGTCGGCCGAGAGCCGTGTGGTCGACGTACTTCTGGAGATAATCCGGCCCGACCGAACGCATCATGTCGGTGTCGATCATTCCCGGTGCGATGGCGTTCACCCGGATCCCCCTCGGGCCGAGTTCCTTCGCCGCCGTCCGGGTCATGGCGACGATCGCGCCCTTCGTGGCCGAGTAGACCAGCTGGCCCGGGTTGCCCGTGAGCCCGACGATCGAGGACAGGTTGATGATGCTTCCGCTCCCGTGACGCACCATGACCTTGGCCGCGAGTTGGAGCAACTCCATGGATGCGACGACGTTGACGCCGATCACGTCGTTCATCAGCTCCGGGGTGACCGTGCCGATCAGCGCATCACGCATGATGCCCGCGTTGTTCACGAGTACGTCGAGGCGGCCGTGTTCGCGCACGATCCTGACCATGGTCGCGCGCGCGGCGTCACGGTCACGGACGTCGAACTCGGCGACGACCACGCTCCCCTCGTAGCGCGTGGCGAGGGCTGCGGCCCACTCAGCCATGCCCGAGACGTCGCGGTCGTTCGCGTAGACCGTCGCACCTTCGCGCGCGAAAGCCTCCGCCGTGGCCCTGCCCAACCCCTTGGCCGCACCGGTCACGAGAGACACCCTGCCCGCGAGCAAGGAGGTGGCCGGCGATGCTTCGCTCATCAGATCCTGCCCCCATCGAGGAAGAGTCGTCGGCCGGTCATCGCAGAGGAGGCATCGGACAGGAGGTAGGCGACCGTCTGGGCCACGACCCCTGGGTCGATGATGCCGAGCAGTTGCCTGTCCGCCAGCGCACGCATGTCGACGCCTCGCGCCTCGGCGTCGGCCATCGCCCGGGTCGCGACGGCACCGGGAAGGATCGAGTTGAGCCGGATACCCGCCGGGGCGAGTTCGATCGCCAGCGTCCGCACAGCCGTGTCGAGTGCGCTCTTCGCCGCCGCATAGCTGGTCTGGCACTTCTCCGGCTGGGCGGAGGCGATGGACGACAGCGCGACGACGCTCGCTCCGGGGTTGTAGCACCGCTTTCGGCTGAACTGCCGGACAAGTTCGACGAAGGCGAGGTAGTTGACCTCGAGGTCGGCCATCAGGTGGGCCCGGTCCAGCATCCGCGCCGGGAGAACCGACGACGTGCCCGCGCAGTGCACCAGGCCGTCGAGCTTGCCGTCCTGCGTCGCGGCGGCCATCAGGCCGGAGAGGTCTTCGTCGCGCAGATCCGCGGGGATCGCTCGGTGCCCCGACCCGGGGAGCGAGCCGACGAGGTCGCCGAGACGCTCCGCGCTGCGAGCGGTGGCGACGACGCGGGCGTCGTGGGCGGCGAGTTCCGTGGCGACCGTGGCGCCGATCTCACCCGTTGCCCCAGTCACCAGGATCCTGCGCCCCGCGAGCCCTGGGTGCTGGGCCCGCGCGAGCGCGGTCGTCATGCCTGCATCATGTCCATCGCGTCCTGGACGACCGCGAATCCGCGGACGTCGTCACCGGTTGCGCTCTTGTGGAACTTCTCGTCCAGGAGCGCCAGATAGCCGATGACGCTGATGCTGTCCCACTCCTCAAGTGTCGACAGGCTGGTCGCAGGGGTCAGGGAACCCTCCGGAACGTCCAGCAGGTCCTCCAGGGCGGCGAGCTTCTCTTGATCCGTCACGCGGTCTTCCTTGTGGGTGTGGGTCGACAACTTCAGATGGTCCGGGCAGGGTTGCCGATCACGGTCTGTCCCGCGCGAACGTGCCTAAAGACTACCGCTCCGGCCGCGACCTGCGCCGCGTCCTCAATCCGCCGGCCGGGCACGATCACGCAGTTAGCGCCGAGCAGAACGTTCGCCCCAATGGTGCAGTTCCCATTGATGCTGTTCCCTCCCAGCAATGTCGTTCCTTCACCGATCCGGACGTCATGCGCGAGGGCTGCAGAACTGTTGAGGATCACCTGATCGCCGATCTCACAATCGGGGTTGATGCGGACGAACGGGGCAATGAGCACGCCGGTCCCCAACGTCACCCGTTCGCGAATCACAGCGGTCGGGTGGACCAGGTTGATGAAGCTCGCACCGCGGCTCTCGAGTTGCCGGGCGATGCGGACGCGGGTCGTGCCGTCCCCGATGGCGCAGACATAAACCGCGTCCGGCTCCGGAACATGACCGGAGACAGGCCCCACGCGCTTCGCGTCCACCGCACGCCCGCCGAACGGCTCCTCGCGGTCGTCCAGAAACCCGAAGAAGCGCCAGTCCACCCCACCTCGGCCCTCGATGTCGCGGACGTAGCTGAGCACCTCGCGGCCGAGACCGCCCGCGCCGACGATGAAGAGGGGACGCATCGAACCGGCTGCTCAGTCGTCGGAGTGGGTGGCGTCCGGCACGATCGACCGGGAGTCGGCGTCCGCGGCTCGCTCCACGCCCCAGTCGCGTTCCCAGCGGCGCCAGTCGAGCTCCTCCCGGGCGACGGGCACGACCTGGGCATGGGAGATGAGCGGGTGGACGGGGCGCCGGTCGGCCTCGCCGTCCGTGCGCAGAGCTTCGTGCAGCTTCTCGCCTTCCCGAAGGCCGGTGAAGACGATCGAGATGTCGCGTCCGGACATCTCGATCATCCGCTCGGCGATGTCGAGGATCCGAACCGGCTCCCCCATGTCGAGGATCAGGACCTCACCCGGACCGCCGATCGCACCGGCCTGGACGACCAGCTGGCACGCCTCGGGGATGGTCATGAAGTACCGGGTGACGTCGGGATCGGTGACGGTCAGCGGGCCGCCTCGCTCGATCATGGTCGTGAACAGCGGGAGCATCGATCCTCGACTGCCGAGAACGTTGCCGAAGCGGACGCTGAGGTAGGGCCGTCCGGTCTCCTGGGCGAGGTTCGCGGTCAGGCGTTCGGCGAGGCGCTTGGAGTGACCCAGCACGCTCGTCGGGTCGGCGGCCTTGTCGGTGGAGATGTTGATGAAGGCGTTCACGTTCACCGAGCGGGCCGCGTCGAGAACGTTGAGCGTGCCGAGCACGTTCGTCTTCCAGGCCTCTTCCGGATACTGCTGCAGCATCGGCAGGTGCTTCAGCGCCGCCGCGTGGAACACCACCTCCGGCCGACGTTCGGCGAAGATGCGGCCCAGCGCCTCCCGATCCCGGATATCGGCCAGCACGACCTCGCGTCCGTCGAGGAGTCCATGCCCCTCTACGCCGAGCTCTGCAGCCTGCAAACCGGTCTCGTCCCGGTCGAGCATGATCAGCTCTGAAGGCCCGAACCGGTGGATCTGGCGACACAGCTCACTGCCGATCGACCCTCCGGCGCCCGTCACCAGCACCCGCTTCCCGGTGAGGTAGTGCGCGATCGACTCGACGTCGGTGTCCACCGGACGGCGGCCGAGCAGGTCCTCGATGGACAGGTCACGGAGATCGTTGACCTGGGACGAACCCTTGAGCACCTCGTCGAGCGGTGGCAGCACCTTCACGTGCAGGTCGAGGGGGTCGGCCACCTCTGCGACCCGGGTCATGAGCCGCGAATCGGCCTTGGCGATCGCGACGATCAGTGCTCGGGCACCCGTCGCCTCCACGACCTGCGGCAGGTCGTCCAGGCATCCCAGCACGTCCACGCTGCGGATGCGCGCGTGACGCTTCCTCGGATTGTCGTCGATGAGCCCGACGGGGCGGTACGGCGAACGGAAGTCGGTGAGCATGCGGCGGATCAGCGTCTCGCCCATGTAGCCGGCCCCGAAGACGATCGCGGGCTCGGCGTCCGTCGCTGTCATCCGCGCCTCGCGGACCAACCTGGCGACGTACCGGATCGCGAACATGGCGACCAGTGCCATCGGAAGGGCGAGCGGGACGCTGCCACGCGGGATCCCGAAGGAGTTCCCCCACACCAGCGCGGGGACGAAAACCAGGATTGCGACACCGGTGGTCGCCAGGGTCAGCGCACGGACTTCCTCGAACGAACCGTAGGTGTACCTGCCGCCGTAGACACGCATCGACAACCCGACCACCAACTGGGCGATGATCGTGAGGATGACGAGCACCGTCGTCGAAGCCGGGTTGATCAGCGTTGCGTCGAACTCGTAGCGCAGGAACTGCGCCACGACCAGTGCAACTGCCCACACTGCTGCGTCGAGCACAAACTGCGCCACAAAACGAAGCCTCGGCGTCTCAAGCTTTCGTGAGATGCCAACCAACGGCATCCGGCGCACGGAACCCGTTCTGCTGCTTTGGTCGCCTTCGTGGCGTCGCACCGTTCTCGTTCTCCCGTTGGACCCGATACCGCGATATGAGCGCACATCTAGCACTCGCTCTGGAGTATATCTGAGATTCTCCTGAGACACCCGTCCGCTTCGTTGGGCCCGGGGTTGGTCCCGACGCCCGTCGCTGCGGAGGCCCCCGCCCGCCGTCCGATTCTGAACGAGGACGGACCTGGGCGCTGGGCCTCCCGGCAACCCAACTGTGGACCTGCTGTGCGAGAGGAGGCCCGGCCGGCACCCGCCGAAGCAGGCTAGGGTGGGGCTCCAACGCAACCTTGATGCCCAGCCCGATCCGCGTGGCCACGCGCCTGAAAGGGAAGTCCCATGTCTTCGCACTCGCCAGCACCCAAGGGCACGCGCACACGGACCCGCCCGATGCTGGTCGAGATCGAGACGGTGGACGAATCGATCCAGTCGCACCTCGGCGGCCAACTCCGGTACTTGTCGAACAATGGTTTCGAGGTGGCCTTCATAGCGAGCGACACAGGATTGCTGCGGAAGATCTGCGACAAGGAGGGCGTGACCGGCTACTCCGTTCACATGAATCGCGATCCGTCCCCTGTTGCCGACCTCGTCTCGCTCTGGCGACTCACCAGGCTTCTACGCCACCTGAGGCCGGACATTGTGAATTACGGCACTCCGAAGGCCGGCCTTCTCGGCGCGATCGCGAGCTGGCTCGCACGGGTTCCGGTGCGCGTGTACACCCGCCACGGACTCCGGCATGAAACGCTCGTCGGACCTCTCGCGTCCGCTTTTCTGGTCATCGAGCGCGTCATCGGCCGACTCTCGACGAACGCCGTCATGGTCAGTGAGAGCGTGAGGACCCGCTCGGCGGAACTCGGCGTCCTGCCTCGCAATGCGACCGTCCTTGGGCCCGGTTCGGCCAACGGCGTGGACGTCGGACGGTTCTCCGAGCTCGCCCACGATGCGACCGTCAGGTCAACCTTCCTGGAGCGGCTCCACATCCCTGACAGCGCTTTCGTCATCGCGTTTCTTGGCCGGATCACGCCCGACAAGGGCATCAACGAACTCGTCACGGCGTTCGCGTCGCTCCAGGAGCGTCACCCCGAGGTCGACTGGCGGCTCCTGCTCGCCGGGTCGCGTGAGGACTGGGACAGCCTCACCGACTTCACCCGCGACCAGATCTGCGAGAACCCGCGGATCTACGAGCTCGGCCACACCGACCCCGGGCCGGTACTGGCCGCTGCAACCGTGGTGTGCCTGCCCTCCTACCGCGAAGGCCTCGGTACCGTCCTGCTCGAGGCGAGCGCTGCGGAGCGACTTATCATCGGAGCCAGGTCGACGGGCATCGTCGATGTGATCCAGCACGACCAGACCGGACTTCTCGTCGAACCCGGCGATGCCGCCGAACTCAGCGAAGCGATCTACCGCACCACGGACGGCGCGCTGCGCGACCGACTCGTGCGCAACGCGAGGCTTCGGGTCGCAACCGACTTCTCGCAAGAGGCCGTCTGGGAGCGATGGCGGGCCTACTTCGCTGCCCTCGCGTGATCGGCGACGGCGAGCCGGGCGCCCGGACGCCGGTCGGTCACTCCGCGCCCGCGCGCTGACCCGCAGCCGCTGAGACGCCTGATCGCGCGACCGGCAGCCAGATCACGAAGGCGGCCACAGTGCTCACCGTCAGACCCCAGATGGCACCCGAGAGCCCCCCGACCACGTTCCCGACAAGTGGGAGGGCGGTTGCGAAGACCGTCTGGGCGATGCGTGCGGTCAGCATCCCGGTGGCGTACGGCGAGAGGCGCGCCACGATGTAGACGTACATGCTCGCGGTCGTCGCCGCCACGAACATGCCGACCGGCACGGCGAAGGGGGCCAGCTGGCTCAGGACGCCCAGGGCCAGCCCTGAAGCCTCGATCAGCAGGAGCGCCACAGCCGCCAGGACACCCATCACAGCACTCGCGGCCACGACCAGGGACAGGGTGCGTGGAGAGATCAGGCTGCGCGTGCTTCGGGTGGCCATGATCGGACGGAGCGGCCCGAGGACAAGACGAACGGGCGCCGCGACGTTCGAGACGCCTCGATACACCCCGAACGCGGAGATCCCGAGTCCCGGGAGCAGGACGAACGGCGTCCCGATCGAGCCGAGATCCATCAGCAGGGACTCGGACAGCAGTGGGGTGATGTGCTCGCGCTCGGTCCGGAACCAGCGCACGAACTGCCCGAACATGGACCAGTTGAGCCGCACGTGGACGAACGCCGCAGCCAAGCCACCGAGAGCCCACGCGGTCAGCGCGACCCCTGCGTTACGCCCGAGTCCGCTGAGGACCAGGGCTGCGAAAGCGGCCAGGGTGACGACAACGGTCAGGACGTCGGCGAGCACCGCCTTGCCGAGCATGCCTGCACGAACCTCGTGGTACCGGATGGGAACCCTGTAGGTCGATGCGCAGACCGCGAGGCCGGCGCCCACCAGGGCCTGGGGGGTGCTCACCGCTGCAGCCACCCCGACGGCGATCAGCCCGAATACCACAGCCAGTGCACCGGCAGTGTTCGAGTAGCTCTCCCAGTCGACGTCCCCCCCCGAAGCGGTCGAGCTGCGAACCGCAGCTTCCGCGACCGCGGAGAGCGCCACCGAGGTGCCGAGTGCGAACACGAGGTACACGGCGGAGAAGGCTCCGTACTCCACGGCATCGAGTGACACCAGGGCCACCAGTTGGGGGACGAGGGCGGCTGAGGCATTCGACAGTGTTGAGAGAGCCTGAAGCCTTCGGAGTCCGCGCTGGCTAGCCATGGACCGCCCGACTCCAGGTCGCGGCCCAAGCCGAGAAGCTGTAATGGCGCTCGACCCCCTGCAGCGCGCTTGCGCCGAGGTCTCGACGGGCCGCCGGCGCAGCGTCGAGAATCGTCGCGATGGCGTCCACCCAGTCGTCCGCGGTCTCGGCCGGCAGCCCACCAAGCCGTTCGAGCGCGAGGCGGTTCGCTCCGACCGGACTGGCCACGACCGGAAGCCCGGCCGCAGCGTACTGAAGGACCTTGTAGGCGCACTTCCCCTGTGCCCATCGGTTGTCCGGCAAGGGCATGATCGCGAGGTCGTTGCTCCACAACGTCTCCTCCGGAAGACCCAGGCGCCACTCGACCCGATCAATCATCACGTCGAGTCCCCCCCTGCTGGTCTGACCGCTGCTGATCAGCCTCAACCGCAGCCCGGTGGTCTGGTGCAGGCGCAACAGGGGTGCCGCGATGAGATCGAGGTAGGCCTCGGTGGACGGGCTGCCGAGCCAGACGGCGGTCGGTGGGCCGGCTACCTGGAACTCGTCCTTGTGAACGTAGTCGGACGGCTCTACACAACTCGGAATCATCACGACTCCCCGAGCGCCGGCCTCCTCGGCCCGCGCGGCGAGGAAGTCGTTCCCCGCAATCACGACGTCTGCTGCGCGGACGGCAGCCAGCCACGCCTTGGCCTTGTTGGTGACCCGTCCCTCCGGAGAGACCATCAGCGCGTCGTCGAAGTCGTAGACGCCTCGCTCTGCGCTCGTCAGGAGACCGGCTTCCAGCCGGCCGCGCGAGAACGGCGACGCCTGCCTGGACACGATCACGGTCGACTGAGAGACCGCACGGGTGAGGCGGCGCACCCGGGCCTCCGCCTGGACCACCCGGAGCGGCTGCCGCAGCAGCGTGGCCGGACGGCTGTTCGTGAGCCCCGCATAGTCGTGCACCACAGCCGGCAGGTCGAGGTGTTTCAGCCAGTCCAGGACTCGCACCCGGGAACTGGCGCCGCCGGCGCCGTATTGCGAGACCACCTGCAACGATCGTGCGTCACCCGTCATGGACTGGCTCATCCGATCGGCTGGCGAGCTGGCCCTTCGGACGGCGCGCGGGGGCGCCGAACGTGATCAGCGCGTAGACGGCACTGAGGAGCCAGAGATTGTCGCCGCCCCTCCACGTCATCGTGGACAGGGCCACCAGGGTCAGGGCCCAGGCGCTGAGCCACAGGAGGAGGTACGAACGCGACCGGACGCTCCACAAGAGGGCGAGCAGGGCGCCGACCGCAATCATCCCGATGGCGACGCCGGCCAACCGGAAGTCCCGGTAGAACGGTTCCAGCCACGTGAACACGTTGATGGGGAAGGGCACCTGGATGAAGGGGGCCGGGTCCGGGAAGGGACGAAACCCGGGAACGAGCTGCGCGACCGGCCGAAGCAGGGTGGCACCGAACGTCTGCGGGTTGTAGTCGCCGATCACGAGATTGGGCAGCACGCGCACGGGCGGCCACGCGCCGTTTACGGAACCGACCAGCTGAAGGAACGCCGCTATCCCGCCGGTGAAGTAGACGATCAGGGACAGCGTGCCGGTCGCGTCGAGGATGGGCGAGGCCACACCCGTCTCGACGAGCTCACTCGCGGTCTTCCCCATCGCGAACGCCAGCACCTGGAACGCCGCGCCCGCTGCGAGGATCGCGCCCACCACGATGAGCACCATCCGTCGTCCCGGAAGGCTGCGGCGCTGCGTCGACCCCCATTCAGCAAGAACGAGCGTCCCCGCCCAGAGGAGCGCGAGGAAGAGGTTGATCCGCTGCAACATGAGCAGCATCGAGCCGCCCACAACGCAGAGCGCGACGACCCTGACCACCCGTCCCATCTGGACCGTCGTCGAATACGGTCGCGCCAGAAGGGTGAACAGGAGAGGCCCGAGGTAGATGAGTGCCTTCACATAGAACGGCACGCCGACCAGGTAGTCGGAGTTCCTGATCGCGCTGGGGTTCGTGAACAGCGTCAGCGGGCCGAACCGCGCGGCGATGATGATCAGGTAGATGCCCATTCCCGCCGCATAGCCGATGGCGATGATCGCGAGGGCGACCCGGCCCACCTGACGATCCCGTGGCAGCCAACTCGGCCACGCGCGGTCGGATGCGACCTCGGCCCGGCGTAGGGCGGCAACAGCGACGAACGCGGCATTGAAGCAAAGGAGCCCCGTGATGAGGATCATCCAGGATCCAAGGGGCGCCACGGTGTAGCGAATCAGGCCCGATCCGACGAGAGCGAGAGCGGCCGCCCACAATACGTTGTGGACGAGGACCGGCATCATCTTTGCGGCACCCCAGCGTCGGCCGATGAAGATGGTCGCCGCGACCAGGGCGCAGGCCAGGGGAATAGCAACGAAAGCGTTGTCAATCGGCACCCCTGGACCTCCTCTTGAACTGCGGGCGCGCGGCTCGCAGGTATTCAGGACACTCATCGGCCGGAACAAACGGTACGCCCGGCATGCATGTCTCCTGCCAAGGCACGGTCCACTTGCGCGCCTCGCCAAGTATCGATGACGAACTCGCGGCCATAATAGTATCGCTCGCCTCCCTGCCACCCTCCTCGCGCCGGGATGCCCTCGAAGCCCGGCCCGCGACCGGCAAGCGTCCATCCACGGCCGCCGGTTCCCGGGCAGCGGCGTCGGCTCGTCGGCCCGTGCGAACACACGCGGGCTCTCCCGAGCGTTGGGGACCAACGGCGGTCGGGACCCAGCCGACTCGTGAAGGCGGCCCTCTGCGGCGGCCGGCGGCGCCGCGGGGCCGGTGGCGGGGTGTGCGGATTGAAGGTAGTCTCGGTCCGCTGGGCCGACGAGTCGCATCCGCTCGGCTCGCGTACGCGTAACCCGTTCGTGCACGCTTCGAGGCTCGGGCACAGTGTTCAGGAGGCCAGCCGTGTGGAACCTTTCCATGGCGGTGCGGCTGTCGACGACCCGGCGAACGGACGGCGCGGCGGACGAACGCGTCCTGGCCACCTGGAACCCGCTGCGCCTGCAGCAGACAACCCGTCCTGAACTGCGGTGACCGAGGCATCACCCGATCGTCGGGCGAACGTTCTTCAGAACTTCGCGTCCCGACTGATGGCCATCGTCACGGGGCGATCATGGATCTTGTTTCCCGTGATGCTCTTCATTGCGCTGGGAGCATGGGCCGTTTCGTCACCCATCGGCTCCTCGCCTGACGAGGACTACCACTTGGTGAGCATCTGGTGCGCCCAGGGCATCCGACCGCACATGTGTGAGCCCGGGATGACGGAACTCTCGCGGATCGTGCCGCTGGAAATCTATGCAAACCAATGCTTCGCCGCCCAGCCCGATCGGGCCGCCGTGTGTTACACGATTCCCGAGCTCGGCGAGACGGATCGCGGCAACTTCATGGGTTATTACCCCAACGGGTTCTACCTTCTGATGAGCTTCTTGACCGGCCCTGTAGCGGCGACGTCCGTGATCTTGATGCGGCTTCTCAATTCCCTCATCTTCGCCGGCGGGTTGGCAGCGTTGTTCGCGCTGACACCGCGATCGCGGCGCGCGAACTACATGCTCGGCTCGCTGATGGCGCTCGTGCCCCTGGGGATGTTCACCGTTGCGTCGGTGAACCCGAGCAGCTGGGCCGTCATCTCGGCGACGCTCCTGTTCGCGTCGGCGGTCGAGTTCGTGCGGGCGACCGATCGCCGTCGCCGAATCGGGCTGGGCGTCCTGTGCGCGGCGGCGTTCGCCATCGGCGTGGCGTCGCGGGCGGACGCTGCGGCCTACGCGGGCCTGGCGATCGTGCTCGCCTGGCTGTCCACCGTGAAGTTCACCCGAAGAGCGCTGATCTATGGAGGGGTGGCGGCCCTGGCCCTGATCGTCGGGGCCGTCTGGGCGGTCTCCCTGGGGTCCGGGGCGGGCCTGTTCAACATTCCTCCCCTACGCCCGGAGGATCTGCCCAGTGGCTGGTTCCAGCGACTGCAGGAACTGCCCGGGTTCTACACCGACACGTTCCGGCGCGGGCTCGGCTGGCTCGATACCCGTACCAAGCCCAGCGCGTGGGCGCTCGCGACAGTCAGCTACTTCGCTGCGATCTTCTGGGGTCTGCGCCGCGTACGTTGGAGGAAGGCGGTGTGTCTGGGGCTGGTGGTCTTCCTGGGCGCAGCCGTTCCCATCTTCATCACCACCGCGCGACACACGCTCCTCGCGGAGGCCCTGCAGCAGCGTTACTTCCTCCCTTTGATGATCATGGCGGTGATGATCGCCCTGGCCGAGGACAACCCGTACGGGCCCGAACTGAACCGGGCGCAGGCCTCGCTGATCGTCGTCGTGCTGACCATCGCCAACTCCAGCGCACTGCACACCAACCTGCGCCGCTACATCACGGGCATGGACGGACACTGGTTCAACCTGAACATCGGCATGCAGTGGTGGTGGACGTTGACGACACCATGGGTGCCACCCCCGATGGTGTTCTGGGGTGTTGGCTCCGCCGCGTTCATGGGCGTCCTCGCCGTGGCGGTGATGAGCGGCCTGAAGGGACAGGACGAGCCGAGCCCGGCGAGCGTGACGGCCCGGCGCGCGCTGATCTAGTGCGCGTGGTCGCCGACCACGCTCTCGCCCGGCACCCAGCGTGTTCGCGCTGGCCATCCCGATCAGCGCCAGGCCCCCCGATCAGCGTGCCGCCGACCATCGACGGCGCACGGCGTCCGAACCTCGACCGCGTCCGGTCACTCACCACTCAGGCCACCGGCTGGGCGATCATCGCGGCGAACGCCCCACCGTCGTCACCAGCGCAAGGTTCGCCACCTCGTTGACCGGGGCGAGGGCGGTCCCCTGCGGCGCAATCCACCCGCGGGTGGATCCCGAAACGGCCGCGCTGAGGCTCACGTCCCTGATGGACGGCCTGCAGCTCCAGTGGCTCCTCGACCGCTCGATCGACATAGCCGGCGCGCTGGTCGAGTGGATGACGCCGGCCGGGCTGGTTGCGTTCGAGGGCATCGAGCCCGCGCGCTGAGCGCCTGTCGTCCCGGGCTCCGACGCGAGTGCCGCCGGGTGGCACGAAAGAACCGTCCCCACGAGCCAGAGTGGCGCCGGGTGGCACGAAAGAACCGTCCCCACGTGCCAGACCCCGTGCCACGCCCACGCGTCCACGCCCGCTTCACCCCGCGCAGGTGACCGTCCGACCCCGCCAGGGTCGGTCGCGACGCCCGCGGGATCAGTAGTAGTAGGGGAACGCCGACCAGTCGGGCGAACGCTTCTCCAGGAAGGCGTCCCTGCCCTCGACCGCCTCATCGGTCATGTACGCCAGCCGGGTGGTCTCCCCGGCGAACACCTGCTGGCCGATCAGCCCGTCGTCGATGGCGTTGAAGGCGAACTTGAGCATCCGCTGCGCCGTCGGCGACTTCGCGCAGATCTTCGACGCCCACTCCAGGCCGACGGTTTCCAGGTCTGCATGAGGCACGACCTTGTTCACCGTCCCCATCTCATAGGCACGCTGCGCGTCGTACGTCTCGCCGAGGAAGAAGATCTCCCGGGCAACCTTCTGACCGACCTGGCGAGCCAGGTACGCCGACCCGAACCCGGCGTCGAACGAGCCGACGTCCGCGTCGGTCTGCTTGAACCGGGCGTGCTCGGCCGAGGCCAGCGTCAGGTCGCAGACCACGTGGAGCGAGTGCCCGCCGCCCGCTGCCCAGCCGTTGACAAGGGCGATCACGACCTTCGGCATGAACCGGATCAGCCGCTGCACCTCGAGGATGTGCAACCGTCCGAGCTTGGCGGCGTCCACGGTCTCTGCCGAAGAGCCGTCGGCGTACTGGTAGCCCGCGCGTCCCCTGATCCGCTGGTCACCGCCCGAGCAGAACGCCCAGCCGCCGTCCTTGGGGGACGGGCCGTTGCCCGTCAGCAGGACGCAGCCGACGTCGGAGCTCATCCGGGCGTGGTCGAGCGCGGTGTACAGCTCGTCCACGGTGTGCGGACGGAAGGCGTTGCGCACCTCGGGACGGTTGAAGGCGATCCGCACCGCCGGCACGTCGTTCGCGCGGTGATAGGTGATGTCGGTGAACTCGAAGCCGGCGACCGGCGTCCACAGCTGTGGCTGCCAGGGATTGGTCATGCGCTCAGGGTAGTGGCTGCGCCTCAGCCCGGCGCCGCGGCCACCAGCAGGCCCACCGCAAGGGCCGCGATCGCGAAGGCCGTCAGGGCGACCAGCAGCGGGAGGCGTCCGTCGTGGAGCTTGCCGCCGCTCGTCAGGGCGGCGTGGGCGGCCCGATACCGCCGGAGCCCCGCCACCAGCACCGCGACGGCGGCCCCGACCACGAGCCCGGACGGAACGAACGACCAGGCCCCGAGGGTGGCCCAGGCGACCCTCGGCACGAGCAGGCCGACCCCGAGCAGCGCCAGGGCAGTCCGTTGCCAGGCCAGCGACGTGCGCTCGGGCTGCAGGCCCGCGTCCCACACCTGCGGCGCGGTCATCGCAGCAGCAGGGCGGCCACGATGAGGACGCCGGCGACGACAAGGGCGATCGGCAGCACCGCGACCAGCGGGCTGAACGGGAGCGGAGCGCGCTCGCGCAGCGCCGACTCCACCCGCACCCAGCCCAACCACGCCTGGACGGGGCAGGCGACGCCGGCCAGCACGAGCACAACGGCCGCGGCCAGCCGGAACCCCGGCTGGAGGTCGACGGCGAGGGCCTGGAGTCCGACGCCGACCGAGATCAGGGCCAGCCCCGCGCCGATCCACGCCAGGAACGTGCGCTCGTTGGCCAGGCTGAAGCGCGCGTCCGGCTCGTCGCCGTGCCCGTACACCGACCGCGGGAACCGGGAGCTGCTCATGGTGACCCCTTCCGCATCCATCTTGTCAGCCGCCGCCCGCGGGTGCCGGGCCGCCCGTGGCTGGTTCCGGCCCGCGCGCCGCCGGAAGGCAGCCGCCGGATTCCGGTTCGGTTCCCCTGATGGCCGGCGTCCCGGACGCGCGCGGTGGGTACGGATCGTCGGGAGTCCCCGACGAGAGGTCACAGCGATGGAAGACACCCCCCAGGCCGAACACAGGACCGACCCCGGGCCGACGATCTCGCGCAGCGTCGCCGCCCCGGTCGCGGCCGTCTGGGCCGTGCTCTCGGACGGCTGGTCGTACGCGAACTGGGTGGTCGGCACGGCCCGCGTCCGGGACGTCGACCCGCGCTGGCCGCAGAAGGGGACGCGCGTGCACCATTCGTTCGGCGTCTGGCCCCTGCTGATCCAGGACTTCACCCGCGTGGAGAGCATGACCCCGCACCGCGAACTGGTGCTCACCGCCCGCGGCTGGCCCGCCGGCGAGGCGCGCGTCCACATCAGCCTGCGGCCCGAAGGGACCGAGCGCTGCCTCGTCACGATCTCCGAGGACGCCGTGTCGGGGCCGGGGAGGCTCATCCCGCCTCCCGTCCGCCACGCGCTGATCGGTCCCCGCAACCGCGAGACGCTCAACCGGGTCGCGATGCTCGCCGAAGGGCACTACCGGCGCGGCAACTGAGGCCGGTCAGGCCCCCAGCACGCGGTCCCACGCCGTGCGGGCCAAGGCCGTCCGGAGCACACCGAGCGGCCCGTTCGCCCGGAGCGCTGCGCGGGCCGCGTTCCAACCACAGGCGCCGTGGACGCCTCCACCCGGGTGGGCGGACGCGCTCGCAAGGAACAAACCGTCGATCGGCGTCTCGGAGCGCCCCAGCCCGGGCGTCGGCCGGAACACCAGCTGCTGGTGAGGCGCGGAGGTGCCGCCGTTGAGCGCGCCGCCGGCGAGGTTCGCGTCTGCGGCCTCCAGCTCGAGCGGAGGCTGCACGAACCGTGCCCTGACCAGGCCGGCGAACCCGGGTGCTGCCCTCTCGACGGCGGCTTCGACGCGTCCCACGTACTCCGCGACGGCAGCCTCGTCGCCCGCGAGTCGCCGCGGCAGGTGCGCGTACCCCCAGGCCGACTCCGTCCCCGCCGGCGAACGGGACGGGTCCGCCGTCGTCATCTGTCCGAACAGGACGAACGGCCGAGCCGGGAGGCGTCCCACACTCAGATCGGCCGCGAAGTCGACGAAGCCGTCCAGATCGACGCCGAGATGAACGGTGCCCGCCCGGCCGGACGCGTCCGACAGCCATGGGACGGGCCCGTCCAGAGCCCAGTCCAGCTTCAGCGTCGCGTGGTCCCATTCGAAGGACTCGAGGTCGCGCCGCAGCCGCGGCGGGAGGGGCACGTCGGCCATCAGCCCGTTGTAGAGGGCCGGCGCCGACACGTCGGCCAGGACCGCCCGGGACGCCCGGACCACGCCCCCGTCCGCGAGCCGGACGCCGTACGCCCGGCGGCCGTCGACGAGCACCTCGCTCACCGCCGCGTTCGTGCGCACCTCCGCGCCGAACGACTCCGCGCGCGACCGGAGCGCGTCGGCCAGCCGTCCGGCGCCGCCTCGCGGGACGGGGAAGCCGACGTCCTGGCCGAGCATGGCCAGCAGCCAGCCGAGCAGGCCGCTGCCCGCTCCGTCGGGCGTGATGTCGGCGTGCAGGGCGTTGCCGGTCAGCAGCAGCCGTCCGCCGTCACCGCGGAACAGCTCCTCACCGAGCCGGCGCACCGGCGTCACCGCCAGACGTGCCAGGCGGAGGGCTCCGGCCGTCCGCAACGCCCCGAGCAGCCGGGTGCCGGCCGCCACCGGCGGGAAGGGGGTGAACAGGGCAGCAAGGACCTCGTCGCGGATCCGGCGCCACTGGGCGAACAGGTCGAGCCAGGCGTCCCCGTCGCCGGGCGCGAAGGCATCCAGACCGGCAGCGGTGCGGACGGCGTCGCGCTGGAGCACGGCCGCGCGGCCGTCATCGAGCTGGTGGGCGAGCACGGCGGGCGCCTGCACCCATTCCAGCCCGTGGCGGTCCAGTTCGAGGTCGCGGATCACCGGGCTCGCCGCGACGAGCGGGTAGAAGGAGCTGAAGAGGTCGCTGGTGAACCCCTCGGCCGTGACCTCGGCACTGCGGACGGCACCGCCGACCTCGGCCTGCGCCTCCAGCACGAGCACGTCCCAGCCGGCCTCTGCGAGCGCGTTGGCGGCCACGAGCCCGTTCGGCCCGGAGCCGATCACGATCGCATCGCAGGCGCGGGTCTGGTTCATGCCGTCCCTGTACCCGCGGTGGGCGCGCTGGTCGCGTCCCTCGCGGTGGGCCGCGGTCGAACTCCGGCCCGATTACGGGTCGAACCACCCGATTTCGTCGCCTCACCGCCGAATCGGGCGGGTTCTCGGCCGCGCCAGGTCAGCGGGAGGCCGCGGCTCGCGCGATCCGGCCTCCGGAGTAGCGGACGCCGCCACGCAGCCGCGCGAAGATCGCCAGCCAGGCGCACACGCCGCGCTCGAGCAGCCACACCGGCGTCCACAAGGCCGCGGTCGCCGGGAAACGGGTGCGTCCGCCCGCTCGCCGACGGCCCAGCTCGCCGAGCCCGAGGGCCGCGACCCCGAGCCCGGCCAGCACCCTCGGACGTCGGGCGCTGAGCACGAGGGCCGGCAGCAGGGCGGCTTCCGCGACCAGGCGGCCGGGCTGGGCGAAGCTGTCGTACGCCTGGCGCACCCGCTGCGACCAGAAGTGCGCCGGCTCTGGCGGCACCCGGTCGACGAACACGTCTCCCGCCCACCGCACGACGCCACCGCGGCGCGCCACCGTCCGGACCAGCTCGAGGTTCTCGAACAGCACGTCGCCGTCGTAGCCGTCCACCAGGTACGAGCGCTGCACCGCCACGGTGCCGGGGTAGTCGCCGCCGAAGGCCCTGTTCACCAGTTGGCGGCCGGTGTCCCAGCGGGCGTGCCAGGGCCAGCAGGTGAACACGTTCTGGGGTACGACCAGGTCCGCGTCGGCCAGTCGCGCGAGCACCTGCGCGAGCGCGGCCGCCGTGTACCGGACGTCGTCGTCGGCGATCACGACCAGCGGATGCCGGGCCATCCGGACTCCGGTGACGACGCCCGCCACCTTGCCGTTGCGTCCCGGCCAGGAGTCGGCCTGCACATGCCGGACCAGGCCCGACCAGGCCCAGTGGTGCTCCTCGAAGACCTCCGGGTCGGAGCCGTCCACCACCGTGACGTCGATCCAGCCCGCCAGGTCGGTGAGATAGCCGGTGAGCTCTGCGGCTTCCCGGTGGGCGGGCCAGCGCAGCGGCAGGACGTACTCGGCGTCCGTGCAGGTCGGGGCTCCCGGCACGGCCGGATCAGCGGTGCGCGTGGGTCACCTCGTAGTCGATCGGCTTGCACACCCCGCCGTTGGACTTCTCCGCCGAGCATGCGGTCAGCCCGACGAACAGGTCCTCCTCTGCCCGGACCCGGAACCGGGCACCCGGGGCGGACAGCGGCGGGTCGATGTGGAGGGTGCCGTCCGGATCGGTCCAGACGTTCATGAAGATGTTGAAGGAGGTCGCGATCCGGTCCTTCTCGATCCCGAACTGGACCAGGCCGGAGTGGAGGTTGTCCAGGCAGCTCGGGTGGGGAGCACCGTCGAACTCCGGGTAGAGCAGGTCGAAGGTCTGCTGGCTGCACGGGGTGAGCGTGAAGTCGTGCCGCCCGCAGGTGTCCTCGACGATGGTGAACATCGGCCGTGACCGATTGCTGTAGAGCACGTCGCCCGTTGTCAGGAAGACCTTGTTCGCGTAGTCGATGGTGCGTCCGCTGGACAGCCACTCGGCGCTGTCGGCCGCGGACACGGCGTACAGGTCGCTGACCTGGCCGCCCGTGGGGTCGACCACCAGGAGTTCGTCACCGGCGTCGAGCCGGAAGCCGGTACCGGTCTGGGGGGCGAGTCGCTTCACCGGGTCTCCTCCTCGAAGCAGGCCGGCGGACGCCAGCCGTCGCCGACGGCCCGTCCGGAGTACTGGCGGGCCTCCGAGCGGAGACCGTGGTCGGCGACCATGGGGTTGGTGCTGCCCTGGAGGCGGACGTCCCGCTTGCGGACGGTGTCGCGCAGCCGGTCGTAGGCACCAGACGACCGCAGCTGCTCGAACTGGCTGTGCAGGTTGAACACCAGCACCGGCAGGGGCGTCCGCCGCGCGATCCGGGACGCGGCCGGGTGCATGCCGATCACGAAGAACGCGCGACCCGCGACGCTGAAGCCGAAGTGCGGACTGGCCGGGTCGGCACTGACCGCGCCGTCCCACTCGGCCTCGTCGGCGGAGCGCACCATGCCGAGCTGGCGCCACAGGAGGCTCTCGAAAGCGGCCTCGGACTCCGGCACGGGCGACCGGAACGCGGCGAGGAACGACGCCATCACCGGACCACGCTCGACGTCGCGCGGATGAGCGGCGGAGAAGGCTCCGAGGGCGTCGACAAGGGCGTCGGCCGAGGCTGCGTCGGCCATTCGGTCGAGGACGAGGACCTCCACCTGGTCACGGGCGAACACGGATTTCGCACCCACGCAGGGGTAGGACGGGTCGGCGACCATCGCGGCGAGCACGTCACGGATGTGGGCGTCCGACGCGCCCGGGGTCGCGGGTCCGGCGAGGGGCAAGGGGGACATCCCGTCCCGGGCGGTGCCCGGTTCCGGACGCCGCGTGGAAGCGAGAACCATACCGACGAGGTACCCCGCGGGCCCGGTCCCAGACCGGCCGGAAGGGGTGGCTGGGACCGTCCGCCCCCCGCGGAGGTCCCAGCCACGTCACAGCGCGCGTCGCGGTGGCGTCCACTCCTGGGTCGGTTCCAGGACGTCGTCGCCGCCCGCCTGCGCGTCCCCCGCGACCTCCCCGACCGCGACCAGTCGGCGCGCGGCCAGGGGCTCCGGTTCGGTCAGCGCCTCGAGGACACCGGACGCGGTCGGCCGATCGGCCGGATCCTTCGCGAGGCAGGCCATCACGACCGCCCGGAGCTCCTCCTCGACGCCGTCCGGAAGCGGCGGCGGTGGCTCGGCCACCGTTGCCAGGGCGGTCGCGATCGGTGTGCCCCGGTCGAACGGCTTGGCGCCGGTGAGCAGTTCGTGGGCCAGGACACCGAGGGAGTACAGGTCGCTGGCCGCGGTGACGCGCTCGCCGAGGGCCTGCTCGGGGCTGAGGTAGTAGGTGGTCCCGTACACCTCCCCTGGAGCGGTGTGGACGGTGGCGTTCGCGTCCTTGGCGATGCCGAAGTCCATCAGCTTCACCAGCCCGCCCGGGGCGATGAGCACGTTGGACGGCTTCAGGTCGCGGTGGATGATGCCGCTCTCGTGCGCCCGGGCGAGTGCCCCCGCGAGCTGGACGACGAGCGCGCGGGCCTGCGCGGAACCCAGTGGGCCCTCGTCGGCCAGCACCTTTCCGAGCGTCGGGCCCTCGATGAGCTCCATGACCAGGAACGCGAGCCCGTCGTGTTCGCCGAAGTCGAAGACCTCGACGATGTTCGGGTGACTGATCTGGGCCGCGAAGCGGGCCTCCGCCCTCAGCCGTCGTGCCAGCGCCTGCTGCTGCTCCGTCTGGGGATGCATGATCTTGATCGCGACCTTGCGTTCCAGGACGTCGTCGGCCGCGGACCACACCTGGCCCATGCCGCCGGTCGCGACCCGGTCGATGAGCCGGTAGCGGTCGCACAGCACGAAGCCCGGAGCGAGCCTGTTCACGGCCGCTCCCGTGAATCGGACGATCTGTCGTGCACCGGTCCCCCTCTGCGGGACGCACTGCGCGTCCCATCCTTCAAACCGACACAGGACCCTGATTGGTTACGGAAGCATCACAGGGACCCCTCGGGAGAACTGCGGAGGTTTGAAGTCGTCCCCACCGGGGTGTGGCCCCGTCCGGAGCGCGTCCCGCGGATCGTGCTGACCGTTCCGTCCCGGGCCACCAGGACGCCGGCGTGATCCACGAGCGTCGCGATCCAGGCCAGCGCCTTCGCGCCCTTCACGAACGCCGCGGTGGCGTACACGTCCGCCCACGTCAGCCCGGGGCCGATGATCGTCGCGGACGCCAGGCCGTCGGAGGCCCTGCCGGTCACGGGGTCGGTGATGTGGTGGCCCCGGGCCGCCGTCCCTGAGGTTGCGACAGCACCCGTCCGCAGGGCGATGCTGCGCAGGACCCGGCTGCGATCCCGGGGGTCCTCGATGGCGATGGTCCAGTCGGGGGTGTCGGTCCTGCTGCTGTGGACGGCGATGTCGCCGCCGGCGTTGACCAGGGCGTCGTGGGGCCCGAGTCCGCCCAGGCGTTCGATGAGCCTGCCGAAGGCCTGCTCGACCGCCCAGCCCTTGACCAGCCCGGTCGGGTCGAAGCGGACGCGGCCGTCCGGTCCCGGGAGCCAGGCGGAGAACGATCCTCCGGTGCGCTGGCCGGCGATCTCACAGAGCGCGGCGACCTCGCGGATGCGGGGGTGCGCATCGCGGAGCTGGTCGCGTCCGTCCTTGATGCGGCTCACCGGGCTGTCCGGCCGCCAGGTGCTGAACATCGCCTCGTCGGCGCGCAGCGCGTCGTACAGGTCCTCGACCCAGCCGACCACCACCCCGGAGGCCGCCTCGGGTCCGCGCACGTGGACGCTGATCGGCAGGCCCATGATCTGGGCGACGAACGCCCGACGCGGCAGGGTCGCACTCCGGGCGTGATCCCGGACGGTCGCGGCGGTCACAGGTGCGCCTGGTCGATCGCCGACTGCAGCGAGGTGATGTAGCCGTCACTGGTGACGGTCGCCCCGGACACCGCGTCGATGGTTCCGCTCTGCGCCGCCACCACCTCCGCGTTCAGCTTCGGGATGGCGTAGGCGTTGATCTGCTGGTCCCGGGGGTTGTCGGACGGGTACGCCACGGCGTCCGAGGAGACGATCTTCCCGTTCTGGACGACGATCTGGACCTGCACGGTCCCCCACCGGGTCGCGACGGCGTCCCCGGTGTAGGTGCCGGACGAACCCGAGCCCGCGTTCGGCGTGGTCGATCCGGAGGCCTGGGGATCCGTGCCGGTCCCCGTCCCCCCGGTGGTGCCCGTTGCGGCCTGGCTGTTGGTGCTCGTGTGGTAGCTGAACAGCAGCAGCAAGCCGCTGATGGTGCTCATCACAGCGACGACGATCTTCTTCATGGTCTCGTTCCTGTCCGCCGGGCTACCAGCTGAAGCGTTCTGAGTGGATCCGGTCGGCCGGCACCCCGCACTCGCGCGCGGCCGCTGCGGCGGCGTCCATCCAGGCGGTGGACCCGCACAGGTAGACGTCGTGGCCGGCGATGTCGGGAACCAGCTCGCGCAGTGCCTGCGCATCGGTGAGTCCCTTCGCGGACTCCGGCAGCCAGCTGGCGGGTCCGGGGCGGCGGCGTCCGAGGACGTAGAACATCCGCGCCCCGCGCTCCTTCCCGAGCGACTCCAGTTCGTCCCGCAGGACGAGGTCGGCCTCGTTCCGGGCGCGGTAGATGAGCGTGACGTCACCCGGCCGTTGCGGCAGGCCCTCGAGCAAGGCCCGCAGGGGGCTGATCCCGATGCCGGACGCCATCAGCGTGACCTTCTCCGACCTGCGGACGCCGGCGTGCAGCCGACCGTAGGGCCCTTCGACCAGCACTCGCGTCCCCGGCCGGACGGACGCCAGCGCGTGGCTGCCGTCGCCGAGATCCTTCACGGTGACCCGCAGCGAGACGCCGTCCGGGGCTGCCGAGATCGAGTACGGGTGGGCGCGCATCCAGCCGGGGCCGGTCAGGAAGCGCCAGGTGAAGAACTGGCCGGCCTGGACGGTGAGCCGGTGGAGGTCTCGCCCGGCCATCGTGACCGAGACGACGTCGTGGCTCTCCCGGACGACCCCGGTGACCCGCAGGTCGTGACGCAGGCTGCGGTACACCGGAACGCCGATCCTCCAGGTGAGGATCGCGCCGGCTGCCGCGGCCCACAGCGTCCACCAGTAGACCGTGGCGGCGGTGTTGCCGACGAAGTCCGCTCCCGTCCACAGCATGTGCGGGATGGCCAGGCCCACGCCGAGGTAGGCGTACAGGTGCAGCAGGTGCCAGGACTCGTAGCGGAGCCTGCGGCGCGCGTTGCGGATACTGGTCGCAACGACCAGCACCAGCAGCAGCGTCCCGGCGAGGGCCAGGAGCATGCCCGGGTAGTCGACCACGAGTTGCCAGAACTGGACGAGAACGTTGAGGCCGGCGCCGAGGGCGTAGCCGATCGTGATCAGCACGAGGTGGGCGACCATCAGCCAGAACGACCAGAAGCCGACCAGCCGGTGCCTGCGGGCGAGTTCGTCCTGGCCGTACGTCTTCTCGACGACGGGGACGCGGGCCATCAGCAGCACCTGGATCAGCAGCAGGTCCGCCGACACCAGCCCGGTCAGCCGGCCCAGGGTGGTGACCCCTCCCGCGACGGTCGTCAGGGACTGGACGCCCCCACCGGCGACCCAGAGCGCGACCACGACGAGCATGCTCGACCAGGTCGCGACGCCGACGGCGTCCCGCCACCATCCCGGCACGGCGGGCGCCTGACGGATGACCGCCCGGCCCGTGGGCACCGGCTGGGGGGACGGCCCGGCTGTCGCCGTCGCCCTCTCGCTGAGAAGTGTCACGTCGCTCCCGTCGTCCTGATGTCTGCGGGATCGATCCTGCGCCACCCCTCCGTCAGGGCGATGTGGCTCTGCTGTGACGACTCTGTGCGGCCCCGGCGCTCAGTGTTCGGTGTGCTGGACCAGGGGCAGCTCGATGCGCACCTCCGCGCCGGCCTCTCCCCCGGGCGACTTCGCCAGCGTGCCGTGAGCCCTCTCGACGGTCTGTCGGGCCAGCTTCAGGCCCAGGCCGGACGTCCCCTGCCGGGGTGCGGTGGGTTGGGCTGGGAACCCCTCGCCCTGGTCCCGGATGACGAGCACGGCCCGAGACCCGGCGGTCTTCAACGACACCCCGAACCCGACCTCCTCGCCGGTGTGCGCGAAGATGTTGTCGATGCAGATGTCGACGACGTCGGTCAGCTCGAGCGCACTGAGCGGCACCCGCACCGGCTGGGCGGGCAGGTCGACGTCGACGATGCGTCCCTGGTCCTCGGCGAGCGGACGCCAGTAGTCGACCCGGGCGGCCACCACGGCGGACGCGTCGCACGCGGCCGGCAGGTCCTCCCGCAGCGGCCGCCGCGCCTCCTGGACGACGCCGTCGATGGCCACCTGCAGCTGTTCGACCATGTCGGCCAGTTCGGCCCTCACCTGGGGGTCGGAGACCTGTTCCGCCTCCAGCCGGAGCGCCGTGACCGGCGTGCGCAGCCGGTGCGCGAGCCCGCGGACGCTGTCACGTTCGGCGGCCAGCAGCTGGCCGATCCGGTCGGCGAGCCCGTTGAGTGCCGAGCCCAGCTCGACCGTCTCCGACGGGCCCTCCAGCGCGGCCCGCGCGTCCAGGTCGCCCTCGCGCAGCCGGTGGGCGACCGCGGCGACCGACAGCAGCGGACGGCTCACCCCGCGCCCGACCTGGGCTGCCGCGAAGACGGCGACGCCGCTGAGGAGCAGCCCGAGGGCGATGATGCTCACCCACGCCAGCCCGACCCCGTCCGTCAGCTGCTCGGGCGTCATCGCCGTCCGGACGACGACGACCCCGCCGTCCACAAGGACGGGGACGTACACCCGGCCACCGGCGGAGTCCCGGACCGAGAACGCCTGGCCGTCGTGGGTGCGCTGGTAGGCCGCGTCGGCCGCGAACCCGGGCCACGGCGCGCCGACGACGTTCCCGTCCGCCAGCACGACCGTCGTTGCCGCGGCCGACCCCGTGAGGCTCGACCGCAGGACGGAGGGGAGCTGCGGGTCGTCGTGCAGGCTGGAGACCACCATCGCGACCGAGTTGGCCTGCTGGCTGGCCACCGCCATGCCGCGATCGGCCGCCAGTGTGTTGACCATCAGCAGCAGCGGGATCACGAAGGACGCGACGATGGCGGTGCTGATCACGGCGACCAGCACGCTGACCTGGCGCCGCATCAGGCGTCCCCGGGCGCGACCAGCCTCACCCCCACACCGCGGACGGTGTGCAGGTAGCGGGGCTCGGCCGCGGTCTCGCCGAGCTTGCGCCGCAACCAGCTGAGGTGGACGTCGACGGTGCGGTCGCCTCCGCCGAACGGCAGTCCCCAGACGTCGGCCAGCAGCTCCCGCCGGGTCACCACCTCTCCAGGACGCGAGGCGAGCAGCCACAACAGGTCGAACTCCTTACGGGACAGGTCGAGCCGCTCCCCTGCCAGCCGGACCTGCCGGGCGGCCGCGTCGATCTCGAGTTCGCCGACGCGGACGACGGCGTCGTCGGCCGAGCCGGGGGCCGCCCGCCGCAGCACGGCCCGGATCCGGGCGGCGAGCTGCTCGCCACCGAACGGCTTGACCAGGTAGTCGTCCGCGCCGGCGTCCAGTGCCGCGACAACGGTTCGGTCGTCGTCCTGGGCCGTGATCACGATGACCGGCACCTGGCTCACCGCACGCAGCATCGTCAGCACCTGGCGTCCGTCCAGGTCGGGCAGGCCGAGGTCGAGGAGCACGACGTCCGGCTGCTCGGAGAGGGCAAGGGTGAGCCCGCTCGTCCCGTCCGTGGCGACGAAGACGGCGTTGCCGCCGTCGGTGAGGCTGCGCCGAAGGAGCCGTCCGATGGCCGGATCGTCCTCGACGACCAGTACCCGAGTCATGGCCGTAACGTACTCCGGCGCCCACCGGGTGCGTGCGATCATGGGCGGGTGAATGGCCGGAGGCTCTGGATCGTCGCCCTGATCTGGGTGCTCACGGTCGCCGGCGCCTCCACGCTCACCTGGACGGTGATCTCGGCTGCCGGCGCACGGGTGAGCCAGCCGGTGACCGTCGCGACCGCGACGGCGACGCCGTCGGAGACGTCCAGCGAACCTCCGGCGGACTCCGTTCGCACCTCCAGCGGGCGCGGGGGGCGGGTCACGGCGCACTGCACCGACGACGGTGCGATCTCGCTGGTCACGGCCGTCCCCGACGACGGGTACTGGGTGAAGATGTACGACCCGGGTCCGGTGAACCTGCGCGTCGACTTCGAGGCCGCGACCGAGACCGAGGACGGCGACAGCGACCAGGACGACGCGGCGGAACGCAGCGAGGTGCGGGTGACCGCGACGTGCGTCGAGGGCACGCCCGTCTTCCGGCGCACCTGAACCTTCCTGCTGAGCAACCGGGGACAGACCCCTTCGGTTCGGGCCGTTTTGCACAAGTTTGTCTCGGCCTTGAGGTTCGCTTGAGCCGGCGCTCAGTAGCCTCGCGGACATGCCCACATCTTTCTCGTCGCTCTTCGACGCCGTCGCCGGTCTTCCCATGCATCCGCTCGTCGTCCACTTCGCAGTCGTGCTGCTGCCCGTTTCGGCACTTGCGCTGATCCTGCTGGTTGCGGTTCCGAAGTGGGCCGACAAGTACGGCTGGCTGACCCTGGCAGGGCTGGTCGTGGGCACCGGTGCAGCCTTCGTGGCCAAGGAGTCGGGGGAGGCGCTCGCTGCCCGGATGGGCGATCCGGGCAGCCACGCGTCCTGGGGCGACCTGCTGCCGTGGCTCTCGGTCGCCCTGCTCGTCCTGGCCGGAGTGTGGTTCCTGCTGCACCGCCGGGGACGGCAGGCAGGGACGGGACGCTCCGCCGCGGCGACCGCAGCCGGCGTTGTGGCCGCGATCATGGCCCTGGTCGTGACCGGGGTGACGATCGTGGTTGGGCACTCCGGGGCGGAGGCCGCCTGGGCGGGGACGATCAAGGACCCGGCACAGACACCGGTCGCCTCGGCTCCCGCGACCCCGGGGAACGACGGCGGGAAGAAGTCCACGCCCTCGGCTTCGAGCAGCGCGGCGGGCGCCTACACGATGGCCGACGTGGCCAAGCATGCCAGCGCCTCGTCCTGCTGGACGGCGATCAACGGCAACGTCTACGACGTGACCAAGTGGATCGGCCAGCACCCCGGCGGCCAGCGCGTCATCCTCGCCCTGTGCGGGAAGGACGGCACCGCGTCGTTCACCGGCCAGCACGGTGGCCAGCGCAAGCCCGAGGCGGATCTCAAGCAGTTCCAGATTGGTACGCTCGGCTAGACGACAACCGACACAGCGCGCCAGCGCTGGGGAGGGCGGAGTCTTGACGCGATCGGCGTCAGCCGATCAAGGATCAGACGACAACCGACACAGCGCGNCAGCGCTGGGGAGGGCGGAGTCTTGACGCGATCGGCGTCAGCCGATCAAGGATCAGACGACAACCGACACAGCGCGNCAGCGCTGGGGAGGGCGGAGTCTTGACGCGATCGGCGTCAGCCGATCAAGGATCAGACGACAACCGACACAGCGCGNCAGCGCTGGGGAGGGCGGAGTCTTGACGCGATCGGCGGCAGCCGATCAAGGATCAGACGACAACCGACACAGCGCGTCAGCGCTGGGGAGGGCGGAGTCTTGACGCGATCGGCGTCAGCCGATCAAGGAGCAGACGTGCCTGGCGGCACGTGAGCAGCCGCGACCACCTGGGAGGACGCCCGTGTCCGATGGATCACCTCTGGCCGGGGGCGACCCCGCGGGCTACCAGACCACCGAGGCAGCGGCCGGCTCACACCACAGCCGTCTGAACGGCCTGCGCGCCGCCGTCCTCGGCGCCAACGACGGCATCGTCTCAACGGCGGGCATCGTGATCGGCGTTGCGGGCGCAACCCTGGACCCGTTCCCGATCCTCACGGCCGGCATCGCGGGCCTGACCGCCGGCGCGTTGTCGATGGCCGTCGGCGAGTACGTGTCGGTCAGCGCCCAACGCGACACCGAGAAGGCCCTGCTGGACATCGAGCGTCGCGAGCTTGCCGAGATGCCCGACGAGGAGCTGGCCGAGCTCGCCGGGCTGTACGAGAAGAAGGGCCTGGACGCCCAGCTGGCCCTCCAGGTGGCCGAGCAGCTGCACGCCCACGACGCGCTCGCAGCGCACGCCGAGACCGAGCTCGGCATCAACCCCGACGCGCTGACCAGCCCCTGGGTGGCGGCGCTGTCGTCCGCGATCTCGTTCACGATCGGCTCTGTCCTTCCGCTGCTCGCGATCGTCCTCGCCCCCGCGGACGTGAAGATCCCGGTCACCGTCGTCGCCGTCGTCGCCGCCCTTGTCCTGACCGGCTACCTGAGCGCCCGCGCAGGCGGGACGCCGGTCCTCCGGGCGATCGGCCGCAACGTCGCCGGCGGCCTGCTGGCGATGGGCGTCACCTACTGGATCGGACGCCTAGTCGGTCACACCCTCGGCTGAGCTGCCGACCCCCGGCGTGCCTCACGGACGCACGCGGAGTCGGACCCAGCGGTACGTCAGCCCGAGGGCGAGCACGACCGTCCCCGCGACGACCGACTCCCACGGCAGGGTGGCGGCGATCACCACGCAGCCGATCGCCCCGAGGACGGCCAGGACGCGGGGATAGCGCCGCTGCGTCCGCTCCTGCCGGAGCGCCGACACGTTCGCGACCAGGTAGTACAGCAGGACGCCGAAGGACGAGAACCCGATCGCCCCCCGCAGGTCGGTGGCCAGGACCAGCACGCAGACCACGGCGCCGAGCACCAGCTCGGCCCGGTGCGGGACCTGGAACCGGGGGTGGACGGCCGCCAGCCAGCGCGGAAGGTCGCCGGTCCTCGCCATCGCCAGCGTGGTCCTGCCGACGCCCGCGACCATGGCGAGCAGTGCGCCGAGGGCTGCCCCGGCTGCTCCGATCCGGGCCGCGAGCACCGGCCAGCCCGCCCCGGAGAGCGCCGCCACGTCGGCCAGGGGCGCCCCGGACGCCGCCAGCGCCAACGGCCCCAGGGAGCCCAGGGCGGCCAGCCCGACCACCAGGTAGACCACCAGGACGATGGCCAGGGCGGTGGTGATCGCCCGCGGAATCGTCCGCGCGGGTTCGGTCACCTCCTCGCCCATCGTGGCGATCCGGGCGTACCCGGCGAACGCGAAGAACAGGAACCCGGCCGACTGCAGGACACCGGTCGCCGTCCACGGCGCCCCGGTGGCCAGGACGGACGGCTGGGAGTGGCCGAAGCCCGCGGCGACGACCACGGCGAGCCCGACGAAGGAGATGGCGACGAGGATCCGTGCGAGCGTCGCCGTCCGCGTGACGCCGCGACTGTTCACGATCGCGAGCACGGCGACCGCGAGCGCCGCGACCGGCTTCTGCCAGGCGGGCGGGACGGCGTAGGCGGCGAAGGTCAGCGCCATCGCGGCCGAACTGGCGGTCTTGCCGACCACGAACGCCCAGCCCGCGAAGAACCCCGGCCAGGCGCCCAGGACCTCGCGTCCGTACACGTAGGTTCCCCCGGACGCCGGGTACTGCGCGGCGAGCTGCGCCGAGGACGTCGCGTTGCAGAAGGCGACCAGCCCGGCGAGGCACAGTCCCAGCAGCAGACCGGTGCCGGCCGCGCCGGCCGCGGGTGCCCACACCGAGAACACGCCGGCGCCGACCATCGAGCCCAGGCCGATCACAACCGCGTCGCCCAGGCCGAGCCGCCGTGCCAGCGCTCCACCAGGGGACGGCTCGGACGCGTCCTTCCGCCCCACCACTCGGTCCTTCCCTCGCCCAGCGACAACGTAGCCGTGTACGCGCGTCCATCGTCATGGGTGAAAATGCCGAGAGCCGGGCGCGGCGGAAATGCGTCGGACGCCCGGATGGACGGGGCGGCGTGCCAGAACCACCGCTGACTAGGTCAGCGACGCGCGGACCGACGATGCGGCAAGGAAAGGCAACCCTCATTACCGAAAATCAGGTTAGGCAATCCTCGGTGGCGCCGGGCGGCATATTGACCGATGATTTGTTCGTGGTTTGGACCGGCTGGCTGAAGCGTTATCCCGTGGTCGCGACCACCCTCGGCGTCGGAGTGGTCGGCCTCGTGCTGCTGGTCGCGGGCCAGGGGACCGTCTCGTCGTGGCTCGTCGGCGGCTACGCGCTGGCGATCGCCGCGTGGCAGGCCGTCTCGATGATCCGCGACCTCCTCCGCGGCACGTTCGGTCTCGACGTCCTCGCCGTCGTCGCGATCACCGCGACCGTGCTGGTCGGCGACCACTGGGCCGCGCTGATCGTGGTGCTGATGCTCACCGGCGGCGAGGCGCTCGAGGACTACGCCAACGCCCGCGCCCACAAGGAGATCTCCGCGCTCCTGGAGCGCGCGCCACGGTTCGCCCACCGGGCGGGCGCCGACGGCGAGTTCATCGAGGTCGCGATCGCCGAGATCGTGGCCGGCGACCTGGTCATGGTGCGCCCCGGCGAGGTGGTGCCGGTCGACGGCACGCTGGAGAGCACGTCCGCCTCGTTCGACGAGTCGTCGATCACGGGCGAGCCCCTCCCGGTCGAGCACGCCCGCGGCGAGCAGGTGCTCTCGGGCTCGGTGAGCCAGCACAAGGTCGCGCTGGTCAGGGCGACCGTTCCCGCCATCGAGAGCCAGTACCAGCAGATCATCGACCTCGTTCAGGCCGCCGCCGAGACCAAGTCCCCGATCGTGCGGCTGGCAGACCGGTACGCCGTGCCGTTCACCCTGGTGTCGCTGCTGATCGCCGGGACGGCGTGGTGGCTGTCCGGCGACCCCGTCCGGTTCGCCGAGGTGCTGGTCGTCGCGACGCCGTGCCCGCTGCTGATCGCCGCCCCGGTCGCGTTCCTCGCCGGGATGAGCCGCGCGGCGAGCAACGGCGTCATCGTGAAGTCGGGCGGGGTGATGGAGGCGCTCGCCCGCACGCGGACGATCGCCCTGGACAAGACCGGGACGATCACGCACGGACACCCGGTCGTCGACGTCCTCGAGCCGGCGGACGGGGTGAGCGAGGACGACCTGCTCCGGATCGCGGCCGCGACGGAGGCGTTCTCGACGCACGTACTCGCCCGGACGATCGTGCACGCCGCCCGCGAACGTGGACTCGAGATCCCCGTCGCGACCCACGTGGAGGAGGCCACCGCTGCGGGGATGACCGGCCACGTGCTGGGTGGACGGACCGCCGTCGGCAACGCCGCCCACGTCGAGCGGACGACCGGGCACCGGCCCTCGGACCGTCCCGTGCCGCCCGGACACATCGCCATCCACGTGAGCACGGCCGACACCTACCTGGGCCGGATCCTGCTCGCCGACCGGGTCCGCGGCAACGCCCGCACCACCCTGGACGCGCTGCACGGGCTCGGGGTCCGAACGGTGGCCATGCTCACCGGGGACGCCGTCGTCACGGCACGGCACGTCGCCGACCAGGTCGGCATCACCGACGTCCGCGCCGGTCTGCTGCCCGCCGAGAAGGTGGAACACGTCGCCTCGCTGGCCGTACGGCCCGTGGCGATGGTGGGGGACGGGGTCAACGACGCCCCCGTCCTCGCCGCCGCCGACGTCGGCATCGCGATGGGTGCGAAGGGCGCGACCGCCGCGAGCGAGTCGGCCGACGTGGTGATCCTCCTGGACGACCTGGGCCGGGTGGCCAGCAGCATCGCGATCGCACAGCGGACCGTCCGGATCGCGCTCGAGGCGATCTGGCTGGGCATCGCGATCAGCGTCGCGCTGATGCTCGTCGCCGTCTGGGGCGTCCTGCCCGCGATCGTCGGCGCCGCCCTCCAGGAACTGGTCGACCTCGCCGCCATCCTCGTGGCGCTCCGCGCCGTCCGCCCGGGCCGCAAGGAGCGGGAACTCGGCGCGCGGCTCGGCCTCCCCGAGGAGCCGGAGCCTGTCCTGGCTGAGCTGGCCCGGGTCTGACCGACAGCCCGGACGGACGCGACTGCCCGGACCGGCCTGGTCACAGATCGCCGAGTTCGACCCCCGGGTCGCTGAGCCGGGACGGCTCGATCCTGCGGCCGACAAGGGCACGGAGCTGGTCGTTGACGTCCCAGATGTTCACGTTCATCGCGGCGCTGACCACGCCGTCCCTGAGCCAGAAGGCGATGAACTCGCCCGCCTCCTCGTCGCCGCGCAGCACCACCTCGTCCTCGGCGGAACCGCGTCCGACGTACTCCATGCCGAGGTCGTACTGGTCGGTGAAGAAGTAGGGCTGCCAGTCGTAGCGGGCGTCCTCGCCGAGCAGGACGCGGCCGGCGAGCCCGCCCTGGCGGATCGCGTTGTCCCAGTGCTCCACGCGCAGCCGGACGCCGAGGGCGGAGTTCTGCGCGTTGGCGACGTCGCCGATCGCGTAGACGTGGTCGGCAGCCCGCAGCCGGTCGTCGACCAGGATGCCGTTGTCGACGGCGAGTCCGGCCGCCTGCGCCAGCTCGACGTTCGGCGTCGCGCCGACCCCGACGACGACCAGGTCGGCGGGGTACACGCTGTCGCCGGCCCGGACGCCGGTGACGTGGGCGTCCCCTTCGATCGCGCTGACGCCCACCCCGGTCAGCAGGGTGACCCCGTTCCGCTCGTGCAGGCGCGCGAAGTGGCGGCCCATCCGGTCGCCGAGCGCGGCCCGCAGCGGCACCTGCGCGTACTCAAGGACGGTCACGTCGAGGCCCGCCTTGCGCGCGGCCGCGGCCACTTCGAGCCCGATCCAGCCGGCGCCGACCACCACCAGCCGCGAGGAAGCGGCGAACGCTTCCCGCAGGGCCTCGCAGTCCTCGATCCGGCGCAGGGTGAACACACCGGGCAGGTCGGCCCCGGGCAGGTCCAGGGTCCGCGGCCGCGCGCCCGTCGCGAGAACGAGGTCGCCGTAGGACAGCACCTCGCCGGACGCCAGCCGGACCTGCTTGCCGGCGAGGTCCAGGGATGCCGCCGGATCGTCCAGGCGCAACGCGACGGCGAACCGGTCGTACCACTCCGACTCGTGCGCGAACAGCTCGCCGACCTCCTGCTCGCCCTGCAGCACGCCCTTCGACAAGCCCGGACGCTCGTACGGCTCCCGGCCCTCGTCGCCAACGATCGTCACGGGACGGTCGTCGCCCGCCTCCCGCAGCGTGGTGGCCACGTTCGCGGCGGCCAGCCCTGCGCCGACGATCACCACCGGGTCGCCACTCATGCCGTCCGCCTCCGATCGATCGCAGCCAGGAACTCGGCGCGGTTCGCCGGGTCGTCCCGGATGGCACCGGTGAGTGCCACCGTCCGGGTCGTCGAACCGGTGGCCCGCACGCCGCGCAGGCTCATGCAGGAGTGCTCGGCCTCGATCACCACGCCCACGCCGCGCGGGGAGAGTTCCCCGTCCAGCCAGTCGACGACCTGCCTGGTCAGCCGCTCCTGGACCTGCGGGCGCCGGGAGAACAGTTCGACGACGCGGGCGAACTTCGACAGCCCCAGGATCCGGTCGCCCGGCAGGTAGCCGACGTGCGCGACGCCGGAGAACGGGAGCAGGTGGTGCTCACAGACCGAGGAGAACCCGATGTCGCAGACCAGCACGAGTTCGTCGTACCCCTCATCGTTGGGGAAGGTGGTCGCCTCGAACTCGCGCGGGGTGAGCAGTTCGGCGTAGGCCTGCGCCATCCGCCGCGGGCTCCGCACGGTGCCGAGGCTGTCGCACGGGACTCCGAGGGCGCGGAGGAACGCCCGCGCCGCGTCCTCAGCTGCGTCCAGGTCGAGCGGCAGGGCCGCGGAGGGCTCGGCTCGTACGAGCGTCAGCGGGGGATCCAGCTCGTCGTCGACAACGCTGCTTTCTAAAACAGACATATCTGGACGTTAGAAGCTGGACGGGGTACCTTCAAGGCGAACACCTGCGTACGGGGCGAGATGGACGGCAGCATTCGCGACATCGAGGGCATCAGCGCCCTCGCCGATCCGGTGCGCCGCGACGTCTACAGCTACGTCTGCGAGCAGTCGGCCCCCGTCAGCCGCGACCAGACCGCCACGGCCCTCGGTATCCCGAAGCACCAGGCGAGCTTCCACCTCGACCGGCTGGAGAAGGCGGGGCTGCTGGCGTCCGCCTACGCGCGGCTGACCGGACGCGTGGGCCCCGGCGCTGGACGTCCCGCGAAGGTGTACCGGCGTCGTCCCGAGGAGGTCGCCGTCTCCCTCCCCGGGCGCCAGTACGAGCTGGCCGGGGAGATCCTCGCCTGTGCCGTCGACGAGTCGATGGCCGCTGGCTCGTCCGTCCGCGAGACGCTCGACGCGGCCGCGACCAGGCGCGGCGCGGCACTCGCCGAGGCCACCCCGCCAGAGGCGACGACGCTGGCCACGGCGGCGCGCGCCCTGCGCACACTCGGCTACGAGCCGCGGATCGCCGAAGGCCGGCTCGTCACCGGCAACTGCCCCTTCCACGCCCTGGCCGCCGATCATCCCGCGCTCGTCTGCGGCATGAACCACGCCCTGCTGGCCGGCCTGTGCGCGTCACTCGGCGGGCTCACCGCCGTCCTGGAGCCGGGGCCCGACCGCTGCTGCGTCGTGATCGCCGGCCACGCGTAGCACTGCCACCGAAGGCATCCACGGGGCGCCATGCGACAGGTCCTGCGGCTGGACGCCGAGGGCAGCTCGTGACCGCCCGCGAAGCGACAGGTCCGGCGGTCGTGCTCGTCGCGCGCCCGGAAGCCGACCCGGGCGGGCCGCGGAGCGCCGGGCGGTCAGCGTCGCGTCGACAGCCGGACGGACGACCACGACACGGCCGGCACGTCGATGCTGAGCAGACCGGACCCGATGGTGGCCGAACGGTTCGGCCGGGGCGCGACCGACGGGTCGGGGACGGGCGTCGCGACCCGGGTGTGGTCGGCGTTCGCGAGCGTGACGGCCTCCACAAGGGCCAGGTCGCCGAACGCCCGCACGTCGACCTCGACCCGGGCCGGCTCCGACGTCGAGCGGTTGACCACGAACAGGTCGACCACGCCTGCCTCCGCGTCGTGGGTCGCCACCGCGTCCACGACCGGAACGTCGCCGTAGCGCGCCGTCTCATACGTGGGCACGTCGATCCGGGCGGCGAGCACGTCGCCGCCCGCCCGGGTAGCGGTCAGGGAGAACGGGTGGAAGATCGTCTGCTTCCATGCCGGGCCGCCCGGCTCGGTCATGATCGGGGCGATGACGTTGACGAGCTGGGCCAGGCACGCGGCGTGCACCCGGTCGGCGTTGCGCAACAGCGCGACCAGCAAGCCGCCCACGACGACCGCGTCCGCGACGGTGTAGCGGTCCTCGAGCAGCCGGGGCGCGACCGGCCAGTCGTCGCCGGTGGGCACCTGGGACGGCGCTCCGCCCTGGTACCAGACGTTCCACTCGTCGAACGAGACCGCGATCCGCTTGGTCGTCCCGCGGGCGCTGCCGACGGCGTCCGCGGCTGCCGCGACCGTCGCGACGAAACCGTCGACGTCGACCGGGCTGGCGAGGAACGAGCCGAGGTCGCCGTCCATCTCCTGGTAGTACGCGTGGGCCGACACCAGGTCGACCAGGTCGTAGGCCTCCTCCAGGACCGTCCGCTCCCATTCCCCGAACGTCGGCATCGCCGAGCCTGACGAACCGCAGGCCACCAGCGTCAGCCCCGGGTCGATCATCCGCATCGCCCGCGCGGTCTCCGCGGCCAGGCGTCCGTACTCGCGGGCGGTCCTGTGCCCGAGCTGCCACGGCCCGTCGAGCTCGTTGCCCAGGCACCACAACCGGACGCCGTGAGGGTCGGGCGCGCCGTTCGTCCGACGCCGGTCGGACAGTTCCGTCCCGCCGGCATGGTTGCAGTACTCCACGAGGTCGAGCGCCTCGGTGATCCCCCGGGTGCCCAGGTTCACCGCCATCATCGGCTCGACGGACGCCTTCCGCGCCCACCGCATGAACTCGTCCACGCCGAACTCGTTGGTCTCGGTCGAGTGCCAGGCGAGGTCCAGCCGCCGCGGACGGCTCGCACGCGGCCCGACCCCGTCCTCCCACCGGTAGCCGGAGACGAAGTTGCCCCCGGGGTAGCGGATCGTCGTCACCCCCAGCTCGCGGACGAGGTCGAGGACGTCGGTGCGGAAGCCGTCCTCGTCGGCGCTCGGGTGACCCGGCTCGTAGATCCCGGTGTAGACGCACCGGCCGAGGTGCTCGACGAACGACCCGAAGAGCTCGGGACGGACAGGACCGACGACGCTGCCGGGATCGAGCGTCATTCTTGCTGAGACCACGGATGACTCCTTCGCTGTGCGCACAACACCGACCAGCCTGCACCACCCGCGTCCCGGTAGCGTGACGACATGACCGCAGCGGAACCGGTCGAACTCGAGGTCGGCACGAGAACCGTCCGGCTGACCAGCCCCGACCGCGTGTACTTCCCCGAACACGGGTGGACGAAGCTCGACCTGGCCACCTACTACCTCGCCGTTGGCGACGGCATCGTCCGGGCGCTGCGGGACCGCCCGTGCATGCTGCACCGGTTCCCGTCCGGGCTGTCGGGCGACAAGGTGCACCAGAAACGGCTGCCCGCCGGGGCACCGCCCTGGGTGGAGACGGTGCAGGTGTACTTCCCGCGCTTCGGGCGGACGGCGGACGAGCTGTGCGTCACCGAGCTGGCGTCCGTGATCTGGGCGGTGCAGATGGCAACCGTCGAGTTCCACCCGTGGAACTCGCGCCGGGCGGACGTGGAGAAGCCCGACGAGTGGCGGATCGATCTGGACCCGATGCCGGAGGCGGGGTTCGAGCGCGTTCGCCGGGTGGCGGGAGTGGCCCGCGAGGCGCTGGACGAGCTGGGCATCGTCGGCTACCCCAAGACGTCGGGCGGCAACGGGCTGCACGTCTACGTCCGGATCGTGCCGGAGTGGGGCTTCGCGCAGGTGCGACGCGCGGCTCTCGCGTTCGCCCGCGAGGTCGAGAGGCGCCTGCCTGACGACGTCACGACGACGTGGTGGCGGCGCGACCGCGACCCGCGACACGTCTTCGTCGACTTCAACCAGAACGCCCGCGACCACACGATCGCCAGCGCGTGGTCGGTCCGGGGCGTCCCGGACGGCACCGTCTCGACGCCCTTCGGGTGGGAAGAACTCGACTCGATCCAGCCCCGGGAGCTGACTCTGGCCACCGTCCCGGCGCGGTTCGCGGCCACCGGCGACCCGCACGCCACGATCGACGACGTCGCGCACCGGCTGGACACCCTGCTGGAGTGGGCCGACCGCGACGGGTTGCCGGAGTAGCGATGCCCTGCGGCCCGGACGCCCCGGAGCGGAGCGGGCTGACGTCACACTCTCGTAAGGGGCAGGTAAGGCCGCTGTCATGGAGGTCCGGCCCGCCCACGCGTTGACTGGCTGGTGCCCAACAACCCTCTGACAGGAGTGGCACCATGCATCTTCCACGTCTCACCGCCCTCATCGCGACCGCAGCCGCGGCCGCGGCCTTCACGCTCGCGCCGGCGTCCCCGGCGTCGGCGACCGACCATCGGGCCGACCACACCGTCGGCGCGGTGTTCGTCCAGACCGACGACCCGACCCACAACGCGGTCATCGCCTACGACCGGGCACCGGACGGCGCGCTCACCCAGGCCGGGACCTACGGCACCGGCGGCAAGGGCGCGCAGCTGGCCGGCGCCGTCGTCGACCCGCTCGCCTCCCAGGGCTCGCTCACCCTCGACCGGACGCGGGACCTGCTTTTCGCCGTGAACGGCGGCAGCGACACCGTCACAGTGTTCGGGGTGCACGGCAGCCGGCTGGACGTCCGGCAGGTCCTCGGCACCCACGGCGACGTCCCGGTTTCGGTGAGCGTCGTCGGCGACCTGGTCTACGTGCTCAACGCCCGTGACGGGGGTTCGGTCACCGGCTACCGGTTGGTGGGCCGGACGGTTGTCCCCCTGCCCGGCAGCACCCGTCAGCTGGGCCTGGCCGACAACGGCAAGCCGGAGTTCCTCCAGACGCCCGCGCAGGTCGCCATCACCCCGGACCAGAACGCGGTCGTCGTCGCGACGAAGACCCACGGCACGCTGCTCTCCTTCCCGCTGGACCGGTCGGGCAGGCCCGCGGCCACGCCGGTCGTGACCACCTCGGGCGCGGTGCCGTTCGCGCTCTCCTTCGACCGCAGCCGGCACCTCGTCGTGATCGACGCGAGCGGCCTGGTCACGACCTACGGCACCCACGCTGACGGGAGCCTCACCCAGGTCTCCTCCGTCGGCCCGACCGGGCAGGCGGCGGCCTGCTGGTCGGTCGTGGTGCACGGGACGGTCTACGTCGCGAACGCGGGCTCGAACAGCATCTCCACGGTCGCCGATCACCATGGCCACCTCACGCTGCTGGACGCGACCGCGGCCCACACCGACGGCGGCCCTGTCGACCTGGCCGCATCCCGCGGCGGCCGGTTCGTCTACCAGCTCAGCGGTGCGACCGGGCGGATCGACGCGTTCCGCCGGGCCGCCGACGGCTCGCTGACGGGCATCGGCAGCACCGAGACCGGGCTGGGAGCCTCCACCGGACACCCGCTGGAGGGCATCGCGGCCAGCTGACGGTCCGACCACACTGCCGGCGTTCCTCCGGGGACGCCGGCAGTCGTCCGTCCGGGTCAGCTCGCCGCGGCGAGGGGCACGCGGGGGAGGCGGACGGTGAAGCAGCAGCCCTGGCCGACGTTGCGCACCGACACCTGCCCGGACTGGGCGTCGATCAGCCCCTTCACGATGGCCAGGCCGAGCCCGGCCCCCGGCCCGATCGGCGAGCCCTCGATCGAACGGGCCGTGCTGCCGCGGTACCCGACGTCGAAGACGCGGGGAAGGTCCTCGGCCGGGATCCCGCCGCAGCCGTCGGTGATGGCCAGCCAGGTGCCGGTGCCGTCGTTTCCGCCGCGTACCTGCACCCGACGTCCGGTCCGGGTGTGACGGACGGCGTTGACCATGAGGTTCTGCACGACGCGCTCCATCTCGTGGCCCGAGCCCAGACCGACCACCTCCGGCAGATCGATGTCGAGGCCGACGCCGCGGCTGCTGGCCACCGGCCCGAGCCCTCGGGCGGCCTCGTCCACGAGTTCGTGCAGCGCGATCGGCTCGGGCCGCAGGTCGAGGGCTCCGCTGCTGATCCGGGACAGTTCGAACAGGTCGTCGACCATGCCGCCCAGCCGGGTCGCGCCGGCACCGATCCGTGCGCCGTAGTCCCGCACCTCGGCCGGATCGTCCACGACGCCGTCCTCGAGGGCCTCGGCCATCGCCTTGATGCCCGCCAGCGGGGTCCGCAGGTCGTGGCTGAGCCAGGCGATCAGCTCGCGGTGGCTCACCTCACGGGCGTGCTCCTCCGCCCGGCGGGCCTCTGCCGCCAGTGTCCGGCGGGCGAACTGCTGGCTGATCAGCACCGAGCCCGGCACCAGCATGACGCCGACCAGCGCGCAGGTCACCAGCGTCCAGCCGAGCTGCTCTGTGAACATGAAGCGGCTGATGGCGACCACGAAGCCGAGGGACGCCAGCAGCGGCACGGCGACGACCACCCCGAGCGAGGCCGCCGGATGCTGGGCCAGGAGCCGGAGCAGGCCCCACAGCACGAGGATCGTCGCTGCGCAGGTCAGGGCGGCCCACGGAGCGATGTGCAGGAATGACTCATCCACGCGGACCTCCCTGGGGCCGGTAGCGGTAGCCGACGCCCCACACCGTCTCCAGGCGGAGCGGACGGGACGGGTCGGTCTCCACCTTCTCGCGCAGCCGCCGGATGTGGACGGTCACGGTCGAGTCGTCGCCGAACTCCCAGCCCCACACCTCGCGGAGCAGCGCGGGACGCCGGAACGCCTGGTCGGGGTGGGCGACGAGGAAGGCGAGCAGGTCGAACTCGCGGGACGTGATGGCCAGCTCGGTCCCGGCCAGCACGGCCCGTCGGGCGGCGAGGTCGACGACGAGGTCCCCGTCCACGAGCACAGGGGCGGCCTCCACGCGGGGCAGGGCGCGCTGGAGCAGCCGTTGCGCCCGGAGGGTCACCTCGCGGGGGGAGAACGGCTTGACCACGTAGTCGTCGGCGCCCTGCTCCAGGCCGACGACGCGATCGGACTCGCTGCCGAGTGCGGTCAGGATCATCACCGGGACGTCACTGATCCGGCGGATCCGCTCGCACACCTCGAGCCCGTCGATTCCCGGCAGCATCAGGTCGAGGATGACCAGCCCCGGCTCCGACCGGGCGAACGCGTCCAGGCCCTGCACGCCGTCCTCAGCCTCCACCAGCTCCAGGCCGGCCCGGGTGAAGTAGCGGCGCAGGACCTCTCGCGTCGTGGGGTCGTCCTCGATCACGAGGACACTGCTGCCCGGCACGCGGCCTCCCTGCTCGTCGACATCCCATTGATCCATCCCGGCCCGAGGACGGCAATGGGTGCAGATGCTGCGACGCCGGATCGAAAGACTTCCGTAAGGATCGCGACGCCCGCAGAGGAGCCCGGGATGACAGCGGCCCCGCGGCGCCGTGCGCCGCGGGGCCGGTGTACCCGGGGTGTGTCAGGTCACTTGAGCAGGAAGTTCGCCGTCAGCGTCGAGGCGTCCTGGGTGGTCAGGGTGACGGCGTAGCAGACGGTTCCTGCTGCCGGCTTCTTGCCCTTCACCTTCGCGGCCTTGGGCAGCTTGGGGGTCTTCCAGTTCTGGTGGAAGGCGCCGTCGCGGTACTTCAGGGTGAAGCCCTTCTTGCTGGAGGCGACGGGGACGGGGGTGCCGATCGCTGCCAGGGTGGTGCAGTCGTACCGCTGGGCGGTGAAGCTGGCGACGACGGCGCGCGACTTCGCCTTCACCGTGCCCTCGTACACCTTGAACTTGAAGGGGACGGTCGCGCCGGCCTTCACCTTGTTGACACCGGTCATCTTCACCGGCTTGCCGAAGCCCTTGAGGGTCCAGCCGGTGACGGTGTAGGTGATCACCGACGTCGTCGGGACGCCGCCCACCCACGCGGTGAGCGTGTGGGCTCCGACCGTGACGGCGTAGCCGTCGACGACGCAGTCGGTGGCGACGAGGTCAACGGTGGCCGTGCAGGTCGGCGCTGCCGGAACCTGGCCGTAGACGTACGAGGCGCCCTGGGTGATCGTGGACTGCCACGAGACCACCGGGTCGGACGCTGCGCTCGCGGGGGCGAGCGCGAAAGTGCTGAGCACCACGGTGAGCGCGGCACCGATCAGGGTGCGGCCCAGGCTGGGGCGGTTCATGGTTACCTCTTTCTGAGTGGTTGGCGGCGAGGCGGGGGGAAAGCCTTCCGCATGGGTAACCGCTGGCCCGGGGCATTCGGTTACGGCCTCAGCGCCATTTCTCTGAACGAGTGAGCTCGGGACGGTCCGGACGGCGACGTCTCCGCTCGCGGCCGGGTGACCAGGCTGGTCCTTGAGGAAGATTTGACGTCGGCTTGAAGCGCACCTTGCACACCCGCCGTTAGCGTGAGGACGCCCGCCATCCCCACGCCACATCCGACCGAGCCCGCGGAGACCCGAATGAGCGAAGCTGCCACGCCGTCCCCCGGACGGGCGCGCTGGCTGGGCTTCGCCGCACTCGCGATGGGGCTCGCGATGATCGTCCTCGACGGGACGGTGGTGAGCATCGCGATGCCCGCCATGATCGACGACCTCGGGTTCGGCCTGGCCGACGCGCAGCTGGTCAACACCGTCTACCCGGTCGTGTTCGCCGCACTGCTGCTCACGTTCGGGCGCCTCGGCGACCGGCACGGCCGACGCCTGGTGTTCCTGATCGGCGTGATCGTGTTCGCCGCAGCCAGCCTGACCGCTGCAGGGGCCACCGACGTCGGCGAGCTCATCGCGTCCCGCTGCGTCCAGGGACTCGGCGGGGCGATGATCCTGCCCGCCACCCTCTCCACCGTGAACGCCACGTTCCGGGGACGGGACCGGTCGCTCGCGTTCGGCCTGTGGGGCGCCATCATGGCTGCGGCCGCCGCGATCGGACCCCTGCTGGCCGGCTGGCTGACCACATCGCTGTCCTGGCAGTGGGTGTTCCTGATCAACGTCCCGTTGGGACTGGTCGTCCTGGCGCTCGGTGCGCGCTTCGTCCCCGAGACCGTCGGCGAGTCGGCCGGCGGCTTCGACGGCTGGGGGTTGGTCACCAGCGCGGTGGGCCTCGGCCTGCTGGTGTTCGGCCTCGTCGAGGGACCGGCCCTTGGCTGGGTCGCCTCCACGACCGACTTCTCCGTCGGCGACGCCACCTGGCCGGAAGGGGCGCCGGCGTCCCCCGCCTTCGTCGCGCTCATCACCGGCGCGCTCTTCACCGCCCTCTTCATGGTGCTCCAGCGGCGCCGCGCCAGGTCCGGACGGGCGGTCACCCTCGACCTGGGGCTGTTCACCATCCCGACCTTCGCCTGGGGCAACCTGACCGCGGCCATGGTCGCGATCGGGGAGTTCGCCCTGCTGTTCGTCCTGCCCCTCTACCTGGTCTACGCGCTCCAGTTCTCGACCCTCCAGGCCGGCTGGGTGCTGGCTGCGATGGCAGGCGGTGCGTTCGTCGCCGGGGCGCAGGCGCGCTCGCTGGCCGCCCGGCTCGGGCCGGCCCGGGTCGTCACGGTCGGGCTGGCCCTTGAGCTCGCCGCAACGGCAGCTGCGGCCGTCGTCGTGCCTGCAGGACTGGGCATCTGGCCGATCGTCGCGCTGCTGGCTGTGTACGGCCTGGGCCTGGGACTGGCGTCGGCGCAACTCACCTCGACGGTGCTGCGCGACGTGCCGGTCGACCGCTCGGGGGTCGCCTCCGCCACCCAGAGCACCGTCCGACAGCTCGGCTCGGCGCTCGGCGCGGCCGTCGCCGGGACGGTCCTGGCGTCGTCCTTCGCGGTGACAGTGCCGGCACGGCTCGCGCTGGTGAAGGGCGTCAGCGCCGACGACGGCCAGACGATGATCGACTACATGACCGGCACGGCGGGCGCGGTGATCGCCTGGATCCGGGAGAAGGGCAACGACGGGCACTTCGGCAAGCTCGGGCCCAAGGTCGCCCACCAGCTGAGCATCGCTTTCGCACAGTCGATCGGCACCGTCCTGTGGGTGGCGGCGGCGTTCGTCGCCCTCGGGCTGGTCGGCGCGCTGCAGGTGGAGCGGGCCAGCCGCTCGGTGGCCGAGGCGGCCCGTCCGGTCGGCGTTCGGGTCGGCTGAGCGGACTCGCCGGACCGGCGTCGGCCAGTGGGCAGGAGTACCCGAGCTCACCACGACGTCCGTGTCGGCGTCCGCGGTTAGTCTGACCCGGTGAGCGACGCCTCCTCCGTGCAGCGCACCTACCTCACCCTCACGGTCCTCAACACCCTGGCCGCGTCGTTCATCTGGGGCGTCAACACGCTGTTCCTCCTCGACGCGGGGTTGAACAACGCAGAGGCGTTCACCGCCAACGCCGCGTTCACCCTCGGCATGGTTCTGTTCGAGATCCCGACCGGCGTTGTGGCCGACACACGGGGACGGCGGTTCTCGTTCATCCTCGGCACTGTGACGCTGCTGGCGTCCACGATGTTGTACTGGTGGATGTGGCTGACCCGGGCGCCGTTCGCGGGCTGGGTGCTCGCCTCGATCCTGATCGGGCTGGGGTTCACGTTCTTCTCCGGCGCGACCGAGGCCTGGCTGGTGGACGCCCTCGCGGCCACCGGCCACACCGGTGACCTCGAGACGGTGTTCGGTCGGGCGCAGATCGCCGGGGGCGCAGCGATGCTCCTGGGATCGGTCCTCGGCGGCGTCATCGCACAGACCAGCGACCTGGGGACGCCGTACCTCGTCCGGTCGGGCGTGCTGGTGCTGAGCGCCGTTGTGGCCTGGTTCTTCATGCACGACCTGGGCTTCGTCCCCGACCGCTCAGCCCGCCCGCTGAAGGCGGTGCGGAACGTTCTGGAGGGGTCGATCGAGAACGGCCTGAAGAACCGGCCGGTGCGCTGGCTGATGCTCGCCGCCCCGTTCACCTCGGGGGTGGGCGTCTACGTGTTCTACGCGCTCCAGCCCTACCTCCTGCAGCTCGCCGGCGACCCGAAGGCGTACGCGATCGCCGGGGCGGCCGCGGCTCTCTCCGCGGGTGCCCAGATCGTCGGAGGCCTGTTGGTCGGACGGATCCGGCGCGTCTTCCGTCGACGCAGCGACGCCCTCCTGCTCGGCACCCTGGTCGGCGTCGCGATCCTGGCGGGCCTCGGCGTCGCCCCGAACCTCTGGACGGCACTGGTGCTGGTCGCGGTGTGGTCGATGATGTGGGCGATGGTCACGCCGCTGCGGCAGTCCTTCCTGAACGGGGTGATCCCGTCCGCGCAGCGGGCGACCGTCCTGTCGTTCGACTCGCTGATGGGTTCCGCCGGCGGGGTCGTCGTGCAGCCGGGGCTGGGACGGGTGGCCGACGCGTCCGGCTACGCGACGTCGTACCTGGTCACGGCCGTCATCCAGGCCTTCGCCCTTCCGTTCGTGTGGCTCGCGCGGCGCGAACGGGCGTCCAGCGACCCGATCCGGACCGGGGACGCCGCCGACTGACCGACCGGGCGGGGCACTGTGGCTGCGGTTCGGCCCGCAATCGGTGGGTACGAGGTGGACACGCACACCCCACACCCCGACCGGACGAGGAACCAGCCATGAGCAGCGACCAGTACACCTTCGACAACCCTGTGACCCGCTACGAGAGGCTGTCCCCGCCGGAGCAGAGGCAGCCCGAGCCCGGCCTCGACGAGAAGTTGGAGCCTCGCGCCGACCACGGGGAGCAGAGCTACCGCGGCTCCGGACGCCTCGAGGGTCGCCGGGCCCTGATCACCGGCGGCGACTCCGGCATCGGTGCGGCCACGGCGATCGCGTTCGCCCGTGAGGGCGCGGACGTTGCGATCAGCTACCTGCCAGAGGAGGAGCCGGACGCCCGCCGCATCGTCGGCCTGATCGAGGAGGCCGGCCGCAAGGCGCTCGCGCTTCCCGGCGACCTGAAGGACCCCGACTACTGCCGCTCGCTCGTGGAGAAGACCGTCCAGGAGTTCGGTGGGATCGACATCCTGGTCAACAACGGCGGCAAGCAGGTCGCCCAGGAGAGCATCACCGACCTGACCGACGAGCAGTTCGACGACACCCTGAAGACCAACGTCTACGCGATGTTCTACCTGACGAAGGCGGCCGTGCCCCACCTGAAGCCGGGTTCGACGATCATCAACACCAGCTCGATCCAGGCGTACCAGCCCTCCCCCACCCTGGTGGACTACGCCACCACCAAGGCGGCGATCAACAACTTCACCAAGGGACTCGCCCAGCAGCTCGCCCCCAAGGGGATCCGCGTGAACGCCGTCGCGCCGGGGCCGATCTGGACGCCGCTGCAGCCCTCGTACGGCCAGCCGATGGAGAAGCTCACCTCGTTCGGCCAGTCGACGCCGCTCGGACGGGCGGGCCAGCCCGCGGAAGTCGCGCCGGCCTACGTGTTCCTCGCGTCCCCGGAGTCCAGCTTCGTTGCCGGCGAGACGCTGGCCGTGACCGGGGGCGAACCCACCCCCTGACCCCTGGACGCGGGTGCGACAAGTGGTCGGAAGCGTCACTCTGTCGACGGCGTCCGGGGGACGCCGCTGGGAACAGCCTGTTCCAGGATCACCGCCCGGCGAGGGGCCCCCTTGGGCGACGGGCCGCCCAAGGGCTGCTTCGACTGCGCCCACCCCGTCGGAATGCGGCCGGGGTCAGAGCAGCGTCCACTCCTAGAGCCACAGTCCGGAGAGCCAGCCCGTCGCCACGGCCGTCACGAGGAGCGTGCCGATGACCAGGGCGACGATGCGCCAGCGGGCGATGACGAGCATCCCGCTGATGGCGCCGACGCTGGTGCCCGCGCCGGTGATCAGGAACGCGATGCCGGCGCCGGGCGCCATGCCGCCGTGGAGAAGGCTCGCGACCAGCGGCAGGGACGCTTCGGTGTTGAGGTAGACGGGGATGCCGAGCACGGCGGCCAGCGGCACCGACCAGACCGGGTTGCCGGTTCCCAGCCAGTCGGTGAGCAGGCCGGTCGGCAGGATCCGGATGACGAGGTAGCCGAGGCCGGCGAACGCGAGGAAGTAGAAGGCCAGCCTGCGAAGGTTGACCAGCAGGGCGCCTGCGAACTGCCGGAGCCTGGTCGGCTGGGCGACGACAACTCGCGGCTTCTCGATGACGGTGAGCATGCGCGGCCCGCCCGAGGCCCCGGCGACCAGCCGGTCGCCGGTCCCGTCCTCGCTGCCACAGCCGCAGGCCGCGGCGGGTTCGGGTGCCGCCATCCGGGCCTGGCCGACGAGCAGTCCGCGGCTTTCGAGCCACCAGGCGGCACCCCCGCCGATCAGGCCGACGGCGACGGCGGCGAAGAAGAAGGTGGTCGCGAACGCGGGCCCGAACAGCCCGACGGACAACACGTACTCCTCCGGGCTGGTCAGCGGTGACGATGCCATGAACGCCACGATCGGCGCCCATGGGACAGCCGAGGCCATCGCGCCCAGGACGATGGCGGTGGTGCCGCACGAGCAGAACGGGGTGAGCGCGCCGAGCGCGACGGCACCGAGGATGGCGACCCAGACGCGTCGTCGCAACCACAGCGCCAAGCGGTCCTGGCTGACGTAGACCTGCACGATCGAGGCGACCACGACGCTGACAAGGAGGTAGGGCCAGTTGTGGACGAGCGTGGTCCAGACGTCGTTGGCGACAGTCGTGAGGAGGGTGGTGAGGTAGTCGATCACGGCGAACTCCAGTTTCATAGATCGTCATCGATTGTTTGATGGCAATCGATATGATAGACATGCGTCCATGAGTTCTCAAGGGGTGCCGCGCCGGCTCAATCTGGTCGGCGACCTGTGCTGCTCACCGGTGCTCCAGGCACCACTGGGCGTAGACGACGCGCTCGCCCTCGCCACCGCGCTGAAGGTGTTGGCCGACCCGGCGCGGCTGAGGCTGTTGAGCCTCATCCGCTCGGCGGACGGCGGACGGGCCACGACCGGGGTGCTGGCCGACCAGGTGCGACTCACCCAGCCGACCGTGACTCACCACCTGGGTGCACTGTTCGAGGCAGGGTTCCTGGAGCGGGAGCGGGACGGCCGCCAGACCTGGTACTGGGTCAATCCCGATGCGCTCCAGGCGATCCAGCAACTCCTCGACCCGGCCCCCGCCAGGCAACTTGTGACCGTCGAGCCAAGGAAGGCAGTGCAGCAATGACCGACAGCCAAGTGGTGGAGCAGGTGCGGGATCGGTACGCCGCAACCGCCCGCGCAGCAATGGGCACCGGGCGACGGACGATCGACATCCTCGACGACCTCGACGGGGGCGGCAGCGGGTGCTGCGGCGGAGCCTCAGACGTCGAGGTGTTCGGCTCGGCTCTCTATCAGGACCAGGAGGCCGGCGAGGTGCCCGCGGAAGCGGTGACCGCGAGCCTGGGGTGTGGGAACCCGACCGCGGTCGCGGACCTGAACCCGGGCGAGCGAGTGCTCGATCTGGGCTCCGGGGGCGGCCTGGACGTCCTGCTCTCCGCCCGCCGCGTCGGGCCCACGGGGTTCGCCTACGGGGTCGACATGACCGACGAGATGCTCGAACTGGCGCGCGCGAACGCCGCCCGAGCCGGCGCGACCAACGTGGAGTTCCTGAAGGGCCGGATCGAGCACGTGCCGCTGCCGGACGGGGCGGTGGACGTGGTCATCTCCAACTGCGTGATCAACCTGTCGGTCGACAAGCCGAAGGTGCTGGCGGAGATGTTCCGCGTCCTCGCCCCCGGCGGTCGGGTCGGCGTCTCCGACGTCGTCGCGGAGGACCACCTCAGCGTCGCCGAGCGCGAGGAGCGCGGCAGTCACGTCGGTTGTGTCGCAGGCGCGCTGTCCCGTCAGGAATACCTCGACGGCCTCACCGCTGCGGGGTTCACCGGCATCGAGGTGCGGTTCACCCACGAGGTGGCCCCGCAGATGCACGGTGCGATCGTGCGGGCGGTCAAGCCGGCCTGAGCCTCATCGGGCGGCGAGCAGGTCCCTGACCTGGCCGGCGGTGGGCACGCGTCCGGACAGCACGACCTTCTCGTCCACCACGAGGCCGGGCGTGCGCATGATGCCGTAGGCGGCGATGTCGGCGTAGTCGGTGACCTTCTCGAAGGTCGCGTCCAGACCGAGTTCTTCGACAGCCTGGCGGGTGGCCTTCTCGAGGTTGACGCAGTTGGCGCAGCCGGAGCCGAGGATCTTGACGTGCATGGGTTGTTCCCCTCCTAGAGGATTGCGTTGAACAGGTAGCCGACGGCGACGATGCCGACGGCGGTGACACCGGCGAAGGTGGCGATCAGTCTGGGCTTCAGCACCCGGCGGAGCAGGATCATCTCGGGCAGGCTGAGGGCGACGGTGGCCATCATGAACGCCAGCAGGGTGCCCATCGGCATGCCCTTGGCGTACAGGGCGTCGACCAGCGGCAGGATGCCTGCGGCGTTCGAGTAGAGCGGGACCCCGATCGCCACGGCGACGAGGACGGCGAACGGGTTGTCGGGTCCGGCGTAGCGGGCGAAGAAGTCGGCGGGCGCCCAGCCGTGGATGACGGCGCCGAGACCGATGCCGACCAGCAGGTAGGGCCAGATCCTGCGCAGGATCGAGGCGACCTCTTCGCGTCCCATGGCCAGCCGGTCGTCCCAGCTGAGCCCCGCGGTGGAGTCGACGACCTGGCCACGGAGGCGGGTCTCGTACACGAACGGCTCGACCTGGCCCTCGAGCCGGAGCCTCCCGATGACCATCCCGGCCACGATCGCAATGACGAGGCCCGCGCAGACGTACAGCAGGGTGGGTCCGATCCCGAACAGTCCGAGCAGCAGGGCGATGGCGACCTCGTTCACCAGGGGGCTGGCGATCAGGAAGCTCATGGTGACGCCCAACGGGACGCCCGCGGAGACGAAACCGATGAACGCCGGCACCGCGCTGCACGAGCAGAACGGCGTCACCACACCCAGGGACGCGGCCAGGACGTTGCCGACGCCCTCGCGTCTGCCGCCGAGCAGGGCCCGGGTGCGTTCGATACTCATGAAGCTGCGAAGCACCGTGACGATGAAGATGATCCCGGTCAGCAGCAGGGTGATCTTGACGGTGTCGTAGCTGAAGAAGTGCAGCATCGATGGCCAGCCGGTGGTGATGTCGAGCCCGAGAACGGTCCCGTACAGCCAGGTCCAGGTCACCTCGTTGAGCGCGTACGCCGCCACCCAGCCGAGGGTCGCAGCGCCGAGCAGGACCCACCGCCGGGTGGCGGCCCGGTGGGGGCTGACCTGGGTGGTCACCGGCCGGCGCCGGCGAGCGCCGGTTCGGGGCCGATCGCGCACCCGCAGGCCCGGCTGCCCGGGACGGGGAGTGCCGAATGGAGCCGCTCCATCGCGTCCTCGGTGAGCTGGTAGTCGATCCAGCGGCCACGTCGGGTGCCGACGACGAGACCGGCCTCCCGGAGCACCTTCAGGTGGTAGCTGAGCAGGTTCGCGGGGATCTCCGGGTCGGTCCGCAGCTGGCACACGCACCGCTGCTCGTCCGACAGCTGGGAGATCAGCTGCCAGCGGATCGGGTCCGCGACCGCAGCCAGCAGCGAGGTCGATACTTCAACCGAGCTTGATTCAACCACGGTTGAAGCATAGACCACCTCACGCTGCCGGGAGCAACTCCGCCAGGAGCGCCTCGATCCGCCGGCGGATCTCGTCGCGGATCGGACGGACGGCCTCGATGCCCTGGCCGGCGGGGTCGTCCAGGGTCCAGTCCTCGTAGCGCTTGCCCGGATAGAACGGGCAGGTGTCGCCGCAGCCCATGGTGACCACGACGTCGGAGGTCTTCACGGCGTCGGCGGTGAGGATCTTGGGCTGCTCGGCTGCGATGTCGATGCCATCCTCCGCCATCGCCTGGACCGCGACCGGGTTGATCGCGTCCGCGGGCTCCGAGCCGGCGGACAACACGTCCACGCGGTCGCCGCCGAGGTGGCGAAGGTAGCCGGCCGCCATCTGGGAGCGGCCGGCGTTGTGGATGCAGACGAACAGGACGGTGGGCTTGCTCATACGCGGCACTCCTCGCTCGGGGCCGCCTCCCGGCGAGGCTGGCACGACCACGGTAGCTCAGCTATCGTTGACTCAACAAGCGTGGAGGTAGCTGATGGACGAGCTCACGGCCCGGGCGCGGGCGTACGCCGCCCTTGGGGACCCGTCCCGGTTGGCGATCGTCGAACTCCTCGCCAACGCCGACCTCTCCCCCGGCGAGCTCGGTGCACGGCTCGACATCCCGACCAACCTGATGGCGCACCACCTCCAGACCCTCGAACAGGCCGGGCTGGTCGTCCGGCACCGCTCAGAGGGCGACGGCCGCCGCAGCTATGTGCTGCGCACGCCCGCCTGCACCAGGCTGCTCGGCGGGGCCACCGCCGGCCTCCCACGGCCGCACCGGGTCGCGTTCGTCTGCTCGCAGAACTCGGCGCGATCCCAGCTCGCCGAGCACTACTGGCGCACGATCAGCGACGTCCCCGTCCTCTCGGCCGGAACGCGTCCTGCACCACGCGTCCACCCGCGCGCCGTTGCCGTCGGACGCCGTCACGGGCTCGACCTCGCCCACGCAGCACCGAAGCTGGCCGGGGACGTCCTCACCGGCGACGAGCTCGTGATCGCCGTCTGCGACCGCGCCTACGAGGAAATGGACGCACCCGCCCACTGGTCGATCCCCGACCCCGCCCGCGCCGACAGCGCCGCCGCGTTCGAGACGGCGTTCCGTGACCTGGCGGCCCGCGTCCGCGTGCTCGCGGCCAGCATCGAGCGCGACCCGTCCCCCTCCCCTCCCGGCAGCTGACCGGGGACGGCGTTGCGCCGGACGAGCGTCGCGCAGCCCCGACCGCACGACAGCGCCCCTCCCGGAGCCTCCGGGAGGGGCGCTGTTGGCGTGATGGTTCGTCGACGGCGCCGGGAGGACGGCGCCGCGGAGGGTCAGCCGCGCAGGTTGAGCGGGCGCAGCACCCTGGTGATGCCGTGCGCGACCTGCAGGTTGCCCTCGTTGATGTCGGTCTGCCACGGGTTCACCCGCGGGTTGGGGCTGTTGTGATCACGGTCGCGGAGGATGAGCTCGGGAACGTTCTTCCCCTTGACCTCGACGGTGATGGACGCGCCGGGGAGGGCCGTCTTGAGCTTGGCCCCGTCGGCCTGGAGAGCGTCCGAGGCGAGGATGGTCGCACCGGGGACGACGTGGTAGAGCAGGACGCTCTCGATGGCGTCGACACCGAGCTTCTTGACCAGGGCGTCGAAGACCTTGGCCTCCGTGCCGTACCACTTGTGGGTCAGGCTGTGCGCCAGGACGCGGAAGGCGCGGTCGTTCGGGATGAACGCTGTCAGCGCCACGGTCCCGTCGGTGAGGAGCTTCACGTTGCTGGCGGGCTTGGCGGCCACAACCGCGAGCACGGCCTGCGTGACGATGTCGTAGTCGTACCAGTTCTTGTCGAAGGTCCCTCCTCCATTCGCGGTCAGGACGGCGGCAAGACTCTGGGTGCCCTGGGCCGGTGCGGCCTGCGCAGGGACGAGGGCCGGGCCGGCAGCCAGTGCGCCGGTGAAGACCACCGCGACCAGGCCGGCGAGAGTGCGTCGAAGCTTCATCAGATGTCCTTTCGTAGAAGGTTTGTGTAAGGAGTGTCCCCACGACGTACAGCCTTTGTCAAGGGTTTGGTGCACATCTGTCTGATGCAGGGGACGGTCGACGGGCCCCCGGACGGGCGGCGACTGACCGGCGCCGCCCGACGTTCGGGACGTCAGCGCACGGCGCGGGCGGCCGGCTCGCCCGAGACGGGGAGCACGACCTCGTTGCGCCGCAGGAACCACGGCGTCCAGGGCGGGTCGAAACGGGCGAACCTCGGCTGCCCGGCGGCGTGGAGCCCGACGCGCTTCACCGCGCCCCGGAGGGCCTCGAGCTGGTCCTGGTAGAGCTGCTCACTCCACCGTCGGCTGAAGGACGCGGCCGCCGCCACCTGGGCCGGGACCTCCCGGACGGTGATCCGTGGGTCGGTTGGGGTCGGCAGCGTGTCCCGGGTGAACCCGGACGGCATCACGAAGGCGACGACGTGCCGGCCGGCGCGGGAGCCGTCCTGCTGCACCACGGGGGCGGTCATGGCGATCCTCGCCGGGGCCCGCTCCTGGACGACCGGTGCCGTCATCGCGAGCTTCCCGCTCGTGCTGTTACGTCCGGAGATGAAGGCGACGAGCACCCCGAACGCCCGGTTCCCGGCGTCGGTGAACGACCCCTCCACCTCGACCTCGGCGACGAGGTGCGGGGCGTACCGCCGCAGCTCGAACCCCGGGAACTCGCCGAGGACGTCGTAGCGCTGCTGCTCGGTCATGTCACCTCTCCTCCTCGTGGGTCGGTCACGGACCCGGACGACGGGTTCCCGCTCAGGAGGCGGCCGCCGCCCCTGCCCGGGTGCCCCCGTCGGAGGGGAAAGCTGGGGGCGGGGAGGTCAGCGCATCGGCCAGCAGGTTGGCCGACTCCGCGAGGGTGGTCCCCCTGAGCTCGTGACCCGCGGTGGCACCGGGCCCGCCGGCATAGACGGGGAGGTTCGGAGCAGCCTCGGTGAGCGCCCGCACGACGTCCGCTGTCGCCGACGCGTCCACCGCCCGCGGAGCCCCGACCACGACGGCGTCCGGGCGGGCCTCGCCGACCGCGCGGACCCAGCTGTGGACGGGGAGGTCCGGGCCGAGGTAGGTCACGCGCAGCCCCCTGCGCTGCAGCATGGTCGCGAAGGCCAGGGCGGCGATCTCGTGCGTGGCGCCGGGAGCGAGCCCGATCACGACGTGTTGCCCGCCCCGCGCATGTCCTGCGGCGTCGAAGGCCGCCGACAGCCGGCGCATGACCCCCGAGCTCAGGAAGTGTTCCTGGGACACGTCCAGATCGCCGTCCGCCCACGCCTGACCGACCGAATCCAGGGCCGCCGTCAGCCACACGTCGACGACGTACTCGAAGCCGGCGGACGCGAACGCGACGTCGAGGATGTGGTCGAGGGCGCGCGCGTCATAGCTCCTGGACGCCACGATGAGCGATCCGGGATCGGGCAGCCCCGCCGGCGCACCGGTGGACCGGACGGCCTCAGCGGCGAGACCGGTCCTGCCGGACCGGATCTGCTCGGCCGCCTGGGCGGGCTGCATCCCGCCCGCGACCAGGTCTGCCATCGCGCGCAGCGTTTCGACGTCGTCGTCGTCGTAGAGGCGGTAGCCACCCTCGGAACGGGTGGGACGGACGACTCCGTAGCGGTGTTCCCACGCGCGGAGCGTCCCCGGCGCGAGACCGAGCTGTTGACCCACCCATTTGACCGTGTGCATGGCACTCCTTCCACCCACATCCTACAAAGGTTCGACAGGTGCTTGACAACAGCGCACCTGCTGGACAATCCTTGCACAAAGCTTCTACGAAAGGATCAACAGAGATGACCGCGTCAGAGACCACCACCCACGGCGCCACCGCCGACATCGTCGACACCGCCGTGAGCGCAGGAGCGTTCACCACCCTCGCAGCCGCGCTCGGCGCGGCCGGCCTCGTGGACACCCTCAAGGGCGCCGGCCCGTTCACCGTCTTCGCGCCGACCGACGAGGCCTTCGCGAAGCTCCCCGCCGGAACCGTCGAGACCCTGCTCGAGGACCCGACCGGCCTGCTCACGAAGATCCTCACCTACCACGTCGTGCTCGGCGAGGTTCCGGCCGCCTCCGTCGTGAAGCTCGACGGCCAGAAGGTCAAGACCGTCCAGGGTGGCGAGCTCACGGTCGAGGCCGGCGGCGACGGCGTGGCCCTGCACGACGCCGCGGGCAACCGCGTCCAGGTCGTCACGACCGACGTCGCCGCGAGCAACGGCGTCATCCACGTCATCGACGCGGTGCTGATGCCCGCGGCCGACTGACGCCGCCCGCCGCCTCCCCCGTCCCCAGCCGATCACAACGCCGGAGCCAGCAATGAACGAGAACGCCAGCCGCACGGAGTCCCCGACGTCCCACCGGTGGTGGGGCCTGGTGGCCATCAGCGTGGCCGTGTCGCTGATCATCGTCGACTCGACCATCGTCAACGTCGCGGTGCCGTACCTCGTCGGCGACCTGGCCCTGACCTCGTCCGAGGTGCAGTGGGTGCAGGAGTCCTACACGCTCGTGTTCGCCGCCACCCTGCTGTTGTGGGGCACCCTCGCCGACCGGATCGGCCGGCGCAGGATGCTCCTCATCGGCGTGGTCGTCTTCGTCGCAGCCTCGGTGCTGGCCGCCCTGGCCGGCACCGGGCCCGAGTTGATCGGCGCGCGCATCGTCCAGGGCTTCGGCGGCGCGATGATCCTGCCCACCACCTTGTCCCTGATCAACTCCGGGTTCACCGGACGCGAGCGTGGCATCGCCTTCGCGGTGTGGGGATCGACCATCGGCGGCGTGGTGGCGCTGGGGCCGCTGCTGGGTGGCTGGCTCACGACGTCGTTCTCGTGGCGGTGGGCGTTCGGCATCAACCTGCCGATCGGCCTGCTCGTGGTGGCCGGAGTGCTGCTGTTCGTCGCGGAGTCGAGGTCCGCCGGTGTTCACGGCGTGGACGTGGTCGGCGCGCTGCTGTCCGCGATCACGTTCGCGAGCCTCGCGTTCGGACTGATCGAGGGCAGGACCTACGGCTGGTGGACGTCGGTGCGTTCCTTCGAGGCGGGCGGCTGGACCTGGCCGCTCCCCCTCTCCCCCGTGCCGTTCGCCCTCGCGCTCTCGCTGCTCGCCGGCGCGGTCTTCGTCACAAGGACGCTGCGGCGAACCCGCGCCGGCCTGCCCACTCTCGTCCGCTTCGACCTGTTCACCATCCCGTCGTTCCGCAACGGCAACATCGCCGCGATGCTGGTGAGCCTTGGCGAGTTCGGCATCGTGCTGTCGTTGCCCTTGTGGCTCCAGAACGTCCTGGGGTACTCGGCGTTCCAGACCGGGTTGGTGCTGCTGGGGCTCGCGGTGGGCTCCTTCGCGGCGAGCGGGTTGTCGGGTGTCCTCAGCGGACGGTTGAGCCCGGCCGCCATCGTCCGGACGGGGCTCGTGGCCGAGATCGTGGGCATCGCAACCCTCGGCCTGCTGATCGGGCCGGCCGCGTCCTGGCCGGTCGTGGTCGGCCCGCTGGTCGTCTACGGGTTCGGCGTCGGCCTCGCCACGGCCCAGCTCACCGGAGTGGTCCTCGTCGACGTCCCGGTCCGGCGCAGTGGTGAGGCTTCCGGCGTCCAGAGCACCTCGCGGCAGATCGGGTCCGCCCTCGGCGTCGCCATCCTGGGCACCGTGCTGTTCACGTCCGTCGGGGTGCAACTCGACCAGGCGCTGCGCGGGACGGGCCTGCCGGACGGGGCTCGCACCGCAGTCGTCTCGGCCGTCGTCGACAGCGCCGGCGGCGCGATCCGCGAGCTCGGCGACGACCCTCGCACCGCGGTCGCCCTCGAGCCGGCGCGGCAGGCCTTCTCCGACGGTACGCGCTACGCGGCGTTCACCGCGGCGGGCTTCCTGCTGATCGGCCTGGCGGCCTCGTTCTCCCTGGGGAGCGGACGGCGGCGCAGGGTTGGCGACGAGGAGGCCGAGGGTGCGGGCCGCGAGGTCGAGCCGGCTGCCATCGGCTGACGTCAGTCCCGGTCGGACGGCCGACAGGGGACACCGTACGCGGACAACAGGTCGGCCACATCGTCGGGCGGGGTGAGGACAGCCTGGACGATCCTCTGCCGGTCACAGGTGAGGACGAGGTGGGAGAAGCGCGCCGGAGAGGCCGGCTGCGCGCGATGCAGCTCGAACGACGTCATGCGCCGGAAGGGGACCCGCACGATGTTGAAGGCGTAGTTCGTCCGACGGAACAGCGACCTGGTGGCCGCGTCCCGGTTGAAGATCAACAGTTCGTCCGGCGTGTGCAGGATCATCGCCCCCGTGGAGCGCCGGCGCCGGTTCCGATCGGTCAGGCACGGCTCGTCGGGCTCCTCGACGTGCACGAGTCGGACCCGAGACGGCTCCTCGGCGTTGAGCGCGGTGATGATGGATCCGAAGAAGTGGTTCTGGGGCCGGTCGACCGGGGCAGCGGTCACCGTCGAGCGGCCCTCGCCCGAGGACATCAGGAACCGGTCCACCTCTGCGACGGTGGCCTGGGAGACGGTGTTGAACTCCATGTCCAGGCGGTCGCCGTCGGCCAGCAGCAGCGACCACCGTCCGTACAGCAGGTTGCTGTGCCGGATGCTGGCGACGACGTCCCCCCTGGCGACGTCACGACGAACGACCTCGCCGACCTCGGCCCTCAGCACGCACAGCCGGTCGCGATCCACGGCGATCACCGACTCGTACAGGTCCATGCCGGGGCGCACCTGGGCGCGGTCGTAGTGTCGCGGCACCTTCAGGACGTAGTCGGCACCCTCCAGCTCGGGCCACCACGGCCGGAACCGCCGCGGCATGTCGCTCAGGTCCTGGACCTTGTCGATCCAAGGCCCGAAGCGGTCGTACTCGCGCAGGTCGTCAGGGTCTGCCGCCGCCCGCCAGCCGGACATCGTCGTCGATGCCATCGTCGTCCCACTCCCCTTGGCTCACGACATCCGGCGCCGGTCGCGACCGTGCGTCGGATGTCGGTATCAGGAGAGACGGTACTCGCGACGGACCGACTCCTCGTCCGGTGGCCGGCTACGCGCCGGCGCGGACCCCTGCGGTTGTCACCGTCAGGGTGACGTACCCCTTCCGAGTTCCGGTCACCCGTGCCGTGATGGTGTGCCCCAGGTCCAGCGCCGTCAGCCGGTAGGCAGCGGCCGTGGCGTGGGAGATCCGATGCCCGTCGCGGTACCACTGCCGGTGGATGTTCGAAGGCGTCGGCGTCCAGCCGGTGCTGGTGACCGTCAGCGTGTTGCCGACCCTCGGGTCACCGGCGATCGTCGGGACGGCCGCGGTGAAGCGGCCCTGCAGCACCTTCCGGGTGGCGGCCGACGTGCGATGGGCACTGGTGTAGCCCGCCTTCACCCCGGTCATCCGGACGGTGATCTTCTTGCCCGCGTCGCTGCCGACCAGTGTGTAGGTGGCGGCGCCGGCATGGGAGATCCGCTTGCCGTTGCGGTACCACCGGTACGAGCAGCGGTCGACCGTCGGCGCCCACCCGGCGGCGGTCGCCGTGAGCGTCTGCCCGACCTGGGCGGTCCCCGTGAGGATCGGACGGGTCGTGTGGAAGGTGCCCTGCGCCACCTTCGCCGTTGCACTCGAGGTGCGACTCGTCGGAGCGAAGCCGGTCTTGATGCCCGTCACCGCAACGGTGATCCGGGTGGCGGCATCCGGACCGCTCAGGACGTAGGTGGCGGCCGTCGCGCCCGGGATCACGACCCCGTTGCGATACCACTGGTAGGTCCACGACGTCGGGACGGGCGACCATCCGGTCACGCGCGCGGTCAGGGTCCTCCCCACCGTGACCTTGCCGCTGATCGTGGGACGGGTGGTCCTCGTGAACGCGTGGCCGGGGACCTTGGCGGTCGACGCCGAGGTCACCGTTGCGGGGGCGTACCCGGACTTGGTTCCCGTGACCTCGACGCGGAGGCTGGATCCGGCGTCCTCGGGTGCCACCACGTACGTCGCCGCGACCGCGCCGGCGATCCTGGTGTCGTCGTTGCGGTACCACTGGTAGGCCCACGCCTCCGGGGTCGGCGACCAGCCGGACACGGCGGCGGTCAGCGTCTGGCCGATGGCCGGTGTTCCCGAGATGGTGGGTGCGGGTGTGGCGCTGAAGTCGGGCCCGGAGACCACGACAGAGGGCGAGCTGACCGCAGGTGCGGCGTAGCCGGTCCTGATGCCGGTCACCTCGACCCGGATGCGAGCGCCCGCGTCCTGCTGCCCGGCGACGTAGGTGTCGGTGACGGCGTCCGGGATGGGCTCGTCGTTGCGGTACCACTGGTAGGTCCAGTCGAGCTGCACAGGAGTCCAGTCCCTGGTCACGGCGGTCAGGGTCTTGCCGACGGCGGCCCGACCCGAGATGGACGGAGCCGGAGTGGCCGTGAACTCCGCGGACGCCACGACGGTGACGGTGCCGTTGAAGCTGTACTCACACACTCCGGGTTCGGCGCAGGCGTCCGGGTCGGTGAACCCGAGGTCGTAGTAGCCGGCCTCACTCGCGGTGACCTTCGCTCCCGCGATGGTCAGCGACGGCCACGTCTCGGCCGGGGTCAGGACGGTCAGCTGCTCGCCGGAGCGGCCCTTGATCGTGACCTCGGTGGCGACGTCCAGCTTCACCGCGAGTTCCCACGCCTGTCCGTCCGCGTAGACCGCTGCGGTGGTGAACTTCTTCAGCGGGCTCAGATCGGCGATCCGGTTGCTGGAGACGTCGATCACCTGGGGGGCGTCGATGTCCTCCAGCCCCTCGATGCTGGTGATCGCGTTCTCCGACAGATCGAGGTCGGTGATCTTGGTGAGGTCGCCGATCCCCTTCACCCCGGTCAGCCGGTTCCGTGCGACGTTGAGGACCTGGATGTTGCCGAGGTCCTTCAGGTCGGCGACCGTGGTCAGCTGGTTGCCCGCCAGATGCACGTAGATCACGTTCGTGAGGTACTTGGCGCCGGTGAGGTCCGCGATGCCGGACTCGTCGCACGAAAGGTCGGTGATCGTCGCGAGCTCCATGACGCTCATCGCCTCCCCGGGCGCCTTGTTTGGTTCCAGTGTCTGTTCGAGACAGGCGCGGAACGCCGCGTCTGGGATCACGACGGCGTCGTCCGCCCGTGACAGCGGGGCGGCGACCAGCGCCGCACCCGCGATCGTGAGCGCCGCGATCCCGGCCGACAGCCAGCGGCGGCCGGCAACAACAGAAGGCGTGTACATCGGAACTCCTCGTCTCAGATCTGACTTCACGTTCATGCGGCGGCGCTCACGGTGCGGACCGGTGACCAGGCCGAAGCGCCAACGGAGTTGGTCGCGCGGATCCGGAAGTACCAGACCTGGCGGGTGATCGTGCCGGTGGTGAAGGACGTCGCGTTCGCGGCGGCGGTCCCCGTCCCGGCGACGGTGGTGAAGGCCGAGGTCGCACTCCACTGGATGGTGTAGCCGGTCTCTCCGGTCACATCCGCCCACTGAAGGGTCGCCCGCTCCCCGCCGCCCTGCCGGGTCGCGGTGCCCGAGGTGAAGGTCGGCGCTCCCGGGAGCAGCAGCGCGACGGTGACGGTGTTGGACGGGCTCGAGTCGCCCACGACGCTCGTCGCCACCACTCGGTACTGGTAGGTCGTGCCCGCGGTGACGGCCGGGTCGATCCACGTCACGGTGCCCGCCCCGATGTGGGCCGGGGCGGTTCCCGCCTGGGTGAAGGTCGTCCCTCCGTCGGTGGAGCGCTGGATGGCGAAGCCGGTCTCACCGTTCGAGTTGTCCCGCCAGCTCAGGCTGACCTTCGGCCCGGCCTGGATCGTCGCCGTCAGGCTGGATGGCGCCGACGGACGGTTGATGCCGACGGCCGGCGAGATCGACTGCACGTTCATGCTGGGGAACTCGCCTCCGTACCCGACCGCGTTGACCGCGACCACCCGGTACAGGTAGGCACCACCCGCGCTCGCGCTGGGATCGGTGAGACTGCGCTGCCCGTGCACGTTCGGCTGGTCGAGCGGCGAGACGACCGTTCCGGCGTCGACCCAGTCTGTTCCGTTGGTGGTCCGCTGCACAACGAACGAGGTCTCGGTGATCGAGTTGTCGTTCCAGGTCACCTTGATCCGTGCGTTGTTCCCGGTGCCGATCACCGAGAGGGTGACCCCGTCGGGACGCTTGGGCGGCAGGGCCAGCGACACCGGACGCATCATGTCCATCTCCTCGTGGCTGAGGATGTGGCAGTGGACCACGTACTCCCACCCGAAGTTCACCAGGCGGTTCGTGATGGCCGTGCTCGGGTTCCCCTGGGGATCGATGTTGTTGAACATCGCGGTCGATCCGCCGGGGTCCATCGGGTTGAGCATCCGGATGGAGTTCGGCACCTCGAACGGCACCTCGGGAACGATGGGCCGCAGGGCGACGATCGTGTCCTCCAGCGGTGACATCCGGACGGTGTCCTTCCAGCCCAGCTCGTTGGCGTCGGGCGGGATGATGATGTTGTCCCACGTCACCCGGTTGAGCACCTGGACGTCGTACAGGTGGAAGTGGATGGGGTGGGTGTCGACGCCGTTGTGGGTGAACCGCCACAGCTGCGTCCCGTCCTTGGCGTCACCGATCGGCGTGATCTTCACGTCGTCCACCGGGAGGCCGTTGCTGTCGTAGATGACGTCGGCCTTCGGCAGGTTCGTGCCGTCGATCAGTTCCGTCGCGGGGTTCACGTACGGATACAGGGTGACGTTCTGCAGCCCCGGGGTGGGCGGCTGGGCCTCGATGCCGAGGTTGGCCGTCATTCGCCCGTACTCGTCGAAGGTCGAGGCGTTCATCTCATCGTGGATCGCCTTCGGCTCCATGCCCACCGTGGTCTTGGTGGTCGGGGATTTCAGCGTGTTGAACGAGAATGTGCCGGTGTCATCGACCCGCACCAGGCCGTCGCAGTCGGTCTTCGTGCTCTTGCCGTTGCAGTTGCTGCTGCCGGCGAAGGAGGTGCCGTACGCCGAGTTGTAGGCGGACTGCCCAACGATCGCCGGGTGCTGGCCCGATTCGAAGACTCCGGTACCGCCGGCGTTGTGCTTGAACGCGTTCCTCAGTTTCGTGAGGTTGAAGGCGGCCGCCGGGGTCTTGGCGGCGATGGTCACCTGCATGATCGTGCGGGTGTTGGGCCCGTAGCCGGGCAGCGTCGTCGGAGCACCGGCCGGGCTCATGTCCGGTCCGCCGGTGTAGTAGTCGTAGCCGGGCACCCGGGCCGGGTAGGCGGCGGGGGCGTCGTTGTACAGGATCAGCGTCTTGCCGGCGAACTTCGAGAAGTCGACGATCGCGTCCCCGCGCTCGGCCGGAGCCAGGACGAGGGAGTGCTTGTCGACGTTGCCGAAGTCGAACCGGGTCGGGTCGGTGATCCAGGTGGTCGGCTGCTGTCCGTCGATCACCGCGGGGGCGGGCAGGAAGCCACCCTCGTTGGCGATCTGGATCCAGTCGGGACCGGCGGCGTCTTTGTTCGCGTCCACCGGCGTCGGGAACACCGTCGGGTCGGTCTGAGCAGCTTCGAGCTCGGACTTCTTCAGCGCGACCTCGGTCTTGCCGTTGCCCTGGGTCGAGTCCGCGACGTACCACTGGAGGTTGAAGAAGCGGTCGTTGGCGGCGTTCAGGATCCGCAGACGGTAGCTCTTCGGGTCGAGCGTGACCGTCGGATAGGCCACGCCGTTGACGATCGGCGTGTCGTTGAACTGCTCCATTCCCGCCGAGATGTTCGGCGTACCGGGGATCTTCTCGGGCTCGCAGAACGGGTCGGTCTGGTAGGTCCACGTCGACGGCACGTCCAGCTTGCAGGTCGGGTCGTAGTACGGGTTGTCGATCGGGCCGTAGGTCGTCCCGGTGGCCGGCGGCCAGAACCACGGGCCGTACATCCAGCGCCCATAGGCGCTCATGCCCGACGGATCGCCAGGGTTCTGGGCGGGCATGTAGACGTGGTGGTACCACAGGTCGCCGGGCTTGCCCCAGCGATTCGCGTCCCAGGTCGGATCCTGGCCGTACGCCGAGATCTTCCCGGCGCCGTCCTTCGTGTCGTACAGCTGCTCGTCACCGGGCACGAACGTCTTGTCCTGGACGATGAGCGGGAGGGTGTCCTCGGCGGCCGGGATGACGCCGTCGGCGATGAGCTTCTTCTCCGCGTCGTCGGCGATGGCATAGCCGGCGGCCTCGCCGGCGTACACGTTGAGCCGGGTGATGCCCCACGAGTGGTCGTGGTAGAACATCAGCCGCGCGCTCTGCTGGTTGGTGTAGAAGAACGTCTGGCAGCCGTCGTCCTTGGCGTCACAGGTGACCGAGCCGTTGGCGTCGACCATGTCGGGGACGTTCTGCACGCTGACGCCCTGCGGCCACGAGGTCTGCTCGCCGGCCGGCGTGATCCACTGGTGCGGGGTGCCGTCGCTGATCCACGGGGTGATGCCGCCGTGCAGGTGCAGGGTCGCGCGGTTGTCCTTGAAGCACTCGCTACCCTTCGGGTCCTGGGTGCACTCGGGGTTGCGGACGGCGTCGAGCACCGTGCCCTGGTCCTGCGGTGCGGCCATGGTCATGGGGCCCATCCCGGACCCCATCATCGAGCTGTCGGTCGGCAGGAACAGGTCGCCGTCCGTGCCCGTGGGCAACAGGTTGCGGAAGACGATGCGGACCGGCTTGTCCTTGGTGGCTCCGATGAAGGGCCCGAGATACTGGGGCGAGGTGACGCCGAAGTAGCCGCCGGCGACGGGAACCTTGCGACCGTCCTGCATCTCGTTCTCGAGGGCGACGTGCTGGCTCACGCCGGCGTTGTCCGCCGTCTCGAGCTGGACATAGCCGCGCACCAGGGTGCCGGTGCCGGGCAGGTCGGAGCTGAACTGCGTCCGGTACTGGACGAGGCCGATCACGTACTCGTCCGCCTCGATGGGCTGGCCGGTGGAGTCCTTGTAGGTCTTGTGCGCGGGGACGGCGTTCGGGATGAACTTCCCGCTCGTCGGACAGGCGGGCGGAGTGCACGTCGTGGGCAGGTCGTCGATGAACTTTCTCATGCCCTTGGTGAGGTAGCCGGCGCCGACGGTGCCGACGGAGATCGCCGTCACTGCGCCGACATCGGTCACTGCGACGGCGGCAGCCCCGGCACCCGTGCCCTTGGGGTCGGAGACGGTGACGGTGGGAGCGCTGGTGTAGCCGGAGCCGAAGTCGACCACGTTGACGGCGGAGAGGGCGAGCGTGGTCTTGAGCGTGGCGACGCTGCCGCCCGCACCCAGCGCGATCGGATCGAATCGCGTGCCGTTGAGGATGGTCGCGGCAGGTGCTGTGGTGTAGCCGGAGCCCGGGTCGTCCACGATCACCTTGGTGATCGTGCCGTTGGCGTCCATGCCGTCCTCGGCATCGCCGTTGCTCTTCATCGGCACGTGGGCCTTCGCCGGGGTGCCCGTCGGGTCGTCCGGGAGATCGAAGTCGAGGGTGGGCATGGTGTAGCCCTTGCCGCCGTCGGTGACGGTGATCTTGTCGACACCGCCGGAGCCGATCGCGGTGGCGCCGGAGACCGAGCCCCCGCCGCTCAACGCGACGTCGAACGAGGTGTAGCCGGCACCGGCGGTGACGTCCTTGAATCCGATCACCGTGCCGGACGCGCTCACCGTCGCGGTTGCGGTTGCGTCGGTGGTTCCGCCGGAGATGGTCACCTGGGTGTCGCCTGCGACATAGTCGTGACCGGGGCTCGTGACGTCGATGGACTTGATGCCGCCGGTGACCGGATCGACGTTGGCGACGGCGCTGGCGTCCTTCCCCGCCCCGGTGATGGTGACCGCGGCCTTCGAGAGGGTCAGCGGGCTGTTCGCCCAGTTCGGCCAGGGCCCGAAGTAGTGCGGGACGACCTTCGGGTCGGTGGAAGCCGCGGGTGCGGCGACTGCCGGGAGCGATGAGCTGAACGGTGCCATCACGAGCAGAGTGCCTGCCAGCAGGAGTGCGGCGGGACGGAAGGTGGTCCGCATGTCAATCCCTACATGTCTGGTGCGGCGCCGCCGTGGAGCCGCTCAGCGGGCAGCATAAATGCGTACCTCCCGGTCGCGCAGCAAAAAGCGGCAAGCAATCAAAAATTCCTCACTCCCGATCGGGGTCTCGCGGTGAGACCGCGGAATTCGCAGTCGGTTGCCCTGTGACGTCCGCATTGAGCAACGCACACGCCTCCGCGGAAATCATCACCGGACGAATGTTTCCCGGGCCCTTTATCCTCATAGCCGGCACAGCCCGAGGGCCCACGATCAGACCGCGAGCCGCACGTTCAGGGCCGCCTCATCGGGTCAGTCGGTCCGCCTGGGCGAGGAGCAGGTCACCGAACGGCTGGAGCCCGATCGTGCGGCTGTAGAGGCCGCCGATGACACGGTGGATCGTCCCCCACTCCCAGATCGCCGTGACGTCCACACCGGTGCGGGTGGCCAGCCGCTCTGCCCGGGCGCGCAGGTCGTCGCCGGCGTCCGGGTTGCACCGGAGGATGGTGCCGAGGTCGCACGCCCGCTCGGCGCGCAGGCCGACGGGGTCGACGAGCTTGAAGGTGCCGTCCGTGGCCTGCAGGGCGTTGAGCTCGTGGACGTCTCCGTGGACCAGCACGGCGTGCCGGTCGTCGTGGGCACGGCGGCGGCGCTCCGTACACCCGAGCGCGTCCTCGAACGTCGCGCGGGAACAGGCTCGACCGGTCTCCTCCCACAGACGGGGCAGCAGGTCGGCGTACTCGCGGGCCTTGTCGGCGCCGGTCGGCAGCGCAACGCCCGATCCCAGAGGACGCCAGAACCGGACGGCCACGTCGCACAGGATGTCGTGCCGCGCACCGGGATCGGGCACGAGGTCGTACAGGGGACTCCCGAGCCGCTCGAGCAGCACCGCCCCACGATCGGGATCGTCCCGCAAGAGGTCCGCGCAGCCGTCGCCGCCGGCGAGGCGCAGCGCGGTGGCTTCGAAAGCGAGGTCCCGCAGCGTCGACGGAACCCCGATCTTGAGGACGGCCGCCGCCCCGTCGGCGAGGGTCGCGCCGACGACGAACGCCGCATGTCCACCGCGCAGCGTGGCGCCGATGGTCAGCGACCACTCCTGCGCGAGGGACTCCACAAGCGAGGGCAACTCGTCGAGCCAGGCCGCGTCCCCGTCGGCGACGACCTTGTTCCGCACCTCGGCGGGGATGTCGAGCATCACGTGGATCCCGGCCGACGCGTCAGCGGTCGGCGGGCCCCGGGCCCGACCCGTCCTCCTTGCGCAGCCTCTCCTCGCGGCGGCGCAGGTCTTCCTCCCACGCGCGGAGCATGCGCTCGTGGTCGGAGTTGTCCGCCTTCAGCTTCGCGAGGAACTCGGGGTCGTCGTCCGGCGCCCTCGGACGCAGCTTGGCGGGCCGCTCGTACTCGGGGTAGCCGGCCGTGCGGGACGGCCACGGCACGGTGCGGCGGGTCTCGTTCAGGGGGCGTCCGCCGATCAGCCACGCGATGCCGCCCGCGATCGGGACCAGGATGATCAGCACCACCCACGACCACTTGGGGAGGTTCCGCACCCGGAAGTCCTCGGTCAGGATCACGTCCAGCAGGCAGAAGACGAGAATGACGCCCTCGACGGCGAAGGGCAGTAGGCGGATCATGTCGGACTCCTGGGGGCGAACCTCTGCCTCACGATAGGGCATGGGGCACGGTCCGCGACGGCGTTCGGAACGGATCGTTGGCGCCCATCGGATGCCTCCATCGGGAGTCGTCGCCGGCTCACGACGACATTCGCCGCCGGCCCGCCCGTCGAGTCCCCACCCCTCACAGCGATGATCTGAGACCACGGCTGTCGCACACGTTCCCGACGAGGTGATCGCGTGACTCGCGGGAGCAGCAGGGTGGAGTTCGCAGCCCCACCCTGCTGCGCAGACGGCTCAGGCGACGGTGGCGAAGCCGCCGGTCCAGCTGACCTTCTCGCCGACGGCGAGGGTCAGTTGGAGGAAGCCCATGGCCTCGAGTTCGTGCGCGCGGGCCAGCGACCCCGCGTCGATCGCCTTGACCCCACCGGCTTCGACGGCGTCGGTGAGCAGTTTCTTGGCGGCGGTGTCGTCCCCGGCCACGAGCACGGTGGTCGCTTCCGCGCCGATCTTCTTCGCAACGAGAGTGCCGGCGAAGGTCGTGTTGAACGCCTTCAGCACCGTCGCGTTGGGGAGCTTGGCCTGGATCTCCGCGGCAGCTGAGCTGCCCGCCGGCACCACGAGGGAGTCGAAGGTCTCGAAGTTCAGCGGGTTGGTGATGTCGACCACCACCTTGCCGTCCAGCTGAGAGCCATAGGCGGTGACGATCTGGCTCACCGCCGGGTAGGGGACGGCGAGCACGACCACGTCGCCGTCCAGCGGGGCGGTGCCCGTCTGCGCCTTGCCGACGTAGCTGACGCTGCTGCCGCCGTCGGCGAGCAGGCCGCCGATCGCGTTGGCCATGTTGCCGGTGCCGATGATGGTGAACGAAGTCATGGGATTCTCCTCGGGAAACGATTGGTTGTACCTACAACCACCACGGTAGCCCAGAATGGTTGTACATGCAACTATCTGCTAGCATCGTTCCCATGAGCACGTCGGTCCTGACCCAGCCCGAACGCGTCGCCGTGGCGCGGCTTCAGGCCATGCTGGAGTTGCTGCCCACCGCGCTCGACCGGGAGCTCGCGGCAGCTGGGCTCACCGCCTTCGAGTTCACGCTCCTGGAGGCGCTGGAGGAGGCCGAGGACCACCGGTTGCGCCTGTCCGCGCTGGCGTCCCGTACCAACGCCACCCTCGCACGCCTTTCCCGGGTGGTCACCGGTCTTGAGCGCAAGGGCCTGGTCGAGCGGGTCGCGTGCCCCTCCGACGGTCGCGCCACCAACGCCGTCCTCACCGCCGCAGGCGTTGCCGCCTACCGCGGGAGCCGCCCCCTGCACGCCGGCGCGGTGCGGGCCCTCGTCCTCGACGGTCTGGACGGCGACGACGTCAACGAGCTCGCCCGTCTCACCTACGCGGTCCTGTCAAGGCTCGACCCACAGGCCCGCTACGGCATCACGACGGACGGGCTCGCCTGCGCCGCCGATCCCGCGGCCATTCCCGATCAGGGCTCCTGTCCCGCGGACCCCACGCCCGCTCCGGTCGTCGCAGAGTCGGCGTCCGGTCAGGCCTGAGCCCACGATGATGCCCGTGACCGACAGCGGTCGCCGTCGCGGGCCCGTTCCTCTTCCGGCGCCTCAGCCCTCGCGGCCGGGTCGGCCTGAGTGCGTCAGCGAGAGATCCTGCGGCAGATCGGTCGGGACGCCGCTCGCCGGGGTGCCCTCCATGGCGTCGGGCGGGGCGGCGTCCGGGTAGATGCTGCGGTTGTGCCGGCGACGGTTACGACCGTTGAACCTGAAGAGCGCGTAACCCTTCGGGACGATCTTCAGGATGGCCAGCGTCGCGTACATGAGGCTGTTGAGGGCGACGAAGGTGACGAGCACCTGGAACAGGTCAGAGTCCAGCAGCGAGGCCGGGACCAGACCCGGAAGGAGCGGGAGGAGCACCATCAGTGACTCACCGCCGCCTGCTCGATGGCCTGACGCGACGAGTCGTGGGCCACATGCTTCCAGCCCGCCTGCCGGCCGAGCACGATGTCGAGCACGCCCTTGACGTAGACCACGTCCAGGAAGCCCGCGTACACCAACTCCGGAACGAGCGCAGCCGCCAGGAGGCGCGCCCGCCAGCCGCCCGCCCACGCGGTGACCACTCGCTCCACCACGAAGACCAGACCGAGGCCCACCCAGAACGGGAACCAGACCCACCCGGTGACCGAAACCAGCGTGAGCGCGATGAGGCCCAGGTAGGCGGCCAGGGCGATCACCCCGTAGCCGATGCCCAGCTGCTGGGACCAGTACCGGAACGTCTTCGGGGTGAGCCCGTACGCCGCCAGGTTCTCCAGCGCTCCGCGCTGCCACCGCAGGCGCTGGTTCCACAGCGCCCGCCACGTGGGCATCAGTTCAGTGACCACTGTGCACTCGCTGGGCGAGACCATCAGGGCACCGAGGGACTTCAGGGCGATCGTCAGCTCGTTGTCCTCGGTGAGGGCCGCCGTGTCGTAGACGTCGCCGTTGACCCCCGGGAGCGACGATCCGCGGCTCTCCGCGACGGCGCGCAGGGCAGCCGGCCGGAAGATGGACGAGGTTCCGCTGAGCACGAACACCCTGCCGTCCCTGCGCCGGATGTCTCGGCTGTAGCGGCGGTACTCGTTGCGCTGGAACTCCGCGAGCATCCCCGGGGTGTCGTCCCCGTAGAACAGCCCGCCGACCGCCATCAGGGCCCGGTCGGCCGTGAGCCGGGCGACCGCGGCCTCCAGGAAGCCCTGGTCGAGTCGGGTGTCGGCGTCGACGACCATCACGGTGTCGTTGTCACCCTGCTCGGGCAGCAGCCCTCGCAGGACCTGGTTCAGGGCGCCGGCCTTCTTCGCGGTGTTGCCCACGGTCTCCCGCACCTCGACCCCGGCGCGCCGGGCGACCTCCACGGTCGCGTCGGTGCAGTTGTCGGCGACGACGATGATTCGCTCCGGCGGACGCGTCTGTTCCTGGAGTGAGGCGATGGTCTGCGAGAGCGGCACCTCCTCGTTGTGGGCCGGGATGAGGACGGTGACGGTCACCGGGCCGGCGTAGATCCCCAGGGTCCTCGCCATGACCGGTTTGGGGGCGAGCGGCTCGGAGTGCCCGTCGAAGGAGCGGCGCGAGCGGTTGGAGATCCGCAACTCCACCACGGCCACGGCCAGGGCGAGCAGGGCTGCCAGCGCCACGGCGGCGGCCGCGACCCGCATCGAGGGCGCCTCGTTGGCGTAGAGGACGTGCCAGACGCCGAAGAGCAGCCCCTCCCTGGGGGCGAACTGGGCCTGCGGGCCGATCATGCTTGCCGCGACGATCAGGGCGGCAGCGGCGATGGCTGCCAGCGCCAGGATGACGACCCCGACCAGGCGGGCGAACATCCCTCCACCCGGCCGTCGCCTTCGGACCTGCTCTGCCGGCGCAGACGGAATGCCGGTCACTTCTCAACCCCTTGTCGTTCGTTGGTCGTTGGTCGTCCTGCACCACGGCGGGACCCGCCGTTGCCCTGCGTCCTCACGCGGCGCCCGTCATCGAGGAAGCCGGTTCCAGGGCGGCGGCGGTGCTCCTGAGGGCGTGCCAGTGGGTGAGCCAGCGGGAGAGTTCCGCCGCCGGGATGGGCCTCGACATGAAGTAGCCCTGGGCCCGGTCACAGCCCATGCGGCTGAGCTCGGTGTACGTCCCGGCCGTCTCGACGCCCTCCGCGACGGTGCTGAGCCCGAGGTTGTGGGCGAGCTGGATCGTCGAGGAGACCAGTGCAGCCGTGCGGACGTCCTGGGTCATGGGGATCACGAAGGAGCTGTCGATCTTCAGCTCGTCGATGGGCAGCTCCCGGAGGTAGGCCAGGGAGTTGTAGCCGGTGCCGAAGTCGTCGACGGAGATCCGGATCCCGCTGTCACGCAGCCTGGTGAGGATGTCCTGCGCGAGGTCCCGGTCACCCAGGAGGAACTTCTCGGTGATCTCGAGCTGGAGCACGTCGGGCGCGAGGCCGCGCTGTTCGAGCATGGACGTGATCAGGCCGGGCAGTTCGGGGTCGGACAGCGAGCTCGCCGACAGGTTGACCGCCACCGTGAGTTGATGGCCGTCGGCGTGCCACTGGGCCACCTGGTCCAGGGACTGCGCCAGGACCGTCCGGGTCAGGGACGGCATCAGCCCTGCGTCCTCGGCCAGGTTGAGGAACGAGTCGGGGAAGAGGAGCCCGCGCGTGGGATGGTTCCACCGGGCGAGGGCTTCGACGCCGGTCACCAGGCCGCTGGTGAGATCGACCTTGGGCTGGTAGTGCAGGACGATCTCGTCGCCCGCCAGCCCCGTGCGCAGCTCCTGGACCGTCTTGAGCGTCGCCGCGCCGTTCACGTCGTCGGCCGGACAGTACAGGTGGTAGGCGCGATGGGACGCCTTCGCCTTGTACATGGCGATATCGGCCTTCCGCAGCAGGACGCTGAGGTCGGGGCCGTCGCCGGGGAACAGCGCGATGCCGATGCTGACCCCGATCCGCAACGACGTGTTCTCCACCGTCAGCGGATCGGCCACGGCCGCCGCGAGCCTCGTGGCTGTGTCGCGGGCCTCCTGGTGGCCGGCGTCGTCGAGCAGGATCGCGAACTCGTCCCCGCCCAGGCGGGCGAGGACGTCGTCGCCGCGCAGCGCTTCGCGCAAGCGGGCGCCGATCTGGATGAGCAGATGGTCACCGGCACGATGCCCGAGGCCGTCGTTGACCTCCTTGAATCCATCCAGATCGAGCATCAGGAGGGCCCGACGTCGGGGTTGGGCCCCGGTGAGGCGCTCGGCGGCCTCCGCGTACAGCGCTCGCCTGTTCAGCAGTCCGGTCAGCTCGTCGGTCGCGGCTGCGACGCGGCGCTGCTCGGCCATCCGCTCAAGCAGGCGGGCGGACAACTGGGCCCGCACTCCCGCCGCGACCAGGGCACCGATCGCCAGCGACAGAGCCAGCGGCGAGACGGGCAGGACGCTGGCGAGGACGAGCACGGACAGGCCCGCCGCCGTGGCCAGCGCGGACGCTGTGAGCGCCTTCGTGTCGACCCGCTGCCCCGCAGCGCCTTCGGGGGCCGGAGCGACCCGGGCGACCGAGTCGATGCCCGTGGCCATGAGCGCGAGGCCCATCGCCCAGCCGGCGTCCACAGGGGTGCCCAGGACGTAGGTGTCGGAGGTCACCTGGATGCTGTAGAGGACGTCGGCTGCGGCGAAGACAACGAGGCCGGCCGCGAGCAGCACCCAGCGGCCGCGGAGGTCCAGCTTGAGCACGGCGGCGAAGCCGAGGATCGCGGCGACGAGCACCAGGTCGCCCGTTGGCGCCGCGACGGCAACGGCGGTCGCCAGGACCGAGGCCTGTTCGGCCATCGCGGCCTGCACGACGGGGTGCAGGACCATCGCGAGCACCGCACCAGCACCGAGTGCCGCGACGGCAGCGTCGAGCCACACCCCGGGAGACGGCCGTCCCAGCCGCCGGCGCGCCGAGACGACCAGCGCGGCGGTGAGGAGCGGGTACACCAGGAGGTACCCCACATCGGCGAGCGAGGGGAACGGCGGCGTCGAGCCGTCCATGCTCATGACGAGGTACAGCGTGTCGCCCATGGCGAAGGACGTCACCGCCGCCGCCGCGAGCACCACTTCGGGCCGCCGACCCTTCCGGAGAGCGGCTGCCATGCAGACCGCGGCGGGGGCCCAGACGGTCAGCAGGCCCAGCCAGTCGTTGACGACGCTGTCCAGCCAGCCCTCCCAGACGGGAATGACGCCGACAGTGTGCAGGGAGAGACCCAGCACGTACAGGCCCATGAGGACCCACATCGTCCACAGGAGCACCCGACGTCCGCTCCTCGACGGGGGCGGGGCGACGTCGGAGGGCCGGGCCACGGGCGGCACGGCATCCAATTCGGGGTGGGGCATGGCGGCATCCTTGGGCGCGACCCTGAGGGGTGGGTTGCTGCATCGTCATTGGGGGGCGATGACGGGCAGAGGTGCCTCTGCGGCGTCGAGTCTGGCATGGACGGGAGGCCGGCCCAAGTCCCCGAACGGGGACTGTGGGCCCGGCCCGCGCCGGGGGCACCCGTCGACGCCGGCCCCGACGAGGTGCTCCACAGCCGCGGCGGAGGCACGTCGGGTCCAGCGGGGGCGCTTCGCGGAGTGGCTCTCACAATCCCGTCTCCCTCGCTCCAGATCGGCAGTGGGCACCGCGTGCCTGCCTGCCGTCGCGCCCGCCCCACCCAGCGCCCGTCGGCCCACCGGCCGAGCGGCAATGCCTACACATGCGCAGGGTTGGCCGCTAGGCACCCTCGTGCCCGCGCGGAACACTGGCGGGACGGTCCCGTCGCACCGGCCGTCGGTGAGCCGCGACGGGAGTGGTTGCGGGTCGGCGAGAGGACCGAGCGTGCAGGCTGGGCGGCCGCGGGGCGATAGCCGACAGGCGACGGCCTGGCTGCGGTCTTACCGGTCCCTCCGTTTCCCGACTGTGGCGGTTGCTGTCGCGCTCGTGGTTGTCGTGGCGTCCGCCGTGGCCGTCCCCCCCGTTCAGGACGAGGTGCGCACCTGGTGGGGCTCGGCCACGCTCACGATGATCATGCTGGTGGGCTACGGCGCAGCCATCGGCGCGCTGGGTGCCGACCGCACCGTCCATGGCCGTTCGAGGATCGGTCGCCGGGCGCCTGCGGTCATTGCGCTCGCCCCCCTCGCGTTCCTGCTGCTGGTGAGCGCGCCGCTCCAGGAAGGCGCTGCGGCAGCGGGGTCTGCGGTGTGGGGCGCGATCGTGCTCAGCCTGCTTCTCCTGCGGGCGGCCTCGCGCCCGTCCGCGCCGTGGCCCGTGAGGGCGGCGGCTCTCGGGGCGCCGAGTTGGCTGCTGGCCGTGATCGCGGGCATGTATCTCGTGGCGTCCCGCTCTCCCGAACTGGTGGCCGGCTGGCTGTTTCCCGTGCAGTTGGGTGTCGTCATCGCTGGGGTGGTGGCGATTCCCGGCGTCCTGGTCGTGGAGTCGGTCAGCGCGCTCGAGGGCGAGGGGTGGATCGGACGCTGGCTCGCCCCGGAGACGGAGGGCCGTGCCTGGGTGGCCCTCGCCGTCAAGGGCCTGGCGACGATCGTCCTGATCCTGATTCTGGCGGCTCAGGGAATTCCGCTGGCGGGTTGGCTACAGGCGGTGGTCGTGGCGGTGCTGGTGCTGCTGCTTCTCTGGCTCGGAGGCTTGGTCGGCTTCGGCGACTTGACCCGGGGGCGAGGGCTCGCCGGACGGCTTCGGCTGAGCATCACGCTGGCCATGGCTGCCATCGGCGTGTTGTTCGGCGGCTACGTCTTGCTGCTGGCGGCACGGCGCCCACTGGCCCTTCTCGGTCTGGCTGTCGTGGCGTGGGCCGCTACGTCGATGCCGGCTCCGCCCTGGGGCCGTTACGGCCGCATTGTCTCCGTGGCCGTGGCCGGTGCGTTGGCGGCCTGGGGCTGGGCCGCCGGTCCGGCGATCGGACTCGCGCCATCAGCGACGAACGTCCTCACCAACGCCGTGCCGGTGGTCCTCACCGTCTTCGGGGCCGCGGTCCTGGCGCAGGTGGTCCTCGCGTTGCGGGCGAGGGAATGGGGTTACCCGGTGCTGGTGCTCGCGGTCGTGACCGGAGCCGCGGCCGCACTGGCCACCGGCCAACGGGCCGGGGTGGTCCCGGTGAACCTTCTCGTTCTTCCGGTGCTCGCGGCCGCCCTGTTGGTCGGACGCCTCTGCAGGAAGCGCCTCTTCACCGTCGGGACCGTCATCCGGTGGAGCGTCCTCAGCCTGATCGGCGTCGACCTGCTGGCTGCTGCCTCGATGGCCACCGGCCTTGTTCAGGAGTTCGTTCTCGGGCTCACCTTCCTGACCCTGGGACTCGCTCCCCTCATCTTGAGCGGGAGCGGCGGTCCACGCATTCGGGCAGCAGGACTCGTGTGCAGCATCTTCACGGCCCTCGTCGCGGCCCTGAGCGTCGGCGTCCGGCTCGAGGAGTCACCGACCCATCTCCTGGAGATGCTGGACCAACTGGCGCAGGCCTTCTTCTGGGTGATCGCGTTCCCGGTGTCGGCAGCGCTCAGCACTGCAGCTGGACGGCTCGATCTCGAACGGTCGCCATCACCGAAGGCCTAGCGGGCCAGGCAGAGCTCGAAGGACGACAGGTGAGCATTTCCGCGGGCCGGGAGGTGCCCCCACGGCGGCCCATCCGACCCGTGGCGGCCCGCTAGGTCAAGCGGAAGCGCTGGTCGCAGCGATCCAGGTCGCGCACGACATGGGTGCGAGAGGCGAGTGCGCGTCTTCGTGCCTGCCTTCGTCAGGGGCACCGTGCGGGGGCGCGAGAGAGGAGTTGTCACTCCCATGGACCGCCGCGAGACGCGCGTTTGCTCGGGAATGTGCACCGTTGTACTCCTGCGGCCCCCGCCGGCGGCCTGCCTGGCCGCTCACGCTTCCGGCAGCGGCGCCTCCTGGTTGGTCATCCGGTCCTGCGCCTCGGGATAGCGGGCACCGACGATCTGCACCCGGTCAGCCGCGGCGCGCAGGTCGGCGAGCTGGGCGTCGGTCAGTTCGACCGTCGAAGCTGCGACGTTCTCCTCGAGCCGCTCGATCCGTTTGGTGCCCGGGATCGGCACGATCCAGGGCTGTTGGTTCAACAGCCACACCAATGCCAGCTGCGCCGGCGTGGCCCCGACCTCGGCGGCGATCCGCTTCAGCACCTCGACCAGCGCGAGGTTCGCCTGCAGCGCCTCACCCTGGAACCGCGGCGTCTGTCCTCGGAAGTCGGTCTCGGCGAACGTGGTGGAGGCGTCGATAGCGCCGGTCAGGAAGCCCTTGCCGAGCGGGCTGTAGGGCACCAGGCCGGCCCCGATCTCGGCGAGCGCCGGAATCGTGTCGGCCTCCCGGTCGCGCCACCACATCGAGTACTCGCTCTGCACCGCCGCCACCGGCTGGACGGCGTGCGCCCGGCGCACCGTGGCCGCCGCCGCCTCCGACAGGCCGAAATTGATCACCTTGCCTGCGGCGATCAGCTCCTTCACCGTCCCGGCGACGTCCTCGATCGGCACCGAGGTGTCGACCCGGTGCTGGTAGTACAGGTCGATGTGGTCGGTGCGGAGCCGGCGCAGTGAGTTCTCGACCGCTGCCCGGATGCTCTCTGGGCGGCTGCACAGCCCGCCCGGCTCCACCCCGTTCTCGGCGAACGCGAACCCGAACTTGGTGGCGATCTTCACCTGGTCCCGAACCGGCTCCAGCGCCTCGCCGACGATCTCCTCGTTGCGGAACGGCCCGTACACCTCCGCGGTGTCGAAGAACGTGACGCCGAGCTCGACAGCGCGGCGGATCAGTGCGATCGCGTCCGCCCTGTCCGGGCCCCCGGTGTTGCCATACGCACCGGTCAGGCTCATGCAGCCCAGACCGATCTCCGAAACCTCCAGGCTTTCGCCGAGTCTGCGGTGCTTCATCAAAGGGAGTCCTTCCGGTGGTGAACCAAGTTGTGGGGGTGGCGGTGTCCGGATCGGATCACCGCACGCCTCTCCCGCCACTCCATCACAAACGGCCTGCGGCGAGGGAGGCCCTGCCAGTGCTTCCCAGGGACCCACAGGTGGGGCGTACTCACAGTGCCTCCCTTCGTCAGCCCTGTCGGTCTAGCGTCAAGGGCACGGAGCGATCCGTTCCGCTGGAGCAACTGGAGGTCCCGCATGGCAGAGCAGAGCCGCGCCCAACAGCTGGTGGGCGACATCGCGCCGAAACTCGCCGAACTCACCGACGACGTGCTGTTCGGTGACATCTGGGCACGACCCGAGCTCTCCAGACGTGACCGGAGCCTGATCACGGTGGCAGCCCTGACCGCACTCGGCCGTACCGACCAGCTCCGTTTCCATCTCAACCTCGCCCTGGACAACGGCGTCACTCGCGACGAACTCGCCGAGGTTGCCACCCACTTGGCGTTCTATGCCGGATGGCCGGCCGGGATGACCGCCGCAACCACCCTCAGGCAGGTTCTGGAAGGCCGCTGACGCCACCAGGGACGAGACTGCCCAACGCACTGTCCTGCGTGTTGGCCAACGCCCGGCTTCGAGTCGAGCAGGCCTTGTTCACCGGGTCGCGCGTTCGCCAGAGCCCCTGGACCCGAACCCGGTCGCCCGGATCACCCGCGCAGGAACCCCGGCCACGACGGTGCCACCTACGTCACGCCCGGCAATCCGGCCGATGTCGGCACCGACCCCGAGTGGAGGGGCGCTGGGCCCCAGTCGTGGCCACCCATGTGGCCGCCCGCTGTACAGTCGGTGTGTTGGGTGTTCGCCCGACGGACGAGAGTTGTTCGTTGAAGCGTGTGCCCCGCCGACGTTGAGGAGGTGGGGTCGATGTCCCGCAGGGGATTCCTGCGATCGGGACCATGGACGAAGCGCCTCCTTGAGCCCTGGGCCGACAGTGCGAGCATTCGTGCGGAGCTTTACGGTGACGACGAACTCGTGCGTCACGCGGTGAGTCTCGCTGACGTGCAGGTCGTGGTGCGCAATTCGAAGCCCGTGGTTCCGCTCCTGAAGCGGGTCGAGTCGAACCGTCGGGCGTTGACCGCCTCTTACGAGGCCGTCGTCGCCGACATGGCCGCAGGCCGCGCCGTCAGCCCGGCGGCGGAGTGGCTTGTCGACAATTTCCACTCGATCGAGGAGAACATACGGCAGATCAACAAGGATCTCCCCCGCAGCTACTTCACGCAGTTGCCGAAGCTCGGGCCCGGCTTCCTTGAGGGCCACCCGCGGATCTTCGGGATCGTCTGGGGCTACGTCGCCCACACCGACAGCAACCTCGACGCCGAGCGACTCGCCCGGTATATCCGCGCACACGAAGGCAGGAAGGCCCTGAGCCTCGGTGAGCTCTGGGCCGTGCCGATCCACCTTCGGATCATCCTCATCGAGAATGCGCGGCGACTCTCCGAACAGATCGTCGAGGCGGGCTTGCAGCGCACCGCTGCGGATCGGTCGGCCGACCTGATCCTAGGGCTGGACGGCTCTGCGCCGCTCGACCTCCTCCGTGTCCTGCCCGAGCGGCAACGGGCCCATCCTGACCTGCCGTTCGCTGTCCAGCTGCTCCGGCGCCTCACCGAGCAACCCGCAGAGGAGGCGATCGGCTGGGCGCGCACCGCACTCCTGGGATACGGCCTGGACCCCGAGGACGCGATCCAGCAGGAGCACCAGACGCAGGCCCAGACGACGCTCAGCATGCACAACATCTTCCGGTCACTGCGCACCATTCGTGACGTCAACTGGGAGGACTGGCTGGAGTCGGTGAGCCTGATCGAGGCGGAGCTTCGTTCGAGCACCGGCTACGCCGCGCTGGACTTCGGCACCCGGAACCTGTGCCGCACCGCGATCGAGAGGCTGGCCCGGGGGTCGGGCCAGGACGAGATCGACGTCAGCCGGGCCGCCATCGTCCGCGCTGCGACGGCGCCCGACGAACTCGGCCAGGACGTCGGCTACTGGCTGATCGACGACGGTCTGGCACCGTTCGAGCACTCGCTGGGCTACCGGCCCTCTATCGCCGAGCGGTCGACCCGCGTCCTGCCGAGGGCGGGGCTGACCGGCTACCTGGCGGTGCTCCTGCTCACCACATCGGTTCTGCTCGCGCTGGCGATGTGGCCGGTCGTCGCGCTGGCTGCAGGGGTCGGGACGGGCTGGTTCATCCTGCTCGGCGCCCTGGCCATCATCCCGGTCAGCGATCTTGCCCTGGGACTGGTCAACCACAGGGTCACCACCGTCATGCAGGCGTCCCTGCTGCCGGGGCTCGCGCTGCGCGAAGGGGTACCCGAGGATCTCCGGACGCTCGTCATTGTGCCCACGATGCTCACCAGTCCGGAGTGGGTGAGCCAGCTCATCGAGACACTGGAGGTTCACTTCCACGCCAACAACGATGGCGAGATCTACGTCGCCGCCGTCACCGATTGGGTGGACAGCCCGACCGAGCATCGCGACGATGACGACGCCCTGCTGCAGTTGGCTGTCGAAGGCGTCCGCGATCTCAACGTCCGCTTCGGCGAGCGGTTCTTCCTCTTCCACCGCGCCCGCCGCTACAACGTCGCCGAATCCATGTGGATGGGCTGGGAGCGCAAGCGCGGCAAGCTCGATGAGCTGAACCGGCTGCTCCGTGGAGCCACGCACACCAGCTACCACACCGTCGAGGGCACGATGCCCGGGCCGTTCCGGTTCGTGATCACTCTCGACTCGGACACCGTCCTGCCCCGAGGGGCCGCGAAGCGGCTGGTCGCCAAGCTGGCCCACCCGCTCAACCGGGCCAGGCTCGATCCCCAGAACGGACGCGTCGTCCGCGGCTTCTCGATCCTGCAACCCCGGGTCACGCCGTCGCTCCCCCCGCAGGAGGACACCTCCCTGTTCCAGACGATCTACTCCACCCTGCAGGGACTCGATCCCTACGCGTTCACCGTCTCCGACGTGTACCAGGACCTGTTCGGCGAAGGCTCGTTCGCGGGCAAAGGGATCTACGACATCGACGCGCTCAGCCTCGCTCTCGGCGACCGCATCCCGGAGAACGCCGTGCTGAGCCACGATCTCCTGGAGGGCAACTACGCCCGCGCCGCCCTGGTTACCGATGTCGAAGTGGTGGAGGACCATCCGACCGCCTATGCGACCGCTGCCGCGCGAACACACCGGTGGACCCGCGGTGACTGGCAACTCCTGCCGTGGATCCTCCGACGCCACGATGGACTGAACCCCTTGGCCCTGTGGAAGATGGCGGACAACCTGCGCCGCTCGCTGTCGCCGGTTTCCCTGTTGGCCGGCCTGCTCGTCGCACTCGCCGTCCTGTCCGTGCCAGCCGCGATCGTCTGGACGGCAGCCGTGGCGGCGTTCTTCCTGGTGCCACCGACCCTCAGTCTGGTTCCGGCCCTGCTGCGCGGTTCCCCGGGGGCCACCACGGCCAGCCGGCTGAACGCACTGGGTTCGGACATGCGAGCCGGGACGACCCGCGGCGGACTGGATCTCACCTTCCTCAGCCACCAGGCGTCCATGATGGTCGACGCGATCGCACGCACCCTGTGGCGAATGGTCGTGAGCCACCGCAACCTGCTCGAGTGGACCACGGCCGCGACCGCCCAGCAACAGGCCGCCCGGGGTGTCCGGGGCTACTCGCGGCTGATGGCCGGCGGCTACGTCGCGCCGATCCTGGTGGTCATTATCGGTGCGCTTCGCGGTCCGAGCCTTCTGGCCGTAGCGGCAGTCCCCTGCGTCCTGTGGATCCTTGCCCCCGTACTCGCCGAGCGAGTCAGCCGCCACTACGAACCGGTGGACCTGGCTGTTGCCCCTGCTGATCTGGGCCTGCTGCGGGGGATCGCCAGACAGACGTGGGGATACTTCGACGCCTTCGTGACCGCAGCAGAGCACCACTTGCCGCCGGACAACTTCCAGGAGGACCCGGAACCGGTCATCGCGCACCGGACCTCACCCACGAACATCGGGTTGTATCTGCTCGCGGTGGTCAGCGCACGCGACTTCGGCTGGATCGGCCTCGCCGACGCCGTGGACCGACTGGAGGCGACGCTGGGCACGTTGGATCGACTCGAGCACTATCGAGGTCACCTGCTGAACTGGTACGACACCCGCACGTGCGAGCCACTCCTGCCCCGGTACGTCTCCAGTGTGGACAGCGGCAACCTGGCCGGGCACCTGCTGGTGGTGGCGAACGCCTGCCGTGACTGGGCCAAGGACGCCGAACTGGACACGGTCCGCACCGACGGCATCGCCGATGGCGTGGCCCTGATCCGGGAATCCGTGGCGGATGCCGGGACTGCAGGCATCACTCCCGGCGAGCGTCGGGCGGTCGCTGATTCCTTGGCGGCCGTGGAAGGAGCCGTCGAGACCCTCGCCGGGTCCTGGCCGGCGGGTCTCGGCCCGCTGTGCACCGCTCTGGCCGACCTGGAGGCCGTGGCCGTTCCGATGCCGCAGGTTCGAGCCCTGGTCGGGAACGTCCGCACGGATGTGAGGTCCCTCCAGCGTGACTTCGAGCTGAACGACGCCGGGCTCGATTCTCTCCTGGCGCGGATTGCCTGCGCGGCCGACGCCTGCCGGTCGCGCTTCGAAGCGATGGACTTCTCCTTTCTGCTCAACCCTCACCGGGGGCTGCTGTCGGTCGGGCTTCAGGTGGAGGAGGACGGGCTGGAGGACTCGTGCTACGACCTCCTCGCCTCCGAGTGCCGGCTGGCCAGCTTCGTTGCGATCGCGAAGGGCGACGTCCAGACCCGGCACTGGGTTCGGCTCGGTAGGCCGGTGACGGCTGCCGGCGGCGGCGCGGCACTGCTTTCCTGGTCCGGCTCCATGTTCGAGTACCTCATGCCCCTGCTGATCATGCGCTCGCCGGCGACCAGTCTGCTCAGCAGCACCGCGCGACGCATCGTTCGCCGCCAGATCGAATACGGACAGCAGCACGGACTGCCGTGGGGGATATCCGAATCCGGCTACAACGCCCGCGATCCCGACCACAACTACCAGTACGCACCCTTCGGGGTGCCCGGCCTCGGGATCGTCCGTCGTCTCGGGGACAACCTCGTCGTCGCTCCGTACGCCACCGGGCTCGCCGCGATGGTCCGACCCTCGGCCGCTGCCCGGAACTACCGGCGGCTCGCCGCACTCGGAGCGCGTGGCCGCTACGGCTACTACGAGGCCGTCGACTTCACCCGGGCCCGTCTTCCCGACGGCAAGGAGTTCGCCATCGTGCGCAGCTTCATGGCCCACCACCAAGGCATGACCATCGTCGCCGTCCACAATGTCGTTCACAGCGGCCTGATGAGGGACCGGTTCCACCGCGAGCCAATCGTCCGCGCCACCCAGCTCCTGCTCCAGGAACGCGCTCCCCGCGAGGTGCCGATAACCCATACGGGTGCGGTCGATGGCCAGCCCGCATCCGTGTCACGAGCCACCGTCCCGGCAGCGGAACGCACGCTGGTCGATGCGGCGGCGCTCGCCCCCGGTCTGCACCTGATGTCCAACGGCCGACTCAGCCTCAGCCTCACCCCCGCCGGCGGCGGCCAACTCAGTTGGAACGGGCTGGCGGTCACCCGATGGCGACCAGACCCCACAACCGGAGACACCGGCGACTACCTCTACCTCAGCGATGCAGACAGCGGCGCGGTCTGGTCGGCGACGGCTGAACCAGTCCGTGCCACCGCAGACAGCTACACCGTTCGCTTCGCCGAGGACCGGGCACGTTTCTCCCTGCGCCACATGAGTATCCACACCACGGTGGAACATCACCTTTCCCCCGAGTCGGACGCCGTGGTGCGCCAGTTGTCGGTGCACAACCTCGGCCCGAGCAGCCGTCGAATCACGGTGACGTCGTACGCCGAGCTCGCGCTCACCACGGCCGGCGAGGACGCCGCGCACCCCGCCTTCTCGAAGCTGTTCGTCCACACCGAGTTCCTCCGCGATAGCGGGACGCTCCTCGCGACACGGCGTCGGCGCTCCAGCAGTGAGCCCCCGGTCTGGGTCGCGCACTTCGTGGTTGGAGACCGGGCCGACCTAGGGTCCGGCCGCCTTCTCGGCGAGCCCGTGCCGGAGACGGACCGACGCGCCTTCATCGGGCGAAACCGCAGTACCCGATCGCCCCGGAGGTTCGATTCGGGAGTACGACCGTCGGCGAGCACCGGCCACGTGCTGGATCCGATCCTCTCGCTCAGCCAGGTGATCGGTGTGCCGCCGGGAGCCACCGTCCGCCTCAGCTACTGGACGGTGGTCGCTGCCACCCGCGACGACGTGCTGCGTCTGGTCGACCAGCACCGCACGGCGGAGGCCCTGGAGCGAGTGACCATGCTCGGTTGGACGCAAAGCCAGATCCAGCTTCGCCATCTGGGGATCACGCCGGCAGAGGCGAGCCAGTTCCAGGTTCTGGCCGGGCACGTCCTGTTCCCGCAGCGGTCCATGCGGGCGAAGACCTCGCCCCTGGTGGACTACGGGCCTCAGTCCGCACTGTGGCCGCTCGGGATCTCGGGCGACCTGCCAATGGTCGTCGTGCGGATCGACGACCTCGCCGACCTCCGGCTGGCTCATCAGATGGTGAAGGCGTTCGAGTTCTGGCGACTCAAGCGGTTCGCGGTCGATCTCGTGCTGCTGAACGAGCGATCCACCTCCTACCTCCAGTCGCTCCAGCAGGACCTGATCACGCTGGCAGGGGGATCCCAGGCGGGCGGGTCGCCGGACGCCCTCGGCCGCATCTTCGTGGTTCGCCATGATCAGACCGAGCCGAGGACGATCTCCGTGCTGATCGCCACGGCCGCCGTCGTGCTCGTGGCGCGCCGAGGCGACCTGGCTGCCCAGCTCGCCCGGTCCGCACCGGTCAGCCTGCCCCCGAGGAGCGGCCGCCCCACGACGCCCACCATTGCGCGAGGGGACGCTGATCCCGGAGCGGATCTCCTGATGTTCAACGGGCTGGGGGGATTCTCCCCTGACGGAACCGAGTACGTGACCGTGCTCGAAGCGGGGGCCTCCACCCCGGCGCCCTGGACGAACGTCATTGCCAACGAGGAGTTCGGCTTCCATGCCACAGCGGAGGGCGCCGGCTACACCTGGTGGCTCAACAGCAGGGATAACCAGCTCACTCCCTGGCGCAACGACCCGGTCATCACTCCCGCGTCGGAAGCGATCTATGTACGCGACAACGCAACCGGGCAGTTCGGGTCGCCGACTGCTGCGCCCGTGGGCGGCGGCCGGCACACCGCCCGCCACGGATTCGGCTACAGCCGCTTCACCCATGGGATGTTCGGCATCGGGCTGGATGAGACCGTGTTCGTCGCACCGGACGACCCCGTCAAGCTGACGCTGTTGGTGCTCACCAACCGAAGCAGGAGGAAGCGGTCGCTGAGCATCACCGCCTACGCCGAACTTGCTCTCGGCATGAATGGCGCGCGGGCGCCGGGCCATGTGGTCACCGAACGCGATCCACGGACCGGGGCGATCCTGGCCCGCAACCCGTGGAGCACCGACTTCGCCGACCAGGTTGTGTTCTTCGACCTCGCCGGCGCGCAGGACTCCTGGACGGGCGACCGCAAGGAGTTCCTCGGTCCGCATGGGACCGCCGAACAGCCATTGGCCGTCTTTCGCGGCGGTCCGCTCTCCGGCTCGCTCGGTCCGGGCATGGACCCTTGCGCGGCGCTGCAGAGGACGATCGACCTCGAGCCCGGCGCGACGTCAGAGGTGCTGCTCGTGATGGGGTCCGGTCACGGTCTTGGGGATGTGCAGGAACTGGTGCGTCGCTACCGCGACCTCGACCCGCGCGCGGTGCTCGCCGAGGTCCGCGAACGCTGGCGGCGGCGGCTTTCTGGGGTGCAGGTAACGACGCCGAACCCGGCCTTCGACGTGATGATGAACGGCTGGCTGCTCTACCAGACTCTCGCCTGCCGGATGCTGGCACGTTCGGGCTACTACCAGGCCTCCGGCGCCTACGGCTTCCGCGACCAGCTCCAGGACTCGATGACTGTTGCCCTGGTCGAACCCCCGCTGGCCCGCGCCCACATCGTGCGGGCAGCCGGGCGTCAGTTCCTCGAGGGGGATGTGCAGCACTGGTGGCTCCCGGCGACCGGCCGGGGTGTCCGCACCCGGATCAGCGACGACGTCGTCTGGCTCCCCCACGCGGTCTGCCGCTACGTCCGCGTGACCGGCGACGCCGGCGTCCTGGACGAGGAGGTGGCCTTCCTCGAGGGTGACCCCCTCAACGAGGACGAGACGGAGCGCTTCTTCGAGCCCCGCCGTTCCGGCACTTCCGCCACGCTCTATGACCACTGCGTCCTGGCGCTGACACACGCCTTCGCGCGCGGTAGCCACGGGCTCCCCCTGATCGGAACCGGCGACTGGAACGACGGCATGAACCGGGTGGGCGTGCGCGGCGAAGGTGAGAGCGTGTGGCTGGGTTGGTTCCTCACCGCGACCCTCACCGATTTCGCCGAACTGGCCCGCAGCAGAGGCGACACGGCATTCGCCTCGCGCTGCGCGCACGAGAAGGAGTCCCTCGTGGGCTCGATCGAGTCGGCCGGGTGGGACGGGGACTGGTACCGACGCGGCTACTTCGACGACGGCACACCGCTGGGGTCGGCGTCGCAGCCAGAGGCACGCATCGACGTGATTGCCCAGAGTTGGGCCGTCCTGTCCGGCGCTGCCGATCCCGAGCGGGCCGCCGCGGCCATGGCGCAGGTCGATGCCCAACTGCTGATGGCCGACGAGGGCCTCGTCCGCCTGTTCACACCGCCGTTCGAGCGTTCCGAGCCCGACCCCGGCTACATCGGCGCCTACCCTCCCGGGGTGCGCGAGAACGGCGGGCAGTACACCCACGGCGCACTCTGGTCGGTGTTCGCCTGGGCGCAACTCGGGCGTGAGGACAGGGCCGCTGCGACATTCCAACTGCTCAACCCGGTCACCCACGCCCTCACCCCCGCAGCCGTCCAGACGTACCGGGTGGAGCCCTATGTGGTCGCCGCCGACGTCTACACGGCAGAGCCCTACGTCGGTCGCGGGGGCTGGACGTGGTACACCGGCTCGGCGGGCTGGATGTACCGGGCCGGCCTTGAGGCCATCCTCGGGATCCGCCTCGAGGCAGGCTGCCTCCGGTTCGAACCCTGCCTGCCTCCGGAATGGACCTCTGTGGCCGTCTCCTACCGATTCGGTGAGACGACCTACCAGATCTCCTTCGAGGCCAACTGCGTCCTGCCACGGCGGGTGGGCCGGGTCCTGCTGGATGACGTGCCACAACCCGGTGAGCGGCTCGTCCTCGCCGATGATGGCAGGAACCACTCGGTACGGGTGGAGATGCAAACCCGGCGCTGACCGGGAAGTTGTCGCCGACGAACGCGGCTCTCGAACCAGGTCCGGGCCCGCCCACCGAACCTCGACGCCGCCGGTACCCGTCAGACCCGCCCGCGATCAAAGTACCCATGGCTGTGTCCGGCGCCGACGGCTAGCTTGGATTCGTGGTCATTCCTGGGGTACCAGCTAGTCTCCAGGGGCGCGACTCGACGGTGATACGCGGGGGGCGACACCGGCTGGTCGTGAGCTGGGAGCGTGCGCGAGAGGAGAACCCCGGGCACCCCCAGCGGCCGAGCCACACCGGATCGCTGACCCGGTGACCCCGGAAGCTCACGGCGACCGGCCCCACTCGAATGGCTCCCGATGCGGGCCGTGCATCGCTCAGCATCATTCCGCGTGCGTGCGGACCGTCGTCATGGGGCCCGCGCGAGCGCCCTACGTGTGGCTGTGCGAATGCCAATGCCATACCGGCACGATCACGGCGACACCCCTCGTCGATCTCCGCTCCTCCTGATCAGTCCCGCCCCACCCACCTCGCCGGTCGGACGTCGAGGGTGCAGCAGGCACCTGACCATGACCCGGTCACGATCGTCGGTGAACTGGGCGACCACCCGTCAGCAGCCCGGCCTGGATTCTGATCCGGCGGCAGGCCCGGCCCGGACGCGCACCATTCCGTTGCTGCCGTGGGGCAGACGTCAGGCAGGGCGACCCGTCCGAAGACGTCCCGGCAACCTCCGCGCGGTGAGCCCGTTCTCGCTGGCCGTTTCCGTGGGGCAGAAGAAGCCTCGAGTGGGCCCCTTGACCAACGGCCATCCGCTTCACGCGGCGAAAGAGGTAGTCACTGGGATTTGAGTCAGGTCGGCAACGGAGCCGCTGAGAGGATCCGCGCGTCCGTGGGGCACGCCTTCACCTTGTCCACGACTCGTCCAACTTCGGGGATGACCTGGGGCGTTGCAAGGGGTGCCCGCTGTCTGGGGAACGGGGGCGGTGGTGCCGCGACACTCCAGCGCTGCAACGTGGTCGCGTGTCCGGGCCGCTTCGCGGATGGGTGCGAATCAGCTCGAAGCCGTGAGCCAGCAAGAGGCCGCGCATGGGTCGACACACCGGCTGCCGGTTGGGAACCTAGCGACTCTTCCGAGCAGGAGTAGACGGTTCTGCTCGAACAGGACATGTCCCCCGGCAGGCGTGCCGCGCATAATCTCGACCCAGTGCGCGGAGGGCGTCACGCCCACCGGCCCGCCGGGAGATCGACCCGAGAGGTGCACCGCTGCGTCGAAGGCAAGCAGAGTCTCACGAGGAGTTTCGTACAGCCCTTGCGCGACAGCCACGCACCGGCCTGATCGACGACATCGCCAGACCGCTGGCGACGGTCTAGTCTGAACCTTGGAGTGTCGGGAAGCCTGGTCGACGGCTGTCCTGGCGACCGGGCCGGGAGGCCCGAGCCCGAAGGGCGCATCATGTCCGCCTCAACTCCTGCAGCCATTGTCGTCCGAGACTGCTCCCTCGGGAGGCCCTGATGGGCGAGGTGGCGATCCGCCTCGTCGACGCCTTCAAGCACTACGGCCCGGTTCGTGCGGTGGACGGGCTGAGCCTGACCGTGGAGCGTGGCGAGATCTACGGGTTCCTCGGACGCAACGGCGCCGGCAAGACCACGACCATCCGGATGCTGCTCGGCCTTATCCGGCCGACCGGTGGCCTCGTCGAGGTCCTCGGCCACGACGTCACGAGCGGCACCAGAAGCTGGCTGCGCCAGGTGGGGTTCCTTGTGGAGAGCGCCAGCGCGTACGCCAACCTGACGGTGCGGGAGAACCTGGCCATCCAGCAGCGGCTCACCGGGTCACCGTCACCCTCGATCGACGCGGTGGTTGGGCAGCTCGGGCTGGGCCCGTACGCCGACCGCCGCGCCGGGCGACTCTCCCTGGGCAACAAGCAGCGGCTCTCCCTGGCTCGCGCCCTGCTGCATCGCCCCGAGTTGCTGGTGCTGGATGAGCCGGCGAACGGGTTGGACCCAGCCGGCATCGTCGAGGTCCGCGAGCTGCTCACGTCGCTGTGCCGGGAGCACGGCGTGACAGTGTTCATGTCGTCACACATCCTCGGCGAGGTGGCACACCTGGCCGACCGGATCGGCATCATCCACGAGGGCCGCCTGATCGAGGAAGCGCCCCGAGCCGAACTCGCCCGGCGCGCCCGCTCCTACCTCGCCGAGTCCTTCTCCGCTCAGCAGAGGGAGGAGGCGTTGCTCACCGCCGACCTTGAGCGCTACTTCCTTGCCCGAACCGATCCGGTGGGAATCCACGGTACGAAGGCGGGTGAGCGCCGTGCGTGACGTCGTGGTCACCGAGTTCTGGAAGCTCCGCCGGTCGGGGGTGACCTGGACAACTGCCGGCGTGATCGTGGTCGCCGTCCTCGGGGCGGCCCTCCTGACGTGGATCGTCCGCGACCCGGCACGCGCAGCGTCCCTCGGGTTGCTCGGGGCCAAGGCGAACCTTGCCGGGCTCGAGGCGACATGGCCGGCGTTCGGGTCCTACCTGACCGCGATCGCCGGTGGTGGGGGCATGCTGCTGCTCGCGTTCGTCGTCACCTACCTCGTTGGACGCGAGTACGTCGACGACGACACGTCCAAGAACATGCTCGGCCTGCCGGTGCCGCGCTGGCGGTTCCTAGCCGCGAAGCTGCTGGTGGCGGCGGTGTGGTGGGCAGTACTCGTGATCCTGCTGCTCATCACGGGACTGATGGCCGCGTGGACGCTCGGCCTGCCCGGCATGAACACCGGCACGGTCCTCTCGACCGTCGGCGCGGTCCTGGCGGCTGCCGGGGCGAGCTTCCTGCTGGTACCGGTGTGCGCCTGGATCACCGTCGCCAGCCGAAGCTACCTCGCCGCGCTCGGCTTCGCGCTCGGCATGCTGCTGCTGGGCAACCTGATCGGCCACACCGGCTGGGCCACCTGGTTCCCGTGGTCGATCGTGCCCATGCTCACCCTGATGAGCGGAAGTGTCCCCACCCCGCTCCCATGGACCAGCTTCCTCGTGCTCGGGCTCACCTTCGCCGCCGGCACCGCCGGCGCCGTCCACCGCCTCAACACCGCCGACAACCCCTGAGGAGAACCGTGACAACACCGAGGACGCACGGTGCGCGCCGCTGACATCGCCGAGCCCTACCCGGTGGTCGGCCTGGACACCCCCGCCCTGATCGCTGCCCGTCTGATCGCCCGGGACCGGCTCCCCGGGCTGGTCGTCACCGACGCGAGCGGCGCACCCAGGGCAGTACTGCCCGCCTCCGAGGTGATTCGGTTCATGGTGCCCGACTACGTGCAGGACGACCCGGCGCTGGCCGGCGTGCTGGGCGACGTCCCGATCCAGCAGATCAGCGCCCGACTCGGCCGGGCCACCGTCGCCGAGCTGGTTTCGGCGCACCCGGTGGACTTGGCCGTTATGCGCGGCGACGACACCGTCGTCGAGCTGGCCGCGACGATGGCCCGGCTGCGCAGCCCGCTGTGCGCGGTGGTCGACGGCACCCGCATCCTCGGGGTGGTCACCGCGGCCCGGCTCCTAGAACTCGCGTGCGGGGAGGAGCCCGGATGATGATCGTCGCGATCATCGTCTTCTCGATCGTCTACCTGCTGATCGCCACCGAACGGATCAACCGGGTCGTGGCCGCACTCGCCGGCGCCGGGGTGATCCTGGCCGTCGGCGTGGTCGGATCCGATGACGCGTTCTTCTCCAAGGACACCGGCATCGACTGGAACGTCATCTTCCTGCTGTTCGGGATGATGGTCATCGTCGGGGTGCTGAAGCAGACCGGCGTCTTCGAGTACGTCGCCATCTGGGCGGCGAAGAGGGCCAAGGGTCGCCCGTTCCGGGTGATGACCTTGCTGTGCCTGATCACTGCCGTCGCCTCCGCCGGGCTCGACAACGTCACCACCGTCCTGCTGATTGCCCCGGTCACCCTGCTCGTCTGCGAGCGGATCGGCGTCCGTCCGGTGCCCTTCCTGATCGCCGAAGCCCTCGCCTCCAACATCGGCGGTACCGCCACCCTGGTCGGCGACCCGCCCAACCTGATCGTGGCCAGTCGCTCCGGTCTGGGGTTCAACGACTTCCTCGCCAACCTGGCCCCGATCGTCGCCGTGATGCTGATCGCGTTCGTCGGGCTGTCCCGCTTCCTGTTCCGCAAGGACTTCACTGCCGACCCCGAGCAGGTCGCGCAGGTGATGGAACTCGACGAGCGCGAAGCGATCCAGGACCGCGGCCTGCTGGTCCGCAGCCTCATCGTCCTCGGGCTCGTCCTGGCCGGCTTCACCCTGCACGGCGTCCTCCACCTCGAGCCATCCGTGGTCGCCCTGCTCGGCGCCGGCGTGCTGGTGACGATCAGTGGTTTGCGTCCTCAGTCCTACCTGGTCGACGTCGAGTGGGAGACCCTGCTCTTCTTCGCCGGTCTGTTCATCCTCGTCGGCTCCCTGGTCAAGACCGGAGTCATCGACCACCTCGCCGCCGGGCTCGTCGCTGCCACCGGCGACAGCGTCCCGGCAGCCATGATGCTGATCCTGTGGGGGTCGGCCGCCCTGTCAGCGATCGTCGACAACATCCCGTTCGTCGCCACCATGACCCCGGTCATCGACCAACTCGTGGGCGGCAGCGGACCTTTTGCCGGCCAGAACGGGCTCTGGTGGGCGCTCGTCCTCGGCGCCGACCTCGGCGGCAATGCCACCGCGATCGGGGCGAGCGCCAACGTCGTCGTCGCCGGGATCGCCAAGAAGAACGGCCATCCGATCTCATTCTGGGAGTTCACCCGCTACGGCGCGATCGTCGCCCTCGTCACCCTCGCCATCGCGACCCCCTACCTGCTCCTGCGGTACCCCTGAACGCTGTCGACAGACCGAGCGCCAAATCCGATCCTGGTCCCTGACAAACGCCAACTCCGCGACGGATAGCCTGCGCGAGCGGCGCCACGCGCACGATCCGGCCAGGCGGAGGGTGCCCGTGCAGGCCACGTACCCGGAAGGATTCCCGCGAGTCCGCGATCAGGGTCGCCACCCGCTTGTGACGGTGTGTTCCCCGATCGCGACATCCACAACGGCCAGCGACAAGGGCTAGAGGCAGGATCACCGACGCATCTTCTACGCGACCCCGCCCAATGTCGACGGGCACCCTGGGCGCCGTTGCTCGCCGCACCGGCGGGGACGACCGCCCGTTGTCCCTTCGCGGGACATGCGCACTTGTTCCCCGCGGATGCCGAGGGCTGCTCTGCACAACCCATTTAGACTGGTGGTCCAACCAACAGTCTAGGGGGTTCTGGATATGAAGGTGCTGATCGTTGGTGCCGGGATTGCCGGACCCACGCTGGCGTACTGGCTGCTCCAGGCTGGACACCAACCCACGCTGGTCGAGCGCGCCTCGCGTCTGCGGCGGGGCGGGTACCTGGTCGACTTCTGGGGCGCAGGGTTCGAGGTGGCCGACCGGATGGGGATCGTGCCCGAGCTGCGGCGGCGGGGATATGTCATGACGGAGGGTCGGTCGGTGGGTCGCGACGGGCATCGAATCGCGTCGATCGATCCTTCGGCAATCATGGAGTCCAACGAGCGGTATGTAAGCATCGCCCGCTCCGACCTGGCTGCGTCCATCTATGACGCACTCGAGGGTGAGGCGGAGTTGGTGCTGGAGGACACGGTGACCGGCTTGGCCGACGATGGCGACCGGGTGCGGGTCAGCTTCGAGAAGACGCAGGCGCGCGACTTCGACCTGGTCGTCGGGGCGGACGGGTTGCACTCCCGGGTCCGCCGGCTGGCGTTCGGTCCCGATGAGCAGTTCGAGCGGTACCAGAACATGGTGGTCTCGGTGTTCGACGTGACCGGCTACCGGCCGCGTGACGAACTCGTGGCCATGATGCACGCGGAGGTCGGTTTCCAGGCGGTCCGTGTGTCGCTGCGCGACGACGTCACGATGGTGATCTTCACCGTGAGGCACGACGGCACGGTGCCCCAGGACAGCGTCGCCGACCAGCAGGCGCTGCTTCTCGACCGCATGAGCGGTGCGGGGTGGGAGATACCAGCCCTCCTGGAGGCGATGCCGCACGCATCGACCTTCTACTTCGATGCCGTCAGCCAGATCGAGATGCCGTCCTGGACGCGTGGCCGGATCGCGCTGGTCGGCGACGCGGCGGCCTGCCCCTCTCTGCTGGCCGGGCAGGGATCAGCTCTCGCAATGGTCGAGGCATACGTGCTCGCCGCCGAGCTCGGCCGATCAGGCGCCGACTACAGCCGCGCGTTCGCTGCTTACCAGAGCCGGCTCGCCCCATTTCTGCGGTCGAAACAGGTCGCGGCGAGGAAGCTGGCGCTAGCCTTCGCTCCGAAGAACAACGCCGAACTGCTGATCAGGAACACCGTGATGAGATTGATGGCGCTACCGATAGTGACCGACCTGGCCATGGGCCGGAGCTTCCACGACGCCATCGAGCTGCCCGCCTTCGCGGCCGCCTGAAGTCCTGCGCCGATGGTCCGACCCCGGTTCGCGAAGCTGCCGCCCGCGCAACAGCACACCATTCTGTCTGCCGCGCTGGAGGAGTTCGCCGCCCACGGCTTCCACAACGCCTCACTCAACCGGATCATCGAAACAGCGGGGATCTCCAAAGGCTCGCTGTACTACTACTTCGACAGCAAGGAAGACCTGTACGCCCACGTCGCCCGCGTCGAACTCGAGCGCCTGATCGCCCAGGTCGGCCCGTTCGACGTATCGGCAGCCACACACCCGGACCAGTTCTGGTCCGGGCTGGAGGCCTACTACCTGCACCTCATGACAGCGCTCGAGGACGCCCCCGAACTCGCCGCAATGATCCGGGGGTGGATCACCGCGTCCACCATCCCCGCCCTGCAGCAGATCCAGCAGGAAATGGAACAGGCAGTGATCCCATGGATGCAACAAGCCGTTGCCGCAGGTCAACGGGTTGGGGCGGTCCGTACCGACCTCCCGGTTGGCCTGCTGATCGCGATCGCCGGAGGCATGGGGCAAGCCATGGACACCTGGCTACTCACCCAAGAGCCAGATCCCACCCAACTACCGGAGCTGGTTTCCGCGCTGATCGGAATGATCCGACGCGCCCTCGTGACCTGACCATCGAAGCGCCCCGGCCGACCGCGACGCTGCGACCGGCCCCTCCCGCCGCGGACAACGCCGATCGCGATCGCATCACATCCTGGTATGGCTGACTTGCCCGTGACTTGCCCCTCCCCGACGCAAGCGGCCGCGACACTGAGCGCGGGAACGTGTCGCAGTGCTGCGGCTGGGTAAGGAAGGCACGACAGCGATGGAAGGATCATGATGCCGGCATGGATCACCGCAGGTGGGGCCGGGCTGATCGCCGGGTCCGCGCTCATGCTCGGAAGCTTGGTTGCATGGTTCGTCCAGGTCCCGGCGAGGGTGGTGGCAGCGATCATGGCATTCGGCGCGGGTGTACTGATCTCGGCCCTGGCCTTCGAGCTCGTGGAGGAAGCAATCCAGACCGGAGGCTTGATCGCGACCATCCTCGGGTTCTTGAGTGGCGCGCTGACCTATGTGGTCATGAATGTGCTGCTGGCCCGCCACGGAGCTCGGCATCGCAAACGCTCTGGCGATCAACAGCCTTCGCAGTCCGAGCACTCTGCCAGTGGCGCTGCTATCGCCGTCGGTGCCCTGCTCGACGGGGTACCGGAATCCATGGTGCTGGGGCTCAGCTTCCTGACTGGTGGAGGCCTGAGCCTGCCGATGTTTGCGGCGGTGTTCATCTCCAACGTCCCGGAGGGCCTGTCCAGTTCGGCAGGCATGAAGAGCGCCGGGCGACCCGCCCGGTATGTGTTCGGGGTGTGGGGTGGCATCGCCGTGATGAGTGGGTTGGCATCGCTTGCCGGGTACCTGTTGTTGGCCGGCGCCTCCCCGGGCACCTTGGCGTTTGTGAATGCCCTGGCTGCAGGAGCGATTCTCGCCATGATCACCGACACGATGATCCCCGAGGCCTTTGAGAATGCGGCCTTGTACTCCGGACTGATCGCCACCCTCGGCTTCCTTGCCGCACTCACACTCCACCACGCAACCTGATCGCCGAGCAGAAACGGTGCGGCCAGTGCGCACTTGGGAGTGATGGAGTGAACGGGCTCGAGATGGCCACCGCCGAGCGGACTGACCTTGCCGACTTTCTGGCGACTCTGGAGCCCGAGCAGTGGGAGGCGGCCTCACTCTGTGAGGGCTGGCGGGTACGCGACGTGGTCGCGCACGTCATGAGCTTCGACGGCATCAGTGTGCTTGGCATGCTCCGCCGCGCCATCCGCGCCCGGTTCGTCAACGTCAACCAGGTGGGCGTCGACGAACTCGCATCGCTCAGTATCGAACAACTCCTCGACAGACTGCGGGCTCATCTGCGACCACAGGGGCTGGCTAGCACCTTTGGGGGCAGGCTCGCCCTGCTCGATGTCACCATCCACCATCAAGACATCCGCCGCCCGCTTGGTAAGCCACGGCAAATCCCTGCCGAGCGGCTGCGCTGCGTGCTGCACGACGCCGTGCTGAGCCCTGAGCTGCCAGGACGACGCCTTGCCCGAGGTGTACGCCTTGCCCCGACCGACCTGGACTGGAGCCACGGCTCCGGACCGGAGATCACCGGACCGGCAGAATCCATCCTGATGGTGATCACCGGACGTGCGAGTGCCCTCGGGGAGCTGGGCGGTCCAGGACTTCGGGTGATCACTGGCCGGCTCGCAGCTGGCAGCCCATTCGGGAGCACCTCCGCGAAGCGCTAGACCGATCAATGATCACAACGACGGGTTCGTGGGTACACCCCCGGTGCGACGTGCGTCGCCACCCGCCGAAGCGTCACGTTAGGGTCCGAACCTCGACTTCTGTCACACCTGCTCCGCAGGCTCTGGAACTCATCGGACACCTGTGCCCGGCCGTGGGGCAGACGTGGGGCAGCGAACTTGCCCGCATTGAGCATCGCGGCGTGTATGTCCCTGTGGGGCGGCGATACCTGACCTTGCCGGCGGGGACGAACGAGGGCAGGTGGCCAGCGTCGAAGGGCGTGGTCACCCGGCGCATCAAGCAAAGCCCCTTGTCAAAGCAAGTTCGCTGGAGTCCAGGGTCTGAACGAGAGAGGCGCCAGATCCCGAGAGCAACAATGGACAACTGTACGTTTGCCCTTGCCAGAGCGATTCGCCATTTCCAGCTTCGACGTTGATGGGCGCGATACCTCTAGGCGAAAGAATGCATCTGCCCTAGTCAGAGGCACCTTACGGTGCGCGAGAGAGGAGTTGAACCTCCACGCCCTTTCGGGCACACGGACCTGAACCGTGCGCGTCTGCCATTCCGCCACTCGCGCCGGGCCCTTGCGAGCCAGCCGGAAGAGGCTATCACAGGCTCAGCGTCCGACTCGAACCGGCCTCCCACCAGCGTCATCGCCCGTCCCGATACCGACTTCGCGCTGTTGTCCGCGCCCGTGCCCCGGCAGCCGGACGCCGATGCCGACCTTCCTCCCCTGTGAGGGCCGGATCAGGCCTCACAACGGCCGGAAGTCCGCACCGCGGGTTCGTCGGGAGCGCGGACGTCTCCGTACGGGCGGAAACCCGGTACCGAGCGGTGCGCCCGGCCAACACGCTCACTGCCCACGCGAGCGCCCAGCGGGCGGACCTTCCCGCTGTCGCTAGGCTTGGCCGGGTATCGGGACGTGCCAGGAGGGTCCATGGGTGTGTTCGACCGCGTCGAGCGGAAGCTCGAGAACGCCGTCGGCGGCGCGTTCGCGCGCGCCTTCAAGGGCGACGTCCAGCCCGTCGAGATCACCGCCCGTCTCCAGCGCGAGCTCGACTCGGAGGCCAAACTGCTCACGCGCGAGCGGAAGCTGGTCCCCAACGAGTTCCGGATCGGCCTGTCCGCGCACGACTACGACCGGCTCACCCCGTACAGCAAGACGCTGAACGCCGAGATCATCCCCCAGCTCACCACGTACGCGGGCGAGAAGGGCTACATCTTCAACGGCCCCGTCGCCATCGAGTACGCCCAGGACGACTCCCTGCCCATCGGCCGCTTCACGGTCACCTCCGCAGCCGTCGCCGGCGTCGTGGACGCCGGTGCCCGGGCAGCCGACGCGGCCGAGCCGTCCGTCGTCAGCCCGCTGCGTCCGGTCAGCCTCGTCGTCGAGGTCAACGGCGTCCGCCACCCGCTGACCGCCCCCGGCGTCACCGTCGGCCGCGGCACCGAGGCCGACCTGCGCATCAACGACCCGGGGGTCTCCCGGCTGCACGCCCGCATCCTGGTCGTCGACACCCCGGCCGGCCCGCAGCTCAGCATCGAGGACCTCGGCTCCACCAACGGCATCACCGTGGACGGCGTCCGCACCCGCCAGGCCGCGCTGCGGCAGGGCAGCCGGATCGAGGTGGGCTCCACCCGGTTGTCCATCGTCTCGCCGGTGAACGATGTCTGACCTTGTCGTCCTCGGCTTGAAGCTGGGCTACCTCGCCCTGCTCTGGTTGTTCATCGGGTTCGTGGCCAACGTCGTCCGCACCGATCTCTTCGGACGCAAGGTGCCCGCCGTCGAGCTCGCCCAGGCCGCCGTGGCCACCACCCCCAGCGCGGCCGGACGCCCGCAGCGCATGTCCCGCAAGGTGAGCAAGCACCTGCCGGCAGTCCTGAAGGTGACCAACGGCGCCCAGGCGGGCGTCACCGTCCCGCTCGGGTCCGGCATCCTGATCGGACGCTCCGGCGACTGCCAGCTCATCCTCGACGACGACTACGCCTCCACCCGCCACGCCCGCCTGACCCTCACCCCGTCCGGCTACCAGGTCGAGGACCTCGGCTCGACCAACGGCACCTACGTCAACAACCAGCGCATCGCGACCCCGACGCCGTTCGGCCTCGAGGACAGCCTGCGCATCGGCCGCACCCTGATGAGCGTGGAGCGGTAGATGAGCCTCGCGCTGCGCTACGTCGCCCACTCCGAGATCGGCCTCGTCCGCAAGAACAACCAGGACTCGGCCTACGTCTCCCCCACCATGCTGATGGTGGCGGACGGCATGGGTGGCGCAGCCGCGGGCGACCTCGCCTCAGCGGTCGCCGTCCACCAGCTCGCTCTCGCGGACGCCGAGCATCCGACCGGCGACGCGATGCTGCCCGCCCTGGCCGCCGCGCTGAAGAAGGCGTCCGAGGCCATCGCCGACCTCATCGAGAACGACCCCAAGCTGGACGGCATGGGCAGCACCGTCTGCGGCGTCGCCTTCGACGGGGAGAAGCTCGCGCTGGCCAACATCGGCGACTCCCGGGCCTACCGCTACCGCGACGGCAAGCTCACCCGGCTCTCCCGGGACCACTCGTGGGTCCAGACGCTGATCGACGACGGACGCCTCACCGAGGCCGAGGCCCTCGAGCACCCGCACCGCTCGCTCATCCTTCGGGTCGTCAACGGCCAGCCCCAACAGGTCCCCGACCTGGAGATCGTCGACGTCCGCGAGGGCGACCGGCTCCTGATCTGCTCGGACGGGCTGTGCGGCATGGTCACCGACCAGGTCATCGAGGCTCGCATCGTCGGCGAGCGACCGGACGTGATGGACGCCCTCGTCCGCGTCGCCCACCTGGAGGGCGCGCAGGACAACATCACGATCATCGTGGCCGACGTCGTCAGCGGGGAGCCCGAGGGCGCGCCCGAGCTGCTCGGCGCAGCCTCCCGGATCAGCCTGGACGCAGCGGGCGAGCCGACCCTCGTCGGCATCGATCAGGACACGGCCGTCCCCGACCCCACCGCGGGCGAGGTGGCCAGGTACGCCCCGACCGGTCGCCGCCGCGGCACCGTGTGGCTCAAGGTGGTCCTCGGCGTGCTGCTCCCCCTGATCGCGGTCGCAGGCGGGACCGGCCTGTGGTACGCCTACACGCAGAGCCAGTACTTCGTCGGCGCCAACACCGACACCCTCGGCATCTTCCGCGGCATCCCCGAGCCCGTGTTCCGGCTGCCGCTGTCGACGCTGGTCCAGTCCGACGACACCCTGCTCACCGACCTGCCCCCCTACTACCAGGAGCAGGTCCGCAAGACCCTCCCCGCGAACACCCTGGACGCCGCCCGCGCGACGCTCGTGATGCTGCGCGACAAGGCGGCCGAGTGCCGCGAGCAGCGCAAGCAGTACCACCAGGAGCCGACCCCGACCCCGACCGCGAGCCTTCCCACCGCGAGCGCACCGACCGGCGGCTCGCCCAGCGCGAGGCCGACGCACTCGACGTCCGCCGTCGCGCCGACGATCCTGCTCACCCCGACCCCCGCCCCGTCCGACTCGACTCCAGCAGCACCGACGGAGTGTTGATGGCTGCCCTCGTCGGCTACCGGAAGCGACGCGGGGTCGAGCTGTTCATGCTCGTCCTGGCCATCGGCATCGCCTTCTCCGGGTACGCGCTCATCCACCTGAACCGCGACTCGGCGATGCCGCCCGGCTGGCCATGGGCGCTGGCGGCCCTCGCGGTCATCGGCCTGGGGCTGCACCTGGTCATCCGGTGGCGGACGCCGTACGCCGACCCCTTGATCCTGCCGCTGGTCATGCTGCTCAACGGCACGGGGCTCGCCATGATCCATCGCCTCGACCTGGGCACCAACCCGGTGATGCACAGCGCGGAACTCCAGCTGCTGTGGACGGCCATCGGAGCGGCGGCCTGCTGCGCGGTGCTGATCCTCCTGCAGGACTACCAGGTGCTGCGGCGCTACCCGTACCTGCTGTTCCTCGCCGGCCTCGTCCTGCTGCTGCTCCCGCTGCTGCCGGTCATCGGCGAGGAGAAGAACGGCGCCCGGATCTGGATCCACCTCGGCCCGTACAGCTTCCAGCCCGCGGAGCTGGCCAAGATCGTCCTCGTGATCGCGTTCGCGTCCTACCTCGTCGACCGCCGCGAGGTGCTCGCGCTCGGCGGCGCGAAGTTCCTCGGCCTCGACCTGCCCCGGCCGCGCGACCTGGGTCCGATCCTGGTGATGTGGCTGGTCAGCCTCGCCGTCCTGGTGTTCCAGAAGGACCTGGGCACGTCCCTGCTGTTCTTCGGGCTGTTCGTGATGATGATCTACGTGGCGACCGAGAAGCCCAGCTGGGCCGTCCTCGGCATCGTGCTGTTCCTCGTCGGCGCCTACGGCGCCTACCTCAGCTTCGGGCACGTCCAGTCGCGGGTTTCGGCGTGGCTCGACCCGTTCTCCGACTACGACCGCAACTACCAGGTCATCCAGGCCCAGTTCGGCATCGCGTGGGGCGGCATCTTCGGCACCGGCTGGGGGCTGGGACGGCCGAACCTGACCCCGCTGGCGAAGAGCGACTTCATCTCCGCGGCCCTCGGCGAGGAGATCGGCATCACCGGCCTGGTCGCGATCATCGCCATCTACGGCCTGCTGGTTGCCCGGGGGCTGCGCGCAGCCCTCGGGGCCCGCGACCCCTTCGGCAAGCTCCTCGCCGCCGGTCTCGCGTTCGTGTTCTCCCTGCAGGTCTTCGCCATCATCGGCGGCGTGACCCGGCTGCTGCCGCTGACCGGCCTGACCACCCCGTACCTGTCCCAGGGCGGCTCCTCGCTGGTCGCGAACTGGCTGCTGGCCGCCCTGCTGCTGATCATCACCCACCAGATCCGACGCCCGGTCCCCGAGGCGCCAGCGCAGCCGATGGTGTCCCTCGCCGCCGACACGACCCAGGTGATCCAGGTCGAGCGGATCGCGTCCGCGCCGCAGCCGAGGCCGGCGCCACCGTCCAGCCCGGGCGAGGAGCCGGCGCCCGGCCCCGGGGACGGAAGCGACGAGGCGACCGCGGCCGTGCCGGTCGTCCCGCACCCCGAGGACGCGACAGCGCCCGTCCCCCGGATCGGGGAGCAGCCGTGAACCGCCCCATCCGGATGGTCGCACTGGTGTCGATGCTGATGACGCTGGCGCTGATGGCCAACGTCTCGGTGTCCTACCTCCTGCAGGCCGACTACCTGACCAACCGGCGCGAGAACCGCCGGGTCACCGACGCGCGTTTCGGCCAGGACCGCGGCCCGATCATGGTCGGCAACACCCCGATCGCGAAGTCCGCCAAGAGCGACGACCGCTACAAGTTCCAGCGGTCCTACCCGGCCGGCGAGCTGTACGCGCCGGTCACCGGCTTCTACTCCTACACCTACGGCGCCTCAGGCCTGGAGTCGTCGATGTCGGCGCAGCTCGCCGGGCAGGACAACTCCCAGTTCATCAGCCGCCTGATCAACCTCGCCTCCGGCGCCGTCCCCGCGGGCGGGACGGTCGAGACCACCCTCAACGCGAAGGCCCAGAAGGCCGCATGGACGGCGCTGGCCGGGCGCAAGGGTGCCGTGGTGGCGATCGACTACACCACGGGCAAGGTGCTGGCGCTGGTGACCTCGCCGAGCTACGACCCCAACGACCTGGCCACCCACGACCTGAACGCGGCCAGCGATGCCTGGAAGAAGCTCAACGCCGACTCCGGCAACCCGATGTCCAACCGGGCCACCCGCGAGATCTATCCCCCCGGCTCGACGTTCAAGCTGATCACCGCGGCGGCGGCGCTGGAATCGGGCCTGACCAGCGACAGCCAGGTGGACGCCACCTCGTACAAGCTGCCCGGATCGACGAAGGTGATCGCCGAGAACTGCGGCGGTGCCAGCATCACCCTGACCCGGGCGCTGACGACGTCCTGCAACCCGGCCTTCGCCCGGCTCGGCGTGAAGGTCGGCGAGGACGCGCTGCGGGAGGAGGCGTCCAAGTTCGGCTTCGGCAGCAGCTACCTGCCCGAGATCGGCTCGGTCGCCAGCAAGTTCCCCGACCAGCTCGACCCCGCGCAGACCGCGATGAGCGCGATCGGCGAGTTCGAGGTGGCCGCCACCCCGCTGCAGATGGCTCTGGTCTCGGCGACGATCGCCAACGACGGCGTCCAGATGCAGCCGTACCTCGTCAACCGGGTGCTCGACTCCGACCTTCGCGTGACCAGCCAGGCGAGCCCCACCAAGCGCGCGCAGGTGGTCAGCGCCCAGACCGCGGCCGAGTTGCGGAAGATGATGGTCGAGGTCGTCCAGAGCGGAACCGGCTTCCGGGCACAGATCTCCGGCGTGACCGTCGGCGGCAAGACCGGGACGGCCAACTCCGACAACAAGCGCAACCCGTACGCGTGGTTCACCGCGTGGGCCGACGACCCGTCGGTTGCGGTCTGCGCCTTCGTCGAGGACGCCGACATCCCGGCGACCGAGATCGCCGGCGGCCGGATCGCCGCACCGATCGCGAGGGCAGTGATCGAGGCGCTGCGGTGAGGCAGATGAGCGTAAACCCGACAACATCGGCAACAATGGGGCGGACGGACGTCACCCCGGGCTCTGTGCCGCAGCCCGGACGGGAGGGAACCGCGGATGACTGAAGCGCCGAGGGTGCTCGGCGGGCGCTACGAGCTCGGCGGGACCCTGGGACGGGGCGGGATGGCCGAGGTCAAGCGGGCCCGCGACCTGCGCCTGAGCCGTGACGTCGCCGTCAAGCAGCTGCGTATCGACCTCGCGTCCGACTCGACCTTCCAGGAGCGCTTCCGCCGCGAGGCCCAGGCCGCTGCCGGGCTCAACCATCCCAACATCGTCGCCGTCTACGACACCGGCGAGGAGGCCGACCCTGCCACCGGCGTGATGGTGCCCTACATCGTGATGGAGCTCGTCGAGGGACGCACCCTGCGCGACCTGCTGCGGACGGGCCGCCAGATCCAGCCCGAGAAGGCGCTGACGTTCGCCCAGGGCGTGCTGGAGGCCCTCAGCTACAGCCATCGTGCAGGCATCGTCCACCGCGACATCAAGCCGGCCAACGTCATGCTGACCCCGGACGGCACCATCAAGGTGATGGACTTCGGCATCGCCCGCGCCGTCGCCGACACGTCCGCAACGATGACCCAGACCGCTGCCGTGATCGGGACGGCCCAGTACCTGTCGCCCGAGCAGGCCCGCGGCGAGACGGTGGACGCCCGCAGCGACATCTACTCCGCCGGCTGCCTGACCTACGAGCTCCTCACCGGGCGTCCGCCGTTCCAGGGCGACTCGCCGGTGAGCGTCGCCTACCAGCACGTCCGCGAGGCCCCGGTGCCGCCGAGCCACCTGGACGCCCTGGTCACCCCCGCCATGGACGCGATCGTCCTGAAGTCGCTCGCCAAGGACCCGGCCGACCGCTACCAGACCGCTGCAGCCATGCGCGCGGACATCGGCCGGCTGCTCGCCGGCCAGGAGGTGCTGGCCAGGCCCCCCGCCCCGGAGCCGGTCGTCCCCACCGCCGTCGCGCCGTCCGAGACCACGCAGGTGCTGGTGAGCGAGGACACCGGCCACGGCATGCGGGCCATCGAGCCGCCGCCGCGGAACCGCCACGTCGGCCTGATCGCCTTCCTCACCGCGCTGGTGGTCGTCGCCGTCGGCGTCGGGCTCTTCCTCGCCTGGCGCGGCAGCAATGCCGACGTGGTCAGCGTCCCGGACGTCACCAGGCGGCTGCCCGTCGACGCGTCCCGCATGCTGGAGGACGCCAAGCTGGTGGCGCGAGTGGTCCAGGTGGCCGGCCCGGACGACCAGACCAAGGGCCTGGTCACGAAGCAGGATCCGGGCCCCCGCGCCCAGGTTCCCGCCGGGTCGACGGTGACGCTGGAGGTCAACGCCGGACCCACCCGCGCCACGATCCCGGACCTGAACGGCCAGAAGCTCGACGACGCGGTGCAGCAGCTGAACCAGCTCGGCTTCACCAATGTGAACCGCCTCGCCGATCCGAACGAGCCTGTCGACGCCGAGGCGAACACGGTCACGTCGATCAACCCGTCCATCGGGTCGTCAGTAACGATCGACACGCCGGTCACCGTCTACTACGCGACCGGCAAGTCGGACGTCCCCAACCTGCGCGGGCTGACCGAGGCCCAGGCGAAGGACGCGGCCAAACAGGCCGGGTTCACGAACCTGAAGTTCGTGACCGCCGAGACCACGGAGGCTCCGGCCGGCCAGGTGTTCAAGCAGGACCCGGCGATGGGCACCAGCCTCGCCCGGACCGCCAAGATCACCTTGTGGGTTGCCGCCACTCCGACCCCGCCGAGCCCGTCGCCGACGCCGAGCGAATCCCCGACGTCCGAGCCCACGAGCTGAGTCGCCGCCGTCCACCGACGTCGGTGGGCGACGGGGGGACAGACCGGTCGGTCTAGCCCTTCGTGGCCATCAGCGGGCTGAGCCCGGCCGCTCGGGCCGGTGCGCCGGCGTCCCCGCAGACGACCAGCCAGTTGGCGAGCATCTGGTAGCCGCCCTCGGTGAGCACCGATTCGGGGTGGAACTGGACGGACTCGATCGGCAGCGTGCGGTGGCGGATGGCCATGATCACGCCGGAATCGGTAACCGCGCTGACCTCCACGTCAGCAGGGACGGTCGCCGGATCCAACGCCAGCGAGTGGTACCGGGTGGCCGTCAGAGGGTTCGGCAGCCCGGCGAACACCCCCTTGCCGTCGTGGCGGACGAGCGAGGTCTTGCCGTGCAGGAGTTCGGGCGCGCGGTTCACGACCCCGCCGAAGGCGACCGAGATCGACTGCAGGCCCAGGCACACCCCGAAGATCGGCAGCCTGCCCATCTGGGTGCGGACCACGTCGATGCAGACCCCCGCATCCTCGGGCGTCCCCGGGCCCGGGGACAGCAGGATGCCGTCGAAGCCGTCGGCCCAGCCGTCGCGGGTGAAGCGCGGGTCGTCGTTGCGCCACACCTCGACCTCGGCGCCGATCTGGGCCAGGTACTGGACGAGGTTGTAGACGAACGAGTCGTAGTTGTCGACCACCAGGATCCGCGCCATGCCGTCCATTGTCCCTCCCGCGTGCGCCGGGGCCGGTGTTGTCCGGGTCCACGGCAGGCTCGGATATCCTGTTGGCCGGTTCACTGACAGACAACCAAGGAGTCCAGGTGCCCGAGCCGGCCAAGACCCGCCAGCCCAGCCAGCGCACGACGCCGGCCGAGGCGAGCGAAGCCACCCCTGATGCCGTCGCCGAGAACGCGCCGGCCGTCCAGGAGCCGCTCGTGACGCAGGACACCAGCGCCGACGACACGGCCGCCGAGGCGGACGAGGTCGAGGACGCCGTCGTGACCGACGAGCCCGCCGACGTCGCCGAGCCTGTTGTCGAAGCGACGAAGCCGACGGCCAGGGCCGCGTCCCAGCCGGCGAAGACGCCCAGCAAGCGGCAGGTCGAGCGCGAGCTGAAGGCGGCGGAGAAGCGCAGGCTCGCCGCTGAGCAGCAGCGCCGCAAGGCCGACTTCAAGGCCGCCCAGACCCGCCAGACCGAGGCCGACCGCGTCCAGCTGTGGGCCGACCGGCGTCAGGCCGAGGCCGACAAGGCCCGCGCGAAGGCCGAGAAGGCTGCCGCGAAGGCGGACGCCGTCCGCGAGGCCGCCGGCGAGAACCCGACCGGAGCGGCGGCGCGGCGCGTTGCGTCAGCCGAGCGGTGGGAGGTCTACACCCGGGACAAGCTGGACAAGACCCAGTCCGACGCCGACGCCCTGCGCAAGCGCGCACGGAAGATCGGCGTCCATTCGACCAAGTCCGCCGGCAAGGTCGCGAACCCGGGCAGCCGCCAATGGGTCCCGCCGACGTTCATCACGGTCGGCCTGCTCGGCGTGGTCTGGCTGGTCGTGTACTACATCACGGCTTCGACGAGCATCTACGTCCCCGGGATGAGCGAACTCGGCGGCTGGAACGTCGTCATCGGCATGGGCCTGATGGCGTCCGCCTTCGGCATCGCGACGCTCTGGAAGTAGCCCTGGCTCCCTGGCACGTGGGGACGGTTCTTTCGTGCCATCGCTGGCACGAAAGAACCGTCCCCACGTGCCAGGCGGTCAGCTGTGCGGCTTGAGCAGCGGGAAGAGGATCGTCTCGCGGATACCGGCGCCGGTGAGCAGCATCATCAGGCGGTCCATGCCCAGACCCATGCCACCCATCGGCGGGGCGCCGAACTCCAGGGCCGCGAGGAAGTCCTCGTCCAGCTGCATGGCCTCCGGGTCGCCGGCCGCCGCCTTCAGTGACTGCGCGACCAGCCGCTCGCGCTGGATCACCGGGTCGATGAGCTCGGAGAACCCGGTCCCCCGCTCGACGCCGCCGATGATCAGGTCCCACGCCTCGATCAGGTTGCCGTCCTCCCGGTGCTCGCGGGCCAGCGGCTGCGCGACCGGCGGGTAGTCGCAGACGAACGTCGGCTGCAGCAGATGCGGCTCGACCAGCTCCCCGAACAGCTCCATGACCAGCTTCTGCGCGCCCCACGACGGGTCGAAGGCGACCTCGTTCTCCTCGGCGATGACCCGGAGCCGTTCGACCGGGGTCTCGGGATCGATCTCCTCACCCAGCACGCCCGACAGGGTCGGGTAGACCGGACGCCACTCCCACTCCCCGTCGAGGTCGATCTCGCCGGCCGGGGTGTCGATGAGTCGCGTCCCGAGGGCCGCGTCGGCGGCGTTCTGGACGAGCCGTCTGGTCATCGCGGCGATGGTGAACTGGTCGCCCCAGGCCTGGTAGGCCTCCAGCATCGTGAACTCCGCCGAGTGCGAGGAGTCGATGCCCTCGTTGCGGAAGATCCGGCCGATCTCGTACACCCGGTCCGCACCGCCGACCATCGCCCGCTTGAGGTACAGCTCGAGAGCGATCCGCAACGTCATGTCGATGTCGAAGGCGTTCAGGTGGGTGTTGAACGGACGCGCGGCCGCCCCGCCGTGGACGAGTTGCAGCACCGGCGTCTCGACCTCGATGTAGCCCTCGTCGTGCAACGTCTCGCGGATGCTGCGGGTGACGGCTGCACGCATCCGCAGCATGTCGCGGGCCTCGGGACGGGCCACGAGGTCGGCGTAGCGCTCCCGGACGCGGGTCTCCTCGCCGAGCTCCTTGTGCAGCGTCGGGAGGGGCCGCAGCGCCTTGGACGCCAGCGTCCACGAGGTCGCGAGGACGGACAGCTCGCCGCGACGGGACGAGATCACCCGGCCGGTCACCGAGACGAAGTCGCCCAGGTCCACGTCGGCCTTCCAGGCGTCCAGCGACTCCTCGCCGATCTCGGCCAGGGACAGCATCACCTGCAGCCGGGTGCCGGAATGCGCCATCGTGAAGCCGTCGTCGATGGTGGCGAAGCACAGCTTCCCGGTGTTGCGCAGGAACACGACCCGCCCGGCGACGCTGACGACGTCGGTGGTCTCCTCACCGGCCGCGAGGTGAGCCCACTGCTCGTGCACCCGGGCCGCCGAATGCGTCCGCGGCACGACGATCGGGTACGGCTGCCGACCGGCTTCGAGCAGCCGGGCACGCTTGCTGTGACGCACCTGTTCCTGCTCGGAAAGGGTCGGGTCTGCTGCCGTCGGCTCGGTCACGGGCCAAGGTTACCGATTTCGGCCGGACGGCTCCGACCGCGGGCGTCCACGACTGGGTCGTGGACAACGCAGTTGACACCGATGTCCGGCGAGATGCGCCGATCCCGCCGACACCTACTTGACCTTCACCGTGATGGTCCTGGTGACCGGGCGATAGACCTTGTCGCCGGAGTAGACGACGGTCAGCACGTGCTGGCCCTTCTTCAGCCCCTTGATCTTGACCTTGACCTTGCCCTTGGCCTTCGCCGTGAGCTTCGCTGAGCCGAGCTTCGACTTCCCCTCGCTCACGGTGACGGTCCCGAGGGGGGTCGCCTTTCCCGACCCGACCACGCTGAAGGAGAGCTTGGCGGACTTCTTCGCCTTCAGCTTCGGCACGGACACCTTCATCGCCTTCGGCGCCGGCCTGCTGTCCACGGGTGGCACCGGCGTGACCGGGGTCGTCGGCGTCGGGGTGGGCGTCGGCGTCGGGGTGGGCGTCGGGGTCGGGGTGGGCGTGGGCGTCGGCGTCGGCGTCGGGGCGGACGCCACGGCGGACGTGGCGGCCGAAGTCCGAGTCGTGGTCGCGTAGCCGTCCCTTGCCGCAGAGACGCGCACCGCGATGACCGCACCGGCGTCCGCGGTGACAAGCGTGTACGTGCTCTCCGTCGCTCCGCTGATCGCCGAACCGTTGCGCAACCACTGGTAGACCAGCGTCGCCGGCGACGGGTCCCACGTGCCCGCTGAGGCCGTCAACACACTCCCGACCTGGGCGTTGCCGCTGACGGACGGCGTCCCCGCGGTGGTGAAGGACGCCGCGGGACCGGCGAAGGTGGCGTCCACCTCGGTGGTCTGCTCGGACCGCACGCTGACCGTCGAGGCCTGGTTCGGGCTGGTCGCGGCGTCGTACCAGGTGATGAGCCTGTCACCCATGCAGTCGGATTCGCCCATCCACAGGCCCAGGCACAGGGCGAAACGGACCGTGAAGTCGTCGCCGGTGGGGACGTCGAGCGCGTAGCGGCCCTGCTCGTCGGTCAGAGTGCTCCACTCGTTGGCGCCGTCGGCCACGAGAACCTGGATCACACCATCGTCGTAGCCGGTGTGGTTGGCGACGGTTCCTGCGATCCGGCCGGGCTTGATCCCGGTGAGAGCCAGCAGCGGGGCGATGGTCGTGGTCGCGCCCCCCTTGAGGTGAACCGCCGTGGCGGTCGCCTGGCTGGAGCCGTCCTGCCACCACTCCGGATCGATCAGCTTGCCCTCGAACCGGACCAGGACGTCGCCCGCGACCAGGTCACCGAACGTCTCGCTCCCACCGTCGGCGCTCAGGAGGTCCCGAGTGAGCTCGTGCCCGTCGGTGTCCGTGACCACCACCGTGACCACCGGGCGTCCGGTCAGTGCAGGCAGCTTGATCTTGAGCCTGGCCTCGGCGGCGAGGGTCTGGACGCCGATGAAGGAGTCCTGCGCCGCGGTGACGGTGGCCGGCGTCGGCGCGGACGCCCTGCGGCTGTCCACCCGGACGCTGACTGTTCCCGCGGGCAGGCCGGCCATCGCCCAGAAGCCTCGCGAGTCGGTGTTGGTGCGCCAACTCGACCCGCCCGCAACACCGACGACTTCGGCGTCCTCGGCAGGGAGGCCGTCGGCCTCGAGCACCCGACCGCTGAGCGATCCCGTCAGAACGCCCGCGGTCGGCGCGAAGTCGAGCGTCCGGTCGCCGGTGAGGTCGAGTTGCTGCTCGATGTCGGTGATGCCGAGGTCGTCGACCGCACCCAGCCGGACGGTGTACTTCGCCGGAGGGAGGCTGATCCGGTACCGACCGTCCGCCTGGATCTGGGCCGTGCGGACGTCCTCGATGTCGGTGCGACTGAACGACAGCGACACGTCGGCCCCGAGGTCGTCGGACACGACGCCGGCCGGGAGGCTGATCGTCCCTGTGACGATCGCGGTGGCGCCGTCGGACGGGATCGAGAAGTCGTAGCCCGTGAGGTCGGTGCCGGCCACCGTCACGACGCTGGCCGCCTTCGGTGTCGGCGCTTCCGGGTACCACAGGTGGGTGTCGATGGCCTCCGAAGAGTCGTCCCACCGCACTCCTTCGAGGTACAGCAGGTAGCCGCCCGGCAGGATGCCATCCAGGATGTAGTCACGGGTGGACCCCGCCTGCACGGAGAAGCCGGTCCTGGCGACGACCTGCCTGGTCTTCGGGTCGACGGCCCTGACCTCGACCCACTGCTCGGTCGAGCCGCCGGTGATGGTGCCCGAGATCGAGTGGCCCGGGTCGAAGGTGAACGGCTCGACCTCGTCGCCGTCGACCGTGATCGTCCTGCTGATCGACGGCCCGGACTCGGGCTCGAAGGTCAGGGAGTACGTGCCGAACGGGACGTTCTCGAGCGCGTAGCTGCTGGAGAGGCTGTCGATCTCGACTCCGGTGACCTCGTGATTCTGGTCGGTCAGCCACACGTAACCACTGTCGAAACCGTCGCGACCCGAGATCGTCCCGCTCACCGAGCCGAGACGCGGGAAGGTCAGGCTCACAGACGTGAGGTCCTGCCCGGCCACGGTCACCGTCGCCGGCGAACACGGGATGGAATCGGAGCCGCAGATCGTGTCCGACCCCCACAACGAGAGGGACACCCGGTAGGTGCCGGGCTGGACGTGGCTGACGCGGTACACGCCGTCGGTCGCCGTCGTGTCCGCGCTGTAGCCCTCGCCGCTCTCGTCTGCCGCGTCCAGCTCCAGCGACGCCCCGGCCGTCGGCTGCCCGTCGAACGTCCGAATGGTGCCGGACACCGAAACGCCGCCGAGCGGGATCATCGTGATCCTCTGCCCGCTGAGGTTCTGGCCGCCGGTCAGGGTGATCGAGGGGGATGCCGCCGAGGAGGCGACGTCGCCGAGCCAGGTGTCTGCGTACCCGTCCGCGTAGGCCTTCAGCTTGTACGTGCCCGGTGCGGCGGTGAGGGTGAACTCGTTCCCGGTCCCGGTCAGGGTCGAGGACCCGGAGCCGACCAGTGAGACACCGCCGGCCACGGGGGCACCGGCGCGGTCGACCAGCGTGCCCGACACCGTGGCGCGACTGCTCAGGTTCACGACCAGGTCGGTCACCTGCTGGCCCTCGACGAGCGTGAGCCTGGTGGTCTTCGCGACCAGCTCACCGGTGTTCGTCAGGGTGATCGTGTAGCGGCCCGCTGGAACGTCGGCGAAGCTGAACAGTCCTCCGTCGGCGGTGGTGCCGGCGCGGTAGTCCCAATCGTTGTTCTCAGGGGTGAGGTAGACGTCCACGTCGTCGATGCCCGTGCCGTCGGGCCCGGCCACCTTGCCGGCGATCGAGGACGACTTCAGGAGGTACATCGGCTCGGCGGTGCGGGTCCGGTTGGGCCGGACGGTCGCCGACGCCTGTGCAGTCGCATATCCGTCCCGGGTGGCGGTCAGGTTCCAGTCCACGGAGTTGAGCCCGGTGAAGGAGTAGGCGCCGTTCGCGTCGGTCGTGTCGGTCACGCTCGCGTCGCCGTACGCGGCGGTCACGTCAACGCCGGCCATGGGCGCGCCGGAGCCGTCCCGCACCGCGCCGATCAGGGCGCCCTTCGCCAGCCGAACCAGAGTGACCGGCGACGTCCGGGTGATCTTCCCCTTGGCGACGACCACGGTGCTGGTGGACGTGCCTCCGACGTAGCCGGTGGCGTAGCCCTCGGCGGAGATCTTCACGACGTACGTGCCCGGATCGAGGTCGCGGAAGACGAACGACGTCCCGTCGAAGGACCGGCCGCCCGCGTAGCTGAGGTCGCCGGCAGCGCTGACCCGGCTGAGATCGACCTCGAACCACCCGTTCGCGTTCGAGTCGAGCCCGCTGACACTGCCCGACACGCCGGTGCCCTCCGCGAGCGCGATGCCGGCGGTGTAGGCCTGCGGGCCCGTCGTCGTCAGTTCCGTGCCACCCCGAAGGGTCTCCGAGGACAGCTCGTCGTACCAGCCGGCCGTCAGTTTCGTCGCTCCCACGGGGGCCTGCAGGCTGTAGAGACCCTGGTCATCGGTGGGGGCACAGGTGCCGTCGGGTAGGCAGACCGTCGCGTTGTCCACGGCCGCATCGGCCAGCGTCACCACACCGGAGATCGTGGCTCCGGCGACCATCTTCACGGTGCGCCCGGTCTGCTGGGGCTGCGCGGCGAGGTCGACCGGGACAGCGGACGCCAGCGAGGTGACCCCGATACTCCCGCCGTAGTACGTGGTTGCGAACCCCTCTGCCTGAACGCGCAGGCGGTAGGTCGCGGCGGAGAGTCCGGTGAGGGCGTAGCCGCCGGCCGGGTCGCTGTAGGTGCACCTGGGGTCCGCCACCGTGACGAAGCCGCACACGTAGGCGCCGGACACGGGCCCGGACGCGGAGGTGATCGTGCCCCGGATGCTCGGGGTCGCCGCCAACTCCGCGTTCACGGTGGTGAGGCTTCCGGCCTGCACGACCACCGGCTTCGCCTTGGCCATCGACGCGACGTTGTCGAACCACTCGCTCACATAGCCGGGGGCGTTGAACTGCAGGTAGTAGGTGCCGGCGGCCACCGGCGTCCCGCCCGAGCTGGAGTAGTCGCCGCTCGTGTCGGCGTACAGGTAGGCCACAGCCTGGAAGTGCGCGTCGAGGACGGTGACCTCCGCAGCGGTCAGCCTGCCGTCCGAGCCCGTCACGCGTCCGCCGATGCCGGTGCCGACGGAGTCGGCCACCGCATGGGCGGGGGCCAGCCCGATCGTCAGCGCGACGGCCGCAGCGAATGCCACCCCCAGTCGACTCGCGGAACGCAGCCAGGAATGCCCGACCCGGATGAACGACATGAGAATCCCCCTTGCGCGGCCGCGTGTACCGGAACGGCCCTCCGCGAGAACCATGGCAGTGCACGACCGCTGCGCGGCTCGTCGCGGGGAGGTTCATACAAGCTCATACGTCCGGCGGCGACATGGCCGGGCTCGGGGGACGGACGCCTCAACAGATCTTCCGGGGTTCGATCCCCGGCAGGTAGCGGCGCCACTCCTCTGCGGTCAACGGGTCGCCGATCCGCGAGCACAGGTCCTGGGCCGCCGAGGCGGCCGTGCCGTGCCAGACGCGGACGGCCCCGAGCTCGCCCGAGCCGGCGAAACGGTCCCCGTCGGCGAGGAAGCGGACGTCCCACGGACGGCCGATCTCGCCGTTGAGCGCGAAGTCGGCCTGCGTTGCGGGCGAGTCGAGGCGCCAGCCCCAGACCACGTCGTCCCCGCTGGTACCGATCAGCCGGTGCTCGTCACTGCTGAAATCGAGCGAGTAGATGTCCGAGCTGGCATCGGTCCAGGAGCGTTGCTCACTCGGCCGGGCCGGGTCCGAGATGTCCCACACGCTCACCCGCCCGGAGCTCTCGCCGATCGCGATCCGCCGGCTGCCCGGTGCCATGTCGAGCGTCGTGGGGACGCCCCCGAGCCCACCGACGGCCCCGACCTGCACGGGATGCGCGGGGTCCCGTGTCGACCACAGCGTGACCCGGTTGTCGACCTCGGCGATCGCCAGGAGCGTGCCGTCAGCGCTGAAGCCGACCAGCTGCGGCACGTTCACCCGGACCGACGCCAGCCGGGTGAGGGCACCGTCCGCGTCGGCCCGGAACAGCACGACCTGGGACGCCCGCTGCGACATCGCCGCCACCATCGTCGAATCCGGCGAAACGGCGGTGAAGATGATCGAAGCTCCCGCTCCGGAGTCGACGGCCCGTCCCGTGCCGGTACCCGAGGCGGTCAGCGGCCAGCTGAGGACCTGACCCCTCATGGACGAGCCGAGGAGGTAGCGTCCGCTCGGAGCGACCGCCACGGCCCCCACCTGGTAGTCGTCGGAGGCGAGCCTCGGCGGCACCGGCGTGGGCATCCGCCTCGCCGGGTCGCCCAGGTGCCACAGCGCGATCCCGTCCGTCGAGCTGCCGCCGGCGAGCCAGTCGGTGCCCTCGGCGGACAGGTTGTAGATCACCGCACCGGTCCGCTTCCACAGCGGCGAGGTGACCGGCCACACCAGCAGGGCACCGTCGTTGCCCGTGCTCACCGGGCGCCCCGAAGCGGAGAACCCGACGCTGGTCTGGAGGGAACGGGTGTCCATCCGTCGCTGGAGGCTGCCGTCCGCTGCAGAGAAGACGGCGACGACCTGGTCGGCGCTGGCCACCGCGATGCTCGCGGAGTCCTGCGAGAACACGACCCCGTTGATGATGTCGGCGAACGCGGTCAACGGCGCCTCGGGGAGCGTTGTCCCGCCGGCCCCGATCCGCCAGCGGGCCACTTCGTTGCCGGCCAGTCCGGCAGCCAGTTGGGAGCCGTCCGGGCTGACCGCGAGCGCCTGGGCCCTCACCGGGAGTCGCCCCGAGGGACCGGCAACCGTCACCGGCAGCGGCGCCAGCTCCACAGGGGTGGCCGACAGCCGCCACCGGGCCACCTCTCCGCGGACCCCGGCCACGTACAGGGTGTCCGCGCCGAGTGCGACCGAATAGGTCTGGACGTCTGCGGCCGCGGGACGGACGCTCGCCACCTGCCGGGGGCGCTCGGGCGCGGTGATGTCGTAGACCGTCGCGCCGCCCTTGGCGTCCCCGAAGGCGACCCGGCTGCCCGCCGCGTTGAACGCGACGGCCGTCCCGCCCGAAGGGGTCAGGTCAGCGAGCCTGGCCGGTGCGTCCGTGACGTCCCAGAGGCTCCGGACGCTGCTGCCGGCGACCGCCAGCACCGTCCGGCCGCCCGCCTGGGTGAGCGCGACGGAGGTCAGCGCGCCTCCCGCAGGGTCGGCCATGAACGTCGCGCCGGAATCGCTGGTGAGCTCCGTCCCCCGCCACAGCGTCACCGAACCGGCACCGTCGGCCCGCGCCACGAGGTTCCCGTCTGGGCTGACGGCGAGCGTTGCGGCCGGCTTGCCGAGCCAGCGCAGCGGCACATCGATCGAGGCCGCGTCCATGACGGCCGACCGCGCCTCCTGGGTGTCGGCGAGCTGGTTGGCGACGAGGGCCAGCTGGGCCCCGAGGTTCGGCGCCTTCGCGCGCAGCGATCTCGCGGCGACCGCTACCTGGCGCGACTCGGCCTCGTTGCGCGAGCTGACCGCCTCGCTCCGGAAGCTCTCGCCCCGGGCGTAGGACACCCCGGCCACCAGCGCCGCAGCGGTCGTGGCCACGGCGAGGCCCAGCGCCATGGCGCGATCCCTGCGCAGCCGGGTGCTCATCCGCCGCTCCTGGTCGAGAGCGGACGCGAAGTGCTGCTCGCTGGCCGCAAGGAAGTCGCGCTCCGTCGCGCCCAGCAACACCTGCCGATCCGGATCGTCGAGCCATTCGGTGAACATCGGCAGACGCTGCACGGGGATCAGCACGTTGGGGTCCTGCTCGGTGTCACGCCACAGTTCCGCGGCCCGGCGGAGCTTGGCCAGCGAGTCGAGTTCTGCGCGGTGTTCCTGGACCCAGTCGGCCAGGCGGGACCAGTGACGCAGGAGCGCTTCGTGGCTGATCCGCACCTGCCGGTCGTCGACGGTGAGCATCCGTGCCGCGACGAAGGAGTCCACGACGCGCCGGGAGTCGGCGTCCAGCTCGCTCAGGAGGAGCGCACGCGGGACGACCGCGTCCTCGGTCACGCTGATCAGGCGCAGGAAGAGCCGCTGCGTGAGGGCCTGCGAGTCGCCGTCCAGCTCGGAGTACACCTGTTCGGCGAGGTTCTCGACCGTGCCGGCGACGCCGCCTTCCTTCCGGTAGTCGGCCAGCGACATGCGTTCCCCCGCACCCGCCATCCACGTGACCAGCAGCGCGTTGGACATCAGCGGCAGCACGTCCAGCGAGACCCCGGCATCCTGCGAGCCCGGAGCGACATCGTTGAGCAGTACGTGGACGAGGTCCTCGTCGACGTCCACCCCCGCCAGTTCGGCCGGCCGGACGATCACCTCGCGGAGCTCGGCGCGCGTCAGCGGCGCGACGAGGACGGGGCGGGACAGCGCTTCGACGAAGACCGGCTGCGCCTCCGCAGCGGCGAAGGCGTCCGACCGCAGTCCGACGAGCACGACCCGGGACGCCGCGAGCCGCTCGAGTCGGGACACCACGGCGCGCCGCTCGTCCTCCGGCAGGGCCAGCGCGTGGTCGAGCTGGTCGAAGATCAGCAGGTCGGCATCCGTCACGTCGTCCTCGAGCTGGTCCGGCCCGATGAACCGGACGACCCATCCCGCCAGCTCGCCGTCGACGCATTCGCGTCCCGCGATGCCGGCGGCCAGGAGGGATGACTTCCCGCAACCCGATGGGCCGACCAGCGCGACGATGCCGTGGCCCGCCGAGTCGTGCAGCGCGCGGACAGCCGCGGCGAGTCGCCGCGCCTCGGCCGAACGACCGCAGTAGTACTCGACGTCCGCCGTGCCGAATTGGCGCAGGCCGAGGTACGGCGAGAGGCCCTGGTGGAGACGGGGCTCGATCTCGGCCCACCCGTTGAGCCACAGCCCGTCGGGCAGTTCGCCGGTCAGCCCCAGCTCGTCGACGAGCTTCAGGTACTTCGGACGCAGGGCCAGCTGGGGCAGGCGGGTCCCGTTGAGCCAACCCTGCGCCGTCGCCTTGGGGACGTCGATGAGCCTGGCGACCGCACTGATGGAGAGGTGGCGGGCGAGCCGAGCTTCGTTCAGGCGGGCGGCGAACGCCTCCCGGGCCGGGATGGTCATCGTCCCCTAACGTCCCTTCGCGGCCCGCGCGGCCGTCCAGTGCGAACGCTAGTCGCCCTTCGTCCGCACCGGCGACGTTTCTCGACGGCACCCGCCTCGCCGGCGGTTACGCGGAGCGGTGCCGTGCGGCAGCTGCGCCCGCTCAGGCGTCGGGCAGGTACCGAGCCCACCAGTCCAGGACGGCCTCGAACCGCTGGGCGCGATGGACGGGAGTGCCCGAACGCGACAGCTCGTGGTTCTCGCCGGGGAAGACCAGGAGCTCGGTCTCCACGCCGGCCAGCTTCAGCTCGGTGTAGTAGCGCAGAGCCTGGCTGAGCGGGCAGCGCAGGTCTTCCTCCGAGTGCAGGACGAGCGTCGGGGTCCGTACCCGGTCGACGAGCAGCATCGGTGACTGCGCGTCCATGGCCTCACGGCTGAGGTGGTAGGCCTGCGGGAAGAACCAACCGATGTCGGACGAGCCGATGAACGACTGCGGGTCGAGGTAGCCCCGCTCGACGATCGCACCGGCGAACCGGTGGTCGTGCGCGGTGAGCCACGCCGCCAGGTAGCCGCCGTAGGATCCGCCCATCACCCCCAGCCGGCCCGCGTCGAGACCGTCGACCGTAGCCAGAGCGTGGTCGAGGAAAGCGAGGACGTCAGCAGCGTCCCGGTCGCCGAAGGCGCCGACGATCGCCCTGCCGTGATCCTCGCCGTAACCCGAGGACCCCCGGGGGTTGCACATCAGCACCGCGTAGCCGGCTCCCGCGAGTACCTGCGCCTCGTCGAAGAACACGGACGAGTACGCAGCGAACGGCCCCCCGTGGATCATCAACACGACGGGACGAGGACCCTCGACGGCCGGGCGGACCAGCCAGCCGTGCACCTCGTACCCGTCCGGGGCGGTCGCGACCAGTTCCTGGACGGGGATCGGCGGGGCCTGGTCGCGCAGCGCGGAGCTGAAGTCGGTCAGCACCGTCCCCTCCGGAAGGGTCACGAGGTCCCCCATCGACGAGCCGGTGGCGAGCACGGCCACGCGGGCACCGCCGCCCGCGCCGACCGCCAGCACCGAGCCGGGCAGGCGCCAGCGGTCGGTCTCGCCGTCGGGACCGAGCCGGATCGCGACGCCGTCCCCTCGGACGAGGTCGACGGCGAGTACGCCGTCGCCGTCGGCCACGAGGTCGCCCTCGATGTGGACGCACGCAGCATCGGTGAGGCGGACGGCCGCGCCGCCGGCTGCGGGCACCCGCCACACGCCGGGGTTGCGACCGGCGAGGTCGCGTCCGTCCGGGCCGAGGTCGTCGGCGACGAAGAACAGGTGGCCTCCGACCGGGACCGCGGCCATCGACGGCGACGGCCCGTTCGTCGAGTCGGTGACGCGGACGGGCTCGCCGCCGGCCGGGTCGAACCGGTAGAAGTCCTGCCGTAGGTCGACGTCCGCACCGTCGTGCCGGGCCGAGATGGCCAGGATCCCTTCGGCGTCCCAGGCGGGACAGTCATGGTCGAACGGTCCCGAGGACAGCTGTCTCGGGACCGGGAGCAGGGTCGGCGTCTCGCCCTTGGCCGCCCGTCCCACCGGCGCGACGGCAGGCTCACCGCGCGGATCGGGCACGTCGAGGACGAACAGGTGCCGCCGCTGGTCGGCGGTGTAGCCGCGGCCGTTGGACCAGTACTTGTAGTCGGTGATGCGACGCGGGTCCTCCTGGCCGGACCCCACGCCGTCGAGGGTGCCGTACCGGCCGTCCTCCGGCACGGCGCAGATGTAGGCCAGTCGCGTCGAATCAGGGCTGAACGCGAACGCCGAGACCCCGAGGTGCGCGTCGGTGAGCACCATCGGTTCGCCGCCGTCCGCAGGAACGATCGCCAGCTGCGGACGGCCGCCGGGCACCGCCCGGAGAAAGGCGATCAGGCGTCCGTCGGGCGACACCTTCGGGGCCGCGTCCCGAAACCCGCGGGTGATCCGGACGGGGGCGCCACCGCTGAGCGGCACCCGCCACAGTTGACCGACGTAGGAGTCCGCTCCGAGGTCCGGACGGGTGGCGGCAACGACGGCGTAGTCGCCCGACGGCGCAACGGAAGGAGCGGAGAGCGTGGTCAGCAGGTTCAGTTGACGGGGGTGCACCCCGGCAGGGTACAACTCCCGCGCCAGTCCCGTCCCCCACAAGGGGGACAACGCTGGACACCGGGGTGTTGTGCGTACTCCTGCGCAGCCCTCCCGAGTTGGTGAGTGAGTGCTCACTCATTATGATGGTCGCCGTGAGCAGGGCCACCCGAATGACCGCTGACGAGCGCCGAGCGGCGATCGTCGACTCGACCCTGCCCTTGCTCCTGGCCCAGGGTCCCGACCTCAGCACCCGCGAGATCGCAACCGCGTCCGGGGTCGCGGAGGGCACCATCTTCCGCGTCTTCGACAGCAAGGACGAGCTGATCGCGGCGGTGATCGAGGCCGCAACGCGACCGACCGCAACGCTCGCCGCCCTCGCCGCGCTCGAGCCGCAGACCCTCGAACAGCGCACGGAGACCGTGCTCGGCATCCTCACCACCGACGTGAAGCGGATCCGGTCGCTGTTCTCCCACCTCGCCCGGGCCGGGCTGCAACCGCACCCGCCCAAGGACCACAACCGTGGCCACCACGACGGTCGCGCGCAGGTGATCGCCGCGACCGCAGCGGCCTTCGAGGACTACGCCGACGAGTTGACCGTGCCCACCGAGACGGTCGCCCGGCTGCTCTCGGCCATGGCCTTCGCCACCAGCTTCACCCTCACCCCGACCGATACCCCACCCAGTCCCGAAACCCTGGCGAGCCTCGTGCTTCACGGCGTCGCCAAAGGAGCGAAATGATCAGCCTGTTGCGCCAGTACCTGCGTCCCTACGCGTGGTTCCTGGCAGCCGTCGTCGCCCTGCAACTCGTCCAGGTCGCGGCGTCCCTCTACCTGCCCAGCCTGAACGCCGACATCATCGACAACGGCGTCGCGAAGGGCGACACGGCCTACATCTGGTCGATCGGCGGCGTGATGCTCGCCGTCTCGCTGCTCCAGGTCGCCGGCCAGATCGGTGCCACCTGGTTCGGCGCACGGTCGTCGATGTCGTTCGGCCGCGACCTGCGCCAGGCGATCTTCTCGCGCGCGTTGTCGTTCTCCGCGAAGGAGATGAACGCGTTCGGGGCCCCGACCCTGATCACCCGCAACACCAACGACGTCCAGCAGGTGCAGATGGTGGTGCTCCTGGGCGCGACGATGATCCTCGCCGCCCCGCTGATGATGGTCGGCGGCGTGATCATGGCGCTGCGCGAGGACCCGGGTCTGAGCTGGCTGATCCTCGTCGCCGTGGTCGTGCTGGGCACGATCATCGGCATCCTGGCCAGCCAGATGACGCCGCTGTTCAAGCAGATGCAGGTGCGCATCGACACCCTGAACCGGGTTCTGCGCGAGCAGATCTCGGGCCTGCGCGTGATCCGCGCGTTCGTCCGCGAGCCGACTGAGGCCGCCCGCTTCGACAAGGCCAACCACGAGGTCGCCGACACCGCCACCCGGGTCGGCCGGCGCATGATGACGATGTTCCCGTCCGTGTTCGCCGTGATGAACCTCTCCACCGTCGCGGTCGTCTGGTTCGGCGCGTTCCGGATCGCCAGTGGCGACCTGCAGGTGGGGCAGCTGACCGCCTACATCTCCTACCTCTCGCTGATCCTGATGAGCGTGATGATGGCGACGATGATGTTCATGATCGCGCCGCGGGCAGCGGTCTCAGCCGGCCGGATCAACCAGGTGCTGCAGACGGAGAGCTCGGTCGAACCCCCCGTGCATCCGGTCGCGACGGTCAGCCAGCACGGCCAGATGTCGTTCTCCGACGTCTCCTTCTCCTACCCGGGCGCCAGCCATCCCGTGCTGTCCGGGATCACCTTCGACGTCCGGCCGGGCGAGACCACGGCGATCATCGGCTCGACCGGCGCCGGCAAGACCACACTGGTCAACCTCATCCCACGCCTGTTCGACGCGACGGCCGGCACCGTCCGCGTCGACGGGGTGGACGTCCGCGAACTCGATCCCGACCTGCTGTGGGGCCGGATCGGGCTGGTGCCCCAGCGTCCGTACCTGTTCAGCGGGACGGTGGCCTCCAACCTGCGGATGGGAAACCCGGAGGCAACCGACGCCGAGCTGTGGCACGCCCTCGAGGTGGCCCAGGCCCGGGATTTCGTGGAGAAGATGCCGGACGGTCTGGACTCACCCATCAGCCAGGGCGGCACCAACGTGTCCGGCGGCCAACGGCAACGCATCGCCATCGCCCGGGCCCTCGTCCGACGCCCGGAGATCTACGTCTTCGACGACTCGTTCTCCGCCCTGGACGTCGCCACCGACGCAGCCCTGCGGGCAGCACTGGCCGGCGAGACCCGGGACGCGGCGGTCGTCGTTGTGGCCCAGCGGGTGTCGACCATCCGCAACGCCGAGCAGATCATCGTGCTCGAGGACGGGCAGATCGTCGGCGTCGGCACCCACGACGAACTCCTGGCCACGTCCCCGACGTACGCCGAGATCGTCGACAGCCAGTTCCGCACCGAGGGAGCAGCAGCGTGAGCACCCAGACCCGCCCGGCCGCAGGCGACGCCCCGGTCAAGAAGGCCAACGAACGTCCCAAGTACGCCCCGCAGCACCGCGGCCCCGGCCCGATGCACGGCGGCGGCACCGGCGAGAAGGCCGTGTCCTTCGGCCCGTCCATGAGGCGGCTGCTGGGCCACCTGCGTCCTGAACTGACCGGGATCATCACGGTCATCGCGATGACGATCATCGCGACGGGACTGAACTCCGTGGGGCCCGTCATCCTCGGCCAGGCGACGAACCTGATCTTCGCCGCGGCCGTGACCACGCACACGCCGATCCCCTTCGCCGAGGTCGGACGGGTGCTGCTCACCGCGCTGGCCGCCTACCTGGGCTACGCCGTCCTCGCGTGGGCCGCGGGATTCATGATCAACTCGATCGTGCAGCGTTCGGTCTACCGGATGCGCAAGCAGGTCAGCGAGAAGATCACGAAGCTGCCGCTGAGCTACTTCGACGGCCAGCCCCGCGGTGAGCTGCTCAGCCGCGTCACCAACGACGTCGACAACGTGTCCCAGTCGTTGCAGCAGACCCTCTCGCAGATCCTGACCAACGTGTTCACCCTGCTCGGGGTGCTCGTGATGATGTTCTACGTCTCCTGGGTTCTCGCCCTGGTCGCGCTGGTCACCATCCCGGTCGCGCTCGGCCTGACGATGATCATCGGCAGCCGGTCGCAGAAGCTGTTCGCCAAGACGTGGAAGGCGACCGGCGAGCTCAACGCCCAGGTCGAGGAGGCCTACAGCGGCCACGAACTGGTCACCGTGTTCGGTCGCCGCCGCGAGGTCGAGGAGCGGTTCCGCGCCAAGAACGCCGAGCTGTTCGACGCCGTCTTCGGCGCCCAGTTCATCTCCGGGATCATCATGCCGGTCATGTTCTTCGTCGGGAACCTCAACTACGTCGTGGTCGCCGTCATCGGCGGCCTGATGGTCACCGGCGGCACGATGACCGTCGGCGGCGTGCAGGCGTTCATCCAGTACTCCCGGATGTTCACCCAGCCGATCACCTCCTTGGCGTCGATGGCGAACCTGCTGCAGTCCGGCGTCGCATCGGCCGAGCGGGTCTTCGAAGTCCTGGACGTCGAGGAGGAGACCCCTGAAGCGCAGGGAAGCCTCCCGTCCCCGGTGCGCGGACGGGTGGACTTCGAGCACGTGAGCTTCAGCTACACGCCGGACAAACCGCTGATCACCGACCTGTCGATGATCGCGGAGCCGGGGTCGACCGTCGCGATCGTCGGCCCGACCGGGGCCGGCAAGACCACGCTGGTCAACCTGGTGCTGCGGTTCTACGACCTCGCGGCCGGCCGGATCACGCTGGACGGGGTCGACATCGCGTCCGTCCCGCGGCACGTGCTGCGCGACGAGATCGGGATGGTGCTGCAGGACACCTGGCTGTTCGGCGGCACGATCCGGGAGAACATCGCCTACGGCAAGTCCGGCGCGACGGAGGAGGAGATCCTGGAGGCGGCGAAGGCCACCTACGTCGACCGCTTCGTCCACTCGCTGCCGGACGGCTACGACACGGTGATCAACGAGGAGGCCTCCAACCTCAGCGCCGGTGAGAAGCAGCTGATCACGATCGCCCGGGCGTTCCTGTCCGACCCGTCCATCCTGATCCTGGACGAGGCCACGAGCTCGGTCGACACCCGGACCGAGGTGCTGGTGCAGCGGGCGATGAAGAAGCTGCGCACGGACCGGACCAGCTTCGTGATCGCCCATCGCCTGTCGACGATCCGCGACGCCGACGTGATCCTGGTGATGGAGAACGGCGCCATCGTCGAGCAGGGCGACCACGAGTCGCTCCTCGCGTCCCGCGGCGCGTACTACCGCCTCTACCAGGCGCAGTTCGCCGCCGCCATCACCGAGGAGGAGGACGCCGCCTGAACCGTGGGGGCAGTGGGGGTCGCGGCGCCACCGGACGGGTGGGAACCCGGCGGCCGGCTTCCCCGTGCGAATAGCCTGCACCCATGGGACGCACCTGGCGGATCGGCGAGGTCTCCGCACGGACCGGCCTCACCCGGCGGACGCTGCGGCACTACGACGACCTCGGCCTGCTCGTCCCGGCCGAGCGGAGTTCGGGTGACTACCGCCTGTACGACTCCGACGACCTCCTCCGCCTGCTCCAGATCCAGAACCTCAAGGCGATCGGACTGGGGCTCGCCGAGATCGCGGAGGTGCTGGGCGACCCGAGCCTCGACGCCACCGCGACCCTGAGCAGCCACCTGGCCCACCTGGAGGAGCAGATCGCGGCCGAGCAGCGCCTCGCCGAACGCCTGCGCGCGCTGGCCACCAGCGAACAGCGGACGTGGGACGACGTCCTGGACGTGATCGCCCTGACCAGGCTCCAGGCGCACGGCGATCCGATGCTGCGGCTGCGGGCAGCCCTTGATCCCGGCTCCCGCGGAACCGGCGAACTCCTCGACTCGCTGATGGGCGAGCCGGATCCTGCGGTCCAGGAGGTGCTGGTCTGGGCGCTCGCGCAGCACCCGGACGCCGGGGAGGCGGCCATCGCCGCCCTGCCGTCCGCCGACCCGGAGCGACGCCGGCTGCTCATCCGGCTGCTGGGCAAAACCGGCGGCCCGGACGCGGAGCGGGTGATCGTCTCGGGTCTGGACGATCCCGACGACCGGGTCGTCTCCGCCGCGGTGGCGGCGACGACGCGGCTGCGCGCCCCGTCGGCTGTCGGCCCGGTCACCTCGCTGCTCGGCTCCGGGCGCGTGGCCGATGCCGACCTCATCGACGCCCTGGTCGCGATCGGGGACCCCGCGGTCGGGCCCCTGCTCGGGGTGCTCGCCGGGCCGGACCCCACCGCTGCGCAAGCCGCGGCCGAAGCCCTCGGACGCCTGGGCGGCGCCCGGCCGCACGTCAGGCCGGCTGTCGCCACGGCCCTGGCCACTCGGGCCACGTCCGGCCCCCGCGACGTCCGCCTCGCTGCCGTCGTCGCGCTCTCCGGAATGGGGGACGAGGGTCGCGGGGCCCTCGCGCCGTTCACAGCGGACGCCGACCTCGGGGCGGTCGTCCGACGCCTGCTTGACCTTCCCGCGACGTGAACGTTTAGCCTCCTCGGAGAACGAGAGGAGAGCATCATGACCAACCTGCTCACTGCCCTTCGCGCCGATCTGGCCCCGCTGATGAAGCGGAGGGAGACCGTCGGCCTGCGGGCGGTCCGCGCCGCCATCGGGGCGATCGAGAACGCCGAGGTCACCTACCTCACCGACCCCTACGCCACCGCGCGCGGTGACGAGTACGTCGTCGGCGCCGGCCGGTTCGGGTTCGCCGAGCGGGTCGTCCGCGAACTGGACGACGACGAGATGGTGGCGATCGTCCGGGCGCGGATCGACGAGCGCCTGGAGGCGGCGGTGCGGCTGCGTGAACTCGGCCGCGTCGACCAGGCCCTGACGCTGAAGGCCGAGGCCCTGGCCCTGACCGACCGGCTGGAGGCGTACGCGGCCGCCTGACGCGTCAGCCTCCCTCCACCGCCGAACCTGTCGCGCCCCTAAGCGCGGCTCCCCGGGCGGTTCAGTGATCCGATCAGCTCCCGCAGCTCGGCGACGGCCGCGCTCAGGTCCTTCACGCTGACGTCGCGCTCCTGCGGCTTCAGGCTCACCACGATCACGCCCTCCGGTTCGAGCGTGGCCCGCTCGACCTCGTCCACCTCGTCGGCGCCCTGCCGACGCAGGGCGAGGTCGAGCTCCCCCACGCTGATCCCCAACCGGGCCAGCGCAGCCGTGTCCACGCGGCCGTCGGTGATCAGGTCGGTGGGCCTGCCGACGAACAGCCGCCGGCCGAGCGGCGTCAGCTCCGCGAACCGGTCGACCAGGGCGTTGAACCCCACCAGCACCACCGCCCCGACCAGTCCGCCGAGGACGGAGTTGTCGGGTCCGATGATGGCGTTCTGCACCACGTTGGACAGCAGCAGCACCACGACCAGGTCGAGGGAGTTCATCTGGGCGAGCAGCCGCTTGCCCCCGATCCGGATCAGGATGGCGATCGCCAGGTACACGACGACCGTCCGGAGCACCTTGTCGAGCAGACCGGTGTCGATGGTGACGAAGGGAAGCAGCCAGTCGGGAAGCGTCATGTGCTGACATTACCGCGCACACCTGTGCGCTTTTTGTATTTACAAATGGGGCGTCGCGCGAATATCGATCGTTAAGCGCCGNATGCCTTGCGAACGGTTTCCAGCACCTCGGCCCGAGCAGCCGGGTCCAGGCGACCCAGCTCCTCGATCAGGCCGGCGTCGACCTGCTCCGTGCGGCTGTGGGACGGCTCGTAGAGCCACGCCCTCCCGTCCAGCCTCCGGGTCACCAAACCCTTCTTGGCTAGGCGATCCAGCACGGTCATCACGGTCGTGTAGGCCAGGTCCCTGTCCTGGGCGAGCAGGTCGTGGACGTCGCGAACCGACAAGCGATGCGCCCGGGCCCAGAGGATGCCCATGACGGCGGCTTCGAGCTCTCCCAGCACTGCCATGGGGACATGGTATGGCCAAGATTGCTTACTACGACAGCCAGTAGTAGATTGCGCGCCATGAGCGCGGAAACCCTTGCCAGATGGCAGTTCGGTATCACAACCGTGTATCACTTCTTCTTCGTCCCGATCACCATCGCGCTGTCGCTGCTGGTCGCTGTGATGCAGACGATCTGGTACCGGTCAGGGGAGGAGAAGATGCTCCGCCTGACCAAGTTCTTCGGAAAGTTGTTCCTGATCAACTTCGCTATGGGAGTCGTGACGGGCATCGTGCAGGAGTTCCAGTTCGGTATGAACTGGTCGGAGTACTCCCGCTTCGTTGGTGACATCTTCGGTGCACCGCTGGCCATGGAGGCGCTGATCGCGTTCTTCCTGGAGTCGGTCTTCCTCGGCATGTGGATCTTCGGTTGGGACCGCCTTCCCAAGAAGCTCCACCTGACCTCGATCTGGCTGGCAGCCATCGGCACCATGATCTCGGCGATCTTCATCCTGGCCGCAAACTCGTGGATGCAGAACCCGACCGGCGCCACCTACAACACCGCGACCGGGCGCGCGGAGACGAGCGGTCTGGGCGGCATCCTGGACGTCATCTCCAACCCGGTGGCCCTCGTCACCCTCCCCCACGTCCTCTCCGCTGCGTACATGACAGCGGGTGGGCTGATCCTTGGCATCTCCGGCTGGCACCTGGTGAAGAACGCGAAGGGTGACTCCGACAAGGCAGCAGCGGACGGCGACGCCTGGCGCTGGGCGACCCGCTTCGGCGCCTGGGTGCTGATCGTGGCCGGCCTGGGCACCTTCATCACCGGCGACCTGCAGGGCAAGGTGATGACCTCCGTCCAGCCCATGAAGATGGCAGCGGCAGAGGCGTTGTGGACGACCGAGCAGCCCGCAAGCTTCTCGCTGTTCACGATCGGCAGCCTGGACGGGAGCAAGGAAGTCTTCTCGATCAAGGTTCCCTACATCCTGTCCTTCCTCGCCACCGGATCCTTCGACGGCAAGGTGCTGGGCATCGACGACCTCGTCGCCGAGGCCAAGAACGGCACCATCGTCGGCGCAACGACCGCGCTGCAGAACGCACCCGAGGTCAAGGCCAACGTGAAGGCCGCCAGCTCGCTGGACGGCTTCCCCGGCTTCGTTCCGAACCTCCCGGTCACCTACTGGACGTTCCGATTCATGATGGGCCTGGGCTTCCTGGCCTTCCTGCTCGGCGCCTGGGTCCTGTTCGCCACCCGCAAGGGCGCGACGCCCAAGGGCGGCAAGCTGTGGACCGCCGCGATGATCGCAGCACCGCTGGCACCGCTGTTCGGCAACTCCTTCGGCTGGATCTTCACCGAGATGGGCCGTCAGCCCTTCATCGTGTTCGGGGTCCTGCCCACGATGTCGGCCAACTCCCCGGGCGTCACCGCCCCCGAGGTCGCCGTCACCATGGTGCTGTACACCGCGATCTACGGCGTGCTCGCCGTCGTCGAGGTGGGCCTGCTCCTCCACTTCATCAAACTGGGTCTGCCGGAGGTCAGTGAGCCGAGCGTGCTCACCGACGACGACGCTCCCCTGAGCTTCGCGTACTGAGGAGGTTGAATCATGATTGCTCTTGACGCGGCCATCACGGCCAACAACTTTGCGCTCCAGGTGCTGTGGTTCATCCTGATCGCCGTCCTGTGGATCGGCTATCTGGTGCTCGAAGGCTTCGACTACGGCGTCGCCATGCTCGTCCCCTTCCTCGCGAAGGACGAGAAGGAGCGCCGGGTCATGGTCAACACCATCGGCCCGGTCTGGGACGGGAACGAGGTCTGGCTGCTCACCGCCGGTGGCGCCACCTTCGCGGCCTTCCCCGCCTGGTACGCCACCCTGTTCTCCGGTCTCTACCTGCCCCTGTTCCTGGTGCTGGTCGGGCTGATCATCCGCGGCGTCTCGTTCGAGTACCGCGCGAAGCACCCGGAGACCAAGTGGCGCAACACCTTCGACTGGATGGCAGCCACGGGCTCCTTCATCGTCGCGCTGGTGTTCGGTGTCGGTTTCGCCAACTTCATCATCGGTCTGCCGGTGATCGCGGCCCCCGGCAGCGACCACCTGATGATGCTGGAGACGCCGTTCTACTTCCTGCCGCTGTTCAACGGGTTCGCCCTCCTCGGCGGGGTCACGCTGGTGGCGCTGTTCGTGTTCCACGGCTCCACCTACCTCAGCCTCAAGACCAAGGGCGACCTGCACGACCGGATCGTCGCGTTCAACAAGACCGCGGGACTCGTCTCGATCGGCCTCGGCGCGGCCTTCCTGCTGTGGCAACAGTTCATCCATCCGACGGGCATCCTCGGTTGGGCGCTGCTGGTGCTCGCCGCTCTCGGCCTGGCCGGTGCCTGGTGGTTCGTGCAGCAGGGACGTGAGGGCATCGCCTTCATCTCCAGCTCGGCAGCGATCCTGTTCGTCGCGGTCGGCATCTTCGCCACGATGTTCCCGGGGCTGGGCTTCCGGGCGTCCGGCAAGGGCTTCGCCACCGACGGCGTCAACGCCGTCGCGCAGGGCCTGCAGCTGACCACGGCCTCGTCCACGGACGCGACGCTGACCCTGATGACGATCGTCGCGGTGGTGTTCGTGCCGATCGTCCTGGCCTACACCGCCTGGACGTACTGGGTGTTCCGCAAGCGCCTCGGCGTGGAGAACATGCCCGACGAGGTGGCGCTGGCGAGCTGATGGCGGGTCCTGTCGACCCCCGCCTGCTACGCAGAGCCTCGGCGACCAGGGGTTTCCTGGTCGCCGGGGTGGCCGTAGGTTGCGCAACAGCCATCCTGACTCTCGGTCAGGCGTGGCTGTTGTCGCGTTCCGTGGCGGGCATCTTCACATCGGGACGGCTGGACAACCTCGGCTGGTTCGCCGGGATGCTCGCGGTCGTCTTCGCCGGCAAGGCCGGCCTCAATTGGCTGCACCAGTGGGTGGCCTTCCGGACGGCTGCGGCGGTCAAGTCGCAGTTGCGTCGCGACCTGATCGGCGCGCGGCTCGACCACCCGATCGACTCGGCGTCGACGACGGGCGGGCTGATCACGCTGGTCACCCAGGGCCTGGACGCCCTGGACGGCTACTTCAGCAAGTATCTGCCGCAGCTGGTGCTGGCGGTCACCGTCCCGGTCATCATCGGGGTCGCGATCCTCACCTCCGACTGGCTCAGCGCGGTCATCGTCGCGGTGACGGTTCCGCTGATCCCCCTGTTCATGGCGCTCGTCGGGTGGACGACCGAGGCGCGCACGTCCCGCCGCTGGGCGATCCAGACCCGGCTCGCGCACCACTTCGCCGACCTCGTCACGGGCCTGCCGACGCTGCAGGTGTTCGGACGGGCGAAGGCGCAGGCCGAGGGATTGAAGCGGACCGAGGAGGCGCATGTCCGCGAGACGATGGCGACGCTGCGCATCTCGTTCCTGTCCGCGATGGTGCTCGAACTGCTCGCCACCCTGAGCGTCGCGGTGATCGCGGTGACCATCGGTTTCCGGGTCGTCTACGGGCAGCTCGACCTGGCCACCGCGCTGTTCGTCCTCATCCTCGCGCCGGAGGCCTACCTGCCGATCCGTCAGGTCGGCACCCACTACCACGACTCGGCGGACGGCGTCGCGGCAGCGGAGGCAGCGTTCGCGCTGATCGACGGCCAGGTGGCGACCGAGGCGGCGTCCGAGCAGCCCCCGGCACGGGGGGACGGTTCTCTCGTGCCACCCATGGCGCGTGGGGACGGTTCCTTCGTGCCACCGGCCGACCGTGCCCTGCTCTCCGTTCGACGGCTGACCCACACCTATCCCGGTTCGGAGGTGCCCGCGCTGGCACCGGTCAGCTTCGACGTCGCCGCAGGCGAGATGGTCGCCATCGCCGGTGGGAGCGGCGGCGGCAAGACCACGCTGCTGAACGCCCTGCTCGGCTTCCTCGCCCCGACCGGTGGCCAGGTGCTCGTGGACGGTGCCCCGGTCACCGACTGGACGGGGTGGCGCACCCGCGTCGCCTACGTCGGCCAGTTCCCCGGCCTGATCAACGGGGACGTCGCCACCAACGTCCGCCTCGGCTCCCCGGACGCGACCGACGCCGAGGTACGGGCCGCACTGGACGCGGCCGGCGCGCCCGAGCTCGGCCTGACCCATCCGGTCGGCGACAACGCCGAGGGGGTCTCCGCCGGCGAGCGCCGCCGCATCGCAACCGCGCGGGCGCTGTTGCGCGTGGGACGCCCGGACGGGGCCGGGGCCGTCTCCGGTCCTGACCGTGGCGAGGCGAGGCTGCTCATCCTCGACGAGCCGACCGCGGGTCTGGACGCCGACGCCGAAGCCGTCCTGCTGAGCAGCCTCCGCGCGGCCGGTGTGGCCGTCCTGGTGGTGAGCCACCGTCCGGCCGTCCTGGACGCCGCCGACCGGGTGATCACGATCGAGGCGCCCGCCGCCGTTGGCCCCGGGCACGCTCCGGCCGTCCCCGCCGACGTCCGTCCCCCGGGGCTGGGGTCGATGACCCGGTCACTCGAACCGCGGCCCACCGGCACCGCCACCCCCACACCGGCGAGACTCCCCCAGGGCGGCAGCCTGCTGCGGCGGCTGCTCGGCACCCTGCCCCGCGCGCGGTGGTGGCTGGCCCTTGCCGTCCTGCTGGCGTTCTGCGCGACCGCAGCGTCGGTCGCGCTGATGGGCGTCTCGGCCTGGTTGCTCACCTTCGCAGCGCTGCTCGTGCCGGTGCTGTTCCTCGAGGCACCGTCCGTACTCGTCCGCTTCTTCGGCATCTCGCGCGGCGCGTTCCGCTACGTCGAACGCCTGGTCGGGCACGACGTGGCCCTCAAGCTGCAGTCGGCGCTGCGCCTGGAGACCTACCGTCGCCTGGCGGGCACCACGCTGCTGGGACGCCGCCGCGGCGACCTCCTGACCCGGGTGATCGCCGACGTCGAAGCCGTCCAGGACCTCGTCGTCCGCGTGTGGATCCCGTTCACCGCGTCCTCGCTGGTCATCGTCACGACGGCTGCGGGCCTGGCGTTCATCTCCCCGGCGTCCGCGCTGGTGCTGTTGGGCAGCGCCGCGCTGGCCGGTCTGCTGCTGCCCCTGCTGGCGCAGCGCGCCTCCTCGCGCGCGGACGCCGAGGCGGTCCCGCTGCGCGGCGAACTGGCCGACTCCGTCCACGAGATCGCGCAGGCCGCGCCCGACATCGTCGCCTACGGAGCCCGGGAGGAGTTCTCGGCGCGACTGCTCGCCGTCGACTCCCGGCTGCGCGCGGACGAGGCCCGCAGCACGTGGGTCCGAGGCATCGCCTCGGCCGCACAGGTCATCGCCGCCGGAATCGCTGTGATCGGCGCCCTGGTGATCGGAGCCGGCGAGGTCGCAGCGGGCACCATCGGCCCGGGCCTGCTGGCCTGGATGCGCGACGTCGTGTTCCTGAAGCTGCAGGCCCCGCCCGCGCACCAGATGGCGACCACGCTGCTCGCCGTCCTCGTCCTCACCCCGCTCGCCCTGCACGAGGCCCTGTCCACGCTGATCCAGGCCGCCCAGACCCGCACCCGGGCACGCACCGCGCTGCGTCGCGTCGAGGCCGTGCTGGACGCCGAGCCCGTCGGCGTCGGAGACGTCCCCGCTCCGGCGGAGCCCGCGGCGGAACCGGGCCTGGTCGTGCACGCCCTGGACGCCGGCTGGCCGGGCGGCGCGCCGGTCGTCACCGGCCTCGAACTGGCCGTCGGCAAGGGGGAACGCGTGGCGCTCGCGGGGCCGAGCGGGGTCGGGAAGACCACCGTCGCCGCGACCGTCCTCGGGCTGATCCCCGCGCTGGGTGGCCAGGTGGCGATCCGGGGACGGATCGGCTACCTCGCCCAGGACGCGCACATCTTCACCACGACGATCGCGGAGAACCTGCGGATCGGGAAGCGGGACGCCGCCCCCGGCGAGATCGACGCCGCGCTCGCCCGTGCGGGCCTGGCGCTGCCGTCCGACCGGCTCGTCGGCGAGACCGGGGCGCAGCTGTCCGGCGGCGAGGCGCGTCGGGTCGCGCTGGCCCGGCTGTTCGTCGGCGACTACCAGGTGCTGATCCTGGACGAGCCGACCGAACACCTGGACGCGCTCACCGCGACCGCCCTGATGGACGATGTCTGGGCGACCACGTCCGACGCGGCCGTCCTGGTGATCACCCACGATCCGGCCGTGCTGGCCCGGTGCGATCGCGTGGTCAGCCTCGGCTGAACCCACTCCGCCCATCTCCGAGTTGTCAGAAGCAGGAGTCGCTATAGCGACGCCTAAGTCTGACAACTCGGGAGGATGGAGGACCGGGGGCGCACCTCGCGCTCAGTGGGCGCTCAGTCCTCGGCCAGCACGATCACCCGGTCGCCCTTGGCGAACGTGATCGCGTCCGTCTTCAGCGGGTTCACACGCACGCCGTACGCCTGGCCGCTGTTGTGCGCGTCCTTCGCCACCCGGTAGCCGATGGCGGTCTCGCCGCGCCGCCGGGCCGCCTCGAGGACGGAGTAGAAGTCCACGCTCGCGCCGGGGGTGACGTACAACTCCGCCGGACGGAGGTACACCTCGCTGCCCGCGGGCGAGAACAGCTGGGTGAACACGTCGGCCAGTGCCTTGTTCTCCGAGATCTGCGTGAGCATCAGGGCGACCAGCTTGTCGCTGACGATGAGGTCGTCGGCCCTGGTGACCTCGGCCAGTTCGCGGTTGGAGTCGTCCAGCATCTCGCTGACGATGTTCAGGTCGATGTCGGAGCGGTCCGCGATGTCGCGCAGGTGCAGCAGCGTCACCAGGGTCCGGCTGTCGGCCCGCTCGGGGTCGTACGACTCGGTGTCGGCGAGCAGGATGATGTGGTCGAACCGGCCGACGTCGAGGCCGTCCAGGACCGACCGCTTCGCCGGGTCGCCGTCGACGACGCTGACGGCGACGTGGTCGAGCTCCGGCAGCGTCGGCTCACCGTTCGGCGTCACGATCACGACCTCCGACCCTGCGGCCACGTACTCGTCCAGCTCGGAGACCATCAGCGGAAGGACCCTGCTCACCCCCAGGATGAGCGTCCGCTCCGGGGTGGCGGGACGGGGGGCGACGGCGGCCAGCTGCGCGGTCTCGATGGACGCCGGCGCGGATCCGAGCGCGATCTCGGAGTCGTCGGACGCGATCAGGACGATCTGGTCCCCCTCGCCGATCACCGTGTCACCGGGCGGGTTGATCAGCACCTCGCGGGCCGCGGTCCACAACCCGATCACCGCGCACGTGGGGAACGCGAGCTGGGCGTCGAAGTACGTGCGTCCGAGAAGGCTCGGCTGGTCGGTGAAGTAGATCTCGTCGCCCTCGAAGTCGAGGAACTCCTGGTAGACGACGGACAGGCCGGACTGCCGGCAGCTCTGCACCGTGATCCGGCCGATCACCTCCGGGCCGAGGACCCAGTGGACCTCATCGCGTCCGACGAGCCGGGCGACCTCCAGGTTGGCGGGGTCGCTCAGCTCGGCGACGATGTGGTGGCTGCCCTGGGGTCGGGACGGCCCGTTGGTGAGGGCGAGCGCGACCTTGATGACCTCCGCGTCGGGATCGTCCGAGCCCTCCGGCGCGAGCAGGATGATGCTGCGGGCCCATTGTGGGCTGCCCAGGGGCAGGTCGGTGAGGTTCTTCGGGTCGCCGGTGCGGCAGATGACGCGAGTGCGGCCGAGGGCACCGACGTGGGCACGGATCTCGTCCTCCATCTCGACCTTGTCGCGGTCGGCGAGGATGACGACGGCGGCCTTGCCGCGGGACTCGTTGGCGATGGCCAGCTCGGAGACGATCGAGTGCACCTTCGGGCTCCAGCCCAGAATCAGGGTGTGCTCACGCTCGAGCACCCGGGACCGACCCTTGCGGAGCTGCGCGACCTTGTCGTCGAACGCACCGGAAACGATCCCGATCAGGCTCGCCACGATCACCAGGCCGCCGATCGTGATCAGCAGCATGAGGACGCGGAAGCCCCAGCCCGAGTCGCCACCCATCGTCCCGGGGTCGAGGGTGCGCAGCAGGCCGCCCCAGAGAATGTCGATGAAGTCTCCCTCGGCCGCGTCGTCCGGGAAGGCCCGGAAGACCCAGACCAGCGTGCTCACGACCACCACCAGGACGATGGTCGCGAGGCCCAGCAGGCCCATCAGGGCGATCGTCCCCCGCGACATCACATTGTCGAACCAGTAACGGACGCGCTCGGCGAACGTCGGTTGCTCCACCATTCCCCCTTCTCGCAACTGCGCGAACGATAGCGGGAGCGTGGGGGCCCGGGAACCCGAATCAGGAAACGGCGGAGTCGGGCTGTTCGGGCACCAAGGGAGGGACGAGGACGCCGCCCGCGGCCGGGTCGCCCTCCCCGAACGAGGCCAGCAGGATCGCGACCACCTGCTCGGTCGTGCCCGCGTCGGGGGACCACGGATCGACGAAGTCGTGCATCCACTTCAGTTCAGGGTCGATGCACGCCACACCGGCGACGCGGGACCGCGCAAAGAAGAGGTCCTCGGCGAAGCCCTTGGCCGCGTCCTTCCGGATGGCGAAGTCGCCGGGATTGTGGGTGAGGACGGAGCGGTCGAGCTCGTGGCCCACCCCGACGGAGTGGTCGAACAGCGCCTCCGACAGCTGCAGGAACGGGACGATGCCGGGGAGCGGGAACCCCGGGTAGGCGTACGGGCTGTGGCCGAGATCGGCCTTCTTGCGGGGGTCCCACCAGAAATAGACCCCCGGCACGATCCGCGGGAACTTCACCAGCAGCCGGACGACCGGCATCGGGAGGCCGGTCGGCGCCACCAGCGGCGCAGCCAGCACCAGGCGGGCCACCTCGGGTCGCTTCGCTGCGACCCAGCCGGCGACGGTGGCTCCCGCGGACAGGCCGAACACCCACACCTCGTCGCCGAAGCCGGCTGCCACGTCGATCACGGCCTCGGAGTGGGCCACGAGGTCCGCGGAGGTCAGCTTGGCCAGCTCGCGGTTCAGCACGTCCGCCAGGCCGTGGTAGGGCATCCGGGGCACCAGGACGCGGTACCCGAGCCCGGCCAGCGCCTCAGCGACCGCCGCGAACTGGGACGGGGCGTTGGTGAAGCCGTGCCAGATCACGATCGTGGCCTTCGCCGGCGCGGACGGCTCGAAGAACCGCGTCCTCGTCATCTCGGGGATGTCGGCGTCGAGTGCCATCAGCGCGTCCAGCCGCTCCCGCGCCCGCTCGGGATCGGGCGCAGGGTCGGCGACGCCTGCAGGCGGCGCCGGGACGGAGAGGATCCGGCGGAACCACGGCTGATCGGGAGCGCGCTTCGATTCGGTCATCGTGGTGCGAACAATACCGAGCTGAGTCGCAACTAGGGTATCGACCCCCGCTACGATTTCCGCCGGACGCGAACGTCCACCGAGAGAAGGAAATGTCTTGCCCGAATTCTGGTCCACCCTCGGCAACACCATCTGGTACGCCCTGCTGATCGTCGCCCTCATCTCCTACCTGTTCGCCCTGTTCGCCGTTGTGGGCGACCTGTTCCGCGACCGGAAGCTGTCGGGCGGCTGGAAGGCCGTCTGGTTCATCTTCCTGATCTGGGTCCCCTTCCTGACCGTGCTGGTCTACCTGATCGCCCGTGGCTCCGGCATGGCCGAGCGCTCGGTCGCCGCGGCCAAGCAGCAGAAGGAGGCCGCCGACGAGTACATCCGCTCCGTCGCGGGCAGCCCGGCCGACGAGATCGCCCGCGCCAAGGCGCTGCTGGACGCCGGCACGATCAGCGCGGACGAGTACGCAGCGCTGAAGGCCAAGGCGCTGGCCTGACCGATCGCGCTCCCGGCCCGGGCACGCCCGAGCCGGGTCCAGACGCCCCCGAACGTCACAGACGCCCCCGGAGTTCCGGGGGCGTCTGCGCGTTTCGGGTACGTTTTGCACGGAGGGCGACCGGCGGCGTCCGGGCGTGCGAGGCGGTTGCGTGCACGGGCAACGCGAGCCGCGGGACGGGGGCCGCCGGGCCCGGTGCGATCACAGCGACGGGCCTCGCCCGGCTGTCCGGTCGATTTCCGCGCTCCTCGCGTTGCGTTAACGCCCCTTGTCAGCACATGGGTCAGGGGTAGATTGCTGGTCGAAACTCCGCAATTTCACTGAAGGGCGACGCCATGGCCCGCGACATCACCGACCTCCCAGATCTCGCCACCGAAGGCGGACGGGTGGCTCCGGTCCGCACCCGGATGCCGATCTACCTCGACCGACTGCCACCGTGCAACAACGCCTGTCCCGCAGGGGAGAACATCCAGGAGTGGCTCCGGCTGGTCAAGGCCGGGCAGGAGCAGGCGGCCTGGCGCGAGCTGGTCAAGAACAACCCCTTCCCCGCCATCCACGGACGGGTCTGCTACCACCCCTGCGAAGCGGCCTGCAACCGCGAGGAGCTGGACGGCGCGGTCTCGATCCACTCCGTCGAGCGCTACCTCGGCGACCTCGCGATCGAGAAGGGCTGGAGCTTCGAGAAGCCCCGCTTCTCCTCCGGACGCAAGGTGCTGGTCATCGGCGCCGGGCCGTCCGGGCTGTCGGCGGCCTGCCAGCTGGCCCGCATGGGCCACGAGGTGGAGATCCGCGACTCGTCGCCGCTCCCCGGCGGCATGATGCGCTACGGGATCCCCGAGTACCGCCTGCCCCGCAACGTCCTGGACGCCGAGATCGCCCGCCTGATCGACCTGGGCGTGACCATCACGAACAACTACACCGTGACCGACCTGCTGGCCGACCAGGCCGAGGGCGGTTTCGAGGCCGTCTTCGTGGCGATCGGCGCCCACCTCTCCAAGCGCGTCGACATCCCCAACCGGGACGCGTCCAAGATCGTGGACGCGGTCAGCTTCCTGCGGGACGTCGCCTCCGGCGAGCGTCCGTTGATCGGACGCAAGGTCGCCGTGTACGGCGGCGGCAACACCGCGATGGACGCCGCCCGCGTCGCCCGCCGGCTGGGCGCGGAGGAGTCGATCGTCGTCTACCGGCGCACCAAGGAGCAGATGCCGGCACACGCCGACGAGCTCGAGGGCGCCGAGCGCGAGGGCGTCACCATGAACTGGCTGCGCACGATCAGCAGCGTCGACGCCGACGACCTGACCGTCGAGGTCATGGAGCTGGACGAGAACGGCCGCGCCCGCGGCACCGGACGGTTCGAGAAGCTCGAGGCCGACACCGTCATCCTGGCCCTCGGTCAGGAGACGGACTCCAACTTCCTGCGCAAGATCCCCGGCATGCACTTCGAGCACGACGTCGTCGGGGTCGACCCGAACACGCTGATGACCAACGTCCCCGGCGTCTTCGCCGGGGGCGACGCCGTCCCGTCCGAGCGGACGGTGACCGTCGGGGTCGGCCACGGCAAGCGCGCCGCCCGGCAGATCGACGCGTGGCTGGCCGGGCGCGAGGCGTCCAGCCGGCCCAAGCACGAGCTGGCCGACTTCGAGAAGCTCAACCTGTGGTACTTCGGGGACGCGCGCCGCCACACCCAGCCCGAGCTGGCCCCGGAGGACCGCACCGGCGACTTCGACGAGATCGTCGGCGGCCTGTCGGACGATCAGGCCCACACCGAGGCCGCACGCTGCCTGTCCTGCGGCAACTGCTTCGAGTGCGACGGGTGCCTCGGCTCCTGTCCGGAGGATGCGGTGATCAAGCTCGGCAAGGGCAACCGTTACCGCTACGACTACGACCGCTGCACCGGGTGCAGCACGTGCGCCGACCAGTGCCCGGTGGGCGCGATCAAGATGGTGGAGGAGGTCCGGTGAGCACCGTGATCATCGACGGGAACGAGGCCGCGGCATCCGCGTCCTTCCGGCTCAACGAGCTGTGCAGCATCTACCCGATCACCCCGAGCTCCACGATGGCCGAGCTCGCCGACGAGTGGGCCTCGCGCGGGCGCGCGAACGTCTACGGCATGGTGCCGACCGTCATCGAGATGCAGTCAGAGGGCGGTGCGGCCGGGGCGCTGCACGGCGCCCTCCAGGGCGGCGCACTGAGCACGACCTTCACGGCGTCCCAGGGCCTGCTGCTGATGATCCCGAACATGTACAAGATCGCAGGCGAGCTCACCTCGACGGTGTTCAACGTCGCCGCCCGCTCCCTGGCCGCGCAGGGTCTGAGCATCTACGGCGACCACCAGGACGTGATGGCCGTCCGGCAGACCGGCTTCGCGCTGCTCAACTCCTCCAGCGTCCAGGAGGCCCACGACATGGCCGCGGTGTCACAGCTGGCCACGCTGCGCTCCCGGGTGCCGTTCCTGCACTTCTTCGACGGCTTCCGGACCTCCCATGAGGAGAACAGCTGCGAGCTGCTGACCGACGACCAGCTGCGGGCGCTCGTGCCGGTGAGCCTCGTCCGCGAGCACCGGCAACGGGCCCTTTCGCCGGAACACCCCTACATCCGCGGGACGGCGCAGAACCCCGACACCTACTTCCAGGGACGCGAGTCCGCCAACCCGTACTACACCGCCGTCCCCGGCATCGTCGCCGAATCCCTCGACGCGTTCGCCGAGCTCACCGGACGCCGCTACGGCCTGGTGGAGTACTACGGCGCGCCCGACGCCGAGCGGGTCACCGTGATCATGGGCTCGGGCGCCCACACCGTCCGCAGCACCGTCGCACACCTCGTCGGCCAGGGCGAGAAGGTCGGGGTCGTCCAGATCCGGCTGTACCGTCCGTTCCCCGTCGAGGAGGTCCTGGCCGCCGTCCCGGCGACCGCCCGCGTCGTCGCCGTCCTGGACCGCACCAAGGAGCCGGGGGCCGGCGGTGAGCCGCTGTTCCTCGACGTCGCAGCGGCCATGGGCGAGGCTTACGCAGCAGGACGGATCGGGCACCTGCCGACGCTCGTCGGCGGCCGCTACGGACTGTCCAGCAAGGAGTTCACGCCCGCGATGGTCGCCGGCATCTACGCCGAGCTCGCCCTGCCGTCGCCGCGTCCCCGCTTCACGATCGGGATCAACGACGACGTCACCCACCTGAGCCTGCCGTACGACCCGTCGGTCGACCTGGAGGATCCGGCCACCCTGCGAGCGGTCTTCTACGGCCTCGGCTCGGACGGCACGGTCGGCGCCAACAAGAACTCGGTCAAGATCATCGGCGCGATCGAGGGCACCTACGCGCAGGGCTACTACGTCTACGACTCGAAGAAGTCGGGCTCGCGGACGGTCTCGCACCTGCGCTTCGGCCCGAACCCGATCGAGGCTCCGTACCTGGTCAGCAAGGCCGGCTTCATCGGCGTCCACCACTGGTCGATCCTGGAGCGCGTCGACGTGCTGGAGTTCGCGCGGCAGGGGACGATCCTGCTCGTCAACACCCCGTACGACCCGTCCGAGACGTTCGCGCACCTGCCCGAGCCGATGCAGCGCAAGATCATCGAGCTCGGCGTGGAGCTGTGGGCCATCGACGCCAACCTCGTCGCCCGCAAGGCCGGCATGGGACGCCGCACCAACACCGTCCTGCAGACCTGCTTCTTCGCGATCAGCCAGGTGCTGCCACGCGAGGAGGCGATCGCGGAGGTGAAGCGGACGATCCGCAAGACCTACGCCCGCAAGGGCGCGGACGTGGTCGCCAAGAACGAGGCGGCCGTGGACGCCTCCGTCGACAACCTGCACCGCGTCCCCGTCCCCTCCGCCCCCGTCGGCGATGTGGCGATGATCCCGCCCGTGCCGGACTCCGCCCCGGAGTTCGTGCGGACGGTGACCGCGTCCATGCTGCTCGGCACCGGCGACCAACTGCCGGTCAGCGCCCTGCCCGTGGACGGCACCTACCCGTCCGGCACCACCCGGTACGAGAAGCGGAACATCTCCGACATCGTCGCCGAGTGGGATCCGGAGGCGTGCATCCAGTGCGGCAACTGCGCCTTCGTGTGCCCGCACGCCGTGCTGCGCGCGAAGTACTACACCGAATCGGCGCTCGACAAGGCTCCCGAGGGCTTCCAGTCCGCGCCGCTGAACGCCGCCGGGTTCCCCGGCTCCCGCTACACCCTGCAGGTGTACGCCGAGGACTGCACCGGCTGCGGACTGTGCGTCGAGGCCTGCCCGGTGAAGCCGCTGGGCTCCGGCGGCGAGCGCAAGGCGATCAACCTGGCGCCGGTGCCCGAGCCCCGGACCAAGGAGCGGGCGAACGTCGCGTTCTTCGAGACGATCCCGGTGAACCGGCGCTCCCGCGTCGATTTCGCGAACGTCCGCGGCACCCAGTTCCTGGAGCCGCTGTTCGAGTTCTCCGGCGCCTGCTCCGGGTGCGGTGAGACCCCGTACCTGAAGCTGCTCACCCAGCTGTTCGGCGGCCGCGCCACGGTCGCGAACGCGACCGGCTGCTCGTCCATCTACGGCGGCAACCTGCCGACCACACCGTGGTCCAGCAACAAGTACGGGCGCGGCCCGGCGTGGTCGAACTCCCTGTTCGAGGACAACGCCGAGTTCGGGCTGGGCCTGCGGCTGGCCGCCGACCTGCACACCGCCACCGCGCGGCAGCGGCTGGAGGAACTGCGTCCCCGTCTCGGCGACGAGATCGTGGACGCGATCCTGGACGCCCCGCAGCAGCGCGAGTCCGAGCTGTCGCAGCAGCGGGCCCGGGTGGACGCGCTGAAGGCGCTGCTGGACACCATGGACGGGCCTGGCGTCGCCGACCTGCGATCCGTGGCCGACCACCTGCTGCGCCGGTCGGTCTGGATCGTCGGTGGGGACGGCTGGGCGTACGACATCGGTTCGGCCGGCGTCGACCACGTCCTGGCGTCGGGGCGCAACGTGAACGTCCTGGTCCTCGACACCGAGGTGTACTCCAACACCGGCGGCCAGGCGTCCAAGTCGACGCCGCTGGGCGCGGTGGCGAAGTTCGCGGCGGCCGGCAAGCCGACCGCGAAGAAGGACATGGCTCTGCAGGCGACCGCGTACGGCAACGTCTACGTCGCCCGCGTGGCGATGGGCGCCGATCCCGAACAGACGCTGAAGGCGTTCCGGGAGGCGGAGGCGTACGACGGCCCGAGCCTGATCCTGGCCTATAGCCACTGCATCGCCCACGGCATCGAGATGCGCAAGGGCCTCGACCAGCAGTACGCGGCTGTCGCCTCCGGGCACTGGCCGCTGATGCGGTACAACCCGGTGCTGCGGGCCGCCGGCAAGAACCCGTTCCTGCTCGACTCGCCCCGTCCCCGGATGCGACTGCGGGACTACCACGCGAAGGAACTCCGCTTCCGGATGCTCATGAACGCCGACCCCGAGTCGGCTGAGCGCATGCTGGAGCTCGGGCAGGAGGCGGTCAACCGTCGCTGGGCCGAGTACGAGGAGATGGCCACCCGCGGGGCCGACCGGTTCGCCCAGGTCGCGAAGGGCTAGGACATGGACACCACGACCCGCTACCTCGGGCTCGCCCTTCGGCACCCGCTGGTGGCCTCCGCCGGGCCACTGACCCAGACCGTCGACCAGGTACGGGCTCTGGCCGACACCGGCGTGGGCGCGATCGTCCTGCACTCGATGTTCGCCGAGCGGCTCCGCCGCGAGGCCGAGCGCGACCAGGAGCTGGAGGACGTCGGGGCGGAGAGCTTCGCCGAGGCCTCCACCTACTTCCCTTCGGTTGCCGAGTCCGTGGAGCCGGGTGCTGCCTACCTGAGCCTGCTCGAGCGGGCGGCCCACGTGGTCGACGTCCCCGTGATCGCGAGCCTCAACGCGGCCGGCGTGGGTGGCTGGACCAGCTACGCGCGCCGGCTGGCTGACGCCGGCGCGTCAGCCATCGAGGCGAACGTGTACTTCGTGCCCGGCGACGTCACCCTGACCGGCGCCGACGTCGAGGCCCGCCAACTGGAGATCGTGGCCGCGGTCACGGCGGCCGTCGACCTGCCCGTGGCCGTCAAGCTGTCCCCGTTCCTGTCCAGCCCGGGCAACTTCGCCCTCCGCGTGGTGGACGCCGGCGCGTCCGGCCTGGTGCTGTTCAACCGCTTCCTGCAGCCGAGCGTGAATGTCGAGCGGCTGGCCGTCGAGCCGGGCGTGGCCCTGTCGAACGCCTCGGACGGCCAGGTGCCGCGCACGTGGATCGCCACCCTGCGCAACCACACGTCCGCCTCGCTCGCGGCGACGTCCGGGGTGACGGACGCGGCCGACGTGGCCGCCTACCTGCTGGCCGGTGCCGACGTGGTGATGACGACGTCCGCGCTCGTCAGGAACGGCGTCGGCTATGCCCGCACGCTCATCGACGGCCTCGCCGACTGGATGAGGAGTCACGGGTTCGCGTCCACCGACGCGTTCCGCGGCCGGCTCGCGGTGCCGTCCGGGACGGACGAGAACGCGTTCGCACGCTCGGGCTACGTCGCCGCCCTGGAGAAGGCGCAGTCCACCTACGGGAGCCTGCGGGACTGACCGACCCTGGCGCGTGTGCCGGGGCACTCCAGCGCAGGCCCGAACGGAGACGAGCGAGCGCCGCCCGCCTCAGTCGAGGACAGGCTCCTCGGTCGACGGCGCGGCGGCCGTCCAGCCCTGGTCGGCCGCCGGACGGTGGACGAGGGAGGCGACCAGCCCAACCAGCAGCATGACGACGGCACCCACGCCGAGCGCCACGGCCGCGCCTGAAGCGAACGCCACGCGACCGAGGTCGACCCACGCGGGGTCGGCGAGCGCTCCGGCGACGGACGCGCGGACGGCCGCGGGCGCCCCCGCGGGCAGCGCCGCCTGGTACGCCTGGTTGAGCAGCGCCCCCAACAGCGCGACGCCGATCGCACCGCCGATCTCCTGGAAGGTGTCGTTCAGCGCCGACCCGACTCCTGCGCGCTCCCGGGGCAGCGCGTTGATCACCTCGATCGCGACCGTTGTCAGCGCGGCGCGGACGCCGATCATCAGGACCGACATCCCGGCAACGATCGCCACGACCGACGTCGGCCACACGGCCATCACCAGGGTGCCGGCGGCGAGGATCGACATGCCGCCTGCGATCATGAGCCGCGCGGGAACCCGGGCTCCGACGCGGGCCACAAGGCTGTTGGCCAGCACCATCACGATCACCGGTGCGAGGCTCAGCAGCCCCGCCTGCAAGGGCGTGAACCCCAGCACGAGCTGGACGAGCTGGGTCTGGATGAACATGACGGCGGCCAGCGCGAGGAACGCCGTCCCCTCGACGACTGCCGGCACGGCGAACGCCCGCGTCGCGATCCGGCGGAGGTCGAGCATCGGCTGGGGAGCGGTCAGCTCGCGCCAGCAGAACAGCCCGGCGAGGACGACCGCCGCGGCAAGGGAGCCGAGCACGGTCGCCGACAGCCAGCCCGCGTCCGGACCGCTGCTGAGACCGTTGATCAGCGCCGCGAGGAAGCCGACCGAGAGGACGGCACCCGGCAGGTCGATGCGCTCACCGGTCGCCTCGCGGGACTCCGGGATCACCCACAGGATCACCGGCACCGCGACCACGGCGACGGGCACATTGATCAGGAACAGCCACTGCCACGACAGGCCGGCCAGCATGATTCCGGCGAGCACCGGTCCCACCGCGATTCCGGCCATGGACACCGAGCTCCACAGCCCCGTGGCCTTGAGGCGCACCGGTCCGGTGAACGTGGTGTAGATCAGCGACAGCGTGCTCGGCATGGCCAGGGCCGCGCCGACGCCGATCAGCGCACGGACGAACGCGAGCTGGGTGGCGCTCCCCGTCACCAGGACGAGCAGCGACCCCGCGGCCATGACGGTGAGGCCGATCGCGAGGACCCGCTTGCGTCCGAGTCGGTCGGCGAGATTGCCCGTCGTCAGCAACAGGCCCCCGAAGGTGAGCGAGTACGCCGTCACCACCCACTGGAGTTCCGCGGTCGAGGCGTGCAGCACCGTGCCGATCGTCGGCAGCGCGACGTTCAGGACCGAGTTGTCCAGCATGATCACCATCGCGGCCAGCATCAGCGCGGCCAGGGTGGGCCACCGGTCGCCGATGCGCACCTCGTCGCGCGCGCCGTCCTTCTTCACCATCACGCCTCCTCGCCGAACCTCGTTCGCGTATCGAACGATGTTCGAGCCACGAACACTGTACGACGGTCGTACACTGTTCGCAATCGAGGGAGAGTCATGGCCGAGGACGAGGAGCGGACCCGCCTGGCTGCCGAACGCGCGCTCGAGGAGCTCGCCCAGGCGCGCCGGGACGCGCTCGCAGCAGCCGGCGAGCGGAGACGCGAGGCGATCGCAGCGGCGCGCGAGCGGCGGCTCCAGGCGCGGACGCGTCCGAGCGAGCGACGGCAGACAGGAAGCAGGACGCAGCGCACCTCGCTCACGCTGGAGGCGATCCTGGCCCAGGCCACCCGGATCCTCGACGCGGACGGGGTCGAAGGGCTCACGCTGCGGCGGCTGGCCTCCGAACTCGGCGCAGGGGTCGCCTCGGTGTACTGGTACGTCGACGACAAGAACGAACTCCTCCGGCTGGCGTACGAGGCCACAGCGGGGCCGCCCGTGCGCGCGCTGCTGGAACGGCCCGTCGAGCCCGAGCACTGGCGCGAAGGGCTGAGGTCGGCCGCCCTCGAGCTGTACGACGTCATCGAGGCCCACCCCTGGACAGCGGAAGTGATGAACACGCAGCCCCGGGGAACCCTCGTGATGGTCCTGTGGGACCGGATCGGCCAACTGCTGTCGAGCCTCGGCTTCACCGACGAGATGGCGTTCTACGCGGGCTCGGCGCTGATGAGCGTCGTCGGGGCCGCGGGCATCGCGGCGGTCAGGGACACCCAGAGCGAGGAGGACCGGGACGCGCGCCTTGGCCGTGGCGCGGGGGAACTGGCGGCCCTCGATCCGGACGAGTTCCCGTTCGTCGCGCGGACGATCTCCACCTACCGCCGGCACAGCGAGCGCGACCAGTTCCTCGGTGGTCTCGACCTGGTCCTGGACGGGATCGCGTCCCGCCTGCCCGGGCAGGACAGCCGGCGATCGGCTGAACCCGCCGACTGAGCCGGGCGCACCGGACTCCCGACGGCCGTCGCGAAGCCGGCACCGGTGGCTTGCGCGGTGCCCGTCAGCCGGTGAGGCAGCCCAGGGCCTTCTTCCCGGCCGCCCCGGCCTTCTTCACGGTGATCGGGAAGGAGACGATCCTCGCCTTCGTCGACGCCTTGTACGACGGCGCGTTGGTGACGAACAGCGCTGTGGGTTCGACGTTGTCGCTGGTGTAGCCCTGGCTGTTGGGGTGAACCTGCGTCGCCACAGCCACCGTCCACCACCTGAGGTTTGCGCGGACGAGTTGCCCCCGGGAGTACGTGATCGCTCCTCCGACCCGGCCCACCTGCTCCAGCCTTCGGAGCAGCGTCGCCGAGGCCGCCGTGCACCGGGCGTGCGGCGCCAGCCGGCCGGTGTACGTTGCCGGCGAGCCCGGCTCGGGCGGCTCGGGGGGAACCGGAAGCTTGCGGACGCACTCGAGCGCCTTCGCTGCCGCTGCGTCGTCCGACGTCGGTTCGATCGACCAGGCGAACGGTTCGTGGTCGTTGTCGTCGACATAGGTCGGGTAGCTGGTGACGAAGACCTGGTACGGCTTGACGTTCTCCTTCGTGTAGCCCGCGTCGTTCTTCGTCACGCGCGTGGCGGCGGCCACCGTCCACCACGGCCCGCTCGACCTCACCATCGCAGCGACGGGGTACTGGACGGCGCCACCCACCATGCCGACGTCCTGGAGCAGGGCGAGCTGGGTCTTCGACATCGTCACGCAGGCGGCGCGGGTCACGGTGCCGTCGTACGGGTGCAGCGTCCTGTCGTCCGGCACGGAGTCGGATGCCGCCGGCGAGGGAGTCGTGACCGGAGGGGCCTGGTGAACCGGCTCGTTCCAGACGTTCGCCACGCCGCAGCCCGACAGAAGGGCCGCAGCCACGACGACCCCCAGCATCCGCGCGGAGGTGGGCATGGCCCGACTGTAGTCCGCGCCGACTCCTCCCGGGACGTGGCGGCGGACACCATCGCGCGTCCCACCACTACAGTGGGAACGCACCCTGCGAGGAAGGCGCTGACCAGCGACATGGCTGCAGAGACGACGGACGATGCTGTCCGCTCACCCGACGCGGGCCTCGCCCGGCGCCCGCTGACCATCGCCGAGTTCACCGACAACTACGGTCCGGCGCACTCCGGGCTGCTGTACGCGGTGCAGTTCCTCGAGGAGCAGGTCCTCAAGGCGGGCCACCGGTTGCTGGTGGTCGCGCCCGAAGCCGACGGTCCCAACCCCTGGGCCGGCCAGGACGGACGGCGCGAGATCCGGTTGCCGTCCGTGCCGATCCCCGGCATGCAGGTGCGGTTGGCGATGGGCCAGGACTTCGACTACCGGCTGGCCCAGATGGAGACCACGCCGCCCGACGTGATCCACGTCCACGGGCTCGGTGGGGTCGGCCTGCTGGGCATGTGGGTGGCGCAGCGCACGAACCGTCCGCTGATCGTGACCTGGCACACCGACTTCGAGGCGTACGCGCAGCACTACTGGAACATGGTTCCGTTCCTGAACGCGGCCTACAAGGTGTACGCGCTCCGCCTGGAGAAGAGCTGGGCGCAGCTGCGGAAGATGAAGTTCAAGCGGCCGCGGCGGGGCGGCGCGCAGGTCGAGCTGCTGACGCTTGCCGCCCACATGCTCACCGACGCCGACCTCGTCACCACGCCGTCGGACAAGACCGCCAAGCGCGTCCTGGAGATCGCCCCGGACGCCAAGGTGCGCGTCGTCCCCAACGGGACGGACGCGCTGCCCGTGCTGCCGCCCGTCCCCAAGGGCAAGGGGCCACGCTTCCTGTACGTCGGCCGGATCTCCCTGGAGAAGGGCATCCCGCTGATGCTCGACGCGTTCGAGCTGGTCCGCGACCAGATCCCGAACGCCGAGCTGATGATCGTCGGCGAGTGGCGCACCACGCCGACCAAGCTGCGGCGGCGGCTCCAGCGCGCCGCCCGCTTCGGCGGGGTGAAGCTGCCCGGGCAGGTGCCGCGCGAGTCGCTCGGCGCGTACTACGCCTCGGGGGACGCCTTCGTGTTCACGTCGTTGACCGACACCCAGGCGCTCGTGCTGCACGAGGCCGCCCACGCCGGGCTGCCGTTCGTCATGGTCGACCACGAGCTGCGGCTGGTCATCGACCCGGGCGTGAACGCGATCCTCGCCCGGCCGAACTCGGTGTCGCTGGCCGGCGCCATGATCAGCATGCTCAACGCCCTCTCCGACCCCGACTGGGCGGCCCGGGCGCACGCCCGGTCGCGGGAGATGGCGGCCCGGTGGACGATCGCCAACCAGTCGCGGGAGTTCGTCCGGATCTACGAGGACCTCGCCGCCGGGCGTCCGGTCGCGCTCACCGAAGGGCTCAAGCCCGACCACGGCCGTCCGCCGTTCCCGGGACGGACGGTGACGGCACCCTGGGCGCCGCCGAGCGCCAGCGAGGCCTGAGCCCCGTCAGGGACGCGGACGGAAGGCGCGTAGGCGCAGGCTGTTCATCACCACGAAGACCGAGGAGAACGCCATCGCCCCGCCGGCGATCATCGGGTTGAGGAAGCCGCCGGCCGCCAGCGGGATCGCGGCGACGTTGTAGGCGAACGCCCAGAACAGGTTGCCCCTGATGCGGGCCAGCGTCGCCCGGGACAACCGGACGGCGTCCGCTGCGACGAGCAGGTCGCCATGCATCAGGGTGAGGTCCGCGGCCTGGATGGCTGCATCCGTCCCGGTGCCGAGGGCGATGCCGAGGTCGGCCTGGGCGAGGGCGGCCGCGTCGTTCACGCCGTCGCCCACCATGGCGACGGTCCTGCCCTCGGCCTGCAGCCGGCGGATCGCCTCCACCTTGCCGTCGGGGAGCACGCCGGCGATCACCTTCTCGATGCCGACCTGGGCGGCGACCGATTCGGCCGCTGCCTGGTTGTCGCCGGTGAGCAGCACCGGGGTGAGCCCGAGCTTCCGGAACCGGTGGACGGCCTTCGCAGAGGTGTCCTTGACCTGGTCGGAGACGTAGATCGAGCCCCGGTAGGCTCCGTCCCAGCCGACGGCGACCTCGGTGAGGCCCGCGGAGCGGGAGGAGCCGCCGTCCCGATCGCCGGCTGCACCCTCGTCGGCCTTCGCGGGGGCATCGGGCCGGCGACTCGTCCCGGCCACCACCCACGACCGGCGTCCGGCACGCACCTGACGGCCGTCGACGAGCGCAGCGACCCCCTGCCCGGGGGTGCTCTCCAGCGACTCGACGGCCAGGTCGCTGGCCGCGTACTCGGCGACCGCGCGCGCCACCGGGTGCTCCGAGCCGGATTCGGCAGCCCCCGCGTAGCGGAGCAGCTCGGCCTCGTCGGTGCCTTCGGCAGGGCGGACGCCTGCGACGGCCATCCGGCCTGTGGTGACCGTGCCGGTCTTGTCCAGGACGATGGTGTCGATGTCGCGGGCCCGCTCGAGCGCGTCCGGGCCCTTGATGACGATGCCGAGCTGCGCGCCGCGGCCGGTGCCGACGAGCAGGGCCGTCGGCGTCGCGAGGCCCAGGGCGCACGGGCAGGCGATGATCAGCACCGAGACGCCGGCGGCGGCCGCGAAGCCCAGCGTCTCGCCCGCGATCAACCACCCGGTCAGCGTGGCCACGGCGAGCCCGATGACCACGGGGACGAAGAACGCCGACACCCGGTCGGCGAGCGCCTGGACCCGCGCCTTGCCCGTCTGGGCCTCCTCGACGAGCCGGGCGATGTGGGCCAGCTGGGTGTCCCGGCCGACCCGGGTCGCGCGGACCACCAGGCGACCGGTCGTGTTCAGGGTTGCGCCGATCACCTGATCGCCCGCAACGACGTCCACCGGGACGGATTCGCCGGTGACGAGGGAGTTGTCGACGGCGGAGAAGCCGGAGACGACCTCGCCGTCGGTCGCGACCTTCTCCCCGGGACGGACGACGAACAGGTCGCCCACGCCGAGTTCCTCGATCGGGACGACGCGCTCGCGGCCGTCCTCCAGCAGGGTGGCGCCGGTGGCGCCGAGGTGCAGCAGCGAGCGGACGGCCTCGCCTGCGGCGTCCTTGGAGCGTGCCTCGATGTAGCGGCCGAGCAGGAGGAAGACGACGATCCCTGCGACGGCCTCGAAGTAGATCGCGCCGGCACCCTCGCCGCGCATCGGGGACAGTTCGAACGCGTGGGTGTAGCCGATGTGTCCCGCGTCGGAGAAGAGGAGGGCGTAGAGCGACCAGAAGAAGCCGGCCGTCGTGCCCATGCTGATCAGGGTGTCCATGGTGGTGGCGCGGTGCCGCGCGTTCACCAGTGCGGAGTGGTGGAAGGGCCACGCGGCCCAGCCGTACACGGGGACGGTCAGGGCGAGGCTCACCCACTGCCAGCCGGGGAACTGGAGGGCGGGCACCATACCGAGTGCGATCACCGGGACGCCGAGGACGGCGGCCCAGAGCAGCCTGGTCCTCAGGGCGGCGGCATGGTCGACCGGCTCCGCGTCCGGTTCGGGGAGGGACGCCCCGTAGCCCGAGTCGGAGACGGCCCGGATGAGGTCGTCGATGCCGATCGCGGCCGGGTGCAGGACGAGCGCCTTCTCGGTGGCGTAGTTGACCGATGCCTGAACTCCGTCCAGCTTGTTCAGGCGTTTCTCGATCCGGGCGGCGCAGGAGGCGCACGTCATGCCGGTGATGTCCAGCTGGACGGATTCGGCGTGCCGGGCGCTGGTGTCCTCGTGCAGAGTGTTCATCGGGATCGGTCTCTGTCGGTTGTGGTTCGAAACGGTGCCGCCCGGGGAGCGGAGGTCGCTCCCCGGGACCGGCGGGGACGGGTGTCAGGCGACGGTGTACTCGCCGGCCTCTGCGACGGCCTCGACGATGCGGTCGAAGTCGATCGGGTCGCCGGAGGTGACCTCGAGCTTGCCGTCGGCGAGGGTGACGGCGACGCCGGTGACACCGGGGATGGCCGAGACCTCCTCGGTGACGTGGGCGACGCAGTGGTCGCAGGTCATGCCGGTGACTGTGTAGGTGGCGGTGGTCATGGGTTCTCCTTGTTCACTGGGTTTCAACGGGTTTCAGGACCGGACGAGCCGGGCGATGGCCTGCGATGCTTCACGGATCTTCTCGTCGGCCTCCTCGCCGCCGGCCTGGGCGGCCCGGACGACGCAGTGGCTGAGGTGTTCGTCCAGCATGGCCAGGGCGAAGGACTCCAGAGCCTTCGTCATGGCCGAGACCTGGGTGAGGATGTCGATGCAGTACCGCTGCTGTTCGACCATCGCCTGGAGCCCTCTGGCCTGCCCCTCGATGCGCTTCAGGCGCCGCAGGTACTCGTCTGCATGGCCGAGGTAGCCGTGCGCGGGCTGGTGCTCCTCGGGCTGGTGTGACAACTGTGAATCATGTTCTTCGGTCATTCACCCTCCTCCCTAGTCAGCATACCCCCAGGGGGTACTTCCACCAAGCGAGAGGGTGTGGATGAGTGTGTATAACCACCCCGCCGGAGGCGCACTACACCCTCCCCGGGGTGCGGTGTCAAGCCGGCAAGACGACCCGAAAATTGGTCGCAAACTTCTCTGGATGCACAGCTACGGACGGCATCGATGCTTGTCAGACGCATGTAGTGACGAATGGGACGGAGTCGTCCACACCAGCACCACCACTGTGTGCACAGGGAGGTGAGCGGGGCGTGGGACTTATCCACATTGATTCCACAGGGCCCTGTGGATGACGCCGTTGAGGGGGCCGGCCGGGAGGGCTACGGTAGCCCGGTCGGGAGCAGGCGACGATGCCAGCGGTGGCCCCCATCATGCACCGCGCCGGGCTCGAGCAGGCCCCCGATGAGCTGGTCCAACGAACGAATGTCAGTGGCGCGCCCTAGCGTGCAGAACGGGTCATCACGAGACCCACCGGACGCGCCTGGAGGTAATGGATGTCACTCGCGGAAGTGATGCCGTTCGGTGCCGAGGCTGATGCCTCCGGTGCCGATCGCACCCCACCGCAGGATGTCGCGGCCGAACAGAGCGTGCTCGGGGCGATGCTGCTGAGCAAGGATGCGATCGGCGACGTCGCCGAGGTGTTGCGCGGACGCGACTTCTACCGTCCGGCCCACGAGCTGGTCTTCGACGCCATCATCAGCCTGTACGGGCGCGGGGAGCCGGCCGACGCGATCACGGTCGCCGACGAGCTGGTCAAGCGCGGTGAGCTGGCGCGGGTCGGCGGCCACATCTACCTGCACGACCTGCTGGCCACCGTCTCGATCGCGTCCAACGCGTCCTACTACGCCGAGATCGTCCGGGAGAAGGCGGTGCTGCGGCGGCTCGTCGAGGCAGCGATGCGGATCTCCCAACTCGGCTACTCCGGGCAGGGCGACGTCGCGGGCATCGTGGACGCGGCCCAGCAGGCCGTCTACGAGGTGGCCGACGGGAAGACCACCGAGGACTACCAGCCGCTGAGCGCCCTGATGGAGTCCACCCTCGACGAGATCGAGGCCCTGAGCGCGCACGGCGCGATCTCGGGCGTGCCGACGGGCTTCATCGACCTCGACGAACTGACGAACGGCCTGCACGCCGGGCAGATGGTCATCATCGCCGCCCGTCCCGGCGTCGGGAAGTCGACGCTGGGGCTCGACTTCGCGCGTGCGGCGTCCATCCAGCACGGGCTGTGCTCGGCGTTCTTCAGCCTTGAGATGACGAAGACCGAGATCGTGATGCGACTGATCTCAGCGGAGGCCCAGGTGCCGCTGAACGAGATCCGCCGCGGCCACATGAGCGACGAGAACTGGCGCCGCATCGCCCGCAAGACCGCTGACGTGTCCAGTGCTCCCCTGTTCATCGACGACTCGCCGAACCTGACGATGATGGAGATCCGCGCCAAGGCGCGCCGGCTCAAGCAGCGCCACGACCTGAAGCTCGTCATCGTCGACTACATGCAGCTGATGAGCTCGGGCAAACGGGTGGAGTCCCGCCAGCTCGAGGTCTCCGAGTTCTCCCGGCAGATGAAGCTGCTCGCCAAGGAGCTCGACGTTCCGGTGGTGGCGCTCTCCCAGCTGAACCGTGGCCCGGAGCAGCGCACCGACAAGAAGCCGATGCTGTCCGACCTGCGTGAGTCCGGGTCGCTGGAGCAGGACGCGGACGTCGTGATCCTGCTGCACCGCGACGACATGTACAACAGCGCGTCCGAGCGCTCGGGTGAGGCCGACCTGATCGTCGCCAAGCACCGTAACGGCCAGACCCGCACCGTCACCGTCGCCTTCCAGGGCCACTACAGCCGCTTCGTGGACATGCAGCACTGAGCATCCCGGCGAGCGATCGCCCTCAGCGGGTGCGCGTGAACGTCAGGTGGGTGACCCCGCTCGGGGCCGAAACCGTCTCGACGGAGTAGTCGCGCTCGAAGCCCTCCAGTCCGTCCCACAGCCGGACGCCGCGGCCGAGCACGATCGGCACGACGACGACGTGCAGGTGGTCGACCAGTCCGGCACGGACGAAGTCCCGCAGCATCGTGACGCCTCCGCCGATCCGGACGTCGGCCTCCCCTGCCGCCTCCCGGGCGACTCGCAGCGCTTCCTCGGGCGTCGCGTCGAGGAACTGGAAGGTGGTGCCGCCGTCCATCTCGATCGGTGTCCTGGGATGGTGCGTGAGCACGAACACCGGCGTGTGGAACGGTGGGTTGTCGCCCCACCAGCCCTTCCAGTCCGGGTCGTCCTGCCAGCCGGGGTAGCCGAACTTGTTCGCGCCCATGATCTCGGCGCCGATCCCCGGCCCGTGCTGGCTGGCGAACGCGTCGTCGACGCCGCTGCTGCCGCTCGGGCGGCCCATCATGCCGGCGGCGAAGCGCGTGGCGAACATCCACTCGTGCAGGCGCTGGCCGGCGTGGCCGAACGGGGCTTCGAGGCTCTGCGGTTCGCCGGTGCCGAAGCCGTCGAGCGAGATCGCGAAGTTGTGGACGCGCACCAGCGACATTGGCTGTTCCTCCCGGGTGCCGAGACGTCCCTCCACTCTCGCCGCGCCGGGACGGGGCCAACAACCCGGCAGCATTGCCACCTCGGGCAGGATGGACGCCATGGCCCGCGTCGCCGCCCTGTACCGCTATCCCGTCAAGGGGCTCACGCCCGAGCCGCTGGACACCCTCGTCGTGCAACCCGACGGACGGGTCGCCGGAGACCGGGTGCTGGCCTTCCGGTTCGCGGACGCCACCCGTCCCGAGGAGCGCGACGGGCTCGACTACTGGCCGAAGTCGGGGGGGCTCGCCCTGCAGGACTTCCCGTCGCTCGCTCGGCTGCGCCTCGCCTACGACTTCGACAACCGACGGCTACGGATCACCGACGGCGAGGTGGTCGTCGCCGAAGCCGGGCTGACACAGGCCGAACGGCGCCGGATCGCGGACAGCGTCACCGGCTGGGTGCTCGACACCCCCGACGGACGCCTGCTCCGGCGGCCGGGACGACTTCCCCTCGAACTGCTCGGGGACGGGGTGACGGCACGATTCCAGGACCGGGCGAGGGGATTCGTCTCCCTGCACGGCAGCGCGTCGGTGCAGGCCGTCGACACGACCGTCCGCGTGCCCGTCGACGACCGACGCTTCCGCTCCAACATCGTGATCGAAGGGGTACCGGCCTGGGCGGAGCTCGCCTGGGTGTCCGACGGCGCGGCGCTGGCGATCGGCGAGGTGGCCTTCACCGTCGTCAAGCCCATCGGCCGCTGTCTGGCGATCACGGCCAACCCGGACACCGGAGAGCGCGACGCCCGGCTGCTGACCGTGCTCACCCACGAGTTCGGCCAGGAGGAGCCCGCCCTCGGGATCCTGCTGCTGCCGGCCGGCCCGGGTGGAACGGTCCGGGTCGGCGACCCGGTCACGGTTGGCTGAGCACCCCCTGGTCAGCGCCCTGTTCCCGCCACGCCACCCTCTCGCTGAGGCTGCGTGATCGGGACGTGATGGGTAGTGCGTCCACCTTGACGCTCCCCGGCGGGAACCCGACGCTGGGGGTCGTCACTGCGAGGGGGTTTGACCGATGACGTCCGAGACGAACCGGGGGATCGGCTGCGACACCGCCGACATCTTCATGATCCACCGGCTGTTCCGCTGGCTGTTCGGGGACGCCCCCGGCCTCGTGCGCGGAGTCGCGGCCGGGGACACCACGCGATCGGAGGTGGTCGGCGACCACATCGAGCAGATCGTCGTGGGTCTGCACCTGCACCACCACGGCGAAGACCTGCTGCTCTGGGACCGGCTGGAGTCGCGGGCGCCGGCCTGCGCGCTGCACGTGGAACAGATGCGCGTCCAGCACCACGCGATCGCCGACCTGCTCGAACGGGTGAAGGCCCAACTCCCGGCCTGGCGGACGGGCGCGGGGGCCGCGGACCGCGAGCTGCTCGCCGGATCCCTGGACGAGGTGCTCTCGACCCTGACCGAGCACCTGGGCCAGGAGGAGGAGCAGATCGTGCCGGTGGCGGCCGTCTCGCTGACCCAGGAGGAGTGGGACGAACTGGGCAAGCACGGCATGAGCCAGATCCCGCGGGACCGGCTGCTGATCCAGCTCGGGGCCATGCTGGAGTCCATGCCGCCCGAGGACCGGGCGGGCTGGATGAAGGCCAACCTGCCCCCGCTTCCCCGATTGCTCTGGGCGCTGCTCGGCAAGCGCCAGTACGCGGCGTACCGGGCCAGGGTGTACGGGGAGCCGCAGGTCGCGTGAGCCACGACTCTGCCGCCGCGGCGTCGCGTCCGCCCGCCGGGGTCGACAAGACCGTCGCCCGCGGCCAGACTCGGAGCCACCGCCGACCGGGGAGGGCGCGATGAGCGACACGATCCTGCTGGAGGTCGGCGACGGGATAGCCCGGCTGACCCTGAACCGTCCCGCGTCGCTGAACGCGGTGAACGCCGAGATGGCGGTGCGGTGGCGCGACCTGGCGCTGCAGGTGACATCCGACCCGTCGACCGGTGCCATCCTGCTCGATGCGGCCGGGCCGGCGTTCTGCGCGGGCGGCGACGTGGTCGAGATGGCCACCGGTGCGGCCGGCGGTTCCGGGCTCACGGCGTTGGCCAGCGTGATCGGCGCGGGGATCACCGCGTTCAGTGAGGGCGACGTCCCGATCGTGGCGTGCGCGCAGGGCGCGGTCGCCGGTGGGGGTCTCGGCCTCATGCTCGTCGCCGACTACATCGTGGCCTCCGAGACGGCGACGTTCTGCTCGAAGTACGCCGACGTCGGGCTGACGCCCGACCTCGGGGTCACCACGTTCCTTCCCCGCGCGGTGGGCGAGCGCCGCGCCCTGCAGCTGCTGCTCAGCGACCTGGTGCTCGATGCCCGCACGGCGCTGGAGTGGGGGCTGATCAGCGAGGTGACGACGCCCGACGCGGCCGCCGCCCGTGCCGAACAGGTGGCACGCTCGTGGCTCGGCAACCGGGCGTTCGGGCAAGCCAGACGGCTGGTGCGCGCGGGCGCGGACCGTCCCTTGGCCGAGAACCTCGCCGACGAGGCCGCCACGATCGGCGCCCGTCTGGACACCGGGCAGGCCCGGACGCGGATCGAGGCCTTCCTTGCCCGCCGGAGCAGGAGGTGACCATGGAGACCCTCGCCGGACGAACCCTGCTGATCTCCGGCGGCAGCCGCGGCATCGGCCTGGCCATCGCGGTGCGGGCGGCCCGGGACGGCGCCAACGTCACGTTGCTCGCCAAGACCGACGCCCCCCACCCGAAGCTGGAGGGGACTGTTCACACGGCCGCCGCCGCGATCGAGGCCGCGGGCGGGCACGCGCTGCCAGTCGTCGGAGACGTGCGCAGCGACGAGGACATCGCCCGGGCCGTGCGCGCGACGACGGACGCGTTCGGCGGCATCGACGTCGTGGTCAACAACGCGTCGGTGATCGACCTGACCGGCTCTCTGGAGCTGGCGGCCCGCAAGTACGACCTGATGCAGGACGTGAACGTCCGCGGCACGTTCATGCTGTCGCGGGCCGCCGTCCCGGCCCTGCGGAGGTCACCGAACCCGCACATCCTGTCCCTGTCCCCGCCGCTGAACCTGGAGCCGAAGTGGCTCGGCGCCTTCCCGGGCTACATGCTCGCCAAGTACGGGATGACCCTGGCCACGCTCGGCCTCGCCGCCGAGTTCGCTGCGGACGGGATCGCGGCCGACACCTTGTGGCCGCGGACGACGATCGCAACCGCAGCCGTCCGCCACGCCCTCGGAGGGGAGGCGATGATGCGGCTGAGCCGGACGCCCGAGATCTACGCCGACGCCGCCCACGTGGTGCTGTGCGGGCCGAGCCGGGAGGCGACCGGCCGGTCGCTGATCGTCGAGGACGTCCTGCGCGAGGCGGGCGTCACCGACCTCTCGGGGTACGCCGCCGTCCCCGGGACGCCGGAGGAGGACCTGTTCGGCGACGTCTTTCTGTAGTCTGCCCGCGCGCCCCTCGCTCCTGGACACTGCGCGAGCTGTTCTCGGTGCGTCCGCGGACGACGCCGACGAACTCCTGGATCGACGGGTGGTCGGCCCCGACGAGCCACGCGAGCCCGACCGTGGTGGGCTCCGCGTCGGTCACCGGCCGGTGGACGAGGTCGCGGCGACTGTGGCTGCGGGCGATCGACAGCGGAACCCGCAGGACCGCGGCGCCCGCCGCGACAAGGTCGATCGTGGCCGCATCAACGTGCTCCTCGACGCGTTCGTCGGCGAGGTCGGCGCCGGTGAGTTGGTCGAGATCGGCCAGCGGGTGGTCCTTCGCCAGCCAGGCGACCGGGACCTCCTCGTAGAGCCGGATCAGGTGCAGCCTCTCGGTCCGGATCGGCAGCCGGACGAAGCACATGTCCACCTCGGCGGCGTCGAGGACGTGACGCTGGTCCCGCTCGGCGACGCCGGTCACCTCCAGCCGCACCCGGGGGAACCGCTCACGCCAGATCGTCGTCCACTTCGTCAGCGTGACCCCGGGCACGGCGCCGATCCGCAGGACGCCGGGGCCGGTCGGAGGAGTCGTCACCGGGGCAGGCTACCTGCTGCGCCGGTAGGCTGACGCGGTGAGCCAGACCATGAAGCCGGTGACCGCTGCCAGCAAGCTCGGGATCTACCTCCCCGCAGCGCCCGAGGAGTTCCGCACCTCGCCGATCACCCGGGACGAGCTGGACGCCCTGCGCGCCGACCCGCCCGCCTGGCTCACCGACCTGCTGCGCAACGGACCGTTCCCGCGCGAGGTCGTGGCCCGCAAGCTCGGCGTCTCCCGATCGGGCCTCGCCCGCGCCGGCGTCACCGATGCTCTGGACGCGGACCAGATCGGCGCCCTGATCGCCGACCCGCCCGAGTGGCTGGTCCGGGAGCGGGAGATTCACCGCGACGTCCTGGCCGAGAAGGCCCGGCTGAAGGCCACCCAGGGGTAGCGGAGCCGTCCGCCGCCCTGGCGATCAGTGGATGAGGGTCACGACGAACCACTTGTCGGCCCGAACCACGGACGAGGCCCGGAACCGCGCCCGGCCAGGACAACGACCAGCAACGCAACCGACGAGATCGTTTTCCCGGCGCCGAGCCACTCGTCGCGGCTCGAGGAGGCGCGCCGGCGCCGAGGGACGACGGTGTGGGTCCCGGGTAGCGTGCAGGCATGATGCACACGTACTCCGCGACGCTTTCCTGGCAGGGTTCCACCCGGGACGGCTACCGCGCCTACTCGCGCACCCACACCGCTTCCGCTTCTCCGGCCGAGCAGCCGTTGCGCCTGACCGCGGACCCCTCCTACCGCGGCGACGCGTCCGACCTCAACCCCGAGCAGCTCCTGCTCATGGCGGCCAGCTCCTGCCAGCTGCTGTCCTTCCTCGCGGTCGCCGCACTGGGGAAGGTGGACGTCGTCGCGTACGACGACGCGGCCGAGGCGTTCATGGAGCATTCGCGGGGGCCGATGAAGATCGACCGCATCGTGCTCCGGCCGGTGATCCGGGTGGCCGGGACGCCGGAGGCGGACGTGCTCCTCGCGATGGTGCACAAGGCTCACGAGGACTGCTTCATCGCGAACTCACTGACCAGCACGATCGAGATCGAGCCGCGGTTCGAGTTCGAGGGGACCGACGGCTAGCGCGGCGTCCGCTCGACCGACCGTCTGGACTTCCCGGTCGGGCTGGCCGAGGCTGGAGTGCCATGGAGCACGCCCCGATGTTCGACGACGACGATCCCTGGTACGTGACGGTGCGGCGGCTGGCGCTGGCCCTGCCGGCCGCGCAGGAGAAGATCTCGCACGGGCGTCCCGCCTTCTCCACGAAGAAGGTGTTCGCCTGGTACGGCGGCTCGGTGAAGGTGGACGGCGTGTGGGTGCAGCACCCGCAGTCGGTCGTCCTCCTGGCGGACCTGGACGGGCAGAGCATCCTGCGCGCGGAAAGCGGGGCCTACGTCCCCGGCTACCTCGGCGCGTACGGCTGGACGGGGATCGACCTGGACGAGCACACCGACCTCGACGAACTCGCGGAGCGGATCCACGCGTCCTGGGCGTTCACCGCTCCCCCGCGCCTGACGACCGGCGCGCGGTGAGCCTGTGGTGCAGCGCCGCGACCATTGCGACGAAGTCGTACCGGCGCCCGTCCGCCAGCGGGAAGGACGCGTTCTGGACGGAGGCGCCGGGAAGTGACGCCGCAGCCGATGTCCACGGCCGAGCGTCCGCCCTCACGGGCGCATCTGCGCGCCTGCCCCAGGACGGAACCGGAGCGTTGTTGTGGGACCAGGGGTGCGCGGCGTTGGTCCGGTCGAGCCAGCCCAGGACGCGACCGGCGCTCACGACCCGGTCAGGGCCCGCAGGACGGCCTCGGACAGCTCCCCGATGCTCTCGTCCAGGACGTGCAGGCCCCTCTCCGTGCTGCCGCCCGGATGCGCAACCCGCCGGATCACCTCGGCCGCGTCGACGCCGTCCTCCTCCTGGAGTGCGATCGTCCCGGCCACCGTTCGCCTGACCATGTCCCGGCAGAGCTCGCGGTCGAGGCCCTGCCGGTCGGCGACCGTGTCGGCCCAGCACTCCAGAGCGCGGGCGTACAGGGCGGGCCCGTTGCTGGTCAGCGCGCACCAGGCTGCGACCTCCTCCGCGGTCCCCTCGTACACCTCGCCGCACGCCAGCAGCGGCGCCAGGACGGCCGCGCGCTCGGCCTCGCTCGGTTCGCCGCCCCACGTGAGCAGCGTCACGCCGAGCCCGGTCGACAGGTTCACGTTGGGCAACGTCTCCGCCCAGCGCGGGCTGAACTCGCCGAAGCCGGCGTCCGGCGTGGAGCTGACCAGGAAGGGCTGCCGCCGGGCCACCAGTTCAGCGTTCGCGGCGAGCACCTCGCGGGCGTCGGACGCGTACATCCACACGAACACGACGTCGCACCGCTCGAGCACCTCGGTCGCCGTGTCGACGAGCCGGACGCCGGGCGCGTCGGCGACCACCTGCGCGGCCGTCGTCGCCGTCCGGCTGTACGCGTAGACCTCCTGGTCCCCGACCCGGCCGAGCCCGCGCGCGAGCGCGCCGCCCAGCCGTCCGAGGCCGATGATTCCGACTGGCATGGCTCGGAGTCTAGGTGTCTCCGGCACGGCTGCCACCGCCCGGACCCCGGCCCCGAGGGCGACCCCCGGACCCCGGGTAAGGTCGAAAAGGCGACCGCACCACCTCAGGAGGAACCATGAAGGCCATGCTGGGAGACGTCCTGCTCGCCCGCGCCGACCACGAGGACCTGATCAGGATCGAGGGCAACTGGTACTTCCCGCCGGCGAGCGTCCGCTTCGAGAACCTCGCTGAGAGCACGACGCCCTACACCTGCCCGTGGAAGGGCGAGTGCCAGTACTACACCGTCCGCACCGGCGAGCGGGAACTCCCAGACCGCGCCTGGAGCTACCCCGAGCCCTACCCGACGGCGATCGAGCGCGTCGGCAAGGACTTCTCCGGCTACGTCGCCTTCTGGAAAGAGGTCCGGGTCGTCGAGGAGGAAGGTTCGGCCGACCTGCTCGGCGGCGTCTAGCCTTGCCGGATGGGCCCCGAGTTCTCCACCGACCGGCTGCACCTGCGCCCCTGGCAGGCTGACGACCTCGACACGATCCTGGCGATCTACTCCCGATGGGAGGTCGCCCGCTACCTCGGCCGCATCCCGAAGGCGATGACGGGACGTGCGGACGCGGAGGCTGCCCTCGCCCGCTGGACGGGGCTCTGCGACGGCCGGCTCGGCGTGTGGGCGATCGTGCCCACCGACGAGGGGGCGCCCGTCGGCTCGCTGCTGTTGAAGGAGCTCCCGCTCAGCGACGAGGGCGGGCCGTCCGGCGACATCGAGATCGGCTGGCACCTGCGTCCCGAGGCCTGGGGACGCGGGTACGCAACCGAGGCCGCCACCCGCGTCCTCGACCACGCCTGGACGCTCGGGCTGGACGAGGTCTTCGCCGTCACCTATCCGGAGAACACCCCGTCCCAGGCCGTCTGCCTGCGCCTCGGCATGTCCCCGCTCGGACGGACCGAGCGGTACTACGACGTCCCCTGCGAGCTGTTCCGCATCGCCCGGCCCTGACACGGCACCGGGCCGCAGGGAGTGCCCGGAGTTGGTCGGGCCCGCGTGTAGGCCACCGGCGGCTGGGTAAGGGTCGGGTGAAGCCCCCGCCCGGACGCCGAGGGCCGGCGACGACGAACCGGCCGCACCCATCTCCCCGCTCCCCGCCCGGGCACGAGTGTCGAAGGAGACGAGCGATGCGAAGTGCATGGAAGATCATGGCGGCGTCCGCGGGGCTGGGACTGGTGTTGTCCGGTTGTGGCGCAGGTGGAGGGGGCGGAGCGGCTCCGGGCAACGCGGCGATGACCGCGCGAGGACCGATCACCGTCTGGTACTCCAACAACGAGCAGGAGGTCGCCTGGGGCAAGGCGATGGTCGCCGCGTGGAACACGGCCCATCCGGAGGAGAAGGTGGACGGCCAGGAGATCCCTGCCGGCAAGACCAGCGAGGAGGTCATCGGCGCGGCCATCACAGCCGGCACCGCACCCTGCCTGGTGTTCAACACGGCGCCGTCCGCCGTCGGCCAGTTCCAGCGCCAGGGCGGCCTGGTCAACCTCGCGTCGTTCCCGGACGGCGCCTCCTACATCGAGTCACGGACGGGCGGCGCCGCCCAGCAGTACAAGTCCGACGACGGCGGCTACTACCAGCTGCCCTGGAAGTCGAACCCGGTGATGATCTTCTACAACAAGGACCTGTTCTCCAAGGCCGGTCTCAATCCGGACAAGCCTGATCTGAGCACCTTCGACGCGTTCCTCGCCGCGGCCCGCAAGATCAAGTCGTCCGGGGCGGCCAAGTACGCGATCTACCCGGCGCCGACCAGCGAGTTCTTCCAGACCCAGTTCGACTTCATGCCGCTGTACGCGGCCGAGTCCGGCGGCAAGCAGATCGTGACCGACGGAAAGGCGACGTTCAACGACGCCTCCGGCCTGGCAGTCGCCAACTTCTGGAAGACCATCTACTCCGAGGGCCTCGCCGGCAAGGAGACCGTCCAGGGCGACGCCTTCGCCACCAAGGTTTCGGCGATGGCCATCGTCGGGCCGTGGGCGATCGCGTCCTACAAGGGCAAGGTGAACTGGGGCGCGGTCCCCGTCCCCACCTCGACCGGGAAGCCCGCCAACCAGATCTACACGTTCAGCGACGCCAAGAACGTGGGCCTGTTCACGGCCTGCAAGAACCAGGCGACGGCATGGGACGTGCTGAAGTTCGCGACGAGTTCCGACCAGGACGGCAAGCTGCTCACCACGACCGGCCAGATGCCGATGCGGCAGAACCTGCAGCAGGCCTACCCGGACTTCTTCTCCAAGAACCCCGCTTACAGCCAGTTCGGCGACCAGGCCGCGCGCACCGTCGAGGTGCCCGCAGGCCCGCACACCGTCGAGGTCCTGCAGACCGTCCGCGACGCCTGGACGCGGGCGGTGATCAGCGGAGAGGGCGACCTGGCGCAGGCGCTGAACGACGCCGCGGACAAGGTCAACGGCGTCCTCGCGGGCTAGGAGGACGCCATGGCGAGCACGACCCCGGCAGCGATGAGCGCCGACGCAGCCACCCGTCCCCCGGCGGCCTCGGCGCACCAGGAGCACCGGCTCCGGCAGCGGGTGCTGGGCTGGCTGTTCAGTGCGCCCTACCTTGTCTACGTCGCGGTCATCTTCGCCTACCCGCTGGGGTTCGCGGTCTACATGAGCCTCTACGACTACTTCTTCACCGCGCCAGGGGTGAACGTCGTCCGCCCGTTCGTCGGCCTGCGGAACTACACCCACGCCCTGGCCGACCCCGCCGTCCGGCAGGCGTTCGGGAACGTCCTGGAGTTCCTGGTCATCAACGTGCCGCTGACGGTCGTGCTGTCGTTGCTCCTGGCGACCCTGCTGAACCAGGTCGTGCACGCCCGGGCGTTCCTGCGGGTGTCGTTCTACCTTCCGTACCTGACCGCGAGCGTCGCCGTCGTCGGCGTGTGGCTGTTCCTGTTCAGCGGGACGGGGCTGGTCAACCAGCTGCTCGGGCCGCTGGCGCCGCACCCGTCCTGGCTCGTCAACGAGCGTCTGGCGATGCCGTCCATCGCCCTGTTCGTCACCTGGAAGCAGCTCGGGTTCTACATCCTGCTCTACCTCGCAGCGCTGCAGAACGTCGGCAGGGAGCTGTACGAGGCCGCCTCGACCGACGGCGCCTCCTGGTGGTCGTCGTTCTGGTACGTGACCGTCCCCGGGGTCCGTTCGGCCACCGTCCTGGTGCTGCTGCTGTCCACGATCGTCGGGGCGAACCTGTTCACCGAGCCGTACCTGCTCACCGGAGGCGGCGGACCCAACGGAGCTTCGACGTCCCCTGTGCTCGTGATGTACCAGCAGGGCATCCAGCAGGGAAAGCCGGGCTACGCGGCCGCGATCGGCGTCCTGCTGGTGCTGATGACACTGGTCATCGCCTGGCTGCAGAACCGGTTCGGACAGGAGCGTGACTGATGCCCAGGCCGGCGACCATCGTCCGGGGGATCGTCCTCGGACTCGGGGCAGCGGTGTTCCTGTTCCCCTTCTACTACATGATCGTCGGCTCTCTGCAGCGGGAGCCCGACCAGACCCTCGCCGGAGCGTTCCCGCATCCGGCCAACCTGACCCTCGAGAACTACGTCACGATCAACGACCGGCTGAACCTGCTCCAGGGCGTCCTCAACTCGGGCATCTTCGCGGTCGCCGTGATCGTCGCGACCGTCTTCTTCGGCGCGCTGGCGGGCTACGCCCTTTCGATCCTGCAGTGGCGCGGACGCGGTGCGGTCTTCGCCCTCGCCCTGCTCGTCCAGGTGGTGCCGTTCCAGCTGCTGATGGTGCCGCTGTACGTGATGATCGCCCGCAACTACGGGCTGGCCGACAACTACCTCGGCATCATCCTTCCGTTCGCGATCAACTCGACGGCGGTGGTGATCTTCCGGCAGTACTTCCTGCAGCTGCCGCGGGCGATCTTCGAGGCGGCCCGCGTGGACGGCGCATCGGAGTGGCAGATCCTCACCCGGGTGGCGCTGCCGTTGATCCGTCCCGCGCTGGTGACCGTGGTGCTGATCACGTTCATCGGACCGTGGAACGAGTTCCTGTGGCCGTTCCTGGTCACCAAGCGGGCGGAGATGCAACCGTTGGCCGTGTCGCTGGCCAACTACATCAGTAACGTCGCCAACTCGACGGCCAACCCGTTCGGCGCGCTGCTGGCCGGCGCCGTCGTGCTGGCCGCGCCCGTCGCGGTGCTGTTCGTGGCGTTCCAGCGGTACTTCGTGGCCAGTGAACTCAGCACAGGAGTGAAGGAATGACCCACAACGTGACGGAGATCTTCCCCTACCGCCTGGAGCGCGCCGGCGTCCTGATGCAGCCCGAGCCGTCCGAACCCGACGAGGCCGAGGGCGTGCTCAACCCTGCGGCCGGCTGGTCGGACGGCGGGCTGTACCTGCTGCCGCGGCTCGTCGCGTCCGGGAACGTGTCCCGGATCGGCCTCGCCCGGGTCGTGGTGACGGATGGACGCCCGACCCGGGTCGAGCGGCTCGGCGTCGTCCTCGAGCCCGACCGGACGTGGGAGCGCGGCCCGGGTAACGCGGGCGTCGAGGACCCGCGGGTCACCTGGATCCCGCGTCTCGGCCTGCACGTGATGACCTACGTCGCCTACGGTGCCGCCGGCCCGCGCACGGCGCTGGCGACGTCGTCCGACCTGCGGACCTGGCGGCGCCTGGGGCCGGTCGTCTACCGCTGGGAGGAGGACGTCGAGGTCGACCTGAACCTGCACCACAACAAGGACACCCTGTTCCTGCCCGAGCCGGTCACCGCGCCGGACGGGGAGCTCAGTTTCGCCGTCCTGCACCGGCCGATGGAGCTTCCCGAGGTCTCCGGGCGCGACGCACGGGAGTCGATCTGGATGAGCTTCGTCCCCGTCGCCGAGGTCGAACGGGACGTGCGGGCGCTGACGGTCTGGCGCGGGCACCGTTTCGTCACCGGGCCGCAGTTCGACTGGGAGGCGCTCAAGATCGGCGGCGGCCCACCGCCGGTGCGGGTGCCGGAGGGCTGGCTGCTGCTGCACCACGGCGTCACCGGCCACCTCGAGGCGGGCACCGACCAGCAGCAGAACGTCCATTACGCCGCGGGGGCGATGATCCTCGACGCGGACGCGCCGTGGCGGGTGGTGCGGCGGACCAGCCAGCCGCTGCTCGCGCCCGAGTCGGAGGAGGAGCGGGCCGGGATCGTGCCGAACGTGGTGTTCCCGACCGCGATCGTGGACGTGGAGGGCAGCCTGTTCGTCTTCTACGGGATGGCGGATTCGTCCATCGGAGTGGCGCGGCTGATCCGGGATCTGTGATCAGCTCGGCCCGGCGGCCCAGAAGCCCTGGTACAGCTCGGTGGACGGGGCCCGCAGCAGCGCCCGGTAGTCGGCGTCGTCCAGCGCGAGGGCCGTACCGGCGAGGTCGTGGTCGCCGACCAGCGAGACGCCCAGGCCTGCCCGTCCGTCCGGCAGCCCGAAGCCGAGCAGTTCCAGGGTGGTCGGCAGGACGCTGAGCTGGTCGGCGGAGTCGCGGCCGATGGGCACCTCGTCGGGGCTGTGGAACCGGAAGATGACGGTGCGGTCCTGCTGCGTGCGCAGGATGTCGCCGAAGGCGTCCCGGTCGGTCGTGCCCTTGAGGTGATCCCCCATCACCATCACCACGGTGTCGTCGAGGTAGCCGGCCCGTTCGGCGTGCTGCAGGAAGCCGGCCACCGCCTTCATCGAGCAGCGGATCGCGGTCGTCATCGGGACGGCGGCGTCGTCGGTGCAGTCGGGGAAGACGCCGGCCGGCTCGTGCGTGTCGAGCGTGAGGACGGTGAGGTTGAACGGCCGCCCGGAGTCGTGGAGGTCGTCGAGGACGTCGGCGGCGTGGGCCAGGGTGTGCGAGTCGGCCAGCCCCCACTCGGGTGAGATCTCCGCGTCCGGGTCGACACCCTTCCAGTCCGACAGCCCCAGCACCTGGTCGTAGCCGTGATCGGTGAGGAACGTCCGCTTGCCGGCGAAATCGTCGTCCGCGCCGCCGACGAAGACGCTGCGGTAGCCCTGGTCGGCGAGGACGTCGCCGAGGCACCTTGCGCCCGGAAGGTAGTGGTCGAGCTTCTCGCCGTAGGTGTTGAAGTCGAAGCCCTCGGTCGCGATCAGGCTCTTCAGCGGAATGCCGCACTGCGTGCCCACCAGGCCGGCCATCGTCCAGCCGCCGCCCTCGAACTGCCGAAGCCCCGCGTCCACCTGCCAGCCGCGCGTGGCGTCGTCGAGGTCGGCCAGGAGGTTCGCTCCCATGACGGATGCGTCGCCGTACGTGTTCTCGCCCGACTCGAGGTAGACCGTGACCAGGTTCTTGGGCCTGGACGGGACGCTGGTCACGGCCGGCCGCACGTAGGACGACGCGATGGACGTCTCGGACAGCTGGGCCATCGCGAACTCCGGGACGCCGGCCACCGTGAGGAACACCGAGAGCCCGACCAGCAGCGCGGCGGCGGGAACGAGTCTGACCGGCCGCCGCGGACGGAGGCGTCCCAGCCGCCGGGTTGCCAGGGCCAGCGCGACGACGAGGGCGACCGGCGCTGCGATGCACCAGACGAGGACCTCGACGGCGAGCGCGTTGTTGCCGATGCCCTTGCCTGCGCCGATGGGCAGGTTGGTGACGATCTGGTCGAAGGTGACCGTGCCGAAGCGCAGCCGGATCCAGACCGCCAGGGCACCGAAAATCAGCGCGAGCGCGAGCAGCGCCCCGTTCAGCGCACGCCGCAGCCGGGACAGGCCGTGGCGATTGTCCTTGTCGAATGACATGATCCGACCCACCCTAGCAACCGCAAAGGGCCGGCCCCGGGCACGGGAATTCCCCGTCAGGAAAGCTCGCGGGGCAGCGGCTGTCCGTGGAGGACGGTGAGGCTGGTCACCGCCCGGGTGAGGCAGACGTAGAGGCGGCGCAGCCCTGTGGCCCGGTCCGGCTCGTCGGCAACCAGCCGGCAGGGCTCCAGCAGCAGGACGTGGTCGAACTCCAGGCCCTTGGCGAGGGTGGCGTCCACCACCTCGACGCGGACGAAGTCGTCAGGGTCGACGGCGTCGCCGAGGACGCGGTGGTCGATGCCGGCCAGAGCCGCATGCACCGGGGCGACCCAGTCCGAGGGGACGATCACGCCCAGGGTGCCCTCCCGTCCGGCGAGGCCGGCGACGACCTCCGCCACCGCGCCCAGCGGCTCGGTCGGCCGCAGGTCGAGCTGTCCGCGGGCGTGCCGGATCGACCGCGGCGGGGTCAGGCCCGGGGCGATGTGCGGCAGCAGGCGGGCGGCGTAGTCGATGACGTCCCCCGGCACCCGGAAGCCCTCGACCAGCTCGGTGACCGGCGCCTCGGGGTGGCCGACGTGGGCGAGCGCGTCCGCCCAGTCGTGGACGGCCCACGCGGTCGTGGCCTGGGCGAGGTCGCCGAGCAGGGTCACCGAGCCGGTCGTCGCCCGGCGTCCCGCGGCCCGCAGCATCATCGGCGAGAGGTCCTGCGCCTCGTCGATGATCACGTGGCCGAGGCTGGGCTGACGGGTGAGCAGGTCGTTCACCTCGTCGACGAGGACGACGTCGGCCAGCGTCCAGGCACGCGCCCGCAGCGACCGGGCACGGACGCGCTGCAGCAGCGCCTGCTCCTCGTCGGTCAGGAGGCCGTCCGCCGCGCCGGCCAGAGCCACGGGGTCGGACAGCAGCGTGTGCACGACCTGGGCCGGGACCACCTTGGGCCACACCTGGCGGCAGGCGGCGACGACGGGACGCGAGCGGGCGACGGCGTTCTGGACGCGGTCGTCGGTGGTGTCCCCGTCCGCCTCCATCTCCAGCAGGATCCGGTGGGCGATCCGCTGCGGCAGCATCGCCCGTCCGGCCTCGTAGCGGGCGCCCTGGTCGCGGATCCCGGCGACGATCCGTTCGACCGTCACCGGGCGCAGCCGGTGCAGGCGGTGGCCGTACGGCAGCTGCAGCGTCCCGTCCGGGGTGGCGAGGTGGCCCCACACAGCGCGGCGCAGTACCTCGGCCATCCGCGGGTCGCCCTTGAGGACGGCGACGGGCGCGTCGTCGGTGCCCGTCACGGTCAGGCCGGACGCGTCGCACACCAGGGACTGGATGGTCTCCTGGGTTGCGTCGATCTCGCCGAGCGCGGGCAGGACGTCGCCGATGTAGGACAGGAAGGAGTCGTTCGGCCCGAGCACGAGGACACCGGAGCGGGACAGTTGGCTGCGGTAGGTGTAGAGCAGGTAGGCCGCCCGGTGCAGGCCGACGGCCGTCTTGCCCGTCCCCGGCGCGCCCTGGATGGCGAGGGACGTGGCCAGCTCCGTGCGCACCAGGACATCCTGGTCGGGCTGGATGGTGGCGACGATGTCGCGCATCGGGCCGGAGCGGGGACGCTCGATCTCGGCCTCGAGCAGCGCGGACGTCTCGGCGGTCGTCGCCTCGGCGAGGTGTTCGTCCTCGTAGGCGGTGATCACGCCGTGCGAGAAGCCGAACCGGCGACGCAGGGCGACGCCCATCGGCTCGGCGGGCCGTGCCCGGTAGAACGGCAGCGCCATCGGTGCCCGCCAGTCCATCACGAGGGGCTCGTCGCCGACCGGCGCCTCGACGTGGCGGCGTCCGATGTGGCAGGTCTCGTCCTGCTCGGCGCCGAGGACCTCGGAGTAGTCGATGCGTCCGAAGAACAGCGGGACCGACGGGTCGTCGACGAGGGACTCGGCGCGGCGGTATAGCTGCTGGCGCAGGTACTGGGTGGAGACGTGGTCGCCGGCGACGGCCGAGGTCCAGTGCGCCGTCCGCTCGCGCATGGCCGCCAGTGCGTCCCGGGACGCGGCGAGGTGGGCGCGTTCGGCTTCGAGGACGGGATCGTTCGTCATGGTGTCTCCAGGTCACGGCAGTGCCAGCGTTCACGCCCGGCACAGGACGGACTTGTCAGAGGTAGGCGTTGCTGGAGCGACGCCAGACTCTGACAACTTGGTAGGGAATCGCCTAGATTCCGGCGGGGGCACCCGACGGAAGGCCCGCCAACGTCGCGGGCTCTGGAGACCCGCCATGCTACGCCTGGTCGCGGAATTCGGAGAATCCGGCCGGGTCACGGAATGTGAAGCCTCAGCACGCCGTCCCCGTCGAGGACGAACTCGGCGTCCGGACCGATGCGGTCGAGGAAACCCCGGTCGTGGGAGACGACGAGGACGGCCCCGCGGTAGGCGGCGAGGGCGTCCACGAGGGCGTCGACGCTGGCCAGGTCGAGGTTGTTCGTCGGCTCGTCCAGCACCAGGAGCTCCGGCGGCGGGTCGGCGAGCAGGATGCGGGCCAGCGCGACCCGGAACCGTTCCCCGCCCGACAGGGAGGAGACACTGCGGTACACGGCGTCCCCGCGCAGCAGGAAGCGCGCCAGCCGTCCGCGCAGCACCCCGGACGGGACGCCCGGCGCCCCGGCCTGGACGTTGTCGAGCACGCTGGCGTCCTCGTCCAGGCCGTCGAGGCGCTGGCGGAGGTACCCGACCCGGGCGGTGTGGACGACGCCGTCCGCCTGACGCGCTGGTGAACCGGAGGAACCGTCCCCACGGTTCACGGCAGTCCCGACCAGGTGTTCCAGCAGCGTCGTCTTCCCGATGCCGTTCGGGCCGGTGAGCGCGACCCGCTCCGGGCCCCGGATGAAGAAGTCCGTGCCGTCCGCGCCGGTCAGGGTCGCGATCCGGCGGCCGGCGGGAACCTCCGGGTCCGGCAGGTCGACCCGGATCCTGTCGTCGTCGCGGACTCGGGACTCGGCCCGTTCGACGGCCCCTCGCGCCGCCTCGATCCTCGCGTCGAGCATCCCGCGGCGGCTGCCCGCCGACTTCTCGGCCGAATTGCGCCGGTCGTTGATGGCACCCTTCGTGTAGCGGGCGTTGGCCCAGTCCTTGCGTCCCTGGCGCTCGGCGTGGGCGATCTTCTCCTCGGCCTTGATCCGCTGCCGCTGCTCGACCCTCAGCGTCTGCTCGGCCGTGCGGAGCGCCTGCCGAGCGCTCTCCTGCCCGGCCGCAACGGCTTCGGCGTACGCGCTGTACGGGCCGCCGTAGGTCGTCAGCCCGCCGTCCCGGAGTTCTGCGGTGGCGTCCATCAGTTCGAGGAGGACCAGGTCGTGGCTGACCACCACCAGAGCGCCGCGCCAGCCGCGGATCAGTTCGTGCAGCCGTCCGCGGGAGGACGCGTCGAGGTTGTTGGTCGGCTCGTCCAGCAGAGCGACGGACGCCCGCCGCAGCCGCACGCCGGTGACCGCGGCGAGGACGGCCTCGCCTCCGGACAGGGTGCCGACCCGCCGGTCGAGGCCGGTGGGCAGCCCGACCTCGGCCAGGGCTGCGGCCGAGCGTTCCTCGATGTCCCAGTCGTCGCCGACGAGGTCGAACCAGGCGGGGTCGGGGTCGCCGGACTCGATGGCGCGCACCGCGTCCCGGACGGCCCGGACGCCGAGCAGGTCGGCGAGCGTCGCGTCGGCGTCCAGGGTGATCGACTGGGGCAGGTAGTCGACGGCACCCAGCACGGAAACGGACCCCCTGGTGGGCGTGAGCCGGCCAGCGACGAGCCTGAGCAGGGTGGACTTGCCGGTGCCGTTGAGGCCGATCAGGCCGGTGCGGCCGGTGGCGAAGGTGGCGGTCAGGCCCGAAAGGACGGGGGTGCCGTCGGGCCAGGAGAAGGTGAGGTCGGACAGGACGACCGCGTGCGGGGCGGGCATGGTGGGCTCCAGAGGTGTCGGTTGGACGCACCGACCTCGAGCCCGGTCAGGGCTGACGTCAGTGCCGGGTCAGGACACTTCCGGTGTTCAGCATGCTGCTCCCTGGTGGGTCCCCTGGCATCGCGGCAGTTCCGCGGGGACTCCTTCAGGGTGCCACGTGGCGCCCGCAAGGGCAAACACACCGTGCCGAGCCCGTCCCCTTCCCGCGCGGGCCCGGCAGCCACCAGAATCGGGGCATGCGGAAGCCAGCGCTCGGCGCAGCCTGCTTTGCCCTGACGCTTCTCGTCGTGCCTTCCGCCCCGGCGTCGGCGGACCCGTCCAGCGCAGCGCCGGCGTCCGTCGTCCGCGGGGTCCGCACCGGCATTGGGGACCTCGAAGAAGGTCACCCTGAGCGTGGACGCCGCCGCGGGCCGGCACGCGATCAGCCCCCTGGTCTACGGGGTCAACTTCGGCTCCCAGACGTCCGGACTGAACAAGGTCCTGAACATCCCGGTCGACCGGTGGGGCGGCAACTCCACGTCCCGCTACAACTACACGAACGGCTTCACCAACACCGGCGCCGACTGGTACTTCGAGAACGTCGTCTCCGACCAGAGCCTCACCGGTTTCGTGGACGCCGACCGCTCGACCGGGACGAAGAGCCTGGTCACCGTGCCGATGATCGGGTGGGTGGCCAAGAACGGCTCCGCAACCGAGCACCCGTTCACGTGCTCCTTCCCGAAGGCCGCCTTCCCCGTCCAGGACGGCTTCGACCACTGGGATCCCGACTGCGGCACCGGCACCCGGAACGGGACGGACCTCACCGCCGATCCCAGCACGACGTCGACCCAGGTGGGCTCCGGCTTCGACCAGGCCATGGTCGCGTCCCTGGTGTCGCGGTACGGGACGGCGGCGAGCGGCGGCGTCGGGTTCTACGAACTCGACAACGAGCCCGTGATCTGGAACAGCACCCACCGCGACGTCCACCCCGATCCGCTCACGGCGAGCGAACTGCGCGAGAAGTCGCTCGACACCGCGAAGGCGATCAAGGCGGCCGACCCGTCCGCCGCAGTCCTCGGTCCCAGTGACTGGGGCTGGTGCGCGTACTACTTCTCCGGCGCCCAGGACTGCGGCCAGGCCGTGGACGCCGACGTCAACGGAGCCGAACCGCTCGGGGTGTGGTACCTCAAGCAGTTCGCAGCCGCGCAGCAGTCGTCCGGTGCACGCCTGCTGGACTACTTCGACGAACACTTCTACCCGCAGGCCCCGGGGGTCGCGCTGGGCAGGGCCGGCAGCGCCGCGACGCAGGCCCTGCGGCTGCGCTCGACCCGGTCGCTGTGGGATCCGTCCTACGTCGACGAGTCCTGGATCGGCACGGACGTCGGTGCGGAGCCGCTGGCCTGGATCCGGACGATGAAGGCCTGGGTCAACGCCTCCTATCCCGGCACCAGGACGGCGATCACCGAGTACAACTTCGGCGGCCTGGAGTCGGTGAACGGCGCCCTGGCCCAGGCCGACGTGCTGGGCATCTTCGGACGGGAGGGGCTGGACCTGGCCACCCTCTGGGCCCCGGAGAAGACCAGCGAGCCGTGGGCGTACGCGTTCCGGATGTACCGCAACTACGACGGCCGGCGCCACACCTTCGGGGACCTGTCGGTGAAGGCGTCCAGCAGCAACCAGGGCAGGCTGGCGGCCTACGCGGCCACCCGGAGCAGCGACGGAGCCCTGACGGTGGTGGTGATCAACAAGACGCACGCGAAGATCACGTCCCGGCTGTCGCTGAAGAACTTCGCGGGGAGGACGAGGGCAGCGGTCTACCGCTACTCCTCGGCCCACAAGACGTCGATCCGGAAGCTCGCGTCGGCGAAGGTCCACGCGGGCAGGGTCACGCTCACCTACCCGGCCTCCTCGATCTCGCTGCTGGTACTGCCGAAGCGCTGACCATCGGGGACCGGCACCTCGGCTCACACCGCAAGACGCAGCGGCCGCACGCCCGCGCCGGCCACCGGAGGGGCAGACTGGTGCCGAGGCAGGGGTGGCAGATGACACGGTCCGAAGCCGGGACGCGGCCCGACGGGCCGGGGCTCATCGACGCAGCCAGGGAGGCACCCGGCGACGTCCTGACGTCCCTGGGAAGCTCGCTGGAGGGTCTCGACGCCCCCGCCGTCGCCGACCGGTTGGCGCGGTTCGGCCCGAACGCCGTCCGTGAGCACCGGGCCACCGCCCTGCGGGTGCTCGGACGGCAGTTGAACAGCCCGCTGCTGTTCCTCCTCGCCGGAACGGCCGTCGCGTCCGCCTTCCTCCGCGACCCCACCGACGCCACCATCATCGGCGTCATCCTGGTCGTCAGCATCGCGCTGGGCTTCGGCAACGAGTACCGGGCCGAGCGCACGGCCGCGTCCCTCCACGACCGGATCCGCCACACCGCCACCGTTGTCCGCGGCGGCAACCCCGCAGAGGTGGACGTCACGGCGCTGGTGCCCGGCGACCTCGTCCGGCTGCAACTGGGCCAGGTCGTCCCGGCCGACGTCCGGCTGCTCGACGTCCACGGGCTCGAGTGCGACGAGTCGATGATCACCGGGGAATCGACAGCGGTCGCCAAGACCTCCGACCCGCGCCCGGACGCGACCCTCGTCTCCGACCTGCCCAACTGCGCCCTCATGGGCACCGTCGTGGCGGCCGGCTCCGCCGAGGCCGTCGTCGTGGCCACCGGGCGCAGGGCCGAGTTCGGACGGATCGCGCACGACCTGGGCACCAGCCATCCGCAGACCGACTTCCAGCTGGGCCTGCGCCGGTTCTCGGTGCTCCTCATGAGGGTGGCGCTGGTGCTCAGCGCGCTCATCCTCGTCACGAACCTGCTGCTCGGCCGGCCGCTGATCGACGCGGCCCTGTTCTCCCTCGCGATCGCGGTCGGCATCACCCCGCAGCTGCTGCCGGCCGTGGTGAGCACCAGCCTGGCGTCCGGGTCGCGCTCGCTCGCGAAGCTGAAGGTGCTGGTCAAGCGGCTGGTCTGCATCGAGGACCTCGGCGACATCGACGTCCTCGTCACCGACAAGACCGGGACCCTGACCGCAGGCCACATCAGCTACTCCCGGGCACTGGCCCCCGACGGGCATGACGACCCGCACGTCCGCCTGCTCGCGATGCTTGCCGGCGATGTCGAACTCGGCGCCGACGGCAGCGTCGCCGGCGGGAACGACCTCGACAACGCCCTGTTCACCGCGCCGGGGGCCGACCTGGACGCCGTCCGCGGCGCCGTCCGGGTCGCGGAGCTTCCGTTCGACCACAACCGGCTCCTGGCCAGCGTTGTGGTCGAGGTGGCCGGCCAGCGGCGCCTCGTCGTGAAGGGCGCGCCCGAAGCTGTGCTCGACCGCTGCGGGCTCGCGCCCGGCAGCGCCCCTGCGCAGCTGCTGGGCCGGCTGTTCGCCGCGGGGGACCGCGTGATCGCTGTCGCCGAGAGGGACGCCGCCGGGATGGCGTCGGTGACCGCGGCGGACGAGAAGGGCCTGCAGCTGGCCGGCTTCGTGACCTTCGCCGACCGGCCCAAACCGGACGCGGCAGCAGCGCTCGGCCGGCTCGCCGCGCTGGGGATCCGCGTCGTCGTCGCCACCGGCGACAATCCGGTCGTCGCCGCCACCGTGTGCCGGGAACTCGGCCTCGGTCAGGGGGACGCGGTCACCGGCGTCCAGCTCGACGCCATGGACGACACCGCCTTCGCCGCAGCGGCCCAGAAGGCGTCGGTGTTCGCGCGGGTCACCCCCGACCAGAAGGCCCGCCTGATCCGGCAGCTGCGCCACGACGGGCACGCCGTCGGGTTCCTCGGCGACGGAGTCAACGACGCGCTGGCCCTGCACGCCGCCGACGTGGGCATCTCGGTCGACACCGGCTCCGATGTCGCCAAGGACGCGGCCGACATCATCCTGCTCGACAAGAGCCTCGACATCCTCGCCGACGGCATCCAGGGCGGGAGACGGATCTTCGCCAACACCATCAAGTACGTGATGATGGGCACGTCGTCGAACTTCGGGAACATGTTCTCCGCAGCCGGGGCGTCCGCGGTGCTGACCTTCCTGCCGATGCTTCCGGGCCAGATCCTGCTCAACAACCTGCTCTACGACGCCAGCCAGCTGACGATCCCGTCCGACCGGGTCGACGAGGAGCAGCTGCGCAGGCCGTCCCACTGGGACATCGGCTTCATCCGCCGGTTCATGCTGTTCTTCGGGCCGATCTCCTCGGTCTTCGACTTCCTCACCTTCGCCGTGATGCTCGGCCTGCTGCACGCCGGCCCTGCGGAGTTCCGCACCGGCTGGTTCGTGGAGTCGCTGGCCACCCAGACGCTGATCGTCTTCGCCATCAGGACGCGCCGCACGCCGTTCTGGCGCAGCCGTCCGAGCAGCCCCCTGCTCGCCGGCGTCCTGGGAGTGGTGGCGATCGGCGTCGCCCTGCCGCTGTCGCCGCTCGCAGGACTGCTCGGATTCACCCCGCTCCCGGCCACCTACTTCTGGGCGCTGGCTGCGATGGTGGTCGCCTACCTGGCGCTGATCGAGGTCGGAAAGACCTGGTTCTACGCCGCGGCCGAGGCAGCTCCGGGACCGCTGGGACGCAGCCACGAGCACCGGGTCGGGCGTCGGGCGAGCCGCTTCACGCTCCCGCGGCTGCCGCGTCAGGGACGCACGACCAGCTTCCCGCGGACGTGGCCGCCCTCCAGCTCGCGGTAGGCGTCCGCCGCCCGCTCGAGCTCGTACACCCCCGCGACGTTCACCGCCAGCTTCCCCTCGGCGACCAGGCCGGCCAGCTCGGCCAGTCCGTCGTGGTCGGGACGCACCCAGGCCGTCTGGCCGCCGTACTGGGCTGCGCGTCCGTCCGCGATCGACACGACGCGCCCTCCGGGCAGCAGCAGCTCGGGGACGCTGTCCATCGCGGCCCCTCCGACGTAATCGAGGATCACGTCGAAGCCGTCGGGTTCGAGGGCACGGGCCTGGTCGACCAGGTGGTCGCCGTAGGCGATGGGCTCGGCTCCGAGCGAGCGCAGGTAGTCGAAGTTGGCCGTCCCCGCCGTGCCGATGACGCGGGCTCCGGCGAGCACCGCCAGCTGGGTCGCGAACGACCCGACGCCGCCCGCCGCCGCGTGGACGAGAACGCTCTGGCCTGCGGTCACGCCGGCCCGCCGGACGGTCTGCAGGGCGGTCAGTCCGGCCAGCGGCAGCGCGGCGGCGTCCTCGAACGACACCCCGGACGGCTTGAGCGCAGCCGTCCGCACCGGGACGGAGACGAGTTCGGCGAGCGTCCCGCCTCCGACCGAGTCCTTGCGGACGTAGGCCAGCACCTCGTCGCCCACCTGGTACTCGGGGGTGTCCAGCCCGACTGCGACGACGACGCCCGAGACGTCCCAGCCCGGCACCACCGGGAACGTGGCGTCGATCAGGCCCGCGAGGTAGCCCTGGCGGATCTTGTAGTCGACCGGGTTGATCCCGGCGGCACGCACCTCGACCACCATCGAGTCGGGACCGATGTGGGGGTCGGGCAACTCCCCGTACTGCAGGACGTCAGGACCGCCGAACGCTTCGTAGAACACTGCCTTCATGTCCGGCCCAACCCGCCGGGTGCTGCGGACATTCCCGCGCGCTCGCGCGTATGTTGGGTGCCCTGCGGCCGGGGATCGCGGTTGCCCGCGTCCTCGGTAGTCAGAGCCTGAACCAGGCCTGCGCCGCCGTCCGCGCGTCCTCGGTGAGAACGGAGAACGGCAGGGGCGTGCGACCGGCCGAACGCACCTCGGTGTCGAGGAGGTCGCGCAGGTGCCACACGTCGGCCGCGTCCGCGTCGGTGATCGTCAGGGAGGCGACGACGCGCTCCTGCGTCCAGCCGGTGAGCTGGCGCAGGTCCGCCGTCGACAGGCCGGACAGCTCGAAGTTCGCCTGCAGTTCCGCGGCGGTCCGTCGCCGCTGCTCTGGCGTCAATGACATCGGAAGCTCCCTCGATCCGGGCGGTCAAGTCTGCCACCGCGGGACGCCGCGCTCACACCCCCGCGGCCAGGACCCGCGTCACCAGCGGGACGCCCGGGCGGTACGCGAGGTGCACGTGGCTGGGAGCCTCCAGGATCACCACGTCCGCTCGGGCGCCGGGACGCAGGTGGCCGACGTCCTCCCGGCGCAGCGAGGCCGCCCCGCCCGCCGTCGCGGCGTGCAGCGCCTCGGCGGGAGTGAGCCCCATCTCGCGCACGGCCAGGGCGATGCAGAACGGCATCGAGGACGTGTACGAGGTGCCCGGGTTGCAGTCGGTGGCGAGCGCGAGCCGCACGCCGGCGTCCAGGAGTCGCCGGGCGTCGGGATAGGGGTGCCGGGTCGAGAACTCCACGCCCGGCAGCAGCCCGGCCACCACGCCGGAGTCGGCCAGCGCGGTCACGTCCGCTTCGGACAGGTAGGTGCAGTGGTCTGCCGCAGCTGCACCCACCTCGCACGCCAGCTGGACGCCGGGGCCCGGGCCGAGCTGGTTGGCGTGGACGCGCGCGGCCAGACCGGCAGCCATGCCCGCACGGAGAACCGTCCGCGCCCGGTCGGCGTCGAAGGCGCCGGTCTCGCAGAAGACGTCCACCCACTTCGCGTACGGGGCGCAGGCGTCCAGCATCGGGCCGGTGACCAGCGCGACGTACGCATCGGCGTCCCAGCGCTGCGGGACGACGTGGGCACCGAGGAACGTGGTCTCGGTCGTGAGCGCGGACGCGACCCGCAGCAGCCGCGCCTCGGTGGCGACGTCGAGGCCGTAGCCGCTCTTGATCTCGATCGTTGTCGTGCCCTGTGCACGCGCCTCGGCGAGCCGTCGGGATGCCAGCCGGGCCAGTTCGTCCTCGGAGGCGGCCCTCGTCGCGGCGACGGTCGTGCGGATGCCGCCGGCCTCGTAGCGCCGCCCGGCCATCCGGGCGGCGAACTCCTCGGCCCGGTCGCCGGCGAACACGAGGTGGGTGTGCGAGTCGACGAACCCGGGGACGACCGCGCGTCCGTCCGCCTCGATCACGGTGTCGGCGGCCGGGGTGGCTGCGGACGGCCCGACCCATGCCACCCGTCCGTCCTCGACCACCAGGCCGGCGTCGCGCCGGACGGGACGCTCCTCGTCCCATGTGACGAGCTCGCCGATACCGCGGATCGCGGTGCTCATACCCGGCTCCAGACCTCTGCGACGACGGCGTCGAGTTCGGCGCGCACCCAGTCCGGGTCGATGTCGGCGGGCGGGACGACGTCGGCTGCGGTCGCCGACCAGAGCGGCTCGGTGCCGCCTGCGGTGCGGACGGAGGGGGCCAGCTCGAAGCCGCCGAGGTCCCCGAAGCCGAGCGAGGCGGCCCCGTCGGTGGTGGCCGCCCGCCACAGCTGAGCAGCGGTCCAGCCCTCGCGGGATCCCGAGGCGAGCCGCGCGTCCATCGCCAGGCCCCTGGCTTCGGCGAACGGGTCGATCACGGTGTTGGAGTCCGAGCCGAGCGTGATCCGGACGCCTGCCTCGCGCAGCGCGACCGACGGCCCGATGCCGTCGGCGAGCTCCGCCTCGGTGGTCGGGCAGAAGCACGCGAAGGTTCCGGCCGCGCCGAGCGTGGCGATGTCGGCGTCGGTGAGGTGCGTGGCGTGGACGGCTGTGGTCCGCGGGCTCCACACGCCCGCGTCGGCGAGGAGCTGGACGGGGGTGCGTCCGGTGGCGGCGAGGCAGGCCGCGTTCTCGGCAGGCTGCTCGGAGACGTGGACGTGCAACGGCGCGTCCGGGAGTGCCGCCGCGACGGTGGGCAGGGACGCCTCGTCGACGGCCCGGACGGAGTGGATGGCGGCGCCGACGACGACCTCCGGGTCGCCCGCGTACCTGGCCGCGAGGTCGCCCACGCCGTCCGCCCAGGCGTCCGCGTCGGGGTGGACGAAGCGCCGCTGCGCTCTGGCGAGCTCCGCGCCGTCGAAGCCGGCCCTCAGGTAGCAGGTGTCCAGCAGGCAGATGTGCAGGCCGACCTCCCGTGCGGCCGAGATCACGGCCTCAGCCATCGCCTGCGGGTCGGCGTACGGCGTCCCGCCGGCACCGTGGTGCAGGTAGTGGAACTCGCCGACCGCGCGGATGCCCGCCAGCACCATCTCGGCATAGGTGGCGCGGGCGAGGCGGTGGTAGAGGTCGGGGTCGAGCGCTTCCGCGACGGCGTACATGCCGTCCCGCCAGCCCCAGAAGTCCGCTCCGCCGACCGCGCGGCCTCGCAGCGCCCGGTGGAAGGCGTGGGAGTGGCAGTTCGCGAACGCCGGACAGGTGGTCATCGGTGAGGACGCGGTCACGCCAGCTCCCTGATCACGGCGGCCAGAGCGTCGACGCCGGCGCGGACGTCCTCGTCGGACGCGGTCTCGTCCGGGGCGTGCGAGACGCCGGTCGGGTTGCGGACGAACAGCATCGCCGTCGGCAGCTTCGCCGCCAGGATCCCCGCGTCGTGACCGGCGCCGGTCGGCAGGACGGGGGCGTCCAGGAGCGCGGCGAGCCGGTGCCGCAGGTCGTGGTCGAACTCGACGGCGGCCGTGGTCGACTCGGGACGGAAGTCGAGCGTCGCCCCCTCCGCCTGGGCGGCAGCTTGCGCCCGGGCGACGATCCCGCTGACAAGGGTGTCCAATTCGGCGCCGGACTCCGCGCGGGCGTCCAACCAGGCGGTGACGCGGGAGGGGATCGAGTTGGTGCTGCCCGGCCGCACCTGGACGCGTCCGAAGGTGGCCCGCGCCTGTGGCACGTGGGGACGGTTCTTTCGTGCCAGGCTCTCCGCTGGCACGGAAGAACCGTCCCCACGTGCCAGGTCGCGGGCGGCGAGCACCGCCGCCGCGTAGGCCAGCATCGGGTCATGCCGGTCGGCCATCGCCGTCGTGCCGGCGTGGTTCGGTTGGCCGCAGAAGTCGAACCGATACCGGCCGTGCGGCCAGATCGCGGACGCCACCCCGACGGCAGCGCCTGCGGGAGCAAGCCAGCGCCCCTGCTCGACGTGCAGTTCGACGTACGCACCGACCTGCTCCAGCCAGTCGGACGGTCCGGCTGCGCGCGGGTCGCGGCCGCGGGCGGCCATCACCTCGCCGAGGGACGTGCCGTCGTCGTCCCGCAGGCCCAGCGCCGCCTCCGGGCTGATCGCGCCGGTCGCCAGCCGGGAGCCGAGGCAGGCGACGCCGAACCGGGCGCCCTCCTCGTCGGTGAAGTTGGCGACCGCGACCGGCCGGCTCGGGGCGAACCCGGACGCCCTGAGCCGCGCCACCGCAGCGAGGGCCGAGGCGACTCCGAGCGGCCCGTCCAAAGGCCCTCCCTCGAAGACCGAGTCCAGGTGGGAGCCGACCAGCAGCGCGTCCGGACCCGTGCCCCACCAGGCGAGCTGGTTGCCGTTACCGTCCTCGACGACGTCGAGCCCGAGCCCGGCGGCCGTCCCGGCGAACCACTCGCGCAGCTCCATCGTCGAGGCGTCCCACGCGGTGCGCGTGTAGCCGCCGGACGCGGTGCGTCCGATCGTCTCGATCTCGCCCAGCAGGGCGACGGCGTCCATCAGTTCTCCAGCATCGGCAGGCGCAGGCCGCGCTCGCGGGCGACCTCGCGGGCCCGCTCGTAGCCGGCGTCGGCGTGGCGCATGACGCCGGTTCCGGGGTCGTTCAGCAGGACGCGGGCGATCTTCTCCGCTGCCAGCTCCGTCCCGTCGGCTACGGTCACCTGGCCGGCGTGGATCGACCGGCCGATCCCCACCCCCCCGCCGTGGTGGAGCGACACCCAGGTCGCCCCGGACGCGGTGTTGAGCAGCGCGTTCAGCAGCGGCCAGTCGGCGACCGCGTCGGTGCCGTCCGCCATCGCCTCGGTCTCGCGGTACGGGGACGCGACCGAGCCCGAGTCGAGGTGGTCGCGTCCGATCACGATCGGGGCGGAGATCTCGCCGGAGGCGACGAGCTCGTTGAACCGCAGCCCCGCCAGGTGACGTTCCCCGTAGCCGAGCCAGCAGATCCGGGCGGGCAGCCCTTCGAAGTGCACCTTGTCGGCGGCGGCGGTGATCCAGCGGCGCAGGTGCTCGTCGTTCGGGAACAGCTCGAGGATCGCCCGGTCGGTGACGGCGATGTCGGCCGGGTCTCCGGACAGCGCGGCCCAGCGGAACGGGCCCTTGCCCTCGCAGAACAGCGGACGGATGTAGGCCGGCACGAAGCCAGGGAACTCGAACGCCCGGGAGTACCCGCCGAGCTTCGCCTCGGCCCGCAGGGAGTTGCCGTAGTCGAAGACCTCCGCGCCGGCGTCCTGGAAGCCGACCATCGCCTCGACGTGGGCAGCCATGGACGCGCGCGCCCGCTCGGTGAACGCGGCGGGGTCGCTCTGGGCCAGCGTGTGCCACTCCTCGACCGACACCCCGATCGGCACATAGCTCAGCGGATCGTGGGCGGACGTCTGGTCGGTGACGACGTCGATCGCGACGCCGTCGGCCAGCAGGCGCGGGAACACCTCGGCCGCGTTGCCGACCAGCCCGACGGAGGCCGCCCTGCGCTCGGCCTTGGCGGCCAGCACCCGGGCGACAGCCTCGGCGTAGGAGTCGGTGTAGGAGTCCAGGTAGCCGTGCTCGACGCGCCGCGCCAGCCGGGTCGCGTCGACGTCCACGATCAGGACGACGCCCTCGTTCATCGTCACGGCCAGCGGCTGCGCGCCGCCCATGCCGCCGCAGCCGGCGGTCAGCGTCAGGGTGCCGGCGAGCGTCCCGCCGAACCGCTTGCGGGCCACCGCGCCGAAGGTCTCGAAGGTGCCCTGGAGGATCCCCTGGGTGCCGATGTAGATCCACGAGCCGGCGGTCATCTGCCCGTACATCATCAGGCCCTCCGCCTCGAGCGCGCGGAAGTGCTCCCAGTTCGCCCAGTCGCCGACGAGGTTGGAGTTGGCGATCAGGACGCGGGGCGCCCACTCGTGGGTGCGGAACACCCCGACCGGCTTGCCCGACTGCACCAGCAGGGTCTCGTCGGTGCGCAGGTCGCGGAGGGTCTCGACGATCTTCTCGTACGCCTCCCAGGAGCGCGCAGCTCGTCCCGTCCCGCCGTAGACGACGAGGTCGTCCGGGCGCTCGGCCACCTCGGGGTCGAGGTTGTTCATGAGCATTCGCAGCGGTGCCTCGGTCTGCCAGGAGCGGGCGCTGAGCTGGGTGCCGCGGGGTGCGCGGACGGGCGGGTGGTTCATGCGTTCTCCTCTGTCGGGTCTGGACAAGCGGCGGCGACGAGCTTCCCCGAGCGGACCAGCTGGTAGGCGGCTTCGATGTCCGGAGCAAGGAACCGGTCCGGCCCCGGCCCGGGGACGGTCTCGCGCAGGACGGCGATCGCAGCCCCTGTGGCCACCGCCGGACGCAGCGGCGCCCGCAGGTCGATGCCGCGCGCGGCCGTCAGGATCTCGATGGCGAGGACGCGGGCGAGCCCGTCCACGCTCTGGCGCAGCTTGCGGGCGGCGTTCCAGCCCATCGAGACGTGGTCCTCCTGCAGCGCGCTGGACGGGATCGAGTCGACGCTGGCGGGCGTGGCCAGCTGCTTCAGCCGCGAGCAGATGCCGGCCTGGGTGTACTGGGCGATCATCAGCCCGGAGTCGATGCCAGGGTCGTCGGCGAGGAACGGCGGCAGGCCGCGGCTGCGGTTGGCGTCGAGGAAGCGGTCGGTGCGGCGCTCGGACAGGTTGGCCAGGTCGGCGATCCCGATGGCGAGGAAGTCGAGCACGTGCGCGATGGGCGCGCCGTGGAAGTTGCCGTGGGACTCGACCCTGCCGTCCGGCAGCACGGACGGGTTGTCGATCGCCGCGGCCAGTTCCCGTTCGGCGATGGTGGTGGCGAACGCGACGGCGTCCCGGACGCTGCCGTGCACCTGCGGGCTGCAGCGCAGCGAGTAGGCGTCCTGCACGACGCCGTCCCCGACGCGGTGGCTGGCGACGATCGGCGAACCGACGAGGAGCCGCCGCAGGTTCGCTGCGCTCGTGGCCTGGCCGACCTGGGGACGCAGCGCCATCAGGTCGGCTGCAAAGACGCGGTCGGTGCCGAGCTGGCCCTCGACGCTCATCGCAGCGGCGAGGTCGGCGGCCTCCAGCAGGCTCTCGAGGTCGGCAAGGGCGAGGACGAGCTGCGCGAGCATCCCGTCCGTGCCGTTGATCAGGGCGAGGCCCTCCTTCTCGGCCAGCCGCACCGGCTCGAGGCAGTGCTCGGCGAGCGCCTCGGCTGCCGGACGGCGGCGGCCGTTGTCGAGCACCTCGCCCTCGCCGGTGAGGACGAGCGCGCAGTGGGCGAGCGGCGCCAGGTCGCCGGAGCAGCCGAGGCTGCCGTACTCGTGGACGACGGGCACCAGTCCCGAGTTCAGCAGCGCGACATAGGCCTCGACGGTGGCCGGACGGACGCCGGAGCGCCCCCGGGCGAGGGTGGCGATCCTCAGCAGCATCAACCCCCGGACGACCTCGTCCTCGACGATCGGACCGTTTCCGGCCGCATGGGAGCGGATGAGGCTGCTCTGCAGGCGCGCCCGCTCCGACGCGGGGATGCCGCGGGTCGCCAGGGCCCCGAAACCGGTGGAGACGCCGTAGACGCCCTCGGCGACGGCGGCCAGCTCGTCGATCTGGGCGCGGGAGACGGCGATGGCGTCCAGCGCGTCCGCCGACAGCCGGACGTCGACGCCGTGGCGCGCGACCGCGACGACCTCCGCCCTGGTCAGCGGGCCGGTTCCGATCACGATCTGCGCCATGGCGGAATTCCAGCCGGTGACGGTTGCCGTCGCCACCCCCGCCCCGCAAATTCCGTCTCGTATGCGAGACTCGTACCACGAAGGAGAGCCCGATGGCACGACCGGTTCCGGGAGCCACGCAGGCGCTGAGGGTACTGCGGTTCCTGTCCCAGCGGACGTCCCCCGTGCCCGCGGCCCGGATCGCAGCAGAGCTCGGCCTGCCGCGCTCGTCGACCTACCACCTGCTCGCGGCGATGGCGGCCGAGTCGTTCGTCGTCCACTACCCGGAGGAGCGCACCTGGGGGGTCGGCGTCGCCGCATGGGAGGTGGGCCAGGGCTACACCCGCGCCGACCCGCTGGCCCGGCTGGCGCGGCTCCCGATCGCCCGTCTCGTCGACTCGCTCGGGCTGTCCGCACACCTCGCCGTGCTCAACGGCGCCGACGTCGTGTACCTGGTCGAGGAGCGTGCGCGGGGTCGAGCCCGCCTCGTCACGGACGTCGGGGTGCGACTGCCCGCGCACCTGACCGCGTCCGGACGGGCGATCCTGGCCGGGCTGCCGCGCGCCCAGATCCGCGCGCTCTACCCGGACGCAGCGGCTCTCGTCCGCCGCACCGCGGCCGGCCCACGGACCCTGGCCGACCTGCGGACGATCCTGGCCCGGACGCGCCGCAACGGCTGGGCCGACGAGGACGGCGAGATCACCGAGGGCTTCGCCTCCGTCGCGGTGGCGATCCCCCGCGCGGCCAACTTCGCCTCCGTCGCCGTGACCTGGGAGGCGGCACTGGGACGCGACCCCGCGCAGGTCACCGAAGAACTCCGGGACACCGCCGCGACGATCGGCGAGCGCCTGCGCTGAGCCTGGCCACACGCCGGACGCCGGGCGTCGATCCCACCTCGTCCGGGAAGCGCATCGCAGGCTGTCCCGGGGCCCCGGTCGGGCTGCGATCCCACTCCGCGAACTCGGGTGTGCGATTTTGGATTGATCCGGCTAACCTAATTCAAGTTAGGTAAGCCTAACCAAAGCTTGGGCGCCGCCCGAGCCGACGACCTTGGGAGGACCCGGTGCTGGCGACCCTCGTGATCGGCCTCCGCGAAGGGCTGGAAGCCGCTCTGATCGTGGGCATCATCGCGGCCTTCCTGCGCCGCAACGGGCGCTCCCTGACCCCGGTCAAGATCGGCGTCGCCGCGGCCGTCGCCGTCAGCCTGGGCGTCGGGATCGCCCTCAAGCTGCTCGAAACCAGCCTGCCGCAGGCCCAGCAGGAGGGGCTGGAGACCGTGATCGGCGTCGTCGCCGTCGTGTTCGTCAGCAGCATGGTGATCTGGATGAAGGGCCACTCCCGCGGGCTGAAGGGTGAACTCGAGCACGCAGCGGCCGACGCGCTCGGCACCGGCTCCGTCCGCGCGCTGGCCGTGATGGCGTTCCTCGCCGTGCTGAAGGAGGGTTTCGAGACCTCGGTCTTCCTGCTGGCCGTCTTCTCCGCCTCCGACAACGCCCTGCTCGCCGCGGCGGGGGCCGTGATCGGCATCGCGATCTCGGTCGGGATCGGGTACGGGCTGTACGCCGGCGGCGTCCGGCTGAACCTGCGCCGGTTCTTCTCGATCACCAGCGCCTTCCTCGTGCTGGTGGCCGCCGGCCTGCTGGTCAGCACGATCACCACGGCCCACGAGGCCGGCTGGCTCGACGCCGGCCAGCAGCGGACGGTGGACCTGAGCTGGCTCACCCCGTCCGGCACCGTGCTGGGAGCGATCTTCACCGGCCTGTTCGGCATCCCGTCCGACCCACGCCTGGTCGAGGTGGTCGGCTGGGTGCTCTACGTCGTGCCGATGAGCCTCTTCCTCTTCTGGCCGGCGGCCCACCGTCCCGCGGGCAGGGCGGCCGTCCGGCTCAGGGTGGGCGTCGGCGCGGCCCTCGCGGTTGCAGCGGCAGCGATGGCCGTCCTCATCTCCCCGGCTGCGATGCCCGACCTCGGGCCCGCACCGCTGGTCACAGCGGACGGAACCCGCGCCGGCACCCTCACCCACGACAACGGGACGGCCGTGCTCGCCACCCCGTCCGGCCGGACCACCGTCCCGCTGACCGGCGGACGGGTGGTCGCCCACGCCGGCGTCCCCGACGCGGTGGAGTACGCGCTCCCGGGCCGCGACCCGGGCTCCACGGCCGGCCTGCCCGCCACTCTGACCCTCGCCGACCTCGCCGCTCTCTCCGGAGGACGTCTGCCCGTCGGCATCAGCCCGCAGACGGCCCCCGGACCGTTCCAGGCGAGCTGGACGACCACCGGGGACGCGCGGCTGTGGCTGGCCGGCGACCAGGTGCTCGACTACGCCGCAACCGAGCGCACCACCCTGACGCTGAGCGGTGGCGGCCTGAGCTCCCCGCGCACCCTGACGGTCTCCGGCACGCTGCCGGACGGCACCGCCGTCTCCAGCGCCTCGGTCGGCGCAGAGCCGGCCCACACGCAGGCCGTCGCCACTGCGGCCGCGTCCGTTCGCGTCGGGCAGATCGACAGGCAGTTCTGGGGCAGGACGTTCCCCGCGATGCTCGTCCTGGCTGCGCTCATCGTCTTCGGCTACGCCTGGCGCGCGCGGCGTCGGCTCGTCGCAGCGGAGTCCACGCCGCAGTCCGCACCCGCCACACCCATCGCGCAGAGTTCACCCTCGCCCGCCCCCGTGCCCAGCGGGCAGCCGGCAACGACCCCGGCCGCCCACTCCCGGAAGGAAGTCAATGCCGTCTAGGTCCCACTCACCGGCAGTCCTTGGGGTGGTGACCGCGCTGGCGCTCGCCCTCGTCGGCTGCTCCACCGGTGCCCCCTCAGCCCCCGCGACGGGCGGCGCCGCCGCACAAGGCGGGGACGGAGCGGCACCGGTCGTCAACGGCGCGGCCCAGGTGGCGCTGAGGTTGACCGGCGACAACGGAGGCACCTGCACCCTCGACCACGCCAGCGCCCCGGCCGGACCGATCACCTTCACGGTGACCAACGTCAGCGCGACAGGCATCACCGAGGTCGAGCTGCAGAGCGAACTGCGCATCCTGGGCGAGAAGGAGAACCTCGCTCCCGGGCTGCCGGCGTCCACGTTCACGGTGACGCTCGGCGGCGGGAGCTACGCCATCCACTGCCCGGGCGCGGCCACCGAGACGCAGCCGTTCACCGTGACAGGGGAGGCGGCCGCCGCCCCCACCGGCGACGTCCAGGACCTGCTCGCCAAGGGCGCCACCGAGTACGCGGAGTGGGTGGTCTCCCAGACCGAGGAGATGCACACCTCGGTGAAGGCGCTGGCCGCCGCGATCGACGCCGGCGACCTGGCGGCCGCGAAGAAGGCATACGCCGTCTCCCGTCCCTTCTACGAGAAGATCGAGGCCGACGTCGAGGGCTTCGTCCTGCCCGGCCACAAGCTGGACGACTCGGCCGGCAGCCTCGACTACCGCATCGACATGCGCGCGTCGTCCCTGGACGACGCGGTCGGGTGGATGGGCTACCACGCCATCGAGCGCGACCTGTTCTCGGCCGGGAAGATCACGGCGAAGACCAAGAAGTACGCCGCCGGCCTGGTCGCCGACGTCGCCAAGCTGGTCGAGGTCTCCAGGACGCTCACCTTCAAGCCCGAGGACCTCGCCAACGGCGCGGCGGCCCTGCTGGAGGAGGTCCAGTCGAACAAGATCACCGGGGAGGAGGAGGCCTACAGCCACCTCGACCTGATGGACTTCGCCAACAACCTCGAGGGCGCCCGCCAGGCGTTCGCGTACCTCCAGCCCGGCCTCGAGCAGGTGGACGAAGCCCTGGTCGACCAGGTCGCCGCCGAGTTCACCAAGGTGGACGAGGCCCTGGACGCCCTGCGCGACGACAGCGCCCTCGGTGGGTACCTGGCGTGGACGAAGGCCAACCGCGAGAAGCACGCCAAGGACCTGAGCCAGGCCGTCCTCAGCCTCCAGCAGCCGCTGGCGAAGATCGCCGAGAAGGTGGCGACGGCCCAGTGAGCGTCGAACGCCCTGAGCTCGACGGGACGCCGGCCACAAGCGGCGTCTCCCGGCGCCGCCTGTTCGGGACGGCGGCCGGGACGGCCGTCGCAGGCGCGCTCGCCGGTGCGGGCGGGGCGGCGGGCGTGCTGTCGGCAGGGGCACCGGCAGTCGCCGCTGCGACCGGCGGAGACCTCGACATCGACCTCAACCGGTCGGTCCCCTTCTTCGACCAGACGCACCAGGCCGGCATCCGGACGCCGCCGCAGCGGCACGCCGTGTTCGCGACGTTCACGCTGGCGAGGTCGGCGACGAGGAGCGACCTGCAGACCCTGCTGGCCCGGTGGACGGCCGCGATCGGCCAGCTCACCCAGGGCCTGTCGATCGGACAGGTGGAGCCCACCCGTCCCGACGCCGTCGGGGGCGACACCGGCGAGGCGCACGGGCTGTTCCCCGCGTCCCTGACCGTGACGGTCGGGCTCGGACCGTCCGTCTTCGGCGACCGGTTCGGCCTCGCGTCGCGGCGGCCGAAGGCGCTGGCCGAGCTGCCCCGGATCCCCGGCGACGCCCTCGAACCGGGCCTGACCGGCGGCGACCTGTCGCTGCAGGCGTGCGCCGACGACCCCCAGGTGGCCTATCACGCCGTCCACAACCTCGCCCGGATGGCCGCGACGGTGGCCCGGACGCACTGGATGGTGCTCGGCTTCGGGCGCGCCTCTGCGGGCCCGGGGCAGCAGACGCCGCGCAACCTGATGGGCTTCAAGGACGGCACCCGCAACGTGACCGGCGACGCCGAGTTCGACCGCTTCGTGTGGACCGACGACGGCGACTGGTTCGCCGGCGGCACCTACCAGATCGCCCGGAAGATCCGGATCACGATGGAGACCTGGGACGTGAACAGCATCGCCAGCCAGCAGGACGTCTTCGGCCGCACGAAGGATGAGGGCGCGCCGCTGGGCGGGAAGCGCGAACACGACGTCCCCGACTTCGCAGCAACGGGGACGGACGGGGCGCAGCTGATCAACCCGCGCTCGCACGTGTCGATGGCCTCTCCCGAGAACAACAACGGGGTCAAGATCCTGCGCCGCGCGTACAACTACACCGACGGGCTCACCTCGCAGGGCCTGCTCGACGCGGGCCTGATGTTCCTGGCCTACGTCAACGACCCGCAACACTTCGTCGACCTGCAGACCCGGCTCGGCAAGTTCGACCTGCTCAACGAGTACATCCGCCACATCGGCTCGGCGGTGTTCGCCGTCCCGCCGGCCCCGAGGACGGGCGGCTACCTCGCCCAGGCCCTGTTCGAGTGACGTCCCGGCACGTGGGGACGGTTCTTCCGTGCCAGTCCCGGCGGCCACTCACGACCAGCACCTGGCACGTGGGGACGGTTCTTCCGTGCCAGTCCCGGCGGCCACTCACGACCAGCACCTGGCACGCGGGAACCGTCCCCACGTGCCGCGAGATCGACCGGTGGCGCCGCCGCTCCCTCTAGGCTGTCCGGCATCGACGACAAGACGAACACCGTAGCCACCGGGGGGGTCGGCCCGGCAGCATCCGGGCCAGCGGCTTCCCGGCGTGCCCTCCTGCTCGGCCTCGGGCTGGCGCCGGTGCTGGCCGCGTGCGGAGCAGCCCGTCCCTCGGCCGCTGCGACACCGTCCGCCTCCGACCTGCCGCTGCCCGTCGGGACCGCCACCGCCACCCCGATACCGAGCCGGACGGCGTCCCCCGCGTCCACGCCGGCAGGGGACGGGACGCGGATCTACGGGACGCTGGCGTCCAGGGCCACCGGGCTGAACCACAACTGGATCGTGATCTACCCGCCCGGCTCGTCCACGAAGGCGTCCCTCCCGGTCGTGATCGTGCTGCACGGCATGGGCGACAACATCGACGCACTCAACCACCTCAACTACCACGTGCACCTGGGCGAGGCGGTTCGCGCAGGCGTCCAGCCGTTCGCCCTGGCCGCGATCGACGGCAACGTCCTGTTCTGGCAGAGGATCGGCACGCAGGACGGGGGCGAGCTCGTCGCGACCGACTTCCTCGGCCTGCTCGCGGCCCGCGGCCTGGACACCACCCGGCTCGGCCTGACCGGGTGGTCGATGGGCGGGTGGGGGACGCTGCGGCTGGCCCAGCACGAGCTGTTCGGCAGGCTCCGCGCCGCCGCGCCGATGAGCACCCCGCTCTACCCCGGCCCGGCGGCAGCGCCTGAACGCTGGATCAGCGACGCCGACTACGAGGCCGGCAACCCCTACACGCGTCCGCACCTGCTCACGGGCCTGCCGCTGTGGTTCGCGTGCGGCACCAGCGACCAGTTCTACCCGGGCAACCGGGACTTCGTGGGCATCCTCAGCCGGACTCCCGGCGTCCCGGCCCCCGAGACGCACTTCACGCCGGGCAGCCACAGCTTCGAGTTCTGGGAGAGCGCGGCTCCCGACCAGTTCCGTTTCCTCGGCGCCCACCTGTGAAGCGGCTGCGCCCCTACACTCTCCCCGTGACGAAACCGGACGCGGGTGGCGGCCTGAGCCGCCGGTCGCTGCTCCAGGCTGTGGGCCTTTTACCCCTGGCCGCCGCCCTGCCCGTCGCATCCCGGGCCGCCGCGGCGACGCCGGGCGCCGTCCCCACCTACACGACATCGGGCGGCACGATCGATTCCGCCTACACCGGCTTGAAGCACAACTGGACGCTGACGTACCCGACCGGCCACGACGGCGAGCCCCTGCCGGTCGCGCTCGCGCTCCACAGCAGCAACGGGGATGCGACCGAGATGTTCGTGCTCGGCATGCCCGACCGTCTGGACGCCCTGATGACCGCGGGGAAGACCCCTCCGTTCGCGCTGGCGTCCATCGACTCGATGAACGGCTTCTACGAGAAGAAGGGCGGCCGCGACTACGCCCGGGTCGTCTCCGTCGAATTCCTCAAAGTGCTTCACGACCGGAACCTCGACACGTCCCGACTGGGCATCATCGGCTGGTCCATGGGCGGCTGGGGGGCCTTCCGGCTGGCCCAGCACGAGCTCCACGACAGGGTCCGCGTGATCTCGGCGATCAGCACCCCGTGCTACTCCAGCTGGAAGACCTGGCCGTCGTACGAACGCGGCGACATGACGAAAGCCCAGTTCACCGCGAACAACTTCTATCCTCACCCGAAGCTCCTGGCGAAGCCCCGGGTCTTCCTCTTCTGTGGCACCTCAGACGGCTTCTACAAGGGGAACAAGGCGTTCGCCAAGGTGCTCGACAGGGCCAAGGGCGTCCGCAGGCCGAAGACGCACTTCAGCGCCGGAGGCCACACCCACCACTACTGGAAGAGTGTCCTCGACCCGGCCCTGACGCACATCGGCCGCTACCTCTAGGCGGTCCGCTTCGCCGGTGCGTGCCCCCCGAACGGGCGACAAGCACCGCCCGGATCGCAACTTGCCCCTCCGCGAGTGAGGTAATCCTCACTCACCCCTCGCGCGCCTGCTTGACACCACGGACAATGGTTCGGGGATTCAAGAAGAACGACACCGGTCGCCTCTGCGGGGGGAAGCGGCCCTTGGAGCCAACATGCTTGACACGACCTCGCAACCGCCGGCCCGCACCCGCCGGGCGGCCAGCCGAATCGGCACGGCCGCGCTCGCCGCCGCCCTCGTCCTCGGACTCTCCGCCGGCCTGCCCCATCCCACCATCGCCAGCGCAGCGGCAGCACCCGCAGCGCGCGCAGCCGTCCTGCCGGCGGTGGCCCCGGTCAGCGGCCTGGTGGTCATCCCGGGCAAGAACCAGATCACCGCGACGTGGGCCGGCGTCGGCGGCGCCGACTCCTACCAAGTGCGGGTCGCCACCTCCTCGTCCATGGCCGGCGCAGTCTCGCTCACGACGTCCTCCACGACAGCGGTCGTCGGTGGCCTGAAGACGCCGAAGACCTACTGGGTGCAGGTCGTGGCCGGTGCGTCGGTGAGCGCCAAGGTCAAGACGAAGACCAGCAAGGCCTCGACCGGGCGCGGCACCGTGACCGGCGTGTCGAGGGCCGGCGCGAACGCCGTCCAGATCACCTGGAAGCGGTTCAAGGTCGGGACGTCGATCGACGTCCGGCTGTCGTGGGACAACAAGCCCCTCGTGGACAACCAGGCGAGCAAGTACGTCCAGGTCACCGGCCTGCCGATCACGGCGACGTCCACCGTGCTGACGATTCCCGACGGCTACCAGCGCCTGATCGGCTCGACGACCGGCAACCCCGCCTACCTGCGCATGGTCCCCCACAACGGACCGCGCAGCCGCAACGGCAGGATCGCCTTCGGCTGGCCGAGCGCCAAGCAGGCGTACGGCACCCAGCTGCGGGTCGCGACCTTCAACGTCACCGACGAGGGTGCCCGCCGGAGCGGCCCGGTCCCCGACTGGTCGGAGTCGCGCGGGGCCATCGTCAACAGCATCCGCCTCGCGAGCCCCGACATCCTCATGGCCCAGGAGGTGTCCCGCAGCCACCTCACCGTGAACGGGACGGACGTCACCCAGGACCAGGACCTCATCAACCTGCTGTCCGGCGAGTGGACCGTCGCCTGGAACCAGAAGTACAACGGGCAGTCGGCCTGGCCGAGCAGCCAGGTGTACTACCGCACCTCGAAGTTCGACCTCCTCGCCTCCGGCCAGGTCCAGTACTCCTCCCTCGTCAGCGCGGACTGGTCGCGCAATCTCGACCGCTTCTTCGCGTGGGCGGAACTCCGGGTGAAGGCGACGGGCGAGGTCGTGTTCGCGGTCTCGGCGCACCTGCAGGGCGACGACAGCGGCACCAACCGGCGCCAGCTCCGCCGCGACCTTGTCCAGGGCCTGAACGGCTACCTCGCCCAGCTCAACCCGCGCGGCTACCCGGTGATGGTCGGTGGGGACTTCAACGTCAACTTCGGCGGGATGATCCCGAGCGGCTTCGCGGACGCCCCGCAGGACATGATCGACGCCGGGTACGTCAGCGCGGCCTCGGCCGACAGCCGGACGAACATCACCCGCTCGAGCTCGAACGCCGGCTTCCCCAGCAAGCCCAGGAGCTACACCTACGTCGGCAGCCGGATCGACTACCTCTTCCTGAAGAACACAGCCGGCCCCGTCGCCTACACCAACCAGATGGTGCTGAACTCGAACGGCACGTTCAACAGGGCCTACTACGGATCCGACCACAACCTGCAGTGGGCGCAGGTCTCGCTCGGCTGATCTGCTCGCCCCCGGCGTCCCCGCGAGAGCGGACGCTCGGGCCCTTTTGCGGCGCAGCCCGCTCGGAAGAGCCTGCCGTGCGCCCCTGCGGCGTGTCAGTGCCCCCGGGTAGCCTGAGCCGAAACGCACGAGGAGGAACGACATGACCCGACTCAGCGAGCGGCCCAACTCGGCCCTGCTGGTGATCGACTTCCAGAACGGTGTGGTGGCCTCGGCCTGGCGGCGGGACGAGGTGCTGGCCAGCATCAAGGCGGCCGTCGCCGCTGCCCGCGCGGCGGGCGTCCCGGTCGTGTGGGTGCAGGACGTCGGCGAGGATCGCACGCCGGGCACCCAGCCGTGGCAGATCGTCCCCGAGCTCGACCCGCGCGACGACGAGCCGCGCGTCCAGAAGAAGTACGGCGACTCCTTCGAGGACACCGACCTGACCGACATCCTCGCCGCTGCAGGGGTTGGACGGGTCTACATCGCCGGCGCCCAGACGGACGCCTGCATCCGGTCGACCCTGCACGGCGCGTTCGTCCGCGGCTACGACACGATCCTCCTCAGCGACGCCCACACCACAGAGGACCTGAGCGAGTGGGGCGCGCCCAGCCCGGAGGCGGTCGTGGCCCACACCAACCTCTACTGGCAGTTCCAGGACGGCCCGGGACGCACGGCCGCCGTCGTGAAGACGGCCGATCTCGACTTCGCGCAGGCCTGAGCCGGTGCCTGTGGACGCGAAGGGCGAGGCGCACCACTACCTCGTCCGGGCGCGCGAGGCGCTGCTGTGGAAGCTGGACGGGCTGGGCGAGTACGACCTGCGCCGGCCACTGGTGCCCACCGGGACGAACCTCCTCGGGCTCGTGAAGCACCTCGCCTGCACGGAGGTGGGCTACTTCGGGACGTCGTTCGGGCGTCAGCTTGACGGCTTCCCGTACGGGTGGGGCGAGGACGACGACCCCAACGCCGACCTGTACGCGACGCCGGACGAGAGTTCGGCGGACATCATCGGCTGGTACCGGAGGGCCTGCGAGCACAGCGACGTCACCATCGCCGCGGAGGACGCCGACGCCATCGGCACCGTCGCCTGGTGGCCGGCGGACGCCAACCGCGTCAGTCTCCACCTGCTCATCGCGCACATGGTCGCCGAGACCTCCCGCCATCTCGGCCACGCCGACATCGTCCGGGAGCTGATCGACGGCGCCGTGGGCCTGCGCCCGGAGGTGTCGAACCTTCCCGAGGGGGATGCGGCGTGGTGGAAGGCCCATCACGACAAGGTGGAACGGCTCGCGCGTGAGGCGTCCGGCGACCGCGGAGCGACCATCGTCGGCGGACGCTCCACGGGCTGACTACCTTTCAGGACGTGGACGACAACCCCGCTACCCCCGCCATCGCCGAGCACGAGCACGAGGACGCCCTCGAGCCACGGCACCTGATCCGCCGCTCCAACGTCGTGCTCCGCGCGGGCATCATGATGCTCGCGGCGGGCACGTCCGGGCTCCGCGTCCGCGAGGTGATGACCGCGGTCGCACGGACGGTCGGGACCGGCCGGATCCGTGCCCAGGTCACCTATACCGACATCGTCCTGACGGTGTTCCGGCGCAACGCCTTCCGGACGCAGGTCGCGGAGATCCCGGCTCCCGGCGTGGACGCCAACCGCATCGCCATGCTCCAGAACTTCGCCCGCGACCTGCCCGAGCGTGCCACGGTCGCCGAGGTGGACGCCGGCCTCGACGCCATCGAGAAGACGCCGAAGCTGTACTCGCTGTGGCTCCTCGTCCCCCTCGTCGGGCTGGCCTGCGCAGCGGTCACGCTGCTGACCAACGGTGGCTGGCGGGAGGCGGTCGCGGTGTTCGTCGCCTCCGCCGCAGCCTTCCGGCTGAACCGCGCCCTCGCCCGCCTGCAGTTCAACCACCTGGCCGTCGTCCTGTTGTCCGCCGCGACTGCGACCGGGCTGTACATGGTGCTCACCCGGGCCCTGGACGCAGCCCTCGGCGGTCCGAGCAACCGGATGACGGCGGGCCTGGTCTGCGCCGCCATCTTCCTGATCCCGGGATTCCCCCTCGTCACCGCTGGGCTCGACCTGGCGCGCATCGACCTGATGGCCGGCGTGCCGCGAATGGCGTATGCGGCGATGGTGCTGCTCTCGCTGACCCTGGGCGTGTGGATGGTGGTGACGGTCAGCGGGGTCTCCCCCGACCCCGTCCCGGTGCTGGAGGGGCCGGCACCCCTGATCTGGGCCGTCCTGCTCGCTGCCAGCTTCGCCGCGGTCTTCGGCTGGGCGACGATGTTCAACTCCCCGCTGCGGATGGCCGTCACAGCCGGCATCGTCGCAACCCTGGGCAACATTCCCCGGCTGCTGATGCTCCAGGAAGGGGTGAAGCCGCATATCGCCACCTTTGTCGGGACGTTCCTGATGGGCCTGCTCTGCGCGCTGGCCGAGCGGTGGCTGGGCTACAACAAGATCATCATGACCGTGCCCACGGTGCTGGTGACGATCCCCGGCTCCGCCGCCCTGCGCACGCTGATCTACTTCGACCAGGCGGACGTCGTCCGTGCCGTCGAGAACGGCGTCGCGACGGTGCTCGTTGCGATCGCGATGGTCGCCGGGCTGGCGGCCGCACGCATGCTGACCGATCCCGAGTGGGCGTTCACCCGTCCGGAGGCAGGGGGCTCCTGGTTCGTCGGACGGTGGTTCCAGCGCCAGCCCTAGCCGCGACGCCTCACCAGCCGCGGGCGCGCCACTCGTCCAGGTGGGGACGTTCCGCGCCGAGCGTCGTCGGACGTCCGTGGCCCGGCCAGACGATCGTCACGTCGTCGTAGCGGTCGAAGATCCGGGCCGTCACGTCCCCGAGAAGGCTGGCGAAGCGGACCGGGTCGTGACCGGTGTTGCCCACACCGCCCGGGAAGAGCGAGTCGCCGGTGATCAGGTTCACGACGCCGTCGACGGGGACGGCCAGCGCGACCGACCCCACCGTGTGGCCGCGCAGGCCGATCACGTCCAGGGCGAATCCGCCGAGCGCGACCGTGTCGCCGTCGTGGAGGCGGTGGCCGATCAGGACGCCGGTTGCCGCACTGACCGCGTCGGCGTCCGCGTCCCCGCAGATCACGGTCGCCTCCGGGTGAGCAGTGGCGACGGCCGCCAGTGCCCCGATGTGGTCGTGGTGGCTGTGGGTGGTCAGGAGCCAACGCAGGTTCCCTCCTCCCACGAGGGAGGCGATGGCGTCCCGGTCCGCTGCGGCGTCGACCAGCAGTCGCTCGCCCGACGCGGAGTCGGTGACCAGGTAGACGTTGTTGTCCATCGAACCCACCGAGATCCGCTCGACGCTGAGTGACATCCGCACTCCCTTCGCGCTCCACCGGCTGCCGCCGGTCGTGTCCACACTGGCACGGTTACCCTTGATCGAGAAGAGGAGGACGCCCATGCGGCCCGCCACCATCATCACCGCGGCAGCGGTCTCCGTGATGCTGCTCGCCGGCTGCACCGTCCAGGGAGGTCCGATGAGTTCCCCGTCCGCGTCCGGATCCCGGCCGCCGTTCCCGACCATGCCGCCCATGAACAGCCCGTCCGGCACCCCGACCCAGGTCACGCCTGCGCAACTCCAGGCCATCACCGACGACCTCGTCGGTCGTGGCGTGACGGCGACCCCGACGGTCACCAGCGCGCAGGCCGTCACCTGGAACGACTCGTCGCTCGGCTGCCCCAGGCCGGGGATGATGTACTCCCAGGTCATCACACCGGGCCTGCGGGTCCTCGTCGAGGCGGGCGGACAGGCGTACGACTACCGCTTCGGACGCGGCGACACCCCCACGCTGTGTTCCGGCCGCGGCTGATCCTCGCAGCCGTCAGGACTCATCCACCGACACCGGCTCACGCCGGCGTTGGCTCCTCGTCTGTTCCGGCAGGGGCCAGCGCCCCTGCCGATCAGCGGAAGGTCAGGACCCGGGCCTCGTCCGCGCCCGACTCGTTGTCGTAGCTGACCACGAGGACGCCCTTGGTCTTCTGCTTCGCAACCTCGGCGGCGTTGACGTCGACCGGAACCGCGAGCGCCCGGTTGGGCTTCACGGTCTCGTAGTCGCCGTCGGCGACGGCCCTGGCCCACGGGTTGTAGGTCGCCCAGGTGTCGAAGCTGTCGCTGGCGGCCGAATCCTCGAGCGTGATGCTCTGCACCGTGTAGTCGAAGGCACCCGCCTTCGGGCCGGTGGCCGAAAGGCCGATGCTCGAGGCGTCCACGGGCAGGAGGATCGTGCTGGAGTCGGTCGGCGCGACGGCGTAGTACCCGCTCCCGGTGGACTTCCCGGTGGCCACGTCGTAGACCCAGACGGCCGTGACCCCGTTGAACTCCCCGACCGTGTTGTAGCCCTCGTCGTAGCTGTAGACGACGTAGTCGGGCGAACCGTCACCGTCGACGTCGACGAGGACGTCGAACTCGTCGGTGGCCGCGTTCGACCACCGGTCGTAGTTGTTCACCGCGAACACCACGAGCTTGTCGTCGCCGTTGTCGAAGGACTGGACGCCCGCGGCCCGCAGGTCGTAGCCGGACCCGCCCCAGCGCTTCTTCGTGTCGGCCTTGTCGGTCAGGCCGAGGGTGTAGAAGTCGGCCGTCGCGGTGAGGGCGCCGCCGAAGTTGGCGAGGTTCACGTTCACCGACCCGGCCGTCCCGCCCGTGACGGCGTCGAGCGCCCCCCGCGGTCCGTGGCCGAGCGAAGCCGTCAACTGGCTGGACGCCCGGGGCACCAGCAGGTACGGAACCCGGAGCACGCTCTTGTCGGCTGCGGTCAGCACGATCTGGCCGGAGATCTCCGAGAAGTTGAAGTGGTCATCCGGGTCGGCGATCGACGACGGGATCGAGGACGCGGCCGCGACCAGCGTCACCTTCACCTTCACCGAGCCCTTCGCGGGGACGACGACACGGCTGGCGCTGAGCCGGACGATCGCGCCGTCGACCGACTTGCCGTCCTCCTTGGTGCTCAGGGTGTAGGTGACCGGAGTCCTGCCGGTGTTGGTGATCGTGATCGATCGCGTCTTGACGAACACGGTGTTCGACTCGGCGAACCCGAAGCTGAGGGAGTCCTCCCACACCTTGCCGGCCGCGTCGACGTAGGAGTCACCGGTGACGAACGTCTGGGTGGACACGGCCTGAACCGGGTCGACCAGGCCGGCGCCACCCTCGGTGATCGAGTTGGCCTTGACGATCTTGTCCGGGTCGGACGTGGCGACCACGGCGGACGCGATCTGCGATGCCTTCCACGTCGGGTGCGCCTGGACGGCGAGGGCCGCGACGCCGGCGACGTGCGGGGACGCCATCGAGGTTCCCGAGAGGACGGTCGCGTCCGTTCCGGTGCCGACCGCGACCGAGGAGATCGAGACTCCGGGGGCTGCGACGCTGGGGCTGAGCCCGGAGTCGCCGTTCACCGGACCGCCCGAACTGAAGTCCGCATAGTCCCCGTAGCCCGGGTTGTCCACCGTGGTGGGCGCCATCGTCAGCGTCTTGCCGGCCAACGCGAGGAGCGTGGGACCGTCCTCGCCGGCCACCCCGAGGAACGGGATCGTCACGACGAACGGGGAGTTGTCGTCCGGGTTGGTCGTGATCGGGCCCTCGTACGGCGGGTAGCCGTCCGCGTTGTTGATCATCACCACGGCGTCCGCACCGGCCTGCTGGCCGTAGACGGCCTTGGCCACCCGTCCACAGTTGCCGCGGGTGACGACCGCGATGACCCTGTCAGCAGCGGTGACGCCGGCGTCGGCGAACGCGCCGGTGAAGGCCCCGACCGAGCAGCCCAGCGACTCCTGCTCGGTGTCGCCGGTCCCGTTGTTCTTGTCGGTGAGCACGACGATCTTGAACTCGCCGCTCGGCAGGGTCGCGTTGTTGGCGTTGATCGCCTTCAGGGTGGTCGAGCCCGACTGGAGCGCGGCACCGGGGAAGTTGCCGATGCTGTCGACGGCAGCGACGGAGATGACACCCTGGCCGACCGACGGCGAGCCGACGATGTACGGCGCGGGGCCCTCGTTGCCCGCGGATGCCACGACGACGACACCGGCGGCCACGGCGTTGCTGGCCGCGACGGCGTCCGGGTCGTCCGAGCGTCCGAAGGGCCCACCCAGCGACATGTTGATCACGTCCATGCCGTGGTCGACGGCCCAGTCGATGGCCTCGGCGACGACGGTCGTGCTGCCGCTGCAGCCAAGGACGCGCAGGGCGTACAGGTCGGCCTGCGGTGCGACGCCGGGACCCACCTTGAACGCCTTCTGCTCGGTGCTCTTGTTGTACGGCCCGGCGTAGGTCTTGCCGTCCGTGGTCACGCCGCTGCCGGCCGCTGTGCCGGCGACGTGGCTCCCGTGGCCCTCGCAGTCGAGCGGATTCGGGTCGGGCTTGGGCGTGGTGGCCGCGTCCGTCGTCCCGTCCGCGTTGTAGTCGTCACCGACGAAGTCGTAGCCGCCCTTGACCCGGGGCGCGGCCGGCCCGAACAGGCCGGGGTCGGCAGGCTGGGCGGACTTCGCCTTCGCCTCGGTGTACGCCGCGGGCGTGCCGGGGCCGCCGAAGTCGGCGTGGGTGTAGTCGATGCCGGTGTCGATCACCGCGACCTTCACGCCCTTGCCGGTCTTGCCGTACGTCTCCCAGGCGGTGCCCGTGCCGATGTAGGGGACGGACTCGGTGTTGGTCAGGGTCTTCGGGGTGAGCTGGTGGACGGACTTGACCCCCGGCAGGCCGGCGAGCGAGGCCACCTTGGAGGACTGGATCCGCACCCGTACGCCGTTGTACGCCGACTGCATGCGGTAGGTGACCGAGCCACCCTTCGCCTGGATCCGCTTGCCCAGCGTGTTCTGCGCGCTGCGCAGCTTCGCCTTCACCTTGTCGCGCTTGGCCGGGCTGAACGTCGAACCGGCCTTCGCCTCCGCGACGGCGACGGGGTCGCCCGCGAGCTGGACGATGACGTCGACCTTCTTGCTCGTCTGGACGGCCCGGGGCTTGGTCGCCGAGTTGACCTTGGCCGTCGGCGCCTTCGCGAAACGGTCCACTGGATCCGGGACCGGGGCGGCGGAGGAGACGGTCGGGACGGCAACACTAAGCGCGAGGACGGCGACTGCCGCGACGCTGGTGCGAAGTTTCACTGCTGACCTTTCGAGGGAGGGTCGAGCGAGGTAACTCCGCGAGACTATTTGCGGTCAACGAAGGCGGTCAAGGGAGTATCGGGTATTCCACGGACAAGCCGAGACGGCACGTTGAGACGAATCAAACCGTGAACATCGTTCTACTGCGGAATCCGCGGATAATCGAATCAGCGCACGATTCTGCGGCGCCGCGCGCGGTACCGGAAATGGGCGGCCACCGCGATCGCGACGCCCGCGCCGACGGCGATCGGCACCCACGTGCGGCGCGCCGGAGCCTCCCCCGTCACGATCTCCTCCTCCGTGCCGTCCGATGGCAGCCGGACGGTGCCCGCGGCCCCGTCGACCGTGATCCGGTCTCCCGTGCGGATCCTCCGCGTGGCGACGCCGACCCCGAGGACGGCAGGGATGCCGTACTCGCGGGCGACGATCGAGCCATGGCTGAGCACGCCGCCGATGTCGGTGACGACCCCGGCGGCCATCGCGAACAGCGGGGTGTAGGCGGGAGTGGTGATCGGCGCGACGAGGATCTCTCCCGGAGAGAAGGCTGCGAAATCCGCCGGGCCGCTGAGGACGCGGGCAATTCCGCTGACCACCCCACCACTGCCGGCCGTCCCGGTCAGCACGTTGCCCTCGGCCTGCCCGTCCTTCGCCGGGTACATCCAGGCGAAGGAGTCCATCGCCGCGTTCTTCGGCAGGTACTGCGGCGGCCTGGCCAGCGACTCCCCCCGCGCGGCCGCCCGACGGTCGGCGACGGCGTCGCGGTGGTCGGGGACCGGTGCTCCGGCGTCAAGGGCGGACGCGGCGGCGCGCGCCTCGTCCAGCGTGAGCCAGCAGACGTCCAGGTCCTCGGCGAGCGCGCCGGCCGCGACCAGTCGTCCACCGAGCTCACGCAGGATCCGGCGTGCGGGCGGCAGGTAGAGGCCCATCGCACTCAGTGCGTCCTCCCGCAGCGGGCCGGTGTGCTGCGCCCGCGCGAGCAGCTTGCGGACGCGGTCGCGGCGCCAGCCGGAGAGTCGGGTCAGCAGCTTCGCACCGGCGTTCTCGCGTTCCGCGGCCGCCTTCGCCTGCCGGGCGCGGGGGTCGGGCGCGTCCGGACGCAGGGCGAACCGCAGCGGAGCCAGGAGCGTCTCCGGGTCGTCCGCAGCGACGGGGTTGACGAAGTCGAGGTTGTAGAGGGTGTGGCCGTGCTCGGCCAGGTGCGCGGCGAACCGCTGGTGCCAGGCCGCCCAGTCCGCCTCCGCGACGCCGTCCGGCGGGACGGTGGCCAGCGCATCCACCTCAGGGGCTGCGATGGCCGCAGCCAGGCTGTCGTTCGCGCGGACCCACTGGGCGAGGTCGTAGAGGTCGCGCTCTGCACGGATCGGCTCGGCGTCGTACCCCAGCAGGAACACCTCGGCGGACGGGTCGCCCGGCCCGCGCAGCAAGCGCTCGTAGACACCGTTCCAGGTGAGCTCGGCCGTCGCCGCGAGCGGGATGATCGTCTGGACGGCGGTGTAGTAGTAGGCCACCGCGTCCACGAGCCGGCCGAGCGCAGCGAGCAGTTCAGACGCCGCGACGTCCGGCCCTGCGACGTCGTTGGCGGCCACGTCGGCCCGGTACTCGTCCAGCCGCTCCCGCCAGCGCTCCTCGATCCAGCCCGCCCTGCCGTACAGCAGCTTCAGCAGCTGCGGGGAACTCCGCAGCATCTGACCCATGGCCTTCCCGCTGTACCGGTAGAACGCGTAGCCGTTGATGGTGGGGAAGCCGACGTCGCCGAAGACCGTGCCCGGCGCGAACTCTCCGAGCATCCTGCCGAGACCGGCCGGGACGGCCGTCGCCATCAGGTCGGCGAACAGGGTGGAGAGGGGGTCCGGCAGTTGCTCGGTGATGGACGCGCGGAAGTACAGGCCCTTCTCCGGCACAGCCCAGTCGTCCGGCACGGGGCCGACGCGGTCGGCGAGGGCCGTGATGGGCCGCGCCTGCAGGATCGTGAAGTCGCCGGCCACCTCGGCCCACTCGATGTCCATCGGACGTCCGAAGTGGGCCTCGATCGCGGAGCCGATGCCCGCGAGCCGCAACGCGTCGGCCGCGTCCAGGACAGGTTCCAGCCGCACTTCGCTGACCGTCGGCGAGGTCGCGGTGCCCCCGCCCGGCAGCGGATCGGTGCGCACGGCCTTGTCGGCGATGACGGCCGAGAGCACCGTGCCGCAATCGGTGTCGACGACGACGGTGTCGGTGTCGACCTCACCGGAGACGACCGCCTCGCCGAGCCCCCAGGCCGCGGTGATCACCGTCTCCGAAGGGCGCCCGTTGGCCGGGTTCGCGGTGAACATCACGCCTGCAGCTGTCGCGGGCACCATCTCCTGCACGACGACCGCCAGCGCGAGCCCCGCCTGGTCGACGCCGCGCTCCGCGCGGTAGCTGATCGCCCGGTGCGTCCACAGCGACGCCCAGCAGGCCTTCACTGCCGACAGCACCGCGGGGGCACCGACGACGTTGAGGAAGGTGTCCTGCTGGCCCGCGAAACTGGCGTCCTCGAGGTCCTCCGCTGTCGCAGACGAGCGGACGGCCACGGGGAGGTCGCGACCGAGCGCCGCGTACGCGGACGTGATCTCCTCCGCCATCGCCTCGGCGATCGTGCCGGCGGAGAACGCGGCGGCGATCGCGTCCGCTTCGTCGGGGACGGCGCCCGCGAGCCGGCCGGCCAGATCGTTGGCTGCCACGAAGTCGCGGTACGCGTCGGTCGTGATGACGAAACCGGGCGGCACGTCGAAGCCCGCACGGACGAGTTCGCCCAGGTTCGCGCCCTTGCCACCGGCGAGTTCGAGTTCGTCAGCGGTGACGTCGGCGAGGTGGCGGATGTTCACGTCTGGGGTCCTCTCAGGTACGCGTCCACCATAGGACGTACCCCGGACGCCGCCCGGCCCGACGCCCCATCGCGCCCCGAGCGGGAATCACTCGGCCGAGACGGTCTGCACCTGTCTGGTGGTGAGCGTGTGGTACTCGATCCGGCTCAGCGCCAGCGGGTTCGGCCCGGATGCGGCGAGCCACTCGGCGACCCGGTCAGGGACGCGGACGTCCATAGCCGTTGCGAACAGGTCGGTGATCATCACCGGCATCAACAAGGCGCCGGATTCGACGGTGTCCACCGGACCGACGACGAGTGCCCGTCCGTTGAGGCCGGACGTGGTGAGGAAGATCACCTCGTCGAGCTGGCTGAGCTCGTGGGGCTCCTGGTCGATGCTCAGCCCGACGGCGACCTCGCCGGACTCGGCCAGGACGCCGGCGAGGGTGTCCGGGTCGTCGGGCCCGAGCCGGACGGCCCAGCGGGTGGCGGGACGTTCCTGCGAGCGGAGCTGGCGGATCACGTCCTCGGGGTTCAGCCCGTGGGTGTCGCGCCACCGGCGCAGGACCCGGCGCGCGTTGCGGCGCCTGCGGGCGTCGGCCACCGTGCGGCCGAGGTGCCAGTCCAGCACGTCGTCGGCGTAGTCGATGACCGCGATCGGACGAGCATCGCGGATGGCCTCCAGCGCGTCGCGGAGCCCCATCCCCTGGTCCAGCAGGACGGCGAGCGTCGCCGACGGCGCCCTGTTGACCCCCATGTGGCAGTGCAGCAGCACCTTCGCCCCGGGATGGGTGAGGGCCTCACGCACCCAGCCGGTGAGGATGTCGAACCACTCCGGATCGATCCGCTGGCCGGCGTCCGGGATGCCGTAGTGCCAGTAGTGGACCTCGGGTGCCCACCCCTTCACCAGGAGCTCGTCGCTCCACTCCGAACGGAGGTCCACGATGTGGGTGATTCCGGCGGCCACCAATTCATCAAGCTGGGTGTGGGCCGTGGCGAACATCGACGAGAGGTCGCCGCCGAGCGCCAGCCGGTCGGTGACGAAATCGGCGTTGGCGTGCTCCAGCGCGGGCGCGCGAAGGGCGCCGCCTGGCCGGGGGGCACTGGTCACGGGTCAATGATGCCTCATCGGAACGCCGTTCCAGGCCCCGGACGGCCGCCAGCGGGGGTGTCTGTGCTAGTGGCAGGGGCGACGCGCAGGGCGGTTGGGTCGCGCGGCGCGATGCCGCCCCGCCGGCCGGCGGTGGGCGGTGCGACCGGAGGAAACGAGTCCGCCTCTCCCCACCCGGGTCGGCGAGCACTAGCCTGACCGGAGGACGCGCGCGCGTCCCGTACACAAAGGAGCGAGCATGGCCGCGAAGTTCGAGTTGTACAAGGACGCCAAGGGCGAGTACCGCTGGCGTCTCAAGGCCGCCAACGGCCAGACCATCGCCACGGGCGGCGAGGGCTACAGCAGCGCATCGGCAGCGAAGAACGGCATCGCGTCGGTGCAGAAGAACGCGCCGGAAGCAGAGATCGTCGAGGTCTGAGCGACGCGCAGCGGGGCCGGGACGACGGGCGTCCCGGCCCCGCTGCGTTCGGCGCAGTCCGGCACACCTCGGGCGACGGAAGCCGTAGCGCTCGGGACCGTCGACCACGAATTCATCAGTCAACGGCGGCGTTCTACGTGATTTTGACACCGCCCACCCCGGGCGTGGCGCGACCCGAAGGCGTAGAGTTCGGGATACCTGAGAGCCAGCGTCAGCGCAAGCCGGAGCAGTCGGGGGGCCGCCACCGGCAACGGTGCTGAACTCGAGGGGGACAGCACAGGACCAACCGATCGCTTGCGGGGGGCAACGATCACGGTGTTCAGGGCTGTCGGCCTTGCGACGAGAGGGTGGTGTCGCAGAGCAGTCTGTCGACGGACGGGCGGTCGGAACCAAGCCGGCCGCCTTTCCGCTTTTCCGGGGCGGATCCGTCCCCTGTCCGTCGGGCTACGCTGGCCGGGTGGCGACTCCCGATTTCATCCTCGACCTGCGGGCCAAGGTCGGCCACCAGCAACTGTGGCTGTCCGGGGCGACCGCCGTCGTGACCCGGGAGCGGGACGACACCGTCGAGGTCCTCCTCGTCCGCCGGTCCGACACCGGAGAGTGGACGCCGGTGTCCGGCATCGTCGATCCCGGTGAACACCCGGCCGTGGCAGCCGTCCGGGAGGTTGCTGAGGAGGCCGGCGTCGAGGCCGAGGTCGAGCACCTGGCCTGGCTCACCGTCACCGACGTGATCACCTACGAGAACGGGGACCGGACCCAGTACATCGACCACGTCTTCCGCTGCAGCTGGCGTTCCGGAGATCCGCGTCCCGTCGACGGCGAGGCCAGCGAGGCCGCCTTCTTCACGCTCGGGGCCCTTCCGCCGATGCGGCCCGACCAGGCCGAGCGGGTCCGGATCGGCCTGTCGGACGACCGGGTCACCCGCCTCCACTGACCGGACGTCCGCCGCCCGTCGCACGTTCGCCGAGCCCCCGCCCCACTAGCATCGGGGCAACACAGGAGGGCCCGATGCGCACGTACGCCGAACTCCACCTCCACATCGAGGGGACGCTCGAGCCCGAGATGGTCGTCGCGCTCGCCGAGCGCAACCGCATCCGGCTGCCCGAGCCGGACGCGTCACGGCTGCGGGAGCTCAACCGGTTCGCCTCGCTCCCGGACTTCCTCGCCCGCTACACCGCCAACCAGGACGTGCTGCGCACCGAGGAGGACTTCGCCGACCTGGCCGACGCCTACCTCGCCCGGGCGGCCGCCTCCGGTGTGGTCAGGGCCGAGATGTTCTGCGACCTGCAGGCCCACCTCGCCCGGGGCGTGGCCGCCGAGACGGTCCTGCTGGGCCTGGACGCGGCGCTGTCCCGCTCCGAGGCCGACCACGGCGTCAGCACCGGACTGATCATCACGTTCCTCCGCGACCGGCCCGTCGCGGAGGCAGAGGACGCCTACGGCCGCGCGCTCGCAACCGGCGTCGAGCTGCTCGGCGTCGGCCTGTGCTCGGCCGAGGTCGGCTTCCCCGCCACCCCGTTCGTCCCACTGTTCGCCCGGGCCCGGGCGGACGGGCTGCACACGGTCGCCCACGCCGGCGAGGAGGGCGGACCCGAAGTGGTGTGGGAGGCGTTGCGCCGGCTGAGGGTGGGACGCATCGACCACGGCGTCCACGCTGCCGACGACCCCCGCCTCGTGGCCCACCTCGCCGAGTACGGTATTCCGCTGACCATGTGCCCGCTGTCCACCGCGCCCTCCAGGTGGTGCCCGACCTCAGCACCCACCCGCTGCCCGCCCTGCTGGACGCCGGCGTCCCGGTCACGGTGAACTCCGACGACCCCGCCTATTTCGGCGGCTATCTGGACGCGAACCTCGACGCCATCACGGGCGCGTGCGGTCTGGGCGAGAAACAGCTCGACCAGCTCAGCCGCAACAGCATCGAGGCCTCGTTCCTGCCCGCGGCGGAGAAGGCCCGGCTGAGGGGTGCCCCGGCACCGGTCCCGGCCTGACCCGGCCGCCCCGCGGGTGGCGCCGCAACTCACTGAAACTGCCCAGGTGGGTTTCCGCGGTTTGGCCGCGAGCCCGGGACGCAGGGAGCATGATTGCAGCCATGGCTCGCCTCTCCGGAACTTCCGGGACCTCGTGCACGACCTGTGAGGTTGTTCACGCCGACGTCGCGACCATTCTCGGCCCGTCCGCGCCGGACGCGTGGGCCCGGGCGACCGACGGTGAGCGCCGCGAGGCCGTGCTCACGCCCGACATCTGCATGCTCACGGCTGCGGGGCTGGCGCGCTACTTCGTCCGCGGCCACCTCCAGCTGCCGTTGACCGACATCGCGTCCGAGTCGTTCACGTGGTCGGCCTGGGTCGAGCTGGACGAGGCGTCCATGACGTCGGTCGCGCTCACGTGGAGCGAGGTGAACCGCGCCGCGAACCCGCCGCTGATCGGACGTCTGGCCACCGAGCTGCCGTACACGCGGGCGACGACCGGGCTCCCGGTGACCGTCTGGACCCGGGACATCGGCGAGGTCCCATTGCTGATGGTCTCGCCCGGCTGCGACCACGAGCTCGCCGAGGAGCAGAGGGACGGCATCGACCTCCACCGGGCCGCCGAGTTCGCCTGCCTGCTGCATCATTGAGGTTGTGAGCGACTTCTTCCAGATCTTCCAGCCGGGGCTTCGGCACCTGCAGGAACAGCGCGATCTGGAGAAGATCCTCGTCGTCGAGGAGGACGCCGGCGGAACCGGCCCCAAGCCCATGGACCTCGATTCAGGAAAGGTGGTGCTCAGGGTGCCGAACCGACTCGTACCGCCCACCCCGGAGCCCGATGAGAAGGACTGGACCTGGGTGCTGCAGCGGCCGTGCCCGGAGTGCGGGTTCGTCGCCGCCACCGTCCACCGCGAGGACTTCGCCACCCTCTTCCGCCAGGCGGCTGCGCCCTGGCCCGAGGTGCTCGCGCGCCCGGACGCGTCCGTCCGGCCAAGTCCGCAGGTGTGGTCCCCGCTGGAGTACGGCTGCCACGTCCGTGACGTGCTGCGGGTCTTCCAGGAGCGGCTGGCCCTGCTGCGGACCCAGGTCGATCCGCGGTTCGAGAACTGGGACCAGGACGCCACTGCGATCGCGGAGCGCTACTGGGACGCCGACCCGGTGATCGTCGCCAGCGAGATCCTGGACGCGGCCGAGCAGCACGCCGCGTCCTGGACGAAGGTGAGGCCCGACGACTGGACCCGCCCCGGACGGCGCAGCAACGGCTCGGTGTTCACCGTGGAGACCCTCGGCCGCTACGAACTGCACGACCTCGTCCACCACCTCTGGGACGTCCGCGGCTGAGGTGTCGCCGACCCCCGGCCGACCCGAATCGGGACGACCGGTCGTTCAGGACGCGTCGGCCTCCGCGGGGACGTCCTCGAAGGCGTCCAGCGCGGCCATCGTCAGGCCGCGGCCGAGTTCGATCAGTTCGTGGGCCCGGTGGAAGTCCAGGACCCTGGCCGCGTCGAGCGGCACCTCGACCAGCACGTCCGGCGGCTGGGCTGCCAGCCGGAACCGGTTGACCAGGGCGCTCATGGTGTCCAACGACATGCTCGCGACGTCGGTCAGGCTCAGGCCGGGCGGCGGCGGGTCGAACGAGGGACGGGTGTGCTCCGGCTCGCCCTCGCGTCCGAACCGGGCCATGATCGAGGCGACGAACTCGTTCTCCCACACCCCTGAGGCCGACTTCACGAACCGGTCGAGCCACTCGTTCGGCGGGCGTTCGGCCGCGGACTCCTTGGCCGGTGCGTTGCGCAGGCGGTCGCGCTCGCGGGGCCCGCTCAGGCTGACCGCGAGCGTGAAGTCGGCGTCCACCCCGATCACCGGCTCCATCGGGACGGGGTTCATCACGCCGCCGTCGACCAGCAGCCGCCCGTTCACCATGATGGGGGTGACCACGCCCGGGATCGCGACGGATGCGCGTATGGCGACGTCCATCGGGCCGGAGGTGAACCACACCTCGCGCTGCGCGCCGACATCGGTCGCGACCGCGGTGAACGGGATGGGCAGTTCCTCGATGAGAGCGCCGTCCAGCATCTCGTTGACCCGGCCGAGGACCCGTTCGAGCTTCAGCAGGCCCGGCCCCGGCAGGACCGGGTCGAGCAACCGGCGGACGTCCCGTTGCGAGAGGGTCAGCACCCACTCGGCGTACTCGTCCAGTTTCCCCGCGGCGAACAGGCCTCCGATCACGGCACCCATCGACGTGCCCGCGACCGCGACGACCTCGTAGCCGCGCTCCGCGAGCACCTGCAGTGCCCCGATGTGCGCGTACCCGCGCGCACCCCCCGAACCCAGGACCAGCGCCACCCTCTTCACGTGCCTATTGTTGCTCGCGCTCCCGACGTCCGGAATCGGCGTCCCGGGCCCGGACGAGCGGGTGGGGAGCCGGGGACGGGTCCTCCACCGCGGCCCGGTATCGTTGCCGGCATGACGCAGCAGCCACCGGTGGCGATGGCGTGCTACCGGCACCCGGACCGCGCGACCTACATCGCCTGCCAGCGCTGCGGACGCCCGATCTGCGGGGACTGCATGATCAGCGCCTCCGTCGGGTTCCAGTGCCCCGAGTGCGTGCGCGAGGGTGCGCGGTCCACCCGGCAGAACGAGCTCCCCTACGGCGGCGAGCGCACCCGCAACCCGTACCTGACCACGTTCGTCCTGATCGGCCTCAACGTCGCGGTCTGGGTGGCGATCCTGTTGACCGGCGGCAACAGCAGCAGGCTCGCCGACCTCCTCGCGCTGACCCCGGCCGGACGGTGCCTCTCGGCGTCCCAGCAGAACCAGTGGTACCCGCAGGCCGGCCAGGCCGTCTGCCGCTCGATCGCGGACGGGAGCTGGCAGCCCGGCGCGGCGGACGGGGCCCTGTGGCAGCTGCTCACCACGGCCTTCACCCACGTGGAGATCCTGCACATCGGCGCGAACATGCTCAGCCTGTACTTCCTCGGGCCGCTGCTGGAGCGGATGCTCGGCCGGACGCGGTTCCTCGCGGTCTACTTCCTCTCGGCGCTGGCCGGCTCCGTCGCCGTGATGTGGTTCTCCGACCCGCTGGCCACGACCCTGGGCGCCTCCGGCGCGATCTTCGGGCTGATCGGCGCCCTGGTGGTGGTCGCCCGCAAGTCCGGCGGCGACATCCGCAACCTGATGTTCTGGCTGCTGCTGAACCTCGCGATCACGTTCTACCCCGGCACGGGCATCTCGTGGCAGGGGCACATGGGTGGCCTGGTGGCCGGGCTCGTCAGCGGTGCCGTCATCGCCTTCGCGCCGAGGCAGAACCGCGCCCAGACCCAGCTGCTGGGGCTGGTCGCGATGCTGGCCGTGATGTGCGCCCTGCTGGCCGTCCGGATCCTGCAGCTCGCCTAGGCGGCGTCCGCGCGGCTGCGGGTAGCGACCAGGCTGGTCGTGACCACGATCGCCAGGATCCCGACGATCACCCCGAGCGAGACCAGGGTGTCGACCTCCGGCAGCCAGCTCCAGATGCCGTGGGCCCAGTGCAGCACCAGCTTCACCCCGATAAACGCCAGGATGGCCGCCAGGCCGAACCCGAGGTGCACGAGGGACGACAGGGCGCCCTCCAGCACGAAGTACAGGGCTCGGAGGCCGAGCAGCGCGAAGGCGTTGGTGACGAACACGAGGTACGCGTCCCCGGTGATCCCGAACACAGCCGGGACGGAGTCGACGGCGAACACCACGTCGGTGGCCAGGATCGCCAGGGTCGCCAGGGCGAGCGGGGTGATCGCCCGCCGTCCGCCCTCGACAACGCTCATCCTGGGGCCGCGGTAGCCGTCGGTGACCGGAGCGAAGCGGCGGACGAGCTTCACGATCCGCAGGTCGTTCGGATGGATCTCGTGCTCGGCCGGGCTGAGCGCGTCCCGCAGCACCTTGACCGCGGTGACGAGCAGGATCGCGCCGAACAGCAGGAAGGTCCACGCGAAGTTGGCCAGCATCGCAGCGCCCAGGGCGATGAACACGCCGCGCAGCACGAGGGCCCCCGCGACGCCGATCAGGAGGACGCGCTGCTGCAGTTCACGCGGGACGGCGAAGGAGGCGAGCAGCAGCATGAACACGAACAGGTTGTCCACGCTGAGCGACTTCTCCACCAGGTAGCCGGCGTAGAACTCCAGGCCCCGCTGCGACCCGAACGTCGTCCAGATCCAGACGCCGAAGGCGAGCGGGAGCGCGATGTAGAAGGCGGACCAGCCGATCGCCTCCTTCATCGAGACCTCATGCGGCCTGCGGGTGAGGATGAAGTCGAGCACGAACAGGGCGGCGATGGCGGCGATGCTGATCGCCCACAGCTCGGGTGAGCCGATCGCGATCTCGAGGACGGATGTGGTCACAGGGACTCCTCACGACGATGATGCGTGAGGTCTCCTTCACCTGAGGCCAGGCGCACCCGGGAGGACACGGTCGCGCGTCCGTACTGACCCCGAGCGGCTTACCGAAGTACTCCCCTCGGCAGGAAGTGTAACGGAGCCCACAATCGCCCCCCGAAAACCTAGCGTCGCTTGGCTTTCGATGAAAGGATGGTCTCCCTCGGGACGCCCCTCGCGTCCGTCCGTCCACCCCGCATGCTGGAGAACGCCATGACCACCATCCCCGCGGACCGCCGCACCACCGCGGCCCGGAACGGCGACTTCGTCGTCTTCGCGGTGAGCGGCGCCCTGATCGCGTCCTGGACGTCGCGGGTGCCGGACGTGAAGACGTTGATGGCGCTCACGCCCGGCCAACTGGGGATCATGCTGCTCGCCATCTCTCTCGGGTCGATGCTCGGTCTCCCGACGGCCGGTCGCATCGCGCACCGGATCGGGGCCGCGAAGACCGTCCGGCTCGGAGCCGTGGTGTCACTGGCGGGCCTGATGCTCGCCGGGGTGGCCGTGCAGGCCGGCCTGTCGATGTTCCTGGTCATGCCGGCGCTGTTCCTGGTCGGTCTGGGCGGCGGCGTGTGGGACGTCGCGCAGAACTTCGAGGGCACCAACGTCGAGCGGGCGCTCGGGAAGGCGATCATGCCGTGGTTCCACGCGGCGTTCAGCGGCGCGACGGTGCTCGCCGCGCTTGTCGGGGCCGGGATGACCGCGCTCCACGTGCCGCTGGCGATCCATCTCGGCGCGGTCTCCGTCCTCGGCCTCCTCGCCGTCTGGTGGGGGACGGCTCAGTTCCTGCCCGCCTTCGACGATGACGAGCGCACAACGCCAGGATCCACGGCGCCGGCCCGGTCCGCCTGGCTGGAACCGCGGACGCTGCTCGTCGGCCTGGTCGTCCTCGCCGCAGCCTTCGCCGAGGGGACGGCGAACGACTGGCTGGCCGTCGCCTTCGTCGACGGCCACGGGTTCCCCAACGCGCTCGGGGTGATCGCGCTCGCGGTGTTCCTCACGTTCATGACGGCCGGGAGGATCCTCGGGACGAGCCTTCTCGACCGCTACGGGCGCGTGCCCGTGCTGCGGATTCTGTTCGGTGCTGCGCTGATCGGCTGCCTGATGGTGGTCTTCGGCGACGCCTGGGTGGCGCTCGCGGGCACAGCCGTCTGGGGCGTGGGCGCCAGCCTCGGCTTCCCCGTGGGAATGTCGGCTGCGGCGGACGACCCGGCGCGGGCCCCCATGCGGCTGAGCGTCGTCACCACCATCGGGTACGGCGCGTTCCTCGCGGGGCCGCCCCTGCTCGGCTTCCTCGGCGACCACTTCGGCGTGCTGCGGGCGCTGCTCGTCGTGGGCGCGATCTCGCTGGTCGCGCTCGCCGTCGTGCCGGCCGCCCGCCCCCTCCAGAAGGCTGAAGCGACGAGCCGGTCCGTCTGAGGTCGGCGCTCAACCGACGTCGCCGTCGATCAGGGCCGGCCGAGAGCGTCCGAACGGTCCGCCAACGTCCTGCGGAGCGAGGCGATCGCCCGGTTCTGCAGGACCTTCACGGCACCGGCCGACTTGCCGATGATCCGCGCGGTCTCCTCCACCGAGAACTGGTCGAGGACGCGGAGCACGATCACCGCCCGCTGGTCGGGGGTCAGGGTGTTCAGCACGTCCAGGATCGCCTCCTGCCGCTCCAGACGAGCGTCGGCCGCGTCGTGCCGGAGAGTTCGGTCGAGGGTCTCCTCGACGGTCCCGGTCGCCGAGACCGGCCGGCGTCCCCCCGCGCGCCAGGCGTCCACCACCCGGCTGCGCGCGATCGTGAAGGTCCAGGCACGGAAGCCGGCCTCGTCGCCGGAGAAGGCCGGGAGCTGGCGGACGACGTGGATGAAACACTCGGCCAGAAGGTCCTCCGGGTCCTGCGCGCCCTGAGCCGTGAGGAACCGCAGCAGCGTGGGGGCGAGGTCGCGATAGAGCTCAGCCCACGCCCAGTCGGCCCCCTCGATGGCGGCCGAGAGGACCTGGGGAAAGCGGTCACCGATGGCCACGACGGAAAACGATCTCTCAGGGGACGGTCAGCCGAAGAATAGCGCCGAGCCGGCGAGGGGTTGGCCGGCTCGGCGCATTCCGTGTCGTCGGCTGCCGTCGCAGTACGAGGGGTGGTACCGGGGAAGCCGACGAAGGCGCGGTTCAGGGCTGGGTCGAGGCACCCGCCTCGGCGGCCGACTTGTCCTTGCCCTTGGCCTTCCCGTTGCCGTTCCCGTTGCCGTCCGTCGGGGCCGCGGAGGGAGTGGCCTTGTTCGGGTTCCCGTTGCCCTTGCTGCCGGACGCGCCCGAGCCAGCTGTCGAACTGCCGGAGTTGCCGTTGCCCGACTTCCCCTTGCTCTTCCCGTTGCCGGAGTTGTCCTTGCCGGAGTTGCCCTTGGTGCAGGTCGCGTTGCCGGCACCCTTGCCGTTGCCGCAGTTGCCCGGCGTCCCGTGGGTCGGGGATGGGCTCGCACTCGGCTGACCCGTCGTTGTCGGGGGGACCGACGGGTCAGCCGATGGGGGTTGGGCGCCGTGCGAGACTTGCTGGCTGTTGCCTGCGGATCCGGGGGTGCGCGCCGGGGCGTCGGGGGTCGCCGACGGCTTCGCTACCAGGCCCGGGACGAGTTCGAGGGGGTTCAGGCCCATTGCAGAGGCCACTCCAACTCCGGCGGTCAGCACGACGAGGACGCCGGCTCCGAACGCGGCCACAGTCCGCCGGAGCCGTTTCCTCGAACGCTGTGCGTCCCGGTGATCCCGCACGCGCGAGGCACCGACGGTGCGGACCTCACGCGCGACAACAGCCAGATGGCGATCTTCGAGGGCGGAGACGGAACTCGGGGGGTACGCCGCCTTCAGGTCGCCGAGGAAGGCCGAGACCTGCCCCAGCTGGGCGTCGTCGTTCGACACATCGCCGGCGAGCAGCCGGGTGATGTCCGATTCGTCGATGCCCATGATCACCTTTCCAGCCCGGTAACCGTCGTCCGGGTCGGAAAGGTTACGGGTCCCCGGTCGAAATCCGGCGTCCGCGGAACAGTGTCGACCAACGCCACGCCGGGTGACCGGACGGGTCGGCGCGGGCAGGCGCTCGGCCCGCCCGCGTCCGACCCGGGACCGGTCAGTCGATGCGCGGACCGGTGGCGACGACTGCGGACCTGACCAGCGGACGGCAGGCCTCGCCCGCCACCCAGACAAGCCCCAACCCCGCGAGCAGGGCGAGGGCGAACGGGACGGCGCCGAGTTGCTGCGCCCCCACCTTCGGGAGCAGCCCGAAGAAGAACACGGCCAGCCCGCCGGAACCGAGCGCGCTGAGGGCTGCGGGTGCGACCACCTCGACCAGCCGCGTCCGGGCGTGGAGGTCGACCGGCACCCCGACGTTCGCCAGCTGCCGGAGTTCGGCCCGGCGATCGAGCACAGCGGACGCCTGGTTGAGCAGCGTGGACGCCGCCGCAACGAGGAACGCGATCGCCAGGGTCAGGTAGATGCCCGTGCGCAGGTCGTCGGACAGGATCCGTACCAGCGGGTCGGGATCCGTCGCGGCGAAGTCCGGGAGCGTGACCAGCGCGCCACCGGTGAACCCGACGAAGGCGAGACCCGACACCGACCTCCAGGCGGCCTTCGGGTCGGCGAGCAGGCGACGGCCGGCCAGCAGCACGGACGGGCGCCCGAAGCGGGTCAGGACCAGCCCGAGCAACTGCAGCAGCCACGGTCCGACGAGGTTGATCACGCCCATGAACAACGCCAGCGCAACGGCGATGATCGCCGCCCCGAGGGCGAGCTCACGGCCCAGGTGCAGCAGGGGGACCGTCAGCACCCACGCGACCACGGCGGCCGGCAGCGCGACGAACCGCCACAGCTTCAGGGCCCGTCGCGGCTGCCGGCGGGCGACTCCGAGCGGCGAGATGCGCAGCCGGGCGAGCCCGCCCATCGAACTGACGCCGGCCAGCAGCACGAGCACGGCGACGACCCCGCCGATCCCCCACAACGGCAGCAGCATCTCCGTCGCGCTCAGCGGCGTGGCCTGGAACGTAACCGCCTGCCAGGCGGGCAGCGTGACGAGGTAGCCGATCGTGCCGACGACGGCCCCGACGAGCGCGGCCAGCATGGTCTCGATGACACTGAGAGCCACGACCTGTGCTCCGGTCGCCCCGAGCAGCCGCAGGCAGGCCAGCCGACGGTCTCGTCCCAGTGCCCCCATCCGGGCGGCGGCCGCGCCGAGGGTGAGCAGCGGGACGATCAGCAGCACGCCCGCGCAGGCGGCGAGGATCGTCCACAGCACGAGCTGGGACGCGTTGTCGGCACCGTGATCCCCGAACAGTGCCAGGAAGGCGGCCGGTGGCACGAGTTGCCGGTTCCAGAAGGCGTTCACCCCGGCCGTCACCACCAGCAGCAGCCAGCCGCTGAGAGTGAAGGCTGCGACGCTCATCAGGTCGATCAGCCCGTGGCCGGCACGGACGCGTCCCCGCAGCAGCAGGGGTGCCAGGCGCAGGGTGCGCATCACGCCACCCCTGCCACGCTGCGGTCGGAGTGCACCCGTCCGTCGACGATCTGGACGTGCCGCTCGCACCAGTCCGCAACGGCCTGGTCGTGGGTGACGACGACGAGGCTCGAGCCCACCTCCCGTGTGGCGGCGGTCAGGACGCGCATGACCTCCGCGCCCGTGGCCTGGTCGAGGGCTCCGGTCGGCTCGTCGGCCATCACGACGGCGGGGCGCGCGACCAGGGCGCGCGCGATGGCGACGCGGTGCTCCTGCCCGCCCGACAGCTGCCCCGGACGGCGCTGCTCGAGGCCGCCGAGGCCGAGCCAGGCCAGCCAGTCCGCGGCGCGGCCGAACGCCTCGGCGCGGGGACGCCCCTGCAGGAGGAGGGGCAGCGCCACGTTCTCGATGGCCGGGAGTTCGGGAAGCAGTTGGCCGTCCTGGAAGACGAAACCCATCCGCTCCAGCCGGATCCGGCTGCGGGCCGCGTCGGACGACAGCGAGACCGGGTCGTCACCCAGGGTGACGTCGCCCGCGTCGGGACGCAGGATGCCGGCCAGGCAGTGCAGCAGGGTCGACTTGCCGGAGCCGGAGGGTCCCATCACGGAGACCGACTGGCCGGCGGGGATGTCGATGCTCACGCCGTCGAGCGCGCGCACGTCCCCGAAGGACTTGGAAATGGTGTGGGCGCTCAGCGTGCGCCCGGCGTTGTGGTTCATGGCTCCCAGCCAACCGTGGCTGCTGCGTCGGCACACGGGCGCCAACCGGCGTCCGGATGGTCGTGCCAGCACTACCCCGACCGGGCGCCGGCACGATGGCTCCGGTCGGGCACGCGGCCTAGGGTTGCGTCCGTGACCACCACGACGAGCGCGGGAGCGGGCCCGGACGTCCGTCCGATCCCGCCGCCGTCACCGAACCCGCTGCGGGTGCTGGTCTCGCCGATCAGTTGGGGGGCCGTCCTCTACTGCTTCACCTCGATCGTGGGCGGAGGACTGGCGCTGCTCGCCGGCGTGCTGGGGTTCTTCGTGCTGCCGCTGGTCGTCTGGGTCACCGCGAACCTCGAGCGCACGCGGATCGTGTTGATCGGCCTGCCCCGGCTGACGCCGCTGCCGCGCTCGGGCGTCCGCCACCCGTGGGACACCCGCGGGCTCGCCGACGGCAACCTGGCCGTGTGGGGGCTGACCGTCCTGTTCGCCATCGTGGACGCCGTCCCTGGCGGCGTCCTCGCGATCCTCACCCTGGGGCTCGGGCAGGCGTTGTGGATCCAGGCGTCCCGCTCGCTGTGGTCGCTGGCCACGGCCGTCGACGCGGTCGGACTCGTGGTGATCCTGGTCGTCGGGCTGTACGTGGCCTGGGCCCTTGCCGCAGCGCAGGCGTCGGTGGTGGGCGCCCTCCTGCGTCCGCACTCCGACCTCAAGCAGCAGGTCGACGAGCTGCAGACGTCCCGGCGTGAGCTCGTCGACGTGTTCGCTGCCGAACGGCGCCGGATCGAGCACGACCTCCACGACGGGGCCCAGCAGCATCTGGTCCTGCTCACCATGCAGCTCGGGGAGGCCGACTACGCGCTCGACGAGGGGCGGATCGAGGACGCCCGGCGGGCACTCGACGCGGCCCGGGGCTCTGTCGAGGCGGCGGTGACGTCCCTGCGGGAGACGGTGCGGGGGATCCACCCGCAGATCCTCACCGACCGCGGCCTCGTCCCTGCGGTCCGCGAGCTGGCGGAGCGGCAACCCGTGCCCGTCCAGGTCGAGGTCAGCGGTGAGCGGGTGCCGTCGGAGCAGCTGTCGCTGGCCGCGTACTACGTGGTCAGCGAGGCCTTCACCAACGTCGTCAAGCACGCGGGTGCCACCCGGGCGACCGTGCGTCTCGTCCTGGAGGACCCCCTGCAGGTGGAGGTGTACGACGACGGCAACGGCGGCGCGGTCGTCCGGCCGGGCCACGGCCTCAGCGGGCTGGTCGAGCGCACGCACGCGCTCGGTGGCGGCTGCTGGCTGTCGAGTCCGGTCGGCGGCCCGACGCTGCTGAGGGCGTCCTTCCCGAGCCGGGGCTGAGCCGAGGCACCTGTCCCCTCGGTTCACGCGGGTCCCACACGCCGTGCGCGGCGTTCGCGAGACGATAGCTTCGGCACGAAGGAGCTGCAATGAGACTGCTGGTCGCCGACGACGCCGCGCTGATCCGCGCCGGCCTGGTGGGCCTGCTCGAACGGGCGGGGCACGAGGTCGTCGCCGAGGCAGCGGACGCGCCGGAACTCGTCGCCCGGTGCCAGCGGCTGGCTGCGACGTCCGAGCTGCCGGACCTCGTCATCGCGGACGTTCGGATGCCGCCGTCCATGACCGACGACGGGCTGCGGGCCGCGGTGCAGTTGCGCGCAACGTATCCCCGGCTCCCGGTGCTGATGCTGAGCCAGTACATCGCTCCGGCGTACGCGGCGACCCTGCTCGAGGGCGGGACGTCGGCCGGGCTCGGCTACCTGTTGAAGGAGCGGGTCGGCCGGGTCGCCGACTTCCTCCGCTCCGCCGAACTCGTTGCGGCCGGAGGCGTCGTCATCGATCCCGAGGTCGTCGGCCAGTTGCTGAACGCCCGCCGCGGCGACCCGGTGCTGGGACGCCTGACGCCCCGCGAGCTCGAGGTTCTCGCGCTGATGGCCAACGGCGCGTCCAACGCGCAGATCGCCGAGAAGCTCGTGGTCACGACAGCGGCCGTCGCGAAGCACGTGGCGAACATCTTCGCCAAGCTCGACCTCGGCCCCAGCGAGGACAACCGGCGGGTGCGCGCGGTCCTGGCCTACCTCAACCGCTGACGGTCGGCTCGCGGGCGTCGGCGTCCCTCGCCGTCGTGAACGCGCGGACGCACGCGCAGCCACGGGGGCGATCGGCCGCCGGGTGGATCACGTCCCGAATCCCCTGCCCCTGCCCGTAACACTCAAGCGTCCAGCTGCGTTCTCCTGGTTGGAAAGGTGGTCATGGGCATCGACGACGCACAGGAATCCCGGCTCATCTCGCGAGGGATGCCGGGCGATGACCCGACCTGGGGGGAGGTCTCCGCCTTCCTGGAGACCGTCGACTCGGCGTATGCCGACATTCGCACGACCGACCTTGCGGCCGGTCACCTGGCGGCGGTCTCCCGCGAAGTGCGCCTCATCCGGGGCGAACTCCGGCACGGCAGGAAGAAGACCATGAAGGACCTGTTCACCCTGAAGACCCACCGGATCCTCGCCGGCTCGGTCGCCGCAGCCGTCATCGCGCTCACTGCAGGCGTTGGCGTCGCCAGCGCGATGCCCGGGGGCCCGCTGGCACACCTGGTTCCGGCCGCGCCGGCGGAGCTGACGCCGACCCCCGCTCCCGTCACCCCGAGCGAGGCTCCCGTTGCGAGTGCCCACGAGTCCGACCCGTCCGACGACGCCGACGAGCCCGACGCAACCTCACCGACGACTCCGTCGCCCAAGCCGTCCGCGCGGCACACCGAGAACGAGTCCGACGACGATTCGTCCGACGCCTCCGAGGCTCGTGACGGAAAGAAGAAGGCGTCGCACGCAGACCCGTCCGACTCCGGCGACGACTCGGAGGAGGCCGACGACTCCGGGGATTCCGGCGACGACGAGAGTGCCTCCTCCGAGCACAGTTCGGGTGGAAGCGACGACAACGAGTCCGGCGACGACAACGGCAGCGACCACGGTGACGGGTCCACGGACGACTGAGTTCCTGGCCTACGGGGGCGCAACTGCGTACCTCCGGCTCCCGGCACGCGGTCGGGTCGTGCCAGTCCTCGGGAGGGGACTGGCACGATCGGCCACCCCCATCGGACCCTTGTCCCCGTGACGATCGGCGACCGGTTTCCCGACGTCCTCTCGGCTGCGGTCGAGGGGGCGGACTGGGCGTGGGCCGAGCTGTACCGGGACCTCTCGCCGGGGTTGCTTCGGTTCCTGACCAGTCAGGGGGCGGCGGACCCTGAGGACTGCCTCGGTGAGTGCTTCCTCGTCCTCGTCCGCCAACTGCCCACCTTCACCGGGGACGAGGCGGCCTTCCGTACGTGGGCATTCACGATCGCCCGGAGTCGCCTGATCGACGCCTGGCGGCGCTCACAGCGTCGTCCGATGCGCTCCGGCGAGGACGTCGGTCAGGCAGCCGACCGACTGGGGTTCAACCACCCCGGGCCCGACTCGCCCGCCACGCAGCGCGAGGCGGTCGCCGAGATCCTCGCCGTGCTGACCCCCGACCAGCGCGCGGTGCTCCTGCTGCGCTACCTGGACGGCTTCTCGACTGCGGAGACAGCCGTCATCGTGGGCAAGGCCGAGGGTGCCGTCAGGGTGCTGCAGCACCGGGCCCTGCGGACGCTGCGACGCGTCCTGCCGAGCCCTCTCGCCGCCCTTTCCCGCGACGAACTGGCCTGCTGACCCGGGCCCGGGTCAGTTCGCGCGGGCGACGGCGTCCCTCGCGGTCGTGAACGCGCGGACGCAGGCGCGGACGTCCTCCTCGCTGTGGGCAGCCGACAGCTGGACGCGGATCCGCGCCTTCCCCTTCGGCACCACCGGGTAGCTGAAGGCGATCACGTACACGCCTTCGGCCAGCATCCGGTCGGCGATCGCGGTGGCGACGCGGGCCCCGTCCTCGCCGGGGAACATCACCGGGACGATCGGGTGCGAGCCGGGCAACAGGTCGAAGCCGGCCTCGGTCATCAGGGCCCGGAACTGGTGCGCGTTGGCCTCCAGCCGCGTCCGGGCGTCCGCAGAGGATGCGGCGAGGGCGAGCGCCGCCAGGGATCCGGCGACCACCGAGGGGGCCACCGAGTTCGAGAACAGGTACGGACGCGCGCGCTGCCGCAACAGGTCCACCACTTCCGACGGACCGCTGACGTAGCCGCCGGACGCGCCGCCGAGCGCCTTGCCGAGCGTGCCGGTGAGGATGTCCACGCGGCCCTCCACCCCGAACAGCTCCGGGGTTCCGCGGCCGTGGTCGCCGACGAACCCGACCGCGTGGGAGTCGTCCACCAGCACCAGCGCCCCGTGGCGCTCCGCGAGGTCGCAGATGCCGTCCAGCGGTGCGTAGGAGCCGTCCATGCTGAACACGCCGTCGGTCACGATGACCCGCCGCCGGGCCCCCGCCGCCTCCTTCAGCCGGGCCTCGAGGTCGACCAGGTCACGGTTGCGGTAGCGGAGCCGCTGGGCACGGGACAGCCGGATGCCGTCGATCAGGGACGCGTGGTTGAGCTCGTCGGAGATGATCGCGTCCTGCTCGCCGAACAGCACCTCGAAGACGCCGCCATTGGCGTCGAAGCAGCTGGAGAACAGGATCGTGTCCTCGGTGCCCAGGAAGTCGCTGAGTCGCTGCTCCAGCAGCGTGTGCAGCGTCTGCGTCCCACAGATGAACCGGACGGAGGCCATCCCGAAGCCCCACTCGTCCAGCCCGGCCTTGGCCGCGGCCACCACGTCCGGGTCGTCGGCGAGTCCGAGGTAGTTGTTCGCACAGAAGTTCAGCACCGGGCCCTGCCCGGTGGCCACGTGCGCCGCCTGGGGCGTGGTCAGCCGACGCTCGGTCTTGTACAGGCCGTCCGCCTTGATGTCGGCCAACGTCGCGGCCAGCTCAGCGCGCAGTTTCGCGTCCATGGGGCCGAGCCTACGCGTGGCCGGGTGCGCCGGCCGTCCCCCACAGGCCCTCGTCCCGACGACCGACCACCCGGGGGCGTCGACCCTCCCCGCACGCCCTCGCACGCGGCCGCAGCGACTACCCAATGTCAGTGCGGTCACGCAGAATGGCCGGATGTCCAGCGAGCCGACGACCGACATCTCCCAGGGCCGTCCCGGATGGCGCAGGGACGTCGCCCTCTTCCTGAGCGGCCAGATGGTGTCGCTGTTCGGCTCCATGCTCGTCCAGTACGCCGTCCTGTGGTACCTCACGCTGACCACGAAGGACGGGACGGTCCTCGCCCTCTCGACGATCTTCGGCTTCCTGCCGCAGGCGATCGTGTCGATCTTCGGCGGGGTCTGGGCCGACCGTCACAACCGGAAGTACCTGATCATGGGGGCGGACGCCGCGATCGCTCTCGCCACGCTCACCCTCGCCGTCCTGATGTACCTCGGCGCCCGCGACCTGTGGCTCATCTACGCCGCCCTCGCCGTCCGCTCGGTCGGAGCCGGCATCCAGACCCCCGCCGTCGGGGCTCTCGTGCCGCAGATCGTCCCCGGTGCCCGGCTGCTGTCCATCAACGGCCTCACCCAGACCATCCAGGCCGGGATGATGCTGGTCGGACCTCCGGTCGCCGCCGTCCTCTACGCCACCCTGCCGCTGGCGGCGATCCTGTCGATCGACGTCGCCACAGCCGCGATCGGCATCGGCCTGCTCGCCTTCGTGCCGGTTTCGAAGGTCGTGCGGACCGACTCCGCACCCGATGGGTACTTCAGCGACCTCGCTGCAGGCTTCCGCTACGTCGTGAGCCACCCCTTGATCCGCTGGCTGCTCGGCCTGTATGCCGTGGTGATGGTGCTCGCAGCAGCCCCGTCGTTCCTCACCCCCCTGATGGTCGCCCGCAGCTTCGGCGAGGAAGTGTGGAAGCTCACGGTCCTGGAGCTGTCCTTCTCGATCGGCATGATGCTCGCGGGCGCCACCATCGGCGTGTGGGGCAAACGGTTCGGCCGGATGACCCTGATCGTGGGTGCGTCCATCGCGTTCGGCGCGCTGTCGATCGGCATGGGCCTTTCGACGAACCTGTGGGTGTTCTACGCCTTCATGTTCGGTGTCGGCGTCGCCGTGCCCGCCTTCTCCACGCCGTCGATGACCGTGCTGCAGGAGACCGTCGAGCCCGAGCGGCAGGGACGGGTCTTCGGCTTCTTCGGCATCGTGTCGGCCACCGCGATGCCGGTGGGCATGGCGGTGTTCGGGCCTCTGGCGAACGTCCGCTCGGTGGAGTTCGTGCTGATCGCGTCAGGACTGGTGACCTTCGTCGTGGCCGCCGTCGCGCTCGCGCTGCCGTCCGGCCGCCGCGCGATGCGGGCCGCACGCGACCACGCCGAGCCGCTGTCGCACGGTCGCCCGGACGCCGCAGCCGACCCCGACTGAGCCGGCACCCACCCGCCCCGTAACTCGCAGGCGCCCGCAGGGTTCCGTGGGCGTCTGCGACCGTCGCGGGCGTCTGCGGCCGGGGAGGCACAAGCCGGCGGTCTCAGCTCCAGTCGAGGATCACCTTGCCGCACTCGCCGGAGCGCGCGGCGGCGAAGGCGTCGGCCCACTGCTCGGCACCGAAGCGGTGCGTGATCACCGAGCGGACGGCGTCCGCCAGCACCGGCGAGGTCGCCAGCATCGAGCTCATCAGGTACCAGGTCTCGAACATCTCCCTGCCGTAGATGCCCTTGATGGTGATCATGTGGGTGATCACCTTTCCCCAGTCGATCGGGTACGGGTCCTTCGGCAGGCCGAGCATGGCGACCTTGGCGCCGTGGTTCAGGTTCGCCAGCATCTCGGCGACGGCGGACGGGGAACCCGACATCTCCAGGCCGATGTCGAAGCCCTCCAGCATCGCCAGTTCCCGTTGCGCCTCCGCGATCGGGGTCCTGGCGACGTTCACGCACAGGTCGGCGCCGACGGCCCTGGCCAGGCCGAGCCGGTAGTCGCTGATGTCGGTGACGACGACGTGCTTCGCCCCGGCGTGGCGGACGATGGCAGCGGCCATCACCCCGATCGGACCGGCCCCGGTGACCAGCACGTCCTCGCCGACGACGGGCCACTGCAGCGCGGTGTGGGTCGCGTTGCCGAGCGGGTCGAAGATGGCACCCAGGTCGGGGTCGATCGCGTCGGGCTGCAACCAGACGTTGGCGGCGGGGAGCACGACGTAGTCGGCGAAACAGCCATTGGTGTTCACGCCCAGCCCCACGGTGTGGATGCACACGTGACGGCGCCCAGCCCGGCAGTTGCGGCAGCGTCCGCAGACGATGTGGCCCTCGCCCGACGCCCGGTCGCCGGGACGGATCCCGGTCACCTCCGTCCCGATCTCGACGACCTCGCCGTAGAACTCGTGGCCGATCGTCAACGGCGCGACGACGGTGGACGCCGCCCAGTCGTCCCAGGACTCCAGGTGCAGGTCGGTCCCGCACAGGCCGGCCCGCAGGACGCGGAGCTTCACCTGGTCGGGGCCGCATTCCGGCTCGGGAATGTCGAACAGTTCCAGTCCCGGCCCGGGAGCCGTCTTCACCAGTGCGCGCATGCGTCCTCCTCGGCCCAACGCTAGCCCCGCCGGCCCCACCAGCCCCAAACGCGGAGGCGCCACCGTCCCCAGGGACGGTGGCGCCTCGCCGATCTGGATGGAGCCGAGCTCAGCTCCAGCGGATCTGCCCTGCGTTGGGATCAGCGGAGTTGTCGACGACGACCGTCTTGGCGATCTTGTCGGCGAGCGTCTGCTTCTTGGAGTCCCACAGCGGGAACAGCCAGCCGATGTAGCAGATGATCGAGTCGATCAGGTGGGCGAACTGCCGCAGGACGGCCTGGCCGAAGCCAATCACCGTTCCGCTCTGCTCGCCGATCAGCTTGGTCTTGGCGATCGCCCGGCCCGGCGTGATGCCGTAGTTGCCGGAGAGGTACGCCAGGTAGATCCACCAGCCGATGCCCAGTACGAAGCTGACCAGGCTGCCGAGGGTGGTGCTGACGTTGCCCAGCACGTTGGACAGGATGCCGATGACGACGCTCGGAGCCACGTAGTCGATCAGGCCGCCGAGCGCACGGATCGGCCACTCGGCGAGCTTGCCGCCCCCGGGGCCGGTCATCGCGGCCGGGCCACTGACGGGGTAGGACGGGGCCGGCGGCTGGGAGTATCCACCGGCGGGCGGGTACTGCCCGGGCGCTGTGCCGGACGGCTCGGGGTAGCCGGCCTGGGGAGCCTGGTAGCCACCCGCAGGGGGCTCATAACCACCGGCCGGCGGCGGCGGGTAGCCACCGGCGGGCGGCTGGTATCCGCCCGGAGGCGTGGCTGGAGGCTGGAAGCCGCCCGGTGCTGCCGGCGGCTGGTAGCCCTCGCCGGAGCCCTGCTCCGGTGAAGTCGGATTCTGGTCAGTCATCCTTTTTCTCCCTGTCAAGGAACTGGTGGCCCTGATCCTAGGGCCTTTGGCGCCGCTGCGGCAGGTGCTCATAATTGGGTCGTGTCGCACGTGGACGCCGCCGTCAGGAAGACCGCAACCCGCAATCTCTTCGCCGCGGGGTGTTTCGGCGCCTCGGGGCTCGCACTGAGTGCCGTCCACGCGGTCACCGGTTTCGGGCTGGGGTGCCCGTGGCGGCACCTGACCGGCACCCTGTGCCCGTTCTGCGGAGCGACCCGGATGGGCGCAGACCTGATCCGCGGCGACGTCGCCGCAGCGTGGGTCGCGAACCCGTTCGTCCTGGTCGCGCTGGGCGTCCTCGCTGTCGCCGCGCTGTCCTGGACGGTCACCGCGCTCGGCGGCCCACGCGTCGTCCTGCCCGGACGGCTGGCCGATCGGCGCACCTGGTTCTGGGCCACCGTGGTCGCGGCAGCCGTTTTCATGGTGGCTCGAAACGTCGTCCACTGATGCCCGTGCGATGAATTCCGCAATACACGAAAACGCGGAAAAGCGAACGCCCGAACCCTGAGGCTCGGGCGTCCACCCGCGAACCGGCTCAATGGGGAGCCGAGCCAGTTCGCTGCTCGGCGCCACCGTGGTGACAGAAGGCCGCCACCTGCCGCCACCAACATCAGGCCGAGAGCTTGTTTCCCCTCTGCATCACGGCCGCTGTGGCGGACAGCCTATCCTGACTTCGGGTTGCCCTGAGCCACGCAGCCGCCCGCCGCCCGCGGAGCGGACGCGGCGGCCGGGCTCCGGATCCGCGCCGCACACTCACCGTCCCGAGCGGTCGACGTGATCCGGCCGGCCGCCCTGCCGCCGAGGCACCCGGAATCTCTCGAAATCCCCCATCTGAATGCTTTGGAGCCACTAACCTGAGCCAAGACAGGCCCGCCCCGTTTTGATCCTGATCAAGGCCCGCGACCGGGCGCGCCTCGGACGAGCAAAGGGAAGATCCCCCGTGCATGGAGAAGACGCCGCGACCGGCCACGCCCTGCGCAGCCTGAGGCTTCTCCTGGAGGCCTACGCCGGCGCGGACCTGCCGCAGTGGGACCTGTTCGCGGCCAACGTGCGAAGCGTCCGGATCGAGCCCGGCGGCGTCCTGTTCGGCATCGGCGAGCAGCACCCGTTCGTGTACTTCATCCAGCACGGCCTGCTGAAGGCGCAGGTCCAGGCCGACGGTGGCCGCCTCGCCACCGCGTTCTTCTCCGAGGACGGGGACGTCCTCGCGTCGATGACCGCCCTCGGCATGGAGGGCGTCCGCCGGACGGTGAGCCGTCGGCTGCACCCTCGCGCCGCGTCCATGGCCGCGGCGGGGGCGGCCGAGTCGATGCACCAGGTCACCGCGATCGAGGCGAGCCTGCTGCTGCGCGTGTCCTTCCGGGTGATCGAGCACCTCTCCAACTCCCACGTGGCGTGGGCGCGCCTGGTCGCGGCGATCTCGGTGATGCACGCGACGAGCCTCCAGATGGACGTGACCTGGCTGCGTGGCACCCCCGAGCAGCGGTACCGCCGATTCCTGGATGACAACCCGGACCTCGCGTCGCGGCTCACCCAGCGCGATCTGGCGAATTACCTGAACGTGACCGACGTGGCGCTCAGCCGGATCGCGAAGCGCGTCCGCGTGGAGTCCGCGGCGACCGCCGCCGCCATCGACGAGCTGGTACGGGACGCCGAGACCGCTGCCCTCGCCGACGAGGCCGTCCCTCGCTGAGGCCGGCCCCCGCTTCACCCCGGCACCTAAGGTGCTTCCATGACCACCCTGTTGTGGCTGCGTCGCGACCTTCGCCGGGGCGACCACCCCGCCCTGTGCGCCGCAGCAGAGGACGGGCCCGTTCTCGTCTGCTTCGTCCTCGACCCTGCGCTGCTCGCCGACGCGGGCGCCGTGCGGACGGGATGGCTCGCGGCCTGCCTCCGGGCGGCCGACGCCGCCTACGACGGCCGGCTGTGCCTGCGCCAGGGCAGGCCGGAGGAGGTGATTCCCACGCTCGCGGCCGAAGTCGGCGCCACAGCCGTCCACGTCTCGGCCGAGACCGAGCCCGTCGGAGCCTCCCGCGACGCCCGGGTGCGCGACGCCCTCTCCGCGCGCGGGGTCGGCTGGGTCGAGACGGGATCGCCGTACGCCGTGACGCCGGGCCGGGTCCGCTCCCGCTCGGGGGACGGCTTCGCGGTGTTCACCGCCTTCCTGCGCGCCTGGCGGGAGCATGGCTGGCGCCCGCCTGCCGTCGAGCCGGACGCTGTGCGCCTGCTCAGCCTGCCGCGGGACGCGGAAGCCTGGTCGCGCCTGGACGCCGCTGCTGCAGCCTGCCCGGTGCCGCTGCCGCCCGCAGGCGAGGACGCCGCTCTGGCCACCTGGTCGGCCTTCCTCGATGAGGATGTCGAGCACTATGCGGCCGAGCGCGACCGTCCCGACCACGCCGGGACGTCGCGACTCTCCCCCTACCTGAAGTTCGGCGTCCTGCACCCGCGGACGCTGCTGGCCTCCCTCGCCGCGCGGCAGGGGGAAGGGTCCGAACGGTACGTCGCCGAGCTCGCGTGGCGGGAGTTCTACGCCGACGTCCTGTTCCGGCACCCCGGCTCGGTGACGAGCGACCTCCGCCCGCTGCCGCTCTCCTACGACGAGCCGGGGGACGCGTTCTCCGCCTGGCAGCAGGGACGAACCGGCTACCCGATCGTGGACGCGGGGCAGCGGCAGCTGCTGGCCACCGGGTGGATGCACAACCGCGTGCGGATGATCACCGCCAGCTTCCTCACCAAGGACCTGCACATCTGGTGGCCGCACGGCGCCCGGCACTTCCTCGACCGCCTGCTGGACGGCGACCTCGCCTCCAACGCGCACGGCTGGCAGTGGGTGGCCGGCACCGGCACGGACGCAGCCCCGTACTTCCGGGTGTTCAACCCGACGACGCAGGCCGAACGGTTCGACCCGGCCGGCGACTACGTCCGCAGCTGGGTGCCGGAGCTCGCGCACCTCGCGGGGGCGTCCGTCCACCGTCCCTGGGAGGCGGCGGACGGCTACGCGGGCGGCTACCCGCAGCGGATCGTTGACCATGACGCCGAGCGCAAGGAGGCGCTGGCGCGCTACCAGCTCGCCCGGCGGGGGTGACTCAGCCCGAGGTGTAGACCCGTCCGGCCTTCAGCCGTCCGCCGAGCAACTCGGGGACCGTGACCAGGCTGTACCCCTTCGCCTGGAGTTCGGCGATGATGGCCGGGACCGCAGCCCGGGTGGTGGGACGGATGTCGTGCATCAGCACGATGGCGTTGCGCCGGGCGTGCTTCGCGACGTAGGACGTCAGGCGCGCACTGTCGCGGTACTTCCAGTCCTCGGTGTCGATGTTCCACAGGACCACCGCCTCGCCGAACCCGCGGATGGCCTTGCGGATGCGCGGATTCTGCTCGCCGAAGGGCGGTCGCATCATGACGGGTTCCCTGCCGGTCGCGGTCCGGATCACCGCGTCGGTCGCGCGGATCTGGGCGCGGACGGCCTTCGAGCTCATCGAGAAGAACTGCGGGTGGTTCCACGAGTGGTTGCCGATGGCGTGCCCCTCTGCGGCCATGCGGCGGAGCAGGGCCGGACGTTGCCGGGCCATGCTGCCCAGGACGAAGAAGGTGGCCCGCGCCCCACGGGCCTTCAGGACGTCGAGGACGCCGGCGGTCTGCCGGACCGGCCCGTCGTCGAACGTGACGGCGATGCACTTCGCCTTGCGGCAGTCGACCGGTCCCGCCGGGGCCGGTGGCTGGGCGGCATCGGCCGGATCCGGAGTGGGTGCCGGGGTCGTCACAGCGAGCGGCGTCCGGGTCACGACGCGGGCGGCGGCCGCTGCGGCGACGCCGGCCCGCTGGCCGACGGGCTGGGCGCCGACCGCGAGGACGAGAGCCACCACGGCCGCCGAAAGGGCTGCAACGGGACGGCTCACAATTCGATCATAGGTCGGCCCGGTCAGGCCTGTCCGTGAACAGCGGGACGGCCCCGAAGGTTCACACTCCGTTCAGCTGGGCGTTCCCGACGGGGTCGGCGTGGGCGCTTCGGACGGCGACGGGCTGGGCTCCGTCGGCGTGCCGCCGGCCGACGGGGTCGGCTCCGGGGACGGGCTGGCCGGCGCGGACGTGGCCGGAACCGGCGTCGTGCTGGCGGACGGGGTCGGCAGGTGGCTGACCGTCGCGGAGGGGGCGGGACGCCGGGCCCCGCCGATCGTGGTCGTCGCGGAGCCGTCCAGGGATCGTCCCAGGCCGAGTTCGATCGCGGTGATCACCAGCATCGCCGCGACGAAGATCGCGGCGACGCTGACGCCCATCGCCACCAGCACCTTCCGGCGCCTCTCGCCACGGACGGGATCGGTGGCGGGCACGGGCTGGAGGTCGACGAGGGTCGCCTCGGCCGCGGTCTCGGCTGCCACCGGGTCGATGGGCAGCATGGGCGCCGTCGCGTCGACGGCCGGCAGGACCTGCGTCTCGGCGTCGTCCTCGGCCAGGATGCGGTCGTAGCCGCGCCGGATCGCCTCGGTCACGCGCCGGTGGGTCCGGTCGAGCCCTGCGCTGTAGAGCGTCCCCGCCACGCCGCCGACGACGCTCGCGACGGCCGCTCCGAAGATCGTCCCGGCCACCCCCAGCTGGGAGCCGATCAGGGCGGCCGTGGCCGCGGCGAGGGCGCCGCCGGTCAACTGCGGCAGCGAGAACTTCACCTGGATCGGGTCGCTCCGGCGATCCTCGGGATCCTGCGTCAAACCACTTCCTCCTCGGGTCCGACGTTCCACCGTACCCGGCCTGCCGAAGAGCTCGCTGAGGGATTCGCGCGTCCACACCCGTGCTCCCCCGGCGGAGGGAGCGTCAGGAGACCCCGACCTGGTCGGCGATCAGGCGGGCGATCTGCCGGGCTGCGTCCGGACGGGCGACGCGCCGGCTCGCGGCCGCTGCGGCCGCCAGGGCGTCCGGGTTCTCGACCCAGCCCCGAAGGGTGTCGACGACCTCCCGCGGGCGCGGCGCCCAGACCCCCGCACCCTGCTCGACCACGTAGCTGACGTTGCCGTCTTCCTGCCCGGCCAGGCGGGCGTAGAGGATGATCGGCAGGCCGGCGATGAACGCCTCGCTGATCGTTCCCGGGCCGGCCTTGGTGACGGCGACGTCGGCCGCCGCCATGAACTCGGGCATCTTGTCGGTGAAGCCGTACAGGTGGACGGGGATCTGCCAGTCGACGGCCTCGAGGTCCTCCCGCAGGTCGGTGTTGCGTCCGCAGATGACCACGAGGCTGACCGGCAGCCGGGCCTCGTTGATCGCCTTGGCGACCCGCTTGACCGGGCCCATCCCGTCCCCACCGCTGAGGAGGAGGACCGCGGGACGGTCGTTCGCCCAGCCGTGCTCTGCGCGCCAGCCGGCACGGTCGGGCAGCGGTTCGGAGAACCGCTGGGCGACCGGCAGGCCGATGACCCGCAGGTTCCCCGCCGCGATCCCGTACTCGATCGCCTTCTGCCGGGCCTGCTCGGTGGGTACCACGACGAGGTCGGCGCGGCGGTCGAACCAGAACGCGTGCGTCGAGACGAGGTCGGTGACGACGGTGATGAACGGCCGCGGCGCCTGCCTCATCGCACGGGCGAGCGTGGTGTTGACCAGCGGGTGGACCGAGACGATCAGGTCCGCCGGGTTCTCCCGGACGAGTCGCTTGGCCGCGTTGCGGAGGTACGGGTAGGTGAGGCTGTTCACGGCCTTCGTCCGGCCCGGGCCGTCCGACACGCGCCACGAGAACGCCCACGCGTTGGGGACGCGCGAGATCGGGGGATACATCTCGGGGGCGTACTTCAGCGGTCGCGGGTAGTACTCGCGGAAGAAGTCGACCTTGTGGGACGTGAAACGGCCGGGGAACTCGGCGTCCAGGGCCTCCATCATCGCCTCGGTGGCCGAGCGGTGGCCGCCGCCGGTGTCGGAGAACAGGAACAGGACCCGTTTCCGGGGTTCCCTGGTCTCGCTCATCGTCCTGCTCCGTCTCGCTCGCCGGCTGGACACGCCTGCCCCGCCAGCATGTCAGATCACGGGCGCACGCCGCACCCCGCCCGACCCGTGACGACCGGCTCGCGGCAGGATGTCCGGCCCCGGGTCACGCCGAGAAGGACACCTTCGCGTTGCCGCCGGGCAGCTCGACGAAGGTCCGGCCCGGAGCCATCTTCAACGGCGTCCCGTCGTCGAGGGTGAAGGCGAACGGCTCGTGCTGCGCACCCTTGGTCCAGGTGCCCGTGACGTACTTGCCGCCGTTGGCGTAGAAGAACTTCCCGGTGCCGTTGACGATGTGGTAGATCGGCTCGGGGTGCGATCCCCCGGTGACGATCTCACCGTTCTTCTTCGTCCGGCCGTACGTGATCGGGCAGAGGATGACCAGCACGTTGTCCGCGGTGACCCGCTTGTTGCCGTGGATGAGGTGCGGCCCCCACGGCATGCTCCGCAGGTAGGTCTTCTTGCCCTCGTCCCAGGTGTAGGACATCGTCCAGTTCATCTTCTTCGCCCACGGGACCTTGATCTTGGCCGCAGGCTTGCCGTTCGTCGTGCTCGCCTGGTCGGCGTCCGCCCACGGGAAGTAGTTCTGTTGCGGTCCGTCGGTGAACTTCCTGGCGAGGGTGGCCAGCTTCGCCGGATGGCAGGTGACGGCCTTGTCGAAGTACTTGTTCCCGCCGATGGTGAACACGAACGGGGAGTTGATGCCGTAGGCGACCAGCTTGCCGCCGAATTTCGCCTTGGCCGACTGGTAGTCGATCGGCGTGAAGGACTCCGGGAACTTCTTCATGTACTTCAGCACCCAGCCGGTACCACCGGTGCTGCCGATGATGCCTGTGATGGGCGCGAACAGCGGCGCGTCGACCGGACGCATGGAGCGGATCGCCTGCACCGACTCCGCGTACTGGGTGTGGAACACCGGCACGAGCCGGGTGCCCGCCTCACCGGTGGGGAGCGAGGAGTAGCCGTCGTTCTCGACGAAGACGATGTCGGCGTCGTTGATGCCCTGCTGCACGAGCATGCCCTGGTGGATGTGCTCGCGCTTGTTGTCGGCCACCTTCACCGCGACCGCGACGTGCTTGGGGTCGTCGCCGTCCTTGAGCGGCTTGCCGGTGAGCGGCCAGCGCGGCGTCGTGTCGGCGGTCGCGGTCGGGGACGCGCTCGGCGAGGTCCCCGGCTGCTGAGCGCTCGTGCCCGCCGAGCTGGGCGGGATCGCCGCCGAGGTGGTGCAGCCGACGACGGCGGCTCCGGCGATTCCGATCGCGCCGACGATCGCTGTGCGTCGACTGAATGACTCCATGCCCACGCCGAACCTCTTCCTGCCATGTCCGCTGACCCGTGCCGGGGCGAATGCCGAGGTAATCCTAAGGCGTGGCGGCAAGCCTTCGTGTCGCGGCTCGATGGAGGGAGACGGCGCGTCCATCCCCGAAATTCCCCTTGCTGAGGCTGGGCGACCCGTCACCGCTGGTTCTTTCGTGACAGACTTGCGGCCAGTCCTGCCACAACGGAGGTCAGATGAGCACTCGGGCCCAGCGCCGCGAGATCACCGAACGCGCGATCCTTGATGCGGCTCGCGGCCTCCTCATCGAGGGCGGCCAGGAAGCACTGACCGTTCGCGGTCTGGCGAGGAAGCTGAATCTCGTCCCGTCCGCGCTGTACCGCTACGTCAGCAGCCGCGAGGAACTGTTGACGATCCTGTTCTCCCACATCTACGCCGACTGGGCCGAATTCGTCGAGACAGCTCATGACGCCGTCCCGCGCGACGACCTGCGGGGACGCTGGCGCGCCTTCGCCCACGCCCTGCGGCAGTGGGCCCGCGAACACCCCTACGAGTGGACGCTGATCAACGGCACCCCGCTGCGCGACTACCAGGTCCCCCCGACCGAGACGCTGAGCCACGGCATCCGCCTGCACCTGCTCCTGGCGCGCCTGGGCCAGGACGCGGAGGCTGCCGGGCTGTTCCCGCGGATCCGCCCCGAGGGCTCACCGGTGGCCTACCCGGGCCTGAAGGACTTCCTGTCCTCCCAGGGCATCGACATCTCCGAGGAGTCCGTCCTCGCGGGCGTCGCTGGTTGGCACCTGCTGATGGGGGCGTTGTACGAGGAGATCTTCGGGCTGTTCGGCGGCGAGCTCGAGGACCAGGACGTGTACTACGAGGCGATGGTGTTCGCCACGGAGAAGCTGATCTTCACCTGACCGCTCAAGCGCCGAAGACCAGGTCGAGCAGGTCGTGCCAGGCCTCGATCTTCGTCCGCTCGCGTCCCCGGAGGCTGCCCCGGCCGATCTCGGCCTCGTCGATCCGGCGCCAGTCGTCCAGGGTGCTCGGCCGGATGCCCTTGGCGGCCAGCAGGTCGTCCGGGTCGCCCAGCGGCAGTTCGGGGGCGACCGCCAGGTCCTCCAGCAGGTGGCCGACGGTCTGGGTCGCGTCCGACTTGTTGGCCCCGATGAGGCCGGTCGGGCCGCGCTTGATCCAGCCCACCGCGTACTCCCGCGGACGGGTGCTGCCGTCGACGTCCCAGACGCGTCCCTCCAGGTTCGGGATGCGACCGTCCTGGAACGGGACGCCGGGCAGCGGCACGCCGTAGTAGCCGATCGAACGCAGCACGAGCTGCGCGGGGACGTCGAACCGGGAGCCGTCGACGGTCGACTCGAACTCGACGGCCTCGACCCGTCCCTCGCCCCGGATGGCGACCGGACGGTGGTCGAAGAGCAGGTGCAGCCGGCGTCCCGCGCCCGAGCGGGGACGGGCGAGCGCCGAGGCGATGGCCTCGAGGTTGCTGCGAGCCCGGCGATCGAGCCCTTCGGTGCTCGCTGGCGGTTCGCCGCGCTCATAGGTGACGTCGAGGTCGGCCAGCCCGAGCAGCTCGCGGAGCTCGGTTGTGGTGAAGGCGGCGTTCTCCGGGCCGCGGCGTCCGACGAGCCACACGTCGGAGATGTCGGTGGCCTGCAGCGCGGCGAGAACCGCGTCGGGCATGTCGGTGACGCTGAGCTCGGCGGGATCCTTCAGCAGGATGCGGGCGACGTCCACCGCGACGTTGCCGACTCCGACGACGACGGCGTCGGTGATACCGGCGAGGTCGTGCGCGACGGCGTCCGGATGGCCGGAGTACCAGGCGACGAACTCGCGGGCCGAGCGGCTGCCGGGGAGGTCTTCGCCGGGGATGCCCAGACGTCGGTCGAGGGCGGCTCCGGTCGCATACACCACCGCGTCGTAGCAGTCGAGCAGTTCGGCTGCCGTCACCTGCGTGCCGACCTCGACCAGTCCCCAGAAGCGGACGCGCGGCGACTCGAACGCCGCGGCGAGCGTGGTCGCGACGGCCTTGATGCTGGCGTGGTCGGGGGCGACGCCGTAACGCAGGAGCCCGAACGGGGTGGGCAGCCGGTCGACGATGTCGACGGCCACATCCGCGTCCGCCCTGGCCAGGAGGCCCGCGGCGAACAGTCCGGACGGACCCGCGCCGACGATCGCCACCCGCGGTGTCCGATCCATTGCGCCTCCTGCCCAGCCGGCCCTGCCGCGATCCTACCGATCGGCTCCCCGGTCCCCCGCGGCCGGGCGCAGCCAGACCACCTCGGCGATCGGCTGGCGCTGGCCGCCGACATGGACGACGTCGCTGCCGTCCACCTGCAGCTGGCTGGCGTAGCAGCCGAGGGCCCTGCGGACGTCGGGCAGCCGCTCGGGCGACCGCCAGGCGACGGCGTCCGCTGCGGGGAGCCGGGCATCGGAGACCACCTCGAGCAACGGGACGCCGGACGCGGCAGAGGCTGCTGCCGCGATCCTCTGGCAGGCGACGTGATCGGGGTGCCCGTAGCCGCCGAGTTCGTCGTAGCTGACCAGCACGTCGGCCCCGAACGCAGAGAGGTGGGCCACGAGGTGGGCGGCGGGACCGCCCACCCCCGCCGCCGTGAGGCTGTCGCGACCCGCGTCGTTCGCAGGGCCGGCGAGTTCGGGCGTCACCCAGCGCATCCCCGAGTCGGTGAACCGGAGCGGAGCCACCCCCTCGGCCAGGGCCGGCGGCGTGCCGAGGAAGCAGTGCTCGGTCACGCCCAGCGCGGACAGGGCTGCGGCGAGTTCGGCCTCACGATGGGCGACGATGTCGGCGCCGACGTCCACCCCGGGACGGATCTCGCCGCGCTCGCCGCGCGTCGCGGTCACCACCGCCACCGGATGCCCGGACGCGGCCAGGCCGGCGACCAGCACCCCGGTTGCGAGCGTCTCGTCATCGGGATGCGCGTGCAGGAACACCACCCGTGCACCGGGGGCGAACAGCTCGGCCGCGGTCATGGCCGGCGCACCCCGTCGTCCAGCAGCCCGCTGTACAGCGCGGACAGGCGCCGGGCCGTCCAGCCCCAGTCGAAGCGGCGGGCGTGGACGCGGGCGACCGTGCCCATCCGTTCGAGCAGACCGGGCGTGGTCAGCAGAAGGGTCATCGCCCGTCCCCAGTCGGCCGGCTCCCGGGAGTCCATCAGCTGGCCCGTCTCCCCGTGGGCCACCGACTCCCTCAGCCCTCCGGCGGACGCGGCGATCACCGGCGTACCGCTCGCCGCGGCCTCCAGAGCGACCAGGCCGAACGTCTCCGAGTGGGACGGCACGAGCACGATCCGGGCGTCCCGCATCAGCCGGGCGAGTCGCTCTCGCGGCTGCGGGCCGACGAAGCTCACCTGCCCGGTCAGCCCGAGGCCGGACACCAGCCGGTCGAGCTCGGCCGCGTAGGACGCGAAGTCCGCGGACGCGTCCCCTGCGACGACCAGGTGCGGCCGGATCCCCTGCTCGACGGCTGCCAGCGCGCCGATGGCCAGATCCGGACCCTTGAGCGGCTGCAGGCGTGCCGCGAACAGGACGTAGCCGTTGGGCGAGGGGACGTCGGGAGCCCAGGCCTCCTCACCGGGGCGGTGCGGACGGAAGAGCTCCCGGTCGACGCCGGGGGAGACGATCTCGACGCGGTCGGGATCGGCGCCGCAGCGCTCGATCACGGTGTGGGCTTCGGCCGCGGAGATGGCGATGACGAGGGCGGACTCCCGCGCCACCCGTGCCTCACCGGCCACCCGGCGGGCGGATTCGGGAACCTCACCCGCCGACAACGGCGAGCCCGGCAGCGCGGCGACGGAGTGGTAGCTCTGGACGTGCGGGACGCCGCGGGACGCCGCAACAGGGAGGGCCGCAACCCCCGACATCCAGTGGTGGGAGTGGAACAGGTCGTAGTCCCCCAGACGCGCCAGTCCAGAGGAGAACTCCTCGATGTGGTCGTCGATGACGCTCTTGGGCAGCGGCGTGCGCGGGCCGGCGTCCAGGTGGCGCAGGACGACGCCCGGCGCGAGCTCGACGGCGTCCGGGTCGCCGGGGTCGCTGCGTCGGGTGACGAGGTCGACGCGGTGCCCGAGGGCGGCCAGCGCGAGCGCCTGGCTGCGCTCGACCACGTTCATGCCTCCCGCGTCCCCCGAACCGGGCAGGTTCGCCGGCGAGGTGTGCATGGAGACGAAACACAGCTGGAGGCGGTCGGGCACGGCGGCGAGCCTACGCCCGCGGCTCGGCCGCGACCGCGGTATCGGGCGACGGTCGGGGCGGCCCACGGGGCCGCCCCCGTCCGTCCCGGGAGAGCAGGACGGGCCCGACGCCGGAGTGAAACGTGAGAAAATCGGGGAATGTCAGCCGCGCCGTCCACCCCTCCCCGGCGCGTGGACGTCGGCCACAACGGGCTCTTCCTTGTCATCCTCGCCGGTCTGGGCATGATCGGCCCGTTCTCGATCGACACCATGTTCCCCGCCTTCGGCCGGATGGGTGCCGAGTTCGGGGCGAGCGAGCTGGCCCTGCAGCAGATCGTCAGCGTCTACATGCTGGCGTTCGCTGTGATGAGCCTCGTCCACGGTCCGCTGTCCGACGCCCTGGGACGCAAGCCCGTGATCCTCGTGGGGCAGGTGGCGTTCGCTGCGGCGTCCGTCGGGTGCGCGCTCGCGCCGTCCCTTCCGGTGCTGCTCGTCTTCCGCGCCCTCCAGGGCCTGTGTGCGGGCGCGGGTGTGATCGTCAGCCGCGCGATGGTCCGCGACGTCTACTCCGACGAGCGGGCCCAGCGCACGATGAGCCACATCGCGATGATCTTCGGGCTCGCCCCGGCCGTCGCCCCCGTGATCGGCGGCCTGCTGCTGGGCGTCGGCGGTTGGCGGACCACCTTCTGGTTCCTGGTTGGCTTCGGCCTGGTGTGGGCCGCGCTCGTCCTGTTCGTCATGCCCGAGACGCACCCCGCCGAGAGCCGCACCGAGTTCAGCGTCCGCCCCCTGGCCGTGGGATTGCTGGACGTGTGGCGTCACCCGGCGGGTCGCCGGCTCGCGTTCACCGCTGCGCTCAACAACGGCGCCATGTTCCTGTGGATCTCGTCGGCCCCGCTGCTGGTCGTCAACCTGCTGGGGCTCGGCGAGAACGACTTCTGGGTGCTGTTCGTCCCGCTGATCTCGGGCATGGTGCTCGGCTCGTGGGTGAGCGGACGCCTCGCCGGCCGGATCCACGGCGAGCGCCAGGCGACCATCGGCTACGCCATCGCCTTCGTCGCCCTCGTCGTCACCGTCGTCCTGACCCTGTTCCCGGCCACCCGCGGGCTCCCGTGGACGGTGCTTCCGCTGCCGGTGTTCACGTTCGGCAACGCGCTGGCCTTCCCGATCCTGACGCTGGCGATGCTGGACGAGTTCCCGCAGGCCCGGGGTTCGGCTTCCTCGGTGCAGAACTTCCTCGCCCTCCTCGGCAACGCCGCGATCGCCGGAGTGCTGGCACCGGCGCTCGGCTTCTCGCTGACCACGATCGCCGCCGGCTCGCTGACCCTCCTGGTGGTCGGAGCCGCGCTGTGGCGCTGGCACCTGGCCGCCGGCGGACGTGCCCCCGAGGGCAGCCCCGACGCCGCGGCGTACGAGCCGCTCGAAGACCTGTGACCGTCCGCCCACTGCCCGCCGTCCTCGCCGCGCTGCTCGCGCTGGCGGGCTGCCAGCTCGTGCCCGGGGCGGCGTCTCCCGGTTCGGCCCCCGGGTCGACGAAGCCCCAGGCGCTGCGGGTGACCAGCGTCGCGGACGGGGACACGTTCACCGGCAGGGATGCGACCGGGAAGAAGGTGAAGGTGCGGATGCTGTCCATCGACGCACCGGAACTCGCCCACGACGGGAACTCCGCGGCGTGCGGCTCCAAACAGGCGGCCGCCCGGTTGCGCACGCTGCTGTCCGGCCAGACGGTCGACCTGGTCGCCGACCCGGAGGCGGACCCCGTCGACAAGTACGGACGGCGGCTGGCCTATGTGGAGCTGGAGGGCCGCGACATCGCGCTGCAGCTGGTCTCCGAGGGCCTGGTGGAGGCGTGGTACCCGAAGGGCGAGCCGCGTCCGGTCCGCTTCGACACCTACTCCGGCGCTGAGGCCACCGCCAAACACGCGCGGACGGGGTCGTGGAGGACCTGCCCGTCCCTCGGCCGCTGAGCGGCTCGCGGTCGCCCGATCGCGGGTGGTCCCCGTCCGGGCCCGCGAACCCCCGTCCGTGCGTACACGTGGCACTGGTGGCGCCACCGCCGGGGCTGGTTAGGTCGTCGCATGTCGGACCGGTCATCCGTTGAGGGCCTCCCTGCGATCGCGCGGGCGGCGAAAACCGTTGTCAGCGGCGCAGTCGCGGCCATCGGGGTCCTGACGGCGATCGCAGGGATCTGGTCCTCCAGCCTGGTGGCGGCGCTGAACGCTTCCGGTGTCATCGGCGTCGCGACCCTCACCGTCGGCGGCGTCACCTGGGCGCAGGGCGATGCGGGTGATCCGATCCGCCGCGTCCGGGTCACCGGCATCGCCGTCGCGCTCACCGCGCTCGTCGCGTCCTTCCTCCTGTTCGTCGTCGGACGTCCGCTGGAGGGCGCCGAACTGGACGTCAACATCCTCACCGTCATCGGCGTCGCGAACCTTGTCGCTGTCGCGACCCTTGCCGTGCTCGCCTGGCGGACGATCGACGCCGCGGCCACACGGACGAAGGTCTGCCCGATGTGCGCAGAGAAGGTGCTCGCTGCGGCCCGGATCTGCCGGTACTGCGGCTCGCCGCTCGACGACACCGCGCCGCGGACGACGTAGGGACGCGGGGCTCGTGCCGGCGCGCGAGGGACCCGGCGGAGGCCTTCGTCCCAGCTGTAACCCGACACGCCGACGACACGCCGATCACGGCCGAAATGGCCCAGATCGGACCCACCAACCCCTTGCGGGCCCACCCCCCACAGGACTAGAAATCTGCGTACCGGATCACTTCGGTGAGACGGGGATCGAGAGCAGGAAGTCAGCCGATCCGGTGGTTCGCCACCGGGGCCCCCGGTGATGCGCGGGGCGTGCTGGCTGGTGGTTCTTGGATCATTCGATGATCGGCCATCACGCCGGATTCGAGGGCAGGCCCCGGAGACTCATACTCGCCGGGGCCTTTCCCTTTCCCCACACGGCCGGACTGCTAGCGTCACGCTGTGAACCCTGCTGAACCCGCTGCCGTCATCGGCGACGACACCGTCCGCCTCGAACTCCTGCACGTCGGCGCCGCCGTCCGCCGCCTGGATGTGCGCCTGGCCGACGGAACGTGGCGCAACGTCGTCCTCGGCCATCCCGACCCCGCCGACTACCGGAAGAACCACGGCTACCTGGGCGCCTCGGTCGGCCGCTTCGCCAACCGCATCGACCGGGCACGCTTCGTCCTGGACGGGCGGACCTACTTCCTCGACACGAACGAGCCACCGAACATTCTCCACGGTGGGGCCCACGGCTTCGGGGTCATCGACTGGACGCTCGTCGGCTCCGGCCCGACCTGGGCCGAGTTCAGCCTCGAGAGCGCCCACGGCGACCAGGGCTTCCCCGGCAGGCTCACGGCGGGCGCCCGGTTCGAGGTGGTCGACGGGGCCGTCCGGATCACCTACACCGCCACCACCGCGTCGCCCACGGTCGTGAACCTCACCACCCATCCCTACTTCAACCTGGACGGCGAGGGCTCGGGCACCATCGAGGAGCACCGGCTCCAGGTGAACGCGGGCGCCTGGACGCCCACCCGCGACGACGGCATCCCCACAGGCGAGATCCGCGACGTCACCGGCTCCGCCGCCGACTTCCGCTCCCCGCAGCCGCTCGGCGCGGCGCGCGCCCGGGCCCAGGCCGAAGGCATCACGCGGACCGACGGCTTCGACCACAACTTCGTCGTCGACGGGGACGGGCTGCGAGAACACTGCCGGCTGACGGGCACCTCGGGGCTCACCCTCGTGCTGTCGAGCGACCAGCCCGGCCTGCAGGTCTACGACGGCGAGCACTTCGTCGGCGAGCCGGGCACGTCCGGGCGTCCGTACCCTCGGCTGGCTGGCCTCGCGCTCGAGCCGCAGCGCTTCCCGGACGCACCGAACCAGCCGGGCTTCCCGAGCTCGGTGCTGCGTCCCGGCGAGACCTACACGGCCACCACGACGTGGCGGTTCATCGGGAGCTGATCGGGGCCGGTCCGCACCGTTCGAGGGTCGTTTCGTCGGCGGCCGCCGCCCGCCGGGGGCCCGGGTCGAGCCCGGGACGGCCTCGCGAGGGCCACATCCCCGGGACGCGATCAGGCCGAGAGCGTCCTTCGTCCCAGCTGTAACCCGACACGCCGACGACACGCCGATCACGGCCGAAATGGCCCAGATCGGACCCACCAACCCCTTGCGGGCCCACCCCCCACAGGACTAGAAATCTGCGTACCGGATCACTTCGGTGAGACGGGGATCGAGAGCAGGAAGTCAGCCGATCCGGTGGTTCGCCACCGGGGCCCCCGGTGATGCGCGGGGCGTGCTGGCTGGTGGTTCTTGGATCATTCGATGATCGGCCATCACGCCGGATTCGAGGGCAGGCCCCGGAGACTCATACTCGCCGGGGCCTTTCCCTTTCCCCACACCTCGAGCCTCTACAGGCCGAGCCGCAGCGCCTCGGCGAGGAGCTCGGAGCGGGAGCCGGCTCCCAGTTTGCGGTACAGGTTCGTGCGGTGGAACTTCACCGTGTTGACCGAGACGAAGAGTTCCCTCGCGATGGCGGCGTTGGTCAGGCCGCGCCTCACCCCGTCCAGGACCTCGAGTTCGCGGGTGGCGAGCCGTGGCCCTGACGGGTCGCCGCCCGGGCGTCCGACGTAGGCGGACGCGAGGCCGAGGCTCTCGCGCACCGGACGCGGGGCCGAGGCGGGCAGGAGCCCGACCAGGGCGTCGATCTCGTCGCGCCCGGCCAGCACCAGCACCAACGGGGCGGACCGATCCTTCAGGGTGGCTCCCGCCGCGAGGACGGCCTGAGCCGCTGCACTGTCCTCCCCCGAGCGGAGCCGGGTGAGCGCTCCGAGCAGGCCCAGGCTCCACCGGGTCCTGGGCGGCAGGTTGGGCAGCGCCGCGTCGGCGGCGGCCAGCAGTGCGGCGTCGGTCGGGGCGCGCATCGGCACGGCAAGGTCGGAGAACTCCCGCGCGCCAGGGCACCATCTGTGCTGCGCCCCCCGGGGCACCGGGCGGACGCCGTCGGGGAGACCGGAGACGCCGCGCCCATCCGCGCGCCCAGCCTCCCGCGCCAGCATCAGGTGGGCCAGCAGCGCCCACCACCCCGGCGCGTCGGGCTGCGCCTGCCGGGCCCGCCACCGGTCCGCACGGACGTGGTGGGCGAACTCGTCGAGCGCCCGGTCGGCCTCGCCGCGGGCGAGGAGGACGGCCGTCCGGTGCGCGATCAGGATCGGCCAGTCCGCGGGCTCGTCCAGGCGCGCCAGGGCCACCCGGGTCACCGCCTCCGCCGCGTCCAGGTCGCCGCGGTCGAGCGCTTCCCACGTCCTCTGGACGGCGCGGGCCGCGACGTCGAGGGGACGGTCGTCGTGCGCGGCGGAGCCGTCGACCCGGTCGTCCGACCGGGACCGTCCCAGCACCGCCGCAGCGGACGCCCAGAGGGTCTCGAAGGCCGCCCGGCGTCGGTCCTCGGTTCCCCCGGCCGTGGCCGGGTTGCGCCGGAGGTGGGGAAGGAACTGCGCGGCCACCTGGGCCGCCAGGTCGAGGCGGTCGAGTTCGAACAGCACCTCGGCCACCAGCAGCGCGCTCGAGGCGAGCGCGGGCGAGAGCCCGGCAGCGACCTCCTCCGGACGGGTGGACGCGAGCGCGGCCCAGCGGCCGGCTGCGCGGACGGCGACACCGACGTCGCCGACACCGAGCGCCACGACGGCGATCGTCGCCAGCCGGTCCAGCTGGACGACGGTGCTGCCGACGGCTCGCGTGCCGAGAAGGGCCTGCTGGACCTCCGTCAGGACCGGGTCCACGGCGTGGTCGCTCCGTGCCGAACCCAGGCGGCTCAGCAGGGCGAGCAGGCCGGGACGCGAGGCGAGGACGGCCGGGTCGAGCGCAGCCAGCGCGTCCACGAGCGGGCCGGTGGACAGCTGCGTCAGCTCCCACAGCCAGTCCGAGGCCAGCGCGGCGGCCTGGTCGAGCCGGTGGCTCCCGAGCAGCATCAGCAGCGCGAGCTCGACGTCCCCTGTGCGCTCGGCGCAGCCGGCGAGCCGGGCGCGGTCGGCCTCGATCTGCTCGACGGGTTGGGACGCGTACCAGCGCCGCCACTGCCGCCGCAGCGCCGGCGTCCAGGTGAACACGGGCACCGGGGAGGTCACGAAGTCGCCCACCTGACGCCGCATCCGCTCCAGGAGGTAGTCACCGCGCTGCTCGCCGAACAGGCAGTGCAGCAGGGCCGGTCGGATGCGGGGTGCCTGGGCCAGCATCCGCAGCGCCTCCCGGAACGGCTCGGGCCCGTTGCGTTCGGGCAGCCAGCCCCAGAAGGCCTGCTCGCTCGTCACCGTCCCGGCCAACACCTCCGGGCCGAACAGCTCGATCGTCCGCTCGACCAGCCCGGGATTGCCGCGGGTCGCAGCGAGGACCGCCCGGACGCTCGCCTCGCCCGCGCCGGGGACGCCGCTCGCGACCAGCTCGGCGACCTCCTCGGGGGTGTAGGCCAGCAGCGTGTCCTCGATGACCTGGTAGCCGACGCCGGCGTCCACGGCCATCCCCACCAGGTCGTAGGCGTCCACGGCCGTGGCGAGCAGGCGGAACCCGGGCAGGCGTCCGGCCAGGCGGATCAGCGATCCGGCGACACCGGACGGGATCTCGTCGAGCCGGTGCACCACGAGCGCGAGCGGTCGGTCGAGGGCGGCCACGGCCTCCTCCACGAGCGCCGTCACGGGCCCGTCCGCGGAGGGGGCGACGCTCGCCGGCTGCACACCGGCGAGCTGCAGCTGGTAGCCGAGCTGGACGGCCATCGAGGCCGGCGCCAGCTGGCGCGGATCGAACTCGACGACCACCCGGAGTTCTGCGGAAGGAGCGGCCACCCATGCGGCGAGCAGGGCGTGCTTGTGGTTGCCGGCTCCACCCTCGACGAGCAGCAGCGGGATCGCCGGGTCCAGGCGGGAGAGCAGCCGGGCACGCGGTAGTGACAACACCGATCGGCTCCTCGAGCACAGCTGCGGGCCGCCGCCGCCGGCGTACCCCTACCGTGGTCATTCTGCCCCAGGAGTCCCCTGCAGGTGCGGAAATGCCCCGGGGGCGCTCAGGTCAGGGAAGCCTGCCGTGGCCGGATCGCCGCATCGATCCGGCCACGGACGGCTGCGGGACGAACAGCGCGGAGTTGCGTTCGCCCCTGCCGCCACTCACCGCGGGGAGCTTCGTCGATCCCCGAATGGTGCGGTGGCGGAACCTCCTTCTCCCCGCGCGGCTGGCGGGCCGCCGGGAAGGACGATCGAGTCGACCGGAAATGAGCGCGCCGGAAGGACTGCGATGGAGGACGTCGACCGGACGGGACGGCCCGGGCACCGCCGGAGACCGGGCACGCGCTTGGCCGGCGCGTGCTGTGCTCCCCGAAACGCGGTCACTGGCTCCCCTGGAATCCGGCCTGTGCACGTCCGGCCGACAACGTCCGCCGGACGATGCGACTCTAGGGCGACGCGGTCGGCCGACACAGCGCCCACAGCGTCCCACAGGGCAGCAACCACCCACCCACCTACCCGTTCCTGCCAGCCGACCCACCCGTTCCGGCGACCCGGGCCGGCCGGGCGTCCACGAGTCCCGACGCTGCCCGCCGCGGGCGCCTGACAAGGGATACTGCGTCCATGACGACGAATGAGCGGTCGGTCGGACTGCGCCGGGTCGGCGAGCGTCGCTTCGAGGTGACCAACGCGCGCGGTGGACGGATCGTGCTGGGCGAGGGGGTGGACGCCGACTTCACCCCGGTCGAGTTGCTGCTGGCAGCCGTCGCCGGCTGCTCGGCGATCGACGTCGACGCCCTGACCACCCGACGCGCGGAGCCCGACGCCTTCGAGGTCACCGTCTCGGCGGAGAAGCTGAGCGACGCGGACGGCAACCACCTGGGCCCGGTCACCGCCCGGTTCGCGCTCGCCTTCCCCGAAGGGCCGGACGGGGATCGCGCACGGGAGGCGCTGCCGAAGGCCGTCGCCGCGTCCCGCGACCGGCTCTGCACGGTGTCGCGAACCGTCCAGCTACCCACACAGGTGGACTTCGAGATCGAGCCGGCCTGACGTCGACCGACCTGACCGGGACAGCCAGAAGGCCCCGGCGAGTATGAGTCTCCAGGGCCTTCTGTTGCCTCGGCGTGATGCCCGCGGCGCCCGGAAGCTCCCAGCCGCACCATCGCCCATCACGGCGAATCCGCGAGCGAAAAGCCCGCGAGGGTCCGACTTCCTTCTTCCGATCCCGGACCGCCGAAGCGATCCCGTAGGCAGTGTTCTAGCCCGGTTCGACCGGGATCCGCAAGGGCTTCGCGCCGGTCGATCGGGCCAATTCGCGTCCTCTCCGGCGTGTCGTCGGCGTGTCGGGTGACACGTGGGACGACCACCCCGCCCGTCCGCGGCAAACGGTCGAGGACGGCGGGAGACGGCTCAGTCGGAGGACGGACCGGGCTGCGGGTGTCCGTCCGCCATCCGCGAGAAGACCTCCAGCATGGTCTGGGAGCTGCGCTTCATGGCCTGCATGTCCTCCAGGCTCATCAACTGGATCACAGCGACCAGCGCACGCTCGAACAGGGAGTCACCCTCCCGGGCAGCCTGCTCGCCGAGTTCGGTCAGGTACAGCCGGCGCACCCGGCCGTCCTCCGGGTCGTGCCTGCGCTCGAGGATGTCCTTCTCGACAAGCCGGTCCACCAGCCCGCTGGCCGTCGGCGCGCTGACCGCGAGCCCGTTGGCGAGGTCCTGGCTGGTCATCCCGGGTTCGGCGGCGACGAGGTTCAGCACCCTCAGCTGCTGGACGGTGAGGTCGAGCGGGATCTCGGACGGCCCGACCAGGCGCATGGCCTGGTCGTGGACGCGAAGGTTCAGTTCCCAGATCTCGTGCGCGAGTGCGCTGCGCTCGGGGTCGAGGCCGAGCGCTTCCAGGTCATAGCGCCGCGACAACGTCCCTACTCAGTTGGAAGATAGTTAGGAGTAGGCTAATCGATGCGCCTGAAGGCCGCCACCTGGCCCGCGCCCATCGAGAGGGAGCCGTGTATCGCCTGACCAAGGGCAGCCTTGCCCAACGCAGCGTCGTGCTGCTGCTCGCCCTGATCGTGATCGGCCTGGGAACCTACGCCGCCACTGCCCTGAAGCAGGAGCTGATCCCGTCGATCGACATCCCGCGGGGCAACGTCATCACCGTGTACGCCGGCGCGTCCCCCGACGTCGTCGAGGCGCAGGTCACCAAGCCGATCGAGACCGCCGTCAAGGGCGTGGACGGCGTGACGTCGGTCACGTCGAGGACGTCGTCCGGCGTCTCCCAGGTCACCGTCCAGTGGGACTACGGCCTGAACCTCGACGACATGACCAACGAGCTCCGCAGCGCCGTCGACTCGCTCTCCTCGACGCTCCCGTCCGGCCTGAACCCGAGGGTGCTCACCGGAAGCTTCGACGACATCCCGGTCGTCGCCCTCGCCGTGTCGTCGTCGGACTCGCTGCAGGATCTGAGCGCCAAGGTCAGCGACATCGTCGTGCCGGAGCTGAAGACGATCGACGGCGTCCGCGACGTCAGCGTCGCCGGCGAACAGACGCACGAGGTCATCATCACCTACGACCAGGGCAAGCTCCTGGACAAGGGCATCGACCCCGCGACGATCGGCCAGATCTTCGCCGCCAACGCGACAGCCTTCCCGTCCGGGACCATGCACACCGACACGGCGAACCTCGACGTCCAGACCGGCACCACCTACGCCGGCGTCGACGAGATCGCCGCGCTCATGATCCCCACCGCGGACGGACCGGTCCGGCTGGGCAGCGTGGCGAAGGTCGTCGAGCAGCCCACCGAGACCACCAGCATCTCCCGGGTCAACGGGAAGACGTCCCTGACGCTCGCCGTCACCAAGGAGGCGAACGCCAACACGGTCGGCGTCGCGCAGGCCGTGAACGCCAAGCTCCCCGCGCTGCAGCAGCAGCTCGGCGACGGAGCGAGTTTCGACACGATCTTCGACCAGTCGCCCTACATCACCGACTCGATCCACGACCTCAGCGTCGAGGGCGGCATCGGCCTGGCCATGGCCGTTCTGGTGATCATGATCTTCCTCGGCTCGATCCGGCCGACCATCATCACCGCGATCTCCATCCCGCTGTCGCTCCTGATCGCGCTGTCCGCGTTGTGGATCGGCGGCTACACCCTGAACATCATCACGCTGGCCGCGCTCACCGTCGCGATCGGACGCGTGGTCGACGATGCGATCGTCGTGATCGAGAACATCAAGCGGCACCAGGGCTACGGCGAGGGCGGGACGGAGTCCATCGCGAACGCGGTGAAGGAGGTGGCCGGCGCCGTCACCAGCTCGACGCTGACGACGGTGGCCGTGTTCCTTCCGATCGGCCTCGTGGGTGGACAGTCGGGCCAGATCTTCCGTCCGTTCGCGGTCGCCGTGACGGTTTCGCTGCTCGCCTCGCTCCTCGTCGCCATGACGGTCATCCCCGTGCTGGCCTCGGTGTTCATGCGCCGGGACCCCAAGGCGAAGGTGACGACCGAACAGGAGGAGGCGAGCCACAACAACTGGCTGCAGAAGGCCTACCTCCCGGTGCTGAACTGGGCGCTCCACCGCCGCTGGATCACCCTCGCGCTGGCGTTCGGGCTGTTCGTGATCACGCTGGGGTCCGCGTCGCTGCTGAAGACCGACTTCATCGGCAGCATGGGCACGGAGTCGCTGACCATCAGCCAGAAACTCCCCGCAGGCACGTCGCTCACCGAGACCGACGCCGCCTCCCGGAAGATCGAGCAGGTGCTCGCCTCCGACCCGTCCGTGCAGACGTACCAGACCACGATCGGCGGCACGAGCTCCCTGTTCCTCGGGGGCCAGTCGGACACGAACCAGGCCAGCTACACCGTCCCGCTCGTCCCGAACGCGGACGGCAAGGAGACGGCCGTCCGGCTGAGGAAGGCGATCGGCGGCCTCGGCTCCGACGTCGGCACGGTCGAGGTCGCGGTCGGTTCGTCCGGCTCGTCGACCGGCGTGGTGCTGTACGTGGAGAGCTCCGACTCCGCGCTGCTGAAGACCTACTCCGACAAGGTCACCGCGATGCTCAAGGGCATCAACGGGCTGACCAACGTGACCAGTGACCTCGGCGACGACAAGGACATGCTCCAGGTCACCGTTGACAGCCACGCCGCGGCAGAGAACGGCTACACCCAGGCCACCATCGGGCAGGCGGTCGCACGCGCCGTCCGCGGGGCCCTGATCGGGACGCTGGCGAAGGGCGACACCACCCTGAACGTGTACCTGCGCTCGCAGTCGCCGGTGAAGAACATCGAGGAGTTGAGGAAGGTCGAGCTGCCGCCGACGGCCCTGATGAACGGCAACGCCAAGCAGGACGCGGCCGACGAGGTCAGCCGGCAGTCCGACGCGCTGCAGCAGGATGCGAAGGACGCCTCCACCAAGGCCTACAACGAGCAGGTCAAGGCCCTCAAGAAGAGCCGCGCCACGGCCGTCAAGGCACAGAAGACCCTGACCAGCCAGATCAACGCGACCAAGAGCAAGCTGGCCTCCCTGCAGGCCCAGCTCGCGCAGATCCCGGCCAAGTGCCAGCAGAACCCGTCCGACCCGGACTGCCTGCCGGTCGCGTCCGGGATCTACAAGATCTCCTCACAGCTGGCCAGCGTCGGGGCCCAGTTGGCGCAGCTGTCGAGTGCGCTCGCGTCCACGAAGGCCGGCGTGACGTCGATCGACAAGCAGCTGGACGCGCTGGACACCTCCCGGGCGAAGAGCCTGGAGGCGACGGCGAAGCAGAAGAAGATCACCGACGCCTCCAAGGCCGCCCAGAAGGCGACGGCCGACCCGATCCCCCTCACCGACGTCGCCGACGTCGCCGTGGTGAAGGCCCCCGCGACGATCACCCGGGTGGACGGGGTGCGCGCGGCGACGATCAGCGCGTCCAACGAGACCTCGGACCTCACGGCGACGACCAACCAGATCAAGGCGGGGATCGCTGCGCTCAACCTGCCCAGCGGCGTGGACGTGCGGATCGGCGGGGTCTCGCAGCAGCAGACCGACTCGTTCGCCCAGCTGGGGCTCGCCATGCTGGTGGCCATCGCCGTCGTGTACCTGATCATGGTGGCGACGTTCGGCTCGCTCCTGCAGCCGCTGATCCTGTTGGTGTCCATCCCGTTCGCCGCGACCGGCGCGATCGGACTCTCGCTCGCGACGAACACTGCCCTCGGCGTCCCCAGCATGATCGGCCTGCTGATGCTCATCGGCATCGTGGTCACGAACGCGATCGTCCTGATCGACCTGATCAACCAGAAGCGGAGATCGGGTCTCGGGGTCGCCGAGTCGATCGCCGCCGGAGCCCGGTTGCGCGTGCGTCCCATCGTGATGACGGCGCTGGCGACGGTCTTCGCGCTGGTGCCGATGGCCTTCGGCCTGACCGGCGGTGGGGTGTTCGTGTCCAAGCCGCTGGCGATCGTCGTGATCGGCGGCCTGGTGTCGTCCACGCTGCTGACGCTGATCCTCGTCCCGGTCCTCTACGACCTGCTGGAGACCTGGCGCGAGAAGCGTGCTGCGAAGAGGGCCGCGCGGACGTCCGCCCCGGTGCAGGCCGAGCCCGGGCCCGAGCCGGCCTGACGCCCGCCGTCCCTCCCAGGCGCTGGGAGGAGGCCGCCCGGGTCGGCTGTCGTCGGCGCGTGGCACAGTTGAGCCACCATGGAAGCGGATGTGCTCGGGCGGTTCTCGGCGGCCACCAGGGAGTGGTTCACCACGAACTTCTCCGCGCCGACGGACGCCCAGGCGGGCGCGTGGGAGGCCATCTCCTCCGGTGAGCACACCCTGGTCGTCGCCCCGACCGGGTCGGGCAAGACGTTGGCCGCCTTCCTGTGGGCGCTCGACCGGCTGGCCGCCGAGTCGGTGTCCTCCCGAGAGGCCTCGGCCGAGTCGTCCGAGCGCTGCCGGGTGCTGTACATCTCCCCGCTGAAGGCCCTGGCCGTGGACGTCGAGCGCAACCTGCGCAGCCCGCTCGTCGGCATCGGCCATGCGGCGGAGCGGCTCGGCCTGCCCCGTCCCCAGATCCGGGTCGCGGTCCGGTCCGGGGACACCCCCGCCGAGGAGCGGCGCGCCTTCGCCCGGCATCCGGCCGACATCCTCATCACAACGCCCGAGTCGCTGTTCCTGCTGCTGACCTCCTCGGCCCGGGAGGCTCTGCGGGGTATCGAGACGGTCATCGTGGACGAGGTGCACGCGGTCGCCGGCACCAAACGCGGCGCCCACCTCGCCCTCTCCCTGGAGCGGCTGGACGCCCTGCTGCCGCGTCCCGCCCAGCGGATCGGCCTTTCGGCGACCGTCCAGCCGGTCGAGGAGGTGGCCCGCTTCCTGGCCGGGGGGCGGCCGGTCACCCGGGTCACTCCTCCCAGCCACAAGCGCTGGGACCTCTCCGTCGTCGTCCCCGTGCCCGACCTGGCCCAGCTCCCCGCTTCGGAGGCCGACGGACCCAGCCCAACGCAACCAGGCTCCACTTCTGCGCTGCGCGCATCCTCCTCGGCTTCGGGAGAACCCTCGCAAGCTCGGTTCTCCGCTCAGCCTTCGTCGATCTCTGCGCTGCGCGCATCCTCCTCGGCTTCGGGAGAACCCTCGCAAGCTCGGTTCTCCGCTCAGCCTTCGTCGATCTGGCCGCACGTCGAGGAGAGGATCGCGGACGCCATCGCGTCCCACCGCTCGACCCTGGTCTTCGTGAACTCTCGCAGACTCGCCGAGCGACTGACGGCCAGGCTCAACGAGCTCTGGACCGAGCGGCTCGGTGAGGACGCCGAACCGGCCTCGGCCGGAAGGGCGCCGGCGGAGGTGATGGCGCAGTCGGCCATCAGCCGGGGGGCGCCGCCCGTCCTCGCCCGCGCGCACCACGGCTCCGTCTCCAGGGAACAGCGCCAGCTCACCGAGGAGGACCTGAAGGCCGGCCGCCTTCCCGCGGTGGTGGCCACCTCGTCCCTCGAACTCGGCATCGACATGGGCGCGGTCGACCTCGTCGTCCAGGTCGAGTCGCCGCCCTCGGTCGCGTCCGGCCTCCAGCGGGTGGGACGCGCGGGCCACCAGGTCGGCGCCGTCAGCTCGGGCATCTTCTTCCCGAAGTTCCGCGGCGACCTCGTCCAGACCGCGGTCGCCGTGGAGCGCATGCTGGGCGGCCAGATCGAGTCGCTGCACGTCCCGGCAAACCCCCTGGACGTGCTCGCGCAGCAGATCGTCGCCATGGTCGCCATGGACGTGTGGACCGTCGACGACCTGGAGACCCTGGTGCGCCGGGCCGCGCCGTTCGCCGGGCTCACCCGCTCCGTGCTGGTCTCCGTCCTCGACATGCTCGCCGGCCGCTACCCGTCGGAGGAGTTCGCCGAACTGCGTCCGCGGCTGGTGTGGGACCGGGCAGCCGACACCCTCACCGGCCGCAGGAGCGCCCAGCGTCTCGCGGTCACCTCGGGCGGCACGATTCCCGACCGCGGCCTGTACGGGGTGTTCGTCGCCGGCGAAGGGGAGGGCCGCCGCGTCGGCGAACTCGACGAGGAGATGGTCTACGAATCCCGCAACGGGGACGTCATCGCCCTGGGCACGTCGTCGTGGCGGATCGAGGAGATCACCCACGACCGTGTGCTCGTCACGCCTGCGCCGGGACAGGCCGCCCGCCTTCCCTTCTGGAAGGGGGACGGGTTGGGCCGGCCCGCAGAGCTGGGACGCGCGGTCGGCGCCTTCGTCCGCGAAGTGTCGGCCCTCAAGCCGGCAGCGGCCCGGGAGCGCCTGACCCGCCTCGGGCTGGACGAGTGGGCCTGCGACAACCTGCTCGGCTACCTGGCCGAGCAGCGGGACGCCATCGGGCGGCTGCCCACCGACCGGCAGATCGTCGTCGAGCGGTTCCGGGACGAGCTCGGCGACTGGCAGGTGATCGTCCACTCCCCGTTCGGGGCCCAGGTCCACGCCCCGTGGGCGCTGGTCGCCGCTGCCCGGCTGCGGGAGCGCTACGGCGTGGACGTCCAGGCGATGCACGCCGACGACGGGCTGGTGTTCCGGCTTCCCGAGACCGGGTGGTTCGGCGACGAGGACGAGCCGGCCGGCACCGGCAGGTTCGACCTGGCCGAACTGCTCGAGCTGATCTTCCCCGATCCCGACCAGGTCGCGGCCGAGGTCACGGCCCAGGTCGGGGGCTCGGCCCTGTTCGCGTCCCGGTTCCGCGAGTGCGCGGGCCGCGCCCTGCTCCTGCCGAACCGGCGTCCCGGCCACCGTCAGGCCCTGTGGCAGCAGCGTCAACGCTCGGCGCAGCTGCTGTCTGTTGCAAGCGAGTACCCGGACTTCCCGATCGTCCTCGAGGCCGTCCGCGAATGCCTCAACGACGTGTTCGACCTGCCCGCCCTGGTGGCGCTGATGACCGACATCCGTTCCCGGGCGGTCACGACCGTGGCGGTCGACACCCCGCGTCCGTCCCCGTTCGCCTCGTCGCTGCTGTTCGGCTACGTCGCGCAGTTCCTGTACGAGGGCGACTCGCCGCTGGCGGAGCGCCGGGCGGCGGCCCTCGCGCTCGACCCGACGCTCCTCGCTGAGTTGCTGGGCACGGCGGAAGGCCTGGCGCTGGCGGACCTGCTCGACCCCGACGCCCTCACCCGCACCGAGCTCGAGCTGCAGCACCTCGTGGACTCGCGCAAGGCCCGGGACGCCGACGAGCTCACCGACCTGCTCCGGGAGCTCGGTCCGCTCACGACCGCCGCGCTCGCCGACCGCTGTCGCGAGCCCGACCAGGTGCCCGGCTGGCTGGCCCGGCTCGAGGTCGACCGGCGGGTGCTCCGTCTGGCCGGGGACCGCTGGGTCGTCATCGAGGACGCCGCCCGGGTCCGGGACGCCCTGGGCGTCCCGCTGCCCCCCGGCGTCCCGGACGCCTTCACCGACCCGGTCGCCGACCCGCTCGGCGACCTCATGGGCCGCTACGCAAGGAGCCACGCCGTGTTCTCGGCGGCGGAGGCGGCCGCCGCCCTGGGCATCGGGGCTGCGGTCGCCCGCGACGTGCTCGGCCGGCTGGTCGCGTCCGGACGGGTGGCGACCGGTGAGCTGAGACCGCCCGGCTGGGTGGGTCCCGGCCGGGACGGCGCCGCTGTCGACGGCCCCCAGTTCGCCGACGCCCGCGTCCTGCAGGTGCTGCGGCGGCGCTCGCTGGCCGCCCTCCGGGACGCCGTCGAGCCGGTCGCAGCCGACGACTTCGCCGTCTTCCTCCCGGGCTGGCAGGGGGTCGGCCAGCGGCGCGGGACCGACGGCCTGGCGCAGGTCGTCGAGCAACTCGCCGGCGTCCCGGTTCCGGCCAGCGCGCTGGAGTCGCTGGTGCTTCCCGCGCGGGTGGTCGACTACAGCCCGGCGATGCTGGACGAGTTGACCACCGCCGGGGAGGTCGTGTGGCAGGGCCACGGGGCGCTCGGCGCGAACGACGGCTGGGTGTCCCTGCACCCGGCCGAGCTCGCCCCGCTGACGCTGTCACCGCCCGACGAGCTCGAGGACGGCTCGACGGCCCGAGCCCTGCTGGACGCGCTGGGCGGCGGTGGCCTCTTCTTCCCCGCCCTCGTCGAGCGCAGCGGCCTGCCCGACGCGGACGTGACCCGGCTGCTGTGGGAGCTGGTCTGGTCGGGGTGGGTCGGCAACGACTCCCTCACCCCGCTGCGTGCGCTGCTCAACAGTGGCAAGGCCACCCACCGGTCACGTCCGCGGCCGGGACGCGCCCGCTTCCGTCCAGCGTTGTCGACGGCTGCGCTGACCCGGCGGCTCGCCCCCCCGCAGGTGGCCGGGCGGTGGTCGGTGCTGCCCGCGCCCGACGGCGACCCCACCGCGCGCGCCCTGGCCACCGCCGAGCTCCTGCTCGACCGCTACGGGATCGTCACCCGCGGTAGCGTGGCCGCCTCCGACGTGCCGGGTGGGTTCGCGGCCGTGTACCGGGTGCTGGCCGCCGCCGAGGAGGCCGGACGGGTGCGCCGCGGCTACTTCGTCGAAGGCCTCGGCGCCGCGCAGTTCGGCGCCGTCGGCGCGATCGACCGGCTTCGGGCGCAGGCCCGTCCGCTCGGGGAAGGGCCCGGCGAAGCGCTCGTCCTCGCCGCGACCGACCCCGCCAACCCCTACGGCGCGGCGCTGGCCTGGCCCACCCGCGACTCCGGCCACCTGCCCGGACGCAAGGCCGGTGCCCTGGTCGTCCTCGTGGACGGGCGGCTCGTGCTCTACGTCGAACGCGGCGGCAGGACGCTGCTGTCGTTCACCGAGGACCCGGGCGTGCTCGCTCCCGCCGCCACGGCGTTGGCCCGGGCCGTGCAGCGAGGGGTCCTGGGCCGTCTGACCGTTGCGAAGGTGGACGGCGAGGCGGCCATCGGCTCCACCCAGCCGTTGGCCAAATCGCTCGCCGAGGCCGGTTTCCTGCTGACGCCGCAGGGCCTGAGGATGCGCTGATGCCCGAGGGCGACGCCGTCCTGCGCACCTGCGTCCGACTCGACCGTGCGCTCGCCGGGCGTCCGCTGAGCGTCGCCGACCTGCGCTGGCCGGGCCTGTCCACAGCCCGCCTGACCGGGCGGGTCGTGCTCCAGGTCGCGCCGCTCGGGAAGCACATCCTGATCCGGCTCGACAACGACTGGACCCTGCACGCCCACCTGCGGATGGAGGGGCGCTGGCGCGTGCTGGCCACCGGCTCCCCCGAAGCACTCCGCTCGGTCCGCAGCCCCGCCGTGCGCGCCGTCCTCGCCAACACCGAATGGACGGCGGTCGGCCGTGACCTGGGCATGCTCGACCTCGTCCGCACCCGGGACGAGTCGGCGCTCGTCGGCCACCTCGGACCTGATGTTCTCGACGCCGGTTTCGACACCGCTCGCGCCGTGGCCAACCTGCGCGCGCAGCCCGGTCCGATCGGCGCCGCACTGCTCGACCAGACGAATCTCGCCGGTCTCGGCACGATCTGGGTCAGTGAGTCGCTCTTCGCCGAACGCCTGTGGCCGTGGACGCCGGCCGCCGACCTCCCGCCCGACAGGCTGGACGCGCTCGTCGCACGGGCCCAGCGGCTGATCAGCGCGAGTCTCGCGCAGCCCGTCCCCACCACGACCGGCGACCGGCGTCCGGGTGAGAACACATACGTCTTCGGCCGGGTGGGACGCCCCTGCCGGCGCTGCGGCGGCACCGTCCGGATGGCCCCGATCGGACCGGAGACCCGCGAGAGATCGCTCAACTACTGCCCGACCTGCCAGGGTGGGCTCGCCCCCGGCGACGACGGACGCCGCCAGGCGCCCCTGGGTTCGCGGCCGCGCTCCTAGGCCCTCCCGTCGACGGCGGGGTGGCCCGCCGGAACCGGCTGTCCGTACGCCGGCCCGGGTGCGGTTCGCTGCACTCGTTCGCGCGTGGCGCTTAGGGTGAGGCCATGAAGCACTGGCTGTCGGAGGCGGTCGCGGTGGTGCGACGCACTCCGTCCGCCGTGCTGCTGATCGCGCAGGTCGTCGGCATCCTGCTCTACGCGTTCATCGACGACAGCGGCCCTCGCTCCATCGGCCGGCTGGCGCTGACCCTGTTCGGGATGCTCGTCGTCGTGCTCGCCCTCGGTGTCGTGCGCGCGACGCCGACGAACACGTGGCTCGGCATCATCATCGGGCTCCCGGCGGTGATCCTGACCGTGGTCGACTGGGCCACCGGCGGGGCGACCGGCTGGCACCTCGCGTCGGACCTGATTCACGTCGCTTTCTACGCCTACACGCTCGTGGGGCTGTTGCGCTACCTGTTCCACGACGACCGCGTGACTCCCGACGAGATCTGGGGCATCGGCGCGGCGTTCACCGTCGCCATCTGGCTGTGGGCGTACGCGTACTCGGCGATCCAGACGCTGGTACCGGGCTCGTTCACGGCCGCGGTCGATCCCGACGCCCAGCGGAGCTGGCTCGAACTGCTGTTCCTGTCGACAACGACGATGACCAGCACCGGACTGTCGGACGTGGTGCCGGTCAAGCCGGTGGCGCGCTCGGTGGTGATGATCCAGCAGATCGGCGGGATGCTCTACCTCGCTGTCGCCGTGTCGCGCATCGTCGGGCTGACCCTGGCACGGTCGCGGCAACGCGACGCCGGGTAGGGCACCCTCCCGCGATCCACCAAGGTTCACACCGGCGGCCGAAGACCCGTCCGGCACGCGCCGGGACGAAGTTCGGGGCGCCCTGTGTTACTGAAAGGCCCCAAGCGGGTTAGGTTGACCCCATGAGGCTTGAGTTGCTCGCCGCCAGGCACCGGAGCCTGGCCGTGACGGCCTGCGAGTGGCGCGCCTTCGGTCTGGCCGATCCCGAGCGGATGGCCGACGAGGTCTTCGACCAGTTGCTCAGCCAGCCCGACCCCACCCTGGCCGACCTGTACGACGCCATCGACCGGGTGGTCCAGCTGACCTACGACCGCTACGCGGCCCAGACCAGCATCCTGGAACGGCTCACCGGCACGCTGTCGTTCGCCCCCCGGACGAGCAGACGCGACCCGAACGAGTTGCTGACGATCCTGTCGCTGCTGCGCAACAAGCACCGTGAGGTGCTCCAGCTGCGCTACTGGGACGGGCTCAGCGACGCTGAGGCCGCAGAGGCGCTCCGCATCGAACCGGAGAAGCTCCTCGAGCGCCGCGGGAAGGCGGAGGCCCGATTCCTGGCCCGGGTGAACAAGGACTACCCCGAGGTGATCGCCCTCGACGTCCCCGAGCTGGTGGCGAGCATCAAGCCCGGCACCCACACCCGCCGCGACGGCTGAGACCCGGCCCGTCCCTTCGCCTCCGACCCCGCCCGGACGGCCACGGGGCCCACCTACTCGAAGATCGGCCCGACCGTCCGCGTGCGCTTGAGCTCGAAGAAGCCCGGGTAGCGGCAGACGTTCACGAAGCCGTCCCACAGCAGCCCGGCCTGCTCGCCCTTGGGGGCCGGCGAGATGACCGGCCCGAACAGGCTCATCCCGTCCACCCGGATCACCGGGGTGCCGACCTCGTCGCCGACGGCGGCGACCACGGCGGCCTGCTCGGCACGCAGTGCGGTGTCGTTCGCGTCGGTCTCACCGGCCGCCGCGAGCTCCAGCGGGAGTCCGACCTCGACCAGCGCAGCCTCATGGGTGGGACGGCTGTTCGGCTGCCCGCCGGGATGGAGACGGGTGCCGAGCGCGGTGTAGAAGTCCGCCAGCTTCTCCGGGTACTGCTGCTGGACGGCGAGCGCCACCCGTGCCCCCGCCCAGGACGCGTCCATCACCGCGCGGTAGTCGGACGGGAGATCTCGCCCCTCGTTGAGGACGGCAAGGCTCATCACGTGGAAGACGACCTCCACGTCCCGCACCTTCTCCACCTCGAGAGCCCAGCGGGAGGTCATCCACGCCCACGGGCACAGCGGGTCGAACCACAGATCAAGGGTCTTTGCCATTCCCGGAGTCTAGGTCGGCCGATCGAGGCGGGCGGGGGAGGGGTACGGCGAGGGTGAACAATCGAGGGACCGGTACCACGGATCACGCCGGACGGCGCCGTGCCGGCGCCCGCCGGTCGCCGCGAGAGGGAGGACGAGTTGGCTGACGCGGAGCTGCGCTCCCTGCTGCGCCGGCTCACCCTGCCGATCTACCTGCCCGCGGCGTTGTACAGCTCGGGCGCCGCGGCGATCATCCCCGTCCTGCCCCTGGTCGGGCTGCGGCTCGGCCTGTCCATCCCCCAGGTCGCCCTGCTGGTCACCGTGACCGGCTTCGTCGCCGTCCTCGGATCCCTGCCCGTCGGACGCCTGGTCGCCCGGATCGGCGAACGCGCCGCGCTGGGAGCCGGCGGCGTCGTCGCGGGTGCGTCGGTGGTGGCCTGCCTGGTCGCCGTCGTCGCCGGGGACGGACGCGGCGGCTTGTGGGCGATCGTCTTCTGCGCAGCGATCCTGCTGATGACGCTCGGCGACCTCACCTGGGACCTCGGCCGCCAGACCTACATCGCCGACGAGGTGCCCTTGGCTTTCCGGGCCCGCGCGATGACCCTCTTCGGCGGCGTGATGCGGGTCGGTCGGATCGTCGGACCGTTGCTCGGCGCCGGCGCCATCGCACTGTTCGGGGTGGCGGCGGCCTTCGTCGTCCACCTGGTCGCGCTGGCCGTCTCGTTGGTGCTGATCATGCTGTTCGTGCCACCCGCGGCCGCACGCAGGCCGCACACCGACGCCACCGTCGTGACGGTGCCGCCCGCACGCGGCGACGTCCTGCGTCCGCTGTTGCTGGTCGGCGTCGCCCCGCTGATCCTCAGTGCCGTCCGCACGAACCGCGACCTGCTGCTGCCGCTGCTCGGCAACCATTTCGGCCATCCCGAGTCGCTGATCGCCCTCGTCTTCGCGGGGACGGCCGTTGTCGAGCTCGTGTTCATCCTGCCGGCGGGTGCGCTGATGGACCGCTTCGGGCGCGCGGTCGTCCTGGTCCCCTGCCTGGTCATCTCCGGCGTGAGCTACCTGCTGTCGCCCCTCGCGTCCTCCGCGGCCGGGCTGTGGGCGATGGGGCTGATCTTCGCCATCGGCAACGGGCTCGGGGCCGGCATCGTCAAGACGCTCAGCGCGGACGTGACGCCGACGCTCAACCGGGCGTCCTGGCTGGGCGTGTACAACAGCTACGTCGGCGCGGGCAGCCTGATCGGGCCCGGGATCGTGGCCGTCGCGACGGCGACGGCAGGCGTCGTCACCGCCGGCGTCCTCACCGGGGGGCTGTCGCTGGTCGGGGCGGCCTGGGCCGCGTGGTGGGTGCCGCGACTGATCCCACGCCGGAGCCCCGACGAGGTGGTCGCCTCCGACGAGGAGCCCCTGGCGTCGGACTAGCGCCGCGAACAGTCCGGGACCACGCCGTTCACTCCCCCGGGTAGCGGACGCCGACGTGACGCCGGATCTCGTCGAGGGTCTCCATGACCGCGATCGTGTCGTCCAGCCGCAGGGTCGGGGATTCGGTGTACCCGTCCGCGACAAGGGACGCGAAGTGAGCCGCCTCGTACGCGAGGCCGAGGTGGCTGGTGACCTGGTCGTACGCGCTGCTCGCCGAATCGCCGTTCGGCGCGACGAGGCGGACGCGGCCGGGCGCATAGAACTCGGCGTCCAGCTCGATACGGGCGTCGGAACCGGTGATCGTGAACGTGGTCGGGGTCTTGGCGCCCATGTTGGTGTTGACCAGGGCCTGCGCGTGGGGGTGGTCGGCGAAGTCACCCATCAGCACCGAGATCTGCCGATCCACCCGGGTGTCGGTCAGTTCACCGCGCGCCACGACGACGGACGGACGGCCGAGGACGAAGTGGGTGTAGGAGACGGGGTAGATGCCCAGGTCGAGAAGGGCGCCGCCGGCCAACTCCGGGCTCTGCATCCGCGGGACGTCGAAGATGGGCTGGCCGTGGTCGCCGATGACCGTCTGCAACTCGCCGAGGGTGCCGTCCTCCAGGAGTTGGCGGACGATGTCGGTGCGGGGGAGGAAGCGCGTCCACATCGCCTCCATCAGGGTGACGCCCTTCGCGCGGGCCGCCTTCACGACCCTGCGCGCTTCGGAGGCGTTGCGGGCGAACGGCTTCTCGACGAGCACGTGCTTCCCGGCCTCGATCGCCAGCAGGGCCAGGGCGGCGTGTTCGCTGTGCGGGGCGGCCACGTAGACGGCCTGCACCCGCGGATCGGCCACCAGTTCGGCGTAGGAGCCGTGGGCGGTCTCCACCCCGGTCTCGGCCGTGAACTGCTGCGCGCGTTCCAACGACCGCGACCCGACCGCGACCACCCGCTGGCGCGTCAGTCCGTGCACCGACGCCGTGAACTGGTGGGCGATCCAGCCCGGCGCGAGGATGCCCCAGTTCAGGCTCGGCGCGGTGGACGGCTCGGGGACGCGGGGGCTGGGCAGCAGCTTCGGAAGGCTCACAGGCACAAGCTAGCCGCCCGCGTCCGCCCCGGCTAGGTGTTCCGTCGAGCCTGGTCGCGCCATCCCGCCCGCCGCAGGTGGGGACGGGGAAGGCGAAGCCGGGTCCTCAGGCCAGCGTGGCGACCAGGATCGCCTTGATGGAGTGCATCCGGTTCTCGGCCTGGTCGAACACGATGGACGCCTCGGACTCGAACACCTCGTCGGTGACCTCCAGCTCGGGCAGGCCGAACCGGGAGAACACCTGCTCCCCCACGCTGGTGTCGCGGTTGTGGTACGCGGGCAGGCAGTGCATGAACTTCACGTCCGGGCTGCCCGTCCTCTCCAGCAGCGCGGTGTTCACCTGGTAGTCCTGCAGCAGCAGGATGCGCTCGGTCCACACGCTCTCGGGTTCGCCCATCGACACCCAGATGTCGGTGTGGATGAAGTCGCACCCCTCGACGCCGGCGAGGTCCTCGGTCAAGGTGATCCGGGCGCCCGTTGTCCCGGCGACGGCCAGCGCCTCGCGCACGACCGATTCCGGCGGCAGCAGCTTCTTCGGGGCGACGATCCGGACGTCCATGCCGAGCAGCGCCCCGCCGACAAGCAGCGAGCAGCCGACGTTGAACCGGGCGTCCCCGACGTAGGCGAAGGCGATGTCGTGGTCGTCCTTGCCGCTCGCCTCGCGCATGGTGAACATGTCGCACAGGCTCTGCGTCGGGTGCCACTCGTCGGTGAGTCCGTTCCACACCGGGACGGACGAGTACCGCGCGATGGTCTCCACGGTCGCCTGCTTGGCGCCCCGGTACTCGATGCCGTCGAACAGCCGCGACAGGACGCGGGCGGTGTCGGCAGGGGACTCCTTGTGGCCCAGCTGGGAGGAGTTCCCGTCCATCTGGGTCACGTGCGCGCCCTGCTGGTGGGCGGCCACCTCGAAGGCCGATCGGGTCCGGGTGGACGTCTTCTCGAAGATCAGCGCCAGGTTGGCACCGCCGAGTCGCGGCACCTCCGTCCCGCTCTTGCGGGCCGCCTTCAGGTCGGCGGTCAGGGCGAGCAGCTCGTGCCACTCGGCCGGGCTGAAGTCGAGTTCCCGCAAGAAGTGGCGCCCGTGGAGGCTCACGGTGTGTCCTTTCGAGATGGTCCTGAGGAGAACTGTGCCAGCATTGAACGCATGTTCGCTCGTTTCTTCGCCAGCGCGGCCGCGCTGGCGGTGGCGACCTGGCTGCTCCCCGGCATCAGCACCGAAGTCGGCACGGACGACTGGGCCAAGGCATGGACCGTCGTCGGCGTCGCCGTCATCTTCGGGATCGTGAACTCGCTGGTCAAGCCGCTGTTCAAGTTCGCGACCGCCCCCCTGATCTTCCTCACCCTCGGCCTGTTCCTGCTCGTGATCAACGCCTGCCTGCTCATGCTGGTCTCGTGGATCGCGCTGCACCTTGGCCTCGCCTGGCGGGTGGACGACTGGGGCTCGGCGTTCCTCGGGGCGCTGATCGTGTCCGTGGTCAGCTTCGTCCTGAACGCGTTCTTCAAGAAGGGGGAGGAGCACCGGTGAGTGACCCGGAGGTTCTGTTCGTCTGCTGGGGCAACATCTGTCGGTCGCCCATGGCCGAGGTGGTCGCCAAGGACTGGGCGCACCGCGAGGGGCTGGCGCACGTGACGTTCACCAGCGCGGGTGTCAGCAACGAGGAGGCCGGCAACCCGATGGATCCCCGCGCGGTGGCCACACTGACGGCAGCGGGCTACCACCCCGAGCCGCACACCGCCCGCCTCGTGACGCGGGACGAGGTGGAGTCCGCAGCGATGGTGATCGGCATGGAGCGCACGCACCTGAGGCGGATCCGCCAACTCGACCCCGAGGCCGGAGCGCTCTACCTGCTCACCGACTTCGACCCGAACTCCATCCCCGGCACCGAGATCGACGACCCCTGGTACGGCGACGACTCCGACTTCGTGGTCGCGCTGAAGCAGATCGAGGCGGCCATGCCGGGGCTGATGAAGCGCGCCACGTCGCTGGCGGCGGTCCCCCGTCCCTGACGTCCAGCCCGGCCGCTCCCGGGCAGGCCTCAAGCGCGCGGACGGCGGCTCATGGCAGGCTTGGACCATGCACATCCTCGTTGTGGACGACGACCAGGCGGTGCGGGATTCCCTGGCCCGTTCGCTGCTGTACTCCGGTTATGAGGTGACCACGGCCAGCGACGGGGTGGACGCCCTCGCGCAGCTGTCCTCCGGCCGTCCCGACGCCGTGATCATGGACGTCATGATGCCCCGCCTCGACGGGCTGGAGACCACCCGCGCGCTGAGGGCTTCGGGCAACGACGTGCCGATCCTCGTCCTGACCGCCCGGGACGCCGTGGGCGACCGCGTCGACGGCCTGGACGCCGGCGCGGACGACTACATGGCCAAGCCGTTCTCGTTCGACGAGTTGCAGGCCCGGCTGCGTGCGCTGACCCGCCGGGCCCGTCCGGCTTCGGAGGACGAGGCGGCCGAGGTGCTCACCTTCGCCGACCTCAGCCTCGACCTGCAGACCCGCGAGGTGCTGCGGGCCAACCGCCGGATCAGCCTGACCCGCACCGAGTTCGCCCTGCTGCAGACCTTCCTGGAGAACCCGCGACGGGTGCTGGACCGCTCCTGGCTGTTGAACGAGGTGTGGGGCTTCGACTTCCCGACCACGGCCAACTCGCTTGAGGTGTACATCGGGTACCTGCGGCGCAAGACCGAGGGTGAGGGCGAATCCCGCCTGATCCACACCGTGCGCGGCATCGGGTACGTGCTGCGCGAGACCCCGCCGTGATCCGCTGGCTGCGTAGCGTCCTCTCGGTGACCAACCGGCCGCTCCACGACCGGTTGATGGCGTTGATCTCCGCCGCCGTCGCGGGCGCCGTCGCCATCACCGGCATCGCGGCGTACATCTTCACCGCGCTCGCCACGTACGACCAGCTCGACCGTGAGCTGCTGAAGGTGGCTGCGCTGAACACCGAGTCGGTGGCCGTCGACCCGGACTCGCTCGGCGGGCTCAACAGCGACGTGTTGGCGGCGGCCAACGTGACGGTGATGCTGGTGCGCTCGGACGGGCGGGTCATCACCCCGCCCGGCACCGGCCCCACCCTGGTCACGACGGACGCCGAACTCGCCGTCGCCCGCACCCAGACCGGGACCTCGGCCCGGACCGGCGTGAACTCCGAGGGCCAGTACTACCGGATCGTCGCCGTCCCGCTCGCGACGAAGACCGACTTCTACGCGCTGGTGCTCGGCCGCCCGCTCGGCCCGACGGACGAGATCCTGCGGATCCTCGCGTTCTCGCTGCTGACGTTCGGCCTGCTCGCCGTGCTGCTCGCCGGCGCGATCGGCTGGGTGATCGCCCGCGCAGGCCTGCGTCCGATCCAGCGGCTCACCGAAGCCGTCACCCGCGTCACCGAGACCGACGAGCTGGAGCCGATCGAGCCCGGCGGCATGGACGAACTCACCGACCTGACCGGGTCCTTCAACACGATGATGCGCACGCTGCGCTCGTCCCGGGAGCGGCAGCGCCGGCTGATCGCGGACGCAGGCCACGAGCTCCGCACGCCGCTCACGGCGCTGCGCACCAACGTCGAACTGCTGATCGCGGACGACCGCCAGGGCATGCTGCCCGAAGGCGCCCGCGGCGAGATCCTCCGCGACATCGCCGCCCAGCTCGGCGAGTTCACCCAGCTGATCGGCGACCTGGTGCACCTGTCGCGGGACGACCGGGTGGAGGCACACCCGGAGCCGATCAACCTCGAGGACGTGGTGAGCAACGCGGTGACGAGGGCGAAGCGTCGCGGTCCGGGGCTGGTCTTCGACGTCGAGACCGAGCCGCTGTACCTGCTCGGCGAGCCGGACAGCCTCGAGCGGGCGATCACGAACCTGCTCGACAACGCCGTCAAGTTCTCCCCGCCGGGGGGCCGCGTCACCGTCCGGCTGCTCGGGGACCGGCTGCGCATCTCCGACGAGGGACCGGGGATCGCCGAGAGCGACCTGCCGCACGTGTTCGACCGGTTCTACCGCTCGGACCAGGCGCGGACCACGCCGGGCTCGGGACTGGGCCTTTCGATCGTCGCGCAGACGATCAAGGCCCACGGCGGCTGGGTGAAGGCGGGACGTTCTGCGGACGGCGGAGCGGAGTTCACCATCCGGCTGCCCGGCAGCCAGGAGCCCCTGGACAGCCCGTCGGAGACGACCACCAGCAGCCTGCCGGCCGTGGCTGCGGAGTAGGGGAAGCGATGGCGGAGGAGAGTCAGCGTCAGGCGGACGCCCGCCGGCGCCACGAACTGGCCGAGGCGTCGGCCCGCGCGGAAGCCACGGCGGCGCAGGCCCAGCTGGACGCGTTCGTGGCCCGGCTCACGGGGTCCGGGGCCCAGCCCGAGCCGCTGCAGGTGACCCTGCTGAACGGGCGTCGGGTGAAGACCGGGCTCGTCGGCTGGTACCTGAACAAGGCCCGGACGGTCGCCGTCGCGCCCGACGGCAGCTACTACCTCCTGGTGACGGCGGGTTCAGCGCTCGCGCGGTTCACCGGCGTCACCCCGCAGCCCAGCCCGCCGACCCTGGTGATCGGACGCGGCGGCCGCGACGGCGAGAGCGGCGACCTGGCGGATTTCCTCGAGCGCGCGTACACGCACTACACGTCCGCCTGAGCACGACCCCGGCACGTGGGGACGGTTCTTTCGTGCCACGCCTGCCAGGCACGTGGGGAAGGTTCTTTCGTGCCACGCCTGTCATGAGCCCCGCGTCGGCCTCCGCGCCGAACGGAGATGGGGACGGCTCCCGTCGGTCACCCGGCGGGTGAAGGGAGCCGCCCCCATGTCCAGCGGGGGGTGGGTAGGTGAGTCAGTGAACCGCCGGGAACAGCCCTTCTGTCAGCGGGTCGATCCGGCCTCAGTAGCCGCGGGAGGTGTCCGCGGTGGCGGCGGCACCGGCCAGCGCGGCGACGAACTCCTCTGTCGTGATCGGCTTGGAGAACATCGGGTAGTCGTACTTGATCGCGTTGGCGTGCTCCTCCAGCGAGGTGGCGCCGACGGCGTCGGTGAGCGTGTAGACCTCGAAGCCCTTCTCGTAGGCCGAGCGCATGGTCGACTCCACGCAGCAGTTGGTCAGGAAGCCGGCCAGCACGACGGTCTGGATGCCCTTGCTGCGCAGGATGAAGTCGAGGTTCGTCGAGCCGAACGCGTCCAGGCCGCGCTTGCCCTCCAGGACGATGTCCTCTCCGCTCGGCGCCATCTCACCGACGATCTCGCAGCCCCAGGTTCCCTTGACGAACGAGGTCGAGTCGACCACGCCGGCGAGGATGCCGTACGGGTGGGCGCTGATCTCGTAGTAGCCGGGGGCGAAGGAGATCGGGCTGTGGATCACGGTCGCGCCGGCCGCGTGGGCGGCGTCGAGGGCCTTGCGGGCGTTCGGCACGGTGCCGGTGGCGTCCATCACGTCCTTGACCGCCCCGTGAAGGGTGCCGCCGTCGGAGGTGAAGTCGTTCTGGAACTCGATCAGTACCAGTGCCGTCGTCTTCGGATCCATTCCCCTGCTCCTTTGCTGTCTTCCGTCGGATGAGTGACGTCTGCTCAACGATGGCGCGCGAGCGCCCCCTTGCCAAGAGCCTGCTCGGCCAACAGTTCGAGAACGTGTCGGTACTGCTGCCCGGTGGCCCTGGTCATGCCCAGTTCGCAGGTGCGGTTGCAGGACGCGTGCGCCTCGGCGTCCAGCCGCGCGACCTCGTCGGCCTCGGGACGGGTCGCGGACGCGGTCAGCTCGGGGTGCAGCATGCCGCGGTCGCCCGCGAAGGCGCAGCAGCCGGTGTCGACGGGAACGTTCACCGTCTCCGCGACGGCCTTCGACACCGTCACCAACTCGGGGTTCAGCCCCAGCTGGGTGGACGAGCAGGTCTGGTGGATGGTCAGCGACTCCAGCTTGCGGTACTCCCCCAGCACGGGCAGGACGTTCCGCGCGACGAACGCGACCGCGTCGATCACCTCGACGTGCAGGTCGGGCTCGGTGTCGAGCATGTGCCGGAAGCCCTCCGTGCAGCTGGACGCGTCGCAGACGACCGGCAGCCGTCCGTTGTCGGTCGCAGCCCGGATCACCGGCAGCACCTTGGCCCGCATGGCGGCATAGCCGTCCGGGATCCCCTTGCTCGACCACGGCGTCCCGCAGCACAGCGAGCTGATCTCCTCCGGCACGAGCAGGGTCAGCCCGGCCTTGGCGCACAGCGCCTCGAAGCTGAGCTGGACGCCCGCACCGCCGTCCGCCGGCCCGAACATGACGTTCACGCAGGCGGGCAGGTACACCGCGTCGACCGTGGCGGACCCCTCCGGCGCCGGCCGTTCGCGGGACGGGCCGCCGCCCGGCAGCTCCCGCGACCACAGGGGGATGTTGTCGGCGCCGAGCACCGCCCGTCCGAGCTTGTCGACCCCGATCAGGGCGGACTCCAGCGGCCCGGGCAGCGCGTCGGTGATGCCCATCACCGTCGAGAACGTGGAGGTCGTGCCCTTCCAGTGCTTCGACAGGGTCGTCCACACCGCCTTGGTCGCGGCCGGAGTGGTCTGCTCGCGGCGCAGCTTCTTCACGAACAGCCCGGTGTTGATCAGGACGGGGCAGGCGGTGCCGCACATGCCGTCCACGGCGCACGTGTGCACGCCCTGGTACTCGTAGTCCTTCTCCAGGCGCTCCACGAGGGCGGTGTCGCCGGCGATCTCCGCGTTCCGCATCTCCCGCTGCAGCGCGATCCGTTGGCGCGGGGTCAGGGTGAGGTCGCGGGACGGGCACACCGGCTCGCAGTAGCCGCACTCGACGCAGCGGTCGATCTCGGCGTCGATGGACGGCGGGAGCTTGATGTGCTTGAGGTGCAGTTCGGGGTCGTCGGTGATGATCGTGCCGACGTTGAGCTGCCGGCGCGGGTCGAAGAGGTCCTTGATCTCGACCATGACCGCGTACAGCTCGTCGCCGTACTGGCGGCGGACGTAGGGCGACATCACCCGTCCGGTGCCGTGCTCGGCCTTCAGGGAGCCGTCGTTGGCGAGGATCAGGGCGACCATGTCCTCGGTGAAGCCGGTGTAGCGCTCCATCTGCGCTTCATCCTCGAAGCGGTCGGTGAGCATGAAGTGAATGTTGCCGTCCTTGGCGTGGCCGAAGATGACCGAGTCGCGGTAGGCGTACCTGTCGAAGAGCACGGCCAGCTCGCTGCAGGTGTCGGCGAGCCGGGCGACCGGCACGACGACGTCCTCCAACAGGGCGGTGGTGCCCGACGTCCGCGCCCCGGCGACCGAGGTGTACAGGCCCTTGCGCAGCTTCCACAGCTTGCCGCGGACGACGGGATCCTCGGTGAGCGTGACCGGGCCGCCGACCGGCAGCTGGTCGAGGGTGGGACGCGCGGCGGCGGCGAGGTGTTCGAGCTCCTCCCTTGTCGTCGCCTGGTACTCCACGAGCAGGGCCGCCTGCCTGTCGACCGCCAGCTCCTTGATCATGGCCGGGGTGTCCGGGAAGGCCTGGCCGACCCGAAGGGACGTCGCGTCCATCAGCTCCAGCGTCGCCGCTCCGGTGGCCACCAGCGCAGGCAGGGAGGCGTTCGCCGCGTACAGGTCGTCGAAGACCAGCAGCGCCGAGGTGGTCTCGGTCCGCAGTTCGATCGTGCGGAAGGTGGCGGACGCGACGAAGGCCAGCGTCCCCTCGCTGCCGACGATGAGGTGGGTGAGGATGTCGGGCACGGTGTCGAAGTCCACCAGTGCGTTGATGCCGTAGCCCATCGTGTTCTTCATCGAGAACTGCTGGGTGATCCGGGCGACCGAAGCCGGGTTGTCGAGGACCCGCCGACGCAGCTTCAGCAGGCCCTCGTACAGCGCGGGCTCCAGCGTGCGGAGCTTCGATTCGGCGTCCCGGGCACCGGTGTCGATGACGGTGCCGGACGGAAGGACGGCGACGACCGACTCGAGCGTCCGGTAGCTGTTCTCGATGGTGCCGCAGGCCATGCCGGAGGAGTTGTTCGCGACGACTCCGCCGATGGTGCAGGCGGCTTCGCTGGCGGGGTCGGGTCCGAACTTGCGTCCGTACGGCGCGAGGTGCGCGTTGAGCTGCTTGACCGTGACCCCGGGCTGCACCCGCACCCGGGCCCCGCCGTCGAGGATCTCGACGCCCTTGAAGTGGCGCCGGACGTCGGCGAGCACACCCTCCGTCCCGGCCTGGCCCGACAGGCTCGTGCCCCCGGACCGGAAGGTGAGCGGGATCCCCGCCTCCCCCGTCGCCCGCAGCAGGCGGGCGACCTCGTCCGCGTCGCGCGGGGCGACGATGGCCGACGGCAGCAGCAGGAAGTGGGACGCGTCGTGCGCCAGCGCCCTTCGGTCGAGCTCGCCGGTGCGGATCTGGGACGAGTCCGCGACACAGCCGGCCAGCACGTCGGCCAGCGTCGCGGCGGGGGTCACGGTGGTCACGGGAGCGGCACCATCCCGATGAGGACGGTCGACTGCAGGACGACAAGGACGGCGAAGACCGCCAGCAGGAGCAACGACCAGCCGACGACCTTGCGGAAGATCTCGCCCTCCTGGTTCAGCATGCCGGTCGCGGCGGCCGCGACGGAGAGGCTCTGCGGGGAGATCATCTTGCCCATCACACCACCGGTCGAGTTCGAGGTCGCCATGAGGATCTCATGCGCGATCGAGCTGGGCCACACCCCCTTCGCCGCTGCGACCTGCATGCCGCCGAACAGGGCGTTCGACGAGGTGTCGGAGCCCGTGATCGCGACGCCCAGCCAGCCGACGACGGGCGAGAGGGCCGCGAAGGCGACGCCGGCAGCGGCGAGCGCGGAACCCAGGGAGATCGTCATGCCCGAGCCGTTCATGATGTAGGCGATCGCCAGCACCGAGGACACGGTCACGATCGTGAACGCCAGGCTCTTCACCGTCCGCCCGAAGACGCCGGCCGCCTCGCCGGGTCCCATCCGGTACACGATCGCGGTGATCACGCCGGCGATGAACAGCAGGGTCCCGGTGGAGAGCACGGAGTACAGGTTCACCTGGCCGAGCGTGCAGCTGCTCAGCGTCCCGACCTTCGCCTGGGACGCCGTCGCGATGCCGCAGAAGTCCAGCGCCTGCGGGACGACCGCGCCGTTGGCCTTGGGGAAGTTCGCGGGCTGCAGGCCCGGCCAGTTGAAGACGAAGGTGAACGTGCTGGTCAGCCACGCCTTGATCACGGGGATCTGGCTCAGCGCGAACACCGAGACGACGATCACGTACGGGGCGATCGCGCCCCAGACCCGGGCCCCTCCGGACGTCTGGGCGGCCTTCAGGTGCGCATCGACGGTCACCTTGGTGGCCACATGGTCCGCGTGCGTCTCTGCTGCCCTGCGGAACCGCAGGACGGCGATGATGACCACGATCGTGACCACGGACGCGATCACATCGGTCACCTCGTACGCGATGAAGTTGGATGCCACGAACTGGCAGGCCGCGAACACCGCGCCTGCGGTGAGCGCGACTCCCCAGGTCTGCCTGAGGCCGCGGGTGCCGTCCACGAGCCACACCAGGAACAGCGGGATGACCAGCGCCATGATCGGCGACTGGCGTCCGGCCATGTGACCGAAGGTGATGGACGCCTGCGTCGCGTTGGCGAACGCGCCCTGGCTGAGGATCGGGAACGCGGAGGTGCCGAGCACGGTGATCGGCGCCCCCATGGCTCCGAAGGCGACCGGGGCGGTGTTGGCGACCATGCAGACGACGGCCGCGCGGATCGGCTTCATGCCGGCGGCCACCAGCATCGCCGCGGTGATGGCGACCGGCGAGCCGAAGCCCGCGAGGGCCTCCAGCAGGGCGCCGAAGCAGAAGGCGATCAGGATGGCCAGCACGCGCATGTCGGTCGAGATCGACTGCAGCAGTTCTCCCAGTACCTTGTCCCAGCCGTGGGCGACCGAGAGGTTGTAGAGGAAGATGGCGCTGATCAGGATCCACATGATCTGGAACAGGCCGATGAAGATGCCCTGGCCGGTCGTGGTCGCGGCGGTCACGAGGGGCATCCCCCACACGGCCACGGCGAGCACGATGCCGAGGACGACGGCAACCAGTGCGGACTTCCACGCGGCGATCTTGAAGACGCCCAGCATCACGAACAGGGTGGCCAGCGGAAGGGCGGCGACAAGGGCCGAGAGGGCCAGACTGCCGGCGACCGGCGCCAGCGGCTGGATGAACAAGGTGTTCACGGGGTGTCTCCTCACTGAGATTGACCGACAGGTAGGATTGTCGGACAAGTAGTCTCAGTGCGCAAGGGTTGGGCTGTTGATTTGTTGGATAAACTCCGGTGCTGAGCGTGAAGGGGTGGACGTGGTCCGCAGCATCGTGGTGACATCCGTGGTCGACGCCGTGGTCGAGGACCTGAAGTCCCAGGTGCTCGGCGGTGAGTTGGTGCCCGGCACCGCCCTCACCGAGGTCGAGGTGTCGACGCGGTACGACGTCGCCCGGTCCACCGCGAAGGCCGCGATCGAGCGGCTCGTCTCCGACAAGGTGCTCGTGCGGAAGAACCACAAGACGGCCCGGGTCGTCCGGCTCGGCCCCGAGGACGTCCGCGACATCTACCGGACCCGCACCTACCTGGAGTCCGAGGTGCTCCGCCGCCTGGCCGGGAAGCGCGAGGTGCCGGTCGAGGCACGGCTGGCCAACGCCGAGATCGACACCCTCTGGCAGCAGGGGACCTGGGACATCGTCGGCCCCGACATGCGGTTCCACACCTCCCTGATCGACGCGCTCGGCAGCGCACGGACGAGCGCCGCCTACGGCTCGCTCACCTTCGAGGTGAAGCTGTGCATGTCGCAGCTCCAGGGCAGCCAGCGGCTCAGCCCCGAGATCATCGTCGCCGAGCACGCCCGGCTCATGGAACTGATCGAGGGCGGCGACGCCGACGGAGCGGCGGCCCTCCTCGACGAGCACCTCAGCCGTGCGAGGGAACTGCTCGCCGGCGCACTCGGTGGACAGTCCGGCCCCGAGGCCTACCTGCCGTCGTCAGCGCTGCGGACGCCTGTGAACGGCTGAAGCCCCGCGCCGGTGGCGCGGAGCTTCAGGTCACAGTCCTGTGAAGCGGTCGGAGTCAGGGACGCCAGAGCGCGGGGCGCAGGTCCAGGGCGCCGACGAGGGCCCACTGGAACTCGGCCGCCAGCGAGCCGGCCGGACGCTCGACGGCGACGCCTGCGCCGTCACGGAAGCGGACGTCGTAGAGGCGATCGTCCAGCACCGACCACCAGCGCACCCACTGGCGCACCGGCTCGGACGGGCCGTCGGTGAAGCTGGAGCCGGGCCAGGCCTCGACCTGCACGAGCACGTTCGCCTGCTCGTCCATCCAGGACGGGTCGCTCAGCGGAAGCCGGACACCGGTCGGAGCATTGTCGGACGACGCGGCCGCCCGGAGGACCTCGAGCGCGGGCAGCTGCTCGGCGAGCAGGCTCCACAGGTCACCGATGTCGGTGACCGCGACCTCGGCATCGCGGTCCACGTCGAGACCGCCGTTGGGCGTCTCGTGGATCGTCTGGGCCACCATCAGCGCCTGTGCGCCCTCGATGGTGAGCTTGACGAGCACGCCGGAACCACCAGCCGTGGCCCTCACTGTCGCCCGAACCGGTGCATCCACGTGGTCGGACAGCAGCTCGACCAGGTGCCGGTCGGACGCGAGGGCGCGCGTGCCTGAGTTCAGCACCGCGTCCATGACCGCCTCCCAGCGATCGGCGTCCAGTTTGATGACTTCGGTAGTCATTCGTTTGTACCCCCCAAACGCTCTGCCGTGGGTGTGCCCGGTGGCCTGACGGTTCGATCCCCTCGGTCCGTCGGTCGGCGTCCGCCGGACCGGGGTCCGACATCGTGCCTACCACTCTTTCCCCTTGTGGACACACTGGCAAGAGCTTCCCGTTCAAGGTAGCAAAGGACCTCCGGCCCCGCAGGCGAACCGGAAAAGTCCTCGAAACCACTAGTCAGCGGCCGGTGCGTGGCCGGGCCGGGGCAGCGTCGGCTCAGGGGTACGGCCACGGGTTGGGCGTACATCCACCCAGGTCGCCGGACTGCGGCATCATCACCGGCGCCGGCTTCGCGCGCTTGGAACAGGTGGCCGGCTTCTCGCCCAGCAGCGTCCCCAGGCCGTGGTTGACGAGGTAGGACTGCCAGTCGGCCGTGGCCCCGCCGTAGCTGGCCGGCACGGTCTTCCAGGCCAGCGCGTCGATGATGACATCCGAAGCGTCGGTGCAGGTGCCGCTGCTCGTCCGGCAACTCTTCGCCGCCGTCCCCGGCGCGGCGAGGGTGACCGTGAAGTCGGCCTTCGCGGCGTTCTTCACCAGGCCGAAGCGGATGCCACCGCTGCCCGTCCAGCTGCGCGGGTCGTTGAGGACGCCGGCGATCTGGGTGGCCACCTTGTCCGCCTTCAGCCCGCTGCTCGTCTCGACCCGGACGGCGTAGCGGCGCAGTTCGCCGAGCGAGCTGACGGGGTCGATCTGGACACCTGCGGCGGTGAACGTGCCCGACGACTTCATCGTCGGCGCCTTCGACGGACTGCTCGAGGGCTGCGCCGACCCGCTCGCCGTCGGCGTCCCGCTCGCGGTCGGGGATCCGGTGGCGGACGGGGTTGCGGACGGCGATGCGCTGGCCGGGCCGGGCAGCGGCTGGACGGTCGCGGTCGGCTCCCCGGCCACCGTCACCGGCGCGACCATGGCTCGGCCCCACACGCCCAGCGCGGCGACAAGGACGATCGCCGCCACGACGATCGCGATCGTCCGGGGCCGGAGCACGCGCCTCGCGCTGCGTCCGAATCCGGTCAGGCCGGTGCGGACGCGCTTCCAGCCGTCCGAGGGGTCACTCACCCCGCCACCCTACCGACGCGTGCCGTGCCGTCCGGGGACCTCACCGCGCTCCCCGACCGAACTCCATCCCCGGCGGGCGCGGAGGGGAACGCGAAAGCGCCGGCCGTCCCGGAGGACGACCGGCGCTCTGCGCTGTGCGGGTCAGGCCGCGGCAACCGCCACGGTGATGTGAGCGACGACACCGGCGGTCAGCTTGATGCCGACGATGTGCTCGCCGACAGCCTTGATCGGCTTGGCGATCGAGACCGAGCGCTTGTCGATGGCGGGGCCACCGGCCTTCTTCACCGCGAGCGCGATGTCGGCGGCGGTCACGGCACCGAAGAGCTTGCCCGAGTCGGCGGCGTGCGCCGGCAGGGTCACGCTGAGCGCCTCCAGCTGCTCACGCACCTGGGTGGCGTGCTCGGTGCTGCGGATCTCCCGGGCGTCCCGGGCGCGCTTGATGCCCTCGATCTGCTTCTCCGCGCCACGCGTCCACGTGATCGCGAAGTTGCGGGGGAGCAGGAAGTTGCGGCCGTAGCCGTCCTTCACCTCGACGATGTCGCCGGGCACACCGAGGTGCTCGACGGGTGCAGTCAGAATCAGCTTCATCCCAGTTCCTCCGATCACCGCGAGCCGGACGCGTACGGCAGCAGGGCGAGTTCGCGCGCGTTCTTGACGGCGATCGCGACCATGCGCTGCTCCTGGACGGACAGGCCGGTGACCCGGCGTGCACGGATCTTCCCGCGCTCGGAGATGAACTTCCGCAGGGTCGCGGTGTCCTTGTAGTCGACGTGGCCGATCCGGACCGACTTCGCCGGCACGATCTTCTTCGATTTCAACGGCTTGCGCTGTTGGGCCATTGTGGTGCTCTCCTTCATGAAAGCCCGGCAGATGCCGGAATGACGTGGATGGTTGGTTGGGTTCGGTCCCCTCGACGTGCTCGGGGACCGATCAGCTCAGGACCCGTGGATCAGAACGGGGGTTCCTCGCTCTGGGCGCCGGCCCAGGGGTCGGCCCCGGCCGAGCCGGATCCGGAGTTGCCGCGGTTCCAGTCGGAACCGCCGGAGGGGCTGCCACCGGAGTAGCCGCCGCCACCGCCACCGGAGTAGTTGCCGCCGCCGCCACCCGCGTTGCGGGTGACCTTCGCGGAGGCGTACTTCAGGGCAGGACCGACTTCGTCGACGTCGACTTCGAAGACCGTGCGCTTCTCGCCCTCACGGGTCTCGTAGCTGCGCGAACGCAGCCGACCCTGGACGATCACCCGCATCCCCTTGGTGAGGGACTCGGCGACGTTCTCGGCGGCCTGTCGCCAGACCGCGCAGTTGAGGAACATCGCGTCGCCGTCCTTCCACTCGTTCGACGCGCGGTCGAACGTGCGGGGGGTGGACGCGACGGTGAAGTTCGCGACCGGGGCCCCGGACGGGGTGAAGCGCAGTTCCGGGTCGGCAGTCAGGTTGCCGACCAGGGTGATGATGGTCTCGCCAGCCATGTTGGTCGTCTTTCGAGTCGGACGTCGGTCTCGGGCCCAAGCCTGTCAGCCGGAGCTGACACTGGCCAGAGCCCAGGAAACGTCAGTGCAGGTCGGGACGGATCACCTTGGTGCGCATGATCCGCTCGTTGAGCGTGAACTGACGATCCAGCTCCTTCACAACGGCCGGCTCTGCGGTCACGTTGATCACGGCGTAGATGCCTTCGGACTTCTTGCGGATGTCGTAGGCCAGCTTGCGCCGTCCCCAGACATCGATCTGCACGACGGTGCCACCGGCCTTGGTCAGCCCGGCAAGGGGCTTCTCCAGCAGGCCGTTCACCTGGCGGTCGTCGACTTCGGGGTCAATGATGACCACGACTTCGTAGGTGCGCATACGCGAACTCCACCTCCTCTGGTCTAGAGCGGCTACGGGCGCTTCCCGTAGCAGGAGGGCGTACCGGCCGCCAAGGCGGCGACCAGTGGGTCAGCCTACCGGTTGGACGGCCCGGCGGGCGAATCACGGGAGCGGTGGGGTGAACCGAGGTACCGGTACCCGCCGTTCAGCGGGGGACGGCCAGCCACACACCCACGCGCACGGTGCGCTTCGAGGTCCGGGCGACGGAGACGTAGCCCGCCTTGCGTCCGGTGATCCTGACGCTGATCCGCTTGCTGACGTCGGAGGACGTCAACCGGTAGGTGCTCCTGGTGGCGTGCTTGATCGCCGTGCCGTTGCGGTACCAGCGGTAGGTGAACGTCGACCCTCGGGTCCACGAGCCCTTGATGGCTCGCAGCGTGTGGCCGAGGTACCGGTAGCCGAAGACGTTCGGGCGCTGCGAGCGCACCTTGGGCACGGGGGTGAGCGTGACGGTGACGGGCTCGGCGACGTGCGCCTGGGTGACGACGATGTCGCCGGAGGACCTGTAGCCGGAGCGGCCGACGCTGAGGGTCGCGACGTCGTCCCACGTCGCGAAGTCCACCCGCACCTGGAAGCTGCCGTCGTCGTCGGTCGCGGTGCACCGCTTCGCCTCGGCGCCGGAGTAGCAGACACTCGCCTTCTCGACGGCCTCGTCGCTGGTGCTCACCACCGTCCCGGTGACGTAGGTGATCGGCGCGAGGTCGATGTCGTGGGCGTAGACCCTCGTGTCGTCGGGGATGCCGAAGGTCGGCAGGTAACGACCGTGGTAGCTCGAACTCCAGTCGAGCGTCGTGACGAAGGGGTCGCCGGGATTCGGGAACGCCGTCGGCGGGTACAGGACGCCGCTGCCGCTCTCTCCCGGGTCGGCCGCCTCGGTGTAGGTGGGGAGTTCGGTGATGGTGTAGTGGCCGTCGACTCCCGAGCGGACGCAGCGGGTCGGATCGGCCGGGTAGTCCGGGCAGACCTTGACGTCCGCGCGGGGCTGTCCGCTCAGGCGGACGATGCCGGTCAGAGTGCCGCCGCGCTGGAACTGCAGCGGGGCGACCAGGTCGGCGGTGAGGTCGAAGGTGGGCTTGGCTCGACCGCCGGCGGACGGCCCCGGGCCCTTCCACGCGGTCTGGTAGCCGCTCCCCTCGGGCGCGACGGCGCTGAGGCTGTAGGAGCCGGCGGCAAGACCGTCGAAGCGGTAGCTGCCGTCGGGGGCGGTGGAGACGGCCCTCAGGAACCCGGTCCAGCTGTCGAGCCGGACGCTGACGGTCTTCGCGGGCCTGCCGGACGGCGTGGTCACCACGCCACTGATGGAGTAGGTCGCGTCGTCGGCGAACGCCGGCTGCGCGAATCCGACCGCGAGCGAGATCGTGGTGATGAGGGCGACCAGCAGTGACAGGGCGCGCACACGTGCGTCCCCTCCAGCGTGTCCCCCGAACACTGGCGACCCCCCGTCACCGACCCGGCTCACGCCGGGTTAACCACCAAGATAGTCGAAGACTCCCCCTGCATCGCAGACCGACGGGTCTGGGCGCGACGTCACCGTCCTGCCGGTGCCACGCCCGCCGGGGCTGCGATGCCCGCGGGCGGCCGGGAACCCTCTGCGTGAGTGGGCTGCGCGGTACCGATGGCGAACGCGAGGCCGAGCAGGCCGGTCATCCAGAACAGCGCGAAACCGCGTAGCGCTGTGACGAACGGGTTGGCGATCTCCATGGCAGTTCCCCCGATACCGCGATCCCCGCTGTCCCCCGAGCGGGTGACATCCAGCCTGCCGCGCGCGGACGCCGGGCGCAAGCCCTCGCCGGGTCCGCCTCCTCGGGGACACCGGATCGGGGTGGGCTATCCTCTACGCACCCCGCCCCGGCCAGGAGGACAGCGATGGTCCGACCGTCCCGCAGCTTCCCGGCCCTTGCGCGCCTGGTGACTGCCGTCGCCGTGGCGCTCGCCCTGCTCGCACCGTCCGCCGCGACGACCGCGAGCGCGAAGGATCCGGCCGGGCCGCGCTCACTGGCGAGCACGAGGATCGACGCCCACCTGGGCTACATGCCGCAGACCACCTGCTCGCCGTCCGCGAAGCCCGGAGCCAAGGCCTTGCTCAAACTGCTGATCAGGACGTGGGGAGGCGGCTCGTCGGGCATCAGCCGGGGCTGCGGCGTCGGCGCACGCTCCGAGCACAAGGAGGGCCGCGCGCTCGACTGGCACATGAGCGTCAAGAAGGCCTCCCAGCGCAAGCGGGTCGACAAGGCGCTGGCGTGGATCACGGCCAACAACGGTGAGGTCGCCCTGCGCCTGGGGATCATGTACGTGATCTGGAACCAGCGGATCTGGAGCGTGTACTACCCCGAACTCGGCTGGCGGAAGATGGCCGACCGCGGCTCGGTGACGGCGAACCACAAGAACCACGTCCACATCTCGCTGAGCTGGGACGGGGCGTACCAGCAGACCTCCTGGTGGACGGGAGTGCCGGTCACGTCGCCGATGAACAGCAGGTGTGGGACGAACGGCGCGCCGGCATGCCTGCCCCTCGTCGCCCGCGGGGCGGCGGCCCTGGCGAAGGTGGACGTTCCGGCGAGCTTCATGCCGGCGCCATGGGTGAAGCCCGGAGTGGGTGGCAGTCCGCAGGTCGGGCGCGAGCAGCGGGCGGTGGCCGGCTCGTGGGTGCCGGACGGCGCCGAGGTGGCCTACCAGTGGACGTCGGACGGCAGGCCGATCCCCGGCGCGACGGCGTCGGTCTACGTGATCCCGCCCGAGCAGGTCGGCCACGAGGTCGAGGTTCGGGTCACCGCGACCTCGGGCGGAACGGCGACGACGAAGGCGTCCGACAACATCGCCGATGTCTACCCCGCCCGCTTCAGTGCGCCGGTGCCGACCATCACGGGGACGGCGGTCGTCGGCGCCACGCTCACCGCGACACCCGGGGAGTGGAAGCCCGCAGCGTCCGCGGTGAGCTACCGGTGGCTGCGGAACGGGAAGAAGATCAAGGGCGCGACCGCGGCCACCTACCTTGTGACCGCAGCGGACGCGGGCAGGAAGATCCAGGTGCAGGTCACCGGGTCCGCTCTCGGCTATGCCACGCTGACCACGGTCTCGGCGAAGCTGAAGATCGCGCGCTGAGCCGGGTCGGGCGGCCGTCGCCCGCCGTCCGGAGTTCCGGACCGGACCGGGGCCCTCACTCGCGCGGCTTGCCGACTTTCGCGTACATGTCCTCGACGAGCTGGGCGAAACGCGCCTCGACCTCCTTGCGCTTCACCTTCAGCGTCGGGGTGAGCAGGCCGTTCTCCAGGGTGAAGCCGTCCGGCAGCAGCCGGATGTCACGGATCTGCTCGTGCTTGGGCAGCTTCTCGGTCAGCGCACCGATACGGCGCCAGATCTCGGCGATCACCTCGGGGTGCGCGAGCAGTTCCTCCCGGCGCGCCCAGGTCAGCTGCAGCTGCTTGCCGATCTCGTCCAGGTGGGGCAGGGACGGGGCCACCAGGAGGGTCAGGTACGGGCGGTTGTCGCCGAGCAGCAGGCTGTACTCGAACAGCGGGTCGGACGCCAGCAGTCCCTCGATCGGTGCGGGGGCGACGTTCTTGCCGGTGCTGGTGACGATCAGGTCCTTGATGCGGTCGGTGATTTGCAGGTAGCCGGCGTCCAGGCGTCCGACGTCGCCGGTGTGCAGCCAGCCGTCCACGATCGTCGCGGCGGTGTCGCCGGGCCGGTTCCAGTAGCCGAGCATGAGGTTCGGGCCGCGGTAGAGCACCTCGCCGCCGTCGCCCAGAGCGAGCTCGCCGCCCGGCATCACCTTGCCGACCGTGCCGAAGCGGTAGTCCCGCGGCGGCGGGAACGTCACCAGCGGGGACGCCTCGGTCAGCCCGTAGCCCTGCAGCACCAGCAGCCCGCAGCCGAAGAAGAACTCCTCGATCTCCTTCCGAAGCGGGGCCCCGCCGCAGGCCAGAACCTTCTTCGGCCCGCCGATGGCCTCGCGGACGGCCTTCAGCACGAGGGCGTCGGCAGCCTTGAGCCGTACGGTCAGCAGCCGCGACGGCGTGCGTCCGGCCACCAGCTCACGGTGGTAGGCCGTACCGGTCCGCAGGGCCCAGGCCATGATCTGCTGCTTGAGCGGGGAGCCGGCGACCTTCTCCTTGGCGGTGTTGAAGACCTTCTCGTACAGCCGCGGCACGCTCACCAGCAGGGACGGCTGGGCGAGCACCAGCTGCTCGGCGACCGTGCGCGGGTCGGGGACGTAGGTGTTCAGGCAGCCGTTGGCCAGCACCATGTACGTCCACGCGCGCTCCAGCGCGTGGCTCAATGGCAGGAAGCACAGCGACACGTCGCCCGGGCCGAGGGTGAAGAAGCGGTTGAGCGCATCCACCTGGTGGGTGAAGCCGCGGTGGGAGAGCATGACGCCCTTCGGCTCACCCGTCGTTCCCGAGGTGTACACGATGGTGGCCAGGTCGTCGGCGGAGGCGGCTGCGATCCGCGCGTCGACGGCGGACGTGTCGGCCGGGGCAGCGACCAGCTCGGAGGCGAGCGTGTCCGTGTCCGGCACGTCCGCGAAGCTGATGACGGCCTCCAGCAACGGGAGGTCGGCGCGCACCTGGTCGACGATCGCGCGCTCGCGCTCACCGTCGACGAAGGCGAGGCGGCAGCCGGAGTCGGCGAGGATGTACCGGACCTGCTCGGCCGTGCTGGAGGGGTACAGCGGAACCGACACCAACCCTGCGCTCGCGCAGGCGAGATCCACCAGGCTCCACTCGGGACGGTTCGGGGCGAAGATCGCCACCCGGTCCCCGGCGTCCAGACCGCGCGCGACCAGCCTGGCGGCGAGGGTGCGGACGCGTCCGGCCAGCTCGGCGTAGCCGAGTTCGCGCCAACCGGCGCCTTCCGTGATGCGCACGGCCGGCGACTCGCCGAACCGCTCGGCGGCTTCGACGAACATCACCGCCAGGTGACCTGCGACCATTGCTGCTCCTCGCGCTCCTGGTGCCAAGTTACTCCACCGTAGGTAATCCGACGCCACCTAGAGTGTGGGGATGCGTACGGGTGCACATGTCGATTCCGTTGATCCGGTCGCCGCGGCCGTCGAGCTGGGCGCGAACGCGTCCCAGTTCTTCCTCGGCGACCCCCAGGGATGGAAGGGCCCGAAGGTCGCCTACCCGTCCGGCGCAGCGGCGTTGAGGGCGGACGCGGAGGAGGCGGGCGTCGCCCTGTTCGTCCACGCGCCGTACGTGCTGAACGTCGCCACGACGAACAACCGGATCCGCATCCCCAGCCGCCAGCAGCTGCAGAAGCAGCTGACGATGGCTGCCGAGATCGGGGCGGCCGGCCTGATCGTCCACGGCGGCCACGTACTGGCGAGCGAGGATCCCGAGGTCGGGTTCGCCAACTGGCGCAAGGCCGTCGACGGGCTGAGCATCGACGTCCCTCTGCTCATCGAGAACACCGCGGGCGGCGTCGGCGCGATGACCCGGACGCTGGAGCGGATCGCGATGGTGTGGGACGCGATCTCGGGGTCGGTGAACGCCGACCGGGTGGGGTTCTGCCTGGACACCTGCCACGCCCACGCCGCGGGCAACGAGTTGTCGGGGCTGGTGGACCGGGTCATGGCGATCACCGGACGCATCGACCTCGTCCATGGCAACGACTCGCGCGACGCGTTCGACTCCGGCGCCGACCGGCACGCGAACCTGGGCAAGGGCCAGTGCGACCCGGCGGGACTGGCCGAGGTGTTCGCAACCGCGGGGGCTCCCGTGATCGTCGAGACCCCCGGCGGGGCCGAGGAGCACCGCACGGACCTGGAGTGGATCCGCGCGTCCGTCAGCGCCTGAGCGATCGGTTTCGGTTCGGGAGCGTGACGCTTCGCTTCGGCTTACGGTTCGGTCCGGGGCAGCGCCCGCGTTCGCGGCGGCGTCCGGGACGCGGATACCCTGAACGCCGTGACAGCGAGCGTCTACATCGCCTCCCCCGAGGGTCGCGTCGGCAAGTCCATGGTCGCCCTCGGCATGATCGAGGCCCTCACCCGGACGGTCGGCTCCGTCGGGGTGTTCCGTCCCATCGTGCCGAGTGACCACGTCGACGAGATCACGAACATCCTCGTCTCGCAGCCCGGGGTCAAGCAGACGTACGAGGAGGCGATCGGCGTCACCTACAACGACGTCCTCCACGACCCCGAGACCGCGCTGCACACCCTGGTCGAGAAGCACGCCGAGCTGCGCGAGCGGTTCGGCGCCGTCGTCATCGTCGGCTCGGACTACACCGATGTGAAGACCCCGACCGAGCTCACCTTCAACGCCCGCGTGGCCGCCAACCTCAACGCGCCCGTCATCGTCGTCGTGAGCGGACGCGAGCGCACGCCCGAGCAGGTCCGTTCCGTCGTCGAGGGCGCGCTGAGCGAGCTCAAGGCGCACCACGCCAAGGTGATCGGCGTGATCGCCAACCGGGTCAGGCCGGACGACCTCGAAGCCGTCCGCTCCGACCTCGCCGCGACGTTCCCCGGCCTCACGGTCGGGTCGCTGCCCGCGTACAAACTGCTGGCCGCCCCCACCGTCCGCGACCAGTTCGAGGCCACCGAGGCCCACCTGATCCTGGGCAACCCCGACCTGCTCTCGCGCGAGGCCCAGGACGTCGTTGTGGCGGGCATGACCCTGCCCAACGTCCTGCCCCGGCTGCTGCAGGAGGCGACGATCACGCTCGCGTCCGACCGCGCGGACATGCTGCCCGGCCTGCTGCTGGCCCATTCGTCCGGCAAGTTCCCGCCCCTGGCGGGCATCATCCTCGTCGGCGGCTACCCGATCCCCGACTCGATCCTCGAGCTGATCGGAAGCATCCGAGCCGACATCCCGATCGGCATGACCAACCTCGGCTCCTACACCACGGCCGACCGGCTGTTCCGGCTCGAGGGCGCGATGACCAACAGCCCGCGCAAGGTCGAGGTCGCGATGCGCCTGTTCGCGGAGAACATCGACTCCGCTGCCCTCCTGGCCGCCCTGGAGGTGGGACAGCCCGAGGCGGTCACGCCCCTGATGTTCGAGCACCAGCTGCAGGAGCTCGCGCGTTCGGACCGCAGGACGATCGTCATGCCCGAGGCGAGCGACGACCGGATCCTGACCTCGGCCGACACGTTGCTCCGACGCGGCGTGGCGAACATCATCCTTCTCGGCGACGCGATGGCGATCCGGACGCGGGCGAACGCGCTCGGGCTGAGCCTGCGCGGCGCGGAGGTGGTCGACCCGACCGACCCCGAACTGGTGGAGCGGTTCGCGGCCGAGTACGCCCGACTGCGTGCCCACAAGGGCGTCAGCATCGAGCAGGCCAAGGCGAAGCTGACCGACCTCAGCTACTTCGGGACGATGATGGTCCACCTCGGCATGGCCGACGGCATGGTGTCCGGGGCCGTCAACACGACCGCGAACACGATCCGCCCCTCCCTGGAGTTCATCAAGACCAAGCCCGGCACGGAGGTCGTCTCCAGCTCGTTCCTGATGTGCCTGGAGGACCGCGTGGTCGTGTACGCCGACTGCGCGGTCAATCCCGACCCGACCGCGGAGCAGCTCGCGACGATCGCGATCAGCTCGGCCGAGACGGCCCAGGCGTTCGGCATCGAGCCGCGGATCGCGATGCTCAGCTACTCCACCGGCACCTCGGGGACGGGAGCGGACGTGGACAAGGTGCGGGCCGCGACCGAACTCGTCCGCGAGCGCCGTCCCGACCTCCCGCTGGAGGGGCCGATCCAGTTCGACGCCGCGGTGGACGCCACCGTCGCGCGCACGAAGCTGCCCGACTCCCCGGTCGCCGGCAAGGCGACGGTGTTCATCTTCCCGGACCTCAACACCGGCAACAACACCTACAAGGCCGTCCAGCGCTCGGCGGGGGCCGTCGCGATCGGCCCGGTGCTGCAGGGGCTGAACAAGCCGGTGAACGACCTGTCCCGCGGCGCCCTCGTTGAGGACATCGTCAACACCGTCGCCATCACGGCCATCCAGGCCCAGACCGAGGGCGCCGCCAAGAAGGAGTGAACCGATGACGACACCGATCCTGCTGCTGAACTGCGGGTCGAGCTCGATCAAGTATCAGGTGATCGACGGGGATTCCGAGCAGGTCTCCGCGTCCGGCATCATCCAGCGGATCGGCGAGGCCACCGGCACGCTCGACCACACGTTCCAGGGCGCGGAGCACCACCTCGACGCCCACTTCGCCGACCACGCCGAGGCGCTGGCCGCGCTGGTGAAGATGTTCGGTGACGTCGGCCCGAACCTGGCCGAGGTCCGCGCGGTCGGACACAGGACGGTGCACGGCGGCGAGGCGTTCCGGGAGACCGTCGTCATCGACGACGCCGTCCTGGCCAAGCTGCGGGAGCTGAGCCCGCTGGCCCCGTTGCACAACCCGCCCGGCATCGCCGGCATCGAGGCTGCCCGCGCGGTGCTGCCGGACGTCCCGCACGTGGCCATCTTCGACACCGCCTTCTTCGCGACCCTCCCCGCCGAGGCGTACACCTACGCCGTCGACAAGGACGTGGCCCGCGCCAACGGCGTCCGCAAGTACGGGTTCCACGGCACGTCCCACAGCTACGTCTCGAAGAAGGTGGCCGAGGTCCTCGGCCGTCCGTACGGCGAGCTGAACCAGATCGTCTGCCACCTCGGCAACGGCGCGTCCATCTCGGCGATCCGGGGCGGGGTGGCCGTCGACACCTCGATGGGCCTCACCCCGCTCGCGGGCCTGGTGATGGGGACGCGCTCCGGCGACGTGGACCCCGGGCTGCACGCCTTCCTCGGCCGGGTCCTCGGCCTCGACCTCGTCGGCGTCGACGACCTGCTCAACAAGCGGTCCGGGATGCTCGGGCTGGCCGGGGCGACCGACTTCCGCGACATCAACGCCCTGATCGAGTCCGGGGACGCCGACGCGAAGCTCGCCTGGGACGTCTACATCCACCGGCTGGTGAGCTACATCGGCTCCTACCTGGCGATCCTCGGCCACGTCGACGTCCTGACGTTCACCGCGGGCGTCGGAGAGAACGACGCCCGGGTGCGGGCGGACGTGATCGAACGCCTCGAGCCGCTCGGCTTCTGGCTGGACGCGGAGACCAACGCCGTCCGTTCGAAGGACCCGCGGGTGATCTCCCGTCCGGATTCGCCGGTGACGGTGCTCGTGGTGCCGACCAACGAGGAGTTGGCGATGGCCCGCGAGACCATGGCGGCGATCGCGAAGTAGCACCGCGGCCGAAGAGCCGCGCGATTCGGGCCCGGACGGGCGGAAACGACCGGTTCTCGGCCGGATGCCGGATTTCGGCCGCGTGGGACCCTGACCGCACCATGGTGTGATGGACATGCACCCCGGACAGGTCACGGTCGACCCGGCCGCGCTGACGGCAGCGATCGCGGACCAGGTGCCTGCCCTGGCCGGCCTGCCGGTGCGCCCGGTCGACTCGGCGGGGACGGTGGTGGCTCCGTTCCGGATCGGTGAGCGGTATCTCGCGCGCGTGCCGCTGGTCCCGTCGTCGGACCCGGCCGCCCGCCGCCGGCTGGACGCCGAGGCTGCGCACGCACGGTTCCTCGCCGATCGGCTGCCGGTCGAGGTCCCGCGGCCGGTGCACCAGGGAGGACCGTTCGCGGGCTACCCGGGCTGGTGGTCGATCTGGACGTGGGTGGACGGCACCTCCCTGGACCGGACGTCCGGCGTCGACAGACTCCTGCTGGCCCGCGACCTCGCCCGGCTGTTGCGGGCCTTCCACGCATTGCCGACGCAGGGCCGGTCGTGGAACCACGTCGGACGCGGCGCGCGTCCGCTGGCCGACACCGACTGGGTGCGGTCGTCCATCGCCCTCTCCGCACACCTGGTGGACGCGTCCGCCGCGACGGCGGTGTGGGAGCGTGCGCTGGCTGCTCCTCCGCACGACGGTCCCGCCGTGTCCATCCACGGCGACCCGGTGCCCGGGAACCTGATCGTCCGGGACGGGCGGCTCGCCGGTCTTGTCGACATCGCCGAGCCGAGCATCGGCGACCCGGCGGCAGACCTGGTGCCCGCGTGGGCGGTGTTCGAGCCGGGCGCGCGGGACGCCTTCCGCGCAGCCATGGACGTCGACGACGCGGCGTGGGAGCGCGGCCGCGGCTGGGCGTTCGAGATGGCCATCGGCGCGCTGCACTACTACGAGCACACCAACCCGGTGTTCTTCACCCAGGCCTCGAGGACGATCGAGCGACTGCTCGAGGGCTAGGAGCATCGAGGATGCGGATCTCCCGGGAGGCGTTCATCCACAGCCCTCGTCCACAGTGGGGATAACTACATCCGTGTCATTCCGTCCAATCGGCGGACGCCCCCGATGTTCACAGCCGCCCGCGGAATTCCTGGGGCGTCCGTGACTCTCGGGGGCGTCCGGGGCGGATGGTGACCGGCAGGCCGGGCCGCGGAGACGAGCCCTACACCGTGAGGAGCACGTCCCCCGCGCCCGAGCGGGCGGTCACCTTCACGAAGGGCTCGCCGGGCTCCGGCTCCCCGTGGGAGGGCACTCGGCTGCGCACCTCGCCGACGCCGGTGGTCAGGTCCTGCCAGACGGGGACGGTGCTCGGCACCTCGATGGTCACATCGCCCATGCCCGTGCGGACCTCGGCGCTGCCCTCGTCGACGACCGCATGCACGTCGCCTGCCCCCGCCACGATGCTCAGCTGCCCCCTGGAGGAGCCGACGTGGACGTCCCCGGTCCCGGTGCGGATCTCGAGTCGTCCGGAGGCATCCTCGACGGAGACGTCCCCTGCTCCGGAGTTGAGGGTGGCAGAGCCGACGCGGGGCAGGCGGATGTCGCCGGCGCCGGTGGACATGACGGCGCTCTCGCAGGCCTCCGCGACGATGTCGCCTGCGCCGGTCTTCGCCGCCGTCCTCCCGGACCGTCCCCGGATGTCGATGTCGCCGTACTTGGTCTCGAGGGTGATAGGGGCCTCCGGCGGGCAGTGCACGTCGACGTCCACCCTGAGCCCGCCGCCGAGGGCGAAGGAGAACACGCCCAGGTTGAACGAGAGGCCGGAGGTCCCGTCGGCCGGCAGGTGCGGGATCGTGACGGTCACGCGGGCGCCGTCGACCCGGGATTCGACGAGGTCGACGTCGACCGACTGGTTGCTGGTCAGCGTGATGCGCACCTCTCCGGGCGCGCCGTCGTGGAGCACGTGGATGTCGCCCCGGTGGTTGTTCAGCGTGAGCTCGGGCAGTCCGTCGAGGGTGTACTCGAGAGTGTGGCTGCGGGTCATGGTGGGCATGGTGTTCTCCTCAGGCCCAGCCGGAGATCCGGCGGGACGAACGGTGGGATGTGCTGTCGGGCGTGGTGGCGCGGCGCAGCGCCTGGACGATCCACGTGTTCAGGGACTGGCCCGCGTTCTGGGCAGCGGCCTCGGCGCGCTTCTTGACGGCCTCGGGAAGGCGGACGGTGACGCGTGCGGAGTTCTCGTCGTCGCCGGGCTCGGCGTCGTGGGTAACCGCGGCGGGATCGTCTTGAACGATGTGCCAGCTCGGGTCGCGTCCTTCCATGCGGACGGTGATGACCGGACCGTCGAGCTCGGCGGTCAGCTGGGCCGCGACGTCACTGAGCAGCTGGACCATCGCCAACCGGAGGCCGGGTTCGATGACCGAAGCCACCCGGTGGGTGATCTCGCGCGTCTGCTCGTCGGCCAGCGCCGTGGCGCTCTCGAGGTCGCGGGCGACGGCCTCGAGGTATGGAGTGAGTTGCATGACACCATCATGACATCATTGTGACATCGTAGCAATGCCTCGTGACGTCAGAACGATCCCCGTGCACGATCCGACGACGTCTGTAGCTGCCGCGACGGCGTCGATCAGCTTCAGAGAGGCCCGGCGGTCGGACATCGAGCCGCCTGCTGGTCGCGCTCTACGCCCATGTCGACCAACACCGCGGCACGCGACTTCTACGCGGACGCCGGCGTACGGCCCCGACCTTCAGCCCGAGAGCGCCCGGAGCTCCGCGAACGCGTCCCGGATGCACCCCTCGAGTTCGGCGCCCGAACCTCCTGCCCACTCGGCGGAGGCTCGGCTGAACACGGCCAGTCCGACCTGGGCGGCGAGCCGGGCGGTCGGCGCCGGGATGCCGCGGCGTTCGAGCGCGACGCTCATCGCTTCGGTGAGCGTCGCGCTCTTGGCATGGGCGCGTTCCCGGAGCGCCGGGCTCGCAGCGATGATCGGGGCGCGGCGCTCGGCGATCGGACGTCCCGCGACGAACAGGGGCACCGCCGCGAGGAGTGCGTCCTGGACGACCCCCAGCGCGGTCAGTTCCGGGGACGCGTGGGCGATGGCGTCGGTCAGGGTGGCCAGGAGTTCCTCCTCGCCTCCGAACAGCACTTCGCGCTTGTCGGCGAAGTGCCGGAAGTAGGTGCGCTCGGTCACTCCGGCACGTTCCGCGATCTGGGCCGTGGTGGTGGCCTCGTAGCCCTGCTCCGCGTAGAGATCGAGCGCGGCCGCGCGCATCCGCTCTCGCGCATCGTCGCCACTTCTCGGCATCGGCCCAGCATAGCCGTATTGACAGTCACTGACATAACGTCTTAGTGTCAGTGACTGACAAATCACTCACCCGAGGATCGCCATGAATGCCACGACTCGAGCCGTCCGCTTCCACAGCTACGGGAACCCCTTGGATGTCCTCGTCGAGGAGGACGCCGAGGTTCCCGTACCGGGGGTTGGCCAACTCGGCGTCCACGTGGCCGCCACCGGGCTGAATCCGGCGGACTGGGCCGTCTGCGGTGGGTTCATGGCCGGCTCGCTGCCCCGCGGCATCGGCTTCGACGTGGCCGGCACGGTGGACGCCCTCGGGGATGACGTCAGCGACGTCGCACCCGGCGATCTCGTCTTCGGGACCGCCGATGTCACCGGCCAGGCCAGTGGCGGGGTCGCGGACGTCGCGATCCTGCGCGAGTGGGCGGCCGTCCCGGACGGACTCGGGGTGAGCGAAGCGGCCGCGATGCCGATGGTGGTCAAGACCGCGCACTGGACCCTCGGCGCCCTGGGCGTGCGCGCCGGGGACACGGTCGTGATCCATGGAGCTGGAGCGATGGTCGGCTATGCCGCTGTCCAGATCGCGCTGGAGCTGGGCGCCGGCGTCCTTGCGACGGCCGGCCCCACCTACGCCGACGAACTCGCCGGGCTCGGTGCCGACGTGACGCCGCGCGGGGAAGGGATGGTCGAACGCCTTCGCGCACTGGCCGACGGCCCCATCGACCTCGTCCTGGACACGGCTCCGCCGACCCCGGGCACGGTCGCCCAGCTCCTTCGCCTCGTCGACGAGCCCGCGAACGTCGTGACGATCAGCAACCACTCTGACGCCCGCGAACTGGGTGCTCGCGTCAACCTCGACCTGCTCCGAGACGCGGCCACCACCCTGACCTCTCCGCCCGAGCTGCTCGCCAGGTACGCCGCGAAGGCTGCTGCGGGACGGTTCCGAATCCCCGTGGGGCGCACCTTTCCCCTGGACCGGTGGCGTGACGCGGTGGAACTCAGCATCTCGGGAAACCCCCGCGGCAAGGTGATCCTCGCGCCCTGACGGTCGAACGGCCGCACGTCGGCGCGCTAGCGTCCCAGAAAGTCGATCAGCACCCGGTTGAACTCGTCGGTGTCACTGGTGTTGCAGCCGTGCGGACCCCCGGCGATCACATGCAGCTCGCTACCCGCGATCGCCGCATGGGTGAGCCTTCCCGACCCTTCGAACGGGACGATCGCGTCCGCGTCCCCGTGCAGGACGAGGGTCGGAACGTCCACCCTCGGCAGGTCATCGCGGAAGTCGGTGGTGCCGAACGCCCTCATGCAGGCCAGCGCGGCCTTGTGGTCGGCCTGACGGCACAGGCCCATCGCCGCCTGCCGGGTCACCTCGTCCACTGTCAACTCTCCGTTGGCGGAGTAGAAGTCCCTGGTGAAGGAGTCGTAGAAGCCGATCGGGTCGTCCTTCAGGGCGGAGGCCATCTGGTCGGCGGTCGCCGCGTCCAGGGGGCCGTCCGGGTTGTCGGGCCCCTGCATCAGGAACGGCGGGACGGCCGAGGCGAAGACGAGGCTGTGCAGTCGGTCGGTGCCGTGGGACGTGACGTACCGGGCGACCTCTCCGCCGCCCATCGAGAACCCGACCAGGGTCGCGTCCGCCAGGCCGAGGGACTCCATCACGGCGGCGAGGTCGTCGGCGAGGGTGTCGTAGTCGTAGCCGGAGAACGGCTTGTCGCTGCGACCGAAGCCGCGACGATCGTAGGTGACCACCCGGTAGCCGGCGGCCTCGAGCGCCGGCACCTGCGCCGACCAGGACGCACCCGAGAGCGGCCAGCCGTGGATGAGGACGACGGGACGCCCGGAGCCGCCGGTGTCCTCGACGTGGAGGTTCACGTCGGTGAGCAGCCCGTGGTGTGCGGTGATCTCAGTCATTCGTCTCGTGTACCCAGCCGCGACGGGTCCGACACCGGCGCGGCTGTCGGCGGCCGGTCGTAGCCTTCCGGAATGGACATCGCTTTCGTCGCGGGATTCGGGCCGATCGGCACCTCCGACAGGCGTTCGCTGGACTTCTGGTCCGGCACCCTCGGCATCGGGTTCGACGAGCCGGGCCCGGGCTACTTCCACACCGAGGCCCTCGACGGCGTCCGCGCCTTCGCGATCTGGCCGCTCACCCAGGCAGCCGAGTCGGTGTTCGGTTCACCCGCCTGGCCCAAGGACGTGCCCGCGCCGCAGGCGTGGGTCGAGTTCGACCTCCGCTCGCCGGAGGCCGTCCAGGCGGCCGCCGAGGAGTTGGCGCACGGTGGCCACCGGCTGCTGCGCGAGCCCGTCCTCGAGCCGTGGGGCCAGTGGACGGCCCGGCTGCTCAGTCCGGAAGGGCTGCTGGTCGGGATCACCTACACCCCGTGGATGCACTCCTGAGCAACTCCCGCCGGCTCAGGATGCCGAGGTCGGGTCGCTCGCGTCCGCGACCACCCGGGCGACATGGAGAGCCAGGTAGGACGTCTCGTCGTAGGTGAGCGGCGACCCGAGCCGGATCTCGAGCAGCTCGGCCAGGCGCCGGGCACACTCGGCCGCCTCGGGATAGGTGTTGCGGATCGCGGTCCCGATGGCGGTCTGGCTCTCCTCCAGCTGCCGGTGCTGGTGGATCCGGACGAAGAGGTAGCGCAGGTGCGTGATGAACCGGCCGATGCTCACGCTGCCGGAGTCGACGTCGAGTGCGAACGTCTGCCCGATCACGGCGACCATCTGCTGGATGACCCCGGTCATCTTGTAGGTGTACGACAGGTCCCCCGTCGCGAAACCTGCGTTCACGAGGTGCAACGCCAGCCCGACCGCCTCGTCGGCCGGCAGCTGCCGTTCGGCGCGGGCGTTGATCGCCGCCAGCAGCGCCTGCGCCTGTTCGTACTCGTCGGTGTACAGGTGCTGGACCTCGGCCTGCAGCGGATAGTCCAGCTCCATCCCGATCGCGAGCCGGCGCAGGGCGAAGCTGATGTGATCGGCCAGCGCGATGACGAGGGACGGGTTGTGCCCCACCTTGTCCAGCCCCACCTCGGCCAGGGCGTCGCTGACGAGCTGGATGTGCTCCGGCGGGATGCCGGAGAGCAGCTGGGCGAGGTGGTCGGGGTCCCTTCCGTCCGCCGGGACGAAGACGCGCGCCACCCGCGCAGGGTCGATCCGCTGGCCGGGCCGGGCCTGGAAGCCCAGGCCCCGGCCCGTCAGGATCACTTCCCTGCCGTCCTCGTCCAGAGCCAGGACGAGGTTGTTGTTGAAGACGCGCGCGATGTCCATCTCAGTTCGGTGCAGCCGTGCTCGAGTCGTTCACGGCCGCTCCTCTCACGGGACTACATCAATGATCGGATCACCGAGGCCGACTGCGCCAGCCGGATGCGGCGTGACCGACTTCAGCGTGGCGGTGTTGATCACGACAACGATCGTGGTGGTGTCGTAGCCCGCAGCGCGGATGGTCGCCATGTCGACGTCGGCGAGGACGTCGCCCGCCTCGACCCGCTGGTCCTTGGCGGTGTGGACGTGGAACCCCTCGCCCTGGAGCCGGACGGTGTCGATGCCGACGTGGACGAGGACCTCGACGCCGTCGTCGGTCCTGATGCCGAAGGCGTGGCCGGTGTCGGGGACGGTCACCAGGACGCCGGAGACCGGGGCCACGACCCGTCCGGAGGACGGGGCGATGCCGACGCCGTCACCGAGCGCCTTGGACGCGAAGACCTTGTCGGCAACCTCGACGAGAGGAACGACCTTGCCCGCGACCGGGGCGAGGACCACATCGGTCCGGACGAGGGTCGCGACGCCTCCGCCGCGGGCGGCGGAGGACTGGACCGCCGGAGCGCTGACGGCCGCGGCCGTACCCACCTCAGCCTTGCGGGCCGCCTCGAGGGCGAGATCCGCCTCGGCCTGCAGCCGGTCGGCCTCCTCCTGCTCCTTCTGCTCGGGGGTGCGGTAGTCGGAGATCAGGATCAGGATCATCGAGGTGAAGAACGCGGCGGTGATGGAGATCACGTAGACCCACATCGGGCTGAACACCGGGATGGTGAGCAGCGAGGTGAAGGCGAACACGCCGGTCTTGACGCCGCCGCTGGACCAGCCGAGCAGGCCGGTGAGGATGCCGCCGACGGCACAGCCGACCAGCATGCGCGGGTAGATCCGCTTGAAGCGCAGGTGGATGCCGTAGAGGGACGGCTCCGAGATGCCGCCGAGCAGGCCCGCGGCGAGGGCGCCGGTCGCGACCTCACGCATCTCCCTGTTGCGGTTGCGGATGGCGATCACCAGCACACCGGCCGTGGCGCCGAAGCAGGCGAAGTTCCACGAACCCATGGGGCCCTGGATGAAGTCCATGTGACCGGTCGCCGCGCTGCCGATGTTCGCCAGCATCAGGGCGTTCAGCGGCCAGTGCAGACCCAGAGGAACGAGGAAGGGATAGATCATCGGAATGATGATCGCGAACAGGATCGGCGCATTGCCGTTGAGCCAGGCCAGCCCCGAACCGATGCCCGTGCCCAGCCAGATTCCGAGGGGGCCGATCAGGAACGCGGTCACCGGAATCATGATCAGCATCGAGAAGAACGGCACGAACACCATCTGGATGTTCTCCGGGAAGATCCGCTTCAGAGCCTTGTACAGCAGGGCGAGCACCGCGACCATCATCAACGGCACGAACACCTGGCCGCCATAGCCGTTCAGCTGCATCGGCAGTCCGAAGATGTTCGCGACGCAGGAATCGGTGCCCAGCGTCGGGTTCGTCGTGCACACCGTGGACGGCGTCGCGGACGGGTCCGAGAGCTTCATGAACTCCGGGGTGAACAACGCGGCCATGATCGTGGCGCCCACCCACGGGTCGACGTTCAGCTTCTTGGACGCGTTGTAGGCCACCATGATCGGCAGGAAGTACAGGACGGCCCGCCACATCGCGTCCACGAACACCCAGCCGGCCGCCTTGTCCGCCGCACGGAAGTCGACGACGCCGAGGGCGTCCAGCACGGCGGCGAACGCGATGATCAGAGACGCGCCGAGCAGCACGCCCAGCAGCGGCCGGAACGAGTCCGACAGGTACTCGAAGAAGGCGTCCAGCCAGGCGAACTTGCCGCGCGCCTTGGCCCGCTCGCGCGCCTTCACGTCGGCGTCGGTGAGTCCCTTGCCGACGTTCGCCATCGACGGCAGGTTCATGATGTCGTTGAAGGTGGTCTGGACGCCTCCGCCGATCACCACCTGGTAGCGGTCGCCGCTCTGGGGGACGGCTCCCATCACGCCGGGGATCTTCTCCACCGTCGCGTTGTCGATTCCTCCCGCGTCCTTGAGTTCGAAGCGAAGCCGGGTCGCGCAGTGGGTGACGCTGAGAATGTTCTCGGCCCCACCGACCGCATCGACGATCTGCGTCGCGGTGGTAGTGGTGTTGGGTGATGCCATGACTCCAGCCCTTCTCCTGTGAAGCTGCCCGGAAAAACAAAAAAGACCCGAGGCGCACTCTCGTGCTCCTCAGGTCTTGCCCCGTGATGGGTAACAACCCCGTTGTTCGTCGTTCACGGACAGAGTAGGCCCGCCCGGGCGGGCGGCGCAAGCAAGGGACGCCTCACCGACCGGGGACCAGGCCGGCCAGCCGGCACGAGGGGACGGTTCTTTCGTGCCAGGCGACCGCAGCGAACCCCCCGAGCGTGGCACGCAGGAACCGTCCCCTCGTGCCAGGCGACCGCACCGAACCCCCCGAGCGTGGCACGCAGGAACCGTCCCCTCGTGCCAGGCGTCCGAGTCCAGCGCCTATCTGCCCGAGACCAGGTCGGCGAGTCTGGCGATCGGGGCGGTGGTCTCGCGGCCGTCCCGTTCGAGCCGGTCGGCCGCGCGGTACGCCGCGTAGATGCCCTGGACGCCGAGCCAGCGCAGCGGCTCGACCTCCCAGTCCCGCACCCGACGCCCCACCCAGGGCAGGCGGGCCAGAGCCGTGTCGCGGCCGAGCACCAGGTCGGCCAGGGTGCGGCCGGCGAGGTTCGTCGTCGCGACGCCCGTGCCGACGTAGCCGCCCGCCCAGCCCAGCCCGGACGTCCGGTCGAACCCGACGCTCGCCGTCCAGTCCCGCGGGACGCCGAGGACGCCGGCCCACGCGTGTGCGATCGGGATGCCGGCCGCAGCCGGGAAGAAGTCGCGCAGCAGCCGGGTCAGGCTCTCGATCGTGCGCTGCTGGGTGCTGCCGTCGGTGTCGACCCGGGAGCCGTACCGGTAGGGCACCCCGCGCCCACCGAAGGCGATCCGGTCGTCGCTGGTGCGTTGGGCGTACATGTAGACGTGCGCGTAGTCGCCGAGCACCTCGCCGCCGTCCCAGCCGATGTGGCGCCAGGCCTCCGCAGGAAGCGGCTCGGTGACGATCATCGAGGAGTTCATCGGCAGCAGCCTGCGGTGCTGGCCGCGCAGCGCGGCGGTGAAGCCCTCGGTGGCGCGGACGATCGCCGGCGCCCGCACGACGCCCGCCTCCGCGCGGGCCTCGCCCGCGACGATCTCGCTCACCCGCGTCCCCTCGTACAGTTCGACGCCGGCGCGGACGCAGGCGTCAGCAAGACCCTGGACGAGCTTCGCCGGGCTCACCCGGGCGCAGTGCGGGTGCCAGGTGGCTCCCAGCGCACCAGCGACGCGGACGCGCTGCGTCGCCGCAGCGGCGTCGAGAAGTTCGATGTCGGTGGCCGGCCAGGAGGCCTCGTCCGCGTGGGCCGCGCGCAGCCGGGCGAGCTGGGACGGGTTGCGTGCGACGTTCAGCTCGCCACCCTGGACGATCCCCGCGTCGATGCCCTCGGCCGCGGCGACGGCGATGACCTCGTCGACGGTGTCGTTCATCGCCTGCTGGAACGCGACAGCTGCGTCCCTGCCGTGGCTGGCCGCGTAGCGGTCGCGTCCGCCGGTGATGGAGTTGGTGCACCAGCCGCCGTTGCGCCCCGACGCCCCGAATCCGGCGAACCGTTCCTCGAGGACGACCACCCGGGCGTCGGGACGGGCGCGCTTGACGTAGTAGGCCGTCCACAGCCCGGTGAAGCCGCCGCCGACGATGCAGACGTCGGCTTCCGTCGAGCCGGGCAGGCCGGGACGCGGTGCGGGCAGCCCGAGCTGCTGCCACCAGAAGGAGACCCCGCCGTTGACCGTCGTCATGGGCGTCCGCCCTGCCGGAGCCAGGCGCCCTGGAGGGCTTCCCCCGTCCGGCAACGGGCCCGGTCGATGACCGTCGGAGCCGCGATCCTCGGCATCCCCACCCCTTCGTCGGCGATGCGGTGTCCCGACCGTGCGGGCACCCGGTCGCCAAGGCTATCGCGCTCGGGCCGACGGCATCAGGCCCGAACGGCAGGTGCGGCGATCAGCGAGCCTTGGCCCTGGTCAGCTGCACTTTGGCCACCACAGGCCAGTGGTCGGACGGGATGAACCTCACGTAGGGGACGAGGAAGCCGTCCAGGAGCCGCCAGGTGACCTTCGGGCCGAGGTAGACCTGCCACGACACCGCCTTCGCGGCCCCGCCCGTCCACACGTAGTCGAGGTTGCCGGCGTTGGTGCTGCGGTGGACCGCCTGGTAGCGGAACCTCCCGAACACCCTCGCGCCGAAGCCGTTGAAACTGGTCACGCCCGGGAGTGCGGTCTGCTGGCTCTTCGCGGCGCCGGACGCGTTCACCAGGCCTGCCGCGCCGAGCTTGACGAGGTGGTCGCGGTAGACGGGGCGGGTCTCGTCGTCGCGGGCGTTGAAGTCGCCGGTGATGACGACGGGGATCCGGTTGTGGGGGTTGATCTTCGCCAGGCCGTCCACGAGCCGCGTCCAGCCTGCGCTGCGGGCCTGGGCCTTGGCCTCCGTCTGCCCGGTCTCGCCGTGGAGGTTCACGTACAGCAGCTTCTTGCCGGTGCGGGTGCGCAGCTTCACCCAGGGCGCGTAGCGGTTGTAGTCCGAGCCGTCCCTGCCCTTGAAGCTGACACGGATGACGCCCTTGGTGAGCAGGGTGAACTTGGCCGTCCGGAACGCGAGAGCCGTGCTGCGATGCGGGAAGGCCCAGGTGTAGCCGGTGAGCTTCTTCTTCAGCAGGTCGATCTGCTCGGCCTTGGAGTCCCGCACCGGGGAGGCTTCCTGGAGTCCCAACAGGTCGGGCGAGACGCGCTTGATCCAGTCGACGATGACGGGGCCCCGGACCTTCCAGTCGAAGTCGGCGGGGTGATCGGCGAGCCCGGCGTACTCCGGCGTCCGGGAGGCATCGGTGATGTTGTAGGACATCACGGTGTACTGGCCCGCGGGCGTGCGTGGCTGTTTGGCCGGAACCTGCGGCGCGGCGAGGGCGCGGGTCGGGCCCGGCGGCGTCGCGGTGGCGGCCGGCGTGCCGACGACGGCGATGGCGGCCACGACCGCGACCGTGAGTGCCACCGACACCCACGGCTTCGGCCGACGACTGCGCTCCACCAGACCCTCCCCGGTTCCGCCAGGCCCGCTCGGGCCACGGTCAGGTCTCCACTTCCAGCCTCAGCCCGGAACAACGTTCTGGCAAGTCCCCTCCGGGGGGATCGCGATGAGTAACCATGCTGCGCGAGCACGGCCTTCGGGCAGCCGCCGCGCGGGCGGCGGCGCCTCAGTGGACGGTCTTCGGCCGGGACCACCGTTCCATCGTGTAGTAGCCGGGCAGGCTCACCTTGACCAGCACCCGCATCCGCTTGCCGCGGTCGCTCTTCCTCACCTTGTAGGTGCACGCGCTGGCCCCGGGGATGCGGACGCCGTAGTGGTACCACTTACAGGTCCGCACCGCGGCCGTGGGCCAGGTCGTCTTCGCCTTCAGGATGTGGCCGACGCGAGCCGTCCCGCTGATCGTCGGGGTCTTGTTGGCGAACTGGCGGTAGCCGACCATGACGGCCCTCTGGATCACGATGTCCTGATAGCCGGGCTTCGTGACGATGGAGTGCATGGAGAGCCAGTGCCCCGCGTCCGCGGGAACGGTGGTGTAGGTCAGGCCCGTTGGCTCCAGTTCGACCTCGTCCCTGAACCAGCGGACCGAGACCTGGACGCCGTCCTCCCAGGTTCCGGTCACCGAGAGCAGCGTCCCGGTCGTCACCGACGACGTCGGAGTGACGACGACGGAGGGCGGCTTCGCATAGACGAGGAACGGCACCTGCTGGCATCGCTCAGAACTCACCGTCGTGCGCTGGTAGCCCGGAGTCCGCCCGGTGACGTCGAGGCAGATCCATTTCCCGGCCATGTCGGCGGACGGTGTGAACGTCGGGCTGGTCGCGCCGGGGAGCCTCCGCCAGCCACTGTCATCGCTCAGGATCCACTGATAGGAGAGTTCCTCCGCGGCCGGCGTCCAGACCGGCACGGTCACGGTCACGGTGCGCCCGATCTGGAGTTCGGGCAGCACTGGCGCGGGCGCCGCCGCGAAGAAGGACAGTGGCGTCACGAACTGCGACACCATCACCGTGACCGTCGCGTCGGCCGCCTTGGCTGCGTTGCGGAAGTTCCAGCTGTGCGACCCGGTGGTCGGGTAGACGAACTGGCCGTTCACGATGGCGCCCGGCGAGGGGTCGTCCTCCGAGGAGATCAGGAGCTGGGCGCCATCTGTTCCCCGAATGGTCGGCACGGCGAAGGGGAATTCGATGTTCGTGTCGGGGAGGGAGACCCGCTGGTACCGGGCATCGAGCTTGCCCGTCCAGTGCTGGAGCGGCGAGAAATCGGTGATGTGGTTGCCGGAGAGACCGAGGGTGATGCCGTCCCGCAGGCCGGTGAACGGCGACACGTCCGTGATCTGATTGGAACCCAGGTCCAGCACTGCAGCAGGCGTGCCGACCAGTGGGGAGACGTCCACGATCAGGTTGCCCCCGAGGCGCAGCACCTCGGCCGGGCAGTCGGCCAGGGGGGACACGTCGACGATCCGGTTGCTGGAGAGGTTCAGCGAATCGATCGAGGCACCGGCCAGCGCAGACACATCCACGATCTGGTTCTGGCTGAGGTTCACCACGGCGCGGGACGCCAGGTGCGCGAGCGGCGTGATGTCGGTGATGTGGTCCAGGGAGAGGTCGACGATCCTCAACTGGTGGTCGCCGGCCAGCGCACCGATGTCGGAAAGCCCCGTGGAGTTCACGTGGATGTCCTGCAGGGCTTGCAGGGTACCGGCAGGGCCGAGCGTCGTGAACGGCGAGCCGGCATGCACGGTGAGCGAAGCCAGTGCGGGGAAGCGCGAGAGATCCGGCATCCCGGTCAGGTTGGGGCTCGTGACCTCAAGGGTGGTCAGCGTCGGCAGGACGGGCAGTGTTGCGAGGTCTCGCAGCAGGGGGCTGCCGCTCAGGGTGAGGGCGCGCAGCGTGCCCTGGCCATCGAGTCCCGCGTAGCTGGACGGCACGGTGGTCAGCGTCAGCGAGTCCAGGCCGTCGACGCTCGCGAGCCCGCTCAGGCTGACGCCCGCGGCGACGGAGAGGCTGAGGGTTCGGATCGCGGACGCCGCCAGCGCGCTCACGTCAGCGAGCTTGGGTGCGACGACAGCGCCAGTGGTGGCGATGACCGGGCCCACTCCGTCGAGGCTGGTGGCGCTGGTGGCCTGCACGGTGACGGAGGTCGCCACGAGAGCGGAGGTCTTGGGCAGTTGAGGGCCAACCGCGTTGAGCACGAGCGTGCTGAGATGCAGTCCGCTCGGCACGTCGACACGGGTCGCGTCCCCGACGACGAGGGTGAGGGAGGCGAGCCGCGTGAGGGTCGAGATCGGCCCGAGGTCGAGATTCGCGTCCAGCCTGAGGGTGAGGGAGACGACGCCGGCGAGCTTGTTCAGGCCCGTCAGGTCCGTCACCGTGCCGTCGACGGAACCGCAGCCCAGTTTGGGGAGGTGTGCCAGGTTCTCGGCGGTGAAGTCGGGTGCCAACTGGGCGTTGGCCAGGTTGCGCGTGATGCAGGCCGCGAGGGCGGCGTCCGGGATCGTCACGACCTCGTCCGCGAGCGCGGGCGGGGCGCCGGTCAGTGCCAGCACGCCGGCCAGGACAAGGCCGATCAGGCCGCGCACACCCGTCTTCACGGAACTCTCCCCCTGCGGCCCGGGACGATTGCCGTACGTCCGGCGGGCTCACCCAGCAGGCAGTCTGGCACCACCCGGGCGTGGTGAACAGGGTTTCCGGGAACGGGCGCCCGACAGGGCGTGAGTCGTCACCAGCCGTGCTTGGCCAGCACCGCGTCCACGAGCTCGAAGAGGGCGGGCTTGGCCGCCTCGTTGGCGTACTTGACGCTGACGCTGCCCTTGCCGCCGAAGGCGCCCGGGATCTCGGCCTGCGCGGCGGCGATCAGGTCGAACTCCAGGCAGTGGACGCTGAAGTGGCCCTTGGCCGCGGTGAACATGACGTACCCCTTGAGGTAGCTGTCGGAGAAGCGGTACATCGGCACCTGGCGGAACATGGTCGGCTCCAGCCCGGGCGCGCGCTCGGCGAGGTGCGCCCAGAACTCCGTCAGCCAACCACGCCCCGGCTCGGGCGCGGTGGCGAGGTACTGCTCAGGCGAGTCGGTCATGGCTGATCGTCCCACGCCGTCCCTCCCGTCGGTGGCACGTGGGGACGGTTCTCTCGTGCCAGGTGGCACGAAAGAACCGTCCCCACGTGCCAGATCGCCTCTGCCCGGATGTCCGGGCAGGTCAGAGCCAGCGGCGCCCGTGGAGCAGGCCGAGGAGGTGGTCGATCACATCGGTGCTCATCCGCAGGCCGTTGTGCTCGTACTCGCTGGTGACCCACGTACGGCAGTCGGGCAGCAGCGCCGCGGTCTCCATCGAGTACTCGTACGGGACGAACGCGTCCGCGTGGTAGACGGCGGCCGCGACCGGGACGTCCGCCTGCGCGAGACGCTCGGGGAAGTACAGCTGGTTCCACTCGTGGTCGGCCAGGAGTTCGGCCACCTCGGCGAAGCCGCGCAGCTCGGAGTCCTCGGCGAACACCGACCGGTGGATGTGCTCGCCGCCGAACAGCGTCGGATCCTCGTGGACGCGCGCCGGCATCGTCCGCTCGGCCGACCAGCGCGTCGCCACCCCGTCCGCATAGCTCGACTCGTGCAGCACCGCGTACAGCGGGTTGCGTCCCTCGAACGGCAGCAGCCCGGCCAGGTCGTGCCGGAACGCGGAGCTGCGGTGGTCGAGCTCGAACAGGTAGTGCAGGGCCTCGGCCCCGCCCTGCATGCCGAGCTTGTTGCCCACGGTCCGGAACCGCTGGGGGGAGACGACGTCGCCGTTGGGGAGGACGACCTCGCCGGCAGCGCACAGCGCCGACAGCTCGCGGACGCGGTCGCGGTCGCCCGGGAACCACCGGTAGTACGCCTCGCTCTTCGCCGCCATGATCTGCCAGGTGGCGGCGTACACGTCGTCGGCGGAGCGCCGCACCGCGCTCAGGCCGCCGGTGACGAGGGCTCCGGCCAGCGAATCGGCGTGGGTGGAGAGGTAGTGCAGCGTGGTGAACCCGCCGAAGGACTGGCCGAGCACCGTCCACGTCCTCGCGCCGAGCGCCTCGCGCACGAGTTCGGCGTCGTTGACGATCTCGTCAGCGCGCAGGTGGGTCAGGTAGCGGGCCTTCGCGGCGGCGTCCTCGCCGGGGACGGACGCGATCGTCGAGACCGGCGTCGAGCGTCCCGTGCCGCGCTGGTCGAGCATGACGACCTGGTAGTCGGCCAGCACCCGCGGCAGCCACGGCGGCGTGGACGGCAGCGACGGACGAGCCGCCTCATGGCCCGGACCGCCCTGCAGGAAGACGAGGTACGGCTTGCCCTCGCCTCCGTCCCCGGTGACCACCCGGGCGAACACACCGATCGTGCCGGCGGCCGGGTCGGCGTGGTCGAGGGGCGCGTCGAGGAAGAGGCTGGTGAGGGTCAGGCCGGGGACGGTTTCGGTCGAAGTACGCACGCTCGTCAGGCTATCCCGCTGAACGGTCGGGACAGGTCCCTCGCTCAGCTGAACCGGCGTACCCGTCCCCGATTGCTCCGGGTGTTCCGGCTCGAGGCCCGGCGCCGGCCCGAGGAGGTAACAGGGGTACCTCCCCAACCGGCCCGCGCCGTGATGGGGTGGAGGCATGCATGGAGCCGTCATCCACTCCCCCGGCGACGTTCGCTACGAGGAGCGTCCCGATCCCGTCATCCTCGAGCCCACTGACGCCATCGTCCGCACCGTCGCCGCCTGCGTGTGCGGTTCGGACCTGTGGCGCTACCGCGGCATCTCGCCGGTGCCCGAGCCGACCCCGATCGGGCACGAGTTCTGCGGCGTGGTCACCGCGGTCGGGGACGCCGTCACCACCGTCCAGCCGGGCGACTTCGTCGTGGGTGGCTTCAACCCGTCCGACAACACGTGCCCGGTGTGCCGCAAGGGCGCCCATGCGAACTGTCAGCACGGCAGCCACTACGACGGCGCGCAGGCCGAGCAGATCCGCATCCCGCAGGCGGACGGCACCCTCGTCGCCACCCCCTCAATGCCCGACGACGACCTGATCCCGAGCATCCTGACCCTGTCGGACGTGATGTGCACCGGCTGGCACGCCGCGGTGTCGGCGGGCGTCGGTCCGGGCAGGAACGTCGCCGTCGTCGGGGACGGAGCGGTCGGCTTGTGCGGTGTCCTCGCAGCCGTCCAGCTCGGGGCCGAGACGGTGATCGCGATGAGCCGCCACGAGGCGCGGCAGAACCTCGCCCGCACGTTCGGGGCCACCCACGTCGTCGCCGAGCGCGACGACGCCGGCATCGCAGCCGTCAAGGAGCTGACCGACGGCATCGGCGCCGACTGCGTCCTGGAGTGCGTCGGCACCGAGGAGGCCCGGCTGCAGGCGCTGGGCTGCGTGCGCGACGGGGGCAACGTCGGCCTGGTCGGCGTCCCCCACGGCGACCTGCCGGTCAACGACCTGTTCTGGCGCAACGTCGGCATCAAGGGCGGTCCCGCGCACTGCCGGGCGTACCTGCCGGAGTTGCTCGACCTCGTCCTGGCCCGCACCATCAACCCCGGGCTCGTCTTCGACCTCGAACTCCCCCTGGCCGAGGTCGCCGAGGCCTACGCCGCGATGGACGAGCGACGGGCGATCAAGTCGCTGCTGCGTCCGGCGGGAGGCTGACCGAGATGGGGACGGTCCCAGCTGCCACGACGGTGGACGTCCGCCACGAGGTGCGCGAGTTCCTCACCTCCCGGCGCGCGCGGATCACCCCCGAGCGGGCCGGTCTGCCGGCGTGGGGGACGAACCGTCGCGTCACCGGCCTGCGCCGCGAGGAGGTCGCCCTGCTGGCCGGCGTGAGCGTCGAGTACTACGTCCGGCTCGAGCGCGGGAACCTGGGCGGGGTCTCGGAGCCCGTGCTGGACGCCGTGGCGAACGCCCTGCAGCTCGACGAGGCCGAGCGCACGCACCTCCACGACCTGGCCCGGGCGTCCGACCATCGCCGGCGCGGCGCCCAACCGGGACGGGGCGTGCGCCCACCGGTGCGCTGGCTGCTGGATGCGATGGACGGGACGGCCGCGTACGTCCGCAACGCCCGGACCGACCTACTCGCGGCGAACAGCCTTGCCCGGGCGCTGTACGCGCCGGTCTACGCGATGCCGGGCCGACCCAACATCGCCCGGTTCATCTTCCTGGACCCCGCCGCAGCCGACTTCTTCATCGAATGGGACCGGGTGTCCTGGGAGGCCGCAGCGCTGCTGCACTCGCTGGCGGGTGAGCATCCCTACGACCACGGCCTCACCGAGCTCGTCGGTGAACTGTGCACCCGCAGCGACCCCTTCCGCCGCCTGTGGGCCGCCCACGACGTCCGGCTGCACCGGACGGGGACCAAGCGGTTCCGGCACCCGGTCGTCGGCGAGATGTCGCTGTCGTACGAGTCGCTCGACCTCGCAGCGGACGCGGGTCTTCGCCTCAACGCCTACGTCGCCGAACCGGGGACGGAGTCCGCCGAGCGGTTCGCCCTGCTCGCGAGCTGGGCCGCGACCCCTTCCCCGCGGCCGGCGAACGCGCCCGACCGACCCCGCGGGGCGTGACTCCGCCCGACCCACGTGAACACAAGGGGTCCGTCCCTCTCGTTCACACCGACCCACCGCGATCAGGAGAGATCATGGAACTCCTCAGCAGCACGCCGACCAGCAAGGGCCCCGCCGAACGGTTCACCGGGGACGTGTACGTCGACATGGTCGTGCCCGGCGGCGACGCCGGCTTCAGCGTCGGCCGCGTCCACTTCACGCCCGGTGCCCACACCGCTTGGCACTCCCACGCCGCAGGCCAGGTCCTGCACTGCCTCGAGGGGGTCGGCCTCGTCGTCACGGCGGACGAGATCATCACCCTGCGTCCCGGCGACACCGTCTGGACGCCGCCCGGCGTCCGCCACTGGCACGGCGCCGTCTCCGACCACTCCATGACCCACCTGGCGATGAGCGCCACCACCGATCCGGCGTCCGGGGAGCCGGTGACCTGGCAGGAGCACGTCGACGATTCCGCCTATCTCGAAGCAGCACGCGAGACCTGAGATGGAGTACACCCGCCCGGGCGGCGCGGGGGTGAAGATCAGCCGGACGCGCTCGAGTCAGCGTGCTCTCCCGGCCCTCGACGGGCGCCGCTCCGCGCGCTCGTTCGGGTCCCTCGCCGGGACGGTCAGCCCCACCAGAACGAGGCGGCGATGATCACGTACAACCCGATCAGCGCCGAGCCCTCCAGCCAGTTGGAGCGGCCGTCGAACGTGATCACGATCGCAAGGATCACCGCCACCAGCACAGCGGCCACCAGCATGGGCGAGAACACGAGCGTCAGCGGCGCGAACCCCAGCAGGCTCGACGCGATCACCAGCACCGGCGCGAGGACGAGCGCGATCTGCAGCGGCGAGTTGATCACGACGGCGAACGCCATCTCCGACTCGTTGCGGATCGCCAGCTGCAGTCCGACGACGTTCTCGATGGCGTTGCCGGCGATCGCCACAATCACCAGGCCCGAGAACGCGGCCGAGATGTTCAGCGCCTGCATCGCGGGCTCGAGCGCGTCCACGAACCAGTCCGAGACGAACGCCGCGGCGACGGACGAGGCGGCGAGCAGCCCGATCGCCACCGGCAGCGTCCACCGCGGCGGCTCCTTCTCGGCAACCGACTCCAGCTGGTCGGACTTCCGGATCGAGGCCGGCAGGCTCAGGGCGAACAGCCCGAGCAGTACGACGGCGGCGATCAGCGACAGGGTGGTCTCGTGGGACGACGCGGGCGTGTGGACGTACGAGGCGACCGAGGGGAACACCATCGCCGCGACCGAGACCAGCAGCATCACGCCGATGAATTGGGCGCGCCCGGAGTCGAGCTTCTGCGTCCCGTGCTTGAGGCCGCCGACCAGGAAGCACAGCCCCATCACCAGGAGCAGGTTCGCCAGGATCGAGCCGATCAGGGCGGCCTGGACGACCTCGACCAGTCCGGCCCGGAGGGCGAACAGGGCGATGAACAGCTCGGGCAGGTTGCCGAGCGCCGACTGCAGGACGCCGGTCGCGCCGGGCCCGAAGCGATCACCGAGTTGTTCGACGGCCCGTCCGACCAGGGCGGCGAGGACGGCGACCGCAGCCGCTGCGCAGACGAACGCGAGGATGCTGCGCTGGCCCCGGGTCAGCAGCGCCGCAAGCACCGCTGCCAGGCAGATCCCGAACAGCACGTAGTCGGATCGCTCGAAGCGGTTGCCACCCCGCACGGGCGTCGTCGCAGCCTGCGTCACGTCGTCAGAGTAGCCACCGGGCGGGCCGTTCAGACGGATCGGGACGGAACCGTGTTGCCGCATTGCCCGGGCGACGAGGAAGGATGGAGCCATGAGCGAGCAGCCCGGCGTCACCACTGAGCGCGTCGGCCCGTTGGCGCCGTTCGGCAACCCGTCCTTCGGGTGGCTGTGGGTGGGGGTCGTCCTCAGCAGCGTCGGGGCGTGGGCCCAGACGGTCGGAGCCCAGTGGCTGTTCATCAACGACCCCAACGCCGCGACGATCGTCTCCCTCGTGCAGACGGCCGCGACCCTCCCCATGGTGCTGTTCTCCCTTGCCGCGGGCGTGTTGGCGGACGCGTTCGACCGGCGGCGGATGCTGCTGTGGGTTCAGGTGTACTTCCTGGTCGTCGCCGGACTGCTGGCGGCGCTGACGGCGATGGGCAACATGCCTCCGCTGCTGCTGCTGGCCTTCACGTTCGCCATCGGTGTCGGCAACGCCGTGATGGTCTCGACCTGGCAGCCCCTGATCACCGAACTGGTGCCCCGCGCGCACCTGGCGGCGGCGATCCGGCTGGACATGGTGAGCGTCAACGTCGCCCGGGCGATCGGCCCGGCGATCGCGGGCGTGGTGATCGCCGCCTGGGGCGTCCCGCCGGTGTTCGCCATCAACGCGGCCCTGACCCTGTTCCTGATCGGCGCGCTCGTCGGCCGACGGCGGACGCCGCGGGTCGCGACAGCCGTCCGGGAGCGGTTCCTGCCCGCCCTGCGCGCCGGCGGGCGCTACGTGCGCCACGAGCCCGTGGTTCGGCTCATCCTGGTGCGGCTGGCGGTCTTCGTCGCCCCGGCCACCGCGATGTGGGCGCTGCTGCCGTTGATCGCCAACCGCCAGCTGGGCCTGGGAGCGGACGGGTACGGCGTGCTCTTCGGCGCCCTGGGGGTGGGGGCGATCGCGGCCGCGTTCAGCGTCGGCCACCTCGGCAAGCGGGTCTCGGCCAACACGATGCTCAGCGTGATGGGCGTCGTCTTCGGTGCGGCGTTCGCGCTCACCATGGTGGTGCCGGGCCTGTTGCCGGCCGTCCCGCTGCTGATCGTGCTGGGCTATGCCTGGACGGCGACCGTCGCCACGTTGAACGCCGAACTCCAGCTGTTCCTGCCCGGCTGGGTCCGTGCCCGCGCGGTTGCGGTCTACATGATGACGTTCACGGCTGCGCAGGCGCTGGCGTCCCCGGTGTGGGGGCTGGTCGCACAGCACGTGAGCCTGGCGGCATCGGTGTGGATCGCCTCCGGACTCGTCGCCCTCGGCGGAGTGGTGGGCTTCGCCTGGCACTTCCCCGAGAGCGAGGGCCTCGACCGGGCACCGCTCGCGTTCTGGGGGGAGGCGCAGGTGCTGGAGGAGCCCGAGCCGGACGCCGGGCCGGTCCAGGTCCAGGTGACCTACGTCGTGCGTCCCGAGCGCTACGCCGAGTGGCGCACGGCCATGGCGGCGATGCGGCGATCGCGCCTGCGCAGCGGCGCCAGCCGCTGGGAGGTCTACCGGGTCGGTGAGCAGGCCGACACCTACGTCGAGGTGTTCACGGTGCCGTCCTGGGCCGAACACCTGCACCAACACCAGATCCGGCTGACCGCAGAGGACCAGGCCATCGAGCAGCGCGCCTTCTCGTTCGTGAGCGAGCCGGCCACAACCGTCCACCTGCTGCCGGCGCAGCCGTCGGACGGCTGAGGGGGGCCCGCCCGGACCCCGCGGCCCGCACCAGAAGGGACGACTTCTCCGATACCGGCGCGGGGACGGATGAGGCTGACTAGCCTGAGTCCGTTCACCCTCTCGAAGATGGAGGAGCCGGGATGCGCAGGCTCATCGTCCACACCATCGCCATTCTCGGGCTGGTCGCGTTGCCCGCCACAGCGATGGCCGCACCCGCTTCGGCAGGCGCTCAGCCGGTCGGGACGGCCGTTGTGATGCCGACCAAGGTCGTCTACAAGTTCAAGAACTGCACGGCGATGAACAAGTTCTATCCGCACGGCGTCGGGAAGACCACCGCCCACGACCACACGAGTGGCAAGCCGGTCACGACCTTCACGAAGTCGACGACGCTCTACAAGAAGATCATCGGCTACCGCAGCGGGCTCGATCGCGACCACGACGGGATCGCCTGCGAGAAGGCCTGAGCACAGGCACCGGTCGGTTCGCCCGCCCACCGGCCGCCCCCGATCCGGACGGCGGCACCCGGAATAGGATCACCGGTTGACGGCGCCCAGGCCGAGGAGGTGGACACAGTGCAGCGCACCGGTCCCTCCACCGCGAGCACGACGCTGGCCGACAACCGGCGCCTCGTCCTCGACGTCCTGCGCACCTCCGGCCAGCTCACCCGCACCGAGATCGGCGAGGCGTCCGGCCTGTCCCCGTCGGCGACCGCCCGGATCACGAGTGCCCTGGAGGCCGACCGCCTGATCGCCCGCGACAAGCTGCCTTCGGCAGGCGGACGGCCCGCCTGGCGCTACCGGTTCACGGCCGAGGGGCGCTATCTGGCCGGCCTCCGCGTCCAGGGGGACGGGTGCCGCGCGGCCCTGCTCAATTGGGACGAGACGGTGGTCGCCCGGGCCGAGGTGCTCATCGACCCCCTCACCGCCACCGGACCCGACCTGCTCGTCGCCACCCGGGAATGCCTGGCCCGGATCGTCGCAGCCGGGGTCGAACGGGGCGGTGCACCGGTCGCGATCGGTGTCGCGGTCCCGTCCATCGTCGAACCGGACGGCACCGTCCGCGCGGGCGCCGAGGTTCCCTGGGACGGCCTGCCGCTCGGGGCCGAGCTCTCCGCGGACACCGACCTCCCCGTCCTCGTCGAGAACGACGCCAACGCCCTGGCCTACTCCGAGCTCACCCCCGGCAACGGGACGGCTTCGCTGGCGGCCTTGATCCTCGGCCACGGTCTGGGCGCCGGCATCATCTCCGAGGGGCACCTCCTGCGCGGCGGCCGCGCGATGGCGGGCGAGATCGGCTACCTGCTGACGTCCCGCGACGCGCTCGGACGCCGGCCCGAGGTGATCGGCGACCTCGAACGCCGCATCCAGGTCGCTGCGGCAAGCGTCCCCGGCCCTCCCAGTTCGGCGCCGGGCCGGCTGTGGCGCCTCATGGGCGAGCCGCGCGCCGCGTCCGCCGTCGCCGAGATGCTGGACTATCTGGCGATGGCCATCGCGTCGCTGGTCGTCGTGCTCGACCCCGAACGCGTCGTGATCGGCGACATCCCTCCCGAGCACGCCACCCGGCTCGGCGCGGAGCTCGAACGGCGCCTCGGCAGTCTGTCGACGCGTCCGGGCATGATCGCGCCCGCCCGCCGCGGACCGGACGCCGTGGCGATCGGCGCCGCCCTCCTCGCGTCCGGACTGGTCGACCTGCAGGCGTTGTAGGGCCTCTTCGCCGTCCCCCGAGGGCATCACCGCCTGCCTCCAGGGGTCGGCGAAGGTATCGACTCGATAACAACCCTTCCCATTGCGGGGGCCCGTGGCGTAGCGTGGAGACACTTTCTACCAGTGAGAGAAAAAGTCACATGGAGAGCCCCGCAGCCGTCGGAGTGGACGTCGGGGGAACCAAGACCCACCTTCGGGTCGAGGCGCCCGGCCGTCCTGGCGTGGACCTGGTCGTGCCGACCAGGCAGTGGTGGCGCGCGGGCTCATCGATCGCGGCGGACGGCAACGCGGAGGCCCTGGTGGCCACCCTCCCCGAGCTGCCGCCACCCGGATCGGCGCTCGTCGTCGGCGCCCACGGGGTGGACTCCGACGCCGTCGCGCAGCGCCTGCGGGACAACCTGCTGGCCGCCTTCCCCGGCTCGGTCCATGTCCTCAACGACGCAGCCCTCGCCGGTCCAGCCGCCGGGTACCTGGGCGCGGTGATCACCGTGATCTCCGGGACCGGTTCCATCGTCCTGTCCGCGGACGGACGCGGCCACGAGACCCGCATCGGCGGCCACGGCTACCTCCTCGGGGACGAGGGGAGCGCCCCGTCGCTGGTGGCCGGTCTCGCCCGGGCCGTGCTCCGGGCCGCGGACCGCAGGCGTCCCGATCCCGTCGCCCTCGCCCACCTCGCCGACGCCGCCGGCATCCCCGACTCCCTCGAACGGGCCGAGGACCTCGCCTCCTGGCTGCACCACCACCACTCGGTCACCGACTGGGGACGCCTGGCCCCGGCCGTCTTCGCCGCAGCGGACGCCGGCTCACCGCTGGCCGTCGCCGTGATCGAGGATCACGCCCGAGAACTCGTCGAGCTCGTCGACCTGCACCTCGCGGCGGGGGCCCAGCCGGACGCCGTCGTCCTGGCCGGCGGCGTCGTCACCGCCCAGCCCCGCCTCGCCCGCGCCATCACCGCGGGCATCCACAGCCACCATCGCGACCTCCCGGTCGTCCTGTTGGACACCCCACCGGTCGCCGGAGCCATCCTGCTCGCACGCCGCGAGCTCGCCGCCTCCGGCGCCCCCGTCCCGGCGGAGGTTTCCGTCGAGCCGACACCACAACGCGCGCAAGCGCACCTCGAAAGGAGCCAACCATGAACCTGTCCAGAAGGACTGTCCTGCTCACTGGTGGGGCCCTCGCCGCAGCGGCCGTCGCCGGTTGCTCCGTGACCGGCGCCCCGGCGCCGGTGGCCTCATCCCCGGCCGCCAGCGGCGGCACCCTGTCCGGCACCGTCAACATCCTGCTGATGAAGCAGGCTGGCTGGACCGAGTCCGACTGGGCGGGCGTGATCACCAACTTCACCAAGACCAACCCCGGCATCACGATCAACCCGACCTTCGTCGCGTACGAGGCCCTGCACGACAAGATCGTCGCCGCCGCGGCAGCCGGCACCTTCGACATCGTCCTGATGGACGTGATCTGGCCGCCGGAGTTCGCCGAGAAGAAGATGATCCTCGACGTCACCGACCGCGTCCCCTCGAACTGGAAGACCGACATGCTCGGCGGCGCGCTGCAGGCGGCCGAGTACAAGGGCCGCTTCGTCGGCGCCCCGCAGGTGCCCTCGACCAAGCTGTTCTTCTACAACAAGGACCTGATGAGCCAGGCCGGCGTGGCCGAGGATTCCATCACCAGCTGGGACGGCGTGATGGCCGCGGCCAAGGCGATCAAGGACAAGGGCCTCTCCAAGCACCCGATCGCCTGGAGCTGGGCGCAGGCCGAGGCCGTGATCTGTGACTTCGCGCAGCTCCTCGGCGCCTTCGGCGGCACGTTCACCGACGACTCCGGCCAGCTGAACTTCAACAACACCGCCGGCCAACAGACGCTGCAGTTCATGGTCGACTCGCTCAAGAGCGGCATCACGCACCCCGGGTCGCCGACCTTCCTCGAGGACGACGTGAGCAAGGCGCTGCAGTCCGGTGAGGTCGCCTTCGGCCTCAACTGGGAGTCCACGTTCCGGGACCTGAACGACACCAAGACGTCCAAGGTGGCCGGGAAGATGGGCGTCAGCGCGACCCCGACCGGCTCGTCCGGGAAGCGTCCGGGCGTCAACGGCGCGATGGCGTACGCGATCTCGTCCGGCTCGAAGAACGTGGACGCCGCGTGGAAGGTGATCGAGTACGTCACCAGCCGTGAGGTCCAGGACCCGCTGGCCAAGTCGTCCATGCCCAACTGGACGGCCAGCTTCTCCGATCCGGCCGTCGTGAAGATCAACCCCGAGGTGTTCGCAGCCTGCAAGGTGGCCTACGCCGACTCGATCCTGCGTCCGCAGGTCGTCAACTACAACAAGGTCTCCGCGCTGCTCCAGGTCGAGATCCAGAACGCCCTGCTGGGCAACAAGTCGGTCAAGGCCGCTCTGGACGACGCCGTCAGCCAGGGCAACGCGGCGCTGGCAGGCTGATCGCGTGACCACCCAGACCGTCAGGACGCCGCGGCGCCGCAGGTCGGCGACGAGCCAGGTGCAGACCCGGTTCGCCTGGCTCCTGCTCGCCCCGGCGATCCTGACGGTCTTCGGGGTGGTGCTGTACCCGCTGTACCGCACCGTCCTGGTGTCCCTGTTCGACGTCCGTTCGGCCGTCGACCCCGCACCGGCGTTCGTCGGGGTGGGCAACTACGTCGCGATGCTCACCTCGGCCTCGGTCTGGGCCGCCCTGGGACGCACGCTCTACTTCACCGTCGTGTCGCTGCTCATCGAGGTCACGCTGGGGCTGGGCCTGGCCCTGCTGCTCAACGCGCCCATGCGGTTCCGATGGCTGTTCCGGACGGCGATCGTCATCCCGTGGGCGCTGCCGACGATCGTGAACGCAGCCATGTGGAAGGGCATCTACAACGCCCAGTACGGCGCCCTGAACGCCCTGCTCACCCAGCTCGGCGTGATCCACGACTACGTCCCGTGGCTGGCCGACCCGTGGCGGGCGATGAACCTCGTGATCATCGCGGACGCCTGGAAGACCACACCCCTGGTCGCGTTCTTCCTGCTCGCCGGGCTGACCAGCATCCCGACCGAGCTGTACGAGGCTGCGGAGGTGGACGGCCTGGGCTGGTGGAAGCGGTTCTACGCCATCACGCTGCCGATGCTCGTCCCTGCCATCAGCATCGTCGTCGTCCTGCGCACCGTCGAGGCGTTCAAGGTCTTCGACATCATCTACGCGATGACCCGCGGTGGCCCCGCGAACGGCACCGCCGTGATCTCCTACTACACCTACCAGACCGCGTTCTCCGACCAGAACTTCGGCATCGGGTCGGCCATGGCGATGCTGATCGTGCTGATCATCGCCATCCTGTGCATGTTCTACCTGCGGCTGATCCGCAAGTCCGAGATGAGCCTCCTGTGACGCGCCGCAGGCGCGCCCGCGTCGCGGTCGAGATCACCGCGGCCGTGGTCGGCGTGCTCTACCTGCTGCCGATGGTGTGGTCGGTGATCGCGTCCGTCACGCCGGAGACCGCCCTGCTGGAGAAGCCGCTGAAGTGGATCCCGTCCCAGCTCGACTTCAGCCGGTACGTGGCGATCCTCACTCCGGGCGGCGTCGGGGAGATCGGCGCCGGCTTCCTGGAGGCGATGGGCAACTCGCTGTTCGTCGCGCTCGTCACCGTCGCCGTCGCGCTCGTGGTGAGCATCTTCGGTGCCTACGCGTTCGCCCGGCTGAGGTTCCGCGGACGCAAGCTCACGCTGGCGTTGTTCCTGAGCACGTACATGCTGCCGCAGATCGCCCTGCTCATCCCCCTGTACTTCATCCTCAACCAGCTCAGCCTGCTCGACAACCGCTGGGGACTGATCCTCGTCGACCTCGCGCTGGTCGTGCCGTTCACGCTGTGGATCCTGTCGAACTACTTCCTCACCGTCCCCGAGGACCTCGAGGACGCCGCCCGCGTCGACGGCTGCACCCGGATGGGCGCGCTGTGGCGCGTCGTGCTGCCCAGCGCCCGTCCCGGCATCGTCACCGCGATCATGTTCGCGTTCTTCCTGGCCTGGGACGAGTTCCTCTACGCCCTGATCTTCACCTCGACGTCGGCGTCGAAGACGCTGCCGGTCGCGATCGCGGAGTTCTCCGGGCGCTACACCACCGACTTCGGCCTGGTGGCGGCGGGCGGCCTGGTCGCCGCGCTGCCGCCGGTGCTGATCGCGCTGGCCTTCCAGCGCAACATCGTCAGCGGGATGTCCGCTGGAGCTATCAAGGGATGAGGAATGCTGAAAGCTGAATACTGGGCCGTCGTGCGCAACCAGCCGGAAACCCTGCGGACGTCGATCGCCGCGGCACGTGCGTCGCTGGCCGCGTCCGGGCTGCCGACGTGGGAGGCCGGACAGGTGCTGGCCACGATCGGGATGGGCGCGTCCACCTTCGCAGCCGAACTGCTGGTGCACGAGGCGCGGCAGCGCGGACGGACGGTCGTGAACTGGCCGGCGTCGGAGTGGCCCGACGCCCCGACCGCCGCGAGCCTGTTCGTCGCGGTCAGCGAATCGGGACGCTCCCCGGAGCCGATCGAGGCGCTCAAGCACTGCGCCGGCACCCGGATCGCCCTCACCAACGTCCCCGGATCGCCGATCTGCGAGGTCGCAGACGCGGTGGTCTCCCTCGGCGACGTCACCGACGCGCGGGTCTACGTCTCCGGCTACACCGGGACGCTGGCCGGGCTGGCGCTGTTGGGCGAGGCGCTCGGCCTGCACGGCATCGCGGACGGGATCGACGCCGTCCCCGACCTCGTCGCCGAGCAGCTGCCCCGGATCGAGGCTGCCGTCGACGCCTACCTCGCCGAGCACTGGTCCGATGTCCTGCCCGAGGCCATCGACTGCGTGGGAGCGGGTGCCTCGCTGGCCGCGGCCGGGGAGACCGCGCTGATGTTCCGGGAGGCCAGCAAGCTGCCGGGCTCGGTGTTCCAGACCGACCAGTACCTCCACGGCCCCGCAGAGGTTGCGGCACCCAACCGACTCGTCGTCGTGTTCGGGGCGGGTCGCGCGGGGGACCTGGTCGCCAAGCTGCGCTCCGCCGAACTGCCCGTGCTGCAGGTCGGGACGGGCACCGGCGACATCGTCCTGCCGGAGGGGGGACCTGCCGGGACGGCCATCCTGGAGATCCTCGTCGGCCAGGTCCTCGCCGGTCGCCTCGCCGTCCGCGGAGGCTTCACCCCGGGCGTGTTCCGGTTCGAGTTCGGAGGGACGAAGCTGCCGGAGGCCTGAGCCGGCACGGAAGAACCGTCCCCTCGTGCCAGGCCCGCCCGGCACGAGGGGACGGTTCTTCCGGTTCACCTCGCGGAGGCGGAACGGACGCGGATCGTCGGTGGGAGAGTTGTTCCGTCGAAAGGACGACATGAGCATCTCCGCAGCCTTCTCTGCGTTCGGCGAGCACGCACCGGGCTTCCAGCAGCCCTGGATGACGATGGTCCACCAGCTCGCCGACGCGTCCGCACTCGACCCCAAGACCGAGGAACTCGCGTACCTGGCCGTCCTGGCCGCGTCCGGCATGGAGTCGGGCCTGCCGTTCCACGTCACGATGGCGGTGAAGGCGGGAGCGACCCGCGACGAGGTCGTCTCGGCGCTGCTCGTCGGGCTGCCCGCCGTCGACCAACGGGTGGTGTCCTCCCTGCCCACGGCGCTGGCGGCCCTGGACGCAGCCGGCGCATGACGCGTGCCGAGTACGCGGACGCACTCGCCGCGCTGCCGGAGGACGCCGTGGCCGGCTACCTCGTGGCGAACAGCGGGCTGCCCGGGCCCCGCTCGAACCTGACCCTGCTGGACGCCGCCGGCGACGTGCTGCCCGCTGCGCTGGCGCTGGCGTTCCTCTCCGACGACGACGAGTACCTGGCCAGCTGCGGGACGGTCACCCTCGGCCGACTCCTGCTGGACGGAGACCGCAGCGTGATCCCCCGGCTCACCGGACTCGCAGCGGACGGCCGCTGGCGGGTGCGCGAATCCGTCGCGATCGCCGCGCAGCGGGTGGGTGACGGCGACCCCGCCCTGCTGCGCGAGCTCGTCGCCGGCTGGACCGCCCACGCCGACCCGCTCGTGGTCCGGGCGGGCATCGCCGCCATCTGCGAGCCCCGCCTGCTGGCCCAGCCACAGACGGCACAGGCGGCCATCGCTGCCTGCCAGACGGCCACAGCTCATCTCCGGGCAACACCGCGCGAGCACCGGCGGGACGCGGGCGTCCGGACCCTTCGCCAGGGACTGGGCTACTGCTGGTCGGTGGCCGTCGCCGGCGATCCCGTCCGCGGCCTGCCGGCGTTCGCCGCCCTCGACGCGTCCGACCCGGACGTCGCCTGGGTCGTCGCGGAGAACCGGAAGAAGAAGCGCCTGATCGCGCTCCTGTGACCCTCGTCCTCTCCCTGAGACCTGCTGGCGAAGTCCTCCGATCGGCGTGCGGGGCGCGGAAGCGCCGTGTGAGACTGGCGGAGTCCGGAGCCCCCCAAGCGCCCTGACGCGTTCGCGCGGACGGGCGTCCGACCCGAAGGATCGACGCATGCAGACATCACGCCGCTGGCGGCACACCGCCGTGGCCACGATCCTACTCGGCCTGCTCTCCCCGCTGGCAGCACCCGTCCCCGCGGAGGCCGCGACCGCGTCGCTCACCGACGTGAAGACCCGGCTGGTCTACTTCACGAAGGCGTCCAGGCCCACCGACCGGGCGCTGGCGATGAACGCCATGGCGGCCCAGTCCGCCCTCGAGGCCAAGCTCTGGACGGCCTTCCTCACCGACTGGGACCAGGCGACCACAGCCCAGAAGCTGAACTACACCGCTCCCGCCGGCCTGCCGGAGGGAGACCACGTCTTCGTCGTCCTCGGCGGCTCCCTGAACGCCGACGGCACGCTCAAGGCGCAGACCATCAACCGGCTCAAGGTCGCCAAGGCGGCCCTGGACGCCTACCCTCACTCCGGCGTCCTCGTCACCGGGGGCAACGCCAAGAGCGGCGTCACCGAGGGTCAGGCCATGGAGGAGTGGTTGGAGGACAACGGCGTCGCCGACGAACGGATCCTGACCGAGACCAAGGCGAGCAGCACCGTCGGCAACGCGAAGTACTCGATCGCGATCCTCGCCACCAAGCCGGACGTCACCAGCTACACGCTCGTCTCGGACGCGTCCCACCTGCGTCGCGCCGGCGTCCTGTTCGACGCGGCGGTCCTGCAGGTCCAGGAGAAGAACGGACGCGAGTGGGGGATCAAGCGGATCGCCAACGTCGCCTACAAGGACAAGACGATCACCAACCCGGCATCCGCAGACACCACCGCGACGATCGCGTCCGAGGTGGCCGGCCTGCTCGGGCTCAGCGGCTACAGCGCGATGGTGAGCAAGCCGCCGGCCAAGGCGACCCTCACCGCGCTGGCCGTCACCCCGCCGGCGGCGACGAAGTACCAGGTCGGGGCGAAGCTGCAGACGGCAGGGCTCGCGGCCACCGCCGTCTTCGACAACGGTGCCGGCTCCCTCCTGGTCACCGACAAGGTGAGCCTGAAGGGCTTCGACGGGTCCAAGGTCGGCAGCCCGAAGGTGACGGCGAGCTACACCGCCGGCTCGGTGACGAAGACCGCCAGCTTCACCGTCGCGGTGACCAGGGCCACGTCGAAGCTGAGCCTCCAGCTCTCCACGACGAAGGCGAAGAAGAGCAAGACCCGCGTGACCGTGAAGGTGAAGATCGGTTCCGCGACCGGCATCAGCGCTTCGGGGACGGTGAAGTTCTACTCCGGCAAGACCAAGCTCAAGGCCGTCAAGCTCAAGAAGGGCGCGGCGAGCTACACGCTGCCGAAGTTCACCAAGACCGGCACGAAGACCATCACGGTCAAGTACTCGGGCAGCAAGACGGTGACGTCGGGCAAGGCGACAGCGACGCTGAAGGTCACGAAGAAGTAGCCTCCAGCAGCACCTTGCCGGTCGTGGCCCGCCCTTCGAGGGCGCGCTGCGCCTCGGCGGCCTCCGACAGCGGATAGGTCGCGCCGATCCGGGCGTGCAACCGCCCGTCGGCCGCCAGGTCGAACAACTCGGCCGCGCGTCCACGGAGCTCGGCCGTGGTCACCACGTGGTGGCCGAGCGTCGGACGGGTGAGGAACAGCGAGCCCCCGGCGTTCAGCCGCTGGATGTCGAACGGCGGCACCTGCCCGGACGATCCGCCGAACAGGACGAGCATCCCCCGCAACCGCAGGGACGCGAGGGAGGCGTCGAAGGTCGTGCGGCCGACGCCGTCGTAGACCACGTGGACGCCGGCGCCCCCGGTGGCTTCGCGGACGAGCTTCGGCAACTCGGTGGCGAGGTCGCCGAGCTGGTCGTAGCGGATCACCTCGGCCGCGCCCGCCTCCCGCGACAGGGCAGCCTTCTCCTGCGTGGACACCGTGGTGATGACCCGTCCGCCGCGCTCGGTGGCCAGCTGGGTGAGCAGCAGCCCGACGCCACCCGCGCCCGCGTGCACGAGGACGTCGTCGCCCGGCTGCACCGGATACGTGGACGTGGCCAGGTAGTGCGCGGTCAGGCCCTGCAGGGACAGGGCCGTGGCGACGTCAAGGCCGACCCCGTCGGGGACCGGCACGAGCCGTGCGGCCGGGGCGACCACGAGCTCGGCGTAGGAGCCGGGCACGTCCGACCAGGCGACGCGCTGGCCGACCGCCAGGTCGTCCACCCCGTCCCCCAGCGCGACGATGGTGCCGGCACCCTCACTCCCGACGACGTGCGGGAACGGCATCTTGTACACACCCGCGCGCCGGTAGGTGTCGATGAAGTTCACGCCGGACCACGCCACGCGGACCAGCGCCTCGCCCGGCCCGGGAGCCGGATCGGGAAGCTCGACGAGCTGGAGAACCTCGGGTCCTCCGGGGGACTGGGCGCTGATGGCGAACATGCACATCCCAACCGGCCGGGCCGGGCAGGCATTCCAGGTCAGCCAGCGGGACGACGCCTGGCACGCCCGATGCGGCCGGGTTAGCGTCGGGGCGTGAGCGACACCGAGCGTTACCTGCACGGCCACTCGTCGGCTGTGCTGCAGGCCCATTCCTCCCGCACCGTGGAGTCGTCCTTCGCCTACGGCCTGGACCTCCTGCGTCCCGGAATGGAGGTGCTCGACCTCGGCTGCGGCCCCGGCAGCATCACCGTCGGCATCGCGGATCGGGTGGCGCCCGGACGTGTCCTGGCCGTCGACTCCGACGCCGGCGTCCTGGCCACCGCGGAGGAGGCTGCACGCGTGGCGGGGTCGACGAACGTCGAGGTCGCCGTCATGGACGCCTACGCCCTCGACGTCGCCGACGACACGTTCGACCTCGTCCACGCCCATCAGGTCCTGCAGCACCTGGCCGACCCGGTCGCCGCGCTGCGTGAGATGGCCCGCGTCACCCGTCCCGGCGGCGTGGTGGCCGCCCGCGACTCCGACTACGCGGGCTGGCGCTGGTACCCGGACGACACGCGGCTCGACCGGTGGCTGGAGCTCTATCGCGACCTGGCCCGCGCCTCCGGGGGTGAGCCGGACGCCGGCCGTCACCTCTTCGCGTGGGCGCACGCGGCCGGGTTCACGGACGTGCGGGCGTCCTCGTCCACCTGGACGTACGCCGCCGGCGCCGGCGCCGGATGGTGGGGAGGCCTGTGGGCGGAACGCGTCCTCAGTTCGGGGGTCGCCGAGCAGGCGTTGCGCACGGGAGCGGCGACGCGGGCCGAGCTGGAGTCGATCTCCCAGGGATGGCTCGACTGGGGTGCCCACCCGGACGCGTGGCTCGCCATCCCGCACGGGGAGATCCTCGCCACGGTCCGGTGAACCGGGGTACCCGCTCCGTGATCGGCTGACGCCGGTCGTCTAGGGCCGCGCGGCGAGCAGGGCCCGCAGGGCGTCCGGGTTGTGCCGGTAGGTGTCCAGCGGACGCTCGCCGCAGCTGAGCGCCTCGAGCGTGTCGGTGAGCAGGCGGTTCACCGGGACCGGGACGCCGAGCCGCTCCCCGTTCTCGGCGACTGCGCCGTTCAGGAACCGCACCTCGGTGCGGCCGCGTCCGGAGTACAGGTCGATGTGGAAGCTGGGCATCTTGTCGCCGCGACTGGCGCCCAGCATCCGGGTCAGGATCGGCTTGGCGACGAACCGCGGGAGCCGGGTGCTCAACGCGAGCGCACGCACCGGCGTCCCCGGCAGGTCCACCGGACGCAGCCCGAGCGCGGTCATCACCGCCAGGCACTCCCGGAGCACGGCCATCTCGATGTCGTAGCTGCGCGGGTCGGAGAACAGCGCGAACACCGGCTCGTCGAGGATCGCCGACGTGGCGTTCCCCTGCAGGTTCGTGAACAGCTTCGACCACTTCATCGCGTCCGGCTCGGGGTACCCGACGGCGTTCAGGCCCGCGTCGTTCAGTGCGGCGACGAGCGCCGGACCGAGCGGATGGTCGAGCGCGATCCCGATGCCGCGCAGCCGTTCCTCCACCACCTGGCCGAAGCCCGGCTTGGCGATGGCCGTCGTCACCGTCCCTGCGATCACCCGATCGGCCCCGAGGAGGCGGCGCAGCACGGGCTCGTTGGCCACCCCGTTCTGCAGGCTGAGGACGGGTGGGACCGGTCGGCCCGTGGCCACCAGGCCGCTGACCGCTGCCTCGGTGTCGAACGACTTCAGGGCGCACACCGCCACGTCGAAGTCGCCGGACGCGAGCGCATCCCCGGGGGACCCGAAGATCTCGAAGTCGGTGACCCGCGTCGTCCGATCGTTCCGGGTCAGGCTCAGTCCGGAGGCGGCGATCGCCTCGGCCGCGTCCGGCTGCTCGGTGAACACGACGTCGTGTCCGGCCTGGGCGAGCGATCCGCCGACATAGGTGCCGATCGCCCCCGCACCGATGAACAGGAACCTCACAAGGGAACACTTTCACATCCGTCCCCGCCGTCCCCGCGGTGAGGGCGGATTCGCGTCGAGGATCCACGAAATGCCTGTCGGGTAGGGCGATCCGCACGTCCCGCTGCGTCGGCCGACACTCTGGCCTACCGTCAGTGCATGCGTCCCGCGAACACCTTGCTCCGGCCGTCCATCTCCGGACGGCGTCGCCTCGCTGTCGTCCTCACGCTCCTGGTGACCGCCGTCACGGGCTGGTTCGTGCCCGCGAACACCGCTGAGGCGAAGGCGCCGACGGCCGCCCGGCTGTCGCCGACGTCTGTCGGAGCCAGTGAAGGTGCACGGGTCACGATCACCGGCAAGAACCTGTCGAAGGTGAAGGCCGTGTACGTCGACACGACCAAGGTGAAGTCGGTGACCCACGTGTCGAGGACCAGGATCCGGTTCACCGCACCGCGGCATGCCGTGGGGACGGCGACGGTCCGGCTGGCGGTCGGCAAGAGGACGTACTCGACGTCGCTGCGGCTGGTCTACGTCGACGACACCCCCGGCGCGACCGCCTACGAGGCCGATGTGTTCCGACTGACGAACAAGGCTCGCGGCACGGCCCGCACGTGCGGCACCAAGAGGATGGGGAAGGTGCCCGCACTGACCTGGAACACCGCCCTGGCGACGGCGGCGAAGGGGCACAGCTCCGACATGGCGACGCACGACTTCTTCTCCCACGACAGCAGCGACGGCACGTCCTTCTCCGCCCGGATCACCCGGGCCGGCTACGCCTGGCGCAGCGTCGGGGAGAACATCGCCGCCGGTTACCCGACCGCGGCCACCGTCGTGGCTGGCTGGCTCAAGAGCCCGGGCCACTGCGAGAACATCATGTCCGCAGGCTTCACCCAGATCGGTATCGGGAGGGCCACCGGCGGCAGCTACGGCAGCTACTGGACGCAGGACTTCGGTCGTCCGGCGTCCTGACTCCGCGTCTCCTGCGCCCCGCCGCTCTCCCCGCCGGAGCGCGACGTCAGACGGTCGCGACCACGATTCCCGCGCCGGCGGGGACGGGCCGGTCCAGGGCCATCAGCTCCTCACCCGCCTGCGCGAGGTCGACCACCCGGCCGACGAGCGGACGCGGGTCGAGGGCGCCCGACTCGATCAGGCCCAGCAGCGCGGGGTAGTCGGCCGCGGCCATGCCGTGACTGCCCGCGACCTCCAACTCCTGGGCGACGACCGGGCCCCACGGCAGCGGTGCGTCGGCACTGTCGCCGAGCATCAGGCCGACCTGGACGTGGCGCCCCCTGCGCCGCAGGCTGTGGACGCAGCCCGCAGCGGTCGCGGCCGAGCCCACGGCGTCCAGGCTGACGTGGGCGCCGCCCCCGGTGAGCCGGCGGATCGCGTCCGGATCGGCGCCGGGCAGCGCCTCGTCGGCACCCAGGTCGGACGCCCGCGCTCGGGCGGCCTCCGACGGGTCGACGGCGAGGACGCGGGCGCCGAGAGCCCTGCCGACGGCCACAGCGGACAGGCCCACGCCGCCACAGCCGACGACCAGCAGCCACTCCCCGGGGGCCAGTCGCGCCCGCTCGGTGAGGGCGTGGTACGACGTCGCGAACCGGCACCCGAGCGATGCGGCCGTGACGAAGTCGACGGCGTCGGGGAGGCGGACGAGGTTGAAGTCGGCCGCCCGCACCACGACGCGCTCGGCGAAGGAGCCCGGGTGGGTGAATCCCGGCTGGGTCTGGTCGGGGCACACCTGCGCCTGCCCCGACTTGCACCAGGCGCAGCGTCCGCAGCCGTTCACGAACGGGGCGGTCACCCGGTCACCGACGGCGAAACCCGTGACCAGCGGCCCGGTCGCGGCGACCGTCCCCGCGAACTCGTGGCCCGGGACCATCGGCAGCGGGACGGGATCGTGCCCGCGCCACGCGTGCCAGTCCGACCGGCAGACACCGGTGGCGCGCACGGCGACGACGGCGCCGTCGGGCGGGCAGTCGGGCTCGGGCAGGTCGACGAGCTCGGGCGTGGCGCCGTAGTGGTCGTAGCTGATCGCACGCATGGGCCCGTCCTACCAGACGCGGGCGCGGGCCCGGCGGTCGGTCTCAGCGGCGGGCGAGCCCGGCTTCGTAGGCGAACAGCACGAGCCCGACGCGATCGCGGGCGTGCAGCTTGGCGAGCAGGCGGCCGATGTGGGTCTTGACCGTCCCCTCAGCCATGTAGAGCTTGGAGGCGATCTCCGCATTGGTGGCGCCGGCCGCGATCTCGACGAGCACCTCGCGTTCGCGGTCGGTGAGCACGTCGAGGCGCGGGTCGGGACCGTCCGGGTTGGCCGGCAGGGTCGGGACGACGTGGTCCAGCAACCGGCGGGTCGCGGACGGTGCCATCACGGCCTCGCCCATCGCGACCGTCCGGATGGCGTTCAACAGGTCGGCCGGGCGGGCATCCTTCAGCATGAAGCCGCTGGCGCCGGCCTTCAGGGCGCTGAAGACGTACTCGTCGAGGTCGAAGGTGGTGAGCACCAGCACCCGCGTCGGGACGCCGGACTCGACGATCCGCCGGGTCGCCTCGACGCCGTCCATCACGGGCATCCGGATGTCCATCAGGACGACATCAGTCGGGATGCGCAGGACCTGTTCCACGGTGGACAGCCCGTCCGCCGCCTCGCCGACCACCTGCAGGTCGTCCTCGGCCTCGATCAGCATCCGAAAGCCGCCGCGCACCAGGGCCTGGTCGTCGGCGAGGAACACCCGGATGTTCATGACCCTCCTAGTTCGAGTTCGGAAGCACGGCCGTCACCTGGAAGCCGCCGGACGGGCGTGACCGGGTGAGCAGTCGTCCACCCATCGACGACACCCTCTCGTTCATCCCCCGCAAGCCGTGCCCGGTCGTCCCGGAGAGGTCGTCGGCGGCTCCCAGACCATTGTCCAGCACGTCGATCACGATGTCGTTCTTGCCGTAGGTGACGGTGACCCGGGCGGTGGCGTCCGGCCCGGCGTGCTTGAGGAAGTTGGTCAGCGCCTCCTGCACCACGCGGTACGCGGTCAACGCGAGCGCTGCGGACGCCCGCGGCGGCTGGCCGCGCACCTCCAGCTTCGCGCGGTCGGACGTCCGGGAGACCAGCTCGGGGATGTCCTCCAGCGTCGGAGCAGGCGAGAAGTCGACCTGCCCCTCGGTGGGAGCGGGATCCCGCAGCACCCCCACGATCCGGCGCATCTCGCTGAGCGCCTCGCGTCCGGTCTCGGCGATGGTGTTCAGCGCCTCCGTCGCGATCTCCGGCTTCTTGGCGGCCACGGCCCGGGCGCCTTCCGCCTGGACGATGATCACCGAGAGGGAATGGGCGACGATGTCGTGCAGTTCTCGCGCGATCTGGCTCCGGGCCCGCGACTCGGCGAGCCGGTTCTGCTGCTCGCGCTCGGCCAGCAGGCGTTGGTAGCGCTCCTCGGCGACGGCGAGCCGGTCGAGGTCGAACTCGGTGGACTCGCGCACCCGGCGTCCGATCGCGTACGGCGTGATCACCAGGCCGATGCACACGAACCAGGCGAGCCCGATCAGGAGCATGTCGCGCACGCTCACGTGGGCCGGGTCGTCCACGATCCAGCGCAGCGGGCCGAGCACGGACCCGATGGCGCCGAACGCGACCACGAGCCGCGACTCGCGTCCGGGGATCCAGCGGGCGACGCTGTAGGCGACGATCGGGATCGCCGCGAGTGTCGCCATCGGGGTGTCGGAGACGACGAGCTGAACCAGTCCCGCCACGGTGACGCCGGCGAGCATCAGCAGCGGGGAGTGCCGGCGCAGTACGAGCGGAAGCACCATCAGGAGCGCGGCGATCACCTGGACGGTCTCGCCCGACCCGGTGGCCGTGCCGCGCATGCCGTACGCCGGCACGGTGACCGCGGCCATGCCCGCCGTCAGCAGCGCGTCCAGCACCCAGTCATGGCTGGTCGCGCCCGGCGGGAACAACAGCTCCTTCATCGGCCCCAGACTAGTGGGGCTGTCACGGCCGACCACCGGAAGCACGGCAGACCGGCCGGCCGCTCGGAGCCGGTCGCTACGCTGGAGCGCCGAGGAGGGGTTCCCAGATGAGGTTCGCGGGTGTGATCGCGGCAGCGCTGTTGGCGGTGACCGGCTGCACGAGCGTCCTCGCGGGCGGGGGGACGCCCACGCCGGCTCCGTCCGCGAGCCCGACCGTGACGTCTCCGCTCACGGCCCTGACGACGGGCACCTGCACCGGCGCCCTGCCCGAAGCCGGAGAGCCGGCCGAGACCATCCCCGCCGTTCCGTGCACACGGGAGCACGCGTGGGAGGTCGCTGCGGTCGTGCCGCTGACCAGTGCGGACTACCCCGGCGAGGACGGGCTGAAGACGCTCGCCGCGACCGAGTGCACGAAGGCGTTCGCCGATTACGTCGGGGTTGCGGCCCCCTCCAGCCCCTACAGCGTGACGTTCCTCGGGCCGAGCGGGCCCCACTGGGCGAACCCGGACGCACGCCGGCTCGTCTGCCTTGTCGGGACCGGGATCGGCGGGCTGAAGACCTCCCTGAAGGACCACCCGGTCGTGTTCGCCGAGGCCGGGCAGTGCCTGGGTCAACCGGCGTCCGGGTCGACCACCTACCCGCTGGTCGCCTGCGAGCAGAAGCACCTCTACGAGGTGTACGCGAGCCGGAAGCTCACCGGGACGAAGCCGCCCACGAAAGCGCAACTCGACAAGGCGTACAACAGCGTCTGCCTGGCCGGCTTCAAGAAGTTCGTCGGCGTCGATCTGGCGAAGTCCCGGTACGAGATCCAGTACTTCGTGCTGCCGGCGGAGCTGTGGAAGTCGTACTCCGACCATCGCCTGGTGTGCAGCGTCGGGTCCCCGTCCGGCGGGATCACCGGTTCGCTGGAGGGCGTCAAGAAGTAGGGCTCAGCCGAGCAGGTCGTCGTAGTCCGCGATCGCCGGTGTCGGCAACTGCTTGGGCGGACGGGCCACCAGGACGAACCGGGCGAAGCGCGCCGCAGCCTGCTGGACGCGGAGTTCGAGGTCACCGGGCTGCGCGAAGTCGGCGGCTGCCGCGAACACCGAGGTCGGCACGATCAGCGCCTTGAAGTAGTAGAACAGCGGCAGCAGCGAGTTCTCGATCACCAGCGAGTGCCGCGGGCTGCCCCCGGTCGCTGCGAGCATCACCGGCCGCCCGGACATCGTGCGGGGGTCGATGCAGTCGAAGAACAGCTTGAACAAGCCCGAGAACGACCCGTTGTAGATCGGCGTGACCACGATCACCCCGTCCGCGGCGAGCAGGGCGGCCTGGGCCTCGTGGACGCCCGGGGACGCGACCCGTCCGATGAGCTGGGCGACGAGGTCCTCCGCCAGCAGGCGCACGTCGAGGTGGGTGACCTTCGCCTGGATGCCCTCGTCGGCCAACGCCGCGACGGTGGCGCGTCCGAGCTGCTCACCGAGCCGGGTGCTGCTGGAGTGCTCCCCGAGCCCGGCGCTCACCACAACCAGTTCCAGCATCTGACCTCCGACCGGCTCAACGCGGACAGTGTCGACCACATTCCCGGGCGTCGCCCCCGGTCTCAGCCACAATGGCCCCATGACGTCGCTCGCCTGGATCAGCCCGGACACCCTGATCTCCATTGCCATCGTCGTGCTCTTCACGATCGTGGCGCGGTTCCTGCTCGTCCGGCTCGTGAAACGCGTCACGTCGAAGGCCCTGCAGAGGGCGCAGGCCCGACGTGCCGGCGGAGGCACCAAGGCCGACCACATCATCGAGGCCCTCACCCTGGCCAACCACGAGCGCTACACCCAGCGCGCGGCCACCATGGGGTCGGTGATCTCCAGCCTGGTCACCGTCCTGCTGTGGGTGATGGCTGCGCTCACGATCCTGGCCCTCGTCGACATCCCGTTGGCGCCGCTGCTTGCGTCCGCCGGCGTCGGCGGCGTGGCGCTCGCGTTCGGCGCCCAGAGCCTGGTCAAGGACTTCCTGTCGGGCATGTTCATGGTCATGGAGGACCAGTACGGGGTCGGCGACGTCGTGGACACCGGCGACCTGAGGGGGACGGTGGAGGAGGTCGGGCTGCGAGTGACCCGCATCCGGGACGCGTCGGGGACGATCTGGTACGTCCGCAACGGCGAGATCCTGCGCCTGGGCAACCAGAGCCAGGGCTGGTCGACAGCCATCGTCGACGTCCCCGTCGCCGTGGACGAGAGCCCGGCCAGGGTGATCGCCATCCTCGAGAAGGTGGCCGAGGCGGCGGAGCAGGCGCCCGAACTGTCCGGAGAGTTGCTGGAGAAGCCGAACGTGGTGGGGGTGAACTCGGTGACCGGGACGGCGATGACCATCCGCGTGATCGCCAAGACCCTTCCCAACCAGCACTGGGCCATCCAGCGCTGGCTGCTGGAGCACTGCGTCTCCGCGCTCGCCAAGGCCGGCATCCGCAGCCCGCTGCCCAATCTCGGCCTGATGAACCCGTAGCGAGTCCCGGGCGATGTCCGGATGCCTCGCTCGCCGTCTCCGGAGCCGCGCCCTGGCCAACGCTCAGCGCCGGGAGGGCGCACTCCCGGCCTCGACCGCTCGCCACGCGACCAGTGCTGCGGTCGTCACCCTCAGACGGCCAGCGCCCGGGCAACCCGCTCTCCGACGACCCGCGCCGGATTCACGAGGGCCGGCGTCTCCCTCACGCCCCCGGCACGGACGGTTGCTGCGGCCACAGCCACCAGGTCTGTCGTCGCGGCGACCAGCCGGACGTTCTGCAGGTCCCGCCGCCGGAGCATGGGCACCTTGGCCTCGCAGATCAGCCGGGACGCTCCGTCGGATCAACCCGCGCACTCAGCCGGGAGTCGGCAGACCTCAACTGAGCGCGGCCGGCTCACCGCGTCCGGGTTCATGACCCCCGGCCGCGCTACTCGTTGACCACCGGCGCCTGGCTGAGTGCGCGGGTCGATCCGACGGAGGCGATGATCACGCACGCCATCGCGATCCACTCCACCCAGCTGAGCTGCTCGCCGAGCACCAGCAGGGCCGCCAGTGCTGCCGCAGCCGGTTCGATGCTCATCAGGATCCCGAACACCCCGGACGGGATGCTGCGTCGCGCGACCATCTCCAGCCCGTACGGGATCACCGAGCTGAGCACGCCGACCAGCGCCGCCAGCGCGAGGACGTGGGGCTGCCACATCTCCGCACCCCCCGCCAGCACGCCGGGCACCAGGAACACCAGCGCGCCCACCAGCGTCCCTGCGCTGACCCCGGTGACGCCCTCCCAGGCCGCCCCGGTCGGACCGGACAGGACGATGTACGCGGCCCACGCCGCGCCCGCCAGGAGCGCGAAGCCGATGCCGAGCCAGTCGGCACTGGCGGGGAACACGCCGAGCAGGGCCACGCCGACCGCAGCGAACAGCGCCCAGACCAGGTCTCGGGCACGCCGGGAACCGACCAGCGCGACGACGAGCGGTCCGAGGAACTCGATCGTCACCGCCAGCCCGATCGGGATCCGCGCGAACGACTGGTAGATCGACCAGTTCATCGTGGCCAGCGCGACCCCGTATCCGAGGACGACCCGCCACTCAGCCCACGTCCGCCCCCGGAACCGGGGACGGGCGACCGCCCAGAAGATCAGGGCCGCGACCGCCATCCGCAGCCAGGCGATCGCGGTCGGTGCGGCCAGCGCGAACAGCGACTTGGCGAACGCGGCCCCGAACTGCACCGAGACGATGGAGCCGAGCACGAGCCAGACCGGGCTCAACCAGGACGGCAGGCGCGACGCCGCACCGGGCTCCGCCCCGCCCGCAGCGCTCATGCCAGCGCCGCGCACCGGTCGTGCGAGGGGCAGCTCAGCACGTGGTCGTTGTACAGGCCGACGGCCTGCGCGAACGCGTAGACGATGGTCGGGCCGCAGAACCGGAAGCCGGCCTTCTTCAGCCGCTTCGACAACTCGTCGGACCGGGGCTCGGTGGCCCCGATCTGGGCGAGTTCGGCGTAGCGGTGCTGGACGGGAACGCCGTCGACGGCGCTCCAGATGAAGTCGCTGAACCCGCCGGGGTGGTCGGCCTCGACCTGCTGCCAGGCCCGGGCGTTGCCGATGGCTGCCTCGATCTTGCCGCGGTGACGCACGATGCCCGCGTCGGCGAGCATGCGGGTCACCTCGGGCTCGCCCCAGGTGGCGATGACGTCCGGGTCGAAGCCGGCGAAAGCGGCGCGGAAGGCGTCCCGCTTGCGCAGGATGGTGATCCACGCCAGCCCTGCCTGGAAGCCGTCCAGCACCAGCTTCTCGTACAGCGCCCTGCCGTCGCGTTCGGGGACGCCCCACTCGCCGTCGTGGTAGGCGACGTAGAGCGGGTCGCCCAGGCACCAGGCGCACCTGTTCTCGATCACCGGATCCACGGCTGGCAGCCTACGCGCGCCCGCTGACAGCGGAGCGCCGTTCCCCGTCGCCGAGAGCCGACTCCGCTCAGCTGTGCGTCGGCTCCGGCGTGGGCAGGTCCTGGGTGATCGTCACCGTGCAGGCGGGCAGTGACGCGCCGGACGCCGCCGTCCTCGGCCTGTCCCCCGGCGTCGGACCCGTTCCGTCGGGCACGCTGCCCGCGACCGCGCTGGGAGCCGGCGCAGCCACGACCTGGATCGACACCCCATCGTCCTCGGAGCCCGTCTCGACCACGGCGAACAGCTGCCCGCCGGGGGTTCCGCAGTCACCGCTGTAGAGGACGCGCCATCCGCCGGGTGCGGCCGCATCCGTGGTGGAAGGGACGGGGGCGAGCGTCGCGCTCCCGTCCAGGGGCACCATCACCGTGCCACCCGCCGGGACGTCGCCGAGCGGCAGCCGGCGGCCGTCGGCGAGCTGAAGGGCGGCCTGGTGGTAGTCGGACGCGGTGTCGTTGTGGACGCGCAGGGTCCGCACCTGCGCCGCCGTGCCGGGCGTCCCGGTCTCCCGTGCGTCGGTCGGGGTCCACCTCGTGGTCTGCAGCGCCCACAGGCCCAACCCGGCGGCCAGGGTGACCGCGGCCGCCAGCCCGACCCACCGCGCGACCGGACGCCGGCCTGCGGACGCGAGCTCCGCCCGGGCCAGCACCTCGTCCACCTGGATCGGGGCCATCGCCGGCCCGCTGCTCACGGCGTCGCGCAGTCCGTCCCGGAAGGCTTCCTCGATCTCGTCCATCACTGTTCTCCTTCGGCCAGGCGCGAGCGCAACGCGGTGATCGCGCGATGAACGTGGGAGCGGGCCGTGCTCTCGGTGCAGCCCAGCGCGACCGCGATCTCGGCGTAGCTGGCGTCCGACCAGAAGCGCAGCACGACGGCCGCCCGCTGGGCCGGACGCAGTTCGCCGCACAGCCGCCAGACCGCGGCCGACGTCCCCACCCGGTCGGCGAAGTCCTCGCCGACGGGCGCGGCGCGGAGCTGCTCGGGCTCCGCGACGGGGAACCAGCGCGGCCGGCGCCGCAGGACGGCGAGGCAGGCGTTCACGACCGTACGGTGGACGTAGGCCTCGAACTCGTCTCCCGACGGCAGTGCGTCCCACCGGCGGTACAGCCCGGCCAGGGCGTCCTGGACGGCGTCGCGGGCGTCCTCGGGGTCCCGGGTGATGAGCCAGGCGAGCTCCAGCAGCCGCCGGCTGCGGACGGCGACGAACTCCTCGAAGGCCACCGGCTCGCCGACCAGGTGGAGCCCCGCGCGAGCCGGGACCTCCTGGACGTTCAGGTTCACTCCCACGTCCATAACAAGTCGAAGTCTGCCGGTTTCGTTGCACCGGCGGGCCGTGCGCCCGATTCGAGCGGTGGCGCTCAGTCCTCCGACTCGTCCGGGGTCACCGAGGCCGGAGCGAGCCGCTGGCCGTGCGCGGCGTTGTGGACGACAGCTGCGGCCTCGGCTGTGACCTCATCCGCCTGCAGCATCAGCTCGTACGCCTCGGGCTCGATCGGGCCCGTCCGGTCGACGCGGGCCGCGCGGAGCCGGGACACGATCACCGCGCCGAACGCGACGACCAGGGCCCCGATCGCCACGAGGACGCGGGCGAAGTGGTTCGCGTTGGGGCCGGCCGAGATCGCCACGACCGCCGGGGCGATGAGCAGCGCGACCAGGTTCATCACCTTGATCAGCGGGTTGATCGCCGGCCCGGCGGTGTCCTTGAACGGGTCGCCGACGGTGTCGCCGATCACCGCGGCTGCGTGGGCGGGCGAGTTCTTGCCGCCGTGGTTGCCGTCCTCGATGATCTTCTTCGCGTTGTCCCATGCGCCACCGGAGTTGGCAAGGAACACGGCCATCAGGACGCCGGTCGCGATGGCGCCGGCGAGGAACCCGGCGAGCGGCCCGACCCCCAGGCCGAAGCCGACGGCGATGGGGGCGAACGCCGCGAGCAGACCGGGCGTCGCGAGCTCACGCAGGGAGTCGCGGGTGCAGATGTCGACGACCTTGCCGTACTGGGGACGGACCTCGCCGGTCATGATCCCGGGGAACTCGCGGAACTGGCGCCGGACCTCGAACACGATCGCCCCAGCCGCCCGCGTGACGGCGTCGATCGCCAGCCCGGAGAACAGGAACACCGTTGCGCCGCCGAGGATCGCGCCGACCAGCGTCACCGGCGAGATGATGTCGTACTGCATCATCGCGGCGACGACCTCGGGCAGGCCGTCCGTGCTCACGCCGGCCAGGGCGGACGCGACCGCCTCCCGGTACGAGCCGAACAGGGCGGTCGCTGCGAGGACGGCGGTGGCGATCGCGATGCCCTTGGTGATCGCCTTCGTCGTGTTGCCGACCGCGTCCAGGTCGGTGAGGATCTGGGCTCCTTCCGCGCTGATGTCGCCGGACATCTCGGCGATGCCCTGGGCGTTGTCGGAGACCGGTCCGAAGGTGTCCATCGCGACGATGACACCGACCGTGGTCAACAGGCCGCAGCCGGCCAGCGCCACCAGGAAGAGGGCGAGGGAGATCGACCCGTTGGCCAGCAGGAACAGCCCGCAGATCGCGGCGGCGATGATGCCGGCGGTGTACACGGCCGACTCGAAGCCGACCCCGATGCCCGACAGGACGACGGTCGCCGGCCCGGTCAGGGTGGTCCGGGCCACGTGCAGCGTCGGGTTGGACGTCGTCCCCGTGAAGTAGCCGGTCAGCCACAGGATGATGCCGGCGAGCAGGACGCCGATCAGGACCGACAGGCTGGCCACCAGGCGCGGGTCGGACAGGACGGGCAGGCCGGCTGCGTGGGTGCGCAGCTCGTCGCTGACCCCCGCGATCGCAGCGAAGCTCGACGGCAGGTAGCTGAACGCAGCGACCGCCGCCAGCAGGACGCCGACGACGGCCGAGAGGTAGAAGCCGCGGTTGATCGCCGTCAGCCCCGACTCGTTGCCGCGGACTCTGGTGATGAAGATCCCCAGCGCCGCGACCAGCGCACCGATCGCCGTGACCAGGAGGGGGAAGACCAGACCCTGCTCGCCGAAGGCTGCCCGGCCGAGGATGAGCGCGGCCACCAGCGTCACGGCGTACGACTCGAACAGGTCCGCGGCCATGCCGGCGCAGTCGCCGACGTTGTCCCCGACGTTGTCGGCGATCGTCGCGGCGTTGCGGGGGTCGTCCTCGGGGATGCCCTTCTCGACCTTGCCCACGAGGTCGGCGCCCACGTCCGCCGCCTTGGTGAAGATGCCGCCGCCGACGCGCATGAACATGGCGAGCAGCGCTGCCCCGAAGCCGAAGCCCTCGAGGACGCCGGGCGCCGACGTGCCGAACACGAGCCCCACGACGGAGGCGCCGAGCAGGCCCAGCCCGACAACACTCATGCCGACGACGCCGCCGGTCCGGAAGGCGATCTTCGCACCCAGCGCGCGCCCGTCCGGCTGGTTCGCGGCCGCCGCGACCCGGACGTTGGCCCGGGTCGCGAGCCACATGCCGAGGAAGCCGATCGCGGCGGAGAACCCGGCCCCGACGAGGAAGAAGACCGAGCGGCCCACCTTCACGCCGGTCTCCCCCGGCAGGAGCCACAGCAACGCGAACACGAGGACGGCGAAGAGTGCGAGGGTCCGGAACTGGCGTCCGAGGTACGCCGAGGCCCCTTCCTGGACGGCCTGCGCGATCGCCCGCATCGACGCGGTGCCGTCGTCGGCACGCAGGACCTGACGCAGCAGGACACCCGCCACCCCGAGGGAGAGGACGGCGACGACAGCGATCACAGCCATGATCAGGCTGCTGCCCGCCGACAGGGAAGTCAGGTCCAGCGGAATGGCTGCAGGAATCAACTGTCCTCCTCGATCAGGCGGCGGTACGGGCCCGGTGAAGAGCCGTTCGCTCAGTGCGGATGCATTCTAGGACATTGGTCGTCGGAAAGGGAAAACCTCAGCGAATGCGAGGAATGTTCATTCTTACGTTTGACATTATGTCTTAGCAAATGCGTCCCGGGCACAGCGGGGCTCCCAGAGCGAACACCGTACCGACGCCGAGTGTCTGCGCACCCTCCGCACCGCCAAAGTGCGTAGTGGCGGGCCCAGCAGGCGGCGCATCCCGCAGAGTCTGCCGCCGGTCCGCCGCGCCCGCCGATGTTAGCGTGAAACATGGTGGGTAAATCGATGATCCGCCGCCCGTACGCCAAACTCGCGCAAGGTAACAATGACAAGGAATCGGCCGATTGTCCATACTTCCGGGTGAACTTTCTGCGTCTGTCCCAGGAACAACCGGTGATACGCATCCGCTTCCGGTCGCGTCGCGTCGCCCCCCTTCGTCCCCTGTCCGAGGACGATGGATGGGCGCGCCCATCCAGGCAGGCCCGCAAGCGCCCCGCGGGCGGAGGGTCCTCAGATAGGCTCCCGTGCGTGGACGCACCCTGGGTCAAGCACTACCAGCCGGGGGTTCCGGCGCAGATCGAACTGCCGACCGAATCGCTGGTCTCGTTGTACGAGCGATCGGTGGCCGAAGCTGCCGACTGCGTCGCCACCGAGTTCTTCGGACGGACCACCACCTACGCCGAGCTGGGCGAGGCGATCGGGCGCGCAGCCGAGGGCCTGCGCAGGCTCGGCGTCGAGGCCGGCGACCGCGTGGCCATCGTCCTGCCGAACTGCCCGCAGAACGTGATCGCGTTCTACGCGGTGCTGAGGCTCGGCGCGGTCGTGGTCGAGCACAACCCGCTCTACACCGAGCGGGAACTGCACCACATCCTCTCCGACCACGGCGCGAAGGTCGCGATCTGCTGGGACGTGGCCGTCCCCCGGCTCCAGCACGGCCAGGACGAACTCCCCCTGGAGACGATCGTCTCGGTGAACATGCTGAACGCGTTCCCCACGCTCAAGCGGCTCGCGCTCGCGCTGCCGATCCCGAGCCTGCGGGCCACCCGGGCGAAGCTGACCGCGAAGGTCACCGGAACGATGACCTGGGAGCAGCTCCTGGCCGCGCCGCCGCTGGCGGCCGACCACCCCCGTCCCGGCGTGCACGACCTGGCGGTCATCCAGTACACCTCGGGGACGACGGGGCTGCCGAAGGGCGCGATGCTGTCCCACTTCAACCTGTTCAGCAACGCCCGGCAGGGCGAGGCGTGGATGCACGGCGCGGAGTACCGGAAAGAGAACTTCTACGCGATCCTCCCGATGTTCCACGCGTTCGGGATGACCCTGTTCCTCACCTACGGCATCCTCAAGCAGGCCCGCCTGGTGATCTTCCCCGCCTTCGACGTCGACATGGTGCTGGACGCAGCCCGCAAGACGCCTCCGACCGTCTACTGCGCCGTCCCGCCGATCTACCACCGCACCGCGGAGCGGGCGAAGGAGCGCGGCATCAGCCTGCGCAGCGCCAAGTACTGCATCTCCGGCGCCATGACCCTCCCCGGCGACATCGTCGAACTCTGGGAGAGCGTCTCGGGCGGACTGCTGGTCGAGGGCTACGGCATGACCGAGGCGTCCCCGGTGTGCCTGGGCAACCCGTTCGCCCCCACCCGCCGCAACGGGACGATCGGCGTCCCGTTCCCCAGCACGATGATGAAGGTCGTCGACCTGGAGGACCCGACGGTCGAGGTTGCGCAGGGCGAGCGCGGAGAGCTGCTGATCCAGGGCCCGCAGGTGTTCAGCGGGTACTGGAACAACGCGGAGGAGACCGCAGCCACCCTGCTGCCGGGTGGTTGGCTGCGCACCGGGGACGTCGTCACCCAGGACGCGGACGGGTTCACGACGATCGTCGACCGGATCAAGGAGCTGATCATCACCGGCGGCTTCAACGTCGCTCCGTCCGAGGTCGAGGCCGAACTGCACCAGCACCCCGACGTGGCCGACGTGGCCGTAGTCGGCATCCCGGCGCGGGACGGAGGGGAGTCGGTCGCCGCCGTCGTCGTGCTGCGTCCCGGCGCGAGCCTGGACGAGCCGGCGATGCGGGCGTGGTGCCGCGACCGGCTGGCCGCCTACAAGGTTCCCCGGCAGATCGTGGCGACCGACGAGCTGCCGAAGTCGATGCTGGGCAAGGTGCTGCGCTCCGAGGTCCAGAAGCGCCTGGGCGAGAAGCAGTGAACCTGCTTCCCGACGTCGGCAGGGAGGTCCACTCTCTGGGGCACCGGCCATGACGAAGGTCTTCACCCGGCTGCCGATCGACGGGTTCCTGATCGCGATCATCGTGACCGCGGTCATCGCGTCCGTCCTGCCGGCGCGGGGAGCCTTCGTCGACGTCGTCGACGGTGTCACCACCTTCGCGATCGCCCTGCTGTTCTTCCTGTACGGAGCGCGGCTGAGCCCGCAGGAGACGCTCACCGGCCTGAAGCACTGGCGGCTGCACCTCACGATCCTGGCGTTCACCTACGTCGCGTTCCCCCTGATCGGGCTGGCGGCGGTGTTCCTCACCCGCGACGTGCTCGACCCCGGGCTCGCGTCCGGGCTGCTCTACCTCAGCCTGGTTCCGTCGACCGTGCAGTCCTCGATCGCGTTCACGTCGATCGCGAAGGGCAACGTCGCGGGGGCGGTGGTCTCGGCGTCCGCGTCCAACATCCTGGGGGTGTTCCTGACCCCGCTGCTGGTCTGGGCGCTGATGACGGGTACGGGACGCGTGGCGTTCACGACGTCCACGATCGTCGAGATCTTCGCCCAACTGCTGCTGCCCTTCGTGCTCGGCCAGCTCTCCCGGCGCTGGACGGCGGGCTTCGTGGCCGCGCACCCGCAGCTCAAGCTGGTGGATCGCACCTCGATCATCCTGGTGGTGTACTCGGCCTTCTCGGCGGGGATCCGCGAGGGGATGTGGTCGCAGACCTCGTGGCCGGCCCTGGTCGTCCTCGTCGTCGTCCTGCTCGTCGTCCTGGCGCTGATGCTCTCCCTGACCTGGTGGACGGCTCGGCGGCTCGACTTCAACAGGGCGGACGCGATCGCGATCCAGTTCTGCGGGACGAAGAAGTCGCTCGCGTCCGGGCTGCCGATGGCCGGCGTGCTGTTCGCCGGATCGCCGGTGGGCCTGCTGATGCTGCCGCTGATGCTGTTCCACCAGGCGCAGCTGATGGCCTGCTCCGCGCTGGCCGCCCGCTACGGGCGCCAGTCCCCGGACGCGGACGCGAGGCCGGCGGGCTGACAGCCGCTCAGCGCAGTTCGTCCGGGAGCGCGATGTAGGCCTGCTCGTCGTAGTTGCGGCGCCACGGCCATTCCCACCCGCGCCGGCGCATCAGGTAGAGGACGGCCACCGCGACGGCGACACCGCAGGCGATCGAGCCGACGGCGAGCGTCCAGCGTGGGCCCCAGACATCGCCGATCCAGCCGACGAGCGGGGCGCCGAGCGGCGTGCCGCCGAGGAAGATCGCCATGTACAGCGCCATGACCCGTCCACGCATCACCGGGTCGGTCGCCAGCTGGACGGAGGTGTTCGCCGCGGTCATCACCGTCAGCGAGAAGAACCCGGTCGGCACCATCACCAGCAGGTAGAACCAGTAGTTGGGCGCGACCGTCAGCAACGCCATCGCCGCGGTGAACGCGGCCAGGGCGCCGACGATCAGCCGCAGCGGGATCTGGGTGCGGCGCGCAGCCAGCAGGCCGGCGGTGATCGCACCGATCGCGGACGCGGAACTCATCAGCCCGAACTGCTCGGCGCCGACCCCGAAGACGGCTGTCGCCATCACCGCGTTGGACACCTGGAAGTTCATGCCGAACGTGCCGAGCATGAACACCATGAACATGACCAGCATGATGTCGGGACGCCCGCGGACGTAGCTCAACCCCGCCCGGACGCCTCCCTCCTTCCGGGCGCGGGGAGCGGGGTGCAGCTCGGACGCCCGCATCAGCACCAGCGCGGCGAGGACCGCGACGAAGCTCAGCGCGTTGATCACCAGCGCAGGGCCGACTCCCCACCAGCCGATGACCAGTCCGGCGACGGCCGGGCCGATCAGGCGGGCGGAGTGGAAGCTGGTGCTGTTGAGCCCGACCGCGTTGCCGATGAGGTTGGCGGGCACCATCTCCGGCGCGAACGACTGCCGCGCCGGCGCGTCGAACGCCTGCACGACGCCCTGCATGGTGGCCAGCACGAACACGTGCCACAGCTGCACCCAGCCACCGACGACGAGCACGGCCAGGATCGCCCCGGTGATGGCCATCGCGGTCTGGGTGAACATCAGCACCCGGCGCTTGTCGAAACGGTCGGCCAGCGTCCCCGCGTACGGGGCCAGAACAGCGGTCGGCAGGAACTGCAGGCCGGTGATCAGGCCCAGGGCGAGGGCGGAGTTGTGGGTCAGGACGGTGAGCACGAGCCAGTCCTGCGCGATCCTGGCCATCCAGGTGCCGATGTTCGAGACGAAGCCGCCGAACCAGAACAGCCGGTAGTTGCGCAGGGCGAACGACGAGAACAGCGGGACGCGCTCCGCGGTTGCCGCGCTCATCGCTCCAGCACCGTGTTCAGCAGTTCGGTCGCCTTCTTCAACAGGTCTCGCTCCTCATCGGTCAATCCGGCGAGCTTGCGCTCCATCCAGTCGTCACGGGCCCGGCGGATCTCGTCCAGCGCCGCCCATCCGGCGGGGGTGAGGGAGAGCAGCTTCGACCGTCCGTCGGCGGGGTTGTCCGCGCTGGCCACCAGGCCGCGCTCGATCAGGAACCCGACGGTCTTCGTCATCGACGGGCCGCTGACCCGCTCGGCTTCCGCGAGTTCACTCGGCGTCCGTGGCCCGTGCTTGAGCGTCGACAGGGCGCTGACCAGGTGCGGGGCCAGCTCGCCCCCGGACTCGAAGCGGACGCGACGGCTCACCCGCTGGCACGCGATGCGGACCTCGTTCGCGAGGTCGGTGGTGGCTGTCTTCGGCATGATACTTAGCTTAACTCATTAGCTTGGCTAAGTATTCCCGCCGTGGGCGCCCGGGTCTCGCAGCGGTCCACCTCCGCGGCACGCGGGGACAGTCCCCGGCGGCAGCACCAGGGTGCGGTTGAGAGCGTGGGTGGGGACAGTCCCCGTACCGTCGGCGCGACCGTCTCCGCCAGCCGCTACAGCGCGGCGGCCCAGGCCTGCAGGACGGGGTCGGCGAGTGAGCCGAACAGGAAGTCGGGAGCGAAGCCGTCCTGCACGACGGTGGGAATCCCGACGACAGGGACGCCCGCCGCCTGCGCGGCCTGGACGCCGACGAGCGAGTCCTCGAACGCGAGCACGTCGGACGCGGCGACTCCGAGCAGGCCGCACGCCTTCAGGTACAGCTCCGGCGCCGGCTTGCCGTGCTCGACCTCGTCACCGGCGACGATCCCCGACACGGCATCCCGGAGCCCTGCCCGGCCCAGCGACAGCTCCACCAGCCTGCGCTCCGAGTTGCTCACCACGACCATCGGCACCTTGCCCGCCAGTGAGGTGACCAGCTCCAGCGCGCCCGGCATCGGCTCGGCGCGCGCGGCGATCACCTCGGCGACCCGGGTGGTGATCTCCTCACGCAGCTGAGGCTCGTTGCCGGGCTCGCCGAACAGCTCGGCCATCCGCTGCACCGTCCACTCCAGGGTGGTCCCGATGAACTGGGCCTTGATCTGTTCGCTGTAGTCCCAGCCCCGGCGAGCGAACACTTCGCTCTCGGCGATCGTCCACAGCACCTCGGTGTCGACGAGCAGCCCGTCGCAGTCCAGCGCGACGCCCGCCGGACGAGGCAACTCAGTCATCGGCCTTCCGTTCCGTCCACCAGGACAGCAGTTCCTCGCGGGCCCGCTCCTCACCCAGCGGCCCGGCATCCATCCGCCGCTCGAGCAGGAACTTGTACGCCGCCCCCACCTCCCGGCCGGGGCCGATGCCCAGCAGCGCCATGATCTGCGTCCCGTCCAGGTCGGGACGGATCGCGTCCAGTTCCTCCTGGCTGCGCAGTTCGTCGATGCGGAACTCCAGCTCCTCGTAGGTGCGAGCCAGCCGCTGCGCCTTGCGGACGTTGCGGGTCGTGCAGTCCGCGCGGGTGAGGATGTGCAGCCGCTCGAGCTGGTCGCCGGCGTCGCGGATGTAGCGGCGGACGGCGGAGTCGGTCCACTGGCCGTCGCCGTACCCGTGGAACCTCAGGTGCAGCTCGACCAGCTTGGCGACGTTCCTGGTCTCCTCGCCCGAGAAGTGGAGCGCCTGCATCCGCTTCTTCGCGAGCTTCGCCCCGACGACGTCGTGGTGGTGGAACGAGACCTTGCCGCCGGCCTCGAACCGCCGCGTCGCCGGCTTGCCCACGTCGTGGAACAGCGCCGCCAGCCGCAACACCAGGTCGGGGCCGTGGCCGCGCGCCCGCTCGAGCTGGATCGCCTGCTCGACCACCGTGAGGGTGTGCTCGTAGACGTCCTTGTGCCGGTTGTGCTCGTCGCGCTCCATCTGCAGCGCGGGCAGCTCGGGCAGCACGATGTCGGCCAGGCCGGTCGAGACGAGCAGGTCGAGGCCCGGACGCGGGTTGTCGGTGAGCAGCAGCTTGGTCAGCTCGTCGCGGACGCGCTCGGCGGAGATGATCCGGATGCGCTCGGCGTCCGACTTCATCGCCTCGACCACGTCCTTCGTCGGTCGGAAGCCGAGCTGGGAGCTGAACCGGGCGGCCCGCATCATCCGCAGCGGGTCGTCGGAGAAGGAGATCTCCGGCGCGGACGGGGTTCGCAGCAGCATGGCGTCCAGGTCGGCCGCGCCGCCGAACGGGTCGAGCAGCTCGCCGGTGCTCACGTCGAGCGCCATCGCGTTCACGGTGAAGTCGCGGCGCACGAGGTCGCCGCCGAGGTGGTCTCCGAAGCGGACCTCCGGCTTGCGGCTGGACGGGTCATAGTCGTCGGCACGGAAGGTGGTGATCTCGACCAGCCACTCCGAGCCGTCCGCCTCGGTCACCCGGCAGGCGATGGTTCCGAAGTCGCGGCCCACGTCCCACACGGCTCCGGTGACGACCCTGACCAAGGCCTCGATGTCGTCGGGACGGGCCGAGGTGGTGTAGTCGAGGTCGTTGCCCATGCGTCCCAGCAGGGCGTCCCGCACGGAGCCGCCGACGAGGTAGAGCTCGTGCCCTGCCGCCGCGAAGGACGCCGTCAGCCGTCGGACCTGCGGACCGGTCGCGAGCGCGGCGTCCAGGGCTGCGCGCTGGTCTGAGGTGAGGCTCGGCACGACCGGTGAGTCTACCGGGACCGCGTTGCCCGGTCGGTGCAGGGATCCCGGCGTCGGTCGGGATCACAGGTGAGAGGCCCCACCCGCGTCATCGCGGGCTCGAGCCGGGATCGCCTGCGGCGGCGTCGCCCTCGACTCTCAGCCTCCGCTGGGTGGCGACGCGGGCGGTCACACCCGGCCCCCGTACGATGGGACGGTGACACATCGGGGCCTGGTCAGCGCGCGCCGGCTGCTGGCCTCGGCTCTGGTGGCGTTACTCACGGCTGTCGCGCTGGCGTCAGCGGTGCCGACCACAGCCCGCGCCGACGACACCGTCCAGCTCAGCCTCTCCCTGGACTCCGTCACGATCAGCGGGACGAAGCCGGGCGACAAGGTCACCCTGAAGGTCACGCTCCGCAACACCGGCGCCATCCCGGCCTACGGGGTGCTGGCGTACCTGTGGCGCTCGCACGACCCGATCCGGGACCAGGGCACGCTCGCCAGCGTCGGAGCCGGCGGCACGACGTGGGGCGAGCGGCTCAAGCGCCCCGGCAGCTGGCTGCTGGTCGTCAACTCGACCACGGCCTTCCCCGCCGGCGCGACCAGGGCTTTCACGCTCACCGCCAGCCTCGCCGACCTCGGCTTCACCGCCACGGCCGCCGCCTACGCCGTCGGAGCGGACGTCGTCGCGAACGCCGACCAGAGCAGCAAGGCCGACCTCGCCGCCCAGGTGCGCACCTTCGTCCCCATGCCAGGGAAGGAGAAGGTGCCCCTGACGTCGATCGTGCTGCTGAGCGCTCCCCCGACCAAGTTGTTCGACAACCTGTTCCTCAACGACAACCTGACCGCCGAGCTGACCGGACGGCTGAACACCCTCCTGCAGGCGGCCGGCTCCGGCCACAGCTGGCTGATCGACCCCGCCCTGCTCGACGAGGTCCGCGACCAGGCGGACGGCTACCAGGTGACCGACGGCTCGGCCACCAGGCCGGGCGCAGGGCAGCAGGTCGCCGCCGAGTGGCTGGCCCGCTTCCAGGCCCTCGACCGCAACGACGGCGGACGGGTCCTCTTCGGCAGCCCCGACACGACCGGCGCGGAGGACGCGGGCGCCGAGGTCGTGCAGTGGTCGACGGACGCCTCGAGCAGGGTCACGGGAATCGACGACCTCCCCCTCGTCGCGATCCCGACCGGGCACGTGGTGAGCGCCTCGCGGCTCGACTTCCTCTCCGGCTCGGGTGCGAAGGCCATCCTCGCCTCCAACACGGCCTCCGGGGCCGCCCTCCAGAACGGCGGTCGGTCCACCCGCATCCTGGCCGTCTCCCCCACCGTCCCCTCGGTGGCGGGCGTGGACGCCACCACGACCGTCCAGCAGCACCAGCTCGCGCTCGCCGAGACCGCCGTCGCCGGGCCGTCCGGGCAGGCACGGCTCCTTGCGACCGCAGCGGACCTCGACCAGGACGCCGCCACGCGGCCGACCTGGACGACGCACCGCGAGCTCGGCGAGGTGCTGGAGGTCGAGCCGGACACCAAGGCGAACCTCTCGCCCGCGAAGCCGACGCTGCTCGACGGCTCCCAGTTCAAGGCCATCGACGCGCTGGACGACGATTTCACCTCCTACTCACAGCTCGTTCCGGACTCCACCGTCGTCGACCAGCCGGACGCGGCCCTGCTGAGGGCGGCGTCATCGGCGTGGATCGCCGACCCGCGGAGCGGCCGCGCCTACGTGGACGCGCTGCGCAAGCTCGTCGGGCGCGACACGGTCGACGACGCCGTCCGGCTGGACGCCAGCGGGCGGTTCGTGATGTCGGCCCGCACCAACCAGTTCCCGATCACGGTCACCAATGAGCTCAGCGAGCCGATCACGGTCCGGGTGGAGGTCACCACAACGAATCCGCAGCGGCTCAGCGTGCCGCCGAGCGACTACATCACCATCGGCCCGGGGCAGTCCGAGACCGTCAACATCCGCCCGGAGGCGTCCGGAAACGGCCTGATCAGCGGGACGGCGCACGCCGTGACGTCCGGGGGGCACCGCGTCGGCCGCGACATCCAGCTCACCTTCGAGGTCACCGAGCTCGGCTTCGTGGCCTGGATCATCGTCGGGGTCTCCGGCGCCGTGCTGGTCGCAACGACCGTCCTGCGGATCCGCCAGGTGCGTCGCCGCGAGACCGGGGCCGCCAAACCCGGCCAGCAAGCAACGGAAGCAGCCGAATGAGCCAGTCGTCCCCCTCCCCGTCCGCTCCGAAGGGGCTGTCCCCTGCGTCGGCCGCGCCGTCGCCATCGACAGCGCCCGCGACCGGCGGCGACGCGACGGACGCGACGGACGCACAGGGCCGCCGGCTGCTCAACGCCACAGCCGTGATGGCGTCCGGCACAGCGGTCTCCCGCGTCCTCGGGCTCGTGCGGGCGATGCTGATCGCCTTCATCCTCGGCAACGGCACGCGGCAGGCCGACGGCTTCAACTTCGCCAACACCGTCCCCACCTCCCTGTACCTGCTCCTGGCCGGCGGCACGTTGAACAACGTCCTCGTGCCCCAGATCATCCGCGCGGTCAACCACGACAAGGACGGCGGCCGGGCCTACGTCGACCGGATCATCACCGGCTTCGTGATGATCATGGGCGCGCTGACCATCGTGCTGACCGTGGCGACCCCGATCGTGATGGGCATCTACGTCCCGGCGTGGACGACGCCGCAGATGGCCGAGCACTGGCGCGCGATGGTGTTGATGAGCTACATCTGCATGCCGCAGCTGTTCTTCTACGGCGTCTTCTTCCTGATCGGCCAGGTGCTCAACGCACGGGAGAAGTTCGGCCCGATGATGTGGGCGCCCGCGGTGAACAACGTCGTGTCGATCGGCGTGCTGGTGCTCTACCTGCTCATCTGGGGACAGACCGCGACATCGGGCCTGCCGTTCACCGATGCGCAGGCGTGGCTGCTGGCCGGCGGGTCCACGATCGGGATCATCGTCCAGACCCTCGTCCTGCTGCCCTACCTGAAGCGGGCGGGCTTCCACTACCAGCCCCGCTTCGACCTGAAGGGGACGGGACTCGGGGCCACCTTCCACGCCGCGAAGTGGATGATCGGCTACGTCGCGCTCACCTCCGTCGCCCAGATCGTCGTCTCGCGGCTGGCGTCCACCGCGACCGGCGCAGAGCAGACGGCCGGCGGCTGGCTGACCTACCAGAACGCCTACCTCATCTGGGTTCTGCCGCACTCGCTGCTGACCGTCTCGCTCGCCACTGCGATGCTGCCCGCCGCGTCCCGGTCCGCCGTCTCGGGGGACCTCGCGGGAGTGGCAGCGGAGACCCGTCGCGCGCTGCGGCTGGCCACCACCTTCCTGCTCCCGGCGAGCATCGGCCTGCTCGTCCTCGCCGACCCGGTCACCCAGCTGGCGTTCGGCCACGGCGCCGGCGCGGCCGACTACCACTTCGTCACCTGGGCGCTGATCGGACTGTCGATCGGCCTCGTCCCGTTCACCATCCAGTACCTGTACCTGCGGGCCTTCTTCGCCATGGACAACACGAAGACCCCGTTCCTGCTGCAGATCTGGATCAGCGGCGCCAACGCCGCCTTCGCCGTGTTGCTGGTCCTGGCGTGGAACGACCCGGCGACGGTCGCGGCCCGCCTGGGCGTCGCCTACTCGCTGTGCTACGTGCTCGGCGTCTTCCTCACCCACTGGGCCCTCAAACGCCGCCTCCCCCAACTGGACGGAGGCGACACCTGGCTGCACCTGGGCAAGGTCGCCCTGGCGACGGTCCCGGCGGCCGCGCTGGCGTGGGGCATCAGCTGGTGGTTCGGCCGGTTCACCGGCCTGCTGCTTCCGATCATCGGCCTGCTGCTGGCCGCAGGGGTGGCCGTGCTCGCGTTCTTCTTCACCGCCAAGCGACTCGGCGTGCCGGAGACCGCTTCCATGATCGACGTGCTCCGCCGCCGCCGTCCCGACAACGCGGACACCGACGCGAGCGACGCCATCACCGACGAGGTCGAGGGCAGGGCAGGGCCGGAGGGCAGGACCTCGGCGGCCGTCGCGTCGCCGTCGTCCGGCCCGGAGGCGCCTGTCGCGGCGGAGGTCGTGAACACCGACCCGGACGGCGCGGGCGTGTTCGTGCCGGTCACCGCACCTCCGCCAGGACCGGAGACGACCGAGGTCCAGGACTACCCGCGTCCGAGAGAGACGCCGGCGGAGGTCGGACGGCTGCTTGCGGGCCGGTTCCGGCTCGACGAGCGCCTCGCGGTGCTCGGGCACACCCAGACCTGGCGCGCACACGACCAGGTGCTGTCCCGCCCGGTTCTGGTGCACCTGCTGCCGTCCGCCGACCCGCAGACCCGGCCGGTGCTCCAGGCCGCGCGACGCGCAGCCGGCGCGACCGACTCGAGGTTCCTGCGGGTCCTGGACGTCATCGATGACGACGCCGAGGACGGCACCGCCTACCTGGTCTACGAGTACGCGGCCGGCCAGACGCTGGCGAAGGTGCTTGCCAGCGGGCCGCTGACCGGCGTCGAGGCGGCCTGGGTGACGGCCGAGGTGGCCGACGCCCTTGCCCCGCTGCACTCCCAGGGCCTGTTCCACCGGCACCTGGGGCCGTCCACCGTGCTGGTCACCACCAACGGCAACATCAAGCTGTTGAGCTTCGGCGTGGACGCGACCGGACGGCTGCCGCGCGGCGGCGTCGAGGAGGACGTCGCAGCGATCGGCGACCTGCTCTACGCCGGCCTGGTCGCCCACTGGCCGCACGGCGAGCGGTTCGGGCTGCCGGCCGCTCCGCTGGGCGCGGACGGGCGTGCCGTGCCGCCGGAGGACGTGCGCACCGGTGTCGCTCCCGCGCTGAACCGCATCCAGCAGCGCATCGCCGGCTCGGACGCGACGTTCGGCGTCCGGCTGGTCACCGCGCAGGCGATCGCGGGCGAACTGCAGGACATCCTCGGCCAGGCGAGCGCCGCGGCCGATCTGGCCGCCCGGCTCGCGGGACCGGTGAACGGTGGGGACGGTTCCGGCGTGCCACCGACCGCCGGGGACGGCTCGGGCGGACCCGTGGTCGCATCGTCCCCTCCGCCGATCCCGACCCCTGCGTCCAACAAGATGTACGTGAGCTCACCGGTCCCGCAGAGCGAGGAGACCGGCGAGGACTTCGTCGAGGCGGCGATGAACCACTCCGAGCGGTTCACCCCCGTCCCGCCCCCCGGGCCGGGGAAGCCGGCGTCGCGTCCGAGGCTGCCCCTGCTGGTCAGCGCACTGGTCCTGGTGGTCGTCGTCGGGCTGGTCGCCGCAGCCGTCATGACGTTCAAGCCCGCAGCGTCCCCGGCGGCGACGGGACGGCTGGCGATCAGTGCGGTCGACGACTTCGACCCCAAGGCGGACGGCGGCAGTGGCGGGGAGAACTCGGCCAAGGCGGGGCTGGCCACCGACGGCGACCTGGCCACGGCCTGGCTGACGGAGAAGTACCGCAAGGCGAACTTCGGCACCAAGCCGGGGGTGGGCCTCGTGCTCGACCTCGGCTCCATCCGCGACGTCACCGGGATGACCCTGCACCTGGCCGGACGCGGCACCGACCTCCAGCTCCGGGTCCCGAAGGACGCCGGCGACACCGCGCCGAAGACCCAGTCCGGCTGGAAGGTGTTCGAGGAGGCCAAGAACGTGGCGGACACCGCCGAGCTCACCTGGACGGATGCCGTTCGCACCCGCTTCGTGCTGGTCTACCTCGTCGCCCTGCCCGCGATCGGGGACGGCCAGTACCAGGGTGGCATCGCCGAGGTGACGGTCTCCGGCCGCTGACCGGGCCGCCCTGCCGTCCGCCACCCCCGGCACCTGCGGCACGGACCCTTTCTCGGTCCCTTCCGTCCGGCACCTCCGGCACGGGCCTCTTCTCGGTCCCTTCCGTCCGGCACCTCCGGCACGGGCCTCTTCTCGGTCCCTTCCGTCCGGACTCCGGCACGGGCCTCTTCTCGGTCCCCTCCGTCCCAACGCCCCCCCGAAGTTCGCAGACGACCGCAGAGGTTCGCGGGCGTCTGTGATGTTCGCGGGTCTCAGCCGAAGGGACGGGCTCGGCACCCGCGACGGGATCGGCTGCTTCTGGGAGGGGATCAGGGGATCAGGCGCCAGGGATGCACGGGGAGCCACCCCGGACGCGGCAACGCCGCCGGGAGAAGCTCCCGGCGGCGCTGTCGAACTTCAGCGAGACGTCACTTCTCGACGTCGTCGTCGACCCAGTCGAAGGTCTTGGTGACGGCCTTCTTCCAGTTGCGGTACAGGCGGTCGCGCTCAGCCGGATCGGCCTTGGGCTCCCACCGCTTGTCCTCTGCCCAGTTGGCGATGACGTCCGCTTCGCCCTCCCAGTAACCGGTGGCGATACCAGCGGCGTAGGCGGCACCCAGAGCGGTGGTCTCGGCCACGACCGGACGCACCACGGGGACGCCGACCTGGTCGGCCTGGAACTGCATCAGCAGCTCGTTCTGGGTCATGCCGCCGTCGACCTTCAGCTCGGCGAGCTTCACGCCGGAGTCGGCCTCCATGGCCTCAAGGACCTCGCGGGTCTGGAAGGCGGTGGCCTCCAGGACGGCGCGGGCGATGTGGCCGCGGTTGACGAACCGGGTGAGGCCGACGATCGCACCGCGTGCACTGGACTTCCAGTACGGCGCGAACAGGCCGGAGAACGCCGGGACGAAGTAGGCTCCACCGTTGTCCTCGACGGACGCGGCGAGCTCTTCGATCTCCGGAGCGGAGGAGAACATCTTCAGGTTGTCGCGCAGCCACTGCACCAGGGCGCCGGTGATGGCGATCGAACCCTCGAGCGCGTAGATCGGCTTCTTGTCACCGATCTTGTAGCACACGGTGGTGAGCAGGCCGTTCTTGGAGGGAACGATCTCCTCGCCGGTGTTCATGATCATGAAGCAGCCGGTGCCGTAGGTGTTCTTGGCGTCGCCGACGTTGAACGCGGCCTGGCCGAAGGTTGCAGCCTGCTGGTCGCCCAGGTCACCTGCGATCGGGATGCCACCGAGGAGGCCCTCTTCGCGGCCGTAGCCGTAGACCTGCGAGGACGACTTGATCTCGGGCAGCATGCTCATCGGGATGCCCATGTCAGCCGCGATCTCCGGGTCCCAGCTCAGGGTGCTCAGGTCCATCAGCATGGTGCGGGAGGCGTTGGTCACGTCGGTCACGTGCACACCACCGTTGACGCCACCGGTCAGGTTCCAGATGACCCAGGTGTCCATGTTGCCCATGAGCAGCTTGCCGGCGTCGGCGTCCGCACGGGCACCCTCGACGTTGTCGAGGATCCACTTCACCTTGGGGCCGGAGAAGTAGGTGGCCAGGGGAAGGCCTACGCGAGCCTTGTACTTGTCCTGGTCGCCACCACCGAGCTCCTCGATGATCGAAGCGGTGCGGGTGTCCTGCCAGACGATGGCGTTGTAGACCGGCTGGCCGGTCTCCTTGTTCCAGACGACCGTGGTCTCACGCTGGTTGGTGACGCCGACAGCCTGGATGTTCTCCTTGTTGAGGCTTGCCTTCGCCAGAGCCTCGGCGACGACCTCGCGCACTGCGTCCCAGACCTCGATCGGGTTGTGCTCGACCCAGCCGGCCCTGGGGAAGATCTGCTCGTGCTCCTTCTGGCCCACCGAGACGATCCGTCCCTCGTGGTTGAAGATGATTGAGCGGGAGCTGGTCGTTCCCTGGTCAATCGCGAGGATGTACTTGTCAGCCATGGATAATTCCTTCCACATCTATGTCGAACGGATGTTGTGAGCGGGTCGGGTCGCAACCGGCCCGCTCATTCTTGCTGTGGGGTGGGTACGGACGGGTGGGCGCTGTTGCCGGCCCACCCGTCCGGTGTTGTGTTTCAGATCACGCAGGCAGCAGGACGCCAGCCAGCAGGCCGGCGAGGACACCACCGATGATCGGGCCGACAACCGGAACCCAGGAGTAACCCCAGTCGGAGTCGCCCTTGCCCTTGATCGGGAGGACGGCGTGCGCAATGCGCGGGCCGAGGTCACGAGCAGGGTTGATGGCGTACCCGGTCGGGCCACCGAGGGAGGCGCCGATGCCGACGACCAGCAGGCCGACGCCGAGGGCGGACAGCCAGCCGAGGTCGGTGGACTTGATCGCGCCGGCGGCGATGATCACGAAGACCAGGACGAAGGTGCCGATGACCTCGGTGACGACGTTCCAGCCGTAGCTGCGGATGGCCGGGCCGGTCGAGAACACGCCGAGCTTGGTGGCCGCGTCGGGCTCCTCATCGAAGTGCTGCTTGTAGGCCAGCCAGCACAGCACAGCGCCGATGAAGGCGCCGACGAGCTGGGCGAGGATGTAGACCGCGACCTTGCCCCAGTCGACGGCCTGACCGGTGGCGAGGCTCTTCGCCGCGAGACCGAGCGTGACGGCCGGGTTCAGGTGCGCGCCCGACTTCTGCGAGACCAGGACGCCGGCGAAGACTGCAAGGCCCCAGCCGAAGTTCACGAACAGGAAGCCGGTGCCATTGCCCTTGGACTTCGTCAAAGCCGTGTTGGCCACGACGCCACCACCAAGGAGAAGCAGCATCGCCGTGCCGACTACCTCGGAGAGGAATAGAGCTCCCACTTCAAACTCACTTTCCGACACCCACAGGTGTCAGTTGGGGCGTCCGGGGCGGACGCATGTTGTTGTATCTCGTGCCCCGTCCTCGGGGCGCACTGGACGACCAGTGGGCGGGCGGTCAGATCGGAGGAGCCGCGTGGTCGTCGGGCGCGGCGCCCAGGAGTGATCGACTGGACTGCCCTGGGGCCGGTCGGAGGTGAGACGACTCCGTCCGGTCTTGCTGCGCAGGCGCCGCGGCAGTGCGGCCGGCTTGCGACTGGGCGACTCGTGTTCCTCGTCCCTCCGGAGCCCAGTTCCGGAGCGGGCGGCGCAGTTCGGACGGCGTGGTGCTGGCTGCGCGGTGCACGTCTGGGAATGGACGATGAGCAGGCCGGCAGACAACGTCCGCAGTACAGCCCATGAGCACTCCCTTGTCACTCGAACTGCTACTCCATCGTGGATGACGGCGAGCGCAATCCGCCATCGCTGAGGCCATCTTGCTTACCCTTGAACGGATGCGCTAGACCAGTGCACGAACGTGCAAGATGGGAAGTCAGGGATGAACGACCGCTACGAGGACATGTACCAGGCCGCAGCGCGGTACTACGTCCAGAGCGAAACCATGGAGAGCATCGCGCGCGCGCTCAAGCTGTCCCGCTCATCGGTGTCGCGGCTGCTCAAGGAGGCCCGTGAATCCGGGATGGTGCGGATCAGCCTCGCCGACCACCACGGCAGCGCGTCGCCGATGGCGACAGCCCTCAGCCAGATCTTCGGCGTCCGGGTGCACATGGTCTCCGTCCGCGAGAACGCGAACGAGGCCGCCCGGTTCGAGCAGGTCGCGCGGCTCGCCGGCAGGATGCTCACCGAGATGGTCGACGACCACCAGCTGATCGGACTTGCCTGGGGCGTGACCCTCTCCCACATCACCGGGCACCTGGGACGCCGTCCCCTGGTGGACGCCACCGTCGTCCAGATCAACGGCGGCGCGAACCAGAGCAACTCGGGGATCCCCTACATCGGCGAGATCCTCCAGTCCTTCGCCGATGCGTTCGACGCCAAGGTGATGCTGTTCCCCGTCCCGGCCTTCTTCGACTACGCCGCCACCAAGGAGGCGATGTGGCAGGAGCGCTCCGTCCGCAACGTCCTGGACGCCCGCGCGCGCCTCGACCTGGCGGTCTTCGGGGTCGGCTGCCTCCAGGGACGGGTCCCGTCCCACGTGTACTCGGCCGGCTACATCAACGAGTCCGACATGGACGACCTCCTGCGTGACGGCGTCGTCGGCGATGTCTGCACCGTCCTGCTGCGCGAGGACGGCAGCTACGCCGACATCGAGCTCAACGCCCGGGCAACCGGCCTCACCCCGCAGGAGCTGAAGCGGATCCCGCGCCGGCTGTGCGTCGTCGCCGACCCGTCCCGGGCTGCTGCCGTCATCGGAGCTTTGCGCGCCGGCACCACCACGGACCTGATCCTGGACGAGGGCACCGCGCGGGCCGTCCTCGATCGCCTGCACGCCTGACCGGGGGACACACCATTTCCCAGCCACGCTTCGGGCGGGTGCACATCTGCGCCAAGTTGCCTCTCGGCGGTGAGGTACGCCGTAGCCGTGGCTAATGTCAGGCGAAAGGCGTAGCTGCGGCGCGGGGATCGATGATGACCTCCGTCGCCCGGCGACCCGCGACCACCGGGAGGGTTGCTTTGAGAAAACTTGCTGTTGACGTCGTGGTCATCGGTGGGGGCTCAACCGGCGCAGGCGTCGTCAGGGACGTGGCCATGCGCGGTTACTCCACCGTCCTGCTCGAACGGGCCGACCTCGGCCAGGGCACCACGGGACGGTTCCACGGGCTGCTGCACTCCGGCGGCCGCTATGTCGTCTCCGACCCGCTCTCGGCAACCGAGTGCGCGCAGGAGAACGCCATCCTGTCCCGGATCCAGGCCGGGGCCATCGAGACGACGGGCGGCTACTTCGTCTGCTGTCCCGGCGATGATCCCGCCTTCGCGGACAAGTTCCTCGCCGGAGCGGCCGCGACCGGCGTCCCCGCGCGCGAGATCAGCGTCGGCGAGGCGCTGCGGAACGAGCCGCGGGTCAACCCGGGCATCACCCGCGCGATCGAGGTCCAGGACGGGACCGTCGACGGCTGGCAGCTCGTCTGGGGCGCGGCCAACTCCGCCCGCCACTACGGCGCGGAGATCCTGACCTACCACCAGGTGACGAAGATCGACACCGCCAACGGTGCGGTGACGGCGGTCCACTGCACCGACCTGAAGAGCGGCGAGGACGTCGTCATCGACACCGGCTTCGTGCTGAACTGCGGCGGCCCGTGGGCCGGCCAGATCGCCGCGATGGCCGGCGCGCACCCCGTCGACGTCATCCCCGGCCGCGGAATTATGGTCGCGATGAACCACCGGCTCGTGAACCGGGTGGTCAACCGCTGCATCCACCCCGCGGACGGCGACATCCTCGTCCCGGTGCACACCGTGAGCATCATCGGCACGACCGACGTGAAGGTCGACGACCCCGACCACCTGACCATCGAGCCCAACGAGGTCCAGCAGATGCTGGACGCCGGCGAGGTGCTCGTGCCGGGCTTCCGCCAGTCGCGGGCACTGCACGCGTGGGCGGGCGCGCGTCCGCTGATCAAGGACAACCGGGTCGCGGCGGCCGACACCCGGCACATGAGCCGCGGCATGGCCGTCATCGACCACACCGAGCGGGACGGCCTGGACGGCATGCTCACCATCGGCGGCGGCAAGCTCACCACGTACCGGCTGATGGCCGAGCACATCGTGGACGCCATGTGCGACAAGCTGGGCGAGACCCGCGCGTGCCGGACGGCCGAGGAGGACATCCCGGTCACGGGCGCCGGCAAGAACTACGTCGTCACCCACCGCCTCGAGGAGCGGGAGCACGACCGGTTCGAGGACCAGATCATCTGCGAGTGCGAACTGATGAGCCGCGGGATGTTCACCCGAGCCCTCGCCGAGCAGCCCTCGGGCAGCTTCGACGACCTGCGCCGCCAGCTCCGGCTGGGCATGGGGCCTTGCCAGGGCGGGTTCTGCTCGATGAGGGCCACCGGGATCGCACTGTCGAGCGGGCACATCGACATCGAGCGGGCCACCGCGCTGCTGCGCCTGTTCCTGAAGAACCGCTGGCTCGGGCTGTGGCCCATCCTGTACGGCGACCAGGTACGTCAGACCGCGCTGGACAACTGGATCTTCCAGGGGACCCTGGACGTCGAGCACCTGCCGCCGGCGGACCCGTCCGTCCGTCCGGAGCCCGAAGTGGAGAAGAAGGCGCCCGTTGCGGCGTCCGCACAGGCCGGAGTGGAGTCATGAGGACGATCGTGATCGGGGCCGGCCTCGCCGGCCTGGTGGCCGCGAACCGGCTGGCCGCAGGTGGCGCGCAGGTGACGCTGCTCAGCAAGGGCATCGGCGGGCTCCAGCTCGGCCAGGGCACCATCGACGTGCTCGGCTACACGCCGGAGCGGGTGACCAACCCGATCCGGTCGGTCCAGGCGCTGACCGGGACGCACCCGTACGCGCGGATCGGCGCCGAGCGGGTGCTGGCCGGGCTGGCCTACCTCAAGGAACTCCTGCCCGACCTCCTCGTCGGAGACCCCGAGGCGAACTACCAGCTGCCCACGGCTGTCGGCGCGATCCGTCCCACCTGCCTGGCGCAGCCGTCCATGGTGGCGGGGAACCTCAGCAGCGGCGAGCGGGTCGTCATCGTCGGCCTGCGGCAGCTGAAGGACTTCCACCCGCAACTGGTCGCCGCGAACCTGGTCAGGACGGACCTGCCCGGCGGCGGGCGGGCGAAGGTGCGCCACGTGCTCGTGGACTTCCCCGTGCGGGAGGAGGTCGACTCCAGCGCCCTGACCTACGCCCGCGCGCTCGACGACGCGGCCACCCGCGAGCGGTTCGCCCGGGCGGTCATCGCACACCTGGAGACCGACGAGATCGTGGGACTGCCCGCTGTGCTCGGCGTCCGCGACCCCCAGGCGTGGCGGCACGTCGCGGAGAAGCTGGGTCACCCGGTCTTCGAGATCCCGCTTCCGCCGCCGTCCGTCCCGGGCATCCGCCTGAACGAAGCCCTGACCGCGAAGGCCAAGGCTGCCGGCGTCCGGTTCGTCCAGGGCACGCGGACGGTGTCGTTCCGTGCGTCCGGCGGAAAGGTGGACGCGGTGACGATCGCCGTCGAGCCGGCGGGACGCGAGTTCACGGCGGACGCGTTCGTCCTTGCCGCGGGCGGTTTCGAATCCGGGGCTCTGGACATGGACTCGCACGGCACGGTCCGTGAGACCCTGTTCGGACTCCCCCTGGAGGGGGCGGACGCCGTCCCGCTGCTCCACGGCGACTACTGGGGCGGCGAGCAGCCGCTGTTCAACGTCGGCGTCGCCGTGGGCAAGGACCTCAAGCCACTCGACGCCTCCGGGGCGCCGGTGTACGCCAACCTGTGGGCGGCCGGCGGCATCATCGCGGGCTCGGCGGGTTGGGCCGAGAAGTCCGGGGACGGAATCGCGGTGGCGAGCGCGATCGGCGCGGCCGATTCGATCCTGAAGGAGCTGGCATGACCGAGGTGAACGACCGTCCGGCCACCCACGACAGGACGGGGCTGGGCTTCGCCGGCCACGAGCTGTCGCGGGCGAGCCTCGACGCGTGCGTGAAGTGCACGATCTGCGAGACGATGTGCCCGGTCTCGGCGGTGACCCCGTTGTTCACGGGCCCGAAGTTCGTCGGCCCTCAGGCCGAGCGGTTCCGCAACGGCGAGTCGGTGGACCATTCCCTCGACTACTGCTCCAGCTGCGGCACGTGCACGCTGGTCTGCCCCCAGGGCGTCCAGATCGCCGAGCTGAACTCGCAGGCCCGGGCCGTGATGAAGGCCGACCACATGCCGCTGCGCGACCGCCTGATCGGGCAGACGACGCTGATGGGCAAGGTGATGACCCCGGTCGCGCCCCTGGCTCGGTGGGCGCTGGGCAACAAGGCCATTCGCACCGTGATGGAGGCGACTGTCAAGGTGCACCGGGACGCCCCGATGCCGCCCGCCCAGTCGCAGAGCTTCGAGAGCTGGTTCGCCAAGCGGCCCAAGCCGACGAAGGTCCCGACGCGCGGCGCCCTGGTGTTCTTCCACGGCTGCGCAGGCGGCTACTTCGAGGTCGAGACGAGCAAGAAGACGGTCGAGGTGCTGGAGCACCTGGGCTACGAGGTGCTCGTGCCCCGGCAGGGCTGCTGCGGCCTGGCCCAACAGTCCAACGGGCTGTTCGACGGCGCGACCGCGTCCGTGCTGAAGCTGTGCGACGACCTGCGCTCGTCCGGGAAGGACCTGACGATCATCTCCTCCTCCGGCTCGTGCACCGGCATGCTCAAGCACGAGGCGCACGAGATCATGGGCGTCTCCGACGAGCGGCTCAAGGACGTGGGGACGCGGATCCGCGACACCATGGAGTTCCTGCTCGACCTGTACGACGCGGGCGAACTGCCGACGGATTTCCTCCCGATGCCGATGACGGTGCCCTACCACGCTCCGTGCCAGCTGAAGAGCCAGGGCATCGGCAAGCCGGCACTCGAAGTGCTGCGGCTCATCCCCGAGCTGACGGTCGTCGACTCGGAGAAGGTCTGCTGCGGCATCGCGGGCACCTACGGGCTGAAGAAGGAGAAGTACGACATCGCCCAGGCCGTCGGCCGTCCCCTGTTCGACATGGTGAAGGCCACCAACCCCGAACTCGCGCTGTGCGACACCGAGACCTGCCGTTGGCAGATCGAGCAGTCCAGCGGCGTGAAGACCGTCCACCCGATCTGGATGGTGCACGCCGCGTACGGCCTCGGCTGAGGGTCGGCTGCCGGAATCCGGCGCCGGAGGAGCCGTCGGCGACCGCATTCGGCGTGGACGTGCAGGAACGTCCTCGGTCAGGAGAACAGCTGCCTGAGAAAGCCGGTGATGGTCGTCGCGGGCTTGTCCGCGCGGGGTGGTTGAGGTGGCAAGGATGGCTGTGACCAGGTGTGTTGCTGCGCTGCGGCGGGTGTCGCAGCGGGCACAGGGCCCGGCGCGGACGTGGGCGCGGGCCGGGACACGGGCGTGGCCGCCGGCGAAGGGATGCTGATCATCCCCCGGCAGGACGGGTACCTCGTACAACCCCAGAAGTGCTCGCCCGCGTGCGACCCCCGCCGGGCGCGGCGCACGGTCGTCGCCGAGCCACAGACGGGACAGTCCGGCACGCCGGACGGCGCGTTGGCCGCGGTTGGGGGAGCGATCCGCGAGGCCGGGGTGACCATGCTCGCCGTGACGAGCCGCATCGTGGCGGCCCCATCGAGAAGCTGCAGACCCTGCTCGCGCGCGAAGGCCTCCGCCTCCTGGCTGAAGCGTCCTGAGGTCACCACGATGCCGCCCGTGGCGTGGTGGGCGACCACCAGCCCGAAGAGTTCGCGGACCACCGGAGCGCCGACCTGGTAGGAGCGCCAGTGCTTGCACTGGACGAGGATCCGCTCGCCGGGCCGGGTCAGGACGAGGTCGATGCCGCCGTCCGCACCGTCCTTGGTCACAGTGACCTCGTATCCCTGCAGTCGGTACGCGTTCGCGACCATGTTCTCGAACTCGCGCCAGCCCAGCGTTCGCAGCCAGTCGGGGGTTCCCAGCGTGACCGTCTGCTCATCGGGCTCGGGCTGGGCCTCATAGGGATTCGGCTCGGTGAGCGCGCGACGAGGAACCGTGGTGGGCACGCGGGCCTCCGTTCTGGGGGCTTGAGTCGGGAGTACGGCGTTTCCACAGCAGGCTAATCCCGTCTCCGGGGGAGCGCAGTCCCCCGGGAGGGGTCTCTTTGCCGCTGGTGCCTGAGGGCGTCGTCGTGAGGAGGTCCAGGATCGACCGCACGCCGTCAGGTCGGCCGCCGACGCGTCCGAGTCGACGCCACCTCGAGTCCGCGGCCGGAGTCCGGCACGATTCGGGCCGGAATCATCCGGACGGCGCCCAGAAAGCCGGATCGGGACGGATCTCGACCGCGGGCCGTCCCGAGTGCCTTCGCAGCGACGGGCCGCTGCTGCTCAGGGACGGTCGGCGTACGAGCGGACGAAGACCGGTTCGTCCGGCGTGGACCGCTGCGGGTCGTAGCGATACCCGGCGCTGTCGAAGCCGTCCAGGCCGCGTGGGCTGCGGACGCGGTTGAGGACCAGCCAGGCCGCGAACTCGCCACGGGCCCGCTTGGCGTAGAACGACACCACCGCACGGCCACCGCGGGCGTCGGTGTCCTCGAAGCGGGGGGTGATGATCCGGGCCCCGAGCAACGCGGGGCGCACCGCAGCGAAGTACTCCCCCGACGCCAGGTTGACCAGGACGTTCGACCCGGGGGACGCCGCCAGGTCGTCCTTGAGGACGCGGGTGATCGCCGCCCCCCCACCAGTCGTAGAGGGTCTTCCCACGTTCGGTGTCGATCTTGGTGCCCATCTCCAGCCGGTACGGACGGATGAGGTCGAGGGGCCGCAGCACCCCGTACAGGCCGGACAGGATCCGGATCGTCTTCTGGGCCTCGGTGTAGTCACCGGTGGCGAACCGGTCGCGCGGGGCGAGGCCCTGGTACACGTCCCCCGTGAACGCCAGGACGGCGGGCCGGGCGACCTTCTCGGTGAACGGGGGTGAGAACTCGGCCCAGCGCTGCGCGTTGAGCGCGGCCAGCTCGCCGGACATGTGAGACATCCGGGCCAGTTCCGCGACGGACTTGGTCTTCATGACAGCAGCGAGCCGCATCGATCCGTCCAGCAGCCGCGGAAGCGTCTGCCGGGTCTTCGGCAGCTTCGACTCGAAGTCGAGCGACTTCGAGGGGGAGAGCACGGCGAGCACGGCGTAGAGCGTATCGCCCGGATCAACGCGGCGGAGGGAATTCAACACGCGCTTGAGCCACGGTGGGGGAATGTGCACGGGCCGCGATCTGTTGAGGGCGGATGTCTGCCCCGCATCGTCGGCGCCAGCAGGTAGTCTGAACCCTCGTCCGCAGCCCGGAGGAAGCATGTCGCAGGTTCGTGAAGTGATCATCATCGGATCCGGTCCCGCCGGGTTCACCGCCGCCATCTACACCGCGCGCGCGGGCTTGGCTCCGCTGATGTTCGAGGGTGCGCTCGCGGCCGGCGGTGCCCTGATGAACACCACCGAGGTCGAGAACTACCCGGGCTTCACCGAGGGCATCATGGGCCCCGACCTGATGCTGAACATGCGCGCCCAGGCCGAGCGGTTCGGGGCGGAGATCGTGACCGACGACGTCACCGCCGTCGACCTGACCGGTGAGGTGAAGACCGTCACCGACTCAGAGGGCACCACCTACTCCGCGAAGGCCGTGATCCTCGCCATGGGGTCGGGCTACCGTCGTCTCGGCCTCGCCGACGAGGACCGCCTGAGCGGGCGCGGCGTGTCCTGGTGCGCCACCTGCGACGGCTTCTTCTTCCGTGACAAGGACATCGCGGTCGTCGGCGGAGGCGACTCCGCTCTGGAGGAGGCCACGTTCCTGACGCGCTTCGCGAAGTCGGTGACGATCATCCACCGCCGGGACGAGCTGCGCGGGTCGAAGATCATGGTCGATCGTGCGCTGAACGATCCGAAGATCAGCTTCGCCTGGAACTCCGTGATCACCGGCCTGAACGGCGAGTCGGCTGTCACCGGCGCCGTGCTGAACGACACCGTCACCGGCGCGACGCGCGAGCTTCCGATCCAGGGCCTGTTCGTCGCGATCGGCCACGACCCGCGCTCCGAACTCGTCCGTGGTCAGGTCGACGTGGACGAGGCCGGCTACGTCCGCGTCGCCGCGCCGTCCACCCGCACCAACCTGGACGGGGTCTTCGCCTGCGGCGACCTCGTCGACCACACCTACCGTCAGGCGATCACGGCGGCCGGCTCCGGCTGCGCAGCCGCCCTGGACGCCGAACGCTTCCTGGCGGCGCAGGACGACCTCGCCGCCAGCCTCACCGCAGCCGCCGTCAACTGAGCCCGAGGAGAACCCCATGGGAGCCGTCACACCCGTCACCGACGCAACCTTCGCCGACGTCGTCCTGAAGTCGGGCAAGCCCGTCGTCGTCGACTACTGGGCCGACTGGTGCGCCCCCTGCAAGCAGCTCTCCCCCATCATCGAGGAGCTCGCGGGACAGCTCGGTGACAAGGTGACCTTCGTCAAGATGGACACCAACACCAACACCGAGACCCCCCTGCAGCAGGGGATCATGTCGCTGCCCACGATCCAGGTGTTCGTGGGTGGAGAGGTCGTCAAGCAGTTCGTCGGCGCGAAGCCGAAGGCGACCTTCGTGAAGGCGCTGGAGGAGTACCTCTGAGCCGCGCTTCCCACCGCCGGCGCGCTGTGGCGCTGGTCGTCTGATCCCCGTCCGCGGCAGGCGCCGAACCGGTCAGGACGCGACGCGCCCGGAGGCCACGCCGGGCTGCGGAGCCGGGTTGAAGCCGCGCACCAGCCGTCCGAAGACGCCGAGGTGAGTGCGTCCGAGCACGGCCTGGCGCAGGTCGAGCCGGTAGAGGCGCTGGTCGGGACGGCGGGTGAAGCCGACCTCGAGCAGGAAGTCACGCGGTGGGCTCGTGCACGTGAGCGACGATCGCGAGGCGCTGGCCACGATCGCCTTGACCCGGCGCCGCAGCAGTTCGGCCGCCGCGGCCTGGACCAGCTGGCGGCCCAGCCCGTAGCCGGAGGACTCGGGCCGCACCCACAGCATCTTGACGCGCGCCTCGTCCGCCCGGTCCCCCGGACCGAGGGCGAGAACGCCGGCGACCTCGTCGGCCCGGGTCGCGGCGATGGCGGTGAAGCCCCATGCCGCCATGGCCGCCTGCGCCCAGTCGCTCGTCGGCTGCACGACCCGGCCGCAGTAGGGGCAGGACAGGGCAGCCAGCTCGGACGCGCTGAGCGTCGAGGTCTTGGCCATCGTCTCCCGTTCCGTTCGCGAAGGTGATCTGCTTCTCATCCTAAGCGGCGACTCCACGGGACGTGCCGGATCGGCTTGGGAGGCCGTCGGCGCCCGCGTACGCTCGGGGCATGACCGTGCGGGCCCGGCAGGTGCTGATCAGCGCAGCCGGGGCCATCGTCACGCTCGCCCTGCTGGCGCTTGGGCTGTGGCAGATGCGCGTGTACGAGGACCGTGAGGCCTACAACGCGGAGGCGAGAGCCGCGCTGCCGGCCGTCCAGCTCACCGACTACGTCCCGCTGGGCGGCCCCCTCGGCGACATCTACGGGAAGCGAACCACGGTGACGGGGCACTACCTGCCCGGCCAGCAGGTCCGCATCGTCGATGCGGACGGTACGGTCCGGCTGCTCAGCGCCCTCCAGTTGGCCGACGGACGCGTGGTGGCGATCGTCCGGGGTCTGGGGTCGGGGGACGGCGGGATCCCGGCACCCCCGTCCGGAACCGTCACCCAGACCGGCATCTTCCTGCCCACCGAGGCGGCCGCGGACCACGCGGTACCGCCCGGCACCTACGCGTCCGTCCGGCTGCCTCAGGTCGTCCAGGAGTGGCCGCAGCGGCTCGTCCCGGGCTTCGTGACCCTGGATCGTGACCAGGCCGAGGCGCAGGGCCTGTACCCGGCCGCCGCCGTCCTGCCCACGGGCGAGGGGTCGCTGCAGAACCTCGGGTACGCCCTGCAGTGGTGGGTGTTCGCCGCCTTCGCCGCCTTCATGGCCTGGCGCTTCGTGCGCGTCCTCGGCCGGCGCGGACGAATCGGTAGCCTTGCCGAGCAGGAGGACCTATGACCAACCAGTCACCACCCGTCGCCATCGAGAAGTCCCAGGTGCCGGGCGTCCGCGGCGCGCTGATCCGCTACCGCGTGATGGCGTACCTCGTCGGCACGCTGCTGATCGTCCTGGTGCTGGTGGGCGTCCCGCTGAAGTACTTCGCGGGAGATTCGACGGTGGTCACGTTCACCGGCGTGCCGCACGGTTACCTCTACATGGTGTTGCTGGCCACCGCGTACGACCTCGGCCGGCGCGTCCACTGGCCCTGGAAGCGCCTGATCCTGATCGGGCTCGCCGGGACGATCCCGTTCCTGTCGTTCGTCGCGGAGTACTCCGCGCGCAAGGACGTCCAGGCGCGGATCCGTGCGGTCGAGGAGGCTCCCGCCGAAGCCGGACAGGCGAATGGCTGAGGTCATCGCGCCCGGCCCTGAGCGGTACGCCGAGTGTCTCCGGGTGCTGCGCGAGGGGTTCGCCACCCAGGTGGCCGAGTTCGGGATCACCCCGGAGAACAACCCCCACTATCCGGCGTACTGGGGCGAGGGTCAGATCGCGGAACTGGTCGCCCGCCCGATCCCGCTGCTGGCGGTCGTGGAGGACGGTCTGATCGTGGGCTGCTGCTTCGTCGGGCCGTCACGGAGCGACCCGGACGTCTGGACGCTCCGCCACCTCGCGGTGGCCCCGGCTGCGCGCCACCGCGGCTACGGCGAACTGCTCATCCTCGACGCTGCCGAGCGAGCCCGGGCCGCCGGCGCGCGAGCGATCCGGATCGGCATCATCGCCGAGAACGTCCAGCTCTCCGACTGGTACCACCGGCTCGGCTTCGTGACCACTGACGCGGGCAACCGGTACGGGACGCTCCCGTTCACCGTCGACCACCTCGAGCTGGCGCTCGCGGCCCCCGCCCGTCAGGAGAAGGCAGCGGCCGCGGAATCACCAAGTCGATAAACCGGTAAAGCGTTACGTCAACAAGGCGGCAATTCGCTCGAGATCGTCTGTGCCGGCGAACTCGATGACGATCCGGCCCTTGCTGCGGCCCTCGGTGACGGTGACCCGGGTGTCGAGCCGGTCCGACAGGTCCTGCTGCAGCTCGGCAGCTGCTGCAGAGGCCTGCGCGGCAGCCTTCGGCGTCCGGGCCTTGCGGGCCGGGCCCTCGCCGAGCGCCACGATCTCCTCCACCGCACGGACGGAGAGGCCCTCGGAGACGACCCGGTTCGCGAGGTGCTCCATCGCGACAGCGTCGGGCAGGGCCAGGATCGCCCGGGCATGACCGGCGCTCAGGACGCCGGCGGCGACCCTGCGCTGGACCGGGGCCGGCAACTGGAGGAGCCGGATGGTGTTCGAGATCTGCGGACGCGATCGCTTGATCCGCGCGGAGAGCTCCTCCTGCGTGCAGTCGAAGTCGCGGAGCATCTGCTGATACGCGGCCGCTTCCTCGAGCGGGTTGAGCTGCGCGCGGTGCAGGTTCTCCAGAAGGGCGTCGCGGAGGAGGTCCGCGTCCTCCGTGCGGCGGATGATCGCCGGGATGGTCGCGAGCCCGGCCCGCTGGCTTGCCCGGAGCCGACGCTCTCCCATGACAAGCTCGTAGGAGCCGTCGTCCAGCGGGCGCACCACGACCGGCTGCAGCAGGCCCACCTCACGGATGGACTCGACCAACTCGTCGAGCGCGTCGGTGTCGAACACCGTCCGCGGCTGCTTCGGGTTCGGCGTGATCGCGTGGACGGGGACCTCGGCGAAGCGCGCGCCGCCCACGGCCGGCGCGTCGTGCTGCGTGGCGTGGGGCGCGAGTTCCGGGTCGGTGCGCTGCAGGAGGTCTCCCAGTCCGCGTCCGAGGCCGGTGTGCTTCGGGGCTGGCATGTCAGGCTCCTTCCCCGGCGCCGCGCCGGGCGAGTTCGGTCGCGGCGTCCAGGTACGCCTGGGCGCCGGCGGACGCCGAGTGATAGGTGATGACCGACTGGCCGTAGCTCGGCGCCTCGGACACGCGCACGGATCGCGGGATCGCCGTCGCCAGCGTCTGCTCCGGGAAATGGCGGCGGACCTCGTTGGCGACCTGGGTCGCGAGCCGGGTACGGCCGTCGAACATCGTGAGCAGGACGGTGGAGAGGTAGAGCCGGTCGTTCATCGACCCCTTGACGAGGTTGATGGTGCGCAGCAGTTGGGTGACCCCCTCGAGCGCGTAGTACTCGCACTGGATGGGGATCAGGATCTCGTCCGCCGCGACCAGGGCGTTCACCGTGAGCAGCCCCAGCGACGGCGGGCAGTCGATGAACACGTAGTCGGGCGACTCGTCCTTGATGTAGTCGCGCAGGGCGTGCAACAGCCGGCTCTCGCGGGCTGCGACGTTCACCAGGCCGATCTCGGCGCCGGCCAGGTCGACGGTCGCGGGCAGGACCCACAGCCCGTCCGCCTCGGGCGACCGCTGGACGAGCTCCGCGATGGGAGCGTCGCCCGAGATGGCCTCGTAGGTGCCGCGGGTGCCTTCGGTGTGCTCGACCCCGAGGCCCGTGGACGCGTTGCCCTGCGGGTCGAGGTCCACGACCAGGACATCGAGGCCCCCCAGGGCCAGTGCCGTTGCGAGATTGACCGCGGTGGTCGTCTTGCCGACCCCGCCCTTCTGGTTGGCCACGACCAATGTTCGTGTCCGAGCCGGTCGGGGAAGAGTTGTTTCACGTGAAACGGCGTCGGTGAGGTCGTCCGGCTCTTCGCGGGCGACAGCATCCTCAGCCAGGTCGAAGGCCGCACGGCGGGCTGCCGCGGGCGGGGTGATCGACATCCTCGTGCCACTCCTAACGTTCCACGTGAAACATCACAATACGGTGCCGAGCGGACGACGCTCGCACCAGCCCGAACCCGACGCGGCGCAGCCCCGTCACCGTCGGACGAGCTCGACGGCCCAGGTGGTCTCCCCGGTGACCGGCACCTCCAGGGCACGCACAGAGCCCGTGAGCCCCAGCCTTCGCACCACCGGCGCGGCCTCCGCCAGCTCAGCCGCGGCGGACTCGCCCTTCAGGGCCACGATGCGTCCGCGTTCACGCATCAGCGGCGCGCACCAGCCCGCCAGCCGGGAGAGCGGGGCGACGGCACGGCTGGTCACGACGTCGTACCGCGACCGGTGCTCCTCGGCGCGTGCGCGCACCACGGACACCCGACCACCGAGACCCAGCTCCTCCACGGCCAGCCGGAGGAAGTCAGAGCGCCGCGCGAGCGAATCCACCAGCGTCACCGTGAGGTCTGGACGCAGAATGGCCAGGGGAATGCCCGGAAGGCCGGCTCCCGAACCCACGTCGACGACCTCGGACCCGTCCGGCACAAGGACGGATGATGCCACCGAGTTCAGGACGTGGCGCTCCCAGATCCGCTCGCCCTCCCGGGGACCCAGCAGCCCCCAGGAGATTCCTCGATCAAGCAATATGTCGACATAGCGCTGGATCGACTCTGCGCCGTCGCCGAAGAGGTCGGCGACCCGCGGGTCCACTCAGGCCTTCGGCAGCACGACGACGCGCCGCTGCGGCTCCTCGCCCTCCGACTCGCTGACCAGGCCGGCGGCCGCGACCACGTCGTGCACGATCTTGCGCTCGAACGGGTTCATCGGCGCCAACCGAACGGGGTCGCCGTTCTCGGCGACGGCCGCGACAGCGTCCTTGGCCAGGTCCTGCAGCACCTTGCGGCGCTTGTCCCGGTGGCCCGCGATGTCGAGCATCAGCCGGCTGCGGTGACCGGTCTCGGTCATCACGGCGAGCCGTGCCAGCTCCTGGAGGGCCTCGAGCACCTCGCCGTCGCGTCCCACCAGGAGGTCGCCCTCGGTCAGGATGGACACGTGGGCGCGGCCGCCCTCGGTGTAGGTGTCGATGTCGCCGTCGAGATCGGCGATGTCGAGCAGCTCCTCGAGGTAGTCGGCGGCGATCTCACCCTCGTTCTCGAGCGCCACTCCCCGCTTCGACGGCGTCTCGGTGCCCTCCTCGCCCGGGTCCTCGGCGTCGTCGGCGGACTCGGCCGCCTCGACGTCGTCCACCTGCGGGGGGGCGTCCGCGGACGCAGCGTCCCCTGCAGCCTCCGGCTCGCCGGTCTCGTCCGCAGGGACGACGGCCGCGTCGTCGCTCACGACCAGCCCGTCGTTCAGTTCTTCATCACTCACGAGAAAGTCTCCCTTGTCACTTCTTGCGCTGGGCTCTGGTGTCCTTGCGCGGTTGCTGCCTGGCGATCACTTGCCGCTGAACCGTCGGCTGGTCGGACGCGTCCACGTCCGAGCCGTCCGCCCCCGCGACCGAGGACGTTGCGGCACCCTGGCGGGCGATCCGGTTCGGGTCGGCCGCGGCCGGAGCGGGCTTCTTCTTGGCCCCGCGTCGCTTCGCCGCGATCTCGTCGGGGTCCTTGCCCCTTGCGCGCATCCGCTCCTCCCAGTCGACGTAGGCCGGGGTACCGGGTGCCGGGTTGTTGTGGATCAGGATGTACTGCTGGCCCATCGTCCACAGGTTCGTCGTCAGCCAGTAGACCAGCACGCCGATCGGGATGTTCACGCCCATGAACAGGTACATGAACGGGAAGATGTAGAGCATCATCTTCTGCTGCTGGGCCATCTGACCGGTCAGGGCCTCCGGCGGCATGTTCTTGCGCATCAGCTGCAGCTGCGTGACGAACAGGACGATCGTCATCAGCACGACCAGGGTCGCGGTCACCCACTGCGTCGCCCCGAAGCCATCGGTGAACGGCAGGAAGGTGGACGAGAGCTGCGCGCCGAAGATGGTGGCGTTGTGCAGGGAGGCGGCCAGCTCCGGATTGCTCTGGAAGAAGTAGCCCAGCGCCTGGTCCGGGGTCCGCGAGACGCTGTTGAGGACGTAGAACAGCGCGAGGAAGATCGGCATCTGCAGCAGCAGCGGCAGACAGGACGCCATCGGGTTGACGCCCTCCTCCTTGTACAGCTTCATCGTCTCCTGGCCGAGACGCTCCCGGTCGTGGCCCCACTTGTCGTTGAGCTCCTTGACCTTCGGCTGCAGCAGCTGCATGTTGCGCGAGGAGTTGATCTGGCGCACGAACAGCGGGATCAGCAGCGTCCGGATGACGACCGTCAGCAGCATGATCGACAGCGCCCACGTCCAGCCCGAGTTCGGGTCCATGAACATGCTGAGCAGCGAGTGGAAGCCGACAAGGATGCCGGACACCGCCCAGTAGAGGGGGGTCATCGCCGCGCTGAGGAAGCCCAGGAAGTCGTCCCACAGTGTCATCGGAATCAGCATCGCAAACATCGTCACCCCAAAGCCTGGCCGGTGGCCGTCTCAACGCGGACGGTAGCGCCGCCGCAACACTTCGCCTTCTCGGCCTGCTCCTGCTCCCACTCCAGCGCGGCCGGCGTCCCCGGGACGGGGTCGTAGCCTCCGGCTGCCCACGGGTGGCAGCTCGCGAGCCGACGGGCCGCCAGCCAGCCGCCCTTCGCCGCACCGTGCACGGTCACCGCTTCCAGGGCGTAGGCCGAACACGACGGGTAGTACTTGCACACCTGGCCGTACAGGGGCGAGATGACCGCCCGGTAGACCTTCAGCAATCCGATCAGGAGGTACTTCATGCCGCCAGCCGATCCAGGCACTTGCTCCAGGCGGACGCGAAGTCGCCGGGCAGGTCGCCCGTCGTCGCCGCCGGCAGAGCCCGCACCACGACGTCCACCGGGAACGGGGCGGACGGGAGGACGGCGGCGGTCAGGTGTCGGAGCCGGCGCTTGACGCGGTTGCGCTGCACAGCCTTGCCGACCGCCTTGGAGACGATGAATCCTGCGCGCGACGGGTCCTCGGTGCGCCGACGAGCGTGCATCACCAGGCAGTCGCGTCCGGCGCGGACACCGTGGTGCATGGTGTCGCGGAACTCGTCCGGTCGACGCAGCCGCGACCAGGCTACGAGCACGACCGTCGGACTCAGCCGGCCAGACGAACGCGGCCGCGCTTGCGGCGGGCGGAGATGATCGCGCGGCCCGCCCTGGTCCGCATCCGCAGGCGGAAACCGTGGGTGCGGCTGCGACGCCGGTTGCTCGGCTGGAAAGTGCGCTTGCTCACGCGGGTGCTCCCAAGATTGAGGACGTACAGATGCGCCCACCCGGACGCACGATTGTCGCCGGAGCGACTGCCCAACGATACGCGGCGCAACGGCACTCGGGCAAACCGGACGAGTGCGAGGACTGCTGTCGAGCCGACACGCCGGGAGACCTACCCACCGTTTTCAAGATCGTTTGCGAACACCAGTCCCGCTCGGTAGGTTTCTTCACGGCGTCGGGGCGACCCCCATGGTTCCGTCGTCCTCGGAGTACACAGTCTGTGGATGACGATGTGGAAAAGGCTACTGCCCGCTGGGGAGGAGGGTTTCCCGGTCCGATGTCAGACAGTCCCACGCAGGCGCAGGCCGGTGCTCCAGCCGCCGATCTGAGCGCGCTGTGGGACTACGTCCTGGCGACCTCGGACCCCGCCTGGCGCGGTTGGCTCGCCGGTATCCGGCCCATCACCCGGCACGACTCCCTGATCATCCTCGCCGTTCCCGACGACTTCACCCGTGACCGGTTCGAGTCCCGGATGCGCACCCCGATCCAGGCCCAGCTCAGCCAGCACCTCGGCTCGCCGATCCAGCTGGCGATCACCGTCGACCCCAGCCTCGAGTCCGACCTGGCCGCCGACGAGCCCGTCAGCCCCGCCTCTGCGCCGGCCGTCGACCAGGTCGCGCCCGCGGCCCCGTCCGGTGCGAGCAGGGCCCACGCCGGCGACCGGCTGAACCCCAAGTACTCCTTCGAGTCGTTCGTCATCGGCAACTCCAACCGCTTCGCCCACGCAGCCGCCATCGCCGTCGCCGAGGCTCCCGGCAAGGCCTACAACCCCCTGCTGATCTACGGCGACTCGGGGCTCGGCAAGACCCACCTGCTGCACGCCGTCGGGCACTACATCCGCAACTACTACGACCGGGTGCGGGTGAAGTACGTCTCGACCGAAGAGCTCACCAACGACTTCATCAACGCCGTGTCGGAGAACCGGACGGCCGACTTCCGCCGCGCCTACCGCGAGGTCGACGTCCTGCTGATCGACGACATTCAGTTCCTCGAGGGCAAGATCCAGACCCAGGAGGAGTTCTTCCACACGTTCAACACCCTGCACACCGCCCAGAAGCAGATCGTGCTCACCTCCGACCGTCCGCCGAAGGCGCTGGAGGCGCTCGAGCCGCGGCTCCGGAGCCGGTTCGAGTGGGGCCTGATGACCGACGTCCAGCCACCCGACCTGGAGACGCGGATCGCGATCCTGCGGAAGAAGGCCGCCACCGAGAGGCTGACCGCCGGCCCGGAGGTGCTCGAGTTCATCGCCAGCCGGATCCAGACCAACATCCGCGAGCTCGAGGGCGCGCTGATCCGCGTCACCGCGTTCGCCAGCCTCAACCGGCAGGAGGTCGACCTCGCCCTTGCGGAGGTCGTCCTGCGCGACCTGATCCCCGAGGGGGGCGAGACCCAGATCACCTCGGCGGCGATCATGACCCACGTCGCGGACTACTTCGCCGTCACCGTGGACGACCTGTGCGGCCAGAGCCGCACCCACGTCCTGGTCACCGCCCGCCAGATCGCCATGTACCTGTGCCGGGAGCTCACCGACCTCTCGCTGCCGAAGATCGGCCAGCTGTTCGGGGGACGCGACCACACCACCGTCATGCACGCCGACCGCAAGATCCGCCAGCTGCTCCGCGAGCGCCGCTCGGTCTTCAACCAGGTCGCCGAGATCACCAGCCGGATCAAGCAGTCTCCGCTCCGCTGAGCGAGACCTCACTGGAGTCGCCGCCCGCTGGGTTCCCAGCCTTCCCCGAGCACGACCGCGGTGACCCTGCACGGCCTCCTCCAGCCCACCGGTCATCCCGGCGAACCCCGGGATCCCTGCATCGACGTTGCTCCCGGCGCCCGGGGCCCGCGGGGGGCTGCTGGACGAACGAAGACCGACCAGCACATGAACGGGCGGTGACGGTCACCCGAACGGGGGACTCTTGTACACCAGTGTGGATAACTCGGGGGATAACTCCCTGACCTGTGGGCAGCGGCTCCGCCGCCGCTCGCTGTCCGCAAATCCTCCCCGTGTAGTTCCGGGTTCTTCACATCGCCGTCCACACGGCGACACGCGACGTTGTCAGGCCGTTCACCACTTATCCACCGAATCCACAGCGGCTACTACCCCTACTGAATTTGCCTGTACCCGAACAACTCAACCTCACCGTTGTGCACATCTGGACCCGAAGGTGCCGGACGCCCCCGCCGACAGCGACGCAAACCGTGGCGAGCGGTAGTTGCGTCGATATGATCAACCGACACGAAGTCTGCCGAGGAGCCACAGTGAAGATCCGTCTCGAACGCGATGTGCTGGCCGAAGCCGTCCAGTGGGCCGCCCGGAGCCTGCCGATGCGTCCCTCCGTCCCGATCCTGGCGGGGTTGCTGGTCAAGGCGGCCGGCGGCCAGGTCGTGATGAGCAGCTTCGACTACGAGACGTCCGCACAGATCACGGTTCCCGCCCAGGTGAGCGACGACGGCGTCGCGCTGGTCTCGGGACGCCTGCTGGCCGACATCGCCCGGTCGCTGCCGAACAAGCCGGTCGAGATCAGCTCGGACGAGACCCGCATGGAGCTCGTCTGCGGCACCGCGCGCTTCACCCTGCAGACCCTGCCCGTCGCCGACTACCCCGCGCTGCCGGAGATGCCGGACGCCACCGGGTCCATCCCGAGCGAGGAGTTCGCCCGCGCGGTCTCCCAGGTGGTCATGGCTGCCGGCCGCGACGAGCTGCTGCCGGTGTTCACCGGCGTCCGGATGGAGATCGAGGCCGACACGCTGTCCCTGCTGGCGACCGACCGCTACCGGATGGCGCTGAAGGAACTCGACTGGAACCCGCGCGGGCGCACCGAGGGCGCAGCCCTGGTGCCGGCGCGTGTGCTGGCCGAGACCGCCAAGTCGATGACCGCAGGCGAGCAGGTGACGATCAGCCTGTCGAACGCCGCGACCGGCGACGGGCTGATCGGCTTCGAGGGCACCGGCGCGGCCGGCGTCCGCCAGATCACCACCCGGCTGCTGGACGGGGAGTTCCCGAAGGTCCGGCACCTGATGAACGTGCAGGCCAGCGTCATCGTCCGCGCCAACACAGCGGACGTGATCGCCGCCGTCAAGCGCGTCGCGCTGGTCGCCGAACGCAACAGCCCGCTGCGCATGCTGATCGGCGACGGCTCCATCACCCTTGAGGCGGCCACCGGCGACCAGGCGCAGGCGGTGGAGGCGCTCGAGGCGACCGTCGAGGACGTCGCCGGAAGCGGGCTCGCCATGACCGCTGCCGGATTCAACCCGCACTACCTGTCCGACGCCCTCGCGGCCCTGGACAGCCCGTACGTCCAGTTCTCGTTCACCGCGCCCGGCAAGCCCTGCCTGCTGATGGGGTTGGCCGAGCTGGACGGCGAGCCGGTCGGCGACTACCGGCACGTGATCATGCTGATGCGCCTGCCGGCATGACCCGTCTGCCGTTCGCCGCACAATGAACAGGTGAGGTGCGACCGGTGTTCGTGACGCACCTGAGCCTTGCCGACTTCCGGTCCTACCCGCTGGCGGAGGTGCCCCTCGGCGCGGGGGTGACCGTGTTCACCGGCGCGAACGGCCAGGGCAAGACCAACCTGGTCGAGGCCGTCGAGTACCTGGCGACGCTCGGATCGCACCGGGTCGCCAGCGAGACGCCGCTGGTGCGGTTCGGTGCCGAGCGGGCGATCCTGCGGGCCCGCGTCCAGGCCGGCCTCGAGGACGACCGCAGCCTGCTGCTGGAGATCGAGATCACCCCCGGACGCGCCAACAAGGCCAGCCTCAACCGCTCCCCGCTGCGCCGGCCGCGGGATCTGCTCGGCGCGCTGCGGGTCGTCCTGTTCTCCCCGGAGGACCTCAGCCTCGTCAAGGGCGACCCGTCGGACCGCCGCCGGTTCATCGACGAACTGGTCACCGCACGCTGGCCACGGCTCGCCGGCGTCCGCGCCGACTACGACCGGGTGCTGCGGCAACGCTCGACGCTGCTGAAGTCGCTGGCCGGACGCGGCCCACGTGCGGTGAGCGCCGACGTCGCCGCGACCCTGGACGTGTGGGACGGACAGCTGGCATCCCTCGGAGGCGAGCTCGTCGCCGCGCGGCTGGTCACGCTGGAGGAGCTGCACCCGTTCCTGACCCGGGCGTACGCCGACATCGCCCCCACCCCCGACCTGGCGGGCATCGAGTACCGGGGGACGGCGGCAGCGAGCGCCGGGCAGGCGCCGTCCGAGATCGCGTCCGCCCTCGTCGAGCGGATGGGCGAGCGTCGCGGCGAGGAGATCGCCCGCGGTCAGTGCCTCGTCGGGCCGCACCGCGACGAGCTCGTGCTCACCCTCGGCGAGCTGCCCGCCAAGGGGTACGCCTCCCACGGCGAGTCCTGGTCGTTCGCGCTGGCGTTACGACTGGCGTCCTTCGCGCTGCACCGGGCGGACGGCGTCGAACCTGTCCTGATCCTCGACGACGTGTTCGCCGAGCTGGACGAGACCCGGCGCGAGCGGCTGGCCGCAACGGCGATCACCGCCGAGCAGGTCCTGATCACCGCAGCGGTCCCGGCCGACGTCCCCGACAGCCTTGCCGGACGGCGGTTCGCGGTGGCATCCGCGACGGTGGAGCAGGTGGCGTGATGGCTGAGCACGATCCCCAGGGCACGGACGTCGCCCGCCAGGTCGCCCGCGCAGCCCGTGGCGCGGTGCCCAAGCCGAAGCGCTCCGCGCCGAAGAGCAGGCCGACCGACGGGCCGACCCCGATCGGGGAGCTGCTCGCCAGCGTCGCCGACGACCAGGGCTGGACGCGGGAACTGAACGTCCACCAGCTGCTGCGCCGCTGGCCGGCGCTGGTGGGTCCGGTCAACGCGGCGCACTGCGAGCCGGAGTCCTACGCCGACCAGGTGCTCACCGTCCGCGCGGAGTCGTCGACGTGGGCGACGTCCCTGCGTTCGATCGCTCCGCAACTGGTGGCCGTGCTCAACGAGCAGCTCGGCCAGGGCACGGTCACCCGGGTCGTCGTCGTCGGGCCCGAGGCCCCCAGCTGGAAGAAGGGACGCCGCTCGGTCCCCGGACGCGGGCCGCGCGACACCTACGGCTGAGGCGAGATCCGCGTCGAGGGCGGCCCGGATGGGTACCGCCCCCGATTGACGACGAGGAGAGACTGAACCATGGCCACGATGACCGAACCGCTGCCGCCCGACATCGCCGAGCTGGCCGGACGGGTGGCGGCGCGCCTCGGCTCGCCGGCGCGCCTCGGCGTGGCGTTCTCCGGAGGAGTGGACTCCTCGGTGCTCCTCGCGCTGGCCACCCGGGAGCTTGGGCCCGACCGGACGCTGGCGATCCTCGGCGTCTCGGCGAGCTTGGCCGCGTCCGAGCGCAGGGCTGCACACGAGGTCGCTTCGGGGATCGGGGTGCCCCTGGTGGAACTGGCCACCCATGAGCTCGAGCGGGAGGCGTACCGGGCCAACGGCCCTGACCGCTGCTTCCACTGCAAGACCGAGCTGTTCACCCGCATCGACGACGAGGTCGCAGCCCGGTACGGCCTGACCGCGATCGCCTACGGGGAGAATGCGGACGACGCCGTGCGCCCCGACCGCCCCGGGGCCAGGGCCGCGACGAACCATCGGGTGCTGCGTCCCCTCGCCGACGCCGGCCTGCGCAAGGCGGACGTGCGGCGCGTCGGACGGGCCTTGGGCCTGGCCTCGGCGGACAAGCCGGCCGCACCCTGCCTGGCGTCCCGGATTCCGCATCACGAGCCGGTGACCGCGGAGAAGCTGCGCCAGATCGAGGAAGCGGAGGAGGTGCTGCACAGCCTCGGGTTCGCAGAGGCGCGCGTCCGGCACCACGGCGAGATCGCCCGCGTCGAACTGCCCGCCGACGAGTTGCTTCGGGCGGTGAGCGAGCCCACCCGCTCCGCGATCAGGCACGGCCTGCGCGCGGCAGGTTTTCGGTTCGTCACCCTCGACCTCGGCGGCGTCCAGTCCGGAGCGTTCACGTTGCCCCTGGTGACGAGGGCCGATGTCGCTTCCTGAGCCGCCGGCGCCCTGGCAGCCGCCGGCCGAGCTGTTGCAGGTGGCCGACCTCGACTTCGACCGGCAGGTCCGGCGCGGTTACGCCGAGGCGGTGTACTGCGAGGGCAAGACACCCGAGCAGGTGCGCGTGATCGCCGCGGCGATCGGCGGACGCGGCGCACGAACGCTCTTCACGCGGGCCTCGGACGGGCACGCGGCCGCTGTGCTCGCCGAGCTCCCCGACGCCGTCCACGACCCGCAGACCGGACTGGTGTGGTGGCCGGCCACACCGCTGCCACCGTCGGGCGGCCTGGTTGTGGTGGCGGCGGCCGGCACGTCCGACCTGCCGGTGGCACGGGAGGCGCAGCTGGTCGCGGAGTTCCTCGGCCGGCGCACCGAACTGGTCACCGACGTCGGCGTTGCGGGTCTTCACCGCATCCTGCGCCGGCTCGACCTGCTGCGCGAGGCCGCCGTTGTTGTCGTCGTCGCCGGCATGGACGGGGCCCTCCCGAGCGTCGTCGCGGGTCTGGTCAGCGCACCGGTGGTCGCCGTCCCCACCTCCGTGGGGTACGGCGCGGCCTTCGAGGGACTGGCCGCGCTGCTGACGATGCTGAACGCCTGCGCCCCCGGCGTAGCGGTGGTCAACATCGACAACGGGTACGGCGCCGGGCACCTCGCCGCCCAGATCGCTGCTCCGAAGGACTGACCCCCGCTCAGTCGCGCGCGGCTGTAACCAGGGCGGACGCCGCCGCGACGGCCTCGGCCATCACGTCGCGCTGGGGGCGGCCGGACGTCCGCGCTGCCGCCGCGACGTCCTCGAACTCGGGCGTCGCGGTGAGGACCCGCCCGTCCAGCAGGCCCAGCTTGATCCGGACCGGGTGACCGGAGACCGCGACTTCCTCCCAACGGCGAACCAACACCCACTTGGTCAGCGGCGACTCCCGCAGCCCCAGCGTGGGGACGAGCTCGAAGACCCGGCGACGCACCTCACCCGCCCGGTCGGGGTCGCACAGCACGTTGAGGGTGTGCGCCGGCCGTCCCTTCTTCATCAGGATCGGGGTCAGCCAGGCATCGGCCGCTCCGGCCTCCAGCAGGCGGGCAAGGACGTCGGGCCACAGGCGCGGGTCGAGGTCGTCCACGTTGGTCGCGAGGAGCAGGGCGTCTTCGCGGCTCGTCCCGGGTGCCGGAACGGCGGGCTCGTCGAAGCGTCCGATCAGCACCCGGACGATGTTCGCCCGATCCGGGTCGTCACGGGTGCCCGCACCGACACCGACGGCTTCGATCACGCCCGCCGGCAGGTCGGCGACGGGACGGGCGATGGTCGCGACGAGCGCCATCCCGGTCGGCGTCGCGAGCTCCCCGCGTCCACCCGCTGTGACCGGCCAGCCTTTCGCCAGTTCGACGACGGCGGGCACCGGAACCGGCAGCTCTCCGTGAGACCCGCGGACGGTTCCCGACCCGAGCCCGACGACGCCGCACCCGAGGTTCTCCAGCCCGAGGTCGTGGACGGCGGCGCAGACCCCGACAACGTCCGCGATCGAGTCCCACGCGCCGACCTCGTGGAAGTGCACGGCCTCGGCTTCGACGCCGTGCGCCCGGGCCTCGGCGTCGGCAAGTGCCTGGAAGACGGCCGTCGCGGCAGCACGTACCGGTTCAGGGATCCCGGCGGTGGCGAGCATGCCCCGGATGGTGGTCCACTCGCGGTGGTGGGAGTCCTCGGCGATCTTCACGACGTCCAGCTTCGCCGCGCGAAGCCCTGCGCGGCGCACCGCGCGAAGCTCGAGCCGGACGGTATCCGGCAGCACCGCCTCCACGGTCGCGCGCACGGCGTTCAGCGATGCCCCCGCGTCCAGGAGCGCGGCCAGCAGCATGTCTCCGGCGACGCCCGCGTGCGCGTCGATCCACGCCGATCGCCGGGACGCGTCCGCTGTGGGTCGGTTGGTCATGTCCCGATGCTAGCCACCGCGCTCGCGGGCGGCCGACGGGTGGACGGGGCGACGGCTACTCCGGCACTTTCCCGTCGCCGGCGAATTGCGGGTCAGAAATTCCGGACGAGCGCGATAATCGTGGGCACGACGAGGGTGATGAATAGCAGCATGACGATGGTGATCCCCAAACTCGTCAGGGCGCGGCCGGTGCCACGGTCCTCGTCGTCACGGAAGGTGAACGGGGCCGCCGCCTGGGGCGCCCGGCACGCCGACCACTTCGCCGCGATGAGCGCGGTCAGGGACGGACGTCCGGTCTCCCGGGGCGTCGGGGGGAGGGCCCGGGTGCCACGGGTCCTTCGGGTACTGCTCACGCGCACAGAATAGGCACACGCCGGAGGCAATTCGCGCAGATATGCCGTTGTCAGGAGCGTTCCATGGGTTTATCGGCGCGCTTGTCGCCCGGAATAGGGACAGCGAGTTTGCCGTTGAACAAGGGCGCTCGACGGCGGGGGGACGGGCGTCGCGAACCGCTCGCCCGACCACGGACGCCGGGCCCGCCGCGCTCCCGCCGGCCCCGTCCGGCGCGGACGGGAGCGGACACTCCGCGGATTCGCCGCTTTGCCGCTCCGGCGGCCCCGGACGCGTACCCGCCCTCGTCGCCACCCCTCTCGGAGGCTGCAGACCGCGTCCACGGGCCGGACAAGGGCCACGCAGCGGCCCGGATGGCCCGGAATTGTCGGCGCTTCGGGTAGACTTGAGCGCGTTGACACGTGCCGCCGGACGCCTCAGCCCGGTGGCCATTCTTACGTCCGAGGGGATGCCCGTGACCGAAGACCCCGCCGCCACCATGTCCGCAGCCGAAGCGGCCCACGTCGAGGCCGGCAACTACGACGCCTCGGCGATCACCGTCCTCGAGGGCCTGGAGGCGGTGCGCAAGCGTCCCGGCATGTACATCGGCTCCACCGGCGAACGCGGCCTGCACCACCTGGTCTACGAGGTGGTCGACAACGCGGTCGACGAAGCGCTGGCCGGCTACTGCGACACGATCCTGGTCGAACTGCTGGACGAGGGCGGCATCCGGGTCGTCGACAACGGCCGCGGCATCCCGGTCGGGGAACACCCCAAGGAGAAGATCTCCGCGCTGACCGTCGCGCTGACGATGCTGCACGCGGGCGGCAAGTTCGGCGACGGCGGCTACAAGGTGTCCGGCGGCCTGCACGGCGTCGGCGTCTCGGTGGTCAACGCGCTGTCCGACTCGCTCACCGTGGACGTCTGCCGTGACGGCTACCACTGGCGCCAGAGCTTCACCCTGGGCGACCCGGTCACCCCGCTCGAGCAGCTGGAGAAGACCGACGAGACCGGCACGACCGTCACCTTCTACGCCAGCCCCAAGATCTTCGAGACCACGGACTACTCCTACGAGACCCTGGCCACCCGGTTCCGGGAGATGGCCTTCCTCAACAAGGGGCTGACGATCACCATCGTCGACCGGCGCAGCGGCGAGGCGCTCACCGACGAGGACGACGAGGACGCCGAGCTTTCGGCGCAGCGCGAGCAGACGTTCGTCTACGCCGACGGCCTGATCGACTACGTGAAGTACCTCACCGGCAGCAAGGAGACCATCCACCCCGGCGTGATCGCGATCGACGCGGCGTCCGAGGAGCAGAAGATGAGCCTCGAGGTCGCGATGCAGTGGAACACCTCGTTCAACGAGAGCGTCCACACCTTCGCCAACACGATCAACACCCACGAAGGCGGCACCCACGAGGAGGGCTTCCGCGCGGCCCTGACCAACACGGTCAACAAGTGGGGCGAGACGTGGGGGATGATCAAGAAGAAGGAGGACCGGGTCTCCGGCGACGACATCCGCGAGGGCCTGACCGCGATCATCTCCGTCAAGCTGTCCGAGCCGCAGTTCGAGGGCCAGACCAAGACCAAGCTCGGAAACACCGAGGCCCGCTCGTTCGTCCAGAGGGTCGTCAACGACCTGCTCGGCGACTGGTTCGAGAAGAACCCGTCCGACGGCAAGGACATCGTCCGCAAGTCCCAGGCCGCTGCCACCGCCCGGGTCGCCGCCCGCAAGGCGCGCGACATGGCCCGCAGCCGCAAGGGCCTGCTCAACAAGGGCCAGTACGGCAAGTTGAGCGACTGCTCCTCCACCGAGCCGTCCGAGTGCGAGGTGTTCATCGTCGAGGGTGACTCCGCCGGCGGCTCCGCCAAGGGCGGACGCGACCCGCGCACCCAGGCGATCCTGCCGATCCGCGGGAAGATCCTGAACGTCGAGAAGGCCCGACTGGACAAGATCCTTCAGAACCGGGAGGTCGAGGCGATCATCAACACCCTCGGTACCGGGGTGCAGGACGACTTCGACGTGGACAAGCTCCGCTACCACAAGATCGTGCTGATGGCCGATGCCGACGTCGACGGTGCCCACATCCGCACGCTGCTGCTGACGCTGCTGTTCCGGTTCATGAAGCCGCTGATCAACGCCGGCCACATCTACCTGGCCCAGCCGCCGCTGTTCCGGCTGCGCTGGAGCAACGCGCCGCACGAGCTCGCCTACTCCGACGACGAGCGCGACCGGCTGCGGGACGAGGGCATCGCCGCCGGCAAGAAGCTGCCCAGCGTGAACCCGATCCAGCGCTACAAGGGCCTGGGCGAGATGAACGCCGAGGACCTGTGGGACACCACCATGGACCCCGACAAGCGCTCCCTGCTGCAGGTGACGCTCGAGGACGCGGCCGCGGCCGACCAGACCTTCACCATCCTGATGGGCGAGGACGTCGAGCAGCGCCGCAGCTTCATCCAGCGAAACGCCAAGGACGTGCGGTTCCTCGACATCTAGCCAGCCGGCGCACCCGGCGTCCCCTTCCCACGAGGAGAACGGGGCGCGGGTACTCCCCCAGAACGCGCACTCCAGAAGGAGAGAACGAATGACTGACGGCCCGGACGAACCGATCGAGGGCACCGAGGGCACCGCCGAGGTTCCCGAGCAGGGCCTCGCGCCGACCGCGGCGAAGACCGAGGAGATCGACCTGCAGGTCGAGGTCGAGCGCTCCTACCTCGACTACGCGATGAGCGTCATCGTCGGCCGGGCGCTCCCGGACGTGCGGGACGGCCTCAAGCCCGTCCACCGCCGCGTCCTCTACGCGATGTACGACGGCGGCTACCGCCCCGACCGCGGCTGGAACAAGTGCTCCCGCGTCGTCGGCGAGGTGATGGGCCTATACCACCCGCACGGCGACTCGGCGATCTACGACACCCTCGTCCGACTCGCCCAGCCGTGGGTGATGCGGGCGCCGCTGGTGGCCGGTCAGGGCAACTTCGGCTCACCGGGCAACGACCCGGCTGCCGCCATGCGGTACACCGAGTGCAAGATGGCGCCGCTGGCCATGGAGATGGTCCGCGACATCACCGAGAACACGGTGGACTTCACCCCGAACTACGACAACCGGGAGCTCGAGCCGACCGTCCTTCCGGCGCGGTTCCCGAACCTCCTGGTGAACGGGTCGACCGGCATCGCGGTCGGCATGGCGACGAACATCCCGACGCACAACCTGCGCGAGGTGGCCGAAGCCGTCCAGTGGGCCCTCGAGAACCCCGAGGCGACCAAGGAGGAGCTCCTCGAGGCCGCCATGGAGCGGATCAAGGGCCCCGACTTCCCCTCCGGCGCGCTGATCGTCGGACGCCAGGGCATCGAGGACGCGTACCGCACCGGACGCGGCTCGGTGATCATGCGGGCGGTCATCAACATCGAGGAGGACAAGGCCGGGCGCACGCTGCTGGTCGTGACCGAGCTGCCGTACATGTGCAACCCGGACAACCTCGCGGTGAAGATCGCCGAGCTGGTCAACGCCGGCCGGCTGAGCGGGATCGCCGACATCCGTGACGACTCGTCCGCCCGTACCGGGCAGCGGCTCGTGATCGTCCTCAAGCGGGACGCGCAGCCGCGGGTCGTGATGAACAACCTGTACAAGCACACCCAGCTGCAGGACACGTTCGGCTGCAACATGCTGGCACTGGTCGACTCCGTCCCCAGGACGCTGAGGCTGGACCAGTTCATCTCGCACTGGGTGAAGCACCAGCTGCAGGTGATCCAGCGGCGGACGGCCTTCCGGCTGGACGAGGCCGAGAAGAAGGCGCACCTGGACCGCGGCCTGGTCAAGGCGCTGAACCGGCTGGACGAGGTGCTGGCGCTGATCCGGGCGTCCCGGACGGCCGACGCTGCGCGCGAGGGCCTGAAGGACCTGCTGGAGATCGACGACGACCAGGCGATGTACATCCTCAACCAGCAGCTGCGGCGGCTGGCTGCGATGGAGATCGAGCAGATCGTCGCGCGGCTGGCCGAGGCGGAGCGGCTGATCGCCGACCTGCTGGACATCCTGGCCAAGCCGGAGCGGCAGCGGGCCATCATCAGCACCGAGCTGGGCGAGATCGTGGCCAAGTACGGCGACGAGCGTCGCACCCGCCTGGTTGCGGCGGACGGCGACCTGAGCGAAGAGGACTTCATCCCCGACGACGAGATGGTCGTCACCATCACCCGCGGCGGCTACGCCAAGCGCACCCGAAGCGACCTGTACCGGACGCAGAAGCGCGGCGGCAAGGGTGTTCGTGGGGCGACGCTGCGGGCGGACGACGAGGTCGACCACCTGTTCGCGACGACGAACCACCAGTGGATCCTGTTCTTCACCAACCTCGGCCGGGTGTACCGGGCCAAGGTGTGGCAGCTGCCGGAGGCCGGCAGGGACGCGAAGGGCGGCCACGTCGCCGGCCTGCTGAGCTTCCTCCCAGACGAGCAGATCGCCGAGGTGCTGACGCTGCGCACCTACGACGACCAGCCGTACCTGCTGCTGGCCACGCGCAACGGCCTGGTGAAGAAGACGGCGCTGCGGGCGTACGACTCGCCGCGGCAGGCCGGCGTGATCGCGGTGAACTTCCGCGAGGAGGACGACGAGCTGATCGGCGCGGGGCTGTGCAGCCCCGACGACGACGTCCTGCTGATCTCGCGGAAGGGGCAGGCGATCCGGTTCGCGGCCGACGACGAGCAGCTGCGTCCGATGGGACGGGCGACGTCCGGCGTGACCGGGATGAAGTTCCGGCACGGGGACGCGCTGCTGAGCATGTCGGTGATCGGCGCGGACATGCCCGAGGACGACCGGTTCGTGTTCACGGTCACCGACGGAGGCTTCGCGAAGCGGACGGCGGTGAGCGAGTACCGGCAGCAGGGCCGCGGCGGGCTCGGGATCAAGGCCATGAAGCTGAACGAGGACCGGGGATCCCTTGTCGGCGGCCTGGTCGTCCAGGAGTCCGATGCGGTGATCGCGATCAAGTCCAGCGGTCAGATCACCCGGTCGGCCGTGGCCGAGGTGCCGGTGAAGGGCCGCGACACGATGGGCGTGAAGTTCGTCGGCGTCGCGGACGACGACGCGGTCTCGGTGATCGCCCTGAACCCGGAGTCGAGCGCTGAGGAGGCCGAAGCCGAAGCGGTTGACCCCGATGTGAACGGGCAAGGTACGGTTGGTGCAAGCGACGACGGGTCCGCGCAGGACTGATTGTTCGCCGAGGAGGTGACGGTGGCTGAGCGACAACGCCCTGGCGAGAGCCAGGCGGCTGCTGACGCCGCGCCGGAAACCGACTGGTCGGTGGACGGAGGTGCCGGCGTCGGCTACGGCGACGGCGGTCTGGGCGACACCGTCGTGCGAATGCCGAAGATCGGGCCGAACGGGCATCCCGTCCAGCCGGCGGCGGCACACACCGGCCGCAAGCCGGCACCCGCCGGCCGGGACGCGAGTAGTCGCAGCGACAATCTGACGGCGCCCTATGACCGGTCGGCATGGCCGGGCGCGCGGGACAACACTTCGAGGGGTGAGCAGGTGAACGTTCCGACTGGGACGTCGAGGACGGCTACGGCGGCGGTTGCCCCGTCCATGTCCGCGACAGCGGTGAAGAGCCCGACCGTGACGACGCAGCCGGTCCCGGCGACGTCCGCCAAGACCGGGAAGGCCGCGGTCCGCCGGACGCGCAAGGCGCGGCTGCGGGTGGCGCGAGTCGATCCGTGGTCGGTGATGAAGACGGTGTTCCTGTTCTCGGTCTCCTTCGGGATCATGGGCTGGGTCGCCACCTACCTGCTGTGGCAGGTGCTGCTGGCGTCCGGGCTGTTCGACGCGCTGAACAACGCGATCGCGGAGGTCATGTCGAGCCCGAGCAACACCGAGGGTTTCCGCATCGAGGACTACGTCAGCGCCAACAAGGTGCTGGGGGTGGCCGCCCTGCTCGCCGTGATCAACACCGTGATCACCACGGCGCTCGGCACCCTGGGTGCGTTCCTGTACAACCTCAGCGCCAACATCTTGGGCGGCCTGGAGCTCACGCTGGCCGAGGACTGATCCTCCCCCGGCGCAAGCGCCGTGCTCGTCAAGACTCCTCCCTTCCCAGCGCTAACGCGCTGTGGCGGTCGTCGTCTGATCCCCCGAGGCTCGTCCTCGGGTCTCGTCCGCGGCGCTCAAGTTGAGCCGTCCGGGCGGAGTCGGTAACGTTGCCTCCTGCGCCGCGTCGCACACGCGGGCCTTTAGCTCAGACGGTTAGAGCGCTGCCCTGATAAGGCAGAGGTCACTGGTTCAAGTCCAGTAAGGCCCACCAGATCCCATCGGATCCCCGAACCCCTCACAGCCGCTTCCAGATTCGTGCACGAGTGCGCGCTCAACGGACCTTGCGCGTGGCTGCGCTCGTCCGGGTCACCGTCTCGAAGCCCGGGCTCCTGCCGGTGACGGCGACAGTGATCACCTTGTCCTTGAGGGTCTTGGCGATCCTGTAGGTCGACCTGGTCGCCTTGGCGATCGCCTGGCCGTCGGCGTACCACCGGTAGCGGAACTTCGTGCCGCGGAACCAGGCCCCCGGCCTGGCCTTCAGGATCGCGTGAACCTTGGCTGAGCCCGCGATGCGGGGCGTGGGAGCCAATGTGGTCATCGGCACCCATTCGTAGCCCTCCTGCGTCAGCGTGGGGCAGCCGGGTGGAGTCCGGGTCACCCGGGGCCTGACCCGCGAGCCGTACAACGCCTTGGTGAGCGTGATGCTGGAGCCCGTCTCCCCCTTGATCACCCTGTCCTGGACCAGCCATTGGTACCGGACGGCCGTCCCCTCGGCCGCGGGACCGGGCACCACGGTCAACGTCGACCCGACGGCGCGCAGGCCGGTGACCGTCAGCGGTGGGATGTCGGAGGCGGGGTAGCACTGGCGATCGCTGGTCAGGACTTGCTCAGCGGGCTCGTACCCGGGCCGGGTGACCCGAACGACCACGCTGAGTCGGCTCCCGTAGTCCGCGTCGGTGGTGTAGTAGGTGTTCGCCGTCTCGCCCGCGAGGTCGCGGGCCTCCCGTCGCCACTGGTAGCTGACGACTCCCGTACTCGGCTCCCATGCGAAGGACGCGTCAGCCACGAACACGGGCGTGTGCACGCGGCGAATCTTGTCATTGAGGATCTCCAGGTTTCCCTTTGCCGTGAACGTTCCCTTGTGCACGGGCTGGGTCTGCCCAACCCCGAACACGATCGAAACGAATCCCGGTGCGCTCAGCCGAACCCGTGCGGAGAGGCTCGCACCGACATCGGCAGCGGCAAGCTGGTAGGAGTCATCGGTCGCACCTTGGATCGGAACCCCGTCGCGCAGCCATTGGTAACTCCGCTGGAGTCCCGGTGTGTCCGCGACGAGCACCACGGCAAAGAGGGACCGGTCGACCGCAACTGACTCGTCGGTGAGGAGATCGATCCAGCGCACGGGGATATCTCGCAGCAGGATTGCGTCACCGAGTTGAACCGTTGCCTCGGTCGAAACCCGGACGGATTCCGCCTCCGACTCCTCCGTTGTGCCGGGCCACCACTGGTACCGATAGTCCGGCGCGTAGCCCCGCGCGTAACTGAGGCGGTACTCGCCAGCCCTGAGTCCGTGGAGGGAGAACTCGCCCTTGGAGTTCGTCGTCGCTGCAGGGACGTCTGTTGCGCGACTCCAGTCGCCTCCGTGGTTTGGACGGATCCACGCCTCGACCTCGATGCCGACCCCCGGATTCCCCCAGGAGTCCAGCAGACGACCGGAGATGGTCGCGGGTGCGGCAAGCTCGGCTCCGAGATTCCTGATGACAGTGCCCGGCTCGATCTTCAGCGCCGCGGCCGCAGCCTCGCTGTCAGCATGGTCCCACCAGGTCTCGAGCAAGGCGGAGTCGCGCGGAGGCTCGAAGACGAGGCGATAGCTCCCCGGAGAGGCGCCGACGATCTCGTAGTCGCCGTGGCTGTCGGTTTCAGCAAGGAACAAGCGCTCCGAGTCGTCGCTTGCGTAGAGCACGGCCTGGGCGCCGGTCACTGCTGCACCGTCCGGCTTCGTGACGCGCCCGCTGATGGTTCCGCCAAGGAGGAGTTCAATGCTGGCGTCGACGGCAGGACTGGCGTCGGTGACCTCAACCGGTTGGGCGTCCTCCTGCCGCCAGTACCGTCCCCACCAGGTGTCGAGGTAGGGAGTCGGGTAGTCGGAGTCCACATACTCGACCGTGTAGCGACCGGTGGCGAGGCCGGAGACGGTGAAGGCGCCGTCGTCGCCGGTGAAGTCGAAGGCGACCTCCTCTTCGTCCCACGTGTTCGTCGCCGCGTCCCAGCCGTAGACGAGGACGGCTACGTCGGCCCTGGCACTCCCGTCCGAACCGGTCACGACGCCGTGCAAGACTCCTGGGCCCGAGGTGCCAAGTGCGTCGCCGCCGTCGGCCTCGGCGCGGCTGAGGGTGCTCGTCAGCAGGCACAGCGCAACGACGAGTGCGACGAGCGCACGCCGAACACCGACGCGTGGCCCGGAAGAAGGTGCCGCCATTTCCGTCCTTGGTGAGACGCGCTTCCTTGCGCGTTCTGGACGAAAGCGTAGGGGCTCCTACTCCTCCAGGATGACGAACAGGCGCCGCGGGCCGTGGACGCCCTCGACGCGGCTGAGTTCGATGTCGCTGGTGGCCGACCCGCCGCTGATCCAGGTGAGCGGACGGCCCTCCTCGATGGCGCCCTTCATCCGCGCGACCGCCTCGGGGACGTCGGAGACGACCGTCTGCGCCCGCACCACGCAGACGTGACGGTCGGGCACCAGCGTCAGCGCCCGACGTCCCTGGTCGTCGCGGTGATCCAGGCAGATCGTCCCGGTCTCGGCGATCGACACCCCCGAGCCGGTCAGCACGGCGTCGACCGCGTCCAGAGCGGCGTGGCTCAGCGGCGGACTGTCGCGGACGATCTCGACGCCGGCCTCGCTCAGCGCCGTGACCCAGACGGCGGGAGCCCCGTCGGGGACGACGACCGTGCGCGCACCGAGCTCGGCCAGGGCCGCAACGATCTCGGCTCCCGTGCGCGCCGCCGGCGTCCGGACGATCCGCGCCTTGTAGTCCTCGATGTTCTCCACGAACGTGTCCAGCACGTCGTCGAGGGGCGTTGGCTGCGCGTACGCCCACTCGACCGGCACGTCCTTGACCGGGTCCTTCTCGGCGATGTCGCTCGTGGCCGCCCTGATCCGCGCCAGGATCTCTTCGCGCGCGTTCACTTCGCGTCCTCTCGCTCGCTCCACCATTCCCGGAAGGTCTGCTGCGGCGGCACCGGCAGGTCGCGCGCCTTCGTCCATGCGGACGCCGGTGGCGGCAGCGGGCCGAAGTGGCTCCTGCCGGCGAACATGCGCCCGGCCAGCCGGGAGAAGATCTGGACGAATGCCAGGTGCCGGCCGCTGGCCATCACCCAGCCCATCCCGCCGAAGATCGCCGACTCGACCGTCGGGTGCTGGGCGGTCTTCTTCTCCACCACCTTGTGCCGCATGTGCACCAGCAGATCCATGATCGGGATCTTCACCGGGCACACCTCGTTGCACGCCCCGCACAGCGTGGACGCGAACGGCAGCGACTTGTCGACGTCGGAGTCCAGCCCGCGCAGCTGCGGGGTGAGGATCGCGCCGATCGGCCCGGGATAGACCGAGCCGTACGCGTGCCCGCCGACCCGCTCGTACACCGGGCACACGTTCATGCACGCCGAGCAGCGGATGCAGCGCAGCGCCTCGCGTCCGACCGGGTCGGCCAGCACGTTGGTGCGTCCGTTGTCGAGCAGGATCACGTGCAGCTCCTGCGGGCCGTCGCCCGGGGTGACGCCCGTCCACACCGAGGTGTACGGGTTCATCCGCTCCCCGGTCGACGAGCGGGGCAGCAGCCGCAGGAAGACCTCGAGGTCCTCGAAGGTCGGCACCAGCTTCTCGATGCCGACCACCGAGATCAGCGTCTCCGGCAGGGTCAGGCACATCCGTCCGTTGCCCTCGGACTCGACGATCACCAGCGACCCGGTCTCGGCGACGATGAAGTTGCCGCCCGAGACCGCGACCTTCGCCCGCAGGAACTTCTCGCGCAGATGGACGCGGGCAGCGGCGGCCAGGTCCGGCGGGTTGTCGGTGAGCCCGTCCGGCGGGGGTGCGCCCCACCGTCCCATCTCCTCCTGGAAGATCTCCCGCACCTCCGAGCGGTTGCGGTGGATCGCCGGGACGAGGATGTGGCTGGGACGGTCGTGCCCGAGCTGGACGATGAGCTCGGCCAGGTCGGTCTCCCACGCCGCGATGCCCGCCGCCTCGAGGGCCTCGTTCAGCTCGATCTCCTGGGTGACCATCGACTTGATCTTGACGACCTCGCGGGTGCCCTTCGCCTTCGCGATCTCGATCACGATGCGGTTCGCCTCGGCCGCGTCCCGTGCCCAGTGGACGACCACACCCGCCCTGGTCATGGCCTCCTCGGCCTGCAGCAGGTAGGTGTCCAGGTGGCGTCCGACCCGGTTCTTGATCTGTTCGCCCGCGGTGCGCAGCTCCTCCCAGTTGGCCACCTCGGACGCCCGAAGGGCCCGCTTGGCCCGGATCGTGGTGGTCGCCAGGCGCAGGTTCTTGCGCAGTTGCTGGTTCTGCAGCGCACTCTTCGCCGCGGACGGGAAGGCCGGCATCCCCAGGAACGTGCCGCTCGGCGGTGCCGGCGTGAGGCGCTGTGGTGCGGTGGTCATGCGAACGCTCCGTCCTCGGTGTGCGCCAGGATCTCGGCGAGGTGGATCGTGCGGACCCCGGCGTTCATCCGGTGCAGCAGGCCGCCGATGTGCATCAGGCAGGCGTTGTCTCCGGTCACCAGGTACTCCGCACCGGTCTGCATCACGTTGCGGGCCTTGTCGGCGCCCATCGCGACCGAAACGTCCGGGTTCTTCACCGAGAACGTGCCGCCGAAGCCGCAGCAGGTCTCCGAGGACGGCAGCTCGACCAGGTCCAGCCCCCGCACGTCCTTCAGCAGCCGGTAGGGACGGTCGCCGACCTTCGCGACCCGGACGCTGTGGCAGGTGGGGTGGTAGGTGACCCGGTGCGGGAAGTAGGCGCCGACGTCGGTGACGCCGAGGACGTCCACGAGGAACTCGCTGAAGTCGTAGGTTCGGGCCGCGACAGCCTCCGCCTCGGCCCTGAGGCCGGCGTCCCCTGCCTGCTCGGCGAGCATCGGGTGCTGGTGGCGCACCGCCCCCACGCACGAGCCGGACGGGCCGACGATGTAGGCCTGGTCGCCGAACGTGCGGACGTAGTTGCGCACCGTCGGCAGCGCCTCGGCGAAGTAGCCGGTGTTGGTGAGCATCTGGCCGCAGCAGGTCTGGCCCTCGGGGAACGTCACCGTGCAGCCCAGTCGCTCCAGGACGGAGACCACCGCTCGCGGGGTCGAGGGAAACATCGTGTCGTTGATGCAGGTGGCGAACAGCGCCACCGTGATGCCTGCGCCGGGCTTCATCGGGTCACCCCGCCTTCAGTCGACGGGTGCGGCGTCACCGCGGGTCCGCCCGCAGGCGTCGGTTCGAGGTCGGCGCGTTCCGGGGGTTGCTGCGGCGTGGCCGGTGCGCTCGGGCACGAACGCGCACCGGGCGAGTGCACGGGCCCGCGGGCCCGGCGGACGACTTCAGGAAGAAGCATCGGTGAACTCCATCGTTCTCACGGAGCCTACGCCCCACGGTTCTCAATGGTAGGACCAATAGACCCGTCGCTGTCTAGTGGTCAGACCAGAAGGCCCTCCTTGCTCCTCCGGCTGCGTCGGCCGTCGACCGTGCCCGCCGGGTGAGAGACTTGCGCTCGTGACGAGCCCCGCCCACCGCCAGGCGCACCAAGTAGTGCTCGCCCACGTCGAGAAGCAGCTCCTCGCCGGCGAACTGCACAACGGCGACCAACTGCCTCCGGAACGGGACCTGGCCGCCAGTCTGGGCGTGAGCCGTTCGGCGGTTCGCGAGGCCCTGCGGGTGCTCCAGGCGCAGGGGCTGGTGGCGAGCCAGCCCGGGCCGGGGCGCGGAACCCGGCTCAGCGACTCCCAGGGCGAGGCGCTGGGACGCCTGTTCCGCCTGCACCTGGCCCTGGACTCCACCTCGATCTCGGACCTGACGGAGACGCGCATCGCCCTGGAGCGCGCGACCGCGGCCCTGGCCGCCCGGAACGCCACTCCGACGCGTCTGCGCGCCATCGAGCGGCGGCTGCACGCGATGGAGTCGACCTTCGACCTGGACGCGTTCAACGAGCTCGACACCGAGTTCCACGTCGAGATCGCCCGGGCAGCCGACAACAAGTTCATCGGCACCCTCACCGCCGCGATCCGGCAGGCCCTGCGGGCGCCGATCCGCGCAGCCTCGTTGGCGATGGACGACTGGCAGGACCTGCGTTCCGATCTCGTCGCCCAGCATCGCCAGATCTTCGAGACGATCCGCAGCGGGGACGCCGAACGCGCCGCCACCGTCATGGAGACGCACATCAGGACGGCCTACGCCGTCCTCAAGCTCCAGGACTGAGGCTCGCGCGCCAGGCGGAACCGGAGGGTCGCTCGGCGGTGAGGGAGGAGCGGAGGTCGCGCGGAGTTGAGGCGGATGCCCCATGCGTCCTCGCTCCGGCAGCGGGAAGGTGGACGCATGACCAGTTCAAACTCAGCCTCGCTCGCAGCCGCTCAGGTGACGGACCATCCCGCGCTGCCGTTCGGCGGCGACGAGCGGTTCACCGGCTACGGCGTCATCGGCCTGGGCTTCACGAGCGGCGACTACCTGACCCTGCGCGTGATGACGCGCACGAGCATCGGAACTCCCTATGTCGCGGTCTGGCACCGCGACCCCGCGGACGCCTGGACGATCCGCACCACCGCGCCGTTCGAGGCGAGCTGCCCACGCTACTTCGGAGGGGCGAGCCACAACGAGCGGGTTCCGCGCATCGACGTGCGCTGGACCGGCGACGACGAGCTCGCCGTTGCGATCCCAGGTGTCCTCGAGTGGCACCTCGAGCTCGAGGCGACAGCCTCCACCCGGCTCATGACCGCGGTGGCGGGTGTGATGCCGGACGTCGCCTGGCGCAGCGACGCCGTGCTGGGGTCGATGGGACCGATGGTGCGCCCCGTCCTCCGTGCCGGACGCCTGCGCATGGTCGGCTCCACGCCGAACGGCCAGCACTTCCAGGCAGCGCCACGCCTGCTCTGGCATGTCCGAGACAGCCAGGCGGTGCTCCGCGGACGCGACTTCGGGTCACCGGCGCCCCTGCACCCGCAGACACGTCTGGGTGACTTCTGGATGCCTCAGCAGGGCTTGTTCTTCGTCGGGGACGCCCGGTTCGAGGCCCTCGACCCGGCGCGCCACGTGGTGGTGCGAAGCCCTCGCATATCGCAGGACGCACCGGCGAGCGCACAATGACGGCGTGATCACGGGTGGCCCGGCCGGTCCGGGCGCTCCCAATCGGGCGGAGGTGCTCGCGGCGCTGTCTGTCGCCATCGATCTCGGCCTGGGTCAGCCGGCCGAGCACATGCTCAAGGCGGCGGTGATCGCCTGCCGGCTGGCCGATCGGCTGGGACTCGACCAACAGCAGCGCGGCGGCGTCTACGAGACCACCCTGCTGATGTGGATCGGCTGCAACGCCGACTCCCAGGAGTACGCCCGCTGGTTCGGCGACGACATCGCCGTGCGCAGCGCTGCCTACCTCGTCGACTGGACGGGGTTGCCCTACCTCCGGTTCCTCGTCGGCAACGTCGGCCGCGGGGAGCCGCTCGGTCACCGCTCGCGAGTCTTCGCAGAGCTCCTGCGGGACGCGCGCGGACAGCTCGCCGCTCTCATCCGGTCGCACTGCAACTCGGCGGGGCTCCTGGCGGCGCGGCTCGGCCAACCCGAGCGAGTGCAGCGCGCGCTCGCGTGCACCTTCGAGCGGTACGACGGCAGCGGCCTCCCGTCCGGCTGCCGCGGCGACACGATCCCGATCGAGATGCGGATCGCCCAGCTGGCTGACGCCGCAGAGGTGCATCTGCGCCTCTACGGGGTGGACGGCGCCGCCGCGATGGTTCGCGCCCGCCGGGGCGGACAGTTCGACCCAGCGATCGCCGACGAGTTCCTCACCGACCCCGACGGGCTCACCGCGATCCCCCACGACGACGTCCGCGCGGCCGCGCTGGCGTGTGCGCCGGACCGCGACCAGGTTGTTCGGGGGGAGCCGCTCGACGAGCTGCTCGCCGCAGTCGGTGACTTCGTCGATCTGAAATGCCCGTTCATGGTGGGCCATTCGCGTGGTGTCGCCCGGCTGGCCGACGCCGCGGGCAGCGCAGTCGGCATGTCCGCCCGAGAGCGCGAGACGCTGCGTCGCGCAGGCCTGCTGCACGACATCGGACGGCTCGGTGTGTCGAACCAGGTGTGGTCCAAGCCCGGCCCGCTCACCGCGGACGAATCGGAGCGGGTGCGGATGCACCCGTACTTCTCGGGCCGCGTCCTCTCCCGCATTCCAGGGCTCGCCGCGGAGGCGGCGCTCGTCCGCACCCACCATGAGCGCGTCGACGGGGCCGGCTACCCGGCAGGACTCGGCGGCATCGCGCTCTCTCGGGCGGACCGGCTGTTGGCTGCGGCGACTGCCTACCAATCGGGCCTGGAGCCGCGCCCCTACCGCTCAGCGCTCTCTCCGGACGAGTCCGCTGCGCGGCTGAGCGCCCGAGTTGCGGCGGGGGAACTCGACGCCGAGGCCGTGGCTGCCGTCGTCACGGCTGCCGGGCGCCACAGTCCCAGATCAGCTCTGCCTGCCGGGCTCACCGCGCGCGAGGCGGAGATCCTCACCCTCGTGGCGCGCGGACGGACCAATCGCGAGATCGCCGCCGAACTCGTGCTCAGCGAGAAGACCGTTCGAAACCACGTCGAGCGAACCTACGCCAAGATCGGAGTGGCCAACCGCGTCGGGGCGAGCCTGTACGCCCTCGACCACGGCTTCATCCGCGCCTGAGGTTCCCCATCCCGGCCGCGACGCCCGTTGTCGCGGGCATTCCGCGTCATCGGGTCGGGTTCGCCGAGGCCCGCGACGATGTGCCCGCCGCCCGGGGTGTGCACGGCCCGGCTGGTCAGGGAGGCTGGGACGAAAGTGAGTGAAAGCCCCACCCTTCGTGGCCGGCCGAACCGTGCATCAGGAAGGGACCCGGTGCCGCAGCTGCGACGCCGTCTGCCTCGAATCGGGCCCTTCCGTCCTGCTCGGACTCTATGCGCGGCCCACAAACAGGCTTGTCGGGGTCAACGGCGCTCCGGACGGGGCGCCGGCCCGCCGACCGCCCGGAGGACGACGACGCTGAGCAGCATCCAGGCGGCCGCGTAGGCGAACGCGACGGTCGGGGAGAAGACGGACCACAACACCCCCGCCACGACCGTGGCGCCGATGTCGCCGACCGACTGCGTCAGCCCGAGTACGCCGAACGCGTGGCTGCGAACCTCGCGCGGGATGTTCAGCGCGACGACCGACGACTCGGCGGTCTCCGCCAGGCCGATCCCGACCCCGGCCAGCAGGAAGCCGGCCAGGACCCCGGCGAAGCCGCCGCCGGCCGCGAACACGCCGTAGGCGACGACGTACACCGACGCGCCGAGGGCGAACGTGAGTCGCGGGCTCCTCCGGTCGCTCAGCTGGCCCGCCAGCAGCGACGCTCCGGCGGCGACGGCGTTGTGCCCGGCGTACATCAGGATCGCGGCGCTCGCCGCCGCGGCGGCCGCCCACCCGTCCGCCACGAGGACGTCGGTGGCCCGCAGGATGAGGAGCGTCGTGGCGAGGTTGCCCAGCTCGAAGCACGCCACCGGGGCCAGGATCCGGGTCAGGCCCTCCTGTCGGAGCCGGCCCAGGTTGAACGACAGCCGGGCCTTCGCCTCGGCCGGCCGCAGTTGGCCCCGCGCCTCACGGACGGCCACCGTGATCGCGACAGCAGCGAGCGCACCGGGGATGAAGGCGAGCAGGATCGTCCACCGCACCCCCAGGACGCCGACAAGGACGGACGCCAGGAGCGGCCCGGCGATGGCGCCCATGTTGTCGCCGGCCCTCTCCACCCCGAACGCCCGGCCGGTGTTCGCCCGTGTGGTGAGGTCGGTCAGCACCATGTCCCGGGCGGGTGAGCGAAGCCCACGCGACACCCACGCGAGAGCCCGCAGCACCGCCACCTGCCAGACGGCCGACGTCACCCCGATCGCCGCCGTGGCCACCGCCGTCCCGACGTAGCCTCCGCGGGCGAGGGCGCCGCGCCGGCGCGGGTCGGACGCCAGGGGGCCGCCTGCGAGCTTGCTGAGTCCGGTCAGGGCGTCGGCGACGCCGTCGATCGCGGCCAGGGCCGACGCGCCACCGCCCAGCACACCGGTGACGAAGCCGGGGAGCAGGGACGTGGCCATCTCGTGGCCCGCGTCGGAGAAGAACGAAGCCGCCCCCACGCCGAACACGCCGGGACCGAGCCGGTCCGCCCGTCCCTCCTCGCGCGGCGCGTCGTCCGACATGTGCCCGCCTCCTTCCGTCCGCCCGGCCCGGATCCGGTCGGGGACCCATCGACACGGCGTGCCGTCCGACGACAGTCTCCACGACGGTGCCGTCAGTGACGACGCCTCGGCGTCAGCCGTTGAGCCCGTCGCGCAACTCGGGCTGCTGCCCCTCGATCTGGACGAGCGGGTTGTACTTCGCGACGCGCTGGCCGGGGCCCCGGTCTTGACCCGGCCGCAGCCGGTGGCCACCGCAAGCTCGGCGATGAAGGTGTCAGGGGGGGTCGACCCCCAGCGCGCCCGTACGGCACGCTCACCGGCCCACCTCTTCCACCGTGAACGTCGACTCGGCCCCCGCGGGGAAGGTGTGGTCGTCGCCGAGGTACTCGGTGTTCACGACGTGCCCGCCCAGCGAGGAGCCCGCCGGCAGCCGCACCGTCGCCGTCCCGTCGTCGAGCGCCACCGTTGCCAGCGTCTTCTTGTCGACCGAGAGCCGCACCTGGCCGCTGCAGGGGACGCCGTACTGCGACCGCACCGACACGAAGGCGGTCGTGCCCAGACCGTACGCCGTGGACGGGAGCAGCACGGCGACCTGCGCGTACACGCGTTCCGGGGTCGGGGTGGCGGACGGGGTGGGCCGGGACGCGACCGTCACCGTGGGCCTCGGGGCCTCGGCGACGGGCGTCGCCACCGCGTCCAGCCGGTGGGTGGTGAAGCTGGTCCTCCGCGTCGTCAGCTGGATCGGGACGCGGGTGTCGTCCTCCGAGCCGTCATAGCGGTGCTCGTTGTCGAACTCGGTCGCGTTGAAGTCGTTCAGCAGCGGCGAGAACGTGTCGATGCTCAGCTCGCTGCGCCGGGTGTCGACCTGCAGCAGGTGCAGGAAGCTCGATCCGAACCGCAGCGGGTCGTCCGCCGTGTGGCCGCCGACCCCGGCGAGCCCGAGTCGGGACGCCTTCACCTCGTAGTACTGGTAGTCGGACAGCAGTTCGACCACGTTGTTGCGCGGACGGCCGAAGTCGCGCCGGATCTTGATGCTGACTCCGTGCTCGTGGCCCGACAGCACCAGCATGACGTTCGGGTTCTGCCTGACGACCTCGTTCTCCAGGCGCTCGCCGTCGTTCGAGAAGTCGGCCTCGCGTCCGTCCGATGCGGTGCTGGGCTTGTTGAACGCATGCGTCAGCAGGATCGCGTTGCGGTCGGAGTAGCGGGCGAGCACCCGGTTCGCCCACGCCATCTCCTCCGGGGTGACGCCGTAGCCGAGGTTCACGGCGATGAAGTCCAGGCCGCCTGCGGTGAACAGGTCGTAGTGGTTGTCGTTGTCGCCGTCGCGCCACGGGTGGTAGCTGGCGTTCTCCGCCTGCCACTGCGCACCCTTCGAGGCCTCCTCGTAGCGGTCCGGCCCGAAGTAGTCGTTGAACAGGGCGGACGCCCCGACCTCGGTGCCCATCCGGCTGTCGTGGTTGCCGGGCAGGACGGAGTTCACCAGCCCCGCCCGGTCGAGCGTCGCCTGGATCTCGGAGGCCACCTGGAACTGGGCCTTCGCGTTCTTCCTCGCCGCGGCCTCCGACGGGTAGGACGGCTGCAGCCAGTCCTCGACGACGTCGCCGGTGTGCGCGACGTAGGCGATCTTGCGCTCGACCGCGTTCGCCACGATCCAGTCCGGGATCGACTGGTAGGCCCGGCGCCACGCGGCCCGTTCCGCGGCCGTCCGACGCTCCACCGCGCCTTCTGTCAGGTACTGGGTGTCGCTGAAGTGGACCACCGAGAAGGCGTAGCTGGACGGGTCGTCGAACCGGTCGTCCACCGGCTTGGCGAGGTCGTCGGCGAAGGGGTCGACGGCGGTCACCATGGCATGTACGACCCCGTGATCGACGTGGGCGGCCTTCGCCGGTGCGCTGAGGACGAGGTCGCCGTCCGCCGTGCCCCGGGCGGAGGCCACCTTGTCCCAGGCGTCCGACGATGTGTCCCAGACCCACAGCCGCGCCTCCCGGGCAGGGTCGACGACGCCGCTCCACCGCAGGCTCCACCCGTCGGCGGAGGCGGCGGCGACGTCGAAGCGCTGGAAGGGGATCCGCGCGGTCGCCGGAGCCCGCAGCGCTCCCGCGGCGAGGGCCGGGAGCGTCGTCCCGCGGTCGTAGTCGAACGACACGGTGTCGGGCATGGCGTCGAGGGTGCCCTCGAACAGGGCGGTGACGGTGGCCGGTGACGCGGTCGCCGCGGGATCGGGCGTGGTGGCCGCGGACGCGGTCGTCGGCGAGGACGGCGCTGCCTGGGGCCTGCTCGCGAACGCGGGCGAGCTGACGGTGAGGAGCGCTGCGAGGGAGACGGAGATCCAGGCGAGCACGACGGGGTGGGGCAGGCGGGCCATGAGGGTCCTTTCGGGTTCGTCCGATGGCGACGCTAGGCAGGGCGTTCGAACGGCGACCGAACCCCATGTGAAGGTCGCCCGGACGGGGGAGGGCCGGGAGCCGACACCTCGGGGGACGCCGGGTGAACCCGTGGCGAACGCAGGATCCTCCCCTTCGGTGGGATCATCCCGGCGACCCCGGGTGGTAGTGCTCGCACCGTCCACCCGACCGGCCGCGGATTAGGCTCCAGGCGTGGCAGTCGAGCGGCTGTTGTGGGTGGACCGGGAGACGGGCACGGTCACGAAGCGCCCGGACGCGGACCTCGCCGCGCTCGTCGCCGACGAGTCCGGCTGGTTGTGGCTGGACGTCCCCGAACCCGACGAGACGACCGCCGCCCTGCTGTCCGAGGTGTTCGGCGCCCATCCCGCGGCCGTGGCCGATGTGATGGAACGAAACCACGTCCCGCGCCTCCACCTGTACGGGACGGTGCTGTTCCTCGTGCTGCACCGGCCGCTCGTCGGCACGGCGGGACACGTCCACTACATGGAGCTCGACCAGTTCATCGGGCCGAACTACCTGATCACGACACACGGCCCGCGGAACCCGGCGGTGCCGCTGGAGCGGCTGCTGGAGGAGACCGACGAGCTCGCCGAGAAGATGCTGGCGGGACGCTACCTGCCGACCGGCCCGTGGGCGGCGTCCCGGCGGATCGTGAGCGGGCTGACGATCGCGGAGGAGCGCTTCGTCAACCGGCTGGCCCGCGACGTGGGGGAGCTGGAGAAGAAGGTGATGGCCCACGCCGGCGACGCCAGGCCCCAGCAGTTCCTCGAGGAGCTGTTCCAGTGCCGTCACGCTCTGTTGACGGTCCGGACGATGAGCAGCCAGTCGGCCGAGATTTACGGCCGGGCCATCCGGCTGCTGTCCGCGGACAGGGCGGTGGAGAGCATCCTGCGCGACAACAAGGACGCCTACGACCGGCTCTCCCGGATCACGCACAGCCAGCTCGACTTCCTGGCCGGCATCACCGAGTACTACCGGGCGAGGACCGACACCAAGATGACGATCGCGGCCGAGCGCCTGGCGGTCATCGCCGCGATCACGCTGCCCGTGACGGCCATCAGCTCGGTGCTGGGGATGAACGTGATCGTGAACGACGCGACGAACTGGCCGTGGCTGATCATCCTGCTCGTGGTGATGATCGGGCTGTCCCTGGTCCTGCTTCGCTGGGCCAAGCGCCAGGGCTGGTGGTGACCGGACCGCCGTCCTACGCGGTGCCGTACCCGTCGGGGTTGGTGCTCTGCCACCGGTACGTGTCGGCCACCGCCTCGTCGAGGCTGCGCTCCGCCCGCCACCCCAACTCCTGCGCGGCCTTGGACGGGTCGGCGAAGGACGCCGCGACGTCCCCGGGACGGCGGGGCACCACGCGGTAGGGGATCGGGTGGCCACAGGCGCGTTCGTAGGCGTGCAGCACCTCCAGCACCGAGGCTCCGTGCCCGGTGCCCAGGTTCCAGACGTGCCAGCCGGGGTTGCCCACGAGGTGCTCCAGCGCGGCGAGGTGCCCGGCCGCCAGGTCCATGACGTGCAGGTAGTCGCGGACGCCGGTGCCGTCGGGGGTGTCGTAGTCATCCCCGAAGACCGACAGCTCCTCCAGCCGTCCGCTGGCCACCTGCGCGACGTAGGGCACCAGATTGTTGGGGATCCCGCGCGGGTCCTCCCCGATCAGGCCGGACGGGTGGGCACCGATCGGGTTGAAGTAGCGCAGCACGCCGACGGCCAGCTCCGGATCGGCCACCGCCGCATCGGCGAGGATCTGCTCGATCATCCACTTCGTGCGCCCGTACGGGTTGGTCGCACCGGTGGGGGCGTCCTCGTGCAGCGGCGGCTCGCCGTCGCCGTACACCGTGGCCGATGAGCTGAACACCAGGATGTGGCAGTCGTGGGCGTGCATCGCCTCGGCCAGGGCCACCGTCGAGCCGATGTTCTCCCGGTAGTAGACCAGCGGGATCCGGGTCGACTCCCCGACGGCCTTCCAGCCGGCGAAGTGGATGACGGCCTCCGGCGCGAAGGACGAGAAGGCCTCCTCCAGCACGGCGGCGTCGGTCACGTTGCCGCGGACGAAGGTGGCCCGGCGGCCGGTGATCCGGGCCACCCGACGCAGGGACTCCTCCGAGGAGTTCGACAGGTCGTCGATCACCAGGACGTCGTGCCCGGCCTCGAGCAACAGCAGTGTGGTGTGGGAGCCGATGTAGCCGGCGCCGCCGGTGACCAGAACGCGCATGCCTCAGTCCTATCGGTGGTCGGGGGTGGACGGAGTGGGCATCCATTCTCCGTGCCGGAGGGTGCGCTGGACGCCCAACTGTGCATCGAGGGCGACGACGTCGGCGAAGCCGCCGGCCTCGAGCCGGCCGGCGTCCAGGCCGAGGTAGGTCGCCGGCAGCACGGTCGCAGCGGCCAGCACGTCGACGGCGGGCACGCCCAGCGCGTGGCAACGCCGGACGGCGTCGGCCAGGATCAGCGTCGAGCCGGCGATCGCGCCGTCTCGCACCAGCCGGGCCACGCCGTCGCGGACGGTCACCTCGAGCTTGCCCAGCAGGTAGTCCCCGTCGCCGAAGCCGGCTGCGGCCATGGCGTCGGTGATCAGCACGACGCGCCCGGCGAAGGTCTGCAGCGTCCAGGCGGCCAGTTCGGCGTCCAGGTGGATCCCGTCGGCGATGATCTCCAGCCACACCCGCGGGTCGCGCATCAGGGCCAGCACCGGGCCGGGCGCGCGGTGCTGCAACCCCGGCATGGCGTTGAACAGGTGCGTCGCGCCCGTTGCACCCAACTCGATCGCGTGCTTGGTGGTGACGTAGTCGGCCGCCGTGTGCCCGACCGCCACCACGACGCCGTACCGGAGGAACACCGCTGTGGCCTCCTGGGAGTGCGGCAACTCCGGGGCGAGGGTGACCATCCGGATCGTGCCGCGTCCTGCCCGCAGGACCTGCTCGACGACGGCAGGATCGGGTGCGGTGAGCAGCGCCGGGTCGTGGGCTCCCTTGCGCTCGGGGGCGAGCCACGGGCCCTCGAGGTGGATCCCGGCGAGCTCGCCACGCTCGACCCAGCCGGCCAGGTGCTCGACCTGACGGACAAGGTCGGGGATGGACGCCGTCACCAGGCTGGCCACCGTACTGGTCGTGCCGCGCGTGCGGTGCGTGCTCAGCCCGGTGCTGAGCGCCTCGTCGGTGGCGACGTCGAAGGAGGCTCCTCCGCCGCCGTGGCAGTGGACGTCGACCAGACCGGGTGCGAGCCACGGCGAGGTCGGCTCGGCCGGGGCGGGAGGCTCGCCCTCCCCGAGTCGGACGACGCGTCCGTCCTCGATCTCGATCCAGCCCGGCGACAGCACGGCCTCGCCGGTGTAGAGGTGCTCTGCTGCCAGCAGCATGAGCGCTCAGTTTTCCCGGTCGAACTGCTGCCAGGCGGGCTTCATCCGATAAACCTCACGCAGGTAGTCGGCTGTCGTCAATCCGGACGCGGCCTCCTCGTCCACGACGATGGTGGCCTTGCGGTGCAACTGGAGCACCGAGCCCGGGACCATCGCCGAGACGGGTCCCTCCACGAGCGCGGCGATCGCCGCAGCCTTGGACTCCCCGTCGGCGACCAGCACGACCTGACGGGCGTCCATGATGGTGCCCAGTCCCTGCGTCAGGCAGTGCCGCGGCACGTCGTCGATGGAGGCGAAGAAGCGGGCGTTGTCGGACCGGGTGCGGGCGGTGAGCGTCTTGATGCGAGTGCGCGAGGCCAGTGAGCTGGTCGGCTCGTTGAAGCCGATGTGGCCGTTCGAGCCCACCCCGAGGATCTGGATGTCCACCCCGCCGGCCGCCGCGATCAGCTCCTCGTACTCCTCGGCCGCGGCCTGGATGTCGTCCGCGTGGCCGGCCGGGGTGTGCACCCGGGACGGCTCCATCCGCAGCGGCTCGGTGACGGTCTGGCGGATCACCTCGGCATAGCTCTGCGGGTGTCCGGCCGGCAGCCCGACGTACTCGTCCAGGGCGAACGCGTGCGCGCGGGACAGGTCCAGCTCTCCGTCGCGGACCAGGGTGGCCAGCTCGGCGTACGTCGCCAGCGGAGAGGATCCCGTAGCCACGCCCAGGACCGCCTCGGGGCCCGCGACGCGGCAGACCGCTGCGACCTTGCGGGCCGCGACGCGTCCGACCTCGGCGGCGTTGGGGCAGATGACGATCTCCATGGCTCAACCTCCACTCGGTCCGGAGCGGCCCGTGCCGGCTCCCTGACACCGTTACGAATCAGTGACCAATCATGACTGGAAATCAGCATAAACGATCAGTTACAGTCATTCACAACGACAGACCACCGCGCAAGTCCGGTCGGAGGTCGTCTCTCAAGGAGGAGGATCGGGCCTATGCTGGCCAAGCTCACCAAGGTCACCGCGATCGCTGCGGTGTCCCTTTTCGCACTCACCGCGTGCACCTCGACCCCGGCTGGAGGTGGCTCTGCGCCGGCCGCCGGCGGTCAGCTGCCCGCCACCACCATCAAGATCCTGGCCCCGAACTACGGCGACACGTCCAAGGCCGACTGGGACAAGATCATCGCCGAGTTCAACAAGAAGGAGCCGAACGTCAAGGTCGAGCTCCAGATGGAGGCCTGGGAGACCTTCGGCGACAAGGTGAAGGCCCGCATCCAGGCCAATGACCTGCCCGACATCCTGAACGACAACGCGTTCGCGTCGGAGGCGGCCGCAGGCCTCCTCTACCCGATCAGCGAGGTCATGTCCGACTCCACCCTGAAGTCGATCGAGCCCTCCCTGCTGAAGAACGGCGTCGGCTCGGACGGCAAGCAGTGGGCAGCCCCTGACATCGCGTCCGCCCGCATGATGGTGGCCAACACCGGCCTCCTCAAGGCAGCCGGCGTGGCCGAGGCCCCGAAGACCTGGGCCGACCTCGAGGCGGACTGCGCCAAGATCGTGGCGACCAAGGTTGCGTGCTACGGCATGCCGCTGGGCAAGGAAGAGGCTCAGGTCGAGTCCTCCCTGTGGCTGTGGGGCGCCGGTGGCGACTGGGTCAAGGACGGGACGCTCGTCGCCGACCAGCCCGCCGCTGTCGAGGGCTTCACCGAGATCAAGAAGCTGATCGACGCCAAGGCCACCCAGGCCGATCCGGGTGCGTCCAACCGCCAGGCCGTCGCCGATGCGTTCAACCAGGGCAAGGTCGCGATGTACGTGACCCACTCCGGTCTGATGGCCACCACGCGCAAGGACTTCTCGTCGATCAAGTACTCGCTGTCGCAGATCCCCAGCAAGGATGGCTCGCCGGTCGCCTTCGGCGTCACCGACTTCATCCTCGCCTTCAACAACAAGGACGACAACCGCAAGCAGGCCACCAAGGAGTTCCTGGACCTGTTCTACAGCGACGCGATGTACGAGGGTTGGTACAAGGGCACCGGCCTGCTGCCGGTGACCACGTCGATGATCACCGCGGCCAAGGCGTCCGACGCCGACAACAAGGACTTCTACGACTCCCTGTCGTACGTGAAGTTCAACCCGGTGTCCGACCCCAAGTGGGACGCCCTGAAGACCGCCCTGCAGGGCACAGCCGGAACGATCCAGAAGGACACCCCGGAGAACGTGCTCAAGGCTGTGCAGTCCCAGCTGGACGCTGCTTCCTGACCAGCAGCAGTCCTGACCGAAGCTGATCCGAATCAGGTGGGGGCGCCGTCGAAGCGACGGCGCCCCCCTCTGGCGGGGCCAACGGATCCCGGTGCCGCGCGTGACGCGCGTCCCGGTTGTGGCCATCCCTTTCACGATCCGCCATTCTGGGGCGAGCGCCGCGCATAGAGGAGCGAGTGATGTCCAACGGAGTCGCCGGGACGCGGGCGCGCCCGGGTCGTTCGAGAGAGGTGCTCACGGCGCTGCCGTGGATCGCACCGACGCTCATCCTCATCGCCGGGGTGGTCATCTACCCGGCCTACCTCATGTTCTGGACGGCGTTCCGCAAGTACAACAGCTACGGCATCGAGCAGGGCCCGGCCGGCTGGGGCAACTTCTTCGGCAAGGGCGGCGCGTTCACCTTCCCGACGGTGCCGTGGGCCTCGGTCTGGACCAACACCGCGGTCTGGGTGGTCGTGGTCGTGCTGGTCACCCTCGCGCTCTCGTTGCTCCTGGCGCAGTTCCTCAGCAAGGACTTCCCCGGACGCAAGGCCCTGCGGCTGTTCGTCCTGCTGCCCTGGGCGTGCTCGGTCGTGCTGACCACAACGGTCTTCCGGTACGGACTCCAGGGCGACGTGGGCATCTTCAACCGCTTCCTCGTGGACGTCGGCATCCTCGCCCAGCCGTACGGCTTCACCAAGGACGCCAACGCCGCGTTCTGGGTGGCGGTGTTCGTGGCGATCTACGTCTCGCTGCCCTTCACCACCTACACGATCCTCGCCGGCCTGCAGTCGGTTCCCAACGACATCCTCGAGGCCGCCCACGTGGACGGCGCCAACGCGACCCAGCGCTACTGGCACGTGGTCTTCCCGATGCTGCGTCCCGCGATCGGCGCCGCGACCCTGATCAACATCATCAACGTCTTCAACTCGCTGCCGATCCTCACGATCCTGAACGACAACGGCGGCTACCACACCGGTCACACCACCACCACGCTGATCTTCCAGTTCAAGGCCCAGCTCGGGCCGGGGGTGGCCTCGGCGCTGTCGATCGCCAACTTCCTGTTCTGCCTGGTCATCGTGGCGATCTACCTGGCAACGATCAAGCCCACCAAGGAGGTGCAGTGATGGCCGCCAAGGGTGGTGTCTTCCGCAAGCCGAACCCGTGGGCGACCGCGATCGTCGCCGTGCTGGTCGCGGGCTTCTTCAGCTTCCCCTACATCGTCATGTTCATCTCGTCGCTGAAGACCCGCGCCGAGATCACCAAGCAGCCGCCGGACTACCTGCCGGCGTCCCCCCAGTTCGTCAACTACGTCGACGTGTGGGGCTACCAGGCCGTCGATCCCGGACGGGCGCTGCTGTCGAGCATCGTGGTGGCGCTCGGCGCAACGGTCCTGGTGCTGTTGGTCGCGACGCCGGCGTCCTACTACGTCGCCCGCTTCCGCTTCCCGGGACGGATGGTGTTCCTGTTCCTCGTCCTGATCACCCAGATGCTGCAGCCCACGGTGCTGGCGATCGGCCTGTACGTCGAGTTCGTCTCGTGGAAGGGCTACCTGCTGTGGGGGGCGCTGATCCTGATCAACGCGGCGTTCAACCTGAGCTTCGCGGTCTGGATCATGCAGTCGTTCTTCGCCTCGGTGCCGAAGGAGATCGACGAGGCCGCGCTCCTCGACGGCCTCGGCCGGCTGCAGACCATGTTCAAGGTGTCGCTGCCCCTGGTCTGGCCGGGCATCGTGACCGCGATCGTGTTCGTGTTCGTGAACACCTGGAACGAGTACGCGGCCGCCTTCGTCCTGCGGGACGAGAAGTACCAGACGTTGCCGGTCGCCATCCCCAGCTTCCTCGGGCAGTACGTGAAGGAATGGCACTTCATGTTCGCAACGGCTGTGGTGGCCATGATCCCGGTGATCATCCTGTTCTCCCTGATCGAGAAGCGGTTGATCGGCGGCCTGACCGCCGGCGCCGTCAAGTAACCGCACGAGCGACGCTGACGGCCGCGTCGGCGCTGGCTGAGGCTTGGTCACAATGATTGATTGTGAGTGGAAATGCCACACATCGCTCATCTAGAATCAAGGTGGCACGGTGGCGACCATCGGCCACGGAAGCTGGGAGGCACACGATGATCGAGTTCGGCACCGGCGGCTGGCGGGAGATCATCGGGGACGGCTTCACCCGCGCGAACGTCCGGCTCCTCGTCCAGGGCCTGAGCGATCGCATCCTCGCCGAGGGCGTCGCCGAGCGTGGAGTGGTCGTCGGCTACGACCGCCGCTTCCTCTCCGACGTCGCGGCCTGGTGGGCGGTCGAGGTGTTCGTGGGCAACGGCATCCCGGTGACCGTCGTGACCCGTCCCGCGCCCACGCCGATGTTCATGTGGACGGTGCGCAACAAGGGCTGCGCCTACGGGATCGCCGTCACCGCCTCGCACAACCCCGCCCTGTACAACGGCATCAAGGTCTTCACCGAGGGCGGCCGTGACGCGGACGCCGAGGTGACCGCCGAACTGCAGGCCCACATCAACAGCCTCGGCGAGGACGACGTCCACGCGGTGAGCCCGCACGAGGCCCGCACGTCCGCCCTGGTCACGCGGCAGCCGTCCCTGAACTGGTACATCGACGCCATCCTCGACAAGCTCGACGTCGAGACGATCCGGCACCGGCACCTGTCGATCGTGCTCGACCCGATGTTCGGGGTCGCCCAGACCTGCCTGCAGACCATCCTGATGACCGCCCGCTGCCAGGTGGACGTGATCAACGACCGCCACGACACCCTGTTCGGCGGACGCCTGCCCTCGCCGACGGCGGCCACGCTGGAGCCGTTGCGGCAGGCGGTACTGGAGCGCGGCGCCGACCTCGGCATCGCAACCGACGGCGACGCAGACCGGCTGGGCATCATCGACGACGCCGGGAACTTCCTGCACCCCAACCAGATCCTCGTGCTGCTCTACGAGTACCTGCTCACCGGCAAGGGGTGGCGCGGCCCGGCCGTCCGCAACATGTCGACCACCCACCTGCTGGACCGGGTCGCGGCCGCCCACGGCGAGCAGTGCTACGAGGTCCCCGTCGGATTCAAGTGGATCTCGGCGAAGATGGCCGAGACGGATGCGGTCATCGGCGGGGAGTCGTCGGGCGGCCTCACCGTGCGCGGGCACATCGCCGGCAAGGACGGCGTCTACGCGGGCAGCCTGCTGGTGGAGATGGTGGCAGCGTCGGGACGCAAGCTCAGCGAGCTGTACGCAGACGTGGTCGCCACCTACGGGCGGCTGGAGATGGTGGAGGCGTCCTTCGGCTTCGACGCGGCTCGCCGCACCGGGTTGCAGCAGCGCATCTTCGTCGATGGTGACCTGCCGACCTTCAGCCATGAGATCGAGCGGATCCGGTGGGACGACGGCTGCAAGGTGTACTTCACCAACGGCGGCTGGGTGACCGTCCGCTTCTCCGGCACCGAACCGGTGGTGCGGGTCTTCTGCGAGATGCCGACGGCAGCCGAAGCCGCGGCGACCGCTGCGTTGGTCGAGAGCTACTACGGGTTGGGCCAGAACGGGGATCAGGCATGAGCACGTCGCTTTCGCGGGCGGTGATCCTGGCACGCGGCCTGGGCACGCGGATGCGGCGCGAGGCCGACGGGGCGGCGTTGAGTGCCGAGCAGGCAACCGCCGCAGAGAGCGGCGCGAAGGCGATGATGCCGATCGGGCGTCCCTTCCTCGACCACGTCATCTCCGCCGCTGCCGACGCGGGCATCCGCGACGTGTGCCTGGTGATCGGGCCCGAGCACACCGCCGTCCGCGAGTACTACGGGTCGCTGCCCCTGACGCGGGTCTCGGTGAGCTTCGCCGTCCAGGCCGAACCCCGCGGCACGGCGGACGCCGTCCTCGCCGCGGCGGACTTCGCCGGCGACGAGCGGTTCCTGGTGATCAACGGCGACAACTTCTACCAGCCGGCGACGATCCGCGCCCTTGCCGGGGTGCCGGGGACCGCGCTGGCCGGCTACGCCCGCGGAGGCCTGGTCGCCAAGGGGAACATCCCCGCCGACCGGGTCTCGGCCTTCGCGATGGTCGAGGCCGCTGGCGGGTTGCTGGTCGACATCGTGGAGAAGCCGGATCCGGCCCTCGTCGCCGCGGCGGGGGATGCGGCGATGATCAGCATGAACTGCTTCACCTTCACCGGAACCGTGTTCGACGCCTGCCGAGGGTTGCAGCCGTCCGCCCGCGGGGAGTACGAGATCGTCGACGCCGTCCGCGCCCTGGTGCGGGCCGGTGAGCCGGTGCGCGTGGTGCCCGTGAACGACGGGGTGCTGGACCTGTCCAGCCGAGCCGACGTCGGTCCGGTGCAGGCAGCACTCGCCGACCACGAGGTGGTGCTGTGAGCCTGTCGTGGCGTGTTCCGGGGCGGCTCGAGGTGCTGGGCAAGCACACCGACTACCCCGGCGGCGACGTGCTGGTCTGTGCGATCGACCGCGCCATCACCGTCACCGCCACCCCGATGGACGGGACCGATCAGGTGATCGTCGCCGGCTCGGACTCGGCCGCCGAGGTCGTGCGGCTGCGTCCCGGCGTCGCCCCGGACTTCCCGGCCGGGCACTGGGGACGCTACCTGCACACCGTTGTGGAGCGGCTGACCGCGAACTTCGGGCCGCTGCGTCCTGCCGGACTCCGGTTCTCCAGCGACGTCCCTCTCGCCAGCGGGATGAGCAGTTCCTCGGCCCTGGTCGTGGCCGGTGCGCTGGCCCTGGCCGACCTCAACGGCTTCACCGAGACCCCGGCCTGGCAGGTGGCGAACCCCGACCGCCTGCAGTTGGCCGGCTACCTGGCCTGCGTCGAGAACGGGAAGAGCTGGGGTGCGCTGACGGGTGCCCTGGGCGTTGGGACGCTGGGCGGCTCGGAGGATCACACCGCGATGCTGTGCGGCCGGGCCGACACCCTGTCGCAGTACCGCTTCGACCCGCTGGGCCTGGTGCGCGACGTCCCCTTCCCCGCCGACTGGACGTTCGTGGTGGCGGTCAGCGGTGTGCGGGCCGAGAAGACGGCAGCTGCACTGGCCGACTACAACAGGGCCTCCCTTGCGACCCAGGAGGTGCTGCGGCGCTGGAACGAAGCCACCGGACGCCGGGACCCGAGCGTCGCCTCCGCCGTCCGCTTCGACGCCGAACGACTGGCGGCCCTGGTCGCCGACGAGCCGGTCCTGGCCCGCCGCCTGGCGCACTTCGTCCTCGAGTCGACGGTGCTCGTGCCCGGTGGTGCGGACGCCGTCGCCGCAGCCGACCTGGCCGCCTTCGGAGGGGTCGCCGACCGGTCGCAGGCCGCTGCGGCCGAACTGCTCGGCAACCAGGTGCCCGAGACGATCGCGCTGGCCCGGCTGGCGCGCCGGCTCGGAGCCGGTGCCGCTTCGGCCTTCGGCGCGGGGTTCGGCGGCAGCGTGTGGGCCGTCGTCCAGCGGACGGAGGCCGATGCGTTCGCCGCCGATTGGCTGGCCGCCTACCGGGCCGAGTTCCCGCTGCTGGATGAGGCGTCGACGCTGGTCACGCGCCCCGGTGAGGCGGCGCGCCGGCTGGCCTGAGCGCCTCAGGCGTCGGCGAGGACGACCTCGACGCCGGCTGCCTCCAGCGCGGCCACAGCCGTCGGGTCCGCGGTGTTGTCGGTGATCAGCATGGACACCGCGTCCAGGGCGCAGATGCGCGCGAACGACTTCTCCGACAGCTTGGACGCGTCGGCCAGCACGACGACCCGGCTCGCAGCCGCTGCCAGCGCCGCATCGATCGCGGCCTCCGCCTCCGAGTCGGTGTAGAGCCCACCGGCCGTCAGGTCGATCGCGTTGGCGCCCAGGAAGACGGTGTCGAGGCGGATCGTCGGCAGGATCGCCTGGGACAGCGGGCCGACCAGGGCGAACGAACGGGTCCGCGCCACGCCTCCAGTCACCACGACGCGGGCCTGGGGCCGGACGGTGAGGCTGTTGGCGATGTTGACCGCGTTCGTCACGATCGTGAGCGACTCGGGCGCGAAAGCGGGGTCGCCGGCGATCTTCAGTCCGATCTCGTGCGCGGCGGCCATGGTGGTGGTGCCGGCGTTCAGGCCGATCACGTCGCCGGGGTGCACCAGCAGGGCGGCCTGCTGCGCGATCGCACGCTTCGCCTCCGACTGGCGTCCGCTGCGGAAGCGGAGCGGCATCTCGCCCGTGCTCGGGTTGGCGAGCGCACCGCCACGCGTGCGGACCACCAGTTGCTGGTCGGCGAGGTCGTCCAGGTCGCGGCGAGCCGTGGCCGGGGAGATACCGAGGTCGGCGACGATCTCGTCCAGGCGCACCGAGCCGCGTTCGATGACCAGGTCGACCAGGCGTGCCAGTCGTTCCTCGCGGTTCATCGCCTCTCACCCCCACTCGGTCGCGTGGGTCAAGACTAACGGCGGACTTGGCGATTGTGGATGGTTGGGCCGTGAAATCGTCAGCTTCGATCACCCGGGACACGGGACCCCGGCCGTGCCTAGGATCCTTCCGTGACCGTCGAGACCCGGAGAGCCACCGTCGCGGACGCGGCGGCGATCCGTGCGCTGAGCCGCGACGGGCTCGGCTACGACCAGCCCCTCGCCGCGACCCGGGACGCCCTTGAGGACGCGCTCGCGAGCGGCCGGGAGCTCGTGGTCGTGGCCACCATCGACGACGAGGTCGTCGGTTACTGCCACGCCGAGGACTACCGGCTCCTCTACGCGCCCCCCATGGTGAACGTGCTCGGCATCGCGGTCGCGAAGGGAGCGCGCAGGCGTGGCGTCGGCTCGCAACTCCTCGAGGCGGTCGAGCAGTGGGCCCGCGGCCGCGGCGCGACCGCGATCCGGCTCGTCTCCGGCGAGAGCAGGGACGACGCGCACGCGTTCTACGCCCGGGCCGGCTTCCGCGAGACGAAGCGCCAACTCACCTTCCGCCTTCCGCTCTGACCAACCGCGTGACGGTCGGTCGGATGGCCGCGAGGAGCGCCACGGACGCCACCGTCAGCTCGGCTCGACGACGGTGACCTTCATCGGCATCCGGTTGCTTCGCCGGACGCGTCCGGCCAGCAGGTTCCGCAGCCCGCGACCCACCATGGTGGGCGGATTCAGATCGCGGTACACCGCGGCGTTCGAGGTGACGAGGCGGAGGAGCGGCTCCGCGGCGACGTCCGCGCTCTGGCCCCAGAGACCGACCACGACCTGCAGCGCGCTGAGGCGCTGTTCGTAGCCGCGCTGGGAGGTGATGTCGCCGAGCATGTCCGTGATCACCAGCCCGGGGTTCATGCCGTGCACCCGGACGCCGGTGCCCTTCGTCTCCGCGCGCAGCGTCTCGGTGAACTGGCGGACCCAGCGCTTGCTGGACGCGTAGGCGTTCTGCAGCGCGACGGGGCCCTGATCGCCCTGGCCGTACACGTTGACCAGGTCGCCGTGTCGCTGGGCCAGGAACACCGGCAGCGCGACCCGCGATCCGTGGAACGTGCCGAGGATGTTGGTGCGCACCACCTTCTCGAAGTCGTCGACCGGCGTGGAGGCGGTGGGTCCGTAGACGCCGGAAGTGCCGGCGTTGTTGACCCAGATGTCGAGCGTCCCGTGGGCCAGGGCCTCGTCCCGGAGCGCCTCGACGTCGGCGAGGTCGCTGGTGTCGCAGCGACGTCCGGACGCCTGCAGCCCTTCGGCCCGGAGCCGATCGACAGCGGCTGCGACGTCGGCGTCCGACCGAGACGCGAGCACGACGAAGGCGCCGTTGCGGCCGAGCAGCCTGGCCATCGCGAAACCCAGTCCGCGGGAGGACCCGGTGACGACGGCGACCCGTCCCGCGAGCACGTTGGGAGGTTTGTCCATGCTTCCTTCTATGCCACCGGAGGACCCCGCGTAAACCCCGTGCTGGCCGGCGTCGGCGGGCAGCCCGGTGGGCAGGGACGCGATCAGTCGAGGTCCTCACCGGCGAGGGCCTTCGCTGCCAGGCGCTCCTCCTCGCTGACCGTCCACACCTCGTTGGCCGCTCGCACGGCGAGCAGGATGATGAAGCACCCCAGGATGAGGTCCGGCCACCCGGATGCGGTGAGCGCGGTGACCCCGCCCATGGCGATGATCGCGACGTTGACCAGGACGTCGTTGCGGGCCGAAAGGAATGCCGCCCGGCTGAGCGACCCACCGTGATGCCGGACGCTGCTGAGGAGCCACGCGCTCGTCCCGTTCACGACGATCGCGCCGAGGGACGCGAGCACGAGCGGGATGATCCGCGGGGCGGACGGGGCCGAGAACCTCTGGATCGCCTCCCACCCGGCGAGCGCCGCCGGTCCCAGGATCACCAGCGCCATGACCTTCCCCATCACCGCCCGCCGGACCAGCGGCCAGCCCAGCGCGACGAAGATCAGCAGGTTGACGGCGGTGTCCTCCAGGAAGTCGACGCTGTCGGCGAGCAGCGCGACCGAACCGGCCGAGAGCGCGACGAGGAACTCGACGAAGAAGTAGCCGAGGTTCAGGCAGGCCACCACCAGCACGACCCGTCGCAGGCGACCTGCGTCGGGCTGGGCGGCCCCGGTCACCGGTGGCGGGTTCGGGCCGGTGTCCATCCCGGAACCCTAGTTCGATCGGGACCCGGGCGACACGAACGGCTGCACCCGGCACTCGCCGAGCGGCCGGGCCGGTGGCTGTTCTGCCACCGACCGGGCCGCCCCGCAATCGCACACAATGAGGCATGTTCATCGAGACGGTGGCCGAGAGCGCGGCCGAAGGGACGCTCGCGGAGTGGTACGCCTCCCAGCGCAAGAGCTGGGGATTCCTTCCCGACTATGCCGGATGCTTCTCCACCCGCCCGGACGTGGCCCAGGCCTGGACGACGCTCAACCTGACGATCCGCGGCGGCATGGATCGTCGCCGGTTCGAACTGGCGACCATCGCGGCCGCACGGACGCTCTCCTCGACCTACTGCACGGTCGCCCACGCGTCCTTCCTGCGGGACGTGTGCGGCGACGCCGAGACCGTCCGCGCGCTCGCGTCGCACCCGGACGGCAGCGAACTGTCCGGCCAGGACGCGGCGGTGTACTCCTTCGCGGTCAAGGTCGCCGGCGACGCCTCCTCGGTCGGGCAGGCCGACGTGGACGCCCTGCGCGACGTGGGTCTCTCGGACGCCGACATCGCCGACGTCGTGTTCGCCGTCGGCGCACGCGCCTTCTTCGCGACCGTGCTCGACGGGCTCGGCGCGCAGCTCGACCGGGCCACGGCCGACACCTTCGACCCCGGGGTTCTCGATGCCATGGTCGTGGGGAGGCCGGTGGGCGGGTGAGCCGCGGCGTCGAGGCGTGCGCGGCGGGCCTGCGCGCTCGCCGGCCCGCAGGTCAGGACGCGTGCAGCGCCAGGTAGATCGAGGGCATCGCGACGATGCCGACCACGATGCTCACCGAGTTCAGGAACGCGGACAGCTCCACGTCGAGGCGGGCGCGTCCGGTGAACACCGGCATCATGGACGCGATCGGCGCGAACAGGATCATCACCACCACCAGCCGGGCCTCCAGCGGGAACGGCAGGAGGTACCAGCACGCGACCGCCGCGACGATCGAGAAGGCGTAGCGGGCCAGGAGGATCCGGGCCGCGGCGACGTACTTCTCCCTGTGCAGCCGCAGCTCCAACCCGATGCCGATCATCAGCATCGCCAGGAACGGGTTGGCCGCGCCCACGGTGGACGTGAACGTGATCACCGGATCGGGCAGGCGGAGGTTGAGCAGCCGCATCGCGAGCAGCACGAGGTAGGTGACGAAGACCGGCGACCTGGCCAGCGTCCGGACGAGGTCGCGCCAGCCGTGCGTCCCGGGTTCGCTGGCCAGGCTCATTCCCCAGCCGTACGCGACGCCGGCGGAGGAGAAGGCCGTCCCGAAGTCGAAGAGCGTGGAGTAGATCATCGCGTGCGGGCCCATGAACCCGCCGAGGTACGGGGTCGCGAACGCCCCGATGTTGTAGCTGCCGTAGTTCAGGACGGCGAACGCCTGCGCCTTGCGTCCCCTGCGTGCGTTGAGGACGTAGCCGAGCACCTGCTGCGCCACGTTGAGGAGGAACGCCAGCACGGTCAGCCCGAGCAGCGCGTACTCGAGGTGGTAGTCGTTGAAGCTGGTGAACAGCGCGCACGGCAGGGTGATGGTGAGCACGAGCCGGGAGAACAGCCCGAAGTCGGACGTCGTCGCCCAGCCCAGGCGCTTGATGCCGAACCCGATGCCGACGATCGCAACGAGCGACAGCGCCCGCGCCACGATCTCGACCATGCCCCGCACCGTAGCCCTTCGGGCAGCCGTCCCCCGAACGCGGCGGGCGGCCCGGACGCGGGGTCAGGGCGCGCCGAGCAGGCCGTTCAGGTCCGGCAGGCCGGCGAACCGGGTGAACGTGCCGGTGTCGGCGATCTCGCGCGCCGCGTCCAGGAAGCCGCGCCAGGCGGTCTTGGCGAGCATGCCGCCGATGCTGATCCGCCGGACGCCGAGGCCCGCGGCCTCCGCCACGGTCGTGAACGGGGTGTGGATGAGCAGGTTCACCGGTTTCGGTGCGACGGCGTCGACGATGGCCGCCACGTGGTCGAGGGAGGTGATCCAGGGGGCGTACAAGCAGTCCGCCCCCGCCTCGGCGTACGCCTGGAGGCGGCCGATCGTCTCGTCGATGTCGGGGCGGCCCCAGACGAAGCCCTCCGAGCGGGCGGTGAGGACGACCCCGGTGCCGCTGGCCCGGACCGCCTCCCTTGCGGCCGCGACGCGCTCGACGGCCAGCCCGAGCTCGAACAGCGGCTCGGCGGGATCGCCGGAGAAGTCCTCGATCGAGACCCCGGCGATGCCGGTCCTCACGGCCCGTCCCACGTTGGCCGCGACGCCGTCCGGCTCGGTCGCGTAGCCGCCCTGGAAGTCGGCGTTGATCGGGAGGTCGACACTGGCGACGATCACCCGGAGGTGGTCCAGGGTCTCCTCGAGTCCGACGCTGTTGTCGGGACGGCCGGTGGACCAGGCGAAGCCGGCGCTGGTCGTGGCGAGCGCAGGGAAGCCCATCCCGGCCAGCGCGCGGGCGCTGCCCGCGTCCCAGGGATTCGGCATCACGAAGCATCCGGTCTCGTGCAGCCGCCGGAAGGCGGCGATCCGTCCTGCGCTGGCGTCCATGCCGCACCCCGTTCACCGGTCTGGATCCGTGGCGGCAGCGTAGGTTCGCTCCCGACGAGCGTCAACGCCTCACTTTGGACCGTTCGGACGGCGTGCGGGCGACCGTCACATCGTGACCCGCGAAGTCACGCCTTCCTGGTGTCACCGACACCCGCAGGAGGGATCATGCCAAGCGCAAGCCGCACCACCACGCCCGTCAGCGTCGACCAGCCCCAGATCGAGGGCCGCTACGCCGAAGCCGGGCCGTACACGATCGCGTTCGAGACCTTCCACGAGGACGCCGATCCCGCGCCGTTCTTCGTCGGACTGCCCGACGACCGGTGCCCGTGCCCACACTGGGGCGTGGTCACGACCGGACGGATCACCTTCCGGTGGGCCGACCACGACGAGACCTATGTGGCCGGAGAGGCCTACTACGCGCCACCCGGGCACCTTCCCCTCGTGACCGCGGGGACGAGCGTGACCGAGTTCAGCCCGACCGAGGACCTGGGGCGAACAATGGCCGTGGTCGGGGCGAACATGGCGCGGACGGGCGGAACGCTCTCATGACCGCCGCCACGCGCGACCCGGTGGACCTGCCGGCCCCGGACACCGGCCTTCCCGGGCTCGCGGGCCTGGTCCGCTTCCTGGAGACGGGCGTCGCCCCGGCAGGACTCTTCGCGGACATCCTGTTCGCCGACCTGAGCTTCCCGCACTGGCGACTGCAGGCCACGTCGGCCGCGGAACTCGTCCGACTGCGGGCGGAACGCCACCCCTGGCCGGGACGGGTCCGGCTCGAACGGGCGGCGCGCACGCCGTCGGGCTTCGTGGTCGCGCTGGAGGAGCGATGGCGGGCCGAGGGCCAGGACTGGTACTGCCGCGAGTCGTTCTGGGCCGATGTGGAGGACGGAACCATCACCGGACTACGGGTGATGTGCACCGGCGACTGGGACGAGGAGACGCAAAGGCAGCACGCGGAGGAGGTAACACTGACCCGTCCGTGACCCTGCGCTGCCCCGTACCCGGCCGCCTACGATGAGGCCGTGGTGGCCGATCCGGCGTCCACCCGCGACGCCATCGAGGGTGCCGAGGCCGCGTGGGCCGACGGGCGGACGGCGGACGCCGCGAGCCTGTTCCGAAGGGCGGTCGCTTCCGCCCGCGGCGCAGGGGACGTCGAGAACTGGACGCGAGCGGTGCTGGGCCTGGCCGCAACCCAACGATTCGGACCCGACTCCGGGCCCCTGCCGGCCCTGCTCGCCGAGGCCCTCTCGGCCCAGACCGGCACCGCCGGCCGCGTCCGCCTCTCCGCCGCGCTCGCCCGCAGCTGGGTGTACGCCGGATCGCCGGCACGCGCCGTCGGTCCCGCCGACCGGGCACTGGAACTGGCGAGGGAATCCACCGACCCCGCGCTGCTGGCGGACGCCCTCGACGCCGTCCTGACCAGCCACTGGGGCCCCGACGAACTGGCCCGGCGCGCCGAGTTCGCGGCCGAGCTGGACGACGTGGCCGCGCACCTCGTGGACCCGGACGCCCGACTCCGGGCCCACCTGTGGGGCTTCACCGTGGCCTTCGAGAAGCTGGACGTGCTGGCCCTCAACCGGCAGCTGAGTGCGCTCGAACTCCTCGGCGAGGACTCGGCGAAGGCTCGGTTCTTCGCCTCCTCGCGGCGGCTCGCCCTGGACCTCATGCGCGGACGCCTCGACACGGCTCCGGCCGTGCTCGACGAGGTCGTGGAGGCTGCCGACCGAGCGATGCTCCCCGACGGTCCGGTGGCCGTCCTCGCCCTGCGCTCGTACGTGAGCCTGCACGCGGGGGACGAGGTGGCCTGCGCGGACGCTGCGGCGCGCGCTGAGGAACTGGCCGATGCCGACGGGCTGATCACCGTTGCGGCGGAGGCCGCGCCCTTCTGGGTGGCGGCCGGCCATCCGGAGCGCGCCCGCGAGCTCCTGTTCCGGTTCGATGGGCCGGCACTGGACGCCGTTCCTCGCGACATGGACTGGCTCCTGGTCATGCAGTGCCTGCTCGAATCAGCTGTCGCGGTGCACGACGACACCCTGGTGGCGCGCATCGTGCCCCTGCTGGCGCGCTACCCCGCGCGTCCGGTCGTGAACGCGGGAGGCTTCCTGTTCCACGGCCTCACCGACGACCCGCTGTCCCGCGCGTACCAGCTGCTGGGCGAGCCGGAGCCGGCCGCCCGGTTGCGCGCGTCGGCCCTCGCCGGATACGAGCGCGCCGGCGCCCGCTGGTGGCACGACCGGCTCGCCGACTCACCGGGACGGGGCGTCCGGCCCACTTCGGAGGCCGCGCAGGGCCGGCGAGCGGGGCAGGCACCCCGAACCGCCGTCGTGCTTCGCCCCAGGGGCGGAGGGTGGGAGGTCGGTGACCCAGAGCGTCCGTCCCTGCTGCCGGCGTTGCGCGGGCTGGAGCATCTGCAGCGGCTGGTGGCGCGTCCGGATGCCTCGATCGCGGCGCTCGACCTGGTCGGGGCCCCATCGGGCGGGCGGGTGGTGTCCGAGCCCGGGTTGGGACCGGTCCTCGACGAGACAGCGGCCCGCGCGTACCGGAACCGGCTCGCCGAGCTGGACGGGGAGCTCGCCGAGGCCGCCGACTGGGCCGACGCGGGCCGCCTCGCCGTCCTGGAGGCGGAGAGGGAGGCCCTGTTGTCGGAGCTGGCCTCCGCCTTCGGACTGGCGGGCCGTCCGCGGGAACACCGCTCGTCGGCCGAGCGCGCCCGAGTGGCCGTTCGCAAGGCCGTCTCCGCGGCACTCGTCCGCCTGGAGATCGTCGACCCCGTCGTCGCGGCGCACCTGCGTGCGCACGTCCGTACCGGACGGTTCTGCGTCTACCAGCCCGAGCCCGGCCAGGCGTGGACCTGGATCGTGGGCTGACCGGACGCGTGACGGTAGCGTGCGGGCGTGGCTGTCTTCGAGGAGCTGATCAGGGACAAGTGGGCCGGACGCGCCCAGGCCTACGCGGAGACCTTCGCCGGCCAGTGCGCGCACACCGTCGAACCGGTGCTGGACGCGCTCGGCGTCGTGCCCGGCGACCTCCTGCTCGACGTCGGGACGGGAGCGGGGGCGATCGCCGTTGCCGCGCTGGCCCGCGGCTGCGCTGTGGTGGCCGTCGACCCGGAGCCCGACATGCTCGCGCTCGCGAGCACCCGCGCGCCGGGCGCGACGATGCTCCACGGCGCGCTCCCCGACCTCGACCTCGAGCAGCGGTTCGACGCGATCGCCGCCAACTTCGTGCTGAACCAGGTCAGCGACCCGCCCGCGTCCGTCCGCTGCCTTGCCGGGCTGCTGCGTCCGGGCGGACGGGTGGCTGCGGCCGTCTGGCCGGCGGACGTCGGCCCCCTCCAGTCGCTGTGGACGGAGGTCGTCGACGCCGCATCCGCGGTGCGTCCGCCGTCGCCGGAACTGCCGTCCGACAAGGACTTCGCCCGAACCCCCGACGGCCTGTCCCGCCTGTTCGCCCAGGCCGGCCTGACCGTCGAGCTGGCGTGGACGCACGAGTTCGTCCACGCCGTCGACCCCGAGGTGTGGTGGAGCGGCCCGGCCCGCGGCGTCTCGTCGATGGGCCAGCTCTTCGCCGCCCAGACACCCGAGGTGCTGGGGGCCATGCGGGAGGCCTACGACCGGCTGAACCGGCGCTACCTCGGCTCCGATGGTCTGCTGCACCTGCCGGGTCGTGCGGTGGTGGCGGTCGCGATTCGCTGAACCGCGCCCGGCCGGTCGCGCGGGCTGCCATGCTGAGGAGCCGTGAAGACGTTCTCGTGGCCCGAGCTCCGGCGCGGCGCGGTCGTGATGGCGGTGGTGATCGCCGTCCTGTGGGTGATCGAAGTCGTCGACACGATCACAGGACACGCACTGGACAACCTGGCGATCCGGCCGTGGAACCCTGTCGGGCTGCTGGGCATCATCCCGGCCCCGCTCCTGCACTTCGGCTTCGCCCACCTGGCGGCGAACTCGGTGCCGCTGTTCCTGATGGGCTCGGTCCTGTGGGCGTCCGGACGCGAGGAGTTCAGCGTCGCCACGATCGTGCCCTGGATCACATCGGGGCTGTTCGCGTGGCTGCTCACCTCTCCGGCCGGGAGGGTCGCGGGCGCATCCGGCATTGTCATGGGCTGGTTGGCCTACCTGATCACGCGCGGCATCCTGACCCGTACGGCCGCCTACCTCAGCGTCGGCATCGGCACGGTGGTGCTGTACGGCTCGGTGCTCTACGGCGTCCTGCCCCTGCGCCAGGGCGTCTCGTGGCAGGGTCATCTCGGTGGTGTGATCGGCGGCATCCTCGCCGCCTGGATGCTGTGGGGGCAGGGGCGCTCGCCCGCGAGCGGACGCCGCTGAGCCGGGGGCGGGTCGGTAGCATGCCGGTGTGGCTTACCTGGTTCTGACCCTGATCGGGGACGACCGCGCCGGACTGGTCGCGGCGACGGCGGACGTCATCAACGCGCACGGCGGCAACTGGGAGCGCAGCCAGCTCGCCGAGCTGGCCGGCACCTTCGCCGGCGTCGTCGAGGTCTGGGTGCCCGACGAGCGCGCGGCCGAGCTGACGGCGTCCCTGAGCGAACTGAACGGCCTGCTCAAGGTGGTCGCCCAACCCGGGTCCAGCGCCCAGCCCGCGGCCTGGCCAGAACTGCACGTGAGCCTTGTCGGCAACGACCGTCCGGGCATCGTCCGCGACGTCTCGGCCGTCCTGTCCCGACACGGGCTGAACATCGAGACCCTGAACACCCGCACCGTCGACGCCCCGATGGGTGGCGGACGCCTGTTCGAGGCCGACGTCGTCGCCCGGATCCCCGCCGGGGCCGACCTCGCCGTCCTCCGGGAGGACCTCGAGCGCCTGGCGGCAGAGATCCTGGTCGACCTCACCCTCACCCAGGACTGAGCCCTTCCCGGTGCCAGCGGCCCCGACTAGATTTGCGCCCAGCATCCGTCGGCCTCGAGGGGATCCCATGAACCGCCTTGCCCGTCTTCTCGCCGCGCTCGTCGCGGCCGTCGCCCTCACCTCCGGATGCTCGATGATCCCCGGCCTCGGGGGCAGCCAGAGCGGCATCCAGGCGTGCGCGTCCATCGGCGGCACCATCCAGGACGCCGCCACCAAGCTGACCTCGGCCCTCACCCAGGCGACCAGCGACCCGAAGGCCGCCGGCAAGGCCGTCCAGGACTTCGTCGACAGCCTCTCGGCCGCCCGCACCAAGGTCACCAACGCCGACGTCGGAGCCGCCCTGGACAAGGCGATCGCCTCCGGCAAGCAACTCGTCGACCTGCTCTCGAAGGCGGACGCGTCCAGCCTCGACAACGACAAGGCGTCCGCGCTCGCCCAGGAGGTGCAGTCGGCGCTGACCGACCTCGTCGCGGCCTGCACCAAGAGCTGACCGGTCCGGCGCCCGTCCGGCGCGCCCCGTCCCCTCCGTCACGCTGGGGGCATGAGCAATCTCGCGCATTTCTGCCCCCGTGGACTTGCGGCCCGGCGACCGGTCAGAGCAGGGTGAGAGCAGTTAGTCAGAGCGGTCCAACCACGCGCCGGCCCTGGCAACGTCCCCTGAAGGGAGACGGAGATGGCGCGTGGAAACGTGACGTCCGCCCGTTCACTCAATCGCGAGTTGCTCACCGAGCAGCTCTTCGCTGAACTCATCAGCACCGACGACCCGAACCGCAAAGCCCAGCTCACCGACGAGCTCGTCGGGTTGCACCTCGGCCTGTGCGACGCCCTCGCCAGCCGTTACCTCCATCGCGGCGCCGACCGCGAGGACCTCGTCCAGGTGGCGCGGGTCGCTCTCCTCCTGGCCATCAAGCGCTTCCAGCCCGCCGAGGGTCGGACGTTCGTCGCCTATGCCGCACCGACGATCTCCGGCGAGCTGAAGCGCTACTTCCGCGACCACTGCTGGATGGTCCGTCCGCCTCGACGGATCCAGGAGATGCGGGCCCGGGCGTCGCGGGAACGCAGCGATCTCGAGCAGAACCTCGGCCGCAAGGCCACCATCCAGGAGCTCTCGGCCGCCGTCGGTGCCGATGCCGACCTGCTGCAGGAGTGCGCGGCCGCCGAGTCGAGCTACCGTCCCTGGTCGCTGGAGGCGCGGCTGGACGGCGACCGGGACGGGGGCAGCACCCTCGGTGCGAGCCTGGCGGACCCGGCCGAGGAGTACGAACGCGCCACCGACCGGCTCGCCCTGCAGCGCGCCCTCTCCGGCCTGAGCCGTCGCGACCGGAGCATCCTCACGTGGCGTTTCGAGGAGGGCTGCACGCAGGAGGAGATCGGGCGCCGGCTCGGCATCTCGCAGATGCAGGTGTCGCGGCTGATCCGAAGGATCCTGGGACAGGCCCGACAGGCCCTCGGTGAGGACCTGCTGAGCGCCTGAGCGAAGAGGGACGGTTCCCCGTTCGTCGCTCGACGTCTTCCGCCCGCCGGGCCGGACGACGAGCCGGAGTCAGGGAACCGTCCCCCTCCTCGTGCCCGGGAACGTCTCCCCTCGTCAGCGGGTGTTCACCAGCGGGGCCGCCCGACTCCGTTACCGTATCGGGTAGCACCTGCATCGCACCGCCCGGCCCCACGCTGCGCGGCGGCGCGGAGCGGCACGAGGAGGACCAGATGGACGTTGTCGGCACGCGCGTCGAAGCCCCGAAGAACTCTGCCTATGCGGCGGCCCGGACGCTCAGCGACGGGCAGGCCAAGCCCGCCGGAGCGCTCGGTCGGCTGGAGGAGCTGGGCGCGTGGGCCGCGTCCGTCCAGGGCTTCTGCCCGCCGCGGCAGTTCGACGACGTCCGGGTGGACGTCTTCGCCGGGGACCACGGTGTCGCCGCGTCAGGGGTCTCGGCCTACCCTGCGGCGATCACGGCCGCCATGGTGCGGGGCATCGCTGCCGGAAAGGCTGGCGTCTCGGCCCTGGCCCGGATCAACGGGGTCCGCGTCGCCGTCCACGACATCTCGGTGGCTGTCGACTTCCCCGACCTGCCGGAGGTCGGCCGGCACAAGGTGCGCTACTCGTCCGGACCGATCCACCTGACCGACGCGACGACCGTCGCCGAGGCCCAGCGCGCGCTCGCGGCCGGCGACGCGATCGCCGCCGCACAGATCGCGGACGGCGCGCAGCTGTTGATCGCCGGTGATCTCGGCATCGGGAACACGACCGTCGGCGCCGCCCTGATCGCGGCTTCGCTGGGCGTCCCCGCTGCCGCCGTCACCGGTCGGGGCACCGGCATCGACGACGATGCGCTCGCCCACAAGACGGCGGTCATCGACGCCGCCCTGGCCCGCGTCGGCGAGCATCGCCTGCAGGATCCGGTCCAGCTGCTGGCCGCGCTCGGAGCCGCCGACTTCGCGGCCGGCGTGGGCTACATCGCCGGCGCCGCCCGCCGTGGCGTCCCCGTGCTCGTGGACGGCGTGATCGCGGCGGCGGAGGCCCTGATCGCCGAGCGCTACGCTCCCGGAACGAAGGCCTGGCTGCAGGCTGGGCACCGCTCGACCGAGCCCGGCCAGGCGCTCGCCCTGGATCATCTCGGACTGCGCCCGCTCGTCGACTTCGGGATGCGTCTCGGAGAGGGGAGCGGTGCCGTCCTCGCCGTCCCGATGGTGCGTTCCGCCGTGGCGGCACTGACCGGCATCGCGCAGCTGTCGGACCTCGCCTGATGCTCGCCGGCCTCCGGCTGGCGATGGGCTTCCTGACCGTCATTCCCGTCGGCAGCCCCGACATCCGGCGCACCCGGGAGGCCATGCTGCTCGCCCCGGTCGCCGTGCTGCCGGTCGCGCTGGTCGCCGCCCTCGGCGGATGGGCCGCCGGCCGGATCGGGATCCCCCTCGTGATCGCAGGGGTGCTCGTGGTCGGCCTGGTCGCCCTCGGCACGCGCGCGATGCACCTGGACGGGCTGGCCGACACCGTGGACGGGCTGGGCTCCGGCAAGCCGGCGGCGGACGCCCTGGAGATCATGCGCCGCGGCGACGTGGGGCCGATGGGCGTGGTCGCGCTGGCGCTCGTGCTGCTGGGAGAGGCGATGGCGGCCGGCGTCGTGCTGGTCCGCCCGTGGGGATGGCTGCAGCTGGCCGTCCTGATCGGGGTCTCGCGGGGGGCGCTGGCGCTGGCCTGCCTCCGCGGCGTCCCGTCCGCGCGTCCGGACGGGCTCGGGTCCCTGGTCGCGGGGTCGGTTCCCCGGTTCGCCGCCGCCGCTGCCTGGGTGGTGTGGACGGCTGCGCTGGTCGCGTCCGGAGTGCTCGCAGGTCAGGCGTGGTGGTGGCCGCTGGTCGGGGTTGCCGCCGTCCTGGTGACGTCGGTTTGGCTCGTCGGCCTCGCGACCCGGAGACTCGGCGGCATCACCGGCGACGTCCTGGGAGCTGTGGTCGAACTGTCGTCTGCCGTGCTGCTGGTGTCGGCGACAGCCGCCTGAACGGGGTGGCACGAAAGAACCGTCCCCTCGTGCCGGGGTGGCATGGGGGGACGGTTCCGTGCCACACCGTCAGAGCATCAGGGGACGCCCGGCCACCATCAGCACGACCGTGTCGCAGACGGCGGCCACCTGCTGGTTGATCCGCCCCAGGTGGTCGGCGAACACGCGTCCCGAGCGGTGCTCGGGGACGACGCCCCAGCCCACCTCGTTGGTGACGAGGACGAGCGGGCCCGAGTGTCCGGACACGGCGCCGACCAGGGCATCCACCTGTGGCTGCAGCCGCACGGCGACGCTCGCGTCCGGCTCCTCCCAGGCGTCCCAGCCGTCGATCAGCCGGGTGAGCCACGTCCCGAGACAGTCGACCAGCACCGGGCCGGAAGCCTCGGCGATCGCGGACGCGATGTCGACGGTCTCGACCGTCCGCCACGAGGCGGGCCGTCGCAGCCGGTGCGCGGCCACGCGCGCGCTCCACTCGGGGTCGGTGCCGACATCGGCCGGATAGCCGGGCGTGATGTAGGTGACCCCGTCCGCCGGAAGGAGCGTCTCCGCGTGACGCGACTTGCCGCTGCGGACGCCGCCGGTGACGAGCACTGCCATGGCCGGAACCCTACCCGCGCGCGGTAACCTCACCGACGTGACCGCCATCTCCACCGGAAGCCTGCCCCCCGACGACGTGGTCGAAGCGGTGCTGGCCAGCGTTCACGACGAGGTGCGTCCGGTCACGGACGGCGTGAACTCCCCGGTCTACCCCATGCTGGCCGCAGCCGACCCGGCCCAGTTCGGACTCAGCCTCGCCGGCGTGGACGGCCGCGTCCACGCCCGCGGCGACGCGGCGGTCAGCTTCGCCCTGATGAGTGTCGCGAAGCCCTTCACGTTCGCCCTGGTCTGCGCGGCACTCGGCCCCGAACGTGCCCGCGCCGAGCTCGGCGTCAACGCGACAGGGGACGCGTTCAACGCCGTCGAACCCGTCCTCGACGCGGACGGGCGCACGAACCCGATGGTCAACGCGGGCGCCATCGCCACCTGCAGTCGCCTTCCCGGCGACTCGGTCGAGGAGAAGTGGACCCGTCTCCTCGACGGCCTGTCGGCCTTCGCCGGCCGCGACCTGGCCCTGGACGACGACTTGTACGCCAATGTGATGGCCACCAACGTCCGCAACCGGCAGCTCACCGAGGCACTCGCGTCCCGCGGCCTGCTGGCGGGCGAGCCCGAGGACGCGCTGGTGCTGTACTCCAAGCAGAGCTGTGTGGATGTGACCGCGTCGGACCTGGCGGTGATGGGCGCGACCCTGGCCAACGGCGGGGTGAACCCGGTCACCGGCGCCCGCGTGATCCCGGACGTCCTGTGCCACTTCGTGCTGGCGGTGATGACGACGGCCGGCATGTACGAGCACTCCGGTGACTGGCTGTACGACGTCGGCCTGCCCGGCAAGTCGGGCATCGGTGGCGGCATCGTCGTGGTCTGCCCCGGCAAGTGCGGCCTGGGCAGCTTCTCCCCTCCCCTGGACGCGGCCGGCAACTCCGTCCGCGGGGTGCGGGCGGCAGCCCGGCTGTCGGCCGAGCTCGGGCTCGACCTGTTCGCGTCCCGCGCCCGCTGAGGGCGAGCCACGACGCCTGTTCAGGACAGCGTCGCCGACTCCTGGACGGACTGGGCGTGCGCCCTCCGTCCCCTCTCCGGCGGGGACGGGAGCGCGAACGTCCCCAGGTGGTTGGCGCGCAGCAGCAGGCGGGACGTCCGCAGCGACTTCGACCTTCCCGACAGCGGCGCCGGGTCGGCGTCCCTGCTGAGCTCGACCACGCCGACCTTCAGGCTGCGGGCGAACGGCATCAGCAGCAGCAGGACGCCGACGGCGAGCACCATCGCGCGGAGCGTGTCGGAGTCGGGGCCGGGTAGCTGGTTGCTCAGCGCCAGCCACGCCACGATCGCGCCGAGGCCGAGGAACGCCATGTTCAACAGCCGCTTGCGCCAATTCGACCAGCGGTAGGCGATCATCAGCAGGGCGAGCCGGGACGCCTCGTCCCGGTCCGGCAGGTGCCTGACCTGGTGAAGCAGCCGGAGCCAGCGCGGCCCCCACCGGCGGCAGCAGGGACGGCTGATCGAACGCAGGTGCTGGATCAGGTCCTGGGCGTCGTCGATGAGTTGCGCGTCCCCCTTGAGGCCCAGCCGGTCGAGGGCCTCCTGGGCGAGGATCGCGGCGTGCAGGCCACGGCGGCAGAGCTCGGTGAACAGCCGCGGCGCCAACGGCTCGGAGCCGATCCGGGCGCCGGCCGGGGCCCGTCCGGTCTGCAGGTAGGTGCGGGTGTCGCGGTGCAGGTCGGCGGCGAGCCGGTAATCGGCGACGGCGAGGATGAGTTGCTGCGCGTTCTCGACCGAGCCGGTGTTGCCGGTGCCGCCGTCCGGTCCCTCGGCCATGGCCAGGGCAGCCTCGAACTCGCTCTCCGCCTGGATCGTCCGGGCGAGGATGTGCTCCCCGATGCCGTCCGTGATCGCCATCGCCTGGCGCAGCGAATCCTTGTAGCGCCCGGCGATCAGGGACGCCTGCGCCTCCAGCACGCGCAGGTCCACGTCGTGGCGGCGCAGCGGCAGCACCTGGTCCAGCAGGGCGTCGGCGGACGCGTCGTCCCCGACCCGCAGCGCCAACATCGCGCCCAGTACCTGGACCGACCACGGATCGGCGGGAGTGAGCGGCTCGGCGACGAGCATGGCTGCGGCCCGGTCGTCGTCGCCCGCGAGCAGGGCGAGACGCATCCGCTGCCGGCTGTCGACCTCGGGGCCGGACCGGGCCAGCATCGCCCGGGCGGCGGCCTGCCCTGCGTACCGGGCGCCGGAGAACGGGTTCTCCGGGTCGAGCAGGCGACCCTCGGACGTCGGCGTGCCCCACTGGGTGCCGGCCCACAGGCAGGCCTCGGCGTAGGCGGTGTCCTCGACGCTGGGCCCGTCGAGGCGGCGAAGCTCGTCCAGGATGGCGAGGGTCTCCGTCGGGTCGGCCAGGAGGATCCGGACCTTCAGGATCGAGCGGCGCAGGTCGTCCGGCAGGCCGGACTCGTCCACGTCGACGGCCTTGCGGAGGTGGTCCCAGGCTGCCCGGTACTCGCCCTGCTGGGCGGCGAGCCGGTAGGCCAGTAGCCGGTACACGTGGCGCCAGTGCTGGTCGTCGCCCGGTCCCATGCCGGTGACGGGCCAGCTGCCGAGAGGCGCTGGGCCGTCGGCGCGTGCCTCGATCGTGGCGATGGTGCGCAGGCACGCGTCCTCGGCCTCGGCGAAGCGGCCGACGTCGGTCATGGACTGGATCCAGCGCGAGCGGTCCTCCACGTCGAGGTCGACGGCGTGGACGCCCCAGTCGTCGGCGAGCTCGTCGAACAGCCGGGTGGCGGTGGCGAAGTCCTCCAGTTCCGCGGACGCCACGGCACGCACGAGGACGGACGGCCCTCCGAGCTCGGCGCCGGCGACCAGCTCCAGCGCGAGCCCGGGGCTCTCGGCCGCCAGCAGGTCGGCTGCCCGGAGGGCGGAGCCGGGGCCGGCGGCCGCGAACCGAACCAGAGCCTGCTCGTACTCGGCGTAGCTTCCGATCGGCGTCCGCTGGCGGCGTCCGGCCTGGTAGAACCGGTCGACGAGGCTGATCAGCCGTACGCCGTCCGCGTCGGTCTGGGGCGCGGGGCCGGCCATCTTCAACGCGGCGGCCCAGGCGCGGCGGGCGAGCTCGTCATCGTCGGCGCCGCCGGCCTCCTCGGCCCTCGTCTCGGCGCGCTGCCACAGCTCGGCGGCGACGAACTCGAGGATGTCCTGGTCGTCGGGGAAGCTGTCCACCAGCTCAGCCAGGCTCGGACGGCGGGGACGCAGGCCCGCGCTGCGAAGGGCGCCCAGCCAGTTGCGGGCATCGAGTCGGCCGAGCTCTCCTGCGCGGTGCAGCTCCTGGTAGTCGACGTCTGCCAGGGCGAACTGTCCTTCGGCGAGGCTCGTCTCGGCGTGACGCCGCAGTACCTGGGCATCGATGCGCGGTTCCGGGCTCATGTGGCTCCCCTGACCCGGATTCTCACCCAGGGCCCGAGGTTCGGCAATGACCCGAATTGCCACTCCGCTCCTAGTCGGCGCGCAGTCGCCCAGCGCGCAGGCGGCCGGCGTCCGCCCGGTACCCGGCGGCGTGGAGGCGCAGGTCGGGGTGGCCCAGCTCGGCGGCCATCCGGTCGGAGAAGGCCGCCAGTTCGTCCAGCTTGAGCGGGACGGCGGCGAGCACGTCCCCCGCGCTCGGCCCGGGACCGTACGCACGGACGAGGGCGTGCAGGCGGGTCGCGCGCTCCGACGCGGTGAACACCGGCTCGGAGTTGAGGGGGACGAGGGTGTAGGCGAGGTAGGCCAGCTCCCAGGCGCGGGGGCCGGGCGAGGCATAGTCGAAGTCGATGAGGCCGGTCGGGCGGCCGTCGTCGAAGACGAGGTTGTACGGCGCCACGTCGTTGTGGCAGACGACCTCGGCGGGGCTGTGGACGGGGGACCGCCAGCCGTCGGACAGGGTCGCCAGAGGCACCGAGGCGTCGTGGAGGCGGCGGACGAGGCGGGCGACCCCGGTGAGGACGGCGTCGCTCCACAGCCATGCGGCAGGCTCGTTCGCCACCGTGCCCGGCAGGAAGCTGAGCCGTTCGCGGCCGTCGGCGGTGAACCCGAGCGGACGCGGTGTCGCCTCGATGCCGGCGTCCGCGAAGGCCCGGAGCAGGCGGTGGACGTTGGCCGTCCACGGCCCGGCCTGACGGCGGACCTCGTCGCCGAGGCGCGTCACCGTCCCCATGTTGCCGCCGGCCAGCGGGATCTCGCCCGGTTCCATGCGCACATTGTCCTGCCCCGTTCCAGTCCCGCCCCGGTCCAAACTCCCCCGGAAGTCACAGACGCCCGCGGAGTTCCGCGGGCGTCAGTGCCTTCGGGGGCGCCTGTGGGGAGGCGTCGGGTGAGGCGAGGGACGGCGATCAGCCGAAGGTGAGCCAGTTGAGGGCGACGTAGTCGGTGGGCTGTCCGCTGGTGAAGGTGACGTACACGTCGTGGACGCCGGCCACCGCCGTGATGTTGGCGGGGACGGTCTGCCAGGACTGCCAGCCGCCGGTGTTGGCGACGGCGAAGCTGCCGATCGGCGCGCTGGCCAGGGAGTCGAGGCGCACCTCGACCAGTCCGGAGGCGCCGCCGGCGGCCCCGGACGCGACGCGGGCGATGAACTGGGTGGCCGGGGTGGTCCCGAAGTCGACGCCCTTGTAGAGAGACCAGTCACCGGTGGAGATGCCGGCGAGGTTCTGGCCACCTCCGGTGTCGGTTGTGGTCTGGGTGGTGGTCCCGGACTGGGCGTCGAACGACTCGGCCTCGATCCGGGCACGGGCGTCCCGGGAGCCCGGCGTCCCCGACGGTGAGGCGGTCGCGGACGGGGAGGGCGATCCGGTCGGGCTCGCGCTCACCGTCGGCGTGGCGGACGGGGAGGCGCTCGCTGTCGGAGTGGCGCTCGCGGGCCCGAAGGTGAGCCAGTTGAGGGCGACGTAGTCGGTGGGCTGTCCGCTGGTGAAGGTGACGTAGACGTCGTGGACGCCGGTGACGGCCCCGATGTTGGCGGGCACGGTCTGCCAGGACTGCCAGCCGCCGGTGTTGGCGATGGCGAAGCTGCCGATCGGCGCGCTGGCCAGGGAGTCGAGGCGCACCTCGACCAGTCCGCTGGCCCCTCCGGCGGCTCCGGACGCGACGCGGGCGATGAACTGGGTGGCCGGGGTGGCACCGAAGTCGACGCCCTTGTAGAGCGCCCAGTCGCCGGTGGAGATGCCGGCGAGGTTCTGGCCGCCTCCGGTGTCGGTTGTGGTCTGCGTGGTGGTCCCGGACTGGGCGTCGAACGACTCGGCCTCGATCCGGGCACGGGCATCCCGGGAGCCCGGCGTCCCCGACGGTGAGGCGGTCGCGGACGGCGTCCCGGACGGGGAGGTGGTCGCGGACGGCGTGCTGGTCGGGGACGGCGTCGAGCTGGCCGTCGGCGAGGCGGTGGCGCTCGGCGACGGCGTCGAACCCGATCCGCCTCTGGTGCTCACCTGGACGTAGTCGATCAGCATCGGCTTGCCGGACGCGGTCTGGGCGGTGGGCACCCACTGGCCGAAGGCGCCGGGGAACTCGCCGCCGAGGGCGACGTTGAAGATGACGAAGAAGCCGTGGTGCAGGGCGTTCGTCCACGCCGTCGGATCGACCTGGTCGGAGCTCACGGTCTTCACGACCGTCCCGTCGACAAAGAAGCGCAGCTGCTCGGGGCTGGTGCTGCGGTCGTACTCCATCGCGAACGTGTGGAAAGCCGAGGTGAGGGTCGAGTTGGCCACGGCACCGCTCGACAGGCCGGTCTTCTCGTTGCACGGGCCACCGTCGATGTAGCCGCAGTGCAGCGTCGACCAGGTGGACGGGAGCCCGTTGATGTTCTCCATGATGTCGATCTCGCCGACACCGGGCCAGTTCGTCGCACCGACCGGACGGGCGGCGTCCCCGAGCATCCAGAACGCGGGCCAGTAGCCGGCGGCGGAGGCGCCCGAGACGTCGGGCAGCTTGAGCCGCGACTCGACCCGCAGGACGCCGCCGACGGGGGCGGCGAAGTCGGTTCGGGCCGACTCGACGCGGCCGGAGGTCCAGTTGCCGGCGGAGTCGCGGACGGCGGTGATGGCGAGGTTGCCGGCGCCGTCCAGGGAGACGTTCGCGGGGCTATCGGTCATGGTCTCGACCTCGCCGGTGCCCCAGTTCCAGGCGCCGCCGGGGTAGCTGTGGCCGAGGTCGTACTGCCACTCGGCCCGGTTGAGGCCGGTGCCGGCCGGGCCGCTGAAGTCGTCGCGCCAGACCGTCGACCACCCCGCTGGAGTGTCGGCTCGGGCGGACTCGGGGACGGCGGTCATCGCGAAGGTGACGGCCAGGCTTGCTGCAACAAGGGGCACCGCAAAGCGGCGTTGAGGACGGGTCATGAGGGGGTGGCCTTCCTGGGTGGCCCGGGGGGTGGGCCGCTGGATCCGCTCTGATCCAGTCCGCCAACAGTACGTCCACTCCGCCCGGTTTGACCCGTCGGAGTGACGATTCCCCCTTGTCAGGTCCGGGCAACCCGCCGTCCCCACGCAAGACGGAGGATCGGGGATCGGCTGGACGGAACGGGGACGGGTCAGGCGCGGGCACGGAGCTGGCCCTCGATGACCCGCTGGCACAACACGATCGTCTCGGGCATCAGGTCGACACCGAGGACGCGTGCCTGCCGGGTGAGCTGGTTGGCCAGCCGCTGGCACTCGGCGAGGTTGCCCGCCTGGTGTTCGGTGCTCAGCCGCGCGCACAGCAGCAGTTCGTCCTCAGGCGCGACGGTGAGCGCGCGGGACGCCGCCCAGCGGGCGAGGTCGAGGTCGCCGGCCCGCAGCGCCCGTTCGGTGAGGACGACGCCGACGTCGCGGAGGGCCGCGGAGATCTCCGTGCGCAACTCCTCGGCCCAGTACCACTGGCCCGGCGCCGCATCGGCCAGAGGCGCGCCGCGGACGAGGTCGAGCGCGGCCACCAGCGTCGAGTCGGACACCCGCTCAATCCCGGGACGCAGCATGATCTGCAACTGATGCCAGTCCGACGTCACACCCGGATGCAGGCTGATCCGTCCCGAGTACGCCTCCGGCAGGTAGGCGGCGCCCCCCGGGTCGTCGCCGAGCCAGGCCCGCAGCCGGCTCAGGTTGGACCGGCGCGTCCCCTCCGCCAGCGCCATCCCCGCCGCCATCTGCGTCGCCGTCCCACCGGGGTGCTCCAGCAGCCAGGCGCACATCTCGAGCAGCTGCTGCCGGGCGCGGGACGGCTCGGGCCCGGCCGCGTGGACCAGGTCCGCCGGCCCGATCAGCAGCAGCCGGGGGGCCGGGTCCTGCCCGGACAGTCTGACGATGTCCACTTCTTCCTCGGCTCGTCTCGGCAGCGGATACACGTTGTCCTTGGCCCACCACGGTGCGGCGACCGGCTCGGCGCTCGCGAGCAGTTCACCCAGCCCCCGGCGCGCCGGGGCGGAGATGGCGTGCGCGGCGAAGGTGCCCGGTAGCCCGGCGAGGGCGCCCTCGGGACGCGACGGGTCACCGCTCACCCGCCACAGTGCCGGGGCCGCACTCGTGGTCGGCACGATCGCCGCCACCCCGCACGAGTCTCCGGCCAGGTCGTCCTCGACCTCGGAGAGCGTCGTCTCGTCGAGGCCGTCGAGAAAGAGGAAGACCCAGGGGGCGACGGCCTCAGCCCGATCGGGGTCGGTGCGCAGCCGTCCCAGTGGCTCGGACGCCAGCGCCCGCCGGCGGTCGGCCACGACGCTGCACAGCGTCGTCAGCGCCGCCTCGGCCGAGGTCACCTGGACACGCTCCTCGCCCGCCCGCCGGACGAGCTCAGCGCCCTGCCCCGCCACCACCAGGCGAGCCTCTGCGCTCCACGGTGCGCACGCGAGCTCGACGCCCATCGCGGCGAGCGCGTCCGCCTGCAGCTCCTCGCCGCCCGCGACGCCGAGGATGCGCGAGCGTTCGACGTCCACGAGCAGGACGGTGTCGTCCGCGGCCGTGCCGAGACTGACCAGTGCGGGGAACGGGCACGGCTGTTCCGGGGCGTCCTCGACCGGCAGCGGGACGACCCAGGCGCGCTCGTCCCCGCCGAACCCGGGCGGCGGCATGACCCACGCCTTCGACCACTCGAGTTCGACGCGGTCGGAGCCGACCCGGACGGCGGCCACCGCCGGCAGGTCGAGGCCGGCTTCGTGACAGTGGGCCCCGACACGCCGCAGGGCCGCGGTCAGCCCGTCCAGTGCGGCCGGACGTTGCTGGGCGTGCAGCGCGGTGCGCAAGCGATCGGCCTCCAGCGACGCGGGCGGTTGGTGGTGGCCCAGCGGGCGGACGCGCTCCCGGAGGGCGCGACGCGCCTCGAGGGTCCCGACCAGCGCTGCGGCCGCGAGCGTCCCGATCGTCAGCGGCGTCGACAGCGGCCTGCCGTCGTCCTCCCCGCCGACGTCGGGGGCGGACGACGGCACGTCGACGGCGACCGACGGCGAGCCGGCGACCGGGGTCGCCGTCCCTGGCTCGGGGGTCGCGGTCGAGGCTGCGGAGGACGCCGTCGTCGGGGCCGGGACGGTCGCGCCGCTGTCGCCGCCCGACGCCCCGTCTCGGGACGGCTGTCCTGCCGCGGGCCCGTCCTGCTCCCGGGACGGCCGGGCGTCCGCGAGCACCCGCTTGGCGCCCGGGATGGTCAGCTTCCAGCCGATCTCGATGTGGTCGGGGTCGGTGATGACCGGGTTGGCCGCTACGATCCTCGGCCAGCGTCCGGCCCTGCCGAGGTGGGTCTCGGCGAGACCGCTCAGCGTGTCGCCCCTGTGCACCTGGACGACGAGTTCCTCGACGGGCGTGGCCCGCGCAGGAGCGGCCAGCGTCCGCACGGTGCCGGGGATCACCAGCTCCGACCCGGCCACCAGCTCCCGTGTCGGGTCGTCGAGGGAGGGGTTCAGTTCCGCGATCCGGCGCCACTGGCTGCCGTCGCCGAGGAGGTGCTCCGCCACCGTCCACAGGTCGTCCCCTGCGCGGACGGTGTAGCGCGATCCCGAGGGTGTCGGCTCGGCCACGGTGTCCGGGACGGCCTCCGCCGTGTCGGGGTCGGGCTGGACGGCGGCGACGGTGATCGTCCGACCGGGGGTAGGAGCGACGCCGGAGGGCAGGACGGCCAGGGCGACGACGAGGAGGCCGCCGGCGAGCCGCTGGACACCGCGCAGTCCGGGGAGTGTGACCCGCCGTCCCGACCGGAGAGATATCGCCTCGGCGACCGTGGCGAGCGTGACCACTGCCCACGCGAGCCAGCCGAGCACCGTCAGCGCCCCCAGCAGCAGCGAACCGTCCATGGCCGGGCCAGCCAGGCCGCGGTCGAGCCGCGGCAGGCGTCCCCACGCCACCAGGGCACAGGGGGCGCCCACGATCATCACGGCCAGAGCCGAGCCGGCCAGGACGGAGGAGATCCAGCGCGTCATTTCCGCTCCCGATAGCTGTCGGCGACAGCGGTCGCCGTCGCCCTCACCTCGACGCGTCCGGGCCAGCCGGGCACGAGCACGTCCCCGAGCGGCACCCCGCAGACGACGGTCGCCCGGACCTCGCCCGGCGTCCCGGCAGGGGTGTCGAGCACGGCGGCGTCCACGTCGACGGAGAGCGAGCCGCATCGCATCCCGCCCACCGCCAGTTGTGCGGCCACCATGGTGTCGGCGGCGCGCACCGCGTCGGCCGGCGTCCGCTCGAGCGCCGCTCCACGCGCCGCAGCAGCCGCCAACTGCTCGACACCGCTGCGGGCGATCCAGGTCCTGGCCCCACCGACCATCACACCGAACAGGAGCACCAGCGCCGGCACGAGCAGCACGAACTCCAGGGAAAGCGAGCCGCGCTCGTCGTGGGTCCTCATCGGACCTGCTCCACCGGGAGGACGGCGCGCTCGGCGATCCGTCCCTGGCCCAGGTCGAGGAAGATCGGGACGCGGCCGGTGACGGTCACCACAGCCAGTTCGCCGTCCCGGGTGGACGTGACGGTCACCTGCTGCAGGCCGCCCCCGCTCGCGATGCGCTGCCCCGCCCCGGCCGCAGCCGGGTCACCGGCCGCCATCAGGTCGGCGACGGTTGCGGCGGCGTCGGACGCCACCGTCCGCGCGTGCAGCCACACGCCCAGCTGCACCAGCCCCAGAGTCAGCAGCATCACCAGCGGGGTCAGCAACGCCCACTGCGTCGACTCCGAGATGCCGCGCTGGGTCATGGGCGGGGCAGTTTCGCGTTCACGTACGCGGTGATCGCGGTGACGATGATCGCCACGATGACCACGACCGCCCCGGTGAGGATGGCGATCTCGGTCGACTGCGACAGGCCTCGCTCGTCGCGGCGGACGGGCGTATCCGGGTGGGCGGCCAGGGTGCCGACCAGCAGGTGCACGAGCTTCATCTCTTCTCCTGTTGTTCAACCGGCCAGCAGCCGGAGGATGGGTGGGACGAGGAAGAACGCGGCGAACACCAGCGCGGGGATGACCATGAAGAAGGTCATCCGCTCCGACACCGCGGCCGCCTGGATCTTCGCCCGCGTCAGGTGAGCGTCGCGGAGCTCCTTGACCCGGGCGCGCAGGGCGGTGGCGAGGGAGGCACCGGATTCGTCAAGGCTCATCACGTCGGCGATGTCGACGAGGGCGGGCAGTTCGAGGTCGGTACCCAGGCGCCGCAGCTCCGGATAGGGCGGACGCTGCTCGAGACGGGCCCGTTCGAGAGCGTCCCGGATCGCAGCGAAGATCGTGACGTCGCTGACGCCGGCCGCTGCGCGCAGCGCCTGCGTCCCGGACAGGTTGGCGAGCCGCTCGAGGGTGACCAGGTCGAAGTAGGTGAGCAGGGCCTCGGTCGCGTCCTGGCTGGTGTCGTCGTCACCGGCGGCCAGGAGCAGGTCGGGTACGAAGAACCCCGCGACCGCGAGCGCGGGGGCGGCTGCCGCGACAGGGGCCGCGGCTGCACCCACCGCGAGCGCGGCGATGGCGGCGGCCAGCAGCGGCAGGACGAGACCCGCCACAGCCAGGAGGGCCTTGGTCGTGTAGTGCCGCTCGACGCTGCGTCCTGCGATGCGCAGGCGTCTCTCGGTGGCCACCGGGACCGGACGGTTGAGTCGCGTCCGCACCCAGGAGCCGAGGCGATCGGGCCCGACTGCCGGCTCGGCGACGCGGAGGCGCCCGTCCAGCAGGTCGAGGGCGTCGTCGAGGCGCGGACGGGTCGCGACGACCGTGCCGCCGAGGACGGCCCAGGCCCCGAAGCCGAGCAGGCACCCGGTGAGGGTGGCGATGACCAGGGCGCTCATGCCGTCGCCCCCGCCTCGCCCGGGCGCACGGTGAGGATCCGTTGCCGCGGCCGTGGCAGCGTCATCCGGCGCAGGAACAGCAGCGAGCCGAGGTAGGCCAGCACGAGGACGGCGAGCAGCGCTTGCCCGAAAGGCGTGCCGAAGGGGGCGAAGAAGTCGCCGCCGAACAACAGCGCGGCGCCGAGGACGACGGTGGTGATCAGGGTCACCTGACGGACGACGAACCGGGGCTTGGCGCGCTCGGTGCCGATCTCCCGGAGGGCGCGCAGCCGGTCCTGCAGGTTGTCGGCGAGTGCAGCCAAGGTGACGCCCGCGCCGGTGCCGCCGCGTTGCGCAGCGAGCGCGAGGGAGGCGAGGACGGCATCCGCGTCGGGGCTGTCGAGCTCGTCGGCCAGGGCGCGCAGCGCCTGCTCGATCGTCCAGCGGTCGTCCAGTCTTGCCGCAAGGAGCCGCAGGTTGGGGGCGATCAGGACGGGCGCCTGCTTGATCGAGACCCGGATGGCGTCGGCGATGGAGCGTCCGGTCGGCAGGAGGGAGCCGAGGGTCCGCACCCACCGGTCGATGGCCTGCAGGAGTTCCAGCTCGCGGTCGGGAGGTGCGGAGAGCAGGACGGGCAGCGCGAACGCGACGGCGGGGACGAGCAGGACGAGGAGGGGCCAGCCGGTGATGAGGGCCGCGACGATGCCGCCCGCCACCGCTGCCGCCAGGCGTCCCCACTGCTTGCGGAGCCGGCCGTCCACAAGGTTTGTCCACAGTCCTGTGGATGACCGGGACGGCGAGCGCAGCGGGCTGTTGAAGGCGCGGAGGACGGCCACGATTCCCCCGAGAAGCAGGGCGCCGCACAGGGAGGCCAGCGCGGTCATGGTCGGGGTCCCTCGTCGAAGGCGGCCAGCTCGGCGGCGAGTTCCGCGTCGGGCCGGAACTCGTACCGCCCGCTCGGGTCGCTGCGGTAGGCGAGGTGGGTGACCGGCCGTCCGGCCTCGATGCCGCCGGTCAGCTGCCGGATCTCGGCGATCCTGCGGGTGCGCAGGCCGCCGCGCCAGGTGTCGTCCAGGAGCTGGACGTGGATCAGCAGATGGATGTGGTGGGCGATCTGGCGGTACGCCTCCTCGATCGTGAGCACGCCGCCCTGGGCGACGCGCGATGCCAGCCGGTCGATCGTGGACGCCGCCGAGTGCGAGTGGGTCGTGCTCATCGTCCCCGCGCCCGCGGTCATGGCCTCGAACATCGCTCCGGCTTCGCCGCCGCGGACCTCGCCGACGATCAGCCGCGCGAGGTTCTGCCGCAGCGCCTCGGGGATCAGGTCGGCGACCGTGAACTCGCCGACCCGGTGGCCGCCGACGACCTCGCCCATCCCCACCCGGGACTGGAGGGCCAGCATGTTGCGCCGTCCGGGTTGCAGGTGGGTGAGCAGCTCGTAGTCGGTCTCCAGCGTGCCGAACCGCTCGTTGGCGGGGATGGCTGCGATCAGGGCTCTCAGCAACGTGGTCTTTCCTGCGCCTTGATCTCCGGAGATCACGAGCGACTTCCGCGCCAGGACCGCCCGGGTGAGGAACCCGGCCACCTCGTCCGGCATCATGCCGCCGTCGGCGAGCTCGGCAAGGGTGACGTCGGTGAGGGTGTGCTGCCGGATGATCACGCTCGGCCGGTAGCTCAGCCCGAAGCCGATCGCGTGCAGCCGGAACCGGTCTCCGAGCGCCAGCGTGAGCATGGGGTGCGCGTCGTCGAACGGACGGGCGGGGCTGGCCGACTCGCCGAGGAACCGGATGGCCTCCACCAGTTCGGCGTCGCTGTCGGCCACCGGCGCGCGCGATTCGCGATGTCCGTCGCCGAACTGCACGACCACCGAGTCGCACCCGTGGATCTCGATGTTCTCCGCCTCGGCGATCTCGAACAGCGGTTGCAGCCGGCCGTACCCGAAGATCGCGTTCTCCACCGCCTGCGCGCAGGCGTGCTCGACCTCGACCGGCCACAAGGCCTGGCCACTCGCCGACAACGCCTCGACGTGGTCACGGACCACGCCGCGGATGATCGAGCGTCCGAGCAGGCGCCGGTCCACCTCGGGCAGCGGATGCCCCGCGCTCGAGGTCGCGGCACTGATCAGCTCGGACGCCTTGCGCCGGAGCACGACGACCAGTTGCCAGTCGATCGCCGGGTCCTTCCCCGTCGCCTCGATCACCTCGGCACGGGCGTGCAACGGCCGGTACGCCGGCTGGTCGGCGAACAGGCCGACGTCGGCCAGCCGGGTCACGGCCGCGCTCCCAGCACGACGTCGCGGCCCGCGTCCCGCTCGGCGAGGGCCGCGGCGAGTGTCCGGACGTCGTCAACGTACGCGCTCGCTGCGTGGCGGCGTCCCGGTGCCGCACCGGACGCGTAGACCGCAGCCACCTCCGGCTGCCACGCGAGGTGCCCCCAGATCGGCACGCCGAACCGTCGCCGGATCTCGCTGCCGGTGTAGGGACGCCCGGGACCGACCACCACCAGTCCCACCCTGTCCTCGCCCGCGGCTTCGACGACCTGCGGCAGGTACAGCCGCAGAGCCGCAAGGCTCGGCAGGTCGCTCCTCGTCACCACGAGGACGCCGCCGCTGACGTCCACCAGTGGCTGCGGCAGACCGGCCGCGCCGATCCGTCCGGCATCGACCAGCACCGTGCGTTCTTCGGCGTCCAGTGCGGAAGCCAGCTCCGACCACGCCGGTGCGAACAGCGCGACCATGCCCGGGTGCCCGAAGCCGGGGAGGAACTCCGCCGAGCCGCCGAGGGGCAGCAGCATGGACGCCAGTGCGGCTTCCAACCGACGGTGCTCGCGGTGCGCCTGCAACAGGCCGCCGAGGCCGCGTCCGCCCGGGTCGGCGCCCTGGAGGTAGCCCGCAAGAACGGACTGGTCGGGTTCGCGGTTGGCGTCGACGACCAGCGTCGGCTCAGCCGCTGTGACCGCCAGCGCGACCGCCAGCGACGTCACGCCGGGTGAGTGGGCCGTGCTCGCGAGCAGATGGACACTCATCGTCTCGACGCCGGCACTCGCAGGACGGTGATCTGGCCGGCGGCGGCGAGCTGGGCGACCCGCGTCCCCTCCTCGGCCGAGAGCGTCACGTCGACGACGGTCGAGCCGTCCGTCTGGAGGCGGGGGGTGGTCGCGATGGTGGCGGGCACACTGCCCCCCGACGGCGCCTCGCCACCATCACGTCCCACCGGTACCAGGAGCACGGATGCTCCCGGCTCAACAGCGGAGCTCGGGAGGCGACCGGCATCCAGCCTCAGCCCCAGCCGGACGTTCCCGAGGGGAACGACCGGCTCTCCGAACTCCGCAGGAGTCAGTATTCCGCCCGCGGGTAGGTCGATGATAGCGGTCTTCCCCACTATTTCCGCAAGCCTCTCGGCCGGAACCGTGTCCAGACCGATTGGAACGGCCAGGGAAATCACACCCAAATCCTCGGTCGTGATGATCTGATCGCGGTACACCGTCTGTTTGATCGTGATCACCGACGCCGCGCTGCTGGCGTTCGAGTAGAGCAGCGCGGCTCCCAGTCCGCCGACGCAGAGGGCCAGCACGCCGGCCACCAGCCAGCGCAGATCCAGCCTGGATCGGACCGATCTGAGGGTGGGTTCGGCCACTGCCGCCTCCTTCGCCGTCGGTGCCCAAGCCGGGGTTAGTTGCGACAAGGACGGCGTGATCGCGATGCTAAAGGAATTCATGCCGCAATTTCCAGAGTGCACACACTGGCTGTGGATAACTCGTGGCAGTGCGCCTTGTCCCGTTCGCAGAAACGACCCGCGCGAGAGCGGGCGACGGATGCCGGTTTGAACGATTCGACTTGCTGAGTCACATCGGAGTGATTCGGTGCGAAAACGGTTTCACTAGGCGTTCGTCCCCTCGCTGTTGGAAGGACCCTGCCCAACGGCGGGTCGCCGCCGTGGGCCGGGGCCTTGAGGGCGAGCCTTCCCGTCCGGAGGCCCCTCCTCCCGACCGGCGGGTTCCGCGGTCGATCCCCTGCCCACCCACGGGCTTGCTCCTGCGGGGCGCCGGGTGTGATGATGAAAGGCTGCCCGCTAGCCGAAAGACCCCGTCATGCCCACGTCCGAGACCACCGAACTGCTGCGCAACCGGCCGTTCCTGGTGCTGCTCGCCGCCCGCACGCTGTCGATGCTGGGCATGGCGTTCGCACCCGTGGCGCTCGCGTTCGGCATCCTCGACCTCCCCGGCGCCGACGCGGGGACGCTGTCGCTCGTCCTGGCCGCCCAGCTCGTCCCGACCGTGGTGTTCATGCTCGTCGGCGGCGTGATCGCCGACCGGAACCCCCGCCGCGCGGTCCTGCAGCTCGGCGTCTGGTTGGAGGCGGTCGGCTTCGCCGGCATCGGCGTCATGCTGCTCACCGGCTTCGCGCCGCTCTGGCTGCTGTGCACGTCCGCAGCCGTCGCCGGGCTCGCCTCCGCGATGGTCTACCCGGCCCTGACCGGCATCATCCCTGACCTCGTCCCCGAGCGGCAGCGCCAGCCCGCCAACTCGTGGCTCGCCATGGGTGCGGCGACCGCGCGCCTCGGCGGCCTCGTCGCAGGCGGCGCCACCGTTGTGTGGCTCGGTGGCGGCTGGGCCATGGTCGCGTCGGGGACGATCTTCGCCCTCGCCGGCGTCCTGCTCCTCGGCGTTCCCAAACTGGACGGGAACCTCGCCGACTCCGACGCGCACCCGGTCCGCCAGCTCATCGAGGGCTGGGGCGAGTTCACCTCCCGGCAGTGGCTGTGGGTGGTCGTCGCCCAGTGGTCCATCCTGGTGATGGCCCTGCAGGCCGCCCAGGGCGTCCTCGGACCGGTGTACGCCAAGGCCCAGCTCGGCGGCCCGGCCGCCTGGACGGCGATCCTGGCAGGCGAAGCCGTCGGCGCGATCGCCGGCGTCACCCTTTCGCTGCTCTGGAAGCCGTCCCGTCCGATCCTCGTCGGGACGCTCGTCACCCTGTCCGCCGGGCTGCCGCCGGTCCTGATGGGCCTGAATGCCCCGCTGTGGGCGCTGATCGGGTCGATGGGCGTGCTCGGGCTGTGCTTCGAGCTGTTCGGCGTCCTGTGGCTGACCACGATGCAGGCCGAGGTGCCGCCCGAGTCCCTGTCGCGCGTCGCGTCCTACGACGCGCTCGGCTCGCTGATGCTCGGGCCGCTCGGCCTGGTCCTCGCCGGCCCGGCGATCCTGGCGTTCGGCGTCAACGCCGCGCTGGTCGCCACCGGCGTGATCATCATCGCCGTCACGCTCGCCGCGCTGTCCGCCCCCGAGGTGCGGCAGCTGCGCGCCCGTCCCGTCTCCCGGGACGCCGCGACGGTGCTGACCGCAGCCGAGGAGGCGACCGAGGCCCTGTAGTGGCCCGGACGCTCGCGCCACGGGCGGGGGTTGGCTAGCCTTTTCCGGCGGTGACAACCACCCAGGACGGGACGCGGATGGACGGCAGGCCAGCGACGGCACTCCCGGCGGAAATCGCCGGGTGGGTGCGCGGCGTCGCAGCCACCCACGACCCCAGGGTCGGTCCGGCCACCCCGGTGTTCCCCCTGCTCACCCCGTCGTTGCCCACCCGTCCGCTGATCCGGGAGCACTCCGAGGTCTACGTCTGCGCCGGCGTCATGGTGAAGATCCACTCCGCGCACACCGACCCGGGACGGCTGGGACGGCGGCTGTTCAGCCTCGGCGGGACGGACATGGACCGGCTGTGGATCCAGCCGTTGGCCTACCGCCCCTTCCCCGCGCCGGACGGACGCCTGGGCTCGCTTTGGCCGCGGGTCACCGTCCTGTCGACGATCGACGCCCCGCCGTGGGAGCGCGCCGCGACGTTGCTCGCCCGCCTCCACCGCATCGCGGTGACCGAGGACGCGCCGCCCAGCGGGGCGACGTCCCGGCTCAGCAGGGCCGTGGACTGGCTGTCGGCCAACCGTCCCGACCTCGCCCTGGCCTCGACCGGTGCCGAACTGCGCAAGGCGCTCGCCGCCGCGCCCGCTTCGGGCTGGGTGCACGGCGACTTCCACCTCGGCCAGCTGGGCCACACGCCGCTGCGCAGCTCCTGGAAGCTCCTGGACGCCGACGCGTTCGGCCTGGGCGATCCGGCGTGGGACCTTGGACGGGTGGCCGGATTCCGGGCCGCCGACCTCATCGACGAAGCCGCCTGGCAGGCGTTCCTGGGCGCGTACACCGACGCCGGGGGTCCGGGCGTGGGGGACGGCGACCCGTGGGACGCGGTGCGCGACCCGGCGCGGGCCGCGCTGCTGATGGTCGCCGTCCGCCAGCTCCAGGCCGGGAGGGACGCCGACGCCGCCGTCCTGCTGGACGGGGTCCGCCGGCTCGGTTGACCCGCGTCACACGTCGGCGAGCGCCTCCGTCGGCGAGGCCTTGGCCGCCCGGCGTCCCGGCAGGACCGAGGCCAGCGCCGCGGCCAGCACGGAGATCGCCACCATTCCCAGCGTCTGCGGGACGTCGACGGCGAAGCGCACCTGCTCCAACCCGGACGTCCGTCCGAGCGAGGAGACGGCCAACCAGCCGAAGAACCCTCCGGCGACGACGCCGACCCCGACCCCGACCAGTGCGACCTGGACGGCTTCGAGCATCAGCATCACCCGGAGTGAGCGCGCCTGCAGTCCGAGCGCGCGGAGCAGGCCCGACTCCCGGGTGCGCTCCATGACCGACAGCCCAAGGGTGTTGCTCACCCCGATCAGCGCGATCAGGACCGCGACCCCCAGCAGCCCGGAGGTGATCGCCAGCAGGACGTCCACCACCCGCTCGGTCTGCGCAGCGGTGGCGATGGAGCCGTCGATGCGCCCGGACGTGCCGACGATGTCCGTCACCTCCGCGGTCACGGCAACCGAGCGTCCGCGGTCGGGCACGGAGAGCCAGACAACGGCGGCCGGCACGGGCTGTCCGATCCGGCCCAGGTTCGCCGCAGAGACCATGGCCTGGCCGGGCGCGACGAGCCGCGAGGGGACGACTGTCAGGGTGCGCTTGCCGGACGTCCCCTTCACCACGAGGGTGCCGGGCTTCGACTCGGACGCGTACGGGCTGACCAGCACCACGTCGTCCCCGACCGCGGGACGTAGCGTCGTCACCGCCTCGATGGCGGCGTCCCACCCGATCAGGGTGACGGGGTCGTCGGTGCCGAGCGTGGCCGGCGTGGCCGCCAGCGTCGCGCTCGCCGAAACTCCGGGGACGGCCAGCAGGCGCTGCCGCGCCGCGTCCGCCATGGTCGCCGGCGCGCCCTGGTCGGTGAGCCAGGTCACGGACAGGTCCACCGGGTAGCGTCCCTGCTCCTCGGCCAGGGTCGTGGCCCGCATGCTGGCGGTGGCGACCTGCAACGTCACCATCAGCCCGATCGCCAGCATCAGGGCGGACGCGGTGGCTGCCGCCCGCCGCGGGTTGCGTTCGGCGTTGTCAGCAGCCAGGGCAGCGACCGGCCCCGTGCGCCGGAAGGCCCGTCCGGCCCCCTTCAGCAGCCCGGGGACGAACAGCGGCGCTCCGAACAGGACGCCGAGCGCGAGCAGTGCACCGGCCGCGATGGCGACGAAGAACGAGTTCGCGCCGGCAGAGAAGGAGCCGATCACGGCGACCACGCCCAGCGCCACCAGCGTCCCGCACACGGCCGCCCGCAGCCGGGACGCCCGGAGTGCCTGCTCGCTGGAGGCCACCGGCTGCAGCGCCTCGAGCGGAGCCACCCGGGTGCTGCGCACGATCGGCACCCACGAGGCCGCGAGCGTCGCAGCCACCCCCACGCCCAGGGCGAGGGCGAGCTGGGCCGCCGGCAGCGACAGCCCCCAGCCGAGCGCGCCGAGGACCGCTGCGACAACGGCCGCGACGCCGATCCCGAGCAGGACCCCCGCCACTGAGCCGATGAGGCCGAGCAGCAGCGCCTCCCACGCGAAGCGGGCCCGGAGCTGCGCTCCGCTCGCGCCCACGGCGCGCAGCAGCCCGATCTGGCGGCGGCGCTGCGCCAGCGTGATCGTGAACGTGTTGGCCACGGTGATCATCCCCACGACGAGGGCGACGGCGGCGAACGCCCACAGCAGGTAGGTGAACGCCTCCACCCCGCGTGCGGCGGCGAGGATCGCGGCCTGCACGGCCTGCTCCCGGGTCTGGACGGTGACGTCGCCGGAGCCGGCAGCCGCGACCAGCCGGGCGGCCAGGGACTCCGGCGAAACGCCGGGAGCGGCCGTGAAGATCCAGGTGCCGGGATCCGTCCGCTCGAAGAAGGAGGCGTCGAGGAAGCCGTTGAGGTCGGACGACCCCGGCCCGGTGGACAGGCCGACGACCGTCAGCGCGGTGCCGTCCTGGGTGCGGAGCGTGCCCCCCACGTCCAGGCCGAGCGTGGCGGCGAAGCTCCGGTCGAGGGCCACCTCGCCCTTCGCGGCGGGCCAGACGCCCGCGTCCAGCGAGGCCCACCGCAGGGATTCGGGCGGCAGCTGGAGCAGCGAGAGCATCGTGTAGGAGCCGGTGCGGTCGCGGACGACTCCACCCCACCGGTTCAGCGGGGACGCCGCCGCGACGCCGTCCACCTTCACCAGGCGGGCGGCCGAGGCCGCGTCGGTGCCCGACGCCACGGCGTCCGCCTTCGAGACCGGGGCGCTCTGCTTCATCGCTTCGGCGTAGGCCTGGGTGTTCACCACGACCGGCGCGCCGGCGAGGAAGGCGACGCTGATCGCGATGGCCAGGAGGGTGGAGACGTAGCGTCCCGGGTGCAGCCGGATCTCGGCGAGGGCGTGGCGCAGCATCAGGCGCCGAGCTTCGCCATCGACGAGCCGATCAGCTCGGCGGTCGGGTTGGTGAGCTCGTCGACGATGCGCCCGTCCGACAGCAGCAGGACGCGGTCGGCGAACGCGGCCGCGTTCGGGTCGTGCGTGACCATGACGATGGTCTGGCCGAGCTCGACGGTCGTGCGGCGCAGGTAGCCCAGGAGGTCGTGGCCGGAGCGGGAGTCGAGTGCCCCGGTCGGTTCGTCGGCGAACACGACGGCGGGGGAGGTGACCAGCGCCCGGGCGATCGCGACCCGCTGCTGCTGGCCCCCCGAGAGCTGGGACGGCAGGTGCCCGAGCCGGTCGCCGAGCCGGAGCGAGGCGACCAGCCGGTCGAAAAGGGCCGCGTCGGGGCGGCGTCCGGCCAGGTCGAGGGGCAGGAGGATGTTCTGCCGGGCGGTCAGGGTGGGCAGCAGGTTGAACGCCTGGAAGACGAACCCGACCTGGTCGCGACGGACGTCGGTGAGGTCGCGGTCGCTGAGCCGGGTGATCTCCAGCCCGGACAGGTACACCTCCCCGGACGTCGGACGGTCGAGGCCGGCCAGGCAGTGCATCAGGGTCGACTTGCCCGAGCCCGACGGTCCCATGATCGCGGTGAACGAGCTGGTCGGGAACTCGACGGTGACGTCGACGAGGGCGTCGACGGCGGTCTCACCGCTCCCGTAGGTCTTGGACACCGCAACGGTGGCGGCGATGGTGTCGAGGCCGGGGCGGGCGGGGATCGTCGTGGTCACGGCCTCACGCTAGGAGGCGGCCCTGCGCCCGGGCATCGTCCTGTGCGGCGGATCCGGTCATCCTCAGGGATGAGCCGGGCGGGCGGCCGCGTCCGACCGACGGGCCGCGTCCCCGTCACGCCGCTCCGCCGGCACCCCTGCCGCGAGTGACGCGCACGACACCACGACGTAGCCTGAGGGTATGGCGCTGAGCGTCTTCGACCTCTTCCGGGTGGGCATCGGCCCGTCCTCCTCGCACACCGTCGGCCCCATGAAGGCGGCCGGACGGTTCGTCGGCGCGCTCGCGTCCGACGGGGTGCTGGCCGCGACGGCGACCGTCCGCGTCGAGTTGTTCGGCTCGCTCGGCGCCACCGGGCACGGGCACGGCAGCGTCGCGGCCGTGGTCCTCGGACTGGCCGGTTACGACCCGGAGACCGTCGACCCGCCGTCGGTCCGTCCGATCGTGGACGCCGCACGCGCCACCGGACGCCTGAGGCTGGCCGGCGGCCGCGAGATCGCCTTCAGCCCGGACACCGACGTGGTGCTGTGGCGCAACAAGTCGATTCCGCTGCACCCGAACGGCATGACGTTCGTCGCGCGCGACGACACCGGCGCCGTCCTCGCCGAGCGCAGCTACTACTCCGTGGGCGGCGGCTTCGTCCTGGACGACTCCGAGGCCGCCGGGCCCCGGATCGTGCCGGACGCCACGGTCCTGCCCTACCCATTCGCGTCCGGGGCGCAACTGCTCGCCCACTGCGAACAGACGGGGTTCTCCATCGCGGGGCTGATGCGGGAGAACGAGCGCGTGTGGCGTAGTGACGCCGAGATCGACGCCGGCCTGCTGCACATCTGGCAGGTGATGACCGAATGCATCCACCACGGCATGGAGACCGAAGGCATCCTGCCCGGCGGGCTGCGGGTGCCGCGTCGGGCGCCCGAACTCCTGCACCGGCTGCAGGTGGAGGTCGACTCGACCGATCCGCTGCGCGGCATGGACTGGATCACGCTGTACGCGCTCGCGGTGAACGAGGAGAACGCGGCCGGCGGGCGGGTCGTCACCGCCCCCACCAACGGGGCCGCGGGCGTCGTCCCGGCGGTGATGATGTACTACCGGCGCTTCGTCCACGGCTCCGACGACGCGGGCATCGTCCGGTTCCTGTTGACCGCGGGCGCCGTCGGCGTGGTGATCAAGGAACTTGCGTCCATCAGCGGGGCCGAGGTGGGCTGCCAGGGTGAGGTCGGGGCGGCCTGCTCGATGGCCGCGGCCGGGATGGCCGCCGTTCTCGGGGGCTCGCCGACGCAGGTCGAGAACGCAGCCGAGATCGGGATGGAGCACAACCTCGGCCTGACCTGCGACCCCGTCGGCGGTCTCGTCCAGATCCCGTGCATCGAACGGAACGCGATCGCGGCGGTGAAGGCGGTCACGGCTGCGCGGACGGCGCTGCGCGGCGACGGGCGCCACATCGTCAGCCTCGACTCGGTGCTGAAGACGATGCGGCAGACCGGAGCCGACATGAGCGTGAAGTACAAGGAGACGGCCCGCGGAGGGCTCGCGCTCAACGTCATCGAGTGCTGACGGGTGGCACGAAAGAACCGTCCCCATGCGCCAGGTGGCACGTGGGGACGGTTCTTTCGTGCCACCCGGCGCCCCGTCGGCCCCGACAGGGACGGGTCGATAGACTCCTGACGTTCCCTCACCCCGAAGGATGCCGACCATGCCGATCCTCGAAACGTACGTCCCCGACCCGTCCCGCTACGACGGACGCATGCCGTATCGCACGGTCGGCCGCACCGGTTTGAAGCTGCCGGCGGTCTCGCTCGGCCTGTGGCACAACTTCGGCGACGACGTCCCCTTCGCGACCCAGCGGGCGACCCTGCGCCGCGCGTTCGAACTCGGTGTCACCCACTTCGACCTCGCCAACAACTACGGCCCGCCGTACGGCTCGGCCGAGACCAACTTCGGCCGCCACTTCCGGGAGGACTTCCGTCCCTACCGCGACGAGCTGGTGATCTCGTCCAAGGCCGGCTGGGACATGTGGCCGGGCCCCTACGGCGACCTGGGCTCGCGGAAGTACCTGCTCGCCTCGCTGGACCAGTCGCTGGCCCGGATGGGGCTGGACTACGTCGACATCTTCTACCACCACCGCTTCGACCCCTCCACGCCGCTGGAGGAGACCATCGGCGCGCTCGACACCGCCGTCCGGCAGGGCAAGGCGCTGTACGTCGGCATCTCGTCCTACTCCGGCGAACGGACGCGAGCCGCGGTGGCCATCGCCCGCGAGCTGGGGACGCCGCTGGTCATCCACCAGCCGTCCTACTCGATGCTGAACCGCTGGATCGAGGAGGACCTGCTGGACGCGCTCGGCGACACCGGGCTGGGCTGCATCGCCTTCTCCCCGCTCGCCCAGGGCATGCTCACCGACAAGTACCTGAACGGCGTGCCGGCGGGATCGCGGGCCTCACAGGGCAAGTCGCTGTCCACCAAGCTCCTGACCGAGGAGAACCTGACCCACATCCGCAAGCTCAACGAGCTCGCGGTCGGACGCGGCCAGACACTTGCGCAGCTGGCCATCGCCTGGGTGCTCCGGGACGCGCGCGTCACGTCCGCGCTGATCGGCGCGTCCAGCGTCGCGCAGCTCGAGGACAGCGTCGCGGCCGTGGCCAACCTCGACTTCACCGCCGAAGAACTCGCCGCGATCGACACCTACGCCACCGAGGGCGGCATCAACCTGTGGGCGGGCCCGAGCCGGGCCTGACCTTCGGGTGCTCCGTCACTAGCCGCACGGCGGGATGCGGGTCAACGCGAACCCGGCCGTCCCCGAGCCGGAGAACGTGCCTCGCGGTGTCTTGATGGTGTTGGTCCCCTTCATGGTCAGGGTGCCGCCTCGCCCGTCCCGGTCGCGCTGGACGGTGTAGCTGCCGGCGCCCGACCAGCTCACGCCGCCGGCATCCCCGGTCAGCGTGTAGCTGCCGCCGGAGGCTCCGGTCGGGGTCATCCTGACCGTCAGGCCGGTGCCCGACAGCGAGAACGGCTTGGCGATGTTGCAGATCGTCCCTGTCGCCGACCATTCGCCGCCACCGCCGGTGGCCTTGAAGGCGAGGACCTCGCAGGTCGGCACCAGTTGCTCGGCCGCGCGCACCTGGTCGTTGATCACCGCGCCCAGGGTCTCCTTGATGTAGTTCACAGCCGGGCCGGTGATGAACCCCAGCCACGGGGCGGCTTTGACCAGGCCGCCGGCTGTGTCGGTGAACAGGCCGAGGAAGACGGTCACGGCGTTGGCCGTGACCTCGTCGTGGATCTCGTCGAGCTTGTCGAGCAGGTCCTTCTTCGCCGACGGGTTGTCCTGGTACTGCTTGATCGTCACCTCGTTCGTGGGGTTGGCGGCACACTCGCGGGCGGCGTTGATACGCGTGAGCGCGTCGGCGATCAACTCGTTGGCCTCGATCGCGTCCCACACCTTCTTGCCGGCCTTGAACGCCTCCCACGAGGTGCCCGCGTTGGCCTTGTCCAGCTTGGCGGTCTCGATCGCCTTGTCGATGCCGCTCTCCTTGGCCTGCGAGATGACCCCGTCCAGCACCACGTCGATGGTCGGCGGCGGGCCGTCCGCAGGCAGCCGTCCGCCGCCCTCGGGCGTGAGGATGGTCGCGATCGCGGCGTCGCGCTGAGCTTGGGAGGGAGCCGCGTTCGGCAGGCCGGCGAGGAGCTGGCCCAGCAGATCGGCGGGCATACCGGCGGTCGGCACGGCGTAGGTGAAGGTGTAGCGCAACTGCGTCGCGCTGCGGCTGAACGTCAGCCTGGGTGGTTGTCCCGGGACCCCTCCGCCGCTGAACAGGTGGTAGGCGGAGGTGGCGCTCGCCGAATTGGCGAACGCCTGCCGGACAACGAAGGTGTGGCCGTCCTCGACCTGCAGCGTCGAGGTCGTGAGCTGCGCGAAGGCTGCCGTCCCGGAGTCGAAGCCGGCCGCCTTGACCTGCGCTGCGAACGCCGCATCCTCGGTCTGGGGCGTCGTCACGCTCTTCGCCGGGCCGTCCACGGCCGTCGGGGCCGGGCCTCCACCGGCCGTGCAACCGGTGGCCACCAGCAGGCAGCCGGCCACAAGTAACGTCGACCACTTCGTCCAGTCAGCCATGGCGCTCGTGCCCTTCCTCCTCCGTCCAGCCCCCGGGCGGGAGTGGAAACCCGACGGTAGCGGCCCGAAGGGCAGGGCGCCGTCGAGATCAGAGGACATTTACCGGCGGCGCCGCGCACCCGGGTGTTGCCTGCCAAGGGGTGCAGGCAGGGAGCCGGCTCGCCTAGTCCAGCCCGCGAAGCGACTCGACGACCAGGTCGTGGGCATACGGCGCTGCCACCGAGCGGAGGAACACCGGGAAGTCGAGGTGCGCGTCGGCATCGGCACGATCGGAGATGGTCCTGACCAGGCCGAACGGGACGCCGGCCACGTGGCACACCTGCGCGACGGCCGCGCCCTCCATCTCCACCGCGAGGGCGTCGGGCAGCTCGTCCCGCAGCCGTCCGGAACCCTCGGACGTCGAGACGAACACGTCCCCGGAGACGACGAGGCCCTGGTGGACGGAGGGGCTGCCGAGGCCGAGAGCGGCCAGGTCGGCGCGGTGCCCGGCGCACACCCGCTCCGCCGCAGCGAACAGGACGGCGGTGAGCGCGGGGTCGGTCGGGATCCGTTCGAGTCCCAGGCCGGGCAGCACCCGCCGCGGCCACAGCGGACGCGCGTCGACGTCGTGCTGCAGCGCTGCGGTTGCGACCACGACGTCGCCGGGCCGGACGTCGGCACCGAGCCCTCCGGCCGTCCCGACCATCACCAGCGCCTCGACCCGTTCGCAGAGCAGGGCGGCGGTGGTGGCGGCCGCCACCTTGCCGATGCCGGACCGCGCCAGCACGACCTCGCGTCCGGCAAGCTGACCGTGCTCGAGTTCGACTCCCGCCGCCCACTCTGTGTGGACGGGGCCGGCCGCGCGCAACGCCTCGCCGACGGCCGCGAGCTCCTCGCGCATGGCCGCGATGATTCCGATCACGGTGCACCTCCCGGAGGCAACCTACCCGCAGCCCCCACGGGTGGGTGATCGCCTCGGGGCGCGGCGGCGAAGGGCGCGAGGACGGGGGCGCCGTTCGGCACGCTGGTCGCGACGACCGTGCCCGACATCGCCTGGGTGACGTTGCCCGTGACGGCGGCCAGCCCGAGCTGGGTGGCCGTCTCCATGATCTTGGTCGCCACCCTCAGCGCAGGAACAGCGCCCGTAGCCGCCGGGTGGTGAAGACGACCCCGAGCGCGGACATCGCGAGGAAGTAGACCAGGTGGACGAGCGTGGACGCGTCGAAGAAGCCGACCGACAGCTGCCGCATCAGCTCGACCCCGTGCCACAGCGGGAGGGCCATCACCACCCACTGCACGGCCTGCGGGAACACCGAGATCGGGAACAGGGTCGAGGAGAACATGAACATCGGCAGCAGCGCGATGTTGATCCAGTCCATCTGTTGGAAGGTCGTGAAGTAGCTGGTGATCGCCATGCCGACCGAGGCGAAGCCGAGCGCGATCAGGAGGGCGACCGGGACCATCGCCAGCGCCCACCAGGAGGTTGCCAGCCCGAGCATGGCGATGACTCCCATGAACCCGATCGCATAGAGGAAGCCGCGGAACAGGGCCATGGCGATCTCGCCCGCGGCGACGTCGAGGGGCCCGAGGGAGGTCGCCAGCATCCCTTCGTACAGCTTCGCGAACCGCAGCTTGAAGAAGACGTTCCAGGTGGAGTCGTACAGGGCCCCGTTCATCGCGGACGACGCCAGCAGCGCGGGTGCGATGTAGGCGGCGTACGGCAGCTGGTGGCCGCCGGGACCGGCGACCGTGCCGATCAGGCCGCCGAGCCCGAACCCCATGCTGAGCAGGTAGAGGACCGGCTCGAAGAAGCCGGACAGCACCACCAGCCAGTTCTGGCGGCGGATCACGAGGAAGCCGCGCTCGATCACCGCGCGTCCGTGGCCGGAGGAGTTGGCGGCGAGCCACCCGCCGAGCGCGCTGGTGGGGCGGGGGGTTCGGGTCGCGGCGGTCATCGGCCGAGCCTCGCGACGAAGTTGCGGACGCTGAAGAAGGCGCCCACGGCGAGCAGCGCCAGCAGGAAGCCCGCGTGCAGGAGCGCGTGCCACCAGGGCAGGGCCAGCCCGAACGCCGCCATCCGGGCCAGCTGCGTCCCGTGCCACATCGGGGAGATCCAGCCGATCCATTGCAGGAAGATCGGCATCGACTCCAGCGGGTAGAAGGTGCCGGCGAACAGGAACATCGGCATCACGACGAACCGCTGGATGAGGGCGAACTCCGTCCCCTCCTCCTCCAGGGTCGCGGAGAAGGCCATCAGCAGGCTGCCCGCAGCCAGGCCGGCGAGGGTGGCGATTGGGATGACGAGCAGGGACGCGACGGACGTGACCGCGCCGAGAGCCCGCAGCACGATCCAGAACAGGACCGACTCCCCGGCCAGGCGCAGGCCGACCGCCAGCAGCTCGCCGACCGCCACCTGCCACGGGCTCGCCGCCGTGGTGGCGCGGGCGTAGTACAGCCGTCCCCACTTGAAGCCGAGGAGGACGGGGTAGGACGTCTCCCCGGTCGCGGCCATGACGATCGAGCTGACCAGCAGGCCGGGCGCGACGAAGACCAGGTACGGCACCCCGCCGATCCCGCCGGAGCGGGCGTCGACGAGCGACCCGAGCCCCATGCCCATGGCGACGACGTACAGCAGCGGGGTGATGACGGCTGTGCCGACGATCGACGTCCAGTACGCCTTCATCCCGAGGAGGCGCCACTCGGCCTGGTACCACCAGCCCCAGCGGCGGACGAGGCCGGCCTGCCGGGCAGCGCCGGGCGCCCGGCCCGAGTAGGCCAGGGTGTTCGAGTCGAGCAGGTCGGGTCCGGGGGACGCGGACGGACCTCGCGGATCAGTCAATGAGGCTCCGTCCGGTGAGCCGGAGGAACACGTCCTCCAGGGACGAGCGACGCACCAGCGAGGTGACCGGCTGCAGCCCGCTGCGGCGGACGGCCTCGAGCGCGCCCTCGCCGTCCTCGGTGTAGAGCAGGACGCGGTCGGGCAGCGGCTCGATGCGGTCGGCGAAACCGCGCAGCTGGTCGACCAGGGCAGCGTTGCGGTCGGAGCCGAAGCGGACCTCCAGCACCTCGCGGCTGGAGTAGCGGCGGATGAGGTCGGGCGGACTCCCCTCCGCGACGATCGTGCCGCGGTCCATGACCACGAGCCGGTCGCACAGCTGCTCGGCCTCGTCCATGAAGTGGGTGGTGACGATGAGCGTCACGCCCTGTTCCTTGAGCCGGAACAGCCGGTCCCACAGGATGTGGCGCGCCTGCGGGTCGAGCCCGGTCGTCGGCTCGTCGAGCAGCAGGATGCGCGGCTCGTTGACCAGCGCCCGGGCGATGGTGAGCCGCCGCTTCATCCCGCCGGACAGGTTGTCGACCTTCTCCGTCGCCTTCTCGGTGAGCTGGGCGAACGCGAGCAGGTCGTCCGCACGTTGCCGGAGATAGCCGTAGGGGAGCCCGAAATAGCGGCCGTACATGATCAGGTTGTCGCGGGCCCGCAGCTCGGTGTCGAGGTTGTCGGTCTGCGGGACGACGCCGAGGTTGGCGCGCACCTCCGGGCCGTTCGCCTCGGGGTCGAGCCCGTTGACGAGCAGCGTCCCGGACGTGCGCAGGGTGGTGCCGCCGATCATCCGCATCGTCGTGGACTTTCCGGCCCCGTTCGGCCCGAGCAGCCCGAAGGACTCCCCGGACGCCACCTCGAAGTCGATGCCGTCCACGGCGTGCACGTCCCCGTACGTCTTGGTCAGGGCGCGGGCTTCGATCACAGGCACCCGAACACCCTAACCAGCCGTGGTGACAGTCTCTCCGACCGCAGCCGGGTGGCTCGTCCGACACGACCGCGAACGGGGTCGGACGGGCGGCTACATCTCCTCGTGGGAGGCCGGATCGGCCCCGAACAGGCGTCCGTCGGGACGGCCGAGCGCGGTGATCGCGGCCACCTCTTGGTCGCTGAGCGCGAAGTCGAAGACGGCGAGGTTCTCGGCCTGGCGTGCCGCCGACGCGGCCTTGGGGAGCGGGACGGTGCCGAGCTGGACGTGCCAGCGCAGCACGACCTGGGCGGGGGTGCGTCCGTGGGCGGCCGCGATCCCGGTGACCACGGGGTCGGAGAAGACCTCGCCGCCGCGTCCGATCGGGCTCCAGGCCTCGGTCCGGATGCCGAGCTCGGCGTCCTTGGCCCGCTGCTCCACCTGCGGGAAGTACGGGTGCAGCTCGACCTGGTTCACGGCGGGGACGACGCCGGTCGCTGCGATGATCGCGTCCAGGTGCTCGGGCAGGAAGTTGCTGACACCGATCGAGGCGATCACGCCGGCCTTCTGCGCGTCCACCAGGGCCTGCCAGGCCTCGACGTAGCGTCCGGTGATCGGGTTGGGCCAGTGGATCAGGTACAGGTCGATCCGCTCGACGCCGAGCCGGTAGGCCGACTCGCGGATCGCACGGGTTGCGGCGTGGTGGGCGTGGGCGCGTCCGGGCAGCTTGGAGGTGATGAGGACCTCCTCTCGCGGGATCCCGGAGCGCCGCACGGCCTCGCCGACGGCACCCTCGTTGTCGTAGTTCGCGGCGGAGTCGATCAGCCGGTAGCCGGCGTGCAGTGCGCTGACGATCGATGCGACGCCGTCCTCGCCGCGCAGCGGGTAGGTGCCGAAGCCGATGGCCGGCAGGGCGCGTCCGTCGTTGAGTTCGTAGCTGGGGATCATGGGGCGACGTTACCGCCAACCGCGGCGGCGGAGGGCGAGGAGTCTCGCTGCCGCCGGGGTGGCACGGAAGAACCGTCCCCACGTGCCGGGTCCACACGTGCCGGGTCGGGTGGCACGTGGGGACGGTTCTTCCGTGCCAGGGTGTCAGGAGCTGCGGTTGGCCCGGTACTGCAGCGAGTTGGGACGGCAGGAGCACTCGGTGGCGATCTGCATGTTCGCGATCCTCCGGGACTCCCGCAGCGCGAACAGCTTGGGCACGATCCGGTCACGGATCGCGGTCGGGCCGATCGTGTTGAGGTAGATCTTGGTTGCGCCCTCGAAGCCGGCGACCGTCGACGTCCGCCACTTCAGCATCACGCGCCACGGCATCGGCAGGTCGGAATCGACCGGACGGTAGTGCCACTCCTCGTTGCAGGGGACGTCGACGCCGGTCGCGGCGTGGATGGCGTGGACCATGTCGGACATCCCGCGGAGCTCCTCGGGCGTGTGGTGCCACGGGTCGGGCGCCTCCGACTTGGAGTAGATCTCGATCGTCGGGTAGCGGTGGCCGAAGCCCGCGAACGCGATCGCGTGGTCGCTCTCGGCGATCACGAGGTTGTGGTACGCCGCGTAGTTCACCCCGTACTCGTTGTAGATGTTCGGGTTGAGCTGGAGGCGCTGCATCGCCTGCTCGTGCTGGACGCCGCGCTCGTCGATCGCGACGAGCTGCTTGTGCAGGTGATCGAAAGAGGCCCCGGCCGGACGCAGCCAGTTCTGGAACACCGCGATGTAGCGCGCGTACCGGTTCGTGCCGAACAGGGCGGTCATCGACTCGATCGTGAAGTCGACGAAACGGACGTGCTCCTCGGTGCTCAGGGTGCCCGAGCCGGCGAGCTGGGTGTTGTCGGTGGCACCGTCGACGAAGTGCCGCCGGGCGATCACGACGTCGTGCCCGCCGCCGAAGAACCCGGACGCCGCCTCGATCTTCGCCTCGAAGCTCATCGCGTCGATCTCGGCGTCGGTGCGTCCACCGGCCCGCAGCTTGGCACCCACGACGGCCAGGACGTGGTCGCGTCCGGCCTGCGAGGCCAGGTAGGCCGCACGCCGGGCCTGGATGCGCTCGGGCAGCTGGTAGCCGTAGTTGAGGTGCCAGTAGTCGAAGCTGAGGATCTCGAACAGGTTCGGCACCCGCCGGAACTCGGCGACGGTGTCGAACAGCTCGGGGGCGTCGACGCGGTACCGGGTCTCCCAGCTCCCGTCGTCGTGCCTGATCACGCGCGCCTTCTCCGGCGGCGTCTCCAGGTAGCGGTGCTCGCAGAAGGCGCAGTGGCGGCCGTGTTCGGCCTCGTCCAACGGGACGGGCGCAGGCAGGTTCACCACCAACGGCCGGTTGCCGCGGCCGGGCACCGTCCACACCTCTGTGCCGCTGAACGGGTTGAGCTGCTTGATCGTGCCGTCCTTGAGTTCGGTGACGAACTCAGGCTCGCGCTGATATCCCGACAATGCCGACACTGGTGACTCCCTGAAACGCTGCAACCGCAACAGGGTAACCCTGCGATCGCTCCCAGGACGGACGGGGCCAGGCCCAGGCCCGTCCTGCCTGCGGCCTCAGCGTCGGCTCACTTCGCGGTGGCGACGTACCCCGCGTCCGTGACGGCGTGACGACCCTGATCGCTGAGAAGCCAGTCGAGGACCTTCCGCGCGGGGCTGCCGGCCGGCTCGTCGGCGCGGACGACGGCGTAGAAGTCGTTGGTGTAGGGATACGTGCCGTCCGCGATCGTGGTCTTCGACGGGGTCACCCCACCCGCTCCGAGCATCTTGATGCCCTTCACCGCGTACATGTTGGCGAGGTAGTAGTAGACGCTGTAGCCCAGCGCGTTGCCGGTGTTGGCGTAGCTGGCGACCCCGTCGATGATCGCGCCCATCTCCGCCGTGATCCGCTCGGTCGGTGCCTTGGCCATCTGGGCCTTGCCGACGACGTACTTGCGCAGCAGGGCCTGCGACCCCGACTCCTCCGGACGCTGGTAGGCGACGATCTTCGCCTTCGAGCCGCCGACCTGCGACCAGTTGGCGACCTTGCCGGTGTAGATGTCGCGGTACTGCTTCGTTGTCAGGGAGGTCACGGGGTTGGAGTCGTTGGTGAAGAAGACCAGCGCGTCGCGCCCGATGGGGTGCAGTTCGAGCGGCACCCCGGACTCCTTCAGCTCGGCCTTCACCGTCGCGTCCGCCTCGTACACGATCAGCAGGTCGACGCTCTTGTCGACCAGGTTCCGGTAGGCGGTCGGCGTCCCGTTGGTCTTCACGGCGTTGTCAGCCTCGGCGGCCGGGACGCCGGTGAGCCGCTGGATGGTCAGCGAGATCAGCGGGATGTTGGCCGTCGAGCCGTCGATCCGCGGCATGTCGGCGAGGGTGAACGGGAAGGCGGACGGGCTCGTCGCCGTCCCGCCCGGGGAGGTGTCCGTTGTGCCGGACGACGGTGCTGAGGTCGGTGGGACGCTCGTCGGCGTCGCTGGCTGGCCGACGCAGCCGGTCAGCAGCGTGGCGAGCAGGACGCCGGCGAGGGCGCGTCTGTGCATGTCAGTCCTCCAGTCGGGTGTACAGGCTCATTCGGTAGTGCCAGGTCCCGGTCGCGTCCACGATGCCGCGGTAGCCGGCTCCGGTGACCTCGTAGTAGGCCGCGGGCGCGCCGCGGACGGGGTCGAGGACGGCCTGAGCTGTGGCGAAGGTGGTTCGCCGTCCCTGCTGGTCGAGGACGAGTGGCGCCATGGTCTCGGTGGACGGATCGCAGACCGCCCACGCCGTCCCGGCGGCGTGGCAGGACGTGCGGGCGCCGAGGTCGACGCCCACCCCCGAGGTGAGGGCGAGCACGCGCGTGGTGTCCTCGCCCGCGGCGTCCACCGCGAAAGTGCTGCCCAGGACCGCTTCATAGCCGGACGGCAGCGGCGTCTGCACCGCCGAGGGAGGGACGACCAGCGACGTGATGCTGCCCGCCTGCTTCGCGGAGCAGGCGCCGTCGCCCCCCGGGTCGCACGCGATCCAGACCTTCCCGGTGGGCACGATCGGCGTGAGGCTCGTGTCGAGGAGCGCCTCGTCGAGCCCCTGGGTGACGTGGTAGCCGGTGATCGACCAGCCGACGGCGTCCGACCGCGAGACGACGTCGACCTCCGCCCAGGTGCCACCGACCTCGTGCAGGTTCGCGTCGAGGAAGGTGTAGCTGTCGTCGCCGACCTGCACCAGGGCGATTCCCCCGGAGAAGCCGTAGGTGTCCTCGTAGCGAGGTGTGGACACCCAGTGCCCGCTCCGGGACACGAAGCCCACCAGGCCACCGCTGCGCGTGAGCCTGGCCGGAACTCCCGGCGCATCCTTCTCCACCGTGTCACCCTCGACGAGGTAGCCGGCGTGGGGCGTCCGCCGGCCTGTGGCCAGGTCGAGGAAGTACTCCCCGGACGGGTCCGACACGTTCACCGTCCGGTCGTCCACCGCGTCGATGTGGCGGCCCTTCACCAGCGGGACGACCACCCGTCCGGTCGTGACGTCGAGCAGGCCGTCGTCATGCTGGTTGAGTTCGCGCTCGATCCACCGGGTGAAGACGACGTGCCCGGAGCCGCCACAGGTGGCGTCCTCCCGCGGCATCCGGCGGAGCAGCCTGCCGGTGAGGTCGTAGACCTCCGCCTTGGCTCCCGCCTCCTGGGCGATGAGGTACGCGGCCCGTCCGTTGGCGTCCGGGCAGTACTCGTAGGACGAGTAACGCTGTGGCAGGACGAGCTTGCCGTGGACGTCCAGGAAGCCGTACAGGGTGATCGGGTCGCTACTGAAGGAGTCGACCCGGACCGCGATCGAGAGCGGCCAGAGCATGGGCCTGCCGTCGGAGGCCGGCAGCGCCTGCGGGCCGGTGTAGTCGGGAGGCGTGACGGTCGGCAGCCCCGTCGTCTGGACGGCGGTCGCCGGTGCGGGGGACGGCGTTCCCGCAGAGGAACTCGGGGCAGTCGGCGGCAGAACCGTCAGGCCGGGTTGCGGTGTGGGCGCCGTCGCCTGCCCGCACGCCGTGAGGAGGACACAGAGCAGGCCGCCGGTCACCACCCGCTGAATTCTCACCTGCCCATCATGTCGGAGAACGCCGATCACACAGCGATCGCCCAGCCAATTCTTGGAGGGATCTCAGCGGTGCGGTTCGGATGGGCCGGGCCGGTCGAACCCGTCACGCCGAGCGGCGCGACCACGTCACCGGGTCAGCGGGTGCGGACGTCCTGCCACTCACGGTCCAGGACGGCGTAGAGATAGTCGTCCTTCCAGATCGGCCTGCCCTCGGCGTCCTGGTGGAACGACGAGCCGGCGAGCACGTGGCCCTCCCGGCGGAAGCCGAGCCGCTCCAGCAGCCGCCAGCTCGCGGTGTTGCCCACGTCGCAGGACGCCGTCACCCGGTGAGCTCCCCAGGCGCCGAAGCACGCGTCCAGCAGCCGGGTGGCCGCCTCGGTGGCGTAGCCGCGTCCCCAGTGATCGGGGCTCAGGACGTAGCCCAGCTCCCACGTCCGCCAGTCCGGCGGCGCCACGGACGCCAGGTACAGGTTGCCGATCAACTCCCCGCCATCACGCAGGCAGATGGCCCAGAACGCCGGATCGACGGCGCGTCGTTCCGCCCACCGGTCGGCTTCCTGGGCATCGATCACCCCGTAGGGTTCGAACGTCACGGCCTCGGGCTGCGACAGGTACGCGTGCAGGGAGGGGCCGTCGGCCGCGGTGAAGCGGCGAAGCAGCAGGCGCGACGACGCGAGTTCGGGTGAATCCACGGTCCCAGTCCAGCCCAAACAGGAACGGACGGCAAAGCGATCCGCTGTGCTGCGGTTGTGCGCGGCCGTTGCGCCGGGTGCTCCCGGGCTTCCGCCGTCGCTGCGGAGATCCGCGCCGGGAGGGCGTGTGACCACCGAGATGACGAACGGGAGCCGTCGCGGTCCGCGGAATCGGGCGGATCGTCGACGGCGGGGCCCTCGTCAGCCGACGGCCGCCCGGAACTGCCCGACCGGACGGGACGCCGTCCGACCGAACCAGCGCTCGAGCTCTGCCGTGGTGCCGCCGTCAGCGAAGCAGCCGGTGACGTCATCGGCTGCAGCCCGGACCTCGGCGCAGGCGTCGCCGATGGCGACCCCCCGTCCGGCCCAGCGGAGCATCTCGATGTCGTTGCGGCCGTCGCCCATCGCCAGCACGTCGTCGGCGGTGTAGCCGAGCGCCGAGACGACCTCGGCCAACCCGGTGGCCTTGTTCACCCCTGCAGGGGCGATGTCGAGCCATGCGCTCCAGCCGACGGAGTAGCTCACCCCGTGCAGCCCGAGCCGTCCGGCGAGGTCGATGAACTCGTGCTCGGACGCGTCCGGGTCGCGGACGATGATGCGACTCACGTCGTCCCCGGAGAGCTCCTCGGCGCTGACCTCGTCGATCTGCCCGAACAGCTCCCCTTCGGGGAACGCCCGGGTGACGCGGTAGCCGGTGCCGACGACCTCGGCCGCAAGCGCGGCGGTTGGGTGCTCACGCAGGACCTTGTCGATGACCTCGGACGGGTCGAACGTGGCTGCGGTCAGCAATTCGAAGGGAGGGAACTGGACGGTGACCGCCCCGTTCGACGCGACCGCCGGACCCGGGGGCAACTCCAATTCCTCGAAGACCGGACGCGTGGCATGCCAACTGCGTCCCGTCGTCAGGATGACCGGAACACCGGCCATCGCAATTCGCCGGACAGTCCGGCGCAACTTTTCGGGTAGCACTCCCTCGTGGTCGACGAGCGTCCCGTCGATATCGAGTGCGACCACCTGCGGCCTCCAAGCCGCCGTGTTCACTGTATTCATTCTGGTTCGAGGGTACCCGCCGACCGCGACAGGCCCGTGAACGCTGCGTGAACCTTCGTAGTGTGGCGCCGTCGCCTACGGTGCGACGGGGACGGCGTCCTGCAGGTCCTCCAGTGCCTCGTGGACGAACATCGCGAACTCCCGCCCACCCGGATCCCGGATCCAGCGACCGAAGGCCACGTGGAACAGGGAGACGCCGACATTGGCCACGAGGACGGCCTGCCGTGCGTCCACCCCACGCTCGGTGAGTGCCTCGGTGAGCGTGGTCGTGAGCGCCTCGAGCTTGGCGAACTCGCGCTCGCGGAGGTCGCGACTGGCCTCGACCACGGCCTGCCTGCGCATCGAGAACGGCCGGCGGGCGTCGAACAGCTCGCCCGCCGCGTCCAGGGCTGCGACGACCGACGCGAGCGGCGCCGTGCCGTCGGGCTGCGCTGCGATCGTCCGCGCGAGCAGGGCTGCCAGCTCCGCCGAGCCCGACACCAGGACCTCCCGCTTGTCGGAGTAGTGGCGGTAGAAGGTGCGCTCGGTGAGGCCGGCGCGGGCCGCGATGTCGGCGACGGTCGTCCCGTCGTAGCCGCGCTCCTCGAAGAGTTCGAGAGCCGCGAGCTGCAATCGCTCCAGCGTGCCGGGCTCCCATCGGACCATGCGCACAGTCTAGGTGATGACAGGGGCTGACATCAGGTGCTATCTTGGTGATGTCAGGTTCTGACATCACGACGGAAGGAATCACCATGCGCGTCTTCGTCACCGGGGCCTCGGGCTGGATCGGGTCGGCGGCAACCCGCGAGTTGCTGGACGCGGGCCACCAGGTCGTCGGGCTCGCCCGGTCGGACGCGTCCGCCGCGAAGCTGGAGGCGCTCGGCGCCGAGATGCTGCGGGGCACGATCGACGACCTCGACCTCGTCGCCCGTGCCGCTGCGGAGGCCGACGGGGTGATCCACCTCGCGTTCAAGCACGACATCGCCTTCCTCGGCGGCAGCTTCCAGGACGCCGTGGACGCAGACCGCAGGGTCGTCGAAGCCATGGGGGACGCGCTGAAGGGCTCGGGCAAGCCGTTCGTCCTGGCGTCCGGCCTGCTCGGGGTGGCGCCGGGACGCGTCGCGACCGAGGAGGACGGCCAGGAACCGGCTGCGCCTCAGCTGGATGCCGCGACCCTGGCTGCGCTGGAGGCGTCCGGGCTGTACCGGCGCGACGCCTGGTCGCGCGCCGACACCGCCCACTACGTCAGGGACCTCGCCGGCGCCGAGGTCCGCTCCAGCGTGGTGCGGCTTCCGCCGACGAACCACGGCGAGGGCGATCACGGGTTCACCGCCTCGCTGGTGGCCACCGCCCGCAGCCGGGGCGTCGCCGGCTACGTCGGGGACGGGTCCCAGCAGTGGTGCGCCGTCCACAGGCTCGACAGCGCCCACCTGTTCTGCCTGGCCCTGGAATCGGCGCCGGCCGGGGCGACGCTACACGCCATCGCCGACGAGGGCGTCCCGCTCCGCGAGGTCGCCGAGGTGATCGGACGCCACCTGGGCGTCCCAACGGCCTCCATCGACCCGGCGGACGCGCCCGAGCATTTCGGCTGGCTCGCTCGGCCCGCGTCCCTGGCCTGCCCGGCGACCAGCACGATCACCCGCGAGCTGCTCGGCTGGCGGCCGACCCAGGTCGGCCTGCTGGAAGACCTCGACCAGGGCCACTACTTCCGCCTCTGAGGCCGTCCACCCGCGGCGTCTGGGCGGGGGCGCCGGCGTCTGGTGGGACGGACGGGCCGGCTCGGGTGAGTCTCAGGCTCCGGGGCGCAGGACGTCCGTGCCGAGGTAGGGGCGCAGGGCCACCGGCACGTAGACGGAGCCGTCCGCCTGCTGGTGGTTCTCCAGCAGCATGATGATCGGCCGGGCCATCGAGCACAGGGTGCCGTTGAGCGTCGCCAGCGAGCGGACGCCGTCGCCGTCCCGCATCCGCGTGTTCAGGCGGCGGGCCTGGAACTCGGTGCAGTTCGACGTGGACGTGATCTCCCGGTACCGCCCCTGGCTGGGGACGTAGCCGTAGCAGTCGTACTTGCGGGCGGCCGACAGCCCGAGGTCGCCGGAGGCCACGTCGAGCACCTGGAACGGGATCTCCAGGAGCTTGATGAACTCCTTCTCGAAGCCCAGCAGCTTCTGGTGCCACTCCTCGGCCTCGGCCGGGTCGCAGTAGATGAACATCTCGACCTTGTCGAACCAGTGGACGCGGAAGATGCCCTTGGTGTCCTTCCCGTACGAACCGGCCTCGCGGCGGTAACAGGGCGAGAACGCGACGTAACGGCGCGGCAGGGTCGCGGCGTCCAGGATCTCGTCGGAGTGGTACGCGGCCAACGCCACTTCCGACGTGCCGACCAGGTACAGGTCGTCGCGCTCGAGGTAGTAGACGTCCTCGGCGGCCTGGCCGAGGAAGCCCGTCCCCTCCATCGCGGACGGACGGACGAGCGCCGGCGGGATCATCGGCGTGAAGCCCCACTCGGTCGCCTTGGCCATGGCCAGGTTGAGCAGGGCGAGCTCGAGCCGGGCACCGATCCCGGTCAGGAAGTAGAAGCGGGCGCCCGAGACCTTGCTGCCGCGCTCCATGTCGATGGCCTCGAGGGTCTCGGCGATCTCGATGTGGTCCCGAGGCGTGAAGCCCTCGGCCTCGAAGTCCCGCGGCGTCCCGATGGTCTCGATGACGTACAGGTCGTCCTCGCCGCCGGTGGGGACGCCGTCGATGACGAGGTTCGGCAGGCGCAGCATCAGGTCGTCGAAGGTCAGGCTGGCCGCCTCTGCCTCGGCCGTCGCGTCCTTCACGCGCTGCGCGAGCTCGCGCGTCCGGGCGAGCAGGGCGGGCTTCTCCTCCGCCGACGCCTTGGGGACCTGTCGGGACAGCTCCTTCTGTTCGGCGCGCATCGACTCCGACGACGCGATCAGCGCGCGGCGTCGCTCGTCCGCAGCGACCAGGTCGTCGACCAGGGCGGTGGACTCGCCTCGTGCCTGCTGAGAACGCTTGATGCGGTCGGGGTCGGTGCGCAGGAGCTTCGGATCGATCACGGCGAAAGCCTATCGCCCGCCGCCGGCCGCCTCTCGCGGGTGCCGAGGAGGGGTTGCCGTCCGCATCAGCGACGCGGTGGCGCCTGCCGCACCGGCGGGTGCTCGGCGCGGAAGTCGTTCACCGGGGCGTCGGACGCGTAGCCCAGGGCCAGCCCGGTGACCAGCTTGTACCGCCGGGGGATCTCGAACTCGGCGTCGACCGGACGCCGCCACGTGGCGAGCACGCCGAGCGCGCAGCTGTCCAGGCCGTGCGCCCGTGCCGACAGCATCAGTGTGCTCAGCATCAGCCCCGCGTCGTGCGCGGAGAACGGCAGGAGCCCGCCGTGCACGAAGATCCACAGGACGGTCGGTGCGCCGAAGAACTCGCAGTTCGAGCGGTTCCACGCATCCCTCGCCGCACGGTCGCCACGGGCGACGCCGAGGTGCGCGTACAGCCCGGCGCCGACGGCGGCGCTCGCCGGACGCAGGTCGTCGGGATACCGCCGCCAGGTCGGGAAGTCAGCGTCCGGGAAGCGCCCGGTCAGTGCGGCCCGCGCGAAGGCCAGCGGACGATGGTGGTACATCGGCAACGCAGCGTCGAACTCGGCGGCGTAGGCGCGCCGGAGCCGGTCGGCGCGCTCACCGGAGGCCACCGCGACGCAGTAGGGACGGGTGTTGCTCCAGCTGGGGGCGTAGCGGGCGTCGTCCAGCACCGCGTCCAGGACGACGGTCGGGATCGGCTCGGGCTGGAACGCGCGCACGCTGTGCCGCGACCGGGCCAGCTCGGAGAAGTCGTCAGGACCCACGCTGATCACACCTTCGTCGTCTGTTCCTTGCTCGGCGCAAGCGCCGAGCGCGTCAAGACTCCTCGCTCCAGCCGGCTGACGCCGGCTGTCACTCGTCGTCCTCGGGGTGGATCAGGGACGCGTACCACTCCCGGGCCGCGACGAAGTCGGCGTCGGTGAACCCCCGGGCTATCACCGGACGGACGCCGTCCGCGCGCGGGTAGGAGCCGAGGAACACGACATCGGCGCAGATCCGGTGCAGCCCGAGCATCGCCTCGGCCATCCGTGGGTCGCGCATGTGGCCCTCTGCGTCGATGCTGAAGCAGTAGTTGCCCAGGCTGGTCTTGGTGGGACGCGACTCGATCCGGGTCAGGTTCACGCCGCGTCCGGAGAACTGCTCGAGGATCTCCAGCAGCGCGCCGGAGTGGTCGGCGTGCATGTACGCCACGAGCGTCGTCTTGTCGGCTCCGGTCGGCATCGGCGGCTCCGTCGGACGGGAGACGAGCACGAAGCGCGTGACAGCGGAGGCGTTGTCGGCGATCTCGGTCGCGATCGGCTCCAGGCCGTACATCACGCCGGCGATCTCGCCGCAGATGGCGGCGTCGTACTTCGACGTCGGGTCGGCCACCTCCTGTGCGGCCGCCGCGTTGGAGCCGCCCTCGGTGACCGGGACGCCGGGCAGGTGCGCGGCCGTCCAGTAGCGCGTCTGCGCCGCCGAGTGCGGGTGGGTGATGACGCGCCGAACATCTTCGATGCGGGTGCCCGGGCGCGCGTACAGGTTGAACTGCACGGGGAGCAGCACCTCGCGGACGATGCGCAGTGGACGTCCCGTGGCCAGGGTGTCGAGCGTTGCCGAGACCCCGCCCTCGACGGAGTTCTCGATCGGCACGAGGACGGCCTCCACCTCGCCGCGGCGGACGGCGTCCAGGGCCTGGGCGACGGACGCGAACGCCACGGCCTCGTCGGTGTGGAACGTCAGCAATGCCTGATGGGTGAACGTCCCCGCCGGTCCGAAGTAGCCGAGCACCCGCTCAGCGTAACGGTCGTTCAGTCGGTCACCACGGCGTGCTCACGGCGCCAGAACCGCCACCGTTGCGGGACGACCGGGAGCTCGTGGCCCCAGCTCCACCACCACCACACGATCGCGACCAGCACCGCGTACTGCGCTGCGACGTTGATGTTCTCGCGCAGGAACTTCTCCACCGCGTGCATCTCGGGGCTGAACTGGAGCGCACGCCCGGTGACCCAGGCGACCGAGAGCCACGCGCCGCGCCACATCATGATGGGGTCGAGGCGGGACGACCACACCAGCCCGAGCGGGATCCAGACGATCAGGTCGTACCAGACGAACTGCCACGGGGACGTGATCAGCCAGGCGGTGCTCAGCACGACGATCGTGCGCACGGCGATCGTGAGCGGATCCTGCTTCGGGTCGGCCGTCCGGTACTCACCGGGGACGAGCCGCCACGGCAGCACCCGCGACAGCATCCAGGCGAAGACGACGAGCAGCACCCAGCCGAGGCTGGTGACGACCTGGCGGGCGAGCGGATCGCCGATCAGGGGGCTCAGCAGCCACAGGCCCCACAGCCCCCACGCGCCCGGCGAGATGTAGCCGGTGTTGCGCTGGGCGGCGAGCAGCGCGTTCGGCATCCACAGCCCGTAGGCGATCGCCAGCGGGACGGCGGCGCCGCCGATGAGCTGCAGGAGCTTGCGCCAGTCCTTGCGGTAGCCCCAGCACATCGCGATGCCGTAGAAGACCATCGACACCTTCACCGTCCCGGCGAGACCGATGCCGATGCCGGCCGCCCACGGGTACTTCCGATAGAACAGCAGCCCGACAAGGGCGAACACAACCGAGAGGGACTCGTTGTGGGCCCCCACGAGCACGCCCCAGATCATCAGCGGGTTGGCGACGGTGAACAGCACGACGCGGGTCTGCAGCTTGGGGTCGGTGTGCGCCAGCCGGACGGCGGCCGCGGCCGAGACCAGGAAGGCCACGAGGGTGAACATCTGCAGCCAGAACACGATGTCGTGCATGTTCTCGCCGCCGAGCCTGGCTGCCAGCCACTGGGACGCCGACGCCAGCGGGCCGTACACGCTCGGGGTGTCGGTCCAGGGGTGCTCGGTCCACACGAGCACCGGGTCGTAGGTCTGGCGGAAGATCTCGGCAGGCGTGATGTCGTACGGGTTGAGCCCGAGCACCTGGAGGCGTCCGTACGCGGCGTACATCAGGACGTCCGCCGAGGTCAGGGGCGGGACGAGGGAGCTGACGATGCTCAGCGCCGAGCCCAGCACGAACAGCCTGCGGTGGTTCGGACGCCAGCCGGCGTTGACCGCGCGCCAGCAGACCCACAGGCCGACCGATCCGACGACGAGGCCCACCCACAGCAGGGGGACGACGACCCACTCCCCGAGGCTGATCCAGCTCACGGGCAGGTACCACGGCGGGAGGAGATCGATGCGGGGCCCGAGCTTCAGGGTGACCACCGAAGGGCCGGAGAACGCGACGGCGACGCTGACCAGGCAGCTGACGATGATCATCGCCAGGCCGTACCGGTGGTCGCTGGTCCAGGGCGGCAGCGGCCTGCGCCACCTGGCGCCCAGTCGCTTCATCCCCACCCGTCCTCCTACCGCACCCAACCCCAGAGGCTACCCAGTGGTGCGGTCACACCCGTACCCCGCGAGGCCGGTCGAGACCGGACCGTTACCTCGCATCCACTGGGATGACGGGCGATGGGCGCCGCACGGGTCGCCGGCGGGGTGCAGGGATCCCGGCGTTCGCCGGGACGACCGGTGACGGGAGCGGTCACACGCTTCCGGTGGTGGCATCCCGGGCTCGACCCGGGATGCCGTCAGCGGGGTGGCCGGCCGGTGCGGGGTCGACGCGGCTACTTCAGCAGCCGGGAGAGCCGCCGGTCGGCGAGCGGCTTGCCGCCGGTCTGGCAACCGGGGCAGTACTGCAGGGACGAGTCGGCGAAGCTGACCTCGGCGATCGTCGTCCCGCAGACGGCGCACTTCTCGCCGGTGCGACCATGGACGCGCATCGCGGTGCGCTTGGCGTCCTTGAGCTCGCGAGCCTGCAGCCCGGACGCCCGGGCGACCGCTGCCGACAGCTCGCCCCGGATCGCGTCGTAGAGCACGGTCCGCCCCGCCTCGTCCAGGCTGCTCGCCGGTTTGAACGGGCTCATCCTCGCGGCGTGCAGGATCTCGTCGGAGTAGGCGTTCCCGATGCCGGCGATCACGCGCTGGTCACGCAGGACGCCCTTGAGCTGGGACTTGCCAGCCGCGTCCAGGATCTTCCCGAGCACCTCAGGGGTGAAGTCGTCCGCCATCGGGTCGGGGCCGAGGGTGGCGATCCCGGGCACCTCGGAGAGTTCGTTGACGAGATAGATCGCCAGGCGCTTCTGGGTGCCGGCCTCGGTGAGGTCGAAGCCGGAGTCGTCGTCGAACACGATCCGCAGGGCCAGCGGGCCGCGTCCGGGACGGGCGGGAGCAGACGGCTGGGTTTCGCGCCACGTCAACCAGCCGCCGCGGGCGAGGTGGAAGACCAGCCAGAGCCCGCCGATCTCCAGCCCGATGAACTTGCCGCGACGCTGGACGTCGGTCACCTGGAGCCCCGGCAGTGCGGTCAGCGGCGGATCGAACGTCTTCAGGCTGGCGAACGCCAGCAGGTCGGCGCGGGCGACGAAGCGCTCGGCCGTCGCTCCGGCGAGGAAGCCGCGCAGGGCCTCGACCTCGGGCAGTTCGGGCATTGGTCAATCAGACCACGCCGGCTCGGGAACCTCCAGAGCCTCGTCGAGCAACGACAGGTACTCGCCGCGGTCGATCTCGATCACGCCAAGGCTGGCCAGGTGGCCGGTCTGCCACTGGGTGTCGATGATCCGGTCCTCGGCGTAGTCGTCGGCGAGGAAGTCCACCAGCCGCAGCAGCGCAACCTTGGACGCGTCCCGCCCACGGACCGGGTCGTGGAACATCGACTCGCCGGCGAACAGCCCGCCCAGGCTGACCCCGTACAGGCCCCCGACCAGGTTCCCGTCGGCGTCCCAGGTCTCGACGGAGTGGACGTGGCCGGAACGGAACAGCTCGGTGTAGACCCTGCGGATCTCGTCGTCGATCCAGCCGCTGGGTCGCCTCGGGTCGGCACAGCCGTCCAGGACGGCCTCGAACGCCGTGTCGATGGTGGTCGTGTAGTGCTTGGCGGACTGCCGCAGCGAACGCTGAACCCTCAGCGCGTCCAGGGGCAGGACGCCGCGGCGCAGGGGGGACCACCAGCCGATGTGGTCGAAGCCCGAGCGTTCCAGCGGCATCGGGAACACGCCACTGCGGTAGGCGTCCAGGGTGAGCGCGGGGTCGAGGCCGGACGAGAACGCGATCAGGTCCTGGTCGACCCACTCGGTGGGCGGCCCGAACACGTTGAGTCGCGCCATGGGTTCGATTGTGGCAGCCGGTTCCACCCCGGGGTCGCATCGGGGCCGTCTCGGGGCTGGGCCGGACGCCGCCGCCCGGGCCGGGCGCCTACTCTGGACGGAGCGAAAGGAAGGCCATGGCCACTCCCGCCGATCTCGGCAAGCAACTCGTCGCCCGCACCCCGGAGGTGGCCGGCGGCCTGCTGCGCACCGTCGTGGATTTCGCGATCTACGGCAACGACGCCTTCCCCGGCGCGAAGACCACCGCCGCACGCGCCCTGCAGTCGAGGGGTGACCGCGAGGGCGCCATCGACTCGATCGTGCTGCAGCACATCGGTCTTGCCTCCGCGCAGGGCTTCCTGACCAGCGTCGGCGGCCTGATCACGCTGCCGGTGGGGCTGCCGGCCAACATCGCCGGCCTGGCCGTCCTCGGCGTCCGCATGGTGGCGTCGATCGCCCACCTCCGCGGCTACGACGTGGAGGACCCCCGGGTGCGCTCGGCCGTGACCCTGGCCATGCTCGGCGAGGACGAGGTCCGCAAGCTCGTCGGCAACGGCAAGCTGCCCACCACACCGCTCGTGATCGCCACGTCGCCGTTCTTCGACCCCGCGCTGGAGCAGTCCATCAGCGAACGGGTGATCGGTTCCCTGGCGGGACGGATCGGCGGCAAGCACCTCGCCGTCATGGTCGTCCGCCGCATCCCGCTGGTCGGGGGCGGTGTCGGTGCGGCTGTGGACGGCTGGCTCACCTACGGCCTGGCGGCCTACGTGAAGCGGGAGTTCATCGCCCGCCAGCAGCTGACCCGCTGACTCAGTCGCGGCGCAGGCGCTCCCGCAGCTTCAGCAACTCCCTGCGCTGGGCGTCGGTGAGGCTGCCGATGCCCTGGTCGTTGATCTGGTCGAGGAGCTCGTCCAGTCGCTCCCGGTCGGACGCGCGTCGCTGGTGGGCCCTCGTCTCGGTGCGGGACACCCTGGGTCCCCGGCTCTTGCGGACGTGGGGCCGTCCCGGGATCCAGTCGTAGGCGGCCAGCAGGCCCGTCCGGCGGGCCGCAACGGCGACGAAGGCCATGCTGAGAAGGAGGGCCAGGAGTTCCTCGAACTGCCGGTAGCCCAGCATGCTCAGCACCTGGATGCCGACGATCACCACGCCGACCACCCAGGCCGGGATGTTGAAGAAGAACCGTGCGGTCGGGTACTCGGCGATCCACAGCAGGAGGACGAGCAGCTGGATCAGGCCGATGCCGGCCAGGGCCGCCGAGCCCGAGAAGACCAGCGCCACGGCCGTGTACGCGACCGTGATCGACAGCCACGTCCCGGCGAGCAGCCAGGCCATACGCGTGCGTCCGATCTGCCGCTCGAGCATGGTGCCGAAGTACCACAACATCACGACGTCGAGGACGCCCCACAACGACGGGCCGGCCGAGAACGGCCACGTCACCAGACGCCACAGCTGGCCCCCGGCCAGCAGTTCGGGTGCGTACATGAGGGCGCCGGTGAACAGCTGTCCGCCGGCCAGTGCCCACACCGGCCAGAAGAGGACGACCACTGCAGCAGCCAAGGTGGTCGTGGTCACCTCGAACTGACCGATGCGGAACCACGGCTCCTGTTCGCTGTGCACCGGCCAGAACCTGTCGCTCATGTCACCAGATTGCCAGATCGGTCCTATGCGCGCTGTGGGGAATAGTCGGCGCAGGCCCGAAGTTGGTTGAACCGTGAAGCACATCGGGTTCCTGTCCTTCGGCCACTGGACGCCGTCGCAACACTCGCAGGTGAGGTCCGCCTCCGACGCGCTGCTGCAGTCGATCGACCTGGCCGTCGCAGCGGAGGAGCTCGGTGCCGACGGGGCCTACTTCCGCGTCCATCACTTCGCCCGCCAGCTCGGCTCGCCGTTCCCGCTGCTGGCTGCGATCGGCGCACGGACGAGCAGGATCGAGATCGGCACCGGCGTGATCGACATGCGCTACGAGAACCCGCTCTACATGGCCGAGGACGCCGGCGCGGCGGACCTCATCTCGTCCGGACGACTCCAGCTCGGCATCAGCAGGGGGTCGCCGGAGCAGGTGGTCGAGGGCTACACCTACTTCGGCTACGTCCCCGGCGAGGGCAAGAGCGACGCCGACATGGCCCGAGAGCACACCGACGTCTTCCTGCAGGTGATCCAGGGGGAGGGCTTCGCCCGGCCCAACCCGTCCCCGATGTTCCCCAACCCGCCGGGCCTGTTGGGGCTCGAGCCGCACTCAGAGGGTCTCCGACGGCGCATCTGGTGGGGTGCGGGCAACCGTGCCTCCGCCGAATGGACGGCCGGCAAGGGCATGAACCTGATGAGCTCGACCCTGCTCACCGAGGACACCGGCATCCCGTTCCACCAGGCGCAGGCCGAGCAGATCCGCCTCTTCCGTGAGGCCTGGGCCGCCGCCGGCCACGACTGGGAGCCGCGGGTCTCGGTCAGCCGGAGCATCTTCGCCCTGGTCGACGACCGCGACCACGCCTACTTCGGCGGACGCGGCGAGGAGTCCGACCAGGTCGGCTACCTCGACGGCGGCAACGCCCGGTTCGGGCCGTCCTACGCCGCCGAGCCGGACAAGCTGATCGAGCAGTTGAGCAAGGACGAGGCGATCGCCGCAGCGGACACCGTGCTGCTCACCGTCCCCAACCAGCTCGGTGTCGACTACAACGCCCACGTGCTGGAGTCGATCCTGACCCACGTCGCGCCGGGACTCGGCTGGCGCTGAGTCGCGGCCGAGATCCGGACCGGTTCGGGCCGGGAGGGACCGTGCGCGCCCGATGCGGCCCGAATCGCGCTGGATTCCGACCAGTCAGCCGACGGAGGCGCGTCCCGGCCGGCGGGTGATCAGGCAGGTGACCTCGTACGCGATCGTCCCCATCAGTTCGGCCAGTTCCGTTGTGGTGATCTCCGCGTCGCCCGAGCGTCCGACGATCACGACCTCGTCGCCGACGGACGCCGCGGTCGTCGGCCCGAGGTCGACCATGGTCTGGTCCATGCACACCCGTCCGATCACGGGCCGCGGCACACCGGCGATGAGCACCCGGCCCCTGTTGCTGAGCAGACGGGAGTAGCCGTCCGCGTAGCCGATGGGGATCGTGCCCACCCACGTGTCGGACGGCGCCGTCCACGTGCGGCCGTAGCCCACGGTCTCGCCGGCCGCGACCCGCTTGACGAACGACAACTCCGTCCGCCACTCCAGGCCGGGCAGCAGCGGCACCGTCCGCGGTGAGGCCGGGTCGGGGTAGGCGCCGTAGCAGATGATCCCGGGACGGACGAGGTCCAGCCAGGAGTCCGGGTGGCCGAGCACACCGCCGGAGTTCGCGAGGTGCTTGAGAGGCACCGCTCCTCGGGTGTCCTCCACCCGGGAGGCCGTCGAGGTGAACAGGGCGATCTGCTCGCGGGTGAAGGCGTCGCCCGCTGGCGAATCCGAGATCGGCAGGTGGGAGAACAACCCGCCCAGGACAAGGCCGGACGCGTCGATGCGCTGCGCGAGCCGGGGCGCGTCCTGCGGAGGGCATCCGATCCGGCGCATGCCCGTGTCGACCTTCAGGTGGACGTCCGCGCGCCGTCCCAGCCGGGACGCCGCGGCCGCAGCGGCGTCGATGCTCGCCTCGTCTGTGACGGTGAGGGTGATGCCCGCCGCGACCGCGTCCGCCACGCCGTCGGGGTCGCGCTCCATCGAGAACTTCAGGATCGGCAGGCCGACACCGGCGTCGCGCAGTTCGAGCCCCTCGGTCGTGGTGGCGACGCCCAGCCAGTCGGCCGCACCGGTCGCCTCGATCATGCGCGAAACGGCGACGGCGCCGTGGCCGTAGCCGTCCGCCTTCACCGCGGCGAGGACCAGCCGGTCGCCCACCCGGGCACGGATGGCGTCCAGGTTCGCGCGGATGTGGTCGAGCCGGGTGGTGACGACGCTGGTCGTCCCGCTCACGGCCGGCTCCCGAGCGCGACGGGACGGGCGGGGTCGGACGACCAGCCCGACCAGGACGGCGGGTACAGGGCCCCCTCGATCCCGAGGGACGCCAGCGCGAGCACGACCTGGGCGGCCGAGACCCCCGACCCGCAGTAGACGGCGACCTCGTGGTTGGCGGGCAGGGCGAGCAGGGCGTCGAGGGTCGCGGCGTCGGGGAGGCGTCCGGCTGCGTCCCAGAAGCCGGCCACCGGACGGTTCACGGCGCCCGGGATGTGGCCGCCGACCCGGTCGATCGGCTCGCTGTCGCCGCGGTAGCGCTCGGGCGCTCGGACGTCGATCAGGACACCGTCGAAGACCGCGGCCTCGTCGGCGTCGATGGTCGGCAGTGCGCCTGTGACAAGGCTCAACGTCGTCGGGATGGCGGGCTCGGGTTCGCCGCTCTCCAGTCCACCACCGACAGCGACCCAGGCCGGCAGGCCGCCGTCGAGGACGCGGACGTCGAGGCCGGCCCAGCGCAGAACCCACCAGGCGCGTCCCGCCGCGAACGAACCGGGCACGTCGTACACGACGACTGGACGGTCCGCGTCGAGGCCGAGTGCGCCGAGTCCGGTCGCCAGCCGGGCCGCGTCCGGGAGCGGATGGCGTCCCAGCCGGGGGTCGGTCAGCGGCCCGGTGAGCACGTGCTCGAGGTCGAGGAAGCGCGCTCCCGGCAGGTGGCCCTCGACGAACGCGCGGTGCCCGGCCCCGGGCTCCTCGCCGAGGTTCCAGCGCACGTCCAGGAGTTGCGCGCCCGCGGTCAGGGCTCTCGGCAGGTCGTCGGCACCGATCAGAACGTCGCTTCGCGGGGTCACGTGAGGACTCTACGGCCGACCTCAGCGGCCGACGGTGCCGTTCCGCAGGAGCGAGCCGCGTCCCGTCGGCCAGCCGGGCGCAGCGGTGGACGCCACCGAGCCGGGCACGGTCCACACGTCCAGGCCGTGGTCGATCGAGGTGGTCACGATCTCGAGGGTGCCGTTCCCGTCGAGGTCGGCGATGGACGGGGCGGCAGCGATCCCGATTCCGTTGCCGTCCCTTCCCTGTTTCGGGACGGTGATGGAGGCGACCTTGTGGCCGGTGGGCGTCAGGACGACCAGCCGTCCGCTCCTCTTCGCGCGCCCATAGACGCCGAACACGAGTTCCGGCCGGCCGTCTGCGTTGAAGTCGGCCGCGCTCACCTCTGAGGCGAACGTCCGCTTCCTGCCCGGCGCGTAGCCGTACCGCCACAGCCGCTTGCCGGTCGCGCTGATCGCATGGACGTAGCCGTCGTTGCCGGGGAACACGATGTCGAGGCGACCGTCGTGGTCGAGGTCGACGAGCGTGGGGGCCGGAATGCCGTCCGGCGGGTACCAGTCGCCGCTCGCACGCACGATCGGCTTGCCGGCCTTCGGCAGGGTGGTGAAGCCGGCGTGGCGACGTCCGGAGCGCACGCCGCCGTTCTGCGCGCCGTCCAGCACCATCACCGCGTGCGCCTGCGTCTGGTACGGGATCTTCTTCTCGACGTTGGGGATCCCGATCACCTCCGCGTGCCCGTCGTTGTCGAGGTCGCCGATGGACGGTGGCGACGCCGTCCACTGCAGCCAGGAGGACGTCTTCGGGGTGGGCCACGCACCGGTGTGCGCGTGCCACTGGGCGTCCTCGACCGACCGCGACAGCCAGCGGATGAACTGCCCCCAGCCGAGTCGCTGTCCGGCGTACCGGCTCGCCCGGTTGGTGTACCAGTCGGACGCGAGCACAGAGGTGCCGTCGTGGTTGAACAGGTTGATCTGGTGGTTGTCGAAGGTGACCACGATCTCGAGCTGGGGGTCGTCGTCGAGCTGGCCGATACCGACGTTCAGTCCGTAGGCGCCGTAGCCGTGGTTGCCCGCGCCGTTGACGTCCTTGTCGTTGCCGGGGCCGGCGAGCTGGTTGTACCTCGGCCAGGCCGGGCTGTGGGCGCCGGCGGGCTGGTAGAGGCTGCCATCGGCGGAGAAGACGAAGACCTGGGAGCCGGTGGCGGAGGTGTTCGTCGTTGTGGCGACGACCTCGATCGTCCCGTCACCGTCCAGGTCGGCCGCGGCGAGGCCGCGCACCTCCGGCCTCTGGCCGCCGCTCGCGACCGAGGCCGGCCAGCCGGCCTTCACGCCCAGGGTGCCGTTGCGCCATTCGTAGGCGGCCACCGTGCCGCTCCCGCCGACAACCACCTCGGTGACGCCGTCGTGGTCGAGGTCAGCGACGACCGACGGCGCGTACACCCGTCCGGACGTGGCCGTGCCGGTCGCCAGCCGCGTCCCGTTGGCCGAGTAGATGTAGGTGGAGTAGAGGGGCGCGACGATCTCGCGGGTGCCGTTCCCGTCCAGGTCGACAAGGGAAGGGGAGGAGAACCAGCCGGTCTGCCCGGGATCGATGCGGCGGACGTGGACGGGCTTGTGCACCTTGGCCGCCAGTGGCCGGGCGCGGGGAACGGGGGCTGTCGCGCCCAGTCCCCGTGGGGACGGGACGCCTCCTGCCGCGGGCACGGACGTGCAGGCCGAGGGCAGGGCCAGTGCCGCGACGGCGATGATCCAGACACTCCGGGGGGATGAGCGCATGCCTGCACAGTAGGCGAACCTGTGCCGGCGCGTCAGGGGGCGGGACGCCGGGTTCGACGCCGAGCGCCTGGCCTCCCGACGGAGGTGGCTCAGCCCAGCCACTCCCTGGCTGCTGCGACGAGCGCGCCGACACCCACCGCGAGCGTCGGCTCGATGACCGGCGCGTAGCCCGGCGAATGGTTGGACGGGATGTCGGCCATCACCTTCAGCATCTCGTCCGGAGTGGCTGCCCCGGCGAAGGCGGACGGGTCGGCGCCGCCGAGGATCCAGTAGACGCACGGCGCCCCTGCGGCCTTGGCGAGCTCGCCGACGTCCTCGCTGCCGGTGACCGGGCCGGCGTCGATGACCCGCTGCGGGCTGCCGACGACGCTCGCCAGGGCAGGGATCGTGCGCGCGCAGCCGTCCGGGTCGTTGTAGAGCAGGGGGAAGTGGTCGGGGTGCTCGATCCTCGGTTCGGCGGGGGCGCCGGACGCCGCCGCCTCGGCCCTGACGATCCGCTCGACGGCGGCGAGGACGCGCTCGCGCACCTCCGGGTCGTAGGTGCGGATGTTGATCTGCAGTTCGGCGGAGTCAGGGATGATGTTGACCTTCGTGCCGGCGCGCAGCATGCCGACGGTGACCACAGCGGTCTCCCCACCGGCCACCTCGCGGGACACGATCGTCTGCAGCCGCAGGACGACCGCTGCGGCCATCACGACCGGGTCGATGGTGGCCTCGGGACGCGACCCGTGGCCGCCCCTGCCGTAGAGCGTGACCTTCAGCGAGTCGGAGGTCGCGAACGCCGCGCCCGGGTGCAGGGCGATCATCCCGGCCGGCATCGGCCCGACGTGCTGGCCGAGGACAACGTCCGGCGTGCCCACCAGGTCGTAGAGGCCGTCGGCGATCATCGCGTTGGCGCCGGAGCCGAGCTCCTCTGCGGGCTGGAAGACCAGGACGAGCGTCCCCGTCCACGACTCGTCGGCCGCGAGCGTCCGGGCGGCGCCGAGCAGGCAGGTGACGTGGACGTCGTGCCCGCAGGCGTGCATGACGTCGACGTCGTGCCCGTCCGGGTCGACACCACGAACCGTGGACGCGTACGGCAGGCCGGTCGCCTCGGTGACGGGAAGGCCGTCCATGTCGGCGCGCAGCAGGACGGTCGGGCCGTCGCCGCGGCGCAGGACGCCGGCGACGCCGGTCCGACCGAGGTGGGTGTGGACTTCGTAGCCGAGACCGGCCAGCGATTCGGCGACGATCCGCGCGGTGCGGATCTCGGCGTAGGACAGCTCGGGGTTGGCGTGCAGGTCGCGGTACAGCTCGGCGAGGGCTTCGCTGCCGGAGCCGTGCGTGATCAGGGGTTCTGCGCTCATGGGTTCACCCTAGGACGCCGGGTCCGAGCGTGGTGGAGCAGACGGCCGTCGTTCAGCGGGGCCGCGCGGACCTCATGGCCTGGACGACCGTCACCGGGCGGCCGTCCGGACCCGTCACGGACGCCAATTGCTCGTACTCGGGCGTCTGGCTGGCGACGAGCGCGACGCGGCCCTCGGCGTCGAAGTGGAGGCCCCACCCGTACCGCTTGCCGAGGTCGCTGGCGCGCAGGCAGGCGCGCCCGACGGAGAAGAACTGCTCGCGCGCCGCCTCCCACTGATCGTCGGGGACGCCGTTGCGCTCTGCCCACACCGTGAAGATCACGTCGTCGGAGGTGCGGTCGTACGGCGCGTCGGCGATCAGTTCGAAGGTGCGCCCGGCGATCGTCGTCGCGGACGGCGGCTCGACACCGCCGGGAGCGGACGAGTCGGGAGCGACCGCGATGAACGTGTCGTAGTAGTTCGTGGTGTGGTCCGCCATGCTCCGAGCCTAGGACCGGGCCCGGACAGTCCGTCAGTGGCCGTTCTCCGCCCCCCGCGCGCGGTCAGCGCAGGGTGGCGACCTGGTCGGCAGAGGTGCCGGAGTCGCGGAGGAATTGGTGGCAGCGCTCCGCCTCGTCGGTCTCGCCGATCGCCGCTGCGGCCTCCGCCAGCGCGAGGAGCGCGCGGAGGAAGCCCTGGTTCGGCTGGTGCTGGAGCGGGATCGGCCCCTGGCCGCGCCAGCCCGCGCGGCGCAGCGCGTCCAGACCCCGGTGGTAGCCCGTGCGGGCGTACGCGTAGGCGGCGACGGCGTCGGTGGGCAGAGCCTGTTCGGCCAGCATCGCCCAGAGCAGGGACGCGGCCGGTGCGGCCGGAACGGCGTCGCGCGCGGACGTGCCGCCACCGAGCGCTGCCCGCGCAACGCCGTCGGGACCGTCGGCGGGCAGCAGCGTCGGTTCGGGCTGGGGAAGGAGGTTGTGGTGGGTCATGGACCCATCCTCGTCGTGGACGGAAACCGGAGCCGGCCTCCACGGTCGTCGGCCGGCGTGCGGGTGGGAGGTCAGTCGCTCGACAGGGCGCCCAGCTCGGCGAAGGCGGCGAGCGATTCGGCGGCCGAATCCTCGTCCAGCAGCGCGACCGCGAACCCGTTCTGGACAAGGACCCAGTCCCCGACCGCAGCCTCCGGCAGGTAGGCGATGCACACGTCCATCTCGGCGCCGGACATCGACAGCCGGGCCATCGGCATCACGCCGTCGTTGAGGGCCAGTACCTGGGCCGGGACGCCAACGCACACCTCAGTTCCCTTCGTCGATCTCGCGCACCTGAAGGCCCATCGCGCCATCGGGCGCAGAGCTGCACGGGAGGCACGGGTCCGCCTCCCGGATCGCGGCTTCCATTCCCCGGCCGGCCTCCTCGGCGAGGGAGCGGGTCAGCAAGTGGGCGAGCCATGGCTCGTTCTGCGCCGTCGGCGTCAGGATCTGTGCGGCCGCCAGCCGTCCGTCCGGCCCGGTGGCGTAGCGGTGAACGAGCAGGCCGCGAGGGCCGTCCACCCAACCGACCCCTGCGGCGTCGGGACGCCACGGACCGACGGTCGTCGTCAGCTCTTCACCGAGCAGGAGCGGGTCGTCCAGCAGGGCGGCGATCGCCTCGACGGCGTGGACGGTCATGATGGCCCGGGCACCGGCGGCGCCACCGGTCGTGGCCAGCCATCGCTCCTGGAGGGCCGCCGCGACCGGTGTGGTGAGGACGCCGACCCGCAGTTGGGCGGTGGGGCCCACCCGGTAGCGACCGGCCTCGGGGCCGAGCGCGAGCAGGAAGGGACGGGGGGCCATCGCTCCGGGGAACTGCTCGGCGACGGCCGCGTCCCAGTCCTGCGGTGCAGCGGCGCCGACGACAGAGCCGGCTGCGGACACAGCTCTCAGGTGGTCACCCAGCAGGTCCGGACGACCGGAGGCATCGACGAGGGCAACGTCGGCTCCCGGCCAGACCGCCTGCGAGGCGTCCGAAGCGAGCTGCGACTCTGCCGCCCGGACGGCGACGGCCAGCGCCTGGTCCGCCTGGTCGAGGAGGGTGTCGAGGTCGGCCGCCGAAACGAGACGGAGCACGCCACCCGGTACCGCGGTCGTCGGGAAGTGTCCCGGCGAGCCGGACGCCACCATCGCGGCCTTGCCGAACCGCCGCAGCATCAGGGCGCCGTCGCGGTCGGTGGCGAGCAGGCGCGGGGCGTGGGTCTCGAGGGCGGAGCCGAGGTGCAGGAGGCTGCGGACCGCGCGCGCTGTGGCGGGCACGTCCGTGACGCCGGCGAGCGCCTCGAGCGCGCGGACGCCGGCGAGGTGGTGCGCGGCCGGACAGATGCCGCACAAGCGCTCGACCATGCGCGGCACGTCGCCGATCGGCCGGCCGGCGAGCAGGCCGTCCACCCGGGGCAGGCCGGTGAGGTCGAAACGGGCGTCCCGGACCGTGCCGTCCGCAGCCCGGATGACAAGGACGCCGGCCCCGAACGGGTCGACGATCTCGTCCAGGACCAGCCTGCTCATGCCGTCGCCGTCCCCTCTGCGCGCAGGCGCCCCCGAAGGTCACAGCTGCCCTGGGAATTCCGCGGGCACGGGTGACTTTCGCGGGCGCTTGGCACGACGCGTGGGAGCATGGACGAGTGCACGAACTCGGCCTGCTCGCCTCCGTCGTGACGGCCGTCAGCAAGGCTGCTGCGGACGCCGGCGCCACGTCCGTCGAAGCCGTCGGGTTGCGGGTGGGGACCCTGTCCGGAGCGGCACCCGAAGCCCTCGACGGAGCGTGGCCGATCGCCACGTTCGGCACCGTGCTGGAGGGCGCGCGGCTCGACGTCGAGGTGATCAGCGCCCAGGTGCGGTGCCCGCGCTGCGACGCCGACCGGGAGGTGGACGAGTTCTACGCGCTGCGCTGCCCGACGTGCGGGACGCCGACCGGTGCGCTCGTGCACGGTCGTGAGTTCGAGGTGGCCTGGGCGGACCTGGAGTAGCGCGGTCACGGTGACCCCGCGAGGGTCTGCGCCAGCCAGGCGTCGATGATCGCCTCAGCGGCCGAGGCTGCCTCCGGCACCGCCCCGGAGACGGAACTGCTCAACCCCAGTCGCAGGTCGACGAGTTCGGGCACGACGCCGACGACGGCCACCTCGTCCGGTTCGCTGCCGAGCAGTCGCGACGCGGCGAGCACGTCCAGCAGCCCGACCTGGTGCGGGGACAGTTTGGTGGCCAGCATCCGCGGCACCTGGTCGCCGGACAGGCGCACGACCGTCCCGGGGACGGTCCCGGCGACGGCGTCCAGGATGAGCAGCCGCGTCGAGTCCTGGACGACCGGGACGAGTTCCATCCCGCCGACGGCACCGTCCACGTAGTTCACCCCGGCCCGGGGGTGCTCCTGCAGCGCAGCCAGCAGTTCCAGTCCCACGCCGTCGTCGGCCATGATCGAGTTGCCGACCCCGAGGACGGTCACCGGCGCAGGTTCGGGTTCGAACGGCGGGCGCGCACCCGCCGTCCGCGGCCGGGACGATGCGCCCGGCACGGCTGCCGGCGTGCTCACCGGATCCGGGGTGCGTCCACCGGCTTGGTGCCGCGGCGCACCCAGACGCCGCCGTTGAACATCGCCGAGATGCCGCCGCTGCGGTCCAGCGAGTCGGCCCGGATCGCCAGGTACACGTGCATGACGACGAAGGCCCACATGCAGAACATCACCATCGCGTGGAACAGCCGGATCGGGCCCATCCCGAACCAGTGCTCCGGGGTGGCCATCAGCTGCCAGAACCAGTTGTTCTGGTGGTAGGTGGCGTACAGGGTCAGCCCGGTGAGCATCTGGATGCCGCCCGCGACGTACAGGCCGGTGTAGGCGAGCTGCTGCAGGGGGTTGTGCGCCAGGTACAGCGGTTCCTCCCTGCGCAGGAAGGCATAGTGGCCGATGATCTCGCCGAGGTGCTTGACGTCCTCCTTGCTCTTCAGCGGCCACAGCGTGGGCCAGCGCAGGTAGGGGTCGCGCGAGGTGAACGCCAGGATCAGCCGGGTGAGCCCCAGACCGAGCCAGAGGAACGCGCAGGTGATGTGCCCGAACCGGAAGATGCCCATCAGGTACCCGGCCTGCTCGGGGTGGTCCGTCGCGACCGGCCCGAAGAAGGGATCCATGATGTAGTAGCCGGAGATGCTCAGCAGGAACACCAGGGCGACGTTCGCCCAGTGCTGGAGCCGCAGCCCCACCGACCAGACGTTGACCCGCGCCCACTGGTCTGACGCCGTGGTGATGTCGTTGGCCGTGGCCTGGCGGATGCAGACGAAGCCGTGGACGGTGAACGCTCCGACGATGTCGTTGGGACCGACCGGGGCGGACGCGATCGCCATCGGACGGGAGCCGCGTCGCGCCGACAGGTCCGCGTTCTTCAGCAGCACCGTGCGGTCCTCGCGGCTGATCCGGGCGGCGCGCAGTACCGCCTCGACCTCACCGCGCATGATCACGGTGTCCTGCGTCCCCTCGCCGCCGGAGGCGACGAGGCTCCGGACCCGGGTCAGGCTGTAGTGGCGATCGATGCGGGCGTGGTCGACGTCCCCGTCCTCGACGCTCGGGACGGCGATGTCGGGGCGCTCCGCCGCGAGGGCGATGGCGCAGGCCCGGTCGACGGGGTCCTCCGAGTCCGCCGGAGCGGCCGCGGCCATCGCCAGGACGCGGCCGATGCTCAACTCGCCGAGGGTGAAGGTGTTGCCCGCCACCAGCGCCGGAACCTCGACGGCCGCGACCGCCGGCCGCTCCTCGATGCTCATGAGTTCACGACCTCGAGGGTTTCACCGTCCGGGTCGAGGACATGAACGGCGCAGGACATGCACGGGTCGAAGGAGTGGATCGTGCGCAGCGGCTCCAGCGGCTGCTTCGGGTCGGCCAGGGGGTGTTTGCCGTTGCCGGCCAGCGATTCCTCGTACGGACCCTGGGTGCCGGCCGCGTCCCTCCCTCCGGCGAGCCAGGTGGTGGGGACGACCGCCTGGTAGTGCGCGACCTTGCCGTTCTCGATGCTCACCCAGTGGCTCAGGTTGCCGCGGGCCACCTCGACGAACGCGTAGCCCGAGGCGCGGCCGGCCGGCCAGCTGGACGGATCCCACTTGGAGGAGTCGAACACGTCGATGTCGCCGGCCTTGATGTTGGCCAGGAACTTGGGCCACACCTCCTCGGCCAGCAGCTCGACCGAGGTGACGCACTCCACACAGCGTGCGAGCGTCCGTCCCGCGGTGGAGTTGAGCTGGGCGGCGGTGATCTTGTACTTGGCGATCGCTCCGTCGACCAGCTCCTTGGTGCGGGCGTGCCCCTGCGCGTAGGCGAGCAGGACGCGGGCGAGCGGTCCCACCTGCATCGGCTTGCCGTCGTAGCGGGGCGCCTTGCACCAGGTGTACTCGTCGTTGTCGCCGAGCCAGGTGAACGGCGGCTTGGGGCCGGTGTACTTCACGGTCGTCTCGCCCTTGTCGGGGGTGAGGCCGATGTCGCCGCCGGAGTACTCGTACCAGGCCGAGGACACCCACTCGGTGATCTTGGCCGGGTCGAACGGCTGGACGCGGGTCAGGTCCATGTTCATGATGACGCCCGGCTTGACCGCGGTGTGCGCGCTGGTGGTGCGCGACTCGTTCGGGTTCCCGGCGAAGGTTGCGCCCGACATGCCGACGGCGAAGAAGTTCGGTGTGGACGCGCCGACGTCGAAGTAGTCGGGGTAGAAGCTCAGGATGGCCAGGGCGTCCGGCAGGTAGCAGCTGCGGACGAAGTCGACCGACTCGTCGATCCACTGCTGGATCTGGTCGGTCTGCACCTGGTTGATCGACTCCGAGCGGTTCGGGTCGATCGTGCACGCCATGCCGCCCACGAGGAAGTTCGGGTGGGGGTTCTTGCCGCCGAACACCGTCCCGATGCGGATCATCGAGCGCTGGAACTCCAGGGCGTCCAGGTAGTGGGCGACCGCCATCAGGTTCGCCTCGGCGGGCAGCCGGTAGTCGGGGTGGTCCCAGTAGCCGCCGGTGAAGATGCTCAGCTGGCCCGAGTCGAGCACACCCTGGACGGTGTCGCGCACCTCGGTGAACCGCTCGAGCGTGTTGCCCTTCCACGTGGAGCCGATCGCCTTGGCCAGCTCGACGGCCTTGGCGGGGTCGGCCTTCGCTGCTGAAGGGACGTTCACCCAGTCCAGCGCGTGCAGGTGGTAGAAGTGGATGACGTGGTCCTGCACCTCCTGTGAGCCCAGAACGATGTCGCGGATGAGTCGGGCCTGCTCGGGAGGGTTGGAGCCGATCGCGTTCTCGACGGCGCTGACGGACGCGATCGCGTGCACCGTGGTGCACACCCCGCAGATGCGCTGGACGAAGGCCCAGGCGTCCCGCGGATCGCGCCCGGTGACGATCTGCTCGATGCCACGGAACTGGGTGGTCTCGCTCCAGGCCTTGGAGATCCTGCCGGCCTCGGACTCGAGCTCGATCCGCAGGTGACCCTCGATGCGGGTGAGGGGGTCGATGACTGTGCGTGTGGCCACGGCCTACTCCGCCTTTCCGGACTCGTCGTTGCTGATGGCGGTGCCGGACGCGGCCGCGTCCGTCGGCTCGGTGACCCGCTTGGGGTTCGGCAGCCACACCCGTTCGGAGTCGCCGAAGGCCTGCAGCGGCTCGCTGCCCTCGGCTGCGCGACGGCTGGCCGCGTGCCGGACGGCCGTGACGCCGGCGTGCACCGCGACACCAGCCGCGACGGCACCGACGAGGCCCCAGCCGACCTTCTCGGCCGTGGATTCGACGCCGAAGCCGCCGACGTCCGGGAGGGTCTGGTAGAACGGCGTGAACCGGTCATAGAAGTACTTCTCGGTGCAGCCGATGCACGGGTGGCCGGCGCCGATCGGCCAGTTCGTGCCCAGGTTCCACTTGATGATCGGGCAGGCGCTGAACGTCGAGGGCCCCTTGCAGCCGACCTCGTACAGGCACCAGCCGTTGCGGGCGCCCTCGTCGTCGAAGCTGCGGACGTACTGGCCGGCGTCGAAGTGGGCGCGGCGCGGGCAGGAGTCGTGGATGCGCTGGTCGTAGGCGAACAGCGGGCGTCCCTCGGCGTCCAGTTTCGGCAACTCGCCGTGGGTGAGCACGTAGGCGATCGTCGCGGTGATCACCTCTCCGATCGGCGGGCAGCCCGCCACGTTGACGACCGGCTTGTCGGTGATGATCGCGTCCACGCCGACCGCACCGGTCGGGTTGGGGTTGGACGCCTGCACCGAGCCCCAGACCGCACACGCGCCGACGGCCAGGATCGCGGTCGCCTTCTCGGCCGACTTGCGCAGGATCGTCTCGGCGGACTCGCCGCCGATGGTGCAGTAGATGCCGCCGTCCCTCGTCGGGACGGAGCCGTTCACGACCAGGACGTGCTCGGAGGCGTTGGCCTCCTCCAGGGCCTTGTTCGCCGCCTCGCCCGCGGCCTGCATGACCAGTTCGTTGTAGTTGACGCTGAGCAGGCCCAGCACGGCCTCCTCGATGGTCGTCCCCCCGGACCTGAGCGCACTCTCCATGCAGCCCGTGCACTCCTGCAGCTGCAACCACACCACGACCGGCTTGGTGGCCGAGCCCAGCTTCTCGGCGATCACCTCTGCCGTCATCGAGGCGGCGTTGGCCTGGGACGCATTGGCGAACGTGGGCACGCCCACGGCGAAGATCGCGGCGAGCTCGCCGCAGTACTTCATGAAGTCGCGGCGCCCGAAGCCGGCGCGGGCAAGGTTCTCCTCCAGGGTGGGTTCGACCCAACCACTGAGTTCTGCAGGCACGGGCGGCGCTCCTTCGCACTCGGGGCCCCGGTATGCGGTGCCGGGGCGCGGTCCGTCCGTGGATACGCAGGATTGCGGACGAACCTGACGCGAAGCATAGCCATTAATACGTACTCGTGCGCCAGTGCACGAAGCGATTTCCGCTATGCGTGCATCGCGCCCTGTGCAACCCACTCCACCCAGGCGTCCACGCCGTCGCCACTACGGGCGGAGAGCTCGAAGACGACGGCATGGGGATTGACCGAACAAAGGTTTGTCCGGAACAAGTCCATATCGAAATCGAGATACGGAGCCAGATCCATTTTGTTAACACAAACCGCTTCGACGGAACGGAACATGACCGGGTACTTCAGGGGCTTGTCCTCGCCCTCGGTGATGGAGAAGACCATCGCCTTGGCGTGCTCGCCGACCTCGAACTCGGCCGGGCAGACCAGATTGCCGACGTTCTCGATGAGCACGAGGTCGAGGGTGGACAGGTCCAGCCCGGCCAGGGCGGTGGCCACCATCGGGGCGTCGAGGTGGCACTCGCCGCCGAAGCCGTCGCCGGTGTTCAGCAGGGAGATCTGGGCGCCGTAGCCGTCCAGCCGCTCGGCGTCGATCGCCGTCTGGATGTCGCCCTCGACGATGCCGACGCGCAGGCGCCCCTGGAGTGCGGCCAGCGTCCGCTGCAGCAGGGTGGTCTTGCCCGAGCCGGGCGAGCTCATCAGGTTGATCGCCCGGACGCCGGCGGCGTCCAGCGCTTCCCGGTTCCGGGCGGCGAGCCGGTCGTTCTCGGCATAGATGTCGGTGAGGATCTCGATGCGCTCGCGTCCGGTCTGGTAGCCGGAGTGGTCGCCGATCAACTCGGCGAGGGCGTCGTCGTCGTGACGGTGGTCATCGTCATGAGGGTGGCTGTGGGTGGTGCCGTCCGCGTGGGTGTGCATGTGGTCGTGCTCGTCGTGCGCGTGGCCCTCGTGCTCATGGCCCTCGTGCTCATGATCGTGGACGGTGCCGTCGTCGTGGCGGTGGAATCGGCCCATCAGGTGTCTCCTCGGTCGGGGCTCGTCGGTGAGCCGGTGCGGGCGGTGGCGGCGACGGGGTCGGCGACATCGATCGCGGTCAGGGTGAACTCCTCGCCGGTGGCGAGGTGGGTGTCGCTGGAACCGCAGGCGGGGCAGCCGAAGCCGAGTTCGGGGCCGAGTGTGGTCCGGTTGCCGCAGGCGTTGCAAGCCAGCACGGCGGGGATCGGGTTGAGGTGGAGTTCGGCGCCGTCCAGCGCGGTGCCGCGGACGACGAACGTCCACGCGAAGGCCAGGGCGTCCGGGACGACCTGGCGGAGCGCGCCCACGTCGACGAAGACGTCGGTGACGCGGCGCGTCCCGGCCGCCCGGCCGACGGCTGTCGCCAGCGAGCGGCAGAGCGACACTTCGTGCACGGTCCCCGATCATGGCACGGTCGGGGCCCCACGTGCCGACTTGGCCCCCGCGCCAGCCCGCCCTTGCGTCCGCTGTCGGGTGGCACGAAAGAACCGTCCCCACGTGCCGTGTCGGGTGGCACGAAAGAACCGTCCCCACGTGCCAGGGGTCACGGGTGTTGGCGGAGGTACCTGCCGAAGTGGGGGACGGTGAACGCCACCCGGCCGCGCTCGCCGGAGAAGACCAGGCCCTTCTTCAGCAGGGTGTCCCGGGCCGGGGACAGCGACTGCGGCTTGCGCCCGAGGTGGACGGCGATGTCCGCCGTGGCGACCGAGTCGTCGCTGCCGTCCTGGAGTTCGGCCATCGCCCGCAGGTAGTCGCGCTCGCCGGGTGTGGCGCGGTCGTAGCGCGACCCGAAGAAGCCGACCGCCAGGTCGGCCTCGGCCTGGGGTGCGGCGACCTCCACGTCCGCCGTGGTCACCGGGGACGCCGGCGCGACGTCCCAGACCGCCTTGCCGTACGCCTGGACGAAGTACGGGTAGCCGCCGGTCGCGGCGTAGAGGGCATCGAGCGCGTCCGGGCTGAAGTCGGCGTCCTCGTCGCGGGCGGGCAGGACCAGGGCCGCGTCCGCCGCGAGCCGGTCGAGCCTGCCGATGGCGACGTAGCGGAACAGCCGCTCGGAGTACGACTTGGACGCCGCCAGGACGGCCGGCAGGTGGGGCAGGCCCGCGCCCATCACCATCACCGGCAGGCGTGCCTGCGAGATCTCGTGCACGGCCGCGCAGAGCGCGGAGACGTCGTCGGGGCCGAGGTCCTGGAGTTCGTCGATGAAGATCGCGATGCCCCTGCCGCGGTCGCCGGCCGCCCCGCCGAGGTCGGTCAGCACCTCGAGGAGGTCGATCTCGATGTCACCCGAGTCCGCCCGCCCGACCGCCGCGGGGACGTTGATCCCGGGATTCCAGCGCTCGCGCGCGGTCCTGGCCGCCGGGCTCTGCGCGAACGACTTCACGACGCCGAGCAGGTGGCGGGCGTCCTCGTCGTCGGGCAGGGAGAGCTCGCGCAGCGCCTGGTGCAGGGCGGACGCCAAGGATCGCCGGATGGAGGCGTCCGGATGGGCCTCGAGCTTCCCCGTGCCCCAGCCGGCGCGGACGGCCGCAGAGCGCATCGCCCCGAGCAGGACGGTCTTGCCGACCCCGCGGAGGCCGACGAGGACGACCGAGCGCTCCGGGCGTCCCTTCGCCACGCGTTCGAGGGCGATGTCGAAGGTGCGGAGTTCGTCGCCGCGTCCGGCCAGTTCGGGGGGACGCTGGCCCGCGCCGGGCGCGTAGGGGTTGCGGATCGGATCCATGATCGGAGGGTATTCGGCTTTCTAGCTCCGGTCCTAGATTTCGCGATACACCCCGATCGCGTGTCGGGTTCGCGCTCGATACCCAGATCAGGCCGTCCTGGCGGAGCGACTGGTCACGGCCGCCGCTGGATACCGAGTCCTGGCCCTTCCGGGGCCCGAGACGCGCCTGAGAACGGGGAGAGTCGGTATCGAGCGCGGGGAGGCTCCGCACCCCTCCGGTGAGGGCGGGAACTCGGTACCGATCTGGTCCTCGACACCCGGCGGGCAGGTGGATCGCCGACCGAGGCCCCCAATGAACGAGTCGACTGTCCCCACGGTTCGTCGGCGTGGTTCGATACTTGGCGGGCGAGGAGGATCGATGGCCGTGACCCGCAGGGAGTACCTGCTCCGGGGCGTCGTGCAGGGCGTCGGCTTCCGTCCGCATGTCGCCGTGGTCGCGGCCCGGCACCCGGTCACGGGCTTCGTCGGCAACGACGACCTGCAGGTGTTCATCGAGGCGCAAGGGGACGCCGAGGCGCTGGACGCCTTCATCGACGACCTTCTCGCCACCCTCCCGCCGCTCGCGCGGGTGATCGCCACCTCCGCCCGCGACCTGCCTCCGACGAGCGACGACGGCTTCCGGATCGTCGCCAGCAGGCACCTTCCCGGAGCCCGCACGCTGATCCCGCCGGACGTCGCCACGTGTGTCGACTGCCTCGCCGACATGGCCGACCCCGCCGACCGGCGCTTCGGGTACGCGTTCACAACGTGCACCAACTGCGGGCCGCGGCTGACCATCATCCAGGACCTGCCGTACGACCGTCCGGCCACGACGATGCGGGTCTTCGAGATGTGCTCGGCCTGCCACGCCGAGTACACCGACCCGACCGACCGCCGCTACCACGCGCAGCCGATCAGCTGCCCCGACTGTGGCCCGGTGCTCTGGCTGGCCCGGCCCGGCGACGACGCAGCGTCCCGTCCGTTCGCCGGGACGGCCTCGTCCGCGCACCAGGTCTCCGTGGTCGCCGAGGCGAGGAGCAGGTTGTCGGCGGGGGAGATCCTCGCGGTCAAGGGCCTCGGTGGCTTCCACCTGATGTGCGACGCCCGCAACCCGGACGCGGTCGGACGCCTGCGCGAACGGAAGCGGCGCTCGGGCAAGCCGTTCGCCGTGATGGTCCGCGACACGGCGGCGGCTGCCGGTCTGGCGGAGCTGGGCCCGGCAGAACTCGACGCGCTCACCTCGCCGGCCCGTCCCATCGTGATCGCGCCGATGAGCGCAGGCTACGACCTCGCCGCGGACGTCGCGCCCGGGCTCGGGGACGTCGGCCTGATGCTCCCGTACACGCCGCTGCACTCGCTACTGCTCGCCGACGACCTCGCGCTCGTGGCGACGTCGGGCAACCTCTCCGAGGAGCCCCTGTGCTTCACCAACGCGGACGCCCTCGACCGGCTCGCGCACCTGGTCGACGGCTTCCTGCTGCACGACCGGGACATCCACGTCCCCGTCGAGGACTCGGTCCTGTTGGGTGGGTTCGCCGGCTGGATGCCCGGAGTCGGCCGCACGGCCGCCGAACAGGCCGTGGACACCGCGACTCGTCCCGCCAGTTCGGTGCTGCCCGTCCGCCGGTCGCGCGGATACGCGCCGTTGCCGGTCCTCCTGCCCGGAGCCCACGCCGACGGTCCCGTCGTGCTCGCCGTCGGCGGAGAACTGAAGAACACGTTCGCCCTCGCCGTCGGCGACATGGCCTTCGTCTCCGCGCACGTCGGCGACATGGGCTCGCTGGCATCCCAGCAGGCCTTCGAGCGCTCCGTCGGGCAGCTTCTGGGTATTCACCGTAGCCAGCCCGAGGTCGTGGTCCACGACCTGCACCCTGACTACGCCACAACGGCCTGGGCCGAGCGGTACGCCGACGCGCACCCCGACGTCCGCCTGGTCGCGGTGCAGCACCACTACGCCCACGCGCTGTCGCTGCTGGCAGAGCACGGCGCGGCGGACGGCCCTGTCGTCGTGGCAGCCCTGGACGGGACCGGCTTCGGCACCGACGGCACGATCTGGGGCGGCGAGGTACTGACGCTCGGCGCCGGCGGCTCGCCGGCCGAATGGGAGCGGAGTTGGCACGTGCCGACGTTCTCGCTGGTCGGTGGCGACCGGGCGATCCGGCATCCCTGGCGGATCGCGCAGGGACTCGCGCATTCGTGGGGGCTGGACATCTCCGCGACGCGGGCGGCGGCCGCAGCGCCCGTGGGGGAACGTGAGCTCGTGGCGTCCCAGCTCCAGTCGGGGTTCGGCGTCGTGGCGACGAGCTCCGCGGGACGGCTGTTCGACGCAGCGGCGGCGATGCTCGGTCTCTGCCTGGAGGCGACCTACGAGGCGCACGCGGCGATGGCGCTGGAGCGCGCGGCCGCCGTTGCCGGGGCGGTGGTGCCGGATGCCGGCCCGGACACTCCGCGAGCGGTCTTCGAGGACCTTCTGGCCAATCCGGGTCGCGGGGTCGAGGAGCGGGCGCTGAGGTTCCATGTGGGCCTGGCTTCGGTGTTCGCGTCCGAGATCGGCCGCTGTGCGCGGACGGCCGGCACGACGACGGTGGGCCTGACGGGCGGCGTCGCGGTCAACCGGATCTTCAGCGCTGCCCTGGTCTCGCGCCTGGCGGCCGACGGCTTCACCGTCCTCACCCACCGGGTCGTGCCCCCAACCGACGGCGGTCTGAGCCTGGGCCAGGCCTGGGCCGGCCGGCTGGCCTGACCCCTCAGCGCTGTTCGCGTCTGACCCCTCAGCGCTGTTCGCGTCTGCTCCACCGGCGCGGCCGGTTGTCCGCTCCGCCTAGGCTCGGCGCGTGAAGCGGCGGATCTGGCGGGGTCTGGCGGTGCTCGCGGTGCTCGGCGCGCTGGCAGGGCTCGGCCCGACCGCCTATGCCCTCGCCGCATCGGCCGGACGGGTCTCGTCGGTGTCCGACGCCCCCGACCGACCGGTCGCGATCGTCTTCGGAGCCGGACTGGACTCCTCGGGCGTCCCGATGCCGTTCCTCAGCGCCCGCCTCGACCTGGCCGCGCAGCTGTACCGGGACGGCACGGTCAAGGTGATTCTGGTCTCCGGCGACAACCGGACGGCCGACTACAACGAGCCGGACGCGATGCGGTCCTACCTCCTCAGCGCCGGCGTCCCCTCCGATCGGATCGTCGCCGACTACGCCGGCCGCGACACCTACTCCACCTGCGTGCGCGCCAAGCGGATCTTCGGGGTGGACGCTGCGGTACTCGTCTCGCAGACCTATCACCTGCCTCGGGCGCTCGCCGCGTGCCGCGGCGTCGGGATCGACGCCTGGGGCGTCGGTGACGACACGGTGAGCTCCAGCCCGGCGTGGCCGGGCTACGTCGTCCGCGAGGTCGGCGCCAACGTCAAGCTCGCCTGGGACCTGCTGACCCGACGCGAGCCGGTGCTCGGCGACCCCGAGTCCGGCGTCCGGGACGCCCTCGCGCGGTAGCGCGTCTCCCCGGCCAGGATCCGGCCGGCGCACAGCCGGGCCGGGCATGCTTCCGGGGTGGACTTCCTCAGGCAGTGGTGGCGGCTCGTCCTCACGGTGGACGCGCCGCTGGACACCACCAACGCCCTCCTGCTCGGAGGGGTGGCGCTCGTCCTGGTGCTGTTCGGCTGGCGCTGGGTCCGCGTCGTGGCAACGGTCTGCCACGAGGCGGGCCACGCCGTGATCGCCGTGCTCACCGGACGGCGCCTCCGCGGCATCCGCGTCCACGCCGACACCTCCGGGCTCACGCTGACCCGGGGACGGCCGTCGGGGCCGGGGATGGTTGCGACGCTGGTGGCCGGCTATCCCGCCGCCTCGGTTCTCGGCCTGGGGGTGGCCGCGCTCGCCGGTCTCGGACGCTCGGCTGCTGCGCTCTGGCTGATCGTCGTGTTGCTCGCCGCGATGCTGGTCTGGATCCGGAACCTCTACGGCGCGCTCGTCGTGCCGGTGCTCGGCGTCCTCGTCGCGGCGATGTCGTGGTACGCGCCCGCGCCGGTGCTCCCGTGGGTGGCGTCCGGGGTGGCGTGGCTCCTGCTGTTCGCCGGCCCCCGTCCCGTGCTGGAGGTGGCCCGCAACCCTGATCCACGGACGGACGCGTCCCAGCTGCGTGCGCTCACGCGGGTTCCGCGCATCGTCTGGGTCGCGCTCTGGCTCCTGGTCACCGTCGGCGCGCTCGTGGGCGGGGCGATGCTCCTGCTGCCCGGGATCGTCGCCCGCTGATCGGAGTCATGCCTCCGCGCTTCCGCGGAGGATCACCGCCATCTTCCGGCCCTTCGCCAGCTCGTCCACGAGCTTGTCGAGGTAGCGGAGCCGCTGCATCAGCGGATCCTCGATGTCCTCGACGCGGTAGCCGCAGATGACGCCGGTGATCAGCGAGGAGTTGGGGTTGAACGCCGGGGCTTCGGCGAAGAACGTCTCCAAGTCGACCTGCTCGTCGATCACGCGCTGCAGCCCGGCGGCGTCGTAGCCGGTCAGCCAGCCGATGATGTGGTCGAGTTCGCCCTTGTCGCGGCCCTTCTTCTCCACCTTCGCCAGGTAGTGCGGGTAGATGCTGGCGAAGCTGGACGTGAAGATGCGATGGGTCATGGTTCTCCTCACTCCACCCGGATCCCCAGGCGTCCCGCGAGCACAGGGGCCAGGTCCAGCAGTTGGTCGGGGCCGATGGTGACGCCGCGCAGGCCGTCGATGCCGGAGATGTCGGCGAGCTGGGCGCCGCGCAGGTCGACGTCCGTGAGGCGCGCCTCGGTCACCTCGAGACGGTCGACCCGGCAGCCGGTCAGGGCGACCCGGGACGCGGTGGCCCGCATCAGGTCCAGGTCCTCGATCACGCAGTCGGTGAAGGCGACATCGGCCAGGTCGGCTCCGCGCAGGTTCACGAAGCCGAGCTTGCAGCCGACGAACGACACCCTCCGGAAGTTGGCGTCGTACAGCTCCAGCGACCCGATCCGGCTCGCGCCCACCTCGACGTCGCGCCAGCCCGCTGCGGGGGCGGCGATGGAGAGCAGGTCGACCCGCTCCAGGCGGGTGTCGGTGAGGGTGAGGCCGCGGGCGGTCAGTGACGTGCCGGAGAGCCCGCTGACCAGGGATCCGTCGAGGTGGCGGCGGACGCTCCAGCGCACCTCGCCGACGTGGGCGTCGCGGAGCTCGCGTTGCTCGAGGTCGTCCCCGTCCGGGTCGGTGAAGGAGGACGCGTCCAGCGGCGCCAGCTCGCCGAGCTCGAGGGGAGCCAGCCGCGGGGCGGCGGGTCCGGCGGGGGCTGAGGCCATGGCGTCACCGTAACCGATGGCCCCGACGATGACAGCGCCGAACGATCGGGGCAGCTACGTCGGCTCACGGCGCGACTCGACGAAGCGCCCAGTCATCCCGGGCTCGACCCGAGATCTCCGGCAGCCGGACGCCGCGTCGGTTCGGGGGTCGCCGCCTCAGCAGATGCGCGGCAACGGATCGCCCACGAGCATGTCGACCATGCGGGTGCCGCCGAAGCCGGTCACCAGGACGACGGACGAAGCGGGTTCGAGCACGATCCGGCCGACGAGCGCGGCCTCCTCGCCTCCGGGCAGGACGGAGAGGGCGGCCAGCCCGGCGTCCGCCTCGTCGGCGGGGACGACGGCGACGAAGGTGCCCTCGTTGGCGACGTACAGCGGGTCGATTCCCAGCAGGTCGCAGGCGCCGCGGGTCATGTCGTGGACGCGGACCGACGATTCCTCGACGACCACCCCGAAGCCCGTCGCCTGGGCGAGCTCGTTCAGCACCGTCCCCAGGCCGCCCCGCGTGGCGTCCCGCATCCAGCGGGTGTGGGGCGCGGCGTCGAGCAGTGCGGCGACGAGATGGTTCACCGCCCGTGTGTCGGAGCGGATCGGGGCGTCGATGGCGAGGTCGCCGCGGGCCATCATCACCGCCATGCCGTGATCGGCGATCGCCCCCGACAGCAGCAGCTTGTCTCCGCGCTGCACCTTGTCGGCGCCCAGTTCGCGGGGCTCCGGCACGATGCCGACTCCGGCGGTGGTGATGAACAGTCCGTCGGCGGCGCCGCGCGCGACGACCTTCGTGTCCCCGGTGATGATCCGGACGCCGGCCGCCTCGGCCGCCGCGCGCATCGCGGCCACCTCGCGGCGGAGTGTGTCGACCGGGAGACCCTCCTCGATCACGAAGGCCGCCGAGATCACGGCGGGGACGGCGCCGGACACGGCGAGGTCGTTGACCGTGCCGTTCACGGCGAGTTCCCCGATGCTGCCGCCGGGGAAGACGATCGGGTTGACCACGTACGAGTCGGTCGACATGGCGAGCCGGCCACCCGCGCCGAGCGTGGCGACGTCCACGATGCCCGCGTCCCCCATCTCGGCGAGGACGGCGTTGCCGTAGCCGTCCAGGAACACGCTCTGGACCAGCGCGGCCGATGCCTTGCCGCCGGCGCCGTGAGCGAGCGTGACGACATCATCGGTGAGCCTCGGCCTCCGTGCCCGCGCCCGGCTGATCCTCTCGTTGACCTCACCCTCGTCGGTGTTGAGGCGGTTCTTCGGTTCCATCGCTGCTCCGTGCGCTTCCGGGACGCCGATTGGCGCGGCCCGTCTTCCGGGGCGATGATAGCCCCGGTGCCGGCGCCGGCCGGACGACAAGGAGGACGTCATGTGCCTGGGCGTGCCGGCCGAGGTGGTGGAGATCCCGGACAGTGCAGTGCCCCGGGCGCGGGTGGCGATCAGCGGAGTCGAGCGGACGGTGTCCACCGATCTCCTGGCCGAGGAGGGTCTCGCTGCCGGCGACTGGGTGCTGGTGCACGTCGGCTTCGCGCTCAGCAAGATCGACGCGGACGAGGCCGCGCAGACCCTCGAAGCCATCAAGCGCCTCGGCAACGAGACCTTCGAGACCGAACTCGAGTCCTTCTCATCCTCGATGATTCAGTGAGGATGCGACCCGCATGAGGTATGTCGACGAGTTCCGCGACCCGGCCGCGGCCAGGATCCTCCTCACCCGGATCGAGCACCTCGCGTCCCGGCTGACCAGGCCGCTGGCGGTGATGGAGATCTGCGGAGGGCACACCCACACCATCTACCGGCACGGCCTGGAGCACCTGCTGCCGGCGTCGATCGAACTGATCCACGGCCCGGGCTGCCCGGTGTGCGTGATCCCGATGGGACGCGTGGACGACGCGATGTGGCTCGCCCGCCAACCCGACGTGATCCTGACCACGTTCGGCGACATGATGCGCGTCCCCGGTTCGAGCGGGGAGTCGCTGATCAACGTGCGCGCGGGTGGGGCGGACATCCGGTTCGTGTACTCACCGCTCGACGCCCTCCAGGTTGCGAAGGACAACCCGGACAAGGAGGTCGTCTTCTTCGCGGTCGGCTTCGAGACGACCGCCCCGTCGACGTCGGTGACCCTCGAGGCTGCGCGGCTGCAGGGAGTGCCGAACTTCAGTGTGTTCAGCAACCACGTGACGATCGAGCCGCCCCTGCGCGCGATCGTGAACGGAGGCGAGACGCGCGTGGACGCCTTCATCGGGCCGGGTCACGTCGCGACCGTTGTGGGCACGAGGGCGTTCGACTTCCTGCCCGACGAGTACAACCTGCCCGTCGTCGTGACCGGCTTCGAGCCGCTGGACATCCTCCAGGCCGTCGAGATGCTGCTCACCCAGTTCGTCTCCGGCGAGGTGGCCGCCGGCCGGGCGAAGGTGGAGAACCAGTACGCGCGAGTGGTGCGTACCGACGGCAACAGCGCTGCGCTCGATCTGATGGCGAGGACCTTCCGACTCCGGGAGACGTTCGAATGGCGCGGGCTCGGCTGGATCGAGCGGTCGGGCTTCGGCGTCTCGGACGAGTACGCGGCCTGGGACGCCGAGCGCAAGTTCGCCGTCCCCGGCGTCCGCGTCGCCGACCCGCAGGCGTGCGAGTGCGGCTCCGTGCTGACCGGACGGCTGAAGCCCTGGGAGTGCAAGGTGTTCGGGACGGCGTGCACGCCGGACTCGCCGATCGGCACCTGCATGGTGTCCCCGGAGGGGGCCTGCGCCGCGTACTACACCTTCGGGCGCATCGACCGTGAGGTCGCCCAGGCCGTCCTCATCCAGGACTGACCGTGGGCCGGTGTGACGTCACCGGCCGAACGGGTATCGGTGGTGCGCATACCCCTTGACAGTGGGACGCCTTGAACGATCAAATCAGACGAGGATTCCTACGTCCGGCCACCACCGAGAGATCCCATGAACGAGTTCCGAGCGGTCATCTTCGACCTGGACGGCGTCATCACTGATACCGCCGAGTACCACTACCTCGCCTGGCAGCGCCTCGCGGACGAGGAGGGCCTGCCCTTCAGCCGCACGACCAACGAGCTCCTCCGCGGGGTGAGCCGTCGCGAGTCCCTCGCGATCCTGCTCAACGGTGTCGAGGTGGACGAACAGCGCGCCGCCTCGATGATGGAGCGCAAGAACTCCTCCTACGTGTCCTTCCTCGACCGGCTGACCCCCGCCGACGTCCTGCCCGGTGTCGTCGACCTGCTCCGGGAGCTGCGCGCGTCCGGCTACGCGACCGCGATCGCCTCCGCGAGCAGGAACACCCCGCACGTGCTGGACGGGCTCGGCATCGCCGGCGAGTTCGACGCGGTGGTCGACGGCAACGCCGGCCTGGCGGCCAAGCCCGCCCCCGATGTCTTCGCAGAGGCCGCCCGCCGCCTCGGGGTCCCCCCCGGCCTCTGCGTCGTCATCGAGGACGCGGCCGCGGGCATCGAGGGCGCCCTCGCCGCAGGCATGTGGACGGTCGGGCTGGGGCCGGCCGAACGGGTCGGCGACGCCCACGTCCGCCTCGACGACCTGTCCCGAACGACCGTCGCCGGCCTGGTCGAGGAGCTCGAGACGGCCGCCTGGACCGTCCGCGAACGCCGCTTCAGCGCCGAGCGGCAAGCCCACAGCGAGACGATCTTCACCGTCGGAAACGGCGCGTTCTGCGTCCGCGGCAGCCTCGAGGAGGGCCACCCGGGCGACCACCCGGCCGCCTTCATTCACCGCCTCTGGGACGACATGCCCGTCGCCTTCTCCGAACTGGCGAGCCTGCCGAAGTGGTGGGGCGTCGACGTCTGGGTGGACGGGGAGAGGTTCCGCCTCGACAGCGGCACCGTCACCGGCTACGACCGGTCCCTCGACCTCCGGACGGGCCTGCTCACCCGCACCGTCGACTGGATCAGCCCGGCGGGCCACGCGCTCCATCTGGTCTTCGAGCGCCTGGTCGACCTGTCGGATTCGCGCCGCGCCCTTGTCCGCGCGCGGATCACCGCCGAGAGTCCGGTCACGGTCCGCGCGCGCGCCGGCCTGAGCGTCCATGTCGAGAACGGAGGGCTGCTGCACTGGGACCTGCTCGGGCAGTCCGGCGACGAGTGTGGCGCGCACCTGGTCGCCCGGACGCGGGGCACGGGCCACACGCTGGCGGCGGCCTGCGAGGTCGTCGCGCACGACGGCGACCGCCAGCCGCTCGCCGGACGCCCGAACGACGCTGACGGCGCGCCTGCGATCGAGCACGAACTCCACCTGCTGGGTGGCGAGTCGCTGACGTTGACCAGCTACGTCGCCCTCGTCCCCGACCTCGAGGAGCCGGACGCCGCCGTCGCAGCCGAGCGGGTCGCCCAGGAGGCCCGACAGGCGGCCGCGGCCTCCCGCGACCTGGGCTGGGACGGCATCCTCGCGGCCAACGCCGAGGCCTGGCGCGAGACCTGGGACGCCTGCGGCGTCACCATCGACGGCGATCCGCAGGCCCAGCTGGCCGTCCGGTTCAGCCTGTTCCAGCTCGTCATCGCCGCGCCCCGCTTCACCGACCGCGCCAGCATCGGCGCCAAGACCCTGAGCGGCCTCGGCTACCGTCACCACGTGTTCTGGGACACCGAGGTGTTCATGCTGCCGGTGTTCACCTGGACCCAGCCCGAGATCGCGAAGAACATGCTGCTCTACCGCTGGCACGGGCTCGCCGGTGCCCGCAAGAAGGCCGCTGACAACGGGTATCGCGGCGCCCAGTTCCCGTGGGAGTCCGCCGAGACCGGCGACGAGGTGACCCCCACCTGGGTGCCCGACCCGGACGACCGCACGAAGCTGATCCGGATCTGGACGGGCGACATCGAGATCCACATCACCGCGGACGTGGCACTGGCCGTCGGCGAGTACGTCCGGGCGAGCGGGGACGTGGCGTTCCTGCTCGACCACGGCGCCGAGATGGTGCTGGACGGGGCGAGCTTCTGGGCGTCCGCCGCCCGGCTGGAGGACGACGGGCGCTACCACTTCCGCAACGTCGTCGGCCCGGACGAGTACCACGACCGGATCGACGACAACGCGTTCACCAACCACGTGGCGGTCTGGCACCTGCGGACGGCGCACGCGCTGGCGAAGCGGCTGGCCGAGAGCCACCCGGAGCGCTGGACGGAGTTGTCAGCTCAGCTCGGACTCGACGAAGCCTGGCTGGCGCACTGGCTGGAGGTGGCGGACGCGATCGCGCTGCCGTCCGACCCGACGACGGGCCTGATGGAGCAGTTCGAGGGCTACTTCGGGCTGGCCGACGCCGACCAGGCACTCCTGCGCGACCCGGAGCGCCGCCTGTCGATGCAACAGATCTACGGCATCGATGGGGTCGCGGAGACCCAGGTGCTCAAGCAGCCCGACGTGCTGATGCTCGCCTACCTCCTGCCGGAGCTCTTCACCGCCGAGTCGCTGCGTGCCAACTACCGGTACTACGACCCGCGCACCGACCACGAGCTCGGGTCGAGCCTTGGTCCTGCGGTGAGCGCGATCATGGCGTGCCGGGCGGGGGAGCCCGAGTACGGTTACCGGCACTTCGAGCGGGCGGCGCTGGCCGACCTGCTCGACGTTCGTCACAACGCAGGCGACGGCATCCACGGGGCGTCCGCCGGCGGCCTGTGGCAGGCGGTCGCTTTCGGCTTCGCCGGGCTCACGCTCACCGAGGACGGCTGGCACACCGTGCCGATGCTGCCCGCGCACTGGGAGCGGCTGAGCTTCACGGTCAGCATCCGCGGACGCCGCGAGCAGGTGGAGGTCACCCGCGGCTGAACCCGTCCGGACGCCGTGAACCGTTGGGACCAGCCCCCGGTCCTCCGGCCGACCTACCGGGCGAAGGCGGCGAGCTCGCGCGTGACCAGCCTGGGCTCCAGCAGGCGTCCCGAGTCGGCGGCAGGCTCCTGGTTGAGCGCGGCGATGGCCAGGTCGAGGACGGCGACAGCGGCGTCCTCGACGGGCTGGTGGACGCTCGAGAGCCCGAGCGCCCGGGCGACCGGGGTGTCGTCGAAGCCCACCAGCGGCGCGGTCGGGTCGTCGCCGAGTCGTCCGGCGCTGCGCAGCTGGCCGAGCGCGCCCAGGGCGAGCGAGTCGGACGCGCACACGATCGCGGTGGCACCGCGATCGATCAGCTCGGCCGCACCCTCCGCGCCCGCGCTGGCGTGGTCGTCCAGGACGGCGACGCACAGCCCCTCGCTCGGAGCCAGGCCTTCGACCGCCCGCCGCCACCCGGCCCTGCGGTCGTCGCCGACGCCGGAACCCTCCGGCCAGCCCAGGAACCCGATGGCCGTGTGTCCGAGCCGGCGCAGCCACGCGGCCGACTCAGCCGACCCCGCGCCGCCGTCCACGTCGACCCACGGGTGGGAATCGGGACGGGCGCTGGCCCACGGCCGTCCGAAGGCGACGAAGGGGATGCCCTCGGCCGCCAGTTCCTCGGGACGGGTGTCGTCGGCGCCGGTGTCGGTGAGGACGGCCAGGTCGATCGAGCCGGAGCGGTAGAGGCCGTGCAGCTTGTGCACCTCGCCGTCGGCGTCGTCCGCCGTCAGCAGGGTGAGGTGGTAGCCGCGGCGCTGCGACTCGTCGGCGAGGCTGTGGACGAACCGGTCCATGACGGCGCCGTTGATGCCGTCCATGGTGCGGTGCAGCCGCAGCCCGATCGCCATCGACCGCTGCGTCCGCAGCGCCCTCCCGGCAGCGGACGGACGGTAGCCGGCGCGCTTGATCGCTGCGGCGACCCTCTCGCGAGTGGCGGGATGGACGATGTCGGGGTTGTTGAGCACGTTGGAGACGGTCTGGCGCGAAACGCCGAGTTCGGTCGCGATGCTCACCAGCGTCGGCCGCGCCGGTCGATCCTGCCCCGCCATGACACCCCTCGGGTTGGGGCACGCCTGCGTGCCCGGCCTACTCCTTCACCGCACCGCCGGACGCGTTCATGATCCGCTTCTGGAAGATGAAGAAGATCACCGCGACCGGGATGGTCATCAACGCGGCCGCGGCCAGCTTAATCGGGTACTGGTTCCCCGCGGAGAGCTGACCGGAAGCCAGGGACGCCACACCCTTGGTGAGCGTGGTGAGCTCGGGGCTCTGGGTCGAGACGATGAAGTGGTTCAACTCGTTCCACGACCCCTGGAAGCTCAGGATGATGATGGTCATCAACGCGGGACGGGCCATCGGCAGCACCACCGACCAGAAGGTGCGGAAGGTGCCGGCGCCGTCGATCCGGGCGGCCTCCTCGACGGCCACCGGGATCGACTCGAAGAAGTTCTTCATGATGAAGACGCCGGCCGCGTCCACGAGCAGCGGCAGGATCATGCCCGGGTAGCTGTCGTAGATGCCGAGGCTCTTGATCACCAGGAACTTGGGGATCAGCAGCACGACCATCGGCACCGACATGACCGCGAGCAGCATCAGGTAGACGCCCTGGCGTCCCGGGAACCTCAGTCGTGCCAGCGAGTACCCCGCCAGGGAGACGAAGAAGACCCGCCCGATCGTGACCACGATGGTGACGATGAACGAGTTGAGCGTCCACAGCGCGAAGTTCGAGTTGTTGAACAGCGTCGTGTAGGCGGCCGTCGTCCAGTTGGGCGACCACAGCGACATGCCTGCGGTGGTGGCCTCCTCGTCGGACTTGAAGGAGTTCGCGATCTGCACCAGGAACGGGAAGATGTAGACGATCGCGAGCAGGCTGAGCACGACGTACGTGGCCAGGTGGCCCGCGCCTCTGCGCTCGCCCGGGTAGCGCGAACTGGTGTCAGGACGGGCCATCTGAGCTCCCGATGGTGGGCCCGGCAGCGCTTCCGCCGGGGACGGTGTGGGCTGCGGTCTGGGCCGTGGCCTGGAGCCGGGCGCGTTCGATGCGCCGGCTGGTCCGGTCGTTGTCGCGGCCGAGGATGAGCCGCTGGAGGGCGGTGAACGCCACGATGATCGCGAACAGGACGAACGCGATGGCGGCACCCCGTCCCCAGTCCTGGGAGACGAAGGCTGCGTCGTAGGACAGGTAGGCCGGGGTCAGGGTGGTCTTGGCCGGGCCGCCGCGGGTGCCGGTGTAGATCTGGTCGAACACCTGCCAGGTTCCGATCGTGCCGAGAGTGAGGACGGTGAAGATCGTCGGCCGCAGCATGGGCAGAGTGACGTAGCGGAACCGCTGCCAGGCGTTCGCCCCGTCGACCATGGCGGCCTCGTCGGTCTCCTCGCCGATGGCCTGCAGCGAGGCGAGGAACAGCAGCATGAACGTCCCCGACGTTGTGAAGACCGCCATCAGGATGAATGCCGTCATCGCGACGGACGGCCCGGCGAGCCACTCCCAGCCGCTGATCCCGAACAGGCCGGGGGCCTGCAGCCAGTCCGGCCCGTCCCCTCCGCCGAGCATCAGGTGGATCAGGCCGTCCGGGTCGGCGAACCAGTTCGGACCGTTGATGGAGAACCAGCCGAGCACCGCGTTGACCGCGCCGGACGCGGAGAACAGGAACAGCCACAGGACGGTGATCGCGACGGAAGACGTGACCGACGGGAAGTAGAACGCCGTCCGGTAGAAGCCCTTGGCCCGCAGGGCCCGCTTGTTCACCAGGAAGGCCAGGACGAGCGACAGCGCGGTCTGGATGGGGACGACGAGGATCACGTAGTAGAGGTTGTTGCGGATCGAGACGCCGAAGTCGCGGGCGGCCAGGCCCTGGCCGCCGAGGACATCGGCGTAGTTGCGGCCACCGACGAAGTTCACGCCGGGCGCCCAGGGCGCGCCACGCCCGTTCCAGTCAGAGACCGACACCCAGGCGGCCATCAGCACCGGGAGGAACAGGAAGATCCCCAGCACGACCACCATGGGGGCGACGAACAGCCAGCCGGCCCCCGCCTGCGCGCGGTTGAGCCGGCTGTGGTGGCCGGCGCTCCGGGCTGGCGCGGACGCTGCCGTCCGCGCCAACCCCTGCGTGGTGCTCATCAGCCGGCGACGGCCTGGAGGTTCTTCTGGGTGGACGCCAGGATCGTCTTCGGGTCCTTGCCCTTCAGCCCGGTCAGCTGGGAGTTGAAGTCCTTCAACACGTCCGCGGCTCCGGCCATCGAGGGCAGGTTCTGCGCGTACTGAGCGCCGTTGATGAACGGGACCATGGCCGGGTTGTCGGTCTTGTACTGCTCGGTCGCGGACTGGACGGACGGCATGACGCCGAAGTCCTTGGCGAAGGTCAGTTGCTGCTGGGTCGTGGTGAGGAACTCGACGAGGCTGAGGGCTCCGGCCTTGTTGTCGGCGTCGGCGGCGATGCCCCAGCAGTTGGTGAACTGCAGGGTGCCCTTCTGGGTGCCGGCGGGCAGCTCCGCGACCGTGTACTGGACGCTGGAGTAGGTGCTCGTCATGGCGCCGGTGATCCAGTTGCCTTCGATGGTCATCGCGGCCATCTTCTTGCCGAAGGCCTCACCACCCCACCCTGCTCCGAGGTCGGAGGAGAAGGCTGCGACGCCCTCGCTCAGCAGCTTCTTGACGTACGTGAGCGCGTCGACGTTCGCCTGGGCGTCCGCCTGCGCCTTTCCGTCCTGGCTCAGCAGGCCGCCGCCGGCCTGGGCCATGAAGACGCCGACGCGCGCGATCTCCGGGCTGAACGCCAGGCCGACCCGCTTGCCCTTGGTGAGCTTCTTGGCGACGGCTTCGAGCTGGTCCCAGGTGGTGGGGACGTCGGCGTCGGTCAGGCCGGCGTCGGACCACATGGACTTGTTGATGACCAGCGCCAGGGTCGAGAAGTCCTTGGGTGCGCAGTAGAACCTGTCGTCGTAGGTGAAGGCCTTGACCAGGCCGGGGTAGAAGTCGGCCTTGTTGGAGAGCTGGTCGCCGTAGGGCTCGAGCGAGCCGTTCTTCGCCCAGCCGGCGAGCTGGTCGGTGGAGACGTAGAGGACGTCGTCTGGCTTGCCGCCCGCGAAACCCTGGGTGGCCTGCTGGGTGAGGTCGGAGGCGACCTTCACCTCGGCCTGGATGCCGGACTTGGCCGACCAGGCCGCGACGGCGGTCTTGACGGAGGTGGTTTCGGCGTCACCGGAGGAGCCGATCAGGACGGTGACGGGGTTGGTGTTGGCGGACTCGCTGGCGATGGGAGTCTGGTTGGCTGACGAGAACCCGTTGCTGCAGGCGGTCAGGCAGAGGAGGGTGGCGGCGGCGAGCGAGGTCGCGGCGGCGCGGGTGGTGCGCGGCATGGTTGCTTCCTTCTTTGGACGGTCCGAGCCGGTGGTATGAATTTTGATCGATCAAAACTGCGGTACTCCGCATCATGTCCATACCCCGGATCGATGTCAAGGGATCAGGTGGGCCACCTCTGCTCGCGCGCGGGCCTTCGGCAGGGCCGGGCTGCGAAGCCGAATCGGGTCGAAGCTGTTGCTAGCCTTGTGGCAGATCCCGAACGTGGGTCCCGGACGAGGGGTGCCGTACCCGGAACGCGACAAGACGGCCCGTGAGGGGTTCGCCATGGCGTGGTTGGTGCTGGTTCTGTCCGGTGTGCTGGAGGCTGTCTGGGCCACCGCACTGGGGAAGTCCGAGGGCTTCACGCGCGTCGTGCCGTCGGCCATCTTCGTGGCCGGGGTCGTGCTGAGCATGGCCGGACTGGCCTTCTCCCTGAGGTCGTTGCCCACAGGGACGGCCTACGCCGTGTGGGTCGGCATCGGCGCCACCGTGACCGTCGTGTACGCGATGGTCACCGGCGACGAGCCGTTCACGGTGCTCAAGGCGATCTTCCTCGCCCTCATCATCGGCGGCGTCGTCGGGCTCAAGGTGATCGACTGAGGGCCGTCCAGGCCTTGCATCAGGGGCCGGCGCAGACACGCTCGCAGGCGTCGTTAGGATCCGTCCGTGGCACGTGTTGAGATCCTCCCGTTCGATGCGGCGTCCGACGTCGAGGCGATCGTCGCGTTCCTTTCGTCGAACCTGTTCCCCTTCCACGGCCGCGTGAGCTGGTCCGAGCCGGACGCCCGCGCGCGGGTGCTCTCGGGTCACTTCTGGTCGGCTGAGCGCGTCGGGCACTGGGTGGTGGTGGACGGCGTCCGCGTCGGCATGGCCGTGGTCGAGGACATCGAGGACATCGCCGGTGGCGGTGCTCCGCTGTTCGACCTGAGGCTGGCCGAGGAATTCCGGGGATGCGGTCTCGGCGAGCCGGTCCTGCGCGCTCTCACCACCCACGTGTTCGAGGCCTACCCCACCCTGCGCCGGTTCGAGGGTCAGACCCGCGAGGACAACATCGCGATGCGCACCGTCTTCGTCCGCTCCGGGTGGGCGAAGGAGGCCCACTACCGGCAGGCCTGGCCGGTCGAGGGTGCCGAGCCGAAGGCCTCGATCGCGTACGGCATCCTGCGCGGCGACTGGGAGACCGGAACCGTGACCCCGGTGGACTGGGACGATCTGCCGTCCTGAGGCGGACGGCAGCGGCACAGCCTCCCGCGGGGCCGAGCCGCGGCCGCGCGCCGTGAGCGTCAGGCGTCCGTGGCGCCCGCGGGCAGGATCCCGATGGCTTCCCGCCACCCCAGGACCTGCCAGGAGCCGACCGCGCCGCCGACGACGAACGGGTCCTCGTGGGCGAACGCCTCGGCCGCGGCGCGGGTGGTGAACACGGCCAGTGCGCCGTCGGCGGGGTCCTCCATGGGGCCGATGGCCACCAGGGTGCCGTCCGCGCGGTACGTGGTCCAGGACGCCCGGTGGGCGGGGAACAGCTCGACGAGGCGCTCCCGGCTCACACCCGGCGCCATCTCGTACCGCAGCACGTACAACATCGGCATCCCTCTCCGGAGTCGGGCAACGCTCCCAACATAGGTCAGCGGTGCAGTTCCTGGACATCACTGTGGACCCGGTCACCCGGAGCGCGGTCTGGCCCTCGAGCCGTGCGTCAGCGCGCCGGGTCAGACGGGGCTGAGCCGGCCCAGGACCTCGAGCGCCCGCAACGTCACCCAGCGGCTGGGCTCACCGCGGGCCTCGATGGGGACCGAGAACGCGTCGTTGAACGTGTCGTCCAGCCTCCACCGTCCGTCCTCGTCCCGCTTGGAGGAGACCAGGTCCAGAGCGTCGTCCATCCGCGGGTCACGACACCCGAGCCGGGTGAGCACGGAGAGGATCTCCAGCGCGTCGGTCTGGTACATCCGCGGGAATCCGAACCGCTTCCAGCCCGGCCTCGACACCCTCGCCAGGTCGTGGCTGCGCTTGTGGACGTGATGGACGAGCAGGAACTCCGTCGCCGCCGCGATGGTGGCGTCGACCCCCGCACTGCGGCGCTCGCGGGGGATCTCGGCCAAGCCCTTGAGGGCCTTGATCACCCCCATCGAGCACGAGTGCCGTCCCCAACACATCTCGAAGCCGTCGTACGGCCAGCCGGACGGATCACCGTCGCCGTCGTCGAACCGCTGGTAGGTGACGATCCAGTCGATCGCCGCCTGCACCCGCGGGTCGTCCAGCATCCCGAGTCTGACAAGCGCGAACACGAGGTTGCCGGTGAGGCACGGGATGACGCCGCTGGGCAGGCCACCGCCGACGGTCCTGCTCCGGCGCATGCTGAAGCCCCCCGAAGCCGGATGCTGGGCGTCGGCGAGCACCGCCTCCGCGGCCCGCCGGAGTCGCTCATCGGTGCCGTCCGCACCGAGCTCGGCGAGGATGATCAGGTTCCAGACGGTGCCGCTGTACTTGGCGGTGTAGAAGCGGTCCGGGCCACCCCAGTGGCCGTCCGCGCCCTGCGTCGCCAGGATCTCCGGGACGACGCCCTCGGTCATCACCCGGGCCCGCAGCGTTCGACAGGCCACGGATTCCCCATCCTCGCCCAGCAGCCGCGTCCGCGTCGCGAGCTGGATCGCGGCGTCCCCGTCCAGGAGCCAGGCGACCACACCATCGGTGGCTGCACCCACGCGCCCAGCGTAATCCTGTGCGGGTCCCGGGGGGGGGCTCGAGGCCGACCACCCGAGTGGCGACCGCAGTGGGACGATGTCGGACGTGACGAACCAGTCCCGGGCCTCCGTCGTCGGGTCGCATCCGGTGTTCCCTGTGCCGGACCCCGCGGCGACGGCGAACTACTACTCGGCCGTTCTCGGCTTCCGCGCCGTCAGCCACCCCGACGTGGCCGAGCCCCACGTCTGCCTGTACCGCGACGGCGTCGAGATCATCCTCACCCGGGCCTCGACCGGCGTCCGCCCCAACCGGGAACTGTACGGCTACGGCTACGACGCCTACTTCATCACGGCCGAGCAGGCGCTGCTGCAGGCCGAGTTCGAGGCGGCCGGCGCCCTCGTGGTGAAGCCCTTGACCCGGACGGACTACCACAACGACGAGTTCGTCGTGCAGGACCCGGACGGACGCTGGCTCGCCTTCGGCCTGAAGAACGGCTGAGGTCGGGACGCGTCCCCTAGGATCCTGCCCATGGCTCCGGACGCCGTGTTCACCCTCGACGGGCACCCGGACGTCCAGGTGGCGCGGCTCACGGGGACCGACGTCGGACGCCTCCAGGAGCTCTACGAGGCCTGCGCCGACTTCACGATCCTCGTCGACGGGGAGCCGCCGGGCCCGCAGGCTGCGGCGGACGACCTGGCGGCCCTGCCCCCGGGATCGCGACCCGACGACAAGCACGTCTTCGGCCTGGTGGACGCCACGGGACGGGTGGTCGCCATGCTCGAGGCGATCCGGGACTACCCGGAGCCCGGCACCTGGTGGGTGGGGCTGATGCTGGTCGATCCACGGCGGCGACGTGACGGCCTGGGCACGGCCTTCTCCGCGGCGTTCGAGCGCTGGGCGGCCGACCAGGGCTGCCGCCAGGTCGCCCTCGGGGTGGTGTCGGCCAACGCCGGTGGCCTGAGCTTCTGGCGCCGGCTCGGTTTCACCCTGGACCGGACGGTCGAGGCCCAGTCCTTCGGTCGGCTCACCCACGACGTCCACGTACTGACGAAGCCCGTCCCCGGGGGCACCGGCGAGAGCCCTGCTCAAGCGTGACCTCCTTCTCCTGCGTGAGCGCGAGGGCGATGGAGAATGGGCGCATGAGCGACGAGCAGGTTCTGCGGACGTGGTGGGACGGGCTCAGCCCCGATCAGCGGCGGCGTGCCGTCGAGATCGCGTCCCGGCCGGCCCCCCGGGGCATGGCGATCGACGACCTCACGGCGTCCATGGTCCTGGCCGGGCTGCCCATCGCCCGCATGGTCTGGACGGGCCAGCCGGAGCATCTCGCCGAGATGCTGGACGACGTCGCCGACTTCGTGACGAGGGCGAGCCGCGCGTCCTGAAGCGGGAGGGCGGCCATCAGCCCTTGTGGACGGGGTAGCGGAGGTGGGTGACTCCCACTCCGGCCACCACAGCCGGGTTGCCCAGGGTGACCGGGGTGTGGTCGAGGTTGTCGAACAGCCGCGTCCCCGAGCCGAGCAGGATCGCCGCGACGTCGATGCTCAGCTCGTCCAGCAGGCCGGCGTTGAGCAACTGCTGGATGGTGTCGGCGCCGTGGACACCGACCGCCTTGTCGCCGGCCGCGGCCCTCGCCTGGGCGACCGCGCTCTCCAGGCCGTCGGTGACGAAGTGGACGCTGGAGTCCGGGCGCGGCCAGCCCGCCGGGACCTCGTGGGTGAGGACGAAGGCCGGCCCCCACGCGTGGTTCCCGCCCCAGCCGTCCGCGACCTCGAACGTGCGCCGGCCGGTGAGGACCGCCCCGAGCCCTCCCGTCAGGTCGCGGATGTGTTCGGCGCTGGCGGGGGAGACCCGGAAGGTCATCGCGTCGGAGCCGCCGGTCCGGACCTCGACGTCCCCGGACCCGAAGTACCAGCTGAAGACCTCCCCGACTTCGTCCTCCGGACCGGCGACGTAGCCGTCCAGCGACATGGACATGATCGCGATGAGCTTCGACATCGAGCCTCCTTCCGCGGGCGCTGGTCCCGTCATACCCCCGAACCCGACCGGCGCACCAGGGGCGCGGGCAACACCTGCTACCCGGGCGGTTAGGATCCGCGGATGGGATGGGAGTCTCTCCGCGCGTGGGGCGATGACGCCGTTCGCGTCGAACGGCTCGCGGGCGGGGTCGCCAACGACGTGTGGAGCGTCCGCGTGAACGGACGCCTCGCGGTCGCCCGGCTCGGCTCCCGGAGCGACGCCGACCTGGCGTGGGAGATGCGCCTCCTCCAACACCTCGATCGGGAGGGGCTCGCCGTTCCGGTGCCCGTCCCGACAACGGACGGACGGCTGTTCGCCGACGGCCTGGTGGTGATGACACACGTGGACGGTGGGCCGCCCGAGAGCGCGGACGACTGGCGCCGCGTCGCCGCCACGCTGCGCGACCTGCACCGGTTGACGCAGGGCTGGCCGCAGCGGCCGGGCTGGCGGTCCTCGACGGACCTGCTGCACGAGGACACCGGGACGCGGATCGACCTCCGCGCCCTTCCGCCGGAGGGCGTGGTCCGCTGCCGCGCGGCGTGGGGCCGGTTCGCCGCGCGTCCCACCTGCGTGGTGCACGGGAACCCGACCAACCCGGGCAACGTCCGCATCACCCCCGGCCGCGTCACGCTGATCGACTGGGACGAGGCGCACGTCGATGTTCCCGACCTGGACCTCGCGCTCCCCCACAACGGGGCGGATCTCGACCAGGATGCGCTGGACGCGGCGTCCCAGGCCTCCGCCGCGTGGGAGGCGGCGGTGTGTTGGGACGACAATTACGCGCGTGGGCGGCTCGCCGAGGTGCGACCGGCCTGAAGGCAGACGCCCGACTGCGGTCGGGCGGCAGGGGAGGGGAGTGACGTGATCGAGATCGTGAGCCCGAAGGGGATCGAGGCGGCCCGGGCCACGGGTGCGCTGGTGGCGGGCATCCTGCAGGTCCTGAAGGGCAGGACGACGGTCGGCACCAACCTGCTCGAGATCGACCGGTGGACGCAGGAGATGATCGCGGGCGCCGGAGCCGTCTCGTGCTACGTCGACTACGCGCCGTCCTTCGGGCGGGGGCCGTTCGGGCACTACATCTGCACCTCCGTCAACGACGCCGTCCTCCACGGACTGCCGCACGACTACGCCCTTCGTGACGGAGATCTGCTCTCCCTCGATCTGGCCGTCTCCCTCGGCGGGATCGTCGCCGACTCCGCGATCAGCTTCCTCGTGGGAACCTCCCGACCGCAGGCGAGCACCGCCCTGATCACCGCCACCGAGGAGGCGCTCGCCGCGGGGATCGCCGCGGCTGCTCCCGGCGCGCACGTCGGCGACCTGTCGGCTGCCATCGGTTCGGTGCTGGTCGCGGCGGGCTACCGGGTCAATGTCCAGTTCGGCGGGCACGGCGTCGGGTCGACGATGCACCAGGATCCCCACATCTCGAACCATGGACGGCCGGGGCGCGGGTACCGGCTGCGGCCGGGGCTGCTGCTGGCGCTCGAACCCTGGGTGATGGCGGACACCGCCGATCTGGTCACCGATCCGGACGGATGGACGCTCCGCAGCGCCACGGGCTGTCGCACCGCGCACAGCGAGCACACGATCGCGATCACAGACGAGGGCGCGGAGATCATGACCCTGCCCCGCGCCCAGGGCTGAGTTCGTCCGGCGGATCAGGCCGCCCGTGGGCGCGCGGGTCCTCGTGCAGGTCGCGGAGCCTCCTCGGGGGAGGAGGATGCGTGCATGAGCAGGAGCAACGATCGGGAGGCGGCACAGCATGGACGACCTTGAGAGCCGGGTCCGGAGGCTCGAGGACCGCCAGGCGATCGTCGACGTGGTCGTCCGCTACTGCGTCGCCGTCGATGCCCGCGACTGGGCCCTGTTCGCGACCTGCTTCGCGCCGACCGTCCGGCGGGACGACGGGACGCTCGGCCGGGAGGAGTTCGTCGCCGTCGTCGCGGGGGCGCTGCCGGGGTTCCGCAGCACGCAGCACCTCAGCACCAACCACGTCGTGACCTTCGATCCGACGGACCCCGACCGCGCCGTCTGCGAGTCGGACACGTACGCCCAGCACTTCCTGGAGGCGTCCGCTTCCGGCACCTACTACCTGCTGCGCGCGCGGTACCGCGACGAGCTGGTGCGAACCTCGGACGGCTGGAGGATCGCGGCGATCACCACCACGAACCGGTGGGAGGAGGGCAACCTCAACGCCGTTGCCGAGGCGATCGAGCGGGTCCGCCTGAACGCGCCGAAGGGGTGAGCGCCGCCATCCGGGCGTGCGCGTGCGCGACCCCGATGGCCGCTCCGAGGGCGAGGATCCGCAGCCCGTTGAACAGCAGCGCGACGAGGAACGAGCGAAGGTCCGGGCCGGCTGCTGCGAGCAGCTTGGCCGGCGCCTCGATCAGCACGGTGGCTGCGACGAGGACGGCGCCGCTGAGCAGGAGGCCCGCGAGAACCGACCTCCCGGGCGCGGACTCGGCGAAGGAGCGTTGCAGCGGATACGCCACGCACAGGGCGATCACCAGACCGCCCGCGAGGGCTTCGAACAGCATCGGGACGTACGCGATGGAGGTCGCGGTCCGGTACTCGGCTGCGATCGATGTCAGCGAGATCGCGAGGTTGACGAGCCAGAACGACGCGGCCCCGATGCAGGCCAGCGCGAGCGTCCTCCTGCGGCTGACCGGCGGGTGACGCGGGTGCGGGCGCTGTCGCCACCATTCTCCGGACGTGCGGCTCGGCGTCTGTTCGCCGGCCTTGATGGCGGTCACGTGAGTGCGCTCCCCGCGGAACCGGCTCCGACGAGGACGTGGCGGGAATCCGCGGCCGACCCGTTGGCCCGGACGCCGAAGACCAGCAGCCAGAGCGTGAGGCCGACCTCGGCGAGCAGGCTCACCGCCGTCCCAGGAACCCTGATGGCGGGGTAGGCGGGGAGCACCAGTGCCTGGACGAACCAGACCAGTTCGGCGACGCCGTCGAGGATGAGGAGCACGCCCAGGAACCGGGGCAGCAACCGGGACGAGATCACGAGATGGCCGAGCGGGAACAGCCACGCCCCGAAGAACAGTTGGGACGTGACCATGCCGGTCCGGTACGCCTCCAGCGCCTGGAGCGCCAACGCCTGCGCTTCGGTGGGCGGGACGGCGGAGGATCCGGCGGCATCGGCGCCGAGCAGCGCCCATACCGCCCCGAGCAGGCTGGCGCACTGGACCGCGACGCCGACGGCGTTGAGCAGAAGGAACAGCAGGGCCAGATCGCGGTTGACCGTCCGAAAGATCACGAAGAGGCCCCAGGCGGCCAGCAGGAACATCAGGGCCGAGACGTACGCCATCGTCAGGCCGAGGCGGAACGTGACCGGCGAGGTGGTGAGTGAGTCGGCCATCTGCCGGGCGGTGCCCAGGCCGATGTGGCCCAGGGCGTCCGCGACGACGGAGGCGAGGATGAAGGCCAGGTAGAGCGCGCCGGTGATGCGGGCGAAGGTCTTCGGGGAGGGGAAGGGTGAGGTGGTGAGCGTCATTGCGGATCTCCCGTCCGGTACTGATCGACTCTGGTGTACTACGTACACCTTCTTCTCCCAACGATAGGTGTACCCTGTACACCTGTCAATGGCGGGGACGTCGGAACCGGAGGAGGGCGCGTGGCCGAGGAGGCGACGGTGGCGCGCAGAGCGCCCCTGAGCCGTGAGCGCGTGCTGCGCCGTGCCATCGCGTTCGCCGACGAGAACGGTATCGAGGCGCTGAGCATGAGAGGGCTCGCGGGTGAGCTCGACGTCGTGCCGATGGCGCTGTACAAGCACGTGGCCGGCAAGGAGGACCTGCTCGACGGGATGATCGAGATCATCGTCGGCGAGATCGACCAGACGGCCGTGACCGGCCACTGGAAGGGCGACGTCCGCCTCCGCATCCTGGCGGCGCGCGCGTCCCTGGTGCGACACCCGTGGGCTCGAGCCGTCCTCGAGTCGCGAAGTGCGATGACGCCGGCCATGCTCGACTACCTCGACTCCCTGACCGGACTCTTCCTGACCGGAGGGTTGCCGGTCGACCTGACCCACCAGGCGATGCACGCCCTGGGCAACCGGATGTGGGGTTTCAGCCAGGAGTTGTTCGCGTCCACACCGCGGTCGGACACCGTGTCGTTCGACGCGCAGAGGGCCGCGCTGCCGGCGAGGTACCCCCATCTCGCGGCGATCGCCGCAGCCGCCCTGCATGCCGATCCCGGGTCGGGTCGAGCGCCCGGGTGCGATGACCAGGCCGAGTTCGAGTTCGCGCTCGACCTGCTCCTCGACGGCGTCGAAACCAGCCACGCCGACGGCTGGACTCCGCGCTGACAAGGAGATCGCTCGGCATCCCTTCTGGCGCGGTTCGGTGGCACGCGACGTCCGCGTGCCTCGCGGTGGGCCCGGGGGCGGGTCGTTGCCGCCCGGCGGTGATCATGGTGGGCTTGGGTCCATGCAGAACGTGTTCGTCGGAGAGGTCGCCGAGTCGTATGACGAGGATTGCGCGGGGATCTCGACGCCCGAGGCGCTCGCGCCGATCCTCGACGTGCTGGAGGAGCTGGCCTCGGGCGGGCCCGCTCTCGAATTCGCCATCGGGACGGGCCGGGTGGGCCTGCCGCTCGCGGCGCGCGGCGTGAAGGTGACCGGCATCGAGCTCAGCGAGGACATGGTCGCCCAACTGCGCGGCAAGCCGGGAGGGGACTCCCTGCCGGTCGTCGTCGGCGACATGGCGACCACCCGTGTCGGGGGTGGGTTCAGTCTGGTGTACCTGGTGTTCAACACGCTGTCCAACCTGATCGAGCAGGACGAGCAGGTCGCCTGCTTCGCGAACGCCGCGGCCCACCTCGTGCCCGGCGGGGTGTTCGTCGTGGAGCAGGGCGAACCCGACCTGCGGAGGTTCCCGCCGGGGGCGGTCGCCGTCCCGTTCGAGGTCTCCGACGCGCACGTCGGCTTCGACACCTACGACCTGGTGGCCGGGACCCTCACGTCCCACCACTACCGTCCGGCCGACGGGCGCGTGACCACCAGCCACCACCGCCTGACCTGGTTCGGTGAGATGGATCTCATGGCGAAGGTCGCCGGGATGCGGCTGCGCGATCGCTGGAAGGACTGGGGTCGCGCGCCGGTCGACAATGATGCGACGGGACGGGTCTCGGTCTACGTCAAGGAGTGACGCGTCAAGCAGTGCGCGCCCGGCCGGAGCGCCGGGAGTCGGCTTCTGGATCGCCCGTTCGGGCGCGGGTCCGCCGTCCGCGTCGGCTCAGGAGCTCTCGACGAGGCGGGTGAACTCGGTCATCGTGTCGATGCGGTGGTTGCCGGGACCCATTCCGAACATGCCCGCCCGGCGACGGTTCGGGATCAGGTGCCCGCCGCCGGTCATGGCGAAGGCGATCACGGAGGGATGGCCGGCTGCGGTGTAGGCCAGGCGTTCGGCGCCTCCCCTGCGGGGTCCGTCCGGCGCCAGTGATTCGATCTCGGGCTCACTCGTGATGCCCGCACGGTCGACCCAGAAGGCGACGCTGTCGTCGAAGGACCGCATCAGCCCGCGGGCCCGGCCGAGAGCGCGAGCCATGCCGCCGCCGAAGGGGACGATGGCGTCCCTTGTGCCGTGGACAAGCATCATCGGTATCGCGCCGACACGGGGGTCGATGGCAGCGAGCAGGTTGTTCTCGGCGGGCATGGTGGCGCCGATGAGACCTGCGGCGCTGAGCAGTTCCCTCTCGAGGACCACCCGGATGAGCAGCTGGCCGCCGTTGGAGTAGCCGATCCCGTAGGCCCGATCCACGCCCTCGGCGTCCGAGTCCCTGTACCGGCTCACCAGGGCTTCGATGAAGGCGACGTCGTCGACGCCCTCCGTGCGCGCCCGGCTGGGGGTGCTCGTTCGCGAGTCGTTCCACAGCCCGCGACGCCAGGACCGCGGGTACGCGACGACGTGGCCCGCCCGCGCCCAGTCATCGAGCGTGTAGCCGGACAGCGAGCGGAGCATCCTGGGCGTCTGGCCCGAGCCGTGGACGGCGATCAGCAGCCTTCTTTCGGCGGCCCGTTCGGTCGCCGACGTGACCTCCAGCCACTCGCGCTCGCGACCTTCGACGTCCACCGTGCGGTTGGTGAGCACGAGACCCTGCTCTGCATTCCTGTGCCCGCTCATCTCCGTCCCCTACAATCGTTGAGTATCTCAAGCAATCTACCAGATGCTTGAGTCTCTCAAGCAAAGGGGGACCATGCCGGCAGGACAGCCCGAGCAGCTGTACGCCGCGGCGATCGCGATCGATCGCATCGCCCAGGCACACCGGTCTGTCGCTTCGACGGCACTGCACGACGTCGGCCTGAGCGAGTCGGCCGCCGGCCTGCTGTGGCTGTTGAGCGACACCGCCGACTGCACGATGGGCCGGGCGGCCGAGCAGCTCTCCTGCGACCGCTCCAACGTCACTCTCCTCGCCATCCAGCTCGAGACCCGCGGACTCGTGGAGCGAGCCCCCGACCCCATCGACGCGCGGCGGCGAAACCTGCACCTGACCAGCGAGGGGCGCAGGGTGGCCGAGCGACTGCGCGCCGCCATCGTCGACGGGTCTCCCCTGCGGCACCTCACGGCAACTCAGCGCGCCGACCTGCTCAGGCTGCTCCAGGCGTCCCTCGGAGCCGACGCGATGCCGCGACCCGAACGGAGGTGAACGCGGCGCCGCGCCGTCACGTCCGCCGGACGGCGTAATGGACGGAGATCACACCGTTCGCGAATCGTCGCTGGTCCAGGAGCTCGAGGTCGAGGCGCTGGCCCCGGGGCAGGGCCGGCTTGCCGCCGCCGACGGCGACCGGGCACAGCAGCAGCACACACTCGTCCACCAGCCCGTGCCGAAAGGCCTCCGCCCCGATCGTCGCGCCGCCGATACTCAGGTCGGCGACGCTCGTCTCCTTCAGCCGGCGGACCGCCTCCGGGTCGAACCGCCGTTCGATCCTCGTGCGTGCGGTCGACACCTCGGTGAGAGAGGACGAATAGACCACCTTGTCCGTTTCGCGCCAGATCCCGGCGTACTCGCGCACGACCTCCGGCTCGTCGGCCAGCCAGTCGTCGTCCTCCCAGACCCGCATGGTCTCGTACATGCGCCGCCCGTACAGAGACGTGCCGATCCCTCGCTCGTGGTCGTTCCAGAACGCGTGCACCTCCTCGTCCGGCACGGACCAGTCGAGAGCACCCGTCTCGTCCTCGAGGAAGCCGTCGAGGGAGATGTTCGCCGCGTAGATCAACTTGCCCATGGAACCTCCAACCGGTCGAGTGCTCCAGCCTGCAATGTGCCTCCGACAACGGCAATACCGAATACGGCCGTCCGCAGGGCGCAGGCACGGACGGCCGCGCCCTCGTCCGCTGGCGGAGCGGGCCACGTCGGGCTGGGTGGGGGTGCCGGGCGACCGTCCAGCTCGCTGGGGTCAGCCGGCCGCCAGAGCGGCAGCCGCCGCGCCGACCGCCTGGTCGATCACGTCGGCGAGCACCTCATCGCTGAGGTGATCGTCCACGAGCAGCAGCCCGTACTCGGCGAAGAAGACGGAGTCCTCGCCGAGGTCCCCAACCCTGCGGACCTGCAGTCCGATCGCGTCGAGTAGGTCGTCCATGGTTCAGCCCTCCAGCCGTTCCTCGCCGTCGCGACGATCGTCCCCCCGCTCTGTGAACGCAGGGCACCCGGTGGATGCCGAATCGACGAACAGGGGTCGGCCGCCGGGTGGCCCTCAGCTCGAGAGCCGTCGGGACGGGTGTGGCACGGGGTGGAGGGTGACGGCGCCGAACTCGCCCGCCTCCAGGGAGAACGTCACGTACGTCCCGTGCGGCTGACGCCGGCGATCGGTCGGAGAACCGGGATTCAGCAGGCGCAGTCCCGTGTCGGTGGTGGTGTCCCACGGGATGTGACTGTGGCCGAAGCAGAGCAGGTCGACGTCGGGATAGGCCGCCGCGCAGCGACGCTCGCGTCCGGTGGCAGGCCCGGTCTCGTGCACCACGGCGACGCGGACGCCGTCCACGCTGGCGCGGGCGACTTCGGGAAGGCGCTCGCGCAGAGCCGGACCGTCGTTGTTCCCCCAGCAGGCGAGCAGTCGCCGGGAACGGGCCTCGAGCGCGTCCAGCAGTGTCACGTCCACCCAGTCGCCGGCGTGGATCACCAGGTCGGCCCGCTCAACGGCGTCCCACAGCTCGGCGGGGAGATCCCGCGCGCGGGCCGGAACGTGCGTGTCCGACATCAGGACGACCTGCATCGGCCCATTGTGGCCGGACGCGGGGATCCCTGCGTGCCCGCGATGACATCCGCGGTCCCTGTGATCCAGGGCATGATCCGGGATCCCGGCGTTCGCCGGGACGACCTGTGGCGTGCCGGGGGTGCGCCGTCCGCAGGAGTTGTCCTTGACGGCCGATTTCCCGCGGACGACGGTGGACGCATGACGCTGCCACCCGCCTTCACCCGCGCGAGCGAGCGCGCCGCGGCCTGGCTCGGCTCCCTGGAGTCCGTCCAGGTCACGCCCTCCAGCGCCCACGACGCCATCGAGGAGACGCTGGGCGCCCTGCCGGACGGGCCGACGGACGACGCCGAGGTGATCGACCTCCTCGCCGATGCCGTCGAGCCCGGATTGGCCGGCATGGGTGCCGGCCGCTGGTTCGGCTTCGTGATCGGCGGCGCACACCCGGTCTCCATCGCAGCGGACTGGCTCGTCTCCGCCTGGGACCAGAACGCCGGCATGCTGCCCACCACCCCGGGCGTCGTCGCAGCGGAACGCGTGGCGGCACGCTGGATCGTCGACCTGCTCGGCCTGCCGTCCGAGTCGTCCGTCGGCTTCGTGACCGGCGGAACGACCGCGAACCTCGTCGGCATCCTCGTCGGGCGCGACGAGCTGCTGCGCCGCTCCGGCTGGGACCCCGACAAGGGTCTCGCGGGCGGGCCATCGATCCGCGTGCTCGCCGGCGCAGAGGTGCACATCTCGCCGCTGCAGGCCCTGCGGTACGCCGGGCTCCCGCAGCCCGAACTCCTCGACGTGGACGCCCAGGGACGGATGCTGCCCGCGGGGCTCGAGGCCGCCCTCTCCGCCGAGCCCGACCGTCCAGCACTCGTGCTGCTGCAGGCCGGGGACATCCACTCCGGCGACAGCGACCCGTTCGCGGAGCTCGTCCCCATCGCGCGTCGGCACCCGACCTGGGTGCACGTGGACGGCGCTTTCGGGCTCTGGCAAGCGGCGTCTCCCGCCCTGAGCCACCTCACCACAGGCCTCGAACTCGCCGACTCCTGGGCGACGGACGCCCACAAGACCCTGAACGTCCCGTACGACTGCGGCATGGTGATCGTCCGCGACGCGACCGCGCACCGGCGCGCGATGTCGATGCACGCGCCGTACCTGTTCGCCGAGGAGGAGGCGCACCCGTACGAACTCGTCCCGGAGATGTCGCGGCGGGCGCGCGGCGTCCCGGTCTGGGCGACGCTGCGCGCGCTCGGACGGAGTGGAGTCGTCGACCTCGTCGACCGCTTGCACCTGCGCGCGCTTCAGCTCGCCGACGGGATCGGGTCACTGCCGGGGGCCCGGGTGCTGAACGACGTCGTGTTCACCCAGGTGTGCGTCGCGTTCGAGGACGACGCCCGGACCCGGGCCATCGTCGAGGAGATCCTCGCCGAGGGCGAGGTCTGGATGTCGGGCTCGGAGTGGCACGGCCGGGCCGTCCTCCGGATCTCGGTGAGCAACTGGGCGACCAGTGAGGACGACGTCGCCCGCAGTGTCGCGGCTGTGGCGAGGGCGGTCCGGCTGGTGGGGCGTTCGTAGGAGTGCGGGCGTTGGCGTGGAGGGCGGGAACGCGGAAGCCCGGGCCGCGTGTGCGACCCGGGCTCCATCGTTCGGCGCGCCTGGAGGGACTCGAACCCCCAACCTTCTGATCCGTAGTCAGATGCTCTATCCATTGAGCCACAGGCGCCAGAAGCGTCCTCCACCCTACCGCCCAGCCTTCGGGGGCGTCCAACCGGGGCCTCACGGGCGCCGTGATCAGGCCCACAGAGGCGCCGGATCTCGGGTCGCGTGCCGAGCCCGATGTGTCGCGCGACCGTCCCCAGACCCCGCGGGACAAGGCTGTTCGGTCCGTGTGGACGTCCCATCGCACGTTGAAACGAGCCCAATCGGCAGGTCTCAATGACGTGACATATTCGCCTGCGGGTGCGCCCGTCCGCAACAGTGCCACGATGGAATCGGTAGGACGCGAAGGGGCCCGCCGGCCCGGACGCAATTCTGCCGACGACGAGGAGCAGTCACCCCCGCCCGCCAGCCACGGTCCCGATCCGGCAGGAGACGCACATGACAGTCGCAGCCAGCATCACCAGCAACGCGCCCGCCAACGCCCCGCAGTCCCTGCGCGACTGGGTCTCCGGGGTCGCCGCACTCACCCAGCCCGACCAGGTGTACTGGTGCGACGGCTCGGAGGCCGAGCGTGACCGCCTCCAGCACCAGCTCGTGGAGGCCGGCACCTTCGTCGCGCTGAACCCAGAGATCCGCCCGAACTCGTTCCTGGCCCGCTCCGACCCGGCGGACGTCGCCCGCGTCGAGGCGCGGACCTTCATCTGCTCCCAGGACCCCGCCGACGCCGGCCCGACCAACAACTGGGCCGACCCGGCGGAGATGCGCACGACCCTCGCCGGCCTGTTCGCCGGCTCGATGCGGGGACGCGTGATGTACGTGATCCCGTTCTCGATGGGGCCCTTCGACGGCCCGCTGAGCCGCCTGGGGATCGAGATCACCGACTCGGCGTACGTGGTGCTCAACATGCGGATCATGACCCGCATGGGCACGCCCGCCCTCGACCGGATCGCCGCGGGCCAGTACTGGGTCCCCGCCGTCCACTCCGTCGGCTACCCGCTCGTGGACGCCGAGGGCAACACCCGTCCCGAGATCGCCTGGCCGTGCAACCCGACGAAGTACATCACCCACTTCCCTGAGACGCGTGAGATCTGGTCCTACGGCTCGGGCTACGGCGGCAACGCCCTGCTCGGGAAGAAGTGCTACGCCCTTCGGATCGCGTCGGTGATGGCCCGGGACGAGGGCTGGCTGGCCGAGCACATGCTGATCCTCAAGATCACCTCGCCCCTCGGACGCGTGTTCCACCTCACCGCCGCCTTCCCGTCCGCCTGCGGCAAGACGAACCTCGCCATGCTTCGGCCCACCATTCCCGGCTGGACGGTCGAGACGATCGGCGACGACATCGCCTGGATGCGACCCGGCCCGGACGGACGGCTGTACGCCATCAACCCCGAGGCAGGCTTCTTCGGCGTCGCTCCCGGCACGTCCGAGGTGACCAACCCGACCTGCCTGCACGCCCTGTCCCACGACACGATCTTCACCAACGTGGCCCTCACCGACGACGGCGACGTGTGGTGGGAGGGCCTCACCAAGGAGAAGCCCGCGCACCTGATCGACTGGCAGGGCAACGACTGGACGCCGGAGTCGGCAGGGCCGGCGTCGCACCCGAACGGGCGCTTCACCGTCCACGCCTCGCAGGCCGAATCGATCGCGCCCGAGTGGGAGGACCCCCGCGGTGTCCCGATCGACGTGATCCTGTTCGGGGGGCGCCGCGCCCACAACGTCCCCCTGATCAGCGAGGCGTACAGCTGGGAGCACGGCGTGTTCGTCGGCGCGACCGTCTCCTCGGAGCAGACCGCCGCGGCCGAGGGCACCGTCGGTGCGCTGCGCCGCGACCCCTTCGCGATGCTGCCGTTCTGCGGCTACAACATGGCCGACTACTGGGCGCACTGGCTCAAGATGGGACGGACCCTCGGGGCCGCCGCGCCGCGGATCTTCCAGGTCAACTGGTTCCGCAAGGGTGAGGACGGCCGGTTCCTGTGGCCCGGGTTCGGCGACAACTCCCGTCCGATCGAGTGGGCACTGCGCCGCGTCGCAGGTGAACTGGGCGCGGTGGACGCCATCAGCGGACGCCTCCCCCGGTCCGGGGACCTCGACCTGACCGGCCTGGACTTCTCCGCCGCGGACTTCGAGGAGCTGTTCGCCCTCGACGCGGACGCGTGGACGGCCGAGGCCGACCTCACCGAGGACTACTTCGCCCAGTTCGGCGACAAGCTGCCGACTGAGCTCTCGGGTCAGCTGGAGTCTCTGCGCGACCGGATCGCCCGCGTGAAGGCCGACGGCTGAGAAAGCGGAAACAGCGCTCACGGATCTCTGTGGATTGCCTGTGCGCCCACTCCCCGGCGTGCAATACTCCGCTGACGGGCGCCCCCGGGCATGAGGCGCCCCTCGTCACGCCCAGGCCGGTGTGACCTCGTCCGGGCCCGGCCCGGACCGACCGTGAGGAGTCCCATGCGTTCCACCGTCATCCGCAGGCTCGCGCTGGTCGCAGCCGCCGCGCTCGTCGCCGGCACCGCCGCGCTCACCCCCGTCCCAGCTCAGGCCGCGGACGCCACGGTCGCCGTCCAGGGTCCGACAGAGGTGCTGCTCGGCAGCACCGCCGTCAGCGCCGACTTCAGCGTGACCATCGGAGGCGCCGCGACCGACTACGCGGCGTCGGTGCAGGTCATCAAGAAGACGGTGAAGAAGCCGGTCCTTCCGACCATCGCCCCGAAGGCCGCACTCACGCTCGACCAGCCGCTGCCGGTCACCCTCAACTTCCCGAACACGGTGTCTCCGGGCCGCTACCGGCTGACCGTCCAGGCCCTCAACGGGACGGCCGTCGTCGCCACGGCCGCGGCGGTGTTCGTCGTCGACGCGTCCACGGACAGCACCTGGAGCCAGGTCACCAAGGCGAGGATCTACTTCAACCCCGGAAAGTCGAAGATCAAGGTCGTCTGGGCCGGCCCGGCCTACCTCAAGGGCGCCCGAATGAGCTTCTACTACCAGAAGCCGGGCCGGACGACCTACACCAAGATCGGCTCGAAGAAGATCGACTCAAGGGGCAGGGTCAGCTTCAAGACCAAGAAGGTCATGGTGGTCGACGGAGCCCCCTACGTGGTGAAGGTCGGCAACGCCCCCTTCGCGCCGGGGTTCGTCGCCCCGGGCACGATCGATTTCACCGCCTGATCGTCGGCTCAGCCGAAGCGCACCAGCACCACCCCGAGCAGGACCAACGCGGCGCCCGCGATCCGCAGCGCGGTGACCGGGCGCCGTCGCACGCCCACCCAGCCCGCGTGGTCGAGGGTCAGGCCCATCGCCACCTGGCCGAACAGGACGACGCTGACCGCCAGCCCGGTGCCGAGCAGCGGTGCATTCACCGCGTTGACGAGGACGAACGTCGCACCGAGCAGACCGCCGGCGAACATCCAGCCGCGGGGACGACCCGTGCGGCTGATGCGCTGCCGCGCGGCCAGACAGATGATCGCCAGGCCGATGGTCCCGACCAGGAACGAGATCAGCGCGGCGGCGAGCCCGGAGCCCATCACCTGCCCCAGGCGTCCGTTGACGGCTGTCTGGATGGCGCCGAGCGTGCCCGCGAGGACCGCGACCACCCACAGCAACGGGTGCGGTGCGGCGTGTTCCTCTGCGACGGCTTCGGGCTTGGTCCGTCCCAGCAGGTTCACGGCCGCGGCCCCCGCGACGACGAGCAGGGCACCGATCGTCCGCGCAACGGTCAGCGGGCGGATCGTCGTGTCGAACGCCCCGGTGACGTCGATCAGCACGCCGCCCAGCACCTGACCCACCAGTGGCAGGATCACGGTCGCTGACGCGCCGATGCGGGGCATCAGGACGATGTTCATCGTCAGGAAGATCAGGCCGCAGACGCCGCCGGTCCAGATCCACCAGGGTTGCGTCGTCGCCGTCTCGATCACCGGGATCCGGGTGCCGGTGGCCAGTGCGGCCAAAGCCAGCGCGGCCGTCCCCACCGTGAACGAGACAAGCGACGCAGGGAGCACCGCTCCCAGCCACACCGACAGCCGGGTGTTGATCGCCGTCTGGAGGGGGATGAGCGCGCCGACAACGACGCCGAGCGCGATGAATCCCAGCACGAGGAGCCCTTCTGATCAGTCCGCGACGATGGTAAGCCGTCCCACCCTCGCGCACGCGCCCCCGAAAGTCACAGACGCCCGCAGAATCCTGCGGGCGTGTGTGAACTTCGGGGGCGTTTCGCAGAGCGAAAGCGCAGGTCGACGGGCTCAGCGGACGGCTTCGACCTCCGGCCAGCGACCCCGCAGGTAGGAGTCGGGGTAGCGGGCCCGCGAGGACGCGTCGAGTTCGGCCGCAGCACGCAGCGGCCAGCTCGGCTCGCGCAGTGCCACCCGGGCGAGGCCGATCGCGTCGGCGTCCCCTGCGTCCAGGATCGCCTGGGCCTGCGCCGGGTCGGTGATCTGGCCGACGGCGCTGACCGGCACCCCGGCCTTCTTCACCGCGGCGGCGAGCGGGACCTGGTAGCCCGGGCCGGACGGGATCTTCACGATCACGTTCCCGCCGCTGGACACGTCGATCAGGTCGACGCCGTGCTCGCCCAGCCAGCCGGCGACGGTCGTTGCCTCCTCGACGGTGAAGCCTCCCTCCGTCCACTCGGTTGCGGAGATGCGGACCAGCAGAGGCTTCCCGGCCGGCCAGGCCGCGCGGACGGCGTCCGTCACCTCCAGCAGGAGCCGCGCCCGACCGGCGAGGTCGCCGCCGTAGCCGTCGGTGCGGTGGTTGCTGAGCGGCGAGAGGAACTGGAACAGCAGGTAGCCGTGCGCGGCGTGGAGTTCGATCGCGTCGAAGCCGGCCGCGTCGGCGCGGACGGCGGCCGCCACGAAGTCCGCGACCACCTTGGCGAGGTCGTCGGCGGTCGCCTCGCGCGGGGTCGCCAGGCCGGGGAACGGGACGGCGGACGGCCCGATGGTCTCCCAGCCGCCGTCCTCGGCCGGGACGGTTCCGGCCTTTCCGGGCTCGAAGTCGCGGTAGACCGACGCCTTGCGTCCGGCGTGCTGGAGCTGGACGGCCATCTTCGCGCCCTGCGAGTGCCCGAAGTCGACGATGCGCCGCCACGCGGCGACCTGCTCGTCGTTCCACAGGCCCGTGCACCACGGCGTGATCCGTCCCTCCGGCGAGACCCCGGTGGCTTCGGCGATCACCAGCCCGAACCCGCCGGCGGCCCGTGCCCCGTAGTGCACGAGGTGCCAGTCGGTCGGAACCCCGTCCAGGCCCGTGCACTGGTACTGGCACATCGGGGCGAGGAAGAGGCGGTTCTCGATGGTGAGGTCCCGCAGGTGCAGCGGGTCGAAAAGCGACGACATGATTACAGGTTAGGGAAGGCCTTGTTGCAGCCCTGACCGCGTCCGAAACCGGCCCCTAGGGTGACGGCAGGAGGTGTGGCGATGAGCGACTCGGCGACCTGGCCCGAGCGCTACGCCGCGACCTCCCTGGGCTGGGAGACCGCGCCCGACGAGCTCGTCGTCGCCACCTGCGGACGGCTGCGGCCCGGCAACGCGCTGGTGCCCTGTGCCGGCGACGGCCGCAACGCGCTGTGGCTCGCCGGACGCCGCTGGACGGTGGCCGCGGTGGACGACTCGCAGCTCAGCGTGGGGCGCATCCTCAGCCACGCCGCGCTGATGGGTGTCGGCGTGGACGCGATCATGGCGGACGCCCTCGCCCACCGCCCGGCGAGGGACGCGTACGAGCTCGTGCTGCTCGCCTACCCTCCGCTGCCGTCCGCGCGCCTGCGCAGGCTGCTGGTCGCTGCCGTTCCCGCCCTGCGCCCCGGTGGACGGCTGGTGGTGATCGGGCGGGACGCGGCCAACCTGGACGGCGGCTACGGAGGCCCTGCCGACCCGGACCTGCTGACCACGTCCGAGGACGTGGCGCGGTGGATCACCGCGCTGGGGCCGGCCGTGAGTCGCGCGGAGGTGGTGCGGCGCGAGGTCGTGGTCGACGTCGGCGTCCGCCACGTCCTCGACCACGTCGTCGAGGCCGTCCGCCCGGTCGGAGCCGGATGATCCGTGGCCCCGCACGAGGGTGGAAGGGTTCGGCAGCCGGCCGCGCTCATCGTCCGCGCTCGACCTAAGGTGCTCCCATGGAACTCGAACTCGTCGCGATCATCGGCGTCCTGCTCGTCGTCGCGGCGTCCACGCTCGCACCGAAGATCGGGGTGGCGAGCCCGTTGCTACTTGTCGCGCTGGGTTTCGGGATCAGCATGCTGCCGGTGGTCGAGCCGGTCACCGTCCCTCCCGAGCTGATCCTCGGCGCGATCCTTCCTCCCCTGCTCTACGCGGCCGCCGTCGAGACCCCGGTGATGGAGTTCCGGCGCGACCTCGCCACGATCTCGGTGTTCTCCGTGCTTCTGGTGGGCCTCACCGCGGTCGCGGTCGGTTTCGTCGCGGTCGCCCTCGTTCCCGGCATGCCGCTGGGCATCGGCATCGCGCTCGGCGCCATCATCAGCCCGACGGACGCCGTCGCGACGTCGATCGTCCGCAAGGCCGGGGTGTCGAAGCGCATCGTGACGATCCTCCAGGGCGAGAGCATGCTCAACGACGCGACCGCGCTGGTGCTGCTCCGGGCAGCGGTCGCGTCCGTCGGTGTCGGGGTGTCGCTGTGGCAGGTGGCCGGGTCGTTCGCGTGGGCCGTGATCGGCGCCATCGCCATCGGCGCGGTCGTCGGACGACTCAACGTCGTCGTCCGTGGACGGATCCGCCAGGTGCCCGCCAACGTCGCGCTGTCGCTGGTCGTGCCCTTCGCGGCCTACATCCCTGCGGAGGAGCTCGGTGCGTCCGGCCTTGTCGCGGCTGTGGTCGCCGGCCTGGTCACCGGGTACTCCGCGCCGATGCGGATGGGGGCGCAGGTGCGCATGGCTGAGCGCTCGGTGTGGAGCACGGTCGAGCTGATCCTCGAGAGCGCCGTGTTCCTGCTCATCGGCCTCGAACTGCCGACCCTGGTCGCCGACGTCGACACCGGCGGCCTGGTGCGGCCGGGCATGCTGGCGCTGCTGCTCGGCGCGATCGTCCTCGTGCTGCGGACCGCGATGGTGGCGTGGTCGCTGTGGCAGCTGTCGCGGCGCCGCGAGCGCTCGGCCCCCGCGCGGGAGCGGATCGAGCAGATCCAGGCCAAGATCGACTCCGGCGAAGTCCCTCAGTTCGCGATCCCCGACAACGCGGGGCCGATCGCGCGACTCGGCTCCAGCCGTCCCGCGCCCACCCCGGAGGAGCGGTTGGGACGCTGGCAGTGGATGCTCGCCCGCCGCAAGGCCGATCTCGACTACCTCGCGTCCGAGAGGCTGGGGTGGCGCGAGGGCGGGATCCTCGTCTGGGCGGGCATGCGGGGTGCGGTGACGATCGCGGCGGCGCAGTCGCTGCCGTCCACGGCGCCGCACCGGTCGCTGGTCATCCTCGTGGCGACGATGGTCGCCGTCGGCACCCTGCTCGTGCAGGGCCTCACCCTGCAGGCCATGGCCGACCGGCTCGGGCTCACCGAAGGCACGGCGACCACCGATCCGGCGCAGTGGGACGCACTCCAGGCCGAGCTGGACGCGGCCGCGCTCGACGACCTGGTCAAGAACGGCAATCCGGAGGCGGCGGCGATGGTGAAGAAGGTCCGGGCGCGCCTGGATCAGGCCCGCGACGAGGGCGGCGACGATCGGCCCAGCCCCGCGACGTTCACCGCCATCCGGCTGCAGGTGCTCGAGGCGCAGCGCGGCAAGCTGCTCGCGCTGCGCGACGTCGGCACCTATCCGTCCACGATGATGGACGACGCGCTGGCCCAGCTGGACGCCCAGCAGATCGGCATCGAACTGCGCCAGCAGTACGCCGAGTAGGCACCGCCCGGGGGCATCTCCGTCCGTGGACGAGAGGGGTCTGTCCCCTTCCGCTCAGCGCTTGCCGAGGTTCAGGACGGTGAGGAGCCTGTCGAGGACGTCGAAGCTCAGTCGGCCGCCCGAGTTGACGACCACCCCTCGCAGCGGCATCTGGCCGATCACCGCACGCATCATCGTCGCGGTCTGCTCGTCCATCTCGCCGAGGTCGAAGTTCCTGCTGATCTGCCCCATCAGGACGCCGTGGAGCCGGCGGCCGAGCCAGACCTGCTTGAGGTCGTCGATGCCGGAGTCCGGCGTCAGCGGCAGCAGCGGACGCGGGGACGGCATCGGCCGCCCGAGGATCCGGGCGAACTCGGTCTCGGTCGCCACCGGTCCGGCGGCGGCGGGGACGGGGGAGACCACGTCGGTCGAGGCCACCTCGACCACCGTCCGGGAGCGGATGTCCCGCGACGACGCCCCCACCCGCACCTCGAACTCGCCGGCCTCCACGAGCCACGCCTTCGACGCGACGTCCCAGACGGCGAACGCACGCCGTCCGAGCGGGATCGTCACCCGCTGGGACGCGCCGGGCTCGAGGTGCACCTTGGCGAACCCCTTCAGCTCCTGCTCGGGCCGGAACAGCGTCGACGCGACGTCGTGGACGTACACCTGGACGACCTCGGAGCCGGCCCTCTCGCCGGTGTTCGTCACCGACACCGAGACGGCGAGGTCGGTCCCCGAGCCGGTCACCTGCGGCTCCGTCCAGGAGAACGTGGTGTAGCTCAGCCCGTGGCCGAAGCAGTAGCGCGGCGCCACCCCCCACGTGTCGTGGAACCGGTAGCCGACGTTGAGGCCCTCGAGGTAGCGCACCTGCGTCGGGTGGCGGGCGAACGTGCGGTCGGACGGCAGGTCGGAGGCCTGGAACGGGATGCTCTCCGCCAGCCGTCCCCCCGGCTCGGCGTCGCCGAACAGGACGTCGGTGATCGCGGATCCCGCGGCCTGGCCGCCGAGGTAGGCCTCGACGAGCGCAGCGGGCTTCGCGGCGAAGCCGAGCTCGACGGGCGCGCCGTTGATCAGGACGACGGCGGTCCTCGCGTTGGCGGCCAGCACGGCGTTGGTGAGGGCGTACATGCCTTCGGGGAGCCGGAGGTGGTCGCGGTCGAAGCCTTCGGATTCGTAGCTCGCCGGCAGTCCGATGACGAGCACGACCACATCGGCCCGGGACGCGACCGCGCGGGCCTCCTCCAGCTGCGCGGCCGATGCCGCACCGGTCTTCGGGTCGTAGCCCGGGGCGTAGGCCAGGTGGGCAGCCGTCCCGACGCGGGCGCGCATGGTGGCCAGCGCCGTGTCGAGCCGGGTCGGGTTCACCTGCGACGATCCGGCGCCCTGGTAGCGCGGGGCCTCCGCGAAGGCGCCGATCAGCCCGATCGTTCCTGAGGCCGCCAGCGGCAGCAGCCCGTCGTTCTCCAGCAGGACGGTCCCGGCCGCCGCCGCGCGCCGGGCGATGGCGTGGTGTCCCTCGACGTCGATGACGGCGTCCCCGTGCCCACGGCGTCCGGACGCGGCCCGCAGCGATAGCTCGACGACCCGGGCGCAGGCGACGTCGAGGTCGGCCTCGCTCAGCCGCCCGTCGTCGATGGCCTTGGACACGCGTCCGTCCCATGCTCCCTGGCTGGACGGCATCTCGAGGTCCAGTCCGGCGTGGACGCCCGCAGGGCGGTCGGCGACGGCGAGCCAGTCACTCATCACGAGGCCGTCGAAGCCCCACTCGTCGCGCAGGATGTCGGTGAGGAGCTTGCGGGACTCGCCCGCGTGCTCGCCGTTGACGAGGTTGTACGCGCACATCACCGTCCACGGCTCGGACTCGACGACGGCCGTCTCGAACCCGGCGAGGTACAGCTCGCGCAGGGTGCGCTCGTCGACGATCGTGTCCAGGCTCATCCGGTTGTTCTCCTGGTTGTTGACCGCGAAGTGCTTCAGGCACGCCCCGACGCCTTCGGACTGGATCCCCCGCACCAGCGCGGCGGCCGATCGGCCGGCCAGGAGCGGGTCCTCGGAGAAGTACTCGAAGTTGCGTCCGCCGGCCGGATGGCGCTTGAGGTTCAGCCCGGGCCCCAACAGGACGGCGACGTTCTCAGCCCTGACCTCGCGTCCCAGGCCTGCGCCGACCTCCTCCAGCAGGGCCGGGTCCCACGTCGAGCCCAGCGCCGCCGCGGTCGGGAAGCAGGTCGCGGGGACGGAGTCGCCCAGGCCCACGTGGTCGTTGTTGCCCCGCTGCTTGCGCAGGCCGTGCGGGCCGTCGGTGACCATCACCGAGTCGACGCCCTGCCCGGGGAGGGCCTTGGTCGTCCAGAAGTCGGCTCCCGACAGCAGCGCGATCTTCTGCTCTCGGCTCAGCTTCGCGACGACCGCCGCTGCGGCTGCGGTCTCGGGACGGGTGGTGGTCATGGCTCGGTTCCTCCGATGGAATCGTGGGTCTGGAAAAACCTTATGACGGTCGGTATTGAAGGGCAATCGTGGTTCGGTTTTACTTGTGCCATGGAACGGGGTCCGTACGCCAAGGGTGTGGCCAAGCGCGAGGAGATTCTCGCCACAGCTCTGGAGGTCGTCTCCCAGCGGGGTTTCGGCGGGGCATCGGTGAAGGAGCTGGCCGATGCGGTCGGGCTGACGCCCGCGGGGCTGCTGCACTACTTCGGCAGCAAGGAGGAGCTGTTCCTCCAGGTGCTGCGCAAGCGAGACGAGCTCGACCTCGCCCGGATCGCACCCGACCAGCGGATCGACCCGGCCGAGCTGGCCGCCGGCTTCGTTGCGCTGGTCAGGCACAACGCGCAGGTGCCCGGCCTGGTCGCGCTGTTCAGCCGGATGGCGGCGGCAGCGGACGAGCCGTCCAGCCCGGCCCACGACTACTTCTCGGCCCGCGGCACGGAGCTCCGCGCCCGGATCGCAGACGCCGTCGCCCGCCTGCAGGCGGACGGCCGCATCGGCGACCGCGTGCGGCCCGAGGTGTTCGCCCGGATGCTGCAGGCGGTCTCGGACGGCCTGCAGCTCCAGTGGCTCGTCGACCCCGACTTCGACATGGGTGCCGTCGTCGAGTCCCTGTTCGACCTGGCGTCAGGCGGTGACCCTCAGCTCGACCCCGGCTCCCTCGGTGACAGCTGACGAGCCGCCGACCCAGACGTCCAGTTCGGTCGGGTCCTGGACCCAGGTGCGGGTTGCGGCGCTCCAGTACCGCAGCTGCGCCGGCCCGAGTTCGAACTCGACGCTCACGCTCTGCCCGGCAGGGACGCTCACGCGCTGGAACCCCTTCAGCTCGCGCAGGGGACGGGTGGACGTGCCGTGGCGCTGGTGGACGTACAGCTGCACGACCTCGTCGGCCGTCGTCCCCGACGTGTTCGTGACCTCGACGCTCACGGTCGTGGTACCGCCCACGGTGATCTCGGCAGGGCTGAGCACCGGCGTGGAGTAGCTGAACGACGCGTACGACAGGCCGTGGCCGAACGGGAACAGCGGGGTCGACGCCTCGTCCCAGTAGCGCTTGTCGGACTCCTCCGGCTGGAACGTGCGGTAGTGGTTGTAGATCATCGGCACCTGGCCGACCGTCCGCACCCAGGTGAACGGCAGCTTGCCGCCGGGCGCGACGTCGCCGAACAGGGTGGCCGCGACCGCGTCCCCGCCGCGGGTGCCCGGATACCAGACCTGCAGGATCGCCGGCGCGTGCTCCGCGGCCCAGCGCAGGTCCAGCGGACGGCCGGACATCACCAGCACCACGGTGGGGGTGCCGGTCGCGACCACCTTCTGCAGGAGTTCGAGCTGGCGTCCGGGAAGCTCCAGGGTGGAGGTGGACGCCTTCTCCCCGATCAGGTTCTGGTTCTGGCCGATGACGACGACCGCCACCTCCGAGCCGGCGGCCAGCTCGACGGCGCGAGCCAGCTCGGCATCGTCGTCCCAGCCGTCCGGCGTGGACGGGACGCCGTGGTCCATGTCGTCGAACATGGACGCGAAGACCCGCTGGGTGACCCCGACGCCCGGGGCGTAGTCGACGGCCACGTCCGCGCCCGCGCGGGCCTTGATGCCGGCGAGGATGGTGACGACCTCGTCCAGGTCGTGGTCGAAGACCCACGGGCCGAGGGTGTCCCGCGGCGAGTCGGCGAGCTGGCCGATGACCGCGATCCTGCGCTGCCCGGACAGGGGCAGCAGCCCGTCGTTCTTCAGCAGCACGAGGGTCTTCTCCGCAGCCTGGCGCGCGACCTCGCGGTGCGCCGGCTCGGCCAGGACGGACGCGGCGGCGTCCTCGTCGACGAACGGGTTCTCGAAGAGCCCGACCCGGAACTTCGCCACCAGGACGCGGCGGACGGCCTCGTCGACGGTCGCCTCGTCCACCAGTCCGGCCTCGACGGCCTCGGCCAGGTGCGCGAACGCCGGGTCGGCGATCGCCATCTCCATGTCGAGCCCGGCGTTCAGCGCGCGGGCGCCGGCGTCCGTGAGGTCGGCCGCGAAGTGCTGCGCGGCGAGGGAGCGGACGGCGTTCGCGTCGCTGACCACCCACCCGTCGAAACCGAACTCGTCGCGGAGGATGTCGGTGAGCAGCCACCGGTTGCCGGAGGCCGGGACGCCGTTGAGGTCCATGTAGGCGCTCATGATGTTGCCGGCCCCGGCCTCGACGGCTGCGCGGAACGGCGGCAGGTAGACGTTGTGCAGCTCGGAGTCGGAGATGTCGGAGTCCTCGTAGTCGCGCCCGCCGCGCGCTGCGCCGTAGCCAGCGAAGTGCTTCGGTCCCGCGATGACGCCCTCACCGGCCTCCAGGGCGCTCTGGAAGCCACGCACCTGGGCGGCAGCGACGGCCGAGCCGAGGACGGGATCCTCGCCGGCGCCCTCGATGATGCGGCCCCAGCGGGGATCGCGGGCGATGTCGACCATCGGCGCGAACGTCCAGCTGATGCCGACCGAGCGGGCCTCGCGGGCTGCGACCGCCTGGCCGGCGGAGATCGTCTCCGGGCTCCACGAGGCCGCCAGCCCGATCGGGGCGGGCAGGATCGTCCGCAGGCCGTGGATGACGTCGAAGCCGAAGATGACCGGGATGCCCAGCCGCGACCCGGCGAGCGCCTTGCGCTGCAGCCGGTTGGCGAGGGCCGGGTCCTTCACGAACAGCAGCGAGCCGGTCGCGCCTGCGTCCAGCGCTGCCTCGACCATGGCCGGCTGCAGGGCGAACTGCCGGGCCTCCTCGGGCAGCGCGGCCAGGGTGGCCTCATCGGGGAGCTCCCCCGTCCCGAAGTAGAAGTACTGGGTGAGCTGGCCCGCCTTCTCGGCAAGGGTGAGCCGCGCGAGCAGGTCCTCGGCTCGTTCGGCCGGGCTCAGACGGGGGTCGAGGTAGGGCAGGTCGGACATCGGTGGCCTCTCTTCGCTGGTCAAGACGCTGCCCGCGGTGTTTCACCGGCGGCGGTCACAGCCGTTGTGCCGACGTGCCAGCGCGAAACCCGAACAGCGCTAGCAGTTTACTGCAATCGCTCTCAGGGAGGGAAGTGGTCGTCAGTCGTGGATCCGGGACGCGCTGAGCCGGAGCGCCGCGTCCACGTCCCTGTGGTCGAAGAACAGGCTCGCGCCTGTGTCGAGGCCTGCGATCGCAGCCATCTCCTCCTCGGTGAGGCGGAAGTCGAGGCTGGCGAAGTTCTCGGCGATCCGCTCGGGGTGCACCGACTTCGGGATCGCCACGACCCCACGCTGGGTCAGCCACCGCAGCACCACCTGGGCGACGGACTTGCCGTGCGCGTCCCCGATGCCGGCGAGGACGGGGTTGGTGAACAGGCCGTTGCGTCCCTCGGCGAACGGGCCCCACGACTCGATCCGGACGCCGCGGGCGTCCATGAGTTCCTGGTAGTCGGCCCGCTGGAAGAACGGGTGGACCTCGACCTGGTTCACCTGCGGCGTGACCCGGTTGTGGAGGATCAGGTCGACCAGGCGGTCGGGGTAGAAGTTCGAGACGCCGATCGCACGGACGCGGCCCTGTTCGAGCAGGGCCTCCATGGCCCGCCACGCGCCGTAGTAGTCGCCGAACGGCTGGTGGATCAGGTACAGGTCGAGCCGGTGCAGTCCGAGCTTCGCCAGGGACGTCTCGAAGGCCCGGGTCGCGGCGGCTTCGCTCGCGTCCTGCACCCACAGCTTGGTGGTGATGAACAGTTCGTCCCGCGGGACGCCGCTGGCCCGGATCGCCCGCCCGACCGCCTCCTCGTTGCCGTAGGCGGCCGCCGTGTCGATCGAGCGGTAGCCCACCTCGAGGGCTGTGCTGACCGCCTTCTCGCAGTCGTCCCCGTCCGGAACCTGGAAGACCCCGAAGCCGAGGACGGGCATCTCGACGCCGTTGTTGAGGGTGACGGTCTCCATGGCTGCTCTCCTTGTGTCGACGGAGTCAGGCTAGGACCGGCCCGGCCCGCGTGACAGTCATCACTGCTACCCCCTTGGCTTGCCGGGTCCCTGGGTACGGAAAGATGGACGCGACACCAGCGAAAGGACACTCCATGAGCGCACTCACCGACTCCAGCACCCTCGCCAACGGCAACCCGATCCCTTCCGTCGGCTTCGGCACCTGGCTGCTGAAGGAGGGGGACGAGTGCTACAGCGCCGTCCGCGAGGCCCTCGCGGCGGGCTACCGGCACATCGATACCGCCCGGGCCTACCACAACGAGGCGTCGGTCGGACGGGCGGTGCGCGACTCCGGCATCCCGCGCGAGGAGCTGTACATCACGTCCAAGCTCCCGGCGGAGGCCAAGAGCCGGGAGGCGGCGCTGGAGAACTTCGAGACCACCATGAGCGAGATCGGGCTGGACTACCTCGACCTTTACCTCGTCCACGCGCCGTGGCCCTGGGACGAGATCGGCAAGGACTGCCGCGAGGAGAACAAGGTCATCTGGAAGGCGATGGAGGAGTTCCTGGCGAGCGGACGCGTGAAGGCGATCGGCGTCTCCAACTTCGCTCGCGAGGACCTGGACAGCCTGCTGCCGGCCTGCACCACACCCCCGATGGTCGACCAGATCCGCTGGTTCGTCGGCCTGGACGTCGCCGACACCGTCGAGGCCTGCGCCGAGCACGGCATCGTGGTCGAGGCGTACTCGCCGTTCGCGCACGGCATGATCGTCAACCACCCGCAGATCGCCGACATCGCCTCCCACTACGGCGTGAGCGCCCCCCAGCTGTGCATCCGCTACCTGCTCGACAAGGGCGCGGTCGTGCTGCCGAAGGCGACGTCCGCCGACCACATCCGGCAGAACGCGGAGCTCGACTTCGCCATCTCCGCCGACGATGTGGCCGCCCTCGACGCGATGCGCGACACGGAGAACCACCCCGGGGCGAAGGCGGCCAGCTGGTCGTGAGTGGCGCAAAGGAACCGTCCCCTCGTGCCTGGCACGAGGGGACGGTTCCTTCTTGCCACCCGGCCAGCGGTCCCTCGCGGGCGACAGACGGTGGTCAGCCCGGCAACAGCTCGCCCAGCCCGTCCACGACGTAGTCGGGACGCGCATCGACGGGCAGGGCGGCCAGGTTGTCCAGCGTGCTGTCGCCGGTGAGGACGAGTGCGGTCGGCATCCCGGCTGCGCGGCCCATCGCGATGTCGGTGGCCAGCCGGTCGCCGACCATCAGGGCCCGGGACGCCGGCACGCCGAGCCCGGCCAGGGCAGCCTCGACCATCACCGGGGACGGCTTGCCGAAGCTCGCCGAACACCTCACGCCCGTGCACGCCTCGATCGCGGCCGTGATCGCCGCGCAGTCGGGCTCGCCGCGCCCGCCGGGGAAGGGGCAGTACCGGTCGGGGTTGGTCTGGACGAGGATCGCCCGCCGGTGGAACCACAGCGCATCGAAGGCGATCTGCAGCTTGCGGTAGTCGAACGTCCGGTCGTAGGACGCGATCACCACGTCGATCTCGGCCGCGTCGTCGCTGAGCCGGAAGCCCGCCCGCTCCAGCGCGGACACCAGCGGGGCCTCCGCGATCGGGAACAGCACGGCGTCCGGATGGTGCCTCCGCAGCCAGTCCACCGTTGTCACGACGGTGTTCGTGATGTCGGCGACCGGCGTCGGCAGGCCCAGCGCGGTGAGCTTGGCCGCGTACTGCTCCGGGTCGCGGGTCGGGTTGTTCGACAGGAACCGGATCGGCACGCCCCGGTCCCGCAGCTGCCCGACGACGTCCGCGACGCCGGGAAGGAGGCCGTCGCCGAGGTAGATCGTGCCGTCGAGGTCGAACACGTAGGCGTCGAACAGCCCCTGCGGGCGGCGGACGGACGGATGCGGCAGCTCGGTCATCTCAGCTCCACAGCCCTCCGGGCGCGAAGACCTCCGCGACCAGCTCGTCGAACCAGCCGGCCTCGCGTGCGACGTCGAGGACGGTGTAGCGGGAGCGGTAGTACATCGCGCGCGGGAAGGTGGCCCGGACGTCCGTTGCGGTCAGCCCGATGTCCTCCGGGACGGCCGGTGCGCCCGCAGCCCGCAGCATCTCCTGAAGCTTCCGCGCGGGGACCAGCTGGCCCTCCAGCCGCGGACGCAGCCCGTCCCAGGCGTCCGCGAGCGTCCTCAGCCGCGCCCGCAGCCCGTCCGCGTCGACGTACTTGACCTTCGTCTCCGCGACCGCGTGGTCGGCGAGGCTGCCGGTGAAGAGCGAGCGGATCTCGGCCTCGACCGCCTCCCACGGCCTCCAGCGCGAGGCGGCGGCCTCGATGTCGAGCGTACGGAGGTCACGGGCGAGGAAGCGTTCGTGGAAGGCGCACATCGCCAGCGTCCCGATCGCCACCTTGAAGCCGTGGGACAAGGGCGGACGCCGGTCGGCGCCGAGGTGGTCGAGCTCCCACAGGTGCGCGAAGTAGTGGTCGGCGCCGGAGGCGGGCCGGGTTCCGCGGTAGGTCTGCATCGCCAGGCCGGACAGGATCAGGCCGTTGACCAGGCCGGCGTAGGCGTCGGCGTCACCGGCCGCCAGCGCCGCGGGGCGGGACAGCGCCTCGGCGACCCCGCTCTGGACGAGCTCCCAGGCCAGCGGGTGGATCGGCTCGATGCCCGCCGCGTCGGCGATCATCCAGTCCGCTCCGGCGGGGATCTTGGCCGAGAGGTCGCCGTAGCCGGACGCGACCATCTCGGCCGGCGCCGCGGCGGCCACGTCCAGGTCGATGAGGACGACGGCCGGTGCCGGGCAGGGCATCGTGCGCTTCACCCCGTCGGCGCTCATCGGCGCGCCGAAGCCCGCGTAGCCGTCCATGGAGGCAGCGGTGCCGACCACGGCGTAGCGGCGTCCGAGTTCACCGGAGGCGAGCTTGACGAGGTCGTTCAGCGTGCCCGAGCCGACCGCCACCCCGACGGCGTCGGCGTCGCGCAGCCGTTCGCGGACGACCCGGCTGTTCTCGTACGCCGCGTAGAGCGCGGGTTCGCCGGGGAAGATGAGCGGCTCCTCGAGCCGGACCCCGGCCGCGTCCAGCGACTGCTGCACCGCCGCTCCGGCCGCGGCCCAGGTGTTGTCGTCTGCGACCACGAGGACGGGTCGGTCGGCGTCCAGCAGGGTGTCGCGGATGATCTCCCCCGCGCGTCCGAGCACCCCGCGTCCGACCTCGACGACGTCGGTGTCGCCGGCCTCTGCCAGGCCACGGGCGATCAGGTCGTCGCTCACTCGCATCCTCCTGCCTCGGCCGTCGGCCAGCCTACCGGCGCGGGGCCCGCCGGCTCGTGGAGGTGCGGACTCGGGCTGTGCCCGGTCGGCGTCCGCACGATGACTGGGTATTGACCGGGACGCGGCCGAGGTGTCGGCTGTGAGTGACCCAACGAACGGAGTGACCATGGAATACCGCCTGCTCGGACACAGTGGCCTGGCGGTGTCGAGGCTGTGCCTCGGCACGATGACCTTCGGGCACGAGACCGACCGTGAGGGAGCCTTCGCCCAGCTGGACGCGTTCGTCGAGGCCGGCGGTACCTTCATCGACACCGCCGACGTCTACAGCCACGGCGTGTCGGAGGAGATCATCGGCGGCTGGCTGGCGGAGCGTCCCACGATCCGCGACCGGGTGGTGATCGCCACCAAGGGACGGTTCCCGATGAACGCCTATCCCACGGGGCTCGGCCTGTCGCGGCGCCACCTCACCGATGCGCTGGACGCCAGCCTTCACCGGCTCGGCGTCGAGGCGATCGACCTGTACCAGTACCACGCCTGGGACCCGCTGACGCCGATCGAGGAGTACCTGCGCTTCATCGACGATGCCGTCAGCGCCGGCAAGGTGCACTACTTCGGGCTGTCGAACTTCACCGCGTGGCAGCTCACCGCGGTCGTCGAGCGCGCCCGCGTCCACAACTGGACACCGCCGATCTCGCTGCAGCCGCAGTACAACCTGCTGACCAGGCACATCGAGCTGGAGGTCGTCCCGGCCGCGACCGAGTACGGCCTCGGCCTGATGCCGTGGAGCCCCCTTGCGGGTGGCTGGCTGTCCGGCAAGTACCGCCGCGACGAGGCCCCCACCGGCGCGACGCGGCTCGGCGAGGACCCGCAGCGCGGGATGGAGGGCTACGACAAGCGCAACAACGCCTCCACCTGGGCGGTGCTGGACGTGCTCGCCGAGGTCGCGGACTCCTCCGGGCTGACCATGGCCCAGGCGGCGCTGGCGTGGCTGGCCGACCGTCCCCAGGTCACCGCGCCCATCCTCGGCAACCGGACGATGGAGCAGCTCTCCGGCTCCCTGGCCGTCGCCGACGTCCACCTCGACGCGGACGCCACCGCGAAGCTCGACGAGGTCAGCGCGCCCGTGCTGCCCGACTACCCGTACGGCGTCGGCGGCGTCGCGCAGCGCAGCCGCCGGATCGAGGGCGGCCGCTGAGCGCAACCGGAGCAGGGGCGGGCGGCGGCTACCGCTCGCCTCTCGCCGCGGTCATGAAGCGCCGCTGGTAGCTCACCACCTGGCTGGCCGAGGCCCACCGGGCGAGATACCCGGGCTCTGCGGTGACGACCACCCGGCCGGCCATGTCGGAGAACTCCGGCTCGGTGAGCAGGCTGTCGATGTCGGCGTACATGTCGCCGTCCAGCGAGCAGATGATCAGCCGTGTCTCGGGCACGTTGGCCTGCCGGAGGACCCGCAGGTTGTGGCGGGCGCAGTCGAGCCCGTCCGCCCCCTCCGGTGAGTGCAGCTGGTGGTAGTCGACGAGCCGCCGGGCGATCGCCTCGGCGTCGGTCGGGGAGTAGTCGACGTCGGCGCCGGACAGGACGTCGATGCTGACCAGGTAGTCGCGGAGTTCGACGAGGGCGGCCTCGTCCCGCTCGATCCGCTCCAGGAGCGCCGCCATCCTCCGCGTCTGCGCGAACCGGTTGCGGACGAAGCTGTTGATGTAGGCCGGACGCGCCTGCAGGGCCAGCTGCGCCTGGTAGGGCTCGAACATCAGCGTGAAGTTCACCCGGAACCCGTGCTCACGCAGCTTCAGCGCCAGTCGGTGTCCGGCGAATCCCTCCTCGACGCCGGCGGAGTCCCACCGCCGGTCCAGCCACTTCGTCCCGGTGAGCAACTGGTCGACGTTGCCGTGGTGCACAGGACCGGTGTGGGGCACCTTGATCACCGTCCGCCACTCGCCGAGGATCGAGCGGATGTGTTCGCACTCGGCGAGGATCTTGCCGAAATCGGGCTCGAACGGGTCGTTCAGCTCGATCGAGATGTCGCAGCCCGGCCCGAGGATCCGCCCGATCTCGGTCATCACCTCGTCGCGCGTGGTGAACCGGTGCCCGACGTTGGCCTCGGGGTTGTTGATGAAGAGGTCGTAGATGATGCCGGGGTTGCAGGTGAGGTTGGCGATCAGCGGCGCGACGGGTTCCAGCTCGTACGGGTTGGCGGTGTCCGCGGAGAACAGGACGGCGGTGGGCCGGCGGTAGCCGTCCGCGTCGTAGCCGATGTCGCGGACGAGGTCGGCCACCAGGACGCGGTCCGAGCCGACCTCCAGGCCGATCCGGAAGCCGGCCGGCGTGTGGCCGTCCGGGGTGTTGAAGTGCTCGATGACCCGGGCGAACTCGACGGTCACGCCGATGCGGTCGACCATCCGGTCGAGCTGTCGCGCGGTCTCGAGGCTGACGGGGACGTGCTGGACGCGGGCGACCAGCTCGTCCTGGGAACGTACGGGCTCCAGCCCGAGGCTGCCCAGCCGGCAGACCGGCTGGACGGGAGTTGTGGAGAACACGGGGCCCTCCTTCTCGACCCATGCCGAAGGGACGGGAAGCCGGGGCCCGGGTGGAAGCGGTGGTGCACCGGCTTCCGGGATCGCCGCGGGGGTCGGGGTGGCCGACCCCCCGCGGCTGCGCGGGATCAGAAGATCCGGTTGACGATGGACGCCGGGGCCTCGAGGAGCGCCTCGATCTCGTCGTCCAGCTTGACAAGGGTCAGCGATGCGCCGGCCATCTCCAGGCTGGTGCAGTACTCGCCGACGTAGCTGCGAGCGATGGTGATGCCCTGGGCGGCGAGCTTCTCCGCTGCGATGCCGTAGAGCAGGTACAGCTCGCTGATCGGGGTGCCGCCGAGGCCGTTGATCATCAGCGCGACCCGGTCGCCGCTGCTGTACGGCAGGTCGGGGACGACCGCGCCGAGCAGTTCGTCGACGATCTCGTTGGCGCTGACCAGCTTGGCGCGACGACGTCCGGGCTCGCCGTGGATGCCCACGCCGACCTCCATCTCGTCCTCGCCCAGCTCGAACAGCGGGCTGCCCTTGGCCGGCGGGGTGCAGGCGGTGAGCGCGATGCCCATCGTGCGGGTCACCGAGTTCACCTTCTCGCCGATGGCCTTGACCTCTTCCAGGGAAGCGCCCTGCGCTGCCTTGGCGCCCACGGCCTTGATCACGAAGAAGTTGCCGGCGACGCCGCGGCGTCCGACGGTCCAGGTGGAGTCCTGCACGGCCACGTCGTCGTTGATGAACAGGGTCGTGACCTTCAGGCCGTCCGCCTCGGCCAGCTCGGACGCCATCTCGAAGGCCATCCGGTCACCGGTGTAGTTGTTCACCAGCAGCAGGACGCCCTTGTCGGACGCGACCAGCTTGGCGGTCTGGTAGACGTAGTCCGACGGCGGTGCTGCGAACACGTCGCCGGGGCAGGCTGCGTCGAGCATGCCGGGGCCGACCACCATCACGTGGGCGGGTTCGTGGCCCGAGCCGGAACCCTGGACGATGCTGACCTTGTCGTTGCTCGGGGCGTCCGCCCGCATGATCAGGTTGTACTCGGGCACGTACTTGATCGTGTCGGGGTTCGCGAGCGCGATGCCCTTGAGCATCTCGGGGACGAACTGCTTCGGGTCGTTGACGAACTTCTTCATGGTTTCCCTTCCTTGGGTGCTCTGTGCGGATGAATACGGGTGTGGGGTCCGGGGACCGGGTGGACGGTGGCACGTGGGGACGGTTCTCTCGTGCCACCGGTTGGCACGAAGGAACCGTCCCCTCGTGCCGGGGGGTCAGGACTCGGGCCAGGCTTCGGCCAGGTCCTCGAGCAGGACGGCGACGCCCATCGCGCCGGCGTCCACCGAACCGATGCTGCGTTCGCCGGTGTAGGACGCGCGGCCACGCATGGCCTGCATCGTCTTGGTGGCCTCTGCCGCCTCCCGGGCCGTGGCGGCCATGGCCGTGATGGCCTGCTTCGACGTGTGGCCCGCTGCGATCTCGGCTTCGAGGGTGTCCACGGCGGGCGAGAGGGAGTCGAGCAGGGTCTTGTCGCCGAGGTCGGTCTGGCCGCGGGCCTTGATGCCCTCGATGGACGCCCGCAGCGCGCGGACCACGTCGGCGCCCTCGATCTGCGGGTGCTCCTTCAGCTGGACGCCGGCGCGCAGCATCGCCGTGCCCCAGATCGGTCCCGAGGTGCCGCCGATGCGGGCGGACGTCGCCGCTGCGATCTTGGTGATGAACACGCCCGGGTCGCTGCGGTCGAAGCTGTCCCACTGCTCGAGGACGATCTCGAACCCGCGCGCGAGGGAGTAGCCGAAGTCGCCGTCGCCGACAACGGCGTCCAGTTCGCCGAAGTACTTCTCGTGTTCGACGACCTTCTCCGCGAGTGTGCGCATCACGAACTCGACGTCTGTGATGGATCCGCTCATGTGGGTTCCTCCTGGTTGGTTGCGAGCAGTTGTGCGAGATCGGGGAGCGTGACCATCGCCTCGGGGCGGACGCCGGCCGGCGCGGCGATGACCTTCAGCGGGCGGCCGGGGTCGCCGAGGTTGTCGACGACCAGGGCCGCGCCGCTGAAGTCCTCACCTTCGGTGAAGCTGCTGACCGTGACGATCGTGGTCAGCCCGGCGGCCGTGGCGGCGGCGACGCCGATTCCCGAGTCCTCCACCACGAGGCAGGCGGAGGGGTCGAGGTCCAGGTCGGTGAGCACCTTGAGATAGATGTCCGGTGCCGGCTTCTTCTTCGGGACGATGTCGCCGGCGAAGACGGCGCAGCGCGCCGCTGCCTCCTCACCGGCCGCGTGCACGAGCACCGCCCGTACGGAGGCCTCGGCGGAGGTGGACGCGATCGCGACCGTCCACCCCGATGCGAGGGCCTCGCCGATCAGCCGGTGGATGCCGGGGCGCCCGGGCAGCAGCCCGTCCGCGACGCGCTCGGTGAACAGCTGGGTCTTGCGGGCGTGCAACTGCCGGATCAGGTCGGCCGACTCCTCGGTTTCGGGCAGGTCGGACGCGATCCGCTCCTTGCCGCCGCCGATCTTCAGCTTCTCCGCGTAGGTGGCCTCGTCCCACCGGATCGGCAGGCCGAACTCGGCGAAGGCCGCGTTGAAGGCCGGCAGGTGGCCGTCCCGCTCGGTGTCGGCCAGGACGCCGTCGCAGTCGAAGATCAGAGCCGGCATGTCAGGCTTTCCCTGCGCTGCCGAAGACCTCGGCGAAGTGCTTCGTCATCGCCCGCACGTCCGCGGCGACGTGGGTGAACAGCGACGGCGGGTCCCACTTGTTGGCTGCCTCGGCCTCGCGCAGGAACGCGAGGTTCGACTGCATGTAGGTCTCCTTGAGCGCGGTGGAGATGTTGACCTTCGCGCACCCGCGGCCGATGCAGTCGTGGAACTGGTCGTCGCTCAGCCCGCTGCCGCCGTGCAGGGCGATCGGGACGGGGTGGGCCGCGACCAGGTCGGAGACCCGCTGGAAGTCGAGGACCGGCGCGCGCTTGTAGGTGCCGTGCGCGTTGCCGATGGCCGGAGCGAACACGTCCACGTTGGTGGCCTCGAGGTAGCGGAGCTGCACCTCAAGGGTCTGGCGGCGGGACTCCTCGTCGGAGCCCACGCCGTCCTCCTGGCCGGTGATCGACTCGATCTCGCCCTCGACGTCCGCGTCGTAGCGGCGCGCCTCTGCGACGACCTCGACGGTCTGGCGCTGGTTCTCCTCGACAGGGAGGTTGGAAGCGTCGAACAGGACGGAGTTCCAGCCGGAGGCCAGGCAGTCGCTGATCACCTGGCGGTCGGGGCAGTGGTCGAGGTGCAGGGCGCAGGGGATCTCGATGCCGGCCGTCATCGACGTCCACATCTGGAACAGCGTGTTCACGCCGATGGAGCGGACGGTCTTCACCGACGTCTGGAGGATGACCGGTGACCTGGCCTCGACCGCGCCCGCGAGCACGTTCTCGATGGTCAGGTCGTTGAGGATGTTGATCGCCGGCACTCCGTACCGTTGCTCGAAGGCGGGTTTGAGGATCTCGGAAAGACGCTGGACGGCCACCGCTGGCTCCTCTCGACGACGAGTGGTTCGCCGTCCACGCTAGGAGCACGGGAGCCGGCGCGATATGGGGCCTTCCCCCCACCGGTATGGGGGGACGCTGGGGGCCGACGGTCCGCGGTGGCACGTAGGGACGGTTCTTTCGGTTCACGCGGTGGCACGCGGGGACGGTTCCTACGATTCACGTGCCGGGGTGGCTCATGGGAACCGTCCCCACGCGCCGCCACCGTTCACGTGCCGGGGTGGCACGTGGGAACCGTCCCCACGTGCCCGTGGGAACCGTCCCCACGTGCCAGGGGTGGTCGATGGGCTCAGACGCGGGCCAGCAACTCCGTCCGGGAGCGGACGCCGACCTTCCGCAGGATCGCGCTGACGTGCTTCTCGACGGTCTTCACCGAGATGCCGAGCCGTGCGGCGATCTGCTTGTCGGGGAGGCCCTGGTCGATCAGGCGGCGGACGTCGAGCTCGCGCGCGGTCAGCCCGTCGGCGTCCACGGCGGGCAATCCGCCGAGTTGCGCGAGTACTTCTCCCACCACGAGGACGTCGCCGCGGGCCACGCCGACGACGACCCGGCCGAGCGTGTTCGCATCCACGTCGGCCTGCACGAAGCCGCGGACGCCCGCAGCGGCCCACTCCCGCAGCTCGGCCTCGCCCGTGCCGGGGTCGACGAGCCCGACCACCCCGGCACTCGCCGACGCGTCCCGCAGGTCGGCGAGCAGGGCGGGACCGTTCACGCCCGGGATGCGCGTTCCAGTCACGACGACGTCCGGACGCAACAGCCGGACCGCCTCGACGGCCTGAGTCGCGTCCGCGACCTCCGCGACGACCTGGACGCCCGGCTCGCTGTCGTCGAGCAGCCGGACCAGCCCCGTCCGCATGGCCAGGAGGTGGTGCACAACGACGACCCGCAGTCGGGGCGTCCCGGAGTTGTCGTTGAGCGCCTCGCGGTACGGCAGGTCGGCACGGATCCGCGTCCCCCACCCAGGGGTGGAGTCGATCCGCACGTGGCCACCCACCTGCGCGGCACGGGCGACCAGGCCGGTCAGGCCGACACCCTTCCCGCTCACAGCCTCCGCGTCGAAGCCGCAGCCGTCGTCCTCGACGATCAGCGCCAGGCCGTCCGAGCCGTACACCAGGCCCACCCGGACGATCGAGGCCCGCGCGTGCTGCACGACGTTCGCGAGCGATTCCTGGACGATCCGCAGCGCCTGCGCGCCGACGTTGTGGGACAGCGGCTGCACCTCGCCGAACACCCGCAGCGTCGGGGACAGGTCGCAGATCGCCTGCACCCATTCCAGCTCCAGGCTGATGCTCTCCTCGATCGGTCGCCCGGACTGCCCGGCCGGCCCGAGCCCCCACACGGCGCGGCGGCCCTCGTTCATGGCCTCCTGCGCGGCGAGCTGGGCCGCCGTCAGGGCCGGCAGCGGGTCCTCGCCCCGGCTGGCGGCTGCGTGCGCGTCGGCGATCTGCAGCGCGACGGCGGCCAGCCCGCGTCCGATGCTGTCGTGCACCTCGAGCATCGAGCGTTCCCGCTCCGCGGCGACGGCTGCGGTCTTGGCCCGCTCGGACGCCTCCTGGTGCAGCCGCGAGTTGGCGATGGCGATGGCGGCGTGGGTGGCGAAGCGCTGCAGCAGTTGCGCGTCCGCGTCGTCGAAGCGGCGCTCGTCGGTCGCGGCGAACACGATCAGCGTGCCGATCAGGCTCGTGCGCAGCAGGATCGGGACGCCGATCACGGCTCGCAGGTAGCGCGGCTCGTCCGGACGGATGTGGCCCTTGGCGATCCGCGCGTAGCGGTCGAGGATCACCGGCCGGCCGGCGCGTGCCACCGCGCCCGTGCAGCCCTCGGTGAGCGGGAAGACCATGCCGGTCTGGCAGCCCTCGTCGAGGTCGATCTCCTTGCGGTAGGTGTGGCTCGTCGCGTCGATCAGGCACAGCGAGCCGCTCTGGCACCCCAGCAGTTCGACCGAGCTCCGCAGGATCCGCTCCAGCAGCGGCTGCAGCCGGAACTCCCCCGCCAGGTCGTTGGCCACGGCAGCCAGCGCGTCGTCGACCGACGGGGGCTGGGTGATCCGGGTCTGCGTCATTGCTGCCTCCCGATGCTCCCGTTCAGCCTAACCGCGGCTCCGCGTTCTCGGCAGGGCAGGTGTGCGCACGGCTTGGGTCGGCGCTCGAGCGGGTACATCCCCGCGACGGTCGAGCTGAGGAGGACGGGTGCGCATCGGACTGGTCGCGCCGCCGTGGGTGGCGGTCCCGCCCCCGGCGTACGGGGGGACGGAGATGGTCGTCGACCTGCTCGCGCAGGGTCTCGCCGACGCGGGCCACGAGGTTCTCCTCGCGGCGGCCGCCGACAGCACGTGCCCGGTGCCGCTGGTGCCGGGGACGGGCGCGGCCGATCCGGACGCGACCAACGACGCGACGGCGCTGATGGCCCACATCGTCACCGCCTACGCCGCGATGGACGGCATGGACGTGATCCACGACCACACCCCGGCCGGGCCGCTGTACAGCGGGCGACCCCGCGGCGTCCCGGTCGCCGTGACGAACCACAACGCATTCTCCGAGGAGGCCATCACCGTGTTCGGGGCCGCGGCGGAGACCAGCGCCGTGGTCGCGATCTCGCACGATCACGCGAGCCGTGCCACCGGCGTCCCGATCGCCCGGGTGATCCACCACGGCATCGACACCTCCCGGGTCCCTGTGGGGACGGGGAAGGGCGGGTTCGCCGTGTTCCTCGGGCGGATCGACCCGGCGAAGGGGGTGGTCGAGGCGCTGCGGATCGCGCGGGCTGCCGGCGTCCCGTTGCGGATCGCTGCGAAGATGCGGGACGCATCCGAGCTGGCGTACTTCGACGAGCAGGTCCGCCCGCTGCTCACCGCAGAGCAGGAGTACATCGGAGAGGTGTCGGAGGCGGAGAAGCAGCAACTGCTCGGGGACGCGTTCGCACTGCTGAACCCGATCCAGTGGGCCGAGCCGTTCGGGCTGGCCATGACCGAGGCCCTCGCGACGGGGACGCCGGTCGTCGGCACCCCGTACGGCTCCGCCCCTGAGATCGTCGAGTCGGGTGTGACCGGCTACCTCGCAGAGGTCGACGACCTGGTGGAGTTGCTGCCGCGGGCCGCCGAGCTCGACCGGGCGGCGTGCCGCGCTGACGTCGAGCGCCGGTTCAGCGCCGAGCGCATGGTGCGTGCCCACGTCGCGCTGTACGAGGAGTTGGTTGCGGGCGCCGGCTGATCCGTCCCCGTCCGTTGTGCCGGGATGGGCGCCCCCTCAGCCGATCCGCTCGGCGAGGGCAACGATGATGCCCTCCGGACCGCGCACGTAGGCCATGCGCCAGACGCCCTCGTATTCGCCGATGCCGCCCACCAGGCCGAAGCCCTGGCCCGCCGCCCAGTCGACGGCCGCGTCGACGTCGTCGACCTCGAACCCGAGGCTGCGCAGACCCAGCTCGTTGGCTGCTGCGGCCGGCAGTCCGGGCAGGGGATCGGGCCGCACGAAGCTCGACAGTTCCACCGAACTGCCTCCACCCGGCGTCCGCAGCATCACGATCTCGGTGCGGGAGTCCGGGATCCCGATGACGGTGTCGATGAAGTGGCCCTCCACCGACGTGCGGCCCTCGATCTCGAGACCGAGCCCGACGAAGAAGGCTGTGGCGGCATCGAGATCGGCGACGGTGACCCCGACGTGGTCGAATCTGCGGACGGCTGGCATCGACCCATCCTTCGCCCCGGCTCGTGGCCGGGGAAGACGTCGGCTCCCGGTTACGCACCTGTGCCCACGGCTGCCGACTGGGCAGGTGGCACGTGGGGACGGTTCTCTCGTGCCGGGGGTGGCACGGAAGAACCGTCCCCTCGTGCCGCGTCCCCTCGTGCCGCGAGGTGTTCAGGCGAGCAGCCTGCGGAGGCCCGCCCCGTACGCCGCGCGCCCGACCAGGCCGACCACCGGGTCGAGGAACCGCGGCAGCCAACCGACGACGAGGCGCTGGCGCCACTCGACCTCCGCTCCGGCCGGCAGGGGCGTCACCGTCCACCGGACCGAGCCGCGCAGCACGCGCCCGGTCTTGGTGACCTCGACCTGTCCGGAGACGTCCCCCGGTCGGTCCCCTGCAGGTGGACGCAGCAGGTCGACCCGCATCGGGTCGTCGAAGCCCAGCCGTCCGAGGCCCGTCCGCGCAACGAACCGCTGGCCGAGGGTGGCCGCCCCCTCGTGGTGGAGCACCGTGAAGGGAATGGCTGCCGAGTGCGCGTCCCAGTCGACGAGCCGCGCGAACACGACGGAAGCGGGACGCGGCGAAGCGACCCGCACGACGAAGTCGGCCATGGTGCCCCCTTTTCTCACCGGGTACCGTCCAGCCTGACACCGTTTCCGGCCGACCGCATCGGGGTACTTCCGCAGCGCCGGCCGCCGCCGGTGGGGGGAACGCGCGTCGATGGCCGGTGAACCGATGGCCTGGGTGAGGGAACATCGGCACAATGGCATTCGTCGGCCGGGCCCCGCTGGAGCGGGAGCCGCGGCTGGTCTGGGCACCGCAGACCCGAGGAGGACGAATGCAGGTCTGGCCAGGATCGCCGTATCCCCTGGGAGCCACTTACGACGGGCGCGGCACCAACTTCGCCCTCTTCAGCGAGGTCGCAGAGAAGGTCGAGCTGTGCCTGTTCGACGAGGACCGCGTCGAGACCCGGATCGAGCTCACCGAGGTGGACGCCTACGTGTGGCACGCGTACCTCCCGCAGGTCGACCCCGGCCAGCGCTATGGCTTCCGGGTCCACGGCCCGTTCGATCCGGCCGCAGGGCAGCGGTGCAACCCCAACAAGCTGCTTCTGGACCCCTACGCGAAGGCCACCGACGGGACGATCGCGTGGCACCCGTCGCTGTTCGGCTACAACTTCGGCGACGAGGATTCGCGCAACGACGAGGACTCCGCTCCGCACATGATGCTCGGCGTCGTGGTCAACCCGTTCTTCGACTGGACGGGGGACCGCCGCCTGGCCGTCCCCTACAACGAGTCCCTGATCTACGAGGCGCACGTGAAGGGGCTGACCCAGCTGCACCCGGACGTGCCCGAGGAGATGCGCGGCACGTATGCGGGCCTCGCCCAGCCCTCCGTGATCAAGCACCTGCAGCAGCTCGGGGTGACCGCCGTCGAGCTGATGCCCGTCCACCAGTTCGTCCACGACCAGCACCTGCTCGAACGCGGCCTGCGCAACTACTGGGGCTACAACACCCTCGGCTTCTTCGCGCCCAACGCCGAGTACTCCTCGATCCACGATGCCGGCGGCCAGGTGCAGGAGTTCAAGGGCATGGTGCGGACGCTGCACCAGGCCGGCCTCGAGGTCATCCTGGACGTGGTCTACAACCACACGGCGGAGGGCAACCACCTCGGGCCGACGCTGAGCTTCAAGGGCATCGACAACGCCGCCTACTACCGGCTCGTCGACGACGACCGGCGCTACTACATGGACTACACCGGCACCGGGAACTCCCTGAACGTCGGCCACCCGCACTCCCTGCAGCTGATCATGGACTCGCTGCGGTACTGGGTCACCGAGATGCACGTGGACGGCTTCCGCTTCGACCTCGCCGCCGCCCTGGCGAGGGAGTTCTACGACGTGAACCGTCTGGCGGCCTTCTTCGAGCTCGTCCAGCAGGACCCGGTGATCAGCCAGGTGAAGCTGATCGCCGAGCCGTGGGACGTCGGGCCGGGCGGCTACCAGGTCGGCAACTTCCCGCCGCAGTGGAGCGAGTGGAACGGCAAGTACCGCGACGCCGTCCGCGACTTCTGGCGTGGCGAGCCGAACCTGGGCGAGTTCGCGGCCCGGGTCGCCGGGTCGGCGGACCTGTACGAGACGTCCGGCCGGCGTCCGTTCGCCAGCATCAACTTCATCACCGCCCACGACGGCTTCACCTTGCGCGACCTCGTCTCCTACAACGACAAGCACAACGAGGCCAACGGCGAGGACAACCGGGACGGAGAGAGCTTCAACCGCTCCTCCAACCACGGCTTCGAGGGACCGACCGACGATCCCGCGGTGCTGGCGGCCCGGGCCCGTGAACAGCGGAACCTGATCAGCACGCTCCTGCTCAGCCAGGGCGTGCCGATGCTGCTGCACGGCGACGAGATCGGACGCACCCAGAACGGCGACAACAACACCTATGCGCAGGACTCGGAGATCTCCTGGGTGAACTGGGACGCGGTCGACGCCCCGCTGATGGAGTTCACCGGCACGCTCGCCCGGCTCCGGGCCCAGCACCCCACCTTCCGTCGCAAGCGGTTCTTCACCGGCGCCGCCGTCCGCGTGGGGGAGCGGCTCAACGACATCGTCTGGCTGCACCCCGACGGGCGTCCGATGGAGGACGGCGACTGGAACGCGCCCGGCGCCCGCGCGCTCGGCATGTACCTCAACGGGCAGGGCATCGCCGGAAGGGACGCCACCGGGAACCGGATCACCGACGAGCACGCGTTGCTCTACTTCAACGGCGGGGACGACCCGGTCCAGGTCTCGCTGCCGGCGAAGGAGTACGCGGACGCGTGGGAGGTGGCGGTGGACACCGCGGCCGACGAGCGGGAGACCCGCCCGCTGAAGCCGGGGTCCCGCCGCGAGCTCGCACCCCACAGCGTGCTGGTGCTCATCCAGCACACCGGGGAGTCGGCAGAGCCAGAGCTGTCCGCCGCAGCCTCGGTCGCGGTGATGGCACGGCAGGCGTCGGAGTCGGCTTCGCCGACGGAGGCCCCCGAGGCCTGAGCCCGACGGGCGGGACGAGGCCCGCTACGCCGGCAGGTGCAGCCTCACCTCGCCGGGTCCGGACGCGGTCGCCGAGACCGTCGTGCCGGTGGCCTCCACCGACCAGGCGGCCGGGGCGTCCTGCGTCGTCACGGTGACCACGGTCCCGTCCCGACGTACCCGGAACGAGGCGGCCGCCCCGGTGCCTCCCGGCACGCGGGTGACCTGGTCGAAGCCGTCGGGCAGCTCGAAGAGCCGCAACGTGACGCCCTCGGCCCACGCGTACTCCGGTGTATCGGTCACGGCGCCGACGGGCAGAACGGTGCCCGGACGGACGTACAGACCGAGAGAATCGAAGCCGTAGCTGCGGGACGTCCACCCGGGTCCCTCGACGACGGACCCGTCGAGCAGGTGGGACCATCGGCCCGCCGGCACGTAGGTCTCGGCGACCCCGTCCTCGCGGAACACCGGCGAGACCAGCAGCGCGTCCCCGAGCATGTACTGGGTGTCGACGGCGTACGTGCCGCGGTCGGACGGGAACTCCAGCAGCATCGGCCGCATGATCGGGATCCCCTCCCCGGAGGCCTCCTCGGCCAGCCGGGCCAGGTAGGGCATCAGGCCCAGCTTCAGGCCGGTGAACCGGCGGGTCACCTCGACGGCCTCCTCGTCGAACGCCCACGGCACGCGGTAGGAGCCCGAGCCGTGAAGCCGGGAGTGCGAGGACAGCAGCCCGAACGCCAGCCAGCGCTTGAACACGGCGGCGTCCGGCGTTCCCTCGAACCCGCCGATGTCGTGGCTCCAGTAGCCGAAACCGCTGAGCGCGAGCGACAGGCCGCCACGGAGCGATTCGGCCATCGACGGGAAGGTGGACTCGCAGTCGCCACCCCAGTGGACCGGGAACTGCTGGCCACCGACGGTCGCGGACCGGGCGAACAGCACGGCCTCGCCCTCGCCGCGCTCGGTGACGAGCAGGTCGTGGACGGCCTTGTTGTACAGCTGCGTGTAGTAGTTGTGCATCCGCCCGGGGTCGGAGCCGTCGTGCCAGGTGACGCCCTCGAAGGGGATGCGCTCTCCGAAGTCGGTCTTGAACGCGTCCGCGCCCTGGCGCAGCAACTCCCTCAACTTGGCCTGGTACCACGCGGTCGCGTCCGGGTTGGTGAAGTCGACCAGGCCCATCCCCGCCTGCCAACGGTCCCATTGCCAGACGTCGCCCTCGGCTGTGCGAACCAGATAGCCGCGCTCGGCTCCCTCCGCGAACAGCTCCGAGCGCTGCGCGATGTAGGGGTTGATCCACACGCAGATCCGCAGGCCCTTCGCCTTCAGGCGGGCGAGCATGCCCTCCGGGTCGGGGAAGACCCGCGGGTCCCAGGTGAAGTCGCACCACTGGTATTCGCGCATCCAGAAGCAGTCGAAGTGGAACACGCTCAGCGGGAGCCCGCGCTCGGCCATGCCGTCGACGAAGCTCGTCACCGTCGCCTCGTCGTAGTCGGTGGTGAACGAGGTGCTGAGCCACAGGCCGTAGCTCCACGCCGGGACCTGCGCCGGCCGTCCGGTGAGGGCCGTGTAGCGGCGCAGCACGTCCTTCGGGGTCGGGCCGGCGATCACCGAGTACGCCAGCGACGAGCCGGGAACGGAGAACTGCACCCGGGTGTTCACCTCCGAGCCCACCTCGTAGGAGACCTTCTCGGGATGCTCGGTGAGGACGCCGTAGCCGCGGCTGGTCAGGTAGAAAGGCACGTTCTTGTACGCCAATTCGCTCGCAGTGCCGCCGTCCTCGTTCCAGATGTCGACGCTCTGGCCGACCTTGCCGAACGCGCCGAAGCGTTCGCCCAGGCCGTAGACCTGCTCGCCGGGCTCGAGGCTGAGCTGCTCGTGCACCCACGAGCCGCCGTCGCGCCCGAGCATGACCGCCACCGACTTCGGCAGGGAGGACGTGATGAGGTGGCCGTCCTCGAGGAAGTCGGCCCGCCAGGGTCCTTGCCGCGGCACGCGCACCTCGAGGGCGCCCGCGCGCAGGACGCCGTAGCCCTCGCAGAGCGCCACGTCGGGCCGGTAACCCGGCGCGCCGTGCACCTCGAAGGACGGCGAGAGCGGACGCCGGCCGGCGTGGTGGGTGATCCGGACGCCGATCACGCCCGGGGCGGGGGCGGAGTAGGTGATCGTCAGCATCGGACGGTTGAGCGTGTCGCCCCGCCCGCTGATCCGTCCGGTCGGCGCGTACACGGTCATGGTGCCCGCCTCGGGGTCGAGCCGGACGTCGTCGACCTCGACTGCATACAGGCCGGTGTACTCGGGCTTGAGCGTCCAGTACCCGTCGGTGAACTTCATGTGTGCCGCTTTCGTGTGTGCTGCGTGTGCTACTTCACCGCCCCCGCGGTCACGCCGCGGGTGAGGGTGCGCTGGAAGATGAGGAAGAAGACCAGGGCCGGGAGCAAGGAGACCAGGGCGCCCGCGTTCGTGGTGGGTGCGTCCATCAGCCGGTCGCCCTGGAGGGAGGCGAGCGCGATCGGGACCGTCTGGGTCGCGTTCGAGGTGAGCATCACCAGGGGGATGAAGAACTCGTTCCACGTCCAGATGAAGAAGAACACCATCAGCACCCCGAGCGTCGGCCGCAGGATCGGGTAGACCACCGACCACAGGATGCGGAACCGACCCGCACCGTCCAGGGCGGCGGCCTCGAGCAACTCGACCGGGAACGTGCTGAGCACCGACGAGAGCAGGTAGATGCCGAACGCGGACTGGATGACGGTGAAGATGATGATCACCGACCACTGCGAGTTCGACAGCCCGACGGCGTTGGCCATGGTGAACAGCGGATAGATGATCGCCTCCTGCGGCAGCATGTTGGCCACCAGGAACAGCGCGAGGATCCACACCCGGCCCTTGATCCGGCCGATGCCGATCGCGTAGGCGGTGACCAGGGACAACAGTGTGCCGAGCACGGCCACCATGCCGGAGATCAACACCGAGTTGAGCAGCTTGATCGGGAACGCCGTCCGATTCCAGAAGTTCACCAGGCCGGTCGTGTAGAACTCGTGCGGGAAGCTCAGCGGGCCGTTCTGGGAGTAGTCGGCGGCCGACTTGAAGGCGTTCATCGCCATCAGCAGGAACGGCGAGAGCATGAGCAGGCCGAACAGCGAGGCGAGAGCGAGCACGATCCAGCGTCCGACGCCGCGGTGCAGCCGGGCGTCCACCCGGCTCTGGGTCACCGGTGCCGGCCTACGGGTGGCGGTGGTCGCGGACATCAGCGTCCCTCCCTTTCGCGCCGCTCGCTCCGCGCCTGGAGGCCCAGGATCGTGGCGGCGACGGCGATGATGACGAGGGTGAGGACGGTGGCGACGGCGGCCCCGTACCCGACCTTGGACTTGTCGAAGAAGTTCAGGAACGAGTAGTAGCTGGGTACCAGCGTCGTGCCCTCTGGCCCTCCGCGGGTCAGCACGTACACCGGGGCGAACACCTTCAGGGCCGCGACCGTGCAGGTCAGCGCCACGACGAACGTCTCGGGACGGATCTGCGGCAGGGTGATGGCCTTGAGCCGATCCCACCAGCCGGCCCCGTCGAGCTCGGCGGCCTCGTACAGCTCGGGGTCGACCCGCTGCAGTGCGGCCATGAAGATGACGACCGGGTAGCCGATCTGCACCCAGATCAGCACGAGCATCACGCTCGGCATGGCGAGTGCGGGGTCGCCCAGCCAGTCGGGCGGGTCGGTGAAGCCGAGGCCGGTCAGCATCACGTTGATGGCGCCGTCCTGGGCGTTGAGGATCCAGTTCCACACGACGCCCGCGACGGCGACGGGCAGGATCTGGGGCAGGTAGTAGGTGGCTCGCAGCACCGCGGCCACCCGCGCCCCGAAGCGCCGTCCGAGGTAGTCGAACAGGACGGCGGCGAGCACGAGCCCGATCACCGACGGGACGATGACCATGGCGACGATCATCGAGATCGAGTTGCGGAAGGACGTCCAGAAGGCGTCGTCCGCGAGCAGGTCGGTGTAGTTGCCCAGCCCGTACCAGCGCATCGGGGCGAGTCCGCCCTTCCAGCGGAACAGGCTGTAGTACACGTTCATCACCAGCGGGTAGCCGATGACGACGGCGAACGCGATCACGCCGGGGATCAGGTACGGCAGGTAGGCGACCCACCCGGCACGGCGCCGTCGAACGGGCAGCTGCGTTGTGGTCATGACGTCCTTCCTCGCGGTCGGGGTGGTGTCCGGTGGGGCGGTGGCGGCCGCCCCACCGGGGAGGGAAGGTCAGCCGTTGAGCAGGTCGTCCTTGCCGGAGGCGTAGGCCTTGCCGAGACCGTCGAGGGTGGCCTTGACGTCCTTGTTGCCGTTGGCGAGGCCCTGCAGCTGGGCGACGATCACGTCGTAGTAGCCCGGGACCGGCCAGTCGGGGTAGAACGCCAGGCCGTCCTGGCTCAGGATCGACTGGAAGTTGGTCGTCAGGTCCTTGACCTTGGCGTCCGTGATCGACGAGGTGTCACCGGCGACCGGCAGGCCACCCTTCTGGGCGAGCACGTTCTGGACATCGGAGCTCAGGGTGATGTCGATGAACTCCTTGGCCAGGTCGGGGGCCTTCGCCTTGGTCGGGATCACCCAGATGTTGCCGGACGAGCCGGGGTGCAGCTTGTTGCCCGGGAAGGTGAACATGCCCCAGTCGGCCTTCATGTCGGTGGCGAGGCGGCCGAACCACCAGGACCCGGAGACCATCATCGGGTACTTGCCCTTGATGAAGGAGACGCCCATGTCCTCGGCCTTGAGCGCGGCCACGTTCTTGTCGATGTAGCCCTTCTTGATCCAGTCCTGCAGCGTGGTGGTGCCTGCGGTCATCTGGGTGCCCTGGAAGTCGACGTCACCCTTGAACAGCTGGTAGGAGTCGACGAAGGACCGGTCGGCGTTGGCGAGGACGAGTTCGTACCAGAGCTGGCCCAGCGGGTACTCGGCCCCGGCGGTCGCCAGCGGGGTGACGCCCTTGGCCTTGAAGGCGTCCATCACGGTGGTGAACTCGGCCATGGTGGTCGGAACCTGCAGGTTGTACTTCGCGAACAGGTCCTTGTTGTAGTAGACGCCGACGAACTCGCCGTAGTTGGGGACGCCGTACCACTCGCCCGAGCCCATCAGGCCCTTCTCGTCGTACTTGGCCGTCGTCGCGAGAGAACCGGCGAGCTTGGTGTCCCAGCCGTACTGCTTGGCGGCGTCGGTGAGCGGGGTGATCAGGCCCTGCGCGGCGAGCTGGCCGGCCGTCGCGTTGCCCTTGTTGTACTCCATGACGTCAGGGACGGAGTCGCCGGTGAGCACGATCTTGGCGTTCTTCTGGATCTGCTCGAAGGTCTGCGCCTCGACCTTCACGGTGACGTCGGGGTGCTTGGTCTTGAAGATGTCGACGGCCTTGGCCCACGCCTGGCCCATGGCCGAGTCGGCACTCTCGTAGTCCCAGATGGTGAGGGTCTTCGGCTCGCCGGCCGCGCTACCGCCGGTGGTCGCGGACGGGGCTGCCGCCCCACCGCTGCACGCGGTCAGGGCGATCGCCAGGGACGCCGCTGTCGCGACGAGCCCCAGGCTCGAACTGCGCTTCATTGCTAGTCCTTTCGGGTGGGTATGAGCCGGGAGTCCGGCGAGGGTGACGCCGCTCAGGTGTGGCGTCTGGTCCGGGCTGGACCAAGGCTCATCCCCGGCTCGAGAACGCAGGGAATGAGTTGATTGGGGACGGCTCCACGCTCGGGGTGGAGCTGGCTGAGCAGGCAGTCGACCGCGAGGCGGCCGAGTTCCGTGCCCGGGGAGTGCATGGTCGTCAGCGGCGGGTAGCTCAGCGTCCCGACGCCGGGGGAGCTGACGATGCCGAGGACGGACACGTCCTGGCCGACGACGAGGTTGCGGCTCTGGAGTTCGGCATACACCCCGAAGGTGGCGAGCTCGTTCATGGTCACGATGGCGGTGAGCTCGGGATCGGCCGCCAGCAGGTCGGCGGTCACCGCGCGGCCGACGACGGGGGAGTCCTCGCAGGCCCGGTTCAGCGCGACGAGGCCGCGCGCGGCCGTCATCCGGTCGAACGCGGCCGCGGCCCGGACCGCCGGGCCGTAGCCTGCGTCGATCATCGCCTGGGAGTGGTTGATGAAGCCGATGTGGGTGTGGCCGTCCGCCACAAGGTGGTCGAGGGCCTGCTCAACGGTGGCGTCGAAGTCGATGTCGACGCTCGGACGGGTCTCGACGTCCCTGGTGCGTCCGATCATGGCGTAGGGGACGCGGGCCTCCTCCAGCATCCGGATGCGCTGGTCGTCGTTGACGACCTCCATCACCAGGACGCCGTCCGCCATGCCCTGACGGGCGAGGTTGCGGACCTGCCGTCCCTCGTCGGAGCGGAACGGCCACAGGACGAGCTGGTAACCCTGCTCGCGGGCGTGTTCGGCCGCGGCGCGGACGAACTCCCCACCCGTCCCGCCCACGCCGCGCTCGACCTCGGGGTAGATCAGGGCGATCACGTGGGTGCGGCGCGCAGCCAGCGACCGGGCGGCGGCGTTGGGCTGGTAGCCGAGCTCCTTCATGGATGCCTCGACGCGCTGTCGCGTGCTCTCGCTGATGGGCCGGCTTCCGGAGAGGGCGTACGACACGGTCGAGACGGAAACGCCTGCGTGGCGGGCAACGTCCGCGATGGTCGCCATTCGTCCTCACTTCTCCGGGAGTCGTCGAAGCGCTTAGTCGAAGCGTTTCGATGAGGTATATGTTGCGCGCCCCAACGAACCCTGTCAAGGGTTGATCTCGGACCGAACCGATCCGGCGCCGCCGGCTGCGAGCTGATTGCCGGTTGCGGGGGTCGGCGTACTCGGGGGTCCACGTACTCGGCGACGGGGCTGCCTAGGGCCCCTACACAGAACCCATATAGGGGCGGTATCCTGTGAGTGGGACGGCGCTGAAGGGAGTGATGGCACCGATGGACGAACCGACGGCCCGATCCCTGGCCGACTGGCCCACGACCCACGGGTACGTGGCCAAGGCGACTCCACGCCCCGGCAACGGGTGGCTGGTGCGGGTCTACGCGCACGACCCCGAGGCGCCCGACGGCGCACGCCTGGTCGCCACGACCGAGTGCGCCAACCTGGAGCGGCTCGAGGAGAAGGCCTGGGACGTCGTGCACGCCCTCGACACCTCCCCAGAGGTGCCGATCGTCGCTGCGCCGGCCATCGACGACGCCTTGATGGTGCGCGTCATCTCCGCCTGGAAGGCGATGGCGGACGCCAAGCGAGCCGAGGCGGACGCGGCCGTGCAGGTGCGTGACGTGGTCAAGGACCTGCGCGACCTGGGCCTCTCCCTGGCGGACATCGCCTTCGTGACCCACGTCTCACGCGGGCGGGTCTCGCAGCTTCTCGCCTGAGTCGAGTGCCCGAGCGGTTGCGGGAGCAGCCGGACCGGGCCGCAGCAGCCTCGTGACCCTGCTCGACGACGGCGACGTGATCCCGGTCGGCTCGCACCGGGTGACGGCGGTCGGCAGCCCGGGCCACACGCCGGGATCGATGAGCTTCCTCCTGGACGACGCGTGGCTGTTCACCGGCGACGCGCTCGCGATCAAGGACGGGCAGCCGTTCCGCCCCCGGCGCCTGTACAACAGGAACGCTTCCGGCAAGGTCCGATCGGTGACCATGGTGTGGATCTCGGCGTCGACGCCATCCTCACCGGGCACTCGGGCTGTCACCTCGACCCCCGCAGCGGGATCTGCAGGGCCAGGGTTCGACGGGATCCCGCGGCAGGAGCTCATGAGAGCGCTCGCCGTGGCTTCCGGCCCGGCGTGTTCCCCGGACGGAGCAACGCCCCTCCCGAGGAGCCCTCGGGAGGGGCGTTCACCCTTGTCATGGCGGAGGCGGCGAGATTTGAACTCGCGAGAGGGTTGAAGCCCTCAACCCGCTTAGCAGTAGGGCTTCGCACAGTCCTGAGCTGTTCGTATATGACCGTGGCTAGGCGTTTCACCGGGGCGGCGGACTGCTGCGAACAACGCCGAACTCTCGCAGATGAGACCAAGACTGAGACCACGGCTCGAGGATGTCGTTCGATTGTCCAGTGGCGGCGAGGCTGGACACGGACCTGCGGTCAAGCGGCGCGGGGAATCTCTTGGGCCAGCGACTCCGCGCTCGAGACTCTTCGCGGAGACCGAGGTGGACTCGACACGCCACTGCGCTGGTCGAGGCCTCAAGACACCGCGATATCGGCGGGTAGGAGCGCTCAAGACGGACGACTCCTCCTCCCGATCGGCGTTCTCGCTGCCGACAAGCTAGATGGCGCTGACCGTCACCTCCTCTATGGTGACGTCTGCACCGGTCAGGACCGGTTCTGACGGCCGAGCGGACTGCCACCGCCCTCGTGTTCTCCTTGGGCATCGGCGGAACCCTTCGGCTGGATCACCGACCAGTGCTCGGCCGCGTTGCCGCGGTGGCCGGCCTTGGCGCCAGTTCTGAGAGGATCAGACCGTGAGCGGAGCGGGGTTCTACACAGACCGGACGACGGGCGGTGTGCCGCGAGTGCGTGAGGAGCTTCCAGAGGCCACCTCCTCAGCTTTGCTGGCACTGGTCCGGACGAAGCTGGAGGCGAACTGGCTGGCAGCAGCCTTCCCCGAGAAGTGTGCTGACGGAAATGGAACCGCGGGGACCGATACTCAGGCAGTAGCAGCGATGCTGCTAGGGGTAATTCCGGGTCTGGAGTGGCCGCTCTGGAACAACGAAGATGTGCCGGATGGCTGCGTGTTCGATCTGGTTGAGTACGTGTGGACGGTCATTGCCCTGCCAACCAATGGCAGGTGGCATGACTTCATGCGTCACTACGAACTCAGCTTCGACCGGGATGCCGGTCGCCAGCAGTTCTGCGAGGAGGTCAACATGATCTTGTCGCGCGGCGGCACCGTGTTTGAGATCACGAGCTTGGGGAGGGTTGAGCGGCTTGGGGTACCTGAGGTTCGAGCCTCGCTGAAGGTACTGAGACCGGCCAGCGGTGACGAGATGCTCGATGAACTCATCGAGCAAGCGCGTCGCGGCTATCTGTCACGGAAGCCTGAGGATAGGTCGATCGCGATCGAGAGACTGTGGGACGCGTTCGAGCGGCTCAAGACGCTCGATGTGCCAAGCGACAAGAAGAAGAGCGTCGCCGCGCTGTTGGGCCGCATCTCCGACGCGGCGCTTCGAGACGAGGTGGGATCCGAGATGCGGTCACTCACGGACTTTGGGAATCAATTCATGGTTCGACATTTCGAGACGGACCGGCATCCAGTCCCAGCCAGTGCGGGCGACTACGTGGCCGGTCGCATGGTGAACCTATTGATCTTTCTACTGCGGGAGAGCGGTCGGCTCTCCCCGTCGACCTGAGTTCCACCGTTCCAGGCAGGTGTGAGAGTTGGATGCCTGCGAACCGTTCTGGCACGCAGTTCGGCCGCACTTCCTGAACTGGGGAGGACGACACTAGGACTGAGCCGAAGACTCCGTAGGCTGTGCGATTGGCCAAACCACGGAACAACGGCTCACCGGGCGTCCGCTGATTTGGAGGCTTCTCCAGCATCGCCTACCGCCCGGCGCTCGGCCTTCGCGATCGCCTCCGAAGCGGCAGCGATGGTCTCCAGCGACTTGTGCATCCCTGCGAGCCGACCGGGAATCGAGGCGGACGAGGTGGACCTGGTCGTCATCAGGATGCTGTTGATGTGGAGCCGGAACGACTCGCGATAGGTGTGCCTGCCGATGCCGCGATAGTTGATCGTGACCCGGACCGCGTCAGGAGTCGGCTCATGGTTCTGAAGATCCGGACCGCCCTTGTCCCGTCCAGACCACCACACGTTCCGGAACGCCTGCCCGGGCGCGAACGCGTCGATCGTCGCCTCGTAGCGGCGGATCAGCGACGGCGTGACATAGCGGTCGCCGTCATCGGGAACCGCCAGAGCCGGGTCGAAGACGACCGTGACGTCGCGGGCGATGCTGGGTCCAGCATTGCGCACCACGAAGTCGATTGCGGCGTCGTTGTTCTCGGCCAGCTGGAATTCTGCGAGCATCATTGGCCGCGATCTCTCACGGCTGTCCCGTGCCGTGTGAATTAGCGCAAGGATCGCGATCACCGCGGTCACCAAGGTCGCCAGTACAGACAGTCCCACACCATTCAGGTTGAGCCACTCCCACATGCGCCCAGCATTCCGCACCCAGCCGTGCAGCGCAGTTCGGCGCCCTGTCGAGACTGATCGCATCCGACTTTGCGCCGAGGGCGGCGCATCGCCTCGGAGTCCCGTGCGTCGGCTACGGCGCAGTTCGGTCGTCGCCTGATGTCGGCTGTCGACAGCGTCGTGCTCTCACGGCAGGATCTAGGCGTGCCCTCGTCGATGGAACAGCTCGAACGCTCGGTCGTTCAACTCACTGAAGCCAGGCGCTTGGCCGAGTTTGAAGATGTTCCGCATGGCCGGTTGGCGCTGCTCCTCCTCGATAACGCGGCCGAGGTGTCGCTACAGCGATCCGCACAGACACACCTCACACGCGCAGACTGGTACGGCACCATGGCCGCCAACCTGTTGGATGCGGACGTTACCCCAGACGCGGAAGGACTGCAGTTCCTGAGACAGATCGTGCCCATGACGATCTCGAAGCGCCAACAACGCCAGGTCGAGCGCAGTTACGAGTCACTGGTCGACTATGTCTTCGCTCAGGAGCACTATGACCTGCCCGTGGAGTTCGGCGAGTGCCTAAAGATCCTGCACCGCTATCGCAACGCGGCCTACCACCGCGACGACGTGCAGGCCGAGGTCCTCGGACCGGCGGTGTCCATCCTCTTCTTTCTCTGTTGCCATCTGCTGGCGGCCGAGCAGCAGATCTTTCATGAGATCAACGTCGCACCCGCCAGCGTGTTGGCGGTGTTCGGAGACTCCCCACCACAGACGACCTGGCCAGGCCCGGGCGGCATCGGCTTTGACAGCTCCAGCCTGGGCCGGCTCGCCGCTGAGCGCCTCTTGCTGGACTCCGCCTTGGATCATGACGGAGTTGCCCGAGCCCTCTCCAGGCACCTCATCGGCCGCCTGGCCAGACTCGAGCACGACTTGGACTACATCGGTGAGTCCATTCCTCCTGGCGTGAACCGCGCCGCGACCCTCCGACTTGTTCAGCTTGCCCCGAAGGACCGCGAGGACTTCAACACAGAGCCTCCATCGGATTTCTGGATCAGGCCGCTCCCGGTCAGCGAGGCAATGCTCGGGGACTGGAAGGGGGCCGCACTGGCGATCGTCGATACGACCGACGCCGTCAGCGCACTTACAGCGTTCGGAGACATTGAGGCGCGCCTGGAGGAACTCGAAGAACCGGTCGGTCGGTTCCTCGAAGACATCGACCGCATGGAAGACGAAGCAAGCGGACGCTAACAGCGACGCACACCCTCGATGCCCCAACAGGCGGGCCAGCCCCTACCCTGTTGTTGTGGAGGAGCTTTACAACCTAGCGTTCGCGCGGCTCGACCGAGCTACTGCGAAGCGCAAGGAGTTTGGTGAGTGCTGGGCCAACTACATCTCAGTCCACCCCTGGGACATCGATGTGCGGAACGTCGATCCATGCACACTGGAGATCCTCGCCGTGATGCGCGAGCCAGCACCAGTCGAACTGGCACTGATCTTCTCAGAGTGGCTATCCGCCGTCCGCGGGTCACTCGACAACGCCCTCTATGCCCTAGCTGCGGCAACCTCGGGACAGAACCCGCCACCCCTTGCCGAACGCATCCAGTACCCGGTGTGCTCGACTCCGAAGGCGTTCAAGGAACAGTCAGGGCGCCTCACCATGCTGCCCCAGAGTGTCATTGAGGTGCTGGAGAGGGCGCAGCCGTACCAGTCGCCGTATGGACCGGAGAGCAACCTGACCTACTGGATCCATCAGCTGGCGCGGAAGGACCGCCATCGGTCACTTCACATCGGGCTCGGTCGGGTAGATGGACACCGCATCCGAGTCGCACCGCCACCCGGTGCCACCGTTCAGTTCGACGACACTGTCGAGCCGTTCAGCCAGATCGAGGGCGAACTGGTAGTCGGGCGGTTCACCGCCAGCCGGCCGATCGGGCCCACAGAAATCCGAGCAGACCTGCGGGGCGTCCATATTGCTCCCGAAATCCAGGCATGGGCAGGGTTCAGCCTCAACGGCAAGCACGAATCACTACATGATCGAATGATCTACACCGAGATCTTCACACGAAACCACCTAGAGAACATGGCCGTCATGGGCCACGCGGTTCCCCCGGATGGCTTCAAGACCTTTGATCCCGACAAACCGGACGCCGGCGACAGGTTGGGCACCCCCGTCGACCCGACGTCTCGAAACACCTGACGAACTCCGCCGGCTCCCGCTCACGATCTCGGGCCATCACGAGCCATCGAGCTCCGTGGAGATGGCCGCGTGTTGCGGCGAACAGCCGGTCGCGAACACTAGCCTCAGCGTATGGCTCAGCGAGTCAAGTATGAGGCGGCCAACGTCTCCCCGGCCGCGTTCGCTGCGAGGCGCGACTATCCGGCGCTCGCGGCGCTTGCCGTCCTGGGGAGCCCGACCGCGCAAGCGGAGGCCTTCAAGTCCCTGGTGGACCACTCCAGCGACTCGGAAGCGCTCTCGTGGCTGTTGATGTGCCTCGAAGCCGAGGGGTCGGGATGGCCCTGCGCAGCGTCCTGGCCCCCGGCTGTCAGTGTCGGACCGCCGAACACCGCGGCGTTGTTGAACCTTGTCGCGGATGCCGCGGCATGCCCACAGGCCCTGCCTGCGCAGGCCTTGGCGGCCCTGCTGCCGGTGATTAAGCCGCCGCAGGTTCAGCACGAGCTCGCTCGCGCCATTCTGAAGGAGAACGGCCAGGACCACATCTTGCACGAGGCTGCCAGGCTGGCCCTGGCAGGGTCTGCTGACGACAAAGATCGGCAAGCCTTGCTGGCTGACTCGCGGCACGTCCCGGTTCCCCCGCAGTTGGTGCGTCTCACATGCCTGCTGCCACCCACACGCCCGGTTGAGTCCACAACCATCCGATGGGCTCTGACCGAACTCGCCACCCAAGCGATCAGCCTGGCGGCCCCGGACATCGACGCCGTTCAGCGTCTCGCTGAGGCGATGCCCGACCGGTGGCTTGGCAGGTGGCTTCTCGGCGCCTGGGTGCACGAACCTGCGCGCGTGGCGATCATCGACACGACATTCGGGAAGCTTCTCGGCGGACGCCGCCTCCAGCTACTGATCCGCCCCACGACACCGCCGGGCCTCATTCCCCTGCTCACCGAAGCGGCGCAGGCCTTGGAACGGGGGGAAGACGGACAGGTTGTGACGGCCGCGTACGCTGCGGGCTTCGCCGTGCCGGAATCACTCGAGCGATTCCTTGTCCCCGAGGTCCGTCTGGAAGCCTGGGATATCGCTGCCGCCTGGACCGACCACGCGGTTGTGCAGACGATCGGACAGCACCTTCTGCCAGGCGGGCTGACCGCGGGCGCTCGCCGGCTCGCTGGCAACAAGCGCGCATCGGCATTGGTCGCGGCGGCCGCCAGCGCATGGGGCCTCGCGGGGACCGACAGCGACGTCCAGGGACGGCGTGTTCCGCCGGACGGGTGGGGCCCTGAGGTCGTCGAAGCAGTCGACATTCTCGGCGACACCTTGCTGGTCGGGTTGGCGGCCAGCCCCGGGTTGGGGTTCGCCTATCCGGCGGAAGTCATTGATGCGGCGCTGAACACCACAGGGCCGATCGCCGCGTTCGCAGAGTCGGGACAGGTGAGCGTGCTGCTCGATCATGTGCTCGGCTCTTCCCAGTCGGCCGACCAGGCCGTTGCGCTGCTCCAGACGCTCTCGGACCTTGATGACGCCCAGCAAGACAGCCTCTTGGGTGTTGTGGGTTGGGGCGACACCCCCAGGTGGGACGCCGCAGTCGGAGCGTGCAGCAGTCGGGTCCTCGCGAGGCAGGTGGAACGCCAAACCGAGAGCTTCAGCGGGCCGCAGGCCGACCGGGCCACCGACGGCACAATGCTTTCTACCCTTCGGGCAGCGCTGGCCGCCGGGGTAGAGGACGAACTGGGGTCGTCCACTATCCCGGTGTTGTCGAAACTGCTGGACTCCAACAGTGACGGCATCGTCAGTCTCGCTTGCGAGTGGGTGGAGCGGCTTCCCCTGACGGTGGAACGCCACCGCTTAGTCGAGCATGTGATCGAGGCCGACGACCAGCGAACGCACCGCCATTCCGACCTGAGGGCTCTGCGCGCATGGCTCGCAGATCGGCTGGTCGACGCCGCGCTCGACGTGGCCAAACCTGACGCGGAGCGCTTGGCCCACCTTCAGTTGGCGGCCGCCGCCAGCCCTTCGGTCGCGCGCGCAGCCGCGCTCACCATCACACATCCAGACTCAGACGAGCTGCGTCTCGTCGCGGCGGAAGTGCTTGTCCTAACACCCGGATCAGCTGCCGACGAGAACGCGATCGACGCACTGCTGGCGGACGCGAAGAAGCGGCCGCTGCGCGAGAAGCTCGGCCAAGCCAGGAATGCGCTCAGCGCGCCCGACCTCCTGTCGGGCCTGATCAGTCTTGCCAGCCAGCTCGATCTCGCTGCCGGCCGCGGCGAGGTGATCGCGGCCCGCCTCGATCGGTATCCCGACCATGAGGCCACATTGCTTCAGCTCGTCAACGACGTTCGCGGCGCATTCGGACCAGCCAGCCAGGCAAAGGACTTCATCAACAACGCCGTCTCACTTGCCGACAAGCTCGTCGACCTCGCCATCATCGCCCGGCACGACCATGACCCGAGCTTCCTCAGCGACACGGCGGTCGGCAGCATCCGAAGGAACTCCAGGAACCGTTTGGACTCAGGAGCAGTGGTGACCAACCAGCTGGTCTTGCAGACGCTGCCGTGGGTGCAGCACGTAGGAAGCCTGCGCCAGTCCCGCGCCGCGCACCCGAACAGGGTCGGTACAACCGACCCGATGACGTTCACCGAAAGCGACCGTGTCGCCGCGCGTCACCAGCTTGGGCTCATCCTCACCGGATGGCTAGAAGTGATGCGGGACGGTGCATGACCACCCCATCACGGCCTGATCCTTGCCCCTAAGCTGGGGTTGCAGCCGACATGGCGCCAGTGCCACCAGCCCTTCCCGAGCACAGCTGCAGCTCCACCACTTGAGCGAGCGCCCGGCGAGCCCAGACCGAACTCGGGCTGCCTACGGTCATCGTCGACTACCCAGCCGCTTGGACCATGATTCTTGAGGATGTCGCCGCCTCGTTCTACTCGATCTGTCTCGGCGTCACACGGGAACGCGTGAGCTAGTTCGGCGGGGAACCTTCGGACATACACATCGCCTCGACACGAGCAATCCCTGCGCAACGGGGCCGTGGGCACTAGGTTCGATGTAGCCCGACGTGTGGAGGTATCGGTGCAAGTGCGCGCGACCACACCAGTGAAGCGCATTCATGTGCTTCTGGACTCCAACATTGTCATTGCACACGAGGCCCCGACATCCGATGCCGACGCCCATGCTGAAGTAGCCGACGCGCTCATACACCTGCTCCGCGAACTCGGATTCAGCGTCCTCATCAGCGCCGGTTCGGTCGCCGACTTCGCCTCGGCGCCACCGGATCTACGCGCCGACCGGGCACGAACACTCGCCAAGCACTACAAGGTTCTCAAGCCGGTCGAACCCCCCGCCGCCCTTCGCGCGGTGTTCCCTGCGGGCGAGCTGAGTCCCAACGACCACGCCGACCTGCAGGTGTTGGCCACCTTCGCGACCGGCGTCGCGGACTGGCTCATCACTCAGGACTCAAAGCTCGCTTCCCGCGCCAAGCGAGCGCGCGTCCAGAACGTGTTCTCGGCCGAGGAAGCACTCGAGTGGCTGGCATCCTGGCGAGCGCCGCAGCTCCCCAACGCGGCCACCGCCGAGGTCGTGGCGCCGTACACGATCAACCTCGCGGCACCCATCTTCAGCTCGCTGCGAGCCGACTACACCGGCTTCGACACCTGGTGGAGGTCGAAAGTCGTGGGTGAAGACCGCCACACGATTCTTATCGGCTCCGCGCAGTCGCCGGTCGGTATCGCCGTCCTGAAACCTGAATTCGACAGCCCGTACGGCCTCGGAGCCGAGGTGCTCAAGATCTGCACCTTCAAGATCGAGGAGAGCAGCCAGCAGTTCAGACTAGGCGAACTCCTCCTCCGTGCCGTCATCGATTACGTCACCGCCCGGCAGATCCCGGCGACCTACCTGACGGCATTCCCGTCGAAGAAGCCACTGACCGACTGGCTCGGCTACTTCGGGTTCGTCGAACTCACAACCACCACAGATGGCGAGACCGTCCTCGCCAAGCATCTGCGACCGCCCGCCGGAGCGCCGGTGCTGCCGCCACTTGAGCACGCCATCAGGTACGGGCCGCGCAATCTCCAGATTCACAGAGCCCACGTCGTGCCCATCCAGTCGAGGTACCACCGCCGCATCTTCCCGGACAGCCACGCCCAGGCAAGCCTGCTGAGCAACGAACCGTGCGGCAACGCAATCCGCAAGGCATACCTGTGCCACGCCTCGACACGGCTCCTCCAGCCGGGCGACGCCCTGCTCTTCCTGCACACCGGCGACGGGCCGTCCGCCATAGACACCGTGGGCGTCGTTGAAGCCACCCTCGCGTCCAGTGATCCGGCCGAGATCGTCAGCTTCGTGCGGAACCGCACCGTCTACAGCATTCAGGAGATTCACGAGCTGTGTCGCAAGAGCGAGGTCCTTGCGGTGCGTTTCCGTCTGGATCGTGTGCTGCCGTCCGCCTGGACGGTGCAGGAGCTTCGGACCGCTGGGGTGATGACAAGATCACCTCAGAGCATCGCAAGGGTTCCTGAGAGGGGAGTGGCGTGGGTTCAGCAGCAGCTGGGCGTGTAGCCCTCATGTCGATTCATCCGACGTACGCAGACGAAATCATGAGCGGCACCAAACGGGTCGAGTTCCGCAAGCGCCCGGTGGGCCAGGACGTGACGCACGTCATGATCTACGCGACCGCCCCCGTCTCAGCGGTCATCGGCGCCTTCACCGTCGCGGGCCAGGAGACCATGGAGCCGGCGGGTCTCTGGACTCGATTCCACACCGTCGCCGGGATCACTAAGCGTAGGTTCTTCGACTACTTCAGCGGTCGCACGAGCGGCACCGGCATCTTGGTCAACGAGGTCCTCAGGCCGGACGCCCCGCTCAGCCTGTTGCAAGACCTCGGCGTCAGGAGGCCGCCCCAGAGCTACCAGTACCTGCCGGCGGACGCCGCGCGTGAGGCGTTGGAGCGGATGGCGTAGCCCACGACCAGTAGCTCTGCCAGTTTGTCCCGCAGGCTGCGGGACAAGTGGATACAAGTCGAATCGAGTGTCAGTCGCCAGCTTCCTTGAAGCCGATGTCCACGGCTCGCGCGACTGCGTCCTCGGAGGGCAGTGCGGCCTGTACCGAGTCGGACAGTTCATAGCGGGAGACGGCGATGGGCTGGGTGCTGCCGGCGAGTGCGTAGCGGGCGACGGAGTCGTTCTTGTCTGCGACCAGGAGCATGCCGACGGTGGCTTGGTGTTGCGGTCGGCGGAGCCGGTCTTCGACGAGGGCGACGTAGAAGCCGAGCTGGCCGGCGTCGCGTGGGTCGAACTTCTTGGCCTTGAGTTCGATCACGACGTATCGCAGCTGGTCGACGTGGAAGAACAGCAGGTCGATGAAGAAGTCGTCACCGTTCACTTCGAAGTGGACCTGCCGGCCGACGAACGCGAACCCCGGACCAAGTTCGCGAAGCGTCTCGATGATCCGCTCGACCAGCCGGCGCTCCAGTTCGATCTCGCTGATGTCGCTGTCGACAGTCAGGAACCCAAGCGCGTAGGGATCTTTGGTGATCTCCTGGGCGAGGTCGGAGTCGGCGCGTCCGAGGGCGTCGGCGTAGTTGGTGGTCGCGGCGCCCGCGCGGTGATGGAGGTTGGTCCTGATCTGGTGCTCGAGGACGGCGCGGGACCAGCCGTTGCCTGCGGACTTGGCGGCGTACCAGTCGCGGAGCCCTGGGTCGTCGATCTTGTCGAGGATGAGGGTGAGTTGGGTCCATGGGATTTGTCCCGCTGCCTGCTGGACAAATTGGTCGGCGTCCGGCCAGGCCTCGGCGACCCGCCTCATGTAGAACAGGTTCGTGCGGGAGAAGCCCGACATGGAGGGGAACGCCGCCCGAAGATCGTCGGCTAGCTTTCCGACGACGTTGGCTCCCCAGGCCGCGTCGCGTTGGCGCTCATTGAGCGTCGCGCCGATGCGCCAATACAGCCTTAGGAGTTCGGTGTTTACCCGGTGCTGCGCGAGGTAGCGCGACTCATGGACGTAGCCCTTGATCCGATTGAGAGTGGAGGCGTAGTCGCCGGGAACGATCTCGGTCATCGCCTCGGGTCTCGATCGATGGCTCGCGGCCGTTCCCGTCCGCGTTCTTCCGGTGGAGTGCGAGGCGGCCGGTCACATGCGGGCGGCCATCCTAAAGGCAGCGATCTCGGTTCGGCCCGATCGGTGTCGACCACGAGTGCCGTCGACGCCCTGTTGAGCGCCCAGTGCCCGATCTGGGCTGTCTTGGCCAGGTCAAGGCCTTGATGGGACCACCAGGGCTGAGGTTCCCAGCCGGGGATGTAGCCGGCCGAAGGCCCAAGCGAGGGGCCGTGTATCCACAGGTCGTGGGTGCGGACGAGCCGGTCCATCGTGGCCGCGTGTGCTTCTGCGACGGGGAGCGCGAGGTGCAGCAGATTGCGGGTCTCGTTGACGGTTCGCGGTGGATCAGCCTCGAGGCACTGCCGAAGGTCTCGAGTGAGGACGCGTAGGTCGGTGGTCTTGCCACCGAGACGGAGGTAGGGAGGCCAGGTCGCGGCGGCTCGCCAGGCGGTGACCGCGCCTGCAAGGGCTTGGGATGCCGTCCGCGCCACCTCGGGCAGGCCGCGCTGCTTGATGGCTTGTTCGACCGCGTCGTAGGCCGTATGGCTGATCAACGCGAGGTTGCCGGCGATCGCTTGCATGGCCCAGCTGGAGGTCCGGTGGCGCTCGCCGAGGACGAGGAGCGCTTCGTCGGCCCAGGCGACCGCGACGCCTTCCAGCCCGGGCGCCGAACGGGTGCGGATGCGCAGGTCGTCGAGGACGTTGCCGCGGTTCGCCGGCGGGATGAGCGCCCAGGGTTCGGTTGCGGCGGCGAGGTTGTCGAGGTGGCCGCGGAGCGGGAGCCCTTGGTCGGCGCTGCTCAACTCGAGGCTGGTCCGGGACCAGCGTGCCGCGAGGTGGACGGGAGCGAGCACGCTCGCGGCGAGCTTGGCGGCTTCGCGTCCGATGTACTCGGGGCGTGGCCGGTTCCGCAGTGTGTCGGCCAGGACGTCGTTGATCGCGCCGATGGTGAGTGCCATCCGTGCCAGGGCGGGGATCGGGGTAGTGCTTGCAGGTAAGGGCCGGCGGGGTCCGGCCGCTAGCGGTTCGAGGTAGGGCTGCATGCCGATGCCGACGTAGGGACCGCCGAGGCGGAGCTGGCTGATTGCCCGCTTGGTGCGGTCGGCCAGGAGCATCCAACCAGCGGCTTGCGCGTCCGCGTCAGCGTCTGGCGGGATGGCGCTGATTGTGACTGCCGCGCGATCGAGTTGCGCTACGAGGTCAGCGATCGTGGCCACCCGTCAGCCCAGCTTCGCGGTCAGCGACGCCAGTACTGGCCAGACGGCCGGTGCGACGTGCCCCGGGATGGTCTCCAGGAGCCGGCCGGCCTGCGACAGTGAGGCGGCGGGGCTGGTCTCGATGTCGACGACCGCGGGGTCGAGGTCGTCGGAGTTGAGGAGTGCTTCGAGATCGAGGCATTCCAGGCCGAGAGTGAGCCCGTCGGGCTCGCCGTTGCCGAGTAGTTGCCAGGTGGCGTTGCGGACGTGGCCGATTGCGACCGCCAGGGCCTCGGCAGGCGTCATCGCCGCACCCCCACGGTTCGTTCGTGCCTCCGATCGCGAGCATGGGCGACCTGTTCGCGTCTTGCCATCGACATCGCGGGTGGCGTCTTGGGCCAGCCGCGAGGGGTGGCGAGGGTCCTGTCGATGTCGAGTTCGAGGGCGTCGAGTGCCTGTTCGGAGGGGGAGGGGTGGGGCTGGGTGTGGGCGAGGATCGTGTCGGCGGTGTCGATGACGCGTTGGCCGGTGGCGCGGACGACCTGTTCGGGGGTGAGGTCACCGGAGGCTTGGGTGGCCCAGCCGGTGACGTAGCGGAAGCTGTACTGGGATGCGTCCAAGCCGTGCGCGCCGACGACGGTGAACGAGACTGACTCGGCTTCGACCTCCCGGACGCCGCGGCAGTCGACGAGACCGGCGGCAGTGGTCGGGTGGGCCAGGAGCACGTGGCCCAGTTCGTGGGCGAGGACTCGGACGCTCATGGCGTCGTCGACGTCGGCGCGGACCCGGACGGTGCGCGTGGCGAAGTCAGTGATGCCGTTCGCTTCGCCGCAGTTGCCGCGCTCGAGGGTGAACCCCTGCGCCACGACCAACTCGGCTAGGCTGTCCCACAGCCCTTCGGGTGCTTGGCCGGTGAGCAGCACCGGCGCGGGGGCCCCGGGGACGGGTGGTCCGTCGCATTGGCTGATGTCCCAGACCGAGACGGGCTTGACGCCGATGATCTGACGGGTCTCCCGCGGACGCCCGTCCGCATCGAGCACGGGGTGGCCGGACGTGTCGAGGAGAGGCGCCGGTCGGGTGACGGGGCCGAGGATGCGGATCGCCTTCTCGCCACGGCGGACCTGGTAGCCCTTGGCCTGCCAGGCCCGGTAGCCGGCCACCGCGGTCGCGTCGGCTCGTTGGGTCATGATCGCTAGCCGGTTCAGGAACGAATAGCTGGTGAAGCCGCGGGCGAAGCGGAGGTACGCCTCCCACTCGGCCTTGTTGTCCAGTGAGCCGACCCGTTCGGCGAGGAGTTCGTGCAACTCCTCGACCTGCTGGCGGCGGGCCTGGTCGGCGGCCTCCCGCTGTTCGGCGGTGTAGCTACGTGCGGGCATCGTCGTCTCCGAAGAGCTGCTGGTAGTGCCAGCGCAGGTCGGCCAGCTCAGAACGCGAGGCCCCGTCGCGGTGGCGCTGTTCGATCTCGACGAGCAGCTCCTCGCGAATCAGCGGAAGGTCGGGCAGCGGCGGCTGGACGGGACGCGGCGGTTCGGTGGTCATTAGGTTCTCCTTCGGCGGGTTCGGGCCAGGGATGCAGGGACGGGAGGCGTCCGTCGAGGACGGCGACGCCGCGCTCGTGGCCGATGCGAATGCCGGCGTGTTCGTGGCTGCCGTTGGCGTGCGCCACCGCGGCGAGCACCAGGGACATGTGGTCGCGGTCGAGGCCGGGCAGGTCGGCGTACAGGTTGACCGGCGTCCCGCCGGCCAGGGAGGCGACGACCCGCAGGATGCGTTGCTCGCCGCCGGACAGGGCGCACAGGTTGTCGTCGGTGATGGCCTGGTGGTCGAGCCACCACCAGCCGGGCTGGTCGCACGGCTGGATCCACGGATAGCCAGGGTTGGCGAACCGGCCGTCGTTGGCCCGCACGAGCAGTTCCACGGCCGCCTCGAGCGGGTACAGCCCCCTCGCCCAGGACCGTAGCCCGGCATGGGTGATGCTCACCGGACACCTCCGCGACCCGACACGGGACGGGGCAGCGGCCGCCCCGGCAGCCGGTAGTCGATGCCGTCCGTGCCCTGGCCGCTGCAGGCGCTTTCGGCCTGGTCGGTCATCGCAGCCCGCTGGTCGGCCCAGGCCCGGTTCCAGAGTGGTGTGGTCACGGTCGCGACCGCGACGAGGAGCAGCATCACGAGGCCCGGCCAGTGGCCCCTGCCGCACAGGTCGACCGCGGCAAGGACGACGAACAGCCAGCGAATCCGCCACGAGAACCGCGCCAGACCCAGCGACGCGACCGGGCCGGTCAGGGTGCTCGCCACGATCCTCAGCAGCGCCCACGGCGCACAGAACACGTCGACCGCCGCGACCAGCCGCGACCTGTTCACCTCGACCAACCCGAACGCGCGGACGGCAAGCCAACACATCGCCCGGTCGCCGACCGGATGGTCGCCGACCTGCCGCGCCAGGCGTTCGCTGAGGATCAGTTGGTGCGGGCCGGCCGCGATCAGGTCGGCATTGACCCGGCTCCCGACCCACAGCCGGGGCTGGTTCCGTCCCCGCAACCACTCGATCGGCACCAGTCCCCGCCACACGGTCTCCGCTTCGGCCGCGGGCAGCCGGCGGGCGGCGTAACGCCACCACAGGACCGGACGGGTCGACCAACCGGCCACCACCAGCACACCGATCAGGGCGACCACGGCCACCACCAGCGGTGCGAGCGCCGCCCACACCAGCCAGATCACCGCGCTGGCCACGATCCCGGTCAGCTGGGCACGCAGCCACACCCACCGCCAGGTCATCACGGCCTCGTTCCCGCAGCGTGCCCGGCCGGAGTCTGATCGGCCGGCTGGTCAAGGTAGGTCCGCTTCAACCGGACGACCTCCTTCAGCGGCAGACCGCACCGCTCACCGATCTCGGTCAAAGTCGCCCGCTGCCCGGTCATCGCCTCGATCGCTGCTGCGGCGGCCCTCTCGGCCTTGTCCCTGGCCACGATCGCCGTGACCACCTCGACCGCGGTACCGGCCAGTCGCGCCTCCCGCTCCTCCCACAACCGCTTGCGGATCGCGGACGCCTCGTTCACCTGCTTGCGTGCCTGCTGCCGCAACGTCTGACCCATCAGGCCACCTCCCGAGCCGGGCCCCGCTGCGGGACCCCTCACTATCCCTAGGCCAAACAAGTCGCCGATCGGGACGCAGACTGGTCGACAAATCTGGGGAGATCGCATCGCCGGCCATCAGATGCACCGACGCCACCCTCCTGCCTCGTCCCGCCCGGGCGACCGAGCCTCTACGGACCCCGAGATCACCGATACCGACCGCGACCCGGGGCCCCAGCGACGCCCGGTGAGGACCGAGCCGATCTCAAGGGGGGCTTCCACGTGTGCCAGCCCCAGAGCTAGACTCGAACACCTGTTCGATAAGTTCAAGTTGGATCGGGCGACACGATCGCATCGCATGGAGGAGGCTTGAGATGGACGCGTCGAGCGCAGTCAGCACCGATCACGTGTCCGTGCGACGACTGCCACGGCTCACCGACCGAGTGAGCGAGAACACCCGCTGGGAGGTGATCGCTGGGGATCAGGTCATCGGATGGATCGAGGAGCAGCGCATCTCTGGCGCCTCCAGGCTCTTCTACTTCGCCACCGGCGTCCACCCGAGGAGCGGCCAGCGCATCCGCCTGGAGGGCAACACCGACTTCGACGACCGCGTGAACGTCATCGCCGACTTCTACCGCGACCCGATGACCAGCCGCCAGCACCTCGGGATCAATCCGAACCGGCAGCAATGATGAGCCGGGCCTGCCAGTTCGCACCGTCGGGGGTCAGCCCATGTCGACGCCGGCTCGTCAGCGCGCACGGTAGGCGGACGACCGACTTCCGCGATACTCGACCCTACCTCAGCCGTCCCCACACGTCGGCTCCACAGCGCCAGCACCGACCCCAGGCAACCTCCCCCCGCCAGGTCCGACCCGGCGACCGAGGACCGATCTCAAGTGCCACACACCTTCGGCACCGCGCCAGTCTGCCCCGGGCTGGGCGTCCCGATCGGCCACTTCTTTGGCCTAGGGAAGGTATGACAATGTCGCTGCGTCGGATCACCGCCGGGTCGGGCTACGACTACCTGACCCGACAGGTCGCAGCCATGGACTCGACCGAACGCGGCCACACCGGGCTCGCCTCCTACTACGCCGAGAAGGGCGAGACCCCGGGCCGGTGGGTCGGCACCGGCCTGGCCGGTATCGACGGCCTGGACGCTGGGGACGAGGTGACCGCCGAGCAGATGCAGGCCCTGTTCGGCTCCGGACACCACCCGCTCGCCGAACAGCGCGCGGCCGCGCTGCGGGACGAGCCGAACGCGACCGAGCAGGACCTGCTCGACGCGATCCGGCTCGGGCAGCCGTTCCTGGTGTACTCCGAGGACGTCTCCCCATTTCGGGTCGAGGTGGCTCGTCGGCTCCAGCAGCTGAACATCGCCTATGGCCTGCCGACACGCACCAAGGCCGGCATCGAGGAGCGGGCCCGGGCCCGTACGGAGGTCGGCCTTGAGTGGTTCGCTCGGGACTTCGGCCGCGCACCGCTCAACCAGCGCGAGCTCGCCGGATACATCGCCCGGCTGTCGCGACAGAAGACCACCGCCGTCGCTGGGTTCGACCTCACCTTCTCCCCGGTGAAGTCGGTGTCGGCGTTGTGGGCAATCGCCGACCCACAGCTAGCTGCAGCGATCGAACGGGCCCACCAGGCAGCGGTCGCGGATGCGCTGCGTTTCATCGAGATCCACGCCCTGTTCAGCCGCACCGGCGCCCACGGCGTCCGCCAGGTCGACGTACAGGGACTGATCGGAGCTGCGTTCACCCACCGCGACAGCCGGGCCGGCGACCCGGACCTGCACACCCACGTCGCGGTCGCGAACAAGGTCCAGACCCTCGACGGCAAGTGGCTCTCGATCGACAGTCGGGTGTTTCACAAGGCCATCACGGCCGCGTCCGAGACCTACAACACCGCCCTTGAGACCCACCTGGCCGCGACCGTCGGCGTCCGTTTCGAGCCCCGGGTTGATGGGGACCACCGGAAGCGGCCCGTGCGGGAGCTCGTCGGCCTCGATCCCCGGGTGCTGGCGCGCTGGTCGGCGCGGAGGCAACGGATTGTCGCCCGACAAGCAGAACTCGCCACCACCTTTCAGCGCGACCAGGAACGCCCACCCACACCGGTGGAGGCGATCGCGCTCGCGCAGCAAGCAACCCTCGAGACCCGCGAGGCCAAGCATGAACCCCGCGCCCTTGCCGAGCAGCGCGCAGCCTGGCACGCGCAGGCGGTTGAGCTGCTGGGCAGCGGTGACGCGGTCGAGGTGATGGTCTGGAACGCACTGCATCCCACTCACTCAGCCGCGACACGCCTGACCCGCGACTGGTTCGAGCAGGCCGCCGAGCGGATCCTTGGCCGGGTCGAACTCGACCGATCGGCCTGGCAGACCTGGCACGTCCGCGCCGAAGCACTTCGCTACGTCCGGGCCGAGAACCTGCCGTCGGAGTCAGTTGAACAGGTCGTCGGCTGGCTCACCGACCACATCCTTCAAGACTGCTCGATCCCGCTCAGCCCACACGACGACGGCATCAGCGAACCCGACGCACTTCGCCGGGTCGACGGAGCCAGCGTCTACACCGTGGCCGGGAACCGGCTGTACACCAGCACCCGCATCCTGGCCGCCGAGCAGCGGATCCTCGCCAACGCCGCCCGCCGGGACGGACGCGTCGTGCCCGACACCGCCGTCGACCTGGCACTGCTGGAGACCGCAGCGAACGGGGTCCAGCCCAACCCCGGACAGGTCACGCTGATGCGCGACATGGCGGCCTCCGGCGCCCGGGTCCAGCTCGCAATCGCGCCGGCCGGGGCCGGCAAGACCACCGCCATGCAGGCACTGTCCCGTGCCTGGACCAACGGGGGTGGGACCGTTCTCGGCCTCGCCCCTTCCGCGGTCGCCGCCGCCGGGCTGGGCGAGCAGATCGGCAGCCACACGGACACGATCGCGAAGCTCGCCTGGCACCTGGCGCACGGCAGCCCGCCCGCCTGGATGGACCAGATCGGGCCCCGGACCCTGGTGGTTATCGACGAGGCCGGCATGTCCGACACCCTCTCCCTCGACGCCGTCATCACCCATGTGCTGGCGGCCGGCGGCAGCGTCCGGCTCATAGGCGACGACCAACAACTCGCCGCTATCGGCGCTGGCGGCGTGCTGCGCGACATCCAGGCAACCCACGGCGCGCTCCACCTCACCGAACTCGTCCGGTTCACCGACCCCGCCGAAGGCTCCGCCTCCCTCGCCCTGCGCGACGGACGCACCGAAGCGCTCGGCTTCTACCTCGACCGCGACCGCATCCAGGTCGGAACACCCGACAGCATGCTCGACCAGCTGTTCACCAACTGGTCCGCCGACCGCGCCACCGGACGGGACAGCGTCATGCTCGCCCCCACCCGGGACCTCGTGTCCCAACTCAACCAACGCGCCCGCACCCACCGGCTCGACGGTGCCACGCCGAGCGTCGAGATCGCCCTGTCCGACGGCAACACCGCCAGTGTTGGCGACGTGATCATCACCCGACGCAACGACCGCCGGCTCCGGCTGACTGCCACCGACTGGGTCAAGAACGGCGACCGCTGGACTGTCAAGACCATCACAGCCGCCGGCGTCCGGGTCCAGCACACCCAGGCCCGACGCCACATCACCCTCCCCCGCGACTATGTCGCCGACTGGGCCGAACTCGGCTACGCCACAACCACCCACACCGCCCAAGGCGTCACCGCCGACACCTGCCACGGACTGCTCACCGGCGACGAAACCAGGCAGCAGGCCTACACAATGCTGACCCGCGGCCGGCACGCCAACACCTGTTACCTGATCACCAGCGGCGACGGAGACCCGCACACCGTGATCCACCCCGAAGTCGTCCACCCCGACACCGCGGTCGACCAGCTCGAACACATCCTCACCCGCGACGATTCACCGGTCTCGGCCACCACCACCCTGCGCGAAGCCGCCGAACCGCGCCGGCTGCTCGGCGACACGGTCGCTCGGTACACCGACGCCATCGTCTTCGCCGCCGACCACACCACCACCGCGGCCGACCGGCACACCATCACCGTCGCCGCCGACCGGCTCCTGCCCGGCCTCAGCCGCACGGACGCCTGGCCCGCCCTCCTCGCCAGGCTGCTCACCATCAACGCCGACAATCGCGACCCCGTGAAGGCGCTGTCCCACGCCGCCGCCGACCCGATCACCGCCGGACGCGACCCGGCCGCCATCCTCGCCTGGCGCCTCGACGACACCCACCAGGCCTGTCACCGCGGGCCACTGCCCTGGCTCCCCACTATTCCCGAACGGCTTGCGCACCACCCGGTCTGGGGCAGCTACCTCGGCGCGCGTGCGCAACTGGTCCGCACGCAAGCCGAGCAGGTTCGCGACCAAGCGGAAGCGCAGCGAGCCGCGCCGACATGGCTGGATGACGCCACCGGGCGACCGCCCACGGCACTGGTGGCCGAGATCGAGGTGTGGCGCGCCGCGAACAGCATCCCCGATGCCGACCGCCGACCCACCGGCGAAGTACAGACCGGGATCGCGGCCGGCCGCTGGCAACACCGCCTCGACGACAAGCTCGCCAGGCTCGAATCCCCCGCCCTGGACGAATGGGGCAGCTACCTCGCCCGGCTGTGCCCGGCGCTCCGTCAAGACCCGTTCTTCCCCCGGCTGGCCGGGAGGCTGGCCCGGATAGCCAGCGCCGGCATCGCCCCCCATAGGCTGCTCACCCAAGCGATGGACGACGGGCCGCTTCCCGAGGAACATGCAGCTGCCGCCCTGTGGTGGCGGATCAGCGGCCAACTCGGCCCTGCCCTCTCCGCGCAGCCCGACACCGCGCACCACCTCGCCGCGACCTGGCTGCCACGGCTGGAAGAAGCCGTCGGCGTCCCCAGAGTCGCCGCCCTCCGCCAGAGCACCTGGTGGCCGGCGCTGGTCACCGTGATCGAAAACGGACTCGAAGCCGGCTGGACGCTCGACAGCATCCTCGCCCTCGCCCCCACCCACCACGACGGCCTCGCCGACGACTGCCAAGCCTGGACCTGGCGCCTCTCGATGGCCACCCAGCCGCCCCCCGAACACGCCCCCGAACCCGAACCGGCCCTTCCGCACAACCCGACCCCGCCACTCGAACCCGAGCTGGAGCCGCGTCAACCCGACCACGAGTACGAGCCAGTGCTCGACGACCCGGACGCCGAAGCAGACCGCATCCTCGCCGTCGAAGCCCTCGTCCGAAAGACGATGGGTCCACCCGAACCCAGCACCGCCGACATCCGCCGACAGCTCGACCACGCCGATGCTTGGCGAGTCTGCGCCTTCACCCCCGACCGACTAGCCCGCGTCAACGAACTCGCCACGACCTTCTATGAGGGTCACCTTGCCGACCGCTGGGCAAGGAGCTACCTCGCAGGACGGCTCCGGCAAGACATCAGCGGCCACCCAGCCATACGGCCCGGATACGCCCCAGCGGGATGGACCACGCTTGTGGAACACCTGCACCGGCTCGGCGTCACCGACGAAGAGATGATCGCCGCAGGCGTCGCCACCCGAGCCCGCACCGGCACCGTCATCGACCGCTTCCGCGACCGTCTCGTCTTCCCAATCACCCACGACGCGCAGATCCTCGGCTTCGTAGGGCGACGAAACCCCGCACACGAAGACAGCGACAAGTACGGCCCGAAGTACCTCAACACACCAGAGACTCCGCTGTTCCACAAGGGCGACCAGCTCTACCTTGTCGCCCCGCAGCTAGGAACTGAACCCGTCCTGACCGAAGGTCCCCTCGACGCGATCGCCGTGACCCTCGCTGCAGGTCCCACACACTTCGGCGCGGCTCCCCTCGGAACCAGCCTGACGCTCCCGCAGACGGCACAGTTGAGACAACTACGTGACACCGTGATTGTGGCGACTGACGCCGATGATCCTGGAAGGAGGGCCGCCGAACGAGACTTCTGGATCTTCGCGTCGATGGGCATCAACCCGCGGATCGCGGACCTCCCCGAAGGATCTGACCCCGCCGACCTCCTTGCCCGGCACGGCGCCGATGCGCTGAGGGGGACCCTGCGAGGCGCCCTGGCTCTGAGTGAACGCCTCCTCGCGGGAGACTCTGCGTGGCGCCCTGACTCTGTGAAGATCCTCGAAGGAGCTCGAATCATCGCCGCCACGCCGCCAGACGAATGGAGCCGACGGACAGCAGAACTGGCCGACCGCAACCATCTGCCGATCGGCCTTGTGAATGTTGCTGTCGCATCTGCAGTACAGGCGTGGAACAGCGACCCCGTGAAGTCAGCGGAACAGTGCGCCGCGCACGCATCCGACCGCGCACAGCCCCTCAAGACTGGATCGAAGCACCCCCCAAAACGTCAGCCCAGGCCGGCGGCGGGACGCGATCCTCGAGGCATTCGTTGGTAGCGAATCTGGCCACGACCTTGCTCGCCTCAACGAGCCAGACAGAGCTTGGATGATCGACCGTAGCCCCGCCCAAGTGCCGATAGACGTAGGACGAGAACAACGGATCACTGACTCAGAGCTGTGCAGAACGCTGCCACGACAGCGTTGATGCGAGAGCGTGGAGTCGCGAGGAGTTGAGCCGACGTCGACGCGCGTTCGACCCAAAGTGACCTTCCTGGATATTCCCGACACCGGTCATCCCCTGCAGGGGCCGGCGGGTGAGGTGCGCGCTATCCGGTGCAGCCGGCTACGAAGGAGGCGATCGGTCGGAATGCGGCCGCCTCCAGCCGGTAGTGCACCCACCGACCCCGCTGCTCCCGTTGGAGGAGCCCGGCCTCAACCAGCTTCTTCAGGTGGTGGGACAGGGTCGGCTGGGAGATTCCCAAGGCCGCTGGGAGGTGACAGGCGCACGCTGTGGTGTCTGGGGAGTCGGCGACCAGGCGAAGGAGTCGGAGCCGTACCGGGTCTGCCAGTCCTTTCAGCACCGTGGCGAGTCGCTCGGCCTGTTCGGCTGGCATCAGCGCGTCGTAGCTGGCGGGGGCACACTCCAGAACGGCCAACGAACGGGTCATATCCAGAGTCTAGCCACATCGACATCAATGGATATGACCGGCGTTGCGCCCTCCGCGGTGCGGATGCTTCCTACCGGTCCGCTGGGTCAGTCAGCTCCGTGGTGTCGGCATCGATCGAGGGCCGCAAGCCGGCCGCCTGACCCAGCCTCAGCAGCTGCTCGGCGGTGCGATCAGGCTGGCATAGTCCGCGCCGAGAGCAACGCTGACCTCGCGGGCCGCGACCGGGAGGAACTTCTTGACGGTGTTCGTGGCCCGAAGGTGGTTCATGAGCACCTCGTTCGCCCGGACGGCTGCTTGGCTGCGGCGTAGGTGGTCCACCTGTTCCTGGCTTGGGGTGAGGCCCGCCCGCTGGGTGCGCAGGTAGCTGGCTTGCGGGCCCTGCAGGTCGAGCATGACCTGCTGCGCGGACGGGTTCTGGGCCAACGCTGCGCTGGCCGCCAGATATTCGGCGACGGCCGGGGCCTTCCGTAGGGCATGGCTGAACGCGAGGGCTGCGTCGCGGAGTTCGGTTGAGAGCATTGCGTCTTCCCCTGTCAGCCGCAACAGCCGCCGGAGCGGCTGTTCGCGGCGAAGTCGATCCCGATCTCGGCAGTGACGATGGTCGCCGTTTCGCGGCAGACGGCCCCGAATGCCTCCGTCGTCGCCACATACGCCGCCACCGTCGGCACCGCGTACATGGCCCGCTGACAGCGATCCAGTTCGGCGCGCTGGGCCTCGGTGAGGACCCCCATGGTGATCTCGGTCCGCAACTGCTGCTGGAGGCGATCGAACGCCGCGATCGCGGCCTCCGCCTCAGGGTCGAGGGAGATCGCCTGATCGGCAGCGAGAAGGGCGGTGAACTCGGGGCTCGCCTTGAGTGCTGCACCGAACGCACCTGCCGCGGCGAGGGCCCCAGCTTCGGTCTGGGCCGGCGCCTGGATGGTGGGATTCAGCATTGTTGCCGGGTCTCCTTGAGCGACGAGCGGTGCGGGCGGTGCCGCATGTGCGGCAGCGCGGTTGTGTGGTGTGTTGCGGGGCACCTCAGGACGCCAGCTTGGCGAGGCGTTTGGGTCCGGTTGGTTCCGCGTGGAGTAACGGCACGACAGCCAGCCGATGGGCGCGTGCCCGAACGGCGTCGAGGGGGCCTTGTTCTTGGCTGGCGCGGTGCCGTAGCAGTGGTGAGGTGGTGGCCGCTGCGGAGAGCGACTGGTTCACGACCCATCCCCAGGGCTGGATGCCGGCCCGGTTCAGGTCGTCGGCCAGGACGCTGGCCTCCAGCACGGGGGTGGTTTCAGGCAGCGTGACGAGCAGGATCTTGGTGTAGCCGGGGTCCTGCAGCCGCATCATCGGGGTGGTGTACTGAACGCCAGTCGGCTGGTTGCGCTCGATCTCGCGGTGGTAGGACCCGGCGGCGTCCATCAGCAGCAGGGTGTGCCCGGTGGGTGCGGTGTCCATCACCACGAAGGTGCGACGCGCCTGGTTGACGAGGCGGGAGAACTGCTGGAACACCGCGACTTCCTCGGTGCACGGCGACATGAGGTCCTCGGCCAGTAGCGCCCTGCCCGCATCGTCGAGGCTCTTGCCCTTGGTGGCCATGACGCGCTCGCGGTACTCCTTGACGGCCCGCTGCGGATCGATCCGCGACATGCTCAGACTCGGCAGCTCGGACCCGTCCCCCATCGTGCTCTCAAGGTGCCCGGCCGGATCCGTCGTGGTGAGGTGGACATCGTGGCCCAGCTCGGCCAAGCGGGCCGCGATGGCCGAGGCGATGGTGGTCTTCCCCACTCCGCCCTTGCCCATGCACATGATCAGCCCGTGGCCGTCGGCGGCAAGCTCGTCCACGATGGCGTCGAGGGTGGGCGCGATGCCTTCTCGGGGAGCGGAGATGGCCTCGCTCGGGACGTCGTTGGCGCCCCCAAACAAGGACCGCAAGCCCGCCAGTCCGACCATGTTGTCGGGCTTGAGTTCAATGATGTCTTGCGGGACGCCGGCGAGCGACGTCGGCATGCCGGCCATGGCAGCTTGCTCCCTATCACGGATGGCGAGCACCAGGCTGTCGTTGGCGCCGGCGTCGGCGGGCAGGACACCATTGATGACCACGTTGCTGGGCCGGATGCCGGTAACGGTGAGCTCCTCGGCGGTCCGGGCGATCTCGGCCAAGCTGGAGGCTTGGGCCCGAGCAACGAGCACAAGGCGAGTCATCGACGGATCGGCCAGAGCCTGGACCGCTCCGGAATACAGCTTGCGCTGCTTGTCCAGGCCAGACAGCGGCCCGAGGCAGGAGGCGTCGCCCTTACCGGCATCGAGGAAGCCGGTCCAGTCGCCCGGCAGCTTCAGTAGCCGGATGGTGTGGCCGGTGGGGGCGGTGTCGAAGATCACGTGGTCATAGTCGGCGACCAGGCTCGAGTCGGCCAACAGGCCGGTGAACTCGTTGAATGAGGCGATCTCGGTGGTGCACGAGCCGGAGAGCTGTTCAGTGATGGAGGCGATCTCCGATTCGGGCAGCAGGCCCCGAACCGGACCGACAATCCGCTCGCGATACTCCGCAGCCGCCTGCTCCGGGTCGATCTCGAGGGCATCTAGGCCGGGAACCGCTGTCACGGCCGTGATGGTGTTCCCGATCGTCTGGCCGAAGACCTGCCCGACGTTCGAGGCGGGATCGGTACTGACTAGCAGCACCCTTCGGCCGGCTTCGGCCAACCGGAGTGCGGTGGCGCAGGCGATGGAGGTCTTGCCCACCCCGCCCTTGCCGGTGAAGAACACGAAGCGGGTCGGTTCGGTCAGGAAGTTCATTGCCAACGCCTCAGCAACAGCCGCTGCCGTCACCGCCGCCACAGCAACCGCCACCGGCGGTCACCAGGTTGATCCGGGGTCGCAGGGTGGCCGCTTGCCCGGCATAGCGGGCGAGCATGTCGCGGTTCGGGTACCGGCCGGTCAGCACGGTGACGTCGTCGACCATCACAAGGGGCAGGCCTTCGGAGCCGGCCGCCTGCAGGAAGTTCATAACCACCGGGTTCTCCACGAACGCGGTGGGGTCGTTGGCGAGGTTGTGTCGGGTGATGTCGACGCCCTGCTGCTTGAAGAAGTCCAGATCGGCGCTGAAGTCCACCAGCGCCTGATCCACGTCCTCACCGCACACCCCCGTGTTGCAGCACAGGGCCGGCTCGAAGACACGAATACTCACCATGGTCATTCCTCCACTGGTACATCGACAACTATCAATGCGGACTCTAGCCCACTCGGATCGATGAGTGTCAATCCGACGGCGTTGGGCGCGCCTCTGACCATTTCATCCGGGCCGGCACCCTGCGTTGGTGGCTACTACCAGACGCCCCGGTAGATGAACCTCGTGACGAGCGCGGCGGGCTCGGGTATGACGTGGATCCCGTCGAAGCTCAGCTCGGCCCGGACCTGGGATCCTCGAGGGACGCCAGGATCGGGCCGGGTCCGGGTGGTGCTTCATCACTGCGACCGCCTGTGTTCACCCTGTGTTCATATAGCCCTGCTTCTATGACATAGTCCTGGTTCTATCGATCAGGAGTACACGTCGATGCAGGCAACGCATTCGCGCCTGCAGGCAGAGAGGACTACCTTCGTGCCCAAGCTCCCAGAGCGCGCCGTCCCCGCAGGGCCTACTTCCCCCTCCCTCGTAGGGTCGTTCGGCCGGCAACGGCTCATCCATGCGACCTCCTCGGTCAGGTCCAATCGGCTGCGAGCCCACCGACCGGCCAAGCGCCGTCCCCACCGCTTCCATGCCCTCGTTGGTGGCGTCGCCGCGGTCGCCCTTGCGCTGGCCGGTTGCGCGTCTGGCGCCGCCGGTCAGGGCTCGGGTGGGGCCGCATCCATCACGGGCTCGGGATCTAGCTTCCAGAATGCATTCCAGCAAGCCGCCATCGACGAGTTCGTGAAGAAGAACCCTGATGACAACGTCACGTACAACTCGGTCGGTTCCGGACAGGGCAAGAAGGACTTCGCCTCCGGCTTGACGAACTTCGCGGGCACGGACAGCACCGTGAAGGATTCTGACGGCATCGCCGCCGACTCCTTCGTCTACGTGCCTTTGGCGTCGGCACCGATCACGGTCTCCTACAACCTCAGTGGCGTGAGCAAGCTCAAGCTGAGCGGGACCACGTTGGGGAGCATCTTCGGCCGCACCATCAAGAACTGGAACGACCCCGCCATTGCGGCGGACAACGCCGGGGTCAAGCTTCCCGACAAGCCCATCGTGGTCGCGCATCGCTCTGATGGCTCGGGCACCACCAACCGCTTCACGGAGTTCCTGGCTGCTGCCGGTGGCCCCGGATGGACGTTGGGAAAGGGTGACAGCGTCGCATGGGCTGCCGACACCCAGGGCGGGGCACAGAACACGGGCGTTGCCCAGCTCGTGAAACAGACTGACGGCGCGATCGGCTACGTGGACTTCGCCGACGCGTTGGCCGCGGGCCTCACGTTCGCGTCGGTAAAGAACAAGAATGGCGAATTCATCGCGCCATCGCTCGAGGCTGCCACAGCCGCTGTCGCCGGCGGTGACGTTCCGGACGACCTAGCGTTCGACCCGATTAACTCGGCGGGCGCAGGGGCGTACCCGATCACGGCCCCGACGTACATTCTGTTGAAGAAGAGCTACAGCGACGCGGCAGTGGGGAACCTCGTGAAGGCATATGCGACCTTCCTGGTCACCGACGCCCAAGCCCTAGCCGCCGGAATCAACTACGCGAAGTTGCCGGACACCCTGCAGCAGAAGGCGGTCGCTCAGGTCGCGAAGCTCCAAGTTCGGGGCTAGGCGAGGGTGCACCCTCTGGCCAAGCGGGAGTCGGAGACCGGCGCACCGCCGGCTCCGGCTCCCCGGAACGGGACAGGATCCACCATGACGGCCTCACGCGATCAAGGAAGTGCCCACGGCTTGCAGCAGCGCGGGGTTGGCGCTTGGGCGGACCGCGCTTTCGCGGGCGTGAGCCTTGGAGCCGGGATGCTGGTCCTTGCGATTCTGGCCCTGATCCTCATCTCGACGCTCATCCAGGCATGGCCGGCCTTCAGCTATCAGGGCGTGAGCTTCCTCACGAGCTCCGTCTGGATCCCGAACGACCCCGACGGTGACGGCCCGGCAGAGGCCCAGTTCGGAACGCTCGCATTCACGTTCGGCACCTTGGTCGTGTCGCTGATCGCTCTGGTCATCGCCGTCCCGATCTCGATCGGCATCGCACTATGCCTCACCGAATTCGCCCCCGTGCGTATCCGGTCGGCTGTCGTGACCGTGATCGACCTGTTGGCCGCCATCCCGTCGGTCGTTTTCGGCCTGTGGGGCATCCTGATTCTCGCGCCCGCCCTCGTCCCTGCCTACCAGTGGATCCACGACGCGGTGGTCGGCATCCCGGTGCTCGGCAGCGTGTTTGGTGCACCGGTCACGACCGGCCGCAACTTCATGACCGCCGGCATCATCCTCGCCATCATGATTACGCCGATCATCACCTCGGTGACCCGCGAAGTGTTCTCCACCGTTCCGCGGTCGGACAAGGACGCAGCACTTGCCCTCGGGGCAACTCGGTGGGAGATGATCACCGGAGCGGTGTTCCCGCACAGCTTCGGCGGCATGGTCGGTGCCGTGATCTTGGGCCTTGGACGGGCCATGGGCGAAACGATCGCCGTGTCGTTGACCATCGGCGCTGCCGCGCAGATCACACCGAACCTGTTTGCGGGTGGTAACGCGCTGCCGGCCATCATCGTCCAGAACTTCGGCGATCCGGGCACCTTCCCTGGTCGGGAGGCGCTGATCGGCTGCGGTGTCGTCCTGTTCGTGATGACCGTCATCGTCAACTTCGCTGCTCGGCGCATAGTCCGGCATGCCGAGATACGGCTGAAAGGTGCCACAGCATGACAGAGTCGGTCGAGGCGTCCGCCCCAGGTCGGCAGATGCCGCTCGAGTTGCGCCGCTCGAGCCTTTCCCGCCGTCGGCGCATCACCGATCTGGTTGCCGTCGTTGCCATCTTCCTGTGTGTCGCGGTCGCCGCGGTACCGGTCGCCCTCGTCGTCGCCTACCTCGTCAGGCAGGGCGCCGGCGTGATGAGTTGGGAGTTCCTAACCGCCGACATGCCCCGGCAGGCGCAGACGTTGGGCGGGGGTATCGGTCCCGCGGTCGTAGGCACCATCGTCACGGTCGGGTTCGCGTCCCTCCTCGCAGTGCCGCTCGGCATCCTCGGCGCGATCTATCTGGTCGAGTACGGCAAGCAACGCCCCGTCGCCCGCACCATCCGAGCGATGGCCGACATCATGACCGGTGTGCCATCGATCATGATGGGATTGTTCATCTACGTCTCGTTCGTCCTGGTGACCCAAAACCTGAACGCACTGTCCGCCTCGCTCGCCCTCGCCTGCCTCATGCTGCCCCTGATCATCCGCACCACCGAGGAGATGCTCAACCTCGTCCCCGATGATCTTCGACACGCCGGCCTGGCCCTCGGTGCGCGCAAGTGGAGGACAATCATCTCGGTCGTCCTTCCCGCCGCGATCCCCGGCATCACGAGCGGCGTCCTCCTGGCTGTCGCCCGGGCGGCCGGGGAGACTGCCCCGATCTACCTGGTGATCGGCCTCACCTACCGAGCAAACTGGAGCCTCTTCGGCCCGAACACTTCATTGCCGGCCCAGATCTTCAAGAACGCCCAAGAGCCGTTCCCGGCCGCCAACGAACGTGCCTGGGGGGCAGCCCTGACACTGGTTGCGATCGTGTTCATCTTCACAGTGGTCGGCAGGTTCCTCGCGAACCGCTTCTCCAGCAGGGAGCGCTGAGACGTGCCAGCAGACACCACTCGGATGACAATCGGCGTCACCAGAGGCACTACCGCGAGGGAACGCCCCGGACCACTCGCCGGGCCCACCGTTCTCGAGCTCAGCGACGTCAGCGTCTTCTACGGGGACTACGCGGCCGTGCGCAACGTGAGCCTCGAGATAGCACGAAACCAGATCACTGCGCTGATCGGCCCGTCGGGTTGCGGAAAATCCACCATCCTTCGATCCCTGAACCGTATGAACGATCACATCCCCGGCGCTCGGGTCACCGGACAACTCAGCTTCCACGGCCAAGACTTGTACGCCCCCTGGGTCGACCCCATCCAGGTGCGACGGCGAATCGGCATGGTCTTCCAGAAGCCAAACCCTTTCCCGAAGTCGATCTACGACAACGTCGCCTACGGGCTCCGCATCAACGGCACCAAGTCCGGACTGGACGATCTCGTGGAACGGGCGCTTCGGGGTGCGGCACTGTGGGACGAGGTGAAGGACAAGCTGCGAACCAGTGGCTTGGCGCTGTCCGGTGGCCAGCAGCAGCGGCTGTGCATCGCCCGCACCATTGCCGTCCAGCCGGAAATCATCCTGATGGATGAACCCTGCTCCGCCCTAGACCCCATCGCTACCGCCAAGATCGAAGACCTCATGTACGAGCTGTCCTTCGACTACACGATCGTGATCGTCACTCACAACATGCAACAAGCCGCCCGCGCGAGCCACCAGACCGCCTTCTTCACCGCCGAGGTGGACCAGCGAGGCTCTCGACACGGTCGTCTGGTCGAGTTCAACGACACCTCGACCATCTTCACCAACCCAACCGAGAAGCGCACCGAGGAGTACGTTACCGGCAGGTTCGGCTGATGCCCGCTCACCTCCCTTCCAGCGCAAGCAGACATGTGCGGCCTGCCACTAACACGTCGCGTAACCCCTTCCGGGCGGACGAACTCGGCGAGCTCATTCTCATCGAGCCTGATGAGACCGATGCCGATCGTGCCGCCCTCGCAGTACGGCGACTCGGCATGCGCGTGGCTGAGTTCACCAGCCCGTGGCGCGCCCTGGCGCACCTGGGTCTGGTCCCGGCCGTTCTGGTCATCGCAAGTGCGCGGCTGGGGGCCGGACCCTTGCGGGACGTTGTGGAAGCGATCCGGGAGGAGACGTCCCTCTCCGTCCTCATCGCCTACGAACCGGACGACACACCGACAATCGGCCCGGCAGTCATGGCTGGCGGCCNCCCGCTCCTGACTCTCCCCTATGACTCGGCGGAGGTGACTCGGGCGGTCGACGAGGCGCGCCGGTTCGTCTCTCCTCCGGCAACGATCGAGTTTGGGCGCCTAACCATGGTCCCGGCGTGGCGCGACGCACATCTTGACGGCGAGGGGCTCGATCTGAGCCGGCTTGAGTTCGCGCTGCTCGCGGAACTGGTTCGCCACGACGGACATGCGACGCCGCGGGATGCTCTCGTCGCGGCGGCTTGGCCGAACCCACCAGTCGATCCAACCGGTGTGCTGGCGGCAGCCATCAAACGCGTCCGTCACAAATTCGCCGCTATGGGCGTGCCCGACGCGCTGGAATCGGTTCGAGGGGTCGGCTACCGACTCAATACTAGGGCGCTCGAGCAACGGACGAATCGAGGTCGGCGCTAGCTGTGCCGTATCTCCGAGATCAGCCGATCAACGCGTCCTGAGATGTCGTCGACGATTCGACGAACGTCCTGACGAGGGCGGCCGACCGGATCCTCGATATTCCAGTCGAGGTACCGACGGCCCGGCACCACCGGGCACGAGTCGCCGCATCCCATCGTCACCACAACGTCAGATGCTTTGATGACCTCGGCGGTCAGGGGGCGTGGAAACTCGGTGAGTTCACCAGCACCGAGCCGGACGAGTTCCGACTGCACGAGCGGGTCCACCCGCACCGCCGGCGCAGAGCCCGCGGTGCGGATTCGGATCGCACCTCCGACTCTGGCGCGCATCAGCGCGGCGGCGATCTGAGACCGACCCGCGTTGCGAACACACACGAACAGCACATCGTCGTGGGACTTCGAGCCAATCTCCTCCAACGACGCCAGAGCCTCCAGCCGATCGGCCGCAAACCGCTCGGTGAGTTGCGGAAGGAATCGCCGCACGGCCGCACGGGCAGAAAGCAGGTCGTAGCTCTCGATCACCAGGTCGCGAACGGTCTCGGGGCTGAGCACCCCCGCATGCCTGGCGACCAGCAGCGACGTGATGTCGTCCAGGACCCGCTCATGATCGCTGTAGGCCGCAGCATGCTCAAGTACTCGTCCGCCGACCAGACCGCCGAAGCGGACATAGGCATCGTGCGATGGGCGGATGCGGTCGCCCTCCCGAAGTAGCAGGCCCACCTCCACGAGTGCATCCAGATGGCTCCGCACGCTCACCGCACCGACAACGCCTGCAAGTCGCTCACCGGTCGTCGATCCTTCCGGATCACTCAAGACAAGACTCAGCAGACTCACTCGGTCCGGATTCGCCATGGCAGCCACTTGCGCCGCCCGAGCCTCAAGCCGAGTCACGCTCGGCACATCTCAGCGAAGCAGGTCCGCGATCACGTTGATCCACTCGTTGGCGATGGAGTACCAGACTTCGCGCCCGGCCGGCTCTCGATTGAGAATGCCTGCCTCGGTCATCACCTTCATATGGTGTGTCACCGATGGTTGGCTCAGCTGCAAAGCCACCGTGAGATCGGCGGTTCGGGACAGGCCACTCTCGGAGTTCTGGATGAGACTGAGGATCTGCAGGCGGGTCGGATTCGACACCGCTGCAAGCATTCGAGCGGTGGTGTCCGCCTGCCCCTTCGACAGCACAGGCCGAAGCGCGCTCACCCTCATGAGGGGCGTGGCACCCCCTGGAGATCTCTGCTCTCGTGGCGACGACACCCGCAAAGCATAGCCTGCCTTCGATCATTCGCGCGTTACCGCGAAGGAACACGACCAGGCACCACCTAGCAGGCCCCTGCACCAGAACCTTCACGGCGGGCGCGAACGGGTCGACGCGCGCAGACAGGGTGGGGACGCCCAGACCTCCGCGATGACATGGGCCCCCGTATCTCCACTCCGCGCCTGCATCTATCGTGAGATGGAGCGGAGCACGCTCCCACATCACGCCGCCGCGATGCCGCCCGGCGCGACGCCGACGATCGACGACACACGCCAGCCAGGTCATTGCGTCCGCCCTCATTGACTCAATAGTGACTGACCTATTATGAGTTGTCAAGGATGCCGCGAGGCCCGGCACGCTGAGCGAGTCGTAATAGTCGGACCGGCCCGAATCGAGAAGGTTGTCGAGGTGCACGTCCATGCCGCTATGCACTGCGTCTGGTCGTTGCAGTCGGGATAGACCCAGTAGTCAGGGAGACGACCACTGGCGTGCTCCCGGTGGCTCGGTGCGCCGGGATCGCGGTGCCGACATCTTCCGGATCGTCGGTCGCCAACGCGGGGCAACCGCCACTGCGAGGATGGCCGGAACCGGGTCCCCCGACAGTCAGGTCGGTGTGGCGCGGTGGCGCCCCCTTGCCTGCCGCGGCGATGTCTGCGCCGTCGACCTCGACCAAGCGGCCACCAACTCTGGCAGGGTGGGGGCAGCACGCGCTCGGCGGCGATCAGCATTCCAGGTTCCCTCAAGCGCGTGGGCCGCCCGCTCGCCGGGCGTTGGCGGCCGAAACTCCCGACGTCGATGAGCGGCGGCGCATCGCGCCGCCGCATGGCGACCGGAAGGTCTAGCCGACCAGCGGCGCGAGGAGCTCCTTGACTTGCCTGACGGTGGGAACGCGGCCGGCAAGCACCACCTTGTCGTCGACGACCAGGCCGGGTGTGCTCATGATGTTGTAGGAGTAGATGTCGGCGTAGTCGGTGACCTTCTCGAAGGTGGCGTCGATGCCGAGTTCGGAGGCGGCCTGTTTGGCGGCCTTCTCGAGGTTGACGCAGTTGGCGCAGCCGGGGCCGAGGATCTTGATGTTCACTGCCGGTTCTTTCTGGTTGAGGTTTACAGGATTGCGTTGAACAGGTAGCCGACGGCGATGATGCCGATGGCGGTGACGAAGATGAAGACAGCAATGAGTTTGGGCTTCAGGACCCGTCGCAGCAGGATCATCTCCGGCAAGCTGAGCGCCACGGTGGCCATCATGAAGGCGAGCAGAGTGCCCATGGGCAGGCCCTTGGAGTAGAGCGCGTCGACCAGGGGCAGGATGCCGGCGGCGTTGGAGTACAGCGGGACACCGACCACGACGGCGATCAGGACAGCGAACGGGTTGTCCGGGCCGGCGTAGGTGGCGAAGAAGTCCTCGGGGGCCCAGCCGTGGATGACCGCGCCGAGGCCGATGCCGACGAGCAGGTAGGGCCAGATCTTGCGTAGGATCGAGCCGACTTCCTCGATGCCCATCTGGATCCGGTCATCCCAGGTAAGGCCGGTGGTGGAGTCGATGATCTGGCCGCGGAGCTTGGTCTCGAACACGAACGGCTCGACCCAGCGTTCGAGCTTGAGTCGGCCGATGATGTAGCCGGCCACGATCGCGATGACGAGCCCCGCCCCGACGTACATCAGGGTGGGGCCGATCCCGAACAGGCCCAGCAACAGGGCGATCGCTACCTCGTTGACCAGGGGGCTGGCGATCAGGAAGCTCATCGTGACCCCGAGGGGGATGCCGGAGGCGACGAACCCGATGAAAGCGGGCACGGCGCTGCAGGAACAGAACGGGGTCACCACGCCCAGGGAAGCGGCGAGCACGTTGCCAACGCCTTCTCGCTTGCCGCCCAGCAGAGCGCGGGTGCGTTCCACGCTCATGAATGAGCGGCCCACCGTGACGAGGAAGATGATGCCGGCCAGCAGCAGGATGATCTTGATGCTGTCGTAGAAGAAGAAGTGCACACCGCTGCCGAGCCGGCTGCTCAGGTCGAGGCCGAAGACGCCGCCGATCAGCCAGTCCCAGAACGGCTGGTTCACCGAGTACAGCGCCCACCACACGACAGCGGCCAGCGCGAGGCCGCCCCACCGCTGGATGGACCTGCGCCGCGTCCCCGGGTCGGTTGTGGTGGTCATCGGACCACCGTGAGCTGCCGAGCCACCGCCGCCGGATCAGGCAAGGCGGCGTGCAGCCGTTCGAGCGCTCCCTCGGTCAGGGAGTAGTCGACCCAACGTCCGCGCTTGGTCCCCTCGATCAGGCCGGCCTCGCGCAGCACTTTGAGGTGGTAGCTCAGCAGGTTGCCCGGGATCGGCGGCTCCGGCTGGAGGTCGCAGACACAGCGGGTCTGGCCGGCCAGCAGATGGAGGAGTTGTAGGCGGATGGGGTCTGCTACTGCCGCCAGCATGGACGCAGCCGTAACCTCTGCTTCAGTGGTTCTTGAATCAACCATGGTTGAATGGTGCCTCCAGGCGAGATGGGTGTCAACTCAGCCGAGCAGTGCGAAGACGCGTTGGGCTGCGAGCAGGACAAGCGCGACTGCGAAGATCCGGGTTAGGGTCAGGCTCTTGACCCGTTTGGCCATGAAGCTGGCCCCCCACTGGGCGCCGGCGATGGCGGCGATGGTGGTCATCACCAGCAGGGTCCAGTCGAAGCGGGCCTCGGGCAGGTGGGCTATGAACGCCGAGAAGGACGGCAATGTCACCACGACGCTGTTGGTCGCCGCCGCGGTCCGGGCGGCGAACCCGAGCATCACCAGCGTCGGCATCATCAAGAAGCCCGGCCCCACACCCAGCAGCCCGGCGAATACCCCGATTCCCGAGCTCGCGCCGGCGGCCTTCCAGCGGGTGACGTCGGTGACCGTCGAGGGCGCGGAGTCGTCCTGCGCGGGCGGGAACGCCATCCGCCAGGCAAGGAACAGCAGCACCGCCACATACAGCCACCACAGCAGGTTCGTGGACGTGAATTGGAGCAGCCACACCCCGATCGGTGCGGCGAGCGTGGTCACGATCAGCAGCGGGATGGCGGTGCGCCAGTCGATCATCTTCTTGCGGGCGAACGCAACCGCGCTGGAGATCGCGGTGACCCCGTTCAGCCACAGCGAGAGCGGCATAATCTCATTCTTCAGGTCCAGGCCGAACATCGCCAGCACCGGGGTCGCAATGAACGCCACACCCAAACCCATCATCCCCGACAGGAACGACAACCCGAACAAGACCACCGACAACACCAGATACAGCGTCCAGCCGTCCATGATCTCCGCTCTCCAACCTGGCTTGAATCAATATCTACTGAACTATACGCCTCGTGCGGGGTGCCCTGGGGCCTGTCCCGTCAACTGCTCCAGATGCTGCCTGAGCGGACGGCGGCGATGGTCCGAACCGTGACTACGATCCACGCGGCGACGAGGCCCAGGTACAACAGGCCGCCGAGTCCCTCCAGGATCGGCGAATGCCAGGCCCGCGCCACGGTGAAGCTCGCCACCGTGTAGGCACCCAGCGGGAACACGAACGCCCACCACCCCAGATGGAACGGAATCGTGCCGTTGCGTCGGTAGCGCAGGAGCAGGGCCGCGACCAGCATCAACCAGAAGAGCCCAAACCCCCAGATCGTCGTGCTAGCGATCAGGGTGACCATGCTCACCGCATCTGCCACCTGTCCCCAGATCGGTGCTCCGGCCTTCGCGAGTGCCAGGGCAGCCAGCGCGGCCACGCCGACTGGCCCGAGCCCGATCCACATCGAGGGCGCCAGCGCTGCCGGCGGGAGGGGGTGCAGGATCAGCCGGTCATAGATCAGCCCGAGGGTGAGCAGGAAGAGCAGGAAGCCCATTCCGTAGAATGCGTAGCCAACGGCGACCAGGAAGCCGGTGGCACCCGGACCGGCCTGCGCGGCCAGCGGGGTCAGCACCATCGGAATGATGATGGTCACGACCGGTGGGATGAACCATCCACCATTGACCGAGGCCGCCGGCGTTTCCCCGGTGATCAGCAGGTAACCGAACGCCACACCCATGACGACGGCCAGCACTCCCCCGACGAGCGCCAGGATGGAGATGACCGGGACCGCCGCCGAGCTCGGCATCAAGGTGGGGCTGACCACCGATGTCATGACGGCGAGGACGAGCAGGCCGCCGGGCAGGGTGGCGTGCATGGCACCCTTGGCCGGATGGCGGAAGTCAGCCATCGCCGCACTGGCGTGCCGGACCCAACGGACCGCGTAGCCGCCAACGAGGAGGGCGCCCAGGGCGTAGGCCAGAACAGCGAGTGCCGTCCCGAGCAGGTGGGCAGCGCCAGCGAGCGCCTCCCAGCCGCCAGGATTGTTGTAGGTGGCCACAGCGAGGATCCCGGTGCCCATCACCGAAGCGAACCAACCCGGGTGCAGGTCCCGGGTCCGATCGCGGAGCGTTGTTGGGGACTGCTTCGGGGATGGCAGGGCCTGCGCTGAGTTCATGGGCGGCTGTGCTCCTCACTCGTTGGGATCTGGTCTGATTCGCCGACGTTCACGGTGATGCCGAGAGCATGGGCGTCTTCGAGTTCGAAGGTGACGTTGCTCAGGCCGAAACGGTCGGCCAGCGTGGCCTTGACCCGTTCGGCAACCTGCTGGGCCTCGCTCAGGGTGGGATGGCCGGCTAGGACGAGGTGGGCCGAGCCTGCAGGCACGTCAGAAGCGAGGTTCCACAGGTGGAGGTGGTGGACGTTCTCGACGTCCGGCACGCTGAGCATCGCGGCCTCGACATCTGCAGGGTCGATTCCTTCCGGTGTGCCCTCCATGAGAATGTGCGTCGACTGGAGCAGCAGGCGCACACCGGCCCAGAGCACCAGCACGTTGATGACCAGCGAGGCCACGGGGTCGGCCCAGACCCAGCCGAACGCCCAGATCGCCAACCCCGCCAGCAGCGCAGCGATTGAGCCTGCGGCATCGGTGGCCAAGTGGATCACCGACCCTCGCATATTCAGGCTCTGCCCCTCGGCTCGATGAACCACGATCGCGCTGACGACGTTGATCGCGATCCCGACCAGTGCGACCACCATCAACCCGACGGCCGCCACCGGCTCCGGGGAGGGTGAGGCGATCCGTGGTACTGCCTCGACCGTCAACCAGATCCCACCGCCGATCAGCATCAGGGCGCTCAGCTGGGCGGCAAGCACCTCGGCGCGAGCGAACCCATAGCTGTGACCCCGGTTCAGGGGACGCGCCGCCAACACCACTCCGACCATCGCAATGGCCAGCCCGATCACATCCGCCGTCAAGTGCGCCGCATCCGCAAGTAGCGCCAACGACCCGAATGCGAGTCCGGCTGCCACCTCCACGACAAGGAAGGCGGCGTTGAGCCCCAGCGCCCAGGCCAGGGCACGGCGCTGCCCCAAGGGGACGCCCCCCACCTCGTGCTCGAACGTGTGGCCACCCATCAGACCCAGCTCCCTTGTCGGCACAGAATACAACCGTTCTTGAATCAATCTCGGCTGAACCGTAGCACCGACCGTCGAGTGCCGCCAAGCCGGGCAAGGTTGCCCCCCGGGGGTATCCGGGACTACCCTCCGAAGGTATGCATATCAAAGGTTTTTGAAGTAATGCCTCTTGAACTGAAGGAGTCCTGATGACCACCCAGCCAGCACCGACCGTCGACCAGATCCTGGCCAACATGACCGTTTCGCTGAACGGCCACATCCCGCCGTCGGTGACGTACGCCGCCACCGTGATGCCGCAGATGGTCGTGCGCCATGTGCAGGACAGCGGGTTCGCCATGCCCAAGGACGGCACCGGTGCGCTGACCGAGGAGACCCGCACCCTGATCTACCTTGGGGTGGCACTTGCCGCCGGGAGCCATGCCTGTATCGAGGCCATGACGAACAAGGCGCAGGCGCTTGGGATTGAGCCGGCCAAGCTGCTCGAGACATTCAAGATCGCCCGGTTCGCCGAGGCCACCCGCGTCCTCGGTAACGCCGAGCCGCTGCTCGCCGCCCTCGACGCCCAGAACTGACCCACCCCCGGTTGGATCTGACCTCCCGGGCAGCATCCCGTCCCACCGTGCGCAATGGAGCGCACGCTGGGGCGAACAGTGACCGACCTAAACCGTTTCTGAATGGAGTACCGATATGGCTCCGAGCGCCGCGGACCAGCCGACAAGCAACATCGAGTCACCCCGAGCTGACACCACCGCTGGCGGCGGCGAGCTGACCGTGCCCACGCTGGGCGAACTCGTGAGAACCACGACCCATCTGGGCGCTATCGGCTACGGCGGCCCAGCGATCCTGGCCCTGATGAAGCAGACGCTCGTAGCCAAGAAGCACTGGATCAGCGAGAAGGACTTCATGAATGCGCTGAGCCTGGCGCAGGCGCTGCCCGGCGCCACCGGCGTCACCGTTCTGGGCTACGTGGGATTCAAGCTCAAGAAGGTATGGGGTGGCGTGCTGGCCCCACTGGGGTTCGTCACCCCGCCCACCGTGTTGATGATCGGCCTGTCCTGGGCCTACTTCACCTACGGCCAGCTTCCGTTCGTGAAAGCGTTGTTCGCCGGCCTCGGGGCGCTGGTCGTGGCCCTGCTCGTGAACGCCTTCCTGGTGCTCGGAAAGGCCGTGTTCCCAAAGCTCGGCTGGCGGTCATGGAAGGGGCTCCTCATCGCCCTGGCCAGCTTCGCCCTTGCCTACTTCTTCCATCTCAACGTGATCTGGATCGTCCTCGGCGCGGCGGTCGTGGGCTACCTGCTGTTCTCCCTCGCCGCCGGGGACGCGCCGGGAGCGATCTCCGAAACCCCTGCCCCCGCAGCCCCCAAGCCCGAGCGGCTGTCGATCCGTGACCTCATACCTGCCCTCGTGGTTGCCGCGATCGTCGCGGCAGCCCTGCTAGTCCCCTACACCCGTGAGTTGATGGCCACGTTCCTCGGAATCGGTGCCACCGCCTTCGGCGGGGGCTTCGGTAGCATCCCGCTGATCCAGGCCTCGGTTGTGGATGCTCACGGGTGGCTGACCACCAAGGAATTCGTGGACGGCATCGCGCTCGGCCAAATCACCCCCGGACCGGTGTTCATCACCGCGACCTTCATCGGATACCGCGTCGCCGGCGTGATCGGGGCGATCGTCGCCACGCTGGGAGTCTTCCTGCCATCCCTGACCGCGATCATCCTGATGGCCGACCTGCATGGCCGGATCCAGGGCCACAAAGCCGTCCAGGCCGTCATCAAAGGACTCCAGGCAGCATTCATCGGATTGATCGCCTCAGTGGCACTGCAGTTCGCGCTCAAGTCGTTGTTGACCTGGCAGGAGTGGCTCATCTTCGTGGCCGGGTTCGTCTACATCGCCATCCTGAAGAAGAACTCCGTGTGGGCCATCCTGGCCACCATCGCATTCTCCTTCCTGTTCATGTAGCAGGCGCCTCCCCAACTTGGGGGGGCGCCGGATCGCGGACCCCAACAGGTTCGCTCTACTGAAGTCTGGGGATCGCGCCAAGCAGACCAAGTTGGCAGGACGCGTCGCGGAGGGATAGCCAGAGCCGCACGCGGCCCAGCAACCGTGGCGTGCTTGGCCTGGGAGCAGCAGTGAAGCAGGAGGGGCTGTTCGCTGCTCCGAGTGCTCGTGCGCGCCCTTACCTCGGCCGACTCAACGGGCGGACCGCTCGACGCTCCGGCTTGCTAGCATCGCGACGAGCACCCCTGACTCGCTGGTACAGCGACGACCCGAAGATGACCTCAAGATGAACTCTGAGGGAAGTCTCTTCTCGGGACTGCAGACCAATAGCCTGCGGTCTATAGGATTATGTCATGTCGTCGTTCTGGCGCAGCCTGTCCACTCGTGACCTCTACGTGCTGTGGGCTCTGAGCAGTGGGCACGTTCAGCGGGACGGGCTGTGCGGAGACCTTGAGCCGTATCTCCTCGACGGGCATGGCGTCGATGGCACCCTGACTCTGCTCGCCCTGCGCGGCTTGGTTGCGTTCGACCTCACCCGAGCCGTACGAGTGACCTCGCGGGGCCGGGACGCACTCGCACACACCCCGACGAGCCTCCAACGCGACCGCCGGACTACCACCAGCGTCTCGCGGCGCCAATCGACAGGGTTGGACGCAGCCAGCCAGCCAACCAGCCGATCGAAAGCAACGGGGCCTGCTGCACGATCTGATGGCATTGGTTGGCCACACAGCCTGAGCGACCGCCGTGGTCATGATCGACCGTGGGCGACGACCGAAACTGAGTCCGAAACCCCGTCTCCATGGCCTCGCCTTCGAGCGTCGCCGACTGTAGCCGATTCGGATCAATCGGCCGATCAGGAGGACTGGCACCCAGGCGGTGCCACACGGCCCTCCTGACAGTCGCGCTGATCACGTCTACGCCCGGCTGGCGATCTCGGTTTCCTTTGTCAGCACGCCGAGTGGCCGTCCGCTGCGGCTCAGCAGCTACAAACTGAGTGACGCCAGCAGAGCACGGACGCGGCGTTCGACCTCATCTCGGATCGGGCGGACGTCCTCGAGCGACTGGCCGGCCGGGTCGTCGACGTCCCAGTTCTCGTAGCGCTTGCCGGGAAAGATCGGGCAGGCATCCCCGCAGCCCATCGTGACGACAACGTCGGCGGCACGGACCGTCTCGTCGGTCCAGGGTTTGGGGAACTCTCCGGAGATGTTGATGCCGCGTTCGGCCATGGCGGCGATCGCGGCCGGGTTGACCTCGATGCCGGGCTCGGAGCCTCCGGACCAGGCCACGGCCGTGTCTCCGGCGAGTGCCTGGAAGAAGCCGAGGGCCATCTGCGAACGGCCGGCGTTGTGGGTGCATAGGAACAGGACCACCGGCTTGCCGTCGTCATGGAGCCCCTCGACGCGGGCGAGAGCTTGCAGGCGTTGCCGGGCAAAGCGTTCGGCGAGCAGCGGTAGGAACTTGGTGACTTTGGCGCGATCGGCGAACTGGTCGTAGCTACTGGCCAGGAACCGTTCGATGGTTTCCCTGCCGTAGTAGTCGGAGAAGTCTTCGGTGAGCCGGGCGGAGGCCTGCTTGAGGGCGACCTTCTCGTCGGAATGGAGGCTTTCCCAGGTCCGTTCGGAGACCGGGTGTGGGACGGTGGTCATGAGGCTTCTCCTTCGAAGCTGGCGTTCAGCCGAGTGATCCGGCTGGCGATCTCCTGGTAGGCACCCTCGAATGCGCCTGGGTCGCCGGCGAGGGCTGGGTCGGGGACAGACCAATGCAGGGGTTGGCTGTCCAGATCTTCGTACGCGCGATCGCACACGGCGATCACCAACTCCTCACCGTTAAGCAGGTCGGAGGCGAGGCGGGGTCGGGCGGCGGTCAAGTCGAGGCCGTGTCGGCGTGCGACGGTGAGGGCTCGGGGGTGAATCCTGGTTGCGGGACGGGTGCCGCCGGAGACCACCGGGATATCGCTGATCGTTCGCCAGTAGGACTCAGCCAGCTGGGATCGGGCCGTGTTTTGGGAACACACGAAGGCCAGCTTGCGAGGCCGTGGCAGGTGTCCGGCTCCCAGCAGGCGGTTGCAGGCAGGCGTCCGGCTCACGTAGCTGCGGCGGCCATCGCCTTCGGACCTCCTGCGCTGGATCAATCCGGCCTCCTCGAGGACGCGCAGATGGTGTGCGGTCAGGTTCGTCGGCAGACCCAACCGCTTTCCGAGTTCGCCGGGGGCGAGGTCGGCGTTGGCGAGCAGGTCGATGATCGCGAGGCGGGAGGGGTCGCCCAGCGCGGCATATGCTTGTGCCCGCGTCTCCAGGTTCCAGCTTGACATTCTATCCTACCTCCACAACTATTGAGGCAATAGTAGCTGAGCTACCATGAGAGTCAAGCCCGCGGGAAGCCTTCCGCCGGAGATTCGAGGAGTCGCGAAGATGAGCAAGCCCACCGTCCTGTTCGTGTGCATCCACAACGCTGGGCGCTCCCAGATGGCCGCAGGCTACCTGCGCCACCTAGCAGGGGATCGGATCGAGGTCCTATCCGCTGGCTCAGTGCCAGCGGAGTCGATCAACCCGATGGCCGTCCTGGCGATGGCCGAGGAAGGCATCGACATCGCCGCCGAACAGCCCAAGGTCCTCACCACCGATGCGGTCAGGGAGTCCGACGTAGTGATCACGATGGGCTGCGGCGACACCTGCCCGTTCTACCCCGGGAAACGCTATGAAGACTGGATCCTCGACGACCCGGCGGGCCAGAGCATCGACGCCGTCCGGCCAATCCGCGACGAGATCCGCCAGCGCGTCGAAGCCCTCGTCGCCGAACTGGTCCCCGCGCAGTAGCTCAACATGCGTCTGCCGGTCACCGCCCGGTTACCTCCCCGCAACTCTCACGTCTCATCGTCACGCCACTATCTCCTGGAGGTCTCGCCATGTCCAGTTCCACCCAGCTAGCCCACTCGGTAACCGGCGGCGTTCGTTCCCGACGGCGGTTGGCGATCATCGGCGCCGTCGCCGCCGGCACTTCTGTGGGAGCCAAGGCGCGCCGCAACGACGAACAGCTCGAGATCGTCGTGTACGACCGCGACCGTGACATCTCCTACTCCGGCTGCGGGCTGCCCTACTTCGTCGGAGGCGAGGTGGCCGACGCCGAGGAACTCCACCCTCGCGACCCAGCCTGGTTCGCCAAGCGGTACAACATGGACATCCGTACCGGTCACGAAGTCGTCGAAGTGGACCACTCGTCTCGCACCATCCGGGTCGTCGACCTGGCCACCGGCACCGAGTTCACCGACAACTACGACACCCTCGTGCTCGCAACTGGCGCGCGCAGCATCATCCCGCCGATCCCCGGTTCTCGGGCGCCAGGGGTGTTCACGGTGCGCAACGTTCAGAACGCCGAAGCCATCAGGGACTGGATCGTCAGCCGGCAGGCGAAGACGGCCGTGGTGGTTGGCTCAGGGTTCATCGGACTCGAGATGGCCGAACAGTTCACCGAGGCGGGTCTCCAGGTCGCGATCGTCGAGCGCCTGTCCCAGGTAATGCCGGCGCTCGACACCGATATGGCCTTCCGCATCGAGGAAGAACTCACCCGCCACAACGTCGCCGTCCACCTGTCCCGCAGTGTCACCGCCATCGAGGCGAGCACCGACGCCGTCACCCGCGTCCGGCTCGACAACGGCGAGACCCTGCCCGCCGACGTGGTCATCCTCTCCGTCGGGATCCGGCCCGACATCACCCTTGCCGTCCAGGCCGGCGCAGAACTCGGCCCGACTGGCGCCGTCAAAGTCGACCACGAGATGCGGACTACTGTCGAGGACGTCTATGCCGTCGGCGACGTCGCCGAGAGCTACTCCCTCATCACCGGCGCCCCGATGTGGCGTCCGCTCGGATCCACAGCCAACAAGATGGGTCGCATCGCCGGTGACGCCATCACCGGAGGCACCCTGTCCCACCGCGGCATCCTCGGAACCAGCATCGTCCGCGTCTTCGACCTCGCCGCCGGCCAGACCGGCCTCACCGAAACCGAAGCCCGAGCCCAAGGCCTCGACATCGAGGTGGTCCACAACATCAAGCCAGCGCACGCCACCTACGTGGGCGGCCGCGAGCTGATCATCAAAGCGATCGCCGAAAGGGGCTCCGGACGACTCCTCGGCGCCCAGGCCATCGGGCCGCAAGGCGTCGACAAGCGAATCGACGTCCTAGCCACAGCAATCAGCTTCGGCGCACACGCCGAGGACCTGTTCCACCTCGACCTCGCCTACTCCCCACCCTTCGCTACCACCAAGGATCCCATCCACTACACCGGTATGGCCCTGGACAACGCCCTCACCGGTAAGGCACCCCTTATCACGCCGGCACAGCTGGACGCCCGCCGAGCCGCAGGCGAAGAACTCCAGATCGTCGACGTTCGATCCAGTCGCGACTACGCGAAAAGTCACCTCCCCGACGCCATCAACATCCCCCTGGCCGAACTCCGTCGGCGCGCTAGCGAACTGGACGCCACCGCGCCTACTGTCACCTACTGCAACAAGGGAGTGTCCGGAAACGCCGGCCAGAACGTCTTGCTCCGCCTCGGCTTCGGCACCGTCTACAACCTGTCAGGCGGCAACAACAACTACCAAACCCACAGTCGTGCGGCTATCCGGCAAGGCTCCACGCCTTCGAGCACAGTGCCAATTGCACGCCAAGAGCACGTCGTGAACTCCCTGACTCACTAAGGGATCTCTCTCGTGGGCGGATCAGCGGGACGCGCCGCACCGTCGACGAATCTCAGCGGGCCCGTGCGATAGGCAATTCGCGTCCTCACGGCGCACGCCACTTTCACGCCGTCCTTGGCAACCGACCGGCAACCAACCTCTGCGTTGCCACGTCCAAACCTGGAGCGTACAGGCCAACTCTGATGGCGCTCGTCGCAGTGTTGCTTTGTGCGGGACTGTCAGAATTCCGGTGTAACTGGCGTCTGGCGTTCTAGTTGTTCGAGGGGCTGATGCGCCCTTCGAAGGTGATGGCGAACGCCTTGAGCGCGGCCTTCCATCGGATGACCCATCGTGCCTTGCCGCGGCCGGTGGGGTCCAGCGATCTGGTGACCGGGTACAGGCAGTTGAGTGCGGCCTGGTCGGTCGGGAAGTGGCCCCGGCCCGGACCGCCCGGCGGTAGCGGGCGTTGAGCGATTCGATGCTGTTGGTGGTGGCGATGATCTTGCGGATCTCCACGTCATAGTCCAGGAATGGCACGAACTCGCTCCGGGCGCGTTCCCACACACTCACCCAGAAGTGCAGACGGCTGCAAGGCGTGGACGCGAGAGGTGTTGGACCTCCGCGTCGAGCGCATCGACACGATGCCCACTACGGGTTATGCAGAGTGTCCGTCCGCGGCTGGGGGCTGCATGGGCAGACGCGAGGCAGCATTGCTGGGCGTGCGGAGTCTGAGATCGGATCGCCGCGCGTCCCAAGGTGGGGGCGGATTGGCATGGTCAGAGTCCCTCGATCGTGAGTTGTAACGCGGTGGTGGCGGTAGTGCGTGGCCGCCCAGTCAAGAAGGTCGATGCGGTTCATCCATGGCTGGAAGTAGGGGTCCCTGCTGGGTGGCATGCCCATCCCGCGGCGCAGATCGGCATCGGCTGTGTGATCGGCCTAGGTCGGGATGGTCCTCGTGTGGTTGTGCCTCCATCGCCGCACGGTTCAAGCGACACCGCCCGGCCGCCGACGGTTCGCGGAAGTCTGCTGCTATCCGCGACACGTGGGTAGAGTTGACGCATTGGTGATGGGGCTCGCCACAACCGCGAACGCTAACGGTCCCTACGGAATGATCCGGGGCCAGTCATGTGCGCAGCAGTCCTCACCGATTCACAGAGTCGGGCGTCGAAGGGTGTGGGTCCGCCTGATCCACTCGTCGACCTGCCCAGCCTCCTCACTCCGGACAAGACTGCCGCGCACGATCCCGGCGGGGTTCCGCAATGCCTGATCGACCTGCACCTCGACGAGGTCATCCGTGCGATGGCGCCCGCAGACTTCCAAAGCGCCGTCTGGCGGGCACCAGTCGCCGATGTCGCCGTCGTGAGCTACCGGCAGGATGTGATGGCGGACCTTGGCCTGCCCGCGCTTCGGCAGGCCGCCGAGGTCTTCGAGTCCGCGATGGAGTCTGCGCGGACATCGATCCAAGCGAAGTCCGGCGCGCACTACGCCACGGCGGCGGAACTCGCTTTGCTCGAGGCGGTGAGCCGGTTCGGCTCGGCTGTCGAGGGATTCGTGATCGCCCTGGAAGGCTCCGCCCCGCAGTCCGCCGGCCTGCGCGGCGTCGCGGGCTCTCTGGTGAGCTACGTCCGAGGTTCCGCCTTCCGAGCCCTTGTGGATGGTGGTGAGGCCCTGGTCGAGGAGCTCAGGGGGCCGACAGTTGAGCTGGGGATCCAGGCGGGCACGGTGTGGGTGGACGCCGACAGCGGACGTCAGCCGTGGGCCGAGCAGATCGCCAGCTTCTTCTCGCGGTTCGAAGGTGCTAACGGAATCACGACCGGGGTGCCCGCGCGTCCACGTCGCTACCTGAATCACGTCGAGGCACAGGCGATCGATCTGGTGGCGGGGCTCAGGCCAGAGGTCTTCGGCCGGCTGCACGCCTTCGTCGCGGCACACGGGGAGTTCCTGCCGGCCAGCCTCGCGCGGCTGGCCGAGGAGCTGCGCTTCTTCCTCGGCTTCCTGAAGGTCGCGGACCGTCTGGAGAGCGCCGGGATTGCCTGGTGCCGACCCCACGTCCGAGCGCACGTCCATGAGCGGATCGAGCTCGAGGGGCTTGTCGACCTGGCACTGGCGCTGCGCGGCGATGCGACGGGTGCGGACCTCGTACCGAACGACCTCCGGCTCGCACCGCAGGAACGCATCGCTTTCATCACCGGCCCCAACCAGGGCGGGAAGACCACCTTCGCTCGTGCGGTTGGACAGGCGGCCTATCTTGCGTCGCTGGGCCTACCGGTTCCCGCGCGGGCAGCGACCTTACCTCTGCTGAATCCGGTACTGACGCACTTTCCCGAGCAGGATGATCCGGAGAACCAGCGCGGGGGCCTTGCCGACGAAGTGGTTCGGCTCCATGACGTGCTGGCGCGGGCGAACGACTCAGCGCTCCTGGTGCTGAACGAGCTGTTCTCTGCGACATCGGCCGAAGATGCTCTCGAACTCTCCGAACTCGCGATCCCGCAGTTCCTCGAACTCGGCTGTCGGGTGTTGTGGGTGACCTTCTTGGAGGAGTTGGTGGCTTCAGTGGACGGCGCAGCAAGCCTGGTGGGGCAGGTTGCGATCGACGACCCGACGCGGCCCACTTTCCGTTTCCGCGCCCAACCTCCGGCCGGGCGTTCCCACGCAGCGGCCCTCGCGGCCCGGCACGGGCTCTCCAGCGACGACTTGGCGCGGAGGCTGGCATGAAGGTGCGCCTGCTCTTCCCCGACCGGGACGCCGATCTGGCCGCGACGCCCCCCGAGGGGGCCGAAGACCTCGTCGCGGACCTGGACTTGCAGCCGGTTCTGGATGTGATGGCCCCGGAGACCCGGCTGGCCGCCCTGTGTCCGGCGGTCCTCCTCAATCCACTGACCGACCCGGCCGAGATCGGCTGGCGCCAGCACGTGCTCGCTGACGCGGTGGCCGATCCGGCCGGAATGAGAGCCCTGTTCGACCTCGCCGGAAAGGCTCTGGAGAGCCAGCATTCGATCTGGATGTACTCCGGACGGACTGCGGACTCACTACTGTCTCGATCGATCCACGGCCTGAGAGCCCTCATACCCTCGCTTCGGCAACTCGCGGCGCTCGCCGCGCAGCGGCTTCCATGGGCCCGGTCCGAAGGACTCATCGAGCTCTACCAGCGGCTCATCGATGAACTCGACCCCGGCTACCTGGACGACATGGGCACGCTGTTGTCCCAGTTGGCGTTTCCGCAGGGTCTGCTCACCAGGGCCAGCCTCGACGACTCGGGCCTGTTGGGATCCTTGGAACTCGTGGCACCCAAGGCAGGCCGCAGGCGGTGGTGGTCGGTGTTCGGGTTCCCACCGCCGGGCCGGCTACAGTTCACCCTCGCCGAGCGCGACGAGGCCGGCGCTCAGGCACTCGCCGCATTGCGGGACGACGCGATCCACGACATCGCGGCCACGGTGGGTCGTTCCTGCGATCATGTGCTCGGCTTCTTCCGCCAGCTGCGGTGGGAGTCCGGCTTCTACGTCGGCTGCCTCCAGCTCCACGAACGACTCACCCGGATCGGCGTGCCGACCTGCTGGCCGGTCCCGGCGACTCCGGCCGCTGCCATGGCAACCACCGGCCTCGCCTGCCTGAGCCACGCGGTGCGAACCGGCAGCGCCCCGTCCCCGAACGATCTCGCCGGCCCACGGATCGACCTGGCCGTCATCACTGGAGCCAACCAAGGCGGCAAGACCACCTTCCTGCGCAGTGTCGGCTGCGCGCAGCTGCTGCTGCAAGCGGGCATGTTCGTGCCTGCGATCTCGTACCGAGCAGGCATCGCGCCAGCCATCCACACACACTTCCGGCGCGCCGAGGACGACGACCTCGCCAGCGGCAAACTGGAGGAGGAACTGGTTCGGATGAGCCGGATCGTGGGCCGGTGCAGCGCTGGCGACCTGCTCCTGATGAACGAGTCCTTCGCGTCCACAGACGAGATCGAAGGCACTTACATCGCAGCGGACATCCTCGACGCCCTTCTCGCCCACGGTGTGCGAATCTTGGTTGTCACCCATTTCCACCGCCTTGCCCGGCACTACCGAAGCCGACCCGGAACCACGTTCCTGGTCGCCGAGCGGATCGAGGACGGCCGCCGCACCCACCGGGTGCTTCCGGGTTCCCCCACTTCCACCAGTCACGGCCTGGACATCTACCGGCAGGTCTTCGGAACCGCCGCGGTTGATCAGGCCCCACAACGCAAACCCGATGGGCGCCAACCCACCGACCCTCCAGAGAGGATCAGCGCATGACCGACATCTACCTGTGCCGACACGGACGCACCCAGCTCAACGTGGCCGGGCTACTCCGGGGGCATCTCGACCCTGACCTCGACCTCGTCGGCCATGCCGAGGCGCGCGACTTGGCCCGCCAGCTCCGCAACGTCGGCCTGGTCAGGGTCATCTCGAGCCCGTTGGCTCGCGCACTGGAAACCGCCCGTCCGATCGCCGAGGCGAGCGAGGTCGCCCTTGAGACGGACGAGAGACTGATCGACCGAGCCTATGGCGAGTTCGACGGTCGCTCGACGGATGACGTCACGAGCGAGTACGGCTCGGTCGATGCCGCCCCGGGTGTTGAGCCGGCCGAAGCCGTCGCTGCCCGCGCAAAGGCCGTTCTGAACGACCTGATCAACGCTGAGGACGAGGGGCCGGTGGCCGTCGTCAGCCACGACGCCGTCATCCGGATCCTGCTCGACCAGCTGGCTCCCACACCCCATCACACCGCGCACGTCGCCCCCCGCACCGGCTGCTGGAGCCTGTTGCGCCACGACGAGTCCGGTTGGCACTCGCTGATTGTGAACAGCAAGGACGACCCCGTCGAGGTCGCATTCACCCTCCGGTGAGCGTCAAGTGGGGGCGCTTGCCCGAAACAGAAGCGTCGAGGTCGTGCCCACCCGGGACGCGACCTCGACGCCGTAGGGTCAGCGGTTCAGGCCGTAGGCCAGATCAGGCTGTTGCGCAGCGATCTGGACCAGACGGTTGTACTTGGCGATGCGCTCACCCCGGGCCGGCGCGCCGGTCTTGATCTGCCCGCAGCCGGTGGCAACCGCCAGGTCGGCGATGAAGCTGTCAGGGGTCTCACCGGAGCGGTGCGAGATCATCTGGCCGTACCCGGCCTCGTGACAGATCCGCATCGCTTCGAGCGTCTCGGTCACGGTGCCGATCTGGTTGACCTTGATCAGAGCGGCGTTGGCGATGCCGTCGGCGATCGCCGCGGTGATGATGGCGGGATTGGTGCAGAAGTTGTCGTCCCCGACCACCTGGATGCGGGCGCCGAGCTCCGCGGTGAGCTGCTTCCAACCGTCCGGATCCTGCTCGCCCAGGCCGTCCTCGATGCTCCAGATCGGGAACCGGTCGACCATCTCGGTGTAGCGGGCGATCATGTCAGCGCCGGAGAGCAGGATGCCGTTCACCTTGTAGCCGTCCGGCGTCCAGAACTCGGAAGCGGCCGGGTCGAGCGCGATGCCGACGCCCTTCGCCCCGGTGGGGTAGCCGGCGTCGGTGATCGCCTGCACGATCAGCTCGAGGACTTCTTCGGGTTCGGCCAGGTTCGGTGCGAAGCCGCCTTCGTCGCCCAGCCCGGTGGAGTGGCCCCCCGCTGCGAGGAGTTTCTTCAGCGCCTGGTAGACCTCGGCGCCGGCACGGACGGCTTCAGCCATCGACGGCGCGCCGATCGGGCAGACCATGAACTCCTGGAAGTCCAGCGGGTTCGGAGCGTGCGCGCCGCCATTGAGGACGTTGAAGCAGGGCACCGGGAGCTTGGCGGGCTGACCAAATCCGGGGAGCCAGGCGTGGAGCGGGGTGCCCGCCGACAGCGCCAGTGCCCGCGCGAGCGCCATCGAGGTGCCGATGATCGCGTTCGCCCCGAGCCGGGCCTTGTTCGGCGTTCCGTCAAGATCCCGCATAGCCTGGTCCACCTCGCCCAGGTCGTTCCAGTTGCGTCCGGACAGACCGGCGTTGATCTCGTCGTTCACGTTCGCCACGGCCTTCGAGACGCCGGCGCCACCGAACCGGGCAGGATCACCATCGCGGAGTTCGACCGCCTCCCTGGTGCCGGTCGACGCCCCGGAGGGCACCCCAGCCTCGGCCAGCGTGCCGTCGGCCAGTGTCACGGAGACGTTCAGCGTCGGACGTCCGCGCGAGTCCAGGATTTCGATCGCCTGGACACCATTGATTTCGAAAGCCATCACCGGCCACCTTTCGCCTCAGCCGGGTCCACCCTGGAGCCCGGGAGTCGTGCACCGCTTGGCTGGATCAGAAGGTCTGGGGCGAAACGGGACGACCCACCTCCGCATCCAGCCCAGCTGTGCACGAGGTAGGGACCGTTGGTCACCATGGTGACGGTTGTACAAGGGCGAGCCCCACCACCCAACTGGAACTCTATCCAACCCGCAACGGGCTCGCGCCATCCACCGATACAATGACTACAGGCGATGGGGCTCGCCTCAAACCGCACCGCGCTAACGGTCCCTGGGTCAGTGGACGGGACAACCATGGCCCCAGCAGGCGCCTCCGCCAGCCGTGAACAGACCCGGCTGGACGCCGGGAGCCAGCCACTCGCGGTGCTCGCAGACCTCGCCCGGCGGCACCACCTGGCGGACATCGAACAACGGTGTGGCACCGCCCGCTTCCAAGCCGACGAGCGCGAGCTCACTATCGCGGTGCTGGGACGGTTCAATGCCGGCAAGACGACCCTGCTCAACCTGATCCTGCGCCAAGACCTGTTGCCCGTCCAGGCAGTCCCCGCCACCGCCGTCATCACCCGAGTGAGCTTCGGCCCCCAACTCTCGGCCGTCGTCACGCCGAGCCACGGCTCCTCCTTCGCGATCGAGACCACCAGCTTGGCCGAGTGGATCACCGAAACCGGCAACCCCGGGAACCGGCGCGGGATCGTCGGCGTCGACGTCCAGACCCCAACACTGTCCGACCTGGATCACCTCGTCCTGGTCGACACCCCCGGAACCGGAAGCACCTGGGAGCACAACACCGATACCAGCCTGCGATGGCTGCCTCACGTCGGCGCCGCGCTCGTGGCGATCAACGCCACTCAGCCGCTGAGCGAGGACGACGTGCGCCTCATCGAACTCGTCACGCCCCACACGCCGAACATGGTGGTCGTCCTCACCAAGATCGACCTGCTCACGGAGAGCGACCTGGAGGCCGTCACGCAGCATGTCCGTCGGCAACTCCGTGACCGGACGGGAGGGGATCCGACCATCCTTCCCGTGTCGACCGCCCCTCGACACCGCAGCGAACGTGCGGATCTCCGCCGCTTCCTCCGCCAACTCAATCTCGGGCATGACAGCCTCACCGCTGGGCTCGTTGCACACCGCACGGCCCAGCTCGCCACCGAATGCCACGCCTACCTTGCGCTTGCCAGAGCCTCCACGCTGAGCACGGACCGGGCCGTCGAGGATCTTCGTCGTGCGCTTGCAGTCGAGAGCGCGCGATTGCCCCTCCTCAGTCAACAGTGTCGCGCTCAGTTCCAACCCCTTGGCCAGGCGATGATCGAGGCCACTCAGCATGCGGTCCGCGCGGAAATCGCAGCCACTGTCTCCGAGTTGCGCGAGGAGCTTCTCGTGCAACTGCCGTCATGGAAGGGCACTCTTGCCGAGGAGTCCGAGCGCTTCCGGGACTTCTTACGGCAGTCGCTGACGAACCAGCTCGTGCCGTTAGCGGCCCGGGCCGGCGCGTCACTGGAAGACCTGATGGCGGATGGGCTGCAGCCTGTCCAGACTATGGGTGAGGCCTTCCTGCAGCGCCTCGATCACCTCGTGAGCACAGCCATCGGGCACGAGCTGAAGCTGCCCGCACCGGAGCCCATCCCGGCGCCGATCGAGTCGGTGGACGTCACCCTCAACGCCGTCTTCGACAGCCATCTGGAATTGCTGTCGTGGGCGATCCCCATGTCGCTCGTGCGAGGAGCCGTGCACCACCACTTCCTCTCGATGCTGCCCTGGGAAGTCGAGAAGAACCTCGACCGGATAGCGTACGGCGCGGTCGCGTCGGCACGGCGGGGCCTCGAGGTGAGCCTGGCCGACTACATCGCGCAACTGGACGCCGTCCTCCAAACCTGCCGCTCCCTGATTGACAGCCGCCCCGACGATTTGGCTGTCATCGAGTCAGACCTGGCAACGCTGCAGGCGATGCTGACCGAACCTTCGCACGCCGGCGACGCAGCGGCGGCCGGGTGACCTGTGATTCCACAACAACCAAACGTCACCAGTGGTGGGGTTGTGTCGCACCCCCCCGACGTATTGCTGAATCCGTGGATGCACGGCCAGCGGTCTCGGCACCTGGCCGCTAATCCTCTCAGATCGACCATCAGGCTTGCATTTTCGATCTCGGGTGGCATCATTGACTTATGCATGGCGGAGGGGCTCGCCACGACAGCGGAATGATCCGCCAACGGTCCCTGAACCACCTGGGTGGTGGCCGCCGCGATTTCTCGGTAGGCGCCTCGGTCGTGGGCAGATCCCTCGATCGACCAGGTGGCGGGTCGGCCAGAGCGGTCGAACCCACCTGGAACCGAGGAGGAACCATGCGTTGCTATGACTGCGCCACCGAAGCCCAGCTGAAGACCGAAGCCAGCGCCAATTGCGTGGTCTGCGGTGCGGGGCTGTGCATTGAGCACTCCATCGAGGGGTACTCGCAAGAGGCACTCACGGGAAGCCTCGGCAACCCAGCCGTACACCGTCTGCCCGGTCGCAAGCTCTTCTGCCGGACATGCGCGCCCGACTATCTGAAGCTCACGGTCAGCCCGCATCGGTCCCAATTGGCTGTCGGGTGACGACAGCTGCGAGCAAGATACCCGCGTGAGCAATTGCACGCGCGCTGCTACGGTTCGTATCGTGACTTGCGCATTCTCTGCGAACGCGGGACACGCACCGAACGAATAGCCTCCAGCCGGACCCGGATCGATTTCTCTCACTTTCTCGATCCCGGTCCGGCTGGTGTGTCGCATCGCGCTGGATAAAACCACCAGAACGCTGAGGATTCGGCGATAGGGACTCCACTCACGGCCAAGCTGCTCCGCCCTGGTGTCGCACCTCCGACAGCCAGAGCAACTGCGGGCGCTCGCGCGCCGTCCGCACGCCCCCGCTTGACGGCGTCCTGAACGGTGAGCTGAACGAGTTCGGATGATCGGCCCACAGCCGCGTGCTGGACCGGCCGCCAGCTCGACCTTCAGGGCCTCGGTGCGTGCGCTTCGTCGAAGCCACGCCGCGCCGACGCACCCGCCCGCGGTCGAGGCTGAAACTTGCGGCCGGTCAGCTGGGACGGGTGATGGTGACGGTGCAGTTGGCGTAGGCCACGACTCGGCGCGAGACCGAGCCGAGCAGCCAACGGTCGAAGAATGACCGTCCGCGATGCCCGAGGACGATGTGGTCGATCTCGTTGCCGTCGGCGTAGCGCAGCAGGTGCTCGGCCGCGTGCCCAACTCTCTCAGCGGTGACGACCACGATCCCGGGATACCGGGAGGCTACCGCTCCGAGCACCTCGTGGGCGGCCGCCTCCGCCTTGTCGACGATGGCCTCCGTCTCGATGTCGTCGCCGATCTCGGGTAGCTCCGCCACGCTGACGACGTGGAGTTCGGCACCGTAGTGAGCGGCGAGGTCCGCGGCGAAGTCAAGGGCGGCCTGGGCGGCCTTTGACCCGTCGAGCCCTACCAGGATTCTGTTCACGACTGCTCCTTTGCAGTTGAGGTCATCAAGGCGGCCTTCCCGCCTTGTCGCTTGGGGACGAGGTGGCGGGGGAAGAACGCGGCGTTGGCGATGAGGGTGGGGATCACGGCGCTGCCGATCACCGCAGCGACCAGGAGGGAGTACTGATCGGTCGTGACGATGCCGTTGTTGAGCCCGAACAAGGAGGCGATTGTGCCGAATGTCAGGCCGGTCGACATCAGCAAGGTGGTGTACGCGCTCTCGCGCTTCGGCGACCCGAACTGTCGTGCGACTGGATAGACGCCAAGCAGCTTCAACAGGACCTTGGTCCCCAGCAGAGCGAGGAAGGCCAATGGTGCTGCGACCAGAGCAGGCACCGAGACTAGGGATCCTGCCCGCAGGAAGTAGAAGGGGGTCAGGAGACCGAAGGTGAGCGTGCGCAGACGCCTGACCAGGGCGTGATCCCGCCCGACCACGCCAGCGAGTGCCATGCCTACCACGTATGCGGGCAGCACGGCCTCGCTCCCCGCCCAGGTGGCGAGTGCGGCCAGAGCGAACAGCACACAAAGGATGACTTTCGCCTCGATCTCGGAGGGCCGACCGCCAAGTCGCGTGAACACGATCTTGAGCAGCCGAGGGAGGAACGCCACCGCGAGCGCCAGTACCCCCACCAGGACCACGGTGCTGATCGTGAAGGGCGAGAACATCAGACCGAGCGCGGCCACGGTTGCGAGGTCGGTGATGAAGCACGCGGCAAGCACGGTCTTGCCGTAGCTCGTCGCGTTGAGCCCGAACTCCAGCATGACCGCATAGACCACGGCTACCGATGTGGTCGACATGGCGATTCCGGCGAGCCAGCTCGCGCTCGTCGACCAGTGCAGTGCGTAGTACGCGAGGGCGGTACACCCGAGGAACGGCGCTGCGAAGCTGACCAGGCCGATCGCCCCAGCTTCTCGCCAGTTCTGCTTGAAGGTCGCGGGGTCGAGTTCGGCGCCGGCCAGGAAGGTGAGCAGGACTGCGCCAGTGCTGGAGAGGAAGGTGATCCAGGCTGATGACTGGCCCAGAACACTCGTGCCGATGAAGATCCCGATGACCAACTGCGCGACCATCCCGACCACGATCTCCGACAGCGCCGTGGCGAGCTTGAGCCACACCGAGAGAATCGAGGCCGCCAGTGCCAGGCCCAGCCAGATCGCGGCCTGCGTCCACACTTCAGTCATGCCAACTCCTACCTTGATCGAAAGGCAGGGACCGTTGGCGCCTGTGGCGCTGCTTCCCGGCGAGCCCCTCCGCCGGATGCATTCATGCTAGCCACATCGGTGGGTTGGACGCGCATCGACGCCGAGTCGTGCTCACATTTCGGTATCGCTCATGTGCCACCCTCCTCAGCGATGGCCCTTGCGGCCGCCCTCGCAGCGAGAGGGTCGAGATACGCGCCGGAACCGGCCACAGGCTGGCCCCCCCGGTCAACTCGGTAGACCAAGGGCTCCGCGGCGGGGATGTTGAGTTGGCGAAGATCGGCATCGCCGAGGTGGTCGATCACCGCTACAAGCGCCCGCAGGGAGTTGCCGTGGGCCACCACCAAGACGGTCGACCCCGACCGGAGCGCGGGCACGAGCTTCGCGGCAAGCAGCGGCCGGATGCGGGCAATGACCTCGGCCAGCGTCTCTGTCTCCCGCACTACGCCCGGAGAGCAGTCGCGCAGCGGCGCCTGCTGTTGCAGTTGCCGCAGCTGTTCAGGGGGCATTGGCGGTGGGGCCTGGTCTAGTGAGCGGCGCCACTCCCGGAACAACGCCACGCCGTACTCCTCGATCACGTCTGACTTGGTCCGCCCGGTAAGGGCACCGTAGCTGCGTTCGGTCAGGCGGCAATCGACGCTCATCTCGGCGTGGCCCGCATGGGTCGCGACGATCTCAGCCGTCGCCCGCGCGCGGCTCAACGGAGAACAGATGATGCGAGAGGGACGGTTGGCTTGGCGGCTCAGAATCTCGGCTGCGCGGAGGGACTGCTCCCGCCCGAACGGCGTCAGCGGCACATCCAGTGCGCCTGTGAACAGACCGAGCCGGTTTGCTTCACTCTCGCCGTGTCGGAGCAGGATCAGGTGCGCCGACATCTAGATCTCCGATCCGTCGACGCGCGACGATCGCGAGGCGCCTCGTCCAAGGCGGGGGGACAAATCAAGACGGGACGTGCACAGCCCGGCTGGCCGTGAAGGCTGGGGGGAAAGTGAGATAAGCCCCACCTCCGTGTCCAGCCGAGCTGCGCACAGGGTAGGGACCGTTGGCCGCATCTGCGGCGGTTCTTCTCTCGAGGGGCGAGCCCCTCCGCCCGCGCGGACTTTACATGACGCCCACAAGCCGATTCTCGAAGGTCGCGACTGGCGGACACAATCTGGCGAGATCCTGGTCAGATGCTCCTCCTCGTTCGCGCGAGTCGCAGGACGACGAGGCTGAGCAGCATCCAGACTGCGGCGTAGCCGAAGGCGACCGTGGGCGAGACGAGTGACCACAGCACACCGGCGACGACTGTCGCCCCGATGTCGCCGACCGACTGGGTCAGCCCGAGTACGCCGAACGCCTGGCTTCGGATGTCCCGGGGAATGCTCAGTGCGACAACCGCGGATTCGGCGGTTTCGGCCAGGCCGATCCCGATGCCGGCGAGCAGGAAGCCCGTCACCACTCCGAATAGGCCCGTGCCAATCGCGAACAGGGTGTAGGCGGCGACGTAGAACGCGGAACCGAGTGCGAAGGTGAGTCGGGGGCTCCTGCGATCGCTTAGGTGCCCAGCCAGGAGCGAGGCGCCTGCGGCCATCGCGTTGTGCCCGGCATACATCAGGATGGCCCCGCTCGCGGCCGCGGCCGCGGTCCACCCGGTGGCCGTCAGGAGATCGGTGGCCCGCAGGATGAGCAGGGTCGTAGCCAGGTTTCCCAACTCGAAGCAGGCCACAGGGGCGAGGATCCTTGCGAGGCCCTCGCGGCGAAGCCTGCCCAGACTCAGGGAGATCCGGGCCTTCGCCTCCGCGGAACGTAGGTGCCCGCGCGCCTCGCGGACAGCGACGGTGATCGCCACAGCGGCGAGGACGCCGGGGACGAACGCGATCAGGATCGTCCACCGGACGCCAAGGACGCCGACCAGCACTGACGCCAGCAGAGGCCCGACGATCGCGCCGAGGTTGTCACCCGCTCTCTCCACGCCGAACGCGCGCCCGGTCTTCTCCCGCGCGGCCAGGTCAGTCAGGACCATGTCGCGGGCGGGAGAGCGCAGGCCACGAGAGACCCAAGCAAGAGCCCGCAGGATCGCCACCTGCCAGATCGCCGAGGTGAGGCCGATCGCCGCAGTCGCGACGGCAGTGCCCACGTACCCTCCACGAGCCAGCGCCCCGCGGCGACGCGGGTCAGACGCCAACGGGCCGCCGGCGAGCTTGCTCAGCCCGGTCAACGCGTCGGCGACCCCGTCGATCGCGGCCAAGGCGGATGCCCCCCCGCCCAGCACCCCGGTGACGAATCCGGGAAGAAGCGAGGTCGCCATCTCGTGCCCAGCGTCGGAGAAGAACGACGCTGCGCCAACACCGAACACCCCCCGGCTCAGAGCGCGCGATGGGGCATCGTCAGTGCGCTCAGCGTCGTCCATGCGCCCGCCTCTCTCCGTCCCGGGGCCATCGGCCCGTTTCAGGACTCATCAGCATGACGTGCGCTTCGGGCATCAGCCCCGGCGGAGATCCATCGCCACCGCGAAGATACCCCACCATCGCGGCAAGAGCTAAGGCAGTGACGCCTGCCAGCCACCGCTCACGTGATCGGTAGACGGTGCGGGAGCCTTCGCGGCGTGCGGCCACCGGCTCGCTTCGACGGAACGTTGCCGAGACCGCCATCCACCCAGGTCCATCTCGCGGGGTAACGAGCGGTGCCGTCCCACACCAACAAGTGCGTGGCGAGCCGGTTCAGGAACCATCTGTCGTGGGAAGCGACCATCACGCACCCCTGGAACGCCCCCAGCGCCCGCTCCAGGGCGATCCGGAAGGTCAGGTCCAGTTCGTTGGTCGGCTCGTCCAGCAACATGAGGTTCGCCTGCTGGCGGAACGTCATCGCGAGGTTCAGCCGCGCACGCTCTCCCCCGGAGAGCGCGCGCAGCGGCTTGTCCTGATCCGTTCCCCGGAGACCGAAAGCCGCCAGGAACGAGCGAGGAGCGACCACGGAACCCGCGAAGCTGAGCTCGCCGCCGTCGGAAATGAGGTCGGCGGGCGTCATCGACGGCTCTGCGCCAGCAAGCGACTGCGGATCGCTGAACCCTATGGTGACGCTCGCGCCGACACTCACGGCGCCTCCAGCCGGCGCGCGACGGCCCGCGAGGGTACGCAGCAGTGTGCTCTTCCCCGCCCCGTTGGGACCGAGAATCCCCACGATCGCGCCGGGTGGCAGGACGAAGGACAGCCCCTCGACCACGAGCGTGTCTCCGGCTCGGACGGACAGCGCTTCGCAGCTGAGCACATCATGACCCAGCCGCGGCACGGCGGGGATTGGGATCAGTCCCAGCCCGCGTGCGGGGCGATCCGGCAGCAAGACGGTAGCCGACACGCGCTCCCTGGAAGACCTGCTCCGCGCGCCTCCATGAGAGGTGACCCAACCGCGCTCGTGCTCCAGAGCCAGGAGTTCCTCGGCGTCCTTGTCGCCGGCCACGACGAAGTCGTCGATCTTCGCCTCCAGGTAGTCGGCATAACCCCCGCGATAGCGACGGGGCCCCGACCTGCCCAGCTCCACGATCCAGTCCGCGCACGTGCTGAGCAGTTGCCGGTCGTGGCTAGCGAAGATGATCGTTCCGGAGCAGGACTGGAGGTAACGCTCAAGCCAGTCCGAGCCGTCGACGTCGAGATCATTGCTGGGCTCATCCAACAGCAACAGCGCCGGTTGGCTAAGGAGGAGGCGACACAGAGCGACCCGGCGACGCTCGCCGGCAGACAGGTCGTCGACCCTCTCGCCAGGATCAGGGCACCCCAGCGCCGACATCGCCTGCATGATCTGCGCCTCGATATCCCAGCCGTGACCAGCGTCGAGCGCTTCCACCACGCCGCCCAGCTCATCAAGTAGCTCGGGGGACGGATGGTCACCCAGCTCCCGGGACACATTCTTCAGGCGGTCGAGCATCGATCTAGCGACTGCAACACCGCCCTCGACGGCTTCACGCACGGTTTGGCCGGTCTGGAGCGACGGCACTTGGGCGAGATGACCGACCGTCACATCTGGCGCGAGGTGCACGGCACCTTCCGCTGGCGTGCTCTCTCCGGCGATCAACGTCAGCAGCGTGGACTTCCCGCTGCCGTTCGGACCGATTACGCCTACGTGGCTTCCCTCACTCACCGTGAGATCGACGGGAAGGCCCCAGTCCGGGCCGGGAGACCGGGCGGTCACGCCCTCAATCCGTACCACCCACCGGCCGCTGTTCAACCCGACACCACCGGGAACGTGGACAGTGCGCATCGCAGACTCCTTGAGATCACCGGTAGAGGCCATCAGCGGGAATCCACGATCGAGGCGAGCCTCATCGCCTTGATCCATTGTGCCTCGGGCTGGGCGAACCAGCTACCGGATGAGTCTCTCCAGGCGCGAAGGTCGCCGAGTGTTGCCAGCTTCGGGGCCCTGGTGCCTAGACTCTAGACGTGGCGATGGAGTTCGCCTCGTCCACCTTGTGGCCGAAATCGCATCAGCTGATGACTCCTGCGAACGAGAGCTGGAGGTGCGATGGAACGGACGCATCCTGGCGTTGGGAAGCCTGCAGCGATCATCGGCGGCCCTGACAACGCCCCAGACGGAGTGCTTGTCGATCTCCGATGCTCGGTTGCACTCATCAGGAACGACCAGATCCTGCTACTTCACCGCACTGGGCAGTCCGAGTCCGGCGCCGAAGAGGATTGGGTATTGCCTGGCGGCCATCCTGCCGATGGGGAGTCGATGCGCTCCTGCGCAGCCCGTGAGGTCTCTGAGGAGACTGGGCTCAGCGTCGATGTAGGGCGCTGCCTCTTTGTGTATGAGGTGGTCGATCCAAAGCAGGCCGGGAGACGGGTCGAACTGGTCTTCGCCGCTACCGCCGCAGGGCGCGACAGTCTCCAGGAGAGAGAACCGAATCGTCACCCGGAGTTCGTGAGCATTGACGATCTGACCGGACTTGAGCTGCGCCCCCCACTCGCGGGCTATCTCCGAGGGCTGCGTTGGCCACAGCCTCAGGGTGCCGCGTACCTAGGGAACCTGTGGCGACCACAACGCGCACCCGGCCCGCGCGAAGACGAACAATGATCCCATCGGAGACAGGCGACTGGAGACTCGGGTGCCCGGGGACACTCGTCACCCGCAGCGTCGCGATCTAGCCCGAAGAAGAGAGAGGTAACTCGTGCCCGCACTTCGCTCCCGTACCACAACTCACGGCCGCAACATGGCCGGCGCCCGCGCCCTGTGGCGCGCGACCGGCCTGACCGAGTCCGATTTCGGCAAGCCGATCGTGGCGATCGCCAACTCCTTCACCCAGTTCGTGCCGGGCCACGTCCACCTCAAGGACATGGGGTCGCTGGTCGCGTCCGCGGTTGCCGAGGCCGGTGGCGTGGGACGTGAGTTCAACACGATCGCCGTCGACGACGGCATCGCGATGGGCCACGGCGGCATGCTCTACTCGCTGCCCAGCCGCGAGCTGATCGCCGACTCGGTGGAGTACATGGTGAACGCGCACTGCGCCGACGCCCTGGTCTGCATCTCCAACTGCGACAAGATCACCCCCGGCATGCTCATCGCCGCGCTCCGGCTGAACATCCCGACCGTGTTCGTGTCCGGCGGCCCGATGGAGGCCGGCAAGGCGCAGGTCGTCGCCGGGGTCACCCAGCCGCGACTCGACCTGATCGACGCCATGTACAAGGCGGTCGACGACAAGGTGAGCGACGCCCAGCTGCTGTCCATCGAGGAGAGCGCCTGCCCGACGTGCGGTTCGTGCTCGGGCATGTTCACGGCCAACTCGATGAACTGCCTGCTCGAGGCGCTCGGGCTCGCGCTGCCGGGCAACGGCTCGACACTCGCGACCGCGTCCGCCCGGCGGGAGCTGTTCCTGAACGCGGGCAAGCTCGTGGTCGAGCTGGCCAAGCGCTGGTACGACGAGGACGACGCCTCGGTGCTGCCGAGGTCGATCGCCACCAAGCCCGCCTTCGCCAACGCGATGCGCCTCGACATCGCCATGGGCGGCTCGACCAACACCGTCCTGCACCTGCTCGCGGCGGCGCACGAGGCCGAGGTCGACTTCGACTCTGACGACATCGACGCTCTCAGCCGGACGACGCCGTGCATCTGCAAGGTCGCCCCGAACACGACGAACTACTACATGGAGGACGTGCACCGCGCCGGCGGGATCGCCGCCATCCTGGGCGAACTCGACCGTGGCGGCCTGCTCGACCGCAGCGTCCACGCCGTCCACTCCCCGTCGCTGGAGAAGTGGCTGGCCGACTGGGACATCCGTGGCGGCTCGCCGTTGCCCGAGGCCATCGAGCTGTTCCACGCCGCGCCCGGTGGCGTGCGCACGACCGTCCCCTTCTCGTCGCAGGCGCGCTGGGAAAGCCTCGACACCGATTCGGCCGGCGGCTGCATCCGGTCGGTGGCGACGCCGTACACCGCTGACGGCGGCCTGGCGATCTTGAAGGGCAACATCGCCGTCGACGGCGCGATCGTGAAGACCGCCGGCGTCCCGGAGGACCAGTGGACGTTCCGCGGCACGGCGATCGTCACCGAGAGCCAGGAGGAGGCCGTCGAGGCGATCCTGAGCAAGCGCGTCCAGCCCGGGCACGTGGTGATCGTCCGCTACGAGGGCCCGAAGGGCGGCCCCGGCATGCAGGAGATGCTCTACCCGACGTCGTACCTGAAGGGGCTGGGCCTCGGCCCCCAGTGCGCGCTGATCACGGACGGCCGGTTCTCCGGTGGCTCGTCGGGGCTGTGCATCGGGCACGTCTCGCCGGAGGCTGCCTCCGGCGGCACGATCGGACTGATCGAGGACGGCGACGTGATCGAGATCTCGATCCCCGACCGCTCGATCACCTTGGTCGTCGACGGCGAGATCTTGCAGACGCGCCGCGAGTATCGGGACGCGGTCGGCTGGCACCCGGAGAACCGGGACCGCCAGGTGTCCGCCGCACTGAAGATCTACGCGTCGATGGCCCTGTCGGCCGACAAGGGGGCGGCACGGGAACCGGCCCAGCCCACACTCGTCCGCACGCAGGTCCGGGCGTCGGTGCGCTAGAGCCATCGAGGCCGCAGACCTGACCGGCAATAGGCAGGTCGGCCAGTAGCCGTGCCCAATCAGTTGAGTACACCTCGGACTGAGGCATCCAAAGGAGTGCTTCGTTCGAATGAATCGCGTCATCGCTGACCGGGACGAACCCACTGGGTGCTCTGACGACGATTCACCCCGATCCCGCTTGGCCTGCACCGAGCGGGGCCTGGTTGACGCTGAGATCGGCATCAAAGTAGCCCGACCGAGCCATCGAGTCCGCGCGATGGCGGACGAAACGTGCTCTGGCAGGCCAGGGTTGGTGGTGGTCGTCGCAGTGCTGCTTGGTGCGATCGCGCATTCGTTCCAAGAAGGCGGGTACTGCGAGGCGGTGCCATTCCTCAAGACTGTTGCTGTTGGTGGCGGTGGCGATCGTGCGGCGTTGGTCGGCGAGGACGCCGATCTCGTGGACCAGAGTCGGGTGTCTGGGCCAGCAGGGCGGGATCATGCCGGCAGAGGGGTCCCAGACGTACTCGTGGTTGAACCAGGTGACGAAGGCCTCGTACCACTCCCAGACCTCGAGCCTGAGTTGGGGGTCGGCGCAGGTGGCGATGTCCCAGGGTCGCGGGAGGTCCTCAGCTGGTCCGATCCATTCTTTCTGCTCCTGCGTGCCTTCCTCTGAGAGGTGCAGGTTCCAGGCGGCCGCCCGTACCCGCTCGCCGGGCATCGGGTAGGGCAGGACGAGCGGTTCGTGTGTCGTGTCCATCAGTCCTCCATGAGGGCGTGCTTGCGGGCTGCCGCGACAGCGGCTACGGCCCTGGCGTCGTCGGCGGGCTCCATGGCTCGCCGGCGCGCCAGTTCGTGCCGGGTCTGGGCTTGTTGGGCGAGGAGGACGCGTCCTTGCTTGCCGTCGATGCACCTGCGGAGCTTGGCGATGATCGGCCGGGTGTTCTCGGCGACTATCAGGGCGTGCCGTTCGGGGAGTTGGCGAACCTCCTCGGGGCGAAGGATCAACATGTCTTCGCCGGAGGCGGTACCGCCACCGCGGCCGCCGAGGTGCCAGCTGGTGCGGGCGACTCGGGTGGTGCCGACCAGGTCACTGACTTCCTTGTTGAACCCGACGTCCTTGCTGCCGCCGAACAGCGCGAGGAGGTTGGTGAGCCCGAAGATGGCGCGGGCCTCGGTGTCGCCGAACAGGGCCGCGAGCTGCCGCCAGGTCTGGGCGGCGTAGATGATCGAGATCCCCAGCGCCCGCTCGTTGGCCATCCGGGTGCGCAGGGTCGGCAGCGGCGCGGTGGACGGCAGCTCGTCCAGGCAAGCCAGCATGGGCGGACACAGCCGTCCCCAGGGGCTCTCGTTGGCCAGGCCGAGGGCCGTGTCGAGGATGTGTTCGGTGAGGGCGGTCATCAGCGGTGAGGCCGAGGCGTAGGGATCTTCGCGGCCGAGCAGGTAGAAGGTGCCGCCGTCCCGGATGATTTGGGCGATGTCGGTCGCGGGGCGTCGATCGTCGGGGATGCAGCGGTTGCGGATGGCGGGCTGGAAGAACAGTTCCATGGCCTGCTGGACGGTGGTGATGGTGTTGGCGGCGGTGCGTTCGTCGCCTTGGAGCGCCCCCTGAAGGAGGCCGTGCCAGTGAGGCGCGGCGTAGGGGTGCTCGCGCAGGATGTCAGCCGGTTCGGCGGCGCCCAAGGGGTTGGCGACCCAGCGCAGCACCCGGTCCAGGCGGTGGCCGACGAGGGCGGCGGCGTGGAGGTAGCCGGCGACGACTTTGGCGGCTTCGGCGGCGTAGAACCTGGCGGCGGCGTCGCCGGAGCCTGCACTGGTGGAGCTGCGGATGGTGCCGCTGGTGAACGCCTTGGCGCGGCGTTCGGCGGTGAGCGGGTTGATGCAGCCGACGATCGGGTCCCACACCAGTTCAGGCAGGCCGTCGGCCTGGCCGAAGGGGTCAAGCACGACGCATTTCCGTCCGCCTTGGCTGCGTTGGGTGATGGTGAGCAGCAGGTCGTCGGTTTTGGTGAGGGTGACCAGGGCCGCTCCGGGAGCGGCGAGGAGTGCTGGGGTGAGAAGGTCGAGGGTCTTGCCGGAGCCTTGGGGGCCGATAATGCCGCAGGTCCGGTCCCAGGGACACCACAGTTGGCCGGCCCGGGGTTCGGCGGCGACACCGATGGGCCAGCCGAGCTGGCGGGGCTCGATCTTGGTCATTGCTTTCCCTTCGGAGGCCGGTCTGCCTTGATGGTGCTGTTGGGGCGTAGCAGCGGCTCGTGTCGTGACCGGAACCGCTGCCGCACGCCGGACCGTGGGGCGGGCGGCCATCCCGGCATCAAGGGGCCGTCGCCGTGCTCTTCCGGTTCGGGTTGGCCGATGTGGAGGGGGCGGGTGCGTTGGAGGACGATGACCAGTCCCCTGGGTTCGATCTCGTAGCCCTTGATCGGGCCGCGGATCGTGACGGTGTCGCCCTGGTGGATGTCGCTGGCCCAGCCGCTGCCGACGATGGTCTTTACGGTGACGCCGTGGTCTTCGACGACGAGGCGGCGGTTCATCACCCCGCGCTGGAAGCCGGCCAGGTAGCTGGAGTGGGTCACGGTGCCGGTGAAGGTGAGGACCGTGCCGATGGTGGCGACCAGGTCGGCGATCGGGCCGCTCGGCGCTTCGTCAGGTGAGGGCTGCGGTGCAGTCATCGCTCGGCCTTTCGGCGGGTGGGGTACAGGTCGGGCCGGATCACCCGGCGGTGTGCGCGGAGTCGCCTCAGCCCGAGGGTGGCTTCGGCTTCGTCCGGGGTGGCCATGCCCCGCATCCGTCCCGGGCCCCAGTGCCGCAGCGCGACGGCGCCGCCGAGGACCGCCACCGTGGCGATGGCGAGCTCGACCCCGGCGACCCAAGCGATCACCGTGCCGGCATTCACGACGACTGCCGGTGGGGGTTGGAGTCCTGCGGCTGGGTGCCCGGCGAGGATGGCCGGGATGCTGGTGGCGACTGCCTTGATTGGTGGCCATACCCCGCTTGCGCCGGCCTGCCAGTAGGCGAGGCTTCGGCCGAGCTGGACGCCGATCCCGAACAGCAGCATTGCGGCGATGAGGACGGCGACGGGAATCTCCCAGGTGAACGGGTAGGGGTCGCGGCGACGGTTGGTCTGGAGCAACGCAATCCTCCTAGATCGCGATGCCGGGTGTTGGCGGTTTCCGGTGGGCGCGTTCCGGCGAGTGGTCGGTGGCCCGTGGCGTGGGCGGCCAGCCGCCCGCCGGGATGGGCGTAGCCGCGCGGTTGTCGAGGTGTCGCCGCACGTCGGCGTCGGCGGTGAACAGGATCGTGTCGCGCAGCGGCAGCCACATCGACGGGGACACGACTTGGTCGATGAGTCCTTCGAGCAGCTGGACCGGATGGGCTTGGTCGGGCTCGACCTGGGTCTGGCGTGCCCGTTCGGTGGCGATGGCGGCGCGGGCTCCGTCGCCGCCGACCCATGCCGCCATTCCGGCCAGGTACAGCGCCATGTCGGCGTCGCGGGCGGGGGTCGTGTTGACCACGGCCTGCCACAGTTGGAGGTGGCAACTGGAGTTGTCCCGGTCGATCGACAGCAGCGCCAGGTCCCTGGCGGCGGGGTGCTGGACGAGGACGGCGAGCTGGATCGCGTCGTGCGGGTCGAAGGTCGGCGTGTGCTGCGGGTGGTTGGAGGAGGCTGCCTGTGGCAGGTGGCGGCCGATCAGCTGCGCGGTGAGCGCGATGATCTGCTCCTTCTGGTCGGGCTGAGGGAGGCCGCCGATCGCCGCGTCGACCTGTCGGTCGAGGTCGGCACTCTCAGCTGGGCTGGCAAAGCCGGCGGCTAGCTCGGCCCGGCTGGAGGCGCGCTCCAGTCCGTGGAAGGTGGCCTGGGTGGCGACGGTTCCGTAGGGGTCGATGGTGTCGGTCCGGCCGTCGGGGGTGTACCAGCGGTCCGCGTCGATGAGCATGGACTGGCAGCCGTCGGCGAGCCATTCGTCGCAGCGGGCAAGGACGGTGAAGCCGGCATGGTGGTCGGCGGTGTAGGCAACGGCGAAGACCCCGGCACCGGGGAACCGGGCGAGCATCCGGTCGAGGAGGTCCTCGACGACACCGACCGGCTCGACATCGGCCAGGTCGACCCGGGCAGTCAGCTGGACACGTCCGTTCTGGACGATGGAGGCAACCAAGGACTCCTCGGGTACGAACCCGACGAGGTAGGGGATCACCTGGGCGGCGTCTCCGGGTTCGGTGATGCGCAGCACGGCGGGCTGTCGTTGTTCCATGTCGGTCTCCTCGATTCCGGATGGGTGGGTCAGTCGGTGAGGTTGCCGACGCGCCAGAACTCGTACATCCGGTGGCCGGCGAAGTCGGTGTAGTGGTAGATCCGGACGCCACGTCCGCGGGCCTCCCAGCTGGTGTGGCTGCCGGGGTCGAAGACGAGCATCACGTGCCCGGCAGCGTTGGGGCCGCGCCAGGTGTTGGTGAACACCAGGTCCCCGGGCCGGGCCTGGGAGGGCCGGACGCGGTAGGCGTTCTTGTGGGCCCACAGCCGCATGGATTCGGCGGTGCGGGGCAGTCGAATCCCGATCCGCCGGAATGCGGAGCCGACGAAGCCGGAGCAGTCGTAGCCGCGCGGCCCGGTTCCGCCCCAGATGTAGGGCTTGCCTTTCTGTTTGGCGGCCCACGCGAACATGGCCGCAACCCGATCAGAGGTGAGCGGTGGCAGGTCGGGGTTGCCGTCGCCGATCCCGTCGCCGCAGTCTTCGCGGTCGCCGGCGACGACGATGGTGCCGTGGCCGGCGTAGGCCCAGGCGTAGAACAGCACGTCGTTGCGGTAGCTGATGGAGTGGTTGTAGGCCCACAGCGCCCGGATCACCCCTGTGGTCCCCCGCGTCACCCCGGATGCTGTCAGGTAGTTGGCGGCGGAGAAGATCGAGTCGGCGTCGTTGTGGATGTCGCGGCGCCCGTCCTTATTGCCGTCGACTCCGTAGGCGGCGAAGGTGCGCGGCATGAACTGCATCAGTCCCTGGGCGCCGGCGCTGGAGCTGCGGTTGTCACGGCCGTGCCGGGTCTCAGCCATGCCGATCCCGGCCAGCAGCTGCCAGGGCAACTGGTACCGGCGGCCGGCGGCGACGTACAGGGACTTGATGTGGGTGGGAATGGTCTGTGCGGGGCTGCGCGACGACTGGTAGCGCGGATTGCCCCACTTGGGGAGTTCGAAGCCGACGCCGGCCTCCTCGCCGCCGGTGATGTCGGTGTTGGTCTGGTCGGGATAGGCCGAGCAGGGGTCGATGCGGATCTGTTCTGCGACGGCCGGCGCGACGACGGCGGTGGCGATCGCGACGGCGCCTATCGGAACACCGAGGGTGAGTGCCAGGACGGGGCCGAGGAGGAGCGCGAGGAGCTTCATCATGCGGCTCCAGCCAGGGCCTGGTTTGTCCAGGTGAGGGACCGCTCCGTCGGCGTCAGGCACGTGATCACCTTGTGGATCCGGTCTCCCAGCAGCCACAATGCCCGTCCGGGTGCCTGGCGGCACCAGTCGGTGACCATGTCGGTGGCCATCGACGGGAGACCGAGCAGGGTCTGCAGCTCGTCTGCGACCTTCTGGTCCTGGCCGTGGAGGATCTTGGTGTCGGCCAGGTGTAGCAGGTCCTTGGCGATCGCGGCCGCCTGCGACGTGGCGTCCCCGGCGCTGAGCAGGTCGGAAGGTTTGTGGGCGATGGCGAACTGGATGTCGCCGTCGCGCCGCGATAGCCGCAGGTCGGCGTCGAAGCTCTTCACCGCCTCCACGCCGAGCCGTAGCTGCTTCCACGACTCGTCGCGGACCACGATGCGCACGTCCCCGGGTTCGGCGACCTCGCGCATCGCTCGCCCCCACGAGTTCAGGCACATCAGCGCCATGCCGACCGCCTCGTCACCCAGCGCTTCGAGGCGGGACAGCGACAGCGACTGGATGGGAGCATTCCAATCCAGGGCGATGCTGGTGTGGTCGTCGAACAGGCCACGCAGGCTGCCGCTGACGAGCTTGCCGAGGGAGTCGCGCAGCAGCCGGGTGTCGTCGAGGAAATGACGGATCGACGCGAAGCGGCACTCCTCCACCAGCCGGTCGGGCGGGTTGTCGAGTAGGTGCCAAAGTAGCGGGATTGTCGTCTCGCTCAGTCGGGTGTTCCCGTCGCGGTACCCGGTCAGTAGCTGCAGGGCGGCCTCCAGGACTGTCTCCTCGCTGGGCCCGAACGGGACGGGCCGGTCACCGACCTTCTGCGAGCCGACCAGGCCGCGCAGCAGGGTGAGCCAGCGGGAGAACACGACGCTCGCCCGCCATCTGGCCTCTGCCGCGTCGAGCTGGTCCCAGCCGTCACCGAGGGGACCGAACGACAGCGGATTGATCCTGGCCGCGAGCCCCTGGCCAATGGCGATGGGTTCGACGCCGAGGGTGCGGCACAGGATCTCGTACTCATCCTTGGGGTCGCCCAGCACGAGTACGCGGTAGCCGAAGCCCATCATCCGCAGGCAGAACGCCTTCACCGTTGCCGACTTGCCCATGCCGGGCTTGCCGAAGCAGAACACGTTCGGATTGCTCACCGTGATGTCGGGGTCGAGCACCCAGCCGATCGGGTCGGCGAAGAACGAGGCGCGGGAGAACAGGTCGATGCCCATCTGGGCGCCACGCGGCGGCAGCGCCGGGCTGGCGACCAGCGGCCACAGCGCCGGCGCCTGGTCGGCGGTCATCCGCCACACCGACACCGGTACCGACGCGGGAGACCAGCCCCGGCCCCGCCTGCGGCGCCCGCGCGGCTGGGCGGCGTTGAACAACCGGGGCTGTCGGACGGGCTCGTCAGTGACGGGACGGGTGGGAAGGTCGTGGCCGAAGTCGGCGAGGAGCCGCCCGACCGCGCGTCCGCCGCCGCGCCGTGTTGTGGTGTGCCGGTTCATGAGTCGGAGGTCCTGAGCAGGCTGGTGCCCAGCGGGATGGTGGAGGCAGCGAAGGCGGCGTCCTGGACGAGGTCGAGCCGCAGCGGCGCGTAGCCGGCGTGGCGGATGGACGCGTCGAGTCGGCGGCCGTACTCGGCGATCCGGCAGGTCTTGGGGACGGTGACCGTCGCGACAGCGTAGGGCCGGACGAGCGCGTTGCCGGTGGCCAGCTTGGTGTCGAGGCTGCGGGTGCGGGCCAGGGCGATGCGGTCCTTGGCACGGGTCTTCACCCCGGCCTTGGTGCGGAGTTCCTCGCCCATGTCGGCGGCCCATTCGGCGCTGGCGGTCTGCCGGTCGGCGGCGGTCTGACCGAGGATGGGGAACGCGACGAGCAGGCTGCGGCGCTCTTCCGGCTCGGTCGGTGCCAGGACGGGGGCCAGGGCGCCGATGACCGCGCCACGGGTGGGCAGCTTGACGGTCGCCGACACGCTGTTCCAGGCGTCGTGGGAGTAGTGCCGCATCGCGAGGTCGGCCCCGGACGGCCCGGCCATCGCCCACGGCACGTCCGGGTTGACGGTCCTGTCGGCGGTGTGGGCGGTGAGCGCGTCGATGATCCCGGCGCGGTCGCCGGGGGCGAAGCCGGTGCGGACAGCGGCGGCGAGCTGGGGTGAGGTGAGCCATTCGACCTCGGTGATCCGCAGCCCTGCGCGCAGGTGCTCCTCCACCTCGGCCATGATCATCCCGAGCGCGCGGGCCCGTCCGTCCACGCCACGGCCGTATTCGCGGGCCTCGCGCGCGAGGCGGCTTTCGGCCACGACGATCGTGACGAACGCTTCGGTGCGCACCGCCGCGCGGGTCAGCATCCCGGCGAGCGCCTGGTTGACCTGACGGGCCAGGTCCGGGGCATCGTCGCGGTCGTGGTCGTCCATCCAGTGGTCACGTTCGGCGCCGTCGTCGGGGACGGATCGGATGAGGAACTGGACTTCGTCGACGAGCTCGGTGCGCGCACACGCGTTGAGCAGTGCGGTCAGGCCGGCGCCTTGGCTGGCTCGTTCGCCTGCGTCGGTCATGGCCAGTCCGGGATGGGTGATGGCGGCGGTGACCGCCCAGGTGCGGGTGGCGTGGTGCTGGATGATCGCGACCCGGCGTTGGTCGACACCCTGGGGCGGTCCGTCGTGTACTACGGCGCCGGCGAGCACCCCGGGCAGGTCCACCTCGCCGAGGTCGCCGGCCTGCCCGCTGGCGGCACGGGCCCGGAAGCTGGTCCAGCCGGCGATGCCGCCGGCCGTGTGCCGGATGCTGGCGGCGAGCCAGCCGAACGCGGTGCGTCCCGAGATCGGGACCAGTGACAAGACCGCCACCAGCGCCCAGCCCGACGCGAACGCCAGCAGGAGTCCCCACTGCTGGCGGCTGAGTGCCCACACCGTGGGAATGCCGCTCGCCACCATGAGGACGAGTTGGGGTCCGGACAGGCCGAAGAAGTAGCCGGGTCGGTCCTTGGCGTATTCGTCGTACACGACTGCCATCTCTGCTCCTCTCAGATCGCCACTGCGGCGGCTTCAGCCGCGGTGGTCCCGCTGGCCGCCGTGCCACCGGTCTCGGCCGATCCGGTAGCGGTGGTGGCGCTGCCAGGTCCGGCGGTTGCGGGCGTCCGCGGGGTCGGTGTGGGCGTCTGTTGCGCGGCCTGGGCTTCACGATTGGCGCGGGCTGCGTCGCCGCCGGGCCCGACCTGGTCGGGGTAGTAGCTGTTGTGGCCGACGCCCAGCTGGTTGGTGGTGTCGGCAGCGACCGCGGCGGCGGTGGAGCCGACCTTGGCCATCAGGCCCATCCCGGTTGCGGCGAACGCTCCGACCGGACCCAGGACGCCGACGCCGCTGGCAATGCCGCTCGCAGCCCGGGTGGAGGTGGCCGCTTCTGCCGTCGCCTCCCCGGCCGAGCGTCCGGAGTCGTCGGACTGGGCGGCGGTGGCGTCGCTGCTGGCGGCCGGGTTGCCTCGCAGCAGGCCTTGGAGTCCTCCAGAGGCAGCGAGGCCGGCCCTCATGGCGGCACCGGAGGCGGTGCCGGGATCGACGAACGCGAGCAGCTTGAACAGGGCGAGCGGGGCGAAGGAGGCGATGCAGATCAGCACCACGGCAGGGATCGCGGTGGCGACCGACGCCAGCGCCCCGGATGACTGGCCGGCCGCGACTCCGCTGGCGAACTTCATCCCGATGCCGGTCACCATGACGGTGACCGGTGGGGCGAACGCGGCGGCGTGGAACCAGCGCAGCGACTTCCAGAACCACACCCTGGTGGTCTCGGTCGCCAGCCCGGCGGCAGAGATCGGGGTAGTGGCGACGATCACCATCAGTGCTGCGGCCCGGGTGAGCATCATGACAATCTCAGCGATCGCGGCAACCCAGATCAGGATCCCGAGCACACCGAGGATGGTGGCGGTCGCGGCGTCGGTGACGGCCTTGGGGTCGATCGGCGTCCAGGGTTGCCAGTCGCCCCAGCTGGTCACGTTCAGCAGCGACTCCATCAGGCCGCGGGTGAGGCCGGAGGAGGCGGCCACGATCAGCGCCGTGTAGCCGATCCAGGCCGCCCACACCAACCCGAACTGGGCCAGCCCGACCAGGGCGCGGGCGAGTTCCCGGCCGTCGCGCTTGGCGGCGGCGATGCCGAGCTGGACGAGTCCGAGCACCAGCAGCAGCGCGGCGGCCAGCCAGAACGTGACCCGGTACAGCTCGGCGGCGGGCCCGTTCTCCGACAGGTCGGGGGTGAGTAGGGAGTCGACCCAGCCGAGCACCAGCCGCAGGACCCACAGACCGGCGTTCCACAGCGCGAGCATGGTCGCGGTCCAGCCGTCGACCACGATCCGGCCGGCGATCGACCCCATCGTCTCGAACGGGTTCGGCAGCGGGATCATCGGACCGGCTCCTGCTCGGGGCTGTCCCAGGTCAACCACCCGGCAGCCACCGCCGCCCGGGAGCCGGGCCACGCCGAAGGCGCGGCGGCGGGCGGGGTGCCGGGGCCGATCTGCCAGCGTCCGTCCGCCCATTGCATGCGGGCGCAGTGGCCCCAGCCCATCCGGTAGTCGGTCTGGATCGTGGCGTGGACGTCGAGCAGGACGCAGGCCAGCACCCAGTCCGGCCCGTCGGTGCCCTTGACCATGCCGCCGGCCGGGCCGGCGGTGACCACGGTGGCGGCGTCCTTCCCGGCTCCCTGGCGGGCGCCGCGCAGGAAGGCGGCCACGTTGACGGCCAGGTCCCACCGCTCAAGGGTGGGTCCACCGCGCAGCACCCAGGATTGGTGGACGTCACGGGTGTAGCCGATGTCCATCGATTCGAGGACGGCGACGTCGATGGCGGCGAGCTGGGCGACGGCTGCCTCTGGGGTGTGTCCGTAGACCTGGACGCCGGCCGGGCCGCGGCCAAGGATCGCCGCGGGGAGGTGGATCGGCGGTGCCGGGGTCAGCGCCGGGTCAGGTTGGGTCGCGGCGGCCGGATCGAGGGTGGCCATCGGCGCGGCGGCGATCTGGTCGCGGAGCTGGGTTGGCGACGGCGGATCGAACCCACCCCCAGGTGACGCGCCGTCGCCAACGATCACATCCGTACCGACGGACTGCGCGATCAGGATAGCCACGCCGATCACCACGGCGACAGCAACCGTCAGCCCTGCCGCCACCAACAGTTGGAGACGTGGGCGCGTCCAGGGGCGCGGCGATCGTTCCTGCTCGGTCCGGAAGATGCGCATGGAAGCTGGCCCGTCAGATGCAGCCGTTGCCGATGATGCTGTCCAGGGTGCCGGGCCAGATCATGTAGCAGATCGCGGCGAGCACCACCACACATAGCCCGACCACGCCCCACTTGGAGGCCTGGTGCATGCTCAGCATCTTCCCGGCGGCGATCGCGCCGATCGAGACCAGGCCGGCGAGGGCGAAGATCGCGAGCACGCCCCAGGCGACGTTGCCGGTGACCTGGTCGACGATGGCCTGCGCGCCAGGCGGGGCCTTCGGGCAGATCTTCAGCGGAATCAGCGCGACGTGGGTGGCGGGAGTCATGACAGGAGTCCTTCCAGCAGGGTGTGGGCTGTCCGGTCGAACAGCCGAGGGAACGGTTCGGTGGTGATCCCCGCCATGGCGAGCCGGGAGTCGTGCGGGAGTAGGTGGACGCGGCCGGCGGCACACAGCCCCGCGGTGAGCGGGCCAAGAGAGCGCTCGATCGGCTTGGGGAGCTGCCGGGACAGGACACCGGTCAGGACGGCCCAGCAGCGGTCCGCTCCGGCCGCCCGAAGGTCCGCCTCGAGCTGACGGGTGCCCGGGATCGAGCCGTGCGCGACCAGCACGAGGCGAGGACAGCTGCGGGCCAGGTCGGCCAGCCAGCCGCTGGCGGCGAGCAGGTCCCGAAGCGGCCACCAGCTGTCGATGACGGTGAGGTCAGCGGGTTTCCCCTCCGGAGGCGGTGGGACGGCGTCGGGTGCGGCCGGCTGGTCGAGTCGGCGCTGGATCAGCACCGTGCCGCGGTGTCCCTGCGTCCAGCCGTCGACGGTCTCACCCAGTTCGGCGGTACTCGCCCCGGCCAGCCCCGAGCAGGCGATCGGCGCGCAATCCACCACCCGGCTCCGCGTCGAAGCGCTGGCGATCAGCAGGGTCAGGGTGGAGGCACCCACCGTTCCGGCGCACCCCACCACCAGCACCGGCGCTTCGCCCGGGCAGGGTAACCACGGCCGATGGTCAGACTGGGTCGCTTGCGGGCGGGTGGGGTGGTGTCCGGCGCGAAAGGCGCCGGCCTGAAGCGCGAGCCAGGCGTCCAGAACCTCACCGATCGGCATCGGCCGGGTCGTGGTCCGGGTGGGTGGGTGGCCGTTGTTCATGTCGGCTCCTCTCACCTATCCCTAGGCCAATCGAGTCGGCGATCAGGACGCGAGCGGGTCGAGAATCTCGGTGAGCTCGCTGGCGTGGGCAGCCAACGCGTCCAGCGCTCGCCGGCCTCGGCGGCGGACGCTGCGAGCGGTGATGCCAAGACCAGGCCCGAGAAGGGTGGAGGTGCCGAACAGGACCCGGCGAGGGCTGCGACGCTTCGGGTCGGCGTGGGAGGCGTCGACCATGTCGAGCAGCAGAGCCCGGTCAGCGGCCTCGATAGTGCCACTGTCGACCCCCCAGTCCAGGACCCGCAGCAGCACCTCGCGGGAATCCAGATGCTCGTTGGCCGGTTCACCGGCGAGCCGTTCCAGCAGCACCGGCCACGGCGCGTCGTCCATCTCGGGCTGGCGGGGTGCACCGATCCCCGACTCGCGTAGCAGGCTGCGGCGCAGGCTCGCGCTCAGGGTGCCGGCCACCTGGTTGCTGGCCCGCCAGTTGAAGGTGCGGACCTCGATCCACAGCTGAGAGGCGACGAAGGCGTCGATGTCGAGGTCAAGGTCCGACAGCTCGTTCGCGATCCGGCACGCCGCCGGCAGCATCGCCCACGCCAGCACCTTCGCGGCGTCGACATCGTCCCCGCCGTCGGCCGCCGCCAGGAACGCCAACCTGTACAACGCCCGCTGCCCGTCCTGCCCGGCGGCCGGCCGCAGCCATCCGCGCACATCGGTGCAGCCGACTCTGACCATCTCGACGCACTGACCTGACCAATCCGCCCAGCGGGTCTTCTGGATCACGAACGCGGTCTCACGCGTCACGCCCAGAGCGGTCTCCACACTCATCGCCGTGTCCTTCCGTTGAAGTGATCAATCCACTTCAACCGATCACGAGCACCTCCCCCTAGTTGTCCCCAGAACCCGTGGGAGCGACTTTCGTTGTCCACAGGCCCTGTGCGTTTGCCCTAGGCAGAACGACCTCCCCCCAACCTCCCCCAACCTCCCTCCGATCACTTCTCGACACCGCGCCAACAGCACAGACCGGCCCGGCCGATCCCCCGGGCCACTTCGCCGAACCGTTGGGTCCACTCGGTCACAAGGCCCTGGTGACCCGACGGCAGCTGCCCCGAATGCGGGTGCGGGGGAAGATTGTCGACGTGGGCAGAAGGGGTCTTCGCGAGCACCTTCGCGGCGCGGTCGCTCGTCGTGACGGCGCCGAGCTGGTACGCCTGCTCGCCGAGCGGGGGTGGCCGCCGGACAGCCTGCAGCTGGTCGGCGACGGGCTGCTCGACGCCGTCCGATCGGGTGTGCCCGGCGTAGTCGGTGAGGCGCGACGCTGCGCTGGGGAGCTGTGGGAGCGCGGCGGGTCCGGTGATGACGTTCTCGCCGGTGCCCTCGCCGCCCGCGGTGGGCGACCAGGGTTACACCCTCCGGCAGCAGTAGCGCCGGGCGCGACACCAGCCGCTCCGAAACCTGATCCGCCACCATCCCAACCCGGTTCGACTCCTCGCCTCTCGGGCTACGAACGACCGGATCGAGAAGAGCCTGAGACCATCTGGTTCAGGGCGTGTTGGTCCAGCCGCGGGTCTCGACGAGTTCGGTGGTGCGCGGGTCGGGTTCGATGGGTCCGTCGGCGTCTCGTTGCCGCAGCAGATCGTTGATGGCTCGTCCGGCGCGTCCGGTGTCGCCTTCGGCCTGCGCGACGGCTGCGAGGTCGGCCTTGGGGCTCTGCTCGTGGGGGGCCGCGGTGGCGGCGACCTCGGCGGCGAGCCGGGCCATCTTCGGGTCGGGGATCTGGAGGGCCATGGTGACGGCGAGGTGGGCGGTGTCGACGATGGCGACGAGTAGGTGCTGGTCATCGCGGTCCTCGGCGAGCCATATGCCGCCGCCAGGGTGCAGCTGCTTGTACGGGGGCCCGGTGACCAGCGACAGGGCCCGCATGTAGTCGCCGAGCCCATCCGGTCCGCGGGTCTGGCCGCGGAGTCGGAGGCGGCGGAACAGGTCGGCGTCGGACAGCACATCGTGTAGCTGGTAGAGGCCTTTGCCGTTGTTGGCCAGGCTGGAGCGGACCGCGTCGGGCAGGTGCCGCTCGCCGGTGGTCGGGTCGGTGCCGAGCCATGCGCGGACGACGGCAAGGTCGCGCTGGAGGCGTGCCGGGGTAGCGGCGAAGGCCGCGCAAAGCTGCACGGAGGTGGACCCGGAGGGGCGGGTGGCGAGGTAGGCGACGAGTTCGGTGTAGTACGGCTTGCGTTTGGCTGCCTCGGCCGGCTTGCCGGTCGGCCCGACCCTCACCCGCATCGGCCCCAGCACGAACAGGCGCGGCCGGGCGCAGTCGTCGGAGAACCAGTCGGCCAGGTCTTGGTCGAGCCTAGGATCGTCATTCACGACCTGAACACGGGTAGGTTCGAGGACGGCGGGGGCGAGGACAGCGAGGTCCTCGCGGGTGGTCGCTGCGCTCTGAAGGATGTCCGCGTCGGGTTGCGGCAGGTTCGTCGCGGTCGGGTCGTCGGTGCCGTCGGGGTCGCGCGGCTCGGTGAGTTCTGGGTTGAGCCGGCCCGCCTGGTCACCGTTGCGCCGCCAGCCCTCGGCGCCCGCCCGCGGCAGGTCGACATTGCCGACGAGTCCGGCGGCCTCGATGAGTTGGACGCAGCCTTTGGCCTCGTCGGGGGTGATGCCATTGGCGATCAGGTCCAATCCCAGTGCGGGGACGTGTGCCCGTCCGTCCGAGCCGACCCTGATGGCCAGACCTTCTGGTGCGCTTGCGTCTGCCTGGCCGATGAGGACCACGGCGACGGCGGTTCGGCCGGGTTGGTCGTGGATGAGCCGGGTCAGCTCGGCCAGGTGTCCGGCGTCGCTGGCGGTGAACAGGACGCGGTTCAGCCAGATCTCGTCGCCGGCTTGGGCGGCGCGGGTGGCGGGAAGGTCGTCGGCGCGGAGGAGGTTGAGCCGGTCGACGGTTTCGACGGCGGCGGCGATGGTGTCGTCGATGGCATCGGCGTTGGGGTGGTGGCGCAGCCGTTGGGGGTCGAGGCTGGCGAGTTCGGGGAAGGTGGCGATGAGGTCGACCCGGACGTCACGAGACCACGGGGTGGAGGCGAGTTCGGCGGCGAGGTAGCGGGCGAGGTCGTCGGCGTAGTCGTGGTCTCCGCTGATCGTGATGATGCCGGCGGCCTCGAGGTTGATCAGCCACCAGCGTCCGGTGTCGTCGGCGCCGACGGTGGCCAGGTGTGGCCAGGGAGCCGGACCGTCTGGTTCGAGCGGCTCGACGTGGCGGGGCAGGTCGGCAATGTCCAAGCTCCACACGGACGGGCCGTCCGCGCCCTGTTGCCACGGTTCGGGCAGGGTCGCGGCCGCGGCGAACTGGAGCCGGATACCGGACGGGGTCGCGGCGGCGGCGTGCAGGACGGGCAGCACCTGATGGTTCGCGGCGAACGATGCGGCGAGGCGACGCAGAGATTCGTCGATGAAGGTGAGCAGGTCGCCGGCCGGCCCGCCGGCGTAGCGCAGCGTCTTCTCCACCGGGATTGTGTGCGGCGGTGGGGGTGGGGTTAGGAAGCCGGGACGACGATGGTGGTGCTGGACGGCGCGCCGCCGCAGCACGACCAGCCACAGCGCTCCGGCCAGGATCGCGCCCGCACCGGCCAACCCGGTCAGCAGCCACGGCGGCTGAGCGGACTCGGACTCGACGCTCGCCGCGGCCATGGTCGGGGCCGAGGCGGTGCTCGGCCGCGGGACGGCCGAGCTCGCTGGAGAGGTTGGCGCCGGCGGAGGAGAGGTGGCCGTCCCTGTTGAGGAGGTCGTCGCCGGCGGCTCGGCTTCAGGCCGTGGCAGGTGGTGCTTCCTGGCTGGTGGGTCGGTGGTCTTCGCGGCGGGCGGGTGCTCGGTGGGCAGGTCGAGTCTCCAGCCGATGTCGATGACGTCGGGGTCGGTGAGGTGGCGGCCGCCGGGTTGGTCGATGTTGCGGCTGGCTTTGTAGATCTCGGGGTAGCGGTGGGCGTCGCCGAGGTGGTCGAGGGCGATCTGGCTGAGGGTGTCTCCCTTCTTGACGGTGTACCGCTCGTAGCGGGGCGCGGTCCGGTCGGCGTGTACCGGGGTCGGCTTGTCGGGTGCGCTGGCGGGGGCGGGGGTGAGTGGGGCGGCTTGGGCGGTGGTGGCGGGCGGGGTGCCGATCGCGGTGTTGGTGTTGATGAACAAGGCGATGGTGGCGGCGACGAGGCCGCGGGCGACGCCTTGGGGCAGTGCCAGGCCGGGCAGCGTAATCGGGGTCAGGTGCCGGAGCCGTCCGACTGCTTCGGCGAGGACGGTGAGGAGCATGAGTGCCCAGACGATCCAGCCCGCGACCTTGATCAGGGTGAGGAACAGGGTGCCGTCATCGGGTCGCAGCAGGGCTGCCCAGAGGCCGGCGGGGGTGGGTTCGAGGTGTAGGAGTCCGACGGGCCAGATCGCGACGAGCAGGACGGGCAGTCCGACGAGCAGGAGGAGTAGGAGGAGGGCTGCGCCGAGCCCGGTGAGTGTTCGTCGCATCAGCGTTCGGTTCCGTTCTGGGCTCGGATGAGGCGGGCGGTGGCGGTGCCGGTGACGGCGAGCGGGCCGATACCGATGCTGGTGAGGACGACGGGCCGGTAGGTGGCGGTGGTGGTGATGACCATTTGGGTGCCGCCGGTTTCGATGGTGGCGGTGCCGGTCATGTCGGCGCCCACGATGTAGTCCAGGGCGGCGCGGCGGGCCTTTTGGGGGTTGACGGTGATCGTGCCGGTGCCGGCCATGAGGGTGTTGGTGTCGGCTTGTTCGCCGGCGATGCGGGCGGCTTGGGCGGCGACGTCGCTGGCGCGTTGCTTCGCGGCGACTTGTCCGACGAGGTCGACCGAGATCCCGACGACCAGGGTGAACGCGGCGACGATGAGGATGGCCCAGACGCTGACCGAGCCTCGCTCGTCGTGCTGCGGATCCCGCCGTTTCATGGGGCTCATCTCCGTTCGCGCCAGGTGTCGATGGGGCTGGTCATGGTGCTGCTGATTCTGAGGTCGGGCAGGCCGGGGAGTCCGAGGTCGGCGCTGGTGAGGTGGCAGGTGACGGTGGCGGTGATGCTGGCTGGGGTGCCGGGCGGCTTGTCGAAGCCGGTCAGGTCGAGGTCGAGGGTGTGGCTGGTGCAGGGCAGCTGTTGGTCGAACCCTGCTTGCATCACCTTGCCTGCGTCGGTGCCGGCCTGGGTGTGGGTGCGGGCCAGGGAGGCGGCGCGGGCGGTGTCGGCGGCGATGCCTTGGACGGCTTGGTGGGCCAGGGCGACGCGGCCGCCGAACACCACCAGCAGGATGAGCAGCACGACCGCTGGGCCGGCGACCGCGGCTTCGATAGCTGCGGAGCCGCGCTCGTCGCGCGGATTCATTGGGTCACCTTCTCGACCTGTTGGGATGCGACCTGCTCGGCTACTGGGGTCCAGCCCGGAATGACACTGAGGGTGCTGCCGGAGACTCGGACGGTGACGGTGGTCGCGGTCCGGCTGCAGTCGATGCGGGTAGCGGTGAGCACATCGCCGAGGCTGTCGAGAAACACCTGGGCGGTGTGTTGGCAGTCGGTGGTGGTGCCAGCTTCGGCGGCGGCGGCGCGGGCGCCGGTGGTGGCGGCCGCCATCGCGGCGGAGCGGCCGTAGAAGTAGAGGCCTGCCTGGAGTCCGGTGAAGGCGATAGTGAACATGACCGGCATGATCACGACCATCTGCACGCTGACCGAGCCGCGCTCGCCTCGGCGGGAGCGGAGGCGATGGGCGTGGTTGGTCGTGGTGGGCATGGTCAGCGGATCTTGGCGATCTGGGCGCCGAGGTAGTAGTTGATGGCGGCGACGACGATGGCGACGAAGCCGATGGCGGCGATCCCCCACAGGGCTTGTTCGATGGTCACCGAGCCGCGTTCGTCGCGGAGCGCTGCCGGGAACCGGCGGCGGGTGGTGACGGCGAGGGCGTGGGTGCGGGCTGCGAGTTGTTGGGCGAGTTCGGTCATGGGAGTTCTTCCTTCGGGTTTCAGGTGGCGATGAGTCGGAGGATCGCGGGGACGATGAGGATGGCGAGGAAGACGACAGCGGTGACGCTGGCGGGGATGAACATGCGTTCGCCGACTTCGTTGGCTTCGCCGAGGTCGTGGGTGAGTAGCGCGTTGCGGCTCGCGGCGGATCGGGCCCGCAGCGTGTCGTAGACGGGTGCGCCTTCTTCGCCGCACAGCCGCATGATGTCGGCCAGGTCGTCCAAGTCGGTGACTCCGAGCTGGTCGGCGAGCTGGTGCAGGGCGTCCCAGGGTTGGTGGCCGGAGAAGCGTGAGCGGGCGAGTTCCTCGCTGACCCGACGGAAGGGCCAGCTGTCGCCCACATCGGCGGCCAGCTCCATGGCTTGCCGTGTGCCGGACCCGCCGCCGTGGCGTTCGAGAGCGACCAGGTCGGTGTAAGCGCCAAGGGCCCGGCTGAACTCGGCGCGGGCCTTGGCGGCATCCTGCTTCACGTTGAGGTCGGGCAGGAACCAGCCGGCCACCATCGCCGCGAGCGTCACGCCCACCGGGATGGTGACCGGCAGGGGCACGGTCCAGGAGATCAGCCAGGACAGCAGCGGGACGGCCAGTGCCGCCAGGCCAGCGAAGGCGAGCTTGTCGCCGTACAAGGAGGCGACCGACTTGCGCAGCACCGCCAGGTCCCGGGTCGGGATGCGCACCCAGCCTGCCGGGAGGCGCCGCAGCGTCCACAGCCCGACCGTCTCCGTCCCGTCCCCCATGACCGCGGCAGGGGCGGCGGCGGTCGCGGGGTGGGGTGAGATGCGGTCGAGTGCGTCGGCGAGGTCCGGCTCGGCCGGGGAGGCCCACCACACGAAGGTGGCGACGCCGGCGGCGACGAGCATGCCGGCCAGCATCAGGAGTTGCAGCGCGTTCATCGGCCCGCCTCCAACCGGGAAGTGATGAACCTAGCTGGGGCCGGGGTGGCGGCCATCCCCTTCATCCACACCAGGCACATCACGTAGGCCGTGAGCAGGACGAGCAGGATCACCTGGCCGAGCGGTGTGGCGTAGGGGGCCAGGAACTGGCCGGACAGCGCCAGGACGGTGAGTGCGCCGGCGGAGATCATGGTCACCCAGCGGGCGGTGGCGCGGGGTTTGGCCCGATCGGCCTCGATCTGTCGGCGGGCCCGGACGTCGTCGGCGGTCGACTCAGCCAGCCCGTTTAGGACCGCGGCCAGCCCGGGTCCGCGCTTGCGGGACCCGAGGATCAACGCCGCGGCGACCAGGTCGCCGGTGGCGTCATCCAGGTCGTCGGCGAACGCCCGCAACGCCTGCTCGGTTGGCCAACGGGACCGCAGCCGAGCAACGAGCAGCGACACCTGCGGACGGATGGACTCCGGCGTCGAGCGCAGGCTGGCCATCAACGCCTGCTCTAGCCCCTGTCCTGCGGTCAGCACGCCGGACAGGTTTCTCGTCCATTCGGCGATCCCGTCGAGCCGGGCGATCCGGCCCGTCTCACTCGAGGTCGCCAGCAGTACCGGCAGCCCGAGTACGGCCGCCGGCAGGACGACGATCAGTACCACCCAGCCGGTGAGCAGCCCACCGATCAGCCCTGCAGCGAGGGCGCCGAGTGCGGCCCAGCGCCGTGTGTGCGGGATGGCCTGCCAGGCCCGGCGCAGGCGGCCAGCTTGGCGGGGAGGCTTCGGTTCGGGTTCGGCGACCGGCCGGAGCCCGGCGATCATTCCGAGGATTCCGGCCACGATGAGAGCGCCGCACAGTCCGGCGAGGATGGGCATCATGGCTGCCTGCGCCGGTTCGTGTCCGCTTCGGCGAGGAACGCCGGGTAGTCGAAGCCGCTGGCGATCAGCTGGTCCAGGATCGGCCCGGCCGGCGGGGTGTCGGCGACGCCGCACAGGCCAGGGACGGCCCGGAAGATCGAGGTCAGGCTGTAGCGCTTGTTCTCCTCGCCGGGCTCCACGGCCAGGACCTCGGCCACCCGGCGGAACTTGCGACTCGTCCCACCAGCCGTGCGGACGATTTCGCAGCGCATCTGGACGATGAAGTCGATCGTGTCGGCCAGCTTGGTGGCGGCCAGCTCCATGCTCACCTGCGGGCCGGCCTCCATGGCGCAGGTGATCAGCTTGCGCATCGTCGAGTAGGCGTCCGCGGCGTGGGTGGTCGAAAGGCTGCCGGCGCCGGACTCCATCAGCTTGATCATCGACCACACCTCAGGCCCGCGGATCTCGCCCAGGATCTGACGAGAGAGGGTGAACCGGAAGCTGTCGATCACCTGCTCCGGGGTCCTCCGCTCCCCCGACGAGCGGCCATCGCTGGTCCGCTCCCCGGAGCCAGGTCGTTCCTCCCAGGCATGAACCACGTGGTGCTGCTCGGGAAGTTCGTGGAGGAACAGCTCGTGCTCGGTCTCGAAGGTGCCAATGACTTCCCACGGGTCGATCTCGGCACACAACGCCCGCACCAGGGTCGTCTTGCCGTCGCCCTGCCCGCCGGACACCACGATCGAACGGCGGGCCTTCACCGCCGCCGACAGGAAGTCGGCCATCACCGGAGTCAGGGTGCGCCAGTCGACCAGATCCGCCAAGGTGACGCTCCGTACCCGATGTCGGCGGATCATCACCGACGGACGGGCCGTGTCACGGGCCGCGGCCAGGCGGGAGCCGTCCTCCAGCCGCAGGTGCAGCGACGGCTGGGACGAGGAGAACGGTCTCGGGTTGGCCGCCCGGGCCGCCAGGAACTGCAGGAAGTCCAGCAGCTCGTCGTCACTGTCGGCGACCGGATCGGCCTCGACCAGGGTGCCGTCGGCCCGCTCGACCACCACCCGGTCAAAACCGGTGATCATCACGTTCTCCACCTGCGGGTCATCCAGCAACGGCTGCAACCGGCCCAACCGGAACAGCGCGTCGAACACCGCCTCCGCCAACAGACGCCGCTCGATCAGTGAACGTGCCTGGCCACGCTCCGCGACCGACGAGGCGTCCTCGGCGTCTAGCAGCTGCTCGACGATCGCCCGGCCCAGCTCCTCCTGCTCGCCGCGCCGCATCCCCGGGGCCTCACCGATCGCGTCGGTCAACGCCGCCGACGCCTCGCCCCGCAGCCGGGCCACCACCGACCAATCCGGCACCACACCGGTTCGCGGGCGCGGCAACAGCTGAACGGGAAGCTCAGCCGCGGTGACCAAGGACGCGGGAACCTGCCCCGCATCGGGTTCGCGCGATGCGGCCACGGACCCGTCATCGAACCGGAAGCTGGAGCGGACGCGTCCTGGCCGGGGGTGCCCGTTCAGCGGACGGTCGGCGAACAGCGGCAGCCCTTGCAGATCCTCCTCGATCTCATCGGTCATGCCGTCGACCTCCTCCCACCGCCCGCGCCAGCACGAGACAGCACGCTGCGGAACGGCGGCGCCGCACTTGCGTCACCCAATGACCGAAGGGCGCCGGCGGCGGCCACCAACGACCCCACATAGGCCGACCCCTCGAAAGTGGCGACCTCCGCGTCGGGACCGCGCCCCACGTGGCGCCACCACGGCAGCGGCGGCGGGACGCGGCCGTGTGAGTAGACCCGGGCCAAGTCGGGAGCCCACTCGATCGAGGCCAGCACCGGCAGCCCAAGCGTCTTGCCGACTTCGCGGGCCGAATAGGGTCCCCCCTCGCCGATCAGTAGCAGCCGGACGGCATGCCCGGGGCCGTCGTCGCGCACGAGCGCGCCAGCCCACGATCTGCTTCCGGCCAGGCCAGGCAGGTCGCTGCGTGCAACCAGGAGAGCCACATCAGCGGCGGCCAGGAGAGGGAGCGGGTAGCCCGGCAAACCGAGCCGGCCGCCGTCCACGATCACGTCGGTGGCCGCCGGGTCCAAGCCGCGCAGCACCGCCAGGAGAGCGGGCCACAGAACCGAGACACCCGCGGACTGCTCGTGGGACCGCAGACCGAACAACACCGACGCGTTCGAGCCGTCCAGCGGATACAGCAGCTTGGGAACCGTGTCAGCCAGCAAGTCGGACCGCTGCGCGAGCACCAGGTCAACCAGCCCGCGATGATCGAGCTGGCCACGGAAGAACCCCGCCAGCAGGCCCGAACTGCCCGACGGATCGGCCTCCACCAGGACGACCGGACGCGGCCAGTGCAAAGCCAGAGCCAAAGCGGTCGTCGTCACCCCGGGCGAACCGGCAGCCGAGCACAGTGTCACCAGCACGGCTCAGCGCTCCCGCGAATCCAACACCAACGCCACCCGGCCGGTCGCCGCGCGGGCCGCCACCTCTGCCGCCCGCGTCTCCGGCACCAACAGGTCGACCACGGTGGTCTGGCCATCCGACGCCGCAGTGATCGACTGCACCTCTGCGTCGATCGTGATCTGGGTCGCCGGGACCTCACCCTGCGCCTCCGGGGTCTGCACCAGCCGGACCCGATCCCCGGGACGTAACGGCTCCGCCGGCAACTGACCCGTTGCCAACGCCACACCCACCACCGACTCACCAGCCCCGGGAGGAAGCGCGTCAGTCACCTGCGCCGGGCTCAACAGCGTCCCGGCGGCCACATCACTCGCCGCCCGCTTGCCGACCAGGCTGCGAAGCTGAGCGGCGGGAACCACCGGCACCGAAGGATCAACCGCGACCCGGGCCACCGTCAGGCCGGAGTCGGTGATCACCGCACCCCGCTCGATCGCCGCCCTCGCTGCCACGACCTCCACCGACGATGTCGACGCCATCCACACCCCGACCCCAAAGACGGCCCCGATCAGGACCAGGCCGACCGAGAACAGCACCATCGCCGGACGCCGCCGCAGCTTCCTCGGAGTAGTCGTGCTCGCGGTGGGAGCGGGCTTTCGGCCGTTCGCGCCCTTGGGTGCTGCGGACGTCGGTCGTGCGGTTGTGGTTGTACCCATCGGTTCACCCCCGGGGTGAGAGGTCCAAACAAGACGGGGACGCGCCCCGCCAGGGTCAGCGGTTCGTCACAATCACCTGAATCTCGCCGACTTCGAGCGTCCGCTCCTGGGACAGGCTCAACGGGATCACACCCGACCTGCCATAACCCGACCACCGCGCCGCCCAGTGAGCGGTCGCCGTCACTCTGTAATCGCCCTGCTTCCCGAACGTGTAGCCGCACGTCGGAGACGGATCGGCGCCCATGCCCTTGGCCCACCGCGTCCCCTTGTTCGCACAGCGAACCTCGTCGCCATTGCCCATGTTCCAGGTCACCGACTCCACCTCGGCGGTCAGCGACACCCCGCCCGCGGAGATCGTCGCCGGCCCCCACGTCACCCGGCTCGGGTTGTCCACCCACAGCCAGGTCGGTACGCCCACGATGCCCATCGCGCCCGCGCGTAGCGGCGTCCAGCCCATCGCGATCGGCTGCAGCTGCAGCCGCGCCAGCAGCGTCCGGGCAAGAGACTCCGCAGCGACACCCGGGTCCATCCACATCCACATCTCGTCGCCGCGATCCACGCAGGTCATGTGGATCCAGTCCGCGTGCGCTGCGTCGTCCAACCCGAGATCGGCGAGACTCGAGCCGACCGGGGCGACTGCTCCTCGGCTCAGGTCGGCGCAGTCGGGCACGACCTGCTCCTTCACTGTGGAGTTCCCATCGCCCGGCTTGTGACCGGACGATCCACCCGGATCCGTGATGACGATGGTGCACTCATCAGTCCACTCGTTGCAGTTCGGGTCGTCCGCAAGCGCACGGGGTGCGGGTGCCATGGCCATCAGCACCAGCGCTATCACAGCCAGAGGGCCGAGTGTCCTGGTCATGCTCCGCACTGCCCCTTTGCGGACCCAAGCCCGAAGATGCGGTAACTCTTCTCGCCGGTTCGCTTCTGAGCGGTGTAGTCGCGAAGCAGGAACTCCGGGATGGGATAACCCAGTTCCGTCTCACTCACCTCTGCGCCGGCGCTGTCCACGACCCGAGCAGCTCGCTGATCGATGCAACGAGTGATGACGACCTGCGTCCCGTAGCCCACATCGGTCGCCGGCGTCGCGTTGGTCGTCACAACGGAGGTCACACCCACAAAGCGGAACCCACGCTTCTTCAGGTCAAGGTAGGAGGCCACATTGGCCTTCACGACTGCTGGCCCAGCCCACTTCGCCAGCAGCGCCTGCATCTGGGCCTCGGTGAAGTCGCCCGGCGCCGTGCCGATCTGCTCGCCCGCAGCGCGGTATCCGTCCACGGCGGCGATCGCGGCGGCCTGGTCCCTGGACCACGGCGGCGTTGGGGTTACGGATGCGCTCGGCGGGAAGCTGCTGGATGTCTGGGTCGGGGTGACTGGCGGGCTCGACGAGGGCGGCGACACGGTAGATGTGCAGCCGGTGACTGCGAGCACTGCGGTGACGACAGCAATGAGCGCTGGGGTTGGCGCCATGGCCAGTCTCCTTCCCTATACCCTCCCTAGGCCAAAGAAGTTGTCGATCGGGACGCTGTCGCGTCCATGAATCTTGTGAGACAGGTTCTCAGGCTAGGGCGGGCACCTGGGATCGGCTAGCCCCTGGCGGCAACTCTTCGGATGCGTTCACGACCGGACAGTCGTCGCTGGCCCCGGACGTCGGCGAACTCAGATTTCCCGAACTGGCCCGCTCTCCAGCGTCCCGATCGGCCAGGTCTTTGGCCTAGGGAAGGTAGGCGAACTTGTCGCCACAACCTCGAAGGGAGCCCCAGAATGCGCCTTCCGACACCTGATCGGGCACACCTGCTCACCGTGGAAGAGGCAGCCGAATGCCTGGGTATCGGCCGGACCAAGACCTACGAACTGATGATGGGCGGCGACCTCGCGTCCATCAAGATCGGCTCGCGACGCCTCATCGCTGTCAGCTCCGTCGCCGCCTATATCCAGGACCAGCTCGGCCACATCGAACGACCGGTGCCGCTCACCCGGGACACGGTCGAAGCCCTCGTCGAGTCCGGCGAGGTCCAGTCCCTCACACTCGGAAAGTACCTGTTCGTCTCCGTCGACTCGCTCGACACCTACGTGCGGGGCCACATGGAGGAGGCGTCGTGACGAAGGCTCCGAACGGTCGCTCGTCCATCTACAGAGGTAGGGACGGCTCCTGGCACGGCCGAGTGACGGTTGGGGAGACGGATGACGGGGGCCCGGATCGTCGGCACGTGAGAGCAAGAACGAAAGCAGAAGTCGCGATCAAGGTCCACGAACTCGAGCGGAAGCGCGACGAGCAGACCGTGACCAAGGTCGGCCAACGCTGGACTGTCGAGCAGTGGCTCGAGCACTGGCTCGTCGACATCGCGAAGCCAGCGCTAAGGCACAACGCCTGGGACGCTTACCGGATCGCGGTCCGCGTCCATGCGATCCCCGCGTTCGGAAAGCGGCGCCTAGACAAGCTTCGACCCGACCACCTCAAGGCGCTCTACAACAAGATGATTGCCTCGGGACGTTCCCCATCAACCGCACACCAGGTCCACCGTACCCTGCGTACCGCGTTCGGCCTCGCCGTCGAGGCCGGCTACATGAGCAGGAACCCAGCAACCCGGAAGATCTCGCCCAAGGTGCGGAAGGTCAAGATCACGCCCTACGACGAGGAAGAGATCCGAAAGCTCATCGAGACAGCCCTTGACCGCTTCGGTGGCGTCCGCTGGATCATCGCCCTCGCCCTCGGACTGCGCCAAGGCGAGCTGCTGGCGCTGCAATGGGGCGATGTAGATCTCGACCGTGGGCTCCTGACCGTGACCTATAGCCGGGCGCGACCGCAGTATCGGCACGGCTGCAGCCCGCCCTGCGGCAAGAAGTTCCCGGGCTGGTGTCCCGACAAGGTCCGGATCAACCCCGAACGCGGTGAGACCAAGTCCGATGCCTCCCAACGCACGATCGGCATGCCGGTCGAACTGACGAAACTGCTCCGCGCCTACCGCGCCCAGCAGGCCGCTGCAAGGCTTGAGGCCGGCGACCGCTGGAAAGGAGGCGACTGGGTGTTCACAAGCCTGGTCGGGGAACCGCTCCAGAACATCAGCGACTACCGGAGGTGGAAGACCCTCATCCGGGACGCCGGCGTCCGAGACGCCCGACTCCACGATGCCCGCCACACCGCAGCCACCACCCTGCTCCTACTCGGAGTCTCCGAACGCGCTGTGATCGACATCATGGGCTGGTCGACCGCGAAGATGACGCTGGTCTACCAGCACATCACCGACGCCGTCCGCAAGGACGTCGCCGACAAGGTGGGCACCTTCATCTGGGGCGCCGAGGAGTCCAGATGAAGATACCGATGCTGAACGGGCGTCACGCTCGGCGCAGCCCAAGAGCCGCAAGTCCGGAGGTGTTCCAGCCGACCACTCGAACAGCCCCGGACAAGCCCGAACAGCCCTAATCGAACACCGTCGTTGGACCCCAGTTGAGACCGTTAATGAGACCACGGGCCTGTTTGAGGCCGGAAGCGCCCCTCCCGAGAGACCCTCGGGAGGGGCGTTTGCCCTTGTGATGGCGGAGGCGGCGGGATTTGAACCCGCGAGAGGGTTGAAGCCCTCAACCCGCTTAGCAGGCGGGCGCCATAGACCGGACTAGGCGACGCCTCCAAGACCGCCGCCAGCCTACAAGGGCACCCTCCGGGCGGCAAAGCGGACGCGGATCGCGGCCGCCCGTGTCCGTGAGGGATCTCCGGCTCGCCGGCCACCGCCGGGGCGTCGACACTGCACCCGGACACGCTCGGTCGTGAGGTGTGCCCGCGCGGCGGCCGGCGGCTTCGAGGTTTGCTGGTCGTCGCTACGCTTGGGTCGCCTGTCGACCTGCCCGAGGACTGCAACGATGACCGCTCCTACCGAATCGCCCAGCGAATCGTCCGGAAGGCGCTACGCCAGCGGCGAGCACCCGAACGGTACCCGCAGCTTCGGTTCGACCTCCCTGTGGACGGTGCTCGGCACGATCATTCCCGGTGTCGGACTCCTGCGAGCGGGACGCCGGCTGGCCGGGGGCGTTGTCCTGGGCCTGCTGGTCGCCGGCATCCTCGGCCTGGGGGTGTTCGCGTTCGTCCGACGCGGAGACCTTGCCCAGTTGGCGCTCGATCCAAACGTCCTCTACGGGATCGCGGCCGCGCTCCTCGTCCTCGGCCTGGTCTGGGTGCTGGTGGTCGTCACCACCCACCTGGCGCTGCGCTCCTACCCGGCGACGGCGGTGGAGCGCGTCGTGGGCGGCGCCCTGGTCGGCGTCCTGTCCTTCGCGGTGGCAGCGCCGATGGCCGTCGGTGCCAACTACGCCTACACGACCGGTACGGCGATCAGCACCATCTTCGGCGGGGACGACGACACCAACTCCACCCCTGCCCCCACCACTGCCGACCCGTGGGCGGACACCCCGCGCCTGAACATCCTGCTCCTCGGCGGAGACTCCGGCCTCAAGTCGAACCGTTCGGCAGCGGTGGGCGCCCGCACGGACACCGTGATCGTCGCGTCGATCGACACCCACACCGGTGCCACCACCCTGATCACCCTGCCGCGGAACACGGAGAAGATGCCCTTCCCGCCCGGCTCCCCGCTCCGCAAGTACTACCCGAACGGTTTCGCGCCCAGCGACCCCAACCCGTCCCTCTACGAGCGGTCGCAGTACCTGCTGAACGCGATGTACCGCGACGTGCCCGCCCAGGTGCCCAACAACACCCTCGGCAAGACGAAGGACTTCGGCGCCGCGGTCATGATGCAGTCGGTCGGCTACGCGCTCGGCCTGGACATCAACTACTACGCCTTCGTGAACATGGACGGGTTCAAGGACTTCGTGAACGCCATCGGCGGCATCACGGTGAACATCAACTACGCGATCCCGGTCGGTGGCCACAACGCCTCCGGGCCCGAGCCGGAGCAGAAGCCGGATTCGTGGCTGGAGCCCGGGCCCAACCAGCACCTGACCGGCGGCTACGCGCTGTGGTTCGCCCGCGGCCGCTACCACCTCAACGACTACAGCCGGATGGAACGCCAGCGCTGTGTCATCTACGCCATCACCCAGCAGACGACCCCGACCACCGTGCTGACCAACTACCAGGCGATCGCCCAGACCGGTGAGAAGAACATCACCACGAACATCCCCCGCACGATGCTGCCGGCCATGGCGGAACTCGGGCTGAAGGTGAAGGGCACGAAGACCCGCAGCCTGGTGCTCGACCCGGCCGCCGGCTTCCACTCCTACGCCCCGGACTGGAGCTGGGTCCGGGCAAAGGTGAAGAAGTCGATCAGCGAAACCGCCGCCGGAGCCACCCCTCCGCCGTCCGCATCGACCAGCCCGTCCGCGACGTCCAGCCCGAGCGGTTCCGGCAGCCCGTCCCCGTCGTCGACGCCGACCACGAAGTCGACGTACAAGAGCGACGACCTCGCCCAGGTCTGCTCCTACCACCCCAAGGACTACACGCCCACCAAGCGGTGACTCAGCCGCCGTAGCCGCGGTTGGCGTCGAGGTGGCGCGCCATGTCGGCGCCGATCGCGTCCAGGTCGGCGCGGCTGCTCGCCGGCGCGACCAGTTCGGTGACGATCCCGCTGCGCGAGTACACCACCAGCCGTCCGGACGCCCGCGCGACGCGGGACACGTCCGCCCAGTCCAGCCGGCTCACCCCGTCCGGGCCCTCGACGCTGCACCCGACGTCGTCGATGCTCACGTGGACGCGGGCGCGGCGCGCTGCCACCCAGGCGGCGACGAACAGCACCAGGCCGACGAGCACCAGCACCCATCCCACGACAGCGGTGGCGGCCCAGCCCGCCAGGGTTCCGACCAGGACGAGGCCGAGCCCGATCACCGTGCCGACCGCACCGAGAGCAAGCGCTCTCAGCGGCGGACGGGCGGTGATCACGTGCGTTGTCGGGGTCATGCTGCTCCTGATCGGTTCTGGCGGCGAGGGTGGGATTCGAACCCACGGAGCCGTTGAGCTCGGCCGCTTTCAAGGCGGCTGCACTAGTCCACTATGCGACCTCGCCAGCGGCGCAAGCTTAGCGAGTGCGCTTGTCCGCCGTGCCCCCTCCGGAATTCCCCGCTGTCGACCCCTGGAGCAGCCCCGGGAGTGCGCACCGGGAACCGACCCTTCGGCCGGAGGTGGGAGGCTAGGAGCATGCGCATCGTCGACGTCACCGCCCCCGGCGGGCCCCAGAACCTCGTCATCGCGGACGCCCCCAAACCGTCCGCCGGGCCGGGAGAGGTCGTGATCCGGGTCGTCGCAGCCGGCGTCAACCGTGCCGACCTGCTGCAGCGGGAGGGGTACTACCCGCCGCCGCCCGGCATCAGCGAGGTCATCGGGCTCGAGGTCTCGGGCCTCATCGACGAGGTCGGGCCGGGCGTCTCCGGCTGGACGGCGGGTGATCCCGCGGTCGCCCTCCTCGCCGGCGGAGGCTACGCCGAGTTCGTCGTCGTCCCCGCCGGGCAGGTGCTGCCGCCCCCCGACGGCGTCGACCTGGTCAGCGCCGCCGGCCTGATCGAGGTGGCGGCGACCGTCGTGTCGAACTTCGACCACGTCGGTCTCGCCCGGGGCGAGACCGTCCTCGTCCACGGTGGGACGGGCGGTATCGGAACCTTCGCCATCCAGTACGCCCACGCACTCGGCTGCCGCGTCCTCACCACGGCCGGGACGCCGGCCAAGCTCGAGCTGTGCCGCCAGCTGGGCGCCGACGTCGCCATCGACTACCACGACGACTGGGCCGCTGCGGTCGCGGCGGCCACCGGCGGCGCCGGCGTCGACGTGATCCTGGACGTGATGGGTGCGAAGTACCTCGAGGCGAACGTCGCCGCGCTCGCCGTCGACGGACGGCTGGTGGTCATCGGCCTGCAGGGCGGACGCAAGGGCACCCTCGACCTCAACCGGCTGCTCACCAGGCGCGCCACGGTCACCGCGACGAGCCTGCGGTTCCGTCCGGTCGCGCAGAAGGCTGCGATCTGCGCGGACGTGCTGAAGCGCGCCTGGCCCCTGGTCGCGTCCGGCGAGGTCCGGCTGCCTCCGGAGACCCGCTTCCCGCTGGAACAGGTCGCCGAGGCGCACCGCCGCCTCGAGTCGGGGGAGAACACCGGAAAGGTGCTGCTGACCCTCTGAACGGACGGCGCTGAAACGCACGGGTCCGACCCCCTTCGTCCACCGGTGAACGGTTGGACGTTTCCCCTTCGACCACCGGTGAACGGAGCCGGACGCCCGGTTAGGATGGGCCAACCCTGGGCAAAGGAGCGCCATGCTCATCGACTTCGCACCCTCGAAACAGTCCAGCGTCGGCATCGAGTGGGAGCTGGCCCTGGTCGACCTGGACACCGGTGAGCTGAGCCCGTCCGCCGAGCCGGTGCTCGAAGCCTGCGGGGCGACCGACGAGACCCCGATCCGCAAGGAATTCCTCAAGAACATGGTCGAGCTCGTCTCCGGCGTCCACGACCGGGTCGGGGACGCCGTCGCGGACCTCGCCGAGCACCTCCGGATCGTGAAGGGCGAGCTCGCCGCGAAGAACCTCGGCATCATCGGCTCGGGGACGCACCCGTTCAGCCGCTCCGCCGACCAGCAGCGGTTCGAGGGCGCCCGCTACGACATCGTTGCCGAGCGCAACGGCTACTGGGGACGCCAGATGGCGATCTGCGGCACCCACGTGCACATCGGCGTCGACCACAAGGACAAGGCGCTCCCCCTGACGTACGGCCTGGCCCGGTTCTACCCGTACCTGCTCGCGGTCAGCTGTGCGTCCCCGTTCTGGGAGGGGCAGGACGCGGGCTACGCGTCCCAGCGGACCATGATCTTCCAGCAGCTCCCGACCAACGGCCTGCCGTACTCCATGGACACCTGGGCGGAGTTCGAGGCCTACGCCCAGGACCTCCTCGAGTGCGGCATGATCAACGTCGCGGCCGAGATCCGCTGGGACGTCCGCCCGTCCCCGAAGTTCGGCACCGTGGAGAACCGCACCGCCGACTCCGTCCCGACGCTGGCCGAGCTGGGCTGCCTCGCCGCACTCACCCAGTGCTTCGCCGAACACATCTCGCGCACCTGGGAGGCCGACCAGACCTTCGAGTCGCTGCCGCCGTGGCTCGTGCGGGAGAACAAGTGGCGCGCCGCCAGGTACGGACTCGAGGCCGAGGTGATCACCCCGCTGCCGGGACGGCGGCTCGTCCCGCTGCGGGAGGGCCTGGCCGAGTGGGTGGAGCGGCTCGCGCCGATCGCCCGGGACCTGGATTGCGAGAAGGAGCTGGCCTTCGCAGGAGAGCTCGCCGAGCACGGGGCCAGCTACGAGCGCCAGCGGCGTGCGGGCAGCCCCGAGGCTGCGCTGGAGTTGCTGCTCGCCGAGACCGGCGCCGCGAGTCCGTTCACCGGCGGCTAACCTGACCCGCGTGAAACCGTTCCTGCTCCTGGCGACCCGCGACCACGACGAAGCCGCCGCCGCCGAGTACGCGTCCGTCCTGCGCCACACGGGGTTGGACCGGGACGATCTCGTCCACGTCCGCGTGGAGTCCGAGCCGCTGCCCGACTTCGACGTGGACGACTACTCCGGCATCCTGCTCGGCGGCAGTTCCTTCAACATCTCCGACGAGGAGAAGTCGCCGCTCCAGCTGCGGGTGGAGGCCGACCTCGCGCGCCTGATCGACCGGATCGTCGACGCCGACGTCCCGTTCCTCGGCATGTGCTACGGCGTCGGGACGGTCACGACCCACCTGGGCGGGAGGGTGGACAAGACCTACTCCGAACCGGTCGGGGCCACGTCCGTCGCCCTGACCCCGGACGGGGTGGGCGACCCCCTTCTGGCTGGCGTCCCGGAGCGGTTCGAGGCGTTCGTCGGGCACAAGGAGGCGTGCAACGGCACCCCGCCCGGGGTGACCCTGCTCGCGACCGGACAGGCGTGCCCCGTCCAGATGTACCGGGTGGGGGACAACGTCTACGTCACCCAGTTCCACCCCGAGCTGGACGCGGACGACCTCGCGGCCCGGATGCGGATCTACTCCCACGCCGGCTACTTCCGTCCCGACGAGCTCGAGGACCTGATCGCGATGGCGAAGGCGAGCGGTGTGGACGGCCACCAGCACCTCGTGCTCCGCAACTTCGTCGAGGCCTACGCTCGCTGACCCCCGATCTGGCACGTGGGGACGGTTCTTTCGTGCCGCGGACGTTCTCCAGCTGGCACGAAAGAACCGTCCCCACGTGCCGCGGACGATGTCTCAGCGCAGCTTGTGCGCCCGGAACGCCACGGCGTTCGAGACGCCGATCGCCCGGCCGACGTCAGCCGTGAGGCCGGTCAGCAGGTCGCGCGGGGCGGGGTGCCAGGACAGGTCGGCGAGGTAGGCCTCGTGCGCCTCGAGCGAAGCGATGCCACCCTCGAGGGCGTCGCCGGACACGTCGACGGCGTGCGTCGGACGCGCGTCACCGGAGACCAGCAGCCAGGTCACGCCCCACTTGGGCAGACGCTCCTCGGTCGCGAGGTCGGGGAACACCCAGGTGTTGTCGGCGTCGCGGACGGCGTCCAGGCAGGCCAGACCGGCGGCCCGGTGGTCGGCCTGGTTCAGGCCCCAGGGCGCCTCGATGTCCCACGACCCGGTCACCACCACGTCCGGACGGAAGCGGCGGATGTGTCGGGCGATGTCCCTGCGCAGGGCGAGCGAGTAGACGAGCATGCCGTCGGGGTGATCGAGGATCGTGAGGTCGCGGACACCCACCGCCATGCAGGCTGCGTGCTGCTCGCCGGCGCGGATGGCCCGGGTCTCGTCCGGCGGACGCTGCATGCCGGCCTCGCCGCCGGTGAGCAGCAGGTAGGCCACTTCGATGCCCCGGGCCGTCCACGCCGCGACGGCGGCGGAGGTGCCGTACTCGACGTCATCGGGGTGGGCGACCACGCACAACACACGCTGGAAGTCGGCGTCGGGCAGCGGTTCGATCACGGGTGCGTCCATGCCGCCCACGCTATTGAGGACGTCCAGCCCCCGGCAGTGGGAGCACTGCCCAGCCGGGACGGGCTCGGCTCAGCGGGCGACCTTGTGGCTCAGCTCGGCGGTCTGCAGCGGCGGCACCGACCAGGCCATGCCCGCCGAGCCGTCGGGACGCAGCCGCAGGCGCAGCGTGTGCGGGGTCTCGGTGAAGGTCAGCTCGACCGCCAGGGATCCGTCCGGACGGGCACCGGCGCGGGCGGCGACCGGGACGTCCACGCCGGCTATCGCGACCACCTGCCGTTCCCACTGCGCGGGCGCCTGGACCCGGACGCGGGAACCCTCGGTCGAGAACTCGACCGTGAATCCGCCCGCCGCGCGCGAAGCGGTCACGTCGGCGAGCTGCGGCAGGGCGGGCGCGTCCTCGGTCGGCGCGGCCAGCGACGGATCGTGCACCGGCGCGCCAGCGGCCCAGCGGGTTCCCTCGCCGGAGTCGTCGAGGGGCGTTCCGGGGACGTGGCCGTCGAGACCGGTCAGGCCGTCGTCCAGTTCGGGCAGGAGCAGCTCCCACACCAGGTTCAGCAGGTGTTCGGTCTCGCTCTGCGCCGAGGTGATCCCGATCACGAGGTCGCGCTCGGGGAGGACGAGGCTGAACTGCCCGAACGCGCCGTCGAGGCGGTAGCCCTCCCGTCCCTGCCACAGCTGGTAGCCGTAGCCGCGGGCCCACTCGTCGCGCTCCTCGTGGCTGGTGGGGATGTGCTTCGCCGTCGCCTGCCCGACCCAGCCGGCGGGCAGCAGGCGGACGCCGTTCCAGACGCCGTCGCAGCGGTACAGCTCACCGACGGCGGCCAGCCAGGCCGTGGTCAGGTGCGCCCCCGTCCAGCCCAGGCAGCGCCCGAGCGGGTCCCGGTCCCACGTGGGGGCGATGCCCATTGGGCCGAAGACCCGCGGAGTGAGGAACTCCAGGATGTCCTCACCGGTGCGGGCCCGGACGATCTCGCCGAGCAGGAAGCTGGCCCCGTTGTTGTAGATGTGGCGCGACCCCACCGGCGTCTGCGGACGCACCGCGAGGATCCGCCGCGCCCAGTGGGCCGGCCGGCCGACCACGATGGCCTCGATGGTGTCGGCGTCGTGACCCGTCGACATCGACAGCAGGTGGTGGACGGTGAGCTGCGAGACAAGGTCGTCCGCCGGGTCGGGGGCGTCGCCGGGCAGCAGGTCGACCACCTTGTCGGTGAGCGCGAACCGTCCTTCGGCCACGGCGAGCCCGACCGCCGTTGCGGTGAGGGTCTTGCTGCAGGAGTAGACCAGCGTCCGGTCGTCGGCCTGGTACGGCGCCCAGTAGTTCTCGAACACCGTGCGGCCGCCGCGCAGGACGACCAGGCCGTGGAGTTCGAGCAGGGGGTCGGCCGTCACCGCCTCGACGAAGCTCAACTCGGCCGCACCTTCGGCGAGTTCTGGGCGGTCAGCATCGGGTTGCGCACGACCACGTCGCCGAGGACGCCGTCGATGCGCTGCATGACCTCCTCGGGGATCACCACGCCGGACGCGCCGACGTTCTCGGTGACCTGCCGCGGCCGGGACGCGCCGATGATGGCCGCCGCCACGTTCGGGTTCTGCAGCACCCACGCGATCGCGAGCTGCGACATGGTCAGGTCGAGCTCCTCCGCGATCGGCACGAGTCCCTGGACGGCGATCAGCACGTCGGTGGACATGAGCCGCTGGATGGTGGATGCGCCGCCCTTCTCGTCCGTCGCCCGCGACTTCGCCGGCGGCGGCTGGTCGGGCAGGTACTTGCCGGTCAGGACACCCTGGGCGACCGGCGACCAGCAGATCTGCGAGACGCCGAGTTCAGTGGACGTGGGCACGACCCACTCCTCGATCACCCGCCACAGCATCGAGTACTGCGGCTGGTTGCTGATCAGCTGGAACCCGAGGTCCTTGGCCATGGCGTGAGCTGCGCGGATCTGGGCCGCGTCCCACTCCGAGACACCGATGTAGAGAGCCTTGCCGGCCCGGACGACGTCCGCGAAGGCCTGCATGGTCTCCTCGAGCGGGGTCTCGTGGTCGTAGCGGTGGGCCTGGTAGAGGTCCACGTAGTCGGTCTTGAGCCGCTTCAGCGAGCCGTTGATCGACTCCATGATGTGCTTGCGGGACAGGCCGGAGTCGTTGGGGCCCTTGGGGCCGGTCGGCCAGTACACCTTGGTGAAGATCTCCAGCGACTCCCGGCGTTCGCCGGCCAGGGCCTTGCCGAGCACCTTCTCCGCGGCCGTGTTCGCGTACGCGTCCGCTGTGTCGAAGCTGGTGATGCCCACCTCGAGCGCTGTCTGGACGCACTTCTCCGCGGTCTCGTTCTCGACCTGGGACCCGTGCGTCAGCCAGTTGCCGTAGCAGATCTCCGAAATCTTGAGGCCGGAGTCACCCAGGTACCTGTACTTCATCGCCCACCACTTCTCACCATTGGTTCAGCCTCGGCGTCCGCCTCGGCCTGCGTCCCATCCTTACCCTCCGCGGAGGCTTCGGCGGCATCCGTCTCGTCGTGGACGGGTGTGTCGCCGATGTCCGCGAGAGGGGCGGACGCCTCCGGGTCCGCTTCGTCGGCGGCCTCCGGTTCCGCCTCGGCGACGTCGGGCTCCTCGGTCGTCGTGGCGGGAAGGCCCAGGTCGAGATTCGCCAGCATCTGGCGGACGGTGGCGAGCTGGGCGGTGATCGCGTCCCGACGGGCCATGGTGGCCTGCAGGTCATGCTCGGCCTCGGCACGCAGGTGCGCGGCACTGGCGTGGGCGGCCTCCAGGTGCTGCCCGGCCTCCTCCCGCGCCGCCCGGACGATCTCCTCCGCCTCGGCGCGGGCCTGCTCGGCCGCGTGCTCGGCCTCCGCCTGCAGCGCCTCCTGACGTTCGACCAGCGCGGCGATGGCCTCCTCGTTCGCCCGGGTGCGGGACGCGTGGTCGATGTCGGCCTGCTGCCGCCGCTCGGCGATGGTCCGCTCGAATTCGTCCGCCGCGGCAGCCGCCCGGGCGCGGTGCGCCTCGTAGATCGACTCGGCCTCCTCGCGACGCGAGACCGCCTCACGGTCGGCGTAGTCGACGATCTCGTCGGACTGTCGGCGTGCAGCCTCGAGGATGCGGGCCGCCTCGGTGTCGGCCTTGCTCACGACGTCGCGGGCGTGGCGTTCGGCGTTGCCCGTGACCTGCTCGGCCTGCGCCTTGGCGTTCGCGAGCAGCCGCTCGGCCTCCGCGGCCGCCTGCGTCCGCACCTCGTTGGACTCGTCCTCCGCGAGGGCGAGCATCCGGCCGATGCGCGCGCCGACCTCACCGGCGGACGGCGCCTCCGGCGCGGCATTGGCTTCGAGTTTCTCCAGCCTGGCGCGGAGGACGGCGGCCTGCTCCTCGGCCTGGGCCAGTTCGGCCTCCATCCGGGTCCGGGCCAGAGCGTTGTCAGCGGCCTCCGAACGGGCCTGGTCGCGCGCCTTGATCAGGTCGCCGATGGCCCGGTCGACCTCGGTGGGGTCGTAGCCCCGCAGTACCGTGCGGAATCCTGGGATCTGGATCATTGCCGTCCCTCCATGGGTTGCCAGGCCGTTCGCCATGGCTGTTTCGCCTCATCGTTCAGCGTGAGTGCCCGCAGGGTGCCGGAGAGCTGCCCGAGCTGGGCTGTGACCTCCTCGCGTCGCCGGGTCAGGATGGCGACCTCCTCGCGGGCACGCTCCATCTGTGCGCGGGCGTCGGCGCGGACGGCGTCCGCGTCCGCCCGGGCCTGGGCGAGGACGGCGACAGCCTCCTCGCGCGCGGCCAGGGCCCTGTCATAGGCCTCGCGCTGCATGGTCTCGAAGTCGGCGGAACTGCGCTCCTGGACGAGCTTCACGCCCGCCTCGGCCTCGGCCAGCCGCTGCCGCGCGCGGGCCTCCTGGGCGCTGGCCTCGGCTCTGGCGCTGCGCAGCAGCCGCTCGCCTGCCTGCTGCGCCTGCGCCCGCAGGTGGCCGGCTTCGCCGTTGGCTGCATCGAGGGCGGCCTTGGCGCGCGCCTCGAGGTCGGCGGCGCGGGCGGCAGCCTCGGCGATCGTCGCGCGATTGCGGTGCTCGATCGTCGTGACGAGGATCTCGGTCCGTTCCCGGACCTCGCGCACGTGCGCAGCCAACTCCTGGTGCTGGACGCGGCGAGCCGCCTCGGCCTCTCGCTCCGCCTCCTCGCGTGCACGGACGGCCGCAGCGGCCTGTTCGTCCGCGTTCGCGCGGGCCTCGGCCAGGACCTTCTCGACCGCCAGTTCAACGGCCTCCCGCTCCATCGCGACCTCGGCGAGCATCGAGACCCGGTCGGTGGCCAGTTGGGTCCTGGCGTGGCGGCACTCGTTCTCGAACTCGATCCGCTCCCGGTTCAGCTGGGCCTCGAAGTCGGAGCGCTGCTGGGCGAGGCTGTCGAGGACGTGGCCGCGTAGCCCGTTCAGCTCGGCTTCCAGCAGGTCGCGGCGCTGTGCGTCCTCCGAGTCCTGCTCGGCGCGACGGGACGCGAGTTCGGCCGCGAGCCGTGCCTCGGCATCGACGGTACGGGCGGCGAGCTCGGACTCGAGCCGGTCGATGCGCTCCTGCAGGGACCGGACGTTGTCGGTGGCCTCGGCCAGCAGGGCATCGGCCTGGCGGCGGGCCCGATCGGTCACCTCCACCGCGGTCCGCTCGGCGGCCTGGTGCAGCAGGACGGCCTGCTGGGTGGCGTCCTGGAGGAGAAGTCGTGCGTCCTGCCGCGCCTCCTCGGTGCGGGCGGCGGCAGCGGCGGTGAGCGCCTCGGCTTCGGCGCGTCTGTCGGCCAACTCGCGCCGGGCCTGCTCGCTCAGCTCACGCTGGCGCGCTGCATCGGCCCGGGCCGCGTCGGCTTCCGCCTGAGCCTCGGTGCGCAACTGGTCGGCAAGGTCCTGCGCATGAGTCAAGATTTCGGTGGCGTGGCGCGCCACAGTGTCCCCCCCAGCGCTCCCAGCGAACAAAGGATTCACTTCGAGCACACTGGAAATGGTGCAGGTAACACTGTGGCGCCGCAACCCGATCCGGCTTATTGGGGACGAGGGTGCCGGCCGGCGCCTGCGACCGGTCGGCGCTGGGCGCGATTCGGGCGTCCCGGCCCGGCCCAGGGCGGCGTCGGTAGAGTTGGCCGTCGTGCGATACCTGTCCACCCGCGGCGCCCCGGGACGTCCCGCCTTCGGCGAGATCCTGCTGGCCGGCCTGGCCCCCGACGGCGGGCTGTTCCTGCCCGAGAGCTATCCCGTGCTGGACGCGTCCACGCTCGCGCGGTGGCGGACGGTGCTGGCCGAGCAGGGGTACGCGGCCCTCGCCGCCGAGGTGCTGGGCCTGTTCATCGACGACATCCCCTCCGGCGACCTGCGCGTCCTCTGCGACCAGGCGTACAACGCCGACGTGTTCTCCAGCGCCGACATCGTCCCGGTCTCGGCGGTGGACGGGTGGTGGCTCGGGCACCTCTCCGAGGGGCCGACGGCTGCGTTCAAGGACCTCGCCATGCAGTTGCTCGGGCACCTGTTCGAGTACCAACTGGCGCGCACGGGCACAGAACTGAACATCCTCGGCGCCACCAGCGGGGACACCGGGTCGGCAGCCGAGCACGCGATGCTGGGCCGGTCGGGTGTGCGGGTCTTCATGCTCACGCCGGCCGGACGCATGACGCCGTTCCAGCAGGCCCAGATGTTCTCCATCGACGACCCGGCCATCGTCAACATCGCGGTGGACGGGGTGTTCGACGACTGCCAGGACCTCGCCAAGCGCGTGGCGGGGGACGCGGAATTCAAGCGCGACTACCACCTCGGGGCGGTCAACTCGATCAACTGGGCCCGCCTCGTCGCCCAGGTCGTCTACTACGTGGCGTGCTGGCTGAGGGTGACGCGCAGCGACGACGAACAGGTGGACTTCTGCGTGCCGAGCGGCAACTTTGGCAACATCTGCGCCGGCCACGTCGCCCGCGAGATGGGGGTGCCGATCCGGCGACTCGTGCTGGCGACCAACGAGAACAACGTGCTGGACGAGTTCTTCCGCACCGGCGTCTACCGGGTGCGGCCGGCGTCCGAGACGCTGGCCACGTCGTCGCCGAGCATGGACATCTCCAAGGCGTCCAACTTCGAGCGGTTCGTGTTCGACCTGCTCGGCCGCGACGCCGACCGCGTCCGGGACCTGTTCGGTTCCCGGCTGGCGACGGACGGCAGTTTCGACCTGTCCGGGACGCCCGAGTTCGCGGGTCTGCGGGAGCGGTTCGGCTTCGCGTCGGGCTCGTCCACCCACGCCGATCGGGTCGAGCAGATCCGCCGTCTCTGGGATGACCACGGCGTGCTGGTCGACCCGCACACAGCGGACGGCATCAAGGTCGCGGCCGACTTCGCGGACCCGGACGTGCCGATGATCGTGCTGGAGACCGCGCTGCCGGTGAAGTTCTCCGAGACGATCGTCGAGGCGATCGGCCGCGAGCCCGAGCGTCCGGAGCGTTTCGCGGGCATCGAGGACCTGCCGCGTCACGTGGTCGAGCTGCCGAACGACGCCGAGGCCGTGAAGGCCCTGATCCGCTCTGTGGTGGACGGCGCCTGACCTTTAGAGGTTGGCGGGCCTGCCCGCCGGGAATCCCGGGTCGAGCCCGGGATGACGGGCCCCGCGGGATCTACGCGCGTGCCAGCGCGGCGGCGAGCTGGACGGCTCCGATGAGCTCGGCCCGCTGGCCCAGCGCGGCCGGCACCACCTCGAGCACCTGGGACGTCGACGGCTGCGCGAACCGCTTCACCGAGGCGCGTACGCCGTCGATCAGGGCCGATCCCGACGAGCCGAGCTCGCCGCCGATGATCAGCAGCGTGGGGTTCATCAGGTCGCACAGGCCGGCCAGGACGGTGCCGAGGGTGCGTCCGAGCTCGTTGAGGATGCGCAGCGTGATCGGGTCGTCGAGCGCGGCGAGGTTCAGGGTCTCGGGATCCAGCTGCGGGTGGGTGTGCAGGATCTGTGCCTTCACCGTCGGTACCGACACGACGGCCTCCAGGCAGCCGCGGTTGCCGCAGCGGCAGAGCTCGGGCCGGCCAGAGATGATGATGTGGCCGATCTCGCCGGCGAACCCGGCCCCGCCCAGGTAGAGCTCGCCACCCGCGACCAGCCCCGCCCCGATCCCGTGGGACGCCTTGATGTAGAGGAAGTCGCTGTGCCCCCGTCCGGAGCCGTGGTGGAGTTCCCCGAGCGCACCGACGCTGGCGTCGTTGCGGACGAGGGCGGGCACGCCGAGCCGGTCCTCGAGCTCGCGGGCCGGCGACATGCCCGACCAGTTCGACAAGGTGGTGTTCGAGCAGACGCGCCCGGTCGTGGCCTCGATGGGACCAGGGACGCCGGCCGCGACGCAGGCGAGCTTCGCGACGCCGTTGTGCTCGGCGAGCATGAGCAGGCTGCGGGCGGCGACGTCCAGGCCGCGGGCCGGCGACTCGTCGACGTCGATCGGGACGGTGATCTCGTCCAGAACCGTCCCCATGTCGTCGCCGAGGGCGATCCGGAGATGCCGGTGGCCGAAGTCGATGGCGCCGGTGCGGGTGGCGGACGCCACCGCGTTCAGCAGGGTCCCCGGCCTCCCGCTGCCGGAGCCCGGCCCCTTGACCGGCGCAGGCGATTCGGTGATCCGGCCCTCGGCGAGCAGGCGGGCGACGGCGTGGCCGATGGTCGAACTGGGCAGGCCGGTACGCTCCACGAGCGCCGTGCGGGTGAGATCCCGGCTGCCGCAGATCAGCGCGAAGACTTCCTCACGGGTGCGATCCCTCAAGGACAGGCGTCCGGCTGTCGGCTGCGACATGGTCTTGAGCTTAGGCTGGCGACGTCCACCGTTTCAACGCTTCGGGGACCTGTTTTCCGCCGATGATCGAATGAAAACGATTCGATAACGAGCCGGAAACGACCGTTGACAGGCTGAAAGTGGCTCCATAACCTGCGGATGAGGGGGCTTCACGCCCTTGGCCGGTCGAACGACCCACGACGTGGTGGTCAGGGGGCGACGCTGGCTGCCTCGTCTTCGAAGAGGAGTTGCATGAGCGATCAGCCGGTCGGTCCGGACGTCCCGGGCGTCGAGGGGGCGCAGGGCCCAACGATTCTGGAGATGGTGGCCATCACCAAGGACTTCCCGGGTGTCCGTGCGCTCGACGACGTGACCATGACCGTCCAGCGCGGGGAGATCCACGCGATCTGCGGCGAGAACGGCGCCGGCAAGTCGACGCTGATGAAGGTGCTCTCGGGGGTGCACCCGCACGGCACGTACGAGGGCCGGATCGTCTTCAACGGCGAGGACATGCAGTTCAACGGCATCAAGTCCTCCGAGCACGTCGGCATCGTGATCATCCACCAGGAGCTCGCGCTGATCCCCGAGCTGTCGGTGACCGAGAACATCTTCCTCGGCAACGAGGTCACAAACCACGGCGTCATCGACTGGGTGGAGTCGCGGGAGCGCGCCGTCCGCCTGCTGCGCCGGGTGGGCCTCGAGATCGATCCCGACACGGCCATCAAGAACCTCGGCGTGGGCCAGCAGCAGTTGGTGGAGATCGCCAAGGCCCTCAGCAAGGACGTCAAGCTGCTCATCCTCGACGAGCCGACCTCCGCCCTGAACGAGGACGACTCGGAGAACCTGCTGAACATCCTGCGGCAGCTCAAGCAGCAGGGCCTGACGTCGATCATGATCTCCCACAAGCTCAACGAGATCGCCGAGATCGCCGACTCGATCACGATCATCCGCGACGGCAAGACGATCGAGTCGCTCAACGTCACCGACGGCAACGTCAACGAGGACCGCATCATCCGCGGCATGGTCGGCCGGTCGCTCGACTCCCGGTTCCCCGACCACACGCCGAACATCGGCGAGACCTTCTTCGAGGTGCGCGACTGGACGGTCGAGCACCCGCAGATCCCCGGGCGCCTGGTCTGCGACCACTCCAGCCTCTACGTCCGTCGCGGCGAGATCGTCGGCTTCGCCGGTCTCATGGGCGCGGGCCGGACGGAACTCGCCCGCTCGATCTTCGGCAGGACGTACGGCATCTACCAGGGCGGCCAGATCCTCATCGACGGCGTCGAGGTCCAGATCCCGAACGTCCAGACCGCCATCGCGCGGGGCATCTCCTACGTCCCCGAGGACCGCAAGGTGCTGGGCCTGAACCTGCTCGACGACGTGAAGAACACGATCGTCGCAGCCGGCATCGGCCGGATCAGCAAGCGCTCGGTGATCGACCTGGAGGCCGAGATCACCGCGGCGGAGGAGTACCGCAAGGCCATGAACATCAAGGCCGCCTCGATCAACGTCGGCGTCTCGACGCTGTCGGGCGGCAACCAGCAGAAGGTCGTGCTGGCCAAGTGGATGTTCACCCAGCCGTCGCTGGCGATCCTCGACGAGCCGACCCGCGGCATCGACGTGGGCGCGAAGTACGAGATCTACGGGCTGATCAACCGGCTCGCCGACGAGGGCAAGGGCGTGATCATGATCTCGTCCGAACTGCCCGAGCTGCTGGGCGTGTGTGACCGCATCTACACCGTGTTCGAGGGACGGATCACGGGCGAGATGAATGCCGCTGAGGCGACGCAGGAGTCGCTGATGCGCCTGATGACCGACACCGCAGCGGCGTGAGCCGCGACTCCACGGAAACCGAGCGATCCAGGAACGAGACATGACTGCTACCAACGCGATTGAAACCGAGCAGGGCAAGGGCGCGCCCGCCGGTCGGGCACCCCAGGCCGGCTCGGGGGGAGGCATCAGGCAGATCTTCGGCGGCACCAACCTCCGCCAGTACGGCATGCTCGGCGCGCTGATCGTCGTCGCGCTGTTCTTCCAGATCATGTCCGGCGGGAAGATGCTCACCCCGTCCAACGCCCAGAACATCCTGAACGGCAACTCCTACGTCCTGATCCTCGCCATCGGCATGCTGTTCGTGATCATCACCGGCCAGATCGACCTTTCGGTGGGTTCGGTGGCCGCCGTGGTGGGCATCTGCACCGCGCTGTCGATCAACTTCTGGGCGTTCCCCTGGTGGCTCGGCATCCTCTTCGGCCTGTTCATCGGCATCCTCATCGGGATGTGGCAGGGCTCCTGGCTGGCCTTCGTCGGCGTCCCGGGGTTCATCACGACCCTGGCGGGCATGATGCTCTTCCGCGGCCTGTACCAGTACGTCGGCAAGGCCTCCTCCCAGCCCGCACCTCCGGAGATCCGGTTCATCGGCGGCGGCTACCTGCCCGAGTGGGGCCCGTTCACCGGTCTCAACAACTCCACCCTGCTGCTCGGCATCCTCGCCCTCGCCGTCCTGGTCTTCCTGGACTTCCGCAAGCGGGCGCGGGTCATCAAGGCGGGCGGGACGCCGGCACCGATGTGGGCGGCCCTGGTGCGACTCGGCCTGATCGCGATCGCGCTCGGCTACCTCACCTGGCTGTTCGGCAGCGGACGCACGGGCACCTCGTTCCCGGTCACCGGCCTGATCCTGGTCGTCCTGGGACTCATCTACAACTTCATCGCCACCCGCACGACGGTCGGCCGCGGCGTGTACGCCGTCGGTGGCAACAAGGCCGCAGCGGCCCTGACCGGCATCAGCGTGAAGAAGATCTACTTCCTCGCCATGACCAACATGTCGTTCCTGTCCGCCGTCGCCGGGATCATGTACTTCGGTCGCGCAACCTCCACCGGCCCCGCCGACGGCGTCGGCTGGGAACTGGACGCCATCGCGGCCGTGTTCATCGGCGGCGCGGCGGTCTCCGGCGGCATCGGCACCGTGACCGGCTCCCTCATCGGTGGTCTGGTCATGGCCGTGCTGAACAACGGCCTGTACCTGATGGGCGTCGGCTCCGACATGACGCAGATCATCAAGGGCACCGTCCTCCTGATCGCGGTCGCCCTGGACCTCTACAGCAAGGCGCAGGGCAAGCCGTCCATCATCGGCGCCCTCCAGCGGGGCTTCAACCCGAAGGCCCTCGAGGCCGAGCTCCAGGCGGGTGCCGTCCCGAACCGGGACACCGGCAACCCGCTGTGGGCGATCCTGGGCTTCCTCGTGTTCCCGGTCGGTCTGATCCTGTGGCTCGTCTGGCGGAAGGACCAGCCGAACAACGCCCGGCAGGCGCGCAGCGGCTTCATCGCAGCGATGGTGGTCGCGGCCTTCGTCGGAGTGATCGCGATCTTCTACGCCCTCGCCCAGACCACCGGCCTGTTCAGCTGACCGGCCCGGTCCGAACCCTGATTGTCCTCCATCCATCCATCCAACAAAGAAGGTAGACACATGAAGAGAATCGCAACCGCGATGATCGTTCTCGGTGCGTCGGCCGCTCTGGCGCTTTCCGGTTGCGCCAGCAGCGACCGCACGGCCAGCACGGCCCCGTCTGGCAGCGCTCCTGCGGCGTCCAGCGGGCTCAACGGCAACATGCTCCAGCTCGGCTCCGGCTTCGCCGCCGGCTCCAAGATCGGCGTTTCGCTGCCGCAGAAGACCTCGGAGAACTGGGTTCTGGCTGAGGGCCTGTTCACCGACCAGCTCAAGGCCGCGGGCTTCGACCCGATCGTCCAGTTCGCCAACGGTGGCGCACCCGAGCAGCAGAACCAGATCTCGGCCATGATCGAGCAGGGCGTGAAGCTCCTGGTCGTCGGCGCCGTCGACGGCTCGCAGCTCGGCAGCCAGCTGGCGGCCGCCAAGCAGGCCGGCATCCCGGTCATCGCCTACGACCGTCTGCTGACGAACACCGACGCGGTCGACATGTACATGGCGTACGACAACTACAAGGTCGGCGTCCTGCAGGGCACCGCGCTGCTCGAGGGCCTCGGCAAGTCCGCCAAGAAGTCCCCGTGGAACATCGAGCTGATCTCGGGCTCCCCGGACGACGCGAACTCCAAGCCGTTCTTCGAAGGCGCCATGAGCGTCCTGAAGCCGAAGATCGACGACGGCACCCTCAAGGTGCTGTCCGGCCAGGTCACCCAGCAGCAGACCGCGACCGCGGGCTGGAAGGCGGAGAATGCGCAGAAGCGCATGGACGCCATCCTGTCGGCCAACTACCAGGGCAACACCACGCTTGACGGCGTGCTGTCCCCGAACGACACGCTGGCCCGCGCCGCCCTGACGTCGGTCAAGTCCGCCGGCAAGGCCAACCCGGTCATCACCGGTCAGGACTCCGAGGTCGAGTCCGTGAAGCTGGTCTTCCAGGGCGTCCAGTACTCCACCATCGACAAGGACACCAAGAACTTCGTCATGAAGGTCGTGGAGTACATCAAGACCATCGCGTCCGGCAAGCCGGTCGAGGTCAACGACACCAAGAGCTACAACAACGGTGTCAAGGTCGTCCCGGCCTACCTCCTCACCCCGGTCATCGTGACCAAGGACAACGTCTGCACCGAGTACGCGCCGGACACCGCCGCGGGCAAGGCTGCAGCCGAGGTCTGCAAGTAGTAGTCCCTCTCGATCCACGATCGAGCGAAGGCCCGGGCTTCGGCCCGGGCCTTCGGCCGTCCCGGGGCCCCTTTGGGGATCGTCGACCGCCGGCACGCGGGGACGGTTCTCTCGTGCCGCCCGCGCCTTGCGCGGGATGCCCCCGGCACGTGGGGACGGTTCTTTCGTGCCACCCGTACCGGTCGCGGGACGTCGCCGCGGACGCGTCCGCGCCGCACACCGAGCGGGAGAGTTATCCACAGGCGGACGTCACTGTTGGCCCGGGCATCCTCCGGTTCCCTATGGTCGATGCGTGCGTCGTCGAGAGGAGTGTCGATGCCTCGTCAGGCCAGGACGCCCGCCGAGTCAGGCATCTACCACGTGGTCCTGCGTGGCGTGAACCGGGACGCCATCTTCCTCGAGGACGAGGACTACGAGCGGTTCCTCGCCTCACTCGTCCGCGCCAAGGCGGCTGCGGGTTGTCTCGTGCTCGCGTACTGCCTGATGACCAACCACGTCCATCTGGTCCTGCGGGCGGTGGGAGAGCCGATCGGCGCCGTCGTCAGGAGGCTGGGCGTCCGGTACGCCGGCTGGTTCAACCGGAAGTACGGACGCGTGGGGCACCTGTTCCAGGATCGTTTCGTCAGCAGGCCCGTGGACACCGACGAGTACCTCATCCACCTGCTGCGATACGTCTGGAGCAACCCGGTGAAGGCCGGGATCGCCGCCTCCGCCGAGGAGTACCGCTGGAGCAGCCGCCGGGATCTCGGCCGAGGCTCGACGATCGTGGACGAACGCGCCCTGGCCGGCCTTCTTCCCGACGGCGCACTCATCATGCTGCGCAGCGAGCGTTGGCCCGCCTCCGCCGACAGCTTCACCGCAGAACCCGCGTACCGGGAGCGGCTCACCGATGCCCAGGTCGCGTCCCTGCTTCGTGAGGCATCCGGAGCGCGCAGTCCCACCGAGTTCGGCAGCCTCGACCAGGAGACGCGACGTCGAGCTGTCCACGAGCTGAGAACGCGCTCCATCTCGTATGCACAGATCTCGCGGGTCACCGGCCTCAGCATCACCGGCGTCAGGCGCGTACAGGTGGCAGGAACGCCATCCCGAGGTGCGTGAGCCCTGACGCCCTGCCGCGATCGGGTCAGGCGTCCGGCGGTCGCGTCCGTGCCTGGCCGGTCAGGACGCCCACACGCGGCAACGCTCGGCACTCGCGGACGCGAGCGCGGTGGCACGAAAGAACCGTCCCCACGTGCCGAGGTGCGTGAGCCCTGACGCCCTGCNGCGATCGGGTCAGGCGTCCGGCGGTCGCGTCCGTGCCTGGCCGGTCAGGACGCCCACACGCGGCAACGCTCGGCACTCGCGGACGCGAGCGCGGTGGCACGAAAGAACCGTCCCCACGTGCCAGGAGTGCGGCGGACGCGAGCGCGGTGGCACGAAAGAACCGTCCCCACGTGCCAGGTGGCTAGACCTTCAGACCGCGGCGCTCCAACAGGTGCGTCAGGTCGGGCTCCTGGCCGCGGTAGTCGCGGAAGCTGTCCATCGCGTCCACCGAGCCGCCCTTGGCCAGCAGGTGGCGCCGGAACCGCTCACCGTTCTCCCGCTGCAGGCCGCCGTTGGCGCGCATGAACGCCGCGGTGTCGGCGTCCAGCACCTCCGACCAGATGTAGGAGTAGTAGCCGGCGTCGTACCCGCCCTCGAACGTGTGCCGGAAGTAGGTCGACCGGTAGCGCGGCGGCACGAGGTCGAAGTCCAGGCCGACCGAGGCCAACGCTGCGCGCTCGAAGTCCTCGACCTGGTCGGCTTCGGTCGGCAGTTCCTCCAGCGGGGTCCGGTGCCACACCTGGTCGAGCAGGGCGGCGCCGAGATACTCGGTGGTCTTGAACCCCTGCTGGAACAGGGTCGAGCCCCGCAGCGTCTCGACCCACGCCGACGGCATCGGCTCGCCGGTCGCGTGATGGACGGCGTAGCGCGGCAGGACGTCGGGATCCAGGGCCCACATCTCGTTCACCTGCGACGGGTATTCGACGAAGTCGCGCGGCGTTTCGGTGCCCGACTGGGACGGGTATCGCGTGTCCGAGAGGAGCCCGTGCAGGGCGTGCCCGAACTCGTGGAACAGCGTCACCACGTCGTCCCACGTCATCAGCGTGGGCTCGCCGGCCGGGGGCTTGACGAGGTTGGAGTTGTTCATCACCACCGGCTGCTGGTCGAGCAGGTGGTTCTGGTCGACCATGTTGTTCATCCACGCCCCGCCCTGCTTGCCCGGACGGGTGTAGAAGTCGGCCGCGAACAGCCCGATCGGGCTCCCGTCGGCGTCGGCCACCTCGAAGACCCGGACCTCGTCGTTGTAGCCGCCGAGATCGTCCCGCTCGGTGAAGGTGATTCCGTACAGCCCGTTGGCCGCCGCGAACACCCCGTCGTGCAGCACCCGCTCCAGTTCGAGGTAGGGACGCAGCAGCGTCGCGTCCAGCTGGTAGCGCTCGGTACGCAGCAGCTCGGCGACGTACTGCCAGTCCCAGGCCGCCAGCGGGGCGGTCGGCTCGATCCGACGCCAGGTCTCCTCCATCTCGGCTGCTTCCGCCCGGGCATTGGCCACGGCGGCGGGCGCGAGCTTCGTCAACAGGTCCCACACCGCCTGTCCGGTGCGCGCGCAGGCGTCGGCCGCGACGTAGGCCGCGTGGTTCACAAAGCCCAGCAGCTGGGCGCGCTCGGCCCGCAGGCGTGCCAGTTCGACGACCAGCCCGCGCGTGTCGTGCTCGCCGCCGAGTCCCCTGCCGACGGAGGCCCGGTGGATCCGCTCGCGCAGCGCGCGGTTCTTCAGGACGTCGAGCGGGCGCTGGCCCGACGTGTTGTCGAGCTCGATCAGCCAGCCGGCCTCGTGGCCCTGCTCGGAGGCGCGCTCCCGCGCCCCGGCGATCTCGGCCTCGCTCAGCCCGTCCAGCTCGGACTCGTCGGTGACCAGCACCGCGCCGGCGTTCAGCCCGGCCAGCGCCTCGCGCCCGAAGGTGCTCTGCAGCTCGGCGATCCGTGAGTTCAGCGCGCGCAGCCGTTCCTGGTCGGCCTCGGGCAGGTTGACGCCGTTGCGTTCGAAGGCCTGCAGCTTGCGCTCCAGCCAGTACGCCGAGGCCGGGTCGAGCTCGACGTCGCCGGCTTCGACCCGACGGGCGAGCGAGGCGACGCGGTCGTACAGCGTGCGGTCGAGGTAGATGGCATCGGTGTGGGCGGCGAGCTGCGGGGCGATCGCGGCGTCCACGTCGTCGAGGACGGGGTTCGTGTCGGCCGGCTGCTTGGTGTAGAAGGCGCGCAGCGCCCGCCCGAGCAGCTGGCCGGAGGCCTCCCAGGCTTCGATCACGTTCTCGACGCTCGCCGGCTCGACGTCGGCCGCGAGGGCCGCGAGTTCGGTCAGCTGCTCGGCCATCCCGGCCTCGATCGCCGGCTGGTAGTCGGTGTCGGCGATCGCTGAGAAGTCGGGCAGCTCGTACGGCAGGCTGGACGGCGCGGCGAGCGGATTCGAGGCATCAAGGGGCATGGCACCCATCCTTACCCGTTCGGCGCCCACAACGCGAGCGGGCACGATTGCCCGGCCCAAGGTTGAACGGCTAGCGGCGCGGCACGGTCAGGCTCAGCAGCGCCAGAGCCACGAGCTGCAGGGCGGCGGCCACCCAGGCCACCCAGCCTCCGAGGGTCCCGAACGACAGCAGGAAGCCGAGCCCGGCCACGACGATCGCCGCGATGTGGCCCCGGCGCGACCGCCGGGCGACCCACCACGCCGCGAAGCCGTACAGCGCGCCGATCACCAGCAGGACGGCGCCGATCCACACCGCGTACAGCGCTCCGACAGCCGTTTCCGGGAGCAGCATCAGCGCGAACGCGTTCACGACCAGGTAGCCGGCGATCAGCCCCAGCAGGATGACGGCGACCAGGCGCTTGCGGGCCCGGCCGGATCCGGCGGTGTCAGGCGTCTTCGGCACGCCGCCAGACTAGAGGACCGCTGCCCTTGCGGGTGCCGTGGTGGCTGCTGCTCCAGTAGCCTCCAGACGTGGGCTTCTCCTGGGTGGAACTTGTCGGGTACCTCGCCTCGGCGCTGGTGGTGGCATCGCTGGCGATGACGTCGGTTGTGCGGCTGCGGATCGTCTCCCTCGTGGGCTCGGTCGTGTTCGTCGCGTACGGACTGCTGCTGCCGTCGATCCCGATCATCATCACCAACGCGGCGGTCGCGGGCTTGAACATCTGGTTCCTGCGCAAGGAGTTCGCGCCGCACCGCGACCTCGGTGCCGTCCCGATCGCCCCGGATGCGCCGTTCCTGCTCGATTTCCTGAACTCCCATCGCACCGACATCGCGCGGTTCCATCCCGACTTCCGCGACCCGGGACCCGACGACTTCGTCCGCCTCCTCACCCGCGACGGGCTGCCGGCAGGTGCGGTCGTCGGGACACCGGACGGCGAAACGCTGCACCTGCGCCTGGACTACGTGATGACCGCCTTCCGGGACTCCCGCATCGGCGCCTGGCTGTACGGTCCCGGCTCGGACGTGTTCACGAAGGCGGGCTTCACGACCATCGCTGTGGAGCCGGAGTCGGACGCCGTCCGCACCTACCTGGAGCGCAGCGGCTTCACCGCTGAGGACGGCCGGCTGGTGCTGCGCCTGCACCCCTGACCCGGAGCCGCGGTGGTGGTCGGACGCGCCGCGAGCGGGCCTACTCGCAGACGCCGATCTTGCCGCCGCGGACGACCTCGGGAACCTTGATGCCGTAGAAGATCAGCTTGTTGGGCAGCTGGACGGCGACCGTCCCGTCCTCGAGGCCGAGGTCGAGCGTCTTGGTACCCGGGTACTTGGCCTTCAGCTGCTTGAACGACAGGTTGATCGGCACGTCGTCGACCAGGGCGAGCCTGGACGGCAGCGGGCCCTTGATCTGGTAGCCCCAGCCCTGCAGCGTCCGCGGCGAGGCCTTCTTCGAGTCCTTCGCCTCGTACTGGACCCAGAGGTTGGAGTACATCACGGTCTCGGTCCACGGGCTGGAGGAGTCGAGTTCGCAGTACAGCCCCGCGCTGGAGGAGCTGGGCTTGCCCAGGCGTCCGGTGAGCGCGGTCGCCACGGTCTTCTGCGGGGTGCCGAACGGGAAGCCGCCGAGCCCGTCCCCGGCGAGGACGACGGCCGTGGGCGTCGGAGTTGCCGAAGGAGATGGCGACGGCGAGGCGGACGTCGACGGTGCGGCCGGCGTCGAAGCAGCGGGGCTGGACGCGGCGGGCGACGGGCCGGCGGTCGACGGGACGGTTCCGGGCCGGGTGGTTGCGCAGCCGCCGAGGGCGAGGGCCAGCGTGAGTAGCGGAATCACGCTCAGGGTGGGTGACTTCACGACGTCACGATACCGGGCATTACCCTGAACACCTGCGAGCGAAGGGACTCCTGTGATGGGCGCAACGACGAAGCGGATCGGCATCCTCACCGCCGGCGGCGACAGCCCGGGCCTCAACGCCGCGATCCGCGGCTTCGGGAAGGCGGCGATCGGCAACGGCTGGGAGCTCGTCGGTTTCCGCGACGGCATCCGGGGCCTGGTCGAGAACAGGCACATCCCGCTCGACTCGCGCGCCCTCTCCGGCATCCTCACCGTCGGCGGCACCATTCTCGGCACCAGCCGGGACAAGGTGCACCGGATGAACATCGAGGGCGAGATCGTCGATGCCCGTCCGCAGGTGGTCGCGAACCTCGAGGCCGAGGGGATCGACGCCCTGATCATGCTCGGCGGTGGCGGGACGGCGAAGAACGCGCTGCGACTGGTCGACTCCGGGGTGAACGTCATCACCCTCCCGAAGACCATCGACAACGACATCGCCCGGACCGACACGAGCTTCGGTTTCGCCACGGCGATGGAGATCGCAACCGAGGCGATCGACCGGCTGCACTCGACGGCCCACAGCCACCACCGGATCATCCTCACCGAGATCATGGGCCACCGTGCCGGCTGGCTGGCGCTCGGTGCCGGCATCGCGGGCGGCGCCGACATCATCCTGCTCCCGGAGATCCCGTTCTCCGTCGACAGCGTCGCCGATCGGATCCAGCAGCGCATGCGCGGCGGCAGCACGTTCTCCGTCGTGGCGATCGCAGAGGGCGCCCGCGACACGACCGACGCCGCAGATCTCGAGGCCGCCGAACTGCTCGCCCGTTCGGCCAAGACGCCGGAGGCCCTCGGAGCGGCCAAGAAGCACCTCGCCAACGTCTACGACGCCCAGCGCGAACACACCTTCAAGCTTGCCCGCGAACTGGAGGCTGTGACAGGGCTGGAGTCCCGGGTGACGATCCTCGGGTACGTCCAGCGGGGCGGCATCCCGTGCGCGGCCGACCGGCTGCTCGGGTCGCGGCTGGGGACGGCCGCCGCCCACGCCGTCGAGAAGGGCCAGTTCGGGGTGATGGTGGCCGCGCGCGGGGAGGACACCGAGCTGGTGCCGCTCACCGAGGTCGCCGGACAGCTCAAGCTCGTCCCGCCGGACCACGAGTGGATCCACACCGCCCGCAAGCTCGGCACCGGGCTCGGCGACTGAACAGACGGGGCCGGGTACCGATCGGGCACGTCAGGGAAGGGGAGCCGATGCGCTTCACCCAGGTCGACGTCTTCGGCGACGGCGGCGTCACCGGGAACCCGCTCGCGGTGGTGCACGACGCCGAGGGGCTGGACGACGCCGCGATGCAGGCGTTCGCGTCCTGGACGAACCTGTCCGAGACCACCTTCCTGCTGCCGGCCACCGACCCGGCTGCCGACTACCGCGTCCGAATCCTCACCGGTTCGGGCGAGCTGCCGTTCGCGGGGCACCCGACGTTGGGGACGGCGTCCGCGTGGCTCGCGGCCGGTGGCCGGCCGCGGAGTACCGGCGAGGTCGTCCAGGAGTGCGGGGTCGGGCTCGTCCGGGTCGGGACAGACGGCGACCGGCTCGCCTTCGCGGCCCCGCCTCGCCGGCGCACCGGGCCCCTGGACGAGGCGCACCTGGCGGTCGCGGAGGCCACTCTGGGCGTTCCGAGGCAGGAGTGGGTGGCGCACGAGTGGGGAGACAACGGGCCCCCGTGGATGATGGTCGAGCTGTCCGACGCCGCGGCCGTCCGGGCTCTGCGTCCCGACCAGGCTCAGCTCGGCGTCCACCAGCACCTCGGCGTCGTCGGACGCGACGCCGGGCAGTACGCGTACGAGGTCCGCGGGTTCGTCGGCGGCTGGGAGGATCCCGTCACCGGCAGCCTCAACGCCGCGGTCGCCCAGTGGCTGCGCGGCCGCGGGGTCGTCCCGTCCGCCTACGTCGCGACCCAGGGCTCACAGCTGGGACGCCACGGCGAGATCTTCGTCACCGACGACGGCACGGACGTCTGGATCGGTGGCCGGGTGCGCACGGTGATCGCCGGCACCCTGACCCTCTGACCCCACCCAGCCCGCGGCTCGACCATCCCACCCCCTTCGTCCCGAGTTGTCAGAGTTAGGAGTCGCTATGGCGACGCCTGACTCTGACAACTCGGAGGAGTGAGGAGTCCAGTGGGTGACGGCGGGTCTGGGCCGGGAATGCGGCACCGATTAGGCTGGTTGGGTTCGCTGAATCGAGGAAACAGCATGCCTGCACTGCGCTCCCGCACCACCACCCACGGCCGCAACATGGCCGGAGCCCGCGCCCTGTGGCGCGCGACCGGCCTCACCGAATCCGATTTCGGCAAGCCGATCGTTGCGATCGCCAACTCGTTCACCCAGTTCGTGCCCGGCCATGTCCACCTCAAGGACATGGGGTCGCTGGTCGCGTCCGCCGTGGTCGAGGCCGGCGGGGTCGGACGGGAGTTCAACACCATCGCGATCGACGACGGCATCGCGATGGGACACGAGGGCATGCTCTACTCACTGCCCAGCCGCGAGCTGATCGCCGACTCGGTGGAGTTCATGGTGAACGCCCACTGCGCCGACGCCCTCGTCTGCATCTCCAACTGCGACAAGATCACGCCCGGCATGCTGCTGGCCGCGCTGCGGCTGAACATCCCGACCGTGTTCGTGTCCGGCGGCCCGATGGAGGCCGGCAGGACCCAGGCCGTGGCCGGGGTGGCGCAGCCGCGCCTCGACCTGATCGATGCGATGTACAAGGCCGTCGACGACAAGGTCAGCGACGAGCAGTTGCTGTCGATCGAGGAGAGCGCCTGCCCGACCTGCGGTTCGTGCTCGGGCATGTTCACCGCCAACTCGATGAACTGCCTGCTCGAGGCGCTCGGCCTGGCGCTTCCGGGCAACGGCTCGACGCTCGCGACCGCGTCCGCCCGCCGGGAGTTGTTCCTGAACGCCGGACGGCTGGTCGTCGACCTGGCCAAGCGCTGGTACGACGAGGACGACGCGTCGGTGCTGCCGCTGTCGATCGCAACCAAGCCCGCGTTCGCGAACGCGATGCGGCTCGACATCGCCATGGGCGGCTCGACGAACACCGTCCTGCACCTGCTCGCGGCAGCCCACGAGGCCGGGGTCGACTTCGACTCCGACGACATCGACGCCCTCAGCCGCACCACGCCGTGCATCTGCAAGGTCGCCCCGAACACCACGAACTACTACATGGAGGACGTCCACCGCGCCGGCGGCATCGCCGCCATCCTGGGCGAACTCGACCGCGGCGGCCTGCTCGACCGCAGTGTCCACGCCGTCCACTCGCCGTCGCTGGAGAAGTGGCTGGCCGACTGGGACATCCGGGGTGGCTCGCCGCTGCCCGAGGCCGTCGAGCTGTTCCACGCGGCTCCCGGTGGCGTCCGCACGACCGTCCCGTTCTCGTCACAGGCACGCTGGGAGAGCCTGGACACCGACGCCGCCGGCGGGTGCATCCGGTCGGTGGCCACCCCGTACACGACGGACGGCGGCCTGGCGATCCTGAAGGGGAACATCGCCGTCGACGGCGCCATCGTGAAGACGGCAGGGGTCTCGGAGGACCTGTGGACGTTCCGCGGCACCGCGATCGTGACCGAGAGCCAGGAGGACGCCGTCGAGGCGATCCTCTCCAAGCGCGTCCAGCCCGGGCACGTGGTGATCGTCCGGTACGAGGGCCCGAAGGGCGGTCCGGGCATGCAGGAGATGCTCTACCCCACGTCCTACCTGAAGGGCTTGGGGCTGGGGCCGACGTGTGCGCTGATCACCGACGGACGGTTCTCCGGCGGCTCGTCGGGGCTGTGCATCGGGCACGTCTCGCCCGAGGCTGCCTCCGGCGGCACGATCGGCCTGATCGAGGACGGCGACGTGATCGAGATCTCGATCCCCGACCGCTCGGTGAGGCTGCTCGTCGACGAGGGGACCCTCGCCGAGCGCCGAGCGCGCCAGGACGAGCTGGGCTGGCAGCCCAGGCACCGCGACCGGGTGGTGTCGAAGGCGCTGCAGGCGTACGCCGCGATGGCGCTGAGTGCCGACAGGGGCGCGGCCCGCTCGGTCGAGCAGATCACCAACCCGGCGCCGCGCCGGACCCCCGAGCCCGCCTGAGCCGGGGACGGGCCCCGGTTCCGCACGGGCACCTTCCCGGGCGGGCGCCCGCGAGGCGGGCCACGGACGAGACCGTGTCGGCGACCCCGGCCCGGGCGTTGCAGGATGGAGGGGTGACGACCTCCACGCCTGCCCCCGTCCGCGCCCTCCTGCTGGATGCGGACGGAGTGATGCAGTGCCCCCGTTCCGGCTGGATCCACGACATGGGGGTGCTCGGGGGCAGGCCGGACTTCTTCCAGGACCTCCACCTCGCCGAGATCCAGACGATCCGCGGTGAGGCCGACCTCGCCGACCTGGTCGGGGAGGTGATCGGGTCCCAGGGTCTGGACGTGACCTTCGAGCAGATCCTCCAGGTGTGGTGCCGGATCGAACTCGACGAGGCGATGGTGAAGCTCGTCCGCCGCGTCCGGGCTGCCGGCGTGCTCACCGCGCTCGCCACCAACCAGCAGAGCTACCGCGGCGGGTACATGCAGCGGACGTTCGACTACGACCAGTTGTTCGACCGCACGTTCTACTCGTTCGAGCTCGGGCTGGCGAAGCCCGATCCGGAATACTTCCTCGCCGCCGTCGACGCCCTCGGCGTCCGGCCGGAGGAGGCGGTGTTCGTCGACGACATGCTCTCCAACGTCCGGGGCGCCCGCGAGGCCGGGCTACGCGCCGTCCTCTTCGCCGCGACCGACACCCACGGGCACCTCCGGCTCAAGTTGCGCGACGCCGGCGTCCCCGCCGTGTAGACGGGACGCTCGCAGCCGGATCCCCGAGCCGACGAGGACACCGGCGACCACGACCACGCCGCCGGCGAGCTCGAGCCAGCCGGGCACCTCGCCGAGCACCAGGAACGCGGTGAGGATCCCCGCGACCGGGACGAGCATCGAGAACGGCGCGACGACACCAGCCGGATGCCGTGCCAGCAGCCACGTCCAGATGCCCGAGCCCACCGCCGTCCCGACGACGCAGGTGTAGGCCAGGCCCACCCACGCAGGGACGGCGGTGACCGTGAAGGCCGTCGCCAGTGAGGACGCGACTCGCCCCGGCCCCTCGAAGGCGAGCGAGAGCGCCAGCATGGGAACCGGCACGACGACCGACATCCACAACGTCAGGTGCAGCGGGTTCGGCGGCTTCGCCAGCCGGCTGGACAGATTGCCGAACGCCCAGCCGAGCGCGCCCGCGAGCACCAACAGGAACGGGATGAACGCCGCGGCCTGAGCCCGGGCGAAGCCGACGAGTGCCATGCCGGCGACCGCGATCGCGATACCCAGCCATTGGCGTCCCGATACGCGCTCGCGCAGCAGCAGGGCCCCGAGGACGAGGGTGAAGGGTGCCGACGCCTGCAGGACAAGGGACGCGAGGCCGGTGGGCATCCCGGCCGCCATTCCCCAGTAGAGGAAGGTGAACTGGGCCACGCCGAAGCCGAGCCCGTAGCCGATCAGCCACCGCAGCGGGACGGCCGGCCGCGGCACGAACAGGACGGTCGGCACAGCGATCAGGATGAATCGCAGCGCGACGAGGAAGAACGGCGGGAACTGTGTCAGCGACGCGTGGATCGCCAGGAAGTTCACGCCCCAGATCACGGCGACCGCGATGGCGAGCAGGCGGTGGCGGGGAGGCATGCGTCCATGGTCGGGGAGGGGTCGCTGAAGGACAAGCGCAGATTGGTGCGGTGACGCTTTAGGCTGCCTTCATGGATGTGCGCCACCTCGACCTTCTCCGTGAGTTCGCTGACCGGGGCAGCATCACGGCGGTCGCCGCCGCGACCTACCGGTCCCCGTCCGCGGTCAGCCAGCAGCTGCGCAGCGCCGAGCGCGCGTTCGGCACGGCTCTCGTCGAGCCGGACGGGCGCGGCCTGCGGCTCACCGCTGCCGGACGGCTGCTGGCCTCGCGGGCTGGTGACGTCGCGTCCGCTCTGGCCAGACTGCAGCGAGAGCTGGACGAGCTGACCGGAAAGCCTGCGGGAACCGTCTCGATCGTCGGCCTTCCGAGTGCGATGGAGTTCCTCGTCCCACGGCTCTTCTCGCGGTTCGACGGCAGCGCGATCGAGTTGCTGCTCGATGACGCGGACGTCGCCGAAGCGGACTTCGCATCCCTGGTCGCGGACTACGACCTCGTCGTCGGCCACACGATCGGCGCACAGCCGGCCGGGGCGGAGGGCCTGCCGCACCACATCATCGCGACCGAGCCCCTCGACGTCGCACTGCCCCTGGGCCATCGGCTCGCGGGTCGGACGAGCCTGCGGGCGGCCGACCTGGCGGGAGAGCGCTGGATCGGGGTGCCGGTCGGCTACCCCTTCGACACTGTCCGGATCTCGATCGAGAACCAGGCCGGTCAGCCGCTCCAGGTCGTGCAGCGGGTGCGGGACAACCGGCTGGTCGAGTCTCTCGTCGCTGCCCGACAAGGGTGCGCGCTGCTGCCGCGCTTCACCACCCGCCCCCGGCCCGACGTTGTGCTCGTCCCGCTCGCCGACGTCCGCTCGGTACGAAGGATCGTCGCGCTCGGCCGTCCCGACCGGCTGGAGCGCGCCGCCGTGCGGATCGTCGCGGATGCCCTGACGTCGATCGGCGCGGAGTTGGAGTGAATGCCCGCGCGGTGCGAGAGGACGGCCGGCCGGATCCGGCGCCCGCGGCTCAGGTGATCGAGATCAGGTACAGGTCGCTCTTGGACTTGTTGATCTGGTCGGACCCGTCGAACGTGGCGAGGATGGTGAACTTGCCGGGTGACAGGCCCTTGATCCGCACGACGATCTTGCCCTTGTTCGAGGCCTTCAGCTTCGCCGACCCGACGACCTTGCCGTTCGCCCGGATCGACACCGTGCCGACCGGGGGCAGGGTCGCCGCCTTCACGGCCACCTTCGCCGAGGTCGCGACCTTCGCCTGGAGGTAGCCGAGGGTGAGGGTCGTCTTCGAGTCGAGCTTCGGGACGGTTCGCGAGGCCGACTTGATCGACGTGCTGGTGTAGCCGGACTTCGTTCCGGAGACCTCGAAGACGACCTTGAGACCGGCGTCCTTGTCCTGGAGCTTGTACGTGGTCTTCGTCGTGCGGGACTTCCCGTCCACGAGCCAGCGGTAGGAGACCTTGACTCCCTTGAGGTTCCACTTGAGCCCGGACAACCCCGAGACCGTGAGGGTCTTGCCGACCTTCATGGTCCCGGAGATGGTCGTCTTCCCGGTCACCTTCACCGCGGTCACCGCAGGAACAGTCGGCTTGGGCGTCGGCGTCGGCGTCGGCGACGGGCTCGGCCAGGGCGCGATCGTGGTCGGGCTGGTCGTCGGCGTTGGAGTCGTCGGAAGCGTGGTGGGCTCGGGAGTCGTCGGCAGGGTGGTCGGCGTCGGCGGTGCGCTGGTGGGCGGTTCGCTGGTGGGCGGTTCGCTGGTGGGCGGTTCGGTGGTCGGGGGTGCGCTGGTGGGCGGTTCGCTGGTGGGCGGTTCGCTGGTGGGCGGTGCG